>ENA-ORCX01000002-ORCX01000002.1-marine-metagenome-genome-assembly--contig:-NODE-2-length-850030-cov-29.948968_pt1 | contig 850030 bp, 791 predicted proteins | sample MGYA00248630_ERZ508518 | MGnify/ENA primary metagenome ERZ508518 (study PRJEB26188, sample SAMN06268768) | marine metagenome | isolation source: Bioluminescent Bay, La Paraguera, Puerto Rico | place...
GTTGATATTACTATTATAGTATAAAATATATACCCCCAATTAAACTGGGTGGATATAAGTTAATAATACCAACAGACAATTCCCAACATGCGCAGGAACAAGGAGGATACACAAGTCGGGAACAGTGGGAACGTTAGAGGAAAGATTATTTCGGACAAAGAGGAAAATAGAATGAAATATATACCTTCAAAATATAATAAGATAATTGGAATATTAATTACAATTTTTGTGGTTTTACAAGTTTTTATAGGACTATTTCCAAATATAGTAAATCATTATCAGAGTTCAATGCAAATAAAAGCAATTGATAATATTACAAGCAGTATAGAAGAATATTATTTGGCATTAGATTTAGACAATATTAGTCAAACATGTTATACGGATGAACAAATAGAATTAGTTAATAAAATGTCAAGAGATTTAGAAGCCTTTGGTAATAAGTATCAAGATGAATATGGCCAACATATGTTTAAATTATTCAGTGGTTCATATTCTGATATTGAATACATAATTGATAATTCTGAAGAATGGAATATGATATCAGAAGATAGAAAAATAAAAATCATTAATCGTATTGGAATGTTGCAATCAGCAAACAAATTAAGTGAAAAAATCAAATAGATAATTTGCTGTAAATAAGTCAATAACCCATCCTCTTACACGCCAATTCCCAAGATGCTCAGGTAATTGGAGGATGCACGCGTCGGGAACAGTGGGAACGTTAAGCGAAAGAAATCACTCGGAGATAGATAGGGGATAAGATATGAGAAAATATCTAGTGTACACAGCTTTATCGGTCATTGTAGTAGTTCTAATATATTTTGTGTATAACATAAATACTGTTAATGTATTGAATCAAGAGAGCGTAATTGAAAGGATTAATGAGTATAGACAGAACGCGGTGAATCAGATAAAAATGTCTAAATTTGATGAGGATGAATATTTTGTTATATATAAGGATTTGGATGGAAACATACATCTTTGTATATTTGAGAAGAAAAAAATATCATTCGGAAGATATTATTTCGCATCAGGCGGTTCAAGTGGCGGTGTTCCAGGCGATTTCCTTATATCAGAGGGAACAAGTAAAGGTCATAAACAATTATCAGTAGCCTATGGAACAACTTCAAGTTTATCTGATGGATCATTTAAAGTAATAATGCAGAATGAAACTTTTAAAGTTTCACCATCAGAAGAATACTTTTTAGAAGTATTCAGGGAAGAGACCGAGGAACCAAGTATGATTCATTTTGATTTTAATCAAAGTGATTCGTAGGTGATCGTGAGTTCCTTCGCATAACATATGATTCAGCGACACTCCCTCCGCTAACCGAGGTACGTTATGTGCAATACATCCTTGTGTACATAAATCAAATATTCAGTGAGGATAAGTATATGAAGAAAAGGATATTTAAGATAATCGAGAAAGCTGAAGATGGTGATGTTTCGAGTAAGATATTTGATAACGCAATATTAGTTTTAATTGTGATGACAGTGATTTCTATAATTCTCGAATCATTTGATTCACTGTCAAATTCTTATTCGAATGTATTTTTTGTATTCGAAGTATTCACAGTAACAATATTTACGATTGAATATTTGCTAAGAGTGTGGACTGCTGATTTGAAATATGAAGGGAAATCGAAAGCGATATCTAGGGTTTTATATATATTTTCATTTATGGCATTGGTTGATTTGTTTGCAATTTTACCATTTTACCTGCCGATGATTATCCCGTTTGACTTGAGATTTTTAAGAATACTGCGATTAACACGGATATTTAGAATATTCAAACTTAATAGATATTCCAAAGCATTGAACTTGATAGCTAAGGTAATTCGTGATAAGAAAGAAGAGCTATTAGCAACGATTTCGATTATGATATTAATAGTTCTTATATCTTCGACACTAATATATTACGCTGAACACGAAATACAACCAGAAGGGTTTCCTAATATTGTTGCTTCGTTTTGGTGGGCGATTGCGACATTAACCACAGTTGGTTATGGTGATATATATCCTGTTACTGGAGTTGGAAAAGTGTTATCATCAATAATTGCTATAACTGGTATTGGATTAGTCGCCTTACCTACTGGTATATTAAGTTCGGGATTTATGGAAGAGATATCAAGAAAGAGAACAATAAAATGCCCAAAATGTGGTCATGAACATGAAGTTGATTGAGAGCTTACGGGATGTTATGTGACATCCGATACTAGCCATTATAAATACGGAGGAATAAAATTAATGGATACAATTTTAACGAAGAAGGAGAATAGAATTTTTACAATAGTTTATATGTCTTTTATAATATCGATGTATTTATTTTTTCGTTTCTATGATATAGAACAATTGGATACGAAATTGATTCCATATAGTCTGGTTTACGGATATGTTGCTATTCATACGATTATCTATTTTTCAAGGAATTATATAATTCAATCTAGAGTAAAGAGTATGCGTTTGAGAAAGCTGTATAATCCAAAATTGTTCTCTAAGTATTTTCAATTTATAGCACTATGTATCATCAATATTCTTGTTTTACTAATGTTATTATTGCAGAAGATAGATTATCTATTTGTAATTTCTATGATTATGCCTTTAATGACTAAGGTCGTTAACCATAATACAATTTATGAGAATGATGAATATTTCATTTTAGGTGATTTCAAAGTAAGTCTTTCTGATATCAGACATTATAAGAAAGATGATTTATATAACATTGTTGTATCGACTGAGAATAGAGATTATCCATTCAGTTTTTGGAGTGAAAAGAAGTACGAAGCTTTTTTAGGGTATTTGTCAGAAAGGTTTTGTGAATTGGATTTGTCCGTATCAGACGTCACATAAACCAGCTAATCCCAGTCAAGTAAAAGTTTTTAGAATAAAAAAAAGCACAACAAAAAGACCTCTCAAAATTTAAACTAATTATTGTTGAACATACAGTTCGCCATTAGTAAGCATGGCGTAAATGATTCTAAGAAGTTTATTGCAAGTAGCAATGATAGCAACTTTTGTAGGTTTGCCTTGAGTTTTTTTTAAGATATAATATTTATGTAAAGTCATGTTAGCAGGTCCAGTTTTTCGATTGGAAATACCAGCTACAGTGGCCTGGTAAAGAGCTTTTCGTAAGTAAGGTGTACCACGCTTAGAAATTTTTGAATTCCGAGCAGTATAGGAACCGGACTGATGAACAGACGGATCAATACCGGCATAAGCGACTAGTTGTTTTGATGAGTTGAAATTATGGATATCACCGATTTCTGAGAGTATGGTAATGGCAGTAATTTCGCCAACTACAGGAATTGGGTGATGAATCAAAAGCATGAATATATGTAGCTTACATTAGAAGCATAAGAGGAGGTGCAACAATTGGGTAATCCAATAGATGAAAGGTTTAATACCTATCCAAAGACTGCAAAAGCTTTAGCTTTTCGTATGAAAGAGATATTATATGAAGTGGCTAAAGATGAAAAAATTGACTTGATTGAAGAAAGCTTAAAATGGGGCGAGCCATGTTTTAAAGCACCAGATGGCAGTCCGATTAGGATGGACTGGAAAGAAAAGACGCCGGATAACTTCTATATATTTTTTATATGCAGTACGACATTAATAGAAACATTTAGAGAATTATATAGGAATACATTAGAGTTCGAAGGTAATCGAGCAATCATATTAAAGATTTCAGAAGAACAACCTGTTAATGAATTAAAACATTGTTTATCATTAGCGCTTAAATATCATAAGATAAAGAAGTTACCACTTTTGGGAGCGTAACACTAGTAAAGCAGCCATTTAACGACATGACCGATTGAACAAGAACTATAGGGTTTGCTATGTGGTATTTTTCATTCTATATAAAGTTGGAAAAGGAGAATGTAATGAGAAGCATATCTGTTTTTTTGTGTCTATTGATAATGATTGGATGCACAAACATGAATAATGATGAAAAACCAATTGATAATGAAGAAAGTAATAGCGATAAAGCTAAAGAAGAACCATTGATAGATGTAAGGTTTGATATCTTTGAAACAGAATTGCTTGAATATGAGTATAACAATGAGTATGTCAATGAGCCATACTTTGATGAAGGTTATGTAAACAAGGTAGATCCTACCTTGTTTATTATTGAAATGGCGAATTATAGCGATAAAAGCGTGGAGATTGAGATTGACTATGAAATAATAACGTATAGAAATGAAATCGAGTTTGGTATTGACAAAGCTGATATTGTTGAATATAAACCTGAATTTGATGCGGTGTTTAAAGGTTCTAAGAAGGTCTCACTTGAAATCGGAGAAGCTGTAGACGAGGTGATCTTCTCGGCAGAAACTTTTCCTAGAATCTCTATTAGTATCAATGAGATTAAAATTAATGGGAATTTGTATGAATACTCAATTGAATCATATGAATATGAGAATGATGCGTATGATTTTTTAGAGGATAACGATCATTTACTGAAGATGTTAGGAGTTATACTTGAATAAGCCGTCCTGAAAAAATGTCGTCTAACATATGATTCAGCGACACTCAGTTGGAAAACCGAGTCAGGTTTACATCAGCGGTTCGACAAAATAATAATGCAGAATTTGGAGGTTTTTATGAAGCGGATATGTTTGTATATTTATGATGAGATGGCAGATTTTGAAGTATCACTTTTAGTGCATGTGCTTAAGAGAGATTTAGGTTATGAAGTTATTACACTATCAGAGAAATTAGAAGCTGTGAATAGTGCATCTGGTATGCAGTTTACCCCACACATGAAGATATCAGATATACAACTAGAAGACGTTGTGGGTGTTATTATTCCAGGAGGTTGGATGACTGGAATTAGTAATGAACTAATTTCTTTTATAAGACGACTTAATTCAGATAATAAGTTGATTGCTTCGATTTGTGCTGCTCCCTGGATAGTTGCCAAAGCTGATGTATTGAATGGCATTAGATATACGACATCTATTACTGTATGGGATGATGAAAAAAGAAAACGATTTTGTATAGATGATCCGTTTGAATGGGAGAATTATCTTGATGAAAGAGTGGTATGTGACAAGAATATTATTACAGCTAAAGGAATTGCATTTGTCGACTTTGCAGTAGAGGTTTTGGCTTATCTTGGAGAGTTTAATAGTGAAGACGAGAAGATTGAATTTGCAAAGCAGTTTATTCCAAGGCTATCTTAGACTTTCGTAGACTACATCAGATATCATGGATGTTTACCTGAAAAGTAAAATATATGATACTTGATGAGCAAACAAGTTTTGAATAATAGGGACTGTGAGTGCGAATATAATTCTGTTAATATAGCCGACTACTTATTTGTATGTGGGCTATACTATATAAATAAAAATATATTACGATGGGAGAGTAAAAATGGAGAATAATGAGAATCAGTATGTGGTGGGAAATGAAGGTGTTAAGAAGGAACCAACCGACGTGGTTGGTATTATTGCAATTGTTTTAGGGGGATTGGCTTTTTTAACAGGATTTATGTTGGTTATGCCCTTTATATTTGGGATTCCTTCGATAATTCTAGGAATCATTTCAGTGATTAAAAGTTCTAAGAAATTATTAGGTATTTTGAGTATTGTTTTATCATCAATAGGGATGATCTCAGTAATTGTTTTTGTGGCTGTTTTATGGAATATTGACTTTGAAGAGCCTGTGAAAACACAGGCTGATATAGAAGCCATTGAGAATACGAAAGTAGTTTTTGATAACATAACAGTAGGCAATGAACAAGAAGAGTTTCTTACTGGTTATTCATGGGTGATGGGGGATTATTCAGAACTGCAATTGGATGATGACGGTTCTTTCAAATGGTGGCAACAAGAAAACGATTATGAATCTAATCACTATGCAGGACAATACAAGGTTATCCGTGGCGAGCTAGCAGTTGATATATTAGATGCACTAGTAGGATTTGATAGAGAAGGCTTTGAAAAGCACTCAGGTGCAATTATTGATGATGTACATATCCTTGTTTTATTTAATGAGCAGTGGATTATAGATGGGGAAAATGTAATGATACCGGGTGAAACTTCGGAGACAGCACTATATATTTACTTTGAGGATGAACAAAGTGATGTTGCTGTCGGTGCGAATGTACAAACATTCAATAATGTGCATTTGACTAAGGTGAATCGAGATTAACGAGGTACTCGTAGATAAAGAAAAAGGCTGTCAATGGATCTTGGTAGCCTTTTTAATTAGCCTAAATAGGGCTATTAGGAGAGTATGATTTTTGCAAGCTACATTTTAGAATCAGATAATGGAATTGCTGAGTTATTTATAGTGATGTCTCAAAGTGATATTGTGGATATTCAAAACGTTGAATCGCTTGTGAATCTATGGTAGGATTAATTCAAGATGAAAAAGAAGAAGATTTGTTTTGATAGATGGTACACTCATACATGTTAAGGAGTAAAAACTATGGCGGATAAGAATATGAATCAGTTAGTGAGTAGTTACAAAGAAGTATTGACGGATGGAGAGTTTCAGATGACCTATCAGTATCTTGTTAGCATTATTCAAAATTTAAGAACAATGTTTTTGAAAGAGTATAAGGGGACGTACACAGTTTCAAGTGTTTTGCATGGGTATATTGATGTCACGTATTTTTATTTGCAAAATGATTTACTAAAAAAAAGCAAACTGAAGTTGGCACTTGTTTTAAATCACCAAAAAGCAGAGTTTGAAATATGGCTTGTGGCACAGACAAAAGAGATCCAGATAAACTATTGGCAAAAGATGAAAAACGAAAAGTGGGTAGATAGCCAAAATATGCCACAGTATTCGATATTTGAACGTACTCTTCTTGAGTATCCTGATTTTAACAATAAAAGTAAGTTAGTAGATATTATTCGTAACAGATATGAAGACGTATCTAATGAGATATTTGAAGTGCTTGAGGCATATATTTGATTGGAATACGCCTGATATTATGCAGTGTTTTTTAGGAGTACGAGGGGAGAGTTGAATGAAAAAATTAATTAAAGGGAAGCAAATACGTCTGATTTCTTGGATACTTATTGTATGCATTATAATAGCCTTAGCAAAGATTTATCCTGATTTTGTTGAAGGTGCCAGGGGAATAAGCCCAACATATGATGCATATCGAGTGGTTTTTGTGATGGGAACGGTTATAATAGGTCTTCTCTTGGAATTAGAGCGACTAATTAAAGGACTGACCAATGGACTTAATATCATGTGGTTTGGCGTTATACTTTCTATAAGTATTATCATAATGCTATTGCTTCCATTTGTTGTGGGAGCGAGCATCACTGGATTTGGAATTATTTATAGAATAATGCAAGAAGGATTATTCCGAGGTATTCTAGGAGTGGGTTGTGGAGTTGTTTTGGCACAATCCATAACAACAGATAGCTATGAAGCACACCTATAGTATAGAAACTTAAAAAAACACAAAAGGAGGACTGGATGAAAGATCCTAGCAGATTTGAAAATCAAGACAGACTAGATGAAATTAATATAGAACGAATTATGGAACTGGCAGATCTTAAACAAGGGCAGGTGGTTTGTGACTACGGGGCAGGAACGGGTATATTCACGAAGGCTTTGGCTAAAAAAACTCAAAGTAAGGTCTATGCTCTCGACGCGAATGAAGATATGCTAAAACTTGTCCAGAAAAAAATTCGTGAGTTTGGACTAAGTAAGGTAATTCTTCAAAAGGTTGAGCATGATCAAGTACCTTTGGAGGCTGGAACCATTGATCTTTTTGTTATCATTACGGTATTTCATCATATTGAAAATACGATGAAATTTGTTGCTGACCTGAAGACTTCTCTTAAAGAAGGCGGCAAAGTGGCACTTGTAGAATTTCATAAGAAAAACTCGCCATCAGGTCCTGCCGAAAGTATGCGGTTGAGCCCCCAAGAATTGGATCAGATTTTTCTTGCAGGTGGTTTTAAAAATGATGTGTTTGAGAGTCTTGGTGAGAATATGTATCTTTGCATCTATAAGTTATAGTGGATAAAGAAATCAGAAATACATGGATTTGATTTTCAAACATTAATTCAAGTAATATAGAATATATAGAGAGGGCTTACTATGGGAATTCTGGAACGTGGAATGTTTCAATATATTAGGGCTGTTGAATTATCTCCGTCTGCATATACTTGTAGAGGTAGATTTCCGATGACGCTACCTGCTATACAAAGATTAGGGGAATTAGAATTACATCCGAATGTTTCATTTATTGTAGGTGAGAATGGTACTGGTAAGTCAACCTTGCTGGAAGCAATTGCAATATCTTGTGGTTTCAATCCAGAAGGTGGAAGCAGAAGTTTTAACTTTTCTACTAATGATACGCATTCGGATTTGTCTGATTTTATAAAAGTTACAAAGGGGGCAGCAAGTCCTGATGATGGATATTTTCTTAGAGCAGAGAGTATGTATAACTTAGCGAGTAACATTGATGAATTAAATGAAGACGATGGTGAATTGATTCGATTCTATGGCGGGAAGTCGTTGCATGCACAATCTCACGGTGAAGCTTTTGTATCGCTCATGATGAATAGATTTGGAGGAAAAGGGCTATATATTCTAGATGAACCCGAAGCTGCTTTGTCTCCTACTAGACAAATGGCACTTATTTCGAGAATTAATGATCTTGTTAAGAGACAATCACAGTTTATAATAGCAACGCATTCACCAATCATTATGTCTTATCCTAATGCGCAGATTTTTGATATAGAGAACGGATATCAGATTATAGATTATAAGGATACAAAACATTACGCGGTGACGAAAGAGTTTTTGAATAATCCAGAAAAGATGCTAAAAATTCTACTTGAAGACTAGTTGGCTAAAGTTGGAGATAAACGAAACAGATAAGCGGTTTGAATTAGCTAAAAGTTAGTGGTCAAAGTTTTGAATTAGCATTTCCGTGCGAATCTATTGAAGACTTGGAGAAAACTTATGTAAATCTCCTTGAGAAGGGTGCTGTGGGCATATGTGAACCTAAAGATATGCCGTGGAATCAAAGAATGGCATTATTTGCAGATCCGGATGGTAATATTCATGAGATATTTACAGACATAATGTAAGATTAGGGGCTATAGCAGATGCTATAGCCTAAATTTTTGAATATTTTTTTCAAGATTCTTTCCTAATTCCATTAGTCCTTCAGCTTGTTGTGCTATTTCTTCACTTATAGCACACTGCTGCTGGCTTGCAGCAGCAATCTGTTGAGTTTCACCCTTGCTCTTATTAACTGCTTCTTCCATTTTTTGGCTCAACTCCAAGGCGTGTTGACTAGCTCGTTGTGTTTTTTCGATCACTATTTCTGTATCATTTAGGGTATTATGGAATTTTTCAATACCTTCTGCTATTCGATTATATGCACTTACTGATTCACTTATAAAAGTCATACCGCTTTGAACATTTTCCCGTTCAACGTCCATAGTCGACTGAACTAGACTTACCTCTTGTGACAATTCTTCCATAATTTGATTGGTTCGTCCCGCGGCTTCTTCAGCCATGAAAGCTAACTTCCTAACTTCATCTGCAACAACGGCAAACCCTGTACCATGGATTCCGGCTCGTGCAGCTTCAATCGCAGCATTTAAGGCTAAAAGGTTAGTTTGTTCTGCAATATGATGAATTTCTTGATTAATGTCTTGAACTTCTTTGGATTTATAAGCTAAGCCATCTAATTGACTTGATGTGGTTTGGCTTGAATCTTCTACAAGCTCCATCTGCTGTTTAGTATTTGCCATGACTTTTAACCCAATAATGGTGTCCTTATTTACCCCTTCAATAACATGGCTCATTTCTTCAATTGAAGATACGACCTGTATCATTTGCTGACGCATACTTTTCATATTAATATGCACACTTCCTGCTTGATGCGTCTGAACTTCGTTTAATTCGCTAATTTCTTCCATAGAGCTTGCTATGTCCTGACTAGCCTGATTATTCTCACTAGCAGATCTTTCCACATGTTCTCCTGATCGGTAAAGGTTATTAGCGGATTCATTGATTCCTAACAGAATGCTGCGTATACTATCAATCATCTGATATAAACTTAACTCCATTTGAACCAGTTCATCTTTCGATTGTTCATTAGAGGAAGCAAGCTGAACTTGATTTGTTTTAGTATCTAAGTTACCTTTTGCAACTTGTTTTAACTTGTTTTGTAACTGTCGTATTCTCTTTATTTGGTGCTTTGAATCAATATAAGCAATCACTAATGCTAATATAAGAATTACTAGAGAGGTAAAGCCAATCAGAAAAATCATATGTTTTATATCTTTCGTTAATTCACTTTGTGGACTCCTTGTTAAGAATATCCAGTCATTTATAGGGCAAAAGTAATTCTTAGTCTTTTCACCATTAAAAGTTAATATAAAATCGCCTTCTTTTTCTTTAAGAATATCTTTTCCTTTCTCTGTTAAACCTAAGTCATCAAAGCTTAATATTGATTTTCCGATCAGGTCCATATTTTTATGTGCTAAGATTCTACCATCATGCCCAAGTAAAAAAGTCTCTCCAGATTCACTTAGTTGAACCTCTTTTACTAAATCACCTACATAGTCTAAGGATAACGTCATACATAAGACGCCAATAATATCAAAATCATCGTAAACGGGTACGCCGACAATTTGTTCGTATCCCACTCCTTCAAGACCTATACGACTTTCGCTCCATTGGATTTTACCGTTTATCGCTTCAAGAAAAAAGCGTTCATTTTCAAAGTCTAAGCTTTCAACAAGCGTATCGCTACCTGCAACTACCTTTCCGTTAAGATCAACAAAAAAGGCGTATTTGATATATCCTTGATCTTTTTCTACATACGTTAATAAGATATTTCTTATTTCACGAAGGATGATAGCATTATCCCTTGTGGCTTCTTTAAATAAATCTAAGGTTGAAAGCGTCATAGCTACTGCTTCAACATTACTTACTTGAGCATCAATCTGTTGTTTGGCATTTTCAATAATCATGTCTTTTTTTTGATCTAAGACGTCTTTTTGTTTATTATAAAACTGAAATAATGCAATACTACTTATTAGACCTATTGAGACAACTAACAATATAAACCGTGACAAAATACTTTTAAGTAATATAGATTTTTTTCTCATAAACTATTTATCTCCTCTTATTGACGTTATAATCTAGATGATACATGAATAAGTTATTAAAATCTTCTTTTTAGATATTCAATTTTATGATTTTATGGTATTTCAAGAATTTGAACACATAATATAGCTTTTTTTCATAACAAAAAATGAGGTGTAATAGAAATAGAAGAGGGGACTACGAAGTTTAGTCATTTATTAAAAATTGACATTAGTAAATTCTTATGATAATATTGCATATGTAACCGGTCACACACCTAGGAGGGCTATATGGCAACAACAATAAAAGATATTGCAAATGCATGTCATGTATCAAAAGCAACAGTTTCAAGATATATCAATGGCTCTGGTTATGTATCTGCAGAAGTAGCTGCAAAGATAGCAACGAAGATTAGAGAGATGAATTATGTCCCATCAGCAACAGCAAGGAACCTTTCGAATAGAAAAAACAACGTAATTGGTGTTGTCATTCCTGAGGTCAGCAATCCTTTTTTTGGTGAAGTTTTCAAAGGAATTAGCCAGATTGCAGAAGAACATAATCTTAATATATTTTATTGTGATACAGACAATAGCGCTGAAAAAGAAATGAAAGCGCTTGCTATGCTTAGGAGCTATGAAATTCAAGGCATCATCTTAACACCGGCTGCTGGTGGAATGTATAAAAAAAGACCTAGTCAAGAATTTATAGATGGGGTAAAGGCGCTAAATGTGCCGGTTATACTTTTGGATAGAGATGTGCCATATGTAAACTGGGATGGAGTTTTTATCGATAATTACCGTGGCGCCTATGAATCAACCAAATGTTTGATTGAAGCAGGACACACTGAGATTGCAACAATTGCAGGTGATTTGAGCTTAATGATTGGACGTGAAAGGCTTAGAGGCTACACAGAAGCCATGCAAGCACATGGACTTCAAGTACGAGAAGAACTTATCTACCCAGGTGATTTTACCACAAAGACGGCTTATAATATTATGATTGATATTATTGATTCAGACAATAGGCCAACGGCAATATTTTCACCAAATAATCTCACAACACTTGGGATACTTCAGGGGATTTTTCAAAAAGGATTAAGAATACCTGAAGATATAGCGATTGTGGGATTTGATGATATAGACGTATTAACAACACTACATATTAACTTGACAGTTATAAAAAGAGATAATATCAAGATGGGAATTGAAGCAATGAATTTATTGTATGCTAGAATGAACGAGACAGAAAATGCAGTAAATACGGAGCCATTGAGAATAGTTATGGAGCCAGAGATTATCTATAGAGGTTCAGAGAAAAAGATGTAAGTTTTTTTCTTAGCCATTTATGAAACCGGTCACACAAATCTGCTGGACATAAAACCTGTCTTTGAACAAATGTGGACTAATTAACTTAATAATTAATCAAAATAAAGTAGGAGGAAATTATGCGCTATAAACGAGTAAAAAAAATTGATCATGACTTTAGTGTTTTAGGATTTGGTTGTTGGGGAGCATCAGGAAAAGGAAGCTGGACAGATCATGGTGACAACGAACAGATTAAAGCTATTAGAGCAGCAATTGATGCTGGTGTTAATTTTTTTGATGTTGCACCAGTTTACGGTCTGGGTCATGCAGAAGAGGTATTAGGAAAAGCAATTAAAGGTCACAGAAATGATATCTTTATTGCTTCAAAAGTAGGGTTGCCATGGAATGAACGTCAAGAGGTCCGAAATGATGTGTCTAGAGCAAATATTATGATGGAGATTGAAGAATCTTTGAAAAGGTTAAATGTGGAGTATGTAGATCTTTATCAAGTGCATTGGCCTTCGACAGAGGGCGTGCCATTGGAAGAAACTATTGAAGCTATGAGAGATATTAAAGCTTCAGGGAAGGCCCGCTATATTGGGCTCAGTAATTTTTCGGTAGAGAGCTACAAGAAAGCGAATGAAATAGTAGATATTGTATCCATGCAAGGACTGTTTAATATGCTTGAACATAATCCAAAATCGTATCACGATATACCATTAGAGTATCAAACGGCGAAAGAGGTTCTTCCTCTTTGTGAAGAAGAAGGTCTGGCTTTCTTACCTTATAGTCCTCTATTCCAAGGTCTATTGACAGGTAAAATAACAGCAGATACAATTTTTGGCAAGGATGATGTTCGTAATGCCAATCCAAAACTTAGAGGGAATGAAAGAATTCGTCATCTGAGCGTTCTCGATGAAATTAAGAATATAGAAAGCTTACAAAACAAGAAGCTTGCAGAAATTGCCTTGAACTATCTAGTAGCACAGAAGAACGTAACCTCGGTTATTGCCACACAAGCAAATATAGAAGAGGTTATGGCTAATATCAAAGCCTTAGAATGGGAGATGGATCAGACAACAGTAGGTGCTATTGACGAACTTGTAAAAACAAAATTGATATAAAATGATTAAACAATGTGAATCTAATACTTTTTTAGTGTTAGATTCCTTTTTTTTGCAGATACATTCGAAAATATAACACGATAATAGACAGATGCATCAGGGGTTCCTGATGGAATGATACGGCATGTACAATAGCACATAATATAGAGAAATCTATGATTAAATGCTTGTGTATAACCAAATAGTACGTCAAGTATACCAAATAAGCAAAATGACTTGATTAAATAATACTGCTTGTTACAATGGATGCATATTAATATTAATAGTTTTTAAATACATTTATGGTACGTATCAAAGAACAATCGATTAAGTTTCTTTCTTTTGATGTTGAAGTAAGAGGAGAACTAATGCGCAGAAAAAAGGAGAGATAAGCATATAAGAAAGGGGAATAATATGAAGAGAGTAATGTTAATATCAATGATAATCCTATTTAATGTATTATTTGTGTCATGTGCGAGTAATGAACCAATAGATGTTTCAAGTATTGAAAAAGAGGTAGCAGAAGAGTTGGCAGAAGATCCCTTTAAGGAAGCAGAGTCACAAATGAAAGTACTGGGTTCTCTTGGGCATGGATTAAATGATAAATTAGATGAGAATGAATTTATCGAATATTCAGGTACGGACGTTGAGATTGATTATTATGTTGAACTTGAAGGAAATGTAAATAGCGTAGGTTTTTTGCTGTTGTGCAAGTAAATATGCAGACGTTTGAAGAAACGGTGATTTTTGAGAAAAATTTGGGGAGAAATAGAAGTGGAATACTCAAAGAAGAGAATAAAAAATGGGGATTTATGCGAGGGATTGATGGATTCTTTTTGGACAAGGATACAATATATATTATTGATACAGATGCTGTTCGTATGATTGATAGAATGACGTCTAAAATAACGGCAATTGGTGATATTAATACAGTGTATAATATTGCCTTTGATGGACAATATATATATTATATTGGAGACCGCTATAGGTTATCTAAGTATGATGTTAACACTCAAGAAAAAAGCAGCGTAGATGATATTATAACAGAGGATTTTAGGTTAAATGAAGGAAGAATTGAATACGATTTATTCATCAAGAAGAATTAATATCATTGTTTATATACAATGATATTTTTTTGCGCAAAACATGAAAATGATAATCAATCTTAATTATGAAGAAATATGAAGAATCATATAAAAGGATTGAGCTTGCAAATGGAATGAACTATACTAGGTTTTGCTTAAGCAAAAAATAACACTTTAATTAGATACAAGGAGGAACATATGAACAAAAGTAAGCGAAAAATAAGATGCCTATTGTGTGCTTTGATGATGAGTTTTTCATTGCTTGTTGGCTGTACTAATAGTAATGTGACAGAATCAGCAGCAGGCGGATCGACGCACAAGGAAGAAGAAAACAAGGAAAATAATGCTGAAAATATAGAGGATGAACAACTACCAGAATTAAAAGATGAGCTTGTGATTTGTATGGGTACACGCCCACCAGGAGAGTTTGATCCAAAAACAAGATGGGGACTATATAGTCAATCACAAATACTTCATAGTACATTGTTAAAGAAAACACATGAACTTGAAATTGTTGGAGACTATGCAAAAGAATATGAGGTAAGTGAAGATGGACTTACATGGATGTTCTATCTTAATGACAATTACAAATTTTCTAATGGAGAATTAGTAACGCCAGAAGATGTAAAGTTTTCCTTTGAAATGTTAAAAGAACATGGAATGCATTGGGACTTAACTTTCTTAAAAGAGATTCAGATTATAGACCCACTTACCATGAAATTTGTTTTAACAGAACCAAGGTCAACATTTTTTGCTCAACTTACAGAAATTGTTATTTTGCCAAAAAACCACTATGATGACAATTATGCACAAAACCCAATTGGTTCAGGTCCATATAAATTGGTTCAATGGGATAGAGGAGAACAAGCAATTTTTGAAGTAAATCCATATTACCATGGACCAGAGCCTCATTTTAAAAAATTTACATTGCTTTTTCTTGATGAAAATGCTGCGTTAGCTGCAGCCAAGAACGGTACAGTAGATTTGATCTATACACTACCAGAATTTGCAGATGAAAAAATTGAAGGGTTTAAATTGTTTTCATATGAAAGTAATGATGTGCGAGGTGTTTCAATGCCAACACAAAAAAGTGGTTATGGAAAGACGCCGGAAGGCTATCCAATTGGAAATGATGTTACAAGTGACTTAGCAATTAGAAAAGCGTTGTATATTGGGTTGGATCGACAAGCCATGGTAGATACTGTGCTTAATGGTCATGGGAAAAAGGCATATTCACTTGTGGATAAGATGCCATGGTGGAATGAAGAAACTGTTCTTGAAGATAATAAGGTTGAACAAGCAAACCTGATTCTTGAAGAAGGAGGATGGATAGATACGGACCAAGATGGAATAAGAGAAAAAGATGGACTTAAAGCGGCGTTTAAACTTTATCATCCAACGGCAGATATTATTCGTACAAATGTTGCACTTGTAGTTGCAGAACAAGCCAAACAGTTGGGAATTGAGATTGAATTGGTCGGAAGTAACTGGGATGAGATGAAAACAATTATGCATTCTAATCCAATTCTATTTGCAGGTGGACGACATCATCCACATCAGTTTTACACGATGCATAATCCTGACCTTGCAGGGACGGCCTATAATAACATTGTATATTTTGATAATGCGACAGTTAACACATATATGAATAAAGCAATGCATGCAACTAGTATGGAAGAGGCGAATGAATATTGGAAACTTGCGCAATGGGATGGAGAAACCGGAGCAAGTGGACTTGGAGAGGTTCCATTTATATGGTTAGTGCGCCTTGATCATATTCATCTTGGAGATGCCCGCTTAAACTTTGGTGAGCAAGCGATTCATACGCATGGGCATGAATGGTCGCTACTAGCAAATATTGGAGAATGGAGCTGGGATTCTGAAGCGAAAGTTGATTAAGAGAGTGTATTAATTTCTTTAGGATACATGCAAGTAAATTGACATGTATCCTATTTCTTTGAAAGGAGCAGATCATGGAGAAATTAAAGTATGTCATATATAAGTTAACTAGAGGGATTACACTCTTGATTGGGCTGTCAATTTTAACATTTATAATGATGCATAATTCCCCTATAGATCCAATAACAGCTTATGTTGGTGGAGATGTAAACATATCATTAGAACAAAGAGCGGCACTAGAAGCATATTGGGGAATTGATAAACATCCGGTTGAACAATATTTAACATGGTTAAAAAATATTGTAAGAGGTGATATGGGAACGTCAAAAGTTCACCGTAGACCTGTCAGTGACATCATACAGGAAAAGTTTTTAGCTTCTTTTGCATTAATGGGGCTATCATGGATTTTATCTGGGAGTATAGGTTTTTGTATGGGTATCATTGCAGCGATAAAAAAAGGAAAAGTGACAGATAAAATTATTAAATGGATATCCTATATTCAAGCTTCAGTTCCAACTTTTTGGCTAGGATTATTATTGTTAATTATTTTCTCGGTTTGGCTTGAATGGTTTCCAATAGGTATTTCAGTGCCGATAGGGGTTGCCTCAAGTGATGTGACTTTGATGGATCGCATACATCATTTAATTTTACCGGTAGCAACGCTTAGTGTGCTTGGAATTGCTAATGTAACTTTACATACAAGGGAAAAGATGATTGATGTACTTAATAGTGAATATATAGTCTTTGCAAAAGCTAGAGGAGAGACGACTTGGCAAATCATCAAAAATCATGGATTAAGAAATGTTGCGTTACCCGCTATAACTTTACATTTTGCATATTTTGGAGAACTTTTTGGGGGATCGGTTTTGGCAGAACAGGTTTTTTCATATCCAGGATTGGGGTCAACGCTTACTGAAGCGGGACTCAAAAGTGACATGCCGTTACTTATGGGGATTGTTATGATAAGTGCAATATTTGTATTTACTGGGAATATGCTTGCGGACATATTAAATTCAGTCATTAATCCTTGTTTAAAGGAGGAGATATAAGATGCAAGATAAAAAGCGAGGTTTAAATGCACGACAAAAAGTTATACTTACACTAACAGTATCTATCGGATTAATATTTATTGCGATTATCTTTAGCTTTATATTAACTAACGAAAACTTAACGACTAATTTTGCAAAAAAAAGTTTGCCTCCTTCTTGGAGCCATTTATTTGGAACGGATTGGTTAGGTAGAGATATGCTGACGCGAACACTTAAAGGGCTAAGGTTATCACTTTTTGTTGGCTTTTTAGGTGCTTCTATTGGTGCTGTTATTGCAACGATATTGGGGATTTGTGCAGCAACATTAGGTAAAAAAGCAGATTATATTATTTCTTGGCTTGTAGATATGTTCATAGGCATACCGCATTTGGTCTTCATCATCCTTATCTCTTTTGCAGTAGGAGGAGGGATCAAAGGAGTTGTGTGTGGTGTTGCTTTTACACATTGGCCGTCATTAACACGAATTATTCGAGCAGAAGTTTTAAGTATAAAAAACAGTGAATATATTCAAATGGCAAAGAATTTTGGGAAGACTAAGTGGTTTATCGTCAGAAAACATATAATGCCACACATTATTCCACAAATCATGGTGGGATTTTTACTTCTGTTTCCACATGCCATACTACATGAAGCCTCAATTACTTTCTTAGGTTTTGGTTTGTCTGTTCAAACGCCTTCGATTGGGTTGATACTTTCAGAAGCGGTTAAACATATATCTGTTGGTGATTGGTGGCTTGCTGTTTTCCCAGGGTTGTTACTTGTACTTGTCGTAAAAAGTTTTGATAACATAGGTGAACAGGTACGTACGCTTGTAGAACCAGCCACTGCTAATGAGTAAAGGAGTAATCAATGAATCAAAAAAGCGATATTTTAACAGTTGAAAATTTGTCCATTTCATTTTCGCAATATGTAAAAGGACTTAAAACAAAAAAAACAACGCCCATAAATAATTTGAATATTTCTGTTAGGAAAGGAGAAATTCATGCGGTTATTGGTGCGAGCGGGTCAGGAAAAAGCTTGCTTGCCCATGCAATTCTTGGAATCTTGCCATCCAATGCAGAATGTAGAGGGGAAATATATTATCAAAAAAAACGACTGACAGAAGAAAGAAAAGTTCAACTTAGGGGAAAAGAGATTGCCTTTATACCTCAATCAGTAAATTACTTAGATCCATTAATGCGTGTAGGTAAGCAGGTAAAAATTGGATTGCCTAAAAAACAAGCAAATAGTATACAAGAAAGTTTATTTGAAAGATATGGATTAAAAAAATCAGATGCAAAGTTGTATCCATCTGAACTTTCGGGAGGCATGTTAAGACGAGTTCTTTTTGCAACAAGTGTTAAGGAAGATATAAAACTTGTAATAGCAGATGAACCCACTCCGGGAATACATCCAGAAGCATTAAGTAGAATCTTAAATCAATTGCGACAGTTTGCTGATGAAGGTGTATCTGTTATGCTTATTACTCATGATGTAGTATCTGCATTAACGATATGTGATCGGGTAACGGTTTTTAAAGATGGAGAGGCTATTGAAACAACGGAGGCTGAAAATTTTAAGGGGAACGGAGAGGGTCTTTTACATCCGTATACAAAAGCTTTATGGAATTGCTTGCCTCAAAATCAGTTCACATTATATAAGGAGGTTCGATCATGTCGTTAAAAGCAAACAATTTGGGGTTTTATTATAAGAAGAATGAGTGGCTGTTTAAAAATGTGGAATTTGAATTATCTTATGGAGAAATACTTGGGATTTCAGGGTATAGTGGTTGTGGGAAAACCAGCTTGGCAAAGGTTCTTTCCAATTACCTTAAACCTGTTAATGGTCAAGTATTGGTCGATGGAGAACCTTTCAAAGACGGAGTGTTCCAACCTGTACAGCTGATTTATCAACATCCGGAAAAAGTTCTTAATCCTAAGTGGAAGCTAAAAGATTTGCTGTGTGAAAGTTATACACCGTCTCAGGACATAATTGATAGTTTTGGTATAAAAGAAGAATGGCTTGAACGTTTTCCCATGGAAATATCCGGAGGTGAAATGCAAAGATTTTGTATTGTTCGAGCACTTAATCCTCAAACAAAGTACATTATTGCAGATGAGATGACAACCATGTTGGATGCCATTACTCAAGCGAAGATATGGCGTCAATTATTGCGAATATGTAAAGAGAGAAAAATAGGCCTTGCCATTATTAGTCATGAAACAGAGATTATATCAAAACTTTGTGACAAAGTTATATCCTTAGAATCAATCGAAAGATAGTAAAAGGTTATCGTGAAATCCTTTATTATAGTCAAGAATAGTCAAGAGATATTATTGCCACATTTTATGGGAAAACGAACAGTTGATGTAAACAAAAGGTTGTCTATTTCATGGGAAAAACTTCCCTCATGAATTTGCATTATTTTTTTACAGTTATTTATTCCAATACCTGTACTTTCCCTTCTTTTACATTGTATATCTATTTTATTTGTAATTCTAATAATTAGATTTGAATCTGTGATGGTACCAGTAATGTTAATATTTGTCTCTTTTTTTGCATAGCGACAAATATTTGTAAACACATTATCAAAAAGACGCTGTATCATTCGAATGTCATAGACCAAGGCATAGCGCTTTTTAGGGAAAACAGTAGAGTAAGTTAAATTTTGCTGAGCTAATATTTGGGCAGAATCTATGATAATACGTTCCAAGTTCATTATGGAGTTGCAGCGTAAAAGTTCCGTGGTTTCTAGTTGTTTATCTTTTAGATAAAAGTGCTCAAAGGCGCTATTTGTTAATTCTTGAAGTTGTATAGAACGCTTGAGGCATAACTTAAGATAATTAGATTGTTTCTTGCAATCATTAAAATCACTATCAAGTAGAATTTCTAAATAGCCGATAATGCTAGTTAATGGTGTTCTTAAATCATGAGAGATCGAGGTTAAAAAAGTATTCTCCTTTACTTTTCTTCTTCGCTTTTCTAGGTTGTTAGTATGTATTTCTTGTCTAAGCTCATCAATATGTAGTGCAAGGTGGGAAAGTTCGTCGTGTCCACAAATTGTCACTGGGTCACAAAAATTTCCACCTTTCATTACGTGAATACACTCGATAAGATGCTTAATGTACTCAAGTTTTTGCATTAAAAAACGGACAATGATAGCAAGATATAATGAAAAACATATCAAAATACCTATAAATACCGCAACATCTTTTAATTGATGATTTAAATGCATATTATCAACAGGTGAAACATGTAGATCAATGATATAGCGCCAAGAGATAAAGAAAATAAAAAAAAGAAGAATTAAACCTGCAATGGTCTTTACGGATAGATAGATAAGTTGATTAATTATTCCAAAAGACTGTTTTTTATTAATAAATTTCATAACCTTTTCCCCATACGGTATGTATATATTCCGTTTCTTTGTCATATTGATGCAATTTTTTGCGTATATTTTTTATGTGAACAACAATTGTATTATGTGATGTCTGAGTAAAAAGCTCTCCCCAAACCTTTTCAAAAATGAGTTTTACACATAAGCTATGTCCTCTGTTTTTTAATAAAATTAGGAGGATTTTGTATTCTATATCGGTAAAACTTATCATGTGATTATTAACAGTGACTGTAGAAGAATCTTCATCTAAAAATAAATTATGTATATGATGTGTTGATTTTTTTGATTTGCTTTGCCTGTTATATATTGTATTTCTTCGAAGTAAAGAAGAGACTCTTGCCATAAGTTCTTTGGATGAAAAAGGTTTAAGCATGTAATCGTCACCACCACAAACTAACCCCTTAATCTTATCCTCCTCGCTAACTTTTGAAGTTAAAAACAAAATTGGAAAAAAGAAGTTTATTCTAATTTGTTCGCAAAGACTAAAACCATCTATTCTTGGAAGCATTACATCAAGAATTGCTAAATCAATGGGGGTATTTAGAATAATCTCCATTGCCTTTTCGCCAGACATAGCACAGTATACGTTATATTTGTGCTTGGATAAGTGGTATTTTATGATGTCAAGGATTTCAGCATTGTCATCGACGATTAAGATGTTCATTTTTTTGAGACCTCCAAAGGTAAAATAGTGAGCATATCAAATATGTACCAATATGTTATCAGATTTACCAATAAATAGCAATTCATTACATTTATTCATTTAAAGAGAAAAAAATAGTCTTATAAACAAATAGATAATGTATAAATGCAACTTTATTGTTACATGTGACATTGAAACCTTGTTACACCTTTGTTATATTTAAAGAAGGTGCAGCGTAGCGAGAGAAGTAAAAACTTTAAATTTTAATAAAGGAGAGGTTATATGAAGGTTTTAAACTATGGGTCCTTAAACGTTGATTATGTATATAGTGTTGAAAAATTAGTTAAACCGGGGACGACGATAGCGGACAAGGGATTAAAAGTAATGTCTGGGGGCAAGGGATTAAATCAAAGTGTAGCTATTGCAAAAGCAGGCATTCAAGAGATATATCATGCGGGGAATATCGGGCGAAACGGGGACTTTTTAAAGCTTACGCTTTTGGAGCACAATATCAAAATTGATTATATTCAAAAAAGTAATTCAGATACAGGCCATGCAATTATTCAGTATTCAGATGAAGGAGAACATACAATTATTGTTCATGGGGGCAGTAATTACAATAATCAAAAAGATACAATGCAAAGCGTCCTCGAACACTTCGAAGAAGGGGATATCCTCCTTGTTCAAAATGAGATTAATGATGTGGATTATATTATTGACCTTGCATATGAAAAAAACATGAAAATTATCGTTAATCCAGCACCTTTTCATGAATCTGTATATCGATTTGATTTTTCTAAGGTAGATACGCTGATCGTAAACGAGACGGAGCTGTATAGCATCGCGCATGCAGCGAGTGTAGAAGAGGCAATCCAACGATTGCAAAAGTATGATTTGAATATTGTCATTACGTTGGGGGACAAGGGTGGTTTATATGTTGGACGGGATATGTCCCAGATACCATATAAAAGTCACTTAGTGGATGTTGTTGATACGACTGCTGTCGGAGATGCTTTTGTAGGGTATTTTGTTGCAGGATTGGTTAATGGCATGGCGATAAAAGATATTTTAGATTACAGTTCAAAAGCGGGAGCGCTTGCGGCTACAGTGGAAGGTTCAGCTATTTCAATTCCAAGTCGACGTGAAGTGGAGCGGTTATCTAAGGAGATGGAAAACGATGAAAATTAATAGTCAGCAAGCAAAAAACGTCATACGAAGCCTTAATGACCTTATCTATGATGATATCTATGTATATGATAACAAAGGTGCATTATTGGCAACCAATCGAGAGCAAGCGGATGAAGAATTACTTTCATTTGGAAAAATTGTTGCAAAGCGGCAGGTGATTCTTGTAGAGGATGTAAAAAACCTGACAGCAAAAGCAATTTTATTTCCGGTGCACATTGGCAATAGCTTAGTTGCGATTGTTGGGTTGGTAGGGGACTATGCATTGATTTCTCAATATAGCGCATTGGTGGTTAAAATTGTTGAAATCCTTCTAAGCGAATCCTTGTACTATCAGAACAAAATCAAAAATGCAGAGAACAACCGCCTACTGGTTAATGAACTTATTCATGGCAAAGGCAATGTCGAGACATTGACATGGATTGCCGAGGTGATAGGAAAACAGATTAATGATTTTAAGTATTTGGCGCTTATCGATATTGGTGAAGAAGATAAGATTCAAGTGACAAGTGAGCTTATTATCGATAGTATAGAAAAAAATCTGCAACCCAAACATTTAATTGCAGAATATGGGAAAAATATTGTGATTTTATTTGCCACAACAAAACTAGATGAGGTTCTAAATGAACTAAGCGATGTGAAAAAGTACTTGGAAAAAAAATATGTGAATAACATTTCTGTAGGTATTTCTGATGTGATTAATACATATACAGAGTGTAAGCGTGCTTTTTTTCAAGCAAAAAAAACCTTGGCTCTGGGTAAAAAGAAATATAAAAAAGGAAGTTTTGCCTTTGCCGATTATTCCTTGGAATTGCTATTTTCTCATGTGGATGATGCGCTGATTGATAGCTTTATTATGGAAGTATTTGGCGGACTAAGTGTCGAAGAGATTAAAGACATTGAAGCTTTATTACGTGTGTATATTGACTTTGACACATCGTTAAATGCGACAAGTAGACAGCTCTTTATCCACAAAAACACGTTACAATATCGTTTGAATAAAATACGTGAACTTACAGGATATAACCCAAGAAATACAATGGACCTATACAAATTGTTCACCGCAATTAACTTGTTTAACAAGCGAGAAGAAGAGGTGGATTCGTCATTTTGACTAATATACCAAAAAAACAGAATGGATTTTGATGCGGCTTTGTCATTGGTGACATTGTAAACAAAAGAAAATTTGTTAAAATTAGATATAACATAACAGTTAAATGATAAAAATATAGGAGAAGTGAATGAGTGAAATAGTTGTCGTTGGAAGTATCAATACGGATTTAGTGTTTGTTAGTCAAAAAAGACCAAAGGCAGGTGAGACAATATTAGGAGATGAGTTTTTAACCATTCCTGGAGGCAAAGGTGCCAACCAAGCGGTTGCATCTGCAAAGCTGGGAAAGGATGTATCTATTATCGGATGTGTCGGCAATGATATTTACGGAGAAAAAATGCTAAAGAATTTTATTGCCAATGGTGTTGATACATCAATGATTGAAGTGCTTGATATATCAACGGGGGTTGCAGGCATTATGGTGGATAATGAAGATAATAGTATTGTCGTTATTCCAGGGGCAAATAAGTTGTTAAGCAAAGCGATGATTGACAAGCACATGGATGTTCTAAAAGGAGCAAAAGTGGTCATATTACAGCTTGAGATACCGATGGACGTTATTGAGTATGTAATTGATATTTGTCATCAAAATCATATCATATCAATTCTTAATCCCGCTCCGGCGAGAAAAGTGCCTGAACAATTGATTGAAAAGGTAAGTTATTTAACGCCAAATGAGCATGAAGCAGTTGAAATTTTTGGAAAGCAAGCGATAGATGATTTGCTTAAACAATATCCGAATAAACTGATTATTACTCAAGGCGATCAAGGCGTCGTGTTTTTTGACGGACAATATAAGCGCCATATTGCAAGCTTGAGTGTCGATGTTGTCGATACAACAGGGGCAGGAGATACCTTCAATGGTGCACTTGCTACATGCTTGGTATCAGGACAACCATTGCTTGAAGCTATTGAATATGCTAACAAGGTCGCTGCCATTTCCATTACAAAGTATGGGGCGCAAGGAGGGATGCCGACAAGAGAAGATGTAGAGAGGTGGGGACAACTTGATTAGTAGCAAACAAAAACGATATATTCGAGAATATGGAATTTTATATATATTACTCTTGCCAGTGATTCTGTTTTTTATTGTGTATCATATTTTGCCTGTTATAGGAATGAAGATAGCTTTTGAAGACTTTAGAATTATTGGGGACAACGTCTTTGTTGGATTAAAACATTTTAGATATTTGTTCTCCTCGCCACAGTTTAAAACGATTATTATTAACACGCTAACATTAAGTTTTATGAAAATGATTCTATTGTTCCCGGTTCCGATTATCTTGGCATTTTTAATTAATGAGGTTCGAAGCCCAAGGTACAGACAATTTGTTCAAGTATCCTTATATATACCGCACTTTTTATCTTGGGTAATTATCGCGGGGGTATGGATTTCGTTTTTGTCTCCGGGATATGGAGCGGTTAATAACATTATTCGACTTTTTGGTGGAACAGAGATTGACTTTATGACCAGCAAAACTCATATTCGCTGGGTCCTTGTTGCGTCGGAGATGTGGCGTTCTGCCGGTTGGGACTCTATCCTATATCTTGCGGCAATTTTAAAAATTGACAAATGTCTCTATGAGGCAGCAACACTTGATGGAGCATCAAAGTTCCAATCAGCCCTTTATATTACACTACCTTCGATACGTAACACGATTATAACCGTATTTATTTTGAACTTGGGATTTTTTATGAATGCCGGGTTTGACCAAGTCTTTAATTTTATGAACCCATCGGTATTAAGTGTCATTGACATTCTTGACACGTATACTTATCGTATCGGACTAGAGTCAGGCTTATATTCTGTTGCAACAGCATCAAGTGTGTTCAAGGGAATTATTGGGTTTATCCTAATTATTGGAGCACATAAAGTGGCGCGCAAAGTTTCAGGAAGGGGGTTGTGGTAGATGAAAAAAATTAAAGTCGTAGACCTTGTAGTTGGAGTCATCTTATTGTTTTTTGTCATCTATGCATTACAGCCTATCTTAAACTTGTTGGCATTATCGCTGACCCATCCAGACAGCGTACAAGAATTGAGTGGACTTGATATTTTCCCTAAAAAAATTTCACTACTGAATTATCAATTTATTTTATCAAATCCGAGTATTTTAAAGGGAATATTTAACAGCGTACTATATACAGCAATTGGTGTGTTTTTGAGCGTGAGCTTTACAGTAATTACTGCCTTTGCATTGACAAGAGAGCAACTGATTGGACGGCGTATATTTATTGTGATTACAATTTTTGTGATGGTCTTTGAACCTGGAATCGTACCGGAATACTTTGTCATGAAAGATTTTAATTTATTGGGAAGTATGTGGTCAATTATTCTATATAAAATGGTCAATGTCTATTACTTGGTTATCATGATGCGGTTTTTTGAAGATATACCAAAGTCCATTGAAGAAGCGGCGCTACTTGATGGGGCGAATCCGATTCAGATGCTTTCAAAAGTCTTTGCCCCTATGTCAAAGCCTTCCATCGCAACCATTACATTATTCTATTCAGTATATCGATGGAATGAGTACTTTAGATCAGGAATCTATCTGAGTTCAAAACCGAGCAAGTGGCCATTGCAGGTAGTTCTTCGCCAGTTTGTTGTTCTTGAAGATACCCAAGCTATCGTAGGGGGCTTTGATCAGATGAGCCAAGTCTATGGCAGTATGAATTTTGAAGCATTACAGGCAGCAGCGATTATTGTCGGTATACTTCCGATATTAATCATATATCCGATTATATTAAGGTATTTTACGAAGGGAACGTTTGAAGGATCAAGCAAGTAGTAACTTAAGCAATAATAATATTGCTATAATATGAATTTATTACAAGGGAGGAAAACATGAGAAAATTATTAGCACTAGTATTAGTCATTGCATTGATCGGTATTACAGCGTGCTCACCTAAGGATGAAGCAACCAATACCACAGAAGAAAATGGGACAGACGTTGCGACCGACACAGGAGAGGACGCACAAACACCTGAAACTGAAAGTGATACACCAGTGACATTACGTATGGCCATGAAAGATTTAAGCCCAAGTGATGAGACGCATCAAGCTTATATTCAACGAATAGAAGACGGACTTGCGGATAAAGGGGTATATGTTGATCTAGAAGTTATCGAAATGGCACAAGGAAATTATGCAGAAAATCTAGGGCTTATGCTTTTAGGTGGCGACGTACCGGATATTATTTATTTTCAAGGTGGCGATGAACAGATGGCTAACCAAGGTTTACTTGAAGATTTGACACCATATATTGAAAAATCCGAGGTCATAAGTGGTGCTTTGTTAGACTATCAAAAAGAACGTATCGCGAACTACCCATATCTTCTATGGATTAAGCCGATTGCCTCAAAAGTACCTGTAGTACGAACAGACTTTTTTGAGGGAATGGAAAATGGTGAAGCATTGTTGGCGGATCCATCCATTGACAATTATTATGCATTTTTTCAAGAAATGGCAGAAAAGAATACTACATATGCTTTTACAGCGCCAGGAAAATTATTAGAGATTGACACAATTTTTGATAATGCTTTTGGAGTGACAGGTACTTGGATTGAAGTTGATGGAGAATATGTCTTTGGACGTGTGACAGACATGGAAAGAGATAAACTTGAGTTCTATGCAAAACTATATGCAGATGGATTATTAGATCCAGAGTATTTGACCAAAGCATGGGATACAAAAGAACAAGTGTTTTATGCCAATGAAGTGGGCGTTATCAGTGGTACATCAGGTAAAGTTATCGATATCTATGATGGAAATATGATAAGTGCTAATGGTGAGAGTGCTAACTTAACTGTCCTACCACCAGCTAAAGGCGTTGCGCAAGGATATAATCCGATTTCAGTAACAAAAGAAACCCGAGGATTAGCAATCTCTGCGATCTCTGAACATAAGGATTTAGCATGGGAAGTTATTGATTTTCTTGCGTCTTATGAAGGCCAATATATTGATAGACTAGGCTTTGAAGGTGAACAGTACAATATCGTTGACGGACAGATAGAATTAACCGAAGCCTCGTCTAACTGGTTTGCATTTTTCTTTGAAATGCCAGAGTGGGAACCAAAAGAAGGGTTAAAGAAACCTCTACTTGGACCGGCGGCAATGGATTCTCTAGACATGGCGCAACAATATTATGTGGCAGATACGGATGTCGTTATTCCAGCAGAATATGCACCACAGTTGGATGCAGTTAATAATTTATATAATGAATTTTCAGCAGATGTCATTACAGGCAAACGCTCAATTAGTGAATGGGATGATTTTGTTAGTGAGTGGTATGCCCAAGGTGGAGAAGCGATTACAGAATATGCAAACTCCATGCTAAAATAAGTTAAATCAATATGGCAGTATATGGTTTTAACAAACTGTATACTGCTCATATATGTCACTAGATCAAAAAATATATCAAAAGCAAGCAATGGAGGAAACAGATGACATTTAGAGAACGCGTACTAGGAATGTTTGTAGGGGTTGCCTATGGAGATGCATTAGGCGCAACGATAGAAAAGCTTTCCCATGATGAAATTGTAGAAAAATATGGTCGGATTGAAACGTATAAAATGGACTGGCATAAAGCTCAGTGGCCCCCAGAGGATCGAAAGCATCGAGTAAGGGGACATGGAATCTTTACCGATGACACGCTAATGACGATGGCCTTGATGGAAGTGTATAATAAAGAAAAGCGCCACTTAGATGCATATGATATGGCTAATGAGTTTGTCAATCAGATCTATTATACGAAGCGCTATATACCTGAGCTGGAGCGAATCAGTAATATCCATGAACGGTTATTTGTTCCGGAACAATTCATCTTTTTACGTCATGCACTGGCAAACTGTGAGCCACGAGAAGGCGGTATCGGTAACATGGTAAACTGTGGTGCGGCGATGTATATTGCCCCCATAGCAGCAGTTAATGCGATGCAGCCGATGAAAGCGTATAATGAAGCCATAGCTTTTGCACAAGGTCATCAAAACAGTTATGGACTTGAAGCGGCAGGCGTTTTGGCAGCATGTATAGCAGAAGCGTATAAACCTGATGTAACCATAGAGAATATATTAGATGTAGCAATCCGTGTTGCCAAGGACGGAACTAAAATGGCTATAACCTCTTTGCTTGAACTTGCACGTGAGTTACGACCTAAGAAGAACGATCGGTCATATGTTGTACAGGCGCTACAAAAAGCTATCAAACCCTATTCGCCTATGGGAGATGATGTTAATCGAAGTCCGCAAAAACTTGGGAAGCCTTCCAATCACTATACACCCAGTCGTTTATTAAGTATTGAAGAGTTACCAGTAGCCTTGTTTTACATCGCACTTCATGAAGGGGATTTTGAAGAAAGTATTCTTGATGGTGTGAATTCAGGACGCGATACCGATTCGATTGGCGTTATGATCGGAGCTATTTTAGGGGCGCTTAATGGGCCATCCATTGTGCCAACAGAATATATTACAGATATTGAGCATGTGAATCAGTATCCTCTACGTGAGATTGGTCAACGCTTTGCTATAACGGCAGAACAGATTATTCGTCAAGATATTTGTCATGAAGAACAGTGGATAGAGCAGATGAGCCGACAATTAGGAGAAGAAGTCGATGAATAAAAATTATGTAGAAAAAGTATATAGTGGAATTATGGGTAAGACCATGGGAGTAATCCTTGGAGCGCCTGTTGAACCAACTTTATGGACTTATGAAAAAATATATGAAACCTATGGCGATATTACAGGGTATGTAAAGACCTTTAAAAATTTTGCTGCAGATGATGACTTGAATGGTCCTATTTTCTTTTTAAAGGCACTGGACTTAATGCACTCAGATGAAACATTTGAAGCTTTCCATGTCGGAAAAGCATGGCTGAACTATTCACGGGAAGGGATTGGAATGTTTTGGTGGGGCGGATATGGGACGAGTACCGAACATACTGCCTTTTTAAACCTTAAACATGGTATTGATGCTCCACATTCAGGTTCGGTTGAAGTGAATGGTTTATCCATAGCAGAACAGATAGGCGGTCAAATTTTTATTGATACATGGGGATTGATTTTCCCTGGAAATATGGAAAAAGCAGCAGAATACGCAGGAAAAGCAGCCAGTGTCTCCCATGATAAAAATGGAATATATGGTGCAAGATATATTGCGGCATGTATTGCAAAAGCATTTGAAGCAACAGATATTATGGAGGTAATAACCTCAGCATTTAGTGTTATTCCTAAGACATGCGAATATCGTCGTGTATGTGATGCAGTGATTGACTTTTATCATCAAGATGATGAAAAGAACTTTAGAAAGTGTCGTGACTTTTTAAGCGCAGAATTTGGATATGACCGATACCCAGGTGTGTGCCATATCATACCCAACTCAGGGGTGATGATGCTTGCAATGCTTTATGGGGAAGGGGATCTGGCTAGAACTATAGAGATTGCCACAATGTGTGGTTGGGACACCGATTGTAATGCGGGTAATATCGGAACAATTCTAGGTGTGCTGAATGGATATTCCGGCTTGGTAGATAAGTATAGGCAACAGATTAATGATGTTATTGTAGCATCAAGTGCAATAGGCTCACTAAATATTATCGATATTCCAACTTTGGCTTATGAAGTGGCAAACTATGGATACCAACTGGCTCATGAAGACGTGCCTCAATATGTAAAAACTGTTGTGGATCATCTGCGTGAGATACATTTTAACTTTGATATTGAGGGTTCAACCCATGGGTTTAGAACCAGTGATGCTATACGCTATCCCATACGTCATACCCATGGAACAGGCGAAGAGGGGAGCAATAGTTTGACGGTATTACTTGACCGAGTATATCGTGGACATGTAGCAAATATATACTATAAACCTTACTATCGACGCGAAGACTTTGATGATGAAAGGTATCAACCAGCATTTTCACCTAAAGTGTTTAGTGGGCAGATAGTAACAGCTAGGATTAAGTTAGACAAGTGGAATGGTGATGATTTTGGAGTGGTTCCGTATGTACGCTTGTCCCATACAAAACGTGAGTTAAAAGGACAGATGCGTATGATTCAATCGGACCAGTGGCTGGATGTTGAATATATTATACCGGATAGTCAAGGCGAGCCTATTGATGAGGTAGGTCTTAAGGTTGAGAGCTTTACACGTATGAAAAACAAGCTGTTGGGGAATTTGCATATCAGTGAGTTCCATATTACAGGAAAAGGATACCATCAGATAGATATAGAAAAAGAAAAAAGAGAATTTTTGACAACAACACAGTTTACTGAAAATGCAGGTTCATTTGTTATCGAAAAGGATCATCTACATGTGATATCCAATGAAGATGCGTTGGCATTAACCGGCAATTTTTATTCAACAGACATTGAATATGAAGTTACCTTAACACCTGAATTTGGAAGTCAGCATTACGCAGCTTTTCGTTGCCAAGGAATTAAAATCGGATACTTGGTTGGCTTTGACGCAAATAAGGTTAAGCTACTAAAAAATGATTTTGGCTATACAACCCTTTGTGAACAAGACTTTCCGGTTCAAAAGGGACAAGACTATACACTGCATATACAGGCGATTAAGGGACATATTAAAGTTAAGATTAATGGAATGGATGTATTAGAATATACGGACGAGAACTACTTATCTCATGGTTGTGTCGGCTATGGCATACTAGATCATGGACGTATGTTAGTTAAAGGGATTCGATTTAAGGAAGTATAATATAGGAGGCTATTTAAGATAATGGAAGGAACCAGTGGGTATATCCGAAAAGGTGATGCCAAAGTGACCGTTGAATTGACGGGAAAAGATATAGAAGTTATCGTTCATTCAAAATTAAAGCAGATGTTTGAAAGACACATAAAACAGGCTGTTAGACAAGTGCTGCATGAAGAAGGGATCCATGGTGCAAAGGTGCTTGTTGAAGACGAAGGTGCGTTAGATTTTGCAATACGTGCCAGGACGCGAACAGCGGTTCGCAGAAGTCGGGGTGAGTAAATGAAAAAGAGAATGCGAAGTATGCTTTTTTGTCCGGCGAATAATCCAAAGTTATACTATACAGCGCCTAGCTATAAGCCGGATTGTATTATTTTTGATTTGGAAGATGCTATTGAAGTGAATGAAAAAGATGCAGCACGTGATTTGTTGGTGGAAGGAATCAAGACACTGGATTTTAAAGACATTGAGATCTTTGTACGTATTAATGGAGTGACAAGTCCGTTTTTTAAAGCGGATGTTGAAGCGATTGTTCCGGCGGGGGTTCGAAATATACGTCTACCTATGTGTCAATCAGCGGAAGATGTTCAGACACTGTGCCGTTTGTTAGATGCGGTGGAAGAAGAGCATCACATTGAGCTTGGCTCAACCAAAATTCAAGTGGGTATTGAAACTCCAAAAGGTGTTCTTGGTGTCAGAGAAATTGTTAGTACATGTGAGCGAGTTATTGCCATATCTTTTGGAGCGGAAGACTATACAGCATCATTAGGCGTTGAACGCACAATAAAAGGCGATGAACTGTTGTTTGCCAGAAGTATGATTGCCAATGTAGCGAGTATGTATGATTTGGTTGCAACGGATACAGTCTGGTCCGATTTTAGAGATGAGGAAGGTTTTGTTGAAGAAATACGTCGAGTGAAAGGTCTAGGCTTTAACTCAAAGTCATGTATTCACCCGTCACAAGTTGAACTGCTGCATAAAACCTTCGCACCATCAAAAGAGGATGTAGAAAAAGCTCAGAAGATTCTAGAAGCAGTGGAACAAGCACAAGTGGAAAAAGGTGGAGTCATTGCAGTTAATGGCAAGATGGTGGATGTTCCGGTGATTACTAAGGCAAGAAAAATTATGGCATTAAGGCAAAAGGAGTAATCCCATGACAAATAGACAAGGCAGTATACCTAAATATATTGAAGGATATGGAAAAGTCGCGTGTTATGGGGAGGCAGTCCCCAAAAGAACAATGGCTCACAAGCGGTCAGTGACAGAAAAACAATCTAAGGACAAAATATCTACCCTAAAAGAGGCGATTTGTCAATCAAATCTTCAAGATGGCATGACAGTGAGCTTTCACCATCATTTACGCAATGGAGATTATGTGATGAAACGGGTTCTTGATACTATCCATGAACTAGGAATTAAAGATTTAACAGTGAGTGCCTCATCAATATCCAAAATTCATGATAGTCTACTTGAGTATCTACAAGATGGGACAATCACACGGATCTATACCGCAGGATTACGTAGTCAATTGGCGCATGAAGTTCAGCATCACTTTAATCTTAAAGCGCCGATAGTTTTTATGACCCATGGTGGACGGGCACGCGCAATCGAAGATGGGAGCTTAAACATTGATATTGCTTTTGTAGCGGCCTCTTGTTCGGATTACCATGGCAACATGTGTGGAACCCGCGGGCCGTCAGCGTTTGGATCTATGGGATATCCCATGGTGGATGTGGCTTATGCAAAGCGAAGTATAGCTATTACCGATAATTTAATTGAAGATATGACAGAGGCATATCCAGATGAGATTAGTATTTCGGGAGATTATGTGGACTATGTTGTTGAGGTGGAACGTATTGGCGATCCGGAACAAATAGCGACAGGGTCAACAAGAATTACGAGCAATCCCATGGACTTACTTATTGCAAGGAAAACGGCGCATGCACTTATTGCTAGTGGTGCCATTAGGCAAGGATTTAGTTTTCAAGCAGGCTCAGGAGGAATATCACTAGCGGTATGTAAGTTTTTAGAAAATCATATGAAGCAAAATCAAATCGTAGGAGCTTTTGCTTCAGGGGGTGTGACAGGCAACTTGGTAGAATTGTTTGAAAAAGGTCTGTTCGAAAAACTATATGATGTTCAGACGTTTGGACAAGATGCAATTGATTCGCTACGAGATCATGCAGGGCATATTGAAATGTCTGCGGATACCTATGCTAATCCAAACAATCCAAAGTGCGTTGTCAATCAGCTTGATGTAATGATTTTATCTGCTACAGAAATTGATGTTGACTTTAATATTAACTCAATTACTGGATCTAATGGTGTTATAATGGGAGCTCTTGGAGGGGCGCCTGATACAGCGGCAGGAGCTAAGATGGCAGTTGTGGTAGCGCCGAGCATGCGAACCCGTATTCCAATTGTTGTTGACAAGGTAACGACCATTTGTACTCCGGGAACAGATATTGACATGCTGGTAACTGAACGAGGTATTTGTGTCAATCCAAAGCGAGAAGATATTAAGAGAAGTTTGATAGATGCAGGGATTGAAGTGATATCCATTCATGAACTTAAAGATAATATTCAAAAGCTAACGGGAGTGCCGGATAAACCAACACTTGGAGACAAAATAGTCGCAGTAGTGGAGTATCGTGATGGTAGTGTGATAGATGTAATCTATAATCTGTAGAGATGCTTTAAAAAAGACATTCATTTGATGAGTGTCTTTTTTTATAAACAATTTGTGTTATCTAATACTGTGTATTATAATGAAAGAAGGAGTATATTGATATGTCGTAAAGTGTGAGGGACTATTATGATAAATATAAAAGGGATGCTTATAAAATACCAAGATGTATTTTTTCCGGTTTTTGATGTGTTGCTTAATGGGCTAAATTTCTTTATGCACATTTATATCAGCTGGTTTATTTCTCTAAATGAATATAGTATTTTAAATGCAATGCTCTCCTTTTTGGCGATTCTTTTTGTTGTGGGCATTAGTGTGCAAACCTATACAAACAAAGAAGTCGGAAAATCAAAAAATAATTCTCAGGTTATACGTTCTATATTTTCATTACTTATTTCCATTGGACTTTTTCTAAACATACTATTACTCTTATTGTTTCCAACATTGATTAAAATCATGCGAACCGATACGCTTGGCATAATCCTTATTATGCTTATTTTTGATATGAATATAATATTAAGTTTTTATAGGGGGATTATGCAAAGTCAACAGCATTTTTTGTCTTTGAATATCAATTTTTATGTCGAGGTCATTACAAAACTTATCGTTATTGTTGCCATACTTCCATTTTTTTCTCAACCGCATATTCCACTTATCGGAATTTTGCTGGGTATGTTTTTTTCCTTGATACACGGATACCATAGCTCAGGGCGATTGGTTTATTTTCCAATGCTTTTTTCGAAAAAAATACGTGTTAATTTATTTGGATTAGCTCATATTATTTGGGCGAATTTCTTTCTTTATTATTTGACATCGGTTAGCCTGATTGTTGCAAATTATTATATTGGGGAAAGAGCTGCATTATATGCTGTATCTTTAAAATTCAGCCAATTAATTATGGCGGTTGGTTTTAGTGTGATTACCGTCGTTGTATCCTATTCTTCAGGGCTAATCATACATCCAGAAGAATTTAAAGCATATGTTCATAAATGGTTGATTCGATTTTGCCTTGGCGGTGTAGTGATTTTGGTAGGATATCAATTGGTTGTTCGACATTTTATTGCCTTTTTATTTGGAGAAGCTTATCAAGGGGCTAGTCAATTCATGGTTTTTCAAGCTTTAGGCTACGTTATGTTAACCATTGCGTATTTTATGATATCTGAATTGATTATTATGAATCAAAAAGTCCATATATATATACTCGCTGCTGTTAGCGCTATGCTAACAGCGGGAATACTTCTATATCATGAATCTATTCGTATGATTATCGTGGTTGAAGTGGTGAGTTATAGTTTATTATTAGTTACTCTATTCATGATTTATATGCGAAGGGAGAAAAAAGATGCGGCAAAAGTGTGAAGGAAAAAAAACAATGCTATTTTTATCATGGAGAGATATCAAGGCCCCTAAAAAAGGTGGAGCAGAAGTGTTTACTCATGAAATGCTGTCAAGGAGAAATAAAAAAAGAATAAAAGTTATACACTTTTCTCCTATGTTTGATGGGGCGCCAAAAAGGGAAGTCATTGATAATGTTCTCTATATTCGACGAGGAAATATATATTCGGTGATTATGTATGCATTATGTTACTATATAAAACATCGAAAAAAAATTGATTATGTAGTCGATCAGTGCAATACCCACCGCTTTTTTACACCTTTTTGGGTTAAGAAGAAAAAACGCATTTTTTTCATTCATCAAATGACCCGAGAGATTTGGCTAAGGCAGATGAAAAAGCCGTGGAGTATAATTGGAATGCAACTGGAATCGGCGATGACGCGTATTTACCGTAAGACATGGACATTGACGGTGTCTTTATCAACACAACAAGACTTGGTTGACCTTGGGTTTGATGAGGATAAGATCATTATCCTTCCAGAAGGGATTGATTTTGAACCATGGCAGACAAACGCATGGCTCAAAGGATCAGATTATCATTTTACCTATGTAGGACGTTATGCATCATATAAAGGAATTGATGCAACGGTTGAAGCTTTTTGTCGTTTCCAAAAAAAATATCCTGTAGCAACCCTTGGGATTATTGGCAAAAAAAATGAACAATACATTCAAGAAGTTTTAGAACCTATCATCAAAAAATATGGAGTAAATCATGAGAAAATAACGTATCATGGCTTTGTAAGCGAAGAAGAAAAACTACAGCTAATGAGTCAAAGCCATTGCCTTATATTCCCATCTGAGCGCGAAGGGTGGGGGTTGACTGTTACAGAAGGGGCAGCGGTTGGAACGCCGAGCATCGTCTATAATTCACCGGGATTAAGAGATGCAGTTCAAATGGGACAATCTGGGTTTATGACGTCGCATAATACAGTAAAAAATCTTGTAGAGTTGATGGAGAAAAGTGTCAATGACCCGAGTGCTTATAAGCATATTCAAACTGCGGCTTATAAATTCTCAAAAGAGTTAAACTGGGATAAGACAGCCGTAGCATTTAATAAAGCAATTGTCAAAATATGTCAGGAGGGTAAGAATGTCTAAAGTAGCCATTGCAGTTACAACGTATAATAATCCAATCCATATTCAAAAACTACTAACAAGTTGTCAGCGCCAAACCATGCAAGATTTTGAACTATTTATTGCAGATGATGGTTCGTCAGATAACACTGTTAAAATCATGCAAAAGTATGCAAAAATTATGCCACGGCTAAATATCTACCCTTTGGAGCATGCAGAACGAGGCGTTGCTCGTTTAGTTGCTATTACACAGGCACTAAAAACAAATCCAAAATATCTAATGATTATTGACTCGGATATGTATTTAAAAAAAGATTTATTAGAAGAAGCTGTTAATCAACTGGATATACGTACAGATATTGATGGATTAATTATCAAGGAAATACCCTATACAAAATATACAAATTTTTATTCGAAAGTGAAGGTGTTTGAGCGTCGATTAATCAATAATTCAGGTGAAGAGGTTGATCTAAACTCTATAGAAGCAGCCAGATTTTGGCGCTGTCAAGCATATGTGGCAACAGGAGGAATTCATCCAGAGCAAATATCTTTTGAAGAGATACAACCCACGATAAAATGTATAGAAAAAGGTGGAACCATAAAAAAATTAATGGTGTCTGGGCTTTATCATGATGAAAAGCATGTAACGTTAATAAATATTTTATCGAAGAAAAGATATTATTTTAAAATGATGAATAAAACAATAGAGACAGAAGAAAAAGGGTTTATAAAGGCATTTCGACGTTGGTATTTGTTTAGACCTGTCTATTATTGCAGAGCAAATATGCGCCTTTATGTTCGTCATCCACTTTTAACTTTTGGCGTGTTGATAATGTATATTGCATTAACTTTTGTAGGTGGATTTGAAATTCTAAGATATAGAAAGTAGAGGGATATGATGGATAATCAAATTGTTATTATTTCTGATGGTCAACGCAATGTCGATTACTCAATTTTAAACACTTTTTATACAAATACACTTCAACTAAAGCGTCTAGAAGAACAACAGCTTAATCAGATAGATAAGCTAATACACGTTAAATTAATGATTATTGATGTGATATCTCACAAACGTATTAAAAAGATTTTGCATCAAGTCAATCATTATGTTCCATCAATGAGTTTTTTAATTATACAATCCTTTGCCTCAAAGCATCGGCATGCATTATTAAAATCCAATGAAGGCTACGGTCAACTTCGTATCTTAAACTATCGATCGGAATATCCAGAGGTGCTCATTGAGTATGTAAATCAACTGATTCACCCGGAATATCCAGTTGGAGCTTCAGATATTGCGATTATTTTACCAGTGTACAATGAAGAAACTCGATTTAAAAATGTTATTCATTTTTTTGAAAAGTTAGAAATCCTTTGTAACCAAAGTTTTATCAATGCAACAATTTATTTTGTGAACGACGGAAGCAAAGATCGTACACAAGAATTGGTGGAGCAAATTGTTCAGAAGCAAAAGGCGGATACAACGACAGTGTCAAACCTAGCGTTTGCAAATGCACAACAATTGGTTATGAATACACGAAAGGCAGGAACATATATTGAAGGGATAAAAACAATTCGTGCAGATGTGCTTTTATTTGTTGATGCAGACGATTCGTTTCGCATAGAAGATATGGCTAGAATGATTAACATCATCCGAGAAGGATATTATGATTTGGTTGTGGGAACGAAGGATTTGACGGCAGAAAACAGACCGCCCATTCGGCGTCTAATGAGCTTTGTTAAAAGACAGCTAACAAAATCACTCTTACCCAAGGGGGTCTACGATTCTCAAACGGGATTAAAAGCTATGAATGGAACTGCAGCTAAGTATATTTTACCTCATCTGAACGTAACCACTGGTTTGGCAATTGATCTAGAGATTTTACACATTGCAAAAAAATACGGATTTAGAACCCTTCAATTTCCGGTACAGTGTATTGATCAGGAAGGATCACATATTGATATCATAAAAGATTCGATTGCTTACATTAAAAATGTATTTATGATTAAAAAGCGTAATAAAAAAATTACTATTCATAGAGAGGTATAGATATAGAGGAGGAGTACTATGCCTAAATTTAAACTTGGAGAATCTCTTGTCAATGAAGGGAGAATTTCAGAGCAAGAATTGGAGAGTATCTTAGATGAACAAGAGAAAATGCGCCATCAGCTGCCAAGTTATAAGCTGGGTGAGCTTTTGGTTCAACACGGAATCATATCTTCGCGTGAATTAGAAGAGCATTTAAAAATACAGCAAAAAAACAGACAAGATATGTTAGAAAAAAACAATCAGCTAACTGCGGCGATGAAAAATCTGCATAATGGGGTTGTTATCAGTGATATGCGCGTTGGAGATGAAAAGGTAATCTATGTTAACCAAGCTTTTACACAAATCACAGGATATACTGAAGCAGATGTTATCGGAAAAAATTGCCGGTTTTTACAGGGAGAGGAAACAGATTATATAGCGGTAAAAAAAATACGTCAAGCCATCAATGAAAAAAGAAAACTCAATGTTGAACTTATAAATTATAAAAAAAATGGGGAGAAGTTCTGGAATGATTTTTCATTGAGCCCTATCTTTAACACTCAAGGAGAATTAGATTATTTTGTTGGATTAATTAGTGATGTAACACAGCGAAAGTCGATGGAAGAGGATTTGCGCAATAAAGAACGCTTATTACGAGCAGTTGCACAGGTGAATAATCTTATTCTAATTCATATGGAACAGCACAAAGCAATTAATAGTGCGTTAGAAATCCTTGGAAAGGCGACAAGTGTTGACCGTGTATATATTTTTAAAAATCGCATTGAGTCATCAAGCCTAGATATTTTGTGTGATCAAATCTATGAGTGGGTTAGTGCGGGGGTCGAACCTCAAATTGACAGCCCGGATTTACAAGGGCTTTCTTATGCAGAGGCTGGATTTTCAAGATGGATTCATGCCTTTGAGAATAATGAAGTGATTGCAGGACTAGTTGAAGACTTTCCGGTAGATGAACAAGAGATTTTAATTGCACAGGATATTTTATCATTACTTGTCGTTCCAATTTATGTTGAAAACAAATTGTGGGGAATGATAGGATTTGATGACTGTACAACAGGTAGGATGTGGTCTGAAGGTGACATGCTCATTCTCAAATCAACAGCATCAGGAATTGGGTCTGCAATTAAGAGCTTTCAAGATCATGAGCAAACTTTGCGAGCACATGAGCAGGCAAAAAAAGCCACCCAAGCCAAATCAGAATTTTTGGCAAACATGAGTCATGAGATTCGTACACCGATGAACATCATTTTAGGAATGTCAGAATTACTACTTGATACAGAATTGACAGAGGAACAAAAGAAATATGTGGATATTTTTAATCGCTCAGGAAAAAATTTGATTGAATTAATCAACAGTATTTTGGATTTGTCAAAGATAGAGGCCCAGCAAATCGAGTTGCTTCCCAAAGAGTTTGATTTTCATTATTTTATTCGTGAAGTGCAGAGTTTTTTTCAGGCGCAGATGAACAAAAAACAATTAAAACTGGAATACATAATTAAAGATAGCGTTCCTAGATTTATTATTGCAGATGAAAGTCGACTACGCCAAATACTTATTAATTTAATTGGAAATGCGCTAAAGTTTACAGAAAAGGGAGCCGTTCGTATATCTGTTGATGCTAAGATGCTAGAGAATAGATATGTGGAACTTGAGGTTGAAGTACAAGATACAGGTATTGGCATATCAAGAGACAAGTTGCATATGATTTTTGAAAGCTTTACTCAAGTAGATCATTCAACAACAAAAAAATATGGAGGCACAGGACTTGGATTGACGATATCTAAGCAACTGGTGGAACTAATGGGAGGTCATATTGAGGCAACAAGCATAATAGGGGAAGGGACGAGGATTTGTTTTCATATTCCTGTTCCTATTGGAAGCGGAGAAGCTATGGAGTCAAGAAAACAGATGGAGTTTAAGGATATTAAAGCGCTCGTTGTTGATGATCGCTATGAAAATCGCTTAATTATTAAGCAAATGCTAAGCAAATATGACGTTCAAGTGATGGAGGCACAAGATGGTGAGCAAGCATTAAGGATTATTGATGAAGAGGGGGCTAAGGAGGTGCCTTTTAATATTGTTATTTGTGATGATATTATGGAAGGCTTGCAAGGGTTTGAGGTAATGAATAGGATTCGTACAATCTATCCAAAAGAGCAGCTCCCGATGATTATATTATCTTCAGATAATGGACGAAGCAACCATGTAAAATATCCCATCGAAAAAGTGAATTATGTGTTGGAAAAACCTATTGCAGCAGAAGTTTTGAAATACAAAATTCATATGTCCATTGGGCACAAAATGCCTGTGAAAACTATAGATATAAGAAAAGGAGCTTCTCAAAAGAAACAAGAAACTATAGATCAACCAAGATCCCATGGGCAAGACAAAAAGCGAATACTCCTTGTAGATGACTTTGCAGATAACCGAACATTAGTTAAAGCTTTTTTAAGAAAAATCAATGTATATATAGATGAGGCAACAAATGGACAGGAAGCCGTTACCAGCTATACGCAACAATCATACGATCTAATTCTCATGGATATTCAGATGCCAGTTATGGATGGATATGAAGCGACTAAAAAAATCCGATCCCATGAGTTTGAAAAAGGTCTAAAGCGGACGCCAATTATAGCCTTGTCAGCATATGCATATGAACAGGAAGTAAAAAAAAGTTTTGAAGCCGGATGTGATGAACACATGACGAAGCCGATTGATAAAAACAGGTTAAAACAAACGATAGCGCAGTTTATAGAAGGGGATGAAAGGTAATGCAATACGAAGCATATGTGGATTACGACTTAGAAGAACTGGTGTCAGAATTTATGAAGAATCGACAAAAAGATTTGAGGGATTTAGAAGTAGCATTTGAACTTAATGATATGGAGAAAATTCAATTTATCGGACATGCGTTAAAAGGTGTTGGAAGTGGGTATGGATTCGAGGAGATAACATCTATTGGCATGCATATTGAACATGCATCAAAAGTAAGTGATACAAAACAGCTAAAGCAACTTTTTGAAAAATTTGGAGATTATCTATTGAATGTCAAAGTTATCTTTGTAGAAAAACAATAGGAGGTAAAAAATGTCAGAAAGCACAGTACTATTTGTCGATGATCAAGATGAAATTTTATTTTTAATTCAACGCATGTTAAAGGAAGAGCCCTATAAAGTATTATTTGCCAAGAGTGGAAAAGAAGCATTAGAAATTATTGAAAAGGAAAAAATTGATGTCCTAGTTACGGATGTTCTTATGCCTGAAATGAGTGGATTGGAACTTCTAGATCATGTGCGAGAGAGTCATCCACACATTGTACGCATTATACTATCAGGTTTTTCACAAATTCCAACACTATTATCTGCTATCAACCATGGCAAAATTTTTAGATATATTACTAAACCTTGGAAAGTTGATGAAGATGCAAAAAAAATATTGCGAGATGCTATTGCATACTCCAAATTGATTAATGATATGCATACACTTAGTATGAATGCTTTTTGTGAGTTTTTGCTAAAGCGGGGACATGTTTTTTTAATAACGGTAGAGGATAAAATTGTTCACCTACACCCAGAATTATATAGTAGCTATCTACTTAATACGCTATATGAGCCCAAACCTTTAGAATTTCTAAGCCTTGAACAAGAGTATGCATTATCACCAACGCAAAAAATATATGTTTTTAAATAAAGGAGCTGCTATGAATTATATTAAGAGCAGATACATTTTTGGGGCATTAATTGGCGTTATGCTTTTAACTACGGGATTATTTTTCTTTATGAATATTCCATTTATCCAAAAACAGCTAAAAGTCAATATTATACAAGAAATTGAATTTAGCCGAGAGATTTATCGTCTTAAATTAGAATCTATTAACACGGATGAGTTGCAAAATGCGTTTGACCAGCTTTTTATTGGTGATGATCGATCAAATAAAATACAAGTGCTAATCTATGATGATTATGGAACCAACATTGCCGGAAACATGACGCTGCGAGATGACGGCATTAATGAGATTAAGACAGTGATGCTTAATGGACATGAGGATACTATATATAAAGACGGCATATTTTATAGTTTTACACATGTAAAAACAAATTATGGCGAAGCATATTTGATGCTTGAGATGTCGGATCAAAAATATATTGAAGGAATTCGAAATTATTATTTTCGAACGCTTTTAATCACTTTTTTTGTCAGTGTGTCTATTCTCTTAATGGGATTTAAGCTGATAGACATGCAAAAGATGGACATAGAAATAAACAAGTAGTATATAATCCATGGGAGGAACGGATGAAGAAAACATTGAAAAAACGACACTCAGAACTTATATATCAATATCGATTTGATTTTTTTGCCATGGTCGTTATGGTTGGCTTTATTATGTATTATGTGGAAGTTTTGTTACGTCCAGGTCAAATCGTATTTTCGGATATTGATTTTCCTTTTCATTCTTCAACTTATCTAGATGAGATTTTTGGAATATGGAATACAAAGTGGAATACTACGTCTATGCTAAATATTCCAAGATTGCTTGTTTTACTTCCGTCCTATTTGTTAGCGAAAGTTGCTGGAGACAATGGCGACTTGTTTTTAAAAAGTTTTGTTGTACAAAATCTTGTAGGAGCAGGCTTGAGTTTTTATCTTTTTTGTAAACGGCTTGTTGGGGTATATATAGGTCAGAATTTTAATATGAGTCGTATTTTTGTTATTATTTTTGGAAGTTTATATTATGCATTAAATCCGTGGGTGATTTTTCGGATTCAACACATATACCTCTTAGTCGGATATAGCCTTTTTCCATTAATCTTATTATTATTTTTAAAAGTATTTGATCATAAGTTTCAAGCAGCGGCCATTGTAGACTATTCGCCTTTAAGGAATAAATTATACTATGAAAATGTACGTGATATTATTTTATTAGCTTATATAATTACAATTGCTTCAGCGGCAATTCATTATTTTTTTTACACGGTTTTCTTGTTGTCTGCTTTGCTTGTATTACTCGTGTTGAAATACTGGATAAAATATAGGCACATGGCTATGGATAATAAACGTGCTATGTGGTTAAATCTTTTTAAAAAGACTGTGATTCTTGGAACATTGCTAGTTTGTTTTTCATTTTACTGGCTCTTTATTTATATTGGAAGCATATTATTTGATGTTCAAGCTAGCCAAAACAATATAAATGTAATTGATACTTATGTCGCTTTCAGTCGACATAGTTCTTTTAAAGAGGTAGTATATCTTATAAGTTATTGGTGGCCAATGATTGACATGCGTCAACTACCGTTAGGATTTTATATTGGAGGAGGAATGATTCTCCTAACATCATTTTTAGGTGTGATATTTCATGCGTTTAGGCATCATATATTACTTTTCATGGGGATATTATCTATTTTTCTAGCTGTTTTTGCTACGGGAGTCTATTATCCTTTAATTGCAAAGTTTTTTCTGCTGATGGTTAACTTTCCGATTATTGGAAATATGTTTCGGGATCCTAACAAACTGGTTGCTTTACTGGCGATTTTTTTTGGTGTGTTTTTTGTTTTTGGCTTAGAGTGGTTCTTAAAGATATCAGACAGACTACAAAGATATAGACAGGTGTATATTTATACAATTATTGGTGTTGCTACGCTATGCTTAATGGGCTATCTAATGCCGATGAAAAGTATATATTTTGACCATTTTTACGCACCGATTGAAGAACCACAAAGTTATAGAGAATTGACAGAGTATTATGAACAAGACAATGCGCATTATGGTATTTATCTTCCCGTGGCAGAGGAAATGATTCAACCGTATTCTCGAGTAGCAACGCCATACTGGAATGTTAATCCATATAGTGAACATGCTTTATCAAAAGCGACAGGAGATATCCATATCTATAATTCGCCCATACCTACACTTTTTCAACATGAAGGTAATGATCCTGTAATTTCATATTATTTTAATTACATTCAATACCTTCTTGATCAAGGAAGAACAAATACAATTAGTCGCTTTTTGGAAGCTTTTGGCGGCGATCAAATTATATATCATGATGAATATTTGCAACAGAGTAATCGACAGGATTTCAACTTAGAAATCTTGCACATGGATGATGAATTGCAGCCGCAATTTAATAATGCTGTATTTACTGTATTTGATAATGGTATTGATAGAAAGAATCGAGATCAAGAATTCTCTACGATTGATACAATGATTCAAACGCCATATGGATTGGAACGCACGGCAATTTATAATCAAGTGGGGCTTTATAATCCCTTAGTGTATCCCATTATTTATTTAAATCAAAAACAAAGTGCTGACGCATCAATTGATACCATAGAATTTAATCCAAGTGGTATTAACAACATTGTTGAAGCGAGAGATACGTATGACATTGTTTTTTCTATGTTGCCTGAACATTATTACCTTTATCCGTTCCAATGGACAAATCAAGGCAATGTCTTCTTAGGGTGGAGTAAGACCTTTTTGTCTAGTGTGGATTGGGACTGGTATCTTGAATCCCAAGATATCAAAGACCGGCATTTTGATTTTGATCGGGGCAAAGGGGTAGCAGTTACATTTGCATCCAGTCATCTAAATATAGAACCTTATCTTCGTGATACGGTTAAGGGAAAACGCATTATGGATTTTGACACAATGCTTCGAACAGAGAATCTATTTGTTTCCGATAACCCAGATATGTTTGAGATTAATAGCAATCCATATAGTGATATTAAGGAGTTTCAAACGCTTCATGGGGAATTGATTAAAGGAGATCCCAAAGATATATGGCAGGTGGCAAAAAGCGGTGTTTTAGAAGCTCATGGAAAGACACCTTATTATTTTGAATTAATGATTTCAGGAAGAGATGTCGATAGGTTACATCTTAAAGTACGTTTTTATAACGAGGATAGTGAGGAAATTGGTGTTTCCTATATTGTGGCGGCAACAGAGGAAAGTCACTTTGATACAATCCAATTTGTTGGAGAGGTCATATCCCCTTCAGAGACAGCGTATATGCGTCTGGATTTACTATCGTTTCAAAACCCACAATACAAAAGTTATTGGTGGATTCATGATATTAATATTTATGATTTGTCGCAATATGTGCAAGATAATACCATTGAAGGTAGCTATGAAGCGAATACAGCGGGGACACATGAGGTTTTTATTCGTACCTTTAACTCTTCAAAAGGAGGAAAGTTGAGCCTTTTAGTTGATGAGAAAGTTTTTCAGATAGAAACCTATGATGCAAAAAAAAATGCATTTGGATGGCATCACTTAGGACAGATAAACCTTGAAGAAGGGCAATATCCAGTACAACTAACAGCTCAAGATGGGTTTAATAGTGTGAATTCTATTGTTATTTTGCCGCAAAGTGCCTATACAGATGCTATTAATCAGGTGACTAAAAATCTTAAAAAAGCTGGTATTGTAATGTCGTTTGAACCAACAATTGATTTGGCGTATGAAGGTAACATACAATCTGAACGCATATATCCTCCATTGAGCTTAGGTAAAGGTGTTGCATTAGCGCAGGGAACAATCAAAGGAGAATTTGATGTGCTTGTTTCAGATATCTATACGTTTAATCCAACGGTCTTATATGTTGATGAGGAACTCGGATATGGGCGGATGACTATTTATAAAGAAGAACAACCTTTGGTTATATGGGACCTGGGAGAACGTATACGCTATGACGAGCAAGAATTGATTATTGATTATACAACGAATGTTCCATCTTATGCATATTCATTTATTGATCTAAAAACACCGTATCGGTATAAAGAGAATGTAGAATATAGTGTTGGATTAGAACCTGGAAAATATACATTTTTGATAGAGCTGTATTCCCAGACCCAAAATCAAAGTGGATTAGAGCATATAAAGCCATTTGATCCAAGTATTATTCAATTTCCGATAGAGGATACTAAAAGTAATGAAGTGGGATCATGCGAACGTATTACACCGGATATGATGCGGGAAGAGATTAAAAATGATATGCTAACGATTACTATGGATCCAACCTGTTCTACAGATTGGTATAGTTATGGAACACAAAAAATAGATGTATACTTTGAGGAGGAGTTTTTGATTCGCTATGATGCCAAATCGGAGTATCTACAAAATCGACATGCAAAAGTTCTTTTTCTTGATGATGCGAATAATTTCAAAGGAGAGATATATATAAATGAAGTGGAAGAGCAGTATAAATCTCAATGGAATCATTATGAACAGTTGGTCAAAGTTCCAAAAGGAGCGACACAGATGATTATTCAATTTTTAGGAAATGGTGATCGCAAGCAATTTTCTATACTAAAGATAAAGGGTTTTGAGGTCTATAATTATAATACCTTTATAACATTAGATCATCTTTTTGTTGAGAATACTGTGGCGAGACAATTGCGCCAATATGAACGAAAAAAAGAGCCTGTCATTCTTAGGCGAGAACAGAATCAATGGGGAGTGTCATATACTTTTGAAGAAAAGATAGAAAAATCTGTAGTATTAAACACGTTTCTTTCACCAAATAAAAATTGGAGGTTGGGGAAAGAATCCTATGATTATCTTTTAAATGGAGTTACTCAAGGATTTTTATTGATGAATCAGGAGTCGGTTTTATTAAAGCTTCTTCTCATGCCGGGATATCTTGTCGGCCTTGGGATTCACTTAATGACGCTTTTGTTTTGTGGTTTTTGGATAGTGGAAAAGGGGAAAAACAAGGGTTAAGTCATATGTGCATTCAGCATTGAAATAGTGTATAATATATAAAAAATCATACTCGAATGGAGAGAGCACATGGTTCGAAGATTAGAAGAAAAAGATCGGCAGAGGGTTTTGGATTTTTTGCGTGAGGAAGCCTCCATTAATTTGTTCATTATTGGTGACATCGAGGCATTTGGCTTTGAAGAAGAGTTTCAGACACTCTGGGGACAATTTACACAAGATAACCAGATAGAAGGAGTATTGCTAAAATTTCATGAAAGCTATATTCCGTATTTCAAGAAAGAGGACATAGACATTACGGATTTCGTGAAAATTATTTTGCGCACTGAAGGAACGAAGATCGTCTCAGGAAAAGAAAGCATACTTGACCGATTTGATAAGATACTCCCTGAACATAAAACACAATCCACATTTTTTTGCGAGCTGACACATCAAGACAAACTATTACACGATGAATCCATGACACAGGTGAAAAAAGCCGACAAAAAGGATGCTAAAAGGATATATGAGCTCATTGAAACAATTGAAGAATTTAATCGAGTTACTAATTCAATTGAGCGAATTGAACATACACTACAAACTAAAACTGGACGTGTTTTTTATATGGAAGATGTTAATGGAGAAATGGTTGCTATTGCCCAAACCACCGCGGAAAATTCACAATCAGCTATGGTCGTTGGTGTTGCTACGCGAAAAGACTATAGAGGAAAAGGTTTTATGCACAAATGTTTGATAAAGTTATGTATGGAGGTAATGTCAGAAGGTAAAACACTGTGTCTGTTTTATGACAATCCTGCTGCGGGCAGAATCTATCATAAAGTTGGATTTGAAACCATTGAGAAGTGGATGATGATGACCATAGGAGATAAATAAAGCATGCGGTTTTTAATTTGGTGTATAATATGTATTACAGTGTCCGGATGTACGTTGTATAAACAACCAACGAATATAGCGTTAAGTTTTCAACCAGTTGAAGAAACAGAACCGATAATTATTGACAAAGATATGATAGCTATAGAGCATGAACTCACTTTTCAAAAATATATTTTTTATGTTTACCATAAAGATACGGATAATTATTATATTGGTGTGCAGCTTGCAGGACAGATACATGAAATTGGAGAGATTGCGTATCAATTGGATATGATTGCAATCGATTCAATAAATGTCGAAGGGAATGAATATATTAGGATATTCGGTGCGCTTGGAGCAATATATCCAATTGAGTACTATGTGACCCTTGAAGACGATAATCTTAGAGTGCATATAGATAAAGCGTTGCCAATACAAATTGCAGACATTGATAATGACCATGTTCTAGAATGGATTTCCCAGTATGATGGCCAAGTTACAGTGTATAAGCCTAGAGATAACGAGTGGTTTAAAGCTCAGTTGAATGACGTTTTTGATGGATATATTTTCTTTGATGCAGAAGAAAACTGCTTTAATATTGTATATGATCAAGGAGCTAAATCCCAAAGGATTGACCGATATCAAATGAAAAAAGATACTTTGATACCTAATTGATACAAGGATATAGACAGAAAATGAGTTTTCAAGACGATGGCATATCTGTAGCAAAAATAGAAAGGGATACGCATTAAATATGTGAAAATAGAACAAAGCCGTCACTTGCTTTTTGGAAAAAAGTGTTATATCCTATAAAAAACAACAACTTTATGGAGGCAAGAGATGGTGAGTGACAGATTGTATTTAGATGAAGAAAAATGTGTTGGGTGTAATCAATGTATTGGGAATTGTCCAATTCCAGGAGCAAATATTGCATATCTTCTTGAGGGAGATAATCGGGTTAAAATTGATGCGAATCGCTGTATTCATTGTGGAGAATGTATTCGAGTGTGTGAACATGATGCACGAAGGTTTACAGATGATACAGAACGATTTTTTGAAGACTTGAAAAACGGAGAACCAATCTCGATATTGGCAGCACCGGCGATTATCGTTAATATTTTAGATTATAAAAAATTATTTGGGTATTTGCGAAGCATAGGCGTGAACTTCATCTATGATGTGTCTTTTGGAGCAGATATAACCGTATGGGCATATTTAAAAGTGATAAAAGATGAAAAAATACAAAGCATGATTGCGCAACCTTGTCCTTCGATTGTAACATTTATCGAAAAATATCAACCAAAGTTAATTGACAAGCTCTCCCCCATTCAAAGTCCGATGATGTGTAGTGCAATCTACATGCGAGAATATAAGCATATCACGGATAAGATCGGTTTTTTGTCACCGTGTATAGGCAAAGGGGATGAGATTGCTGATAAAAACACACATCAATATATTGAATATAACATCACATATAAGAAGCTCCTTGAATATCTTGAACAACAAGATGTAGATTACCAAGCATATGACGAAACAGAATTTGACGATATACAGGCTGGATTAGGGGTGTTATTTAGCCGGCCTGGCGGATTAAAAGAAAATGTGGAGTATTTTAATTCAGATGCTTGGATTCGCCAAATTGAAGGGCCGCATCATGTATATGATTACTTAAAAGAATATGCGCAATGTCTAAATCAGGGCAATGAATTGCCGCTTTTACTAGATGTGTTAAACTGTAGTTATGGATGTAACTTTGGAACCGGAACGCAGCAAAATGCTCTTGAAAGAACGATGTCACTTGATGAAGTGGATCGGACATTCAACAAGAGAAAAAAAGAAAAACACATAGAAAAGATAGGAATAATAAAACGCAAGAAAATTCGTTCCATGCATAAGACATTTGACAAACTATTTGATGTTAACTCTTTTAGAAGAACATATACAAGTGAAGGGCTGTCTCTAGCCTTACCGACAGCAGATACCAAGACAAAGCAAGAGATTTATGGTCAGATGAATAAACACGATGCAGAGAGTCAAAAGATTAATTGTGCAGCTTGCGGCTATAATTCATGCGAAAAAATGGTAACGGCAATATACAATCAACTTAATGTAGCAAGCAACTGTATCGATTTCAATAAAAAAACCGTTGAGATTGAAAAAGAGATGATTGAAGCCAAACAAGATCAATTGGAATTAGTTGAAGAGATGACACGTATTTCAGAACAACGATTAAGGGAAGCTGATGAAATCGGCAAAGAGATTAAAGTTATATTAAATTCAATTGATACCTTGACTCAAGGCAATGAAGTCAATGCGACAGGGGTATCAAAAATTAGTGAACAAAGTTATGAAATTGATAGTATTAATAAAAATTTAAATGACCGTGTGATGGATATGGAAGATAAAATACGACGTTTTTCAGAGGCAAGTACCCAAATCGTAGCCATTGCAAATCAAACAAATCTTTTGGCGCTTAACGCGGCTATTGAATCTGCACGTGCGGGAGAACATGGAAGAGGGTTCTCAGTCGTTGCAGAAGAAGTAAAAAAATTAGCGGAAAAGTCAAAAGAAATCGCAGAGAGTACTCAAGACGAACAGTTTGCCATGTTAGATGCAATCTCATCAATTGTAAAGATTGCCAAACGGATTGATGAGCGACTTTATGAAATGAATGGTTCAATCGATAACATATCAGCCTCAATAGAAGAGATTACAGCCAATACAGAAGAAATATCAGGCTCTGCACATAAAGTCATCGATAAGATTGGAACGCGATAAGAAAAGCTGAGAAGAAGGAGGCAATAGATGCATTTTGTTGATGCAAAAAGCATTTTGTCGGCGAAAAATGGGATGAATATCTATAGAGGATGCACTCATGGTTGCATTTATTGCGACAGTCGAAGTAAGTGCTATCAATTTACACATGATTTTGAAGATGTTCAAGTCAAACAAAATGCACCTATTTTACTTGAACAACGGCTTCGGTCAAAACGTAATAAATGTATGATTGCAACAGGAGCAATGAGTGATCCATATATGCATTGTGAAGACAAATTGCAATTAACACGCCAATGTTTAAAAATTATAGAAAAATATGGATATGGTCTTGCAATACAGACAAAGTCCACGCGAATTTTACGCGATCTTGATCTTTTAGAGCGGATAAATAAAAAGTCTAAGTGTGTCGTACAGATGACACTTACGACATATGATGAAGACTTATGTAAAATTGTTGAACCTAATGTCTCAACAACAAAAGAGCGCTATGAAGCACTTCAAATTTTTAAAGAGCATAATATTCCAACAGTTGTATGGCTAACACCAATATTACCCTTTATCAATGATACACGTGAAAATCTTGAAGGAATTTTAGAGTATTGTATAAAAGCGAAGGTCAAAGGGATTATGAATTTTGGCATGGGCGTTACATTAAGAGAAGGCGATAGAGAATATTTTTATGATGCTCTGAATCGTTTTTTTCCGGGAATGCAAAAGAGGTATCATGCAAGATATGGTTATGCCTATGAACTTAGAAGTGAGAATCATAAGGTGCTGATGCAATATTATAAAAAAACATGTCAAGAGCATAATATTTTATATCGCCCGCAACAGATTTTTGCATATTTGAATACATTTCCAGAACAGCATGTAGAACAGATGTCACTCTTTTAATAGTTAAATGAAAGGAGTTATTGATGGATAAAGAGATAGCGACCGGTGTGGTGCACGAGATACCCAATGATATGCAAGCCCAATTAAAAGGTAATGAACAATTACTTGAAAAATGGAATGCTTTGACACCCTTAGCCCGCAATGAATGGATTTGTTGGGTTATTAGTGTGAAAAAAGACGAGACGCGCAAGAAGCATCTTGAACGTATGGCATATGATATTGTCCAAGGTAAAAAACGTCCCTGCTGTTGGCCGGGGTGCCCTCATCGAGGATGAGTGAAGAATGTGTTAACCTAAGAATAAGAGCAAGGAATGAATAAGGAGTTGACATGAATAATTACAAACAAACGGCAGCGGTGTTTAAAGCCCTGTCTGATGAAAATAGATTGCACATACTAACATCACTTCAAGAAGGTGAAAAATGTGCCTGTACTTTATTGGAAGAAGTTAAAATTGCACAGTCTACATTATCCCACCATATGAAAATTCTCCTTGAAAGTACACTTGTAAATTCAAGAAAAGAAGGCAAATGGACATATTATAGTTTGTCCGATAAGGGGATTGGATTGGCAAAAGCTTCCTTAGCAGATGTTCTAAAAAAATCTGTGGATTATAAGACGTATTTTGTGTGTTAACATCGAGAGACTACTTACGTAGTCTCTCGATTTCTTCTTTGTAAAGATTTGTTTTTTTATCTAGCCATGGAGTTTCTAAAATCATAGGACGTCCTGTAAGGCGAGGGTGATGAACAACATTATACAAAGTGTTAAAACCAATGTGGTCCTGACCTTTTGGATTGGTTGCATCAGCGCCTAAATTAGCGTGACGGTCTTTATGCGCTCCTCTGGGATTAAGTGAGCCATTGATATGTAAAACTTTTAAGCGATCTAATCCGAGAATAGCATCAAAAGTATCAAGGACCCCATCAAGATCATGGATGATGTCATATCCAGCATCATGAATGTGACATGTATCAAGGCAAATGCCGAGTCGCTGGTCATGGGTCACTCCGGCGATAATATTTGCCAGTTCTTCAAAGGTACGGCCTATTTCTGAGCCTTTTCCAGCCATGGTTTCAAGGCAAATCATGGGACCTTCATCGCCAGTAAGGACTTCGTTAAGACCATCGATAATTTGTTGTGTTCCATAGTCAAGATTGGTTTCTGTAAAAGAGCCTGGATGCAGCACAATATACTTAGCGCCAAAAGCTTCGCTACGTATAAGTTCTTGGCGAAGAAAATCTTTGGCTAAAGTGTAAATTGAGTCTTTATGAGAAGCTAAATTAATAATATATGGTGCATGAACAATCGGACCTATAAGTTGGTGTTCGCGCATAAAGGCTCTGCCCTCTTCAATTTTCATGTCTTGCAGTTCTTTTCTGCGTGTGTTTTGAGGTGCGCCGGTATATACCATAAATGTATCCGAACCATAGCTATGTGCTTCTTGTGCGGCGCCAAGAAGCCCCTTGGCTATAGAAACATGTGAACCTAATAATAATGACATAATAAACCTCCTAGTCTTTGTGTTAAGTATATGGTATTATAATTTTATCAGAAGAATCCAAAGTGTCAAATACATTAAAATGAAAGGAAATACATATGAATCTTGAAGAATTGTATAAAATAAAAAATCACATACATGATTTGGTGAAAGAAGTTGGACAATATCAACTGGAAAATCTAGGAAGGCAAGATTTGGAAATTGATAAAAAAACGTCTGCAGTCGACTTGGTGACTGAAGTAGATAAAGAATCCGAACGAAGGATTATTCATTATATTGAAACCCATTTTCCTGAGCATGCTATATTAGGTGAAGAAAGTGGTATGACCACAGCCAATCATGACAGTGAATTTTTGTGGGTGATAGATCCAGTTGATGGGACGACCAATTATGCCCATGGATATCCATTATTTTCGATTGCTATTGGATTACAATATAATCAAAAAACAATTTTTGGCAGTGTATATGTACCTTATATGGATGACTATTTTTGGGCAATTCAAGGTGAAGGTGCATATCTTAATAGCGAGCCGATTCATGTAAGTAGCCATGGGGTAATGGATGCTTCAATTATTGCAACAGGATTCCCATATGATAAAAAAACAAGTCCTGATAATAACGAAAAGTATTTTGCAAAAATCATGCCAATCGTTGCAGGAATACGACGTACAGGTTCTGCTTGCATTGATTTGGCCTTTGTCGCAAGTGGTCGGGCAGAAGGATATTTTGAAATGAATCTAAGCCCGTGGGATTTTATAGCGGCGCAACTCATTGTTCAAGAAGCCGGTGGAGTCTGCTTGTCAAAACCTCTTCGAGAACGCTATGCAGTTGTGGCAGGTAACCCGCATATCATAAAGGAACTGATAAAAAATCTTAGTGAGGTATCAACATTAGATTACCCAGTAGAGTAGAAAGGGGTACACATGCTAGCTTCATTTGTTTTTATTATCATCATTATTGCAATAGACCAAATGACCAAATATTATGCCAGAAAAAAGTTGGCTTCCAATACATATAAAAAAAATGGAGTGACTTTGAAGCTGGTTTATAACAAAGGGGCATTTCGAGGTCTTTTAAAAGACCGTCCGGTGTTATTAGCGTTGATTCAAGGAATGGCAGTTTTTTTTGTTTTTATTGTGTGGTTGATTTATGTTTTTATAAAAAAAGATCGTGGAATGGTATTTGGGCTTTCATGTATTTTAGGTGGGGCAATCGGTAATTTTATTGATCGCGTCCACGAAGGAAAAGTGACAGATTTTTTTGCAATTAAATGGACAAAGAATCTATACTACAATATTGCAGATTGGTTTATTTTTCTTGGTGGAGTATGGGTGCTTATACTCGAAATAAAAGGTTATGTCACAAGATCGTGACATAACCTTTTGCTTATTGCTCTTTATTAAAGATTGCTTTGATGTAGTCCATTTGGGTTGTTGTCTGTTGCAGAAGAAGATCGAGTAAAGTAACTGCAATCATATTTTCAACAACAATGACCGCACGTGGAACGATAACAGGGTCATGACGCCCGCCAATGACGAGGTCAATAAGCTCGCCACGACGATTCGTGGCTTTTTGTTCTAAGTGAATACTTGGAGTCGGTTTGACGGCCGCACGGACAGTGATTTCGCTACCATCTGAAATACCGCCAGTCATTCCGCCGGCATGGTTAGTGGCTTTGTTTACATGTCCGTCATCGTTTTTATAGAAGTCGTTGTTTTCAAAACCTGTCATTGTTGCTGCATTAAAACCAGCTCCGATTTCAACTCCTTTGATTGCACCGATTGACATAATTGCATGGGCGATAAGACCATCAAGTTTATCAAAAACAGGCTGTCCGATACCAGCAGGAAGTCCATTAATACGACATTCGATTACACCGCCAGCCGAATTACCTTCTTTTATAAGATCATCCATGTATTTTTCACAAGGTTCGATAAGTGCTTCGTCAGCAAATCGGAAGGGGTTATCAAAAATAATGGAAGGGTCAAAATGGCTATCATTCATGGTTAAATGTCCGATAGACTTTGCGTAAGTGACAATATCAACACCAAGTTCCTTTAAGATTTTTTTGGCAATAGCACCGGCAGCGACTCGGGCAATTGTCTCACGACCTGAGGAGCGCCCGCCTCCGCGATAATCTCTAAAACCATACTTCGCATCGTAAGCCATGTCAGCGTGTCCTGGACGATAGACGTCCATGATTTCAGTATAATCGCGTGAACGATGGTCTTTGTTGTAAACTAAAAGTGAAATCGGAGTTCCTGTCGTTGTTTCTTCAAAAACTCCGGAAAGAATTTTAACTTTGTCGGCCTCATCACGAGGCGTGCAATAGGGAGATTGTCCTGGACGACGTTTGTTCAAATCCAGTTGTATATCCCTTTCAAGAAGTTTTAATCCTGCAGGGCATCCATCAATGACGACACCAACTCCAGGACCATGGGATTCTCCCCATGTTGTTATTGTAAATATTTTTCCAAATATGGATCCAGCCATAATATCATCCTTTCTATGCTCATGTTTGCGAAAGTATCTACAATTATAATTGATTTAAAGTGATAAAGCAAGTTTGTCAAATTTTAAATTTTTTTCGATTATATCAGATTTTAATAAAGTTTTACTAGTTTTTTGAACAAAAACGTGTATACTAATAGAAGAGAATAGGCATTAAGCGACGAAAACTTGATGCGAAATCAAAATAGATAGGTGAAATTATGTATGAATTGTTAAAAGTAGATGGGCGAGCAAAACGTGGACGTTTTCACACAGTGCATGGAACGATTGAGACGCCTGTTTTTATGAATGTTGGAACTGCAGCGGCCATTAAAGGTGCCGTATCAACGAAAGATTTGGAAGACATAAAATGCCAAGTTGAATTATCCAATACATATCATTTGCATGTACGTCCCGGAGATGAGCTTATTCATAAGCTTGGGGGATTGCATAAGTTTATGGTGTGGGACAAACCGATACTAACAGATTCAGGTGGGTTCCAAGTATTTAGTTTGGCTAAGCTACGTAAAATCAAAGAAGAAGGCGTATATTTTGCATCACATATTGACGGTCGCAAGATTTTTATGGGACCCGAAGAAAGTATGCAGATACAGTCAAATCTTGCCTCGACTATTGCTATGGCATTTGATGAATGTCCACCGCATCCTGCAACAAGAGAGTATATGCAAGACTCAGTAGATCGGACAACACGTTGGCTAGAACGTTGTAAGTCAGAGATGACCAAATTAAACCAGCAAGAACGTACAATCAATCCAAAACAAATGCTTTTTGGTATCAATCAAGGCGGAACATTTGAAGATATTCGTATCGAACATGCAAAGGTCATATCAGAACTAGATCTAGATGGTTATGCTCTTGGCGGATTAGCCGTTGGAGAATCTCATAGTGAGATGTATCGTATTCTTGAAGAAACAGTGCCATATCTGCCGCAAAACAAGCCAACATATTTAATGGGGGTAGGTACTCCGGAAAATATATTAGAAGGGGTAGAGCGCGGTGTTGACTTTTTTGACTGCGTATATCCTTCGAGAAATGGTCGCCATGGACATGTCTATACAGACCATGGTAAGATGAACTTATTGAATTCTAAATATCAAGACGATGATCGACCGATTGATGAAAACTGTGGATGTCCGGCATGTCAAAGATATTCACGCGCATATATTCGACATCTTTTAAAGGCGAAGGAAATGTTAGGTATGCGTCTGGCTGTGTTACATAACTTGTATTTTTATAATACAATGATGGAAGAGATTCGCGAAGCGATTGACCAAGGACGTTATTCAGAATACAAACGCAAAAAAATTGAAGGATTTAAAAATAGTCAGAAGTAATTTCTGATGAAAATACAAGGAGGATTATATGAATCAAATATTAGTATTATTAGAAGCAGGAGCTGGAGCGCCAGCAGGTGGACTTACATCATTGTTATTAATTTATGGAGCCATTTTTGCTATTTTCTGGTTTTTCATTATTCGACCACAGCGTAAAAAACAAAAACAAATTGATGCAATGCAAAATTCAATTGAAGTAGGAAATTCAGTGTTAACCTCAGGTGGGTTGTTTGGAAAAGTAGTGGATGTTATTAACAATGTTGTTGTTGTTGAATTTGGAACGAATAAATCTGTTCGAGTTCCAGTTCAAAAATCAGCGATTGTTTCTGTAACAGAACCAGACATGAGTATTGCAAAAGAGGTAACAGAAGAATCAAAGTCAGATGATAAAAAATCAAAGTCAGATGACAAAAAATCAGACGATAAGTAATGATATGTACATTTTCTTAATTGCATAGGTAGTATAAAAAAAGCGAATGGATTTGATAATCAAATGAATTCGCTTTTTTTATATGCTTTTATGCACGAAAGCATATATATGTGGTAAAATATGAGTACAAATACTATACAAGGAGCTGATTCAATGGAACTAAGAGGTAAAGTGCTTATTGCTCAAGGGGGAGGGCCGACAGCTGTTATTAATCAAAGCTTAGTTGGTGCAGTCCTTGAATCACGCAAGTTTCCACAAATTACTAAAGTATATGGGGCAATCAATGGTGTGGAAGGCATTATTAATGAACGCTTTATGGACCTGACTAGAGAAACGACACATAACTTAGAACAAGTTGGAATTACACCTGCGTCGGCATTGTTATCGACTCGAATTAAGCCGGATGAAGCCTATTGTAAAGAAATATTTAAAGTTTTAAAAGCACATGATGTCCGCTACTTTTTCTATATCGGAGGAAATGACTCCGCGGATACAGTACGGATTGTCAATGAAAATGCAAAACAATCAGAATATGAATTTCGTGCTATTCATATTCCAAAAACAATTGATAATGATTTGGTCCTTAATGACCATACGCCGGGATATGGTTCCGCTGCGAGATATGTTGCAGAAGCATTTATCGGCATTAATCTTGATAATCGTGCACTTCAAGGAGTTTATATTGGAGTGGTCATGGGAAGGCATGCAGGCTTTTTGACGGCGGCTTCATCCTTGGCAAAAAAATATCCGGATGATGGACCGCATTTAATTTATCTTCCGGAGCGTGCATTTGATGTTGAGCAGTTTCTTATTGACGTCAAAAATGTCTACGAAAAATATGGACGCTGTGTTATTGCAGTTTCTGAGGGAATCAAAGATAAGAGTGGCAAACCAATTATGCTATCATTAACAGATAGTATTGAAAAAGATGCACACGGCAATGTTCAATTATCAGGATCGGGGCAATTAGGAGATATGTTGTCTGATCTGATTAAAACACGTCTTAATTACACACGTGTACGCTCAGATACTTTGGGATATACCCAAAGAAACTTCATCGGAGCTATATCGGATGTGGACTCTCATGAGGCACGTGAAGTTGGAGAAAAGGCAGCCCAGTTCGCCATTTGGGATAATGTCGATGGCTCCATTGTTTTAGAAAGAACAGGAGATTATAGCATTAATTATCATCTGTATCCCCTAGAAGCTGTTGCCGGCAAGACAAAATATATGCCGGATGAGTTTATTAATGCCGCAGGCAATAATGTCACAGATGCATTCTTTCGATATGCAAGACCGCTTATTGGTTCTGCATTTCCACAGCCGCATCGATTACGTGCGCCAATGGCTAAGCGTATCTTGCATCATGATGACTAGAGGTGATGATGCATAGCAATGAGCAGTTCATCAGGAACACATAGATGACCAAAACCGGTTCCCAGATCATTACCGGGTTTATTGGCTCCATGAAAGTCAGAACCTCCGGAGCGTAACAGAGAAAACCGTTTGGCAATATGAAGCATAGCGCGTGTCTCCTGAGAGCTATAAAGAGAATAATACGTCTCAATTGCTTCTAGACCATAACTTTTTAATTGATCAACAAGTGAATATAGGCCGTTGCTGTCTAGCGGATAAAGAGTGGGGTGTGCCAAGACGGGTATACCCCCACTTTTTTTTATGAGTTCAATGGCGGACTGGCTAGAGACATCTTCTCGAGGGACGTAGAATTTTTTTCCGTTTCCAATAAGCGTATGAAAGACGTCCTTGGTTTTTTCAAAATAGCCTTTTTGGACGAGATAACTTGCGAAATGTGAGCGAGTGATGACGCTGTCTTTTGCGTGGGCTTTAAGCTTGGCAGAAGTAATGTCATAGTCGTGGGCTTGGAGAGAAGCTATCATTTTTTCATTGCGACGTTCACGGTCATCATAAATGCGCTTTAATCCATGAATAAAACTTTGATGTTTAATATTTATGAATAAACCGACAATATGGATGTCAAAATCATATCGATCCATGGTCGTGGAAAGTTCAATGCCATTAATGAGTTCGAGGGTGTCTTTGGAGATTCCTTTTTCAGACATATAGGCTTGTGCTTCTAATAATCCGTCAATTGTATCGTGGTCTGTTATTGCAAGAGCTTTTAATTTTTTTGCGATAGCATATTCAATGAGTTGCTGTGGTGAATACGTTCCATCTGAAGCTGTTGTATGGGTATGTAAATCAATCATAATAACTCCTTTATATGTGGCAAATTAAAGCGTTTAGGACTTCATGATAGCATACTTTGGTGATATTTTCTATAAAATAAGATTTTAAATATACAGGAACTATGATATAATAGTTAAGGTTAAGAAAAAGGAGGCTGTGTAAAATGAAGCATATCAAAACTTTAAACAGTGCAGTGTTACAAAATACGGTTAAGCACGGTGGTTGTGGAGAATGCCAAACATCATGTCAGTCAGCTTGTAAGACGTCATGTACTGTAGGTAACCAAAGCTGCGAAAATGAAAATAGGTAAGTAGATAAGCAGTGACGTACAGTCGCTGCTTATTAAATGATTATCGAATTATTCAATGATTGAAAGGAAGTATATCGTGATACATCAATATAAAATGAATGGAATGAATCTCGTTATTGACGTCAATAGTGGCGCGATTCATTTATTTGATGAATGTTCCTATGAATTTATCGAATTATTGAACCAAAAATATTCGGAAGACGAAGTGATTGAACAGTTGAAAACTAAATATCCTGAAGCCGATCTTATCGAAGTAAAAAATGAAATCCAAGTGCTTGTTGAACAAAAAGTGCTCTTTACTGAAGATGAATATGCACAGGTTGTAGAGTCATTTGGTCAGAGAGAGACCGTTGTTAAGGCGCTGTGTTTGCATGTGGCGCATGATTGTAATCTTGCATGTCAATATTGTTTTGCTGAAGAAGGCGAATACCATGGAGACCGCTCGATTATGCCCCTAGATATAGCAAAGAAATCTATAGATTTTCTCATTAAGCATTCAGGTCAACGGAAAAATCTTGAAGTGGATTTTTTTGGCGGTGAACCTTTAATGAATTTTGATGTTGTTAAAGAAACGGTTTTTTATGCAAAAGGATTAGAAGCAGAGCACAATAAAAAATTCCGTTTTACCATTACAACCAATGGTGTGTTATTAGATCAAGATAAAATGGATTTTATCAATGAGCATATGTATAATGTTGTCTTAAGTTGTGACGGACGAAAAGAAGTCCATGACTACATGCGACCGGCTTCCAATAAAAAAGGAAGTTATGATTTGATTATGCCAAAGTTCAAAGAATTGATTAAGCAACGTGGTGATAAAAGTTATTATATTCGAGGAACATTTACTCACCACAACTTGGACTTTGCAGAAGATGTTCTTCATATGGCAAGAGAAGGATTTGATCAGATTTCAGTCGAGCCGGTAGTGGCACCTTTAGATGAAGCCTATGCAATTCAAAAAGAAGACATCCCGCAACTATTGAAAGAATATGAACATCTGGCACAGAAGATGATGGAATATAAGGAACAAGGAACAACCTTCAACTTTTTCCATTTCATGATTGATTTAACAGGTGGACCATGCGTTGCAAAACGGTTAACCGGATGTGGTGCAGGGTTTGAATATATGGCAGTTACACCACAAGGGGACCTATATCCATGCCATCAGTTTGTTGGAATGGAACAGTTTAAAATGGGTGATCTAGACACAGGTGTCGAGAACCTTTCAATGCAACAAGAATTCAAAGGGTGTAATGTCTATTCCAAAAAAGCGTGTCAATCCTGTTGGGCAAAATTTTATTGCAGTGGTGGATGTAGTGCCAATGCATATAATTTCCAAGGTTCTATTACAGAAGCTTATGAAATGGGATGCGATTTAGAAAAAAAACGAGTCGAGTGTGCTATCTATATGCGTGCATGTGAACTTGTTGCCAAATAAAACTTAAGGAGGATTACTTTATGAAGGGGAAAAGCCTTGTAGCGCTTTTGTTATCTTTATTAATTATCGCAGGAGGACTCTTTGTTGCATTTAATGGTGTCGGAAGCAATGCGATAGGAAGTGCAAAAGACATCAATTTAGGTTTGGATTTAGCAGGTGGTGTAAGTATTACATATTCCACAATTAAGGATGAACCAACTGATCGTGAAATGAATGATACAATTTACAAGTTAAATCAACGTATTACTGGAAGTGGATATACAGAAGGTGAAGTATATCGCGAAGGTAAACGTCGGATTAACGTGGATATTCCAAATGTATCTGACCCAAATAAAGTTCTTGAGGAACTTGGAAAACCAGGTGACTTAAAATTTGTAGATATGGACGGCGTGGTGGCAATCACAGGTAGTGATGTTAAAGATGCCAATGCAGCAAGTAATCCAGATGGATTTGGATATGTGGTTATTCTTGACTTAAATGCGTCCGGAAAAGATAAGTTTGCTGTTGCTACTGCAAATAATGTCAATAAGCCTATTAATATTGTCTATAATGGCGAAACGATTATGTCACCTACGGTAAGTACAGCAATAACCGATGGTGTAGCCACAATTTCAGGAATGGCAACGATTGATGATGCAAATGAACTAGCAACCTATATTCGTATTGGAGCATTACCTCTTGAGCTTAAAGAACTGCGATCGAATGTCGTTGGAGCTAAGATGGGTAAAGATGCCATTGATACATCGGTCAAAGCCGGCTTAATTGGAATTTTGCTTGTCTTTGCATTTATGATTTTCTATTATCGCTTGCCTGGATTAGCATCCGTTCTTGCTTTAGCTTTTTATGCGTCTTTGGTTATTATTGTTTTATCCATTACAAATATGACCTTGACATTACCTGGAATTGCCGGGATGATCTTGTCGGTCGGAATGGCCGTGGACGCCAATGTTATTATATTCTCAAGGATTCGTGAAGAATTAGAAGTCGGCAAAACACTTCGAGCGTCTGTAAGTGCCGGATTTAGAAAAGCTAGAACGGCAATCGTTGATGGAAATATTACAACATTGATTGCGGCAGCTGTACTGTATATTATGGGGACCGGAACGATTCGAGGATTCTCCCAAACATTAGCTTTAGGTATTATTATTTCCATGTTTACAGCTTTAGTTGTCACTCGAATAATCTTGATGAGCTTTGTTGAACTTGGAGCTACCAATAAGGCACTATATGGACGGGACTATCATGTTAAAGTCTTTGATATTGTTAAGCGACGAAAAACATGGTTTGCTATTTCACTTGCGATTATTCTTCTTGGATTAATAATGTTGCCTGTTCACAAAGGAACCGATGGTGCATTCTTAAATTATGATATTGAATTTATGGGTGGAACATCGACATTAGTTACAACTAACGAAGTTGTCTATGATACATTGGAAGAATTACAAGAAGGTGTTCGAGACTTAGTCGTCGAAGCAACAGGAGATGATACGCCTCAGATGAATATTGTCAAAGGTATCGACGGGGCTGGACAATTTGTTATCAAAACAAAAGAATTAGACACGGAAACAGGGATGGCCTTGCGTGAAGCGTTAATGGCAAAATTCTCTATTTCTGCTGAGAATATTGAAAGCGAAAATATTAGTGCGACGATAAGTACGGAAATGCGACGCGACGCAATTATTGCAGTAATTATTGCATCCATTGGTATTCTTATTTATATTTCAATGCGATTCCATGATTTTCGATTTGGTGTTGCAGCTGTTATAGCATTGATTCATGATGTGTTTATCGTATTCACAGTGTACTCAGTCTTGTTTATTCCGGTTAACAATTCATTTATTGCGGCCATGCTAACGATTGTCGGGTATTCTATTAATGATACGATTGTCTTATTTGACCGTGTTCGAGATAATCAAAAAACAATGAAACACGGAGATTATCATGGTGTAATCAATACCAGCATCAGCCAAATCATATCACGTTCGGTCAATACATCATTAACAACGTTTATTATGGTTTTTGTATTAAATCTTTTAGGTGTGGCATCGATTCGTGAGTTTGCATTGCCGCTTATGGTCGGAATAATCTCAGGAACATATTCTTCAATATTTATTGCAAGTCCGTTGTGGTATGTTCTTAAGAAAAAAGAAGAAGCAAAGATTCAAAACGCTCAAAAATAAGGAGTATATATGTTAAAACCTTTAATTATTGAAACGACAACAAGTGATGAGCAACATATAAAAAAACTTCATCAAGAATTAAAGGACCAAGGTATTAACAAGAGTGAACTGATTTGCAAACTATTAGTTCACCGTGGGATATATACAGTAGATGATGCAAAGAATTTTTTGTACCCAACGTATCATCTGCTTTATGATCCCTATGGTTTAAAAGATATGGAAAAAGCTGTTATGCTTATTCAGAAGCATATCAATGCAAAAAATAGTATTTATGTCTATGGAGATTATGATGTTGATGGAATAACAAGTACATCTATACTCGTCAAAATATTAAAGGCATGTGGTGCAAATGTAGCATACTATATTCCGGATCGAATTGATGAAGGATATGGTATCAATAAAGAAGCTATTGATTGGATTTATGAGCGTGGTGGCCAGTTGATTATCAGTGTTGATACGGGAATTACTGCCATAGAGCAGGTGGCTCATGCCAAGAATCTAGGGCTGGACATGATTATTACGGATCACCATGAGTGTCAAGAACAGATACCAAAGGCAGATGCAGTGATTAATCCTAAGCAATCCGCATGTAATTATCCATACAAAAACTTAGCCGGTGTTGGCGTGACGTTTAAATTGGCCCAAGCCTTAGGAAAAGTGTATACAATTGATGAAGAATTTTTAGTTGATTTGCTTGAGATTGCTGCGATAGGAACGGTTGCAGATATTGTTCCGTTGATTGATGAAAATCGTATCATTGTGTCCGTCGCATTTGAACGTATACGAGAAAACTTGGAAAAAGATCAAGGAAACAAAGGGTTAAAGGCGTTATTGACATTGGTGGGGGCACATGAACGTCCCTTAACAGCCGGAGTTATTGGATTTCAAATTGGTCCGCGCCTAAATGCAGCCGGGCGATTGGGGGATGCTAAGCGCGGCGTAGAGTTGTTTTTAACGGATTCGGCAGATAAAGCTATGGATATAGCCACAGAGCTGGATATTCAAAATCGAAAACGTCAGGAAATGGAACAACAGATTCTAGAAGAAGCGGATGCGATTATTCAAAAAACACGTAATGTGGAGAATGAAGCGATACTTGTAGTAGCTTCTCATGGATGGCATCATGGAGTTATTGGCATTGTAGCATCTCGATTGACAGAAAAGTATTATCGACCGACCATACTGCTGACCATTCATGAAGGTATTGCCTCAGGCTCAGCACGTAGCGTTGAAGGATTTTCGATTTTTGATGCACTTATGGATTCCAAAGATTTGTTTCTAAAAGTCGGCGGGCATGAAATGGCAGCAGGAATGAGCCTGGATGAAAAAAATATTGAACTTTTGCGTATAAGCTTAAATCAATATGCCCAGAATAATATGAGTGCCACAACCCTTATTCCTAAAGCACGTGTTGAGCATGCGGCGTGTTTAAAAGAGGTAAACGTAGAGTTGATTGAAGAGCTAAAATGTCTTGAACCCTACGGCGCAGGCAACCAGGAGCCACGGTTTTTACTTCAAGGTTACGTAGGTCAAAAACAGCTGATGGGGAAAGAAAAAAAGCATTTTAAAATGCAGTTTTTACAAGAAGAAAACATGGTAGATGTTGTTGCCTTTAATAATGCCCAATATTATGAAGATGTCTATAGTAAAACAGAGATTGAACTAATAGGTACCTTAAATATTAATGAGTGGAAAGGGTACAAAAAACCTCAGATTTTTTTAAAGGGCATGCGATATCTGCCGGAATTTGAGAGCTACCTCAAAGAAGCTACTCAGAAGTTTGAAGCAATAGATAATGGAGATATTGATGATGTGGTTATGGCGTACGATATTCAGTGTAGTCGAAAAGACTGTATTGAGGTGTATCGAAAGCTTCGAACCCTTATGACCAAAAGTGAATGGGCTATGGATGTGTTCAAATTTAATGCTATGATTCAGGACAATCATAAAGACTTAAAGGCATTGATTAAAAGCCGGTTAATCCTAGAAGTATTTCGTGAACTTGGATTGATTGACATAATAAAACAAGACATAGCATGTTATCAAATACAAATGAATAAAACGCAAACAGTTGAATTAGAGAAATCAACGTTGTATAATAAAATATGTTGACTATGAAAAAGATAGGAGATTGGCTATGGATTTAAGAACAGTTATAAGAGATGTCTATGATTTTCCAAAGGAAGGAATTGTATTTAAAGATATAACAACCGTCTTGCAAGATCCACATGCACTGCGAGAGTCTATTGATCAAATGCAGGCACAATTAGATGGAGTTGAGTTTGATTATGTTGTGGGACCGGAATCTAGAGGGTTCATTTTTGGGGTTCCGATTGCTTACAATATGCATAAAGGCTTTGTTCCTGTGAGAAAAGCCGGAAAGCTTCCTTATGAAACGAAACAAAAAACTTATGACTTAGAATATGGAACGGCTACAATTGAAATGCATAGTGATGCCATCAAACCGGGAGATAAGGTTGTTATTATTGATGACTTATTAGCTACCGGTGGGACATCAGAAGCTATGGTTAAATTAATTGAAGATTTTGGAGGCGAGGTGGTTAAGATGGTTTATTTAATCGAATTGTCTTTCTTGCCTGGACGCGATAAATTAAAAGGATATAATGTTGAAGCATTGATTACGTATTAGTTTATTCATAGGAGAGCTTATCATTAGCAAGAAGTCAACTAATGCATGAGCTCTTTTTTACTTGCATTTTAGTGCGTTTCTTAATATAATGGAGTATAATACTTTGATGAGTAAATTAGGTCCATAGCCTTAATATACATAAAATGAGACAAGAAAGTGATGATTATATGCCAACAAAAAGTTTTGAGGAATTAATCGTAAAAATAAAAAAGTATCATCCGACAGAGGACTTTGAATTAGTCGAGAAAGCCTATAAATTGGCTGAATCTGCTCATGGAAACCAACTACGTAAGTCTGGAGAGCCATATTTGATTCACCCAATTGCTGTAGCAAATATATTGGCGGAACTTGAACTAGACAAAGAGTCTATAATTGCGGGAATTTTACATGATGTTGTGGAAGATACTGAGTATACGGTTGAAGATATATCTAGAGAGTTTAATGAAGAGATTGCTTTGCTTGTTGATGGTGTGACAAAATTAAGTCAGATAACATATACTTCGGACAAAGAAGAGATTCAGGCAGAAAACTATCGTAAAATGTTTTTGGCCATGGCAAAGGATATTCGCGTAATCTTAATTAAACTTGCAGACCGATTGCATAACTTGAGAACACTAGATTATATGCCGGAACATAAGCAGATTGAAAAAGCAAAGGAAACTTTGGATATTTATGCACCTCTTGCTCATCGACTGGGGATTAGCAAAATTAAAGTCGAGATGGAAGATTTAGCCCTTAAATATCTTGATAAAGAAGCATATTATGATATTGTAGAGAAGATACGAAGAAAACGTTCGGACCGTGAACGTTATATCGAAGATGTTGTTGAAAAAGTCAAGCAAAATTTGGAAGAAGTTGGCATTGAGGCCGAAGTTTTTGGGCGACCCAAACATTTTTTTAGTATCTATAAAAAAATGGTTAGCCAGAAAAAAACCATTGATCAGATTTATGACTTGTTTGCTGTCCGGGCTATTGTAGGAAGTGTCAAAGATTGTTATGGCGTGCTTGGAATTATTCATGAGCTGTATACTCCGGTTCCTGGAAGATTCAAAGACTATATAGCTATGCCAAAGTCAAATATGTATCAATCGCTGCATACAACACTGATTGGACCAGAAGGGGAACCTTTTGAAATGCAAATTCGTACATATGATATGCATCGTACAGCAGAATTTGGAATTGCAGCGCATTGGAAGTATAAAGAAGGGGCTACTGCTGAATCAATGGAAAGAAGCGAGGAGCAGAAGCTGAATTGGCTACGCCAGATTCTTGAATGGCAACGAGATATGTCAGACAACAAAGAATTTATGGATGTGCTAAAAACGGACCTTGATGTCTATAGCGATCAAGTGTATGCGTTCACGCCTACAGGCGATGTCATTAACTTGCCGCAGGGAAGTACACCGATTGACTTTGCATATTATATTCATAGTGCCGTAGGTAATAAAATGGTCGGTGCAAGAGTTAACGGTAAGATTGTCACATTTGATCGAAAGATAAAAAATGGTGATCGTATCGAGATCTTAACATCACAAAACTCAAGAGGACCAAGTAGAGACTGGCTGAATATCGTTAAAAGCTCTCAAGCAAAATCAAAAATAAATCAATGGTTTCGCAAAGAGTTTAAAGAAGAAAACATTAGCAAAGGAAAAGATTTGCTTGAAAAATATGCCAAAGGTAAAGGCCTTCCGCTACATGACATTATGGAAACAAAATATCAAAAGATTGTTATTCGTAAATATGGCTTTAAAGACTGGGACTCAGTTTGTGCAGCCGTTGGTCATGGTGGATTAAAGGAAGGGCAAATCATTAATCGCTTACATGATGAGTACTTAAAAGACCATAAGGTCGAAGTAGATCCTGAGGAACTGCTTAAAGAGTTCAATGAAAACAATGATAAAGTTACGACAAAAAAATCCAAAACAGGCATTATTGTTAAAGGGATTGAAGACCTAGCAGTTAGATTTTCAAGGTGTTGCACTCCGGTTCCAGGGGATGAAATAGTTGGTTTTGTTACTCGGGGACGAGGAATATCAATTCACCGAACAGACTGCGTTAATATTATTAACCTTACAGACGAAGAACGTGCGCGTCTAATTGATGCAGAATGGCAGATGATTGAAAAAGTGGCCTCGGATATGTTGTACAAGGCTGACCTTCAAATTACGGCAGAAGATCGCAATGGTATGTTGGTCGATGTATCTAAAGTGTTGTCAGATGAAGGGGTTCCGATTCGAAATATGAATGCACGTACGACGAACAATCATGAATCGGTTATCAATATAACCATTGAGATAAAGAATTCAAATCAGCTTAATGTTATAACCAAAAAGCTAAATAACATCATGGGAGTTTATGAAGTGATGAGGACGAATAATTAAATGCAAAGACTACAGGTTTATATCAGCAAAACACAATTTAATAATTTGGCTCATGAATGCTCCGTGTTAATCCACGTCTTTTATCCCAACCATTTAGTTGAATTAACAACAAAAAAAGATCGTTCAGATATTTCAGTAGAAATAGATGGCGATTCTTTTTATATTCGTCTTAATGGGTTAGGAGTAGAGAATCAAAAAGATAGCTACGGCTATAAAGTGACAACAGACCTTCGTTATCAAGTGAAGGCGGCTTTGTTTGAATGCTTGGCAAAACGTACGGGATATTCACCAGCTTGGGGGATTTTACAAGGAATACGTCCCACAAAGCTTGTGTTTAAAATAAAAAATGAATTGTCACAAAAACAGTCAATCGAGGCGTTACATGAAGCAATTGAACAAAGATTAACTTCAAAATATAAAGTTTCAAAGGCTATGGCAAAACTGGCCATTGAAGTTGCCTCCTATGAAGAAGGCTACCTTAAAACAGATAAAGACCATTCCTATCCGGTGGCTTCCATATATGTGGGGATTCCATATTGTCCGACGCGGTGCCTATACTGTAGCTTCCCTTCCAATGGACTTGAAAAATACGAACAAACACATGATGCCTATATGATTGCATTAAAAAAAGAACTCAATGCGATTCTCCCATTAGTAAAAGATACCCATCAGTTAAGTGCCTTATATATTGGCGGGGGAACACCAACAACCCTATCTGCAGAAGAACTACAAGAACTCTTAAAGCATATAGATGGAATTACTCCCTTAAAAGATTACCAAGAAATTACTGTTGAAGCAGGACGACCAGACACCATCACAAAAGAAAAACTTGAAGTCCTTAAGCAAATGGGGGTACAGCGAATTTCGATTAACCCACAAACGATGAATCAAGAGACGTTGGACTTGATTGGACGCAAGCATTCAGTTGAATCAATAAAAGATGCATATATATTGGCAAAAGAAGTCGGGATTGAGCGAATAAATATGGATCTGATTTTGGGGTTGCCTAATGAGCATATGAAGCAGATTCGTCAGACCTTTGAAGCGATTCAAGGACTAAAACCTTCGGAGGTTACCGTACACACGTTGGCGATAAAAAACTCTTCGAGGCTTAAGGAAAAACAAGAAGGCTATTCTATGGCACAACGTGAAGAGATGGAAGATATTTTGGCTTTTTCGCGTCAGGTACTGATCGAACAGATGCATATGCAGCCTTATTATCTCTATCGACAAAAAAATATGGTGGCATCTTATGAAAATATTGGATATACCAGTGGATTTCCATGTTTATACAATATGCAGATTATTGAAGAAGCAATCTCTATATACGCTTTTGGGGCTGGATCAACAACAAAAGTATGTCAGCCAAACGGACGATTGGAACGTGTGGAAAATGTGAAAAATGTTGACATCTATATTGAGCGAATTGAGGAAATGATTAAGCGCAAGGGAAGGTACTTCACAGAATTTCAAAAATAGTGTATAATAATCAATAATTGTTATTATATAATAATCAAAAAGACAAGGAGATATGTCCATGATTAGTGAAATAGGAAATGCAATGGTTATATTTGGAGGAACAGGGGATTTAACAAAAAGAAAACTTGTTCCTGCATTATATAATTTACTTATAGAGGGTCAGCTTCCGGATAATTTTTTCGTTGTTGCAGTAGGACGGCGTGATAAAACAACAGAAGATTTTGTTGATGAAATGGAAGTCGCCTTAAAAGAATTTAGTCGTAACAGTTATGATGAAAATATATGGTTAAATTTAAAAACACGTATTTTTTATTATCAGCTTAACTTTGATGGAAAAGAAGAGTATTTGGAGTTTGATACGTATTTGTGTAAGCTTGAGCATAAATATGCGACGAAGGGGAATCGATTATTTTATTTAGCGGTGAGCCCGGAGTATTTTGGTATTATTGTTGAAAAGCTGCATGAATATGGTTTGGCAAGTGATAATGGAAGCTATAAGCGCGTGGTTATTGAAAAACCTTTCGGAAAAGATTTAGCATCGGCAAAAGCGTTGAGTAAGCATATAACCCATGCTTTTGGTGAAGAAAACATCTATCGGATTGATCATTATCTTGGCAAAGAAATGTTGCAAAATATTATGGTTATACGATTTGCCAATGCATTTTTTGAACCCATCTGGAACAATAAATATATTGATCATATTCAGATTACCAGTACAGAAACATTAGGCGTTCAAGAAAGAGGCGGTTATTACGAAAAAGCTGGTGCGATGAAAGACATGCTTCAAAACCACTTGCTTCAGCTTTTAGCGTTGACGGCAATGGAGCCGCCGGTGCATTTAGATACGGAATCCATTCGTGATGAGAAGGTAAAAGTTTTTAAAGGACTAAAGATATATGAAGAAGACGAAGTGGATGACTATGTTGTTCGAGGACAATATGGACCAAGTGATGATGGACAAGTGATTGGATATCGTCAAGAAAACCGTACGGATGATGAGTCAGATATAGAGACATATATCGCACTAAAGATTGAAATCGAAAACTTCCGCTGGTCAGGTGTTCCGTTTTATATTCGAACGGGAAAACGCTTAAAAGAAAAAACAGTTGAAGTTGTCATCCAGTTTAAATCTTTAGCAAAAATTTTATATCTAAAAGAGTTAGATGACATGATGCCCAATCAGCTTATTATTCGAATTCAGCCAACAGAAGGGGTTTTCTTAAGATTTAATGCAAAAAAACCCGGTCAAACCAATGAAATTGTTCCGGTAAAAATGGATTTTTGTCAAAACTGTGAAGTAGGATATAATAGTCCAGAAGCTTATGAACGGCTATTGCTGGATGCAATGAAAGGTGAAAAAACACTGTTTACCCGTTGGGATGAAGTTGAATATTCATGGAGGTTCGTCGATGCTATTCAAAATGCATGGAGTAAAAAGCGTCCGGACTTTCCGAATTATGCTGCAGGAAGCCATGGACCTAAGGCGGCGGATGATCTAATAGAAAATGATGGACGACGCTGGGTGAATGAATAACTATTGGTGCGAATTACAAGGAGGTTATTATGCAAATACATGATATTTCAATGTTGATTGAACCGGAGATGATGGTCTATAAAGATGCGGATATAAAAAAACCGATTTTTGATGTGATTGGAAATCATCAGACAGGCTCTGCACATGAAACCAATGTAACATTGAATATACATACAGGGACACATATTGATATGCCGCTACACATGATTAAGGATGGTAAGACACTAGACACATTTGATATACGCAGAATGATTACGCCATGTAAAGTGTTTGATTTGACGTATTTAGAGAAGAATGTAATCACGGCAGATGATATCAAAGATTTACCTATTCAAAAAGATGATTTTATTTTATTTAAGACACGGAATTCGTTTTATGATAAAAGCCAAGGTTTTGACTATGACTTTGTTTATCTGGATGAAAGTGGTGCGAAGCTATTAAAAACATTGGAAATCAATGGTGTAGGGATAGATACGCTAGGTATTGAACGTGCGCAACCTAACCATATGACACATATTTCTTTGTTGGAAGATGATATAGTGATTTTGGAAGGCTTAGAGTTAAAAGCAATCAAAGAAGGTCAGTATGAACTTATTGCTTTGCCGTTAAAAATTAAAGGTGTTGAAGGCAGTTTTGTACGTGCAGTATTAATTGAAAAATAACATATAGTATCAAATACTACAAGGTGTGTTTTTGAAAATACATCTTGTATTTTTTTATATCCTGTGGTAAACTAATTTTAGTTTGATTATCAAAGTAATAAGCAAGGAGACTATATGAAATTAAATGAACTCAAGATAAAAGATTTGACGTCAAAACTTCCGATTATCCAAGGAGGTATGGGCATTGGAGTGTCTGGATGGAAGCTCTCCTCAGCAGTGGCCAATGCAGGTGGAATCGGTATTATCTCAGGAGCGCAAAGCGGATATCGTGAAAATGATTTTGCAAAAAATACGATTGAATCAAATCTGCGTGCATTTCGTGAAGAAATACGAAAAGCTAAAGAAAACACTAAAGGAATCATCGGTGTGAATATTATGGTGGCTATGAAAAATTATGCGGAATTAGTAAAAGTAGCCGTAGATGAAAAAGTTGACCTGATTATATCAGGTGCTGGATTGCCATTAGATTTACCTGGCCTAGTCGAAGGTTCTGCAACAAAGATTGTTCCTATTGTATCTTCCCTTCGAGCGGCAGAGCTTATTATGCGACGCTGGACAAAAAAGTTTCAAAGGCAACCAGATGCCATTGTTGTGGAAGGACCAGAAGCAGGTGGACATTTAGGATTTAAGCGCGAGGAACTTCTCGACAACTCTGCGCAAGATCTTTATACATTAGTAGCACAGTTAAAAGAGTATCTAGATGAAAAGGAACTCGATATACCGATTATTGCGGCGGGAGGTATATTTCGAGGTGAAGATATTGTAAAGGCGATGGAAGCTGGTGCCAGTGGTGTGCAGATGGCAACACGCTTTGTTGCTACATATGAGTGTGATGCATCCGATGCATTTAAGCAGGCTTATATTGATGCAAAACAAGAAGATGTAGTTATTATGCAAAGCCCCGTGGGATTACCTGGACGTGCACTAAGAAATCCTATGTTAAAAACGATCGAAAAAGAAGGGCGCATCCCAGTAAAAAAATGTTATCATTGTGTACATAAATGCGATCCAAAGACGACGCCTTTTTGTATTACGCAGGCGCTAGTAAATGCAGTTAATGGAGATTTAGATTATAGTTTGCTTTTTGTGGGAAGTCGTGTTGCAGAGGTGGATAAAATGCAGTCGGTACAAGAAATCTTTGATGAATTGGTAAATGAGGTTGAAGCTTTATAAAAATTCATATATACTATAAGAAAAGACTTATCTTAAGATAGGTCTTTTAATTTTACGCGAATGGGAGAACGATTATGACAAGATTAAAACGCTTTAGAACGTTTATGTGTATAGTGTTAATTCAAGTCTTGACGGTAGGACAGTTAGCTGCAATGGATGAAGGTATTATAGAAGATTCAATGCAGTCCTACTATTATGAAGCAAAGGAACTGGAAAAACTTGGTGTATTTAAAGGGACAAGTCAAGGGTTTGAACTCTATCGTGAACCTACTCGCTTAGAGGCGCTTATAATGATGATGCGAATGCTGGGACTAGAAGAAGAGGTCTTGGTGCGGGAAGATAGTACAAGCTATTTCTTGGATGTTCCTTCATGGGGCTATGAATATGTGAACATTGCTTTTGAAAAGGGGCTGACACAGGGAACAAGCGAAAGCGTGTTTGGGATGGATCAGACGGTCGATGCAAAGATGTTTTTGACGTTTATGTTGCGTGCCTTGAATTATAATGATAGGGAAGGTGATTTTTCCTACCAAGAAGCTGTAGATTTTGCATTAAACATTAATTTGATTGATACACAACTAAAAGAAGAACTGGAACAAGCATCATTCACACGAAACCATGTGGCAAAAATTGTGTTCAATACGTTAAATACGCCATTAGCCGATGATGAACGCACCTTGTCTCGAGTCTTGATTGATGAAGGGAAGCTAGTACAAGAGGACCAGACAAAAGGTCCGATAGATACTACGCCAGAGGATGAGGCGACGGATGATGTGACGCCAAACGATGAAAATAATGATGAAGAGGTTCAAGATGCTGTTGAGGAATTGACACCTATTATGGGGGAAGCTATTGCTACAGCAAAGCAGCTGGAAAAATATTTATTGAGCAAGAATCCAAACCCTAAAATCAATACATCTGTTCGAGAATTCGCCCAACTATGGATTGATGAAGGGGCACGAGAAGGTGTTCGAGGAGATATTGCTTTTGCACAAGCATGCCATGAAACAGGATACTTTAAATACGGTGGTATCGTTGAACCCCATCAAAACAACTATGGCGGTATCGGCGCCCTTAATGGCAATGCAACAGGGGAAGCAGCTACATTTTCTTCACCTCAAGAAGGCGTACGAGCAAGTATTCAACATCTCAAAGCCTACGCATCAACAAAGGACTTGAGAAATGATGTGGTTGATCCACGATTTGATCTTGTCAGTCGAGGTGTAGCGCCTTATGTTGAAGACCTTGGTGGTAAGTGGGCATGGCCGGGATTTGATAGGTCAAAATACGCAACTTTAGAAGAAGCTTTAGCAGCAAAGGACTCCTATGGTCATACAATTCTAAAAAAATATGAAGATATATTAGATATGTAGAGCATGCAGATTCAAAAAAATTATTCTAAGAAGGAATTGACAAACGAATGAGTTTTGTTATAATAAACATAATATATTAAATCGACGACGAGACGAGTAGCATATGGCGCTTGACAGAGAGGAAACGATTAGCTGAGACGTTTCTCATGACAACATATGTGAAGACTACCTCTGAGAGACCTTAATCCGGTTCGGTAACGCGTTATAGTTATAATGAAGTGGTTTTCAACAATTAGGGTGGAACCGCGGGAATATCTCGCCCCTTGCATATTTAAATGTGCAAGAGGCGTTTTTTATTTTATAGGAGGAAAGATTATGTTATGGAATGATCGATTTGCATTTGGAATACCTGAGATTGATGAGCAGCATCAGCAATTATTTGCACTTATTGAACAAGTAAATGCACTTGAGCGTGATGTAAAAGATGGTATTGATTGTTATGATGAAGTGTATAATGTATTAAAAGAGTTAGAAGATTACACGGTATACCATTTTGAAGAAGAAGAAAAAGTGCTAAGAAGTGCAGGATATGATGATTTGGCTGCACATCAAAAAGAACATGATTCATTTGTGCTAAAAGTTAAAGAGACATTGACAGAAGATTTGGATTTACGACAAGAAGGGGTTATTCGTGACTTGTCCGAGTTTTTGCTCGAATGGGTGTCGAACCACATATTGTATACAGATGCCAAGTATGTAAGTGTTTTGAACAATAGAAAGAAGGTAGAATAATGAAAGTAACATTAAAAGACGGCTCATTTAAAGAATATAATGAACCAAAGGCGATTATTGATATTGCTGCTGATATCAGCGAAGGTTTAGCACGTGTGGCATGTGCAGCAGAATTAAATGATGAAGTGGTAGATTTACGTACGGTGATTTCAGAAGATGCACAGTTAAACATTTTGACATTTCAAGATGAAGCAGGAAAGCGTGCTTATCGTCATACAGCATCCCACATCATGGCGCAAGCCGTAAAACGGCTATATCCAGAAGTAAAACTTGCCATTGGTCCAGCCATTGATACAGGGTTTTACTATGATTTTGAGACAGAGAATGCTTTAAAAGATGAACAACTTAAAGCAATTGAAGCGGAAATGAAAAAAATTATAAAAGAAAAGCAACCGATTGAGCGCTTTGAACTTCCTCGTAATGAAGCAATTGCACTTATGGAAGAAAAGCAAGAACCATATAAGGTTGAATTGATTCAAGAGTTGGCGGAAGATGCAATTATTTCGTTTTATCAACAAGGTGAGTTTGTTGATTTGTGTGCCGGACCGCACTTGATGAATACGAAAGCCGTTCAATCCTACGCGCTTTTAAGCACAGCAGGAGCTTACTGGCGAGGAGATGAGCGCAATAAGATGCTCTCTAGAATCTATGGAACGGCGTTTAGTCGTAAAGCAGATCTAAAGGACTATTTACATCAATTGGCTGAAGCAAAAAAACGCGACCATAATAAATTGGGACGTGAGCTAGGCATTTTTACAACATCAGATATTGTAGGTCAAGGTTTACCGCTTATGATGCCAAAGGGTGCAAAGCTTATGCAGATTTTACAACGTTATGTTGAAGATATCGAAGAAAACTGGGGTTATGAATTTACTAAGACGCCGATTATGGCAAAATCAGATTTGTTCAAGATATCGGGACATTGGAATCATTATAAAGATGGTATGTTTATCTTAGGAGATGAGGAAAAAGATGAAGAAGTTTATGCCCTTCGTCCGATGACATGTCCTTTCCAATATGTTATTTATAAAGCAACACAACATAGTTACCGAGATTTACCTGTGCGCTTGTCAGAGACCTCAACTTTATATAGAAATGAATCTTCCGGAGAGATGCATGGACTTATTCGACTTCGTCAATTTACCTTGTCGGATGCGCATATTATCTGTACACCGAGTCAGCTTGAACAAGAATTTACAAGTGTCGTAGAACTTCTACAAGAGATTATGCGAGCACTTGGTATCGAAGAAGACGTGTGGTATCGTTTTTCTAAGTGGGATTCAAAGCGTACGGATAAATACATTGATAACCCAGAAGCTTGGGAAAATACACAAAATAGTATGCGAGAAATACTAAATCACATTGGTTTGGATTATTATGAAGCGGATGGGGAAGCAGCTTTTTACGGCCCTAAATTGGATGTTCAGTTTAGAAATGTTCATGGAAAAGAGGATACCTTGTTAACCATTCAAATTGACTTTGCTTTAGCAGAACGCTTTGACATGAGCTATGTTGATAGAGATAATGTTAAAAAACGCCCATTTATTATTCATCGAAGCTCTATCGGATGCTATGAGCGAACACTTGCGATGTTAATTGAAAAATATGCAGGAGCATTCCCATTATGGATGGCACCGACACAAGTGAAGTTGTTACCGATATCAGAGAAAAATCATGAGTATGCAGAAAAAGTTGCTCGTAAATTAAAGAGCATGGGATTGCGTGTGGATATTGATATGCGTGCAGAAAAGATTGGTTATAAGATTCGTGAAGCCAGACTTGAACGTTTACCATATCTTGCAATTATTGGACAGGAAGAAGAAGAGAAAAACTGTGTGAGTGTCCGAAGTCGTGAAAAAGGAGATGAAGGTTCAATTGACTTAGAGACATTTGCAAAACGTCTTGTTGAAGAAAATGCTTCTAAGTATATTTATCATCAACATATGACAGAGGAAGAAGCCGAATAAATGAATAATCATGATCGATCGTTAATACAATTGTTTTTTGCATTTTTAAAGATTGGTCTATTTACAATAGGAGGAGGCTATGCAATGCTTCCTCTTATTCATAAGGAAGTAGTTGAAAAATATGGATGGGCAACGGATGAAGAAATTATTAACTACTATGCAATAGGCCAATCAACACCAGGTATCATTGCTATCAACACAGCAACATTTGTTGGAGTCAAACAAAAAGGGTTTATTGGAGGCGTGGCTGCAACGTTAGGGATGGTCACACCTTCATGGATTATCATCACACTGCTGGCAAATGTAATCAACACATATAAGACAAATCCCTATGTGGAAAAGGCGTTTATGGGCATTCGCATTATGGTATTGGCATTAATATTGTCTGCTATTATTAAGATGGGACAGAAAGTTCTAAAGACGTTTTCGGATTATTTTCTGTTGGCGATGGGGTTGATTTTTGTTGGGTTTATTGATGTGACACCGATTTATATTATTATTCTTGGTGGAATTTTAGGGATTATTATTCAAACAGCAAAGTCGCGATGGAAAAAAAAGGAGGATATGCATGAGTAATTATCTATACCTTTTTTTTACTTTTTTTCGTGTAGGGCTCTTTACCATTGGAGGCGGATTAGCGGCAATTCCTCTATTGGAAAATTATGCTATCACGTATGGATGGGTTGATGAAAAAATGTTTGCAGATATGATTGCAATCAGTGAATCTACACCTGGACCGATAGGCGTAAATATGGCGACATACGTAGGACTATCCCAGTTGGGATTTGGAGGATCCATTGTTGCGACAGCAGGTATAGTTATGCCTTCGCTTCTAATTATCTACGGGATTGCAAAGTTTTTAAAGGGAGTTAATGAACATTGGATTGTACAAGGTGTTCTAAAAGGGGTTCGACCGACCGTTATTGGTATTATTGGCTCAACACTTCTATCAATTGGGAGAGTAAGTGTTTTAAATACATCTACAGATGTAACATGGAATTCATGGTTTGAACGCATTGATTTTAAAAGTAGTATTCTTTTTTGTATATTTACAATCGCTGTTATGAAAGTTAAAATTCATCCTATCTTTTTTATTATCGCTGCAGGCGCTATAGGTATAATTCTTTTTTAGAAAGGAAGGCAAGCATGAAGTGTGAATGTGGAAGAGAACATGTAGAACGTATTGAAAAAATACAGATTGAACATCATATTGATAAGGTTATCCTTGACGATTTAAAAACCTATGCTAAAGAGGAGATTATTATTGTTACGGATATTCCGGTTTCAGAAGCATATGTATCCTTAATACATCAATTAAACGAACAAGGCTATACGATACTTAAGCTTAAACGTAACATGGAAGTATTGCCTGACGAACAAGGTGTTGGCGAAATCCTCTTACATACCACAGACAGAACAAAACTTATGGTGGGGATTGGCTCAGGAACCATCAACGATTTGTGCCGATATGTAAGTTATCGTCTAGACATTCCATATTGGATTGTTATGTCCGCGCCGTCAATGGATGGATATGCTTCCACAGCTTCACCAATTCTTGTCCAAGGGTTTAAAAAGACCTACTATTGTCATGTCGCAAAGCGGATATATGGAGAAAAAGATGTGATTAATCAAGCTCCCAAAGAGATGGTGGTGGCTGGATTAGGGGATTTATTGGGCAAGATAACGGCGCTGACGGACTGGAAGATGAGTCATATTATTCATGGGGAATATTTTTGTCCTAGAATTTATAAGGGAATGTATGCATACATTGATGCCTTAGTGCAACACTTAATCATATCAGATGAGGGGTTGCACTATGGCGGCACTACAGAGCAACAACTTGGAGAGTTTATCAGTGAAAGTTTAATACAGTCAGGTATTTATATGTATTACGTAGGCAATTCTAGACCGGCTTCAGGTGCAGAACACCTTATTAGTCATACACTTGAGATGAAAGCTATAGAAGAAGGGCGAAAAGTTGACTTTCATGGAATTAAAGTGGGGATGGCAACCCAAGATGTATTAAAGTTATATCAAGGTCTCTATGAGGATATGGATAAAGTCCAGGTACACTATCAACTAACAGATCAACAGGTCTTAGAATTAAGACATGCCATTAATAAGGCGCTAAGTTATGAGAAACTTGTTAAGGACTATCAGAAATTGATTGTGCATATTCGAGAAAAATATTCAAAAGATCAAATAATCTATGCAATGAAGCAAGGTCCGATTATTCGAGAGCGATTTACAGTATTATCTGTGTGTAAGGCGCTTGGATGGGAGATGCTATGATACTTTTAGTTGAACGATTACTACCGATTATTATTATGATAGGTATTGGTATATTTGCACGAAGAATCAAGCTATTTGATACGGTGCTTATCGAAGGACTTAAAACAATTATTGTGAAGATTGCCTTGCCGGCAGTTTTATTCGGGGCTTTTGCTACAGTTCACCTTGAAATCAGCTACATTTGGATCTTTGTTCTGGTATTTCTATTATGTTGCCTTTTATATGGAATGGGAGAACTTCTACACAAAAAAACACCCAGTTTTTTTCCGGAACGCTTTACTTCAGGTTTTTTTACAGGCTTTGAATTTGGTATGATTGGGGTTGGGCTTTTTAGCGCTATATGGGGTGTCGAGCACCTTGCTACAATTATGTTAATTGGTTTTGGACATGAACTATTTATTTGGTTTGTCTATGTGCCACTATTGGAAAATAAAGATAGACACACGTTTCAATTTAAAAAAACGCTGGTCGCTTTTTTAAAGACACCAACGATTATTGCAATATTTTTAGGGATTGTATTTAATTTAAGCGGCATGTATGTCCCCTTTGGATTAACAGCCCTTGGGGCAGGGGTTTATGCTACACTAGCCATGATTACGCCGCTGACGTCGCCGTTAATACTTATCGTTATTGGCTATTCGATGACGTTTGAGAAGAGTGGTGCAGCTAAAGTACTTGCATATGTAGGAGGACGAGCTCTTATTGTTGGGATACTAGGAGTGAGTACAATGTTCCTGGCCATTAAGATGTCAGGCATAAGCGACCCAATGTTTGCTCTATCCTTTGTCGCATTTTTATTGTTGCCGCCCCCTTATATATTACCTCTATATATAAGAGAGCAAAAAGAAGCGGAGTTTTTTAGTCAAATGCTTGTCTATAGTACGGTTGTTTCGTTTGTGGGATATATTCTTGTCATGACTTTTTGGTCTCTTTAGAGTGACTATAAATTCTGCGCAAGTTCCATGCGGTTTAGATAGTCAAGAACAATGGAGCCATAGGGGACTTTTTTGTCAATGAGACCTTGTGTACCAAACATAACATTAAACTCAAAAATATAGTATTTTCCATTGACATATGCAACATCAAACCCTGCATGGTTGATACCAAGAGAAATGGCAATTTGTGAGACAATACGAATCGCTTCGATGGGGATCGGATCATAGGAGATTTGTCCCCCTTGAGCGACGTTGTTTTTAAAATTGTCTTTTGCAGCAATACGCCAATAGGAACTTACCACTTGATCTCCAATAAAAATAATGCGCATATCCCTGTCAATTGGCAAGTACTCTTGGATATACAATGTATCGGTAAGAGCGCAATAAGCTTTAAAATCATTAAGGTTTTCGATTTTATATACACCTTGACCCATGGAGCTTTTCACTTCTTTAGCAATAAAAGGATAATCAAAATAGGTGAGGATAAATTCTTGATTGTAGTCTGTATTACTAAGTATTTCTGTATAAGGAACAAAGTCAGGAAAGGAAGTCATTAGCACGCGTGTCATCTCTATTTTATTGTGTCCTAGATGATAGGTCGCAAGACTTGGAAAGATTTTTTTATGCAAGCCATAGACTAATGCGTTAACTTGCCAGTAGGGGGGGAATAAAATCCATTCTGCATTACGAACAGATTCGATTTCTTTTAGATATAAATCAGGTTTTAGAAAATGAATACCATTAAAATCATATGTGCGTAACGTATCGAAGCTAATATATTTCATTCAATACACTCCTTATTCTTACTTCAATATAAAAAAACTCTATAACTGTGTAATTATAGAGCTAAAATAAAAAAAAGTCAATTTAAATATAAAACATATAACCGGCTTCGCCATTGTGTTTATCAGCTTCAAGGACAAGTTCTTCCAAAGTGATTTGTTGAAAAAATTGTTGAAGTGTTCGATCAAGTGGTAAATAGATAAGATGTTGAGCAGAGTGTTCGATATGTGCAGCTGATTTTTTTACGGACTCTTTGGTGGTTTCAAATAAAGCCGATTCAATGGGCGATAAAATCTCATAAACATTAATGTGTTTGGGGTGACGTGTCAATTTATATCCACCTTGTGATCCTTTTACGGATAATACAATATCTCCTTGCTTAAGTAGGGAAAACACTTGCTCCAGGTAAATCTTTGAGATGTCTAACTCCTCAGAGATGCTAATAACAGTTATGTATTCGTCGTTGGCATAGCGCTTGGCTAAATATATAGTTGCAGCAATGGCGTAACGACCTTTTGCTGAAATACGCATGAAAATCCTCCTTTTTCAAGTTCATATGTTATATCATAGGTCATATTATAGGGTTTGTCAATGACATATTAAACATATATGAATAAAACCTTTAACTTCGTCTAGAAAATAATAAGCGAAACGTGTATAATGAGGGGGAATGCATAGGAGGATAAGAATGAGTGAACAAGAAAAAAATCAACAGATGACCCATGAAATCACACAGATCGGTATGTCGGTGGCAATGCTTATTGCAGGAGGCGTAGGTGTTCTTTTTTTAAGTCGCTTTTTACCAATTCCTGGAACAAAGTATTTGTTTATGGGAGCATATATCGGGTTGGTTATGAGTGCAGTTGTGTATCTTTTTTCTACATCTTATATCATTCTAAAAATTAATGTCGTATTGGCAGGTATATTAAGTATTATAACGATATATATGGGAATTGCAATATTAATTACTGGTATAGGCACCCAATTAATCTGTAGTATATTTTTACACAAAACCTATCGCGGAATATTTGTAGGAATGACGTATGCTGGGTTAACCGTACTAACATCCATTGTTATTTCAAAGTTTTTTATTGGTGATGCTTTGTTTGTAGCTGTTGACGGGCGGTGGATTGCAGTGACTGTTTTATTAGCTATGCTCCTTGGAAGTATTGGAGGATGGGCTGGAAAGTATATTGGGATGCGAGTAAGATATGCCATAAAAAGGAGATAAAAAAATGAATGCATTATATAGAATGCCGGCTGAATGGGAAGAACATGAAGGGACCCTTATTAGTTGGCCGGTTAAAGCTTCCATGGTATGGGAAGAAAACTATGAAGAAGTATGTCGGGGTTATAGCGAAGTCATTTTGGCTATTGCAAAATTTGAGCCGGTGTATGTCCTTGTTGATGACAAGACACAAGCGATTGCAAAGATGTATTGTGATAGTGAACAAGTATATTGGTTAAATATTGCACATGATGATGCGTGGATACGTGATAACGGACCTACTTATGTTTGGGATTTAAGATCAAAAACACTCATGGGGATTTCGTGGTTATTTAATGCATGGGGAGAAAAGTATCCGAATTTTGAATTGGATAATGCGGTGGCGCAGACGGTAAACGAAGCGTTGGGGTATCAAGGATTTGATGTAGAGATAGTCTTGGAAGGAGGTTCTATTCATGTAGATGGTGAAGGGACCCTTTTGACAACAAAAGAATGTCTATTGAACCCAAATAGAAACCCTCATTTGAATCAAGATGATCTAAAAAACATACTTGCAAAATATCTTGGAATTGAACATATTATTTGGTTGGATCAAGGTCTATACGGTGATGAGACAGATGGACATATTGACAATATTGCATGCTTTGCCAAAGAACAAACGATTCTTATTCAAACATGCTCGAATCCGGATGATCCGAATTATTCCATCAGTAAAAAAGCAATGGCAACGTTAAATGGTAGCGTAGATGCTAAGAATAGACCACTAGCCTGCATAGAGATTGAAGGACCACCAGCAAGGTTTTATCATGGAAAACGACTAACACTAAGTTATCTAAATTATTATCTGGTTAATGGAGGTGTTATCTTGCCTATATTTGGTGAAGATGCCAAAGCATATGATGAAAAAGCAATCAATACATTAGCCCAAATATATCCGGATCGAGAAATTGTGACGATAGATGGGATGGCGCTTATTAAAGAAGGGGGTAATGTCCATTGCATTACTCAACAGATTCCAAAAGAGGTGAAGAACAATGCGTAAAGTTACTGTAGCAGCAATACAGATGTCATGTACAGATCACGTTCAAGCGAATATACAAAAAGCTGAAAAATTTGTACGTCAAGCAGTGAATGAAGGGGCACAAATTGTTTTATTGCAGGAACTTTTTGAAACCCTGTATTTTTGTCAAAAAGAAAATCCAGACTATTATCATCTGGCAACGACTGTAGAAGAAAATCAAGCAATTAACCACTTTAAGGCAATTGCAAAAGAATTAAAAGTTGTCTTGCCGATTAGTTTTTTTGAGAAGAAAAACAATGCTAGGTACAATGCACTTGTTGTTATCGATGCGGACGGTTCAGTTTTAGATATCTATCGTAAAAGCCATATTCCAGATGGTCCGGGATATGAAGAAAAATACTATTTTAGCCCGGGAGATACAGGGTTTAAAGTATGGAAGACTATGTATGGCACTATTGGTGTAGGTATATGTTGGGATCAATGGTTTCCGGAAGCAGCCCGCATTATGGCACTTATGGGCGCGGAACTTATTTTTTATCCTACAGCGATTGGATCAGAGCCGGAAGATCCGACAATTGATTCAAGCCGCCATTGGCAACGCTGTATGACGGGACATTCTGCGAGTAATCTTGTTCCGGTGATTGCGTCTAATCGTATTGGTCAGGAGTGCATCGAAGATTCGACCATAACATTTTATGGGACATCGTTTATTACAGATGGAACCGGAGAGGTAATTCGCCAAGCCAGCCGTGATCAAGAGGAGATTCTATTAGCTACATTTGATTTGGACGAGCTTATGCATCAACGTATTGAATGGGGTGTATTTAGGGATAGACGCCCTGAACTTTATGCGAAGATACTTTCCTTAGATGGGAACCAATAATATATAACTGGATATCTCAAGATAGCTAAAGGTTGCTGCCGAAATATTGGCATCAACCTTTTTTTATTGCGCAAAGGCATATTTTATGAAAATATATTTACAATATATCACATTTAGTGATATAATAATTATTATCAAAAGAGAATAACTTGATAGGAGGATGCCATACGTATGAAAAAGAAATTGAGCATTGGATTAATTATTTTTGTCATCGTAGCAAGTGGTACATTGGTGTATTATAGCCAAATGCCAAAAAAAGTGGCTGGATATATAGTGTCAACAGGTGATTATGAAGAGGGAATAAGTGCAGTAGGCTATGTTGAATATGAGATTGAGACATCAATACAAGCGGAGGTGTCAGGAAAACTGAATGAGATTTATATACAAGAGGGGGATAAGGTTGCTCAAGGAGCCATCATTGCAAGTATTGATGACGTAAAAGCACGTCAGATGTATCAAGATTTAGAAGGGGCTTTGGTGCTGGCGCAATCAAGATATGAAGACTATCTTAAGAATTATGAAGCTGCTTTGCGAAATGTTTCGCAACAGCGACAGACAAAAAATATTGAAATAGATGGATATAAGCTAGCCCAACAACAGTTGGACACGGAACTTATAAAACTTCAGCAGCTTTATGATGAAGGCGTGATTTCTTATTCTGAATTAGAAAGTGTCAAAAATGAACAAGAAGTCATTAAAAATAATATTGAAGTGGGAAAGGCATCGCTAAACGCACTTAATAATCCTGCATTGATTAGCAAAGAATTAAAGGCTTCTGTTGATGTGGCAAAAGAACAACTCGATCAACAAGCCTTAGAGTTGGATAAATATTCTGTACATAGCCCGTTTGAAGCTGTGATACTTGATATTTATATTAATCAAGGCGAACTGGTTCAAGCCGGACAAGATATTATGCAAATAGGTTTGGCAAACAAAAAAGTCGTATGGGTGGAAGTGGATGAAAAATATATTGGTACTCTTGCCATCGGTCAAGAGGCGATGTTAACAGCAGAAGCCTACGCTGATCAAACCTTTACGGGACGCATCACAGGTTTTGATTCTCAGGTCAATAAAGAAACGGGGACAATTGGCGTCAAAGTTGAGGTAGTTGAGGGAAGAGAGGCATTGATTCGTAATATGTCAGTGCGGGTTGAGGTTATAACTACAAGTTTAAATGACGTTGTTTTAATCCCAGGTGACTATCTCTATGGAAATAATCCAACGACAGTTCTTGTCATTAATGCACAAGGACGTGTAGAGACGCGACCAATCAAGATTCAAAATCAAAATAAAGAGATGATTTATATTATGGATGGATTGGCGCCTCAAGATATTATTGTCGCGCCTTTAGATATAGCACCTGGAGATAGGGTGGAAATACAAGAGGTGATAAATGATGCTGTTTGAATTAAAAGTAGCATTGCGTTTTTTGCGTGAAGGACGTGGACAGACAGTATTTATTCTTATGGGAATTGCTGTTGGCGTCGCGGTACAAGTTTTTTTAAATACTCTGATTACGGGCTTGCAGGCAGACTTGATTAACCAAACGGTTGGAAGTAGTCCACATGTTTGGATTCAAGGAGAATCAGAGTTTGATAGTGAGACGAAGTTACTGGAATGGGAGAGTATTATGGAGATTGTCGGCCAACGTGAAGACATTGTTGCGATATCTCCATTAGTTGAAAGTAATGGATTTATAGTTACGACTTCAGAAGCGGTTCCGGTACAAATAAAAGGCGTCAAACTAGAGCAGGCAGATGCGATTTATAAAATTATTAATCGTTTAGATGTACAAACCCGTGAGTTAAGTGGTAATCAAGTACTCATTGGAAAAGGGATTGCAGATAAATATGCAATAGCTAGGGAACAAAGCATTCGCTTATCCCTACCCAATGGTGTAGTTCAAAATTATACAGTTGCCGGAATCTTTGATTTAGGCAATGAAGGAAGTAATGCAACATGGGTGCTTTTAGATCTCAATCAAGCGCAAAAAATTGTTGGATTAGGCAACAGGGTATCAAAAATTGAGATGCAAATTCAAGAAATCTTTGATGCCCAAGAAGTAGACGAAGACTTAGAACAACGTCTGGCAAACGTTGAAGTAGGTAATTGGATTGACAGTAATCGTTCCTTATTGACCGCGCTTCAAAGTCAAAGTTCGTCTTCCATCATGATACAGGTCTTTGTACTATTGGCTATTACACTTGGAATTGCCAGTGTGTTGGCAGTTTCGGTTGTTCAAAAATCAAAGCAGCTAGGCATATTAAAAGCCATGGGAACAAAAAACAAACATGCCAGTCGTATCTTTCTACTTGAAGGGGCGATATTAGGCTTTTTGGGGGCAATATTAGGTGCCGGACTAGGCATTGCATTGGTCTATGGCTTTTTGTTTGGAACATCGATAGATACAGGGACACCCCTATTTGCTTTGACGGTTGAATATAAGAGTTTGATAGTGATTATTGTAATTGCGATTGTAGCAAGTACCTTAGCGGCTGCAATTCCGGCAAGAAAAACAGCGCGCTTAAATGCTGTGGAGGTGATACGTAATGGATAATCAAAAAACATTGTTGGAAGCTATTGATTTATCAAAAGTCTATGGAACAACAATTCGTAATAAAGTCTTGCATGATTTAAATTTTTCAATTGCGCGTGAAGAGTTTACTTCAATTATAGGTTACTCTGGCTCGGGAAAATCAACACTATTAAATATTTTGGGAGCGCTTGATCAACCGACACAAGGAAAAATTATTTTTGATGGTGTTGATTTTGGTCAAATGAATGAAGATGCGTTGGCGGTATTTCGTAATGAAAACTTAGGGTTCATTTTTCAATTCCATCATTTGTTACCTGAATTTACGGCTTTGGAAAATGTGTTAATTCCAACATGGATTAAAGAGGGAAGATCCCATAACAAACGCTTAAAGCGAGCAAAGGAATTGCTTGAACTTGTGGGACTCAAAGAATATATGAACAATAAAGCAACCAACCTCTCAGGTGGTCAGCAGCAACGTGTCGCGATTGCACGAGCGTTGATTAATGAGCCGGCGATTCTTTTAGGGGATGAGCCGACAGGGAACTTAGATAGTGAGTCGACACAACAAGTATATCGTCTGTTTCGCGAAATCAACGCAAACCTTAAGACGACCATCATTATTGTTACACATAATGATCATATAGCGGCAAAGTCAGACCGTGTCATTGAATTAAGTGATGGTCGCATAAGTCGAGACTATAGTAATAAAATACTATCAGAGGACGATGCATTTTCGCAAGTGGCGCCAGAGTATTGTAAATATTGTGGAAAACAACGGCAGACAAAGTCAGGATATGTTCTTTAGCAAAGTAGAAACAAAAAAACAGCTGATATATATCAGCTGTTTTAGAATCGATGTTATGTAAGAATGTATTATTCTTCGTCAGCACCAATAACTGGTACTTCAGCATCTGCGTTCTCATCAGATTCCACAGATTCTTCTTTCGCTAATGAAAGAACAACGATTGTTGAATCTTCAGGAGTAATTACGTTGTAATTATCATCTTTAAACATGTCTAAATCTTTAACTTGGATAGAATCTCCAATTTGAAGACCTGCAAGATCAACATCAATGTGGTCTACAAGATATTGAGGTAATGATTCGTACTCGATTTCTTGTAGGTATTCGCTTACAAGTGCATCAGCAGGTGCCTTTTCTCCATTTAAGAAGTTGATGTGTGCACTTACTTTAACTTTTTCACCTGCAGTTAAAGCTTGGAAATCAATGTGTTCAATGTTGTTGCTAAGAACTGTACGAGACACATCTTTAAGCATTGCTAATTGTTTTTCTCCATCAACGGTTAATTCTACTTGTGCACCAGCAGAGTTCTTTTTAAGAAATTGCATAGCGTCACTTTCGCTAATTTGTAATTTTACTGGAGCCTCTAAGTTCTTTCCGTATAGAATAGCAGGAATAATTCCATTTTTTCTAAGTTGTTTACCGTTCAGTTGTTCATTGCGTTTTTCGCTTTTTAATACTGGCATATAAACCTCCTTATGATAGCGAACATAGATAAAAGACCTATATTCGTTTTTATCGCTCAATATATTATATCATTATATGGTCGAATGTCAAATTTTCTTCTATAGTACCTTGAATTTATACCTCAAATAAGCTATAATACACGTGATAATCATTATTGTTTAACATTAATGAAGTAAAAAGAAATGGAGAGATTATATGAAACCAGTAGAAGTAAGTAGCGGCATATACCAATTATCTGTAGCCGTTGAAGATATTTTATTTGAAGGAATCTGGGAGATTCCAAAAGGTGTAACAGTTAACTCATACATCGTAAAAGGTGAAAAGACAGCGATTATTGATGGTGTTTGCGGATGGGATGGTGTACCTGAGACATTAATCAAAATGCTTGATGAGATTAATATTGACCCAAAAGATATTGACTATCTTGTTGTTAATCACATGGAGCCGGACCATTCGGGATGGATTGAAGACCTTAAAAAGATTACTAATGATTTTAAAATCGTTTGTACACAAAAAGCAGCCGCTTTAATGACCCACTTTTATGAACACGAAGAAAACATTATGGTTGTTAAAGAAGGTGATCAATTAGATCTTGGCCAAGGACGTGTATTAGAATTTTCAGAGATTCCTAATGTACATTGGCCCGAGACGATGATGACATTTGACACACAATCAAAAACGTTATTTCCTTGTGACTTGTTTGGTACCTTTGGATTATTTGAAGGACATGTTTTTGATGATGATTTTAATCCGGATACACACCCATTTTTTGAAGAAGAGGGATTAAGATACTATGCCAATGTTCTCGCAACTTTTTCCCACCAAGTAAAAAAAGCTGTTGAAAAATCAGAAGCGTTACCTGTGGAAGTTATTGCGCCGGGGCATGGTTTGATTTGGAGAAAAAATCCACAGACAATTATTGATATTTATAAGCGATACATTGAGTACAGCTTAAACCATGGAAAAAAAGAAGAAGTTATGATCCTCTGGGGATCCATGTATGGCATGACGGAAAAAGCTGTTGATCATGCTGTTAAGTATTTGACAAATAAAGGTTTAAAAGTACATGCGCATCGTGTACCTGAGACATCCTTAGGGCAGGTATTAACCTCTGCCTTGGCATCAGCAACAATTATTGTAGCTGCGCCAACCTATGAATATAATATGTTCCCACCAGTAGCTATGTCTTTAGAAGAAATAGGACGTAAACGCATTGTTAACCGTTTGTCTTATTGTTTTGGATCTCATGGTTGGGCGCCAGGTACGGTTAAGGAATTTAACGAAATTATGGAACGTATGCGTATGAAATGGAATGTGGTCGATTCTCACATCTTTAAAGGTGAAGCCAAAAAAGATGATTACGCCAAAATTGACAAGGATTTGGAACGCTTAGTCGAAGAAATCCATGCATTGTAAAAGTTTATATTTCCTAGTATAATAAAATGGTGTCACATGTATTGTGACACCATTTTTGAGGAAAAACATAAATGCATTGGAGAGGAGAAGGTAGATGAAGGCTTTATTTATTGGAGGAACTGGGACTATAAGCTTATCCATTAGCAAAAAATTACTTGAACTTGGATGGGAGCTATATATTTTAAATCGAGGGAATCGCAAGCATGATTTAGATGGCAAGAACCTTCATCTGATTCATGGAGATATCAATGATGAGGAACAAATACACGAACGTATTAAAGACCTGACATTTGATGTGGTATGTGACTTTATTGCCTTTGTACCAGAACATGTTCAGAGGGATGTAAGACTTTTTAAAGAAAGAACGCGTCAATATATTTTCATAAGTTCAGCATCAGCATACCAAAAACCATTATCCGATTATCGGATTACTGAAGGAACTCCATTATCCAATCCTAAGTGGCAATATTCTAGAGATAAAATTGCATGTGAAGAGTATTTAATGACCCAATATAGAGAAAGTGGATTTCCGGTGACGATTGTTCGCCCAAGTCACACCTATGATGCCCGCTCTATTCCGCTAGGTGTTCATGGAGATAACGGTGGTTGGTCTGTAGTTCAACGCATACTTGATGAAAAGCCGGTTATTATTCATGGAGATGGAACGTCCCTTTGGACGATGACCCATTCACGTGATTTTGCAAAAGGTTTTATAGGTTTAATGGGAAATCTACATGCCATTGGAGAAGCGGTTCAGATTACTTCGGATGAAAGTCTAACATGGAATCAAATCTATCAATCGATTGCTAATGCCTGTGACAGACCGCTTTATGCAGTACATGTTGCTTCAGAGTTTTTAGATGCAACAAGTTCCTATGACTTTAACGGTGGACTTTTAGGTGATAAGGCAAATTCTGTTGTTTTTGATAACGCTAAACTAAAGCGGCTTGTTCCTGAGTTTGTGGCAACAACGCGCTTTGATCAAGGTATTCGTGAAAGTATAGACTATCATTTGTCCCATGAAGACATGCAAAAAAAAGACCCGGAATTTGATCAGTGGTGTGACCGTGTCATAGAAGTTATTGAACAGGCGAAAAAAAGTTTTTAAAGGAGTGATGCATCGATAATGGACGATAATGCATTAAGATTAGACAACCAGCTTTGCTTTCCTTTATATGCAGCTTCTAAGGAAATTATAAAACGTTATAGACCATATTTAGATGAAATTGGATTAACATATACACAGTATCTTACGTTACTCGTACTATGGGAACATAAAGAATTAACGGTTAAACAATTAGGCGAAAAGCTTTTTCTTGATTCCGGAACGTTAACACCCGTGGTAAAAAAGCTGGAAAAGCAACATTGGGTCCGTAGACGCCGATTGCCAGAAGATGAACGTAGCGTTGTTGTAGAGTTGACGCCAGAGGGATGGGAGCTTAAGAATAAAGCGCTCTTTATTCCTCATGCAATGGCCAAAGAAATGAATATAACTGAAGAAGAAGCAACGATATTATATCAAGTGCTTTATAAAATTTTAGGAAGAACATCATAAAACAAAGAGGCTATGCCTCTTTGTTATTTGCTCATGGTCTTTACTTTTGGTGTGCACGAATTTTTGCTTCGAAATCATTAGGGTTATCGCATTCTTGATCAAGATCTTTGACTTCTTTGTCAATAAAATCATAGTCGATTTCAAGACCGATAGATTCTAATTTTTTAATTACTTCTTTATACGTCATACATACCTCCTCGATATTTATGATGAATGGTCATTCATAGTAAAACATAACATTACTATATTATAATTGTAACAAATAAAATAGAAAATACAAGGAGAAAATTATGGAAAACCTTGAAAAAAAATATGGGCTATTTACAGCTGTAGCCATGGTTGTCGGAGTTGTTATTGGTTCAGGTGTCTTTTTTAAAGCAGACGATGTATTGATATCAACCCAAGGAAATTTAATTTTAGGATTGCTTGCATGGGGACTTGGAGCTATTGCCATGGTCTTTGGTGCACTTGTCTTTGCCGATTATGCACAACGTATTGAAAAAACGAATGGTATTGTAGATTATACAGAAGCTGCATACGGGAAAAAAGCAGGGTATTTAGTTGGCTGGTTTAATTGGATACTGTACTTTTCTCCTCTAACTGCTATTTTGGCTTGGGTATCCGCGCGGTATACCGTCTCTCTATTTAATCTTGGGGATGTAGATCCTAATATTATTTGGTATCTTGCAGCTTTTTTCTTGTTATTTATGTATATTCTTAACTCTGTTGCGCCTAAAATTGCAGGAGATTTGCAAGTTGGAACAACTATTATCAAATTGATACCGCTACTCTTAATTGCTGTTGCAGGTACAATTTATGGCGTGATTAATGGCATGACATATGATAATTTTATTGAAGCATCCTATACGGTAGGAAGTAAAAGCAGTACCCTTTCATCTGCGGTGGTGGCATCAGCATTTGCCTATGAGGGGTGGATTGTAGCTATCACAATCAATAATGAAATTAAAGACTCTAAAAAAAACCTGCCTAAAGCCTTGGTTATGGGAGCGCTAATTGTATTTTTAGTATATATCACATACTTCTTGGGAATTGCGGGAGTGCTTCCAACTCAGCAGATTATGAATCAAGGTGATGATGCAGTTACGTTGGTGGCAAACATTCTCTTTGGACCTATTGCAGCTGTTTTGTTGACAGCGTTTGTGGTGGTCTCTTGTCTAGGGACTTTAAATGGTTTAGTCCTAACAAATATACGAGGACCTTATGCATTGGCAGTTCGCGGACAAGGACCGATGCCCAAAGTATTATCCAAAGTCAACCCTAGGTTTCATATGCCTATGCGTGCAGCAATTGCATCGGGAATTGTATCATTTACGTATTTGTTTTTGTGGTACGCCAGTTTAAACAATCTTTTCGGACGTTTTATTGCCATTGATGAAATACCTATAGTGCTAGTCTATGGTGTCTATATCTTCTTATATATTTATGCAATGAAAAATTTCAGTGATTTAAGCTTTTTTTCCCGTTTTGTCAAGCCGATTATAGCTGTAATCGGAGCATTGACAATTATTTATGGTGGTATGTTAAATCCAAGTATCGGAATATACTTACTCATATGTGTAGGAGTTTTACTCTTCGGTTTGTTGTTTTATAAAAGCAAATACGATATAATGTAAGAAGTGAAGGGAGGTAGAAATGGAAAAAAAAGCAATTATAACAAGCAATGCGCCCAAGGCGATAGGACCTTATTCGCAAGCTGTTCAAATAGGGGACTTTCTCTATACATCAGGTCAAATACCCATCAATCCTCAAACTGGTGATATACCTACAGGAATTGATAATCAAGCAAGGCAATCGTTAGAAAATGTTCAAGCTATTTTAGCAGAAGCTGGACTAACGATGGAAAAGGTTGTTAAAATGACGGTATATTTGAAAGATTTAAATCATTTTGAACACGTCAATGCAATCTACGCGTCTTTTTTTCAACAACCATATCCTGCAAGATCTGCGATAGAAGTAGCTAGACTGCCTAAAGATGTGCTTATTGAGATTGAGGCCATTGCCAGCATAAAATAATGACTTAAATAACAAAATGACCAATATGACCAAAACATTGACAATTATTTGTCAAAATAATATAATTCACCTATCAGACATAAGTCTGTAACTATGTATAATATTTATGGAGGTAGTTAAATGAGAAAGATTATTGCTTTATTTTTAACAATGTTATTAGTTGTCGCTTTATTTGTAGGTTGTGGAAAAGATGAGCCTGCAACAGATGAGACAACAGATACAACACAAGAAGATGCGACTACAGAAGAAACAACAGATGAGACATCAGATGATGCAGCTGTTGAAGCTGGTAGTTTAGCGGATGGTTTTTACTATGCACAAGAAGATGAATTTGCTGATAGTGGTTGGAAAGGTGCAATCGTTATTGAAGTTGCAGACGGAAAAATGGTTGATATCAACTGGACAGCAATTAGCAAAACAGCAGGTGTGGATAAAAAAACAGCATCAATGAATGGTGCTTATGGTATGGTTGAATACGGCGGCGCAATTGCTGAATGGCATGAACAAGCAGAAGCTGTTGAAAACTACTTATTAGAAACACAAGACGTTACAGCAATTGAATACAAAGATGACGAAGGTCATGTAGATGTAATCTCTGGTGTAACAATTCATGTTAATGATTTCTATGCATTAGCAGAAAAAGCTTTAGCCAACGGTCCTCAAGAAAAAGGTCCTTACACTGATGGTGCTTACCATGCAGAAGAAGACCAATTTGCTGATAGCGGTTGGAAAGGTACAATTGATGTAACTGTATTATTTGGTGATATTGTAGCTGTAAACTGGAGTGCTGTTGATGAAAGCGGCGCAGACAAAAAAGAAGCATCAATGAACGGTGAATACGGTATGGTTGAAAAAGCTGGAGCAAGTGCTGAATGGCATGAGCAAGCAGAAGCTGTTGAAAACTACTTGTTAGAAACACAAGACGTTACAGCAATCGAATACGTTGATGATGAAGGTCATGTTGACGTAATCTCAGGTGTATCTATTCATGTTAATGATTTCTATGCATTAGCAGAAAAAGCTTTAGCAGATGCAAAATAATAGCTAAAACGTAAGGTTTTAGAATTTTTGAAGGGCATCATCTTAAGGTGATGCCTTTCTAATAATAAGGAGCGATATCATGAGCAAAGAAAAAAATATAGTTGTTTTGGGTGCCGGATATGGCGGTATTTTAACTGCGAAAAAGATGGCTCGTAAATTCAAAAAAGACGAAAATATTCGCATTACATTAATTGACAAAAACTCGTATCATACGATGTTAACAGAATTGCATGAAGTTGCTGCTGGACGTGTTCCAGAAGAAGCTATACGTATTGACTTAGAAAAAGTTTTTGCAGGAAGAAAAGTTGATATTGTCTTAGATGAAATTTCAAACATCGACTTTAATGCAAAAAAACTGCAAGGAAAAGTAAAAGATTATACATATGATTACCTCGTGTTAGGTACAGGTTCAAAACCAACATTTTATAACTGTGATGGAGCCAAAGAACATGCTTTGACACTATGGTCATATGAAGATGCAATAAGAATTAAAAGCCATATCATTGAGATTATGGGTGAAGCAAGTGTAGAAACAGATCCTGTCCGTCGTCGTAATCTATTAACGTTCATGGTTATCGGAAGTGGATTTACTGGGATAGAGATGGTTGGAGAATTAGCGGAATGGAAGACGAGTTTGTGTCATAGATTCTCTATTGATCCTGAAGAAGTGAAGATTTATGTTGTGGATATGGTACCAAAAGTACTCCCAACGTTTAAAGATAAATTGATTAATAAGACGGTAAAACGTCTTCATAAACTTGGTGTTGAAGTATTAACAAGTTCAAACATAACTGAGGTTAAAGAGAACTTCGTAACGATTGAAGGAAAAGGAACTATCGAAACACATACCGTTATTTGGGCGGCAGGTGTTGAAGGTAGTGACTTAATGGGAAGCCTTGATGATGTTGAAAAAGTTGGGCGTAACCGTGTACAGACGGATCAATATTTACGTGCAAAAGGTCAAGAAGACGTTTTTGTTGTTGGAGATAACATTTTCTACATTCCTGAAGGAGAAGACCGTCCTGTGCCTCAAATGGTTGAAAATGCAGAACATTCAGCATCAACAGTAGCACACAATATTGAAGCATCTGTTAAAAAAACGGAGTTAAAAGAGTACAAACCTGCTTTCCACGGTGCTATGGTATGTATTGGTGGACGCTATGGTGTTGCACAAGTCGGAACCGATAAGACAGAGTTTTGCTTCTCTGGATTTATTGCGATGTTTATCAAGCATTTTATCAATATGATTTATTTTATACAAGTTGCAGGCTTTAACAAAGTATGGACATATTTGATGCATGAGATTTTCCATGTAGAAGATCGACGAAGCTTTGTTGGTGGTTATTTTGCGAAGCGATCACCTAATTTCTGGCTTGTACCTTTACGCATGTTCTTAGGATTTAAGTGGTTAATGGAAGGTCTTGCAAAAATAGGACAAGTCATTAAAGACCCAACAGATATTTTCTTAATCCCTGCGGCGCCAGTGGCTGATGCGACAGCGGCAGCAAGTGAATGGGTTGAAGAAGGTGCAGAGGCAGTTACGGCATTACCAGTTCCAGAATTTATTACCAATATGGTTGACTGGTCGATGGACTTAATGTTCTACACACCAGATGGTGGATATACAGCATTGGCTTCTATCTTCCAAACAGGAATGGTTATTGGAGAAATTGTTGTCGGACTTTGTTTACTTGGTGGTTTATTTAGCGCATTAGCATCGATTGTTTCTATTGCAATGGGAATGATGATTTGGGCTTCTGGAATGGCTCCAAACGAGATGCTTTGGTATATGATTGCCGGAGTGGCTACAATTGGTGGTTCCGGATCAACATTTGGCTTAGATTATTATGTGCTTCCATTCTTGAAGAAACAATGGAAACGTATAGGGTTTGTTAAAAAGTGGTATTTATTTACTGATTAAACATAATTCGAATTAGTCTGGGGAAAAATCATGGGAATTAACGAACAATTAGAACAAGTAAAAACAATCATGCATAAAGAATTAGTTACAGGGGACCATTATCTTAATGGTTCTCTTAACTATGTAAAGGAGACAACGGGGAAATTATTGCGTCCGCGTTTTTTGCTTATTGGTGCCAGTTTTGGAAAGAAAACGACTAAAAAGCAAGAACACAATTTAATTCGTTTGGCAGCAGCAGTAGAATCCCTTCATGTGGCGACGCTGATTCATGATGATGTTATTGATGAGTCAAAGCTACGGCGGGGCCAAGAGTCGATTCAGTCAAGATATTCAAAAGAATATGCAATCTATATGGGAGACTTTATTTTAAGTCGTTGTTTTATTATGCTTTCCCAGTTAGATATTAAAAAAGAATTGTTAGTTGAAATCGCAAAGGCAATGAATCAGATATGTATCGGTGAGATGAAACAGCATAAGCATCGTTTTAATGTGCATGTTAATCCACTTAATTACTTACGTATCGTATCACGAAAAACCGCAACACTTTTTTCCATCAGCCTAAGTTCAGGCGCGTACTATGCCAAGGCACCGGAAGATACGGTGAAATTGCTTGCGCGTATTGGTCATGAGATTGGTATGGTATTCCAACTTGTAGATGACTTGCTGGACTATGAAGGTAGCGTTATAGAAGTCGGCAAAGATTTGGAAAAAGATATGCTTAAAGGTTACTATAATATTCCTGTGTTATTTGCGATGCAAGGAGAAAAAACACCCGAACGGCAAGAGTTAAAAGACCTTTTAGAACACTCAGATGGCATAAGTAAGAACAAAGAACGTATTTTTGAACTTATCAAAAATCTTGGTGGCGTTGAAAAAACCCGGGAGCTTGCGCTGCGCTACAATAAAAGAGCGCTGGCACTTATTGAAAAATTGCCGGAGGCGCCGGGAAAACAAGCACTGATTGATTTGACTGCAAATTTAATCCATCGAGAAAAGTAAAGGATGGTTCTATGAAAAAAGGGTTATTGCTGGTGATGATTTTATTGATGACATATAGCTTTACCGGATGTGATGAAGGTAAGGTCTACGAAGATGGCATATATTATGGTGAATCGGAAGGATACTATAGTATTATCAAAGTAGAGGTAGAAGTTAAAAATGGAAAAATATATGATATTTCTATTCTAGAGCATAATGAACCTGAGATATTGGCAAAGATTGTTTTTGATGAATTGCCACCGATCATCATAAAAAATAATAGTGTTGATGTTGATGTGATATCAGGTGCAACATATACAAGTGAGAGTTTGTTGCAAGCCGTTGAAACTGCCATTAAAAGTCATGAAGCCAGTGAGGTGGAACAATGAAAGCAATGAAGCTGCATATTAAAATCATGTTGCTTATGGTTATGCTTATGGTTGGTGTTATTAGTGTTTTATATATTGTCTTTTCTGATCAAACCAATACAAATATGGAAGATCAGATGGGGATTTCAGCATTGGACTTTGCCAATACGATTGCTGGAATGGAAGTGATTCAAGAAGGTCTATATAACGAAGTAGACTATCCTATAATCAATCAATATGTTGAGCAAATACGACAGCGTACAGAATATCAGTATATCATTGTCATGGACATGGAAGGTATTCAATATTCTTATCCTTATGAAAGTGGTGTCGGAAAAGTCTATAAAAATGGCGGAGAAGAAGATGTGCTACACTATGGAAAAACCTATGTTAGTGCAGATCGCAATGAACTTATATCAGCTATCCGTGGATTTGCTCCTATTTTTCATGAAGGTGAACAGGTAGGGGCAGTGCTTGTGGGACTGCTTACGGATACTGTTCAACAAGAGATTCGTGTCAATCGAAGGAACCTAGAGATTGCCCTTGTGGTCAGTATTTTTGTTAGTATTATTTCCGCAGTTTTGCTTTCGATGAATATAAAAAAATCCATGTTTAACTTAGAACCTTCGGAAATTGCAATGTTAATTAGCGAGCGAGAGCTTATCTTTAATAGTATAGAAAAATGCCTTATTTCGATTGATAAAAATGGGATTATTCTTTTTTATAATAATGCGGCGGCGAAGCTGTTGGAATTGCCTAAAGGTGTTGAAGGACAACCCATAGGAAAATACAACGAAAAATTAGCGTTGATTTTTGACGAGGTTTTGCAGGAAAAAAACAATCAATATAATGAACAGTTTTTTATTAATCAAGGTGTCCATGTAATTATTAACAGCTGCTTGATGTATAACCCTAACAAAGAAGTGTTTGGTGTGGTATCAAGTATTGATCAGATGAATCAAGCAATGGAGCTGGCTTATGAGATAACGGACTACAAGGATATTATTGATTCACTACGTGCGCAAAATCATGAGTTTTTAAATAAACTGCATACTTTGGGTGGATTGATACAGTTGGAAAACTATGAAGAAGCTTTAGATTATATTGATATGTTATCGGTGCGTTCTAAGGAACTGCAGCATATTTTGATTCAGCACATTCAGAATAAAAAAGTTGCAGGAATTATTTTGGCAAAATATAATAAATTTGTTGAGAATAAGATTGAGTTTGCATTGGATAAAGGATCAAAGTTTACGGGGTTGCCAGGATATGTATCCGAAGAGATTGTCTGTTCTATTATTGGGAACTTATTAGATAATACATATGATGCGCTTATGCAGCCAACAATGACAGAGGAAGGCTGTGTCGAACTTTTTATTCATTCTGATCAAGAGGTGTTTGAACTTCAGATTATTAACAATGGTCCTGCAATACCAAAAGATATTCAGATGAAAATGTTTCAAAAAGGATTTACGACAAAAAACAATAAAAATGCAAAAAATGGACAAGGTTTGTATATTATACATCAAGAAATTACACAATTTGGCGGGGAGATATATGCAAACAATTTAGAAAATCAGGAAGGAGTTGCCTGGTATGTCAAAATCCCAAAATAAGTTATTATCAATTATTGTTGTGGAAGATGATCCAATGGTTCGAAAAATTAATGAAGGGTTTATTGAAAAAATTAGTGGTTATGAGTTAATAGGTTCTTTTGGAAACCTTAGAGATACAAAAGAATTTTTGAAAATCCATGAACCGGACCTTATTCTATTAGATATTTTTTTCCCAAATGAACAAGGGACAGAGTTGCTGCGATGGATTCGTAAACATCAAATTCAATCAGATGTAATATGTATAACAGCAGATAATTCAACAGAAACCATAGAAGAGACATGGCGTTACGGTGCGTTTGACTATTTGCTCAAGCCCTTTCGATTTGAACGTTTAGAAGAAGCGTTATTACGTTTTCGTGAAATGAAGATGCGATTGACTACTTCAGAGACTTTTGACCAAGAAAGCCTTGATGAACTTTTTGAGACAAAAGATGAAGAGAAGACAGGCGGTTTGAATGGGTCCCATTCGAGTCGTGAAACCAATAAAACGTATCAGGGGATTTTGAAGTTTTTACAAGAGAATCCGGATGAATTTTTTACTGCACATATGATAGGTAAAGAATTAGGGGTATCACGTATTACAGCAAGGCGTTATCTTGACCAAATGGAGCAGGAAAACCGACTGATTGTCGAGCCCAATTATGGGAGCGTGGGACGTCCCCAAAATTATTATAAGTTAAGGAGTTAAATACATGAAAAGAGAAGCTTTTTTTCAGCTTGTTGAAATACAGACGAAAGTAGCTAGTGTTATTCCTTTTTTGACAGGAATCGCATTTACTTCATATCGATATCAAGAGTTTGATCCGATGATTATTGGTGTCTTTTTTATCAGTCTATTGTGCCTTGATATGGCGACAACCGCGATAAATAATCTTATGGATTTAAAGGTACTTGAGTATGGTGTGTCCGTTAAACAAGCGAAAACAGTTATCGGTGTCTTGTTGAGCGTAAGTATGGTAACCGGATTATGGCTGGTGTATTTAACAGATATTGTTGTGCTTTTGATTGGTGGCATTGCGTTTTTAGTGGGTGCGCTATATTCTTATGGGCCTTTGCCGATTTCTCAAACACCATTTGGAGAAGCTTTTTCCGGCTTTTTTATGGGAATGTTGATCTTTTTTGTAACCGTATATATTCAAATCTATGAACTTGGCTTTTTTATTTTTAGCTATGCCGACCAACATATTTATATTAATATTCATATTATTGAGTTTCTTATCATTGGATTGGTTTCGTTGCCATTGATTCTAGGCATTGCCAATATTATGTTAGCAAATAATACCTGCGATTTAGCGGAGGATATAAAAAATAAACGGCATACACTACCTTACTATATAGGCAAAGATAATGCAGTGGTTTTATTTGAGGTACTAGCCTATTTATCGTATCTATGGATTATCGTAGGTGTGGTAATTGAAGTGCTTCCGATTATTACACTTCTTGTTCTTTTGACGCTATATCCGGTGAAGAAAAATGTCGATGCGTTTAAAGCACTTCAAGAAAAAAGTAAGACGTTTGTATGTGCGGTCAAAAACTTTGTGCTCATATCGGTTGCGTATTTTTTGACAATTTTACTTGGTATTGTCGTTCGAATTATTATTGATTAGCCTTTTATCTTGAAAATACTTGACAAACAGTAGAAGAGTCACTACAATAGAGTAAAGTTATAAACACAAATTAACAAAGCGTTGAATAAGCGAGTAAATAAGTGCGAAGTCATCACCAGAGAGAAAGGTTTTAGCTGCAAGCCTTTTGTTGATTGCTTATTGAAAGACCCTTAGGAGTGCTTTACTAAAAGATACATGATGATTCATCATAGGATTTAGTAAGTAAAGACGTATTGTCTACGTTACAAGACTCTAAGCCGGAAGCATGGATGTGCTTCAATTAGGGTGGCACCGCGGGTAATGTCTCGTCCCTTTTTATCAATATAGATTGATAGGGAAGAGGCTTTTTTTATGTTCTATTTGGAAAGGAGTTACTATGAATATTAAAGCACCTCGAGGAACCAATGACTTTTATGGAGACTATATGGACCAATTGTTGGACCTTGAACATCAAATGCGATGCTTATGTGATGATTATGGATTTAGCGAAATACGTACACCGATTTTTGAACGTTTAGAACTGTTTCAACGTGGGGTTGGAGAGACAACGGATATCGTACAAAAAGAAATGTATACATTTTTTGACAAGTCAAAAGAGCAACGTGAGTTTGCCTTAAAACCGGAAGGAACAGCAGGTGTTGTGCGCGCTTATCTTGAACGTAAGCTGTATGCAGACGTTCAGCCAAGTAAGTTTTACTACATCAGTCCTAACTTTCGTTATGAAAAGCCTCAGGCAGGACGATTTCGTCAATTCCACCAATTTGGTGTAGAACTATTTGGGGCAGAGGACCCTTCGGCAGATGCAGAGATTATTAGCTTAGGCTATCAGATGTTAAAACGCCTGAACATACCTAGTGTTAAATTACATATTAACAGTTTGGGAAATCAGGTTTCACGTAAGCGTTATAATGGATTATTAATGGATTTTTTGGAGGCGCATAAAAATGAATTGTGCCCAACATGCCAAGAGCGTATGTATAAGAATCCCTTACGTGTGTTAGATTGTAAAAATGAAACTTGCCAGACCATCATGCAAGAGGCGCCGCTAATGATTCATCACCTGGATGATGCGGATCGTGAGCACTTTGAAGGTGTTCAAGCCTTGCTTGATAGTATGGGTATTGCTTATGAAGTGGATCCTTGGATTGTTCGGGGGCTTGATTACTATTCACGTACTGTATTTGAATTCATCTCTGAAGATATCGGCTCCCAAGCAACTGTGTGTGGTGGAGGTCGTTATGATTATCTGATTGAAGAGATGGGCGGAGCGCCAACACCAGCGATTGGGTTTGGCGCAGGAATTGAACGCTTGCTGTTGACGATTGCCAATACTCAAGGGAAACCCGAGCCTAAGGAGAAAATCGACCTATATCTTGGCTATATGGGTGATGCAGCAAAAAATAAGGCGATGGCATTAACCTATCAACTACGCGAACAACATATTCGTTGTGCAACAGACTTACTTGGAAAGTCTGTACGTGCCCAAATGAAATATGCAAATAAAATTAATGCCAAGTATTCATTAATTATTGGTGAGGACGAAATCGCGTCGAACACCGTGAGCCTAAAAAACATGAAAAATGGTGAACAAGTCGATATATCAATGGAAGAGATAGCTTCCTATATTCATAGTCAACAAGGAGGAAAATAAGCATGAGTGAATCAATGCAAGGATTAAAGAGAAGCCACTATTTAACCGAAGTATCTGAAAGTCATATTGACCAAGAAGTAACTGTGATGGGATGGGTACAAAAGCGACGTGACCTTGGAGGGGTTATCTTCTTAGATGTACGCGATAGAACCGGTATACTTCAAGTTGTAATCGATCAAAGTAGTATCGGTGATGAAGGGTTTAAAAAAGCTGAGAAGATTCGTACAGAATATGTTATCGCAGCTAGAGGTCTCGTAGAAAAGCGATCAGAAGAGACAATTAATCCAAACTTAAAAACAGGAATGATTGAAGTTCGGGCACATGAGTTACGTTTGCTTTCAGAAGCTGAGACAACGCCGTTCCAAATCGAAGAAGATTCCAATGTTAAAGAAGAGCTTCGTCTAAAATATCGATATCTTGACTTAAGACGTCCAGATATTCAACGTAACTTAATGCTTCGTAATCAAGTAACCCAAGCAACCCGTGACTTCTTAAACGAAGAAGGCTTCTTAGATATTGAGACGCCGATGCTTACTAAATCAACACCGGAAGGTGCAAGAGATTATTTGGTACCTAGCCGTGTGAATCCAGGGCATTTTTATGCCTTACCACAATCACCACAGATTTTTAAACAGTTGCTTATGTTATCAGGTTATGATAAATATTACCAAATCACAAAATGCTTCCGAGATGAGGACTTACGTGCAGACCGTCAACCGGAGTTTACCCAAATCGATATGGAGATGTCTTTTGTAAATGTGGATGATGTGATTGATGTTAATGAGCGCTTATTACAAAAAATGTTCAAGGACGTTATGGATATCGACATTGAACTTCCAATCAAGCGTATAACCTATCAAGAGGCAATGGACCGTTATGGTTCAGACAAGCCGGATATACGTTTTGGGCTTGAGCTAGTCAATATTTCTGATATTGTTGAATCATGTGGTTTCAAAGTGTTTACGGACGCTGTGAAAAAAGGTGGTTCTGTTCGTGGAATCAACGGTAAAGGACTGGCAAACTTACCTCGTCGTCAGATTGATGCCTTGACGGAGTATGTAAAAACGTATGGTGCAAAAGGTATGGCATATATTGTAATTAATGATGATGGTTCATTAAAATCGGCGATTACCAAGTTCCTAGATGAGGCTGTCGTTGAAAGCATTATCGAAAAAATGGAAGGTAAGCCCGGCGATATCCTTTTCTTTGGGGCAGACACCAACGATATTGTCTATGCATCCTTAGGAGCCCTTCGTTTAGAACTTGCACGACGCCTTGAACTTTTAGATAAGAACACCTATGAATTTGTATGGGTGACAGAGTTCCCGCTTGTAGAATGGAATGCAGAGCATAAGCGTTATACAGCGATGCATCACCCCTTTACTATGCCTATGGAAGAAGATCTTCACCTTTTGGAGTCGGCACCGGAAAAAGTACGTGCCCAAGCTTATGATATCTGTCTTAACGGTAATGAAATCGGTGGTGGAAGTATTCGTATCTATCAACGTGATGTACAGGAAAAAATGTTTGCCGCTTTAGGATTTAGTAAAGAAGATGCCTATGAACGTTTTGGCTTCTTATTGGATGCCTTCAAATACGGTGTGCCTCCACATGGTGGACTAGCCTATGGTTTAGATCGTATTGTTATGTTGATGGCTAAAGCAGACAGTATTCGTGAAGTCATTGCCTTCCCTAAAATTAAAGACGCATCCTGCCCGATGACCAAAGCGCCAGGTGTGGTAGATGACCAACAATTAGAAGAATTAAGTATAAAAGTTGATTTGTTGGAGATTGAAGAATAAGAGTTGACATCAAGTATACTTTATAGGTTAAAATAAAAGAGTGGAGTTCTACTCTTTTATTTTTTTAGAACTATATAAGCATATAAACTTGATCATTATAGGAGGAAGAGGATGTATAAAGCAAATGAAAAAAGATATGACACAATGATTTATCGACGCGCAGGAAAGACAGGGTTAAGACTACCTTTGATTTCTCTTGGATTATGGCATAATTTTGGTGATGTGACACTTGTAGAGACAAGTCGAAAAATGATACATAAAGCATTTGACCTTGGAGTGACACATTTTGACTTAGCTAACAATTATGGTCCCCCTGCAGGCAGTGCAGAGAAAAATTTTGGTCGGATTTTACGTGAAGATATGAAGGCATATCGGGATGAGATGATTATTTCGACAAAAGCAGGGTATTACATGTGGCCAGGACCTTATGGTGACTTTGGTTCACGAAAATACTTGTTATCTAGTTTGGACCAGAGCCTTCAACGGATGGGGCTTGAGTATGTCGATATTTTTTATCATCATCGCCCAGACCCAGAGACGCCCATAGAAGAGACGATGTTAGCCTTAGATCAAGCGGTTCGCCAAGGCAAGGCTTTATATGTAGGGATTTCTAACTATCGAGGAGCGCAAGCCAAAGAAGCGTTAAAAATATTAAAAGAGTTAAAGACCCCAGTGGTCATGACACAACCAAGGTACAGCATGTTAGATCGGTGGATAGAAGAGGATGGATTAAAAGATGTGACAGAAAAATATGGAGTGGGCAATATTGTCTTTAGTCCATTGGCACAAGGTTTGCTAACAGATAAATATTTGAAGTCGATTCCTAAAGATTCACGGGCAGCAAGTGGAAGCCAATTCTTGACCGAAGAAAAAATTACGGAAGAATTATTAAACGGAATACGTGAATTAAATGCAATTGCCATAGAGCGTAATCAAACGCTTGCACAAATGTCCTTGTCATGGGTGCTAAGAGATGATAGAATAACAACAGCACTTATTGGTGCAAGTAAAGTGAGTCAGGTTGAAGATAGTGTAGCGGCAATTAATAATTTGTCCTTTACGCAAGCAGAGTTAGATGCCATTGATGCCATCGTAAAAAGGATGAATGTGTAAAGATTTAAGGAGTGACAAAATGGCTGAAATTGGTCAAGTAACAAAAGTTGAAAATGATGAAGTTGTTGTACGTCTGCTTCGAAAAGAAGCATGTGCAAAGTGTGGCGCATGTACTGCAGGGCTAGAAAGTAAAGACATGTTTATACATGCCAATAATCTATGTGATGCAGGTAAAAACGAGTGGGTTGAAATCTACTTAGAAGAAACGAATTTTCTAAAAGCCGTTGGACTTATGTATGGTATTCCTCTTATAGGATTATTAATAGGTCTGTTCGCGGGGATGCTATTGGGGCGAGCCTATGTACCCCTATATGCTGATGTTATCGGATTTGCCTGTGGGATTTTTGGTGCAGGAGTCACCTTTTTAACGTTACATTTGAATGAACATCGATTTAATACAAAGACCTATAAACCTAGAGCAATTCGCATTGTCGATACGACAAAAGAAAATATAAGTTGTTAAGTGCATTGTTTACTTTAGATGTTTGGAATGATTTCATCCGGCTATGTGATATGCATAGCCGGATGTTTTTTTAAAAATACGATAGGAAAAAAGTTTTGTTGAAGGTAATGGAGGATTAAGATGAATACTATGATTAAGGGAGTTGTTGCCGGAATTGTTTTTATGTTTGTCATGGGAATGACAAGCTATGCTCAAGAACGTACGCTCATCTATAATGGAACCCAACATCAGTATACGACAAAGGCGGTAACAATTGATGTCAATAATGATATCATCGAACCGGAAGGGATGGACCCTGTTATTATTAACGGAACAACGCTAGTACCTGTACGCGAAGTCATGGAATCAGTCAATATACAGGCACAAGTTTCGTGGGTAGCAGAAACACAAACCGTCGTTATCGTTCGTGAAGACATACGTATAGAGCTTTCAATCGGCAATACACAGGCATATGTTAATGGAAGTCCTGTCGAACTTGATGTTGCGCCCATGTTGATATCGGACCAAGACGTTAATATTACAAAGACAATGGTTCCGATTCGATTTATTTCAGAAAGTCTTGGGTATGAAGTTAAGTGGGACCCTGAGACGTATCATATTTCCCTTCAAGGAGATATTTATGATGCCTTCGGATTATTAGCATCAAGCTCAAATTTACAGCAGCTTATTCCGACGCAAAATATCCAAGAACTTCCAACGCCTTTATATGAAAATTCTTTTCACTTGAAAAAAGATGTGGCAACAGAGATTGTTGAATTTACAGAATATAAAGACAGCGAAAATTATCCCTTAACGCGAGTAGCAGAAGTCATAAGCAATGAAGACCAGTCCCAACATACCATTGTGAGTGATACTTCAATGTCATCTGTACATGCTGTTATATGGGATAATAAATTAATCGTTGATATTGATAATATTGATATGGAAAGTGTCCCCGGAACGATTCGAACAGATGTGAGCATCTATACAGAAGCTATTCGAACGAGTCAATTTGATGAAGGTGCAATGACGGGACGATTTGTTTTTGACCTTAAAGAAAAAGCACTTCCAAGAGAGCTTGTCTTTAATCAAGATAGAACCGAATTGACCATTACTTTTAATGAAGTTGGGTTATCAGAAGTACGCATTGCACAAGATAATCAAGGCGACTATATAGAGCTTGCAGGAGATTATCGAAAAGCGCAGGTTATGCGAATGGATAGTCCAAGAGGGCTCATCTTTGACTTTCAGGACAGTGTCAACCTACTGGGAAATCAGCGGTTTATGAATGCGAAGGGACAGTTCCTTACCTGGGCAAAACTTGCGCTAAAAGATGATACGACAACACGTCTTTCCCTTGGAACCAAAGAACATGTAGCCTACAGCCTTACATATGATGAAGAAACGAAGCGTACGCGTATCAGACTAATACCTCTTCGATTTGAGCAACTAACTTATGATAAGACGCACAATGATGCGATTGTTTTACCTAAAGAATCGGAATTGACGTTAAGTTATGATTATACAACAAAACAAGCTACCCTTAAGTATGATACAGTTGTAGATGCGTTTGAAAAAAATGAAACAGTACAGATTCATGATGAAAAATATGAGACGATGACCATAGATGTTCAAGAGGATGCGTCGGTTATTTATTTATCCGGAAAGCATATTTATGAATACCGTATCGAAGAAGATGACACCAATTATTATGTCTATGGGGTTAAGCCTCGAGATATCTATGAGCATATTGTTGTTATTGATCCTGGACATGGAGGTAGTCAGCCGGGAGCATCTTATTATGGGATTGTTGAAAAAGACTTGAATACGAAGCTTCTGGAATATATAAAACCGTATACGCAGGAAAATACAAAAGTCAAGTATTATTTCACACGTCATACAGATCAAACAGTATCTCTAGGAGAACGAACACGCTTAGCCAATGATTTGGAAGCGGACTTATTTATATCTATGCACAATAATGCGTTAGATTTGGATAAAAACCCTGCTGGTGTTCATGTTCGAGGTCTAGAAGTATTTACAACGACAGGTCAAGAAAATTCAGAGACCGAAGTTGACTTTGGCAATATCTTTTTAAAAATTTTACGTGAAGAGATGCCGGAATATCCAATTCGTGCCATAAAAAACAATAATAAGCTGTATGTACTAAAATATACTCAAATGCCGTCTATCCTTATTGAATACGGATATATGACCAATCCGGAAGATAGTGCGCTTTTGCAGCAAGATGCGATTTTAGAACAGCTAGCTGAAGTAACAGAAAAAGCAATATATGAATATATTATGAATAAGTAATATAGTGCAAGAACAGTATTGAAAACCGTTCTCATTTGTGATATACTCTCTGTAAATGATAATAATTATTATTTGTAGAATATACATAGATGAGAAAGGATTGATTTTATGGAGTTATTAAATATAAAAAATCTTCATGCATCAGTTGAAGAGAAACCAATATTAAAAGATTTGAATTTAAAAATAAATGCTGGAGAAATCCACGTCGTTATGGGCCCAAACGGAGCCGGTAAATCAACATTAGCATATACCTTGATGGGACATCCAAAATATGAGGTAACGCAAGGAGAAGTGTCGTTTTTAGAGCAAGACCTTTTCCTAAAAAAAGTTGATGAACGGGCGAAGTCTGGGCTTTTTATGTCTTTTCAACATCCGGAAGTAATCCCTGGAGTGACGGTTGAAAACTTTTTAAGAACAGCAAAAACTTCAATAACAGGAGAAAAACAAAGTGTTATTGGTTTTCGCCGTGAGCTGATTAAAACATTGCAAAGTTTGAATATGGATGAAGGATATTTGACCCGTTATCTAAATGAAGGATTTTCTGGTGGTGAGAAAAAGAAAAATGAAATTCTACAGATGCTGACCATTCATCCCAAACTTGCTATTTTAGATGAAACGGATTCAGGACTGGATGTGGATGCAATAAAAATCGTTGCAGAAGGTATTAACCGATTTGCAGGTGATGACAATGGTGTCTTGGTTATAACACATTATAACAAGCTATTAAGTTATATAGACCCTGATTATGTTCATGTTCTAGTCGATGGGCACATTGTGGCCTCTGGAGATAAATCCCTTGCAGACCAAATCGATAGAGAAGGATTTGAGTCCTTTGTCGCTTCAGTCGTATAGAAAGGAGCATTCCAATGGAAAAAGCAGTTGAAAGAACATATGTCGAAGATATTGAACGTGGAATATATGATATCAAAAATGAAGATCGTTCAGTATATCGTTCAAAGTCAGGACTAACCGAAGAGATTATTCGTGACATATCCAAAGAAAAAGAAGAGCCGGAGTGGATGACGGAGTTTCGTCTTAAAGCTTTAGATTATTATAACAAACGCCCTATACCTACATGGGGAGCAGATTTAAGCGGCTTGGACATGGAGAATATTGTAACCTATGTGCGACCCGATACAGATATGAAACAAAGTTGGGATGATGTCCCCAAAGATATAAAAGATACTTTTGACCGTCTAGGCATTCCTAAAGCAGAGCGAGAATCTCTTGCAGGTGTTGGCGCCCAGTATGATTCGGAAGTTGTCTATCATAGTATGCGTGATCACCTTAAGAAAAAAGGGGTGATCTATACGGACATGGAGACTGCAGTAAAAGAACACGGTGACATTGTTAAACAGTATTTTATGAAATTAGTAGGTCCAAATGACCACAAGTTTGCAGCTTTACATGGTGCGGTTTGGTCAGGAGGCTCCTTTGTCTATGTTCCAGAAGGTGTAGAGGTGGATTATCCATTGCAAAGTTATTTTCGACTTAATGCGCCTGGAGCAGGTCAGTTTGAGCATACCTTAATTATTGTTGAAAAAGGGGCAAAACTTCATTTTATTGAAGGATGTAGTGCTCCAAAATATGATGTGACAAATTTACATGCAGGATGTGTGGAACTGTTTGTTAAAGAAGGGGCTACTCTTCGTTATTCAACGATAGAAAACTGGTCACGTAATATGTATAATTTAAATACAAAGCGTTCACAAGTTGAAAAAGACGGACGCATAGAATGGGTTTCTGGCTCTTTTGGTTCAAAGGTCAGCATGTTATATCCAATGAGTATTTTAAAGGGCGAGAGAGCCCATGCAGAGTTCACAGGCATCACTTTTGCTGCGTCGGGTCAGTATTTGGACACAGGCTCAAAAGTGGTCCATGCGGCTCCATATACAACGTCAAATATTAATACCAAGTCTATTTCAAAAGATGGAGGCTATGCTTTTTATCGAGGATTGCTTAAAGTCAGTAAAAATGCACACCATGTTAAGTCGACCGTATCATGTGAATCGCTAATGCTTGATTCGCAGTCAAAGTCAGATACGGTGCCCATTATTGAGCTAAATAATGATAACATCGATATAGGACATGAAGCTAAAATCGGACGTATCTCAGATGATGCGATTTTTTATCTGATGAGCCGAGGTATTGATGAAGTAGAAGCTAAAGCAATGATTGTTCGAGGGTTTGTCGAACCCATCACAAAAGAGTTGCCCCTTGAGTATGCAGTTGAGCTTAATCAACTGATTAATCTTGAGTTTATCGGTGCAATAGGATAGAAAGGAGGGATACTATGTTGCAGCAAAACGTAAGAGAACGATTTAATGCACTTGAGTATCCAACATGGAAACGTGTTGGCGAAATAAAGAACACAACCAATTATTTAAATAAAGATAATGAAAATATATTGACGATAAGCCATCTTGAACCATTAGGAGAAGGCGTAGATATAAGACGTTATAGAGGAAGTGACAGCAATCTTGATGCGACGTTTTATGAACGATATGAGACGTTCATGGGAGCTTTTAAACCCTATCCATATGGAACCCATGCAAAATACATTGCTCAGGCAGATGCTTACTTTGATCATGCGGTTGCTATTGAAGTGGAAAAAAATACGTACGTCGAAGAACCGATTTTTATTCGATACGATGGCGGCGAGGCGCAAGGGTTTATTGATCAAAACATCATACAAGCAGGACCAGGTTCAGAAGTTACCGTTGTGTTTGATTATCAATCTTCAAAAGATGGGATGGACTATCATAACGGAGTGATTCGTGTAATAGCCCATGAAAATGCACGTGTTAAAATTGTGATTTTGCAGACGTTTTCACCTCAGGTAGATCATATGCAAAACACGGTATCATTGATTCATCAAAATGCCCATGTTGAATATGTGTCCTTTGATTTAGGTGCCAATGTTATTGTTTCAGATTATTCATCCCACCTTGTGGGTCAAGCATCTGAAAGTGAAGTAGCAACGGCCTATATCGGTAATGGACATCAACGATTGGACTTAGGATATAACTCAACCCATTATGGTCGCTATAGCCAAAGCTTAATTGAAACAAAAGGGGCGCTAATGGACCATGCACGAAAGATTTTTAGAGGGAACTTAAAATTTGAACGTGGTTCAACAAAGTCTGCAGGGGAAGAATCAGAATATGTGCTGTTATTGGATGAAAATGTACGCTCGGATGCATTGCCGGCACTTTTATGTGATGAAGACGATGTGAGCGGTGAACATGCTGCTAGTGCAGGGCAAGTTGATGAAGATCAATTGTTTTACTTGATGAGCCGGGGGTTTAACCTAAAAGAAGCTAAAAAATTGGTCATTCATGGTTCCTTTACACCGGTAATTGATCGGGTTGGGATTGATTCGATTCAAGAACGAATAGAAGCTGAGTTAGAGAGAAGGCTGCTTTATGCATAAAAACTATCATCAAGATTTTCCGGTTTTTGAAAAAAACCCCGAACTTATCTACTTAGATTCTGCCGCCTCAAGTTTACGCCCATATACAGTGGTTAAAGCCATGAAAAACTATGGTGCTTATAGTCATGCGAACATTCATCGAGGTGCCTATGCGCTTAGTTATGAAGCAACGCAAAAATATGAAGCCATTCGTAAGCAAGTTGCAACATGGATTGGGGCAAAAATGCCGGAAGAGGTTATTTTTACACAAGGAACGACAGACAGTATTAATCATCTCGTGCGTTCCTTTGAATCGGAATCGCATTTTGAAGCCGGAAAAAAAATCGTGCTTTCAATTTTTGAACATCATAGTAATTTGGTTCCTTGGCAGCAGTTGGCGAAAAAAAAGAACATGCGTTTAGAATATCTATATGATTTTTCTGAACAGGCATTAGATATTATTGATGATCAAACCCAAATTGTAGCGATAACGCTAATGTCAAATGCAGTGGGGCTGATGCCACCTATATCTAAGATTATAAAAAAAGCGCATGCAGTAGGTGCGCTGGTTGTTGGAGATGCGGCTCAGTATATGGCCCATTATCCAGTAAATGTGGATGCGCTGGATATTGATTTTTTGGCATTTTCAGGGCATAAGCTATATGGTCCGACAGGTATAGGCGTTTTATATGGAAAGCATCAATGGCTAACGCGACTTGCACCACCGCGTTTTGGAGGAGATATGATTGAGTATGTTGCAGAACAAGAGACGACGTTTGCACCATTGCCAAACAAGTTTGAAGCGGGAACCCCAAATATTGATGGGGTGATTGGTTTAGGTTCAGCTATTGAATATATCCTATCCAACAAGACGCACACATCTGAAGGCATTGAACACATGCAACAATTAAGACAATATGCATTCACTGAACTTGGCAAACTTGATTTTATTCAATGTATCGAACCGCTTAAGGAGACCGGTGAGAGTGCATATGGTCCTATTATCTCGTTTGTAGTTAAGGATGTGCATCCCCATGATGTGGCAAGCATATTGGACCAAAGCCATATAGCCATACGCGCAGGCCATCACTGTGCTCAACCTTTGATGAAGCGATTAAATCTTAGTGGGACGTGTCGAATAAGTTTTTCGATATATAACACTACCAACGATATTGATGCATTGATTGTGGCGTTAAAAAGTGTAAGGAGGTGGCTAGGATATGAGTCTTGATATGATTTATAATGACTTAATTATTGAGCACAGTCGTAACACGAGTAATCGAGGTCCGTTACCAAAAAAAACCCATGTAGAACATGGGCATAATCCTAACTGTGGTGACGATATTGAACTTGAATTAAATATTGATAATGGAATTATCAAAGAAGCGGCATTTGTAGGTTCTGGATGTGCGATTTCTATGGCTTCGACGTCAATGATGATTGACCTGATTAAAGGCAATACGATTGAAGAGGCAAAAAAAAAGGTGGACGCTTTTTTAGAATTAATCAAAAATGAAAAAACCCAAGAAGAAGTCGAACAACTACTTGAAGATGCTACGCTGTTATCTAATATACAGCATATGCCTGCCCGTGTTAAGTGTGCTGTACTGGCATGGCATACGCTAAAAAATGTCATTGATACGTTGGATTAATGAATGACTATATCGGTGACATACATGATTTCACATGAACCGTCACCTGTATCTGAACGGGTTAGGCTTGATTGCCAATACCCGTTTTTAAAATAGGCATTTACAAGATATCCTTTCATCGTGATACGATCATTTGTTTGAACTGATCTTACGGTTTCAAGTATTGTCGGATTTGCAGGAATAATATGTGTGTTGGCGCTATAGTAGTCGACATATTCTGCACTAACCGGAGCTTTGGAGCTAACGGTAAAATAATACCAGCGCTCGTTTTGACGATAATGGACATAGTTATCTATAGAAGGCATGTTCACATCTCCCCATGCCAATGCAAAATCTCTTGGAGAAATTTGAGAGGTAAAATCATCAGAGTAATCCTTGATACTTTTGACTTGTGCAACAATCTCATATGCAGCAAGGAGTTCTAAATCGACGCTGCCTTCTTTTCCGTTGATGGAAATCATATATTCATAAGGGATATTTTCTTGAATAGGTTCTTGGATAAATTCATGTTTAACAATCATGCTGTCAACAAAATCATAGCCTATAAATGTCGCTAGCTGTGTTGTGACAATAAGATACATAAGGACTTTTAATGACATAGGAGCACCTCCTAACAATGTAGTATTTACATAGTTTAATTTTATCACTCCATTTTTAAAAAAAGTGGATTTTAACAAAAGATTATGATAAAATTAAATGTTTAGACATACTCTTTTAATATATTAAGATATCAGGAGGCTACTATGAAACGATGGGCTTGGATTATTGTCAACACCTTTGCTTGTGGAGGAATGCTTTTTGTAGGACATCTTTGGCCTGAACAGATAGAACGGATTTATTCTAGAGGTATATATGTGGCCATCACAAATCAATTAGCTTTAATCTCTCGATGGTTTCCCTTTAGCTTGTCTGAGCTGTATTTTTTAATTATAGGCAGTATAACCATTATTTTTTTAGTTTTGGGGATTGGTTATGGTCTGAGGCGTCAACGAAAAAAAAGTTTATCCTTTTTTTTGAATGTGGTTGTCATTGTCAGCGTTAATGTGACAATGTTTTTGATGCTTTGGGGACTAAATAATTATCGATTGAATATAGAGACGCTTTTTGAATTTAATGCGCAAAGTATAACGCAAGTAGACTTGGAAAATACCTATCAATGGTTAATTACCCAGGCAAATCAGACAAAAGAAGATATGGGTGAAGAGGATATACTTGATCGTAAAACGATTATGAACATAACAGATGAGGGATACATGGCTCTATCTCAGTCCTATCCATTTATAGTTGAGCGTCAAGCGCGGGTAAAGCCACTATCTGTCTCAAAGTTTTTTAGTCAAAGTGGCTATTCAGGTGTGTATTTATATGTGTTTTCAGAACCGACAATTAATATTATGCCCCATATAACATCGCTTCCTTTTGTTGCGAGTCATGAGATGGCACACCAGCAAGGGTTTGCAAGTGAAGATGATGCAAATTTTATCGGATTTTTGGCAGCGTCACAGCATGAGGAAAAGCTTTTTAGATATTCAGCCTATTTGTCAGGCATGTCCTATGTAGGCAATTCCTTATATAGAACAGATGCAAAAGCGTATAGAGAATTATATAGTTCGATTAGCCCGGCAGTTCTCAAAGACCTTAAGGCGCGTAGTGATTTTTGGGAACAACACCGAAAGCCTCAAGCGGAAAAAGTACATAATCAAGTGAACGATTTATTTTTAAAAGCCAACAACCAACCAGATGGTGTCTTAAATTATTCCAATGTCTCTAAACTGATTGTATTGGGATATAAAAAACAGCTATATTAATGACCCGACCTGGCAAAATTAGATTTTTTAAGTCTAACTTTTGTAGATCGGGTCATTTGTTTATTGCAAATAATTATAAGAAAAATTTAGATGAACAGGTTGTGATTGGAATCTTCTGCGGCTCCAAGGTATGCAGCAACACCGCCATACTCAACGCCATCAAGAAGTTCTTCTTTGGTAATGCCCATAATATCCATAGACATTGTACATGCCACGAACTTAACACCTGCATCCATTGCGGATTGAATCAAATCTTCAACAGTATTTACATTTTTGGCTTTCATGACCCCATGCATCATCTTGGTGCCTAAACCACCCATGTTCATTTTAGATAGCTTAAGTTTATGTACACCACGAGGCATCATCATACCGAACATTTTTTCAATAAGCCCTTTAGATACTTTTTGTTTTTCGGGTTTCCGTAAAATATTTAGTCCCCAGAAGGTAAAAAATAATGTCACGTCTTTTCCCATTGCGGCTGCACCATTTGCAATAATCATGGATGCAATAGCTTTATCCAAATCGCCGCTAAAGACAACCATGGTACTTGCGTTTAGTGCTTTAGTCTCTTTGGCTTGAATTTGTGAAGAGCCTTTTTGGATATAGACAACATAGGCATTGTCTTCTTTGACTGTTTTAATAAAACTGTTTCCGGTTTTTTTGCACCAAGCCTGAGCATCAACAGGGAATCCGGAATCCGTTGCCGATACTTTGATAATATCCCCATCATTGACCTCTTTGACTTTTTGATTCACCTTCATAATAGGGCCAGGACATTGAAGGCCACATGCATCAAGTACAATGGCTGAGGCTAAGTTACTTGAGGGGACAAAGTTAATCGCGGTTTCTGGCGTTCCATCTTCAGACAAAACATGTTTTTTGTCTTCGATAATGCAATTTGGATGGGTATAATCTTTTTGGAAGTACTTGTACAGGTTATATCCTCCGATTAAATTTTTAGCATCTAATCCATGTTGCTTTAAGATTCTTGTAGCAATATAGCCACGAATTCCAACCGCACAATAGATAACAATAGTTTTGTCTTTTGGTAGTTCGTCAATACGATCTCGAAGATCATTAACTGGGATATGCACTGCACCGTCAATTTTTCCAAGCTCGACTTCAATGTCTTCACGTACATCAACGATAAGAGTGGTCTCTTTATCAAAAGTATCGATATCACGCCATAAGACAACCTCTTGATCTTTTTTTAGGATGTTTTCAGCAGCAAAACCAGCCATATTGACAGGATCTTTTGCAGAAGAATAGGGAGGAGCATAGGCAAGCTCCAGTCGCTGAAGGTCATATATTGTCCCATCAAAGCGTAGCGAAGTTGCAATGACATCGATGCGTTTTTCTATACCTTCAACACCAATGTTTTGTGCACCAAGTACTTTGCCGGAAGTGTCAAAAATCACTTTGAGTGTCATCGGAAACGCGCCAGGATAATAACCTGCATGGGATTTTGGTTGAATAATAGTAACAAAGTAATCTTTGCCATAAACTTTACCCATCTTATTCAGTGCTTTTTCATTAAGACCGGTATTAGCTACGGTAAGGTCAAATATTTTGGCGACGCTGGTGCCTTGACTACCTTCATATGTGCTTTGTCGTTTGCATATATTGTTGGCAACAATACGCCCTTGCTTATTCGCAGGACCTGCCAAAGGGACCATTGTTTTATCTTTGGTCATGTAGTCAACAACTTCAATTACATCACCTAAAGCATAAATATTGGGATCGGAAGTTCGTAAGTATTCATCAACGACAATACCGCCACGAGCATTCGTAGTCAAACCGGCAGATTTGGCTAATTCACCGTTGGGGGAAATACCAATACTTAAAATGACCATATCCGAAGCGAGACTTGTTCCATCTTGAAGCTTAACATGTGTGACACCTTGTTCATACTTGAATTCTTTGACACCATTTTTAAGATACAGATGTACGCCTTGAGTAGATAAATGGCTATGAACAATTTGAGCCATCTCATAGTCAAGAGGAGCCATAACTTGGTCAAGCATTTCAACAAGATTGACTTCTATGCCAAGCTCGTGAAGGTTTTCAACCATTTCGATGCCAATAAAGCCGCCGCCGACAACTGTCGCTGTTTTTACATTATGTTCAGTAACAAAATGTTTAATGCGGTCAGTATCTGGAATATTCCACAGCGAAAAAATATTGCTACTCTCAATCCCTGGAATAGGGGGCTTTATAGGTGTAGAGCCTGGTGAGAGAACAAGTTCATCATAGGATTCTTCGTATTTGGTTGACGTCTTAATATCAAGAACCGTTACGGTTTTTTGGGTGGGGTTGATATCAATAACTTCATTTTCAACACGTATATCAATATTAAACCTGGCTTTCATTGCTTCAGGAGTTTGAACAAGAAGAGATTCCCGTTCCTTAATTGTGCCACCGATGTAATAGGGAAGGCCGCAATTGGCGAAGGAAATATAAGGGCTTCGCTCAAAAAGGATGATTTCAACATTTTCATCGAGTCTTCGTAATCGAGCTGCTGTGGAAGCACCGCCAGCAACGCCGCCGACAATAAGAACTTTTTTTGACATAACATACCTCTTTTCTTAGATTGACAAATTCTTAACCTTGTAGTGCATAAATCTATTTAACGATATATTCAAATAAACATATATAAATAATACATTGTTTTTACATAGATGTCAATAAAAAAATAGATTTTGATATAAGAATTAGTGCATAAGTACTCAAAATATGATAAAATAATAGGGTACTTATTCGTGGGGATTAATAAGGATGGGAGATGCAAATGAACGACGTGATTAATGCAGTATGCAATGATCTAGTGAAAAATTCGCATGTAATTGGCATTTTACATAATTGCAAGACCATAGAAACGATTCAATGTCAAGAAAAAACAGTGAATTTGTGTGTCATTAGTAAAGAGACGGGAAATATATCGACAATATCACAAATTGGAGACTTTGTTGTTCATATTCGTTGGAGAACAGATCATGAATTTAGTGAATGGGTAAAGACAGATGACATGACAGATGCTTTTTGCCGAATATTATATGATCGGACAGGGATATTGACAGATTTGTTAGAAGATAAAAAAGGTTGAGTTTATACTCAACCTTTTACAATGTTTTAAGCTTTAAAGATGTCGATAAATTTTTCGACCTCAGTGGCAAGGATGTCTTCATGTATGGGTTTATGGCGAAATGCAACATGGGTAATCATTTTTTCGATTGGGTTTAGCAGATTTTGTGGCATCTTCCCACCGAAAAATCCGTCGGCGCTTGAATGCGACAACAGTTCATTTCCATAAGCTACATTAAATTGTTCTGCGGCAAGTTCTTCGTCCATAAGGCAAACAAGAAAAAGACCTAATTTTCTGGTTAAAAGCAATGATGTGTTTTCTTCGATGAGTGCCGTCATTTTTGGATTAATTGATCCAAGGTATATAGGAGCACCAATAATAACAGCTTCATAGCTTTTTAAATCCGGAATGGTATCTTTTAAAATATTACATCGATCTGCTTGAAGTTGTGAAGCGATGTTCTTTGCGATTGTTTCAGTGCTACCATGTCGTGTAGTATAAAGCACAATGGTTTTCATATTCATTCACCTACCTAATCACATTCTAAACAGGAACAGCCGTTACGTCAAGTAAAAAAAGCAAATGCATTTAAGCATTTGCTTTTTAATAAGTACGTTAATCGAATTTTACCACTTGCTTTTGCTTGCATGAATAGCGATTTCGGCTTTTGAACGTTGCTTGATAACCCAAGCATCATCAATGGCTTTTTTAAAATCACTAACACAACCTGGATCCAAATCAAGTTCAACACCTTCATGAGCTAAATCGATGATTGCTGCAGATAAATTAATAATCTCTGTGTGTATATCATTTGTACGATCTGCGTCGTATATTTTTTTTGCAGCTTCCTCATCTAATGCTACGAACTTTTCTTGTGGTGCACCACATTTTGGACATTCTACCGGAGCTGTTTCTCCTTCGTTAATAAAACCACATTGTGTACATTTCCATAAACTCATTGCGTTACCTCCTATTTAATAACTATTATTATTTAATAATCAAGTAAATTATATCATACAGAAATTGTAGTGTCAAATCAAAAAATTTGATATAATAGTTAGTATTACACGTAGGAGGACAATATTGTGCAAGAACGTTTAATCCTTCATATTGATATGAATTCTTTTTTTGCATCATGTGAACAGGTCGTTCATCCTGAGCTAAAAGGACAACCTATAATTGTTGTGGGAGACCCCGATAGACGTAGTGGTATTGTGTTAGCGGCAAGTTATGAAGCAAAGGCATATGGAATAAAAACAACAATGCCGATTTATCAGGCTAAACAATGTCTGCCAACAGTTATTGCCGTTCGCTCAACATATGGGTTATATGCTTCAATGAGTCAGCAGGTGATGGACATTTTTGATCAGTACACGCCTCTAAAAGAGCAACTATCGATTGATGAAGCTTTTTTAGACATGACAGGTTCAGAACATCTTTTTGGAAAACCAGAAGAGATTGCTTTAAAGATACAGCAACACATTAGCACAGAGCTTGACTTAGGGTGCTCAGTAGGAATTTCCACAAATAAGCTTTTGGCTAAAATGGCTTCTGATATGAAAAAACCCATGGGCATTACAACGTTATATCCCTATGAAATACAAGAAAAAATGTGGCCGATGCCTGTAGGCAAGCTCTATGGAATCGGAAAGAAGACCGAGGTAAAATTGCATCAACTAGGCATTAAGACGATTGGAGAATTGGCACAGGCAACCTTAGTGATGCTCCAAGATAATTTTGGGGAGCGTCATGCAGTGTCTATGCAAGGCTCAGCTAACGGACGCGCTAGCGCCACATTAGACCCTGGCAATACATCCAATGTTCAAAGTGTTGGCAATGAACTTACCTATAGTCATGATTTGACTGAAGAAGAAGAGGTCAAACAAGAACTTTTGGTTCTAGCAGATACTGTCGGCTATCGGCTTCGTAAAAAAATGCTGAAAGGTCGAACAATTCAATTAAAGATTAAGTACAATGATTTTAAAGTCATTACACGAAGTATGAGTATTGATCAAGTGACAGATATTACCAATCAAATTTTTGCGGTGGCATTTGACCTATATTTAAAGAATAAATCCAAAAAACCCATCCGTTTATTGGGGATTTCTGTTTCAAACTTTAAAGCGGAGGAGGATAGACAATTATCCCTGTTTGAGCCTGTTGAGCAAACCTCTGACAAAGTAGACCAAATGGTGGACCGAGTGCGTAATCAATTTGGATATGATAAGATTTATCGTGGTTCCATACTGAACCGCAAACATGGAAAGATAAAATAAGATTATGTAATTTTATTACATAATCTTATTGATGTCTTTAATAATAATAGAGATTTTTCCGTTAGGTTCAGTGACAAATTCCATCTTTTGAGGGTTATTGTAAAAGTCCATGGGTATCTTTATTTCAATACCTTCATCTGTTTTTATACGTTGCTTTTCAAAGGTTCGATTGATTGTTTTTTCGGTAATGGCAATCTTAGGTTCGTCAATACCTTTTTTTTCAAGAGTACTAAAGAAGATTTCTTTTGCCTCATCCTGTGCCGGAAAAGCTTCCTTGGCAAAACTTTCCAAGTCAAGTTCGCCTTCTTCATTTAAGTTTGAGTAAAGTTTTTCTGTGATTTCTGCTTTTTTTTCAATATCCGTATCAAAATATTTTTTGGCTACTTTATTGGTTGCTGTTTTAACTGCTTGCATTTGTTCTTTAGAGGAGAGCTTGGTATGACATTTGAAAAATAATGTTGATAGATAATGCTTTTTTTCTCCGTCGACATCGACAAGTTTGTCTAAAAGTTGAACATCAAAAGTTTCAAGGTCAATCACTGCAGCTTCGGTAATTTTTTGACCATAATTCGGTAGTGTGGTTCGATGCTGGATGATGGTGTTTATATTGACATCGCTTTCATAGTCCGTAAAGTGAATAAATGTGTTTTGATAATTGAGTTTTAATAAAGCAAGATAGTCGTGCATATTATATCGGTACTGAATAATAGCAAGGTCTGCGCTAGGGATATTGATATGTGCGCTCATAATGGAAAAAAGCTGACCGGCAGTTTGCTTGGAAAAGGTAACAAAATCAATTATTTCATCCCGATATTCTTTCAAATAATTTAAAAAGAGATTGTATTCTTCGTCAAATACACAGTTTCGTAAAGCGTCATCATTGGTAGTTTTGCAGATATGGTGTGCAAAAAAATCATTGATATCAATGGAGGTTGGCATTTCATCCATAGACATTACTGGCATGGTAATGGATGTGTCCAGTATATGAATAATTATTTTTTTGATTTGTATTTCTTCAGGGTTTATCATGGTGAACCTTCTTTCTAAAATGGTTTAAACGAGAATATTATAACATAGAACGGACTGAGTATAAAAGGTTTACTTTTTTATGATTAATGGTATAATTAACTAAATGATTTTATTTGTTAGGAGTGAAAAAATGATTGAATATAGTGACAAAATATATAAAAGAATAACACAAGCTGGAGTAACAGGTATTGTACTTGGAATTATTACTATTGTTGGTGCGGTAGCCATTGGAACCATGTCGATTATTTTTGGGAGTAAACTATTAAGTTTAAGAAAGCACTTAATTGATTAAGGTTTGGGAGATGCCATGCGAATAGATAATGATTTGAGTAATTATAGCATTGCTTCTGTGATTATAGGATCAATAAGTCTTGTATTATGGATTATACCGCTTTTAGCAATTTTTGTTTCATTTGTGGGAGGATATACCGGAGTAAAAGGGTATCACTCTGAAAAGAGACGATTATCAAAAGCAGGTATTTTTTTTAGCGTATTGGGGTTTGGACTCAGTGTGCTTCGAAGTGGTTATGTTTACTTTATGTAAGTGTGAATTGGAGACCGTATGAAAACGAACAAAGCAGTTTTAAAACTAAATGCTAAACCGCATAATCGATTTGGGGTAGCATCCTTGATACTTGCAATTATCGCTTATGCGTTGTCGGCTATAAGTATATATATTATTGCGTTTTATACACGTGATGAACAAAATATTATACGTGCAGGGACATTAGAGATGATTGGGGCATTAGTGACACTTGCAGGAATTGGTGTGGGTGTTATTGGGGAAGAACCGGATGATACAGAAAAAATCTTTGCCCACATTGCATTGATTTTACATGGGCTAGGGCTTATATATCACGGTATTGTCTTTTATCAAGGATTTTTTGTTTAAGTTGTGAGGATAAAGAAGGGGAGCAATGGAAAAAGTCTTTTTTGTTGAAAAAAATACACAAGATCCATTATACATACAATTATATAATAGCATCATCAAAGAAATAAAAAGCGGCCATTTATCCGGGGATGAAAAAATGCCGTCTATTCGTCAATTGTCCAATAATATGGGGATTTCTCGAACAACAATTGAAAATACATATGCGCAGCTGGTATCAGAAGGATATCTCTATTCGTTACCGCAAAAAGGATATTATGTAACTTCAATGAAGCTCTCTGCCTTTTCTGATCAGATCGACAGTGACGACGATGCAGAAATCCAAAAATATTTAGAGGAAAATGAAACGCAATACGATTTCACAGGAGAATATGTAGAATACGATAATTTTGACATGACACTATGGAAAAAAAATATTAATCGTGCACTCAATGATGATGCACTTGAACTCTATCATATGGGACAACCATTTGGCGAACTGCTTCTAAAAAAACAAATATGTGAGTATTTTCAACGTGTGCGTGGCATCAAGGCGCGTGACAGTCAAATCATTATTGGTTCTGGTATGCAAGGATTGTTAGGGCCGTTATCACGATTGTTTTATAATAGAGGGTATCAGACGTTGGCTATAGAAAACCCGGGATTTAATATTGCAAAAGACGTCTTTACGCAGGCCAATTATTCAATTGTTCCCATTGGACTAAAAAATAATGTTTTAGATATTAGCCAACTAAAGAAACAAAAAAATCAAGTTTGCTTCACATCACCAAGTTATCAATTTCCTTACGGAAGTATTATGCCCATGAATACGCGAATTGAGTTGCTTGAATGGGCGAACGACTCTGATAGCTATATTATTGAAGATGACTATAATAATGAGCTTCGATACATAGGTAAGCCTATTCGATCGCTTCAGGGGATGGATCGACATGAGCGAGTGATTTATATGGGGTCATTTTCAACACTTTTACTGCCAAGTATTCGTATTAGTTTTATGGTGTTGCCAAAACCCTTACTGACAGCGTATATCAAAGAAAACTATCGAGGGACGCAAAGTGCATCCAAACTGGAACAATTGGCCTTGGCTAATATGTTGAAGAATGATGACTTTGGACGGCATATTCGCCGATTGCGCAAAAATTATCGAAACAAATATTTTTTGCTAAAAAAGCTCTTACATAAACATTTAGAAGAATATGCATCCATTGAAATAGATCCGGCAGGTGTAACCTGTGTGTTAAACGTAAAGCAGCCTTTTAACAAGCAGTTGTTTTACTCGCTACAAAGAAAATACCATGTTCGTTGTTGCCTGCTTTCAGAATTTATGATAGGTCAAGAGCAAACCTATGAACAATTTATTGTACTAAACTACCGAGGAATAGAAACATCAAAAGTCGAAGAAGGAATTATTCGCATTAAGGAGGTCATATGCCGGCTACATTAGAACTCTTTTTGTCCTATCAGATTCTGCCAATAATTGGTGGAATGTATTTGATAGCTTTTATTATTGTTATTGTTGGTTTTAAGTATGCAGGAGTAAAAAGACGTAAAGATGTAATTATGCGAAGTGGGTTGATGCATGGAACCTACATTTTTTTAAGCCATGCGTTAGGACTTATGCTCTACAGTACGGTGTTGTTATGCATTCATGCATACGGGTTAAGGTTTGACTATGTACATAATGTAACCCTTACAATAATATCGATGCTATGTGCGGTAGTGATTTACATGATGCTGACAAAGTATCTGTGGCTTCGTATTGCTCTGTCAAAAAAAGAGGCGAATAGGTTGATTGTATACGCATTAGTGTTTGTTACTCCCTGGTATTTTATTTTGAACTTCCTTTAGAATTTATGTTATAATAGACAAAGACAAAATGGATAGGAGTATCTCTTATGGAAAAGAAAGCATTGTTGATTAATGATTCAAAGTTTGAAAGCTTAATATTAAAGGACATGCTTCAAAAAATGGGATTTGAAGTGGAGATAGCGGATGAATATGAGGCGCTTTATGCAATTGAACGTGATGAACCCAATGTTGTTATTGTGAACTATATTATGCAACAAACGCGTGGGGACAAACTCATTCAACTCATAAAAGCTGGAATGCCGCATATTAAATGTGTACTTTCTTCGAGTAATCCCATTCATAAGTCCGATTTTTCGGGAGACTATATTGATGGCGTACTACAAACCCCGGCATCAATGTTCTTACTTGAGAGTGTCATAAAAAAAATTCTACGTGACCCTGAACCGGCAGATGAAACCCTGTGTATACATTGTCATAAGGATTTATCTCAATTTGATGCAGCCATTACTTTTTGCCCATTTTGCGGGGCGCAAATATAAAGGAGTATATATGCCAAAAGACATAAATCGACTGAAACAACAAATGGACTTTATTATAGAAATAGACAAGTTAAAAGCAGTGTTTCGACAAAGCTATCTTGCCGATGGCACGCGAAAGGAAAATGATCCTGAGCATTCTTGGCATTTGGCTATGATGGCAATAATACTAAGTGAATATGCAAATGTAGAAGTAGATGTTTTGACAGTGGTTAAGATGGTGCTGATACATGATATTGTTGAAATTGATGCAGGTGATACCTATGCATATGATGAAAAGGGGCACGAACTTAAGTTGTTAAAAGAGCGAGAGGCTGCAAAACGTATTTTTGGCTTATTGCCAAAAGAACAAGGTCAAGAATATGAACGACTATGGGAAACGTTTGAACAAAAACAGACACCTGAAGCAAAATTTGCTGCGGCGATTGATCGAGTGCAACCTATTTTGCTCAATTATTTATCGAAAGGTAAAGCCTGGCTTGAACATGGAATATATAAGGAACAGGTTATAGCCTATAATAAACATGCCGCTGAAGGCAGTTTATCTATATGGGAATATATAAAAAACATTATTGATGAAGCCTATGCTGAGGGATATCTTAGGTAGCAGTGTAAGTATGTATGGAGGAAAAAAGAATGAATAAGATTCATATTGGATTAGATGTTGGTTCAACAACTGTTAAAGTTGTCATACTCAATGAAAGATGTGACATGATTTATAGTAAATACAAGCGCCATTATTCGGATATTCGGGCAACGGTATTTTCTTTAATCCAAAGCATCAACCGACATTTTCCTGGACATGAATGTACAATTAAAGTAACAGGATCGGGAGGATTAGGCATTTCCAAATGGTTATCTATTCCGTTTATACAAGAAGTGGTAGCATGCTCTAAGACGGTTGAACGCATCATTCCCAAAACGGATGTTGCGATTGAGTTAGGCGGAGAAGATGCAAAGATTACCTATTTTGAAGGAACATCTATTGATCAACGAATGAATGGTACCTGTGCTGGTGGGACCGGTGCATTTATAGACCAGATGGCGTCGCTTTTAGAGACAGATGCTTCTGGATTAAATGAGTTAGCCAAAAAACATCAAGTAATCCATCCAATTGCGGCTCGCTGTGGCGTTTTTGCCAAGACAGATGTACAGCCGCTACTGAATGAAGGTGCAGCAAAAGAAGATATTGCTGCATCAATCTTTCAAGCGGTAGTTAATCAAACCATAAGTGGTTTGGCGTGTGGAAAGCCGATTCGCGGTAATGTAGCATTTCTAGGCGGTCCTCTTTACTTCTTATCGGAGCTGCGCCAACGCTTTATCGAAACATTAAAACTAAAAAAAGAGCAAATTATGTTTCCTGAACATCCACAGTTGTTTGTAGCTATAGGTGCATCATTAGAATCTTTTTCACAAGATTCTATCAATGTTAAAACGCTTATAGAGCGATGTGAAGACCTCTCAGCTTCTGAAGCAAGCGAAGTTGCACGCTTAGACGCGTTATTTTCGTCAGATAAAGAACTTGAAGCGTTTTTGGTGCGTCATGAAAAAGCCAAAGTAAAAAAAGCTGAGCTTAAAGAATATGAAGGTCCTATATATCTAGGAATTGATGCAGGTTCAACAACGACAAAAATGGTTTTAATGGGAGAAAACCATGAAATTTTATATTCGTTTTATGGGAGTAACCGTGGTAAGCCCTTGAATTTGATCGCAGATGTATTGCGGGATATATATCATCAAATGCCGGATAAGGCGTATATTGCAAAAAGTACGATTACAGGTTATGGGGAAGCGCTGATAAAAGAAGCACTCAAAATTGACATAGGTGAGATTGAAACTATTGCGCACTATAAAGCGGCAAACCACTTTTTACCTGGTGTTGAATTTATTTTGGACATTGGCGGACAAGATATGAAGTGTCTTCGTGTTAAAAATGGTGTCATTGATGATATCTTATTAAATGAAGCATGTTCCTCAGGATGTGGGTCCTTTTTAGAGACATTCTCCAGTTCATTGAATCTAAAAATAGAAGATTTTGCTAAAGCGGCGTTGGATTCTCGGCGCCCGGTTGATTTAGGTTCAAGGTGTACAGTATTTATGAACTCAAGGGTTAAACAGGCTCAAAAAGAAGGCGCAACTGTTGGAGACATATCTGCAGGATTGTCGTATTCAGTAATAAAAAATGCTATTCAAAAAGTAATCAAAATCAGAGATCCAGAAGCAATGGGAAGTAAGATTATTGTTCAAGGAGGAACTTTTTATAATAATGCTGTTTTAAGGGCGTTTGAAAAAGTGAGTGGCAGAGAAGTCGTTCGACCGGATATCGCCGGAATTATGGGAGCTTATGGTGCGGCTATTATTTCAAAGGAACGATGTGAAGCGGGAGAACGTTCATCATTGCTTTCCTTAGAACAGATGGAAGCTTTTGAATTTTCTACAGATATGGATCGATGTCAACTGTGCTCAAATCAATGCCTATTGACCATATCCACATTTAATGATGGCCGTCGTTTTGTATCAGGGAATCGATGTGAACGTGGAGCTGGAATTACAAAGCCGAATAATGAAAAAATGCCGAACTTGTATGATGAAAAATATAAGCGAATATTTAGTTATAAGTCACTTCCTCTAAAGGATGCTGTACGAGGGGAGATTGGTATTCCAAGAGTACTTAACATGTATGAGAATTATCCGTTTTGGCATACATTTTTTACAGAGCTTGGATATCGTGTTGTATTATCGCCAAAGTCTTCCAAAAAAATATATGAAGAAGGGATTGAGACGATTCCATCAGAATCCGTGTGCTATCCTGCAAAAATTGTTCATGGCCATATTATGCATCTTATTGGAAAAAATATTAAAACAATATTTTATCCCTCAGTGGCTTATGAAGAAAAAGAAGTACATCAAGCGGATAACCATTATAACTGCCCAATTGTTACATCTTATCCAGAGACAATCAAACATAATACTGATGCGATTGTCCAAGGCGATGTGCGCTTGATTCAACCTTTCTTGGCTTTGGATACAAAGAAAAATATCGTTAAAGGTTTGATGGAGGCGTTTTCACAAGACCAATTAACTCAAGAAGAAATTGAACGCGCAGTCGATAAAGCATGGGCTGAAAAAGAAGTCGTAAAAGCAGATATACGCCGACGAGGTGAAGAAGTCGTAAAAGAGCTTCAAAAAATGGGGCGTCGAGGCATTGTCTTAGCGGGTCGTCCATATCATGTTGATCCAGAGATTAATCATGGATTAACCAACATTATTACCGACCTAGGTATGGGCATCTTAACAGAAGATAGTATTGCTCACTTGGCAGCGCCCAAACGTCCGCTTCGGGTTCTTGATCAATGGTCGTATCATACACGCTTATATCATGCGGCAGAGTATGTTGGACGTACACCGGGACTTGAACTAGTCCAGCTGACTTCCTTTGGATGTGGTGTCGATGCAGTAACCAGTGACCAGGTCCATGAAATCCTTGAAGAACATGGTAAGCTATATACGTTGATAAAGATTGATGAAGGTAACAATCTTGGAGCCATTCGTATTCGTATGCGTTCGCTTAAAGCTGCGCTTGATGAAAAAGAGAAGTCTGGAAAAGAGATACAAAAAAAACCAAGAGTTGAAAATCGACTAGTCTTTACCAAAGAACACCGAAAAACACATACGATTTTGGCGCCTCAGATGTCGCCGCTGCATTTTGAATTCTATCAAGTAGGCTTACGTGAATTGGGTTACAATGTAGTGGTGCTTCCACAGGTTGATTATAAAGCTATTGACACGGGATTAAAGTATGTCAATAATGATGCATGTTATCCCTCAATTCTTGTAACCGGTCAAATTGTATCTGCACTGCTTAGTGGAGAATATGACTTAAACAACACGTCAGTCTTTATTACACAGACAGGCGGAGGTTGTCGAGCATCAAACTATATTGGCTTTATTCGTAAGGCATTAACAGATGCCAATATTTTTACAGTTCCAGTGGTCTCGGTGAATACAGTTGGTCTGGAAAAACATCCGGGGCTTGAAATGAATTATCGATTTGTCAAGACAGCGCTGATGGCAACGGTATTTGGAGATTTATTTATGCGGGTAACGCAAAAAATGCGCCCATATGAAATCAATGAAGGACAAACGATGCAAGTATATGAACGCTATCGACAAAAGGCTTTTGAGGTTCTTCGCCGAGGACGAATGAGAGAATATAAAAAGCTAATTGGTGAAATTGTCGAAGCATTTGACCAAATTCCAATTCATCCTATCGTCAAGCCTAAGGTTGGGATTGTCGGTGAGATACTTGTTAAATATCATCCGACAGGAAACAATCAGTTGGCAAAGGTTTTAGAAGAAGAAGGAGCAGAAGTAAGTGTTCCTGACCTTATGGACTTTTTCTTGTATTCGGCTTATAATGCGAAGTTTAAATATGAAAAACTTAATGCTTCACGTAAACAATGGATCGGAAATAAAATTGCGATAGAAGTTATTGAATTTTTCCGTTCATCGATGAAAAAGGCATTGTCCAACAGTAAGAACTTCAGAGCTCCAACGCGTATAGAAGAAAAAGCTAAGTTAGCTGGTAAGTTGATCTCGTTAGGTAATCAAACAGGTGAAGGATGGTTTTTGACAGGTGAGATGATAGAGCTTGTTGAACATGGAGTTGAAAACATTGTTTGTGTGCAACCATTTGCATGTTTACCTAACCATGTTGTTGGTAAATCAATGATTAAACCAATTCGAAAAGAGTACCCCTATGCAAATATTGCAGCGATTGACTATGATCCAGGGGCAAGTGAAGTGAATCAATTAAATAGAATTAAGCTGATGTTAAGTGTTGCCTTTAGTAACTTGGAGAAAAAAACAGGGACGGTTACAATGGCGTATCCAAAAAAACACGAGCTTAACGATGAAAATTTGGCATAAGAGAGGAAAAACTATGTTTAAATCTGGTTTTGTAACAATTATAGGACGTCCGAATGTAGGAAAGTCAACCTTAATGAATCATTTTATTGGGAAAAAAGTGGCAATTATGTCAAATAAACCACAAACGACTAGAAATCGTATTCAAACTATATTAACAACGCAAAAGGAACAAATTGTTTTTATTGATACACCGGGAATACATAAACCCAAACATAAACTTGGGGAGCACATGAATCAGATGGCGCTATCAACATTTTCAGAAGTTGATGCCGTGTTATGGTTGGTTGAACCGGATCGAACAGTGGGTGCAGGAGACTTGTTTATTATTGAACAACTTAAGGCAATAAAAACACCTGTAATCTTGGTAATCAATAAGATGGATTTGATTCCCAAAAATGAGATTTTACTTGTTATTGATGCATACCGTCAATTATATGCATTTGATGATATTGTTCCTGTGTCGGCATTAAAGGGAGAAAATTCTGAGGCGGTTTTAGATGCGGTCAGAAAACACCTAGTTGAAGGTCCGATGTTTTTCCCAGAAGGTATGGTCACAGATCAACCGGAAAAACAATTGGTTGCAGAATTGATTCGAGAAAAAACTTTGTATTTTCTAAAAGAAGAGGTACCTCATGGAGTCGCTGTTGTTGTAGAGTCTTTTGAGGATGATGAAGAATTAGGTCGACTTAATATTCATGCGACGATTATTTGTGAAAAAAAATCCCACAAACCAATTATTTTAGGTAAGCAAGGGCAGATGATTAAAAAAATCGGAACTAGGGCGCGAAAAGATATTCAAAATTTATTAGGAACAAAAGTGCACTTGGAATTATGGGTAAAAGTAAAAGACAATTGGAGAGACAGCGAATTTCACTTGAAGAATTATGGTTATGATCAATACCAATAAAATAAGATGAGGTTGCCATGGAAGAAACAAGAGAACGATTTACGTATCAATTTTATTTAAAGTACTCAAAATCTCCCAAAGAAAAGCTGCAGGAGGTACTTGAAATCTATGGACATAAACCGGAACATCATGAAGTAATTAATCAAGTTGCGTATTGTTATTATTATTGTAATGATTTTTTCAATGCGTTGGATTTTGTGCTCAAAGGCCTAAATCTCTCAGAACATAAAAAAGAATTTGAAGAAAATTATTATACACTAAGTTTAGCTGGTGATATATATAGGAAGTTAGGAATTAGTGAGTCAAGTGTTTACTATTATATGGAAGCACTGAAAAATCCTATGGAGTATGATGTGGAGCAAAAGCGCTGTGACTTGTTGAGGAAGATGTCAATGGTATATATTGAAATCCGTGCGATGGATATCGCGATGGACTATGCTGTTGAAGCGCTTCAACTTGCAGAACTTTTAGGAGACGAGATTCTTATTGGAAATGCTAATTTGATTTTGTGCCGGATTTCTATGGCTAGACGTCTGTATGACAAGGCGCTAAAATACGGTCTCAAATCAATGGAAGTCTTTAAAGAGGTTGACTATAAAAAAGGGCTGGTTCTTGTTTATCTAGAAATAGCATCTATTTATGAGCGTACAAATAGTTGTGCTTTGTCAAAAGAATTTTATGAACGTGCACTAGAGTTAGCCGGAGATATTCAATATAATGAAGGTCGAATTTATGGAAAATGCCTTGTTGGAAAACTATTATTAAAAGAGAGGCAAATCAAACAAGCGCTTGAAGTTTTTGAGTCGGCATTAAATATTGCACGAAAATATAATATTCAAAAGCACAAAGTCGAGTTATATTATGCGATGGCAGAAGCTTACTCAGATATTCAAGAGTTTGAATTAGCCTATAATGCATATAAAACAGGAACTGAGCTTCAACAGTATTTTACAGCTGAAAGTAACAAGGAAAAAATATATCGCTTGCAAAATGAATATAACCTCTATATTAAAGAACGTGAATTGGCAGAGTATGTTGAGCAATATCAAAGTTTGGAACGCGTTAACAAAAAGTTGTCACAAGAAGTACAATGTGATGCGCTAACGGGGTTATTGAATCGACGCGGCATTAAAAAGACATTTGGCGATTTGGAATATAATGGACGCCATATATTGGTTTTGTCCGATATTGATGATTTTAAATTGATTAATGATGAATATGGACATCCCTGTGGTGATGAAATCCTTAAACAATTAGCAGATATTTTAAAGACGAGTCTAAAAAAAGGATATCGTGTATCACGTTGGGGAGGAGAAGAGTTTTTGATTGTCCTACCGGAGACGACAATGGAGGAAGCAATTGCTTATGTAAAATTCCTTCGTGAGCGTGTGTTAAAAGCTTTGTTTAGGTATAAGGACATACAGCTTAAGATTACGATGACATTTGGATTGGCACCACTGGTGGGTGAGTTTGATTCAAGCATAAACCTGGCGGACCAACGCCTATATAAAGGCAAAAAAGAAGGTAAAAATCAAGCAGTATTCAGTTAATCTGAATACTGCTTGATTTTTTAGGCTATAGCAAGTCGCTATAGGATGTCTTATAGCTAGATAGCTTAAGCTTTAATAGGTGCATCATAATCAACACCTTGTGTATCAACAGTGACCTTAGTCATAACTTGAGGCTCATGAGGTTGATCGTTTGCATTGCGAGGGCTGTTAACAATAGCATCGCAAATATCAAGTCCCTCAATAACTTTTCCAAAGGAAGCATACTGACCATCAAGATGTGGTGAGTCTTTTACCATTAAGAAAAATTGAGAACCGGCTGAGTTAGGATTCATCGCTCGAGCCATAGACAATACGCCGCGTGTGTGCTTAAGTGGATTGTCAAATCCATTGCCCTTAAATTCGCCCTGTATACAATAACCAGGACCACCCATTCCGGTTCCGTCAGGACAGCCGCCTTGAATCATAAAACCGGGGATAACTCGGTGAAATGTTAGACCGTCATAAAAGCCTTTTTTTATCAATGCGATAAAATTATTCACTGTATTTGGTGCGATTTCAGGATATAGCTCTACTTGTATGATACCATCACGATTGGTTTCAATCGTTACAATAGGGTTGTTTTTTTCCATAATAATCTCCTTTCAATAACAATACGTGAGTATTATATCATATAGTGTATATGTTGTCATTAGTATTGGAATCTTGATTTATAAATCAGAGATTGATATAATTAGAAAAACATGAGAAAGGCAATAGGTGAAGAATGAAAACGATATGGTTGACACGCCACGGAGAGACAGAGTGGAATACAATTCGAAAAATGCAGGGGCAATTGAATTCTGCATTGACTGATAACGGGATACAACAAGCAAAAAACTTATCCAAATGGATAGAAAATGAACGCATTGATATAATCTATACTTCCCCGTTGAAACGAGCCTACGATACGGCAACAATTCTTAAAGGGCATCGTGAGATACCCATCGTTGCTCATGAAGACTTAATGGAAATTAATCTTGGACAGTGGCAAGGCCAGTGTATTTCTGACGTCAAAGCCCAAGAGCCTGAAAAACATCAGGCCTTTTGGTTTACACCTGATAAATATCAAACAACAAGTGGTGAAGATTTTTATGATGTTCGCAAGCGTGTTCAGCGCTTTTGTCAAGAAGTTTTGGATACGGAAAATAATAAAAATATATTAATTGTTGCACATGCAATTGTCTTAAAAAGTTTTATAGCATATACAAAAAATCTACCGGTGTCTAAGCTGTGGACGGGAGAGCGGTTAAAGCCTACGTCTATAAGTAAGAGCACATATATGGAGCGCAAGTTTTCCTATGCATACATCGGAAAAACGGAGCATTATGACCAAGAGAGTGGTCAGGGTGGATGGTTTATCGATCAATAAGGAGAAGAATTAAAGAAGGGTCATGCTTGGATATTTCCAAGCATGACCCTTTTGTATATTAATCAATATGTCTATATACGACGATTATGCATTTTGCTCGATAGCAACAGCAACAGCAACAGATGCACCAACCATTGGGTTGTTACCCATTCCGATAAGTCCCATCATCTCAACGTGAGCAGGTACAGAAGAAGACCCGGCAAATTGAGCGTCAGAGTGCATGCGACCCATTGTGTCTGTCATTCCGTATGATGCAGGACCAGCACCCATGTTATCAGGGTGAAGTGTACGGCCTGTACCACCACCAGATGCAACGGAGAAGTATTTTTTACCTTGCTCGATACATTCTTTTTTATATGTTCCGGCAACAGGGTGTTGGAAACGCGTAGGGTTTGTGGAGTTACCAGTGATGGATACGCCAACATTTTCGTGGTGCATAATCGCAACACCTTCACGAACATCATCAGCACCATAACAACGAACGGCACCACGGTCGCCTGTTGAGTAAGCTTTTTCGTTAACAACTTTTAATTCACCTGTATAATAATCAAATGCAGTTTCAACATGTGTAAAACCATTAATACGTGAAATGATTTGTGCTGCATCTTTTCCAAGACCGTTTAGGATAACTTGAAGTGGTTGTTTACGTACTTTGTTTGCAGATTTTGCAATACCAATTGCACCTTCAGCAGCAGCAAAGGACTCATGACCAGCAAGGAAAGCAAAGCATGTTGTCTCTTCACGAAGTAACATAGCAGCAAGATTACCATGACCAATACCAACAAGACGTTGATCGGCAACGGAACCAGGAATACAAAAAGCTTGAAGACCTTCACCAAGAGCTTCAGCAGCTTCAGCAGCAACAGTTAATCCTTTTTTAATCGCGATAGCTGCACCAAGTGTATAAGCCCATAATGCGTTTTCAAAACAGATAGGTTGAATCTCTTTAACGATTTGATGTACGTCAATTCCTTTATCTAAACAAAGTTGTTTAGCAGCCTCAAGGCTTTCGATATCATATTTTTCTAATACTGGCGTTATTTGATCTATTCTTCTAGCGTAACTTTCAAATAATGGCATTCTTCTTGTCCTCCTTAATATTATTCGTGTCTTGGATCGATGTATTTAACAGCATCATCGAATCGACCGTATTGACTTGTAGCTTCTTCCATAGCTTCATTAGCGGTTTTGCCTTTAGCTATAAATTCCATCATTTTTCCAAGATGAACAAATTTGTAACCGATAACTTCATCGTTTTCATCTAGTCCCATTTTTGTAACGTAACCTTCAGCCATTTCAAGATAGCGAGGGCCTTTTGCTTGTGTACCATACATTGTACCAACTTGTGAACGAAGACCTTTTCCTAAGTCTTCAAGACCAGCTCCGATAGGGAGTCCGCCTTCAGAGAAAGCCGTTTGTGTACGACCATATACGATTTGTAAGAAAAGTTCACGCATTGCAACGTTAATTGCATCACACACAAGGTCTGTATTTAAAGCTTCAAGAATTGTCTTTCCTGGTAAAATCTCACTAGCCATAGCAGCAGAGTGGGTCATTCCTGAACATCCGATGGTTTCGATGAGTGCCTCTTCAATAATACCGTCTTTAACATTTAATGTTAACTTACATGCTCCCTGTTGAGGTGCACACCAACCAACACCATGTGTTAAACCTGAAATGTCTTTAACATCATAGGCTTTAACCCATTTTCCCTCAACAGGAATTGGTGCTGGGCCATTTTTTGGACCTTTTGCAACTGGACACATATTTTCTACTTCATGTGAATAAATCATTTTGATGGTTCTCCTTCCTTCTAATGAACGCTTATATTTTATTCAACACCGATAATTCATCGGTGAAAAAACCGCTATAACCTTTATAAATAGACTTCATAACGCATACTGCTCTATTTTAGCAAAAATTTAACAATTTGACTAGGCTTTTTTCGGATTATATGAGAAAATCTTGACTTATAGTGCACTTTAAAGGGTATAATGTCTATAATAAACATATTCATAGGAGGTTATTATGTTATACAGACAGTTTGGTAAAACGGGAGAAAAGGTTTCGGTTCTGGGTTTTGGTTGTATGCGTTTTCCGATAATTGATCAAGACACAACAAAAATTGATGAAGAAAAAGCAATTGAAATGATGCATTTTGCTATTGACCGAGGATTAAACTATGTAGATACTGCTTATCCCTATCATGGTCTTGGAGGCAAAGAAGGGGGAATGAGCGAACCTTTAGTGGCTAAAGCTTTAAAAAATGGATATCGTGAAAAAGTGAATCTGGCAACCAAACTTCCGAGTTGGCTTGTTGAGACCCGTCAAGACATGGATATGTATCTTAATCGCCAGCTGGAACGTTTAGAGACCCGCTACATCGATTTTTATTTGGTGCATGCATTAGACGAGGCTAGATGGAAAAAAATGCTTGAACTGGGCATTATAGACTTTTTGGAAAGTGCGTTAAAAGATGGACGCATTCGTTACGCTGGGTTTTCTTTTCATGATAAGCTCGAGACGTTTAAACAAATTGTGGATGACTATGATTGGTCTTTTTGCCAGATTCAATATAATTATATTGATGAAGAGTATCAGGCAGGTAAAGAAGGCTTAGACTATGCTGTGGCAAAAAACTTGGGTATTGTTATTATGGAACCACTTCGTGGAGGTAATCTAGTACGTAGCATTCCAGAGGCGGTTCAAGAGGTTTTTGATGAAGCCAAGGAGAAGAAGACGCCTGCGAAATGGGCGTTAAAGTGGATTTGGGAACAACCTGAAACGCATGTGGTGCTTAGTGGGATGTCTACGTTAGACCAAGTCAAGGAGAATATGGACATAGCAAGTACTAGCTATCCTAATGCATTTACAGAACAGGAAAAATCCATCATGAATCGAGCGAAAAAAATCTTTAGAGACCGAATTCAAGTGGATTGTACAGGATGTGAATACTGTATGCCATGCCCATATGGTGTAAATATACCCAGAAACTTTGGTCTATACAATGAATATAATCTCTTTGATTCCAAAGCTATAAAAGACAATCAAAAAGAGCAATATCAACATTTAGACGATGAACAAAAGGCATCTGCATGTGTTGCCTGTGGTACGTGTATTTCGAAATGTCCGCAAAATATTGCAATTCCAGATAAATTGTCTGATGTTGCAAAGACGTTGGAGGCATAAGGACGCGTCATTACTATTAAACATAAAAAGAGTTTTCTACATATAAGCGTAGAAAACTCTTTTTTAGATTATATCGGTCTTATAAAGGGCTGCGTAAAAAAGTTTCGCCCATCAGATACTGGTCAACCTCTTTTGCAAGTTTTCGCCCTTCAGAGATAGCGTGAACGACGAGTGATTGACCTCGGCGCATGTCGCCGGCAGCAAAGACATTCTCAACAGAAGTTTGAAATTGACTATCGGTGGCGACGTTTCCTCTTGGATCATATTCGACACCAAGATCATCTAAGAGACCTGTATGTTCAGGGTGTAAAAAGCCCATGGCAAAGAGGATAAGATCGGCTTCAATCAAAAATTCAGAGTCGGGAACTTCTTCCATAGTAGGTCTGGAACCATCCTCAGGGGTTATCCAATTTAACTTAACACAACGCAGTGCAGTGACATTGCCGTTATCATCACTGACAAATTCTTTGGTTGCAATAGAGAACATACGTATGTCATGTCCAAGATTTGCCATAGCCTCTTTGTGGGACGTGCTTGTCTTATATAAACGTGGAAATACGGGCCAAGGTTGAGAATTATCTCGCTCTTTTGGAGGCATGGGGAGAAGTTCGAGTTGAGTGACTTCGCTAGCTCCTTGGCGAAGAGACGTTCCAATACAGTCTGATCCGGTGTCGCCGCCACCGATGACCACAACTTTCTTGCCTTTGGCACTAATATCCATATCTGGATGAACAGTTAATCCGGAAACACGACGATTAGCTTGAGGTAAGAAGTCCATGGCAAAATGGATTCCTTTTAATTGTCGTCCGGAAATAGTTAAATCTCTAGGTTCGGTTGAACCACCGGTTAAGCAGATAACATCAAAGGAGTTTTTTAAATCATCCGCAGAAATATCTTTGCCGACATGAGTGTTCGTCCGAATAAGGACGCCTTCTGCTTTCATTTGTTCAGCGCGACGTTCGATGTAAGTTTTTGGAAGTTTATAATCCGGCACACCAAAGCGCATGGCACCGCCAATGGCTTCGTTACGTTCGAATAAAGTGACTTGATGACCTACACGAGCCAGTTGTTGGGCGGCGGCCATACCGCTTGGACCGGAGCCTACAATGGCGATTTTTTTTCCTGTACGGATTGCAGGAGGTTGAGGCTTGATCCATCCTTCTTCCCAACCGCGTTCGACAATGGCTAGCTCAATATCTTCTATTGAGACAGGGTCATCAATAATTCCCAAAACACAGGCGCTTTCACATGGTGCAGGACATATCTTTCCGGTGAATTCCGGAAAGTTGTTCGTTGTATGTAAAACCTGGAGTGCTTTTTTCCATTGGTCATTATAGACGAGGTCGTTAAAGTCGGGGATGATATTGCCTAACGGACATCCTGAACTACAAAATGGAATACCACAGTCCATACATCGGGCAGCTTGAGTCTTTATTTCCTCGCGTTCTTGGGGAATATAGATGTCGCTCCAGTGGGCGATACGTTCATTTTCATCCTTATAGGATCCGTTTTGTCGCTTATATTCTTTAAATCCGGTTAATTTTCCCATCGTGCCACCTCCTAAACGCTAGCAGCTTTAGCTGCACTTTCTTTGAGTATCTTTTTGTATGCTGGTGAGATCACTTTAACAAACTTTGGAAGATAGTTTTCAAAGTGGTCAAGAATTTCTTTGGCTTTTTCGCTGCCGGTATAAGTATGGTGATTTTCAATTAATGTTCTTAACATATCAATATCTTCAAAATGAATTACTTTTTCTGTGACGACAATCTGCTGATTACAGTGCTTGTCAGTAAAATCGCCGATTTCATCTAAGACATAAGCCATGCCGCCGCTCATACCTGCACCAAAGTTACGTCCGGTTTTGCCGAGGATAACAGCAACGCCTCCGGTCATATATTCACATCCGTGATCGCCCACACCTTCGACTACTGCTGTTGCACCAGAGTTTCTTACAGCAAAACGTTCCCCGGCGATGCCGTTAATATAGACTTCACCAGCGGTTGCACCATATAGAAGTGTGTTGCCGACGATAATATTATCATGCGCGCTAAAACGTGCATTTTTCGGAGGATAGACAATAAGTTTGGCGCCGGATAAGCCTTTGCCCATGTAATCATTACAGTCGCCCTCAAGCTCGAATGTCATTCCAAAAGTTGCAAAGCAACCAAAGGACTGACCTGCTGAACCTTCAAATTTATAATGGATGGTGTCTTCTGGCAAAAATTTTCCTTGAGTACTTTTGGTAATTTCCCCAGCAAGCATGGCGCCGACACTACGGTTTATATTGCGTATGGAATACGTGTTTTGAATTTTTAGACCGTTTTCTAGAGCTCCCTTTGCATCGGCAATGAGTGTTCGGTCTAAAATAGCGTCAAGACCATGGTTTTGCTTTGTAATACAGTGTCTTGCAATACGACGAGGTAGTTCTGGATTATATAGTATTTGGTTAAAATCAATTTTTGATGATTTCCAATTCAATACATCATAATTGGGTTCCAAAAGGTCAACACGACCAACCATTTCATCGATGGTTCGAAAGCCAAGTTCTGCCATATACTCTCGAAGCTCTTGCGCGATAAATGTGAAGAAGTTAATCACATGTTCAGGTTTTCCGGTAAAGTTCTTGCGAAGTTCAGGGTCTTGTGTAGCGACACCTACGGGGCAGGTGTTGTTTTGACATTTTCGCATCATGATACATCCGCTAACAACCAAAGCAGCTGTGGCAAATCCAAACTCTTCAGCCCCTAGAAGCGTGGCAATTGCAACATCGCGACCGGTTTTTAGTTGGCCATCAGTTTGAACAACAATACGCCCTCTTAAATCATTCATCAGTAGCGTCTGTTGTGTCTCTGCCAGACCAAGTTCCCATGGAAGTCCTGCGTATTTGATGGAGCTAATGGGCGCAGCACCGGTACCGCCGTCATGTCCTGAGATTAAAACAACATCAGCATGGGCTTTTGAGACTCCGGTTGCAACGGTACCGACACCGACTTCCGATACAAGTTTAACATTGATACGTGCATCTGGATTGATATTCTTAAGGTCAAAAATGAGTTGAGCTAAATCTTCAATCGAATAAATATCATGATGTGGTGGTGGAGAAATTAAGTCAATGCCTGGTGTAGAGTTACGTACTTTGGCAATAGCTTCAGTTACTTTATGTCCGGGCAAGTGACCGCCTTCGCCGGGTTTTGCTCCTTGGGCCATTTTAATTTGGAGTTCACTGCAATTGACCAAGTATTCGGCATTAACACCGAAACGAGCAGAAGCGACTTGCTTTATTGAACTACGCGTTTGAGCATTGTAAAGTCGATCGCTGGACTCGCCGCCTTCTCCTGAATTTGATTTTCCCCCGATTTGATTCATTGCTCGTGCAAGGTTTTCGTGAGCTTCTTTACTAAGAGAGCCAAAAGACATTGCACCTGTAGAAAAACGTTTGAGTATGTTTTCAAGAGGTTCAACCTCATCGATAGAGATAGGGGTTGAGGACTTGAATTTCAACAATCCGCGAATAGTGTTTAATCGAGTGGCTTGTTGATTGACATAGGATGAATATTCTTTGAATAGGTCATAGTCGTTGGTGCGACAAGAGTGCTGAAGCTTGTGAATAGTTTCGGGATTAAACAGATGATTTTCCCCGCCGCGTCGCCACTGTATGTTACCTCCTTCGAGTAAATTTGGATAAGGGTTTCGAAGGGGATTAAATGTATAGTGGTGACGTTTTGCCACTTCCTGAGCAATAATATCGAGATTAATCCCTTCGATTCGAGAGACTGTTCCCGGAAAATATGTGTTAACGGTATCGCTATCAATACCGACGGCTTCAAAAATTTGTGCACCATGATAGGACTGTAAAGTTCCAATACCCATCTTTGAATATATTTTCAATAAACCGTTACTTAGTGCATTGATGTAATTTTCCTGTGCATGCTCAACGCTGATAATATCATCGTTCATGTATAATCGGGACTCGACAAGGTGGTCGATGCTATCAAGGGCAACGTATGGGTTGATGGCATCAACGCCGTATCCAATGAGTAATGCCATATGCATAACGTCTCTTGCGTCACCGGTTTCAGCGATAATATCCACCTTGGTTCGTAATTTTTTGCGAATAAGATGATGGTGAACGCTTGCTGCAGCAAGTAAACTTGGAATAGGGGCGTCATATTTTTCCGTGCCTCGGTCAGAGAGGATAATAATGTTATATCCTTCATCAATGGCATTAACGACGTGTTGATTAAGTTTGTCTAGAGCGGACTTTAATCCGGGTCCTGCTTCGGTTATTGAGAATAATGTAGGAAGCTTGATGGAACGAAAATCTTTATGCTCAATGTGTACGAGTTTTTCGAAGTTGCCGTTATTGAGTATGGGTTGATTAAGCTCGATGAAGTTAATATCTTCATTTGCATTTAATTCGCCTAAAAGATTGCCGCGATCTCCAAGAAGTTGGATATTGGACATGACAAGTTTTTCGCGAATAGGGTCAATAGGTGGATTCGTGACTTGAGCAAATAATTGTTTGAAGTAATTGTATAGTAGCTGTGGCTTTTCGGAGAGAACAGCTAATGATGCGTCATTTCCCATCGAACCAATAGCTTCTTTACCAACACTTGCCATAGGGGCAATTATTTTTTTGAGTTCTTCTTCCGTATATCCAAACACTTTTTGGTATTGAAGCAAACGATGTTCTCCAAGGGGGATGATCTTATGTGGGAGTTCAAAGTCGCTAAGTGTTAATTTGTTGCGCTGTATCCATTCCTTGTAAGGTTTTTCAGATGTGAGATTTTTTTTGATTTCGTTATCTGAAATGATGCGTCCTTCATGGGTGTCAATCAAAAACATGCGTCCGGGTTTTAGTCGCCCTCGTTTAATTATTTTATCGTTATCAAAAGGAATAACGCCAGTTTCAGAAGCCATAACGACAAGATCATCATCAGTAATGGCATAGCGTGCAGGTCGTAGTCCGTTACGGTCAAGCAGTGCGCCGATTTGGACGCCATCTGTAAAGGCTACTGCAGCAGGGCCATCCCAAGGCTCCATTAAGCCGGCATGATATTCGTAAAAGCTTTTTTTATCTTCGTCCATAAACTCATGTCCCTGCCATGCTTCGGGAATTAAGATGCTCATTGCATGGGCAATGGATTTTCCGCTGGCAATCAGAAGCTCAAGTGCGTTATCTAGATTGGCAGAATCGGAGCCTTCAGGTTCGATGATTGGGTATAATTTTGAAATCTCATCACCGAACACATCGGATGTTAATATACCTTCTCGGGCATTCATCCAATTGACATTTCCCCGCAAAGTATTTATCTCGCCGTTATGGGCTAGATAACGAAATGGTTGAGCACGATCCCAAGAGGGGAACGTATTTGTTGAGTAGCGTTGATGAACAAGAGCGATAGCACTAATCATACTAGGATCACTTAGGTCTTCATAAAACTCTGGAATTTGAAAAGCTAGAAGTTGACCTTTATAGATCATTGTTCTTGATGAAAGGCTACATACATAAAATGCTTCACTATATTTGTGATTGGCTTGGCGGATAGCTTTTTCGATGCGTTTACGAACAATATATAGTTTGCGTTCAAATTCAAGGGAGCTATAGTCGCCGCGATGAATAAATAATTGATGTACTAACGGTCGTGTTCCCGCAGCTGTCAGTCCACAAGCTTCGGTGTTTTGAGGGACATTACGCCAACCAATAAGTTCGAGATTTTCTTTTTCTAAGACGCGTTCACAGATACCTTCACAAAAATATCTGGCATTTGGCTCTTGCGGCAAGAAAATCATACCGACGCCATAGTGTCCTTCTGGGGGAAGGTTAAATCCAAGCTCAACTGCTTTTTTTGATAAAAAGTCATGTGGGATTTGGATAAGAATGCCGGCTCCGTCACCTGTATTTGGGTCAGCGCCGACAGCGCCTCTATGATGCAGATTAGCAAGAATTTGTACACCTTGCTCTACGATGCTATGTGATTTTTGCCCTTTAATGTGTGCGACAAAGCCGACGCCACAATTGTCTTTTTCCATAACAGGGTCATATAATCCCTGCTTTGGAGGCAAACCATAAGAATTCTTCATTATTAATTCCTCCTAATCATTTTTGGTCAATAACTCTATGTAGTGATTATAGCATAATGAAAGATGGGGTTCAACAAAAAAATGAAAGAAGTGATAAGAAAAGTTGCAAAAATATTTTCTGTTAAAAATAAAAATATAAATGATGTTGGTTATCAATACGCCTAAAAGCTAATATAATCAAACTTTTGCAAAAGTGGTACTGTTAAGAACTACATGCAAACAAGGAAAAAAATAAAAAGATAAAAATAAATCTTGTAAGATAAAAACTTGCAAAAAACCCTCTTTTGGCTACGAAAACATGATGCTTTGACGAAAAACTATGAATGATGCTATAATCAAGGCACCAAATGAGACGAGGTATACCCAATGATATGGAAAAAACGATGGATAAAAAATACAATTTATTGCACTTTATTTGTGCTTTTATTTGCTCAAAGCAGCCTTTATCCTATAGCGAAAAGTGTTGTGGTGATGTCGGTTTACAGCAAAATGCATGAACGAGATTCATTCTTACATGAAGAAAAGATAGATATTCAAATGAAAGGGGGAGCGGCAACGTTTCAAAAAGATTTTTTTCCCTTTGTCATTACCTTTGATCCATCAGCTTCTTTTAGCCGTTATATCGGTGCGCCTGTAGACCTGACGATACTATACAATTTTGGAGCATTTGATATGCTTTATGGTGCTTCCACGCTTTACGATAAAAACTCTTCGTATTACAGTACTTTTTATGGGGCGTATGCGGTTCGCTATAAGGATTCTCAAGATATTTATGGATTAACTCAAGAAGGGGAGCCGGATATTGAGGCAATTACCAAAATTACAGATTTTGATTTGAAGCATCTCGTGTATAATAGTATTGGAAATGAGACTCCGCAGCTTGACTATCGCATAACAAAACAAGAGCGAACGATGGATATTGATGGACGTGAATTTATCATCTTTGATGCACAGCTTGACATGGAAGGGATGTGGCATCAATATGAAGAGGATTATATGGCTTATATTCAATATGGAAAGCCACCTCAAAATGCGCAAGGGGAATCTTTTGAAAGTCTAAAAGGCTATGGACGAATCTATTTACACTATGATCAAGAAGAGCGTATTAGTTATTTCTTTTATATTATTACCCCAGATGAGCAAACATTAGCATCTACAGAAAAAGAATTTATTCAAACAGCAAAAATTACAAAAAAACATTGACAACGCAATGGAATGTGTTATTATATGTGTAATGTTAAAGGCAATGAATGTGTTTAAGTAAACTTATATTTTCATTCAGAGAGAAGATGTCAGAGGCTGAAAGCATCTTTATGTACCTATATAAGTTGAAATTCCCACACGAGCTGTAGTACTGAACAAGCACAAGCTTTGATAAGTCTATCGTGATTCACGCGTTAAGTGATTCCTAAGTGTTCGTCAAGCGAAAACAAGGGTGGTACCGCCGAGTCTCGGTCCCTTATTGGGATGGGGATTTTTTTGTGTCTTTAAACAAATGTTTTATATTAACACTATCGCTGGGAGAAAATGAGGTGCGACCTCTTAACTCAGATTGTATTTATGAAAGGAGTAATTATGCAAAACAAACTTAATGAAATTAAGCAAAAAGCTGTTGAAGCAATACAAGCTTCAACGGATCTAAAAAAACTTGATGATGTTCGTGTAGCAATACTAGGGAAAAAAGGAGAGCTTACAAGTGTTTTACGTGGAATGAAAGACTTGACAAATGAAGAGCGACCTATTGTTGGAAAGATGGCCAACGAAGTTCGCAGTGACATCGAAAAAGCGCTAGAAGAAGCCAAGGTGGTTATTTCTCGAAAACAGCGTGAATTAAAACTTAAAAAAGAAGTAATCGATATTACACTACCGGCAAAGAAAAGAGAACTTGGACATCGTCATCCGATGACAGTGGTTCTTGATGATATAAAAGATATTTTTATCGGGATGGGATACTCTATTGCTGAAGGACCTGAGATTGAAAATGCTTATTATAACTTTGATGCGTTAAATATACCTGAAGAACATCCGGCAAAAGATGAACAAGATACGTTTTATTTTAATGAAGAGATGATGCTTCGAACAGCGACTTCACCGGTGCAGGTGCATGTCATGGAAAAAGAAAAACCGCCGATTCGCATCATTGCTCCTGGACGTGTATTTAGATCGGACGAAGTTGATGCAACCCACTCACCGGTTTTCCATCAAATTGAAGGATTGGTTATTGATAAAAACATTACCATGGGTGATTTAAAAGGTGCGCTTGAAGTCTTTATCAAACAATTATATGGAGATTCAGTTAAAGCCAAGTTTAGACCTCATTTTTTCCCATTTACTGAACCAAGTGCAGAGATGGATATCTCATGTGTTATGTGTAATGGTGAAGGATGTAAAGTGTGTAAAGGGACAGGTTGGATAGAAATCCTTGGTTGTGGAATGGTCCATCCAAAAGTGCTTGAAATGTCGGGGATTGATCCTAAAGAATATAGCGGATTTGCATTTGGGATGGGTCTTGAACGAATCACCATGCTTCGCTATGGAATTGAAGACCTACGATTGTTCTATGAAAATGACATACGATTCTTGAAACAGTTTTAATAAATAGATGGAGGTAGATTATGAACATTTCAATGAAATGGCTGCGTGAATATGTTGACGTGGATTGGGATATTGATGCTTTTTGCGATGCAATGACAATGGCAGGCACAAAAGTAGAGACATATGAAGAATTAGGAAAAGAAATTACCAATGTAGTTGTAGGAAAGATTTTGCAAATTGAGGCACACCCCGATGCGGACAAGTTGGTTGTGACAAAAGTTGATGTTGGCAGTGAGGTTATTCAAATTGTCACAGGTGCTAACAATATTTCGGAAGGTGATTATATACCGGTGGCATTACCGGGAGCCGAGCTTGCACAAGGACTTAAAATTAAAAAAGGGAAGCTTCGTGGTGTGGAATCTAATGGTATGATGTGCTCAGTTGAAGAATTGGGGCTATCACGTGAAGATTTTGCTGAAGCGCCAGAACATGGCATCTATCTTTTTGATGAGCCAAAAGAATTGGGGAGTGATGTAAAACCTCTTTTTGGTTTGGGAGACATTGTTGTTGAATATGAGATTACGTCCAATCGTTCAGATTCATTTAGTGTTATCGGTGTTGCTCGTGAAGCGGCAGCTGCCGTAAATAAACCACTTAAAATGCCTGCGACGCAATATACCACCTATCCGGGAAATATTGATGAGAAGATGAAAGTGTTTATTGAAGATACAGAGCGTTGTTATCGCTTTGTCGGAAAGGTTATTACCGAAGTCAATATCCAAGAATCGCCAAAATGGTTAAAAGACCGTCTGCGTTCATGTGGAATCCGTCCGATTAATAATCTGGTCGATATTACAAACTTTGTTATGCAGGAAATGGGACAACCTATGCATGCCTATGACTTGGATTTGTTAGATTATAATGAGATTCATGTTCGTGCAGCAAAAGAAGGTGAAGTCTTAGAAACGTTAGATGGTGTTAAGCGTGAACTAGATCCTTCAATTACAGTGATTGCAGATAAAGAAAAAGCAATTGGCCTTGCAGGTATCATGGGTGGAGAGGCAACAAAAGTTTTAGAAACGACAAAAACGATATTTTTTGAAGCGGCGACATTTAATGGAACAAATATACGAAAAGGTTCAAAAAAATTAGGATTGCGCTCGGACGCTTCTACGAAGTTTGAAAAGCACCTTGACCCTAATCTTGCATCTTTGGCGATGGAGCGTGCTTGTCAGCTTATAGACTTACTAGGCGCAGGAAAAGTCATGGAAGGTGTTATTGATGTATATCCTGTAGTACGTCAAGAACGTCATATCACATATGATGTAGAACGTATTAATCAAATTGTTGGTATCAAACTTTCGGAAGACGAAATGCTTGCTATTTTTAAACGCTTAAGTTTTGGCATTGATAAAGAGGCGAAAGAAGTTATTGTGCCAACGTTTAGATCAGATGTTGTTGGTATTGCTGATTTGGCAGAAGAAATTGCAAGAATGTATGGATATGATCGAATTCCTACAACGCTAGAGTCAGGGACGCCTACTGTTGGTAAAAAGAACAAGAAACAAAAAATTGAAGATATTACCAAGCAAATTATGGAAGCATCCGGTATTAGTGAAACCATAAGCTATTCTTTTGAAAGCCCTAAAGCATATGATAAACTCGGTATTGATTCAAACCATCCGTTGCGCCAATATGCAACAATATCTAATCCGTTAGGAGAAGATTTTTCTGTAATGCGTACCTTAACGATTAACGGAATGTTAAATGTTTTGGCAACAAATTATAATCGTCGTAATGAAAATGTACGCTTATATGAACTTGGTAAAACATACGTACCAAAAGCTTTGCCATTAAAAGACTATCCTGTTGAAGCGGAGTTTTTAACTATTGGAGCTTATGGAGAAATTGATTTCTTCGATATGAAGGGAATTATTGAAACACTTTTAACTCGACTTGGCGTTGTTGATGGGGTGAGCTACGATGCAGATATTGATATGCCGTTTTTGCATCCGGGCCGTCGAGCGAAGATTATGTATGACAAAATGGAATTAGGTTATCTGGGTGAAGTGCATCCTGAAACAGCGGATAATTATGATCTTGGACAGCGTAATTATATCGGTGTAGTCAGTATTGAAGTATTGACAAAGATTGCGAATCTCATGCGTGCATATGAACCTATAGCAAAATATCCTGCAATGCATCGAGATCTTGCGCTCCTTGTTAAAGATGATATATTAGTTGGTCAGATTGAATTTTTCATTAAACAACGTGGGGGTAAAATCCTTGAAGGGTATAAACTATTTGATGTGTATCAAGGTGAACAAATTGAAGAGGGATATAAGTCAGTAGCATACTCGCTTACATTTAGAGCTAAAGACCATACATTAAGCGAAAAAGAAGTGAGCAAGGCAATGGATAAAATTTTAAAGGGCCTTGAATTTGAACTTGGAGTAACGCTTCGACAATAAACAAAAAAAGCTGTTGCAAATGCAACAGCTTTTTTTATGCCCTTATAAAGTGTTTGCTCATCAAAAAATGAAGAAAAAATATTTGCAATGACATATTTTGGGTTAAAATGACATTGACAATGAAATAAAGATATGATAAAATCAAAAAAAGTCAAATAAAACCATTATCACTCAAATAAAATCATTTCAACGCAGAAAAAGAGAAAAATGATAGAATATAGATACTGCGAATGACACAAGATGGGATATTGTCGTTTGTGGAAAAAATAAGGGTAAGGAGAAAAAATAATGAAAATGATACGTCAAGAAAAATTATATGATTACATTAACAAAAAAGGGGCTACACCGATTGATGAATTGGTAGAGGTTTTAAAAGTATCAAAATCTACAGTGGTTCGCGATGTCAATGAGATGGAAAAAGAAGGCAAGGTAGTCAAGTTGCATGGAGGTGTCAAGCCTGTAACAGAAGATTTATCATATGAACCACAGTATTTAGATAAAATGAACAGTAATAGTGAGATTAAGAAAAAAATTGCTCAAGAAGCGATGGCATATATTTTGGATAACTCAACAATTATTTTAGCCTCAGGAACGACAACAATGGCTATTGCTGAGCTTATTAGTGAAAGCAAGCATTTTACAAATATAACGATTATTACGAATGATTTGCAAATTGCATATAGACTTGCGTCGGTAAAACATGTGAGCTTATTTATCATGGGTGGACAGTTGCGTCAAGATGTATACAGCATTGTTTCGCCGTTTTCCGCGTCGGTTTTGGAATATTTAAATGCAGATATCTTTTTTTGCTCAGCAGATGCAGTTGATTTTACAGTAGGGGTAACCAATAACGAAAGCTTAGAAGCTTTAGTGAAAAAACAAATGATTGATATTTCTAAAAAAACAATTTTAGTCGCAGACAAAACGAAATTCAACAAGATAAAATTGATTAAAGTATGTTCCATGGATAAGTTGGATATAGTGATTACCAATTATCCGATTGATAAAAAAATACGCGAAGAATTACCAGAACCTTTAGAATGGATCGAAGTATAAAAAATCACATATATGAAAGGAGCATTATGTTAAAAGAATATTTGAAGGAGTTATCGTTACTTGATGGAATTAGTTCAAGAGAAGAAGAAATCATCGACTATATGTATGAAAAATTCAAACACAACAGTAAGAATGTAACTGTGGATCGAATAGGTAATATTACCTGCAAATTTGATGCAAAACCATCGATTCAAAACCCGAAAAAAGTTGTGTTGTTCGCACATATGGATGAAGTGGGAATGATGATACGCAAAATTGATGAACATGGTTTTTTGTTTATTGAACGTGTCGGAGGGACATATACAAAAACACTTCCAGGGACACGTGTGAAAGTCGTGACTTCAGAAAATAAAAAAATTGATGGTGTCGTAGGTGTTAAAAGTTACCACTTTGCAAGTCAAAAGGAACGTGAAACATTAAGCGATATTCAAGAACTATATATCGATATAGGAGCAACTTCTTTTGATAATGCTACTGATATAGGCGTACATGTGGGAGATTATGCAGTATATTCCTCTGAGTTTGTTGAGTTAAACAATGCAATAGTTAGTGGAAAAGCGATGGATGATCGTGTGGGATGCGCTGTTTTGCTTGATTTAGCGGATAAACTAAAAAATAAAGCGTTGGAATGGGAAGTTTATTTGGTCGCTTGTGTGCAAGAAGAGTTTAATATTCGAGGCGTATTGCCGGCAATTAAACGTATATCGCCGCAAGTGAGTATAGGAATTGATATTACTATTAGTTGTGACACTCCAGAAGGTCAATATAATGATATCAAATTAGGTGGCGGAGTGGCATTAACGTATATGAATTATCATGGAAAAGGTACGTTGGCAGGCGTATTGCCGGATATTAAATTAGTGCGACATCTAGAAAATATATGTACGGAGCATGGACTTGAGTTTCAACGGGAAATTGCACGGGGAGTGATTACAGAAAATGCTTTCTTAATTTTTGAAGGTGAAGGAATCTCTGTGGCGAATGTTTCGATTCCAGCTCGAAATGTACACACATCCATCGAAGCGATTCATATGAAGGATGTAGAGGCGACGTCGGATTTATTATATCAATTTACTAATAAATTAAACATGACAATGGACTTTGGAAAAATTAAGGAGGAGCAAGATGTGGACTAAGGAGTTATTGAAAGTTGAAAAACCAATTATTGCAATGTGTCATTTTAGAGCGTTACCGGGAGACCCCTATTTTGAAAAAGAAAAAGGAATGGAATATGTTATTGAAATGGCGCGAAAAGAATTCCTTGCACTACAAGAAGGCGGCGTTGATGCCGTTATGTTTTCTAATGAATTTAGTTTACCTTATTTAACAAAAGTCAAGCCGGAGACGACAGCTGCAATGGCGAGAATAATTGGTGAATTAAAGGCAGACATAAAAATACCTTATGGTGTTAATGTGCTTTGGGATCCAATTGCTTCTATAGATTTAGCGGCAGCAACAGATGCGGTATTTATTCGTGAAATCATGAGTGGTGCCTATGCAAGTGATTTTGGAATTTGGGATACGAATGTTGGAGAGACAATTCGCCATAAGTCGCGACTAGCCCCCGATTTAAAGTTGCTATTTAATATTGTGCCAGAAGCAGCAAAGTATTTGGCAGAGCGTGATATAGAAGAAATTGCAAAAACAACAGAGTTTAACAATAAACCCGATGCAATTTGTGTTTCTGGAATCACAGCCGGGGCAACAACAGACACAGAAGTTCTACAAAAAGTTAAGCATGCGGTTAAAGATACACTGGTTTTTGCCAATACTGGATGTAGATTAGATACAATCGAAAAAATCTTGTCAATTGCAGATGGAGCGGTTGTGGGAACAACATTTAAAGAAGATGGTGATTTTAATAAACATGTAGATATCGAACGGGTAAAGCAATTTATGGATAAAGTACATTCCTTTAGAGCTTAGTCATACATAGGAATTGACACATAGAATAGGAGAAATAAATGACGAATCGCTATTTTATGGGAATTGATATTGGGACATATTCAACAAAAGGGGTTATAACTGATCAGATCGGTACCATCTTGTGTTCTAAGGTTATCCAGCATAATATTATTACTCCAAAGCAAGGATATGTAGAACATGATCCGATAAAGACCTGGTGGGAAGAATTTTGCTTAATCAGTAATAGCCTTATCCAAGAGACAAATATCAATCCGATAGATATTAAGGCTGTTGGAGTTAGTGCAATCGGTCCATGTTGTTTGCCGGTAGATAAAGAATGTAAACCTTTAAGAAATGCCATCTTATATGGGGTAGATACAAGAGCTGTTAAAGAAATAGAGTGGCTTAACAAAACCATAGGCGAAGAAATTATCTTTGAACAGTGTGCCAATGCTTTAAGTGCGCAAGCGGTTGGTCCTAAGATTCTTTGGATAAAAAATAATGAACCAAGCATATATCAAAAGGCACATATGTATTTAACATCGACGTCCTTTATTGTTGCAAAACTAACGGGAAACTACGTTATCGATCATTATACAGCAAGTGCATTTTCGCCTCTATATAATTACAAAAAGCAAGCTTGGGATTCTAAGCTATGTGAAGGTATTGTTAAGATTGAACAATTACCGCAGGTTAAATGGACTACAGATATTGCAGGAAAGATAAATGCGCAGTCCGCCGCTGAAACGGGGCTGCATGTGGACACAGAGGTTATCGTTGGTACAGCTGATGCGGCGGCTGAAGCCGTTAGCGTCGGGGTAACAGAACCAAAAGAAATGATGCTCATGTATGGAACGACCCATTTTATGATTGGGGTAGCAGATAAGCCTATTGTAGATCCAAGAATTTGGGCGGGACCATATTTATTTAAAGATACATATGCTGTTATGGGAGGATTGGCAACATCAGGAGCATTGACCGTTTGGTTCAAAGAAAATTTTGCAAAGGAATTGATAGAAAAAGAAAAGATGGGAGGTGAAAATGCATTTGCGCTTTTGGCTAAGGAAGTTTCAAATGTTGCCGTAGGATCTAATGGAATTATTGTTTTGCCGTATTTTAGTGGAGCGCGTACGCCAATTAATAATCCAAATGCCAAAGGTTTAATATTTGGATTGAATATTATGCATAAGCGTGAAGAAGTCTATCGAGGATTATTAGAAGGGGTTGCATATGCAATTAGTCAAAATATCGAAATATTCGATGAAGTTGGTCTTGATATCCAAAACATATTTTCAGTTGGTGGGGGCACAAACAATGTGTGCTGGATGCAGATTATCAGTGATTGTTGTGCGAGGGAACAATGGGTTTTACGTCATAGGATAGGCGCTTCTTATGGAGATGCTTTTTTGGCAGCATTGGGAAATGGAACAGTCAATAATCGGATGGACATTAAATCATGGAACAGTATTGAAAAGAAAATAAAACCAAATAGTGTCAACACACAAAAATACAAAAGTCTCATGAAAAAGTATCTAGAGTTATATTGTGCTACAAAAAAACTAATGGATTAAAAAAGGAGAGCTTACTATATGAAAAAAAAGGTATTTGTATTACTTATGGTGTTTGTATTAGTTGTCAGTGGATGCACAAGTGGAAATGAATCTTCAACGACGCAAAATCCGGAAAACCAGGGGGCGTCTAACGAACAATCAACAGAAGATCAAAACCAAGTAGAAGAAAATACGGCGGAAGAAACGAACGAAACAAATGCAACCAATGCGACGTACACCATCGTAACTATACCCAAATTGGTGGGGATTGGATGGTTTGATCGTATGGAAGAAGGGGTGAACTGGTTTGCACAAGACACAGGTCATGATGTCTATCAAACAGGACCGACAGAAGCTGACCCTGCACTACAAGTTCAGTTTATCGAAGATGCAATTGCTCAAGGTGTCGATGCAATATGTGTGGTTCCTTTTTCTGTAGAGGCTGTTGAACCAGTATTAAAAAAAGCAAGGGAACAAGGGATTGTTGTTGTTACACATGAAGCTTCTTCTATTGAAAATGCGGATTATGATGTCGAAGCGTTTGTAAATACTGAATATGGGGCAGAATTTATGAAGCGTTTGGCAGAAGGCATGGGAGAAGAAGGCGAATATACAACATTTGTTGGAAGTTTAACATCAAAAACACATAATGAGTGGGTTGATGGAAGTACGGCTTTACAAGAAGAAGCCTATCCAAATATGATGGTTGTTTCCAATAAAAATGAAAGTAATGATGATATCTTAGTGGCATATAACAAGACAAAAGAATTATTAAATGCCTATCCAAATTTAAAAGGTATTCAAGGAAGTGCAGGTACAGATGTTGCAGGAGCAGCTCAAGCAGTGGAAGACCTTGGATTAAGTGGAAAGCTAACATTGGTAGGTACAAGTGTACCATCGGCTTCAGCAAAATACATTGATAATGACACCATTTCAAGTATTGGATTTTGGGACCCTGCAGAAGCTGGATATGTGATGAATCAAGTAGCTGTTGCTGTACTAGAAGGTCGAACAATTGAAGATGGGCATGACTTTGAACGTCCGGGTTATACAGATATATCTTTGGATGGAAATGTTATCTATGGATCAGCATGGGTATTTGCAGATAAAAGCAATGTACATGATTTTACGTACTAAGTTAAGATAATAGGCTAAATAGGATAAATAGGATATAGCACTTTAACAAGTGCTATTCCTATTATAACTTTGAGTTCGTTAAATGTAAAAGGAGCTGGATATGGATAATACGATGATTATAGAAGCTAAGAATATAAAAAAGACATTTGGAGGCGTACAAGCTTTAAAAGGTGTTGACTTTAAAATACGAACAGGCGAAATCCACTGTCTTGCAGGCGAAAATGGATCAGGAAAATCAACATTGATTAAAATAATTTCAGGGGAATATACTCCGGATTCTGGAGAAATCATCATTGGAGAAAAGAAATACAACAACATAAAACCAAGGGAAGCAATTCATAATGGGGTTCAAGTCATATATCAAGATTTTTCAGTGTTTCCTAATTTGACGGTTGCAGAGAATATTGCTGCATCTCATGAACTTGCACAAAATAAGAAAATTGTCAATTGGAAGAAAATTAAGGGGTTAGCAGTACAAATTATTGAAAAGTTAAATCTTCACTTAGATGTCGATGCATATGTAGAAAATTTATCAATTGCAGACAAGCAATTAGTAGAAATATGCAGAGCATTGATTCAAGATGCCAAAGTCATCATCATGGATGAACCGACAACGGCGTTAACCAAAAAAGAGGTAACAGCCTTATTTAAGGTTACCAGTGAGTTGAAAAAACAAGGATTGGCGATAGTATTTGTTAGTCATAAAACTGAAGAAGTCTTTGGATTTGCAGATAGATTAACAATTTTTAGAAGTGGGAAAAATGTTGTTTCAGAAGAGATCGCATTTTTTAATCGAATGAATTTTTCACAATATATGACAGGCAGAGAGTTAAAAGACCATAGTTTCGATATTGAAATCAACCCGGAAAATATATTGTTTGAAGTGAAAAATATCTCTCGCAACAAAGAGTTTGAGAATATTTCATTTTCGCTTTGTGAAGGCGAAGTATTAGGAATTACAGGGCTTTTAGGATCAGGAAGAACAAAGCTTGCTAATGCTATTTTTGGCTTAAGCAAGATTGAAAGCGGTGAAGTATATGTCCAAGGGAAAAAAGTTGAAATTCACTGTGTTCGTGACGCAATAAAAAATAATATTGCCTATGTTCCAAGTGACCGTTTAACCGAAGGGCTATTTTTACCTCGATCAATTGAAAATAATTTGATGGCCGCTTCGTTAGGGCAATATATTGGAAAATTGAATATGATTAACTGGCGAGACGTATCTCAAAAAGTGAAAAGTCTAATGGCGAGTATGAATGTTGTGGCACCATCTGCGAAACTGCCGATTCAGGCATTGTCCGGTGGAAATCAACAACGTGTATTGATTGGAAAATGGCTGAATATCAATCCGGATATTATTATAATGAATGGTCCTACAGTTGGCGTTGATATAGGATCAAAAGATGACATCTATACGATTATTTCTGACATGGCCCAAAAGGGTATTGGAGTCATTATTATTTCGGATGACTTGCCTGAGCTTATCCACAACTGTAATCGAATTATGGTGATGAAAAACGGAAGAATTATTCATGAATACCAAAGCGAAGACCTCAGTGAACAGATGCTTAGTGAGACTTTAGGAGAAGCTTAGAGAAAGGAATAAATATATGAAATTGAAATTGTTATGTTCCAATGAATTTATTTTAGCGGTGATTATTGTGATTTTGGCTTTGGTCATAGGAATCAATAATCCGGTGTTTTTAACCTTTGGTAATTTTATTACCTTACTAAAAAGCAGTATTGTCATGTACATATTTGCCTTATGTGTAACCATAGTCATGGTATCTGGTGGCATTGATGTGTCTTTTCCGGCTATTGCAGCGACGAGCTCATATGTGACGGTGCTTACGCTTTTAAAAACAGGCTACAACGGATCCATTTTCTTTGTATTCTTGATGTCGGCTTTAATTGGTATGGCTTTGGGATTGATTAATGCAATTATTATTTATGAGTTTAAGGTTCCAACGTTGATTGCTACATTAAGTACATCTGCCATTTATGTAGGAGCGATTGGTACATACTTAGGTGGACTAAAAGAAATCTATCAAATACCTGCAATTTTAGAAGCATATCATTCTAGAAATTTAATTACAACAGTAAATGCAGAAGGAATAAAATTTTCCTTGCCGGAGTCCTTTTTGATTTTGGTTGTCCTTACAGCCGCCACGTGGTTTGTTTTGCGATATACATATATGGGACGTGGCATTTATTCCATTGGTGGTTCGAAAAAATCAGCACGACGTGCGGGATATAATTTGCGTCTGATTTCATACTTTATTTATATTTATGTGGGTTTGATGTCAGGAATTGCCGGTATCATTTTTGTTACCTTGCTTCGAGCGTCCAGTGTACGAAGCTTTTTGGGACAAGAATTAATCATTATTGCCGCAGTCGCAATGGGTGGTGCCCGAATAACAGGTGGTAAGGGCAGTGTGCTTGGAGCTATTTTGGGAATAACGATTATTGTAATTATTAAGAACAGTTTGATTTTGCTAGGAATAACCTCAGAGTGGCAAACATTTTTTATTGGCGTATTTATTCTTTTAGGAATTGGTGTATCTGCGTACAGAAATAAGCAAATAGCATGATATGGAGGGTTATATGAAAGCTTTTCTTATGAACATTAAAAAAAATGAAAACGATATAAAGCTATTTCGATTGATTGTTGCAATGTTGACTATTTTTATTGTCTTGGTCATTGTATTACCCGATAAATTTTTAACATTAAACAACTTAAAATCTATGGCATTTCAATTCCCTGAGATTGGGATCTATGCGTTGGCAATGATGTTGGCGATGATGTCAGGAGGTATTGATTTATCAATTGTTGGGATTGGAAACTTATCATCTATTGTCGCGGTTTTTACAATGACGAGGGTACTTAATCCCGAGACAACATCACTCAACATATATTTAGTCATGATAATTGCAGTGATTATAGGGCTGCTGACCGGAGTCCTTTGTGGTGTGCTCAACGGGATTTTAATTACGAAGATCGGTATCATTCCCATATTGACCACATTGGGGACAATGCAGATTTTTACAGGTCTTGCAACGGGACTAACAAAAGGAAGTGCAGTTTTTGGGTTGCCCGAGCAATATGCGGTGATAGGAAATGGTTATATTTGGATTTTTCCTATACCGTTAGTTATCTTTACATTCATGGCATTACTCGTTACTTTTGTTTTGAAAACACAAGCCCTTGGATTTAATTTAAAGCTTTATGGGACGAATGCTAAGGCGGCCAATTTTTCAGGAATTAGAAACGATCTCGTCGTCATAAAAACATACGCCTTAGGTGGTTTTTTAGCTGCGGTATCGGGGCTAACTATTGTTGGAAGAACGGTATCGGCCAAAGCAGATTATGGCAATAGCTATACATTGATGGCGTTGCTAATTGTTATCTTGGGTGGGGTATTACCTGAAGGAGGATTTGGTAAGGTCAAAGGGGTGTTTTTTGCGGTAATTACATTACAGATCATATCAAGTGGTTATAATTTGCTACGATTTGATCAGTACTTTAAGAATTTTTCCTTTGGCTTACTCGTGGTTGTCTTAATGATTATGAATTATCGCTTGTCGCGAAAATAAAACTGAATAACTAAGATGATGTATAAGAAAGTGAATGATAAAATGTGTGTGAATGTAACAAAAGATGCAAAAAAACAAATAATCTTTTTTTGTGATATTGATGGAACAATAGTAAAAGGAGAGATGGAGATACCACCTATTGTTATAGAAGAGGCAAAAAAATTCATGGATTTGGGTGGAATATTATGTTTATGTACAGGAAGAGCGCCGATATCGGTTAGTAAAATTGCAAAAAAATTAGAAGTCAATGGTCCAAGCGTTTTATATTCAGGTGCCGCTGGATTTGATTTTTCGAAAGGCAGTTATGTTTGGTGTGATACGTTTAGTGAAAATATAAAAGCGCATATTGAAGAACTTCTTAACAAATATCCGACAATAAGTGTTCAAGTATATACAAAAGAACGCATCTATCTATTGAGGACGAATGCTATTTTGACAAATAAAGGCGTTAAAGCGGAATTGTCAAAAACTGTCTCGCGGCTATCGGACATAGATAAGGATGAAGAAATTATTAAAATAGTGTTGACAGATGAAGATATAAGGATGTTGGAAAATAGCAGACAAGAAATTTTTAGTTCTTCGGAATATATATTTGAGTTTGCAAGTAAACATTTTGTTGAGGTTATTCCTAAAACAGCAGGAAAAGACAGGGGAGCGCAAAGAATTATAGAGCACTTTGGACTGGACAATCCGATGATTATCTCAGCAGGGGATGCAATGACAGACTTGCCGCTTTTAAAGATTTCAGATATTTCTTTTGCTCCTCAAGACGCGGACAAAAAAGTTCTTGAAGCTGTAACCTATGTGTTTTCATCGTATAAGACAGGTGGAGTGGCACAAGCATTTAAAAAAGCTTCTGAACTTATTTAAGAGCAAAGCGACGTTGTCGCTTTGCTCTTTATTATGTTTTGATACGATATTGCTTTGGTGTAATTCCTGTAACTTTTTTAAAGATGGTTGTAAAATAGTTTTGATTATTAAATCCAACAGCTAAAGCAATATCTAAAATAGATTGATCGGTTGTTTTTAATAAGTATTGGCTTTCTTTAATACGTATATGATTTACATAATCGGCAAAGGCAAGGTTCATTTCTTTTTTAAATAAAGAAGAAAAGTAATTTGGCGATAAACCGATATAGTCAGCAACTTCTTGTAAACGAATAGCCTCTGAAAGATGATTATGCACATATTTTGAAGCTTTTTTTATGACGCCCACATGATTAATTGAATCAATATGTAAGACGCTGTTTGTATACTTGCTAATCATATCTTCTACCACCGTCATTAATTCTTGGGAGGTTTTAGATGATTTAATAGCTTCAATAAACTGGTGAGATAACTCAATGGCATAATCGGCGTCCACACTTGACTGAATTACCTTTCTGGAAAGTAATGTGTTAAGGATGATCGCGTTAAACTGGTTATCTATAAACCCGGTTGTTGAATAATCAGAAAAAGCAGGGCGAAGGTGCTCATAATACAATGCAAAAACCTGTTCGACGTCGCCGTTGCCTACTTTGTCCAAAAACAATAATTCAAAGTCAAAATTTAAAAAGTTTGACAAAGTATCTTTGGAATGTGTATCAAGCATAGGTGTCATACGTGCTTGGTCAGTGTTTTCGCTGTCAGGTTTTACTGTTGAGGTCTTTTGGGAGTGGTTAGATTCAAGAAGCGTAATGAATGTCTTTTCTATATGAAATAGATGGGTTTTTGAGAGGGTTGGAATTTTGGAAAAAATGCCTTTGAAACGATGGCGTTCGCTTAGGGCTAAGTCCTTAGATTGTATGATTTGATTAAGCTGATGTTCGGACAATGTAGATTCTAAAAATGGACCCAGTGCAATAAAACCATAAAAATTATTGTTATGTATTAGAGGAAAGCTTAAGTAATGTACGCCATAACTTGATTTAAATAAAATAGGAGTGGTTGAAAGTGGAAGGTTTTGATCCATATAGGTCATATATTCAGTATATATATCTGAATATTGGGCGAACAGCTCGTGCCCTGTGCCATAAGTCTTCAATTGCTTTTTTTGTTGATTGAACAAGCTTATTGAAATCCCAAAACTGTAGTGGGCAGATTTCATGATTTCGTATAGGGCGCCAAGATCCAGTTTGTTATTAGAAATCAGATGAGAAAGAGTATACATATTAATCACTCCTTATTTTCTTAAAACCGGTTAATAGAGAACGAATATTAATTTATATACTATAGTTTACATGAAAATAATTGAATTGTATAGTATTTTATACTTTCAGTGTAGAAACTTTTTCTGAAAAGTGGTACAATAAAGTTTGCTGAAAGGAGTAACATATGAACGTAAACGAATTTTATTTTGACTTGCCGGAGCACTTGATTGCTCAAGAGCCTTTGAAGGAGCGAACGGCATCTAGACTGATGGTTCTTGACCAAGAAAAAAAGACAATTGAACATAAGAAGTTTCGAGATTTAATAGATTTTTTAAATGAAGGCGATTGTTTGGTTCTTAACAATACGCGTGTACTTCCGGCAAGGCTTATTGGAGAAAAGGCAGATACGGGAGGTAAAGTCGAGTTTTTATTATTAAATAGAAAAAATAATAATGAATGGGAAGTGCTCGTAAAACCAGGAAAAAAGGCAAAGGTTGGTGCACGGATAACTTTTGGTGGTGGTATGTTAAAGGCAGTTGTCCAAGAGGTGGCTCCTGGCGGTAACCGTATTGTCAAATTTGAGTTCGAAGGCATCTTTGAGGAAGTTCTAGATCGATTGGGAACGATGCCCTTGCCACCCTACATAAAAAAAGAGCTCGATGATCAAGAGCGCTATCAAACAGTTTTTTCAAAGCATACCGGTTCGGCAGCAGCACCTACGGCAGGCTTGCATTTTACTAATGAATATTTGGATGCAATTAAACAAAAAGGTGTGCATATTGCGTATGTGACACTGCATGTTGGTTTGGGAACATTTCGTCCGGTCAAAGTGGATAATATCCTAGACCATGAAATGCACTCTGAATATTGCTATATTAAAGAAGAAGACGCTCAAGTGATTAATTCGACTAAGGAAAATGGAAAGAAAGTATTTGCGGTGGGGACAACAAGTCTTCGAACTTTGGAGTCCTTAAGCGATGAACATGGACGGATAGAAGCAAGATCAATGTGGACGGATATTTTTATATATCCGGGGTATACATTTAAAATCATCGACGGTCTCATCACCAATTTTCACTTGCCGGAATCAACACTAATCATGTTGGTCTCTGCACTTGCCGGAAAAGACTATGTCTTAAAGGCATATCAAGAAGCTATACATGAAAAATATCGTTTCTTCAGCTTTGGAGATGCGATGATTATAAAATGAGGTATAAAATGAAAAAAATAATGGCAGAAGTATTGGAATATGTAAAAATTATCATTATTGCATTGCTAATTACAAACTTTCTTAATGTGTTTGTGTTTAGTTTATCGGAAGTTAGACAATCATCCATGGAGACGACACTCATGGAAAATGATCAACTCGTTGTTGAGCGTTTGTCGTATAGTTTTGGCGAGCCAAAGCGTGGGGATATTATTGTGTTTATTGACGAGCTTGAAGTCAAAAATACAATTCCAGCAAGAATTAAACGATTATATGAAGATATGCTGTCAAAAATTCGCCAAAAAGACGGACATTTACGCTTAGTTAAACGGGTTATCGGGCTGCCAGGCGACGAAATCAATATAGAAGATGGCTATGTATTTGTGAATGGACAACGTCTGGAAGAGGAATATTTATCTGTACCTACAAATGCAAAAAGTTTGGATTATCCTTTGCTGGTTGAAGAAGATCATTATTTTGTATTAGGGGATAATAGAACAGTAAGCTTAGACAGTCGAGATTTTGGAAGTGTTCCTATCGAAAAGATTGAAGGACGTGTAATGTTTCGCTTCTGGCCGCTCAACAAAATGGGACTATTAAAATAAAGCACAGAAAGAAGAGAGAATATGCTATTAAAAAATAAACTTTCTCTATTGGGAATTGTTATTTCAGTGTCAAGTTTAATCATCTATCTATTGTTGCATGTGCTGGCATTAAAGGATATGGGTTTGCTCTTGTTTATTTTTGGAGCAGTGGCTCTTGTGAGTCACCAAACCACTATTTGGTGGATTTTTTATCGATTTGCAGTAACAAGGCAACGGATGAAAAACCGCCTACAGTTTATGCATCAAGTGGCGCTGGGTGTTACATTTGGATTCACTTTTTTATATATTGGAGTCAACGTTTTATGGGGAATGGGGCTTTATGAGAAGACGGATGATTGGCAAACACTCCTCATCGTTCTTCTTATGGTGGTATACATTCTTTATCAGGAAAATAATACGCACAATTTGATCTCATTGAATTTACATAAAAAAGTCAATCAGTCAAAAAAAGCGATGAATCAATACATCGGGTTTGCACTGAATTGGCTAATGATTAATATTTTGTGGAATTCCATAGGGCTTTCCAAGGGATTACCTGTTTTTGCTTTTATATATGTATTTCTAATATTAGTTCAAAATAGTTTGAATTATACGACATTGGGACAAAGTCGATATTGGAATTTTACGTATGAAGTGGTGCTTTTAATACATCTTTATTGTGTTGCAATACAAAATGGATGGATGGCATTGTTTGCGGTTACGGTAGTGTTATCCATAGTGCTGTTTCTTCGACAGTGGCGTTGGCTTAATTATAATAGGCGAAGTAAAATCATTGGTGTATGTATGATAGTACTTGCAAATAGTATTCTTGTATTTATGATGCGTGACGGACTTTTTTTCCAAGAGTCGTTATCCTATTTAATTCCATTTCCATTTATTTTGTACTTGATTATATTAGCAATTGTATATATAATAAACGAGCCGTCTTTTTATAAGCGGCTCACCAATTAATAAAAAACTACATTATGACTAAGCTAGACGATCGCGCCGCAAGGTGAGGAAAGTCCGAGCTCCATAGGGCAGGGTGCCAGATAACGTCTGGTGGAGGCGACTCTAAGGATAGTGCAACAGAAATAAACCGCCGTAAGGTAAGGGTGGAAAGGCGAGGTAAGAGCTCACCGCTTGTTTGGTAACAAACAGGGCAAATGTAAACCCCACTTGGAGCAAGACCGTAAAGAACAAACGAAAGTTAACAGCTGCCCGCTGTGTTCTTGGTTGGTCGCTTGATCCTATTGGTGACAATAGGACTAGATAGATGATCGTTCACGACAGAACTCGGCTTATCGGCTTGGTCATATTAATGGTAAGTGTTTTATCAAGAACTCATAGATACTATGAGTTCTTTTCTTTTTATTTAAAAACATGGAAGGTGTAGCATCGCCTTCAACAATTTTACCATTATATTTTTGCGCGATGGCGTTAGCGTAAGTTAGATTTTCAAAGTCACGGACATAGACATCATCCACATATAATCGATAGGGGAAGTACCCTGTTTTTTGTCCTTCGCTAATGGCATACAATGGGACAAGACGATTAGCTTCATAGGCAGTTGGGTAGAGATGCGCTTGTGTTGGTAAATCGGTAGAGATAGGGAGTGTTTCGACAGTAATCAGTGGCTTTAGTGTTTCGCTTGACGTAAAATCACTCAAATAGCCGCTGCCTAATCCGTTATCTTCATCCATGAGTTCATAGCCATTTGCGATTTGAATGGTTTGAGCCAATGTTTTACTTCGCTGATTGTAGTAATCGGGGGCAAAGTATTTATTCCAATAGAGAACATTGCCTCTTGAGTGAAAACTTATATAGTTGCGAAAATCATAACGCAAGATATAGTTCATAACAGTTTTGACTTCGGGTTCGGATGCGGGGTGCGGTCCGGGATAAAATTCTGCAGATGGCGACGTTGCATGTAAATTGCTTATATTTAATTGCCAAATGTTTTTCCAGATATTTTCATCCATGTCAAAGTAGTGTTGGGGATAGTTTCTATTATGGTCCACTCCAGAGATACCGGATTTGAAGTTGGTGTAGTGGTCATCGCCAACCGATAATAATAGTTTGCGTCCATGTTGGGTCTGAACTGATGCTTCACCAAACTTTACCAGGTCAAAACCATCAGGATTTGTTAATGGTAAAAAATGGATAGCGACCTCTTCAAGCATTTGCGAAAGGGAAAATTCTTGAATATGGTTTTCCTGATGGTAATCAATAGCGTAGTCTTCAATTTGCTTCATGACAATGAGAGGATTTACAGTTTCGCGGGCATGGGTTCCGGCTTCGACAAAGTAGTGTTGACGTAATATGTTAAAATCTTTTTGGCGACGAAGTGTATCAACATCTGCGGTCATGATGATGGAATAGAGAGGCTTTTGATCGACAGAATAGCCGATAATATCAACATATATAAGAGTGGGATATTTTTTTTCTAGTGCAACAGCCAGTGAAAAAAGGTCCTGAGACGACATGGATTCTCCGTTCGATAGTTGGACAAGCTCAGCTTGGGCGCAGACACCCGTTGAGAACGAAAAAACGAATGGAAAAATAAAGATAAAAATAAACGATAATTTTTTTGATATGTTCATAGATACATCCCCCTTTATTAATAGTATAAAGGTTTTTTTCGACGAAAACAATATACGAAAATAATTTAAAGCCATATAACAAGTTATATGGCTTTAAAAGGGGTATAATGAAATATATATATAAAGAAGCTTAATAATAAGCTATCTTTGCTTACCTGACAGGCGTAAGATAAATAAGAACAAGTTGATGAAATCTAAATATAGTGTCAGTGCACCGGTTACAGCAATATTACCAGAAGCAACTTGAGTGTTGTTGACGCTGTATGCATATAAGGACTTCATTTTTTGTAAATCATATGCAGTTAGACCGGCAAAGATGACCACACCGGCTAAATTAATCAAATAAAATAATGTTCCATTACCTAAAAAGATATTAATTACAGTCAGCACAATAATTCCAATAACACCAACCATTAAAAATGAGCGAAATGGTGTCAAATCTGTTTTGGTGACATAACCATATAGAGCCATTACTCCAAATACGACACTTGCAATCATAAATGCGGTTGCAATACTTTGTCCAGTATATAGAAGCAATATGGAAGATAGGGTTAAACCATTAAGGAATGAGTAAAATAAAAATAATCCGACGGTTTTTCCATAACTATATTTTAATGCGTTTTTTGATAAAACAATAACTAGAGCAAATTCACCAATGAGTAGCCCAAAAAAGATGAGTCTGTTTGAAAAAATCAAACTAAGAAGTAAAGGTGAAGAAGCAACAGTTAAAGAGGTCAGTGCGGTTAGCATCAGACCAAAAAACATCCACATAAAAACTTTGGATAAAAAAGCATTTAGTCCTTGTATTGTTAATGTATTATCGTTCATAAAGTATCCCTCCTAAAGTAGTTATGTTACATTGTACGCTAAAAAAGCCGAGGCTTCAATTAAAAAACTATTAAAATTATGACAGTGCTGACACAGAGTGCTATAATAAAGTTAGAATAGGGTTTGAGCGTTAGGACAATTTGTTTGCGAAGAAAAAAGTAAGGAGCAAAAATGCGAGAAGCAATGTATTATACGACAATGAAGAATCAACAATTACAGTGTCAATTGTGTCCACATTATTGTGTACTTAAACAAGGGCATACAGGGCGATGCTTAGTTAGAAAAAATATTGAAGGAAAGCTTTATAGTTTAAATTATGGAAAGCTAAGTGCAATTGCCATTGATCCTATTGAAAAGAAGCCGTTGCATCATTTTTTTCCTGGGAGCGAGATTCTCTCTGTAGGAAGCTATGGGTGCAACATGGAGTGCGAGTTTTGTCAAAATTGCGACATATCTAGAGAATTTAATATACCAAAGCAATATATAAAACCTGAAGATATTGTTAATAGTGCAATGGACCACGACCTTAAAAGTATTGCCTATACATATAATGAACCGACAGTCTTTTACGAATGGATGATAGAAACAGCCAAATGTGCGAAAGAACATGGAATCCGTAATGTTATGGTGACCAATGGATTTATTAACCCTGAGCCGTTTATTCAATTGGCTCCACTGCTTGATGCAATGAATATTGATATCAAAACATATGATGATAAGCAATATCAACGTATTTGTGCTGGACGCTTGGCGCCTGTATTAAAAACGATTGAATTGGCAAAGGGATATGGGATTCATGTTGAACTTACCTGTCTTATCGTTCCAAAGCTTAACGATGATATTGAACAGCTTGATAAACTTTTTGAGCAAATCCATCAACGTGTGGGGGATATTGAATTACATGTAAGTCGATATTTCCCAAGATATCATTATAATGAACCGGCAACAGACATTGCATTAATGCTAAAAATAAAAGAAGTGGCAAAAAAATATTTTAGTTATGTAAGCTTAGGAAATGTGAGGTGAATTTGTTGAAAAAAACCGTTGTTTTTATGCCGCATCCACCGATTATCATTAAAGAAATCGGAGGAGATGAAGCGCGAGGCGCAAAGGAAACGATTCAGGGAATGGAAAAATTAGCAAAGAAGATTCGAGAGATTCAACCCGATACCATTATCTTTGTTTCACCCCATGGCAATGCGTTTTCAGATGCTACATGCATCCTTGATGGTGATGTCTTTGAAGGATCTTTTTATCAATTTGGTCATGAACACATGACGTTCCAAAAAACTGTGGAACAGTCGCTTACCAAAAAAATTGTTGAAGTGTTACAACAAGAGCGCATTAACACAGTATTGATGACAAAAGAATTAGCTCAAACCTATAATATACGAACAGGTTTAGATCATGGGGTTTTAGTACCTATGTATTTTATTGATCAAGAGTATGATGCATATAACATTGTACATTTAACACCTGGATTTACGCCGTTAACGGATAATTATCACATTGGTCAGTGCATTGGAAACGTCATTGATGATTACATGCGAGAGACCAATCAAGAAATACTTATTGTAATTAGTGGCGATTTATCCCATGCATTAAAAGATAGTGGTCCTTATGCATATCACCCGGATGGTCAAGTATTTGATCGCCTTGTGCAAAAGGCAATCATTGAAAAAAATGTCAATCCTTTGCTGGAGTTAAGCTCGGATTTTATCGAAAATGCAGCTCAGTGCGGGTTAAGACCTTATCTTATCGGATTTGGAGTTATGTCAAAGATTATAAATATATCAAAAATAATAAGTTATGAAGGACCCTTTGGCGTTGGTTATTTAACAGGGTATTTAGAATCAGGAGGGAGTGCTCAAGGCGATGAAAGAGCCGATGCTTATGTTAAACTGGCAAAAAAAAGTATAGAACACTATGTTCAAACCGGTAGAAAATATACGTTTGAACCTGAAGCTTTTCCGGCAGAGTTTATATCAAAAGAAAGTAAAAACAAAGCAGGTGTATTTGTCTCGATTCATAAATATGGTCAATTAAGGGGATGTATTGGAACGATTCAGCCGACGCAAGATAATGTTATTGAAGAGATTATTTATAATGGAATTAGTGCGTGTGCATCAGATCCAAGGTTTAATCCTGTCGTTAAGAGTGAGTTAGCTGACTTGGAGATTAAGGTAGATGTCCTTATGCCGATCGAAGCCATTGACGATGCGAATAAACTTGATGTAAGTCGATATGGTGTTATTGTTGAACAAGGGCGTAAACGTGGATTGTTGCTTCCTAACCTTGAAGGTATTGATTCAGTTAAAGAACAGATTCATATTGCAAAGCAAAAAGCTGGAATTAACGAAGGTCACTATGCTTTGTTTAGATTTGAAGTCAAAAGGCATGGCTAGGCGCTAATAGCCCAGCACTTCACCAACCAAAAGAACGTGTATTCTGTTTGCGCGGTTACAGCGTCTTGTAATGACGGTATGTGAACAGATACAATCATCAACAAGACAATTGTGGCACTTTCCGGTATGTGAACAAGGCGTGTTTTGATTAAGACGCACAGTATTTGCAGGCGCCGCAATATTTTTGACACGGCTAAGTGCATCGGTTTCATCGAGACTAACTTTATTCATACCGGCAACAACGATAACGTTATCAGGACCAAAGATAAGGGCGGCAACGCGATTTCCGTTACCATCAATATTAACGAGTTTGCCGTCTAGAGTGATAGCATTTGTACTGGTTAAATAGTAATTGGCACTTAAAGCTTTTTGAGCAATTTGGTGACGTGCTTGTACAGTGTCAGCCATATCTCGGTCCAGACAAACCAGGTCCATCGTTTTTACAGCATCAATAATCCCGGATTCGTGTAATGTCATGGAGCCACCCCAACTTACAGTGGAAGTTGGCTTGATAAAATTTTGGATAAACAAGATAGCCTCTTGAGAGGTTTCAAAATAGTATCCGTTCATATTTCTTTTTTGAAGTGCCTCAATAATTGTTTTGGCTTGATTTTGATATTTTTGTTGAACAGGATTCATTATTTGTCTTCCTTTCTCTAATTAAATAGGGTGATAACAATATAAGCGATTGCGACAGCTGACATAGATACGGTGATGAGACTTTTTTCAAACCATCCTAATAGTAAAGCGACAAGTGTGCCTGCAACAGCGGCAGGTACAAAGTGTGTAGAGTAGAAAATATCCGGAATGGTCATCGCGGTTAAAATTGCATAGGGAATATAAAAGAGAAAAGATTGGATAAAGGGAGATTCAATCTTTTTTCTAAAGAGAACAAAAGGACTTACACGTATAATATAGGTTGTTAGTGCCATTAATATAATTCCATATATAGGTTTCATGCGTTTACCTCCGTAGATGTTTTATGCTCAAGATACGCACCGTAAAAGGCGCCGATACATGCGGATAAAATAATGGCATATCCAGATGATAACTGATTGACAACAGGCAAGAGCAACATCGTTAGACGAATAAGCATTGTTGCAAAAACAACATGACGTATATTTTTATGATGCTTCATGGGAGGTAATACCAGTGCAATGAACATGCAATATAGTGCAATAGCAGCAGCATGTTGCATATCAGGATTTAAAAAAGTATCCATCAAAGAACCAAAAAATGTTCCACCAGACCATCCAAGATATGGTAAAGTGACTAGACCCATAAAGTATGGGAAGGTAATGGTTTCGACCTCAACGGATGCGACGGTAAATGTCTCGTCTGTAACACCAAACGCAAGAATAAATTTTTGATAAAGTGGCATGGTTCTTGAGATCTTTTGAGACAGGGCAGTGGACATTAATAAATAGCGAATATTAATGATGCTGACGGTTAAGAGTAGTTCGACGTATTTGGTGCCGGAAATTAAAAGGTTCATTCCTGCAAATTGCCCTGCAGATGTCACATTTGTCATACTCATGAAGACGGCTTCGTACAGAGTAAATCCGTTTAAACAGGCTGTCATGCCAAAAGTAAATGAAACAACCAGGTATCCCAAAGCAATTGGAAAACCTGCTTTTAATCCATTCATATAAGTCGGTGTAACAAATTCATTTGAAGTCATGTTTTGCATAGTTCTTCTGTCCTTTTCATTTTAAGTTTTCGATATGACTTTATCATAATGGTATAGTAAATTCAAGTAAATATGATATAATAAAAAGCAAAGTGCCTATGTCGTAAGCTGCATAGGAAAATAGATAGGGAGGCATAATGTGAAAGAGAATAAACATAATAAATCAATACAAGAGGTCGTTGCGGATTTTGATACAGACCTTGAACAGGGGTTAAAGAGAGAGGAAATTCAAAAACGAAAAGAGCGTTATGGAGAAAATGCATTGCAAAGTAAAGCAAAAAAATCACTCTTTGCAATGATAGTAGATCAATTTAAGGATTTTATGATTTTAATATTAATCATTGCGGCAATTATTTCGATTTTATTAGGTGACGCATTTGAAGGCGTCGTTATTTTAGGAATTGTTGTTCTTAATGCAGTTTTAGGAACGTATCAGGAAAATAAAGCAAGCAATGCGCTTGCAGCACTTAAGAATATGGCAGCGCCAAAAGCAAAGGTTATTCGTGATCATCATATTATGAGTATATCTTCAAAAGACTTGGTTCCGGGAGATTTGGTTGTTTTAGAGGCGGGGGACTATATACCGGCGGATGTTCGATTGGTTGAAAGTGTAAATTTAAAAGTCGATGAATCTGCATTAACAGGAGAGTCGGTAGCCGTTGAAAAAGATGCAGATGCCATAGTGGATGAAGAAGCAGCACTTGGAGATCGAATCAATAGTGGCTATATGAGTACTATCGTAACCTATGGGCGTGGAAAAGCTGTTGTTATTGGAACCGGCATGCATACAGAGATTGGCCAAATAGCAACGATGCTTGATGAGACAGAAGATACCCAGACGCCTTTGCAAAATAAATTAGCTCAGTTTGGAAAATATTTAGGGGTTATTTGTATTGTAGTTTCAGCGGTGATTTTTGCCTTAGGTATCCTTCGTGGCGAAGATCTTTTTGAAATCTTTATGATTGCGGTAAGTTTAGCAGTTGCGGCAATTCCAGAGGGGCTTCCGGCAGTAGTTACGGTTGTTCTAGCTATGGGGATGCAACGTATGATTAAGCGTCATGCCATTGTTAAGCAATTAAGTGCAGTAGAAACCCTAGGAAGTACATCCACAATTTGTACAGATAAAACTGGGACATTAACACAAAATAAAATGACCGTACAAAAAGTTTACAACGGTTATGAAGAATTTGAAGTGACGGGAACCGGTTATTCTTTTGATGGAGAGATTAAAAGTGCATCAGGACATGATGCAAAAGAACAGATAAAACAATTGCTACATATTGCAGCACTTTGTAATGATGCAGATTTTGATGAAGGTGATGTAGTAGGCGATCCAACGGAAGGGGCACTATTGGTTCTTGGAGAAAAAGGTGGCATCTCTTATCAGCAGATGAATCAACTTCATCCAAGATTAAAAGAATACCCATTTGATTCAGATCGTAAGCTGATGTCAACATTACATAAATTTGACAAAGAACATCTGATGTTTACCAAAGGGGCTCCGGATGTCATTCTTAAACGGTCAACAAAAATTCTTCACAACAATGAAATCATTGAGTTAACCGATGAAAAACGTAATGAACTTTTAGCAATCAACAAGCAATATGCTCAGCAAGCATTACGGGTTTTAGGCTATGCGTATAAACCAGTATCGGAGACTGCAAAATTAGAAGATGAGGAGCAAGAGCTCATATTTGCAGGATTAAGTGGTATGATTGACCCACCTAGGGAAGAGGTTAAAGATGCCATTAAGCTGTGTAAAAAAGCGGGAATTCGTGTGGTTATGATTACTGGAGATCATATTATAACCGCAAGTGCCATCGGGCGTCAGATCGGTGTTATTGATGATGATAGCCAAGCGATGGAAGGCGCTACAATCAACAAATATACAGATGAAGAACTTCAAGAAGCTGTGAAGAACACGAATATTTTTGCACGTGTTTCTCCAGAGCATAAAGTACGTATTGTAAAAGCACTTCGAGCTTCAGGAGAAGTCGTGTCGATGACCGGTGATGGTGTTAATGATGCCCCTGCGCTTAAGCAAGCAGATATTGGTGTGGCTATGGGGATTACCGGAACGGATGTATCTAAAGAAGCGGCCGACATGATTTTAACTGATGATAACTTTGCAAGTATTGTAGATGCCGTTGAAGAAGGGCGAATTATATACAGTAATATACGAAAGTTTGTCGGATTTTTATTGTCCTGTAATATAGGCGAGATATTAATTATCTTTATTGCCATCCTCTTGAAATGGCCGGTACCTTTACTGCCGATTCAGTTGCTATGGGTCAATTTGGTGACGGATTCATTCCCGGCATTTGCCTTGGGTCTTGAAGAAGGCGGAGAAGGGATCATGGACCAAAAACCTCGAGATAAAGACGAACCGATTGTTAACAGGACGATGCAAGTATCTATTGCTATTCAAAGTATAGGTTTAATGACGGCAACGCTTATTTCTTTTAGGATAGGTCTAAACTCTATTGCAGATGCAGCAAGCGCTGAAGCATTAGCACGAACTTTTTGTTTTGTAACACTTATAATCGGTGAAATGCTTAGAGCATATTCTGCTAGAAGCGAGCATAAACCGTTATGGACGATGCGTGTATTTTCAAATCGCTATCTAAACCTATCAGTTACCGGTGCAGTGATTATGTTACTTGGCGTTATCTATCTTCCAGGGGTTTCAACAATTTTCTCAACTGTAGCGCTTTCGTTTGAACAATTATTAATTGCTATGGGACTAGGGGTCATTCCAACGGTATTTAGTGAAATAGGTAAACAAATCAACATGTTAGGAGCCAAAAAGTGAAGAAACTCATTATTACAGAAAAGCCTTCGGTAGCAAGAGATATTGCAAAAGTTTTAAATATTCGAATGCGAAAAGATGGATATATGGAGGGAGAAGACTACGTAATTACTTGGGCCGTGGGGCATTTAGTGACGCTCTATGAGCCTCAAGATTATGATGCGAGTCTAAAGCGCTGGTCTTACCAGTCGCTTCCCATTATCCCGGAATCTATCAAAATCAAACCATATCCACAAACCAAGAAGCAACTATCGATTATTCAAAAATTATGTGACCGAAAAGATGTCGATAGCTTAATTTGTGCGACAGATAGTGGAAGAGAAGGTGAACTGATTTTTCGATACATATATGATTATGTTCAATCCACAAAGCCGTTTTCGAGATTATGGATTAGTTCTATGACAGATGAAGCTATAAAAGAAGGCTTTGAACATTTAAAGGACGGAAAAGAATATAACCGTTTGTATTTATCGGCAAAATGTCGATCAGAATCTGATTGGCTTGTTGGGATTAATGCAACACGCGCTTACACAACGCTTAATAATACGTTGCTTAGCATTGGACGAGTACAGACACCGACGCTGGCGCTTGTCGTTAATCGATATCATGAAATTGAGAACTTTAAACCGCGAGATTATTATGAAGTGGTTGTAGATTATGGAGAGTTTAAAGGCATCTGGTATAAAGATCAAATCTCCGATACAAAAATTGATTCCCTAAAAGAAGCTCAAGAAATTGCAGAAAAAGTTAAAGGGCAAGATGGGTACGTTATTGAAATAGAAAAGAAGAATAATAATCAAAAACCACCTTTTTTATATGATTTAACAGAATTACAGCGTGATGGGAATCGACAATATGGATATACAGCAACACAAGTGCTTGAATATGCACAAAATCTTTATGAAAAACGCAAACTCATCACTTATCCACGTACGGACAGTCGATTCTTAAGTGATGATATGAAAGATACGGTTATCAAAACGATGTATACAATTAATGTGATGCCCTACTCTAAAGCCATAGCACCGTTGATGAATGGCGCAAAACTGCAATTGAAATTCACAAAGCGTATTATTAATAACAGTAAGATAACCGATCACCATGCCATTATTCCAACGAATAAAAATCCGGAAAATATATCTTTGTCACCTCAAGAAAAAAATATTTATCAGTTAATTGTTAAACGGTTTATTGCAGTTTTTTATGGAGACTACAAATTTAAGACGACAAAAATCATGGTGAATGTTTGTGATGAAACCTTTGTATCCAAAGGTAAAATTATTAGTGATTTGGGGTGGAAAAAACTTTATCAAAAAATGTCGGACCAAGATGAAGAGACGCTTCCAAACCTAAAGAAGAAAGACGTTGTACATGTTGATGAGACACAAGTACAGTCAAAACAGACATCGCCTCCAAAGCCATATACAGAAGCCACATTATTAAGTGCAATGGAAAATGCAGGACGCTTTGTTGAAGAAGAAGACTTAAAGGAGCAGCTCAAAGAAGCGGGTTTTGGTACCCCTGCAACACGTGCGGGGATTATTGAGCGTCTTATTAGTGTAAAATACATTTACCGTAAAGGAAAATCCTTATACCCAACGGAAAAAGGCATCAAATTAATTCAAATAATTCCGGATGAATTAAAAAGTCCTGAAATGACAGGAAAGTGGGAAAGAGGTTTGACAAAAATCAGCCAAGATAAGCTACCGGTAGAACCGTTTATGGCGAGCATTAACCGTTTTGTTGCGTATTTGGTGAAAAGTGCTGAAAAATCAAAGCACTTAGTGACCTTTGAAGATGACCAAAAACGTAAAAGCAATTACAAAATTAAAGGAAAGGTTTATGGAACTTGTCCGGTATGTGGTGAAGGAAAAATAACAGTGAATTCAAAAGCCTATTATTGTAGTCGTTTTCTTGATGGGTGCAAATTCACATTATGGAAAAATGCCTTAGAACCTTATGGGGTGTTGACGGAAGCTATGGTAGAACATTTATTAAAAGAACAAAAAATTGAATCGTTTGAGTTTATACAACCTCAAACGAAAGAAGAAAAGATAGCAACGCTGGAACTGGAGCCAAGTGGGCGGCTACAGTTAAAAAATGTCAAACTCAAATCGACGTCAGGTTAAGGAGCACACAATGTTTAATAATATTCTACGTAATATATTTGGATATGATATGATCATAATTTTGTTAGCGGTATTTAATGGAGTGTTTATTATTCCTAGACTTAGAAAATATTCTAATGCTTTGCGAAAAAAATGCCAAGGTACGGTCTATCTACCCATCCAACTTTTGATTGCTGGTATCCAATCCGCAAAAAATACTCGGGTTAATATTCATGAATTGCAAGAGTTAAGGGAAAAAGAAGTGATGTATTTTCATTTGTTTGGGACAATTAATAGTGTTTTTCCACTTTTAGGAATTTTAGGGACTATTATTGGACTGCTTCGGATGATTGGACTGGAAAGTACAGTGGTTATGAGTAATTTTACCCTTGCTTTAACATCGACATTTTGGGGATTGGTCTTTGCTATTATCTTTAAAGCCATTGATGGTATGTTGGCACCTGTGTTTTATCAAAACCAAGAAAACTTACAACTGCTATATGAGCGTATTGACATGGCGTATGGAGAGGGGTATGTAGATGACCAAACTGACAAATAGAGAAAAAATTGTTGATTTGACATCGCTGCTCGATGTAGTTTTAATCTTATTATTTGGTCTTTTAGTTACGATGAGCATGGAAAAACAAGAAGCTCAAAATGAAATCCAGGTACTAGAAGATAGTTTGTATCAAGAACAAAGGCAGGTAGATTACCTTATCAATAAGCAAGAGATGATCAATGCACAAATTGCCCAGATTATTGAAAGTGATGATCCGGCTAAACGCTTAGAGCAACTTGACTTTGTGGCACAACAATTTCTTGTGATTGATGTTTGGATAGATAAAGAAAAAAATCATGAAATTATAATGAATGATGAGTCAACACATATTTTTTTACCATTGAGCATTCGTAATAATCCATCGGCGTTAGAACAAGCGCGTCAAGACATATATACATTTATTGAAACAATGATTGCAGACAACCAAGAACAATCTAAATATGTGCTGCTTTCGCTGGAAGATAAAGGTGGAACCTATAATTATGCTTTTAATCTGGTTTGGAATGTATTTCGTGAAATAGAGCAAAATGAGCAATCGGTTCAAGTACATAAGATGCAATATATACATTATTAAAAAGGAGAATGACATGAAAAATAAAGACGAAAACAAAAAGAAAAAGTTAGGGCTAAAAGGGGCAAGTATTGCGATGGTGGTTGCCATCTTAAGTTTGCTGGGATTTGGTTGGAACTCCACAGATTGGGGCGAAGGCAATGTAGGCAATCAAGACTCAAGTGGACAGATCGAATCCCAGGATTCTCAAGAACAAGCACAAGATGAAGAATCTGAAGCGATAGAACAAGAGGCAGAAGAAGCGCTTAATCTCGAATTTTTTGTCTATGAAGATAAAATTTATACGGATAAAGCATTAACCAAAGAAATATCTTTAAATCAGATAGAACAAGAGATTGAAGCCTATAAAGGACAAGAAGTATTTTTGTATGATGCAGGTGCCATTAAACAGACGTTTGAAGAGGTTGAACAAATCATTGACGTATATGTCGATAGCCATGGGCTGATTAAAGTCAAAAGCGAAATAAATGAATAAAAACCTTGGCATAACTTTAAGTTATGCGTTACATATATAATAATTATATTTGTTCGGTGAAATATGCTGAAATATTGTCTTTTAAAGGTTGACAAGCCATAACAACATTGCTACAATGTATCTAACAATTTTTTATATGAAATGCGTTGAAAGAGATAATCATATATCCGCTAATTTAAGAGAGTCATCGGATGGTGTAAGATGATATTATGATAGTTGAGAATCACTCTTGAGCAGATTTGCTGAAGGTTATTAGGCAAATACGGTATGTCCCGTTAAAGACTAGGATTTGTTTGAATCTGAAAGAGTGGTCATTTTTTAATGACAAATAGGGTGGTAACGCGGTTATTTCGCCCCTACAGTAGTTTTCTGTAGGGGCGTTTGTTTTAACCAAAGTAAGTGTATCCTAGCTTGTGTCGTGAATAATCTGTTGCTAAAACGGCACCGCAATTGGCGAAATATTAATACAAATGGTGGCATTATCGTGTATAATGTAATGGAGATATTATATAACGGGAGACCGTAGAAGGAGGAAACTATGCATAGACATGTATTATCGGTATTAGTGAGCAATCATTCTGGTGTGTTAAGTCGTGTCGTTGGTTTATTTAGTCGAAGAGGTTATAATATTGACAGCCTATCTGTTGGAGAAACCGAACATCCTGAAATGTCAAGGATGACCATTGTAGCAAGGGGAGACGATCAAATTATTGATCAGATTATAAAGCAGTTGGATAAACTCCATGATGTTTTATACATAAAAGAACTTCCACAAAATCTTGCGGTATGTAGTGAATTAGCTTTGGTTAAGATTGAAGCATCCAGTGATACACGTATTGAAGTGGTAGGCATTATTGATTTGTTTGATGCTACAATTGTTGATGTGGCAACAGAAGCATTGACGGTAGAGATTACAGGTGAAAAAGATGAAATTGATACGTTCTTAAAGATGGTCGAGCCTTTTAATATTAAAGAAATGACTCGTACCGGAATTATCGCATTACAAAAAGGCAATGCAGATATAAAAGAAGAATTATAAGCAAAAAAAAGATTAACGGAGGATAAAAGAATGGCAAAAATGTTTTATGAAAGTGATTGTAATTTAGACTTATTAAGCGGGAAGACAGTAGCAATTATTGGTTACGGCTCTCAAGGACATGCACATGCAAGAAACCTAAAGGATTCAGGTGTTAATGTTGTCGTTGGATTATATGAAGGAAGTAAATCATGGGCGATTGCACAAAAAGATGGATTAAGTGTTGCCGTAGCTGCTGACGCAGCAAAGCAAGCAGATATTGTCATGGTTTTATTACCAGACGAAACACAAGCCGAAGTTTACAAAGAAAGCATTGCTCCAAACCTTGAAGCAGGTAACTCTTTGGTGTTTGCACATGGATTTAATATTCATTTTAATCAAATTGTACCTCCAACTGATGTTGATGTGTTTATGGTAGCTCCCAAAGGACCTGGACATACAGTAAGATATCAATATGAAGAAGGAAAAGGTGTTCCTTGCTTAATCGCAGTACATCAAGATGCATCAGGTAATGCCCAAGCTAAAGCTTTAGCTTATGCGGCTGGAATCGGTGGAGCCCGAGCGGGTATATTGGAGACAACATTTAAGGAAGAAACAGAGACAGACCTTTTTGGAGAGCAAGCTGTACTATGTGGTGGAGTTTCTGAATTAATGAAAGCCGGATTTGAGACATTGGTTGAAGCAGGATACCAACCAGAAAGTGCTTACTTTGAGTGTGTTCATGAGATGAAGCTAATTATTGATCTTGTTGTTCAAGGTGGCTTAAGCTTTATGCGTTATTCAATTTCAGATACAGCAGAATTTGGAGATTATTCTATTGGAAAACGTATTATTACAGAAGATACTAAAAAAGAAATGAAAAAAGTACTTTCAGAAATTCAAGATGGAACCTTTGCAAATCGCTGGATTCTTGAAAATAAAGCAGGTAAGCCTTCGTTAAAGGCAAGACGACGTATGGAATCAGAAATGCAAGTTGAACAAGTTGGTGCCGAATTACGTAAAATGATGAGTTGGATGAAGTAAACAATCATTCTTTTTAAAAAGGATACCATAATACAATGTGGTATCCTTTTGTAAAAAAATAAGGAGTTGATCAGAGTGGGAAAATATATAGAGATATATGATTCAACATTGCGTGATGGAGCACAAGGTGAAGGAATATCTTTTTCCGTATTAGATAAAATAGGTATTGTCAAGGCCCTTGATGAATTTGGTGTTCCGTTTATTGAAGCGGGTAACCCTGGGTCAAATCCCAAGGATTTAGAATTTTTTGCTGAAATGAAAAATATCCAGTTAAAACAAGCCAAGCTTGTTGCTTTTGGAAGTACCCGAAGGAAAAATATTAAGGTGGAAGAGGATAGAAATATTCAATCCTTATTAGAAGCAGAAACGGAATATGTAGCTATATTTGGTAAGGCTTGGGATTTTCATGTGTCCGATATTATTAATACAACTTTGGACGAAAACCTGAAAATGATTGAAGATACGATTATCTACATGAATGAACAGGGAAAAAAAGTTGTGTTTGATGCAGAACATTTTTTTGATGGATATAAAAGCAACAAAGAATATGCGCTATTAACACTCGTTACAGCGGCTAAATCGGGAGTTGAAAGTATTGTTTTATGTGATACGAATGGAGGTACATCACCCTTAGACATTCAAAAGATTACACGAGATGTTGTATCAAAAATCGATGTGAATGTAGGCATTCACTGTCATGATGACTGTGGAACGGCAGTTGCCAATTCAATCATGGCTGTCGAAGCAGGTGCGACGCAAGTTCAAGGGACTTTCATCGGCTTTGGTGAACGATGTGGGAATGCAAATCTATCAACAGTCATTGGAAATTTGCAGGTAAAACAAGGGTATACATGTGTACCGGAAGAAAATATAGAAAATCTGACGTCTGTTGCGCGTTATATTGCTGAGACAGCGAACATTATCCTTAATCCGAGTATGGGCTTTGTTGGGAAAAATGCCTTTACACATAAAGGCGGTATGCATATTGACGGCATTAATAAAAATGCGAATAGTTTTGAACACCTATCGCCTGAAGTGATTGGAAATACGCGTCGATTTCTGATGAGCGAAGTCGCTGGACGTAGTCTATTGCTAAAAAAAGTGCAAAAGATTGTTCCGGATATCGCAAAAGATTCACCGGAAACTTCGGATTTAATGCAAAGATTAAAGGAACTGGAGCATGAAGGCTATCAATTTGAAGGGGCAGAGAGTACTTTCGAACTGATCATTCGTAAGGAACTTGGAAAATACAAGCCGTTTTTTGAATTGAAGTATTTTAAGATTATGGGAGAAAAACCTTCGGCTGATGAAAACTTTAGTGCATATGCTATTGTAAAAGTGGCGGTAGAAGGTGAGATGAAAATTAGTGCTGCAGAAGGTGATGGACCGGTTAATGCCTTAGATAAGGCTTTAAGAATTGCATTGGAGTCATTTTATCCGAATTTGAAAAAAGTTCAGTTAACAGACTATAAGGTAAGGGTCCTAGACTCAAAGGATGCAACGGCGGCCAAAGTTAGAGTTTTGATAACATCTTCAGATGGACAAACCATGTGGTCAACGGTAGGGGTATCGACGGACGTTATCGATGCCAGTTTAATTGCCCTGATTGATTCAATAGAAATCAAATTATTACGTGACTTGGAAGAACGTGCAAAAAAATACATATAAATATATAAATCAAGAGAAAAAGAGGTAGACAAATGGATTTTAAATGTGCAGTTATTAAAGGTGATGGTATCGGACCAGATATCGTTGATCAAGCAATCAAAGTATTAGGCGTTGTTGGTGAAAAATATGGACATACCTTTTCATATGATGAAGTTCTTGCAGGAGGCGCAGCAATTGATGCAACAGGGCATCCGCTTCCACAAGAAACCATTGATGTATGTAAAAAATCGGATTCTGTGATACTGGGAGCTGTTGGAGGTCCACAGTGGGACCATCTGCCAGGAGATCTTCGTCCTGAAAAAGCGTTGTTAGGACTTCGAAGTGCGCTTGGCCTCTATGCAAATTTGCGTCCTGCAGTTATGTATAAAGAATTACAAGCAGCATGCCCAATAAAAGATGAAATCATCGGTGAAGGACTTGATATCATGGTTGTGCGTGAGTTAACCGGTGGAATATATTTTGGAGAACGTGGTCAAGGAACAGGTGAAAATGGTGCCTTCTCTTATGATACGATGATGTATTCAGAAAAAGAAGTTGAACGTATTGCACGCAACGCCTTTGACATTGCTATGAAACGTGGAAAAAAATTAACCAGTGTAGATAAGGCCAATGTATTAGAAAATTCAAGACTATGGAGAAAAGTTGTTCTCGAAGTAGCCAAAGATTATCCAGAAGTCGAATTAAATCATCTATATGTAGATAATGCTGCAATGCAACTGGTCATTAACCCTAAACAGTTTGATACCATTGTTACGGGGAATATGTTTGGAGATATTTTATCGGATGAAGCAAGTATGATTACAGGCTCTATTGGAATGTTGCCTTCGGCTTCTCTTGGAGAAACAAAGATAGGCATGTATGAACCAATTCATGGCTCTGCACCGGATATTGCAGGACAAGACAAAGCGAACCCAATTGCAACCGTTTTATCGATGGCGATGATGTTACGCTATTCCTTTGATTTGGAAGCAGAAGCGCTTGCAATTGAAAAGGCTGTTGAACGGGTACTTGCAGCAGGATATCGTACAGGCGATATAATGAGTGAAGGCGGCAAGCTTGTTGGAACGAAAGAAATGGGCCGCTTAATTTGCGCAGAAATCTAAATGGAGGTTTTTAGATGAATAGTGATCACATAAAATCAGGTATTGAAAGAGCACCTCATCGTTCATTACTCAAAGCGATGGGATACACAGATGAAGAATTAAAAAGACCATTAATTGGTATTGTCAATTCTCAAAATGACATTGTCCCAGGACATATTCATTTAGAGACGATTGTTAATGCGGTTAAAACCGGTGTTACTATGGCAGGAGGGACGCCAGCACAGTTTCCTGCAATTGCCGTATGTGATGGCATTGCAATGGGACATAAAGGAATGCACTATTCTTTAGTTTCAAGAGAACTCATCGCAGATTCTATTGAAACCATGGCATTAGCCCATGGGTTTGATGCCTTAGTTATGGTGCCAAATTGTGACAAAGTGGTACCTGGTATGCTTATGGCAGCGGCTAGAGTTAATATTCCTACGGTCATCGTAAGTGGTGGGGCGATGTTGTCGCTTGAAAAGGATGGTAAGCATCTAGACCTTAACTCGGTTTTTGAAGCGGTAGGTTCTTATAAAGCAGGACTCATAGATGAAGAAGAGGTACTCGAGTGTGAAAATAATGCCTGTCCAACATGTGGTTCGTGTTCAGGAATGTTTACTGCAAATTCCATGAACTGCTTAACAGAAGTTATCGGTATGGGATTACCGGGCAATGGAACCATTCCGGCAGTTTATGCAGAACGTGTTCGCTTGGCTAAAACAGCCGGAATGAAAGTCATGGAAATGTTTGAAAAAAATATTCGTCCTAGGGACATCATGACATCAGAAGCTTTTCGCAATGCGTTGACAGTGGATATGGCGCTGGGATGTTCAACCAATACCATGCTGCATTTACCAGCAATTGCCTATGAGGCAGGGGTTAAGCTTGACCTTGCCATGGCAAATGAGATCAGTCAAGTTACACCGAATCTATGTAAATTAGCTCCGGCAGGTCCGTATCATATACAAGATTTATATGCGGCTGGTGGAATTCAAGCAGTTATAAAAGAATTAGCTAAAAAAGAACTAGTGGATACATCGTTGATGACAGTTAATGGACAAACGATTGAAAAAAATATCAGTAAAGCAATCAATAAAGATACTAATGTGATTCGTCCAATAGATAATCCATATAGCCAATCTGGCGGTATTGCTGTCTTAAGAGGAAACATTGCACCTGATGGATGTGTTGTTAAAAAGTCGGCAGTAGCGGAACAAATGCTTCAACATAAAGGACCTGCACGTGTTTTTGATTCAGAAGAAGAAGCCATTAATGCAATTTATTCGAAAAAAATTGTTGCAGGCGATGTTGTGGTCATTCGTTATGAAGGGCCAAAAGGCGGACCGGGCATGCGTGAAATGTTATCTCCGACGTCAGCACTTGCAGGAATGCATCTGGATAAAAAAGTAGCACTTATTACCGATGGACGCTTTAGTGGTGCAACACGTGGAGCGGCTATAGGTCATGTATCTCCTGAAGCAGCAGAAAGGGGAAATATTGGTCTAGTTGTTGAAGGTGATATGATAAGCATTGATATTTTGAATAACTCGATTGAACTTGAAGTAAGCGATGAAGAATTATCAGAGCGCCGTAAAACTTTTGTTCCTTTGGAACCAAAAATTAAAACGGGATATGTTGCAAGATATGCTAAGCTTGTAACGTCAGCTAGTACAGGAGCTGTACTTAAATAAAGGAGGAACGCTTATGGAATTAACAGGGTCTCAGATACTATTAGAATGTTTAAAAGAACAGGGCGTCGATACTATTTTCGGGTTTCCCGGAGGTGCGGTTCTTTATATATATGATGAAATATATCGTCAGCTCGACCATTTTCAACATATTTTAACATCCCATGAGCAAGGAGCTTCTCATGCGGCTGATGGGTATGCGCGCTCTACTGGCAAGGTAGGTGTTTGTATCGCAACATCAGGACCGGGAGCGACCAATCTTGTGACGGGGATTGCAACAGCGCATATGGATTCAATTCCAATGGTGGCGATTACAGGGAATGTCCCTGTAGGCCTTTTAGGCAGAGATAGCTTTCAAGAGGTAGATATTGCTGGAATTACAGCGCCAGTAACAAAGCATAATTATATTGTCAAAGATGTGAAGGACTTGGCAGATATTGTGCGCGAGGCATTTTATATCGCACAATCAGGACGCCCGGGACCGGTACTTATTGATATACCCAAAGATGTGTCGATAAATAAAGCGAACTACACTCCACAACAGCCTATACCAATCGTAAAATCTTCAGAACCCTTAAAAAGTTCTGACCTGGATGAGGCGATTCGTTTGATTAATGAAGCAGAAAAACCGTATATTTTTGCTGGTGGTGGCGTGGTTATTTCGGATGCTAAAAATGAAATGGTCGAATTTGCCGAAAAAATTCACGCACCCGTTACCTGTAGTTTGATGGGGATGGGTGGATTCCCTGGACAGCATCCATTTTATACAGGCATGATTGGAATGCATGGAACCAAAGCATCCAATATCGGTGTACAAAAATGTGACTTGCTTATTGCAGTTGGTGCACGCTTTAGTGATCGTGTCACAGGTGATACGGCAAAGTTTGCTCCCCATGCAAAAGTTATACATATCGATATTGATCCGGCAGAAATCAACAAAAATGTTAATGTGGATCAAGATATTATTGGAGATGTCAAGGAAGTTCTTACAGCATTAAATGGCAAACTTGAACAGCAAAAACATGAAGAGTGGATGGAGGAAATACATGCCATTCATAAAAAATATCCATTGGTCTATCCAGAAGGATTAACCGGTCAATACGCGATTGAAAAGCTCTATGAAGTAACAGGGGGCGATGCAATAATCACTACTGAAGTTGGACAGCATCAAATGTGGGCAGCTCAATACTATCGATTTAAAGACCCGAGGTATTTTATAACTTCTGGTGGTCTTGGAACCATGGGATATGGTACAGGAGCCGCATTAGGTGTACAAGCGGGAAATATGGATAAAACAGTTGTTAATATTGCGGGTGATGGAAGTTTTCGTATGAACCTTAACGAGATGATTACTGCAGCAAGATACAAATTGCCAATCAAAGTACTTGTGCTGAATAATAGTGTGTTGGGTATGGTGCGTCAATGGCAGACGATATTCTATGATCAACGCTATTCATTTACACACCTTGATGATATTAATTATGACAGCCTGGCAGATGCCTTTGGAGTGTCTTGCGTCACAATTAGTACAAAAGAAGAGGTTGAAGATAAGTTAAAAGAGGCTCTTGCAATCGATGGTCCTGTGATTATTAATTGTTTGATTCATAAGGATGAAATGGTTTATCCTATGGTTGCACCAGGAGCTGCAATTGATGAGTTGATGACAGAATAATATTTAATCATAAAAAAGACAATGCTAGAAGCTTAGCATTGTCTTTTTTAATTAGCCTTTAACCGCTCCAGCGGTCATACCGCCAATAAAATACTTTTGAAAGGCGAGAAAGAGGAGAAAGATAGGCAATATGGCAAAAAAAGAACCAACAATAAGTAAATCATAATTATTACCATATGGAGTTAACAGGGTTTTTAATCCGATAGGAAGAGTGAATTTGTCCCCATCGCCTAATACCATAAAAGGCCATAATAAATTATTCCAGCTATTCATACCATTTAATATAGCCATTGCAGCAAATGAGGGCTTCATAATAGGGATTATCAAACGAAAGAAAATACCGTATTCTGTTGCGCCATCAACGCGTCCGGAATCAATGATTGCCTTTGGAATCCCACGAAGGTATTGGCGAAAGAAAAAAATGGTTCCGGCATTGGCAATTCCGGGAAGAACAATAGCAGCATAAGTATTCATGAGCTTTAAATCAAAAATCAATTTGTATAGAGGCAACAATAAAATTTCAAAAGGTACCATCATAATCATAAGGACACAGATAAATAATGGGGTTTTACCTTTAAATTCATAAGCAGCAAATCCATAGGCAACAAATGCACTGATAAATAAGGTTAATGTGACTTGAACAATCGTTAGTCCCATACTATTCTTAAACCAAGTAAAATACTCATGGTCGCCTGTAAATAAAAAGATAAAGTTATCAAAATTCATAAGATTAAGGTCAAAACGTAAATTCAATCCGTAGCGAATTAAATCTTCACCAGGCTTAAATGAAGCTAAAGTAATTGCGTAAAAGGGAAGCATTATGATAATGAAAAGCAAAGTGAAAAAAAGAATCAGTGAAAGGGTAATTAACTTTGACTTTGTTGTTTTCGCTTTTTTTGACATTAATTATTCCCCTCCTTTTTAAAAGTACCTGTGAGTTTTAGTTGAGTCAGATTAATTGTCATTGCAACAATTAAAAGGACAATGCCTACTGTTGCAGCATATCCCAGGCGATTTTTTTCGATGCCTTGGCGATACAGATAACCGACAATGGTCAAGCCGATATTTTTAGGCGAGTTATTTCCATTAAATAGCATCAGACTTTCTGTGAACATGGCTAAGCCAGCATAAATGCTAATCGTCAAAACATAGACGGTTGTAGGTTTTATTAAAGGAATGGTAATATTTTTAAAGCGCTCAAATGCACTGGCGCCATCAATAGCTGCAGCTTCATAATATTCTTTGTCAATGGCGTTTAATCCGGCCAAAAAATATAACATATTAACGCCTGTCCAACGCCAACAAGCTAATGCCAATAGCGCAACCCGACTTAATGTTTGGTCTTTTAGATATTTATAAGGTCCTAAATTAAAGTTTGCAAGAAAGGAGTTCATGAGTGAACCTTCCATTTCGCCAAAGATTAAACGAAAAATGGTTCCTGCAACCACAACTGAGGTTAAGGCAGGGACAAAAAAAGACGATTTGAAAAATTCACGGGCGCGCATATATTTGCTGTCAATTAAGACGGCAAAAAGCATAGGCAATGGAATCAACAAAATAAGGGTAGCCACCATATATATGACACTATTGGATACGGCTTTAACAAATACAGTATCATTAAGTAGTTTTCTATAATTATCAAATCCTATCCATATAGGCTCCTGACCAAGCATTTGATCTTGAAAACTCATCCGAAAAGAATTGAGTAATGGGAACAACCAAAATATCAAGAAAATAATGATGAAAGGAAGAATAAAGATATAAGGTGCATATTTTTTTGAGTGTAAAAAACGTTTAAAGTTGATCATATAGGGCTCCTTCCTAGCAATGCAACGCATACCTATAGATTACTATAGGTAGCGTTCATTACGTGTATGTTGTTCTTATTGCAAGTCTTGTTCGATAAGCTCTTGAGCTTCATTAAGTGCCTCAGTTACATCGCGTCCATCTTCAAAAATCTCATTTGTTGTAATGGTATTTAATATATTGTTAATGCTTGGTGAAGATGCGGTCGATTTTACAAGCATGATTTCATCCTTAATTTCATTTAAAACATCAAATGGATTGTTGATGAAATATTGAACAAACTCGTTTTCAGGATTATGCGTTACATCTTCCATGGCCCAGACATCTGTGTTGACAGGGTCAAAACCGAGAGTGTTCCATATTTCGATATTTGCTTCATCGGATATTTTTGCAAAGGTTAGAAAATCTTTAGCTAATTCAATATCTTTGGCTGACTTTGTAACAACAGTTCCTGTTCCACCTAAACCTAAAGAACGTGGTTGACCTTCTTCAAAAACTGGAAGAGGGGCAATGGCAATTTTTCCTTTAAGGTCGGTCATTTCGTTGGTAAAGCGGGACATAAACCACAATGGCATCAAAGCAGAGCCATAATTACCCATGTTATATTCCCCTTTGGCTTCTTCAGTATCGGGTTGACCACCAGGAATAGTTGCGATCACATTATTGGCTTGAAGATCAACAAGCATTTCATAACCTTTAATTAATTCAGGGGAATTGACGGTAGGATTTCCGTCGGCATCAGTTACATCGACGCCTTGCTGGGCAGATAACATAGAAGCTTGCCATCCTGCACTTGTATCCGCTGTTCCTAGATACTTACCTGTAGTTTCATAAAGCTTAATGCCTGCAGCTTTATAATCGTCCCAAGTGACAATTTTTGTATAGTCAATATCAGCCTGTTCTAAAAGCTCGGTATTATAAAAAGCAACGGTTGCACCAACATGTGTTGGAAATCCATAAATTGCGCCCTCTTTGCTGTAGATATCTAGTCGAGACTGTACGAGTTTGTCCGCATATGGTGCAACAACATCGGTCAAGTCAACAAGAGGAACTTCATTACCGGCAATAAAGTCTGGAAAACGACCAACTTCAATATCGGATATATCTGGAGCGCCCTGTCCGGTCTGAACTGCGATTAAAAGCTTGTTATGCATATCATCATATGGCATCACCGTAACATTAAGCTTTATTTGTCGATCTGGATTGGCTTGGTTCCATAATCCCAACATTTTTTCGAAGTGCTTGCCGTGTAAATCTACAAATGTCCAATAATCAAATTCGGTTGCATTATCACCGGCTGTTTCAGAACCAAGTTGAGAGGTTTCGCTAGTATTGTCGCTACTGGATGCCTCAGATGAAGAAGTCGTATCGTCGGATGATGTTGATGTACTTGAGGTTCCACCGCCGCATCCGGTTAAAGTAAAGGCTACAATTAAAATAAGTAAAAGTGTTCCCATTCTTTGAGTGTGCATTTTCATAAAATTATCCTCCTTTTAATTTTGTTAAAATGATATAAAAAAACAGCTTTACCAAAGCGTTTGTTAGTAGTATCATATAACTTAGAAAAATATTAGTCAATGTTTTTATAAAATAATTTAGAATATACTAAAAGATAATTCAAAATGACAAATAAAAGGCTTAAAAAAAGACTAAATAGTTTTACGAACAAAAATTTGGATGAAAGAAAAAGAAAAGTTCCTTGAAAAGCATTTTCGCATAAGCTATAATTCAAAATAAGTTACTATTGTGGGAGGTTCTTATGTTACATATTAAAACAATTGAAGAAGGTTTAGATGTATTTAAAGCATTAGGGTCAAAAGTACGGATTGATATTATTAAGCTACTGACAGAAAGCGGTGGCATGAGTATGAATGAACTTGCAACACATTTAAATATTACAAATGGTGCGTTGACAAATCACATTAAAAAACTAGAAGAAAGTCATTTGATTACTGTGGTTAATGAAACTCATGGTCATGGAAATATCAAAAAATGTGTGACACAATTGGATAAAATTCTCGTAGAAGTCAATAATAGGGAAAATCCTAAAAATATCTATGAGACTGAAATACGTATAGGTCAATATTCGGATTATGAAATTTATCCAACGTGTGGGTTAGCGACAGCGAATCATTTGGTGGGAGAAGTTGACGATGCGAGGTTTTTTGGGCACTCAGATCGTTTTGATGCAGATATATTGTGGTTTACCCAAGGCTATGTAGAATATATTATTCCCAACTTACTGCCAAGGAATCAAAAAATCGACCAAATATCATTATCCGTCGAGCTAGGTTCAGAAGCGCCGGGAATTAATGAGATATGGCCGTCCAATATACATTTTCATTTGAATGGTCAGTGGATTGGCATGTGGACAAGCCCTGGAGATTTTGGTGAAATCAAAGGGATTTTTACGCCGGATTGGTGGTTCCCAAATTGGAATCAATATGGTCTGTTAAAGCTAATTACAATTAATAATAAGGGAACGTTTGTTGATGGGTTAAAAGTGTCAGAGGTGACAATTGATGCCTTTGAAATGGACCATCAAAGTCCGATAAAGTTTCGCTTTAGTGTTCCCCAAGATGCAGAACATGTTGGTGGATTAACAATTTATGGCAAGTCTTTTGGAAACTATAACCATGATATCAATGTGCGGATTCATTACAGCCCAAGAACGGTAATGCCATAGGTCAGAGGAATATTGACATTCATTCTCAAATAACGTATAATTGTATATTATAATATTCCAATATACATAAGTGTATATATTAAGGAAGGAGAATGATTATGAAATTAGATACTTTACATATAGTTCCAATCGTTGATACCGTTATTATGCCCTTTACAGAGACAAAATTGTCTGTTGATGAACAGTTGGGTGAGAGTCTATCCGATCAACTGCGCCAAACACAAGGATTTGCACTAGCGCTATCTATTCGTGAAGGCGTTGTGAAAGATACCATTCGTTCAGATAGTTTTTATTCTATAGGTACACTTTTAAAACTGGAAAAAGTTGAAAAGGCAAGTAAAGGCTATTTAGTCTATGCATCAAGCTTAGAAAGAGTTAAAGTGGACCAAGTACTTATTGACGGGGATATTGCACTGGGAACATATGAAGAATATCCAGAGCAAAATGATTTGTCAGAAGAAGGACAGCAACAAATGCTTCAATATATTAAAGCAAGTGTTCATGATATTGGTGAGCATTTCCAAGGAAATGATGAATTTTTGCAGGTCATTGATCGACAAAAAACGTTAAATGGACTTGTTGGCCATTTGTTACCGTTTTTATCGTCGAGTTTAGCAAAAAAATATGTATTGCTTGAAACCGATAGTATAAAAGAAAGAGGATTATTATTTTTAGAGTATTTGGCAAAACAGCGTGAAGTTGTTGAACTGCAAGTTGAAATGGCTCAAAAGTATAATAAGAAAAATAATCGAAATTATAGACAGAATTTATTAAGAGAGCAACTAAAAGCTATACAGCAAGAGTTAGGTGAACAAGATGGTGATCCAAACTCGGCGCAAAGTTATCGCGAGCGTATTGAGAATGCAAATATGTCGGATGAAGCGATTAAAGCGGCGAAAAGGGAATTAAATAAGCTTGAAACTTCGGGAAGCAACAACTCAGAAGGGCATATTATCAGAAATTACCTAGATACACTTCTAGAGTTGCCTTGGGAAAATAAGCTTCATGATACGGATGTTAAAAAAGCGCGTGAAGTTCTAGATGAAAATCACTACGGCATGGATCAGGTTAAAAAACGTATTATGCAACATATTGCTGTGATGAAGCTTCAAAATGATAAACAGGGATCTATTTTACTGTTAGTGGGACCACCGGGAACAGGAAAAACCAGTCTTGGTAAAAGTATTGCACAGGCATTAGAGCGTGAATATATACGTATTAGTCTAGGTGGGGTTCGTGATGAAGCTGAAGTTCGAGGCCACCGCAGAACATATTTAGGTGCGCTTCCGGGACGGATTATACAAGGTATGCGAAAAGCAGGAACTCAAAACCCTGTGTTCGTCCTTGATGAAATCGATAAGCTATCTGTGTCCAATAGTGGAGACCCTTCAAGTGCTCTTCTTGAGGTGCTTGATCCAGAACAAAACAACTCCTTTGCAGATCATTATCTCGAAGTGCCTTATGATTTATCCAGCGTATTTTTTGTGGCGACTGCGAATAATATCAATAGAATTCCTAAACCTCTACTTGATCGCTTGGAAGTGATTCAGATTAGTAGCTATACAAATTATGAAAAGTTTCACATTGCAAAGAATCATCTGATTCCAAATGCTATTAAAGAATATGGTTTAAAAGCCAATGAAGTAGCATTTGAAGATGAGGCGATTCGAACAATTATTGACCAATATACTCGCGAGGCAGGTGTGCGTGCCCTCAAAAAAAATATTGATGAAGTTTTGCGTAATGTGATTGAAAAAATTGTTCTTGAAGAAGTTAACGAAGCATATATTGTTGATAATAATGCCGTGAAAGAGTTGTTAGGGCAAAAGACGGCAAGGCACGAAGCGATGCGCAAAGAAAGTGCTGCTGGAGTGGTAACAGGCTTAGCATGGACACCGGTTGGAGGTGACATACTCTTTGTTGAAGGAACTTTTATGCCAGGCAAAGGGCAATTGATGCTAACTGGTCAGCTGGGAGATGTCATGAAAGAATCAGCCAAAATCGCTTTGTCTCTTGTTAAGTCGCGACTGACACATCAAGTGACTTTTTTGGATTTTCATAAGAAGGACATTCATCTGCATGTTCCGTCCGGGGCGACGCCAAAGGATGGTCCATCAGCTGGAGTTACAATTCTAACGGCACTAGCCTCACTTGCAACCGGAAAAAAAGTCGATGCTTCCTTAGCGATGACAGGTGAAGTAACACTGAGTGGCTATGTATTAGCCGTGGGTGGAATTAAAGAAAAGATACTGGCAGCACATCGCGCCGGAATTAAAAAAATTCTCATGCCAAAAGACAATGCTAAAGACTTAGAAGATGTACCAAAACAGGTGCGAGAAGAGATGGAATTTATTTTTGTTGAAAAGATAGAAGAAGTGCTTATTCATGCACTTGGCATTGAGATAAACACTCCTCAAGAGCTGTTTGATGTTACCCATGGTTTAGATAATCAAACAACTCATCTGCCCAAGATATAGCGTTAAGATATAGATCTGGAAAAGCAGTAAAGTCCAGATCTATTTTTTTGCAAATATCTTGAGCTGCGTCAAAGTCTCCTTTTTCATAGGCAATCATAAGTTGAAACAGATCTGAAAACTTTGTTTCTTTAAGAAGCAGGGTGTTTTTTATATCTTCAAGAATGGGGAGTTCGTTAAGAACTACATCCATTGGCTGTTCTAATATAGCATCAAGCATGGATAGGACACCAATCATACGTAAAGAGCTGACATAGGTATAAAAAGAAGAAGCATTACCTAAGTTTTCCATAAACTTCATTCGGAAAATGCTGATTTTTACAAGTTCATCCGGCTGATCTTGGCTTAATTGATTAATAGTGGCTAAAGTAAACCATTTGTTAAAATTATTGATTCCTAAAATAGCTAGCGCATGTTTGATTGATTTAATATCATTTACCAATGAAAAAGAAGAGTTGACAAGTTTTAGCAAACGATATGTCAACGACACATCCGTTTCGATAATACTTACAACGGTGTTATAGTTCGGTTCATCTTTTTGCATTTCTGAAAGGATAAGCATGTAGTTTTGATATACGGTATTTATCTTCTTTTTTTTCAGCATAATTGGATGACTAAAATAATAGCCTTGAAAATAGTCAAAGCCTAATTCCAAGGCATAATTAAATTCTTCTTTTGTTTCGACTTTTTCTGCTAAGATTAATTTGTGATTTTTTCTTAAGTAATGACACAATGCAGGAAGCTTGTCCTTTGGATTAAGAAAAAAATCGACTTTTACAATATCGCATAAATCTAGAATATCCTTATATGGATAGTCAAAGGTATAATCATCTAAAGCAATTAAATACCCTTTGGATTTTAAGAGGATGAGTTTTTCAATAATTTCAGAAGAGGGTTTGACGGTCTCAAGAAGTTCAATGACCGTTTGGTCTGGAGAAAGTAGCAAAGGAATATCTTGCAATATTAAATCATCATTAAAGTTAATAAAACATAGTTTGTGTTCAGAGATTAATTTTAGGCCGAAATTCAAATAGCTGTTAACTAGAACGATAGATGTAGCAGCTGAATCATCAATGGTCCCATCAAAATAATTTACATGAGTGTGGCGATACAGCAACTCATAAGCAATCGTGTGTGAATGCCTGTCAAAAATAGGCTGTCGTGCAATATAATTATCCATAGTATACTCCTAACAGTTATCATCTTTTGTCCTTTGATTATACAATAATTTTTACTGTATTACAAACAAAAGTAGCTTTCGAAAAGCCAAAACACTCTTTTGAGTTAATGAAGTAAAGTCTTTCCATGTGTTGGAGTATGTGCTATAATAATGGCATTATCATACAATTTAAAATACGGAGGTAGAAAATGTATTCATTTGAAAAAATACAAGCGTTTGATCCAGAAGTGGCTGACGCGATTGAGGCAGAAATTAATCGCCAAAAAAATAATATTGAACTTATTGCATCCGAAAATTTTGTGTCCGAAGCAGTTATCGCGGCAATGGGAACACCGTTGACAAACAAGTACGCTGAAGGATATCCGGGACGACGATATTATGGAGGATGCGAATGTGTTGATATCGCTGAGAACCTTGCAAGAGATCGTGCAAAGGAAATCTTTGGTGCAGAACATGCGAATGTACAGCCGCACTCCGGCGCGCAAGCAAATATGGCAGTGTTTTTTGCGGTTTTAGAACCGGGTGATAAAGTTATGGGTATGAATCTTTCACATGGTGGACATTTAACACATGGAAGTCCAGTTAATATCTCTGGAAAATATTTTAACATTATTCCATATGGCGTGACAAAAGAAGGCTATATCGATTATGACGAGCTTGAAAAAATTGCGCTTGAAGAAAAACCTAAGATGATTATTGCAGGTGCAAGTGCATATGCTCGAACCATTGACTTTAAGCGATTTAAAGAGATTGCAGATAAGGTCGAAGCGTATTTGATGGTTGATATGGCACATATTGCAGGGCTTGTTGCGGCAGGTCTTCATCCAAACCCAGTAGAGTATGCTGATTTTGTAACGACTACAACACATAAAACATTACGTGGTCCAAGAGGCGGAATGATCTTATGCAAGGAAAAATATGCCAAAGCTATCGATAAAGCAGTGTTTCCAGGAATCCAGGGTGGACCATTGATGCATATCATCGCTGCAAAAGCAGTAAACTTTAAAGAAGTTCTAAGTCAAGAGTTTAAAGACTATCAACAGCAAATTGTTAAAAATGCGCAAGCGCTTTCTGATGCACTGATACGTCGAGGTATTGATATCGTGTCCGGTGGGACAGATAATCATTTGATGCTTTTAGACTTACGTAGTTTAGGATTAACGGGTAAAGTGGCAGAAAAATTGTTGGATGAAGTTCGCGTTACCTGTAATAAAAATACGATTCCTTTTGATCCGGAAAGTCCATTTGTTACCAGTGGTATTCGTTTAGGGACTCCGGCAGTGACAACCCGAGGAATGAAAGAAGAAGATATGGAAACCATTGCTGAAATCATACACCTTGCGTTGACGGATTTTGACAACTCAAAGGAAAAAGCATTGAATATGGTTAAAGATTTAACTGACAAATATCCACTATATGCATAAGCCCAAGGCTTGCTCCTTAATGAGCAAGCCTTTATGATGGTTAAACATGGAGGGTGCTATGAAAGAAAAGAAAATAATAGACAACCTTAAGTATCTTAAATTGTTGAGTAAGCAGTTTCCAACGGTGTACGAAGCATCTACAGAGATTATTAACTTGGAAGCAATATTGAATTTGCCAAAAGGAACAGAGCATTTTCTCTCAGATATTCATGGAGAAGATGAAGCTTTTTTGCATATCCTAAAAAGTGGATCCGGTATTATTCGAAAAAAAGTAGAAGATGTCTTTGGATCAACAATTACGAATAATAGTAAGAAAAAGCTTGCTATTTTAATTTATTATCCCCATGAAGTTTTAAGTAAAAATAGCGAGCTGGGAAAGCTCTCAGAAGCTGAACGCTATGATTGGTATGAGGTAACGCTTCATCGATTAGTTCTAGTGTTAAAAGAAGTCTCCTCGAAGTATACACGCTCAAAAGTACGTAAAGCGTTGCCTAAGGAATTTGAATATATTATTGAAGAATTACTGCATCATCGCGATAATGATCCGGATAAGGAACACTATTATTCGCAAATTATAAAAAGTATTATTGAAATTGGACGAGCAAAAGCATTTATTATCGCTATAAGTGAGGTGATTCAACGTCTAGCTGTTGACCACTTGCATATTCTTGGAGATATTTTTGATCGGGGTCCAAGACCGGATATCATCATGGATAAACTCATGAATTACCATTCATTGGATATTCAATGGGGCAACCACGATATTGTATGGATGGGGGCAGCGTCCGGTTCATGGATATGCATCTTGAATGTCATTCGGGTGAGTGCCCGTTATGGACAGTTGGACCTTCTTGAAGAAGCCTATGGAATTAATTTGCTTCCATTAGCCAAATATGCAATGTATCATTTTCCTGATGTAGAGCAACAGTTTATTCCTAAAAACACAGAAGGGTTGTTGGAAGACGAAGTCATATTGGCAGCGCAAATAAATAAAGCAACGACATTTATGCTTTTAAAACTTGAAGAACAAATTGCCAAAAGACGACCGGAATATCAAATGATGAATCGGTGTCTGCTTTCTACCGTAGATTTTGATAAAAGAACGATTGTTCTAGGGCAAAGTGAATATCGTCTTAATATTGAATCTTTTGAAACCGTGGATAAAGAAGATCCTTCCCGATTATCGGAAGATGAAGAAATAATTATGGGAAAACTACAACAGTCTTTTTTAAACAATGTTCGCCTTCAAGAACATGTTGCTTTTTTATTTGAAAAGGGAAGCATCTATAAGATTTATAACAACAATCTATTATTCCACGGATGTATTCCGTTAGATGAGGATGGGCGCTATACCAGTGTATGGATTGATGGAATAGCCTATAAAGGCCGAGCGTTGCTTGATCAGTATGAACTGATGCTACGAGAAGCTTATGGGAACCGTTTTGAGAGTGAGAATAATGATGAGACGGATATCTTTTGGTATCTTTGGTCCGGAAGGCATTCATCGTTATTTGGAAAAGATGCGATGAAAACCTTTGAGCGTCTTTTTATCTCAGATAAAAGCACCCACAGTGAAAAGAAAAATCCATATTATGAACATATATTAAGTGAAACCATGTGCAAAAAAATACTGAATGATTTTTGTCTTTCGCCAGAACACTCGAGAATCATTAATGGACATGTTCCTGTGAAAGTGAGTGAAGGCGAAAGTCCTATAAAATCCGGGGGACGATTGATAGTAATTGATGGAGGCTTGGCTAAAGCTTATCAAGAAGTAACAGGGATTGCAGGTTATACGTTAATCTATAATTCACATGGAATGCTTTTAGCTGCGCATGAACCGTTTACCTCGGCAAGAGATGCTTTTGAGAATTCAATCGATATGATTTCATCACTATCTATTGTAGAAGCGTCCAAAGAGAGGATACTGGTTGGAGATACAGATATCGGTCAGCAGCTATATAATGATATAAAAGATTTAAAACTCCTGCTCACAGCATATCGAAAAGGAATTATTAAAACTTTATTATATTAAGCGTTTTCCCATAGACAAGCCATGTTGAGTGTGATAGTTTAAGGTATACACTTGTAATGAAAAGTAAATGGAGATGATAGTATGAAATGCTCAGTATGTAAAGAAAATACAGCTGTTGTATTTATAACAAAAATGACAGAAAACAAACCGGAACGTGTGGGGCTTTGTTTGCCATGTGCTAGTAAACAGGGTATTAGTCCAATAGAACAAATGATGCAGCAAAGCGGCATGAGTTCGGAAGAATTTGACAATATAAATCAACAAATGATGCAGATGTTTGAAGACCCGGACATTAGTGATTCAATTAATAATTTTATGAGTCAAATGGCGGATGGACAAACACCAGAAGATATGTCCCAGATGTTAGGAGCATTTGCGGGAAATATGCACCCTAAAGAAGGGGAAGATTTTTCTGAAGATGCGAAGTTTTCAGAAGATGATGCTTCGGATGTGGAAGCTGATGAAAGTAAACATTTTGGCAACTTATTTGGGAAAAAACAGACGAAAGTTAAAGAAAAGACATCCAAAAACAAACGTAAAAACTTGGATGCTTTTGGTATTAACTTAACTGCGAAGGCAAAACTTGGCGAAGTGGATCGTATTATTGGACGGCATCGTGAAATCGATCGGGTGATTCAAATTTTAAACCGACGACAAAAAAATAATCCGGTACTCATTGGAGAGCCAGGCGTAGGTAAAACGGCTATTGCAGAAGGGTTAGCGGTACGTATAGTTGAAAAACAAGTGCCGGTAAAATTACTGGATGCAGAGATTTACTTGTTAGATTTAACCGCTTTAGTTGCAGGAACTCAGTTTCGTGGTCAATTTGAAGGGCGTATGAAAGCGATTATCAATGAAGCAAAGACAAGTGGCAATATTATTCTTGTTATCGATGAAGTCCATAATATCACTGGAGCTGGAGAAGCAGAAAGTGGTGCAATGAATGCTGCTAATATTTTAAAACCGGCACTTGCACGCGGTGATGTTCAAATTATCGGTGCAACAACACTGGAAGAATATCGTAAGCATATTGAGAAGGATACAGCACTTGAGCGGCGTTTTCAATCGGTTCTTGTAGAAGAACCTTCAGAAGAAGAAGCAATCGAGATGATACTCGGTATTAAGGATTATTATGAGGACTATCATAAAGTCCATATTTCTGATGAAATAATCGAAAGTGCGGTGCAAATGTCAAAACGCTATATCCATGACCGCTATTTACCGGATAAGGCAATTGATGTTCTTGATGAAGCGGGTTCTCGCGCCAACCTCAAAAATAAAGGGCTCGTTGAACTTGAAGCCCTTAAAAACCAACTTACAAAAGTCATTAACGAAAAAGAAGAGGCGGCAAATCAAGATGACTTTGAAAAAGCAGCGGATTGTCGTGTTGAAGAATTACGTCTTACAGACAAAATCCATCAATTGGAAGTGACGTGTGAGAGTGTATCCATTACACAAGAAGATATTGCTTATGTCATTGAAGCATGGACAAGAATTCCGGTACAAAGCATTACAGAAGAAGAAAAATATAAATTACTTAATTTGGAGAATCGATTAAAGCGACGAGTTAAAGGCCAAGAACATGCCGTAGATATTCTGGCACGAACAATACGTCGCAATCGCTCTGGATTTAGGAAGCGCTTTAAACCAAGTTCATTTATTTTTGTTGGACCGACAGGAGTAGGTAAGACCGAACTTACAAAAAGTTTGGCAGAAGAACTGTTTGGCGATGAGGCAGCGATGATTCGCTTTGATATGTCGGAATTTATGGAAAAACACACGGTATCTAAATTGATCGGAGCGCCTCCAGGATATGTAGGATATGACCAAGCTGGACAGTTAACTGAAAAAGTTCGACGACGACCCTATTGTGTCATTTTGCTAGATGAAATTGAAAAGGCACATCCGGATGTATATAACTTATTGTTGCAAATACTTGAAGACGGTCGATTAACCGATAGTCAAGGGCGCAATGTGAATTTTGAAAACACGGTCATTATCATGACGTCTAATGCAGGAACAACGAATAAAGGAGCAACGATTGGCTTTAATAGTGACACAAGTCAGGCGATGGACTTGCATGAACTTAATGCACTCAAAGAGTTCTTTAGACCTGAGTTTCTTAATCGTATTGATGAGACCATTATATTTAAATCCCTTTCAAAAACTGTTTTGCGAGAAATTGTTGATGTAATGATAAAGGATGTTAACCTTACTGCTAATGAAAGAAAAATCAATCTGACAGTGACCGAAGAAGCCAAAGACTATTTGGTGGAGATTGGCTTTGATGAAAAATATGGTGCGAGACCACTTAGAAGAGCCATTGGAAAACATATTGAAGATGAAATGGCAGAATTATACATTAAAAGCATTATCGATGAAGGTAGCAGTGTTTTGGTGGATTACGACGGTGAAAAAATAACTGTTAAAGCAGTATAGACAAAAGCCAGAAGCGCTCTTATGAGCGTTTCTGGCTTTTTTTTGCAGTGCTTTGAAGCTCTTGATATATAGGAGAGAGGTTTAATAGATTTTTAGGAAGAACGATGGTGGTATACAAGTATTCGATTTCTTCTTCATGAATTGCATCAATATAATTTTTTGTATAATTCTTATGTTCGCTTACATAGCGTTGCATAAAGTCAACAGCCTTATTATATGCAATAGCGGCTTTGTGTATAGAGTGAAAATACCCTATAATAATATATCCATTAACATGGATTTTGGCACGATAAAGTATATGATTATTTTTATGAATCTTTTCAACGCCATGATATGGATTGATAATGTTTATATTGTCATACCTCAAGTTATAGGGATTTTTGTCGATAAAGAGGTAATCTTTTCCTGCACATGCATGGTTGCGAATGCCAAATCGGGATAAAATGTTAAATTGCATTCCAAAATCATTGACGAAAAAATAATTGCCACGTTTAAAAATTTTATGGGAGCCATAAAAAAACAAATCATCAACATCAAAAGTTAAGATGATGTGTTGAGACAGATGATATGTAAAATACTTTTCGTGAAGGTAGATAGGGGTCTTAAAGTAAAGCCCGTTATCCCTAAAGTTATGCAAAATAACCCACTTTTCATAGCTTAACGATTGATTGGTTTTATTATAATCATCAATTCGATAGTGACTATTACGAAGGATTCGCTGTGCTAAAAGATAACGTTTATGTGCAAGTTCGTATGAATCGGAGCTACCTAAGCTGATGTGTTTGTTTTTATATGTAATGGAAACACGATAATACTCTTGACCATTTTTTTTGTGTGTAATATATACTCCGGTTGGCATAATAATCATCCTTTATCTTGGGGAAAATAGTCTGTTGATAGGAACAAGTATAGCATGAAACACGAAAAAAGAACAATTTTAGAATGAAATATTACTCAAATTCTTCTTCGTGATTTTTATGAAAGAATAAATGTAGATAAAAAAATAACTAATAAATTGAACAAAATAAAGAGAAATATAGTCATTGTGCTACAGTCGGTGACTGAATATTCTGAAAATAAGAGAAAATCATCTAAACAGCAAGGGGCTTCATTGACTTAGAAAATGAAACTCAGTATAATGACCAAGTCGTAAAAAAGTATTCAAAAGGAGATATATATATGAATTTTTTTAAAAAGTTGTTTGATTTTTTGTTTCATAAAAATCACACGATATCAAAAAAGATATATACTTTTGGCTGCGTAATCGTTACGGCTTGTATTGTAAGTGTTTTCGTTTTAGGGTCCAATGGTTACCTGGTTAATGTATACAGTGCCACAAACCAAGAAGAACAAGAAAACATTTCTAAAGAAAAAGAACTTGATGAACTGGAAATGGATGTTGAAAATGAAGATGAAATCGTTCTGCTGCTAGATCGAACCCTTTATAGCCATCCCATCATGAGTTTAGATTCACGTTCGACAATACAAGGCATCGATGCACCCAGCAATGAAAAAGTGTTGTCTATTATGAAAGAAGAAAGTGGAAAAGAGCAATTATCCACACAATCAATCACGAGTGATAAAAAAACGCTTGAGGATTTAGAGGATGAGCTACTAGAAGGAATGACGTATGTTGGCTACGAACCGATTATAGAATATCGTGACCCTGTGGAACTATCAGAGACAGATTATAATGTATTATTACGTATTGTTGAAGCAGAGGTTGGAACAGAAGATTTATTTAACCGAACAATTATCGCCAATGCGATTATTAACCGTATGTATGACACGTCTTATCCAGATACGATTGAAGGCGTGGTCTTTCAAAACAATGGAAAAATTTATCAGTTTTCGCCAATCTTAGACGGGCGTTACTATGATGTCAAAATTACCAGTGAAACTAAAAAAGCTGTTGAAATTGCAATGGCAGGCATTGATAATAGCGGTGGGGCATTATCCTTTGTAAACCGTAATATAACAAGTGCCAAAAACATGCGGTGGTTTGACACAAAACTTCAATTTGTCACCAAATATGGTGTTGTAGAATTCTTCAAAGCAAAATAAGAACATAAAGACATGAGTATTGCCTAAGGCAGTACTTTTTGTCTTTGCGTGAAAAACAATTGTATTTGAAGGGAGAATATGTTATAATTTCCCCAAACTTTCTAACTAAAATTATATAAGGTGGTACAGGATGAAAAAAATAGTATATAATAGTACTCGAGGAAATGAAAAAAATGTTGAGTCGTCATATGCCATTGTCAAAGGATTGGCGAATGATGGCGGATTATTTGTTCCAAATGCGATTCCAAAACTTCAAAAAAGTTTTGAAGAATTAAAATCGATGTCCTATCAAGAAATTGCATGCTATGTGTTAGGAGAATTTCTGACAGATTTTACGGAGGAAGAAGTCTCCCACTGTGTATACAGTGCCTATGATGAAAAATTTGATACGAAAGACATTGCACCGATTGTCAAGAAGGATGGATATTATTATTTGGAATTATTTCATGGATCAACGATTGCGTTTAAAGATATGGCCTTATCAATTTTACCTTATTTAATGACAACTGCAGCAAAAAAGCAAGGAATAACCAATGAGATTGCTATTTTAACGGCAACATCCGGAGATACAGGAAAAGCTGCTTTAGCAGGTTTTCAGGATGTGGCAGGAACAAAAATCATTGTTTTTTATCCGAAAAATGGTGTGTCAAAAATTCAAGAGCGTCAAATGGTCACCAGCGAAGGCGACAATACATTAGTTGTTGGCATTGACGGTAATTTTGATGATGCACAAAATGGTGTGAAAGCTATTTTTAATGATCAAGTGTTTAATCAAAACTTAGAATCGCTAGGTGTACAGCTTTCAAGTGCAAATTCAATTAATATTGGACGTTTATTGCCTCAGGTAGTATATTATGTATATAGCTATAGCCGTCTTTTAAATGACAGAGAACTTGATTTGGGAGAGCCTATGAATGTAGTCGTGCCAACGGGGAACTTTGGCAATATATTGGCAGCATATTATGCAAAAGAAATGGGTGTACCTATCAAAAAACTGATTTGCGCATCAAATGACAACAAAGTTCTATACGATTTCTTTGCGACAGGAAACTATGATCGACGAAGAGAATTTTTATTGACGATTTCACCGTCAATGGATATTTTAATTTCTAGTAACTTAGAACGTCTACTTTATGCAGTTGCAGATGAAGATGCAGCAACGGTACAGCAGTTGATGGACAACCTTTTAGGGGAAGGACATTATACCATTACTGAAGATATGAAAGCGAACTTATCAGATTTTTTCCCAGCATTTGCGACACAGACAATGACGATGCAGGCTATCAAAGAAGAATTTGAAGCGACAAACTACATGCTAGACCCACATACAGCAGTGGCAAAGGCAGCATATGACACATATATAGATGCAACAAAGGATACAACAAAAACACTCATTGTATCTACAGCAAGCCCATATAAATTCACAAAAAGTACATTGTCCGCTTTAGATCAACGTTATGAAAAGATGGATGATTTTGACTTGCTCCATGAATTATATGCAATTTCAAATGTAGAAATACCCAAAGCGGTCAAAGATATTGATAAGCGTCCTATTTTACATACGACGATATGCAAAAAAGAAGCGATGGCAGAGACCGTATTAAATTTTTTGCAAAAAAAATAGAAAAATCAAAATGTTGGAGGAGACTAGATGTCAGTAGAAAAGATTGAACGAAAAGAAGTACTTTATACGAGACACTTAAAAGAGTTGCTCGAGCAGATTCCAAAAGGCGCCTTTTTAACCGTCAAAACGCAAGATAAAATCAATACAATGACTATTGGATGGGCTACGTCAGGTGTTATGTGGGGGCGTCAGGTTTTAGTTATAGGCGTGCGTCCTAGCCGATATAGCTATGAAGGCATTGATATGGATAAAGAATTTACGGTGAGTATTCCAATGAATCAAAAATTGAAAAAAGAAATCACCTATTGCGGCACCCATTCAGGAAGAGATGTGGATAAATTTGAAAATTGTAATATCCATGCATTAGAGGGGCATAAAGTCGATGTTCCTATCATTGAGGAATGTGGATTGCATTATGAGTGTCGTGTAATTGCCAAGCATCAACTTATTCCAGAATATATCGATCAGACAATTAATGATCGATATTATCCTGAAGGAGATTACCATATGATTTTTTATGGTGAAATTTTAAGTTCGTATCGCATTGATTAGAGAATTATTTAATATATTCTTTTTGTGGATGGATTTGAGTTGCATTTAGATGCACAATTACTTCATCCACATAATTATAATTTAACAGTTTTTGTTTGACTTGGTCACCGATTTGGTGACCTTTTATTATACTTAAATTACCATCAACGGATATTTTAACAATAAGTAAAAAGTTTAATCCAATGGGTTTTGAAGTAATCGTATCTACATGATCAACACCGTCGATATTGCCGATAAGTTCAAAAAGTTCGTCTTTAATATCTTGATCTATCGTTGTGTCCATGAGAACATAATATGCGCTACTAAAAATGGACAATCCGGTATATGCAATCCAAATACCGATAGCCACACCAACGATACTGTCAATAAAATATAATTCGAAATATGCAGTAATGATACTTAGCAACGTAAATGAAGTTATAAAAACATCGTTACGATGATCTTCAGCATTGGCAAAAGCCAAAAGAGAGTTGTATTTATGGCCTATATGGTTGGAATAAAAATATAAGCTTAATTTGATTATTATTGTTAAAAAAGCAACAACGATTAACCATGGAGTAAATAAAAATGCAGTGTGATTCGTTAGTGAATCAATAGAACTTTTGACAATATTAAAAGCAACAATAAAAAGAGAGATACTGATAAGCATACTGAAGATGTATTCCGCTTTTCCATGACCATAGGGATGTTCTTCATCATAAGGCTGTGAAGAAATTTTGTTGCCGATATAGGTCATTAAAGAGGCAAACACATCACCTGCACTATTTAAACCATCCGCAATCATTGCCTGACTATGGCTCATCAATCCGACAATAAGTTTAATAATAAGTAAAAATATATTGCCAATCATACCGCTTATGGCAACATAATGTATGTTTGAATTTCTGTTGTTCATAATATAACTCCTTTTTTTAAAAATATACAGTCATTATATCACAAAAAGTAGTTATATGCCTGTAGATATTGACATAGGTATATGAAAATGATAGAATCTTAATTGTAAACAATTTCATGTAATAATAATTGTTAATAAAAAGATAACAAATGGAGGTATTTATGAGCAAATCTTTAAAAGGAACAAAAACAGCAGATAATTTAATGAAGGCATTTGCAGGTGAGTCACAAGCAAGAATGCGTTATACGTATTATGCCAGTCAAGCAAAAAAAGAAGGATATGTTCAGATTTCTAACATTTTTCAAGAGACAGCAGATAACGAAAAAGAACATGCTAAACGCTTCTATAAGTTTTTAATTGAAGACCTAAACGGAGAAATGAATGAGATTAATGGAGCGTCCTATCCGATTGCATTAGGTAAGACATTGGAAAACTTAAAAGCGGCAGCTGATGGAGAACAAGAAGAATGGGAAGATCTATATCCAACATTTGCAGACATTGCTGAAGAAGAAGGATTCCCAGCGATTGCAACGACATTCAGAAAAATTGCAGAAGTAGAAAAGCATCATGAAGAAAGATACCGTAAATTAGCCGATAACATCACAAATGGTGTTGTCTTTAAAAAAGATGAATCGATTGCATGGAAATGTGGAAACTGCGGTTATATTCATGTTGGAAAAGTTGCACCTGAGCTCTGTCCTGCATGTCAGCATGCACAAAAATATTTTGAAATTCTTTGTGATAATTTCTAAGAATGCTTATGCAAAAGACAGGTACAATATTGTACCTGTCTTTTTTTGTGTAAATCGCTCTATTTTACGATAGTGAATTATACCTAAAGGGTAAATCATTTTGACATTCATCTTGAAAAAGCGATGGAATTCATATATAATATCAACTTAGGAAGTAACTAAGGAGAATTAATATGAGATTTATTCCGGTACAGAGTTTAATGGAAGGCATGGTTATTGCTAAAAGCCTTTATGATATAAATCAGCAGCTGTTATTACGCGAAGGAACAGTTGTACAAAAAGGATATATAGACCGTATAGCTCAATTAGGGTACCAAGGTATCTATATTGATGATGAGATATCAAAAGATATTGAAGTCAAAGATGTCATTCGTGATGAACTACGTATGAAGGCGATTCAATCGGTTAAAGATGCTTTTATATATACAGACTTATCAACGGCAAAGGGACATAAACAAGCAAAGCAAAAAATTGATGTGACCAAGATGCTGATTACAAATATTGTTGAAGAAATTCTTGAAAATAAAGATACAATGGTGAATCTCATTGACCTAAAGTTTTTTGATGATTATACATTTTTTCACTCTGTCAATGTGGCTGTATTGAGCATACTTATTGGAGCGGAGTTGGGATTGTCACGAGAGCAGTTATATAATCTGGGTCTAGCATCTATTCTCCACGACATTGGTAAGATTTTTATTGATAAGGATATTTTGAATAAACCGGATGCATTGACAGAAAGCGAATATGCAATTATTCAAAAACATTCTGAATATGGCTATACATATTTAAAAAATACATTTGAAATACCTGCAGCTGCATATGTTGCAGTTTTACAGCATCATGAACACTATAATGGGTTGGGATATCCAAATCAAAAATCCAAGGAAGATATATCGCTTTTAGGACGTATTATATGTGTTGCAGACGTATATGATGCATTAACATCCAACCGACCATATCGGAAAGGATTACTTCCATCAGAAGCTATGGAATATATTATGGCCAATGGTGGTATTATGTTTGATGTCAAATTGACAAAAATCTTTGCAAGAAAAGTTGCTCCGTATCCAGTAGGTACATATGTACGGTTAAGTACAGGAGACTTGGGAATTGTTGTGAAGAATAATTCGGAGGCGTGTATGCGACCTCAGGTTAAAATTTTTGTGGATAAATATGGAAACAAAGTGAAGCCGAATATTATTGATTTAAAAGAAGATCGTTTATTGCGCAACGTGACAATAACTGGAATTAATGATATAGCATAGAATAGACGAGGGTCTATTCTTTTTTTCTTGCGCTTTAATTCAATATGTGAGAGAATATTTTTAAACTATATTTTTTTAGGAAAGGATGATAAAAATGGGCATTATAAAAGCAGCAATTAATTCTGTCAAAGGGGAGTTGGCTGATCAATGGCTAGAAACAATTGAACCTCGCTCAATGAATAATTCAACATTATCAACAGCGGGGATTCTTGTACGAAAAGATGACCGACGTAATAGTAATAGAAAAGGAACAGAAGATGTCATCTCAAATGGTTCCGTTATTCATGTTCCGGAAAATACATATATGCTTTTGGTAGATGGAGGACGGATTATTGCAGCTACTGATGAAGCTGGATATTATCAAGTGGATAATTCACGAGCCCCTTCGTTGTTTTTTTCTTCAAAAGAAGATGTGGCGATTGACGGATATAACAATACCAATGGACAAAGTATCGAGCGACCGGGTGGAATTGAAAATACACTTCTAGATACATGGGAACGGTTTAAATTTTCAGGTTCTACGCCACAAAAGCAGCGGGTCGTATATATAAATAAAATGGAGATTCCAGATATTCGCTTTGGAACAAAAAATCCACTTCCTTATACAGATAGAGTCTTAGTTCCCGGCAGAGTTGTTCCATGTAAGATTACCTCTTTTGGAACCTATTCTATTAAAATTAGTGACCCCATACTCTTTTATAACGAAGTATGTGACAAACAAAGCAAAACGGACTTTAAAAAAGATGATATGGCAGAACAGTACATCAATGAGTTTTTGATGGCATATCAGACCGCTTTGGCGAGTCTATCCATGGACCAAATCTTAGTGTCTGATATACCGATTCAAAGCGCGCGTCTAGGTAAATACATGGCAGATACATTAGATGATGAGTGGTTAAGTAAGCGCGGATTTTACATTCAATCTGTAGGTATCGCAGGCATCAATTATGACGAAAAAACAGATGAGTTGTTATCAAAATATGGCAACGATTCGATACTCTTAGATCCAAACGCACGTGCAGCCCGTGTTGCAGGCGGATTAGCAGCTGGCCTAGAAGGCGCAGGATCCAATGAAGGCGGTTCAATGATGGGATTTGCCGGTGTTGGTATGGGGATGAATGCTGCAGGCAATATGGGAAGTATCTTAAATCCACAACCATCAGCCAATACACCTGTACAATCACAGCAAGCCATGCAAACGCAAACCTCTGGCGCAACCGGGGCGGCTACAAACGGATGGACATGTGCATGTGGCAAGCAAAATGGTGAGAGCTCAAAGTTTTGTAGTCAATGTGGTCAAAAAAAGCCACAATCCAATGAATGGACATGTACTTGCGGACAAGTAAATCATGGTAACTTTTGCACTCAGTGTGGAAAGCAAAAGGCTCAGGAAGTTACATATAGCTGTAATAAATGTGGTTGGGAACCTGAGGATCCCAAAAACCCACCTAAATTCTGTCCAAATTGCGGAGATGTATTTGATATAACGGATCGAAATTAAGGAGGAGCTATGGCGACGGTAAGTGCATATAAATGTTTGAACTGTCAAGCGCCTTTGGGATTTGATCCCAAAAGTGGTCAGTGGAAATGCCACTATTGCTTTAGTGAATTTACAAAACAAGAGCTTGACAAAGTATATAAAGAAGAAGAGGTAACTCAGTCCACAGGGACACTAAACGCTTATCATTGTAATAATTGTGGTGCAGAAATCGTTGCTGATGAAACAACATCAGCAACCTTCTGTTTGTATTGCAAAAGTCCAAGTCTCATTAAAGAGCGTTTTAAAGGTGAATTTCACCCCAAATATGTCATTCCATTTAAGATAACGCATGAAGATGCAGAAGAAATTTACAAAAAATGGATACGTAAAAAACTTTTTGCCCCAACACAGTTTAAAAATGATGAGGAAATTGAAAAGATTAAAGGGGTATATGCACCTTTTTGGCTGTATGATTGCGAAGCAAACGGCCAGATTCAGGGACAAGCAACAAAAGTATCAAGTTGGCGTTCTGGCAATTATCGATATACTCGTACCAAGTATTATCATGTGGAACGTGAAGGACGGGTGAAGTATGAACGTATACCCGTGGATGCATCGACAAAATTTGACGATAAGTTTATGGTTATGATTGAACCTTATGATTATCAGGCATTGGCGGATTTTTCCATGCACTATATGACAGGTTTTTTTGCTGAAACTTATGATGTTGATGAAGCAACATGTAAAAAAACGATGAAAGAGCGTGTCGATGATTTTATTTCAAATCGAATTCGAAATACTGTTACAGGATACACAAGCTTTTCTGTTCAACATGCTTCGTCAAATCTTAATTATGCGTCAGAATCCTATGCGCTGATGCCTGTATATTTACTTGTCAATGAATACAAAGATAAAAAGCATATGTTTATTGTGAATGGTCAAACAGGAAAAGTGGTTGGAGAAACACCGATTGATCACAAACGTCAACTTGTATTTTGGCTTATTGCTCTGGGAATTACCTGGGTAATTATTGTGTTTGGAGGTGCTCTTTTTGGATAAGATGCGTAAAGGAATTTTGGGTATTGTATTATTAATGATATTACAGCTGCATGTACTCTATGCAAATACGCAAAATGTTATTGATGATATGGGTTATTTAAGTGAGGACGAACAGGCATCCTTGCAAGCAACCATTGAAACCATTCAAACTCAATATTTAATGGATGCAGTTATTGTAATTACAGATGATACACAGGGGAAATCTTCAATGGAATTTGCGGATGATTTCTTTGATTATAATGGCTATGGGATTGGTGAGGAATACGATGGGATATTGTTACTGGTCAATATGGGTGCAAGGGAATTATGGATTAGTACTACCGGTAGCCATACAATTAATCAATATAGTCATTTGACCAATAGCATGGTAAATAGTGTGTCCCCCTATCTAAGTGATGGTGAGTATTATGAAGCTGGAATGGAATTTTTAAATCTAATTATTGGTATAGAAAACGAAGTCCCTACTTCATCCCAAAATTATTCTTCACAAGATGACAATGCGTATGACTATAGCGATGATACAAGTAGCGTACAATATAGAGAAGAGACCGTTTCGACGAGGGTAGAAGACATGGTAGCGTCACCATGGCCATATCTAGGGGCGATTATTATTGCTTCCGTCATCACAGGGGTGATTACAGGAGCAAGCAAAGGAAGCGTAACGATTACAAACCGAACATATGAAAAGCCAGGAAGTTTTAGTTTGACACGACAAACCGACCGATTTATTCGAGAAAATACAACTCGCGTAAAAATAGAGACAAAATCCTCTTCAAGTTCGGGAGGTGGAACGCACACGGGAAGCAGCGGACGAAGTCATGGTGGTAGTGGCGGCAGTTTTTAATCAATTTCTAATGTGATATTAAACACGATGAAATAACCATAGCGTATACTAGAATTAAAACTAGAATGATAAGGAGGTGCCACCGTGATTATTACAGATAAAATGATAAGAGAGTTGCAACGGCGTGTAGATGTTTCCTATGAAGATGCTGAGCGCTATGTGCGCCGCGCCGGTGGTAATATTGATATGGCTGAAGCCTATGCGAGAAAAAAGCAAAATTCTTTTTCACATCGTTTTTTTCGTGGAATTGAGAATTTAATCAGTACGACATTTGTCTATCGGCTAAAAGTCTATCGTAGTGATGATGTGTTTATGGATATGCCTATCTTTTTGTTTTTTATTTTACTCTTCATAATTGGTGTCGACAAAACAATAACGATTGGTGTGATTTTTATTATCATTGCCCTTGTAGCGGAATGCCAGCTTAAATTACATAAAGTAGAGACACAAGAAGCTTTTCGTTTTTATAGAACCGTCAACAAAGAAAAGAAAAATAAGGAGCACAATAAAGCAAAAGATACGCAAGCCAAAGACTTTGACACAACGCAACCGATACAATTGGAGGATGGACAGTTAGATGCTACACAGGAAAAGTCAACGGACAAAGAAGTGAAAAACCAGCAGCCAAATGATGAGGGTGAAGATTATTACGAAGTGACCATTGATAAGTAGGAGGCAAAATGTCAGAAAAAATATTAATTGTAGAAGATGAAAAAAAAATATCCCGCTTTTTGGAGTTGGAACTTCGCCATGAAGAATATGAGGTCTTAAAGGCTTATGATGGAAGAACGGGGCTTGAACTTGCACTAAATGAAGCCCCGGATCTTATTATTCTTGATTTGATGCTACCTGGGATGAGTGGTATTGAAGTATGCCGTCGCTTAAGGCAAGCCAAAGAAAGTGTACCCATAATTATGTTAACCGCAAAAGACGATGTATCGGATAAAGTTATGGGATTGGATATGGGAGCAGATGATTATATGACAAAACCCTTTGCTATTGAAGAACTTTTGGCTCGTATTCGTGTTGCCATCAAACGTAAAGGGGCAGAACCGGCAGCAGCTGAGGTGTTGCGTTACCAAGAATTAAAAGTTGATCATATAAAACATCAGGTTCAATATAAAGAAGACATTATTGAACTGACTAAAAAAGAATATGAACTTTTACGATATTTGCTAGAAAACAAGAACATAGCATTAGACCGTGAAAAAATTCTCGAGAAGGTTTGGGGATATGATTATTATGGTGACACCAATGTCATCGATGTTTATATTCGCTATTTACGCTCAAAGATTGATCAAAAATATGGCGTTGATATGATCAAAACAGTTAGAGGAGTTGGATATATTATATATGATGAATAGAATATCCATAGCAATTAAGAATACCTTTCAACATTTTCATTTATCCATGCGACGCAAGATTACTTTTGACTATCTGATTCTGTATTTTTTTATTAGTCTTATATCCATTGTGTTCATTCCGATTATCTTTGTATTTAACAATATATCCGGTGAAGTGGAAGAACACAGCTATGAACTTAGTCGGATTTTATTAGCATATAACCAAGACGTATATTCGCTTCAAGAAACTGAAATTAAGATGAATCAATTAACCTTAAGTTCCAATGTCTCGTTTAGAGTAACGGGGTATTCAGATTTTGCCAATAATGTTCAGGAGTTTACCATTGAAACTGGTGCTTTTGATTCATTTGATTTTTCTTATGATCTCGTTCGGCGTATGAAGCTTTTGACAAATGAAAAGCTTATTGTTAAACGTCTGGATAATCAATACTATCGCTCGGATCAAGCCAATTACACATATGTTATCTATGCACTCTATCCACTGACATTATATCAATCAGAGCTTGTCATTTTAGGCTTTTTATTGATTATTTTCCATATAGTCGGTTTTGTAATGATGTCTATGATTGGGGGGGCAAGGGTCAAGAAGGTTCTTTATCCTATTTATCATATGACAAAAGCAGCAGAAGAGGTGTCCATCAGCAATCTAAAGTTACGCTTGGATGTGGAAGCGACAAAGTATGAACTAAAGGATTTGGCGCTGACGCTTAATGATATGCTTGATCGGTTGGACAAAGACTACTCTAAACAAAAAAGTTTTGTGTCGGACGTCTCCCATGAACTTAGAACGCCCATAAGTATTATTAATGGCTATGCTTCAATGTTGGAACGCTGGGGAAAAAAAGACCCGGAAATAATTGACGAATCAATCGAAGCGATTATTAGTGAATCAAAAAGTATGCAACAATTAGTGGAAAATCTCTTGACGCTTGTCCGTTCAGATAATCAGACGCTTCAGTTTGAGTTTTCTACATTTGATTTGGCAGAACTTCTATGCAGTACGGTAAAAGAGTTTAATATGCTTAATAACAAAGATCAACGCATCATGTGTGATGTTCCCAAAGGGCTTTTAGTTACGCTAGATGAAATTAAAATTAAACAAACCGTTCGAATCTTTATGGATAATGCGATTAAATATACACCACAAAAAGGCGAGATCTCATTACACGCATATACACATGGACAAAATGTTCATATTCATATTAAGGACAGTGGAATTGGCATTGAAAAGGAATCGCTACCGTATTTGTTTGAACGCTTTTATCGCTCGGATGAATCAAGAACACGTCAAACCGGAGGACATGGATTAGGTCTTTCCATTGCAAAAGTAATCATTCTAGGACATAAAGGAAAGATACGCGTCAAAAGCGCTCTTGGAAAAGGTAGCGAATTTATTCTTGTCTTGCCACTACATGTAAATCCATAATTTCACTAAAAAGGAGTTTGACAAAAATATGAAAATTGTTTTATTAGATACGGATTCGCTTGGGTATGATCTGGATTATACATCTTTTCATAGTTTGGGAGAGGTCATAACATATAAGCATACACCTCAAGAAGAGATAGTAAAGCGCTGTTATGATGCAGATGTCTTGATATCCAATAAAATCCACTATACCCAAGAAATTCTTTTTGCTCTACCGAATCTAAAACTTATTTGCCTAACGTCAACAGGCACAAATACTGTAGACCTATCTGCAGCAGATGCATGTGGTGTCTGTGTCTCAAATATCAAAGGATACTCAACGCAAAGTGTTGTGTTGCTCACGTTTGCGATGCTCATGTATTTGTTAGTTCCGATGTCGGGATATGACGATTATGTCAAGCGGGGGAGTTATATTGAAGATACTAAGTTTTCACATTATACAATGACTTGGCATGAACTTGCTGGGAAAACTTTTGGCATTGTTGGTTTAGGGGCAATCGGTCAAGAAGTGGCAAAGATTGCAACGACATTTGGTGCCCGCATCATCTATTATTCAACTACAGGAAAAAATGATCATAAAGAGTATCGACGTGTTGATTTTGACACGTTATTACAGGAATCCGATATTATTAGTATCCATGCACCATTAACAGAGGCGACAACGAATCTCTTTGATAGTGCTGCATTTCGCAAGATGCGTCCTACCGCAATTTTGATGAACTTTGGGAGAGGCCCGATTGTGAATGAAAAAGAGTTGGTTGAGGCACTTAATGAAGGGTGGATATTTCGAGCTGGGCTAGACGTTCTAGAAGAGGAACCGATGAAGTTACATCATCCGATGCAGCGATTAAAGGATAAAAATAAGTTAATAATAACTCCACACATTGCATGGGCAAGTGTGGAGTCAAGAAATCGAATGCTTAATGAAGTTTATCAAAATATTGAAGCTTTTTTTCAAGGAAAGCCAAGAAATAAAGTCAATAATACTTAAGCGTTTATATCAAGATATTTTTCAATATCTTTTTTCACTAACTCAAGTGAATTTTTGAAAAAGCTAGGATCATGTGAATCTATTCCCATAATGCTTAATACATCATGAATGGAATGTGCTCCTGTTGCTTCCAACAGAGCTTTATACTTGGGAACAAAAGCAACTGGATCTTTTTGATACATATGATATAAGCCTTTTGCAAAAAGCAGACCAAAGGCATATGGAAAGTTGTAGAAATTCATTGAAGCTTCATAGTAATGTGGTTTACACATCCACATATATGGGTGAAGATAATTTGGATCGAGGGCTTCTCCATAGGCCTCTTTTTGTGCGTCAAGCATTGTTTGCTTTAACTCATCAACAGATAAAGAGCTGTTTTTTCGCTTTTCAAACAGTGCAGTCTCAAATAAATAACGGCTGTATATGTCAACAATAACTTGAGTTGAACCCATAAGATCATTTTCAAGTATAACCTTTTGCTCTTCCAAAGATGCTTTTTCAAGAGCAGCTTGAAAGACGATTGTTTCGCAAAAGATAGAAGCGGTTTCTGCAAGAGGCATAGGGTAGTCGGCATTAAGAGGTCGAGCATCTTTTAGACATTCACCATGATAGCCGTGACCAAGTTCATGTGCAAGTGTCGTCATATCACTAAAGCTGCCTGAAAAATTAGAAAGAATGCGGCTTTCTCCAATGGCGTGTATATTTGAACAAAATGCACCTGCTACTTTGTTGTCTTTTGGAAAAGGATCGATCCAATTTTGATCAAAGGCTTTTTGAGCATATTGACCTAAACTGGAATCAAATTGCGTAAAGTGTTTGATGATATAAGCTTTTGCTTCATCATATGTATAGCGTATATCAACACGTCCAATGGGGGCAAATAAGTCATAAAAGGGCAACCCATTGCTATGTCCGAGTAGCTCAGATTTTTTTAGCAAATATTCTCTGAAATAAGGTAGGTATTCTTTGATGGCACTTAACATTGCATCAAGGGTTTGACGATCCATGCGTGAAGCCTCGAGGGTCATTTCTAATGGGCAAGAGTAGCGACGTTTGTTGGCTACAGTGATTACTTCGCCTTTTATTGCATTAAGAGCTGCAGCAGATTCCCGTTCTTTTTTTACATAAGCAGCCAATTCAGCTTCATAGGCACTTTTACGGATAGAGGCATCATTATCATAAGCTTTGGAACGTAGTGTGGTTAATGTTACAGGGGTATTATCCAATTCTCCTGTGAGAGAAGAGACGATCTGATCTTGTAGACGTCCCCAGGCTAAGGAGCCGGTATTTGTTAATTGTGCAAGAAGAAGTTCTTCATCTTGACTAAGCAGATGATCGCTTGCTTTTTTTGCTTCATTTAATACAAAAGCATACTCGGATAACTCTGGCGTAGATGCAATGAGTGCGTCTAAATCAGTGATCTTTTTTAAGAACATGGTCAGCTGTACCTGCAATAGAGTATAGTTAGGTAAAATGGCTTCAACTTTTTCAATCAAAGTAGCTGCCGGATGATTTGTCGTATCGGTTGCATAGGCAAGATGACCAAAATTATGCAATCGACCAAGAAGGTTTTCAAGTGTATCCCGCTTTTTTTGAATGGATACCAGTGCTTGTCCTAACTTGGGAGATTGAGTATCTAAGGTCGAGACTTCTTCTTGTACCTGATGAATCAAGGTCGTAACCTGTTCAAAATCCTTCGTAATCTCAGGTGAATCAAAATTTGAATATAATGGTGTTAAATCCCAGTTTTTCATATGTTCCTCCTACATCACAATATCAGAACCGGGGCGTGCGATAAAATATCCTTGGGAATACCCGATTCCAATTTCTTTAGTTTTATTGAAAATAGCCTCATCGGAGACGTATTCTGCAACAGTTGTTATCCCTAGTTTTGAAGCGAAACTTACAATTGTTTCTGCAACAAGTTCGGCGGATGGTTCCGTCAGCATTTGCTGAATAATACTTCCATCGATTTTAATACAATCTACATCCAACTTATGCAGATAATTAAAGTTGCTAAATCCAGTACCAAAATCATCAATGGCTATCTCAGCGCCATAACGTTTTACTTCTTTGATGAAGTCGGACATAGTGGTATAATTTTCGATGCCCTCAGATTCAACAAGTTCAAAGATAACATTATGTGGTCTGGAAAAGGCCATAAGTTGGTTATAGATAAATTGACGTGTCAAGTCGTGATATATATCTTCGACAGATAAGTTAATAGAGAATTTATAGTCTTTATTAGTAAAATACTCAAAAGATTTCATGATTATTATTTTAGTTAAGCGGTTATATAAACCGGCTTTTTTAGCAATAGGCAAAAATTGAAAGGGACTGACAATGTTGCCATCTTCATCTACGAGTCGCATGAGGACTTCAAACCGATCGATCTTATCGATTGAATTATTATAGATCGGTTGAAAAAATGGAATGATTCGGTCTTCCTCAATGGCATTTCGAATGATGGAAGTCCAAGTCAAATTAGAAATAATTGACTCTTCAATTTTTAAGTTTTCATTGTAAACTAAAAATGAAATCTTTTCTGACTTTGCATGTTCTAACGTCATACTTGAATTTTCATAAAGTGAAAGCTGCATGGAAGAAATGGCAAAAGTCGTATTAATATATATTTTGTGGTTTTTATTGACAAAGCAATGTTTATGTATCTTTTTTTGAAGGAGACGCATTCGATTTGTAAATACTTTTAAGCTAGAGTCGTAGGTGACAACAGCAAAAATATCTGAATGTATTCGATAGGTCTTAAAAGCGTTTTGATCGTCATATTTGGTGATCAAATTGGCAAGTTCAATAAGAACTTTATTTCCAATGACAGTTCCATAAAAATTATTAATATTAATAAATGCACTGATATCGATAAGACAAAGTGCCTGAATCGTTCCGGTTGCAATGTCTTCAGTTAGTTTGTTAAGATTGGGCAAATGTGTCAGGGAATCTTGATAATAATGCTTTGTCAGTTGATCGGCTTTTTCGATGACCATTTTTTCTAATGTTTTATTTAAGGTGTTTAATTCCTTAGAAGTATTTTCAACAAGCTTTAAAAGAATAGATTGTTCAATCTCTTCTTGAGTTTGATGAACATACATCTCTTCACTATTTTCAGAAACCATGGAACTGCTATCAGAAGCCATCGTAACGATGGAGGTACTATGTGTACTAATATAACTTTTTTTATTCTCATGGATAAACTCATAGTCGGTTAAAATACCAAAAAAAGGTAGATGAATATTGTAGTCTGAAATATGGCGAAGCAGCTCATTGGTTTGTATCTTTGAAGAAAAAGTCACCAAATATTGGCATGGAATAGAAGGTAGATGACTTTTGATAAGGCGTAATTGTTGGCCAAAATACCCGGGGTTTCCATATCCTAGTGTAATTTGATCATTGATATGCACAGGGATTTCAGAGTAAAGTACATCTTGTTGCTCTGCTAAGGTCACCGTTGTTGGAAGCGCAAGTCTATCATGATGAAGTACTAGTGGGAATTTATGGCCAATCTTTTCCACTTGACCAACGTCAACACCTAGATAGCTTTTGTAAAACTGGCGAGCAGGGATATGATCAATAGATTCAATGTAGTGCCCATGAGCTTTTGTGATTTTGTGTTCGCGCCCAATAGATATAATATGGGTGGTATAAAAATCATGAAAGTCAAGGCAAGGACTTTTAAAGATTACACCGATATATCCATGCTCAAAAAAATGTCCGTTTTCAAATAAGCAGACATCTTCATCAGTGGATGGGTCAATATTAATAATACCTCCTCCCACAGTTGCTTGTGGAAGTATCTCGTTAAAGGTATCAAGCAATACGTGATTTTGATTAATAGAGAGGGTGCTGATCATTTGAATATAAGAGGGTTCAAGAGGTGTGTTTGATACGCTGGCAGGGAGACTGATTTCATTAATGGGTAGCTTATCTTGAGAAATCAGATAAAAATGGACGCGTTCAAAAACACTGAGCACGATAATCGTTTTATCGTGACATACTTTTCCATTATAAATGAGCCCATTTGTCTTAGCACCGACAACTTGAGCGTTTGATATTTGATTTGTGATTGTTGTATAAATTTCCTGAAAGTCACTGGTACATTTATTTGAATAAATTTGAAATAGATGACGATTGTTTTCACTTAAGTGTAAAGCGCGTAAGTAATTTTCAAGTTCATTTGAGCTAGTGTATTCATATTGGTAGGTTATCATTTTTAAGCCTTCCTAGTAACAATGTGTAAAATTATTTGTGCATCATTGTTGTCGTCTATTTTTTTTTTTGCTATACTAGTACACGTGATGTGCTATAAGTTTTCAAACTTATTATAATATGAAACTGGAAAGAATTCAATTCATTGCCATCAGATTATAAAATAAAAATTTTGGAGGATAATATTATGGCATGGTGTCCCAAATGCAAGGAAGAGTATGAAGATCATGTGAAGATGTGTGCAGATTGTCATGTTGAATTAGTACATGAAATAAAGGATATTGAAACGGATCGGTTGTTGATTGTGGTTAAATCTGAAGAAGAAGGGGAACGTGCTTTAGAGTTTTTGGAATATTCAGGAATTAAGACAGCGTCTGTGATGCAATCAAGTGGAGAAGAGTTTTTTGTCAATGTACATCAGGATGATTGGGAAGAAGCGAGTCGTTTTATTCGTGGGTTTTTAATTGGGGAAAAAGAAGAAGTAGAGACCCAAGATTATTTTTTTGATGAATATACCATGCTTGATATTGAAGACAACCGTGAATTGACCGAGATGAAAAGTAGCTACCAGGCGCTTTTAGGCATAGGAATCATTATGGTAATTAGTGGAGTGGGAAATGTCTTAGGCGTCATTCAAATTTTTGCTGGTAATATGGCATATATTATTATTGGATTAGGTGTTATATTTGCCTTGGGTGGGGTTTTCTCCAAAAAGAAAATGCAGGAGAAAAAACAAGAGCATCAACAATTAAAGGCGGAGTATGAAGACGTATATCATTGGTATATTGACACTTACCCTTTGGAACAATTTGCGTCAAGGCATCATTTACAGTTAGGTGAAATCGATGAAGGGGCAAAATATTTTGTTCTTATGGATTTGATTGTTAAAGAGGTGGGAAAAAATCCATACGAAGCCAAAGAGGCCATGATTAATACGGTTGCTGATAAAGCAGCTCAACAAATATTATCGATGCATCAACATTAATTGCATGAATGTTTTGACAGCGTTTGACAACGGTGTTTTAGCTTGGGAGACCATCCCAAGCTTTCTTTTTGGTAATCTATCCTTTAAGGTTACCCGAAAATACTCGTTGGAATTTAAGGAAACAACATAATCTGGGACAACAGTAATGCCTAAACCGATTCGGGTTAATTCAACAAGTAGATCAATGCTGCCAAGCTCAACAGAAGGCGTAAGAGTCAATGCATGGTCTTTAAAGACTTGATTTAAATATTGGGTTGTAGAGCTGTTGCGATCAAGAAGAAGAATAGGGTATTCTAATAGTTGACTATAAGTAATGGCGCCTTGATTAAGAAGCGTATATTTTTGAGGTGCAATCACGATATCTTGAAAAGTTAACAATTCATCAACGTTTAAGTTGGCATCAATATAGTCGTTAGGTAAATTTGTAAAGACTAAATCAACCATGTTATTCTTAAGTAGTTTGACACATTCAATGGAAGTTCGATTGGTAATAAGTATCTCTATATTAGGGTAGCGCTCGTGAAAGGCACGTAAGTGCTGAAGCAAAAAATATTTGCAGATTGTATCACTAGCGGCTATATGTAAACGCCCTCGGTTCATTTGTGCGGTTTCCGCAAGGAGTTTTTCACCTTGTAAAATTGAAAAAAGGGCAGGTTGAATATGTTCGAGTAATAATTGACCTTCGCCAGTTAGCTGAACTTTTTTTGTGCTACGGTGAAACAACTGGGTATTTAAATGTTTTTCCAATGAATGGATATGTTGGCTAACGGCAGATTGGGATAAAAAAAGTGCGTCAGCTGCTTTTGAAAAGCTCAGTGTTTGTGCGACATGGTAAAAAATACGGTAGAGTTCAAGATTAATGCTCATATAAACACCTCGTTAATAAGTCATATTAATAAATATAATTAGTAATATTAATTTTACTTCTTAATACTATCATGATAGAGTAGATTTGTAAATAACGTCAATATGGATAATTTGGAGGTTATCATGGCAATAAAACGAATTTTTGTAGAAAAAAAAGTAGGATTTGATGTTGAGGCAAAACAATTGCATGCGGATTTAACAGAAAACTTAAATCTGAAAAACATAACGAATGTACGAATTTTGCATCGATATGATACTGACCATCTAAGTGAAGCAATCTACCAACGAAGTATTGATACAATTTATTCGGAACCGACAGTGGATGATGTCTATATAGAAAATTATGCATTACAAGAAGATGAGGTTGCTTTTGGAATCGAATATTTACCTGGGCAATATGATCAACGAAGCGATTCCTTAGTGCAGTGTATTCAACTTATTGAGAGTGAAGCAAATCCGATTGTCAGTGTGGCAAAAATAATCGTATTATCAGGCGATATACCTACAAAGGATTTGGAACGTATAAAAAAATATTGCATTAATCCAGTGGATTCACGTGAAGCAGACTTAGATAAACCGACAACATTGGAATTAGATTATGAGGTTCCTCATGCAGTGGAACAGGTTGAAGGATTTATTGACTTAGATGAAAAAGGCATTGATAAATTATGGGATAATCTTGGATTAGCCATGACAAACAAAGATTTGTTACACACGCAAAATTATTTTAGATGTGTTGAAAAAAGAAATCCGACAATTACAGAAATTCGTGCTTTAGATACATATTGGTCAGATCATTGCCGTCATACAACGTTTTTAACCCAATTAAAAGATATCGAATTTGATGAAAATGCAGGTATAGAACCGATCAAAAAAACATATGACCAATATTTGACGGATCGGGAAGCGATATATGGAGAACGGTTAAATGAAAAACCCATATGTCTCATGGATATCGCCTTAATGGCGATGAAAAAAATGCGTAGAGAAGGTCATCTTGATGACTTGGAAGTATCTGATGAGATTAACGCATGTAGTATAATGGTGGATGTGGATGTTGATGGAAAGAATGAAGAGTGGTTGGTGATGTTCAAAAATGAAACACACAACCATCCAACAGAAATCGAACCTTTTGGTGGAGCTGCAACTTGTCTAGGTGGGGCGATTCGCGACCCGTTATCTGGACGTTCATATGTATATCAAGCCATGCGTGTGACAGGGGCCGCTGATCCAAGGGTGGCGATTAGTCAGACGATGGAAGGAAAATTACCACAACGCAAAATCGTAACAAAAAGTGCGCATGGATACAGTTCATATGGAAACCAAATTGGATTGGCGACCGGATTGGTTCGTGAAATTTATCATCCAAATTATGTGGCAAAACGTATGGAAATAGGTGCGGTTATTGCAGCAGCACCTAAGAAAAACGTTATTCGTGAAACCTCTGATCCAGGCGATTATATTATCTTACTTGGTGGTCGCACAGGACGTGATGGTTGTGGTGGTGCGACAGGCTCATCTAAGGAGCATACAGCAGAATCAATCCACACATGTGGTGCAGAAGTACAAAAAGGTAATCCGCCAACCGAACGAAAAATACAGCGATTATTTAGAAATGAAACCGTAAGTCAAATGATAAAAAAATGTAATGATTTTGGTGCAGGTGGTATTTCTGTGGCTATTGGAGAACTCGCCGATGGACTTATTATTGATTTGGATGTTGTCCCCAAAAAATATGATGGTTTAGACGGAACAGAACTGGCAATCTCTGAATCCCAAGAGCGTATGGCGGTGGTGATTGATCCTAAAGATAAGCAAAAATTTATTGAACTTGTTGAAAAAGAAAATTTAGAAGCAACGCATGTGGCAACGGTTACCGAAGAAAAACGTTTGATTATGACATGGAAAGGTCAAGAGATTGTCAATATTCGTAGAGATTTTCTCGATACAAACGGAGCTTTAGTTGAGATGAAAGCCTATGTATCAGCACCAGATGCCCAAAGCTATTTTGAACAAGAACGTGAACAGGTTAAAACGCTTACTCAGCAACAAGGGTATAAGGAAAGTTTTATTCGTGCGGTAGCAGATTTAAATAGTTGCTCTCAAAAAGGGTTAATAGAACACTTTGACTCATCAATTGGTGCAGGATCTGTATTTATGCCATTTGGTGGGAAATATCAAACAACCCCTATGGAAGCCATGGTTGCAAAAATTCCAGTGCTTCATGGAGAAACCACAACAGGAACGGTGATGAGTTATGGCTACAATCCATATTTGTCTAGCTGGAGCCCATATCATGGAGCTGTTTATGCAGTGGTTGATTCCATCGCAAAAGGCGTGGCTGTAGGGGCGGATTATAAAAAGATGCGCTTTACATTCCAAGAATACTTTAAGCGATTAGGTAACGACCCTAAGCGATGGGGAGAGCCATTATCTGCATTGCTGGGAGCATATTATATTCAAGAACAACTAAAACTTGCATCTATTGGCGGCAAGGACTCTATGTCAGGAACATTCCATGATATTGATGTTCCGGCGACTTTGGTTTCTTTTGCAGTGGATGTTGTGGATGTAACAACAGTTGTCTCTAATGAGTTTAAAGCGGGCGATCATGATGTTGTTATGATTGAATTACCAAGAGATGCCCATGACCTTCCGGTCATTGATGTACTAAAATCCAATTATACATGGATTTTTGATGCGATTAATAGCGGAACAATATTATCTGCAAATAGTGTAGGTCAGTTTGGAGCCGCAGAAGCAGTCGTGAAAATGGGATTTGGTAACCGAATAGGCTTTACCTTTGAAGCCCTTGAGGATGAGAAAATATTTGCCTCTTCTTATGGCTCCATTATACTAGAACTTAAAAATCCAATGAGTGATTATAAGCTTCCAAGTACAGCAATAAAATTAGGGCGTACATCCGTACTGCCTAAGATTACATATAAGCAAACAAGTATACCTATTGATGAATTGCAAGGGCATTGGGAAGAAGTTCTTGAAGATGTATTTCCGACAGTTGAAGACAGCCAAGGTAAGACTTCTGATCAGTTGACATCGGCTTCCTCAATATATATATGCAAACATAAAGTAGCAAAACCTAAAGTTTTTGTTCCGGTTTTTCCAGGAACTAACTGTGAATATGACACACGTAGAGCTTTTGAAAAAGCAGGGGCAGATGTTGAAGAAGTTGTCTTTAGAAACTTGACGCCATCGATGGTAAAGCAATCAGTTCAAGAGTTTGTTCAAGCGATTCGATCGAGTCAGATGATCATGATTCCAGGTGGATTTAGTGCGGGAGACGAGCCGGATGGTTCAGGGAAGTTTATTGCAACAGTCTTTAGAAACGAAGCGGTTTCAGAAGCGGTAATGGACTTGCTTAATCAACGTGATGGTCTAATGCTAGGTATTTGTAATGGCTTCCAAGCGCTTATAAAGTTAGGCTTAGTTCCGTATGGTGACATTCGAGAGTTGACGGCGGATGCGCCAACATTAACCTATAATACTATCGGACGACATATATCCAAGATGGCAAGGACTAAAATCATGTCCAATCAATCACCTTGGTTGCAAAATGTTACTCCGGGAGATATTCATCATATTCCCTTATCTCATGGGGAAGGTAGATTTGTAGCCAGTGATGCCGTTATTAAGGAGCTTTTCCAAAATGGTCAGGTGGTTACAACTTACGTCAATGAAGAAGGACAAGCAACGATGAACCCTATAGATAATCCAAATGGTTCAATGTATGCGATTGAAGGAATAATGAGTTTAGACGGGCGTGTCTTAGGAAAAATGGGACATTCTGAACGTATTGGTCAACATGTTGCCAAAAATATTTATGGAAAACAAGATCAACAACTCTTTAAGTCAGGCGTACAGTATTTTCTATAATAGATATATTCTTCAAAGAAGCTTTTTCATTTTGAAAAAGCTTCTTTTTTGTCTACCTATATGATAAAATGCAATTAAAATATGAAGGAGGTAGAAGTATGTTTTGGAAAAAAAGAAAAAGCAACTCATTGGAGCTTAATGAAAGTAAAACACAATTACCTTTGAACTTACAAGAAGAGCTACTTAATCAAGATGTAAAGAAAGACATAAAAAAAGACAGAACCGTTGAATATTTAAAACAAGTCAATAGTTTACTAAAATATGTCACAGAACTTGATTATGTAAAGGATATGTTAATAGATGTTCGACAGCAATCAGAGATGGTTGATAGTATTGCAACCACAAGTGAAGAGATGACAGCAACGGTTGAAGGTATTTCTAACTTTATACAACGCTCATCCGAAGAGACAAATCATACCTTGGAATTGTCCAATCATTCTTTGGACTTAATTAATCAATCGTTTGTTCAAATTGAAGAGACGTTTGAACAATCAAAAAATATTCAAGGAATTATGAATCGCGTTAATACTGAAGCAGAAAAAATTAATGAAATGGTTGCGATTATTAAAGGGGTCGCTGATCAGACGAATTTACTTGCGCTCAATGCATCTATTGAAGCGGCCCGTGCTGGAGAAAGCGGTAGAGGGTTTGCAGTCGTAGCTGAAGAAATAAAAAAACTAGCAGAAAATACAAAAGAACAAGTTGATTTTATTCGACAAGTTGTCAACAACCTAACGCATGAAATTCAAAATACAGATGATGCACTTGAAGAATCAAATGCTTCTTTTTCAAAAAGTAAGCAACAAATGGAAAAAGCATTTTCTGGAATGGAAAAGATGAAAGATGGACTGCATCATATTAGTCAGACATTTATGGAGATAAGTGCCAATATACAAGAAGAGACAGCTGCGTCCCAAGAAATGTCTAGTGCGATCATGCTTGTTAATGAAAAAACAAAAGTAATTCATACAGAGACCGATAAAACAGGCATGGCTTTTCATGCGGTTTCAAAAGTCATTGATGATATTCGAACCGATATTTTAAAAACTCAACCACAACTTGATCTTATTACACAACTAGAAGTGTGTATTAGTGATCATTTGTTATGGAAATGGAGAGTATATAATATGATTTTGGGCTATGAATCACTTGATGCATCAGAGATAGGGACGCATCATACGTGCCGTTTGGGACAATGGTGTGATCATGCCGAAGTGGAAAATCAAGATATCTGTAAAAAAATCAGTGCATTGGAAAAGCCTCATGAACAATTACATAAACATGCAAAGGAAGCGGTGCAAGCATACAATCAGGGCAATAAAGATAGAGCAAATGAATTGTTAGAAGAGATGGACCAAGCATCAGCGGATGTGGTTAAGTATCTAGGAGACATTAAACGCCTTCATCGTAGAGCTTTAAAAGCAAAAGGAGAATAAGATGACAAGTAACCAGTTAAAGTGGATTGCAATTATTACAATGATCATTGACCATGTAGGCGCAGTGCTTTTTAAAGAATATGTTCTTTTTCGCATCATTGGACGTATAGCGTTTCCGATTTTTGCGTTTTTACTTACCGAAGGTTTTTCGCATACACATGACAAGAAAAAATATGCACTGCGTTTAGGTGTTTTTGCACTTGTATCAGAGATTCCCTTTAATTTAGCTTTTTATAACAACCCTTGGGATTTGTCCCATCAAAATATATTCTTTACACTCCTTATTGGTTTGCTATGTTTGTGGATTTATGAAACATGGCACGAGCGGCACCGCTGGTTAAGCATTGGAGGCGTCTATTTATTGGCGCTTTTGGCGGATGTATTAAGAACAGATTATGGATTGTTTGGTGTATTGCTGATTTTTATCCTATATCAAACCAAGACGTTAAAAGGCAAGGCCATTGTGATTATTACAATGAATGTGTTGTTGGCAGGACTTAACTTATTAGCGGGAGCGACAGTTGTCCTAGAGATTTATGCGGGGTTAAGCGCAATCTTTGTATTTATGTATAATGGAAAAAAAGGGAAGGGCATCAAATACGTATTTTATTTGATTTATCCCTTCCACTTAGCTCTCTTGTATTTAATTAAATTATTCTTGATAGCTTAGTTGCTTGCTGGTGATATGTTTTAAAACATGAAGATAAGCTTTTGCTTCATATCTTGCCATGGGAAGATTCATATCATGATAGTTGCCACAGTCTTTTGCACTAGCACCGGGAACCTCTCCGTCAAAATCAGCCATAAATTGATAGAGATCAATAAGTAGGGGAACAATTTCATTTGAAGAACGTTCACCTTTTAAAATAAGATAATAGCCTGTTCGACAGCCCATAGGACCAAAGTAGATGACTTCTTCTTTAAATTGTGGATGATTGCGTAAAAAAGTAGCACCCAAATGTTCAAGAGTATGAAGTTCACCAGTGTTTATAACAGGTTCGGCGTTTGGCTTTTTCATCCTCAAATCATAGGTGGTAATATAGTGTTGGTCGAGCTGATCTATTCTTGAGACGTAAACGCCTGGTTCTAAAATCAAGTGATTTACAGTAAAACTTGGTATTTTATTCATTGTCATTCCTCCTTCCTATTATTTAATCATATTTTAGGAGAGTTGTCTATCCATCCTTTTAATAACGGTTGAAATAGAGTATAATGAAAAGAGAATATTTTTTTGGAAAGGATTATACGATGCGTGAAGAGATTCTGAACTTGTATGAAAATGCAAGAAAAAAAGGGTTAAAAGAGTATAACAGCCATAAGTTTAGTGGTAAAAATCCATACTTACCGGCATTAGATACAATAACAGCAAAGGAATCTGTGGTCTCTGAGGTTTATCTTGGAACGATGGAAATTCCGATACGTAAAATAAAAGGAACAAAAACAATTGGACGCGCATCCTCATTTGCACCTAATTTTATGCCTTTGCTATTAAGAAAAACAGAATTTGGTTCGAAATGGACTAATCTATGCGAAGCACATTTAAACGAGGGGATTCGTGATGCAATCAAGGTATACGAATATTTGAATTGGTTTTATGTTGAAGAAGGCAATAAACGTGTGTCTGTCTTAAAATATTATGATGCAGTATTAATTACGGCAGATGTGACGCGAATTATACCTAAATATGATCCGGAAGATGAAACCATAGTGATTTATTATGAGTTTTTAGAGTTCTATAAAAAAACAAAAATAAACTATTTGTGGATGTCAAAAAAAGATGGGTTTAATCAATTATACACATTACTTGTACGTCATAAATGGATTAAGAGATTAAGTGCGTTTGAGTCCATCTACTATCGTTTTCGCAAAATATATCATGACTTAGGTGGCAATAATTTAGAAATTACAACAGCCGATGCGTTGGTCAAGTATTTAGAGATATATCCAGAGATTGAGAGCAAAGGGGCAGAAGACGTTCAAAAAGATTTGAAAAATATTTGGACGGAACTTGAGCTTCTTTCCAATGAAGAGCAGGTTGCACTTGAAATTGACTCAGATGGTGTTGAGAAGCGTTCATTTTTAGATGGACTAACTAATTTTGCATCAACAATGAAGGATATACGTATTGCATTTATACATTCAAAATCTTCTGAAAAATCGGTGTGGACTTATGGCCATGAAATCGGACGTCTACATCTAGAAGATGTCTTTAAGGGACAGATTGAAACAAAGGCATTTAATGATGTGCCCGAAGATGAGAGTGCATATGAACATATCAAAAAAGCGGCTGATGAAGGGTTTGATGTGATCTTTACGACGAGTCCGACCTTTATTAATCAAACGCTAAAAGCGGCCGTTGAATACCGTAATATTAAGTTCTTAAATTGTTCGGAAAATTTTTCTTCAAAAAATGTACGAACGTATTTTGGGCGTTTTTATGAACCGAATTTTTTGGTGGGAATGATTGCCGGAGCAATGACAAAAACCAATAATTTGGGTTATGTTGTCACGTATCCCATACCGGAAGTGATTAGTAGCATTAATGCGTTTACATTGGGGGCGCGTTTTGTCAATCCTTACGCGAGCGTCCAAGTGAAATGGGTTACTAATTATAAGACGGACTTTTCGGAAGAAACCTATGATATTAATCGACAGTTAATGGATATGGGCGTCGACATCATCTCGCATCAGGAATCGTCAAAATCAACATCAAAGCTTAACAATTCTGGGATCTATTTTGTTGATGAAGAATCACAAAGTGAACGTAGAAATTATTTGGCGACGCCGATGTGGAACTGGGGAGAATTCTATGAAAAAATCGTTCGAAATATTATGAATGGTTCCTATAACCGGCTTTCCAGTACGATGGGAATTACAGATAAGGCTATCAACTATTGGTGGGGAATGGACACAGAAGTTGTCGACATTTTTTATTCTCAATCAAGTATTCCTTATTCTTTATGTGAATCAGTCGAGTTTATGAAAATGATGATTATGCAAGGTGAATATCACCCATTTCGAGGGCCGCTAATTGACCAAAAAGGTAATGAAAAGTTGGCCCCGCGTAAGACGCTGCATCCAAGTGATATTTTAACAATGAATTGGTTTGTTGATGGTGTATTAGGTTCTATTCCATCCATTAATGCGTTAGAAAAAAATCATCCCTTATTAGAACTTATGAGTGTAAAAAAGCGTTATTGATTTTTTTTGAGATGTTTTTTGTAGGCACGATAATTCTTCATAATGGGCGTTCTAGAATATTTAAAATAAAAGACAATAGTATTAAGCAGCTTTTGGAAGAAATTCATTTCATTAAGCTGCTTATTATTGTCTTCATATTCAAAAAGATAGTAATTATATCCATTAATAACATTCGTATCCTTTATTTTTGAGAGGCGTTGAATACTTCTAGAGTATGTCAAATGTTGATGTCCATGAATAAAATACGAAGGGGCGTACTTATCAATGAATTTATTAAATGCGTCAAATCCTCGGTGACATAAATCGTCTCCATCTCCATGGCCAAGAGCAGGGGCATGGGTTACGAGAATGTCTACCCCGCCAAATTGACGTATCATAACATTTAGATGACGAATGCGTCGCTGCATTTCTCTTTCGGAGTATTGATAGGGGCCTGACTTATATCGAAATGAACCGCCGAGCCCAAGGATACGTAGATTTTTGTGCACAAAAATACGATCATCAATGCTATCACAACCATAAGGAGGCTGTGTTTCATATTGATAGTCATGGTTTCCGGGAACATAGTATACAGGAAGACCGGAAACCGTTGTTAAAAATGAAAGGTATTTTGATTTGAGATCTCCGGCAGAGATAATCAAATCGATATCCTTAAAGAGTTTTTCGTCATAATAATCCCATAGGTAAGTGGATTCTTCATCTGCAACAACAAGTATTTTCATAAAAATCCTTTCAAAATGTTAAGCGTGTTTTAGATAGTACAACTTATAGTATAGCATTAAACGGAGCGAAAATAAATTAGAATCTTTACAGTATTTAGACTATATGCTAAAATTGTCTCAATTGTCATTATAGAAGGCTTTAGCCTATAGGATAGAACGAAAATAAAAAAGAGGTGCAAAAATGAGTGAAGTAGTTGAAAAGAAACAACGTATTTTTAGTGGTGTACAACCATCTGGAAACATCACAATTGGAAATTATTATGGTGCATTAAAAAACTGGGCTCAAATGCAAGATATGTATGAAAGCATTTATTGTGTAGTTGACTTGCATTCGATTACAGTTAGACAAGAACCAGCAAAACTTAGACACCGCACTCGAGAGCTGGTGGCTTTATATATCGCCACTGGATTAGATCCGGTAAAAAACATTATCTATCCCCAATCACACGTGCGTCAACATGCAGAACTTTCATGGATATTAGGATGTTTTACATACATGGGAGAACTTAATAGAATGACGCAATTTAAAGAGAAATCCTTAAAAAATGAAAGTAATATCAATGCTGGGTTATATACATATCCGGTGTTGATGGCAGCAGATATTTTACTGTTTCAAGCCGATGTTGTCCCCATTGGTGCAGATCAAAAGCAACACTTGGAATTAACAAGAGACATAGCCCAACGCTTTAATCATACCTTTAGCGATACGTTTACCATACCGGAACCATATTTTGGGAAAGTTGGCGCACGAATTATGAGCTTACAAGACCCAAGTGCAAAAATGTCAAAATCGGATGCCAATCCTAATGCAACGTTGTCCTTACTCGATGAACCGAATGTTTTAAACAATAAGATTAAAAGAGCGGTAACTGACTCTGTAGGTATTATTAATTATAGTGAAGAACAACCGGGGGTCAAAAACTTAATTGATCTATATTGCTGTGGAACAGGTGAAAGTGTTGAACAAGCATTGGCCTTTTTTGAAGGGAAAAATTACGGACAATTAAAAGAGAGCGTTGCAGAAGTAACAATTAATGAATTAAAACCAATCCAAGATGAATTTCACCGATTGATGAACGATAAAAAATATATTGATGATATCATTCGAACCAATAGTGAACGTGCATCCTATTTAGCAGAAAAGACACTTCGAAAAGTAAAGAAAAAAGTTGGTTTCATAATATAGACAATGTAAAGTATTGAGGTGAGTACATGCCAACGCTGATTAAAACAAAAGGGATCGTACTGCATGAGATGCCCATAAAAGAACAAGATAAGCGCATTTTGCTTTTTTCGATTGATTATGGGAAAATGGTTGTTTTTGCTAATGGTGCTAAGCGTTCTAAAAGTAGCCTATTAGCAGGAACGCAACCCTTTGTTTTTGGGGAATTTCATTTATATGAAGGAAAAAACAGCTATACCTTAAAGCAAGTTGATATCACGGAGACCTTTTATAGTCTAAGGGAAGATTTAAAAAGTTTATATTATGGGCTCTATTTTTTAGAAGTTTGTGGACAGGTTATTCAAGAAATGGATCCAAATAAAGAATTATTAAGACTGCTGTATGCAACCCTTACAGCGCTAAAAAAGAAAACCCAAACACCAGAAGTGATTCGACGCGTCTTTGAATTTCGTTCACTTTCAACTTTAGGTTTTGAACCAGATTTGTCACAAGATGCGACAGGTATATCCCAAGAAGCACTTGCAATCTTGGGCTTTATGCAACGGGTTAAGATTGGACGATTATATCATTTTAGGATTGAGCAACAGCGTTTCGAAGAAATCACAAGGGTGATTGATCGATATTTTAACTATTATATTGGCGGTAACTATAAATCTCTTGATTTTGTTGGATTACTAGATGACGAAGGATAAATTATGAAAAAACAAACGACAATTATTCTGATAGTCAGTGTTATATTAATAGGATTAGGCGTCATCGGATTTTTTTGGAATCAAGAAGCTACAAGGGCGTCTAGAACATCACAAATGATGGAAGTACTTATCGAAGAATTGGCAATCACTATTTCAAAAGAACGCGATTTTTTTGAAGCCAACACATCCATGGAGAATTATCCGGAATTTGTTCAATCCTTAGACAAAGATTTTGATACACTGGAGCTTGAGTTTTCCAATATACATCGTCAAGTCATGGAAGATATGAATAAGGAACATCAAAAGCGTGTAAAACTCTTTATTGAACTGCTAGATTATCATTATATGCTTTTAAAAAGTCAAGTGGCTTTGTCGGAATTTGAGACAGCAGTAAATGAACTGACTGGATTCATAGAAGCAGGTCAAGTCACAACAAATACATACAATCATCAGCTTGAAGCAATCATGGCGAAGTATGGAGACCTTATGAACTATAGTAGCCTAATGGATAGCTCAAATGCGATGGAGCGTTCGGATGAAGAGTATGCTCAAATTGTTCAACGTTTAGGAGAAGTTCAAGTTGAGCTAAAGCAAATGGAGGGATTATCTGAAACCGATCAATATGCCCATAGTCGAATACTTCGAATGTTTGGTGCACTAGAGCAATCCGTAGGAGCAGTTGAAGCCTATCCTCATAAGCAAGCGCTTCAACAGATAACAGAAAATGGAACCGAAGCATATGTAAAAAACCTACTTGAATAAAATTATTCAATAGTCTTACTTTATCGGGTTGACGTCTTGATGAAACATATGATATACTTCAAGTGATTTTAAAACATAATAATTGCATTGAGAAAGAAGAGTAATTTGATTGGCTTGAATACAGTGATTCTAGGATAGTGTGAACTAGGACAAGTAACGGATGAAAGGCGCTTTTGAGCAATAAAAACTAAGAGGATACAAGTTGTATCAATTAGGGTGGAACCGCGGAGTGAGCAATCAATTCGTCCCTTGTTAGGGCGTAGGATTGCTTTTTTTGTGTTATTTTTAGAAAGGAAATAATAATTATGGAAAAAACAATGGAAAAAGTTGTTGCTTTAGCAAAAGCAAGAGGTTTTGTTTATCCTGGATCAGAAATCTATGGAGGTTTGGCAAACACTTGGGACTATGGTCCTTTAGGTGTTGAACTAAAAAACAATGTTAAAAAAGCGTGGTGGCAAAAATTCATCAAAGAAAGTCCATATAATGTTGGAGTGGATTGTGCGCTTTTAATGAACCCGCAAGTATGGGTAGCATCAGGTCATGTTGGTGGATTTAACGATCCTCTAATGGACTGCAAAGAATGTAAAGAACGTTTTCGGGCAGATCAATTAATTGAAGAATCCATGAAAGCAGCTGGCATTGAGCCGGAAGACGCAGTGGATTCATGGTCTAACGAAGCAATGAAAGCATATATTGACGAGCATAATATCAACTGTCCAAGTTGTGGTGCACATAACTTTACAGATATTCGACAATTCAATCTAATGTTTAAAACATTCCAAGGGGTTACAGAAGATGCATCGAATACGATTTATCTTCGCCCGGAAACAGCACAAGGGATTTTTGTAAACTTTAAAAATGTGCAACGTACAAGTCGTAAAAAGATACCTTTTGGTATTGGACAGGTAGGTAAATCTTTCCGTAATGAAATTACACCGGGGAACTTCACCTTTAGAACGCGAGAATTTGAACAGATGGAGCTTGAGTTTTTCTGTGAACCAGGAACCGATTTAGAATGGTTTGAATACTGGAAAAACTTCTGTATAAAATGGCTTCAAGACCTTGGAATTAAAGAAGCTGAAATGCGTATTCGCGATCATAGTGAAGAAGAGCTGTCCCACTATAGTAATGCAACAAGTGATATTGAATTCATGTTCCCATTTGGTTGGGGTGAGCTTTGGGGAATTGCCGATCGAACAGATTTTGACCTTAAAGCACATCAAACCCAAAGTGGTCAAGATATGACATATTTTGATGATCAGAAAAAAGAAAAATATATTCCATATTGTATCGAACCTTCCTTGGGAGCTGATCGTGTAACGCTTGCATTTTTGTGTGCAGCATATGACGAAGAAGAGCTTGATGGTGGTGACACGCGTACTGTATTACGTTTTCACCCGGCCTTAGCTCCGGTACAATTAGCGGTCATGCCCTTATCAAAAAAACTTGGAGAACAAGCAACAGAGCTATTTGCAACTTTATCAAAAACATATAATACAGAATATGATGATCGCGGATCAATTGGAAAGCGCTATCGTCGACAAGATGAAATCGGAACACCTTTTTGCATAACCTATGACTTTGATTCCCTTGAAGATGGAGCAGTAACCATTCGCCACCGTGATTCAATGGAACAAGAGAGAATAAAAATTGATGATTTAAAAGCGTATTTTGAAAAACATTTTACTTTTTAGCTGTAGGTAAGGATTATCTAGAGAGCGTATTCGAAGAGCATCGAATATAGAAGAATAGTCACAATTTACCAACGAACTAATAAGTTTGTCAAAAAAAACACTTTCATAAATATTTGTTTGTGTTATAATAATAGGCGAGCTTATTACTATAAATGTAATACTAATTACAAATCACAATCTTTTTAGGAGGAAACTTTAATGAGCAAATTTGTTTATATGTTCAGTGAAGGCGACAAATCAATGAAAAACCTACTTGGTGGGAAGGGTGCAAACCTTTCTGAAATGACCAACTTAGGTCTTCCGATTCCACAAGGTTTTACTGTGACAACGGAAGCTTGTATTAAATACTACGATGATGGTGAAATGCTATCTGATGAAGTGTTAGCACAAATTGATGACGCTATTGCAGAACTTGAAAAAATCAATGAAAAGAATTTCGGAGATAATTCCGCTCCATTACTAGTATCAGTACGATCAGGTGCAAGAGTATCTATGCCGGGAATGATGGATACAGTTCTTAACTTAGGTCTGAATGACAAAGTTGTTGAAGGGTTTGCAAAGGCTACAGAAAATCCAAGATTTGCATATGACTCATACAGACGTTTTATCCAAATGTTCTCTGACGTTGTAAAAGGATTGCCAAAGTCTCAATTCGAGCGTGTACTTGATGATATTAAAGAAGCAAAAGGATTTGAAAGTGACTTAGAATTATCAGCAGATGACTTAAAAGAAGTTGTTGAAGCATTCAAAGCACTTTATAAAAAACATGAAGGAACAGACTTCCCTCAAGATCCAAAAGCACAATTATTAGATTCAATTAAGGCCGTATTTGGTTCATGGAATAATGAGCGTGCTGTGATCTATAGAAGAATGAATGATATCTCAAGCAAATGGGGTACTGCAGTTAACGTTCAAACTATGGTTTATGGTAATATGGGAGAAACATCAGGAACTGGTGTTGCCTTTACACGTAACCCATCAACAGGGGAACCAGGAATCTATGGTGAGTACTTATTAAATGCACAAGGTGAAGACGTTGTTGCAGGTATTCGTACTCCAGAGCACATCGAGCGTCTTGAAAACGATATGCCGGAAGTATACAAAGAATTCTTAGATATTGCAAACCGTCTTGAAGATCACTACAAAGACATGCAAGATATGGAATTTACAATAGAAAACAAAAAACTTTACTTCTTACAAACACGTAATGGTAAGAGAACTGCTCAAGCAGCGCTTCGTATTGCCGTTGATCTTGTAAAAGAAGGAAAAGTTACAGAAGAAGAAGCTTTATTAAAAGTTGAACCTAAACAATTAGACCAATTACTTCACCCAATGTTTGATGCAAAAGCATTAGCAGATGCAAAAGTATATGGTAAAGGATTACCAGCATCTCCAGGAGCTGCTGCAGGTCGTGTATACTTTGATGCTGAGACAGCTGTTGCTGCGAAAAAACGTGGCGAGCGTGTTATTCTTGTGCGTTTAGAGACATCACCAGAAGATATTGAAGGTATGGATGCATCACGTGGTATCTTAACTGTACGTGGAGGTATGACTTCTCACGCAGCGGTTGTTGCTCGTGGTATGGGTACTTGTTGTGTATCTGGTTGTGGTGATGTTAAAATTGCTGCTGATGAAAAATCCTTTACACTTGCTGGTCAAACAGTAAAAGAAGGAGACTATATTTCACTTGATGGTTCAACAGGTAATATCTATCTTGAAGATGTAAAAACAGTTGATCCTGAAATCAGTGGAGACTTCCAAACATTTATGGCATGGGCAGATAAAGCACGTACATTAAAAGTTCGTACAAATGCTGATAGTCCAAAAGATGTTATTCAAGCGATTGAATTTGGAGCTGAAGGTGTAGGTCTTTGCCGTACAGAGCATATGTTCTTTGAAGAAGATCGTATTCCTAAAATCCGTAAGATGATTGTATCAAAATCAGTTGAAGAAAGAAAAGCGGCTCTTGAGCAACTTATTCCTTTCCAAAAAGCTGACTTTAAAGGAATGTATGAAGCTTTAGAAGATCGTCCAATGACGGTTCGTCTTCTTGACCCACCACTACATGAGTTCTTACCTCATGAAGATGATGACATTGCTGATTTAGCAAAAGATATGGGACTTACATTTGAAGAATTAAAAGAAACTGTTGACAGCTTACATGAGTTCAACCCAATGCTTGGACACCGTGGTTGCCGTTTGGCCGTAACTTATCCAGAGATTGCAGAAATGCAAGCACGTGCAATTATCGAAGCAGCTGTTGAAGTTAAAAAAGAAAAAGGATTCAATGTTATCCCAGAAATCATGATTCCTTTAGCTGGAGAAGTTAAAGAATTAGCATATGTTAAAGACGTTGTTGAAAATAAAGTTAAAGAAGTTATTGCTCAATCAGGTATTGAACTTGAATACCATATTGGTACAATGATTGAAATTCCAAGAGCTGCACTTACAGCAGATGCAATTGCTGAACAAGCAGAATTCTTCTCATTTGGTACAAATGACTTAACTCAAATGACATTTGGATTCTCTCGTGATGATGCAGGTAGCTTCTTAGAAGATTACTATAAAAAAGGTATTTTTGAATTTGACCCATTTGCTCGTTTAGACCAAACTGGTGTTGGTCAACTTGTAGAAATGGCTGTTGAAAAAGGACGTAAAACTCGTCCAAACATTAAGTTAGGTATTTGTGGAGAACATGGTGGAGATCCATCAACAATTGACTTCTGTCATAAAGTTGGATTAAACTACGTGTCTTGTTCACCATACCGTGTGCCGATTGCACGTCTTGCAGCAGCACATGCAGCAATTTTGAACAGATAATTTAATCTAATATTAAGGTACATACCATGAAAATGGTATGTACCTTTTTTTCATTTTGTGATACAATCTATTCTGTATATGAAAGGGGTTATCATTTATGGACATAACAACAATTATTACACCGATTGCGGGAAGTATTATTGGATATACAACGAATTGGCTAGCGATTAAAATGCTATTTAAGCCACATAAACCGATTTATATTGGAAAGCTAAAGCTTCCATTCACACCTGGAGTTATACCGCGGGAGCAAAAACGCATCGCTAAGAGCTTAGGTTCTGCGGTAGGAAACAATCTATTGACGGAAGAAGTGATTCTAAAAGAGCTGACCAATGATCAGGTTATTGAACAGTTGGAAACATACATTGTTCAGAATTTACTTGCAAAGCCCTTATGCATCGAAGAATTTGTACAACATATTTATTCAGAGGATGATGCGCGAGATGCTTTTTATGAAAAAATAGCGCGGATTGTACAAGAACAATTAATAAAACAATTGGCGAATAATCAGGAACTAAAAAATCAATTGTTTGCGATGATTGCGCGAAAGGTACCATATTCAAAAAAAATCAATGAGATTATAGGCGAAAATATATCGGCAAAAATCAAAGAACAGATTTTATTGCATAAAGAGGACATTGCAAACTATATCGTTGCTCTGCTTCAAGAAGAGAATGCAAAAATACAAATAATTCAAGTTATTGATCAGATACTGTCTGAAAAACTTGGCGGATTGGCGGCGATGTTTGTCCAACCGGAAAGTTTATATACAATGCTTATAGACTATTTGCAAGCTTACCTTGCAGTTGAAGAAAACCAAGAGCAAATGGGAACGTTTATCTGTGAAAAAATAGATGGATTTTTAGAGAAAGAAATTTCGTCTATGGTTAGTTCAAAAGACTATATACATTTAACGGAACAGCTGGTTGATTTTGTTGAGCATGAACTCGTCGATGTACTTAACAGTGAAGTTATCCAAAAGCAAATTCAAAACTATTTGATAACACTATCAAAAATCGAAATTCAATTATCGGTAGATATGAAGCAGAGTTTTGCAAAAGCTATTTGCGGGTTATACAAAAATTTTGCACAAACACATTTGCCTGTGTTTATTCAACAATTTAATATAACACGTATTGTAGAAAATGAAATCAATCATTTTAGCGTTGCAGAAGTTGAACGTCTAATATTTACTATTGTCGATAAAGAGTTAAAAGCCATAACATGGTTTGGGGCGTTGTTGGGCTTTATTATGGGACTCTTGACACTGCTGGTATAGACATAATATGAATACGAGGTTTGGTAATGAAACTATATGACGGAAAAAAAAGTCACACATACGAAGTGAATTATATAGAAGTAGATCCAAAAACAAAAAAACATTTACAGAATATGGGGATCACACAAGGTGTAAAAATAAAAATTATGTCACAATTAGGTGGGCACGCCTATGTGTTACGTGTCCGAGGCTCAAGAGTCGCATTAAGTGAGAATATACTTCGTCAAATTGAGGTTAATGAAGTGACTAAAGAAAACCTTATGAAAGAGAGGAAATACTAATGCATATTAAGGTGGCTTTAGTCGGAAATCCAAATTGCGGGAAAACAACACTCTTTAATGCGTATACAGGTGCAAAGCATAAAGTAGGGAATTGGCCAGGTGTAACCGTTGAAAAAAAGGAAGGCTTGATTAAACATGACGGAAAAAACATAACGCTTGTTGACTTACCAGGTATTTACAGTATATCACCATATTCCTTGGAGGAGATTTTAACCCGTGAATATATCTTGAACTTTAATCCAGATGTTATTATCAATATTGTTGATGCTTCAAACCTAGAACGTAATTTATATTTGACCTTGCAATTGATTGAGTTGGGGCATCCGGTCATTATTGCTTTAAATATGATTGATATCCTGGAGGAACGTGGCATAAGTGTCGATATACAAGAACTATCGAGAAGGCTAAATGTTCCTGTTGTTCCTATTGTTGCAGTATCAAAGCAGGGTATGACAAAACTTTTACATCAAGTGATTCGTTCTTCCAAGACAAAAGATACATATGTCCCTATAAGAATTGACTATGGACAAGAGATTGAAGATAAAATCAAAGAAATCGCATCAAAAATACAGCTGAAAAAACCTGTAGATGATTATTTGCTGCGTTGGTTGAGTATAAAAGTTCTGGAAAATGATCGTGAGATTTTAAGCAAGCTACGTGATGAGTCCATTGAACAATTGCCCATTGACCAACAGCGCCACTTTCTTGAAGAACATCTACCGGGACATCAAGAAACTTATGAAGAAGAAATTGGTAAGCGTAAGTATCAATTTATAGAGCAGTTTATCAAATGTGTTCTAATAAATAAAGAGAATAAACCAAGAGAGATATTATCGGATAAAATTGATGCAATTGTAACCCATCCAATGTTGGGAATTCCGATTTTTCTTCTGATGATGTTTTTAGTATTTACGTTTACTTTTACTATTGGAAATTATTTTGCAGATATATTTGAAGGTGCAATGGCTTCTTTTAGTGCCTTTGTGTATAGTTCTTTGACAAAATTTCAGGTGCGACAGTGGCTTATTTCTCTAATCATTGATGGAATTATTGGCGGTGTGGGTGGAATATTGATTTTCCTACCAAATATTGCTGCCTTATTTATAGCAATGAGCTTACTGGAAGATACAGGTTATATGGCCCGTGTGGCCCTAATTATGGATAAAAGCATGAGTCGAATAGGGCTAAACGGAAAGGCGGTAATTCCCCTAATCTTAGGATTTGGGTGTACAGTTCCTGCTATCATGACAACGCGAAGCTTAAATAGTGAAAAAGACCGGTTAATTACGATTTTGATCACACCATTTATGTCATGTAGCGCTAGGTTCCCAATTTATGTATTGTTTTCTAGAGCTTTCTTCCCAGGAAATGAAATACTTATTGCTTTTTCCTTATATTTGCTTGGAATCGTTATCGCCGTTATAATGGCGTTGTTCTTTAGAAAAGTTATGGGTGAAAGCCAAAACCCCGGATTAATTCTTGAATTACCAAGTTATAAACGACCGGCACTTAAAACAACGGGAATCTTTGTATGGGAAAAAATACGAGAGTATTTAGAACGCGCGGGTACAATTATTTTTATTGCATCAGTAGTTTTATGGGTTGTTCTTGAGTTTAATTTATCAGGTAAGGTAGATATGACAAATAGTTTGGGGGCGGATATTGGGCGTGTAATTGCACCGATATTTACTCCGCTTGGATTTGGAGACTGGCAGGCAGCGTTAGCATTAATTGCCGGAGTGTTGGGAAAAGAGATTGTTGTTAGTAGTATGAGTGTTATTTATGGCGTAGGTGAATCGGGGCTGTATGCTGCCTTAAATCAAATTGGGTTTACAGCGGCAAGCGCCTATGCATTTATGGTTTTCTCCCTTTTATATACACCATGTGTCGCTACCCTTGGCGTTATAAAAAGTGAAACCAAGTCATGGAAGTGGATGTGGTTTTCATTAGGATATCAACTTGTCGTGGCATACGTTGTGAGTTTAGTTTTCTATCAAATATTAAAACATTTCTAATTATGTTGAAATTATTAACTTTTTGGGCTACAATAGTTTACACACCATGTTAAGGAGAAAACTAATGATTAAAACGATCTTTTTCTTTATTTATTTTGGAATTAGCTTACTTATAAGTATGATTGGCGCAATACCTTATTGGATTTTTGGAGGACTTGGGCTTTTAAAAGCACAACATCGACTCGTTGATAAATTAACGACGCTGTGGGCTAGGTCAATTATTTTTGCTACAGGTAATCGTGTTCAAGTTGAAAATGCCGAGCTTGTGCCAGATAAACCTGTGCTTTTTGTGGTTAATCATCAAAGCTACTTTGATATACCGGTTTTAATGGTTCATCTTCCGCATTTTGCTGCATTTATAGCAAAGGTTGAACTTGAAAAAGTACCGATGTTATCATGGTGGATGAAAAAGATGGGATGCCTTTTCATGGACCGTAAAAACATGCGTCAATCGTTAAAAGTAATTTTGGAAGGTATTGATATGCTAAAAGATGGGAAGAGTCTAGTTATTTTCCCAGAAGGAACCCGAAGTGACCTGGGACAAATGAATGCATTTAAACCCGGATCATTAAAACTGGCAGTAAAAGCGGGGGTTCCGATTGTACCTGTGACATTGAAAAATACGTACAAAGTTTATGAAGAACATAAACGTGTGCGAAAGACAGAGCTGTCTGTTATTTTTCATGAACCGATTGATGTGACTGCATTAAGCCGTGAAGACGTGAACAATCTACATAATCATGTTCATGCAATAATAAAAAAAGCATTGGAAAGGTGATGATAATATGCAACCAAAATTTACAGGAGCAGAAGTGTTACAACTTGCAATTAGTATGGAAGAAGAAGGCGTAAAGTTTTATGAAAAATACGCGACAATGGCTGATTTAGAACTTAAAGAAATTTTATTAGGTATGGCTGAGGATGAAAAAGAACATGCAAAGGTATTTAAAAGCATGTATAATGAACTAAATGTAGATGCATCACAAGAGGACTATTTATTTTCAGATCAAGTGCAAGAATTTTTTGCAAGCTATGCAAAAAATGAAGGCTTTAATCGAAGTCAAGCTCCAATTGACTCTGTACGCGACGCACTAAAAATTGGTGCGGAGACAGAGCGTGTGACTATTAATTATTATGTAAACTTATTGGAGTTTGCGAATGATAAAGTTAAAGAAGTTCTTAATCGTATTATCAAAGAAGAAGAAAAACACTTAGAACGTTTAGAAGCACTTATTTAACGAGTTATATATTTTCTAGAATAAACAAAGCGCTGTTAATATTAACAGCGCTTTTAGCTTTTATAAAAGAACGTCTTATTTTATAGGCTCAATTTTATCAAAACCTGTAAATGGTCGTAATGCTTCAGGAATCAAAACAGAACCGTCCGCTTGTTGATGTTGTTCAAGTAAAGCAGGAAGAATACGTGAAGTTGCAAGTCCAGATGCGTTTAAAGTATGCATAAATGCAGCTTTCTTTTCACTAGCCATACGATACTTCATATTTCCGCGACGGGCTTGATAGTCACCGGCATTGGATGCGGAACTTACTTCTTTGTATACTTGCATACTTTCAATCCAAACCTCAATATCATAGGTTTTACGCATTGAAGCACTACAATCGCCTGCAGCGAGTTTGGACAGTTGATAATGAAGACCTAATCCTTGAACCAACGCTTCAGCTTTTTTGATAAGCTCTTCTAAAGCGGCATCAGATTGTTCGGGAGTGGTGTATTGGAACATCTCTACTTTATTAAATTGATGACCACGAATCATACCACGTTCTTCTGCTCGATAGGAACCAGCTTCTTTTCGATAACAGGGTGTATAAGCAAAATATTTTTTAGGGAGTTCATCTTCAGTTAACGTTTCGTTACGGTGGTAATTAATGAGTGCCGTCTCAGCTGTTGGAAGTAAGAACTGCATATAGCCTTTTTCTTGTTCAAGCTTAAACACATCATCTTCAAATTTTGGGAATTGACCGGCAGTATATCCGGATTCATAAGATAGAATGTGTGGAGGAAGCATAAACGTATAGCCGTCTTTTAGGTGGGCGCTTATAAAGTAGTTTAGCAATGCCCATTCAAGAAGGGCTCCTTTATCTTTATAGATCCAAAAACCATTTCCGGCAAGTTTTGCTCCCCGCTCATAATCAATAATTCCGAGGCTTTCAGCAAGTTCAACATGATTTTTTGCTTCAAAATCATGTGCTGGTTTTTCACCCCATGTATGAATAACAGCATTGTTTTCTTTACCACCTGGTGTAACATCATCTGCAGGTAAGTTTGGAAGACTAACAACAAAATCTTTTATTTTTTCATCAACATCACGAAGGGATTCGTCAAGTGATGCAATTTCATCTTTTAAAGAAGACATCTTCTCAATGATAGGAGCTACGTCTTCACCTGCTTTTTTGAGTGCGGGAATTTCTTTTGAAACTTTATTGCGTTCAGCTTTTAATGCTTCGACTTCTTGAATAATCGACTTACGTTTTTCGTCCCACGCATTAAAATCTGAGAAGTCAACGCTGTATTCCCTTTTTTTTAGTCCGGCAACAACCATATCTTGATTATTGCGGATGAGATTCATATCTAACATGTTGTTCATCCTTTCAATTTACATTTCTTTTAGTTTATTGGATAGGTAATGAAAAGTCAAGTTGATTCTATAGTTTTGCTATGTTATAATTAGCAACTGGATAGTATATAATTTTCAAGCGTTTATTGTGCATGCACAAGAGCTTGTTCGGAAGGAAATGCGTTATGAAACAAGAAAATATAAGAAATTTTAGTATCATCGCTCATATTGATCATGGAAAATCAACATTGGCAGACCGTATCATACAAATGACCGGATTATTAACGGAACGTGAAATGAGTGAACAAGTTTTAGATACCATGGAATTAGAACGTGAGCGCGGCATTACGATTAAAGCACAAGCTGTTCGTCTCGTTTATACAGCAAAGGATGGGGAAGAATATGTCTTTAATCTGATTGATACTCCGGGGCATGTTGACTTTAATTATGAAGTTTCCCGTGCATTAGCTGCTTGCGAAGGAGCCGTTTTAGTTGTTGATGCAGCACAAGGAATAGAAGCCCAGACAATGGCAAATGTATATTTGGCATTAGAAAACGATTTAGAAATTATGCCTGTTATTAATAAAATTGATTTGCCAAGTGCGGATCCTCAGCGTGTTATTGAAGAAGTGGAAGACATTATCGGACTTGAGGCTCAAGATGCACCAAAAATCTCAGCAAAAGAAGGATTGAATGTTGAAGATGTACTTGAAGCAATTGTACATAAGATTCCAGCGCCGATAGGGGATTCAAAAGCTCCCCTCAAGGCTTTGATTTTTGATTCAGTATATGATCCATATAAAGGGGTTATTGTATTTTGTCGTATCATGGAAGGGACGATTCGAAAAGGATCAAGAATTAAAATGATGGCGACTAAAAAAGAATTTGAAGTCATTGAAGTAGGCTATTTTGCGCCGGGAAGTTTTATTCCTACAGATGCCTTAGAGGCTGGATTCGTTGGCTATATTACAGCCAGCATCAAAAATGTGTCGGATACCCAAGTCGGGGATACGATTACAGAAGTCGGACGTGAGACTGAAAAAGCACTTGCAGGATATAAAAAAGTTAACCCTATGGTATATTGTGGTATCTATCCGGCAGATGGGTCAAAGTATCAAGACCTACGTGATGCGCTCGATAAATTAAAGCTTAATGATGCAGCGCTACAATATGAAGCAGAGACCTCAGTCGCCTTAGGATTTGGTTTTCGATGTGGTTTTCTTGGATTGTTGCATCTTGAAATTATTCAAGAGCGTATTGAACGAGAATATAACCTTGATATTGTTACAACAGCACCAAGTGTAATTTATAAAGTGAAAAAAACCAATGGTGAAGAAATAGCTTTGGCTAACCCCATTGACCTACCAGAACCTTCTGAGATTCAATATATGGAAGAGCCCATGGTAAAAGCAGAGATTATGGTTCCAAAAGAATATGTAGGAACAATTATGGATTTGTGTCAAGACCGTCGTGGTACATATATTCATATGGACTATATCGAAGAATCGCGAGCGCTTTTAACTTATGAACTCCCACTTAATGAGATTATTTATGATTTTTTTGATGCATTAAAATCAAGAACTAAAGGTTATGCATCTTTTGACTATCAATTAATTGGATATGTTGAATCTGATCTTGTACGTTTAGATGTGCTGATCAATAAAGAAATTGTGGATGCTCTAAGTTTTATCGTCCACCGGGAAAAAGCCTACGAACGTGGTCGTAAAATTGTAGAAAAGTTAAAAAATGAAATTCCAAGACATATGTTTGAAATCCCGATTCAAGCATCTATCGGGAACAAAGTTATTGCACGTGAGACAGTACGTGCAATGCGTAAAGATGTCCTTGCAAAATGTTATGGTGGGGATATCAGTCGTAAGCGAAAACTACTGGAAAAGCAAAAAGAAGGTAAAAAACGTATGCGCCAAGTAGGAAGTGTCGAAGTGCCTCAAAAGGCATTTATGAGTATCCTTAAGCTTGACGAGTAAGGAGAACGTTATGAATCCCTATAGTTTATATATTCACATTCCATTTTGTGCACAAAAATGTGCCTATTGTGATTTTCTCTCGTTTCCAACCGACATAAAAACAAAACAGAACTATGTAGAAAGCCTGTGTTATGAAATACAGGCTTATTCTGTACGTCTAAAGGCGCCGATTCAAACGATTTTTATTGGAGGCGGAACACCATCGGTTTTAACACTAGCCCAGTTGAATCAGATATTTGAGACAATCCATCAATATCTTACGGTGCAAAGTGATGCAGAAGTCAGTATCGAAGTTAACCCAGGAACCGTTACACAAGCTTTTGCAAAATGGATAGAAAAGACACCCATTAATCGGGTAAGTATTGGTTTACAATCCATAGATGCAGAAGAATTAAAAATGTTGGGACGCATTCATAATTATGACGATTTTTTAAAAACCTATCATCGTTTGCGTCAAGCCAATATTACAAACATTAACATCGACTTAATGTTTGGGCTTCCAAACCAGACCAATGCATCATGGGAAAAAACTCTTCATACGGTAGCAAAGCTTTCGCCGGAACATCTTTCAACCTATAGTTTAATTATTGAAGAAAACACAGCATTCGATGACTTATATACACGCAATCAATTAATGCTACCTTCTGAAGAAGATGAACGCAGAATGTATCATCGCACAAAAGAGATTTTAAAAGAATATGGCTATCATCGATATGAGATATCTAACTTTGCAAAAGATGGCTATGAATGTCAACATAATCTCTCTTATTGGACGGATAAAAACTATATTGGGATAGGTCTTGGAGCTGCATCATACATTCATGGTGCACGTTATAGCAATACTTCGGATATGGATAATTACATTAAACATTCGAGTCATATCGATACCATCCGTGAACTTACAGACACGGCTTCAAAGAAAAGGCGAATGGAAGAGCAAATCTTTTTAGGACTACGATTAGATAGAGGCATTCATCTAGAGTCCTTTAACAAAACCTTTGATGATCCTTTTCATAAGGAGTGGAAAGAAGCTTATGTCAAAATGCTAAATGAAGGTTTATTGATGGTTGACGAGGGGTATCTGAAACTAACAGATAAAGGAATTGATGTCAGCAACTACGTGTTTCAAGAATTTTTATAAGGTTTTAATATTTTTTGACATAAAAAGGGTTGACAAATATCAATGAAGATAATATTATAGATACATGGTTAGCACTCCTTATGAGTGAGTGCTAACAAATTGGAAGGTGGTGAGACTGTGGAATTAAATGAGCGGAAGTTACAAATTCTTAAAGCAATTATTCACGATTATTTTGAAACTGCCGAACCGGTAGGCTCACGAACGCTGTCGAGACATTATGATTTAGGAATCAGCCCGGCAACCATTCGAAACGAAATGTCGGATTTAGAAGAGCTTGGGTTCATCATGCAGCCTCATACGTCTTCAGGGCGCATTCCTTCAGATAAAGGCTATCGATTCTATGTGGATATGATGCTACAGCTGCAAAAAGCAGAATTTACAAAGCTTGTCTATCTAGAAGAATTAAAAAAGAGTGCTTCTCGAATTGAAGATATGCTAAAAACAATTGGTGAATATCTCGCCAAAGAAACACATTATACAAGTATAGTAAGTTCTCCGTCCTACAAAAAGAGTAAAATTAAAAATATTCAACTTGTAGAAGTTGAAAAACGTGCAGTTTTAGCTGTAATCGTAACGGATGGTAATGCAATCAAAGATTATATGATTCACCTTGAACATGAAGTCAATCAAGAGCTTTTAAATCAATTAACTTTAACTTTGAATCAACATCTTATTGGTTTGACATTAGAAGACATTGGGCTTGACATTATTCACAAGATTAAAGACCCGGTTGAAGACGGGGAAGAAGTTATTGGAAAAGTCATTGATGTTGTTTTTAAAACAATACGTGAAGTGGATGATTCAGATATTTATACATATGGGACGATGAATATTTTACAGTATCCTGAATTTAACGATATAAGTAAAGCCTCTACGTTGCTAAAAACCCTTGAAACAAAAGATGTGCTCAAAGATATCATTAACACGACCATTGAAAGTGATGATGGGCATGTTAAAATTGTTATCGGTGAAGAAAACGAATTAGATGGACTTAAAGAATGTAGCTTGATTACCACTTCCTATCATATTGGCGGTGAGAAGGTCGGTGCTATAGGCATTATTGGCCCTAAGCGTATGGATTATGATCGAACGGTTCAGAATTTGAGATGTTTAATCAAAAATGTCGATGATTTATTAAATAAGTTATAGAAAGAGAAGAGTATCCTTATGAAGAAAAACGAAGAATTACATGATGAAACGACACAAGTCGATAATGAAGAAATCCAAAAAGACGAAGTTGAAGTGGAAGCAGAAGTGATTGATGAAATGCCTGAGTCAGAAAGTGATGCAACAGATACTGTGGCAGAGGCAGAGCTTGTAAAACAGGCGCTTATCGAGGCGGAAAAACAAGCAAAAGAAAACGCAGATAAGTATCAACGTACAATAGCAGAATTTGATAACTTTAGAAAGCGTACAATCAAAGAAAAAGCTGCAATGTATGATAGTGGAGCTAAAGAAGTGTTAGAAAATCTGCTTCCTGTTATTGATAACTTTGAAAGAGCGTTAGAACATATTAGTGAAGAAGAAAAAGATTTAGGTATTACTAAAGGTATTGAAATGATTTACAAACAGTTGATGGATACAATGACTGAGCTTGGTGTCAAAGAAATCGATGCATTACATCAAGAGTTTGATCCGAACTTACATCATGCAGTGACGCATGAGGAAAACGATGCATATGATGATAATTTGGTGGCAGAAGTTTTCCAAAAAGGGTATATGTATAAAGAGACTGTTTTAAGATATAGTATGGTAAAAGTCGTAAACTAAGAAAACGTATAGGAGGAAATTAAACATGGCTAAAATTATAGGAATTGACTTAGGAACAACAAACTCATGTGTATCTGTAATGGAAGGTGGAAAACCAATCGTTATAGAAAACTCAGAAGGGGCAAGAACAACGCCTTCCGTTGTGGCATTTACAAAAAGTGGGGAACGTCTTGTAGGAGAACCTGCAAAGCGTCAAGCGATTACAAACCCAGATAAAACCATTGCATCTATTAAACGACATATGGGGACAGATCATAAGGTCGCTATCGACGATAAAAACTATTCACCACAAGAAATTTCTGCAATGACATTACAAAAATTAAAGGCAGATGCAGAAAGTTATCTTGGAGAAACTGTTGATGCAGCCGTTATTACAGTTCCTGCATATTTTACAGACTCTCAACGTCAAGCAACAAAAGATGCTGGGAAAATCGCGGGATTAGAAGTAAAACGTATCATTAACGAACCAACGGCTGCAGCATTAGCTTATGGTTTAGATAACGAGCACGAGCAAAAAATCATGGTTTTTGACCTTGGTGGTGGTACATTTGACGTATCAATTATTGAAATTGGTGATGGTGTACTTGAGGTATTAGCGACGAATGGTAACAACCATTTAGGTGGAGATGACTTTGACCAACGTGTTATAGATTTCTTAGTAAAAGAATTTAAAAGCACGGAAGGTGTTGACTTATCTGCAGATAAGATGGCAATGCAACGTCTAAAAGAAGCTGCTGAAAAAGCGAAAAAAGAATTGTCAAGTGCTACAACATCAAATATCAACTTACCATTTATTACAGCGACACAAGAAGGTCCAAAGCATTTGGATGTTACCCTTACACGTGCGAAGTTTGATGAGTTAACACACGATCTTGTTCAAGCGACAATGGGACCGGTTAATCTTGCTTTAAAAGATGCTGATTTGGATGCATCAGAAATTGATAAAGTATTACTTGTAGGTGGTTCAACACGTGTTCCGGCTGTACAAGCTGCTGTATATAAACTTACTGGAAAAGACCCATTCAAAGGAATCAACCCAGATGAATGTGTTGCAGTTGGTGCAGCGATTCAAGGTGGAAAACTTGCAGGGGATGCAGGTGCAGGTGATATCTTGTTACTAGATGTTACACCTTTATCTCTTGGATTAGAGACACTTGGTGGAGTGGCGACAAAACTCATTGAAAGAAATACAACGATTCCAACGAAAAAGAGCCAAATTTTCTCAACAGCAGAAGATAATCAGTCAGCAGTTGATATCCATGTTGTTCAAGGAGAAAGAGAATTTGCAAGAGACAATAAAACACTTGGTCGTTTCCGTTTGGATGGTATTCCAGCTGCTCGTCGTGGTATTCCTCAAATTGAAGTAACCTTTGACATTGACGCCAATGGTATCGTAACTGTTCGTGCAAAAGACTTGGGAACAGGAAAAGAACAACATATCACAATTACAGCAAGTACCAACTTATCGGATGATGAAATCGATCGTGCAGTTGAAGAAGCTAAAGCTTTTGAAGCTGAAGATAAGAAAAGAAAAGAAGGTATTGATGCTCGTAACGAAGCCGATTCACTTGTCTTCCAAACAGAAAAGACAATCGAAGAGCTTGGCGAAAAATTAGAAGATGCAGATAAAACTCGCCTTGAAAGCGAAGTAAGTAAAGTAAAAGAACTTCTTAAAGAAACAGAAGAAAAAACATTAGAAACTGCAGATATTGAAAAAATCACGGCGGCAAAAGATGCATTAATGCACGTGCTTAATGAAGTATCTCAAAAAATCTATGCAGCAAGTGGTGCGCAAGCAGGACCAGAAGGTATGGATCCAAATCAAGCGGCAGGTGGACAAGCAAGTGATTCTGCTCAAGCAGATGATGATGTTGTTGACGTTGACTTTACAGAAGAATAATATATAATAGGTAATACGTGAATTAAGAAGATATAACATATTAAGGAAAGGGGCAAAGTGTCTCCTTTCCTTGAACCATGAATAGATCTTCACAAAAAAGAAATAGGCGGTGAATTATGGCTGAACAACGTGATTATTATGAAGTTCTTGGTGTATCAAAAGATGCAACAGACTCAGATATAAAAAAAGCATATCGCAAAGTAGCAAAAAAATATCATCCGGACATTAATCCAGACGATGAATCAGCAGCGCACAAGTTTAGAGAAGCAACAGAAGCATATGAAGTGCTTAGTGATGCTGGAAAAAGACAACAGTATGACCAATTTGGACATGCAGCCTTTAGCCAAGGCGGACCAGGTCATGGCGGATTCTCAGGTGGATTTGACTTTGGTGATATGGGTGATATGTTTGGTGACATTTTTGGAGATTTTTTTGGTGGAGGTGGACGCCGAGGACCAAGTAATGGACCAAAAAAAGGTGCGTCACTACGTGCCTCAATCGAATTAGATTTTGAAGAGGCAGTTTTTGGGACAGACAAAGATCTCAATATCTCTGTGTCAGATGAATGTGAAGTGTGTCACGGAAGTGGTGCCAAAGAAGGAACACATCCTGAGACATGTAGTCAATGTGGCGGTTCGGGACAAGTTCGATATAATCAGCAGACGATTTTAGGAACCGTGGCTAGTGTAAGAACATGCCCAACATGTCAAGGAAGCGGAAAAATCATTAAAGAAAAATGTGAAGCCTGTTCAGGAGCTGGATATGTAAAAAAACGTAAGAAAATTTCAGTAAATATACCAGCAGGTATTGACAATGGACAAACCATTCGCTTAAAAGGCAAAGGAGAGCCAGGAGAAAATGGTGGACCACGTGGCGATATCTTACTGACAATTTATATTCGACCACATGCGGAGTTTGAACGTCATGGAACGGATATATATTATAAAATGAAAATCTCCTTCACACAAGCTGCCCTTGGAGCAGAAATTGAAGTGCCGACACTTGATGGAAAAGTAAAATATAGTATTGATCCGGGAACACAAACGGGAACACGTTTTAGATTACGTGGAAAAGGAGTTCCCTACTTGAATCACAGCAAATCCCGTGGGGATCAATATGTTGATGTGGTTGTAGAGACACCGACAAAACTTAATCAACGGCAAAAAGAAGCTTTTGAAGAGCTTGCAGCGGCATTTGGAGAAGAAGTTACAGCAGGTAAGAAAAAAAAAGGGATATTTGACAAAATGAAAGACGCATTTGAATAAAATGCGTCTTTGCCTTAAGATGAAAGGGTCATTATGAAATATATTGAAATAGAAACCTTAGTGCATCGCGACGATGCGGATATTTTTTGCGCAGACCTATATGATTATCCTATTCAAGGTGTAGAGATTCTTGATGAATATATATCAAAACAAGAACAACAGCAGATGTTTGTTGACGCATTAGATTTTGATAATACCATGGAAGAGTATGTAGGGATACGCTTCTATCTTTCAGAAGAAGAAGACGTTACAACCATCTTAGGTGAAATAAAGCTTCGATTTCCAAAATATGTTTTTAGACAAGGTAAAACAGATGATGAAGATTGGGCGCACAATTGGAAAAAATATTATAAACCATTTGCTATTAGCCAACGTATTGTTGTTAAGCCGATTTGGGAAGACATGAATGATTGGCCAATGTATAAGGATACAGAGATAATTATTGACATTGATCCTGGGATGGCATTTGGTTCGGGAACCCATGAGACGACCTCCTTATGTATGAAAGCCATAGAAAAATATACTGAACATGGTGATAATTTTGTAGATGTAGGGTGTGGAAGCGGTATTTTAGGCATTGCTGCCGCTAAACTTGGAGCCGGAGTGGGGCGCTTAATTGACATTGATGCAAGTGCATGTAAAATTGCAAAAGAAAATATCGCTTCTAATCATGTAGAAGATCAATTGACGGTTTATCAAGGAGATCTGCTTGAAAATGTTAATGAACATGTAGATTTTGTCGTAGCAAATATCTTTGCTGAAATTATAATATCTATTACAGAGAAGGTCCACCAAGTTTTAAAGGATCAAGGTATATTTATTGCATCAGGAATTATTAAAGAAAAAGAAGCGCTGGTTGTTTCACATTTAGAAGCCCAAGGCTTTGAGATTATTGAGATTAATCGTGATGGAGGTTGGGTAGCCATCATTTCAAGAGCAAGTGTCATAGCAGGAAAAGAGGTGTGAGATGTATCATTTTTTTGTGGAGAATACAGCAATAGACGATACGCATATTCACATTACAGGACAAGACGTAAATCATATTATGAATGTTCTTCGTTTAAAAGAAGGAGAGCCTCTTGTAATTAGCAATGGTGAAGGGTTAGAGTATCAGTGTGAAATCGAAGCATTGACGAATGAAGTAATTCAGTGTAAAATACAATCAGTAGATAATTCCATGAGTGAATTACCCATTCAAGTGACGCTTTATCAAGGTGCACCTAAACAAGACAAGATGGAACAGGTTACACAAAAATGTGTTGAGTTAGGTGCGTATGAGATCGTCTCCGTTCAAATGCGCCGTTCTATAGTAAAGTATGATGAACAAAAGGCGGTTAAAAAAGTTCGTCGTTGGAATGCGATTGCGCAATCTGCGGCTAAACAAAGCAAGCGAGGCGTTATTCCATCGGTTAGAGGCGTACTTAACTGGCGCGAAATGTTGACAGAGCTAAAAGACTATGATAAAGTCATAATTCCGTACGAAAACACACGAGGAATGTTAGGGACGCGAGAAGTTTTCAAACATTTGCATGATGCAAAAAAGATTGCTGTCTTGATTGGTCCGGAAGGTGGTTTTGATCCTGAAGAAATCAAAGAGCTATTAGCTATTGGTGGAGAACTTGTGAGTTTAGGGAATCGAATACTTAGAACAGAAACAGCTGGCATGGTCTTTATGGCAATGCTGATGTATGAAATAGAGGAGGCCTAGTTATGGCAGTTAATGTGATGATCGTTGATGATGCGGTTTTTATGCGTACTGTATTAAAAAAAATGTTGACCGAAGAAGGATACGAGGTTGTTGCTGAGGCAAGTAATGGTAAAGAAGCAATTACGAAAGCTAAAGAATTTAAACCAGATATTATTACTTTAGATATTACAATGCCTGAGATGGATGGAGTTACAGCAATTCCCGGAATCGTAGAATCAAGTCCTGAGAGTAAAATTATCATGTGTTCTGCAATGGGACAACAGCCAATGGTTGTTGATGCAATAAAAAAAGGTGCCAAAGACTTTATTGTAAAGCCATTTCAGAAAGCCCGAGTTTTACAAGCGATTGAAAATGTTTTAGGAAAATAAAACGTATGATAGGGATGTAGGTGGGGAACTACCTACATTTTTTTGTGTTACTGAACCAAAAGGCATCATGTCCTTTTTTGTGTGAAGAGTGATTTAGCCGATTGGTATTGAAAGGAAGAAAAAATAAATGAACCTATATTTTGATCATGCGGCGACGACACCGCTTTGTAATGAAGCGCTTAAAGCAATGCAACGTATGCTGCAAATCGATTATGGCAATCCATCAAGTCTGCATGCCAAAGGTTTGGATGCAGAAAATGAAGTGAATAAAGCTAGAAATTATATTGCAAAACTACTTGGAGTTAAAGAAAAAGCGATTTACTTTACCTCAGGAGGAACAGAGAGTAATAACTTATGTATTCAAGGGGTAGCTAGAGCGTATCATAGAAGTGGCAAGCATATTATTACATCAAAAATTGAACATGCATCTGTTGGTGAAACATTCACATTTCTTGAAAATCAAGGATTTGAAGTGACGCGTCTTCCGGTGGACCATACAGGTCAAGTTTCTCTTGATGTATTACGTCGCGCAATCCGTCCGGATACAACAATGGTGTCCATCATGCATGTTAATAATGAACTTGGAACTATTCAAGATATTCAGTCCATTGGTAAGATAATCAAAGAAGTGAATCCAAACACACTTTTTCATGTTGATGGTGTGCAAGGGTTTGGAAAGTTTAACCTACAGCTTAAACAGTGTCAAGTGGATATGTACTCTGCAAGTGGGCATAAAATCTATGGTCCCAAAGGTGTCGGATTTGCTTACATTGATGAAAACATAAAAATCATTCCCCTGCAATATGGTGGCAGTCAACAAAAAGGTGTTCGTCCAGGGACAGAAAATGTTGCCGGGATTGTAGGAATGTATGAAGCAGCAAAACAAATGATGTTAACAAATGAAGAACGCTATTCCCGCCTGATTGAACTTAAAGCATATTTTGTGGAACGACTTGTAGAAGAACTTCCGGATTGGTATGTTAATTCAAGATATTCTACTGGAGTTTTTGATAAAGAGATTGCAAGTCCATATATTGTTAATATCCGTTCAAAATCCATTAAGGGTGAAGTGTTACTACATAGCCTTGAAGATGACAAAATTGCGGTAAGTACTGGATCAGCATGTAGTTCAAAAAAATTAAATGTATCTCATGTGTTAAAAGCCATTGGATTAAGCGATGAGGAAAGCGACAAATCCATCCGTATTAGCTTTACACATAGTCAGTCAAAAGAAGATGTAGATTGTTTAATTGATGCATTAAAAAAAAATGATAAAATATTTGGTCGATTTGTAAAAAAATAATGGAGGTTTTCATGAAAAAAGCATTTTTAATTAAGTATGGCGAAATCGCATTAAAAGGGAAAAACAGATATATGTTTGAAAATATTTTGATGGATCAGATACGTCATCGCATAGAAGCTTTAGGTGTGTTTAAAGTCCAAAAAGAACAAGGACGTATTTTTGTTGAACCACATTCGGATTATGAAGAGCAAGAAGTGCTAGATGCTATTAAAGAGGTCTTTGGAATTGCTTATATTTGTCCAGTTGTTGTTATTGAACGTGGTGATTTTGAAGAAATCAAAACGACAGTGACTGATTTTGTAAAACAGCAGTATCCGACACAAGACTTTACATTTAAGGTCGAAGCCCGCCGAGCAGTCAAATCTTATCCAGTAACATCTATGGAGATTTGTCGAGAAGTAGGAGCTCATTTATTAAATGTATATCCGGAGCTTAAAGTAGATGTACATAATCCTGAAGTTCGTATCTGGATTGAAGTTCGTGACCGAACTTATATTTATTCAAAAATGATTAAAGGTTTAGGTGGTATGCCAGTAGGATCAAATGGTCGAGCAATGCTATTACTTTCTGGAGGAATTGACAGTCCGGTGGCAGGGTATATGATTGCAAAACGAGGCGTAGCAATAGATGCAGTCTATTTTCATTCACATCCTTATACGAGTGAACGGGCAAAACAAAAGGTTATTGATTTGGCGCGTATTATTTCACGTAAGACAGGGCCTATTCGTTTGCACATTGTTCCATTTACAGAAATTCAACTAGCTATCTATGAGCAGTGTCCTCATGAACAGCTAACTATTATCATGCGACGTGTGATGATGACTATTGCAGAAGCCCATGCAAAGTATTTAAAAGCGTTGGCTCTTGTAACAGGAGAGAGTATTGGACAAGTGGCTTCACAGACCATACATAGTTTAGTGGCGACTAATGCGGTATGTACGATGCCGGTATTTAGACCATTGATTGGTTTTGATAAGCAAGAAATTGTAGACATTAGTGAAAAGATTGATGCCTATGAGACATCGATTCTTCCGTATGAAGATTGTTGTACCGTGTTTGTTGCCAAGCATCCGGTAACAAAGCCAAAACTTGAAGCTATTGAAAAATCCGAGAAAAACTTAAAGGATATTGATTCAATGATTAAAAAAGCAATAGAAGATACTGAAGTTATAAAAATAAAACCAGGGCAATAAAAAAAGGGGCCATGCCCCTAGTCTTCGTTGCCTTAGATTTATTCAATGATAAAATCATTTAATGCACTTTTAACTTCATCAACGATGGATTGATCATGAATGTTTAATTCAATGGGCTTACTTAAATCTAAGCTGAAAATACCCATGATAGATTTAGCATCAATCACATATCGACCAGAAACAAGATCAAAGTCTGAATCATAACGACTGACTAAATTAACAAATGTTTTGACTTTGTCAATTGAATTGAGAGTTACTTGTATAGTTGTCATTTCCTTGCCTCCTTTATTTAATAAACTATACAATAATACTATCATAACCCATTATAATGTCAAGTTACAAATGTATTACTAAACTATTGCAACATGTAAATTTATTCTATAGAAAGAAGTGAAGATTATGCCGTCTGTTGCGTTTCATACACTCGGATGTAAAGTCAACCAATACGAAACCGAAGCTATGACTGAACAATTTGTAAAAGCAGGATATAATATTGGTGAATTTGATGAAAAAAATGATATTTACATTGTGAATACATGTACGGTGACCAATATCGCTGATAAAAAATCACGGAAAATGCTTTCCAGAGCCAAAAAAAACAACCCTCATGGCATCGTAGTTGCGGTTGGATGTTATGTTCAAATTCAACATGAACAATTAAAAGACATGCCATATATTGATTTGTTGATTGGCAATACACAAAAAAATCAATTGGTTGAAATTGTTCAATCGTTTCAAGATCAATCGTTAAATATTGCTAAAATCGAAGACGTGCATCATAACATTGTCTTTGAGGAACTGCATATAGAAGCACAACAAAACAAAACACGATCAACATTAAAAATACAAGATGGATGCGACCAATATTGTTCGTATTGCATCATCCCATATACAAGGGGAATTGTCCGTTCAAGAGATCCCCAAGCAGTGATAAATGAAGTTAAAGAATTGGTCTTACATGGCTATCAAGAAATTGTATTGACAGGTATCCATATCGGATCATATGGAAAAGACTTGGAAGGGGTCACATTAATTCATCTTATTGAACAGTTAAATCAAATCGAAGGGCTAAAACGCATTCGTATTGGTTCTGTTGAGCCTGGTTTAATAAGTGAAGAATTTGTACAACGTTTAAGCCAATGTGAAAAAGTATGTCCGCATTTTCACCTTTCCATGCAAAGTGGAAGTGATAGCGTACTCAAACGTATGAATCGAAAATATACGTCAAAAGAGTACTATGAAAAAGTAGAACTGCTACGCCGATATTATACAGATCCAGCATTAACAACGGATGTCATTGTAGGTTTTCCTATGGAAACAGAAAAAGAAGCGCAGACGACAAAAGCTTTTGTTGAAAAAGTGGCTTTTTCAGACGTTCATGTTTTTAAGTATTCTATACGCGAAGGGACAAAAGCTGCAAAAATGAAACCTCAAGTTGATGGAGAAGTAAAAAATCAGCGTAGCCAAGAGTTGATAGCAACAACGGCTCAGTTAAAGCAAGACTACTTAAATCGACACCTGGAAGCTAAGGTTCAAGTACTTATTGAAGAAGAGATAGAGCTTGAAGGAAAAATGTTTTTAACAGGCTATACACCGGAGTATATTCGCGTATATATTCAAGGTGATACTGGGCTTAAAGGGCAGATTATCCCTGTAGATCTAGTTGAGCTTTTCCATGATGGAATACGAGGTGAGAAATCATTTGTAAAATGATTTTAATAAATAAACAATTGATATTTTAAGTGCTTTACTGTAATATGAGTATAGATATTGAAATATTTTATAGATAGGATGTGAAAACATGGGACTAGATAATACGCAATTTTTCAGACGACCTGAAAAAGAACCGGAAAACCAAGTGACAAAAACTATGAAAATTGTTTATGAATCTCTTGAAGAAAAGGGATATAATTCTATATATCAAATTGTTGGATACATACTATCAGGAGATCCGACGTATATTACCAGTCATAACAATGCAAGGACACTCATTAGTCAGTTGGAGCGCGATGAGCTATTAGAAGAGTTGGTTAAAAACTATATTAAACACAATATTCGTGAGTAAGGATTGAATAAGCCATGCGTATAATGGGATTAGATTATGGATCAAAAACGATTGGGGTGGCTATGAGTGACCCTTTAGGTTGGACGGCACAAGGGATTGAGACAATTTCAAGACAAGATCCTGGAAATCTTATCGATTCGATAAAACGTTTAAAAAGCTTGGTTGATGAATATGAGGTGGAACTTATTGTTGTTGGATTACCCAAGCATATGAATAATGATTTGGGAGAACGTGCTGATCGGACGCTTTATTTTGTCAAACGTATTGAGCGAGAGCTTGGCATACCTGTAGCAACTTTTGATGAACGATTATCAACAGTTGCTGCTGAGCGTGTTCTTACAGAAGGAAATGTACGCAAAACCGAACAAAAAAAATATATTGATAAAGTAGCGGCCGCATTAATTTTGCAGACGTATCTTGATTTGAAAAGGAATTGAATAAGATGAATGACATGGAAAGAATTGATTTTTATGATGATGAAACAGGAGAAAAAATAACATTTGATATTTTAAGCGCTATCCAATATAAAGAAGATGGGTATTTGCTTGTGATAGAAAGTGATACACAAGAAGAGGAAGAAGAAGTTCTTGCGTATGTACTTAAAGCTACATATTTAGAAGGAGACGATATAATCTATGAAATTGTCGAAGATGATGAGATCTTAGATGTTGTTTTTCCTATGTTGGAAAAGCAAATTGAAACTTTCGAAAATTGACAAAAAGATGAGTTTCATTTATACTGTTGATAATTGTTATTAATTAGAAAAGGGTAAATGGTGGAGAAATGGATGCTAAAAAAGAGCAGATTTGTATTCGATTAAAGGAGCATGGTTATAAGATTACGTCCCAGCGCAAAGTAGTACTTGATGCAATGCTGGCAAATCAAGATAAACATTTAACCGTTGAAGAATTGTATCAGATTGTGAAAGCTGAACATCCAGAGATCGGATTGGCAACGGTTTATCGTAATATACAGCTATTAAATGAACTTAAAATTGTTGAAAAACTGAACCTAGATGATGGGTATATTCGTTATGAGTTAGCCAATGAAGACGAAGGACATCGCCATCATCATTTAATTTGTGATCAATGCGGAAAAGTCATTGAAGTAACGGAAGATTTAATGGGCTCTATTGAAAAAAGCTTTTTGGAATCCTATGGCTTTTTAGTGCATGATCATCAAGCAAAATTTTTTGGAGTATGTAAAGAATGTCAAGAAAAAAATGAAGAGATTCTTAAACCTACTCGATAATTAGACGGAGGTGTTTTCTTGAAGAAAACAAATGAAAAACTGAAAATAATACCTTTAGGTGGGTTGGACAAAATCGGTATGAACATCACAGTGTTTGAATATAAAGATGAAATTGTGGTTGTTGATTGTGGTATTGCATTCCCGGAGGATGAAATGTTAGGAATTGACTTGGTCATTCCGGATGCAACATATCTAAAACAAAACATCAAAAAGGTAAAAGCGTTTGTGCTCACCCATGGTCATGAAGACCATATTGGAGCTTTACCTTATGTTCTTAAGGATGTTAATGTGCCTGTGTATGGGACACGATTGACCATAGGCCTATTAGAAAATAAGTTAAAAGAGCATGGAATGATGAATTCAACAAAACGTAAGCGAATCAACCCGGGACAAAAGGTCAACCTTGGAAAATTGTTCTCGGTTGAATTTATTCGAACCAATCATTCTATTGCAGACGCTTTGGCACTTGCAATCACAACGCCTGCAGGAACGGTCATTCACTCGGGAGACTTTAAGGTGGATTATAACCCGATCCATGGAAAACCCATTGATTTAGGACGTTTTGCAGAGTTGGGCAGACAAGGTGTTCTTGCATTGATGGCAGATAGTACAAATGCTGAACGACCAGGATATACGATGTCAGAAAGCAGTGTCGGAAAATCCTTCGATATGATTTTTGAAGAAAACAAAGGACGTAGGTTAATTGTTGCAACCTTTGCTTCCAACGTTGATCGAGTACAACAAATCGTAAACTCGGCGAAAAAATATCGACGTAAAGTTATTGTTCAAGGACGATCAATGGTTAATGTAGTCACCACGGCTTCAGAGCTGGGTTACTTAAAGATGCCCAAAAATATGTTAACGGATATTAATGATATTGATAAATATAAAGATGGACAGATTGTATTGGTAACAACTGGCAGTCAAGGTGAGCCACTAGCAGCGTTATCACGTATGTCAAGTGGAGCACATCGTAATATTCAAATCAAAGAAGGGGATGTTATTGTCTTTAGTTCAAAGCCAATCCCTGGAAATGAAAAATATGTATCCAAAGTTATTAATGATTTATATAAACGTGGAGCAGAAGTGATTGTTGAGGATACACATGTATCTGGACATGCATGTCAAGAAGAACTTAAACTGTTACATTCACTTGTGAAGCCTAAATATTTCATTCCGGTACATGGTGAATACAAACATCTGAAAAAACATGCAGAACTTGCAAGTAATCTAGGAATGCGTAAAGATAATATTTTCTTGCTATCCAATGGTGAGATTTTAGAATTGACGAAAACCCATGCTAATCGTAACGGCAGTATTTCTTGCCAACCGTTGTTGGTTGATGGCTTAGGTGTAGGAGATGTCGGTAATATTGTCTTGAGAGATCGACAAAAATTATCGGAAGATGGATTGATTGTTGTCGTAGTTACAGTACGCAAAGGAACATTAGAAATATTATCAGGACCCGATATTGTATCACGTGGCTTTGTGTATGTTCGTGAATCGGCAGATTTGATGCAAGAAACACGTGAAGTCGTTGTCAAAACACTTCAAAAATGCAAAGAGCGTAAAATAGAAGGATGGGCTAAGATGAAAAATGCAGTTCGAGATGACTTGCGTGAACATCTATGGCGCCAAATGAAACGTAATCCAATGATTTTACCTGTAATTATGGAAGTTGAATAAGAGGTGATATAATGGATATCAAAGAAGAAACGCTTGAACTCGTCAACAAAATAAAAGAAACTCAAGAATATATTGATTACTTAAATTATCGATCGATTCTTGAACGTAATGAAGAATTATTGTGTCAAGTTGAAGAATTCAGACGTAAAAACTTTGAAATTCAAGTGTCACACCATTATGGTGCATATAATGCGTATGAAAATTTAATTAGTCTAAAGCAAGACTATGAAGAGTTATTAAGTGAGCCGACGGTCAAAATGTTTTTGGATGCAGAGCTCAAGTTTTCCAAGCTGATGACGTCGGTTTATGACACAATCACAGAAAAAATAGAATTTGATACACATTTTCTAGAGTAGCGAAAGGTGATCTTATGATTAACAAAATTCTTGGAGACATTTTTAACTATTTGTTAAAAATTGTTATTATTGTAGTAGCTGTTTTTGCAGTATATCAAGCGGCAATTTGGGCGTATGGTTCAGGGTACGAACTGATGGCAAAAGAGCCGGATGCCAATCGAACAATTGTCACCAAAGAGATCAGTATTCCAAAAGGTGCATCATCTGAAACGATTGCAAATATTTTGGAAGAAAATGAACTGATTCGAAGTGCAGTGTATTTTCGAGTTTTGGCAAAGCTTCAGGGTGTTGACGGATCGTTTCAGTATGGTGATTTTTCCCTTAATACCGGAATGGAGCCAGAAGAAATTATGAAGATTCTTTCTGAAGAAGGTGAAAAGCGTGAAGTCGTAAAATTCACGATCCCGGAAGGGTTTACACTTGAACAGATTGCAGAACGTGTAGCAGCTCAAGGGCTATGTACAGCCAATGAATTCATGAACGCGGCAGAAAATGGCAACTACGGATATCGTTTTCTTGAACAATTGCCAGATCGCCCAAAACGCTTACAAGGATATCTTTTCCCGGCAACATATGAAGTTTATGCGGATGCGTCGCCAGAAGATATTATTAGTAAGATGCTGATGAAGTTTGATGATGTGTTTACACAAGAGTATTATGATCAAGCAGAAGAACTGGGCTATACAGTTGATGAAATTATTACGATTGCATCAATGATTGAAAAAGAGGTTCGTGTTGCAGAGGAACGTCCTAAAGTTGCAGGGGTTATCTATAACCGATTGAACATTGATATGAATTTACAGATGTGTAGTACCATTATGTATGCATTAGAAATTCCTCGTGATCGACTTTTGTATCGTGACCTAGAAATTGAATCACCATATAATACATATAGAAATCCAGGATTACCTATCGGTCCTATAGCCAATCCTGGTGCTGCAGCTATTGAAGCGTCACTATATCCGGAAAGTCATAATTACCTGTACTTTGTATTAAAAGATCCGGAAACTGGAGCGCATGAATTTAATGCAACGTTAGATGACCATAATGCAGCAAAAAATAAATACAATCAAAAATTCTAGTAAGGAAGACAGAAAATAGGCTAAAGATATCTTTAGCCTATTTTTGATAAAAGGAGTCCAACTTGAAAGATAATTATTCAATGAGCCATTATCTTGGCTATATTCGCAAAGAGGAGTCAAAGGCAATACAACAAATGAAAATATATGCGCGACAACATCAAGTGCCCATTATAAAAGATGATATGGCATCGATGATGAAGGTTTTAATTCAGATGGCAAAACCGTTACGAATTCTTGAAATTGGTACGGCTATTGGCTATTCATCTCTTTTAATGATGCAGGCACTAGATGAAGTGGTTGATATTACAAAGGTTCGTATGACAACAATAGAACGTGATAAGACGATGGTTCAAAAAGCGAGCGAGAATATCAAAGCTTCAAGCTATGCCCCCTTGATTCATCAAATCGAAGGGGATGCAACACAAATTTTGGAACAGTTATGTCAAGAGGAAGAAGTGTACGATTTTATTTTTATGGATGCAGCGAAAGGTCAATATTTAACTTTTTTACCTTATGTTGTAAAATTATTAGCACATCAAGGAACGTTAGTATCCGATAATGTGTTACAGCAAGGCGATGTTGCAAAGTCACGTTTTAATGTGCCTAGACGACGGCGCACAATTCACCAAAGGATGCGTCAGTACTTATGGGAGTTAAATCACCACGCGCAATTGAGTACTACGATATTAGATATAGCTGATGGGGCAACCATTAGTGTAAAGATTAAAGAATAGGAGAACAACGTGAATAATTTAGAAATGAACAAACCGGAATTATTGATTCCAGCTGGAAGCCTGGAAAATCTGAAAATAGCTGTTGCCTATGGGGCAGATGCTATTTATATTGGTGGAGAAGAGTTTGGATTGCGTGCAAAGGCGCGAAATTTTTCAATAGAAGATATGAAAGCGGGAATTGCTCATGCCCACGCACATGATGTTAAAGTCTATGTAACTGCAAATATTATTGCCCACAATCAAGATATTCCAGCAGTTGAGGCATATTTTGAAGAGCTTAAGGAAATCAAACCGGATGCACTAATCATTGCAGATCCAGGGATTTTAGCTATTGCAAAAACAATTCTACCGGATATGGAATTACATTTAAGTACACAAGCGAATAATACAAATTACGCTTCCATTAACTTTTGGTACCAACAAGGCGTAAAACGTGTCGTTGTAGCTAGAGAACTTTCATTTTCGGAAATAGCAACGATACGTAGCAAGATACCTATGGAGATGGATATTGAGGCTTTTGTACATGGATCGATGTGTATTTCATATTCGGGACGTTGCCTGTTAAGTAATTATATGACAGGAAAAGATGCAAACAAAGGTGCGTGTACACATCCATGTCGATGGACATATCACCTGATGGAAGAGTCGCGTCCAGGAGAATATATGCCTGTATTCGAAAATGAGAGAGGAACATATATTTATAATTCAAAAGACTTATGTATGATTGAATATATGGATGAAATTATTCGTTCGGGTATTACTAGTCTTAAGATTGAAGGACGGATGAAAACAGGGCTATATGTGGCAACGGTAACGCGTGCATATCGTAAAGCGATTGATGATTACTTTACAGATATTGCATTATACAATGCCAATAAGTCAACCTATATGGACGAGATAAAAAAATGTAGTTATCGCCAATTTACCACTGGGTTTTATCATCAGCGTCCCGATGCAGAAGGACAGATATATGATAGTAATACTTATATACGCGAGTATGTTTTTGTAGGAAGGGTATTAGAAGATACCCAAAGTGAACTGACATTGATTGAACAGCGCAATAAGTTTGTGGTTGGTGACACTCTAGAGCTTATGAAAACAGATGGTTCAACCCATGTTTTTACTGTGGAGGCATTAACAACACAAGAGGGAGAATCAGTTGTCGAGGCGCCACATCCAAAGCAAAAACTATGGATCAAGTTGCCGGTAAAAGCTTTGGAAAATGAATTGCTACGCAAAGTGGATCGAAAAATAGAGAAAAAAGATTAACTGTAGCAAAAGAGTATCTGATATAATAGAAAAAGAGAAGCAATTTAAGGAGAGGGTGATCAAACGTGAAAGCGTTTAAGAAAAAATTGCGTATTGGGGATTTGTTGATGCAATATGGCATTATTACAGAAGCGCAGTTAGATGAGGCATTAAATGAACAACGCCAAAGCGGAGAAAAAATAGGAGAGGTTTTGATTCGCTTAGGTTTTGTTACACAACAAAATATTAATGAGGTTTTGGAATATCAACTTGGAATTCCATTTGTTGAATTAAAAGAATATGACATATCTAAAGAAGCAGTATTAACTATTAGCGAGTCTCTTGCAAAGCGACATATATTGATTCCAATTCGGTTGACAGAAAGTAATCTATATGTCGCTATGGAAGATCCGCTTAATATTTTTGCGATTGATGACGTGAAAATATATTCGGGAAAAGAAGTCGTGCCGATGCTTGCGAATGAGGAAGATATTAAGTTTGCTATTGAAATGCACTATGGAAAGCAGCAAGCAATGAAAGCCGCAGAGGAGTATAAGCAAGAACAAGAAATTTATGTCGAAACGCAAATCCAAGAAGAGACATTAAGTGGTGATATGGTTCAAAGCGCTCCCATTGTCAAACTTGTTAATACTATTATGGAGCAAGCTGTGCGCCATCGGGCAAGTGATATCCATATTGAACCCTATGAACGCTATATTCGCGTTCGATATCGTATTGATGGAAAACTACAACAAATGTTTGATTATGAAACTACCTTATTAAGCGCGATTGTCGCCCGTATTAAGATTATGGCGGGAATGGATATTGCAGAAAAACGCAAGCCCCAAGATGGACGTATCAACATAAAAGTTAATAACAAGGCCTATGATATCCGTGTATCAAGTCTTCCAACGGTTTATGGGGAAAAAGTAGTAATGCGTGTTAACTCCAAAGAAGGCTTTACAAAAGGAAAAGAAGAACTTGGACTTTTTAGAGATGACCTTTTTAAGTTTGAAAGCATTCTATCACATCCTCATGGCATTATTTTAGTCACGGGACCGACAGGTAGTGGTAAGTCGACAACCCTATATACATCTTTAAATGAAATTAACCAAGAGGATCTTAATATTGTTACGGTAGAGGACCCTGTTGAGTCTCAGATTGAAGGGATTAATCAAGTTCAAGTCAATCCAAAGACTGGACTAACCTTTGCTTCGGCACTTCGTTCTATTTTACGGCAAGATCCGGATGTTATTATGATTGGTGAGATTCGAGATGCAGAGACAGCAGAGATTGCGGTCAAGGCATCAATTACCGGTCACTTGGTTGTCAGTACATTGCATACCAATGATGCTGCAAGTTCAATTAGTCGCTTGATGGATATGGGAATTGAGCCCTTTTTAATTAGCGCATCTGTTGTAGGTGTCATTGCGCAGCGCCTTGTGCGAAGATTATGTACAAAATGTCGAGAGAAAGTTTTAGCGACAGATGAAGAAAAAGCTATGCTCGATGTTAGTATGGGAGAAACCTTGTATGTATATAAAGAAAAAGGGTGCCATTTATGTGGTAATACCGGATATACAGGACGAATTGGTGTCTATGAGATTCTACCGATTGATCAAAGTCTTCGTCAAATCATTAATCAAAAGGGAACGACAGATGATATTCGAAATAAGGCACTTGCACAAGGATTAAAGACGATTCGTGATAATAGTAAGCGTCACGTTCTTAATGGGACGACAACCCTTGAAGAAATGATACGCATCTCATATGGAACGGAGTAGAAAGGGGGATATAATGACGATAGATGACTTACTGACACAAGCCATGGAAAAAAATGCATCAGACCTGCATTTAACCGTTGGAGTTCCGCCTATTTTAAGAATTCACGGCAAATTAACGTATATGGATTATGAACGATTAACACCGAGTCAATCTGTAGAATTAATTCGCCCGATTATGTCTTCTGAGATATACAGACGATTTGAAGAATGTGGAGAAATCGATTTTTCATATAGCATATTAAATCTAGGGCGATATCGTGTTAATGTGTTTAGGCAACGAGGGTCAATGGCAGCAGCTATCCGGTTAGTCGCTAGTCAAATACCAAGTCCACAAAGCCTTGGGTTGCCACGATCAGTTGTTGATTTGTATAGTAAAAAAAGAGGGCTGGTTCTTGTTACAGGACCTACCGGTAGCGGAAAATCAACAACCCTTGCCGCTCTGATAGATCAAATCAATAAAAATCGTAACGCACATGTAATCACGCTTGAAGACCCTATCGAATATTTGCATCGCCATCAGCGCTCTATAGTGAATCAACGAGAGGTTGGGGTTGATTCGAATTCATTTAGTCATGCGCTTCGTGCTGCCTTGCGTCAAGATCCGGATGTTATTCTTGTTGGGGAGATGCGGGATTTAGAGACTATAGCTATTGCGATTACTGCAGCAGAGACAGGTCATCTTGTTTTGTCAACATTACATACGATTGGTGCAGCAAATACTATTGATCGTGTGATTGACGTATTTCCGCCACATCAGCAACAACAGATTCGTATACAGCTTTCAAGTGTTTTGGTCTCAATTGTATCGCAGCAGTTATTACCTAATTTTGACAAAAGCGGACGTGTTGCGGCCTTTGAGACACTTCATGTTAATCAAGCTATTCGTAATCTTATTCGTGAGAATAAAACACATCAAATCAACTCAATAATTCAAACAAATCGTGAGATGGGTATGCAAACCATGGATGAGTCTTTGCTAAACCTTGTTAATCAAGGGATAATTAATCGAGAACAGGCAATTATGTTTGCAACAGACCCAAATACATTGGAACGACGATTGCTTCATTAAAAAAACAGAAGGAATATGAACAAACTAGATACATTGTGAATAAAATATGAACAAATAATGAATAAATAATTGATTTATCCAATTGAGAGTGATATAATAATCTTGCTGTGTAAAAATGCCAAAGTGAAGGGGTAGTATTATGGCAAAATTTAGTTATGTTGCATCAACAATTCATGGAAAAAAACAAAAAGGGGTTATTGAAGCTTCTAATCGTCAATCTGCGATTATAAAGCTCAAAGAGAACAATCTATTTCCGGAGACTATTTCTGAACAAGGAGCCTTACATGGTGAAGTCGTCTTAGGTAATCCTGTAAAGGTTAAGGATCTGACGATTTTTTGCCAGCAATTTGAGGCAATATTAAATGCTGGAGTCAGTGTTTTGGAAGCCTTATATCTGCTCAAAGAACAAACAGAAAATAAGTATCTTGCCAAAGTTGTCGCGAACATGTATGAGCGTGTTGAACAAGGGGAGGCATTATCTGCAACAATGCGTGCAAATAGCAAATATTTCCCTGAAATCCTTATCAATATGATTGAAGCGGGAGAAGTGTCTGGAAGTCTTGAAGTTGCCTTACATCGTATGGCAGAGCATTTTGAGAAAGAATACAAATTACAACAATCCGTTCGAAAAGCAACAACATATCCTGCAGTTGTTTCTGTAGTGGCATTAGCGGTTGTCATTCTTCTAGTGCTTGTTGTCGTTCCTACCTTTGTTAGTATGTTTGATGGGATGGGAATGGAGTTACCGGCAACGACAAGAGCATTGATTGCCACAAGCAATTTTATCAAATATCGATGGTATATCTTAGTTCCTGCGATCATAGTTGGTATTATTTTGATGCGAATTTATGTTAAGTCAGAAGTGGGAGCGATAACATTAGCCCGAATAAAATTAAAGATGCCGATTATCGGACCCGTTCAGACAAAAATTGTGGCGTCTCGTTTTTCAAGGACGCTAAGTACATTACTTGCTTCGGGATTGCCCTTACTTGACGCACTTGCCATCGTGGCAAAAGTTGTTGATAATTACGTGGTTGAAAAGGGGCTTGAAGATGCAAGAAACCAAGTGAGCGAAGGTTCGTCCTTATCAAAGCCGATACGAGAATTAGGGGCTTTTCCGCCGATGATTACACATATGGTAAAAATCGGGGAAGATACAGGACAACTTGAACCTATTTTAAATAAAGTTGCAGACTTCTATGATGGGGAAGTAGAGTCTGCAGTTGCTCAGATGACCTCTTTGCTAGAACCAATAATCATCGTCGTTTTGGCAGTGGTCGTAGGCTTTGTAGTAATCTCCATTGTACAACCAATGTTTGGCATGTACCAAGGTGTAGGTAATCTATAAAGTTAAATTGATAATCCCCACAAAATATCTAATAATAGGAGTGTATGAGGAATGAAAAAAATGGTAGAGAGAATGAAAAACAAACAAGAAGGATTTACATTAATTGAGTTAATTATCGTTATCGCAATCTTAGCAATCATTGCTGTTATTGCAGTACCCAACATTTTAGGCGCGGTTGAAAACTCACGTAAAGCGGCAGATGTGGCCAATGCAAAAATTATTTATAATGCAGCTGCTCAAGTGTTAGCTAAAAATAGTAATTATGATACAGATGATGCGGCTGGAACAAATGTCACGGGATTAGATGCTACAGATACAGGTTTTGAGGGAGACTTATTTGATGAAATAAATCAAACAACCCTTGCACCTTCCTTTAGAGCTTCCGATTTTGCAGCATTTACTATTGTAGTAGATGGAAATGGACGCATGAGTGTTCAAGTTTCTGATGGAGATGACACTTACGAACTTGCCCCTGAAGCTAATGCAGAATATGACCAAGAATAATGGAAATAGCTATATGTATATTTGGTCTTTTGGTCGGGTCATTTTTAAATGTATGTATCTTTAGAATTCCTAGGCATCAAGAGATTGTTTACACGCCATCCCATTGTATGGCGTGTGGACAACAAATAAAGTGGTATGATCTTATTCCAGTCATTAGTTACCTTATTCTTCGGGGGCGATGCCGAAGTTGTAAGGCAACAGTGTCTATTCAGTATCCGGTGATTGAATTGATTAATGGAATCGGATTTGTATGGGTATATAGTGTGCTGGGTTTTACACCACTAGGTGTGATGGCCGCTATTTTGTTTTCAACGTGTCTGGTCATTTCCGTGATTGATATTCAATGGATGATCATTCCTAATGGCATATTATTATTTTTATTAATCGTTGGGTTAATTTATGAATATTTTTTTGGGAAAGATTTTTTACACAGTATCTTTGGATTCTTTGCAGTTAGCATACCATTACTTATTGTTCATATAGTGACCAAAGGACAGATGGGCATGGGAGATATAAAGCTTATGGCAGTAGCAGGGTGGATTTTAGGTTGGCAAAAAATTATCCTGGCTTTATTTCTTGGGTCTGTTTTTGGATCGGTTATTGGATTGACACTGATTGGGCTTAAAGTGATGAATCGAAAACAGCGCATTCCGTTTGGACCGTTTTTAAGCGGAGGAATTGTTTTAGCTGCGTTGTATGGCGATAAAATTATTCAATGGTATTTTTTAATTATTCAACGTACATAAAGATATAGATAGAAGTAAAGTATAGGGGGAATACGATGGCACTTCCAAAAAAACTCGTGTCGATTGATATTGGTAATGAATGGATCAAAGTTGCATATATTCAAAGAAAAGGAAAAAAAAGTCACTTTGTGTTTGGCGAAAAAATCCCAACACCAGAACGAGCCGTTCAAGATGGTGGATTATCGAATCTAACAGAGATGGCACAATTGATACGAAACGTCTTAGATAAAAATCAGATTAAAGAAAAGCATGTAGTTTTTAGTGTTTCGAGTAGTAAGATTATTACACGAGAGGTTGAATTGCCTCATGTACCATACAAAAAACTAAAAAATATTATTGAGTTAAATGCAGATGAGTATTTTCCGGTTAATTTGGCAGAATATTGTTTGGATTTTACAATAACAGAAATTATTGAGACTGAAGAAGGAAAAAAAATAAAGGTAAACATTGTTGCCGCCTTAAAAAAACTGATTCAAACGTACATCGAATTAGCACGTGATTGTCACCTGGAAATAGTAGGCGTTGATTTTTCGGGAAATAGCATGGTGAATTTTGTACAGTATGAAAAATATGAAGGCACAAATCTATTTTTGAACATCGGTCCGGAAAGCACCATGGTTACGATTGTGTCAAATGGTGTTGTAAAGTTTAGTCGTAATATTCTTTTTGGTACTCAAGCAATTCATAACAGTATATGTCAACATTTTGATGTAGACTATAATGCAGCCGTTGCGTTGGCAAAAGAACGTCAATTACTCAATCCTAACCATAAGGATAATCCTTATCTACATAGCGATGTTACAAGTGGAATGGAACAAATCTTAAATGGAGTGGCGCGTTTGATTGATTATTATAGTTCGCGTAATCCAAACCCGATTGAACAGATATATATTATGGACGGAGGCTCTGAAATTGCTGGTGCGCAAGAGTATATATCAAAGTTTTTTGGATTAACCGTTAAAAAAGTCAATGGATTTGATAATTTTATAATCAACAGTGCAGGAGTGTCTGTAGATGAGCTTCATTATTATCCAATCGCTTTAGGTGCCACTCTATCGACAATGAATTTATTGCCGCTTTCAATAAAAAACAAAGATGAACTTCAAGCAAAAAAAAGAATTCCTATCCTTATAAGTATTTTGCTAATGGTTGCATTAGGAGCGCATTTTTATCAAGGTTATGCGCAGTATACTTCTTTGGAACGAACAAAACGGCAGATTGAACAAGATATTCATGGGATGAGCGACATTCATGCCATTATTGAGGAACACAAAGTAGCACTTGAAGAACGTGATTTTAGAATAAAGATTGAAAATATGACAACGACACAATCAGATGGCTTGTTGACATTCATTCAAGAGTTAGAACGGACAATGCCGGAGCAAGGGTTTTTGTCGGCTATTAATGTAACTTCTGAGGCATTAACGATGAATGCTTCTTTTCGTGATGAAGAAACATTGGCACAGATGTTGACGTATTTGAAAAAGCAGACGGTCACTAGCCCTAACGGGGAATCCCTACCAATGTTTGAAGAAGTCTATATACCTGCAGTCAATCGCATAGGGGAAGCTGATAGTGAAAGCACAATCGTTTCAGCAATGATTCAATGTACCTATTCTAAACAGGAGGTGACCGATGATGACCAATAAAGAAAAATACTTACTCATGTTCTTAGGCGGAATCATTGTTGTTGCTATATATTGGTTCATGATTTATTTGCCTCTTCAAGAAAAAAGTCGTTTAATGGGCAAGGAAATTGAAGCATTACGTGAAGAACAGACTTTTTTAGCTTTAGAATATGCCAACAAAGAGGTATATTTATCAGAAACGTTAGAAGCACAAAACTATGTTCAAAGAGTGAACGATAGTTTTCCGGCTGGATTAGTTCAAGAAGACATAATTTATATAATGAAAACACTTGAAGATACAATCGACTCATTGACCATCCAGACCTATTCTATTGGAAAAGAAATGGTCGTCGTACAAAATATAGACGAAGAATCAAAGACAGATGAGAATACAAATTATGAACAAGTGATTCAAATTCCGGTGAGCGTCAATTTTGAGACAACCTATAATGATTACAAACAAATGTTATCATTTATTCAAACATACCCTTCTAAACTTTCTGTCGGAAATATGAATGCCAACAGCGATTTGGTCAATAGCCAGGTAGTGTCAACCTTTGATATCTTTTTTTACGCCTTAGAATCGCCTAATAGGGAGTATGAACCTACGGAGCATTTTGGCACATTTACACCCAAAAATGATTCGGTTTTTCGACCGATTTCCTCGTTAGGAATTCACTATAGTTCTGGTGTTCGAGCCGGAGAAATTCATGAAGTAGATGATCTAGTCATAGGAATTACGTCGATTAATTCAGCGATGGATACGGTCAATATGTATCGAGCAGGGCAAGAGAATTTAACAAAAATAACGGCAGATAATCCTGATAATGAGCCAATTGAAATACATGTTAGTCAAAATAATGATTCGTATTACTATCGGTATCGCACACGTTCCAGAACATATCCAGAAGATTATTCTATTGGAAAAGAGTTTGTTCCAGGTCAAGTAATTGATGTCAAAGTCATATCAAGCGGACGCTATGATGCGCAAGATACAAGTGGCGTCAATGCAACGTTAATAAATGATACAGATTTACCTATGATTGTTCGGGTTGAATATGAAGATGAGGCCCGTCCACGGTTTAATGTTATCAATCAAGAGGGGAATGTATCCATTATTCAATAACAAGATTTTTAAGGCAAGAAAAGCGGGTGATTGGATGGGAAGAAAGCGTCTAGAAAAATATAAAAGCTTAAATCAAGGGTTTACACTGGTTGAAGTCATCGTCACCGTTGCCATTATAGGTATCGTTACTGTTCCTATTGCACTGATTTTTCAAAGTGCATTGGCTTCATCAATTCAAACACGCGAACAACTAAAAGCAACCCAATTGACACAACAGTTTATTGAAAGCATTAAAACCATGCATATGGAACAAGTGTTGGATTTAGATAGTGCAGTCGATGCAACAGGAAAATTAAGTGATGATGTTCTTTCACGTTTTGATTTGCCTATGATCCCACAAGGATATGAAGTCTTTTTTATGCTAAGAAAGGATAATGTGGATATTGGCTATAATAATGAATTTGATGATAGTAAATATCGAATGCCTGTGTCTGAAATTGCAAATAGGACCCATACATTTGATGTGGAAATCCGACTAGACGATGCAAAAACTTCATCGGCGAGAGTGTATTTATATGATCGTGAACGTCACTTAATAGAGCATGAAATTATAGGAACGGCGGAAAATAGGGAAGTTGCAATCAATATAAAGAAAATTAACGCGGATGAGTTAAAAATAGATGTTGAAATAAACGGAACCCATTATAGTGAAGAAATAAAAGCCATAGATTATGAAGGTATCATTAATATTGTTACATTAGATACTATGACGCAAGAAGACCATATAACAACCAATATAGAGATTACAAATAGCTCAGGAGACGTGGCAGATATTTATGTGTATGAGACGCCGCAAGATCAAATCAAACCGATCATTGACCTAAACACAGGAACAAATACCATTCATCGCAATATAACAGAACCCTTGATTTTTGACTATCGACTATATGAATTTGAAATTGAAGTGAGCAAAAATGGAAAGCTGCTGTCTAAAGTTGTGACAACACGACTGGCAAAAGAGTAGGTGATGATTTTGATGCGACATTTACAAAGTGAAAAAGGTTCGACGCTTCTTATGACTGTAATTACCATTGCAGTCTTAACTGTTCTTGGAACAACAATATTATCCTTGAGTCTAATGAACTACAATATGAAGTTTACAGATACGATGATGAAACGTACCCAGTATTACTCCGAATCTGGTATAGATCAAGTGTATTCAATTCTTGGATATTATGTAGATGAGGCTTTAAAATATGCATCTGATGAAACTGCGTTAGATGTTTTGCATAAGAAGACGGTTATGGAAAATATATTGTCAGACATTCGAAGTTATGAATCTCAACTTATGCTAGACATGGTCTATTTAATTGAACAGAATGTGCTATATAATGGAGCTTATTCTACGAGCACAACACCCAGTGGTTATATGAATCGAAAATTATACCTTAAGCAGTTTTTAAGTAATATTCACGCTACATATAATTTGTATAATGATTATTCAAGTGGTTTGTATGAGGGGTACTTTTTAAAAGTAATGTCTGGAACCCCGGATCATATGACACGTGTTCTGACCAAAGCGGATGATTACTCAGATCACGCATACCATACAATTGTGTTTGATCAAGATGCAATGACGAGATATCATAATGAGCGAATGAATTATCACTTTAAGGAATATTTTAACAGTGCAGTATCTGCAATTGAAGCAGATATCAAATCTTCTGGAGGAACATCAAACTATATCTTTCTGGACCAAGAAGCTACGCTTGGAAATCTTATATTAGAAAGTATTGATTTTTCTGAAATCCTGGACTTTTCTGAGACCGATGGTCATGCATTGTATGATAACCAATTTGTCGTTAAAGAGTTAACATCCACATTTACATTTCATGATCGGACACAACGAACTATATCCACCGATTTAGTTATAGAAGCGCCAAAGGATATGATGCCAATTACTGTGAATCAGTCTAAATATGCCACAGTAGATAATCCTTTATGGCAATATGCGCTAGTAACGGAGAAGGATTTACGGTTTGCAAATGTGGATGCTGTGATCATAGGTAATATGTATGCATTAGGCACAAATCCTACAGGCGATTTTAACTTGGATCCACAAAATAGCAATTCACCGCGTAATACCAATAATTATAAGGGGGTTATTGTTGCAGGTCAGGATAATACTATCTCCGTATCTGGAGATGTGGTGACACAGAGCTTTGTTCAAATGGAGGCCGGAACTCAAAATTCTCACTTATCGGTTCTAAATGGACATATTTATTGCGACAGTTTGGCCATTCAATCGGATTCACGTCATCATATTATTGGAGAGAATAATCGCATTGATGTTATTAATGGTAATGTCTACACCAAAAATGATTTGATATTAAATGGAAAAGGTAATCATATCAATATTGATGGAAATTATTATGGATTTGTTGGAAGGTCGAATAATTATCATCAATTAAGCTCTATTGTAATCAACGCAGATATTCAACGTGGAACAGGAACCTCATCATTAAACATCACTGGGGATCCACCCAAACATCCAATTGAAGAAGAAAGCGATAAAGAAGGTATTTTTATTGCAGGAACATCTTTTGTTAACGATACGTTTACACCAGACCCTAATAATGGACCTTCTAGTTTATATGAAACAGGAGAGAGCATGGGAATTCGAGGTAACTATTTAGCCTATGCATTTCCAATTTCAGATACAAGCGGATTAGCAGAAGGCGGTGCGGGCATCCAGATGGCGACGCCGGCAAAGGGAGCAGAATCTAGTCTTCAGCTATATTACAAAGTTGATGGCGCTTCAGATGTGATGTCGGTCGAGGATAAAGCGACTTATTTTACACAAATTAGCCAGGAAGCTTCGGTTGAACCTTTTATTGAAAAAGGTGATGGAAATATTAACATTGACCATGATGCCTATATTTTTACCCAAGGAGCAGTGATGGGCAAGTCAGCCGCTGGAAACCAGACGATTGATGTACATAGCACCAATGGAAATCTGATGAACAATTATGCAGAAACAGAGATTTTACGAGACTATACATATATTTTGAATTACTTAAGACATAGACAAGCACAAGGGGATCCGATTGGATTTTATGGAGACACATCAAATGTTAAAGATACAATTGAAAACATGAAGAATGCGCGAGTGATTGGCAATTACTCCAATATTGATCAGACGCCTACAGCAGACTGGATTGGGAAAGATGCTACCATTGAGGAGGTGGATTATTATACGGTCAATACAGGATTATCTGGAGATAGCCAAGTAAAGGAAGTAGCTATTTTTCAAGGCACATCGCATCAACAAGACATATTGCTGATAGGGGAGAATCCACCAGCCCAATATAGAGGATTATCCGATGGATTACAAACTATTAATGGTAAAAACTATTATGTCATCAATACAACGGATGAGAGCCCGACGCAAATGCAGGGTGTAGTCATTACTTCAGGTGAAGTGACGATTGTTGGTGATATGACATATTATGGGACGATCATTGCTCAGGAAAATATATATATAGAAAATGCATCGGTCGATATTATTAATAATTCTATGGACGTTCGCAACTATTTGACCCAGCTTATTATGGAGACACCAAAACTATCAAGTGCATTTAATCGGGATACGCTAAACAGTCCACTAGGTATTGAACTTAACCAGATGGAAGTGATTGAAGAAATATTAGTGGCTCCTGGCGATATAGGCGAAATGCGCAAGCATTATGAAGAATACATTCATATCAAGAATTGGAGAATTGCACAATGATTAAAAAAAGTGAACGAGGGTTTACACTTATAGAGATCATCATTGCTATAGCCGTTTTATCCATATTGGTTACAATCGTATCTATGAGTGTACATAGTGTTTTTGAAAATAGTGTTGAAGCCAATGTAGGTGAGTTCAAATCTGATTTGCAAGATATCCGCAATAGAACAATGATGGAATATAACCATTCATATGCGCTTATTTTTTTCTATGATGTCATAGAACAACAATATGGGTACAACATTTTTGAACAAGATACAAGTTCTGGTGCCATTATACAGCTAAAAGAAAAAAGATGGCCAAAACATTTTATAGTGGATAAACAAATCAATGGCATAGCCACCCGAATAGAAACACTAAGTGCGAATCAAATTAAACAGGAGTTAACCTTTCGTTTTTCAAAAGAACTTGGTGACGGAGTGGAAAGTAACTTTGATGGCGATAGCATTTCAACATATAACAGTACACTAGGAACCAGTCAAGTAATTAAACTAAATATTAGAAGCCAAAACACAACTAAAGCAATGGAGGTTAGTGTTGTTAAATTGACAGGGCGGGTGAATGTTGATGATTTATAAAAAGAAGCTTATTCGAGAAATGGATGGATTTAGTCTTGTAGAATTATTGGTAGCATCTGTTATTGTATCAATTATTGTCGGTGTCATGGGTTCATTCCTTGTCATTCATATCCAGTCATTTGAAACAGCAAAAAGTTCCATCGATATACAATATGAAGGGCAACTGGCTCTAAATCGTATCGGTAAAGTGGCGATGGAATCCGGTGGAGTATCCTATATAACATCAGATCATCGAACGGGCATGGAACATAACGCGATAACCTCTACAGGACGAATTGATAATCCTTATGCACTGGTGTTTGAGTATGTGAGCGAAGGAAATCATGGGGACAAGGTTGTTTTTTTGCACGATTTTGTATATAATCGAATTGTATTTAAAACAATAGATACATTAGAGAGTATGCCCTATCAAATAGACTATAACGTATCCATGCTGAATAGTGAATGGTATGTTTTCGCAGAATATGTGGATAGCTGGGCTGTTGAACCTAGTTATAATCAGTCTTTTGAAGAAAGCGGAGGAATCAATATATTTATTAATTTCAAAAAAAATGATTCCACAATCTCGCTAAGTAATACCTATAAATACAGAAACAAGAACTAGGATAGCGCTAAGCTATACGGAAAGTAGGTCAAAATGAAACAATTATATCCAGATGAATATGTCTCTAGCATTTATAAGATTAACTTCAAACGATTATGGCAGAAAGGATATAAAGGGTTGATGTTTGATTTGGATAATACTTTAGCCCCTTATGACCGTGAACATCCAGATGAAGAGCTAATACGCCTTTTTGACACATTAAAAAAAATCGGGTTTAAAATTGCCCTTGTATCAAACAATAATGCGCAACGGGTTCATAAGTTCAATACACGCCTTAATGTGGATGCCTTTCCACGGGCGAATAAACCGCTTACACGTCAGCTTCGCATCGCTATACGCAATTTGAATATTGAGTCAAAACAAACGGTGTTCATTGGTGATCAATTGTTTACTGATGTATGGGTTGGAAAAAGGCTAAAGTGTCGAACGATTCTTGTAAAACCAATTCAAGATAAGGAACAATGGGTGTCTAGAATTAAGCGTGGCCTAGAAACAAAAATTTTACGCCAATATATGCGCCATCGTAAAAAAAAGTCATCTTAGTGGAGGAAGAATTTATGACACATCATCAAAGAAACATTGACGGGAAAACAAAAGTTTTTGGATTGTTAGGTAATCCGGTTGAGCATACGCTATCGCCTTTTTTACATGAGCTTTTTTATGAGGCGGCTGGCTATAACGGAACCTATAATCCTTTTTTTGTTCCAAAAGGATGTCTAAGGCAGGCGGTAGAATCTGTGCGTGGCTTATCACTGGCGGGACTTAATGTGACGATTCCGTATAAAGTTGAGGTTATGGAGTTTTTGGATACGATTGATCCGGTGGCAGCAGCGATTGGCGCTGTTAATACGATTGTTCCAAAAAACGGGCAATTGGTTGGATACAATACGGATTGGATCGGACTGAAAATGGCATGTGCATATTATAACATTCCAATACGCAATAGAGATTGTGTAATAATAGGTGCCGGCGGGGCTGCTCGTGGTGCGGTTGCCATGTGTCTAAAAGAAGAGGCGCATTCGATTACCATTTTAAACCGAACAGTGGAAAATGCAGTTCAAATAAAAAACAGCTTACAAGATATGGATAAGAATATTCCCATTTATGTTGGGAATTTAGAAGCAATAAATTTGATAAAGGATGCATCTGTTGCAATCCAAACAACGTCTGTAGGCATGCATCCATATGAGGCGTTAAGCCCAATAACACGTGAAGATTTTTTTCAAAAAGTTGACTTTATGGTCGATATAATATACAATCCAAAAGAGACTGTTTTTATGACAAAAGGCAAAAAACATCAAGCAACGGTGCTAAATGGACTGAGTATGCTGTTTTTTCAGGCGTTAAAAGCATTTGAGTATTGGACAGATATAACCTTAACGGCGTCTCAAATAGAATGGTGTTTACACCGTTTGGAGACTACGGTATACAACAATACAAATAATTGAGTAGGTGAATCGTAGATGAATAATGTAGTGTTAATAGGATTTATGGGAAGTGGAAAATCATCTGTTGGAAAGGTTCTTGCAGATAAGTTGGAACGTAACTTCATTGATATGGATGATGAGATTGAAGTGGGTGAAGAAAAGTCAATTAATGAAATCTTTGAGGCATATGGTGAAGAGCACTTTCGTGAACTAGAGACATCCTATTTAGAAAAACTGTTGACTAAGAAAAATAAAGTTATCGCAACAGGTGGTGGCGTCATTTTAAAAGAAGAGAATGTTAGCATATTAAAGCGCATCGGGACGGTGGTTTTTTTACATACACCTCTTGACCAATTGCTTAATAATCTTCAAGATGATACAAAAAGACCCCTATTAAAAGATGAAGATCATGCGACAACAATTAAAAATTTATTGAATTTAAGGGAACCTATTTACTTTGAAGCGTCGAATATGATTATACAAACAAAAGATAAATCTATTGAAGAAATAGCAGATGAAATTGTTAGCTTATTATAGTAAAAAAGAGGTGGAAGATGCGAATTGCAGTTGTCAACGGGCCGAATCTGAATTTTCTTGGAATTAGAGAACCACAAGTCTATGGTCATGAGACATATGAAGATTTAATTTTTATGTTAAGGGACTATGCAATGGAAAAAAAGATTCAACTTGATTTTTATCAATCCAATAGCGAAGGTAGTCTTATCGATTATTTACAGCAATGCTACCATAAAAAATTTGATGGTATTGTTATAAATCCTGGGGCTTATACCCATTATAGCTATGCAATAAGAGATTGCATTGCATCCTTAAGTATCCCTACTGTTGAAGTACATTTGTCAAACATCCATGAGCGAGAAGGCTTTCGAAGCATTTCAGTTGTGGAAGACGTGTGTGTTAAACAGATATGTGGGAAAGGCTTTCGTGGATATATAGAGGCAATAGATTTTTTATGTACTAAAGAAAAGAGGTAATGATATGAATCGTGTTCAAGAACTTACAAAAAGAATGTACACACTGTCAATGGACGGTGTTTTGATATCAAGCAAATATAATCGCCGATATTTGTCAGGTTTTACAGGGTCATCAGGATATTTACTGATTACGGATCAAGGGCGCTATCTATTGACGGATTTTCGTTATATTGAACAGGCGACAGCTCAGAGTCCTGAATTTCAAATTATTAATTACTTTGAAAAAGGTCTAGTTGAGACGATTTCAGATCTTATCAGCGAAGCACGTATCAATAATTTAGGCTATGAGGACACGACATTAACCGTCAAAGAATTTAACCATTTATCAAGTGCGATAGATCAGTGCAATTGGTCTGGAATCGGCAACATGGTAGAACAAATTCGTATGATAAAAGATACAGATGAAATTAAAAAAATACGACATGCATCATCAATAGGAGATGCAGCGTTTTCTCATATTCTGGACGTGATTAAGCCGGGAATGCGAGAGATAGACGTTGCCCTTGAATTAGAATATTTCATGAAAAAACAAGGGGCTAGCAAGCTGTCATTTGATACCATTGTCGCTTCAGGAAAACGTTCTAGCTTACCGCATGCGACTCCAACAGAAAAAACGATTGAAAAAGGTGATTTTGTCACCATGGATTTTGGATGTATCTATGAAGGCTATTGTTCAGATATGACACGTACGATTGTTGTTGGTCAAGCAAGTGAACGTCAACGTGAGATATATAATCTTGTTTTAAAAGCACAGTTAAATGCATTAGAACATATTAAGTCGGGAATTATCGGAAAAGATGCAGATGCCTTAGCACGTCAAATCATTGATGATGCAGGCTATCGCGCAAATTTCGGTCATGGATTAGGACATAGTTTAGGTCTTGAAGTTCATGAGCAACCGAGGTTTTCCTTATTATCTGAGGAAGTGATTTTATCGGGAATGGTCATGAGTGTTGAACCAGGTGTATATATTCCGGATTTTGGTGGTGTAAGAATTGAAGACTTAGTTCTTATCACTCAAGATGGAATTGATAATTTTGTTTCGTCAAGCAAGGAATTAATTGAACTGTAAAACAATTTTTTACTTGATAAATTAGCAGACATGCTATAAACTATATTATGAAATTGTGTGTGAAATACGACACATATTAGGAGGATTAATATGATTCAAGCTGGAGATTTAAGAAATGGTGTTACGGTTGAATATGACGGTAATATTTATTCCGTTATTGAGTTTCAACATGTAAAGCCAGGTAAAGGTGCAGCCTTCGTAAGAACAAAATTAAAAAACTTAAAAAGCGGTGCTGTATATGAGAATACCTTTAGACCGAGTGAAAAATTGAAAAGAGCTCATATCGAACGTTATGACATGCAGTATTTGTATTCAGATGGTGAATTATTCCATTTTATGAATCAAGAAAATTATGAACAAATTGCATTGAATGCGGATGATCTTGGTGATGCATTAAAATTTGTTAAAGAAAACGAAGTTGTAAAGATGCTATCTCATGAAGGTCGTGTCTTTGGTGTGGAACCACCAATTACTGTAGAACTTGAAATTACACATACGGAACCTGGAATTAAAGGGGATACATCTACAGGTGCAACAAAACCTGCAACAGTTGAAACTGGAGCAAATATTTTAGTGCCTTTATTTGTAAACATGGGCGATATGGTTAAAATTGATACGCGTACAGGAGAATACCTGTCAAGAGCGTAAAACTAACGGGCTAGACCGTTAAAAGCATCGTAAGATGCTTTTTTTTTCGAAATAAGCATAGTTAATTGCATATTAGAAATACTTTGTATATAATAGTAAGTATACAAATCACAATATTGAGTAGGAGGCTATTATGGATAGACAATTATTTAAGATACATGAATCAAAAGATGTAGGTTCTGTACACATTGCAGATGAAGTGATTGCAATCATTGCAGGCATGGCTGCTTCAGAAGTTGATGGTGTTGCCGGTATGGTGGGGAACTTTACAGGAGACCTAGTAGAGCTTCTTGGCAAAAAGAATCTATCTAAAGGTGTCGCTGTTACAGTTGGCGAAGGTGACGTTACACTTGAATTAGCTGTGATTGTAGAATTTGGCTGTGCACTTGTTGATGTCACAAAGTCGGTTCAAGAAAAAGTGAAAGTCGCTGTCGAGACGATGACAGGTTTAGACGTTAAAGAAGTGAATATAAAAGTAGCAGGCGTGAATGTTGATAAAAGTAACGCTTAATCGGAGGAAAATATGAACCGTCATAAACAAAGAGAATTAACGTTTAAATTACTTTTTTCATTAGATGTTGATGGAACACATAGTAATATTGAAGATATAGATGTGTCGCTTCAAAGTCTCGAATTAAAGGATGAAGAAGATCAGCAATTAATTAAAGCACGTGTATTAAAATTAGTTGAATATGTACAACCTATTGATCAATTAATTGAAGCATGTTCAGACAAATGGGCAATTGATCGTATTGCAAAGATAGAACTGGCTATATTGCGGGTCGCTGTCTTTGATATGCAATATGATGAAGTTCCTGTATCTGTTGCCATAAATGAAGCCGTTGAATTGTCAAAAATATATGGTGAAAGTCAATCTTCACGTTTTGTCAATGGTGTCTTAGGACAAATAGCAAAAAAAATAGTATAAGAGGGTATTATGGATAATGTGTTATCTGTTTTCCAATTAAATACATATATTAAGCGTACATTTGAGCAAGACTTTATTTTAAAGGCATTGTCTGTTGAAGGCGAATTGTCAAATTTTAAAGCACATGGATCAGGGCATTATTATTTTACATTAAAAGATAATAAAGCTCAGGTTTCATGTGTCTTATTTCGTAGTTACGTTACAGGTGAAGAACGCGACTTAAGCGATGGGACAAAAGTTATTGTAAAAGGTCGCGTATCGGTCTATGAAAAAACCGGACAGTATCAAATCTACGTGACATCTATACAAAAAGCTGGTCTGGGCAATCTTTATATCCAATTTGAAGCGTTAAAGAAAAAATTAGAAGAGGAAGGGCTTTTTGATACCACAGATAAAAAGCCTATTCCAACACATGCAAAACGTATTGGTATCGTCACAAGTGAAACCGGAGCGGCTATTCGCGACATCGTTCAAGTGGCAAAACGACGGTATCCTTTTGTGGAACTGATTTTGTACCCAAGTTTAGTCCAAGGCAATATGGCTAAGGAGTCGATTGTCAATGGAATTGAGTATTTTAATGCCAATGAAACTGTGGATGTCCTCATTGTGGGACGTGGTGGAGGGTCCATAGAAGACTTGTGGCCTTTTAATGAAGAAGTGGTTGCAAGGGCTATCTATGCTTCTGATATTCCAATTATCTCTGCAGTCGGACATGAAACAGATTATACCATTGCAGACTTTGTATCTGATATGAGGGCACCAACGCCTTCTGCTGCTGCTGAATTAGCCGTATTTGATTACTATGTGGCAAAACAGCAACTGACTCAATATCAACTTTGGCTAAGTCAACGACTCAATCATTCCATCCTAGCAAATAAGCAAACCCTTGAGCATCTACAAAAACGTTTGGATGCTTTGCATCCAAGGAAGCGCCTTGAAGACCGATTAAATCATGTTGAGCAATTAAGAGAATATATGCAAAAAAACATGCGGTTTTTATTTGAAAGAAAAAAACAAGAGCTTGCGTTACTTCGTGAGCGTTTAAAAGGTCAATCTCCTTTACGTTCCCTTGAAGACGGGGCTGCATATGTGGAAGTGAATGGGCAACGCATACGTTCGATCAATGAACTTTCCATAGGTGATGAAATCGAGCTTTATATGCAGGATGGAAAAACAGTGACAAAAGTTCTTAGAAAAGAGGTGTTTTAATGGCTGAACAAACATATGAAGAAATGATTAAATCTATAGAGCAAGTATTAGGTGAATTAGAACATAAAGATATTCCTCTGGATGAAGCTGTTACAAAATATAAAAAGGGAATGGAACTTATTGAATCATGTACCCAAAAATTAGAAACGATTGAAAAAGAATTGAGAGTAATTGAATGAAAAAGTTAGATGAAATGCAAAAAAATATTGAGGCAATATTAAGTAGTTATCTTCCAAAAGAAGAACATCATGAAAATGCTATTGGCATTGAGGCTGCACGATACAGTTTTTTAAATGGTGGGAAACGTTTGCGTCCAATTTTAATGTATGCGGCGTATCAATTGATTGCTAAAGAGGTTGAAGAAGATATTATCTTTCCTTATATGGCCTCTATTGAAATGATTCATAACTATTCATTAATTCATGATGACCTGCCGGCAATGGACAATGATGCTCTTCGTCGTGGCAAACCAACATGCCATATTGTTTATGGAGAAGCAAATGGTATTTTGGCGGGAGACATTTTACTAAATTATGCTTATGAAACACTATTTAAGACATTAACACGCCAGATGCATGCCGATGTATCGAATGAAAAAAGCAGACGTTTAGTCTATGCGGCTTCCATCCTTGGAGAATATGCGGGAATTCACGGAATGATCGGGGGACAAATTGCAGATATTGCCCATGAAAAAGACTCTAAAGTTTCGATAGAGACGATGCGCTATATTCATGAACATAAGACGTCAGCGCTTATAAAAGCATGTTTTGAAGCCGGGTGTATTCTTGCAGGTGGAACAAAAGATGATCAAGAAAAATTCTCACAAATTGGGAATGCTTTAGGATTAGCTTTTCAAATTCAAGATGATATCTTAGATTGTAATAGTACCCAAGAGGTATTGGGCAAGCCGATTGGTAGTGATGAAAAAAATGGTAAGATGACGTATGTTTCATTCTATGGTATGGATGAAGCGACAAAGCAAGTAGAAAAGCTCTTTGAGCAAATTAATCAAACGATTGAAGAATATGATCCCCATCATGAATCAATGCTAGCTGAGGTTGTTGAATATATTCAGAATCGAAATCACTAAAGGACGTGAATAAACATGCAAATTGTAATGAGTATTTTTACAAACAAGATTTTTGCTGCAGCATTAATTGGATGGATCGTTTCTCAAGGCGTTAAAGTCTTGACTTCAATTATTAAACATAAAAAATTTGACCTAGAACGTGTTATGGGATCAGGCGGAATGCCTAGTGCTCATACAGCATCGGTTATGGCAGCAACCTTTGCAGTGGGACAAAATTATGGATATGATTCCCCGATATTTGGAATGGGATTAGTGGTTTCACTAATCATCATGTATGATGCTGCCGGCGTTCGGATGGCTGCCGGCAAGCAAGCCAGTGTAATAAAGGTGATTATTAAAGAGATTGGGGAACATCGCTTTCATTTTGATGAAGAACTTAAGGAGCTGCTTGGGCATACATACCTGGAAGTCTTTGTTGGAATGGTACTTGGTATAGTTATTGGAATCGTGATATAAATATGATATAATATGGTTTAACTAAAGATGCAGTATTCTAGTTAATTTTCTTATTCTGAAAGCGGGCCTAAAAATCCGTCAAAGGGCATATCGATGAAGTTCCTGGTGTTGGCTGGCGACGCCCAGTTGCGGGCTGATGCTGGGAGTTAAGACGTTAGGGCGATCCACAATGGCATGTGGGCGTTGACCCTATCGTCGTGGAGACCGACTATTTGTGGGAAGATCTTTTGGAAGATGTCCTACGGTGTCGGAATAAACCTGTCATGCGGCGAAAGCTGTGGACAGTGTAGCCTGCCTTGCGTGAAGAGATGGGGATTATGATTTAGGCGTAGGGCTCTCGGCCAAGAGACTGAAGCTATTGTCATCTGAAACATGTCTTTGCTAAAAAGGCTAGGAATATTGAAAGTTAGAAAGGAAAACTTCTAGGCTGTTGGCAACAAGTTTATAGTGGATTACGGTGGGGTTAAAGGCGATCTAGCGTATAGTTTGGCGACAATTATAATGGGATATTAAAGGGAAACCGCTTTTTTTGGCGACAAAAGAGTTAGCTCATGGGAAAACCTGCTAGACCATAAGCCTCAAAATTTACATTATGAACTATCTTTAGTTAATAATAATCATTTAATTGATGAAGGAGTACATCGTTGGGGAAAACTGAACAAAAATTTAAGTTTCGACAAAAAAACGTTAATCGAAAAGTAAATTATCATTGGATTGTAAGTATTACAGTCATTACACTCATTATAGCCATGCTCTTAGGATATTTTTCTATGATTTTTATGGATATTCTTTCACTTGCTGGTGCTGTATTTATTCTACTCTTCATAATTTTTATGGGGATTTTTTCAGATTTGATCGGAATTGCAGTAACTGCAGCCAATGAGACCCCTTTTCATTCCATGGCAGCAAGTAAGGTGAAAGGGGCTAGAGAAAGTGTGACAATTATTCGTAACGCATCAAGCGTGTCGAATTTTTTTAATGATGTGATCGGAGATATTGCGGGAATTATATCGGGAAGTGCTTCCTCTGCAATTGTGATAAAGCTGATGCTTGATTCAAATCGGCAGGAGCTTATTTTAGGTATTATCCTTGGAGGGATTATCGCTGGAATCACAGTTGGAGGAAAAGCTATAGGTAAGGAAATTGCTTTACGTTTTTCGAATACAATTGTTTACCGAATTGGATTGATTATGTATTATTTTAAACGGTTAACTTTAAAAAGAAAATAGGTGTAAACATATGAAGATATTACCAACAATCAAAGAACCATCAGATATTAAAAAACTGAATATTTTAGAAATGAAAAAACTGGCGAACGAAATTCGGCGCTATCTTATAGATGTAACATCCGAAACAGGTGGACATTTGAGTTCAAACCTAGGTGTTGTTGAATTGACCTTGGCATTGCACAAATGTTTTGATTCACCTGAGGATAAATTAATATGGGATGTCGGGCATCAGGCTTATGTGCATAAAATCTTGACAGGACGCTGTGATCAAATGGCGACAATACGCCAATGGAAAGGCTTATCTGGCTTTCCAAAGCGTAGTGAAAGCATTCATGATTGTTTTGATACAGGACATTCATCGACATCGATATCCGCAGGTATTGGTATGGCAGCAGCCAGAGACCTAAATGGAGGGGAACAATATATTGTTCCAATTATTGGAGACGGTGCGCTAACCGGTGGTATGGCTTATGAGGCGCTTAATAATGGTGCCAACATAAAGAAAAATTTTATTATTATTCTCAATGACAATCAAATGTCAATTGATCGTAATGTTGGTGGTTTAGCATTATACTTAGATCGCTTTAGAACGGGCGAGTTTTATAATGATTTTAAAAATGATATTGAAATAACGCTTCGTAAAATCCCAAAAGTAGGTAATTCTATTGTTAAAGGCGTACGTGGAGTTAAAAATGGTGTTAAACAACTTGTTGTTCCGGGCATGCTTTTTGAAGAACTTGGATATACTTACTTAGGACCGATTGACGGACATGATCTTCGACAATTAATTACGAGTATTGAACAAGCAAAGCATGTTAAAGGTCCAGTTATTATTCATACACTAACATTAAAAGGAAAAGGTTACAATCCGGCCGAAAAAGATCCAATGACATATCATGGTGTAAAACCATTTGATAAAACCAATGGAGATTTTCATAAGGGGGTTGAAGTTTTAAAGCCTTCGTATTCAGAAATCGTTGGAAAGACGTTAACACATCTGGCAGATAACAACAAAAAAATTGTTGCGATTACGGCGGCTATGTGCAGTGGAACAGGATTGAGCAAGTTCTCAAAACAATATCCACAACGATTTTTTGATGTAGGAATAGCCGAGCAACATGCAGTGACTTTTTCAGCAGGGCTTGCCGTACAGGGATATAAGCCTTTCTTTGTTGTGTATTCATCTTTTTTGCAACGCGCATATGATCAGGTTATTCACGATGTTGCCATCCAAAAATTACCCGTTGTATTTTGCATTGATCGTGCAGGACTTGTTGGTGAAGATGGCGAGACACATCAAGGACTTTTTGATTTATCTTACTTAAGCCACATTCCTAATATGACAGTAATGGCACCAAAATCAGGGCAAGAATTAGAGGCCATGCTTGAATTTGCAGCCGATTATAATGAAGGCCCCATTGCTATTCGTTATCCAAAGGGAAAAGATGAGGTGCAATCGACAGATGCACCAATTACATATGGACAACCGGAGTGGCTTGTACAAGAAGACAATAAGATTTTGTTATTGAGTGTCGGACATTTTTATTCACGTGTTACACAGGTGCATGCTAGATTAAAAGAGGAAGGTTATACATGTGATCTTGTGAATCTAAGATTTGTAAATCCTATTGATCCGGTATTCATTCAAACGATATCTCAAAGATATGAACGTGTGTATGTTTTTGAAGAAAATGTAAAATATGGTGGAGTGCAAAGCCGCATCGCACAAATGCTGTTGGAAGAAGATTCTTCTAATATAGCAATACCAAGAGTTTATGGTATTGGAATTGAAAATCAATTTGTTCCACATGGAAAGATTTCTGACTTGAATCGTGCGTTGCATATTGATGTTGAAGGTTTGACAAATCGAGTGTTAACAATAGAAAGAGCGAAAGATAATGGCAAATAAAGAGCGTTTAGATATATTACTAGTAGATAATGGATATGTTGCAACACGAGAAAAAGCAAAAAAAATGATTATGGCAGGGTTGGTCTTTGTGGATGGGCAGCGCGAGGATAAAGCCGGAACAAAAATAGACACAACAGCAACAATCCTTGTAAAAAAAGATCCGAATCCCTATGTAAGTCGTGGAGGACTCAAATTACAAAAAGCAATTCAAACCTTTGACCTTTTTCTAGAGGATGTAATAGCCATGGATGTAGGTGCATCGACAGGAGGCTTCACTGACTGTATGCTTCAGCATGGAGCAGCTAAAGTCTATGCGGTTGATGTAGGGTATGGACAATTTGACTGGGGACTTCGACAAGATCCACGTGTGGTTTGCTTAGAAAAGACAAACATACGTTATGTAACCGAGGCAGAGATTCCTGATTTGCTTGATTTTGTCTCAATTGATGTCTCCTTTATTTCTTTAACCAAAGTACTCCCGGCAGTCTGTGCGTTAATGAAGGAAGGTGCGACTATTGTTTGCTTGATAAAGCCTCAATTTGAGGCTGGACGCGACAAGATTGGCAAAAAGGGTGTGGTTCGCGATCCAAAGGTTCATCAAGAAGTTATTGAGAACATCATTCAGACATTTGGAGCGATTAATTTAGCCATTAAGGGAATCAGCTATTCTCCTATTACAGGTCCTCAAGGGAATATTGAATACTTGATTTGTGCACAAAAAAAAGAAACGTCGTCTATTGAAGCTTCTTTAGAAATCAACGCGAAGAGCTTAAAAGATGTTAGTGAACTTGTTAATAATGCACATCGTGACTTATACAGAAAGTGATGATATGAAAAAAATATTAATTGTACCTAATCCATCAAAAGACCCTTCATTTTTAATTACTCAACGTGTCATCGCATGGTTTAACAGTAAAAATATCCAGATTTTTATGCCGGATGAATATAGACACAATCAAGATTTTGCACATCTTTGTATCCAAGATGAACAGTTAGATATTATTGATTATGCAATTATTCTTGGAGGAGACGGTACTATTATTTCAGCCAGTAGAAAATATGCGGATAATGACATTCCACTTTTAGGCATTAATTTAGGGAACCTTGGCTTTTTAGCTGAAATTGAGCTGAGTGAGTTAGAAGAAGCCCTTCAAGCATTTGTTGATGATGGGTTTATTATTGAAGAACGAATGATGGTTACGGCAAATGTCCAAAATCATAAAGAGATAGGTAGGGCGCTTAATGATATCGTTATTACACGTCAATCAATCTCTCGAATTATTAGTTATGATGTTTATGTTAATGATTTATATATGAATACATATCGAGCCGATGGAATTATTATCTCAACACCAACAGGTTCAACGGCATATAATCTTTCGGCGGGTGGACCTATTATAACACCGACCAATGGCGTGATTGTTTTAACGCCCATATGTCCCCATTCATTAACGGCAAGAAGTATTGTCTTATCAGGGGAAGACCGAATAGATATTCGTTTTGATCAACCACGCAATAAACATGTCAATGACTTGTTGGTGACAATTGATGGTCAAGAAGTAACACGGGTCAATACGAGTGATATTATACGCATAAATAAGGCAGCAAAAAAAGTCAAATTAATGCGACTATGTAATAATGATTTCTTTGAAATTCTACGACGGAAATTATCATAAACGAATATGTGGTCATGTTATAGTGGCATGAACCGAGTGAAGGTGGTCTTATGAAAATTAAACGACAAACAAAAATTTTACAATTAATTACAGAGCAGGTTATCGAGACCCAAGATGAACTTGCAGAATTATTGCATCAAAATGGTTTTGAAGTAACTCAAGCAACCATATCACGAGATATTCGTGACTTAAAATTGACCAAAGTTTCTTTGCCTGACGGACGACAAAAATATGTAGTTCTTCAAGAAAAGACCATGAATCTTAATGAGAAATATATTCGTGTTCTTCAGGATGGATATTTGAGTATGGATAGAGCAATGAACTTAATTGTTATTCAAACATTAACAGGAATGGCAATGGCGGTTGCGGCAGCTATTGATGCACTAGATTTTGATGAAATTGTGGGTTCGATTGCTGGGGATGATACTATTTTTTGCGCCGTTCGCACCGAAGATGACTGCATTTCTATTATGGAAAAACTTAACCGGATTATTCATAGCGCATAAGGAGGACATATGTTAGCCTATCTTCATGTTAAAAATATTGCATTAATCGAAGAACTTGAAATTGACTTCAGTGAAGGGCTCAATATATTAACCGGTGAGACGGGAGCAGGTAAATCCATTATCCTCGGATCGATTCATTATGTACTAGGAGCCAAAATAAAAAAAGACTTTATTCGCACCGGAGCAAAAGAAGCTTTTGTAGAGTGTGTTTTTGATATTGGGCGAATTGGAGTAGAACGACAAGATATTCAGAGAATTCTTCAAGAAAATGGTGTGGAAAGTGATGAAGGCTCTATTATTCTTAATCGAAAAACAGCTCAAAATGGTCGAAGTGTTTTTCGGGTAAATGGCGAAGTCGTTCGTATGGAAGTTATTCGTCGCCTGGCAAGCTATTTGATTGATATTCATTCTCAACATGAACATCAATCACTACTTATCTCAAAAAAACAGTTGCAAATGTTAGATCGATATATTGGTGATGAACTTTTGGCAGTTCTAGAAGGGTATAATGGGGCATATAAAAATCATCGTCAACTTCTTGATTCAATCAATGAAGACATGTTGGATGATGAAAAGCGACGTCGAGAAATTGCTTTTTTGGAATTTGAAATTGATGAAATCACCAAAGCCGAATTAAAGCTTGGTGAAGATGAAGAACAACAAAAAATCTTTGATCGCCTTTCACATCGTAAAAAGATTATGGAGATATTATCAAGTATTGAAAACACATTCTATGATGCCCCGGATTTTTCTTCAATGGTATCTAAGTATATTGGAGAACTTAACCGTGTGGTGGCTTATGATGAAGACTTGACCAACGTACTGGAGAGTTTGGCTCAAATTGAAGATATCTTAAATATGATTCATCATGATCTTTCAAAGTACATGGATGATGAAGAAAACTATGAAGAAGTGTTTTATCATGCCCAAGAGCGATTAAATACAATTAATGGTTTAAAACTTAAGTATGGTGATACACTTGTAGATATTCTTGAATATAAAAATAATAAAGAAGATGAGTTGGCTGATTTGATTCATTATGAAGAAAAATTACAGCAGACCAAAAAACAAATACATGCCTTAGAAATAAAAATGCAAGAAAATGCAGATAAATTAACATCCATTCGAAAAAAAGGAGCATTGGTACTCCAACACGAAATTACGGATGCTTTAAAAGCGTTGAACCTGGAACATGCTGAGTTTGGAATTACAGTCAAACCACTTGATAGCTACTCACCGTTAGGAATAGATAGGGTTGTCTTTGAGATTTCGACGAACAAAGGTGAAGCCAAAAAGCCATTGTCAGATGTTGCATCTGGCGGAGAGTTAAGTCGTGTCATGTTGGCAATCAAATCCATCCTTTCAAGTGTAGATGGAGTAGATACCCTTGTATTTGATGAAATTGATTCGGGAATAAGCGGAATTACTGCACAAAAGGTTGCTGAACGTATGCGTCGATTGTCAAGAGAACGTCAATTGATTTGCATTACCCACTTACCTCAAATTGCGGCGATGGCAGACTGCCACTTCTTAATTCATAAAGAGACCTTGGAAGATGCCACTATAACCCAAATGAAAACATTAAATGAAAAGGACAGTATCCATGAATTGGCTCGAATGCTAAGCGGAGCAAAGACAACAGATATAACCATTGCGAATGCACTTGAAATGAAAGCACATGCTACAAAGGTTTAACCTTTATAGCATGTGCTTTTTTAATCGATACGAGTCAACTGACTAATATCAGGGTCGATAAATAATGAATAATTCGTATGATAAATTACATAGCCTGGCGGGCTTCCGGCAGGTTTTTTTAAATGTTTTTTTTGCGTGTAATCTACGGTGACTTTTGTACTTTGTCGGGCTTTACTATAGTATGCGGCTAAAGCAGCAGCCTCTTCGAAGCCTTTATCGGTAAGTTCTTGACCTTCACATTTTACGATAACATGAGAGCCGGGAACTTCTTTTGTGTGAAACCACCAGTCAGAACCATTGGCGAATTTCATGGCTAACTCTTCGTTTTGATAATTGTTTTTTCCAACATACATATGAAATCCATCCGATGAAACAAAATGATAGGGCTTACTTTTGGAGCGCTTTCGTTTGGATTGACGAAATTTGATATAGCCTGTAGACATAAGTTCATGTCGGATTTCTTCGATATCATCTTCATGAAGTATGGATTCTAAAGTATATTTTACAGATTCTAAATACGTGATCTCATCATGGGTATGCTCAAGCTGTTTAATGACAGCATCTTTTGTGCGCTTTTTCTTAGCATATTTATCAAAAGCTTTATTTGCATTTTGTATTGCAGTTTTGGTCGGATCAAGAGATAGGGTTGTAGATTCATTTGTGTAGTAGTTTAGAACCTCAATGTTCTTCATCCCTAAGTCGATTTGGTATTGATTGGCCAAAATAAGTTCGCCTTTGATTTTGAAAGTATCCATATTTTTTGTATCTTCAAGCTGTCGTTGCTGAATATCAAGTTTTTTATAGCAACGCTCCAAAGATACTTGAACGATCCGGCGTAAATCCTGAGTTTTTTGCTTCATACGTACTTGAATGGAGCGTTCTTCATAAAAATAGTTGATTAGCGTACTGATTGAATCAAAGGGTTCTAGGCGATGTCCCGGTAAGCTTTCGGTAAGTAAAAAACTATGATAGTCAAAAAGTTCTTCATTTTCGAGGCGAATCAGCACAGGATAATCGTCATTAGACAAGAGTCTGTTTTGTAAACGTTGAAGTTGTTCAAAAATCAAAATGAATTCTTGTTCGCTTATTCCTTCAATATGGCAATTGCCATCTACACCGGCAGCTAAGCATATATTATTAGCAATAAATGGACTTAATCCGGTAAAAGTGGTATATAACGCTTTGTATAAATCCATCTTTTTGGTAGACAGTAGCGTACGTACTTCTTCATAAGTTTCTAATGCTAAGATGCTTTTTTTGTCTTGATCGGGAGGGGTAGTATATAGTTGTCCGGGAAATACTTGACGTACGCGACTTGTATTGGCGCCAATACGTTTAATACTATCGAGGACAATGTTTTCTTGATCACAAAGGATAATATTACTATGTTTTCCCATGATTTCAATAATTAGAGAATACGTGCATAAATCACCAAGTTCATTGAGTTGCTCCAAAGATATTTTTAAGATTCTTTCTAATCCAAGTTGGGTAACATCCGTGATTCTAGCATTGCCGATATATTTTCTTAATAACATGCAGTATGAAGGGGGAGAAGCAGGGTTTGGCTTGTTTTGATAGGTCAAGTGGACCCTTGGCATAGAAGCAGAAGCTGTCATCAGTAAGCGTTGTTTTTTTCCCCCTGCACGTATATGTATAATCAATTCATCCTTTTCGGGTTGGGTGATCTTGTCGACACGTCCTCCGATAAGTAGAGTATGTAGTTCATGTGCGATACTATGTAAAACAATTCCGTCAATCATATGATTCTCCTTCCATATATGTAAAGTAAAGTATAGCATTTTCACACTTTAAACGCAATGCTCGAATGAAATCGATAGATTTCTATTGATTTTGCAAGAAAAAAAGTGTATAATTGCAAATATAATTTAGCACATTAAAATTATATAATATTAAAGTTACGAAGGGTGGACTGAAAAAAATGAAGAAATTTATTGCATTATTATTCGTATTAATGATGACCGTATCGCTTTTTTCTGGATGCGGAAAAGAAACGGCAACTAACGATGATACAAGTTCAGGAGCTGGTGCTACAGACGGACCAATCAAATTAGGAATGCTAACACCAACAAGCGGTGACTTGGCTGTCTATGGACAAGCTGTTCTTAATGCATCCCAACTAGCAATAGAGGAAATCAATGCAGCTGGTGGTGTCAATGGAAGAGACCTTGAGTTAACATATTATGATAATGAAGGGGATCCAACAAAATCAATCAATTTATTTAACCGTTTAGTAGATCAAGACAAGATTGATGCTTTGGTAGGTCCTGTTATCAGTGGTACGTCTCTTGTTGTTGCTCCAGAAGCAGACAAACGTGGTATACCTATGGTTACACCAACAGCAACCAATGCGGAAGTTACAGTTGGAATGGAATATGTATATCGAGTATGTTTTACAGATCCTTATCAAGGTGCTATGGGTGCAAAATTTGCTTCAGAAAATCTTAGTGCCAAAACGGCAGTTATTTTTACTAATGTGAGCAGTGACTATTCCATTGGTTTAGCCGAAGCATTTACAGAAAATTTCACAGGGGAAGTTTTGGCGAATGAAAGTTATACAAACGAAGATAATGATTTCAAAGCTATTATTTCAAAAATTTCTGATTTAAATGCGGACATTATTTATATTCCAGATTATTACAATGTTGCCGGACTGATTGCAAAACAATTGGGAGAAGCAGGTGTAGATGCAACTCTTGTAGGTGTTGATGGATGGGATGGAATCCAAGCAGACTACGGTGCAGATGCTGAAGGTGGATTTTTCACCAACCACTACTCAACTACAGATGAATCTGAAGTGGTTCAAAGCTTTGTTACTTCTTATGAAGAAAAATATGATGAAGTTCCAAACGCTCTTGCGGCCTTAGGCTATGATGCAGTAAAAGTAGTGGCAGCTGCAATGGAGAGAGCGGGATCCACAGATAAAGATGCGGTACGCGATGAGATTAAAAATACTGATCAAGATGCGGTTACCGGACACATTAAGTTTGATGAAAATGGAGATATATCTAAAGAAGTATCTATTATTACAATCAAAGATGGCGAGTTTACATTAGAAACAAAAGTATCAAATTAGTTTAGTGAGAATGTAGATATTGCTTGTATAACAAAAGGGGGAAACTTCCCCTTTTTGTTATGTTAATGTTTGCTTTATCAAAGTAATGCGTTATACAAATAAAAGAATTGCATATGATAATAGATCGTTTGTTTAAGCCAGTTCTATTGAAAACAAAGGATATCTTATCCTATGGAAAATAAACAAGGAGGTTGACTTATGACACAGTTTTTAGATCAAATAATTAATAGTCTCAATGTAGGAAGTATTTATGCTTTGATCGCATTAGGATATACCATGGTATATGGAATTGTAAAATTAATTAACTTTGCTCATGGTGAAATTTTGATGATTGGAGCTTTTGTGGGATATTTTTTGGCAACGACCTTTTCCATGTCATTAATACCGTTGCTTTTACTTTCCATGCTTGCTTGTGCCTTGATAGGTATGGCCATTGACCGGATTGCCTATAAGCCACTGCGTTCAGCACCACGTATATCCGCTTTGATAACCGCTTTAGGAATGAGTATGTTCTTGTCCAACCTATTTAAATATTTGTTTGGTGCATCGGATAAAATCATGCCACCGGTTAAGCTTATCGGTAACATTGATCTTCCCGACATTACAATTTTAACCATGACAATTACCATACTTTGTATGATTGCTTTAGAGTATACTGTCAAAAAAACAAAAGCAGGACAAGCCATGAGGGCTGTATCAGAAGACCGTGATGCTGCGCAGCTTATGGGAATTAATGTGGATAGAACGATTTCGCTGACTTTTGCAATTGGTTCAGCTTTAGGGGCTGTTGGCGGTGTATTATATGCGCTTAACTATGGAAACCTTGAGCCTTATATGGGTGTTATGCCCGGACTAAAAGCGTTTGTAGCGGCTGTGTTAGGCGGTATTGGAATAATTCCGGGAGCTATGGTCGGCGGTTTTGTTATCGGGGCGATAGAAACCTTTGTTAAAGGATATATTAGTTCGAGTTGGGCAAATGTATTTGTCTTTGGAGTGCTTATTATTGTGCTTTTAGTAAAACCCACAGGACTATTTGGCAAGAACGTTAAAGAGAAAGTGTAGGTGATAACATATGAAAAGTTTTGCTAAAAAATATGGAGTAAATATTATTGCTATTGTGATTTCATATCTTATCCTTTTCTTTGCAATGCAAATGAATATGATCAACAGTTACTTTGAAGGTGTCATGATTTTTGCGATGATTAACATTATTGTTGCTATCGGCTTAAATATAGCCACCGGATTTTTAGGAGAATTAGCACTTGGGCATGCAGGATTCATGGCTTTAGGAGCGTACTCAGCAGCGTTATTTGTGAAGACAATAGCACTGCCAGATACTTTAGCCTTGATTGCTGGAATTCTTGTAGGAGGAATGGTAGCGGGGCTGTTTGGGTTGATTATTGGTATCCCAGCACTCCGATTAAGAGGAGATTATCTTGCCATCGTTACACTAGGTTTTGGTGAAATGATTCGTTATACAATCATTAACTTACGCCCCCTTACTGGTGGTGCGTCAGGTCTTCGAGGAATCCCTAAAATCACATCGCTAATGGATGTATTTGTTGTGCTTGTTATTGTCACTGCATTTGCATTTTTGTTTATCCGCTCACGTCATGGTCGAGCAATTATTGCTATTCGAGAAAATGAGATTGCAGCTGAATCTATCGGCGTTCCAACCACTTTTTATAAAGTTTATGCATTTTTTGTATCAGCATTTATTGCAGGGGTTGGTGGCGCTTGCTTTGGGATGTATCAACAATACTTAACCCCAGATAAGTTTAAATTTATGTTCTCGGTAGAGTTATTTATTATTGTTGTCTTTGGAGGAATGGGTTCTATTACAGGAACTATTGTTGCAGGAATCTTTTTGGCAACGTTGGCTGAATTTTTGTATAGTTATGAAGAACTGCGCTTACTTATATATGCAGTCTTATTAATCTTACTCATGATTTTCAAATCCGATGGCTTGTTGGGACGATCTGAGTTTTCTTTAGTCAAAACACCAGAGCGTATTAGAGCCCTTATCATCAAAATAAAAAATAAATTTGGAAAAGGGGTGGCCTAATGAGTTTGTTGCAAACAAAAGATATTGGAATTACATTTGGTGGTTTACGAGCAGTTAGTAATTTTGATGTGACGATTGAAAAAGGAGAACTTGTTGGTCTTATTGGACCCAATGGTGCAGGTAAAACCACTATTTTTAATATGTTAACCGGAGTTTATCAGCCGACAGAAGGTGAAATATATATTGACGGACAATTGGCAAATGGGAAAAAACCATATCAAATTGTAAATCTAGGCCTTGGGCGAACTTTTCAAAACATACGGTTATTTTCGGATTTATCTGTATTAGAAAATATTAAAATTGCTTTTCATAAAGATATGAAATATACAACATTTGAAGGTATCTTTCGGCTTCCAAGATATTGGAAAGAAGAAGAGAGTATTCATGAAAAAGCGTTAGAACTACTGAAATTGTTTAATATGGAATCAGATGCACATAATTTAGCTAAAAATCTACCCTATGGAAAACAACGTAAACTAGAGATTTGTCGAGCGTTAGCTACAGATCCAAAGTTGCTACTGTTAGATGAACCTGCAGCGGGTATGAATCCGCAAGAAACAAAAGAATTGATGGAAACCATTCACTTTATTCGTGATAAATTCAAGATCACCATCCTATTGATTGAACATGATATGAATCTTGTTATGGGAATATGTGAGCGGTTAGTTGTTATCGATTATGGTATGATTATTGCAAAAGGCTCTCCCGATGAGATTAAAAACAACTCAAAAGTCATCGAAGCATACTTAGGCAGTTAGGAGGAGATTTATGTTAACAGTTACTGATTTAGACGTATATTATGGGGCAATACATGCAATTAAATCCATGAACTTTAAGGTGAAAAAAGGAGAAATTGTTAGTTTGATTGGGGCAAATGGTGCCGGAAAGACGACGACACTCCATGCGATTAGTGGTTTGGTTAAACCTAAAACAGGTTCAATAAAATTACACGATGAAGAGTTGACTGCTGTGGCAGCAGATCAAATTGTATATAAAGGGCTAGCACAAGTGCCTGAAGGACGACGGGTGTTTTCACAAATGTCCGTATATGAAAATCTTGTTATGGGCGCTTTTTCACGTAAAGATAAAAAAGAAATTGAAGAAAATATCGAAAAAATGTATCTTCGTTTTCCACGGTTAAAAGAGCGACACAAACAGTTGTCTGGAACAATGAGTGGAGGCGAACAACAAATGCTGGCGATTGCCCGTGCGTTAATGAGCAAACCGGATATTTTGCTTATGGATGAACCTTCTATGGGGCTGGCTCCGATTTTAGTTGATGAGATCTTTAGTATTATTGAAGAAACCAATGCGTTAGGAACCACTATTCTTTTGGTAGAGCAAAATGCACATAAAGCATTATCCATCTCCAATCGTGCTTACGTATTAGAAACAGGCAAAGTTATTATTGAAGGTGATGCAAAAGAGTTACTTGATGATGATAGGGTGCGTCAAGCATACTTAGGATAGAGATAAAACCAAAAAATAAGCAGATACTTTCCAGTGAATTGGAAGGTATCTGCTTTGCTTATAAAGATAAATTAAAAGAATAAAAGATAGGTGTCATCCATTAATTATGGTCAATACGTATGATTTCATATCCTTTGTTTTCAAGCGCTTGTATAATTGGCGTTACATCTTGAGTATTAAGTCGAATGATGATTTCGGCGTTATCTGTTGAAGCGTTTTTAAAACTTGTTAAGTGGGTAATGTTTACACCATAGTCTTTAATAATAGAAGAAATCTCAGCAAGCTTACCGGCTTCATCTTTTGAATTAATTGTGATGCGAGATCCACCTGGATCCATAGCGCCTGTGATTTCAATAAAGGATTCAATAATATCAGATCGAGAAATGATTCCAACTAAAGTTTGGTTGTCGTTAATAACAGGAACCATGTTAATATCATTGGCATTCATAATTTTAGCAACTTCTTCGATTAACATATCTTCAGAACAGGTGATGACATCTTTTTCCATAATAGAGTCAACCTTGGTTTTACCTAAGATATAGTTTAATTCGTAAATGCTAAGTGTGGTTGCTTTTGAAGGTGTGAATTCACTTAATAAAGTTTCGGTAATTAATCCGACAAGTTTTCCGTTTTGAACAACTGGAAGTTGACTGACACCGCGTTCGTGCATTTTTTGAAATGCTTGGGAAATCGAAGCGTCCGGGGATACCGAGATAATATCTGTAATCATTTTATTGCCTACATACATAATGATACCTCCAATCTAAAGTTGGTTTATAGTTAACCAAAATTATAACTTATATTATATTAATATAATAACATATTCATTCATGGAAAACAATAAAAACGTCTATGGCGTTATCCGTTGACAAAAAAATGAAAAGTCAAAAAAGTTGTAATCTAAAAGGGGCTATGGTATAGTAATTAAAGACAAAATACGAGGTGAACAGATGGAAATAATCATACAAAAATTTGGCGGAACAAGTGTTGCAACAAAGGAGAATCGACAACGTGTTGCATCCATTGTTAAAAATACAATAAATCAAGGAAAACAGGTCGTTGTGGTGGTTTCTGCAATGGGAAGAATTGGAGAACCTTATGCAACCGATACGCTTATGTCCCTTATTGGTCATCAACAGGCCATGGTTAGTCCAAAGGAAAAAGATCTATTAATAAGCACAGGTGAAATCATATCTACTGTGGTTATGTCCAATACATTAAGACAAGAAGGCATAGAATCTCTTGCGGTTACCGGTGGTGAAGCGGGGATTATTACAACGGATCAATATAACAATGCAGAGATTATAGGTATTGACCCTGAATATTTGAAGGCTTTGTTGGAGAAAAAGATTGTCCCTGTAATTGCTGGTTTTCAAGGCAGAACACCCCAATATAATGTGACAACAATTGGTCGAGGAGGCTCAGATACAACGGCTTCGGTTATTGGGGAGGCATTAAATGCAAAATGTGTTGAAATATATACGGATGTTAATGGCATTATGACAGCCGACCCTAAATACTGCAATCAGGCAAAATCTATTCAAATGATTAGCTATGATGAAGTGTTTCAGATGGCAGATTCTGGTGCAAAGGTCATACATAAGGGGGCTGTAGAAATTGCAAAACGCTCAGGGATCCCCTTGATTATCAAGAATACTTTTTCTAACCATAATGGTACGCAGATTACCCACTATGATACACTAAACACTGGAGAAATCGATGCAAATAAAGTAATCACAGGAATTGCGCATCGTGTTGAACGAATACAATTTACAATTAATGGATCATTTGATACGGATGCTTTTTATAATGCATTGGCACAGAAAAAAATCTCCATTGATATTATAAATATTTTTCCGGATCATAGTGTGTTTACAACGGAACTAAGCAGTGAAGCTGCAGCTATTGAGGTCATCACATCCTTTGACTTATCATATAGCCTTATTCGTGACTGCGCTAAAGTAACCGTCATTGGTGAGCGCATGACAGGGGTTCCAGGGGTTATGGCTCAGATTATTCATGCACTAAAACAAGAACAGATAGAAATTTTACAAACAGCAGACTCATTAAGTACGATTGCATGTTTGGTTTATGAAAAAGACATGGAAAAAGCAATTATGGCTTTACACCAGGCTTTTAATTTGTAATAAAGGGGAATGTACTATGGCTCGAACAACAAAAAAACAAAAACATCCCTCCACAACAACTTCGTTGAGTATGGTTCAATATGAAATTGTTGTCATGGTGGTCTTAGCTTTCGCATTATTTATAATGGTAAGCATATATCTTAATGGTGGTGGAATAATTGGTGCCTTTTTTCGGAGTTTTTTCTTTGGACTTCTTGGAGTAGGTGCTTATATTTTACCTATTGGTATCTTTGTTGCTTCTTTTATGAAAGCATTTAACAAAGGAAATAAACGGTTAAATATGATACTGTTGCTTTCATTTTTGGCAATCATATTTATATCAGTAACAGCGCATGTCATTTATGTTGAGTTTCCACAATTATTTGTGCGCATTAATGATGAGACGACAACGGCGTTTTTTCCTTCATTAACACTGTATTTTAAATTGTCTTCCAGTCATCACATTGCGGGGGGACTTATTGGAGGGCTTATTGGAGATTTCTTTTTGAAGTTGCTTGGAAAAATTGCAACGATACTTGTCCTGATTGTTATTTTTCTGTCTATTTTTATAGGAATCACTGAAAAATCCATTATCGTTATCATTAAAAAATCATACCGTTTTCTTGTAGGTGCAATTAAGCGATTTATTTTATTCATCAGCGCACAGCTACAAAATATCAGCACACAACGAGAAAAGCAAAAAGAAAAACAAAAAGAGATGAAGACATTAGAACAAGAAGCAATTCAAGGCTTGGATGCATCTACAAATAAAGAGAAAAAACCAGAAAATAAAAAGAATGTTGCTGATTTATTAAAAGCAACGATTGCATCTGTAGAAGATATACCAATCGATTCAGAAGCAATCGCAGAAGAACCGATGTTTGAAGATGAAGCCAATAAGAATCTTTATGTTGAAAAAGAATCTTCCGATGTTATGCTTCAGGAAGAATCAACACAAAAAACACAAAAACCAAAAGCGGTTCAACAGACGTCGCAAGCGTCACCAACAGAAGAATTACCAGCAGAAGAAGTTAATATAGAACAAGAAATTCTTTCGGAAATTAAAAAAACACCGGCAACATATTTAAAACCACCGATTGAACTTCTTAAGACCAATCCTTTAGCGAAAAAACAGAATGATACTACGTTTTTACAAGAAAGTGCAACAAAATTAGAAGAAACATTAGCAAGCTTTGGTGTGAATGCCAAAGTGATTGATGTATCGGTAGGACCTTCGGTAACCCGCTATGAATTGCAGCCAAGTCAAGGGGTTAAAGTAAGTAAAATAGTGAATTTATCTGATGATATTGCTTTAAACCTTGCAGCATCTGGTATTCGAATCGAAGCCCCAATTCCAGGAAAGTCAGCTGTGGGAATTGAAGTACCTAATAAGGATCAAGCGGCAGTATTTTTTAGAGAAGTCATTGATAGCGACGCTTTTGAAAAATTCCCATCCAAAGTAGCTTTTGCACTTGGAAAAGATATTAGTGGTAAAGTTGTTATCACAGACATTGGACGAATGCCCCACTTGCTTATTGCGGGAGCAACAGGCTCTGGAAAATCCGTATGTATTAATACCCTTATTACTAGTATCTTATACAAATCCTCACCAGAGGATGTTAAACTCTTGATGATTGATCCTAAGGTGGTTGAGTTATCGATTTATAATGGTATTCCACATTTGTTAATTCCTGTCGTTACAGATCCCAAAAAAGCTGCGGGAGCATTAAACTGGGCAGTACAAGAAATGTTGGACCGATACAAGCTTTTTGCGGCAGCCAATGTTCGGGACATAAAAAGTTATAATAAGATGGTTCTTGAAAAAGAAGAAATGAAAAAGCTTCCTCAGATTGTGATTATTGTGGACGAGCTTGCCGACTTAATGGTTGCGGCAGCTGGAGATGTAGAAGAAGCTATTTGTCGCTTGGCACAAATGGCTCGTGCAGCAGGGTTGCATTTAATTATTGCAACACAACGCCCATCGGTGGATGTTATTACGGGACTCATCAAAGCAAACATTCCATCTCGAATTGCTTTTAATGTTTCTTCGGGTGTCGATTCACGAACGATCATCGATATGAATGGTGCCGAAAAACTCCTCGGAAAAGGGGACATGCTTTTTTATCCTGTTGGATATCAAAAGCCAGTACGTATTCAAGGTGCATTTATTTCAGATAAAGAAGTAGAAAACATAGTGAGCTACTTAAAAGAGCGGAAAAAAGAAGACTATGATGAAAAAATTATGAATCAACTTAATAAAGCCGTATCGGAAGAGGCTAAAAAATCAGATGATTATGATGAAATATTTGAAGAGGCATTGGAATTGTGCGTTAAAAAGCAAAAAGCCTCTGCTTCAATGATTCAACGAAGCTTTAGAGTCGGCTATAATCGAGCGGCACGAATTTTAGACCAGCTCCATGAAGCCGGATATGTAGGAGATGATGAAGGAAGCAAACCGCGTAAGATGTTACTAAGTGAAGCAGAGTTTGAAGCGTTAAAAGCCAAAGCAAATGCACCCGAGTCAGATGCGGAACAAGAGAATGAGCAGCTCAAAAGCACAGAGGAAATGTTATCACCAACGAATGAATAAATAAAATGAATATAATGACCATATAAATGAGGAGGCCCTATGAAATCTGATATTCAAATTGCAAAAGAAGCAACGCTTCAACCCATTACACAAGTGGCACGACAATTAGGTATTGAAGAAGACGAACTCGAATTATTTGGAAAGTATAAAGCGAAGTTGTCGGATGATTTATGGAATCGTGTAAAAAATAATACCGATGGAAAATTAGTTCTTGTCACAGCGATTAACCCTACACCGGCAGGTGAAGGAAAGACTACAATTACTGTTGGGTTGGGAGAAGCGTTGGGACAATTAGGTGTTCGTAGTATGATCGCTCTTCGTGAACCTTCTTTAGGCCCATGTATGGGTGTAAAAGGCGGTGCAGCAGGTGGTGGATATGCACAAGTCGTTCCTATGGAAGATATTAACCTTCACTTTACTGGAGATATTCATGCAGTAAGTATTGCACACAATTTATTATCTGCAATGATTGACAATCATCTACAACATGGCAACACATTAAATCTTGACCCACGCCAAATTGTATGGAAACGTGTCGTTGATATGAATGATCGAGCGCTTCGCCATATTACGGTTGGTCTTGGGGGGCGCATGCAAGGAGTTCCACGTGAAGATGGCTATATGATTAGCGTAGCTTCTGAAGTTATGGCAATCCTATGCTTGGCTTCAGATTTAATGGACTTAAAAAAACGGTTAGGACAAATCGTTGTTGGTTATACATATGACCGTGATCCGATTACAGCACATGATTTAAAGGCAGAAGGTGCAATGGCGGCGCTTTTAAAAGATGCTATAAAACCTAACTTAGTGCAAACGCTTGAAAACACACCATGTATTATGCATGGAGGTCCATTTGCGAACATTGCTCATGGATGCAACAGCTTACGTGCAACAAAATATGCCCTTAAACTTTCAGATGTTGTTGTTACAGAAGCCGGATTTGGCGCAGATCTTGGGGCAGAAAAATTTTTAGATATCAAATGTCGAAAAGGAAATTTAAAGCCGGATGCTATTGTTTTGGTGGCAACGATAAGAGCCTTAAAATATAACGGTGGTGTAGATAAAAAAGAACTTTCAGAAGAAAATTTAGAGGCATTAAAACAAGGAATCGTTAATTTGGAAAAACATATCGAAAATATGAAAAAATACCAAGTTCCTGTTGTGGTAACACTGAATGCATTTGTATCAGACACAGCGTCAGAGATTCAATATGTAAAAGATAGATGTGAAAAACTAGGAGCAGAGTTTGCAGTTGCAAATGTGTGGGAACATGGAGGTAAAGGTGGACTGGAACTTGCAAAAACATTAATTCACACACTAGAAAATAAAAAAAGTGATTTTAAACTGCTTTATGATGAGCAATCAAGTATTAAAAATAAAATTCAAACCATTGCGTCCAATATATATGGAGCAAGCCAAGTTGCATATAGTGCAGGAGCAAATCAATCGATTCGAAAAATTGAAAAAATGGGGTTAGCAAACTTACCGGTTTGTATTGCAAAAACTCAATATTCTCTCTCGGATGACCCCAAAAAACTTGGACGTCCTTGTGATTTTGAAATACATGTACGAGAAGTCAATGTATCAGCAGGAGCAGAGTTTATTGTCGTTATAACTGGAAATGTAATGACGATGCCGGGATTACCAAAAGTGCCTGCTGCCCAGGCTATTGATGTCACTGAAGATGGTGAAATCATAGGTTTATTTTAAAATTTAGAAAGTACGAGGTTAATATAATGTTATTAGATGGAAAAGCAACGTCAAAGCGTATTAAAGATGAACTAAAAGAACGAGTTGCTGTATTATCACAAAAAGGAAAAACACCAACGCTAGCGGTTGTAATATTAGGAGAAGACCCTGCGTCACATGTATATGTACGAAGTAAAAAAAGAGCCTGTGAGTACATAGGTATTAAGTCTTTAGCATATGAACTTCCTAACGAAACCTCCGAAGAGGAATTATTAAACTTAGTTCATGAATTGAACAATAATTCGGATGTTAATGGTATTTTGGTACAATTACCCTTGCCATCCCATATATCTGAAGAAAAAGTTATTATGGCCATTGACCCGAAAAAAGATGTGGACGGATTTCATCCTATAAGTGTGGGAAATTTAAGTACAGGAAATCAAGGTTTTATTTCTTGTACACCATATGGAATCATGGAGTTACTTAAACGCTATAATGTTTCCATCGAAGGGAAAAAATGTGTTGTCGTCGGTCGAAGCAACATTGTAGGAAAACCGATATCAATGCTTTTGCTTCGAGAAAATGGTACGGTGACAATTTGTCACTCGAAGACAAAAAATCTAAAAGAAGAATGTAAGCAAGCAGATATTCTTATTGCAGCTATTGGTCGAGCACAAATGATTACTAAAGAGTATGTAAAAGAAGGAGCTGTGGTGATTGACGTTGGAATGAACCGCTTGGCAGATGGAACCCTATGCGGAGATGTAGATTATGACAATGTAGCGGCACATACATCTTTTATTACGCCAGTGCCAGGTGGTGTTGGTCCAATGACAATTGCAATGCTTATGTCAAATGTAGTTCAAAGTGCTGAAGCAGAATAGTGGAGGAAATATTTTGGAAAAAAAGAAGTTGATTTATTTTGAGTCTCTTGGCTGTGATAAAAATCTAGTCGATTCAGAAGTAATGTTAGGAATGCTTAATCATGAAGGCTATGGCCTTTCGATGGACCCGGAAAATGCAGAAATTATTATCATAAATACATGTAGTTTTATCCATGATGCAAAAGAAGAAAGTGTCAATACAATTATTGAATTTGCCAAGTTAAAACAGGAAGGGCAATTAAAAGCGCTCATTGTTGTTGGATGCTTAACAGAACTGTACAAGGAAGAAGTTATGGAAGAGATACCAGAAATTGATGCCATCTTAGGTGCAGCCAATTATGATCGAATCCTTGAAGCCGTTAATCAAGCATTGGCAGGCAATAAATATGCAAGGTTTGATTCGATTGACAATGAACCTGAGACGTTTATTCGTCGAACAACAGAAACGACTAAGCATTACGCATACTTAAAAATTGCAGAAGGTTGTGACAATCACTGTACATATTGCATTATTCCAAAACTACGTGGAAAATTTAGAAGCCGTCCGATGGATAGCTTAATTGAAGAAGTGCATTATTTAGTGGAGCAAGGAAAAACAGAAATAATTCTTGTCGCACAAGATGTTGGAAAATATGGAGTGGATCTTTACAACAAACGTGCCTTAACTGAATTAATAGAAAAGATTGCAGCCATTGAAGACGTTCACTGGATTCGTCTTTTGTATGTATATCCAGAAGATGTTACTGAAGAATTAATTACACTGATGAAAAGTGAACCTAAACTTTTGCACTATATTGATATGCCATTACAACATGTTAATGATACGATTCTAAAACATATGGCAAGAAAAAGTCGTCAAGAATCCATACGTCATTTGATTGCTCGCTTAAGAGAGCAAATTCCGGATATTTGTATTCGTACGACATTTATTGTCGGATTTCCAGGAGAGACAGAGGAAGCGTTTTCAGATTTATACACGTTTGTTGAAACAATGCAGCTTGATCGTGTAGGTGTCTTTACATATTCCAGAGAAGAAGGGACGCCAGCATATCATATGGAAAATCAAGTCGATGAATCCATTAGTATACAGAGAAAAGATAAAATCATGCTTCTACAACAAGAAATATCAAAAAATAAAAATGGAAAGATGATTGGGAAAACATTGGAAGTCATGGTTGACGGATATGTACCTAAAGACGGCGTATATATTGGACGTTCCTATAAAGATACCCCGGATGTGGATGGTTACGTTTTCTTTGAAAGTGATGATCCACTCTTATCAGGTGCATATGTCAACGTGAAAATAGTTCATGCCAACGAGTATGATTTGATTGGAGAGATTGTATGAATCTAGCAAATAAACTAACGCTTTTACGTGTATTTATGATTCCTTTTTTTCTACTGGTTTTATATTTTGGCACCTCGCAAACGGCGAATTATGTTGCTGCAATTATTTTTATAGTTGCATCGCTAACAGACTTTTTAGATGGCTATATAGCTAGAAGTCGTAATTTAGTAACAAATTTTGGGAAATTTATGGATCCGTTAGCGGATAAATTACTTGTGACAGCTGCACTTATTTATTTTGTTGAAGTTGGTCGCCTGTCGGCTATTGTAGTCATCATTATCGTCAGCCGTGAATTTATTATTAGTGGATTTCGCTTAGTTGCTGCACTAGATAACAAAGTTATTGCTGCAAGTATTTGGGGGAAAATCAAAACGTTTTCAACCATGATTATGATTATTGTACTATTATTTAACTTTGAAGGTAAGATGATAGATGGGATTGAATGGATTCTTGTTGTTTTTGCAACCATTTTTACCATTGTGTCAGCATTAGATTATATCATAAAAAACATCAGCATATTTCATGAATAAGGAGTGATGGAATGCTAGGAGAGATCATTGCAGTAGGTGAAGAAGTATTATCTGGAGACGTCATTAACTCCAACGCAGCATATATAAGCAATCAGCTTTCAACTATTGGTGTGTTTTGTCGGTTTCATTCTGTCGTTGGAGATATTGAGCAAGATATTATTGAACAATTAGACCGAGCATGTAAACGGAGTAAATGTATTGTGTTGTGTGGTGGTTTAGGGCCGACAAAAGATGACTTGACAAAAGAAGCCGTAGCAAAATACTTAAACAAGCCTCTTTATGAAGACGTACAGATGCGAGCAGAGATTGATGCGTGGTTTCAAGGGAGAAATCAAAAACCTACGCTGAACAACTATAAGCAAGCGCTTATGATTCAAGGCGGAGAATCGTTAAAAAACGGTAATGGGACAGCACCGGGGGTGTATTATAATCATCAAGGTATTCACATTTTTTTGCTACCCGGTCCGCAAGGTGAGTTAAAACCCATGCTTGAGCATTGTGTACTTAGTCGAATGCAAAAAAATATAGATAAAAGCATTCAAACAGTGACGTTACGTTTAGTCAACATAGGCGAAAGTAAAGCGGTGACTATCCTTGATGATTTGATGTGCTCAACCGAACGTTTGATTGTTGCACCATATGCCAAATTACGCGAAGTGCATATCAAAATAACATCAATAGAGGATACTCCAGAAGAAAACGTACAAGCGATTTCTCCTCTATGCGAAGAAATATATCGACGATTAGGGGAATATATTTATACAAAAGACAGCCAAGAACTCGTGGAAGTTCTGTTAGACAAATTATCGGCAAACAAACAGACGCTTTCGGTTGCTGAATCATGTACAGGTGGACTTCTATCCGATTATATCGTTTCTATCCCCGGGTCATCTCAAGTATTTAAAGAAGGGGTTATCAGTTACTCGAATGCGAGCAAAATTCAACGATTAAAGGTGGATAAAGAGCTAATAGATACATTTGGCGCTGTAAGTAAAGAAGTGGCTGAATCGATGGCTAGAGGCGTGTCAGAGGCATTAAATACTGATTACGCTATCAGTATTACTGGAATAGCAGGACCTGATGGCGCAACGCCTGAAAAACCTGTGGGCTTGGTATATATTGGTATAAAAACACCAGAGAAAATCACTGTAAAAAAATATAACTTTATGGGAACGCGTCAGAAAGTTCGGGAAGAAAGTGCAAAATCAGCGTTAATTGATTTGTGGCATATTCTTAAATAATTATCCGTCTTAAGCCCTAGTCTAAAATAGGAATTTTGTGCTTGTTTCCCTTGAAAAGGTATGCTATAATACTTTATAGAACAAACGTTCGTAGTGTGAGAATTTGAAAGGGGGTACCCGGTTATCCGGGAACTACATGAATACTGATAAACAAAAAGCATTGGATGCAGCAATTAGTCAAATCGAAAGAGCATATGGTAAAGGTGCCGTAATGAAGCTGGGTGAGCATGATAGCGGACGCAACATTGATACCGTTCCAACAGGAGCCTTAAGTTTAGATATTGCTCTAGGTGCAGGTGGCGTTCCAAAAGGACGTATTATTGAAATTTATGGACCGGAGTCCAGTGGTAAAACGACAGTGGCGTTACATATGCTGGCAGAAGTTCAAAAGCGTGGAGGCGTTGCAGGATTTGTTGATGCCGAGCATGCTCTTGACCCACAATATGCAAGAAAAATCGGCGTTGATATTGATAATTTATATATTTCACAACCGGATAATGGTGAACAGGCACTTGAAATCACTGAAACGATGGTGCGTTCGGGGGCTATTGATATTGTTGTTGTGGACTCCGTTGCAGCTTTGGTTCCTCGAGCAGAGATTGAAGGGGATATGGGAGATTCGCATATGGGGCTACAAGCACGGTTGATGAGTCAAGCCTTGAGAAAACTTACAGGAATCATTAACAAATCCCATTGTATCGTTATTTTTATCAACCAGCTACGTGAAAAAGTTGGGGTAATGTTTGGAAGTCCTGAGACAACGACGGGGGGACGTGCATTGAAGTTTTATTCGTCTGTCCGATTAGATGTCCGTAGAATAGAGACGTTAAAGCAAAATAATGAAATGGTTGGGAACAGAACACGTATAAAAGTTGTTAAAAATAAAATTGCACCACCATTTAAAATGGCAGAGTTTGATATTATGTTTGGTCAAGGAATTTCTCGGGAAGGTGACATACTTGACTTAGCTGCAGAAGTTGACATTGTCAAAAAAAGTGGTGCATGGTATTCATATAATGATATCCGTATTGGTCAAGGTCGGGAAAACTCAAAAGAATATTTAAAAAACAATCCGGAACTAGCTGCCGAAATAGAAACGCTTGTACGTAAGCATTATGAACTGCCGACAGATGAAGTTGTCGAAACTGAAGATACAAAAAAAGCCAAGGATAAACCAAAGGATAAATAATTCATGACACATCAAATTAGTAAAATTGATCGAAGTGAAAAAAAAATAAAAATTGAAATAGATGGTGAATACCATCTATTTCTTTATAGTGGAGATTTAAAAAAACAGCGATTTAAAATGCTTGAACAAGGGTATGCCCTTACGGATGATGAATATATGCTGTTAAATAAGCATGTGATTGATCGCGGTAAAAAGAGAATCATGTATTTACTGGGAAGACAAGACTATCCTAGAAAGCAATTACAAGACAAATTACTTCGAGAAGGATATGTCCTTCATCATATTGATAAAATCCTTGAACCCTTTTTAGAAAAAAAAATTATTAATGATCCGCAACTGATCAAGCGAAGGGTCAATGGATATAAATCGTATAAAAGTCGTATGGAAATTCAGGCTAACCTACAAAAAAAAGGGTTTTCGAAGGATGAGATACAACACATACTCCAAGAAAGTGTGACATGGGATGATGAACTTGCAAGCGCAACGAACCTTTTGAATAAAAAGTTTTTTTTAAAGCAGTTTAAGATGGATGAAAAGATGTTAAAGCAAAAAGCGCTGGCTTTTTTAAGTCGCAAAGGATATTCTATGGATATTTGCCTAAAAGCATATGAAAGCTTTCATGAAACCATCAGTAAAACTTGACAATATCTCCAAAAAGATATAGAATTTATTTGTTGTAGTTAGTACAACATGGACTATGACAATTACATATAGAGGAGGTGTTACGCATGATTCAAATTCCAATTTTCGTTGTCGTAGCAATTGGTTTAGTATTTGTTGCAATAGCTGTTGTTGCGTTCATGCTTGGAGTTAACTATCGTAAGCGAGTTGCAGAAGCCCAATATGGAAGTGCAGAAGCAAAAGCGCGTCGAATAGTTGATGATGCAATTAAAGATGCAGAAGGCATTAAACGTGAAGCAAAGCTAGAAGTCAAAGAAGAAATATATAAAATCAAAAGTGATTTAGACAAAGAAGTTAAGGAACGACGTAATGAGTTGCAACGTCTTGAAAAAAGAGTTCTCCAAAAAGAGGAAACTTTGGATAGAAAAAGTGAAACGTTTGAAAAACGTGAACAATCACTTAGTGACAGAGATAATGCACTTAAAAAAGAAAAAGAACGTGTGGAAATAATCAAGCAACAACACCTATCTGAGCTGGAAAAAATTTCCGGGCTCACCCTCGATCAAGCGAAAGAATACCTATTGAAATCTGTAGAAGAAGATGTAAAACATGAAACTGCTGTATTAATCAAGGAAAATGAAGCAAGAGCCAAAGAAGAAATCGACAAAAATGCAAGACATTTGTTAGCCCATGCTATTCAGCGATGTGCTGCTGATCATGTGGCAGAATCAACAGTGTCTGTTGTTAGTTTGCCGAACGATGAGATGAAAGGAAGAATTATCGGTAGAGAAGGACGTAATATACGTACTTTGGAAACTCTAACAGGTATTGATCTAATTATAGATGATACTCCAGAGGCTGTAATTTTATCTGGATTTGATCCAATCCGTCGTGAAATAGCTCGAGTGGCACTAGAAAAATTGATTGTGGATGGTCGAATTCATCCGGCAAGAATCGAAGAAATGGTTGAAAAAGCAAAACGTGAAGTTGAGAACATCATCCGTGAAGAAGGGGAAAATGCAACCTTTGATGCGGGCGTTCATGGTGTTCATCCGGAATTAGTCAAGTTATTGGGTAAAATGAAGTATAGAACGAGTTATGGACAAAATGTACTTAAACATTCTATTGAAGTTTCACAATTAGCTGGGATTATTGCCGGAGAGATCGGAATTGATGTACGTGTAGCAAAAAGAGCAGGATTACTTCATGATATCGGAAAAGCTGTAGACCATGAAGTCGAAGGTTCGCATATAACAATTGGAGCCAATCTTTGTAAGAAATATAAAGAGAGCCCAATTATTATCAATGCTGTTGAAGCGCATCACGGAGATGTGGAACCTGAATCTTTGATTGCTGTTATCGTACAGGCGGCGGATACCATTAGTGCAGCTAGACCAGGTGCACGACGAGAAACACTCGAATTGTATATTAATCGTTTAGAACAACTTGAAGAAATAGCAGATAATTTCAAAGGGGTAGAAAAATCTTTTGCGATCCAAGCGGGTAGAGAAATCAGAGTGATGGTAATACCAGATCAAGTCAGTGATGATGATATGGTAATATTATCTAGGGATGTTGCTAAAGAAATTGAAGGACAACTGGAATATCCAGGACAAATCAAAGTAAATGTTATAAGAGAGACGCGTTCGATTGAATATGCGAAATAATATCTTATATACAATGAATGATGAAATTAGGGCTGTAGATGAAAATCTACAGCCTTTTTAGTTTCTACATAGAATTAATCAGCATTCTATGTTATAATAATTACGATTTTAACACGTGTGTACGATAAAAGTGAACAGAGTTAATTGGAGGATATGATATGTACCAAACGTTTGATAACCCTTTAGTTTCAAGATATTCAAGTAAAGAAATGCTGTATCTGTTTTCGCCAGATAAGAAATTCAAAACGTGGAGAAAATTATGGATTGCTTTGGCAGAAGGAGAAAAAGAGTTAGGCATTGATATTTCAGATGAACAGATTGCTGAATTAAAAAAATATGCAGATGATATAAACTATGAAGTTGCAATAGCGCGTGAAAAAGAAGTGCGCCATGATGTTATGAGCCATGTATTCGCATATGGGGAGCAGGCGAAGCTTGCAAAACCGATTATTCATTTAGGCGCTACAAGCTGTTATGTAGGCGATAATACGGATATAATTATTATGACAGAAGCACTCGAATTGATTCGAACAAAAGTCATTAATATTATGGATAAATTAGCTGGATTTGCTATGGAATATAAGGATATGCCAACTTTAGGTTTTACCCATTTTCAGCCGGCGCAATTAACAACTGTAGGTAAAAGAGCTTGCCTTTGGCTAGAAGACTTATATATGGATTATGAAGACATTGTGCATCAATTGAACAAAAAAGCATTGCGAGGAGTCAAAGGGACAACCGGTACCCAAGCAAGCTTTTTAAGCCTTTTTAATGGAGACCATGACAAAGTAAAGCAACTAGAAACACGTGTGGCCGATAAGATGGGATATAGTATGACGTTTCCTGTCACCGGACAAACATATCCTAGAAAATTAGATAGTCAAATGTTAAACGTTCTAAGTGCGGTTGCCCAATCAGCCTATAAGTTTAGCAATGATTTACGTTTGCTTCAGAATCTTAAAGAAATCGAAGAGCCCTTTGCCAAAAGTCAAATAGGGTCAAGTGCGATGGCATATAAGCGCAATCCAATGCGTAGTGAACGTATCTCATCCCTAGCAAGACACGTTATTGTCAATGCGCTTAATCCGGCAATTACAGCAAGTACACAATGGTTTGAACGTACTTTGGATGATAGCGCCAATAAACGCTTATCTGTCTCAGAAGCCTTTTTAGCAACAGATGCACTCCTTGATATTTATGGAAATGTTGTTGATGGACTTGTCGTTTATGAAAAAGTTATACGTAAACGCATTATGGAAGAGTTACCTTTTATGGCAACAGAAACCATCCTTATGGAAGGGGTTAAACGTGGAGGCGATCGCCAGGAGCTTCATGAACTCATCCGAGTACATTCAATGGAAGCCGGAAAAGTCGTAAAGATAGAAGGAAAAAGTAATGATCTTATAGAACGTATTCTTAAAGATTCAGCATTTGATATGAGTGAACATGAGATTAGAGATATGCTAAAACCAGAAAGTTTTGTAGGAAGAGCGCCAGAACAAGTCCAAGAGTTTATTCAATCCCATATTCAACCGATACTTGATGAGAATAAAGGAATCTTAGGACAAAAAGTAGAATTACATGTATAAATATTAAGGAGGCAATTATGAAGATTGGATTTATCGGTGCGGGAAATATGGGATATGCCATGATTAAAGGGGCACAGACCGTTTTTCAAGATAATATTGTGTATACAGATGTATCACTTGAACGATGTGCGTATGTAAAAGAGCAGACAAATCTTGACTACTTAGAATCCAATCAAGATCTTATTGATCAGTCCGATGTGATTGTGCTTGCCATTAAGCCTCAATACTATACAGAGGTCTTAATGGAGGTAACCATACCATCTGATAGGATTGTTGTATCCATTGCCCCTGGTATGACCATTGAATTTGTAAATGCCTTTATAAATGGAACGCCTAAACTTGTTCGTGCAATGCCAAATACACCGGCGCTTATTGGTGAAGGTGTGAGTGGAATAGCCTTTGGTGATAATGGATTTTCCCAAGAGGAAAAAGATCTTATCATGGAGCTGTTCTCCTCGTTTGGAATGGCAAAAGAAGTTCCTGAGCAATTAATGGATGCTGTCGTTCCTGTGTCAGGCAGTTCGCCGGCCTATGTGTATATGTTTATTGAAGCTATGGCAGATGCAGCAGTTATTCAAGGAATGCCAAGACAGTTAGCATATGATATGGCAGCTCAAAGTGTTGTAGGTGCCGCAAAAATGGTTTTAGAAACTGGCGAGCATCCAGGAGTGCTAAAAGATCGTGTATGTTCTCCTGGAGGTACAACCATAGCAGCTGTACAGAGCCTTGAAAAGACAGGATTTCGCTCTTCAATTATTGAAGCCATGATGCGGTGTCATGAAAAAGTATTAAGTTTTAAGAAAAAAGAAAATTAGTGTTATGTAAGAAAGGGTACTATGGAAAAATTTAAGCGTTTAAAGCATCAAGATATATATATAGGAAATCGTGTACACCTTGTGACTGAACAATTATTGACTCCGGATGGAGACGAAGTTACTTGGGAATTGATCAAGCATATTGGAGCAGCAGCAGTAATACCTGTTGATGCAAATGGTGATATTCTAATGGTTAAACAATATCGATTAGCCTCGGATTCAATTACTCTTGAAATACCTGCGGGAGTATTAGATGCCAAACATGAAGATCCGCGTGCATGTGCTTTACGTGAACTCGAAGAAGAAACGGGTTACCAGTGTGAGCATATGGACTTTTTATTTAAATTTTATTCTTCAATTGGAATTTGCGATGAAGTTATTCATATTTATGTTGCTAAGGGATTAGTAAAAACCGAGCAGAATTTAGACGACGATGAGTTTGTTGAGATAAAAAGCTATCCTTTAGATCAACTCACACAAATGATATTTGATGGAGAAATCTTAGATAATAAAACCATTTCCGCGTTATTGGCATATAAACATCAACTGCAGCGAGGGAATGATTAAGGAGAACAACCATGCGTAAGTATATTATATACTATTTAGATGAATTGGAAATGGAAAAAAATATTTCTGCTAATACACGACAATCGTATGAAAGAGATTTGAATCGTTTGATTACATATCTTATCGAATCCGATGTTGGTGACCTTGCAGAAATTCAATATACACATTTAAATGACTATATGATGCACTTACGACATGAAGGAAAAGCCAATTCAACACTTTCACGTCATTTGGCAGCATTTAGAGGGTTTTTTCGTTATTTAGAACAGGAACGTGTGCTTGAATATAATCCGTGCAAGCGAATCACAACACCTAAAAAACAGATGCAATTACCAAGTGTGATGACACTTGAAGAGGTTGAACTTTTTTTAAACCAACCGGATGATTCGGCAAAAGGTTTACGTGATAAGGCCATGCTTGAAGTACTTTATGCAACAGGCATTCGTGTGAGTGAATTGATTAATTTGACGATGGCAGATATTAACATCCCGTTGGGATATATTCGGTGTCAAACTCAAAAAAAAGCGCGGATTATTCCGATAGGTAAAACCTGTAGCCATTCTATAAAAAAATATCTTAAAGATTCAAGGCATCAGTTTCTTCGCCAAGAAGAGCAAGTGAATGAAGTGTTTTTAAACTATCAAGGGAAAAAATTAACACGTCAGGGTTTTTGGAAAATAGTTAAGGCCTATGCCCGCCGAGCGAATATCGAAAAAACCATTACACCACATATGCTACGCCACTCATTTGCTAGCCATATGGTTCAAAATGGTGCGGATTTAAATGCAGTGAAGGAAATGATGGGACATTCGGATATTGCTTCGACACAGCTATATTTGAATCAAAAAAATCATAAAATTAAAGAAGAATATTTAAAAGCGCATCCAAGAGCATAGCAATCGATATATCGATTGCTTTTTTTTAATAAATCGATTTGTAATTATGTAATTACATGATATAATAAGAAGGTAAGTATAGAAATAAATTTGACGGTCATAGGAGGATAAAAGATGGGAAAAAGAGTTATTTGGATTATTCTAGATAGTGTTGGAATCGGTGAACTTCCAGACGCAGATAAATTTGGTGATGTAGGTAGTCATACATTATGCAACACCGTTAATGCCACAAGTATTACATTGCCTAACTTGGAAAAATTGGGAATAGGTCATATTGAAGGCGTTAACTGCCTGCACAAGGTTCAAAATCCAATAGGAAGTTTTGGACGATGCAATGAAAAGTCAAATGGAAAAGATACAACAGTTGGACATTGGGAGATGGCAGGTGTACATTCACCAAATCCATTGCCTACATATCCTAATGGTTTCCCAGATGAAATCATGATTCCATTTTCGGAAAAAACGGGACGCAAGTGGTTGGCCAATAAGCCGGCATCTGGAACCGATATATTAGATGAACTTGGTGAAGAACACATGAAAACAGGGGCTTTAATTGTATATACTTCTGCAGATAGTGTGTTCCAAATTGCGGCACACGAAGAGGTGGTTCCAATTGATGAACTCTATAGATATTGTCAAATTGCGCGTGAACTTTTGGCAGGAGAACATGGTGTTGCTCGTGTTATTGCACGACCTTTTATTGGAAAGCCAGGAGCATTTGAACGTACAGCTAATCGACGTGATTTTTCCTTATCACCTCCAGGTGTTACGGTTCTAGATCAAGTAAAAAAAGCCGGTCTATCCATGGTCGCTGTAGGAAAAATTGAAGATATTTTCAATGGCAAAGGGGTCACAGAAGCAATACATACGAAAGATAATATGGATGGAGTGGACCAGACACTACATTATATGAAGAGTGTCGAGGAAGGCTTGATTTATACAAACCTCGTACAATTTGATTCCCATTGGGGACATCGTAATGATGTGATTGGCTATGCGAATGGATTGGTTGAATTTGATAATCGACTACCAGAAATTATACACTCAATGCATGATGAGGATATCTTAGTGATTAATGCAGATCATGGTTGTGATCCGACAACGCCTTCAACAGATCATTCACGAGAATATATTCCGCTTTTGGTTTATGGAAAACAAATTAAAGCCGGCATTGATCTTGGTACACGTGAGACCTTTGCAGATATCGGACAGTCTATTGCTGATTTACTTGGCGTTGATCCGATTACTGAAGGGATTAGTTTTAAAAAAGAGCTTATGTGAGGTGATTATAATGCGAATGTATGATTTGATTGAGAAAAAAAAGCAAAACAAAGCATTAACCAAAGAAGAAATACAGTGGTTTATTCAAGAATATAGTAAAGATGCAATACCCGATTATCAAGTTTCGGCATTTATGATGGCTATATTTTTTAATGGAATGAATGATGAAGAAACTTCTTGGCTTACTCTTAGTATGGCAGAAAGTGGCGAGATGCTATCGCTGTCTGCCATTGACGGCATCATTGTGGATAAGCATTCAACCGGTGGTGTGGGAGATAAGACAACATTAGTAGTAGCGCCAATGGTAGCAAGCCTAGGCGTTCCAGTGGCTAAAATGAGTGGTCGAGGCCTTGGGCATACAGGAGGTACAATTGATAAGCTTGAATCGATTCCTGGATTTAAGACCTCCATTCCGATCGAACAATTTATTGAAAATGTGAACTCAATAAAAATTGCCATTGCAGGGCAAACGGCAAATCTTGCGCCAGCCGATAAAAAACTCTATGCACTTCGTGATGTAACAGCCACCGTTAATCAACGCTCACTTATAGCGAGTTCAATTATGAGTAAAAAAATAGCTTCTGGTGCGGACGCCATAGTTTTAGATGTTAAAGTTGGCAGTGGAGCATTTATGAAAAATGAAAAAGATGCTATTGAACTTGCACAAAGCATGGTAACTATTGGAAAACAGTTGGACCGAGATACAACGGCAATTATTTCTGACATGAATCAACCTTTAGGTTTTGCTGTGGGCAATAATCTGGAAGTGATTGAAGCGATTAATACACTAAAAGGTAATGGACCAAAAGATTTACTTGAGGTATCGCTTGAACTTGGAAGTCATATGGTATATCACGCAAAAAAAGCGGCATCCATTGATGAAGCGCGTCACATGTTGCAAGAGGTCCTTGACAATGGGAAGGCGCTTGAGAAGTTCAAAGAGTTTATTGCGGCTCAAGGCGGCGACTCAAGTTATGTCCAAGATACAGAAAAATTTGAAAAAGCTAAATTTGTAGAACCGATTACAGCGAGTAGTTCAGGATACATTGCATCTATTGAAGCGGAGCAAATCGGTTATTCAGCACTTGTACTTGGCGGTGGACGCGAAACAAAAGAAAGTGTCATCGATTTAAGCGTCGGCATTCTTGTTGAAAAGAAAATAGGCGATTATGTTGAAAAAGGTGATACTTTAGCAGTGCTTCATGGAAATGATAAAACTAAGATGGAAAATGCAAGAAAAATCATTGAAAGTGCCTATGTTATCTCAGATACAGTGATTCATCCCCAACCAATAATAAAAAAAGTGATCTCATAAGTTTTATAATTTCATATGTATAACAAGGAATTCTGTGTTATAATATAGAACGGCAGGTGTTAATTCACTTGCCGTATTCAATAAGAATAAGAGGTGACAGCATGTTAAATTTAACGATTGATATTATTATTTCCATTATAGCTGCAAGTATAGTTATGCTTGTGCATGAATTGTCAAAGTATTATTTTTCTTTGTCGATGTTACATCCTATTTATCGAAAAAGAAAAGATATAAAAGTAAATGCCTTAAAATACATTGATCCTATAGGGTTAATTCTTTTTCTATTTACAAGTGTCGGATGGCAAAAACCAGGAGAATTTAATCCGGTTCAGTTTAAAGATAAGGAAAAAGGATTTGTGTTTTTGATGTTAGTTGGAATGGCTGCCAATGTGTTGTTGATTTTAGCACTTATTCCTATTTTTATACGTTTTTATGGGACAACGACAACGGTGGTAGGAAGCTATGCGATAACGTTTGTTTTTCGATTAATTCAGTATAGCTTTGCATTAATTATTGTGAATTTACTGCCGGTTCCGCCTCTTGATATGGCTAAAATGATCTATTCCCTTAATCCAAACTTTTATTTTAAGATGATTCAAAACGAACGTATTATTCATGCAGTCTTTATTTTGCTTATTGCATTTAACATATTAAATGCATTTGTGCATTCACTATTTCTTCCTATTCAAAAATTATTAATATAAGTAGGTGTGAGGTATGAAATTATCAATTCGTTTAGAGACGTTTGAGGGTCCGCTAGATTTGCTGCTACATCTAATCGATAAAAACAAAGTCTCTATTACAGATATTCCTATTGCAATCATTACAGATCAATATATTGCCTATATTGAAGCAATGGAACAAAACAAAATGGAAACCATGAGCGAGTTTATTGAAATGGCTGCTACGCTTATTCAGATCAAGACAAAAATGCTGTTGCCAAAGAAAAAGGATGAAAATGATGAAGAAATCGATCCAAGACAAGAACTTATGGAGCAGCTTCTTGAGTATAAAAAATACAAATTAATGGCAGAACATCTTAAGGATAAACAAATAGAAGCGCAACAGGTGTTTTTTAAAGTGCCGACAATTCCACAAGAAGTCAGTAGCTTTGTTCCAAAAGCAGATCCGCACGCCTTGTTAGAAGGCTTAGATTTTTCTATGATGTATAAAATATTTAATGAGGTCATCAAAAAAAATAAAAATAAGATTGACCCCATTCGAAGCAAGTTTGGAACAATAAAAAGAGAAACATTCACAGTACATGATAAGATGGAAGAAATTCTACAAAAGAAAAAGCTCATGCCAAAGTTAAGTTTTCGTCAATTGCTTACTCAACAAATAACAAAATCTGAAGTAATTGCCACTTTTTTGGCTGTTCTTGAACTCATGAAAGTTAGTAAGATTAAAGTGGTTCAAGTTAATGTTTTTCATGATATTGATATTGAATTTATCTAGAAGGGATAGTTATGGAAATATATGAATATGAAGCAATCATCGAAGCTATTTTATTTACGTTAGGTGAAGCCGTCTCTTTAGATAAAATTGCTACGGTGATTGAATTGGATGAAGAAACAACAAAAAAAATTCTTCATCAAATGATGGACGCTTACCAAAATAAGCATCGTGGGATTCGCTTGATTGAATTAGAAGGTGCATTTCAGTTGTGCACAAAAAAAGAATATTATGAATACATAAAAAAAGCAACGAATAAGGTTGTCAAACATGAATTGACAGAAGTTTTGATTGAGACACTGTCAATTATTGCGTACAAACAACCGTTGACAAAAATGCATATTGAAAAAATACGCGGCGTAAAAACAGACCACGCGGTTAATAAACTCATCGAATATGGATTGATTGAAGAAAAAGGACGTTTAGACAGTCCGGGACGTCCGATTTTATTTGGAACAACGGAGGCTTTTTTACGTGGTTTTGGACTGGCTTCTGTCGAAGAGTTACCGGATATTGATGAGCAGCAGCTAAAAAAAATACGTGGTGAAGTAGAACAAGAGCTACAGATGAGTTTTCATGATCATCTTGATGAACAGAAAAAAAGAAAGTCGTTTTAATGACGAAGAAGGTGAAGAAGAATGATGCGATTACAAAAATTTATGGCAATGGCCGGAGTGGCGTCAAGACGACAAAGCGAAAAATTAATTGAAGAAGGCAAAGTCAAAGTCAATGGACATGTGGTCAAAGAAATGGGCGTAAAGATTGACGAAAAAAGAGATACGGTTCATGTACGTGGGAAACGTATTTTCATGACGGAAGAAAATGCATACTATATGTTAAACAAGCCTCGTGGATATGTCAGTACGGTTAGTGATGAAAAAAATAGAAAAACAGTTATGGATCTTGTTCCGGACCAGGAGCGTTTGTATCCGATTGGACGACTTGATCAAAATACATCGGGGATTCTTTTGCTAACCAATGATGGAGATGTGACATATCGCTTAACACATCCTAAACATGAAGTTACAAAAAAATATGTGATCAAAGTAAAACCAATTCCGACAAAAGAAAAGTTAAGCCAACTTAGAAAAGGTGGCGATATTGGTGTTTATTCTATAGCTCCCTGTGAAATTCGTTTGCGTCGGTTAGATGAAGAAGAAAATACCGGAACATATGAAGTCGTTATCAGTGAAGGGAAAAATCGACAAGTACGTAATATGTTCGAGTTTATCGGATGCGAGGTTGTTACCTTAAAGAGAATCGCTATTGGAGAATTGACCTTGCAAGGATTGCGCCTTGGAAAATCCAGAAGATTAACAGCCGATGAGGTCGCATATATAAAGAAACTAGCCGGTTTATAAGGAGGACGTATGTTTGACATTCGTATTACAGACCGTGTCCATCAAATGCTTGCCCCTTATATACATGAAGGAGATGTAGTCATTGATGGGACAAGCGGCAATGGAAATGATACCCTTTTTCTTGCAAAGCATGTTGGCTCCCAAGGGACTGTTATTGGCTTTGATATTCAAAAAAAGGCGTTAGAAGCGACCTGTTTGCGAATTCATGAAGAACTTGACCATTCGGTCATTATCGTTGATGATATAGCCGATGAGCAGCTTGTTGTACATTCGGGGATTTACTTGATGCATCTATCCCATGAAAATATTGATTTTATGCAGATTAAAAGTGCAGCCAAAGCCAATCGGATTGCTTGTATCATGTTTAATTTTGGGTATTTACCCGGTGCGGATAAACAGGTGACTACCCAAATGCAATCTTCACTACGTGCAGTCAAAAAAAGCCTTCAGCTCATCAAGCCCCATGGTGTTATCTCCTTGGTAACCTATCCGGGACACGAAGAAGGGGCGTATGAAGATTGTGAAATTGAGCGACTATTGCAACACTTGCCTGCAAAAGAATTTGAAGTTTTAAAAATGCAATATGTCAATCGTAGTGAAAGAGCACCGAAACAATATTTAATTTACAAAAGGTGTTGTCAGACAACTGACAATGAGTTATAATACAGAAGTGCCTTGGTAAAATGTTCTTAAGAATTTGAATAATCATTTGAATTTTTGGATGATTAGTGTATACTAGTTACGAGGTGGTTGGCATGAAGAAAAAATGGTTTAGAGTTTTATTTAGGCGTCGCGTGGCAGTTACTTTTTTATTACTTCTTCAAATAGCCGTTATTGTGGTGCTATTGTTATATCGAAGTAAAAACTCATGGATATTTAACGGTTTAATGACAACAGTAAGTGTTATTGTAGCTGTAAAAATCATTGCTAATCGCACAAAAGGTGCTTATAAGCTGACTTGGGTTTTTCAGATTTTACTTTTTCCGATTTTTGGAGGATTATTTTATGTGTTATTTAAATTCCAAATGTCACGGATGAAGTATAACAAACGTATTAATCATTATAAATATATTACTGAACCTTTATACTTACTTACGGGAAACTTATATAAGGCCAAAGATGTTATTCAAAAAAAATATCTGCCGCAAGTAAATTATTTGCAAAATTTTGCAGGTTTTCCGATATACAATCATACAAAGACACAATATCTTCCGTCAGGAGAAGCTAAGTTCAAGGCTATGCTCGTTGAATTAAAAAAAGCAGAAAAATACATTTTTTTAGAGTATTTTATAATAGAGTCTGGACTGATGTGGGATAGTATATTAGAAATCCTTAAAGAAAAGGCGGCGCAAGGAATTGATGTACGATTAATCTATGATGATGTCGGATGTCTTTTTTTATTACCTAAGGATTACCCAGAACAATTGGAAGCATTTGGAATAAAGTGCATTGCGTTTAACCGATTTAATCCTATCTTATCAGCAACGCAAAATAATCGGGACCATAGAAAAATTTTAGTAATTGACGGAAAAGTTGCTTTTACCGGCGGCGTAAATCTTGCAGATGAATATATCAATCATATTGAAAAGTATGGACATTGGAAAGATGCTGCTATTCAATTGGATGGACATGGCGCATGGAGTTTTACGTTGATTTTTTTAGAGATGTGGTATTTGGCTTCGAATGTTGAAGAAGATTATGAAGCGTTTTATCCATGGAAAGATCATCCATGCAACATAGAGACGGATGGGTTGGTGCAACCGTATTCAGATAGTCCGTTAGATGATGAAAATGTAGGAGAACATGTATACTTACAAATTATCAATAATGCAAAGGAATATGTGTATATCAATACTCCGTATTTGGTTATTGATGATAGTATGGTATCGGCTTTGTGCCTTGCAGCAAAAAGCGGAATTGATGTACGCATTATTACACCGGATAAATATGATAAGTGGATTGTACATGTAACAACACGTTCATATTATCGTGAGCTTATTAAAGCTGGCGTAAAAATATATGAATATACGAATGGATTCAATCATGGAAAGACGTTTGTCTCAGATAATAGCATTGCTACGGTTGGAACAACGAATCTAGATTTTCGTAGTCTATACCTGCACTTTGAATGTGGCGTAGTGCTCTTTGATAATTCTGCTATTCATGATATATATAATGATTTTATGAAAACACTTGATAAGTCAAGGTTAATTAAGGAGGATGATTACAAAGGAAATGTTTTGTCGCGTTTGGCACAGGATTTTTTACGTGTCTTCGCACCATTAATGTAACAAAAACTATTAACAGTTAACTTGATTTTTGTTAGTTTCTTATGTAGAATGAAGCTTGAGAAAAGTGCACTGTTAAAATAAATCTATGGAGGGTTAATATGAGTTTCCAAGAGAAGTTAAATGATTTACATACTCGTAGAAAGCACATCGAACTTCAAGGCGGACAAGAAGCGGTTGATCAATTACATGCAATGAACAAAAAAACTGCACGTGAACGTATGCAGCAGCTTTTTGATGAAAATAGTTTCGTTGAAGTCGGTGCATTTGTACAGCAACGGGCAACAGATTTTAATTTGAATGTAAAAACCGTTCCTGCTGATGGCGTAGTTACAGGTTACGGAACCATTAATGGACGATTGGTTTATGCATATAGTCAAGATGCTACATTAGTCGGTGGTGCCATTGGCGAAATGCACGCAAAAAAAATAGTTACACTATATGATTTGGCTATAAAAATGGGAGCGCCTATCATTGGACTTCTAGATAGCGCTGGCTTAAGGCTACAAGAATCTACTGATGCTTTAGATGCTATTGGGCAAATCTATATGAAGCAATCCATGGCTTCAGGCGTCATTCCTCAAATAACAGGTGTTGTGGGAACATGTGGCGGTGGAGCAGCGATCATTGCCGGATTAAGTGACTTTACATTTATAACGGATAAAAATGGTCAATTGTTTGTCAATAGTCCAAATACCTATGATGATACAAAAGATACGACAGCTTTTGGATCTGCACAATATAATTTAGAGGTTTCAGGTTTAGTTGATTTTATTTGCCAAGATGAACAGGGTTTAATTCAAGATATGCGTCAACTTGTTGAATTCTTACCGGCCAACAATACAGAAGAAGCGCCATTTGAACAAGTGTCCGATGATTTGAACCGGGTTTCTCCTGAGCTTAATTCTATAGTATCTAGTCAAGGAGTTGATTGCAGAGCAGCCCTCCTTTCTATTAGTGACCACAATCATATTATTGAAGTAAAACAAAATTATGCAACAGAAGTGATCGTTGCATTTGGAAAAATGAATGGAATGACTATTGGGTTTATTGGAAATCAAACGCAAGATGGTGATGGTCGACTAAGTGCACAAGGATTGTCAAAAGTAACGAACTTTGTGTCTTTTTGCGATGGATTTAATATTCCGCTGGTTACATTAACAGATATTGTAGGATTTGCTACAAAAGGTGCTGATGAAAGTCAAGGATTAGCAAAAATGGCAGCAAAAATGACCCATGCATTTATTCATGCGAGTGTTCCTAAAATCAATCTGATATTATATCGTGGATATGGATCGGCATATGTAAGTTTTAATTCAAAGCATGTAGGGGCTGATGTTGTACTTGCATGGCCAAGTGCCCAGGTAGGCATGATGGAAGCAAAGAGTGCAGTTCGTATTATGTTTAACGATGAGATTGCAAAAGGAATGCTTACAAGCACAGAAAAAAATGCAAAACAAGAAGAGTTTGAACATATGCAATCTTCTCCTTATGCTGCGGCAAGTCGAGGATATATTGATGATATTATTGAACCGGCCGCAACACGCAAGCGTGTTATAGTAGCGCTAGAAATGCTATATACTAAACGGGTACCTCATATAGATCGAAAACATAGTACGATATAAGGAAAGCGAGGATAGCATGGTTTTTAATAATTTGTTTTTTTTAACATCAACATCAGAGCGTTTACAAGAAGGTCTTATCGCACTTATTAGCGGTATGGCTACTGTATTTGCTATTTTAATCCTTATCTCCTTAATCATTACCTTATTCAAATACATTAAGCGTGGAGAAATTGTTCATCCCCACGAACAATCAAAAATTACAGCCGTTGTCGAAAAAAAACCTCATGAAGTTACCGATAAACACGAGGAGGAAGTACTTGTTGCTGTTATTACTGCAGCTATAGCTGCTTCATTAGAGACAACAACGGATCAGTTGCATGTAAAATCATTTAGACGTATTACGACCAAAAATCAATATAGTCGATAGGAGGAACTACCATGAGAAGATTTCAAGTTACAGTAAATGGAAATACATATGAGGTGGATGTTGAGGAACTAAGCGGCGGAGCAAGTATAGCTCCTGTTAGTCAACCGACAAAAAGTGTAGCGCCGTCAAACCCTGTTGCTCAAGCAAGCCCATCTACCGGTAATGGAGACACCCTTTTAGAAGCTCCGATGCAAGGAAAAATCGTTTCTGTTAAAGTTGCTGTTGGTGATGCAGTTAATGAGGGCGATGTTGTTGCTGTGCTCGAAGCAATGAAAATGGAAAATGAAATTGTTGCACCGAGTGCAGGAACAGTTGCAAGTATTAATGTGACATCAGGCCAAGCAGTAGAAGCAGGAGATTTAATCGCTTCTCTAAACTAAGCATAGGGAGGATTTATTCATGAACATGTTAGAAAGACTCGCCGAGGCTTTTGGAAGGTTTATAGATTCTTCAGGAATAAATTGGTTTGTTCAAAATATGAACTTGGATCGAGGGTTTGATTTTAACTATATTTTTTCCGGAAGTCTTGGAAACTTATTGATGATTATTATTGCTTTTATACTTATGTATTTAGCAATAAAAAAAGAATTTGAACCATTACTTTTATTGCCCATTGCTTTTGGTATGTTTTTAGTTAATCTACCTATTTCAGGGATTATGGATGGACCTATTACGCAATTGACATTTGAGGGCGTGACCCAAGAATTTCAAGGAAGTCTAACACAAGTAGCTTCACGAGTTGCGCTTGTCTTTGAATCCCAAACCGGGGCGAATTTTTATGATCACGCAAAAGAGATTCCTGGTGGGCTACTGTATTATATTTATTATGGAAATAAATTAGGAATTTTCCCACCGTTAATTTTTATGGGTGTGGGTGTTATGACAGATTTTGCGCCATTATTAGCAAACCCTAAAAGCTTCTTATTAGGAGCAGCAGCGCAGTTTGGTATATTTTTAGCATTTTTTGGAGCGTTGGCATTTGGATTTAACAATGGCGAATCCGCATCCATTGCAATTATTGGAGGTGCAGATGGACCGACAGCAATATATACAGCGATTAAGCTAGCGCCACATTTGCTGGCACCTATTGCAGTGGCTGCATATTCATACATGTCCTTGGTTCCCATTATACAACCGCCGATCATGCGTGCGTTGACAACGAAGGAAGAGCGAATGATCAAAATGCAGCAATTACGACCGGTATCACAGCTTGAAAAAATACTCTTTCCTATTATTGTTACGTTGCTCGTTATTTTGATTTTACCTTCAACAACAGCACTTATTGGAATGTTAATGTTTGGAAACTTGATTAAGGTATCTGGGGTGACGGAAAAATTAGCAGAAGTAGCCTCTGGACCACTAATGTATACGATTACTATTTTCTTAGGTATTACAGTTGGGGCAACAACTCGAGCTGCAGATTTTTTAAACACATCTACGCTCTTTATCTTGATTTTAGGTCTTTTGGCTTTTGCATTTGGGACTGCGGCCGGTGTATTGTTAGGTAAGGTTATGTGTAAATTATCTGGCGGAAAGATTAATCCATTGATTGGTGCGGCCGGTGTGTCTGCTGTTCCAATGGCAGCGCGTGTTGTGCAAAAAGTAGGACAAAAAGAAAATTCTTCGAACTTCTTGCTTATGCATGCGATGGGCCCTAATGTTGCAGGAGTTATAGGCTCTGCAGTTGCTGCAGGTGTATTCTTATCCTTATACTTATAATGTTACAAAAACGACTTATAGAAGGAGGTCAATATGTCAGAACTCATTAAAAAACCTGTTAAAATAACAGATACAATATTACGCGACGCCCATCAATCTCTAATTGCGACACGTATGCGTACAGAAGATATGCTACCTATTGTTGAAAAATTAGATCGTGTTGGATATCATTCCGTTGAAATGTGGGGCGGAGCGACCTTTGATTCATGTCTTCGTTTTTTAAAAGAAGATCCATGGGAACGCTTACGATTACTACGAGGTGGTTTTAAAAACACAAAAATGCAAATGCTTTTACGGGGGCAAAACTTATTAGGATATCGTCATTATGCCGATGATGTGGTTGAGTATTTTGTCCAAAAAGCTATTGCAAATGGTATTGATATTGTTCGAATCTTTGATGCACTTAATGACATGCGAAATGTTAAAACAGCACTTGATGCAACCAAACGTGAAGGTGGACATGCACAAGTGGCCATTGCATACACGTTATCTGACTTTCATACAATCGACTATTATGCTGAATTGGCAAAGCGTATTGAAGATATGGGTGCAGATTCAATTTGTATTAAAGATATGGCAGGATTACTTGTACCCTATGAAGCAACAAAGCTTGTAACAAAAATAAAAGAAGTGACGGATTTGGAACTTCAAGTACATTCCCACTATACTTCAGGAGTTGCGAGTATGGCTTACCTAAAAGCAGTTGAAGCGGGAGCAGATATTATTGATTGTGCAGTGAGTCCTTTTTCGATGGGAACTGCACAACCAGCAACGGAAGTAATGGTCGAAACGTTTAAGGGAACACCTTATGACACAGGGCTTGATGAAACACTTCTTGCAGAGATTGCAGATTACTTTAGACCGATTCGTGAAAACGCACTAGAAAGTGGCTTGTTAAGCTCTAAAATACTTGGCGTTAACATAAAAACGTTGTTATACCAAGTTCCAGGTGGTATGTTGTCTAATCTTGTTAGCCAGCTAAATGAGCAAGGGGCCAGCGATAAATTTTATGATGTCTTGGAAGAAATACCGCGTGTACGTTCAGATTTTGGTTATCCGCCGTTAGTTACGCCTTCGAGTCAGATTGTTGGAACCCAAGCGGTTCTTAATGTCCTTGGTGGTGAACGTTACAAGATGATTTCCAAAGAATCCAAAGCGTTAGTTCGCGGGGAGTACGGAAGAACACCTATGGAGATTTCTACGCAGATAAAAAATAAAATTATCGGTGATGAAGAAACCATAACGTGTAGACCGGCAGATTTGCTTGCGCCAGAACTAGAGCCATTGCGAAAAGAAACGATGCGATGGGCGCAACAAGATGAAGATGTTTTATCCTATGCGCTTTTCCCACAAGTTGCCAAAGAATATTTTGAGTATCGTGAAGCGCAACAGTCGAAAGTTGACCCTAAACAACCAGGTATACAACATAAGGCGTATCCGGTATAAATTGCGGATTCAATAATCTACGAATAGCATCTCACATTTGAGGTGCTATTTTTGACGTAAACCCAAAAAAAGTATTCATTTTTTTGAAAATATAGCCTTGTAAATTCATAATTTGTAGGCTATAATAGAAAAATATTGAAAGATGAAAAGGTCTTTCATTCATTTTTCATATAATTGAAGGAAAACGTGCATTGTGCAGGAGGAAATTATGTCACGACAAAATGATTTAATTAAACGGATAAATTCCCATTACAACCAATTAAGTAAAGGTCAAAAGCTGCTTGCAGATTATATATCGAACCATTATGAAAAAGCGGTTTTTTTAACTGCTGCAAAATTAGGTACTATTGTTGGTGTCAGTGAGTCTACAGTGGTACGCTTTGCAAATGAATTGGGGTATGACGGATATCCAAAATTACAGCGGGCATTGGAAGAGCTGGTTAAAAACAAACTAACTTCAATTCAGCGTGTCAATGTAACCTCAGATCGCATAGATCAAGATCAAATATTAAAACATGTCTTGCATGCAGATATGGAAAAGATAAAGGTTACTTTAGAAGAAATAGATAATGATCAATTTAATAAAGCAATCGACTATATAATGGATGCCAAGACTATATATATCGTTGGCGTTCGAAGCAGTGCGTCATTAGCTGGCTTCTTAGGCTTCTATTTTAATCTTATGTTTGATAATGTAAAGTTGATCCATACCAATAGTGTTAGTGAAATGTTTGAACAGATTCATCGTATATCCGATGAGGACGTTATGATTGGCATTAGCTTTCCAAGATACTCCAAGCGAACGCTAAAAGCCATGGAATATGCACAATCAAGAAAAAGTAGTGTTATTACTATTACTGATAGTCCTATTTCTCCTATGGTTCAATTTTCAGATGTTAGCTTAGTGGCACGAAGTGAAATGGTCTCGTTTGTGGATTCTTTAGTTGCGCCGTTAAGCGTCATTAATGCTATTATTGTAGCCTTATCTATGCGTAAAAAAGATACAATTGTGGAAAGTTTGGAACGATTAGAAAATATATGGAACGAATATCAAGTGTATGAAAATGATGATGACATTAATATAAATTATAGTCTAAGACGAGAACAATAAAAGTTTGGAGAAAAACATGTATCATACAATCGTAGTTGGTGGTGGACCGGCTGGCATGATGGCGGCAATCAAGGCGTGTGATGCCGGAAAATCGGTTTTGCTCATCGAAAAAAATGAAAAACTTGGAAAAAAATTATACATCACAGGAAAAGGACGTTGTAATGTAACAAATGCAAGTGATGTAGAATATCACTTAAAGCAACAAACATGTAATGCAAAGTTTTTATATAGTGCCTTTTACTCTTTTGACAGTGCTATGGTCATGTCTTTTTTGGAAGAAGAGGGATTAGCTTTAAAAGTTGAACGTGGACAGCGCGTTTTTCCGGCAAGTGATAAATCGTCTGATGTTATAAAAGCATTAGAAAATGCGATGCGAAAAAGAGGTGTCAAAGTGATGCTTCATAGCACAGTTCAAGAACTTATGACGTCACATAACCAGATTGAAGGGGTAAAATTGTCCACAAAAGAGACACTGAATGCTCAACATGTTATCATAGCTACAGGCGGAGTATCCTACAGTATGACCGGGTCAACAGGTGATGGACATACCTTTGCCAAAACATTAGGACATAAGATTGTTCCTTTGTTACAAGGGCTTGTTCCGATAGAGACTGTTGAAGAAGATATCTATGAATTGCAAGGGTTATCACTTAAAAATGTGCGTTTAACAGCAAAAGATAGCCAAAGAGAATATTATAGTGAAATTGGAGAAATGCTGTTTACCCACTTTGGCGTTAGCGGCCCACTTGTTTTATCTGCAAGTAGTTATATAGCACGCAATATAGCGCTTAAAACAGTTGAAGTCGTTATTGACTTAAAACCTGGACTGGATAACGAAAAATTAGACAAGCGTATATTACGTGATTTTAATGAGCATCAAAAAAAAGCTATTCAAAACGTTTTAAAAGGCTTGTTACCACAAAAAATGATTCCTGTCCTTTTAAAACGTTGCCAGATTGATCCTATGAAATCAATTGATCAAATTACCCGTGAAGAACGTATGATGCTTGTTCAACAGATGAAGAATTTTACGCTACATGTTAAAGCGTTTCGAAAGTTTAATGAAGCCATCATTACCCGAGGCGGAGTTGATGTTCAAGATATTAATCCTCATACCATGGAGTCAATGCATATCAAAGGTTTATATTTTGTAGGTGAAGTTTTAGATTTGGATGCGTTAACGGGAGGATTTAATCTGCAAATCGCATTTTCTACAGGTGCCTTAGCAGGCATGAGTACACTCGACTAGAAAGGAAGAACAAAAAAATGATTAGCATTCGTGGTGCCAATACAGTAAAAGAAAATACAAAAGAAGCAATTCTTGAAAGTACAAAACAATTACTGCAACAAATTATAGAACAAAATCAGTTGGACCCTTCCCAAATCGTTTCAATTATTTTTACAGCAACAAAGGATTTGACTCAAGTATATCCTGCTGTAGCTGCAAGAGAATTAGGGTTGACAGAAGCTTCATTGATTTGTTGTCAAGAAATGTATGTTGAAGGAAGTTTAAGCCAATGTATTCGTGTTCTTTTTCATGTAAACAGTGAAATAGAGCAAAACAGCGTACGACATATCTATTTGGGGGAAGCGGTTAAACTAAGACCGGATATTGCAACACCTTTAAATATCGCCATTGATGGTCCGGCTGGCGCAGGTAAAAGCACTATTGCCAAAGCCCTTGCAAAAAAAATGTCCTACATTTATGTAGATACAGGAGCTATGTACCGAGCGATAGGATACTATATATATACACATATGGGCGAAGATATACATGATGAAGAAAAGCGCAATCAATTCATTGATACGCATATTGAAAAAATCAACGTAAATATTGGGTATGAAAATGGGATGCAACAGATTTTTTTACAAGACGAAAATGTAACATCAAAAATTCGTACTCAAGAAATAGGACATATTGCCTCTATTATTTCTACGAACAAATATGTTAGACTGTTTTTAGTCAAAGAACAACAAAAATTAGCAAAGCGAAAATCTGTTGTTATGGATGGACGTGATATAGGTACACATGTACTGCCCGATGCGCCGCTTAAGATTTTTTTAACGGCAAGTGTAGACGTTCGTGCATTACGTCGATATAAAGAACTTGAAGAGAAGGGCGAAAGTCCCAACTTAGAACAAATCCAACAAGAAATTGAAGCCCGTGATTATAGGGATATGCATCGAGAGTATGCACCGCTTAAACAAGCAAAGGACGCGGTTGTTATTGACACGTCGAATATGGGAATCAATGAAGTTGTTAATACCATATATGAACAAGCAAAAAAGTTAGGAATGTAAATTATGGAAATTATTGTTGCCAAAACAGCAGGGTTTTGCTTTGGTGTCAATCGAGCCGTTCAACATCTTGAAAAAATGCTTGATGAGCATACATCGCAAAATACACATATATATTCATACGGCCCGGTTATTCATAACCCTCAGGTTGTAGAACATTTTAATAATCAAGGCGTTACCATAATCCATACTCTTGACGAGTTGGATACGTATCCGCCAGGAGAGCTATTAATCCGAAGTCACGGTGTATCGGAAGAAACGATAAAGAAAATCCAAGAACGGGGATTCACCATTGTTGACAGTACCTGCCCATACGTAAAAAAAATCCATCGAATTGTTGAAAAAGCCAGCCTTTCAGGGGATGCAATCCTCATCATCGGTGATGAAAATCACCCAGAGGTCATCGGCATTGCAGGATGGGCAAAAGGAGAGGTTATTATCATCAAAGACGTGGATGAGATTGACCAAATACAATGGGATAAGAACAAGACATATACAGTTGTCGCACAGACAACGTTTAACGTAGAAAAATATAAACTTATATTAAAAAAATTGCAAAAAAAATCTATTCGTGTTATTATTAACGAGACTGTTTGCCAAGCCACTGTTATGCGGCAAAGAGAAGCCTTAGAACTTTCGGAAAAAGTCACAAAAATGATTGTAATTGGTGGCAAAAATAGTTCAAATACACAAAAGTTGTATGAAATTTGTAAGAGTCAATGTAAGGATACATATTACGTTGAAACTATAGAAGAATTAGAGTTGAATGTTTTCAAAGATAATGATATTATAGGTATTACAGCGGGAGCTTCAACTCCGAAGAACATAATCGAGGAGGTCATTTCAAATGTCAGAAATGCAAAATTTTGAACAAATGTTGGAAGATTCAATAATCCAAATTCATAGAGGAGAGATAGTAGAGGGTACTATAATTGGTGTCAATGCTGATGAGATTTATGTTAACATCGGTTATAAATCCGATGGTATCATTCCTAAAAGTGAATTTTCTAATTTTCCAACAGTCGATCTGCGAAAAGAAGTTGAAGTAGGTCAAAAAATTCGCTCTAAAGTTTTAAGAGTTAATGACGGAGAAGGACAAGTATTATTAACGTACAAGCGTCTTAAAGCAGAAGAAGGATTGAATTATGTAGAAGAACTATTTAATTCAAAAGAAGTTGTTACAGCGAAGGTGAATCTTGTACTTAAAGGTGGCTTAGTTGTCATCATTAAAGAAGTACGTGTATTTATTCCTGCGTCTCTTGTGTCCGATGAATATGTATCAGACCTTGAACAATTTAAGAATGAAGAACTATCTTTTGTTATTACTGAGTTTAACTTGAAGAAAAATCGTATTATCGGTAATCGACGTATCTTAATTGAAAAAGAAAAGAACTTAAAAATGGATGAAATATTTGAAACCATTCAAGTAGGCGATGTTATGGACGGTGTTGTTAAAAACATTACAGATTATGGCGCTTTTGTTAATGTAGGCGGCGTTGATGGTCTTGTTCACATTTCTGAATTATCATGGGGACGTATTCGTTCACCTAAAGATGTTGTTAAAGTTGGTGACGAAGTTAAAGTACGTATCTTAGATATCAATAAAGACAAAAAGAAAATTTCTCTTTCAATGAAATTCAAAGATGAAAATCCTTGGAATGATGCTGAAGAAAAATATGCTGTAGGCAATGTTGTTACTGGTCGTGTGGCTCGTATGACAGATTTCGGTGCATTTATTGAACTTGAAACAGGTGTTGATGCATTATTACATGTATCTCAAATCTCTGTTAAGCATGTTGAAAAACCTTCAGACGTATTATCTGTAGGTGAGCAAGTTACTGCAAAAGTAACAGATTTAAACTTAGACGAAAAGAAAATCAGCTTGTCTGTTAAAGAACTTGAAAAAGTTGATGAAGATGGTGCTGAAGAAGTCGTAGAAGCTGAAGAAGCAGTAGATACAGAAGAGTAATTTATAGAATTAAATATATATTAAGTATGTCATTATCTTAAGATAGTGGCATATTTTTTAGAATTAGGAGCGGAATAATGATAAAAGACTATGAACAATTTAAAGAAGCGGTTTTTAAGCTTTCAACGATTGATTTAAATGCATATAAAGAAAGGCAAATGAAGCGTCGACTCGACTCCCTAATCCGAAAAAATGGGTTTAAGGGATATGACGACTATGTAGCTGCCTTAAAATCAAATAAAGAAGTTTATGAAGAATTTATTACCTATATGACCATCAATGTTTCAGAGTTTTTTCGAAATAAAACGCAATGGGATGTATTGGAAAAACAAATTTTGCCTTATTTGTTTGAACGCTTCGGAAAAAAAATCACAATATGGTCTGCTGCATGTTCAACAGGTGATGAGCCATATTCTCTAGCGATGGTTTTGAGTAAATTTATGCCGTTAAGCAATATTAAGATTATTGCAACCGACATTGATCAACAAATTCTTTCCAAAGCTAAAGTCGGATTGTATAACGAAAAATCCATTGCCGGCGTACCTGAAGAATTTAAAAAAGAGTATTTTACCCAAGTCGGTCGGTCCTATAAAATAAACGATAATTTAAAGCGTTGCATTGAGTTTAGACAACATGACTTATTAAAAGATTCTTATCCAAAGCAGTGTGATTTGATTGTTTGTCGAAATGTCTTGATTTATTTTACGGAAGAGGCAAAAGACAAGATTTATACACGCTTTAATCAGTCGTTAAAAAAAGACGGGATATTATTTGTCGGTAGTACAGAACAAATCATTCAATCCCATCGATATAATTTTTCTTCGGACTACACATTTTTTTATAAAAAAGATGGTGAAGTCAACCGTTAAGAAAGTAAAGCTTTTAACAACGGAGTAAACACATGAGGATATATTTTTTTAAACGTATCGATTTGAATATAGGTGTGTGTTTCATCATAATCCATATGAAAAACAGTTATAGGATTTTCCGTTGTTTGTAATTGAATAATTTCTTTTTCGCTCAAAGGACATCGTACGTAGATGTCTTTTTTCTTTACGTAGGCAGTAGCTTTGGTAGCTTTCTTTTTGTATTGCTGATTGACATAATTAGCAACTGATTTGTGAATGGCATAATCTTCTACAGGCAAATAATAATATTGGGTATAATCCGAATAAAAATATTTTAAAACACCTTCATATAACATAAGAGAACATTCGATCCTATCCATATTTACATTTACCTTGCCATAAGGGGAAAAATGCTCAAACAAATAGTATCCGTGACTATCAGGCAACGATTTTGTAAGGATGATTTTATCTGTGTTTAATGTTGCACATTTCGTGGGGAGTTCCTTTGTATATGTCAATACATACAATGGATAAAAAGCATTTAAAAGATATAGTCCAATCATGTCTTGTTCATTATGTAACAATAATGCCGGGCGTAGCTGAACGTCCCCTTGGACATAACTATTAAATAATTCAATCAATTGTCCGCCATCAAAAGGGTCCGACCGCTGAAATCCCAAAAGGCGTTCAAGGGTTTTAAGCTTTAGGTTATCTGTTTTTAGCAAATGCTTATAGGGCTTTAAAGCGTGGTAATAATCAATTGATGTACATGTATCCATTTGAGTTGGAATATTATATAGTTTAAGTCGTGCGTGGATAAAAGGTAGGTCAAAACTTTGCCCGTTAAAGTGAACCAAGTAGTCATATTGGCTTAGTTTTTCGTTCAATCGATATAAAAGTTCGTATTCATCGGATGATTTATCACAAAGGTATTGCTCCAAATAAAATATTCCATCAAGCTTATAGATCAATCCGACCAAGTAAATCATATGTCGTTTTCGATCAAACCCAGTGGTTTCTATATCAATATAACAGCTATTATCAAAAAAAGATGGGATCTCTAAAATAGATTTATACTCAGTTTCATGTATTTTTTTATGAATGATTTGCATGACATATCCTTTCAAAACAACGAATAACATCTTATCTATTATACGTTGTATGATAAAAGATTTCAATGTATAATAAACAATAGAACAAAGCAGAACATTAATGAAAGTAGGTAAACTATGAATATAGCAGTCCTTGGGCCAAAGGGTACATATACAGAAAAAGCGGCCAAAGAATATATGCACTGTCAAGGGTTAAGCGGTGAATTAAATTATTACTCTTCAATGCGTAAAACATTAGATGCAATAGGAACAGAATGTACATATGGAGTTATTCCAATTGAAAATACACTGGATGGATTTGTTCAAATTATCCTAGATTTACTCACACATTCAAAACTTAAAATTATTCATGAGATTGTACTTCCTATACGTTTTGGATTTATTGCGAATACGGAAAAACTTTCTGACGTAGACCGAGTCTTTACACAATTTAAGACGCAAAATCAATGTCTGGATTTTTTGGAAAATTTTCGAGAAGATCAAATCATTACAACGCAAAGTAACTCTGCATCTTACCAAAAACTTAATGAAGGAATGCGTACAGACGGTGCAATTGTTCCAATGCATTTTTTACACCAAGATCAATCGTTTATGTTAGAGTTGGATGATGTTGCAGACTCCCTTGAAAATGAGACGCGATTTATTGTTTTGGCAACACACCATAATGAAGAAATCAACCCAAGCAAAGAATGGAAAACACTGTTGGTTATTCATGACGACCAAGATCGACCGGGTCTACTTGTAGACATTTTGAATGTCTTTGCCAAAGAACAAATAAACTTAGTATCCATTATATCACGTCCAACAAAAAAAGGACTCGGAAACTATAACTTTTTTATTGATGTAGAAGGGTGTTATCAGCGCAATGAAAAAGTTAGGGCAGCTGTTATTAAAGTAATGAATGAATATAATGTTGTTGTCCTAGGATCATATTATCGTGTCAAATAAAGGAGATATTTTGAAGCCAGAATCCATTACATCAATCAAAGAAATTTTAGCAAGGACTTCGACAGAAGAACTTGATCAGTTTATTCAGACTTACCGTGAGGATACAAGAAAGGGTGTTATTCATTTGGTAAAGCGCGCCCAAAAAGATAAGCAGGCATACATAGATGAAGTGGCGCGTGTAGAGAGTATGCTTGAATATGAACGTCAATTGCCTTTAGACTATTGTGTTGGCGGGATTGATGAAGCAGGTCGTGGGCCTTTAGCAGGACCCGTTGTCGCGGCAGTAGTTATTTTAAATCCAAAAGATCCGATATTATATATAGATGATTCTAAAAAATTAACTTCCCAAAAAAGAGATGCATTATACGAAGAAATCATCCAGCGGGCAACGGCGTATGGAATCGGCGTTGTATCAGAAGAAGATATTGATTCAATCAACATTTTGCAAGCAACCTATAAAGCAATGCAACATGCGATTAATCAGTGTCAGGTCGCACCGGATCATTTGCTTAACGATGCGGTTATCATCCCTGATGTCTCTATTCCACAGACTAAAATAATTCAAGGGGATTCCAAAAGCTTATCGATTGCGGCGGCGAGTATTTTAGCAAAAGTGACACGAGATCGTTTGATGCTTGCGTACGATGAACTCTATCCAGAGTATGGGTTTAAGAGTAACAAAGGGTACGGTTCAGCAGAGCATATTAAACAATTGAAGAACATAGGCCCATGCCCTATTCATCGAAAGAGCTTCATTAAAAATTTTGTTCATTAAGGAGTGATCTATTGCGTATTGATATTTCAAATATATTAAACCCATCGGATAAATCGAATACTTCAGCAAAAACATCAAAGACAATGGCAATGACAGGAAAATATATATTACCTGAAAAAGGGCAGATACTTGAAGGGAAAATTTTAGATATTCTACAAAGTAGAGTAACGATTCAATTATTAAACGGTCAACAGATGAGTGCAAAAATGTTAGAAGCAATGCCATTTAAAATAGGTGACAATTTATTGTTTGAAGTAAAAGATTCTACGCAGGACCAATTGACCTTAAAGCCAATTATTCAAGAGCAAACGCTTGAACTTAATAGCGCCCAAATTCTTTCTAATGCAGGTCTTGACCAAACGTCTGAAAATATGGATATTGTGAAAGCGTTATTAGAAAACAGTATGCCAGTCAATAAAGAAAGTGTTCTGCAAATGCATCGATTTGTCAAACGGTTTCCTGAAGCAAAATTAGAAACCTTGATTTTTATGGAAAAAAACGATGTCATAATTTCTAAAGAATCCATACAACATATAGATTCTTTGCTAGCGGATCAACAAAATATGTCAAAAGCATTAGCTTCCTTTAGTCAAATGGCTTCTCAGGCAATAAAAGAACCCCAGGTTTTTATGCTCTTGGAAGCACTTGTTCGAGACAATCCTTCATCGCACTTAATGCTTAAGAGCGCTTTAGCGCTTGTAGAAGGACAAGAGGTTCACCAAAACGAACCCATTCATCCACAACAGCTTGAACAGGTTGAGACGACCCTTAGACAACAGGTTCTTCCTCAACTATCCGCCAAAGACCAAACTGTGCTTTCTGACGCTTTAACTCAGTTGAAGAATGTAAAAACGCTTCAAGGATTACTAGATTTTTTTGAAGCACTTCCGATAGAAAAAGAACATATAAAGGAAACATTAGCCCAACGTCTAACAGAACAGGTGTTAAACCAAAACCTCCTTCTTGGTCGAAAAGATTTGGAACAGCATGAACGTATTTCAAAGCATTTTAATAAAGTGTATGAACGTTTAAGTGATTTGATTGAGACGGCAAGTCAACAAGAGCTCAACAGCTCTGGTGAAAAGGTCTTAAAACAGGCACAACAATTAAAGACGGGAATGGATGTTATGAATCAGCTACAGCAAAATTATCAATTCATTCATTTGCCGATTATGCTAAATCAACAATTTATTAATAGTCAACTTTATATAATGAATAAAAAAGGAACGCGAAAAAATTCAGATGAAAGAATCACTGCTTTGTTACGCCTAGATTTTAGAAATCTTGGGCATATGGATATATATATTGCAAAACACATGAAAAATGTCGATATAACATTTTATGTTGATGGACAAGATACGGAGACGTTATTGCAAGAAAATACAACGCAACTGTATAAACAACTGATTAACCAATCCTTTAATATCGTTGGGCTGGGAATACGTTTACACGATGCAGATGTACAGGAAATCCGTGAATATTTTGACCCCCAAAAAACCAAAACAGAGCCAAAGCGATTTACTTTTGATGTAAGGGCGTGATAAAATGAAACAACGAAAAAAAGCAACAGCCATTGGATACACTCCAGGCGATCAAGCACCGAATATACTTGCTAGCGGCAAGGGGATTGTTGCACAAAACATTTTGGAAAAAGCGATTGAATCGGATGTGCCTATTTATAAAGACCCCGAACTTGCTGAGGAATTAAGTCGGTTAGACCTTGGTGACCAAATACCGGAAGAACTATATCAGATTGTTGCACAGATCATGATTTTTGTTTCGGATTTAGATAAACTGAAAGATAAGATGGTGTAAAATGAACAAACGTGAATTAGGGACAATCTATGAAGAGAAAACAAGCGACTATATTAAAAACCATTCTATGAAGATTCTTGAAATGAATTATCGCTGTAAATGTGGAGAAGTCGATATTATTGCACAAGATAGAAACTATCTGGTTTTTATTGAAGTTAAATATCGAACATCACTAAATTATGGACACCCTTCTCAAGCGGTTGATTATCGTAAGCAACGTAAAATCATTCAAACGGCCATTTGGTATATTAAAAACACACAAAAGTTTGATTGTCCTATTCGATTTGACGTTGCCTGTTGGATTGGCGATACATTGGAATACCATAAAGGAGCATTTGATTATCATGAATAACTTGATTGAATTTGAACTTTTTAAACAACATAAACATATAACCCATGGATATACAACACGACTAGAGGGGGCAAGTCAAGGAGCTTTTGCTTCCCTTAATATGGGGTTTAACCGAGGTGATGCAGAGGAAAATGTCATCGAAAACTACCGCCGTGTCACAAAAACATTAGGATTATCTACACAACAACTGGTTTTATCTGATCAAATACATTCAGATGTAGTTATGGCTGTAGATGAACGTCATATAGGTATGGGAATCACCAAAAAAAGTCAGATAAAGGGCGTTGATGGACTGATGACAGATAAGCCGGGGGTTGGGCTTACGACATTTTATGCAGACTGTGTTCCTTTATTTTTTTATGATCCGATACATCAGGCCATCGCTCTAAGCCATAGTGGATGGCGAGGTACCGTAAAAAAGATTGGATTAAAAACCTTGGATCAAATGCGACAACATTATGGGACAAATCCAGAAGAAGTGCTAATAGGTATTGGTCCTGCTATTGGTCAATGTTGTTATGAAGTATCCAAAGATGTAAAAAAAGAGTTTGATTTATCCTTTAATGATGATATAATAGCAAAGATTATGTCTCCCACACCTAAGAACTCGGAAAAATATATGCTGAATTTAAAATTAGCCAATCAATTGATGTTTAAAGAAGCAGGTGTTAAGGCGTCAAATATTGAAGTGAGTTCATTATGTACATCTTGCCATGATGAATTATTTTTCTCACATCGACGCATGGGTGCATCAAGAGGAAGTCACGTTGCAATATTCGCTCTAAGATAAGAGGTGTACTATGAGCAAACATATTATCAAATCCATTGAAAAAGACAGCATTGCTGAGGAATTAGAACTTATGCCAGGTGATGAATTGATTTCAATCAATGGTCAAGAAATAGAGGATGTTCTTGATTATCGTTATATTGAAAACGATGAAGAAATAGAACTTATTGTGTATCGATCCTCAACAAACGAAGAATGGGAATTATTTATCGAAAAAGAAGCCTATGATACATTAGGTATTGAATTTGAGTCTGGTCTGATGGATGACTATAAATCCTGCCACAATAAATGTGTTTTTTGTTTTATTGATCAATTGCCTCCGGGTATGCGTGAGACAATGTATTTTAAAGATGATGATGCACGTCTGTCGTTTTTACAAGGTAACTATATTACCATGACAAATATGAAAGACAAAGATTTTCGACGCATTATTGAATATAAACTCTCTCCGATTAATATTTCGATTCATACAATGAATATGGAGCTGCGTAAAGCCATGTTGCATAATCGGTTTGCAGACAAGCTTATTGATTATATGGACCAGCTATATGCAGCCGGAATTACCATGAATGGTCAAATCGTTCTGTGCAAAGGAATCAATGATCAAGAGGAATTGGATTATTCCATCCGTAAAATGTATCAATATGCACCACATCTTCAGAGTGTATCCATTGTACCCGTTGGTTTGTCCAAATATAGAGACCATCTGGAAAAGTTGGAGCCATTTACGTCTGAAGATGCCAAGCAAGTGGTTGAACTGGTTGAAAAGTATCAACGTCAATTTTATGAACAAAGTGGTTCACATTTTATTCATGCTGCCGATGAGTTTTATTTTTTGGCAGGTCAAGATGTTCCAAGTGAAAAGACGTATGATGGATATCTGCAATATGAAAATGGCGTAGGAATGACACGTCTATTAAAAAATGAATTTCAAGAAGCAATCAAGGGCTATAGCTTTGATGCAGAAAAAAACAATCGTTATAAAAAAATCAGTATGATCTCAGGAAAATTGTTTCAGCCAGTTATGGAACAATTTAGTATGCAGATTCGAGATATAGAGGCGATTACAACTCAAACACAAGTTTTTGGAATTGAAAACAATTTTTTTGGACCAAGAATTACAGTGTCCGGACTTGTGACAGGACAAGATATTATTAAACAATGCGCTACATTTGATTTAGGTGAATGTGTATATATCCCTGATAATATGTTAAAATCAGATGAAGAGATTTTTTTAGATGATATTACTTTAGAAGAATTAAGTGAAGCATTAAATACAAAAGTTGTTCCCATACGTATTGATGGTACTCTATTATTTAATGTAATGACGGGTAAGGAGATTGAATATGAGTAAACCGATAGTTGCTGTGGTTGGTAGACCAAACGTTGGAAAATCAACGCTATTTAACCGATTGGCAGGAGAGAATATTTCCATAGTAAAAGATACACCAGGTGTAACACGTGACCGTATATATGCAGATGTATCATGGTTAAACTATGATTTTACATTAATTGATACCGGTGGAATAGAACCTGATAGTCAAGATTTGATTTTGAGCCATATGCGTACCCAAGCTGAGATTGCCATTGAAACTGCCGATGTAATTATCTTTATGGTGGATGTTCAGACAGGACTTACTGATTCCGATGCAAAAGTTGCTGACATGCTTAGACGCTCAAATAAACCTATTGTTTTATGTGTTAACAAAGTAGACTCCTTTAAAAAATATCAATATGATGTTTTTGAGTTTTATAATCTTGGTTTAGGCGAACCGCATCCGGTTGCCGCATCCAATGCACAAGGACTTGGCGATATGTTGGATGCAGTTGTAGAGCACTTTATCATTGATGCTAATGCGCAAGATGATGAAGAAGATGAAATCCCAAGCATCGCTATTGTGGGAAAACCCAATGTAGGAAAATCTTCGTTAATTAATAAGATCTTAGGCGAAAATCGATTGATTGTCAGTGATATCGCAGGAACAACACGGGATGCCATAGATACTTTGATTACCTACGATGATAAACAGTATCGCCTTATTGATACAGCGGGACTTCGTCGAAAAAATAAGATTAAAGAAGATTTGGAGCGCTATTCAATTGTTCGAACTGTAGCTAGCGTAGAAAAGTCGGATTTAGTACTTATTATGATTGATGCAACAGAAGGCATTACAGAACAAGATGCAAAAATAGCTGGAATTGCCCATGACCGAGGCAAAGGAGCCGTTATTGTTGTAAACAAATGGGATGCACTTGAAAAAGATGACAAGACAATGTATCGTTTCTTAGATTCCATTCAAACAACCCTTGCGTATATGACCTATGCACCGATTGTTTTTATATCAGCAGTGACAGGTCTTCGTATTAATAAACTCTTTGAGACAATTGATATGGTCATTCAAAATCAATCCATGCGTGTTCAAACCGGGGTTATGAATGAGATTCTTTATGATGCCATGGCAATGAATCAACCGCCTTCTGACAAAGGAAAGCGCCTTAAAATATACTATATGACACAAGTATCCATTAAGCCGCCAACATTTATTTTATTTATCAATGACAAGGAATTAATGCATTTTTCATATACACGCTATATTGAAAACCAAATTCGTGAAGCTTTTGGCTTTAAAGGAACTCCAATTCGCTTAATTGCAAGGGAACGAAAGGAGAAGTAATATGCTGCGAATAGTTGCCGTAATCCTTGGATATTTTATCGGTTGTATTAATTTTGCTTATTTAATTGGTCACTTTAAAGAACATATTGATATTCGAGAGTATGGAAGTAAAAATTCAGGTACGACAAATGCCATTCGCGTTATGGGGTGGAAACTTGGTGGATTAACCTTTATCGGTGATTTATTAAAAGCGATTGTAGCTTACTATATTATTTATCAATGGGCAGACGGAGATATATCCATAGCGATTTATGCTGGTTTAGGGGTTATCCTTGGTCATAATTGGCCGGTATTTTTGAAATTCAAAGGGGGTAAAGGTATTGCTTCAACCCTTGGGCTTATCTATGCTGTTGATTATCGTGCCGGATTGATCATGATGCTGTTGATGGCTTTAGTTATCTTTATTACAAGATATGTATCTGTAGGTTCTTTGTTGATGGCCATTCTGATGCCCGTATTATTTTATTTGTTTAAAGGAATGAATATAGAAGTTCTCGGCGTAAGTTTGACCCTCATGCTTCTAGCGATTTATCAGCATCGCGCCAACATCAAACGCTTACTTAATGGGAATGAAAATAAAATTGGACGAAGTAAAAGTAAAGAATAACGAGGTGAGAATATGAACGTAAGTATAATCGGTGCCGGAGGCTGGGGATGTGCCTTAGCAAAGGTGCTTGATGATAATCAACATACAGTGACCGTTTGGTCAAAATTTGAGGAAGAAGTTCAAGCAATACAAAAAAATAACGAAAATACAGCAAAACTTCCAGGAATTGTTTTGCCAGAGACACTACGTTATACATCGAATCTAGAAGAAGCCATCAAAGGGCAAGAGATTTTGGTGATGGCTGTTCCCTCAAGCTTTGTACGTGTGACCGCAAAAGCAATGTGTCCATTTGTAACACCAGATCAAATTATTGTCAACGTTGCTAAAGGTATTGAAGATATAAGTTTCAAAACATTAGAAGACGTCATCTTAGATGAAATTCCTCATACTGAAGTTGCTGTTTTATCTGGACCCTCTCATGCAGAAGAGGTTGCCCGCGGGATTCCGACCTCTGTTGTCGTTGGATCAAAAAGCGATGCGGTGGTAAAAAAAGTTCAAGATACCTTTATGAATGAGAATTTTCGTGTTTATGGAAGTTCTGACTTACTAGGGATAGAGCTTGGCGGCGCATTGAAAAATGTCATAGCGCTAGCGGCAGGTATTTCAGATGGTTTGGGCTATGGTGATAATACAAAAGCAGCACTCATGACTCGTGGTATTTCTGAAATCAGTCGCTTAGGTGAAAAAATGGGTGCCGATCCAATGACCTTTAATGGTCTGTCGGGTATCGGAGATTTGATTGTTACCTGTACCTCCATGCACAGTCGAAATCGACGGGCGGGAATTCTTATTGGTCAAGGCAAAACCCTTGATGAAGCACTTGAAGAAGTGAAAATGGTTGTAGAAGGGGTGTATTCAGCAAAAGCAGCATTAGGATTAGCCAAAAAATACGATGTGGATATGCCGATTATCGAAAAGGTGAATGAAGTCTTGTTTGAGCAAAGCAATCCTAAGATTGCCGTCTCTGAGCTAATGAACCGGGAAAAGAAATTTGAAAACTTGTAATATCATATGAATTATGATATAATGTAGCAGATAAGTGATTAATGCGAAAGGAGTGGACATATGTCCACTCTTTTATTTGCAGAAGGAAAGGATGTGTTGCTATGGCATCGAAGGATTCAGTCGAAAAGATAACGTATAAACTTCTTGAGCCTATTCTACAAGAGAACGGATTTGAATGTGTAGATGTTGAGTATATCAAAGAAGCGAATCAATGGTATTTGAGAGTATACCTGGACAAACCTGAAGGTATCACAGTAAATGACTGTGAGCTCGTTAGCCGAGCATTAGAAAAGAAGCTGGATGTAAAAGATCCAATCAAAGACCCTTATATTTTGGAGGTGAGTTCTCCAGGACTAGATCGCCCTTTAAAAAAAGACAAAGATTTTGAAAGGCATCTAGGAGATATGGTAGAGCTCAAACTTTATAAAGCGATCGACAAAAACAAAGAATTTTCAGGTGAACTCATAGCTTATGATGACGAAACAGTAACGATTGATATCGAAGGAAATGCACAAGCTTTCCCAAGAAAAGATATTGCAATCATACGCCTAGCAATCATCTTTTAAGGTAGGTTTAAGGAGGATAAAACAATGAATGCTGAATTCATTCAAGCATTGGAACAAATTGAAAAAGAAAAAAATATTAGCAAAGAGGTTTTGCTGGAAGCAATTGAAAACTCTTTGCTAACAGCTTGTAAGAACCATTTTGGGACGTCTCAAAATATTCAAGTGACTATTGACAAAGAAAAGGGCAATGTTATTGTTCTTGCTGAAAAAGAAGTTGTCGAAAATGTAGAACATAAAGAATTGCAAATTTCTTTAGCCGAGGCAAGAGAAATTGATGCAAATCTTGATGTCGAAGACCATGTCCAAATTGAGGTAACACCTAAGGATTTTGGAAGAATTGCGGCACAAAAGGCAAAACAAGTTGTCGTGCAAAAAATTCGTGAAGCTGAACGTGATTTGCTATTAAATTCTTATCAAGAAAAAGAAAAAGAAGTGGTGACTGGAATTATCCAACGCAGCGTCAAAGACAGTGTTATCGTAAATCTTGGGAAAATTGATGCAATCCTTGCTGACAAAGAGCAAGTTCCAGGTGAGACTTATTCAATTAATGAACGAATTAAAGTCTATGTAATTGAAGTAAAGTCAGGGACAAAAGGGCCTAAAATATATGTATCAAGAACTCACCCGGATTTAGTCAAACGCCTTTTTGAAAGCGAAGTTCCGGAAGTTCATGATGGAACTGTTGAAATCAAGTCAATATCTAGAGAAGCAGGTTCACGAACAAAAATTGCAGTGTATTCTACAAAGGATGAAGTCGATCCTGTCGGTTCATGTGTTGGGCATAATGGTTCAAGAGTCAGTATAATTGTTGATGAATTAAATGGTGAAAAAATTGATATTATTCCTTGGAATGATAATATGGCTGAATTTATCGCCGCATCCCTTAGTCCTTCTAAAGTCGTTCAAGTTGCGGTTAATAAGGCGGAAAAAAGTGCGAAAGTCATCGTTCCGGATTATCAATTATCCCTTGCCATCGGTAAGGAAGGTCAAAACGCTCGTCTGGCGGCAAAGTTGACCGGATATCGTATTGATATAAAAAGTGAAACGCAGGCAAAAGAAATCGGATTTATCACAGAAGAAGATTTAGATAATCCAGAAATATTATTTTTGAGTGCGAATAGCAGACAAGACGTTGAAGTAGAAATCAATCCATTTGATGAATCATTATTTGAGGAGTAATTATGACCAAGAAGAAGCCATTACGTAAATGTACAGGATGTCAAGAGTTAAAAGATAAGCGCGAGATGCTACGTGTCGTTCGAACGTCCGAGGGCGATTTTTTAATCGATGTTTCCGGCAAAGCGAATGGTCGAGGCGCATATATCTGTAAGTCCAAAGAATGTTTGGAAAAATCTTTGAAAAACAAAGGACTGGAACGTTCATTTAAGTGTAAAATCCCTCAAGAGATTGGTGAAAATCTAAAGGAGGCGCTAGATAAACTTGAATAAGACCTTAAATATGATTGGATTATGTCAAAAAGCAGGAAAAATCGCTTCTGGAGAATTTTCTGTTGAGACAGCAATAAAAGCAGGTCATGCTCACCTGGTTGTTATTGCCGATAATGCATCAGATAATACAAAAAAGAAATTTGTGAATATGTGTAACTATAGACAAATCCCCTATATCATAGCATTTGATAAAGAGGAATTAGGTCATGCAATCGGAAAGCAGTTTCGTGCGACGATTTGTGTTACAGATGAACAATTTGCAATGAGCATTGAAAAAACATGGAGGTGAAAGGATGTCAAAAAGACGTGTACACGAGATAGCAAAAGATCTGGGAATAGATTCAAAAGATCTAATCAACACGCTAAAAGACTTTGATATACCCGTAAAAAATCATATGAGTTCGATAAAAGAAGAAGATCAAAAAATTGTTATCGAATATTATAATGAAGATGAAACAAAAAATGAATCGAATAAGGTGGGTCAAAATATAGAACCTAAAAAAGAAGTTTCGACAAAAAACACACAAACTACAACTAAAACAACAGGCAAACAAGTAAAGCAAAATACCTCAGCCGATGAAGCGCCAAACAAAAAACAAAAGACATCAAAAAAACATCGTAAAGAAGTTGAAGTTGAAGAAAAAGAAGACGTTATCTACATCGGAGAAGAAATTTCTGTAAAAGCATTGGCTGAAAAAATCGAGTGCCCCATATCAGAGATTGTAAAATATCTTATGTTAAAAGGAATTATGGCGACTGCCAATCAAGAGATTAATTTTGATTTAGCCGTTGAAATCGGACTAGAGTATGAAGTTCTGATTGAAAAAGAACAAGAGAAGGATTTTATTGAAGAATTTTTCGCTGAAGATGATATCGATGACGAAAAAGATTTAGTGAAACGTCCTCCGGTTGTTGTCGTTATGGGACATGTTGACCATGGGAAGACTTCTCTTCTAGATGCCATCCGAAAAGCACGCGTTACCGAAGGCGAGCATGGTGGTATTACACAACATATCGGTGCATATTCTGTTGAATTAAATAATGAAAAGATTACATTTTTAGATACACCAGGACATGAAGCTTTTACAGCCATGCGTCTACGTGGTGCAATGGCTACGGATATCGCTATTTTAGTTGTTGCAGCTGATGATGGTGTTATGCCACAAACGGTTGAAGCGATTAACCATGCAAAAGCAGCCGGTGTACAAATTATTGTTGCCATTAATAAAATTGACAAAGAAGGCGCAAATCCAGATCGAGTAAAACAAGAGCTTATTGAATATGGTCTTGTAACAGAAGATTGGGGAGGAGATACAATTTGTGTTCATGTATCTGCGATTCAGCATACTGGAATTGATCAACTTCTGGAGATGATTCTTCTCGTTGCAGAATTGGGTGAACTCAAAGCTAATCCAAAACGTGCGGCTCGTGGAACGATTGTAGAAGCTCAACTTGATAAAGGACGAGGACCTGTTGCTACAGTCTTGGTACAAAACGGAACCTTAAAAATTGGTGATTCAATTTTAGCTGGTACAGCACATGGTAGAGTACGAGCGATGATTAACGATCAAGGTAAGCGTGTACGAACTGCAGGACCTTCAACTCCGGTTGAGATTCTAGGTCTTAGCGAAGTTCCTTCTGCAGGAGAAGCTTTCTATCAAACCAATAACGAACGTGAAGCACGACAGTTATCTGAGCGTCTCCAATCAAATGTTCGTGAAAAAATGATACAAAACACACCTCAAAAAGTAACTTTAGATGATTTGTTCCATCAAATTCATGAAGGTGAAATGAAAGAACTTAAATTAATTGTAAAAGCGGATGTTCAAGGTTCTGTTGAAGCCGTAAAACAAAGTTTAATGAAGCTTTCAAACGAGGAAGTAATAATAAATATTATCCATGGTGGAGTAGGTGCCATTAATGAATCGGATGTAATGTTAGCGAGTGCATCCAACGCCATCATAATAGGATTTAATGTCCGACCGGAGTCAAATGCAAAAATTACTGCAGACCGTGAAAAAATTGATGTTCGTCTATACCGCGTTATATACAATGCAATTGAAGACATTGAACTTGCAATGAAGGGAATGCTTGACCCGATTTATGAAGAAAAAGTTATTGGACATGCAGAAGTTCGTGATACCTTTAAAGTATCCAATGTCGGTACAATAGCTGGTTCCTATGTAACGGACGGGAAAATCCAACGAAACTGTCAAGTACGTCTTGTACGTGATGGAATTGTATTATTTGAAGGTGCCCTAGCGTCATTAAAACGTTTTAAAGATGATGCAAAAGAAGTAGCGACAGGCTATGAATGTGGTATCATGCTAGAAAAATACAATGATATAAAAACAGGTGATGTCATCGAAGCCTTTATCATGGAAGAAATACCAAGATAACGATTTGAAGTTAAGAAGGTGATAATTATGAAAAAAAACAGCAACCGAATTATACGAATCAATGAAGAAATTAAGCATGAAATCAGTGCGATTATCCGTAACGGATTAAAAGACCCGCGGGTTGACACACTAACGAGTATTGTCCATGTGGATACTACACCTGATTTAAAGTTTTGCAAAGTGCATTTTAGTACGCTTGGTGATGAAACAAAACATCAAGAGACTTTGGAAGGCTTGAAAAATTCAGCTGGATTTATTCGTCGTCAGTTGGCACAAAAAGTCAACTTAAGGAATACTCCGGAATTGATTTTTGTCATTGACCATTCAATTGAATATGGCGTTAAGATGAGCAAATTAATTGATGAAGTCAATCATCACGATGAAGACTAAGAGCAGGTGATAAAATGAACTACGTTGATTTAACTACGCACTTGTCAATGGATGAGCATGTCTATATTACAGGGCATATTCATCCTGATGGCGATTGTATTGGAGCTGCTTTGGCAATGTATCATCTCTTAGATCATACAGGATATCGTGTAAGCGTTGTGCTTGAAAATAGGCCGCGAGGCTATGATTTTTTAAAGGGCTATGCTGATATTATCACTCAAGAGGAATATCAGCAGAACAAAGAAAGTCTCCTTAATGCTCCATATCAACTTATTGTTGTTGATTCAGGAGACTTAAGTCGAATTGAACCTTTCCTTGAGCTTTTTAATAAAGCAACATGTACGTTTAACATTGATCATCATAGCAGCAACACACATTTTGGTGATTATCAACATGTCGATGTCGATGCAAGTTCTACTTGCGAAGTCATCGGAATGATGCTTAATCTAGATAAAAATGGCACCATTCAAGATTTGAACGTAGCAACAGCACTGTACACAGGGATTATCTACGATACAGGACTTTTTAAACATGACTGTACCCGTAAAGAAACCCATCTTATAGCGGCTAAACTAGTTGATGGTGGCGTCGATCAAACATTTTTGATCAATAAGCTATATTTTACCAAAACCCTAAAATCTTTAAAGGCACTTGAAATAGCACTCTCTAATATTCAAGCTATACAACAAGGACATATTGTCTTAACATACATCTCCCATGAACAGATGTGTGAACATGCTCTTGAAAAAAGTGATACAGAGTCGATTGTAAATCAGCTTATTGAAGTTGATACCGCTAAGGTTAGTTGCTTTATTTTAGGATTAGATTATAATAAATATAAGATTAGCTTTCGTTCGAATTCAAGCATTAATGTGTGTGAAATTGCACAAAAATATCAAGGTGGTGGGCATGTGAAAGCCGCCGGATGTTCAATAGACGGACAATTAGATGATATTGTCAAGTTATTTACAAGAGAGTTGGTTGATGCATATGAACGGAATTCTTAATGTATACAAAGATAAAGGCATGACCTCTTTTGATGTTGTTGCACAACTACGACGTATCTTAAATATTCGTCGCATCGGTCACACAGGAACACTTGATCCGGATGCGACGGGTGTTTTACCTATTTGTGTAGGTAAAGCAACAAAAGTCGTTGATTTACTAACAAATATGAATAAGACCTATCGCGCAACATTACAGCTAGGCATAGAAACAGACACTCAAGATATAAGCGGAACAGTTCTTCATCAGTATCATGGAGAGATATCTGTTGATGATGCAAAAGTACACGAAGTTTTGATGACTTTTTTAGGAGAGTATATGCAAGTACCTCCGATGTATTCTGCCATAAAAAAAGATGGTAAACGCTTATATGAATTGGCACGACAAGGAATTGAAGTTGAACGTGAAGCTCGTTTAGTACACATCTTCCAGATTGAACAGTTTACTTCCTTAGGGAACCATTGCTATCGTTTTGATGTGACATGTTCAAAAGGAACGTACATTCGAACGTTAATCCACGACCTCGGACAAAAACTAGGTTATGGAGCATGTATGACTGAGCTGATTAGAACCCGTGTTGGCGAGTTTAACATTAACGATGCATTACATATAGAGGCGATTAAGCAAGCCATGCTTGAGCAACAGTTAACGACAAAGCTTTATTCCATTGAATCCTTATTTGACGAATGCCCTAAGATTATTGTATCATCAGAATATGATGCGTGCATTCATAACGGAAACAAACTTTCAAACGTGTTCGTCAATCAACAAGTAGCACTCAACACGATTGATATAACCAAGAATAAAAGGTATCGACTTTATGATTCAAATGAACGTTTTGTCGGTCTTTATGTTATAGATGAACAGAATGACACTCCAATATTAAGAGTTGAAAAAATGTTTTACTAGTGAGGTATGGGATGAAATTTATTAATGATATTCAACAAAGTACTTTAAAAAACACCGTTGTTGTCCTTGGAAATTTTGACGGCTTGCATAAAGGACATTTAACACTTTTAGCTAAAGCAAAAGAAATTGCAAAAGAGCAACAGCTTAAAACTGCTTTTTTTACATTCTATCCACATCCAACCCATGTGTTATCAAAACATGAAGTTGCACTTATCAATACGGATATGGAAAAACAACATGTGGCTGAAAACGAAGGTATGGATTATTATATTCAGTTTCCTTTTACCAAAGAAACTGCAGGTATGGAGCCAGAAGAGTTTATTCGAAGTATTCTACATGAACACTTAGGCGCCAAAGCAGTCGTCGTTGGCGAAGATTATGCTTTTGGAAAAATGCGCAAAGGGAATATTGAAATGCTAGAACAGTATTCACATGAGTATGGCTATAGTCTACATGCTATGAAAAAAATCTCATATAATAATCGTATTATTAGCAGTACATGGATACGGGAAGCGATACAAGAAGCAGATATGGACTTAGCCGAGACCTTAATGGGACGGCCATATTTTGTAACCGGCATTGTGATTGAAGGTGCTAAACTCGGACGTACGATAGGGTATCCAACAGCTAACGTTAAGCCGGATGGACATAAACAGCTTCCGCGCAATGGAATCTATGCAACCGAAGTTGATGTCCTTGGACAAACCTACTATGGGTTGACCTATGTCGGAACCAAACCCACAATTGATGAAAATATCTATGAAATATTAGTGGAAACATACATCATCGATTTTGATCAAGAGATATACGGCGAACGTATTCTTGTAAAATTTCATAAGTTTTTACGCACCGAGGAAAAGTATGATTCACTTGAAGAACTTGTCACTCAAATGAAAGAAGACGAAAAAGATCTCAGAGCATATTACAACCTTTGAAAGGATGAAGCCTATGGCTAAATGCTGCGGAAAATGGAAGAAAAAAGGAAAATATTGTAGTCACTGTCCATTACTTGAAACCAAAGATCTTGACAAACCCTCAAAAAAGAAAAAAGCTAAAAAGAAAAAAGACAAAAAAGACAAGAAGAACAAGAAAAAAAACAAGAAGAAATAAGCTTTCTCCTTTACAAGCAAGAGGAAGTATGCTATTATTTTAAATTGGAAGTTAAGCTAATGCTAGGGGTTTGGAATCTCCGTCCGATTTCTTGGCAATAGCGTTATAAAACAAAAGGAGGTTCATATTATGAACAAAGAAACAAAACAACAAATCATGAAAGACTATGGTAGAACACCAAACGATACAGGTTCTCCAGAAGTTCAAATCGCATTATTAACAACACGTATCAACGAACTTAACGAGCATTTAAAAATGCATAAAAAAGATCATCATTCAAGACGTGGTCTTCTTAAAATGGTTGGTCACAGAAGAAACTTATTAAGATACTTACAAGATACAGATATTGAAGCATACCGTGAATTGATTGCTCGATTAGGTCTTAGAAAGTAAATTTTATAGAGCGGATTTTTTCCGCTCTATATTTTTTGGGTCAAACCTATACAAATAGTCGTATATCGAGTATAATTAATACAACACGCCCTGAAGTTTTATTTTATTAGTTTTTAGTTTTTGTTCTCCAAATAAAGACGTGGAGAATAGACACTAAAGACTAAGAACTCAGGGCATAAAGAAAGGAGACATTTTATGTCAAGAGTATATTCAACAGAACTAGCCGGAAGAACCCTTAGTGTTGAAATCGGCAAAGTAGCAGGATTAGCAAACGGAGCATGTATTGTTACCTATGGAGAAACCGTTGTTTTATCTACAGCAACTGCTTCTGAAAAACCAAGACCGGGAATTGATTTTTTCCCATTAAGTGTTGATTATGAAGAAAAGTTTTATGCCATCGGTAAAATTCCAGGAGGATTTATCAAACGTGAAGGACGTCCAAGTGAAAATTCAATATTAACGTCACGTGTGATTGACCGACCGATTCGTCCATTATTCCCAAAAGATTACAGAAACGATTGTGCGGTTGTTAATACCGTATTATGTGTTGATCAAGATAATCAACCCGAACTTGTTGCTATGAACGGTACATCCATTGCACTTGCAATATCAGATATTCCATTTATGGGTCCTACAGGTGCGACTATTGTTGGTTTGGTTGATGGAGAGCTTGTCTTTAATCCAACCGCAGAAGAGCGCGAAAAAAGCGACATGAATTTGATTGTATTTTCAACAGCCGAAAAAATCACAATGATTGAAGCCGATGGAAATGAAATTCCTGAAGCGCTTATGATAGAAGCTATTTTTAAGGCACATGAGTTAAATAAAGAATTGGTTGCATTTATTAATTCAATTGTCGAAAAAGAAGGAAAACCAAAACAACAATATGAAGTTGTCGGTATCCCAGAAGCAATGTTTGCATCAATGAAAGAGCTTATTCCAACAGAAGAAATGGAAGCAGCGGTATTTACCGATGATAAACAGCAACGCCAAGAGCGTCTGGGTGTATTTCAAGAGCGCTTAGAAGAAGCTTATGCTGAAAATGAAGACTGGTTGGCACTTGTTGATGAAGGTTTATACCAATATCAAAAGAAAACTGTACGCAAAATGATTCTTAAAGACCATAAACGTCCAGACGGTCGAGCATTAGACGAAATCCGTGCACTTAGTGCAGAAATTGATATATTACCAAGAACTCATGGTAGTGGACTGTTCTCACGTGGTGAGACACAAGTGTTAAATATCACCACTTTAGGAGCGCTAGGCGATACACAACGTATTGAAGGTCTTGATGATTTGGTGACTGGAAAGCGTTATATGCATCATTATAATTTCCCATCCTATTCAGTAGGTGAATGCCGACCATCAAGAGGTCCAGGTCGACGTGAGATTGGACATGGAGCTTTGGCGGAGCGAGCATTGGTTCCTGTATTACCATCAGAAGAAGAGTTCCCCTATGCAATACGTACAGTGTCTGAAGTTTTAAGCTCCAATGGGTCGACATCACAAGGTAGTATTTGTGCCAGCTCATTATCCTTAATGGCAGCAGGGGTTCCAATTAAAAAGCCAGTCGCTGGAATCACGTGTGGTCTTGTAACCGGTGAGACAGATGATGACTTTGTATTGTTAACAGATATTCAAGGATTAGAAGATTTCTTTGGCGATATGGACTTTAAAGTAGCCGGAACAAAAGATGGTATTACTGCAATCCAATTGGACATGAAAGTTCAAGGACTTACCAATGAAATCGTAGAAAAAGCCATCTACAACACACAAAAATCTCGTATGATTATCTTAGATGATGTTATGAATGTGTGTATCAGCGAAGCAAGAAAAGAATTATCACCGTATGCACCAAAAATCATTCAAACATTAATTGATCCTGAAAAAATCGGAGAAGTTGTTGGACCACGCGGAAAAACAATCAACCGAATTATTGATGAAACAGGTGTTAAAATTGATATTGAAGATGACGGACGTGTATTTATTTGTGGTGAAGATCATGAAATGGTTCAAAAAGCCCTTAATATTATCGAAACCATTGGTAAAGACATTGAAGTGGGAGCCATCTATAACGGAACTGTTGTTCGCATCACAAACTTTGGTGCTTTTGTCGAATTAGCTCCAGGTAAAGATGGACTTGTACATATTAGTAAACTTGCAAAAGAACGTGTCAACAAAGTTGAAGATGTCGTTCAAGTAGGAGACGTCATTTCTGTCAAAGTTATGGAAATTGATAGTCAAGGACGAATTAATCTTTCAAGAAAAGCTTTATTAGAAGATTAAGCATAAAAGACAACATTGAATAAATAGCTAATCTTAGGGAAAACATGACATTGTTTGTGTTTTCCCTGAAATTTATGTTTAGCTATAGGAGGAAATACTTGCTATACAACAAAGAACTTTCAAACCATATACGTGTTATTGGCGAAGAAGTGCCATTTGTCCGTTCCGTATCGATCGGAATCTATATTAAAGTCGGCTCTGTTGATGAAACATTGATCAATAATGGAATTACACATTTTATCGAGCATATGTTTTTTAAAGGAACGCCAAACTATACAGCTAGACAATTGGCGGATACCATGAGTCGCATCGGAGGAAGAATTAACGCATATACTTCAAAGGAATATGTGTGTTTTTATGCACATGTACTGGATGAACATCTTGATGAAGTCATTGACATCTTATCCGATATGATTCAACATTCGAATTTTTATGAAGAAGATATTGAAAAGGAAAAAGGAATTATCCTGGAAGAGTATTCAATGTATGAAGACAGTCCTGAAGAGATTGTTTTAGATGAAATGCATTCAACCGTTTGGCCAGATCATGCCATTGGATATAATATCATCGGAACAAAAGATACGATAAAAAGCATGAACCCTACGATGCTGCAAGATTATATTCAATCTCGCTATGTCGGGGATAATATTGTAATATCCATTGTCGGTAAAATAGATTTTGAACAAGCATCACAAAAAATAGAAAAAGCTTTTTCGGATATTGTCTCAGGAGAGCCAACACATCGTGTGGCACCTATTGTATATGTTCCTGGAAAAAAAGCGTTTAAAAAAGATATCGAACAGGGGCATTTAGCCATCAGCTACCCATCAATTAATTATTTCCATGAGGATGTCTATGGAATGAATATTTTAAGCGCAATTGTCGGTGGCGGATTAAATAGCCGTTTGTTTCAAAGCATTCGAGAAGAACAAGGTTTGGCATACTCGATATATAGCTATATTGAAACCTTCTATCAAGCCGGTTTATTTACGACCTATGCTGCAACTAGTGCATCCCAAATCCCACGTTTATATGAAGCAATTCGTGGAGAGACGGAGCTTTTACTAGCTGAAGGCATTACTGCACAGGAACTATTAGAGACAAAAGAACAATTAAAAAGCAATACTATTATTGGTATGGAAAATATGGGAGCACGTATGTCCCATTATGGAAAAGGTTCATTATTAAAAAAACACATCAAATCAATGGATGATCTAATTGAAGGGATTAATAATGTATCCTTAGACGATGTAAATCGACTGATACATGAAACCTTTAATCTAAATAAAGAAAGTATTACATTGGCGACACCTAATGAGGTTGATATTGATAAATTAGGCTAAGACACATACAAAGGAGAACACATGGAAAAAATTAATGTATTTATCGAACGGACCGAAGCTGGAAAAACACTGGGATTACCCCAATATCAAACGGAGCAGTCCGCAGGGATGGATTTATATGCTTGCTTAGACAAGGAAAAAGTACTTGAACCAGGAGAGATTACCTTAGTTCCAACAGGAATAAAGATAGCTATTCCGGATGGTTATGAAGCACAAATACGTCCTAGAAGTGGACTTGCATTAAAGCATGGGATATCCTTGGTCAATTCTCCAGGTACAATTGATGCGGATTATCGTGGGGAAATTAAAATTATTATGATTAATCATGGAAGTGAGGGGTTTGTCATTCAACATGGAGAGCGTATTGCGCAGATGGTATTTAACCCCATTGTTCATGGTGTTTTCGTTGAAACTAACCAATTAGAAGAGAGTGTGCGAGGTGAAGGTGGATTTGGACACACGGGAAAATAAGCAACGTTTAAGAGGAGAATATGGGTATACCCAATATATAAAAAGACACAATTATAAGTGGACGTTTATTATGTTAGGTTTTTGCCTGGCTGTGTTTAGTGTTGGAAAAACACTCTTTTATGAAATTGAACCATTATTCATGGTTGTCAGTGCGTTACTTATTCTTCCCTTTGCTCAATATCTTGCAAAAGCTATCAGTTTTTCAAGATATAAACCACTCGAGGAAGAACAGTTTATATTGTTAGAAAAACTGAGTCCACAATTTCTTGTGCTTGGAGAACTTCCCATCATCCGTGGAAAGACAACATATTTTTGTGAAGCCATTGTTATTACCTGTGTCGGAGTATTTGTCCTTATCCCACCGAAAAAAAATACTAAAGATACCAAGCAAATTATTGAAAGTATTATTCGTCCAAAAGGACATCATGAGCCTGTAAAAATCTACAATGATTTTGATAGCCTCTATAAACAATTAAAAACAAATGTTAAGTCTCAGGCTCAAAAGATGGATTCGGAAAAAATGGAACGTATAGCTGAAGCATTAATTATCAAAGCACATTAATGATTGGATAATACATATGGAATCAATAAAAATCACAAACCAATATGCAGGAGAACGTATCGATAAAATTTGTTTTAAGGTTTTAAAAAATGCCAAAAAATCTTTTGTTTTTAAAATGTTTCGCAAGAAGAATATTGTGCTTAACGGAAAAAAAATCAAAGGGGATGAACGGTGTGCACTTAACGACGAAATTCAATTTTATTTTTCAAAAGAAACCTTTCAAAAGTTTAGTGCAGGTGATACATCCGAATCAGAAGTAATAAAAAATCAATCGCCGTTACTTCAGGAAAATATTATCTATGAAGATGAACATATCTTAGTGTATAATAAACCTAAGGCAATCTTATCACAACCTAATGGTAAAGATGATAACATTGTAGAGCAATATAGCGCTTATGCTAAAAAGAACAACATTGTCTATCAAGACCTGTTGGACCGATACGGCGTATGCAACCGTCTTGATCGTAATACAACGGGATTAATACTGATTGGTAAGAATGCATTGGCACTACGTAATATAAATCAAAGCATTAAGTCCCACCAAGTCGATAAGCGCTACCGAGCGATTGTGCTTGGGCGACTTGATGCAACCATTGAGCTAAAAGGATATCAAAAAAAAGGTAGGGATAACCAGGTGCGTATGGTTTCTAACGCATCTGGAGATTATATCCATACTATTATCCATCCGATGGCATATGATTCGGATGAAGATTGGACGTTAGTTGAAGTCGAACTAATGACGGGGAAAACCCATCAAATTCGCCACCATCTATCGAGTATTCATCATCCGATCATTGGTGATCTAAAGTATGGTGTTGAAGATAAGAATACATATTTTTATAAAAAATACGGTGTTCAAAACCAACTTTTGCATAGTTATTCCTATACTTTTTTACATATCGAAGAACCTCTCGCTTATTTGAATAAGCAACAATTTATAGCTCCTTATCCCAAAATATTTAATGCGTTTCTAGGAAAAGGTGAGGCTTTATGACACAAATAAAAAAAATACAAGCATACGCACAATCAATTGGTATAGCTGATCTTGGGTTTTGCACCGCAGAACCCAACATTGGTTATGCCAATTTTATTCAACAAAGAAAAACAGAATCCAAATGCTATCTGGATACGGACTTTTCGACAACATCATCTAAAGTCTATGATCCTTCCCATTATGTCCAAGGGGCAAAGACTATTTTGGTCATCATCTATCCCTATGCCATGGAGTTTTCAAGACAAGATAATTTAACCCACGACCAAGTGCGAATCTCTAAGGCATCTATATCTAGAGATTACCATGCGCAAATACTCGAACAATGCAGCCATTTAGAAGCCTATCTTCAAACAAATTATAATGCAAAAACGAAAGCTTATGCTGATATGGGACCACTAAATGATAAATCAATTCTACTTCAAACAGGATTAGTGAAAATCGGACGCAGCAGTTTGTTAATTCATCCAAAGTTTGGAACACGTTTTTATATCGGCTATATTCTCACCGATTTACCACTGGAACTTCCGATGGTTCCACCGCTACAAAGTCCTTTAGACTACAGTAGTTTTTTTCACCCTTACTGTCAGACCTGTGGTCGCTGCGCTAAAAGCTGTCCCAATCAGGCGATTGTAAACTTTGGACAACTAACCTCCCATCGATGTATTTCGTATTTAACCCAATCAAAGCATTGGGACACTTTTTTGGACGAAATCGATCCGACATTAACATTAGATGGCTATGTCTATGGTTGTGACACATGTCAGCGTGTATGTCCACTTAACGGTATATCCTTAGAGGACTATCGGCGTCCTATGCTCGTGGAACCGATTCAATCTGTTGATGAACTCATGCAACTATCGAATCGTTCCTTTAAAAATAAATTCGGACAAACATCTGCAGGGTGGATTGGCAATAAACGCTTTAAGCGTAACATACAACAAATACTAAAAGAAAGAGAAGGCAAGTAAGATGGCTTATTATCGTAGTCGAGGACTTCGAGGAAGTGCCTTGGAAGAATATATTAATTTGACCAACACAAAATATCGCGAGCACCAACTGGGGTTAATACAAAAAATACCAACACCCATTAAACCGGTAGAACTGGACCCGGCACATGGAAATATCAAAAAGGCTTTTTTTGAAGAACGCTCCACGGTTGATTATATTGGCCTTGTACAGGGTTATCCTATTTGCTTTGATGCAAAAGAAACAAAACTTAAACGCTTCCCGTTAAAAAACATTCACCATCACCAGATTGATTTTATGAAAGACTTTGAAAAACACGAGGGGACGTCTTTTTTTCTGATTTATTTTAGTTCTCAAGAAAAGATATATTTTGTTCCTTTTTCATTCATTGTTGAAAAAATTACACTTGCCAATAACGGCGGACCCAAGTCCATACCTTTTGAAGCATTTAAAGAGTGTATTGAAGTCCATAATAAAGATGGATATATCGTTCACTATATCGATGCGCTAGATCAATACCTTCATGATTCATAAAAATGTGAGAAAACAATTGACAAGGTCTTGTTCATCCCATATAATAAATAACAAGTTTAATAAATTAGCAAATTAGCACTGCGCCATGATAAAGTTAAGGAGTGACGTTATGACCAAGCAAATTTTACACACGGTAGAAGGACTAAGAGATATTCATCCATTAGATACTCGTAAAAAACAACATATTGAACAACAGATCCTCAATGTCTTTAATCAATATGGATATGAACAAGTTCAAACGCCGATGTTTGAATATTTTGATATCTATCATTATGAGCGAGGGACACAAGATAGCAAAAATCTTTATAAATTTTTTAATCGGGAAGGGGATATCTTGTCGCTACGACCAGATGTGACGCCAAGTATTGCTAGGTATACAGCCACATTTTATAATCATGAACGTTCACCCAAACGTTTTTCATATTTGGGAAATGTTTTTTACAATAATGAAAACTATCAAGGAAAGTTAAGAGAATATACGCAAGCAGGAGTTGAGTGTATTGGTATTGGCAATGCCGATGCCGATGCCGAAAGCATTGCATTAGCCATTAACGCTTTACTTGCTACAGGCTTACAAGAATTTCAACTTGATATAGGCCATGCAGGTTTTTTTAAAGGTTTAGCTGCTGAAGCAGGGTTAAGTGATGAACTGCGAGAGGAAGTACGCAGCCTTATTGATGCAAAAAATTACATTGCTCTTGAGGAGCTTTTGGAAGATTTAAAAATAGAAAGTGCTGCAAAAAACGGGTTGCTTGAGCTTCCAAAGCTCTTTGGTCAAGAAGAAGTATTAGCACGGGCAAAGGAACTAACGACCAACACTACTGCCCTTGAAGCCATCGAGCGAATCAAAGAGGTGTATAACATTCTTAAGGAATATAAATTAAGCTCTTATGTATCTTTTGATTTAGGAATGGTCTCACAGTTACAATACTATACCGGGATTATTTTTAAGGGTTTTACCTATGGAACAGGTGTAAGTGTTGTTGATGGTGGTCGATACGATGCACTACTAAGCACTTTTGCCTATGACATGCCGGCGGTTGGCTTTGCCATACGTATAGACGAGTTGTTAAGCGCTATTATGCGTCAAATGATAGCAATTGATGTTCCATCCACCAATACGCTGATTGTTTATAATAAAGCCTATAGAAAAACAGCTATTGAGCTCGCTCAAGTTCTTCGACGCCAGAAAATGACCGTGGAATTGGATACCAAAAACCAAGCGTTGGATATAGCTAAAGAATATGGAAAGAATAAAAATATTGGCGGGATTATGTATATTAATGCTGCAGATACAGTTGAACTCATTAATTTGTCAACGGATGAAACCAATACGGTAAACTTAAGTGACTTATCAAAAGGAGGCCTATAATGCGCTACTTAACATTTGCTCTTGCAAAGGGCCGTTTAGCCAAGAAAGCTTTAAAATTACTGGAAGAACAAGGAATCACCTGTGAAGAGATGTATACGGATACACGTAAACTTATTTTTGTAAATGAAGAACTAAAATTAAAGTTTTTTTTGGCAAAAGCAAGCGACGTACCAACCTATGTTGAATATGGTGCGGCTGACATAGGTGTTGTCGGAAAAGATACGATTCTAGAAGAACGACGTAATCTTTATGAAGTGGTTGACCTTGGATTTGGTAAGTGCAATATGGTGGTTGCCGGTCCACAAAAGATGAAAGAACAACTTAAATACAATAACTCCATTCGTGTTGCAACCAAATATCCTAATATTGCCAAAGATTATTTTTATAATAAAAAAAATCAAAAAGTGGAAATCATTAAACTCAATGGTTCGATTGAGCTTGCACCTCTTGTTGGATTGTCTGAAGTTATTGTCGATATTGTTGAAACAGGTACAACACTTAAGGAAAATGGTCTTGTTGTTTTAGAGACGATTTGTCCATTATCAGCACGTATGATTGTTAATCGTGTGAGTATGAAAATGGAAAGTGAACGGATTAATGCGATGATTACACAATTGCGAGATACTTTGCAATAGATGAGGAGTAGCCAATGAAAAGATATGATTTACGCAACAACAAAAAATTGATTATTGATGATTTTTTAAAAACACGTGAACAGACTTCCTATGAAGAGTATGAACAAAGTGTAAGTCAAATTTTAGATACGGTCAAAAACAAAGGGAATGCTGCTTTAATCAAATACAGCGAGCAGTTTGATCAAATAAAACTTACCCAAGAGACGCTTTTTGTTTCAGAAGCCGAAATCAAAGAGGCATATAAGCAAGTCGATACCGACCTTATTCGTGTCATCAAGCGTGCCTATGAAAAAATCTATAGTTATCATATGAAGCAAAAAAAATATTCCTGGTTTGATACAGATGCTTTTGGCACAATGCTCGGTCAAAAAATATCACCGATTGAGCGGGTTGGTGTCTATGTTCCGGGTGGAACAGCAGTATATCCATCCAGCGTCTTGATGAATGTTATTCCTGCACTTGTGGCAGGAGTGGCTGATATTACCATGACGACACCTATGCTAAAAAACGGACAAATCAATCCGACAACACTCGTTGCAGCAGACATATGTGGCATAAAAAAAATTCTTAAAGTTGGCGGTGCCCAAGCCATTGGCGCCTTAGCCTATGGGACTCAAACAATCCAAAAGGTAGATAAGATTGTGGGTCCTGGCAATATATATGTCGCGCTCGCCAAGAAAAAAGTATTTGGTCAGGTGGGGATAGATTCGATTGCAGGTCCCTCAGAGATTCTTATAATTGCTGATGAGACAGCTAAGGCTAAATATGTAGCGGCGGATATGTTGTCTCAAGCCGAACACGATGTTCTAGCTTCTTCTGTCCTTGTAACCACAAGTGCGAAATTAGCAGACGATGTAAGTCGTGAACTGGAACAACAGGCTAAGGCACTATCAAGAACCCAGATTATGTTAGAATCCCTTAAAAATTACGGTGCTATCATATTGGTAGATTCTCTAGAAGATGCTATTCATATTTCGGACCAAATTGCCCCGGAGCATCTTGAGATATGTACAAAAGAACCGGTCATGGTGATGAATAAAATTAACCATGCAGGCGCAATCTTTTTAGGGAATTATTCTCCTGAACCCCTTGGAGACTATATGGCAGGTCCTAATCATGTGTTGCCGACCAATGCAACTGCACGATTTTTTTCTCCTCTATCTGTAGATGATTTTATCAAAAAGAGCAGCATCATATACTACAATGAAGAGGCACTTGCAACATTAAAAGAAGATATTGTTACCTTTGCAGAAAATGAAGCCCTAACTGCCCATGCCAATGCCATTAAAGTGAGGTTTTTAGATGAATAAATACATGCGTAAGGATTTACAATTTTATCAGCCCTATCATTCGCCAATTAAACCTTATGAGATAAAGGTCGATGCCAATGAGAGCCCATATGCGCATCATCAGGCATTTATTGACCATATGTATCAATGGATGCAAAACAAGGACAATATAACACGATATCCAGATACAGATGCTCTCTTGCTTCGTAAACGTATTGCCAAGCATTTTAATGAGTTTCAAATTGAGGCAGAGAATGTTTTATGTGGTGTAGGTTCCGATCAAATTATTGATATCATCATCAAGGTTTTTGTTGAACCAGGGGAAACTATCTTAGTTCCCACGCCCTCATTTAGCATGTATAAACTCGCAGGTTTGTTAAATCATGCCTATGTTTATGAATATCCTTTGACGGATATATTTGAATATGATATCCCTAGATTGTTGGAGACCATAGAGATTGAAGCACCTAAGCTTGTCTTTTTGTGTACACCCAATAATCCCACTGGTGGATTACTAAAGCGTGAATCCATTATTCAAGTACTTGAAAAAGCAAAATGTCCCGTTATTATTGATGAAGTCTACGCCGAATTTTCTGGTGAGACCATGCTTGATTTACTGGATCGATATCCGCATATGATTATTTTACGATCATTTTCAAAAGCATATGGCCTTGCAGGATTACGTACGGGTTATGCCATTGCATGCAAAGATATGATAGATACATTATATGTTGGAAAGCCCCCGTATAATTTATCCAACTATTCTCAAGAAGCATCCATCTTTGTGTTAGACCATCATAGCTTTTATATGGAACAGGTAGAGGCCATCAAAATAGAGCGCGAAAAGATGAAACAGGCATTAGAAGCATTAGCTATTGTTGAAAAAGTATATGACAGTGATACGAATTTTCTTTTAATTCGAGTCAATCGCAATGGAATTCAACAAATGCTTGAAAAGGACTCCATTCTAATACGGGATTATCCACCTACAGGAAATCTAGCTGGTTGTATTCGTATTACTATCGGCACACCACAAGAGAACCAAAAGATTTTGCAAAAGATAAGGGAGGTTTAAAATGACTAATCAACGCTATGCAAAAACTACACGTCAATCAGCAGAGACTCAGATCCTTGTTGAGGCTAACTTGGATGGAAGCGGATGCTATAACCTTCAGACAGGGATAGGCTTTTTTGATCACATGTTAAGTCACTTGGCAAAACAAAGCTTTATTGATTTGACTATTGAGGCCAAAGGAGATACACATATAGACTCACATCATACAATTGAAGATACAGGAATTGTCCTTGGCTCTTGTTTAGCTGAAGCGTTGGGAACAAAAGATGGAATCAAGCGCTACGGATTTTCTGGGGTTCCTATGGATGAGACACTGGTATATTGTAGCATCGATTTGTCGGGACGAGCCTTCTTAAAATTTGATGCGTCGTTTACAACGGACCGACTTGGGGATATGGAAACAGAAATGGTGGAAGAATTTTTCCGTGCTTTATCAAGCCATCTAAAAATGAATTGTCATATTGAGGTTCGATATGGTAAGAATAATCACCATATTGCAGAAGGTATTTTTAAAGCTTTTGGCAAAGCACTTGATGAAGCCAAAACAATTGATCCTCGCATTCAGGGGGCACATTCAACCAAAGGACTTTTTGACTAGGAGGATGACAATGACCATTGGAATTATTGATTATGGTATGGGCAACTTGAAAAATGTTGCAAATGCAATTGAATTTTTAGGTGGCAACTGCTTTATTAGTGATGATTATAATCGGCTAAGTCAAGCAGACCAACTTATTTTACCGGGAGTCGGTGCATTTAAGGATGCCATTACGCGCATTCGACAAAAAAAGTTTGATCAGCTTTTAGTAAATGCCAATATGTCAAATACTCCAATTTTAGGCATTTGTCTAGGAATGCAGCTTCTATTTGACTCTTCACAAGAGTTTGGTCATCATCAAGGACTTGGGTTGTTGCCAGGAAAAATAATCCCGTTAGATGTTCCTTTAAAAGTTCCCCATATGGGATGGAATCAATTAACGATCAAGAAAAGATCCCCCCTCTTTGAAGGATTATCCGATGAAGCATATGTCTATTTTGTACATTCCTATCATCTGGAGACAGATCAAGATATTGTCAGTGCAACGACAGTCTATGGCAAAGAGATTCAAGTCGCTGCCCAATATGAAAACATATATGCTCTTCAATTTCATCCTGAAAAAAGTGGTGAGGTCGGACTTCAGATTTTACAAAATTTTATCAACCTATCAACACAATAAATGGAGGTTAATATGCAACTATATCCAGCAATAGATATAAAAAATGGAAAGTGTGTGCGCTTATATCAAGGGCAGTTTGATCAAGAAACCGTCTATAGCGAACATCCTTATGAAGTGGCTCTTAAGTGGAAAGAGCTAGGTGCAAGCTACATACATGTTGTTGATTTGGACGGAGCACTTGATGGGCAATGGATTAACCAAGATGCCATTCAAAAAATCATCGATGTCGTTGATGTCCCGATTCAAACCGGTGGTGGGGTAAGAACCTTAGAAGATATTCAGATGCGTCTTGATATGGGTATTGAACGGGTTATTATCGGAACAATGGCTATACAAAATCCCGATTTTGTAAAGCAGGCAATTCAGCGCTTTGGCTCAAGTCATATTGCCGTTGGCATTGATGCCAAAAATGGTAAGGTTGCCACCCATGGTTGGGAAACCATCAGTAATATTGATGCTATTGATTTTGCAAAAACCATGAAATCCATAGGCGTAAATGTTATCATCTATACCGATATCAGCAAAGACGGAACCATGATGGGACCAAATATTCAACAAACCCAAGCGCTCATTAAAGAAACGGGAATGGACATTATTGCTTCAGGTGGCGTGTCGAAGATGCAAGACTTAGAACAAACACAGGCCATTGGTGTGGAGGGAACGATTATCGGCAAAGCCTTATATTTGAATGCTATTGCATTAGATGAAGCAATTACACTTTTTGAAAGAGGTGAGTAGATATGCTGTCCAAGCGAATTATTCCATGTCTAGATGTAGATAAAGGGCGTGTAGTCAAAGGTGTGCAGTTTGTCGATTTAATTGATGCCGGTGATCCTGTAGAAGTTGCAAAAGCATATAATCAAAGCCTTGCAGATGAAGTGGTTTTTTTAGATATTACTGCCTCGCATGAACAAAGAGGTACACTACTTGATATTGTGCGAAAAACCGCTCAGGAAATTTTTATACCCCTGACGGTTGGTGGAGGCATAAGAACCCTTGAAGATTTCCGTGAAATACTTCTTGCTGGAGCAGATAAAGTCTCTGTTAATTCAGCGGCAATTGCACGTCCGGATTTGATTAATGAAGCAGCCAAGCGCTTTGGCTCCCAATGTGTTGTTGTGGCTATAGATGCCAAATATAACACACAACGTAAAAGTTGGGATGTCTATTCACACGGTGGACGACAAAACCGGACATTAGACGCAATTGAATGGGCCATAGAGGTTGCTAATCGTGGTGCCGGTGAAATATTACTAACAAGTATGGATCAAGATGGTACAAAGGCAGGATATGACAATGCGCTAACACGCAAAGTAAGTGAGGCCGTTAATATTCCTGTTATTGCAAGTGGCGGTGCAGGAACAATGGAACATTTTAAGTCAGCTATTCTTGAAGGAAAAGCTGATGCGGTTCTTGCCGCTTCACTGTTTCACTTTAAAGAAATTGAAATTAGGGATTTAAAGGAATATCTTAAAAATGAAGGGATTCCTATGCGTATGAAGTAAAGACATTTTCTAGGAGGATATATCATGAATTTTTCAAATTTTAAGACGAATGAACAAGGGCTTATCCCTGTTGTAACACAAGACTATGTAACCAATGAAGTTCTTATGCTTGCATATATGAATGAAGAGGCCTTTAATCAAACTATGTCTACAAAGAAGGCGCATTATTATAGCCGTAGTCGTCAAACCCTTTGGTTTAAAGGTGAAACAAGTGGCCATATCCAACATGTCCAATCCATCTTAATTGATTGCGATAGCGATACCTTAATTCTTAAGGTACGCCAAGAAGGGGCCGCATGCCATACCGGGAATTTTTCATGTTTTTATAGAGAAATTATGACGGCAGACGATATGCAAGCACAAGAAATTACGACGGCAAGAGTTCTTGAAGAAGTATATCAAGTGGTTCTAGACCGTAAGAACAATCCTAAAGAGGGCTCGTATACCAACTATCTTTTTGATAAAGGTATCGACAAAATTCTTAAAAAAGTTGGAGAAGAAACGGCAGAAGTTATAATCGGTGCCAAAAATGAAGGCTGTGACGAAATCATTTATGAGATCAGTGATTTGTTGTATCACTTAACCGTTTTGATTGTCGAAAAAGGCGCCACATGGGATGAGATTTTTAAAGAGCTTGGAAAAAGACGATAGATAACCTTATCTATCGTCCGCGTTCATAATTAATCTGGTGTAAATAAATGGGTGATATGATGGATGGGACCAAACATAATGACCCGATCAAGGGGAAGGATAATTTGCTCATCGTCGATGTCCCCAATATATGTATCCCCGCGTTTAATAAACAGTACACGAATTCCAAAATTATTGCTGATACGTGATTCAAAAATTGTTTTATCGGCTAAAATGCTTGGAACTTCAATAATCTTGACTTCTACAATGCCATATCCATGAAAATTGTCGAGTACTAACAGTGGGTTGGATTTTTTAGAATACATCCAGCGATTAGCAATATTTTTTATTAATGTATTTAAATGTGTACGAATAAAGGGAACGCGTCGATGCATAATAATAATCAATACAAAAATACACAACCCGACAAACGCTTGAGCATAGTTAAATGTTGGATCTCGGTATATGGTAATTGTAATGTTAACCAATGTGGAAATGACAGACACGTTAAGTAGATTCCCAATAATCATAACAATAATGGCTAGCTTTCTACGGCGCCTAGAAGTTACAATGACTTCACTTTCGTTTGTTGTAAATCCAGAGTTGGTTAATAATGAAATCACTTGAAAAACCGAACGGGTATGGGACAAACCTGTAAGCATAAAAATAACTGTAAATACTTCTATTATAAACAAATATATAGATATAAGCACAAGTAAGATAAAAAAGGCAAGGTTAAGTGACATGAAGATCTCCTTTCAAAAGTTTTCTTTTATTTTAACATAAATAGTGTTTTCGTCATATTGTAAAATATCCCAAAATATGCTAAACTTATTTAGAATGTAAGTTTTATGTGATGGAGGTGATAGTGTGATAGAAAATATGTTTAATAGCCAAAGTAAAAATATTGTTCATAAGGCTTTAGATGGAACATGGCAACGGAACAAACTTATAAGCGAGAATATTGCCAATGTTGATACACCTAATTATAAGCGAAAAGATATTTCTTTTGAACGGTCTTTAAAACGTGCACTTCGCAACAATAAAACCAGTTCACGAGAACTTGACAAAATAGAATTTCCAACGATTACGGATCAACCTTCACTTAGTTATCGTAAAGACGGTAATAATGTCAATGCAGAAACAGAGATGGTTTATCTCGCTCAAAACCAGTTAAAGTACAATACATTGATTAGTTTATCAGGATATGACCGAATTAAAACAGTTTTAAAATAAATGATGCACGCATGAAAATGCGGCATCTTTTTTTTATCTATGTTATAATAGAAAGTGTATCATATAATTTTTTTCGTATACGGGAGGTATGTTGGATGAGAAAATTTCTAAAAAATGACTTAGCAATTCTACTCAATCATGAAAGCGAATTATGTATATCCATTTTCGTACCGACACAAGAAGTGGGAAACGAAGCCCAACAAGGGCGTATTCGCTTAAAAAATATGCTGGAAAACATTACTCACGAGTTAAAACAAAAAAAATATAAATTAGAAGTTATTGATGCGCTACTCAAGCCGGCAAAAGCTTTTGTCGATGATATTCCATTTTGGAAACATCAAAGTGAAGCATTGGCTATTTTTATATCTCCAGATGCTTTTTTCTATTATCAGCTTCCCATTGAAGTGGATGAGGTAATGATGATTAATCATCGATTTTATATAAAGCCTTTGGTGCAAATGATGCATTCAATAGATCAAGCCTATGTTGTTGGTGTCAGTCAAAAAGGTGTAAAACTTTTACAATGGACCCTTTATGAGATTGAAGATATTACACCTAAAGATTTTCCACAAAATATTTGGGATGAGCTTGGCTATGATACACCTGAACGTCATCTTCAGCGCAATGGAGGAAGCAAAGGCATTCATGGACATGGAGGAATTGATGAACATGAACGAGCAAACCTTTTTCAGTTTTTCAGAAAAATCGATCAAGCGATGAAGCCATTTGTTCAAGACAATCCGATTCCAGTAATCTTTATGGGAGTACAATATTTATTTCCAATTTATAAAGAGGCTAATACACACCAACATTTATTAGATAAATTTATCGAGGGAAACCCGGATGAATTTTCAGATGATTATGTACATAAACATATCAATAGTATCTTAAGTCCATATAAACAAGAGCGTATGCAAAAAGCCTATCAAAAATTTAATGCCTATCAAGGTACTGAAAAAATATTAACGGAACTGAAAGAAATAGCTGTCGCATCCTTTTATAAACAAGTAGATCAGCTTTTTATTCCTAAGAAAAAAATGCGTTGGGGTAATATAAACATTACCGATACTGAAGTCAATATTCATTTTGAACATCAACAAATGGATGAAGATGTTTATGACTTTGCAGTATACCATACCCTTAAAAATGGTGGAGAAGTATTTGAACTTCATACTAGTGATATGATAGAAGCAGGAGCAATCATGCGATATTAAGTAGGCAAAATATCTTATAAAAATAGAGCAACCACGTAACATACGTTATGTGGTTGCTCATTTTTTTATGGAGGTTAGATAAATTATTTACATTCACTGCAAATACTATCTAGCTGCTTATTAATATGTTCGCTGTCAAGGTGTCCGATAAAACGTTCTTTAACTTTTCCATCTACCGTTAATATGACTGCTGGAAATTCACTCACATTTAAACGATCGGCAATCCCACTGGATTTGTAGATATCTATGCGGTTAACAATAATTCGATCTTTAAAATGGTTTTCAATTTTTTCGATTTCAATAAGAAATTCACGGCTTTCAGCATCGACTGCATTATAGATAAAGGTTAGGCCAGGTTTATCTTTTTGCATAATCACTTCATGGAAAGTTTCACTTTCTGCAATATATTTTTCAGCCGCAAATCCAGCAATAGCGCCATCACCAACAGCAGTAGCAACTTGTTTTAACCACTTGTCACGTACATCACCGCAGGCAAATACTCCTTCAATATTTGTTTCCATTTTTTCATTGGTCATAATATATCCGGCACCAGTTAACTTGATTTGGTCTTTAAATATTTCCGTATTCGGAACATATCCAATGAACTCAAAACAGTTGTCACAGGTGACTGGAATTTCTTCGTCGGTGCGAAGGTCTCGCAACACAACGGTATCAAGATGTCCTTCGCCTTCAAAGCGCTTGACAGTGGAGTTCCATATAAACTCCATTTTGGGATTTTTTAATGCAGCTTCTTTAGCGATTTCATTACAATCCATCTTGCCTTCGTTATGCAGTACAGAGACGATGACTTTTTTTGCAAATTTTGTTAAGAACATACCTTCTTCAATTGCTGCGTCACCACTACCAATAACAACAACCGTTTTGTCGGTATTTGCTGCCGCATCACAGGTTGCACAAAAGGAAATCCCTTTATCAAAGAGGTATTTTTCTTCATTTTCAGCTTTGGTAATTCGAGGACGACCACCTGTTGCTAAAACAACCGTTTTTGCAATGTATTTATTTCTAAAGGTTTCTACGACTTTTTCTTCACCTTTTAAATCAACGGATTTTACATCGGTCAGTTTAAATGTAACCCCCATATTTTTAGCTTGTTCTTTCATGAGGTTGGTTATATCTTCACCTTTAGGCTTATTGGGAAAACCAGGATAGTTTTCAACTTCGTTGGTATAAGTTGCAAGACCACCAACAAGTGCTTTTTCAATAAGAATTGTTTTTAGACGGGCACGACCGGCATAGATGGCAGCTGTTAGTCCTGCAGCACCACCGCCGATAACGACCACATCATAATTTTCAATCTTTTTTTCTCTTGCCATTATTTCCTCCGATTTCTACATGAAAAACTTTACAAGCAATTTACTGCCGACCATGGCGCCAAAGAACATTGCGATTCCAAAGACCCATCCAGATAAAGAGAGGGAGGCAATACCACTAAAAAGAGCCCCAATATTACATCCAAAGGCTATACGTGCGCCATATCCCATCATAGTACCACCTAAAATAGCAGCAACTACTTGTTTTTTCGATTTGATTTTTTTGATTTTAAACTGAGAAGCTAATAAAACAGCGATTAAAGCACCTAATATAATACCTATATTTCTCCAAGTCCCTGGGTGGTTTAAAAACCCGTTGTTCAATGTTGCTTGAGCACCTTCACTTGAAAAATAGTACCATTTGTCAACACTTCCACCAAGACCTTCATAAATCCAAGCGCCCCAATTGGCAAAGACGCCGGAGACTCCCCATGGATTGGATGTAGTGGCGAGGGTGACAATCTGAAACAGCGATAGTAAGACCGCGCCTGTTAAATAAGGCCATGCTGTTTTAAGCCAACGTTTATATACATCATTTTCTGTCACTTTTAACATTGCTTCTTTAAATTGACTCACTATTAGACCTCCTAATAGACTGTGTACGTCTAATTATTTTACCTTTTCAATAATTACTTCCCATTCACCGTCGTCAACTTCTTCAACTTCTACGTTGTGTCCGTCTTCACGTGCCCATTCAGGTACATTCTTCATTGCACAGCTATGGTCAATTTGAACGATTAAAATGTCACCAACAGCTAATTCTTTTAATTTGTTTTGAGCCTTTACTAAAGGTACTGGACACGCTTCTCCTAAACAATCGATTACTACTTCATTCATAATATAATCCTCCTTAAGATTTTAAATAATTTACATTGATTTTTATTTTTCTGCTCGAATTTTTTGATATTTTTCTGCTGCCATATAGAGCAGAAGAATAATCAGTAATTGGACAACTACAGCGCCAAACCAGCCAAAGATATCCGGTAAAAAGATTGCTTTTCCTTTTGAAATTACATGATATTTCCACCATCCAAAATCATGTGCACCCCATAGAGAGCCGACAATGAAAAAGATCATGGAAAGTACTTGCATAAAAAATCCTTCCCCCACACGCATTAGGGTTCCAGATGCACATCCACCAGCAATAACCATACCGACGCCAAACATAAATGCACCGATGATGGTTGCAAAACTAATAGGGACCACATATCCCATGCCGGGGATAGGGAGACCTTTTGCAAAATAACCATATTTAATTGCGGTAAATCCAATGGTCGTCATTGCAAATGCAGCTAAGACTGCCCGTGTAAGAGAAGTTCCACCGGTTAAATACGGATCGCGCATCGATGCAGTAAAGCAAAAGCGTGAACGTTGAAGAATATATCCAAACGCTAATCCGGTAATTAAGAACCAGGCAGTACTATTACCTCTTTGATAGAGAAATAGTGCTAGAACGGTAACCGCAACGATTGCAAGTATCGAAAAATGCAATTGACTTTTTTTCGGCTTGCGTCGTCTTGAACCAGCTCTTGAGGAACTTCTTCTGATAGAAGATGTTGTTCCGGTATCACTCATGTCAATTCACTCCTTAAAAAATATTTCACTTTAATATTAATAATAAATTAACAAACTTGTGTCTTATTATTAGTGATTCAGTGATTTTAGTCGTAATATAATTCCCGTTAATATATTATCATATTATCTGCTATCGTGCTCAATGCGCTTTCTTATGCAGTATAAGTATTACTTATGACAGTGTTCTATTATTTGATTTGTTGTGATATAATAACGACAAGGTTGACAAAATTGACAAAATGAATAAAATTAAGAGGTGAATTATGCAAATTGATGCTTTACGCTATTTTTTAACCGTTGTCCATGAAAAAAGTATTTCCAAAGCAGCTTTAAAGACCCATATGTCTCAATCTGCATTGAGTCAAATGATTCAAAAGCTTGAAGAGGATTTGGGTCATCAGTTACTTCATCGAAGTAATCGAGGCGTGTCTTTGACACCGACCGGTGAAATTGTTTTAAAATATGCGAATACGCTCATTAAAAGCTTTGATAAGATGATTGTAGAACTTAATGACTATGATTCTGACCATAACAAATTAATTATTAGCGGAACATTGTCTTTATCCGCATACTCACTACCATGTATGATGTATCGTATCAAAAAGAAATTTCCAGAATATAATTATGAGTTGGAAGCTAAAAATAGCCATGAGATTATTCAAGACTTAAAAGATGATATGATTAATTTTGGTTTTATTGATGTTCCAATTGAAGAAATAGATGATATTGATGCTTTTTCCTACCATAAGATGGGACAAGAGAAAGTCGTATTGATTGCCAAAGAAGATTATCCGGTCAAAGACACCATTGATCTTAACGAATTATTAAAAGTGGAGCTTATTATGTGTACGATGCACAGCAAGACATGTGATCATTTAGAAAAAGCATTGCTCTCTAGAAGTAAAACCATGCACCACTTAAATATTATCTTTAATTCGGATTCACTAACCGCCGTAAAGTCTTCTGTACTTAACGGATATGGAATGGCATTTGTCCCATATGAATCGGTTAAGCACGAACTATATGAAAAATCCATCAAGCTTATTGAGGTCAAGGACTTGAGTTTAGACTATGATATCTACATGCTCTCCAAAAAGCCAAAAGATTTGTCACAATCTGCACGCTTATCACGCGAATATCTTATTGAAATTGGGCGAAAGAGTTTTTGTTAGTTTAGTGTTAGTGGGTTCGCATAATTGTAATTTCCCAGACACCGTTAAGTACTTCATCCACAATAATTTTATGTTGACGATTTTTAAAATATTCATGTACGGATTCAACAACGCAACTATGATCTGTGCATAGCATAAAGGACTCGCCAACGGCGAGTTTTTCAAATGTTTTTTCAGCTTTTATAAGTGGGACAGGACAAAAATCACCAAAACAATCAACCTTATACATGTACTTGTCTCCTTTAATATCTCAAATTGAATTATGTAGCATTCTACTTTATAATTACAATAGCTTTATCGACAAAAAAAGTCAAGGGAAGGTTTCAAATGATAAGATTTCATAAGCCATATGCTTTAGCACATAGTAAAAAATATATAATGGACGTATTAGATAGCGGACGAACAGAGGGAGATGGAGAATATACAAAAAAATGTCAATCTTGGTTAAAAAGCAAATTGGGTTTTGATAATTTATTGTTAATGACTTCAGGAACACATGCCCTCGAGTGTGCTTGTCAGTGCTTGAATCTATCATCAACCGATGAAGTTATCATGCCTTCATATAATTTTCCATCCGCTGCCAATGCAGTGCTATTAGCCGGAGGCAAAATTGTATTTTCAGAAGTTGAACACCGACATTTAATGTTAGATCCTGCTCGTATTGAAGAAAAAATAACCGCGCACACAAAAGCTATTTTGGTCATTCATTATGGCGGTTTTCTAGCCGATATGGAATCTATTATGGAGATTGCAAGGCGCCATCAACTACAAGTAATTGAAGATAGTGCGCAATGTTTTTTAAATCCAACACAACGTGAACCTAAGGATTTTGGTGATTATATCTGCTATAGCTTTCATGGAACCAAAGATGTTGTATGCGGTGAAGGAGGCGCCCTATTTGTAAAGGATCATGAACGTTATGCCTATGCTAAACGTTTTCGCCATAAGGGAACAAATCGAGATGAGTTCCTGCAAGGCCATGTTGCTTTTTACGAATGGACAGATCTTGGTTCGAGTTATTCGCCATCGGAGTTGCTTATGGCACTTTTATATGGTCAGTTAGAGCAAAGCCATATTATTGTACAGAAAAACCGTGAAATCTTTGCTCGCTATCAACAGTATTTTGAAGAAAAAAGATATGCACATGTATCCTTTAGTCAAGAGGATGCTACAACGAAGACCAATGGGCATACTTTTTATCTTTTGTTTGAAGATGTGGCAGATGCCCGAGCCTTTAAAAGTCATATGATGCTTCATGATATTGATGTAAGAAGTCATTTTGTTCCTTTATCGAACAGTCATATGGCTAACCAGCATGTGGCAATCTCAACATTCACATCAAATGAAGAACAAACTTTAGGTGAACGACTTATTCGATTACCGATTTATCCGGATTTGGATAGGGCATCTATCCAAAAAATACAACTATGTTGTGATTATTTTTGGGGAGGGGTCCAATGATTTCGATTGTAATTCCTACCTACAATCATGCAAAGCATATATCCCATACATTAGATGAACTTATGTGCATCATGAATACACAAAGGACATCCGATGCGTTTGATTATGAGATTATTGTCGTTAATGATGCAAGTCAAGATCATACAACAGAGGTCTTAAAAAAATATTCAAAGCAATATGCTCAAATACACAGTCTCATTCTAGCTGAAAATGTTGGGCAGCAAAATGCAACCTTAGCTGGATTACGTTATGCAAAGTATGATTATATCTTCACCTATGATGATGATTTAAAATACGATCCAAAGTCTATTTTTGAACTGAAAAAACATTTGGACGCAGGGTGTGACGTAGTTTATGGCTATATATCTAAGCCCAATCAAAAGCCAATGCGTTTTTGGGGAACAAGGTTTAAAGAATGGTTTTTTTACCGTTTTTTAGGGAAACCTAGGAACCTTTGTTTAACCAGTTACCGAGGTATGCATCGTTTTGTTGTAGAGTATATTATTAAAGATTGTGTTCCAAACGTCTACATATCTGCACGTATTTTGCAGATGAACATTCATATTAAAAACCATCCTGTAAATCCCGGTGAGCATAATATGTATACACGCTACAGTACAAAAAAACTTGTACAACTGATGCTTCAAGTCATCTTTAATTATACTCGGTTCAATAAGTTTTCTTATAAATCAAAACAGGATTGCCAATATATTATTAAGGAGATTTTTGAATGAAGCTACTTATATTAGGTGCATCTAATGCACAACTTCCGGGGATTCTAAAAGCAAAAGCGATGGGCCATCAAGTGATTACCCTTGATTATCTCACCCATGCTATTGGTCACCAATATAGCGATGGTCAATGCTATGATTCTACATTTGATAGTCAAAAAGTTATAGAATGCGCAGCCCAACATCAGGTTGAGGGTATAATGACTTTAGGCACAGATCAACCTGTCCTAAGTGCAATGCTTGCCTCAAAAGCCCTTGCGCTTCCAGCTGCCTTGACATGCGAGACAGCGCTAAAGGTTACCAATAAGATTGCCATGAAAAAAATGTTTGTAAAGCACCAAATTCCGACAGCACATTATGTTATCTATGAAAAAGGCGTCAATGAACACGACCTAAGGACATTGACATATCCAGTAGTTGTAAAACCGGTTGATTCTCAAGGACAGCGGGGAATTTTTTATCTGGAGACAGTTCAAGAAGTTATAGACCACTATGCATCTGTGATTATACATAGTCGGCAAAAAGAAATCTTAGTTGAGACGTACTACCCACATGATGAGATTACTGTGAGTGGTTGGGTTGTTAATGGTCAGTGCACATTGCTTACCGTTACCGATCGCATAACCTTTTCATCTAAACGTCAACTTGGTGTATGTTTGGCCCATAGGTTTCCATCAAAGCATAGCTCTAGATATGGCGATGCAATCCACAAGCTTACCCATCAAATTGTTCATACCTTTAATATAGAAAATGGTCCTATATATTTTCAATATTTGCTCGGAGAAGAAGGAATCAAAGTCAATGAAATTGCTTGCCGAATCGGTGGGGCGCATGAAGCGGTTTTCATACCAAAGGTTACAGGATTTGATATCGTTAAGGCTCAAATTGCACTTGCACTTGGGCAACAATATCCACAAGAGATATTAAATACATATGATGTTAGGAAAAATCCATATCATGTATCGGTGCAATTATTTTTTGTCAAACCAACAACCATCGTAGGGCTTACGGATATCCATCAATTAAAGGCTATTCCCGGCGTTATTGATGTCGGCTATCATGTTGAGATCGGTGATACAATCACGTCCATTGAAAATGCTACACAACGAGCGGGATATGCCGTTATCATTGGAACAAGTTCAGCTAAAGTGCACCAAACATTGACACGTTTTTATCAACTATTAAAAATAACTGATGCAAAGGGGGAAAACCATGTCATTCATAGTCCACTATAAAAAAAGTACATTATTACATTCTATCTTTTTAATATTTATCCTTATATTAATGGTACTGATAAGTTCAAGTTGTACAAAACAAGAGGATAATACCCTTGTCATTGCTAAACAATACGGCATTGCCTATGCACCTCTGCAAATCATGCAGGAAAAAAATTTTTTAGATGCCCATCTAGAGGATACAGTAAATGTCGAATGGGTACAACTGGGCAACACAACCGCCATACGTGAAGCCATGTTAGCTGATGGGTTAGATGTTGGGTTTATGGGGATTCCACCTTTTTTGATTGGTCTTGATCAAGGTATGGAGTGGAAGATGATGAGCGGATTATCTGAAAGCCCTTTAGGTTTAATAACAAATGACCCTTCAATTAAGTCGCTTGAAGATTTAGTTGATGCCGGCAAAATAGCGTTGCCTCAGCCAGGGAGCATTCAACATATTCTTTTGAGTATGGAGGCTGAAAAAAAATTAGGGCAAAGCAACATCTTCGATCATCAACTCATCTCCATGAATCATCCTGATGGCTATCAGGCTTTACTTGTTGACGATACCGTCGTTGCACACTATACAGCACCGCCTTATATATTTAAAGAGCTTAAAGAACAAGATGCCCATCTACTTGCAAGCGGCGGCGAAGGAATGGGCGAGCCTTTTACCTTTATTGTGGGCGTATGTAGAGAAAGTTTTTATGAGGATACAAAGCAATATGACGCCTTTCAGCGCGCATTAGAAGATTCAATAAACTTTTTATATGATTCTCCCGAAGAAGCATTAGATATTTTAAGTCAAGCCTATGAAATCGACCGGGAAACCTTGCGTTCCTATCTATACGACGAACAGATGGTTTATACAACGAACATCAAGGGCGTAACGCGCTTTATTGAGTTTATGTATGCTCAAGAGTATTTAAATAAACAGTGGGAAGCAGAAGAGGTCATATGGAAAGAAAAATAAAAAATCGCAAAAAAATTTTATGGCTAATACTCCTTGCCATCTTGTGGGAAATCATTGGCTACTTTGAATGGGTACATCCTTTAGTGTTTCCAAAATTTTCAACGGTTCTTATCCGATTAGTTCTTGGTATAAAGGATGGAACGTTATTAATTCAAGGGCTTCATTCCTTAACGATTGTCCTTATCGGCTTAAGTATTGGATGTCTTATTGGCCTTTTAATGGCTTGCTTGGATTATTTTTCATCGCCTTTACAAGCTCTTTTTGAACTATTGGCTACCATGCTTCACCCTCTACCTGGTGTTGTCATTTTACCCATTGTTCTTTTATTTGCAGGTGTTGGAGTCGAAGGGATTTGCCTAGTCATTATTCATAATGTTGTTTGGTCATTTTACCTTAGTACAAAAAATGGATTTAAAAACATTCCCAAAGAGTATATTGAAGTGGCTTCAAATAATGGTGCCAGTCAGTGGCAATTGTTACGCTATGTCTTATTACCTTTATCTACAGAGCACATTAAAACGGGCGTTCACATTGGATGGTCTAGAGGATGGAGAGGGTTAATTAGCTCAGAAATGATCTTTGGAGCCATCAGCCAAATTGGCGGATTGGGGTGGTATATGTATGAACGCAGATCATTTATGGATACGCCGGGAATGTATGCTGGCATTATTTTTGTCATGCTTATCGGTTTGCTCATTGAAGGCTATCTTTTGCCAAAATTCAATATGTAGGCATGTCCTGAATGTGATAGATATATATTTTCCATGGATAATCTCCCATATAACGAATAATGCGTGTGCCATAATAAGGTGCTTCAAACGCATAGACGTTTGTTCCGTATTGACTCAAAAATTCCTGCATTTGGTCATAGTAGTGATCATCTGATCCATATAGAATCTCCCACATAGTATTGCGATGAATATAATCATATTCTTCGTAATATATAATCGTTTGAATATTATGCTTGGCAATATACTTGCCAAGCATATTTTTATCTAAATAGGCAAGATTTCTAATATCATAAAAATCCCGTCCGGCAAAAACAAACCCACTACTTAAATTTCCAAGAATAGCGCCCTCTGTAGCCAGGTGTTCTTTTATTTGCTGTTCATATACTGCGTAATTTGCATAGGACATAGCGTTTATATCCTTATATAGAGGCAGTAAGGAACTTATGCTAAGTACACATACACATACGAATGCACTCCAAAAACGATACCTTTTTAATAGCGGTATTTTTTTAACAAGGGTGGTGACTTCAAGTGCCACCATCAGACACCATGGAAATATTATAAAAACAATAGAGGTAGTATTATATCGTCCTATGATGAATACGCCAGCATTAAATGCTATAAGCATTCCAAAAGCATGGCGCCAATATAACTTTTGATATGACTTTGTAAAAAAGCTAGAAATAAATAGAAAAAACAAACTATAAAAAACCGGGCGAACATTGGGCAAATAATAGGTTCCAGATATTTGCCAAAATATTTTTTGATAAAATGCAACCATATTCGCAAACCGTTGTAAAAACGGGGCGTCAACGGACAAAGTTTTTCCATAGGCGTAATAGTCCTGAACAAAAGATGGATTTATCGCTAGTGTCGTCAAAGGAAAAATCAATGCGACCACTCCAACAATGCTTCCCCAGAACAGTAGTAGTTTAAAAGATAGTTTTCCATAAATAACATTAAGCAAAATACATGTTCCAATCATTAAGGAGAGGATAAACGCATTGGGATGAAATCCAACACCAAGACCAATGATAAGCCCTGAAGCTAAAATAGTGGTTTTACTATTTTCTACAACAAGGTAATAACAAAAAACAAGTAGCGTAAATAAAATGATTTCTTGACGAGCAAAATGTGTTGCATAGATAAATTGAATATTGGTTGCAAGAAGTAAGACGCCTAATAAGGCAAAATCGGGACGAAGTTTTACTTGTATCAATATACGATAAAAAACATATAATCCAATAAGTCCAAATATAAGACTGATTAAGCGTAGCGGAAATAGCCCATAGCCAAAGAGAGCAATAAATATAGCTTGAATTCCATGAAAAAAAACTTTGAGTAAATGTGGGCTTCTTGGAAAAAGGTCAAAGAAGGGTTCGGTTACAAAAGGGGACTTTTGAATAAGATACTCTAGCGAAAGCCCTCCAAGCCAAGCCTCATCCGAATGCATTAGTGGAAATGTAAGCAGTGTTTTAATATGGATAAAAATATATGCACACAATAATATACTTAAAAATAGTTTACGTTTCATCTTGTGATCCTCCAAAACTTTATTCCTCATTATAACATGTTTTTATTATTTCGTTTTCTGTCTAGGTTGATATTTGGTTCTTGGATAGTGTATTAAAAATACTTATGACTAAATTCAAAAATATGCTCTATAATAAAGAGTAAGTGAAATGTGTCGCGTATAATTCCCAGATTTGCGCAAAATTTAACAATCTTTCACGTATTTAGGAGGTTTCACTATGAACATAATGATAAAGAAAGGGGCTATACTTGCGCTTGTGTTTGTTGTTTTATTAACAATCGTTGGCTGTAACACGACAACCTACAATGAAAGTCCACACATCATTGAAGCAAGCCAGTTAGGTCCATTACTTTCAAAAGACGATGTCGTTGTAATAGACGCTCGAAGCGAAGAAGATTATGCAAAGGGTCATTTGGCAGGAGCAATTAACTTAACCTCTGCCGAAGTAAGTATTTCTGAACCTGTTCCTGGAATTATAGCGCCAAAAGAACAGGTTGAAGCAGTTTTAGGTAGCAAAGGTATCACACCGGATTCAGAGGTTTATATTTATGATAACAAAGACGGAATATATGCCGCTCGTATATGGTGGGTTATGAAAGTATATGGTCATGAAAATGTGAAGGTGGTCAATGGTGGCGAAGTTGCCATTGTTAAAGAAGGACTTGAACTATCCATGAACATTCCAGAAATTGAGCCTGTGCAATATACTGCTAAAGATATGAATACTTCAATGATAGCAACAACAGATGAAGTGTTGGAAGTGGTTGAAGGAATCGAACAGGCAAAAATACTTGATGTACGCTCAAATGCAGAATATGCAGAAGGAACAATTCCAACAAGTATTCTTTATCCACATACGAACAACGTTTATACAGATGGAACATTCAAATCTGCAAGAGATACCTACAACGATTACTCAGACTTAGGCTTAAATCGTGATGATACTATCATCATCTTTTGCAAGACTTCTGTTCGAGCTGCTCAAACAGCGCTCCTATTAGAAGAAGCAGGGTATGAAAATATTATCGTTTATGACGGAGCATGGCTTGAATGGTCAACTAAAGATGTTCCAATGCAAGAACAGTCTGATGAAGTGGTCACACCTTCTGCTGCCGACGGTTCGTAATAATTTAATAGTAATGGAGGATAGTTTATGCAAAACGCAAAAAAAATAATGACACTCTTACTCATTGTAAGTATGATTATTGGGTTGTCAGCATGTAATAATAAGGATACACAAGAATATTCTATGGATTTAACCGATGGAAAAGGCGTCAGTGAATCCTCTGATGATACTACATCAAGCGATGACGAAGCAACTGGTGAAGTGGCAGATTTGAATACTCTAATCGACAATTATTTTGCCAATATGCCTGAGCACATTTATAAAATAGGTCAAAAAGATTTTGTTGATAAGGTTATCGCAGGTGATGATATGGTTATTCTTGATATTCGTGGTGCTGACGCCTATAACGAAGGACACATTCAAGGCGCTATCAACGTACCTTGGGGACCGGCTATTGCAAGCAATCTAGCAAAGATTCCTCAAGATAAGGAAGTTTTTGTCTATTGTTATACAGGTCAAACTGCAGGACAAGCTGTTGCTACGATGAACATTGCAGGAATCAATGCGCGTAGTGTAAATCTTGGTTGGATGCTTGGCATATCTACTGTTGAAGGTGTAGATGCACTCACTACAACAGAGCCTGCAACATTTGATGAAACTCTCTATACAGTAGATTCGGAAGTTCAGACAGCTTTAGATAGCTATTATAACGGATTAGACGATGTTAAAGGAACGACTTTTGCCAACTATAAGATATCTGAAGATGATTTGAACACGATGATTGAAAATAGTGAAGACTTTTATCTATTATCTATCCGTGGAGCTGATGCTTATGACGAAGGTCATATTCAAGGCGCAAAAAATATTCCTTTTGGTAATGACATGATGGCGGGTATACGTACAAGCGATGTTCCTAAGGATAAAAAAGTTGTTGTCTATTGCTATACAGGTCAAACTGCAGGACAAGCTGTTGCAGCTATGCGTTTGGCAGGTTATGATGCTGTTTCACTTAATGGTGGTATGGGAATGGATAGCAATGCTCCGCATGGTTGGATTAATCACGGATATTCAGCCGTAACCGAATAAATAAAGTTATAAAGCGACTTCATAAATAGATGGAGTCGCTTTTATAATACAACGCTATATTTGCCTGGCTTGCATCCATTACTTTGATAAGATATAATGTAAGTTAAGAACGTTTATGGTTTGACGGAAAGATTTTTTCATAAATATAAACCAAGAAAGGATCTGAATGTATTGAAACGATTAAAAAAACTCATTGATACGAAAACTTTATTCACCGGAAGTTATAGTGGGGCAAAGCAACACCATGATGTAAATATTATTCGCTTTGATGAAAGCGGCCTGCATTATAGATACGGTATTTTTGACAATGAAAATCCTTCATTCTTAACGTGGGAATCTCCGAATCTTTATGTATTACATGAGTTGGATGATACGGTTAAATTATCGACCTACAGCTATTTTAAAGATCCCATAAGTGTATTTAAAAGTCATGAGGCATCAACAACCGGTGGTGGAGCATGCCATATGTACACACAGGAAAATCTTCAATATATTTTTGTATCATGCTATGAAAGCGGTCATTTACATGTGTATAGTAAAGATAAGAAAAAATTTATGAATACATTTTCTCCAGAAGATCATACCATCACGCCACGAGCACATGGCTCGATTTTATCACATTCAGAGCAGTGGCTATTTTTAGTTGACCTAGGACATGAGTGTATCCGTGTATTTGATATGAAGACAATACACAAAGCGCCCCTTTTAGAGCATCAACGATTTGACTTGCCAAAAGGAACTGGTCCAAGGCAACTTCTCTTGTCAAAAAATGACCAGTATATTTATTGCTTTAATGAATTTGATAATAGTATCTTTGTTTTATCTTTTGATCATGAAAGTGGCAAAATAATAGAAATAGTAAATACTATTCAAGTTTCAGATCAAGTCCCCAATGCTATAGGAACAAGTGTTATGACAAAGGATTATTCTATATTGATTGTTCCAAATCGAGGACCAAATACATTGTCACTTTTTAAAGTAAAAGACGACAAAGTCACTAAGATTGATGAACTTGACTGTATGGGAGATTGGCCCAGATTAGTCGCTTTAAGTCGCAATGAAAAAGAAATCTTTGTAGCAAATCAAAAAAGTGGACAATTATCTGTTTTTAATCTGCAAAGAACCGGAAAATCAATATTAAAATATATTGATTCCATCCCCATTCCTTTGATAAGCTGTGTAGAAGAAATTATTGAATAAAAGACAGAAGAAGGCAGGAGAGTACAATGGACGTATTAACACGTATGGTTACGCAACAACGGGATTTTTTTCATACCGGAAAGACATTGCCGTATGCGTTTCGATTAACCCAACTAAAAAAATTAAAGGCGGTCGTTCGATTTTATGAAAGTGAAATTATAAAAGCCTTGCATCAAGATCTGAACAAATCAGAGTTTGAAGCTTATGCAACGGAGCTAGGTGTTTTTTATAAAGAACTCAATTATACCATACGCCATTTGAAAAAATGGATGCATAAAAAACGAAAACAGACACCATTAGTTCATCAACCGGCAAGTAGCTATGTCTATTCAAAACCATTTGGTGTTGTTCTTATTTTATCCCCTTGGAATTATCCTTTTTTACTTGCATTGCAGCCTTTAGTCGGTGCATTGGCCGCAGGTAATTGTGTCACGTTAAAACCTTCTGAATACGCTCCTGCAACTGCAGAACTTCTTGAGAAGATATTATTGGACTGCTTTGATAGCGAATATGTACAAATCATTTTGGGTGATGCAAATATATCTTCGGAACTTACGAACAATACCTTCGATTATATCTTTTTTACAGGCAGTACAGATGTCGGTCGACATGTCATGAAAGCTGCAGCTAAGAACTTGACACCGGTTACGCTTGAACTTGGTGGAAAAAGCCCATGTATTATTGATCATACGGCGAATCTAGCATTAGCGGCAAAGCGTATCGCGTGGGGAAAATTTACAAATGCAGGGCAAACATGTATTGCACCTGATTATATACTCATACATCACAGTGTCAAAAAAAGATTTATGCATGAGTTAAAAATAGCCATACAAAATATGTATGGTATAAACCCATGTGGAAATAGACATTACCCTAAAATAATTAATACAAAACATTTTAATCGATTGATAGAATTAATGAAAGATGCACCAATATATTATGGAGGCAAGTCAAACATTGATCGTTCAAAAATTGAACCTACGTTGCTTGATCTTCCGAATGACAACTTTCAAGTGATGGAAGACGAGATTTTTGGTCCTATTCTTCCGATTATTGCATATTCACACCTAAAAAACGTTGTTCATTATGTGAACGAGAGGCCAAGACCATTAGCTTGCTATATATTTAGTGAAAACACCCGAAATATTAATCGCCTTATACACCACATACATTTTGGTGGAGGTGTTGTCAATGATACTTTAATTCATATTGCCAATCACCATCTACCCTTTGGAGGCATCGGCGATAGTGGAATGGGGGCATATCATGGAAAAGCATCTTTTGATACTTTTTCACATAAAAAAAGCATATTAAAAAAGGCCAACTGGATTGATCTTCCTTTTAAATATGCTCCTTATAAATTGCCAGTTAATATTTTACGCCATTTGATGCGATAAAGTACGCCATTCACCGCCACAGGACAAGTATTTAGAGTGTAACCATAATATATGCTTACATCCGCATTCCGAGCAAAAAAACTGTGTTTCTTGATAATCATTGTGATCCACATATTCGTATGCGATTTGAAGTAATCCTTGTTGAACAAAATTGAGTGCTTCATCTTTAATTTTTAACAATTGGTCATGGGATTGAACGGTTTCATACTTTTTAAATGGTTTACACACTTGACACATATTTTGACCCCCTATACGTTAAATAAATAACGAGCTTCTTAAAAAAATATAATGCTTTTTACAGAAAGTAGCGTATAAGACGATGAAAGCATTATTTTTATTGTTATTATTATAACATAGTTTTCTGGATTTTCAAGTATTTATTTACTTTATTTTGTTTTGCTGATAAAATATGAACATATTCCTAAGGAGGTATTTATGAAAATACAACAAATATTGGAGATCTTACAAGGCGAATTAATTTGCGGCACGAAGGCATTGCTCATGGAAGAGATTGATTATGGATATAGTTGCGATTTAATGAGCGATGTGTTAGCCTATGTACAAAACAATGTTTTGTTATTAACAGGACTTGTCCATCCACAAGTCATACGTACTGCTGAGATGTTGGATATTAAAGCCATCTTAATCGTTCGGGGCAAATCGCCGTCTGAAGATATGATTCGTATGGCAAACGAGCGCAGCATTGTAATGATTCGCACAAGTCACTCCTTATTTACAGCTTCAGGATTACTTTTTCAACACGGATTATTAGGAGAGGAAATAGCTCACGATGAAATTCACTTATGAAGTCGAGGGAAATGAATTTATTGATGCCGGAGTTGCATCCTCAAAATTCAAAACAGCACTCCAGCAACTAGGCATTCCTTCAACAATTATACGAAAAATTGCCATTGCAATGTATGAAGCTGAAATCAACATGGTCATTCATGCCAATGGAGGAGAGATTCTTGCTGAAGTGACACCGACCAAAATCTATGTACGACTTGAAGACCAAGGTCCCGGTATCCCAGATATTGATCTTGCCATGACGGCCGGATACTCAACGGCTTCAGAACAGGCAAGAACTATGGGGTTTGGTGCCGGAATGGGTTTACCTAATATTAAGCGCTATAGTGATTTTCTTCAAGTGCATTCCGAAGTCAATGTAGGTACGGTAGTTGAAATATCTTTTGATTTATAATGATATAATTTAGGAGGAAGTGATTATGGGAACTTCGCATTCAGTTACATTAGATTGGGAAAAATGTATTGGATGTACTGACTGTATTAAACGATGTCCGACCGAAGCAATACGTGTTCACAATTCAAAAGCAGAGATAACAGATGCTCGTTGTATTGACTGTGGAATGTGTATTCGTGTCTGTAAAAGTCATGCCAAAAAAGCCATGACAGATTCTTTTGAAAAAATCTATGACTATAAGTACAAAGTTGCCATACCTGCACCAACGCTTTATACACAATTCAAAAAAATTAGAGACCCGAATGTGATCTTAACCGCCTTAAAAAAATTAGGTTTTGACGAAGTGTATGAAGTGGCACGTGCAGCTGAGATAGTCACTGAATATAGCCGCCATATCATGGAGCAGGAAAAAGTTGTATCTCCAATCATATCAAGTGCTTGTCCGGCAATTGTCAAGCTAGTTGAGATGCGATTTCCTTCCTTGATTCCTAATGTATTGCCGGTCATTTCTCCTAAAGAAGCCAGTGCCAGATACGCTCGTCGGCATTTGATTCAAAAGGGCATTCCTGCTGAAGATATTGGAATTTTCTTTATCAGCCCATGCGCGGCTAAAGTAACGGACTCAAGATATCCGGATACCTTTGATCATTCTGAAGTCGATGGAATCATATCGATTAAGGATGTGTATAAATTAATGCTTCCAATCATAAAAAACATGCAACCTGATGAAGTAGAAATACTTCAAACCTCAACTAGTCGAGGAATAGGGTGGGCAGCAACTGGCGGTGAAGGTCTTGCGTCTCAGGTGTATAACCATGTTGCTGTTGATGGTATTGAAAATGTTATAGAGATTCTTGAACGTGTTGAAAACAACAAGCTGGATGTTGAATTTGTTGAATGCCTTGCTTGTACCAATGGATGCCTAGGTGGTCCGCTAACTGTGGAAAATTCATTTGTTGCTACTAATCGTATGGCAAAGGTCAAAAAATATATTAATTCGCTGGGAAAAACACGTGAGCTAGATATGTATCGCGACAACATTGAACTTGATTGGCAATATTCATTAACCAATAAGCAAGTATTAAAGCTTGATGATGATATGGTTGTTGCCTTGGATAAGATGGAACGCCTGGAGAAAATATTTAAGACATTGCCACAGATCGATTGCGGCTCATGCGGTGCGCCAACATGTCATGCTTTAGCTGAAGATATTGTTCAAGGCAATGCAAATATTGAAGATTGTATTTTCATGTTAAGGGAAAAAGTTCGTGATGTCGCGCAAAATATGGTGAGCCTTGCTGGAAAGATGCCACCATCCATTCGACATATAGATAAACAATAAAACAGGAGGTCTATCATGCAAATAAAAGATATTATATCCCCACTCAATTTAAAAGTCGTTACAGGGGAGAATGCACTCGACAAAACCATTGAAACAGGTTATATTGGTGACTTGCTCAGTGTTGTCATGGGCAAAGCGCCAGAAGGATGTGTCTGGGTTACTGTTCAAAGCCATATTAACATCGTTGCAGTTGCAACATTGGCAGATATTGGTTGTATCATTGTATCTGAAGGTTTCGTCATTGATGATGAAGCCATTCAAAAAGCCGTTGAAGAAAATGTTGTTCTCTTATCATCCGAAGAGTCTTCCTATGCGATTGCAAAAAAACTTGGACAATTGGGCATATAAATATGAAAGAACTTTCATATCATATTTTAGATATTGCCAACAACAGCATACGAGCAAATGCAACAAACATTACCATTAATGTCAGCGAAGACTTAGAAAAGGATACCTTAGAATTAACTATTATTGACAATGGAAAGGGGATACCACCCCAGATTTTAAAAGAAATCAAAAATCCATTCGTTACCAGTCGAACGACAAGAAAGGTTGGTCTTGGCATCCCTTTACTAAATGATACGTGTCAAAATTGTAATGGAAGGCTAAAGATTGATAGTGAACTCGGAAAAGGAACTTGCCTTAAGGCAACAATGGAGCTATCACATATTGATCGACCACCTATGGGAAATCTTGTTTCAACAATTTTAACACTACTTATTTCCCATGAGACGATACAGATTCAGTTTTCATACACTGTTGACAATCAGTCCTTTTCATTAAGTACTCAAATGCTAAAAGATATTTTGGGAGATATCCCATTAAGTACGCCTGAAATATCGCAATGGATACGAGAGTATCTTTCTGAGAACATCTCTGCTTTACATAATAGTGAATGAATTAACAAAGAAGAGTAAAAAACAGGATATTCCAAAGTTTTTTTACTCTTTTATTTGACATGAATATTGTATACAATGTGCAAATAGCGGAAAACCTTGATTTTTATTGCTTCTTAGGTAATTGACAGTTTATTAACACACCTTGTAAATAAAGGAAAAATGTTTTATTATAAGTATGATAAATTTGAAAAAAATTAGACAGGGGGTCTAGAATGTCCAGTTTAACATTTAAAAAAGGGATTCACCCAAAACACGCTAAAAATTTCACGAAAGACAAGGCAATCGAATACGTTCTTCCAGAAGGTGACGTAACGATTATGCTGCAACAGCATATTGGTGCGCCATGTTCTGCACTGGTAAAAGTCGGTGATGAAGTACTTGTCGGCCAAAAGATTGGTGATTCGGAAAGTTTTGTTAGCGCTCCGGTACACAGTACTGTATCTGGAAAAGTAAAAAAAATTATGGATGTATTACATCCAAACGGCTCAAAAAGCAGTGGAATCATCATTGAAAATGATGGATTGTACAATGAAGTCGACATGACACCAAAAGATCCATATACCATGAGTAAGGATGACATCTTGGCAACAATACGCGAAGCTGGTATTGTAGGAATGGGAGGTGCAGGATTCCCAACATTTATAAAATTAAATCCACCAAAAGATAAGGTGATTGACTATATTATTGTCAATGGTGCTGAATGTGAACCTTATTTAACATCAGACCATCGTGTTATGCTTGAAGAAGCCGATCGTGTCATTATGGGGTTGTCGGTTATCTTGACCTTATACCCTGAGGCAAAGGGAATTATCGGTATCGAAGATAACAAGCCGGATGCTATTGAAGCAATGAAAAATGCACTAGCTGCATTTCAAAAAGAATCGAACTTAGAGATTGCTAAAAACATGGAAGTTGCAACGTTGGCAACAAAATATCCTCAAGGAGCTGAAAAGCAATTAATTTACTCCGTGACTAAACGCGAAGTTCCTGCTGGTAAGCTTCCTGCCGATGCTGGATGTATCGTACAAAATATTGATACTGTAGTTGCTATTCATCGTGCCTTCTTTAGAGGTCGACCTTTAATGCGACGCATTGTAACACTTTCTGGCGAAAATGTAAAAAATCCTGGAAACTATAAAGTTAAAATAGGTACTAGCTATCGTCAACTCATTGAATATGCAGGCGGTGATCTTGAAAACACAAAAAAAATCATCTCAGGTGGTCCGATGATGGGAATCGCAATCTTTGATATTGATATCCCAATTATAAAAACATCCTCATCCATCTTATTGTTATCAGATCAAGAAATGCATTCAGGCGAGGAAAGTCCATGTATCCGTTGTGGAAAATGTGTTGATGCATGTCCAATGAACCTGTTACCACTGGATTTAGATCGATTTGCTCGTAACAACGCCAATGAAGCTTTTGAAACATATAAGGGTATGAACTGTATTGAGTGTGGTTCATGTTCATTTGTATGTCCTTCAAAGCGTCATATTGTGCAATCCATTCGAACGACACGACGCACAATCATGGCTGAGCGTAGAAAGTAGAAGGAGGATTATCATGTCAGAACTTACAATTGTTTCATCATCTCCCCATGTGCGCTCAAACGATACAACAAGCCACATAATGCGAGATGTTATTATTGCCTTAATTCCAGCAACACTTGTTGGATTTTATGTCTTTGGAGTGGCGGCTATTTTTACAGTGCTCATATCAACTGTATCAGCGGTATTTTTTGAATATCTATATCAAAAGCTTATGCATGAACCTGTTCGCATCAATGACGGTTCAGCGGCAGTTACAGGATTGTTATTAGGGTTAAACCTTCCAGCAGCCTTGCCGAATATGCCTTACATGCTTGCAATTGTTGTCCCAATTATCGGAAGTTTATTTGCCATTATTGTCGTAAAACAATTATTTGGAGGCATCGGAAATAACTTCATGAATCCAGCACTTGCAGCTCGGGCATTTTTAATTATTTCTTTTGCAGAGCATATGACAACCTGGCCAGAAGTTGATACAGTAGCATCCGCTACAATTCTTGGTTCTTTAAAAGAAGGTGGGGTTGTTGATCAAAGCGTATTTGAAGCCTTTATTGGGACTGTGTCCGGAAGTATTGGTGAAGTATCAGCACTTGCCATTTTAATCGGGGGGCTATACTTAATCGCTCGGAAAGTCATCAGCTATAGAATTCCGGTTTTCTACATAGGTACTGTTGGAATCTTCGTTCTTTTATATAGCATATTCAACGGCGGTCTCGACTTAAGTTTAGTCGGTTATCATTTATTCGGTGGTGGTTTGATGCTTGGTGCATTTTTTATGGCAACAGACTATACAACCTCTCCCATGACAAGTATCGGTCAAATTATTTTTGCCGTAGGGTGTGGAATTATAACCGCATTGATTCGATTATTCGGAGCATATCCAGAAGGTGTCTCTTTTGCAATTATAATTATGAACCTTGCTGTTCCACTCATAGATCGTTATACAATACCACGAGCTTTTGGGGAGGAGAAGTAAAATGAAAAAAGATTCGATATTAAAAAATGCACTCATTTTATGTGGAATTACATTGATTGCCGGATTACTTTTAGGTCTTACATATAATTTTACATTAGACGCTATTGCAGAACAAACACGTATCAAAACAGAAAACGCATTGGCTGCAGTTATGGAAAACGCTTCTTTTGAAGAAACAGATATCCAAGGTGAGGTGAAGTTTATCACCAAAGTATATGAAGCTACGGATAAAGATACGAGTGATGTTAAAGGGTATGCTTTTCAACTAGCAACGACAGAAGGTTATGATGGAACGATCAATATGATGGTAGGAATCAATGCCGATGGAACACTTAATGGAATTGATATTATCAGTCATACAGAGACACCGGGCCTCGGAGCAAAAGCTGATGATGCCCCCTTTAAAAATCAATTTGTTCAAAAAGCAGCTTCCTTGTTAACCCTTGTAAAAGGAAATAGCGATGGTCAAAACATTGATGCTATAGGTGGCGCAACGATTACGTCCTCAGCAGTAACTGCCGCTGTGAACGAAGCAATTATCTATTATAATGACATCATTAAGGAGGGGAACTAATGGCAAAACTAATGAAATTGATTAAAAATGGACTTTTTGATGAAAACCCTGTTTTAGTTCAAGTCCTTGGAATGTGTCCGACACTCGCAGTAACATCAAGTGCGACAAATGGTTTAGGAATGGGACTTGCAACAACCAGTGTTCTTTTTGGTTCAAACCTTGTTATCTCATTACTACGAAAAATCATCCCTGCAAAAGTACGTATACCAGCATTCATTGTAATTATCGCAACGTTTGTTACGATTGTTGATTTATTATTACAAGGGTATATACCAGCACTTTATGACTCTCTTGGACTTTTTATTCCACTGATTGTGGTAAACTGTATTGTTCTTGGTCGTGCGGAAGCATTTGCATCCAAAAATGGTCCTTTACATGCTATCTTTGACGGTGTTGGTATGGGACTTGGCTTTACGTTAGCTTTGACTATCCTTGGTGCAATTCGTGAAATCATTGGTGCAGGAAGTATTTTTGGTTTTCAATTATTAAAATTGTCATGGTATCAACCCGTAACAATTTTTATATTAGCTCCAGGTGCATTCCTTGTTTTAGGGTTCATGTTTGCTGCATTTAATAAGATCAAAGCATCAGGTACGAAAGGGTAGGAGGCGCATATGGAATTTGTATTATTATTTATAAGTGCGGTTTTAGTTAATAACGTCGTATTATCGAGATTCTTAGGTATATGTCCTTTCTTAGGTGTTTCAAAAAAAATCGAAACATCTATAGGTATGGGCATGGCCGTAACTTTTGTTATGACCTTAGCATCTTTGATTTCACATATTGTATTTTATGCAATTTTAAAACCTTTAGAAATCGAATATTTGTATACTATTGCATTTATTCTAGTTATCGCTTCACTGGTTCAATTGGTTGAGATGGTTATCCAAAAAACAAGCCCATCTTTGTATCAAGCATTAGGTGTGTTTTTACCACTAATTACAACAAACTGTGCAGTACTTGGTGTTGCTGTAATTAATATGCAAAAAAGTATTCAAACAAACGGTGATTTCGGTTTGATTCATTCTGTAATTAACGGACTAGGCACAGCTGTTGGTTTTACTCTTGCAATTGTTTTGTTAGCAGGTATTCGTGAGCGTATCGAATATAATCCAATACCAAAACATTTTAAAGGTTATCCAATTGTTTTAATTACAGCTGGATTGATGGCAATTGCATTTTTAGGTTTTTCCGGAATGATTAAATAGAGAAAGTAGAGGTAGACGATGGATATATCAAGTATTATTTTTTCTGCTGCAAGCATCGGTGGCTTAGGTCTTGCCTTTGGTCTTGGCTTAGGTTATGCAGCAAAAAAATTCGAAGTTAAAGTTGACCCACTCATTCCTGTTGTGAGAGATGCATTACCAGGAGCAAACTGCGGGGCATGTGGATTTGCAGGATGCGACGCATTTGCAAAAGGTATTGTTGAAGGACAGGCTCCGATTAACGGTTGTCCTGTAGGTGGTAGTGACACAGCGGCGGCACTTGGAAAGATTATGGGTGTTGAAGCCAAAGAAACAGCACGCCAAGTAGCCTATGTTAAATGTAACGGAACCTGTGAACAGGCCAAAGAAAAATATATTTATGCCGGTGTGACGGATTGTAAAAATGCTGCTTTTTTACAAGGTGGTGGCTCCAAGGGCTGTGAATATGGATGTTTAGGATTAGGAAGTTGTGTTGCTGCATGTGAGTTTAACGCAATTGATATAATTGACGGTGTTGCTGTCATTAACGACAACTGTGTTGCCTGTGGAAAATGTGTTGATGCATGTCCAAAAGCAATTATTGAAATGGTCCCTAATGATTCAAAAATTCGTGTCGCATGTAATTCCGCAGATAAAGGAAAAGATGTTAAATCTAACTGCGCAGTCGGATGTATCGCATGCAGACTTTGCGTAAAAGCATGTGAATTTGACGCCATTCATGTGACGGATAATCTTGCAAAAATCGATTATGAAAAGTGTACCCAATGTGGTGCATGTGTTGAAAAATGTCCGACAAATGCGATTTCACATTTATCATAAGTTCTTTAAGTTCCTTTATTGATTAACATTAATGATTATGTTAGAATAAGATAACATTAAAGGAAGGGAAGGAAAGACAGTGGCATATAACTCGCGTAACGGCAAAAACGGTTGGACTTTATTTTTATTACTTTTAGCAGGTATTGTCATCGGAGGATTAATCGGTGAATTAGCATCAGGCGCTCCTTTTTTAAAATGGTTAAATTTAGGATATACTTTTGGCTTAAAAGATGCTATTGCACTTGATTTAAAAATTGTTTCAATTCTATTTAAAATCACCTTTGACATCACCGTTGCCAGTATCGTAGGGATAGCAATTGCTATTTTCACGTATAGTCGATTATGAAAAGAAAACAAAAAATAATTTTAGCATCGCAATCAGAGCGAAGAGCTGATTTACTCCGACAAATTGGAATAGATTTTACCATTATACCAAGTGAATTTGATGAAAATTCAATATCGAAAACACATGTTGACCCGAAAGAATATGTTCAAACTCTGGCTTTTAAAAAGGCAGAGTTTCTTTCGTGTCAAGGGATAGACAATCAAATTATACTTGGAGCTGATACGGTTGTCGTGATTGAGGGGCACATATTAGGCAAGCCTCAAAATCCACAGCAAGCTTATGAATATCTTAACTTACTCTCTGGAAAAGAACATCAAGTTTATACAGGGGTATGTATCATCGATCAAGCACGTGCAAAAAAAATGGTATGTTCTCAAGTAACCACCGTAGTTATGGATACAATGAATGAACACGATTTTGACGAGTATATCAGTACAAAAGAACCATTTGATAAAGCAGGTGCTTATGGTATACAAGGTATAGGTGCTCGATATATTAAAGAAATCCATGGCGATTATTTTAATATTGTAGGGCTTCCATTAAATCTGACTGTACATATGTTCAAACAAATGCAAATTGATTTGTAATATATGTTATGGTTGCAAAGGAGAAACCTATGTCCTATAACATAAAAGAATTGCCTTTAACAGAAAGACCTTATGAAAAATTAGAAAAATACGGTCCCGCTGCGTTAACCGACGCAGAATTACTTGCAATTATTATTCGAACCGGCTCTAGAAAAGAAGCATCTACGCTATTAGCCAGTCGCATCTTAAGTCTAGATCAACGAGGCTTAGCTGCTATACATATTTTGGACACGAATCAACTCATGTCAATTAACGGAGTAGGTCGTGTCAAAGCCTTACAGTTAAAAGCGTTATCGGAAATATCAAAACGCATGGCGAAATCAACCAGTATTGAAAAACTATGCATTAATTCACCATCTTCCATTGCAAAGATATACATGGAAGAAATGCGTTACCACGAAAGGGAACATTTTAAAGTTATTTTTTTGAACACAAAAAATGCCATCATTGGAGATGAGGATATTTCTATTGGAACAGTTAACGCTTCCTTGGTTGACCCGCGTGAAATATTTAAAATGGCCTTAATGTATAAAGCGGTTCATTTAATTTTAATGCATAATCATCCAAGCGGTATTCCCACGCCAAGTCAAAATGATATCGATGTCACAAAGCGTATGGTAAAGGCAGGTCACGTACTTGGTATTGAAATATTAGACCATATCATTATTGGAGATGGCAATTATATAAGTCTTAAGGAACAAAGTTTAGGTTTTTAACCTAGGAGGAACGATGAAAAGACAATCACGATTTACAATCAAAAATTTTATGATTATATTATTTATCATTTCTGCTATTTCCATGGTATTTACTTGGGAAATGCGCCAATCCACATCTCCTATTGAGCAAAGCATCACTTATATCATTGTTCCCTTTCAAAAAGGGGCAACCTATTTTGGAGATTGGGTCAAGGACAAAGTCGATTTTGTCAAAAATATCAATGAGCTTGAAAAAATGAATGCCTACCTTACAGAAGAAGTCGATCAGTTACGTTATGAAAATAAACTTTTAGAACTCGATAAGGTTGAACTCGAACGTTTACGTGAACTCTATGAACTGGATCAACAATACGCTGATTATCCCAAAACCGGAGCAAGAGTTATCGGGAAAGACCCTGGAAATTGGTATGAAGTTTTTATTATTGATAAAGGTAGTGACGATGGATTGGAAGTTAATATGATTGTAATGGCAGGTAGTGGCTTAGTCGGACGCGTAATAGAAGTCGCACCAAATTACGCAAAGGTGCGTTCAATTATTGATGACACCTCTAGTGTCAGTGCAAAAATCATTCGTACATCAGACATAGCAACCGTCAGTGGAGATAAAAAATTAGGTGATGATGGGTTGTGTCTCATTGAAGATATTCATGAAGATGTAAATATTATTGAAGGTGATGAAATTGTCACATCCCATTTAGGAGAATATTTTCCACCAGGAATCCTTATCGGTTATGTTAAAAGTATTGAGTCTAATCCAAATAAACTGACCAAGACCGCAATACTTGAACCTGTCGTCGATTTCAAACATTTAGAAGAAGTCCTTGTCATTAATCTTAAAGCAACAGACTAAGAGGTTCTTATGATCAAAAAAATATCAACCGGATTAATTATAATTTTTATTATTATTTTACAGACAACCCTTTTTCAACAATTGAGTATTAATAACACTACACCAAACCTGTTTATTATTACAATTGTATCGATTAGTGCATTAATGGGAAGAAAGGATGGATTACTCTATGCCATTCTTTTTGGCGTGGTGCAAGATATTCAATTTGGTGGTGTCGTTGGATTTTATGTTCTTGTCTATGCGATTATCGCATATGTATCTGGATACCTATACCGAAATTATTATGCCGAAAGTATGATGATACCGCTTATTGTTATCGGTTTATCGGATTTATTTTATAATCTGGTTATTTTTATTTTCACCTATTTGCTTCGAGGGCGGCTGGAATTGGGATACTATTTTGGATTTATTATCGCACCTGAAGTTACCTATACTGTATTTATTGGGGTGCTTTTTTACAGACTTTATATCATCTATTTTAACTTTTTACGTATGACACATACAAAGAAGCGAAAAGGAGAGGACGCATTTAATGAAGGAGATTTTTAAATACATATTTACATTTTTAACCCATCGTCTATTTGTTTTAAGTCTTGTCTTAATCTTAATGATATCCATTCTTTTATCTCGCCTTTTTGAATTGCAAATCATTAATGGAAGCAAGTTAGATGAAGAATTTGAACTGAGTATTTTAAGAGAAATTGATATCAAAGGTCAGCGTGGACTCATATATGATCGAAAAGGCACTCCACTGGCAATTAATGAGATTGCATATACCGTCAAATATGACAATAGCGTATATACGGTTGACCGTAATCAACTTCTGTTAACCATGATTCGTATCTTAAAGGATAATAATGATGCCCTTAGTATCGAATTCCCTTTATATATAGACTCTGATAATCTGTATCAATTTAAAGACAATACAGGTGCGTTAAATCGTTTTTTAAGGGATATATATGCAAGTCAGCGCGCAAAAGACCCGGATTTTGCTTTGGATCAAACTCCGGATGAAGTTATTGAATACCTATGTAGTCCGACTTTTTTTGCCATTAGTGAAGAAGAGATTCAAGAAAAAGAAATTACAAAACAGGAACTGGTTGACTTGCTCTCTATCCGCTATGCGTTATGGAAAAAAGCATATTATAAATTTATTCCTCAAGAAATTGCAGTAGATATAAGTCTTGAGTCTTTAGCGGAACTCAAAGAAAACAAGGATATTTTACCTGGAGTAACGATTGTCGAGGACCCGGTTCGCAAATACTTGTACCCTGAACTGATGTCACATATCCTTGGCTATACTGGGCGTATCAGCGATGAAGCTTTAGAAGAATATAAGCAATATGGTTACGATCAAAATGATATTATTGGGCGTATCGGCATTGAAAAATCCATGGAGTTATATCTACATGCTCAAGATGGCAAACAGACGGTTGAAGTTGATAATCTTGGACGAACCATGAATGTCATTGAACAAATAGACCCTGTAGCAGGAAAAGACGTCTATCTTACTTTAGATTTAGAACTTCAAAAACGTAGTGAAGAACTCCTTGAAAAGCAGTTAGCCCATCTGATCTCACAAAAACTTGTTATGAAAAAACCTTCATACGGTGAAACACGGGTGCCTGAATTGTGGGAAGTATACTACTCACTATTTGAAAATAAAACGATCGAACTGGATACATTATTATCTTTTGATGAATCCGATACATCTACACAGACTATTTTAGAACAATATTCTACCTATCGCGATCTTCGTGTAGAGAATATACGTGAACAGTTAGAAACAAGTGACGTATCTAAGAATGAAAAACTCTCACGTTATAATGACTATATCTTATCTACACTTATAAGTGATGGTTTATTAAAAGACAACCATACAAGTAGCAGTGGATTTTTAGATTACGACAATCAAATCATTAGTTTCCGTGGTTTACTTAATTATTATATCAAAGAAGAGTATCTCTCCTTTGAAAAGTATAGTGATGATACATCTATAGATATTGAACAGCTGACAGATAATGAAGTGTATGCATATCTGGTGAACCAGGTGATTTTAGGTGATTATGTTGACCGATATCAATTCAAGCTCAACACATTTCTAGAAATGATTGAAAATGAACAATTCTCATATGTTGATTTATCAAAAATGCTCATGGAAATTGACGTGATTGCTTTTGATCAAACACGCTATGATGCATTATCCAATCGTCAACAATCGCCACTTGCTTTTATGAAAGAAGTCATTGCCAATATTGAATTGACGCCTCAACAAATAGCACTTGATCCTTCAACTGGCGGTATTGTGATTACCGACGTACATACAGGAGAAGTCCTTGCACTAGTTAACTACCCAAGTTATGACAACAACCGTATCTCTGATTATAACTATTATCAAGATCTGTTAAGAGATCCCAGTCGTCCACTTTATCCTATTGCAACTCAAGGAAAAACCGCACCTGGGTCAACATTTAAAATGGTCTCTGCTGTAGCCGGACTTGAAGAAGGAATTATTGACGCACATACACATTTTAACTGTACAGGACATTTTACAAAAATCACACCTTCTGTTGCATGTTGGATTGCAGCAAGTGGAGGACAGCATGGAAATGTTGATGTTGTTACTGCTATAGCCGTAAGTTGCAACTCGTTTTTTAATGAAATCGGGTATCGCATGGGTATGACAGAGGATGGATTGTACAATCCTAAAATCGGAACGAACAAACTCGCTGAGTATGCAGCTATGTTTGGACTAGACTCAGTTTCTGGAATCGAATTAACAGAATCGCCACCATCATTACCAGGAAATACAACCACTGGCTATCCAAACCCTGTGACAGCAGCCATGGGTCAAGAATTTAATTCCTATACACCAACCCAAATCGCACGTTTTCTTGCCACACTTGCGAATGGAGGAACCCTATATGAATTAACGTTAATTGATCGCATTTATAATTCTGATGGTTCTGTGTATGAGATCAATGAACCTACCGTAACACAAGTCAATGACTTTGATGAAGAAACGATTGAATTGGTTCATCAAGGAATGATTGATGTAACTTCAGGCTCCCGTGGTACAGCTCGAAGTTTTTATGCGAATTTTCCGATTTTGGTTGCTGGTAAGACCGGAAGTGCACAGGAAAACAAATCTAGAGCATCCCATGCTGTTTTTGGTTCCTTTGCTCCGGCCAATGACCCGGAAATAGCCATTGCAGTTGTCATACCTTTTAGCTATACAGCAAACTTTTCTTCAGGATACATTGTTGGAACGCTAACCCGTGATCTTTATGGGGCATATTATGACATTTATAAAGAATATCCATCCTATAATTATATGGGAGAATTCGCAGATGAAGGAAATATTGACACAAATTAAAACATTTTCAGATTTGTCTATACATTGTTTTTGTTTTTATGTATAATATGACATAAGGTATAAATACCTTAGCAAATTAAACGAGGTAATATATGAAGGATATTATTCTAATTAAGGGGAATCAATTCGGTTTGTCGATTCATGTAGATGAGAATGCCAAATTTGATCTTATCTATGAAGCGCTTAAACAAAAATTAATTGATGGAAAAAACTTTTTTGGTAACAGCAAAGTGGTTTTGTCCTTCGAAGGGAAAACACTCACTTCAAAAGAAATGGACAAACTTACACGGTTGGTATCTAGCGAAACCAATCTTCAGATTATTTGTTCGCTTCACAAGGAATTTGACTTTGACAGTGTTACAGAGCGCATTGAACGTGTTGCCAACGAATCTGTCGAACCGCAAATCAAAGCATATAAAGATTACATCGAACAGTTGGAATCACAGTTGCGTACTCAAGAACAAAAATTTCGAGAACAAGACGAACAAATTGTTTTTCACTTTTCCAATCTTCGTTCAGGTCAACAGATTATTACCAAAAGTCACGTGGTCATACTGGGCGATGCCAATAACGGATCTAGAATTGAATCTGGTGGCAAAGTTATTGTATTAGGTCGCCTAAAGGGTGTTGTACATGCCGGACTTGATCCAAGGCAACGCGGCTTTGTATTTGCCTTAGATATGACACCGGTGCAATTAAAAATCGGCAACGCTATTGGACGTGCTGCAGATCGAGTGGACAAAGTCTCTAAATCTGTAGAACCTCAAATTGCCTATGAAGAAGATGGACGAATCGTTATTGAAAACATTCACAATCAAGTCTATAGAGACTTAATTAACGATACAAATTAGATAAAAGGAGCGAATTAAATGAGTGAAGTTATTGTTGTCACATCAGGAAAAGGCGGGGTTGGTAAAACAACAACCAGCGCTAATATTGGAACCGGATTAGCTATGTTAGGGAAAAAAGTAGTTCTTATCGATGCTGATATCGGTTTACGTAATCTTGATGTTGTCATGGGGCTTGAAAATAGAATTGTATATAATTTAATTGATGTAGTTGAAGGTAACTGCAAATTAAGCCAAGGCTTAATAAAAGATAAAAAAAATCCTACACTTTATTTGCTCCCAGCAGCACAAACACGTGACAAAGACGCTGTAACTCCTGAGCAAATGAAGGAGCTTTGTGATACCCTAAAAAAAGACTATGATTATATCATTATTGATTGCCCTGCCGGAATTGAGCAAGGGTTTAAAAATGCAATTGCCGCAGCCGATCGAGCACTTGTAGTTACTACTCCAGAAATCTCTGCAATTCGTGATGCAGATCGAATTATTGGATTATTGGAAGCAAATGAAATCCGTGACATTCGTCTCGTAGTGAACCGTATTCGTTTTGATATGGTTAAGCGTGGTGATATGATGGGGATTGATGATGTTATAGAAATCTTAGCTATTGATTTGATTGGTGTAATGCCTGATGATGAAAATATTGTTATCTCAACTAACACAGGCGAACCAATTGCAGCCAACGAAAGTACGATTCCAGGAAAAGCCTATATAAATATGTGTAAGCGTATTACTGGCGAAGAAGTGCCCTATTTAGATTTAGATACTCCAACTGGATTTTTTGGTAAGTTACGTACAATTATGGGAATGAAAGGTTAGGAAGGTGGAATAATGGGAATTTTTTCTAGAAAGAAAACCTCTAAAACGGTGGCAAAAGACCGTTTAAAATTGGTTTTAATTCATGATCGTGTCAATTGTTCAACAGATGTATTAGAAATGATGCGTGCTGATATTATAAAAACCATCAGTAAATATATGGATTTTGATGAAGGTGAATTGGAAGTAAAAGTTGGGTCCACACGTTCTGAGACATCAGGAAATGTCATTCCTGCTCTTTATGCGAACATACCAATAACCAATATAAAAAAGCCACGAGAATAGAGGCAACACATGTTTCGAAGTTATAATTATAAACGTTATGATTTCCTAAGTATTATTCTTATGTTTTTACTAATTACCATTAGCTATTTTGTAATTGGTAGTGCCACACGTATCAATAGTATTGAAGGAACAGATTATTATGCACAGCGACAATTAATGGGATTTTCAATTGGATTAGTATTGATGTTACTGGTATCCTTTTTTGATTATCATCTATTGGGAAAATTAGCAATCCCAATTTATCTTTTAAATGTCGGTCTATTAGTTGCTGTACTAATGTTTGGTAAAGAAGTTAATGGTGCAGTACGGTGGATAGAAATGCTAGGGATGACAATACAGCCCAGCGAATTTAGCAAGTTTTTTATGGTCATTGTATTGGCAAAATATTTTGATCGGTTTCAAAAACACATTAATTCTGTTTTTGTGTGGCTTGGTGCCGGAATACTTATTGTTATACCTATGATGCTTATACGAAAGCAGCCGGATTTATCGACTGCACTGGTTTTAGTTTTTTTGTTAGGCATTATGTTATTTGCCGCAGGTATTAAATATCGTTATATTTTTATTTTATTAGGGATTGCAATTGTAATGATGTTTGGTGTATTATGGTATATACAACAGCCTGACCAAGTATTATTAAGTGATAATCAATTAGGTCGAATTATGGCCATGATTAATCCAGAAGAGTACGAATTATCGATTGCCCTTCAGACTCAAAACTCTGTTCAAGGAATAGGTTCTGGGCAATTGTTTGGAAAAGGAATATATAACGGAAAACTTAATCAGTATAATTATTTACCAGAATCACAAACCGATTTTATTTTCTCGATTATTGGTGAAGAATTTGGATTTATCGGTTGTTCTGTTGTTTTGCTCCTCATGTTAGCATTAATGCTTCGTGTTTTATATATCGCAAAAGACAGTAAGGACTTAATGGGGCAGCTTTTATGTGCTGGCTTTGTTGCTGTCATTGGTTTTCAAACATTTATTAATGTTGGAGTCACAACAAATATTGTTCCAAATACTGGATTGCCTTTGCCATTTATTAGTTATGGTTTAAGTGCATTGTGGAGCAATATGCTCATGTTAGGTCTTGTACTTAACTTAAGTATCCAGCGAAAAACAAACAAATAGGGGGTTCTTATGAATATCGGACTAGTAGCACACGATACCAAAAAAAAATTAATGCAAAATTTTTGCATTGCATATAGGAATATTTTGCATAAGCATGACCTTTATGCAACGGGAACAACAGGAAGATTAATTGAAGAAGTGACGAATTTAAGTATCCACAAATATCTTACCGGACACTTAGGTGGTGTACAGCAACTTGGCTCACAAATTGCTCATAATCAAATTGATGTGATGATTTTTTTACGTGATCCTGTATCTCGTCAAGAACATGAACCCGAGATGGGATCGCTCATTCGTTTGTGTGATATCCATAATATCCCTGTAGCTACAAATCTAGCTACTGCCGAGTTATTAATACGTGCGTTAGAACGTGGGGATATTGAATGGCGTGATGTGCTAAGGTGATTACATTGTATCTTTATTAAGTACATACCAATGCATAATAAAAGCTGGTGTCACTAGACACCAGCTTTTTTACAAACAGCATTAAGCCATTGAGAATTCTTGAAGGAAATGAGGTAGAGTACTTTGTTTGCAGTTAATACCTGCAACAAGTTTTACGCCAAATTTGTTGGTAATAGTTTTTAATTTATTTATTAATTCGTCTGAGTTATCAACTTTATTCAGATGCGCCATTCGCAAGAGGCCATCAACAAAAATATAATCAATATCATTGTCTTCGGATAAGATACCACACATAAAACCATAGAATTCATGATAATTGTCAATTGGAAATTCTGAAATATTTATATAGCGTATTTCATGTTTTAAATCGTACATATGGGTATTGTCTGCATCAATATAAACGATGTTCCCACTTGTTTCCTTTAACTTTGCGTTGGCTGCTTCAATTAGCTCTTTTGTTTTTCCCTCACCAGTATCACCTGAAATAACTTGTATCATGATAATCTCCTCCTTAAAAAAATAAATGGGCTGGTTGATCAATTGATATATATATATATTCTATGAAAATTATACAAATCCTTTTTATTTTTCGAAATATTTTCGTTTATTTATTTTACTTTTTTGACAATTATGCTATTATCAAAGAATAAAAAGGCGATATCACGTTCCGATAGAAGTCTTTAAGAAAGAAGTGAACTCATGTTAAGCACAAAAATATACGCATATAATGAATATCTTACGCATAAATATGGGGCAAAAACATACAAATGCCCCATTAATATTCCTTCAACCTGTCCAAATCGTGATGGAACATTAGGTCATCACGGCTGTTCATTTTGTAGCGCAAAAGGAACGGGATTTGAATCCCATCACAATATGGTGCCTATAGCCGAGCAAATCAATGCAGCCAGAGATAAAATGATAGCTCGCTATAAGGCCAAAAAATTTATCGGCTATTTTCAAAATTATACCAATACCTACATGCCGGTCGAGACATTTATCTCCTATGTAGAACAAGCCCTTGAATGTGATTTGGTAGGAATTGATATTGCTACGCGCCCCGATACCATATCGGATGCATATATTGATGCCCTAAAAAAAATAAAAGCTCAATACGCTATCAATATTACCTTTGAATTAGGACTGCAAATCGCAAATGATAGTATTTTAAACGCAACGCATCGAGGCCATAGTGTACAAGACTATGAGCAAACCGCTATAAAGCTTAAATCTCATGGCTTTGATATATGTACCCATCTTATTTTAAATTTACCCGATTCAACAATGACCGATGTTCTTAATACAGCAAAACTCATGAATACAGTTAAAACCGATGTGGTTAAACTACATTCTTTATATATTGCTAAGGACAGCCTGTATGAAAAACAGTTTTTGGAAGGTAAAATTCATGTTGGAAGCGTAGAAGATTATGTTGATCGTGTTATAGCGTTTATAACCCATTTGAATCCTGACATCGCACTTGCACGTTTAGTGTCAAGAATTCCAAAAGAAGATGCAGTTTTTTCAAATTGGGATGCAAGCTGGTGGAAAATATACAATCAAATTATGGACTATTTAGATACCCATAAATTAAGTCAAGGAATTTATTATCAAGAGGATAGTTATGGCAAACAATCGATATAAGGCAAGTGCAAAAAAGAAAAAGAGAGAAGAAAAAGCAAATAAGCATATTAACTTTGTTGTTGTTGTTTATGTAATTTTAATGGCCTATTTACTTTTTATCGTATACCATTCATTAACCAAAGATACCATTCATTATGTGTATGCAGAAGCTGGTGAAATACTAAATGAAGGTTCGTTTGATGGCGTTTTTATACGCGATGAAACCATTGTATACAGCAATACCAATGGACCGGTAAAATATTTTGTCCCTGAAGGAGATAAAGTTCGCCTAAATACATATGTATGTGTTATCAATCAAGATGAAGAAATGGCTCGAATACTTGACGAACAGGTCAATGAACACCTAAGCCAACTCAATCGTGCCTCAGATTATACGAATGAAGATTATAGCATTTTAAAAGATCGAATTCGTTCTTATGTTGTGGAAAAAAAGAAGAACGATCTTAGTTACGCTTCTATTGCTCGGGACAATCTAGAAGCAACGCTATATGATATTTCCCAAACGGTTCGCGTCACGGACCAAGACCTTTTTGATCAAATCCAAAAAAAGATCCAAGCCGGTCAAAGTAAAAAACTTCAAAATGGTACGTACTACAAAATGGCAAAAAGTGGTGTTATCAGTTATACTATTGATGGGTTTGAAGATATTACGATAGACACGTTGACGCCGCAAGTCTTTGCACAGGAAGTTACTACTGTTGATATCACCAAAAAGCAATCCATCTCGAGCGGGGACCCCTTATATAAAGTGGTGGATAATTATCTATATTATTTAGTCTCCGAGATTGATCCATATAGTGAAAAACATTTGGAAAACCGTTCGTATGTAAGCTTGTTTTTTCCAACCAAAAATATAAGTGTTGATGTAAAAGTCCATTCAACATTCCGTGACGGTGACAAGATTTTCGCTGTTTATGAATTTGATCGATACTTTAATTTGTTTTTTTCAGATCGTAAAATCAATTACAAAATTATCTATAATCAATATGATGGACTAAAAATCCCCAATGAAGCAATGACCACCAAAGACGTATATAAAGTTCCTAAAAGCGCTATACAATACAACAAAGGAAGTTATCAGCTGCAAAAAAGTCTCTCTTTTGCTGATCAATCCAATAAACAAGAACTTGTCCCCATTGATATCAAAGAATACTATTCTGATGGCGAATTCTCCTATGTTCGAAGCATCGACTCTGAGACGACATTAAATACGCAGGATAAAATTCTTTATGTCCTCGATGAAAATGCAGCCGTTAGTGATATGGGAACCTATACACTCGAGCCGCCGACTACGATTGAGGGCGTATATGTTGTCAATAAAGGTTACACAGATTTTCGTCGTGTAGAAACGATTTATGAGGATAAAGATTTTAGAATTATTACTTCACAACTTAAATATAGTGTCGGACTATATGATAAAATTGTGGCAGACAGCCGTGGCATTGAAGAATTTACAACATTAAAGTAAAGGATGTGTTTTAAATGAATAAAAAACAAATGGAAGAAAATTATCAATCGGTCTTATGCAATATTGAAAACGCTTGTCAACGTAGCGGGCGTAACCCTGAAGATATTACACTCATTGCAGTATCAAAAACCAAACCTGTAGAGACAGTCAAGATGGCAATAGATATTGGTATGACCGAATTTGGTGAAAATAAGCCTCAAGAAATTCGCGATAAAACCAATGAAATTTCAACCCCAGTAAAGTGGCATATGATTGGTCATCTACAAAGTAATAAAATCAAATATGTCTTAACAACATGTGAACTCATTCATTCGATTGATTCACTCAAGCTTGCTCAACAACTCAATGAACAAGCAATAAAAAAAGAATGCCATGTAAATATACTTCTTCAGGTTAATATTAGTAAAGAAACCTCAAAACAAGGATTTTTAGCCGAAAATCTAGAGCAAGCTGTACGTGAAATCAGAGCCATGAGTCACCTTCATATTCAAGGATTCATGACAATCGCTCCTTATGTAGAAAATCCTGAAGACAATCGCCATCTTTTCCGTCAATTAAACGAATTACTTATTGACATAAAAAGTAAAAACATTGATAATGTTAATATGAATATTCTATCTATGGGAATGACAGGTGATTATGAAGTTGCCATAGAAGAAGGCGCAACGCATATTCGTGTAGGTACAGGACTTTTCGGAGAAAGAAATTATAATAAGTAAAATGTAAAGATAGAAAGGTGATGTTATGGCAAAACTATTTGATAAAGTAATGGATATTATGAAACTTAGTGATTATGAAGATGAAACCGATGTAGATTTTGAAGACGATGAATTTAATACATTTACAGGAACCCCACAACCCGTTAGAAAGGAAGAACCTCGTAATTTTAAAGCATATACAGGTGGTAAGTCAAAAGTTATGAATTTACAAGCAAGCATACAGATGGAAGTGGTTGTTATGCAACCAACAACCTATGATGAAGCCCAAGAGATTTGTGATCACATAAAATCAAAAAAGGCCTGCATAATAAATCTTGAAAATGTTGAACATGAAATTGCCCAACGCATTATGGATTTTGTCAGCGGATCATGCTATACATTAGATGGAAATATGCAGCGCGTAACCAATAATATTTTCTTGATTGCACCTGAAAATGTTGATATTTTGGGCGACTTTCAAGAAGAATTAAAATCGAATGGGATCATACGATGGGACAAGTAAGGCTTGATGTTTGCATAACAATGACAGAAGTTTAGGAGGCACAATATGACCAATTTATTATTAACGGCAATATATTATGCCCTATATATCATGCAAATGATATTATTTTTAAGGGTTATACTGTCTTGGTTTAGATTAAACCCAAACAATGTATTAATTGAATTATTGTATACACTGACAGAGCCAATTTTAGCACCTATACGAAAGCTAATTGATGCTTCTATTTTTGGTGGAAGAAAAGGTGGAATGATTCTTGATATTTCGCCTTTGATTGCATTTATTTTTCTACAACTGATGCAATCGTATGTATTAAGGTTTATCCGATGAATCAGTTTCTAAATCAAATTGATGATCGGATAACTCGTGCGCAACAGTTTCAGTATCCAGAATTCACGGATTTTTTAGATTTACATCAATTATCCCTTTGTCGTAATACATATAAAACGATAACTGCTGATATTGTAGCTATTGAATCTAACGTTTTTGCAGATGATGAACGTAGAATGCTTGGCTTTTTTCCAAAGGCATTTCTTGAATATATGGATACGAACATCTTAGAACTGTTTCCAGTATGTGTCATTCAAGTTCAGATGCTCGATGCAGCACAGATTCTATTTAACCATCGTGACCTATTAGGGGCTCTTTTAGCTCAAGGAATCGATCGTAGACTTTTGGGTGATATGCTTTTTAATGATTCAAGCGCTTTTTTTGCTTGTCACGAACGTATTCACCAAATGCTTCTTGACGATCTTATACTTATTGGTTCTCATAGGATAACATGTTCTTTATTTAAAGACTGGGATTATTTAGCTACATTAAGGCCAAAAACAAAGGCCACCTCAACAACAATTCCTTCACTTCGATTGGATAATGTCTTAAAAGCCATGCTCAATATATCGCGAGCAGATTGTCAACAATATATTCTTCGAGGAATGGTTCGCGTCAATCAAGAAGAAGTGACCAAACGGCATTTTATCATTAATGAAAAAGATATTATCTCTGTTCGTGGTCGAGGTAAATACAAAGTAGAAACGATTGGCAATGCATCAAAAAAAGGAAGAATATGGATAACAACATTACAGTATATATAGGAGGTAACATATGTTAACGCCATTAGATATTGAATCAAAAGAATTTAGTTCATCATTAGGTGGATATAGCAAAGCTGAAGTCAAACAATTTATGAATGAAATTTTGACGAGTTATGAAAAAATCTATAAAGAAAATATTGAGATGAAAGATAAAATAAATATGCTCAATGAAGGTATTCAATATTATAAAACGATTGAAAACACTTTACAAAACACTCTTCTTCTCGCAGAAAAAACAGCTGAAGAAACACGTAGTGCTGCACGTAGCCGTGCAGAAAGTATTGAAAAAGAAGCTGAAATTAATGCCGAAAAAATTATCAAAGGCGCTAAAGAAGAAATTCATCAAATTGATCAATCCCGCCAATTGTTAATTAAAGCTTATGATGCTTCAAAAATCCAAATTCGTCAATTTTTAAAAGCTCAAATGGAAATGGTTGAACGCAATGAATTGGAAATACGTCAAAATGATATTATTTCAAATCAAGCGCTAGAAGATGTACATAAAATTGAATCCGAATTAGAAAATCATGAACATCACCAAATGCATGAACAAGAAGAAGGAGGATTTGAAGATGACATCACCGAAAATGATGACCGTCAATACGAGTAGTCGAGATTACCCGATATACTTTACAACGGGATTCGATTTTCTGACAGATGCTATCAAATCTTTAAATAAAACGTATAGCCGCTTTATGATTATTACAGATGATCATGTTAATTCTTTGTATACAAAGGATGTGATGAATGCACTGACGTCTTTTGAACGTGAGATAATTGTTGCGTCATTTATACCTGGTGAACATTCAAAAACTTTGACAACCATTGAAACCTTTTATCAAAATATGATTGAGCATAATTGCGACCGAAGTACTCTTGTTATTGCTTTAGGTGGCGGCGTTACTGGTGATATGGCAGGTTTTGCAGCTGCAACATATATGCGTGGTGTTGATTTCATACAAATTCCTACGTCTCTACTAGCACAAGTGGACAGTAGTATCGGTGGAAAAACCGGCGTTGATTTTAACAGTTACAAAAATATTGTTGGCGCATTTTACCAACCTATGCTGGTTTATATAAACGTAAGTACATTAAGCACTTTGGCAAAGCGAGAATTTATGTCTGGAATGGCAGAAGTTATAAAACATGCTTTGATCAGCGACATCAAGTACTATGATTTTTTAATTGATAATGCACAAAAAATTAAAGACCTTGATAAAGATTTGCTCATCGACATGATTTATCAATCCTGTGGAATAAAAAAATCTATTGTAGATCAAGACGAAAGGGAAAGTGGTGTTCGTGCACTTCTAAACTTTGGCCATACCTTTGGTCATAGTATCGAGCGCCTTAAAGATTTTGAATATTTACATGGTGAATGCGTCGCCATAGGTATGCATGGGGCATTAGAATTATCTAGGCTCTTGAATTTGATTTCTTCAGATGATGTCAAGAAAGGACTTGCACTGATTCAAGCCTATGATTTACCCATATACGCTTCAGGTATTGATCCTGATAGTTTATATCAGGAAATGTTCTACGACAAAAAAACAACACATAATCGCATTGTTTTTGCTTTGCTCAATAAATTAGGTGATAGTTTTTTAAGTACAAAAACGATTGATCGCCAAACAATTGATCAAGTGATGGACACAATATTATCTAAATAGAGGAGTTTTTATGATATTTGAAATTATTTTCGTTATAATTCTTGTTGGTATTGATCAATACACTAAATTATTGGCCGTCCAACATCTTGCCGGCAAAGATTATGCCATTACAGTTATTGACGGGGTCTTTGAGTTAACCTTTGTTAAAAACCCTGGAGCAGCTTTTGGATCATTTCAAGATGCCACACTTTTGTTGACATTCCTAGTCATTGTCATTTTGATTGCCATCTTGTATTTTAAACGTAAGCTTCCAATGACCTCAAAATACAGACCTTTGCATGTTTTATCTCTTTTTATTATTGCCGGAGCTATAGGAAACCTTATCGATCGAATTCGATTAAAATACGTTATCGATATGTTACATTTTATTTGGTTTGAATTTCCTGTATTTAATGTTGCCGACATCTATGTGACGTGTTCGGCAATACTATTGATGATCTTATTGTTAACAAAGTATAGGGATTTGGAGATATAATATGGAGATAACATACACTCAAACTAAATCGATGCGAGTTGATAAGTATCTATCGGAGTATTTTGAAGAATACACCCGTTCATATATCCAAAAAATCATACAAGAGGGTCTCGTGTCTATTGACGGCAAAATTGTAAAACCAAATTATCAGCTAAAAGAGGGCGTTATTATTCATGTAGGCAATATTGAGCCAAAATCTATAGACATATTACCTCAAGAAATACCTTTAGACATTATATATGAAGATGATGACCTTTTAGTCGTCAACAAACAACGGGGATTAGTTGTTCATCCAGCACCCGGTAATTATGATAATACCCTAGTTAATGGTATCATGTATCACTGTAAGGATCGCTTATCAACGATTAACGGCGTTATCCGTCCAGGGATAGTGCATCGTATCGATAAGGATACTACTGGACTATTAGTCGTCTGTAAAACGGACCGAGCGCATCAAAGTATCGCAGCGCAGCTTAAAGACCATTCTAGCCATAGATTGTACGAAGCTATTGTCTATAACAATATCCTTGAAGATGAAGGAGTTATTGATGCGCCGATAGGACGTTCTATTAATGATCGAAAAAAAATGGCTATAAACTATAAGAACGGAAAAGAAGCGAGAACCCATTACACCGTTCTTGAACGCCTGGATCATCATCAGTTCACTCATGTAGCTCTTAGGTTAGAAACAGGGCGTACCCATCAAATTAGAGTTCATATGACCAGCATAGGCAATCCTCTGGTCGGAGATCCAACATATGGACCGTCAAAGGCAAGTTTTGCCAAAAAAGGGCAGATGCTCCATGCAAAAGAACTTGGATTTATTCATCCACAGAGCCATGAATTTATGAAATTTTCTGTGGAGCCTCCCGATGATTTTCAACATGTATTAGATATTTTAAGAAAACGTTAATTTATCTTTACAACTGAATTCTTTTATGATATCTTATTATAGAAATCTTTAATATAGTACAGAGAGACTATAAAGATTGACATATCTATAGGTTTATTTTGTCAAACTTTATACTTCTCTAAGAGAGGAGTTTTTTTTATGAAAATTTTGATGGATAATCAAGCTATGCGTCGTGCAATCACACGAATTTCCCATGAAATTATCGAAAAAAACAAAGGTACACATGATTTAGTTATCATTGGCGTCAAAACTCGCGGTATCCCATTAGCCTCACGTATTGTTGAACGTATCGAAGAGATTGAAGGGGTAAAGCTACCGATGGGAACCATTGATATCACATTTTACCGCGATGATTTGCAAAAAAAATCGGAACGTCCTGTAATACATCAACTCGATCAAATTGATGTTAAAGACAAAACTGTTATCATTGCTGATGATGTTGTTTTTACCGGGCGTACTTGTCGTGCTGCCATTGATGCTATTATTGATCAAGGTCGCCCTAACAAAATTCAATTTGCAGCTTTAATTGATCGAGGTCACCGTGAATTACCCTTAAGACCTGATTTTGTTGGAAAGAATGTTCCAACATCAACCAGTGAAATCGTCCACGTCAATTTTGAAGAAATTGATGGCGAAGACCGAGTAGTATTGCAATAAAACAATAGAGTAAAACTAAAAAATGAATTATTAGGAGGATTATCATGACAAGTAACATTTCAACAAACAAAAAATTAATTCTAGGATTACAACATGTTTTAGCAATGTTTGGTTCTACAGTACTTGTTCCATTTTTGACTGGACTTGATCCCGCTATCGCTCTTTTAGCTGCTGGTGTGGGTACACTTCTTTTTCATCTATGTGCACAAGGTAAGGTTCCTGTATTTTTAGGCTCAAGCTTTGCATTTATCGGTGCTATTGCTGTTACACTGAATCCTGATGGAATGGATTTAGTCGCATTAACCAGTCCAGAAAACAGTGCCTATTATTTGGAGAATTTGGCTAATGTTAAGGGTGGAATTATAGCTGCCGGTATTGTTTACTCAGTTATTGCATTGATTATTCGTTTTATTGGTGTGGATGCAGTAAAAAAATTATTCCCTCCAATTGTTACCGGACCGATTATTATGGTTATCGGATTAAATCTATCACCTGTTGCTATTAATAGCGCATTCTATAACAATGGTGCACTTGATGTCAAATTTATTGTCATTTCATCTATTGTTGTTATTACAATGATTACTGTCTCCATCTTTTTTAAAGGGTTCTTCAAATTAGTTCCAATCCTTATTTCTGTTATCGTTGGATATGTTGCATCTATTATTCTTGGTGTTTATGATTTTAGCGCATTACAAAATATTGAATTCTTCTCTTTGGGCGATCCATACTTTAGAGCAAAAATTCTTACACCTCCTAATTTCAATGTTCAGTCTATTATGGCAATCGCTCCGATTGCACTTGTTGTTTTCATCGAACATATAGGTGATATTACAACCAATGGCGCTGTTGTTGGAAAGAACTTTCTTGTTGATCCAGGTGTACATAGAACAATGCTTGGTGATGGGGTTGCAACAATCTTTGCAGGTTTCATAGGTGGTCCTGCAAACACAACCTATTCAGAAAATACAGGCGTACTTGCTGTTACCAAAGTATATGATCCCAAAATCTTACGAATTGCTGCAGTTTTTGCAATTGTATTTAGTATGATTGGCCATTTGGCTGCCTTATTACGTACAATTCCGGGGCCAGTTATGGGTGGAGTAAGTATTATCTTGTTTGGTATGATTGCTTCTGTCGGTGTTCGAATTCTAATCAATGCAAACCTTGACTTCTCACACAGTCGTAATCTTATGATTTCAGCGGTAATTCTTGTACTAGGTATTGGAATCGGCTCAGCAGGACTTACTATTGGTAACATCACTATGAGCGGTTTAGCCATTGCAGCTGTTGTTGGTGTAATTGCTAACAAGATTCTTCCAGAAGAAATATAACTTTCCATGCAACATTGTTTTTGTTGCATCTTAAATAAAAAAACTACCTCTATGAGGTAGTTTTTTTATCGTTTATTTGATAGAATAACACTAAATAAAGAACACGAGACTTAAGCCTCGTTATCTCAAAGAGATATTGTTCACCGCAGAAAAAAGGGGGAAGGCGTGTTGAATAAAAAAGTCCTTATATCACTATTACTTATTCTTGTTTTTTTAACAGGATGCTTATCTTCAAATGAAGATCCAACCAATATAGAATTGGAAGTACTGCGTGCTTCATTACTTGAAAAACAATTGACAATCGATGAGCTACGATCGACAATTGATGAATATGTAGATACCACTAGCACACATTTAAGTGAAATCGAGCAGTTGCGTCAAAAACTAGATACTGAAATCTCAATTCGTAAACGTATCGCCTCAGAGTCTAATAAACTCTTAAAAATCAACACAGATTCGAAGCACTATTATGAAATAGATGAAGAACTTGTCTTTATGGTGAATAATTATGAAGATGTAGAAAATATCTACTCATTAGAAAAACTATATCTTTATGAAAATGGAGGACTTCCAAGATTATTATATACTGCTGAAAACATTGCTTTTGATCTAAATCGGGCATCAGAATACTCCATTGTTGTCACTAATGAAGCGCTAGCATTTATTCATTATGATACGACTCTTATTCAAGAATTCCCCTTAAATGAGCATGATAGCAATGCGTATCTTCAATTATTTGAAGATCAATATATTTATACAGATAAGCCTGAAAAGTCATGTTCCATTATTGCTTCAATAAATGATGGCACTAAGACACAACTTAATGGTATATATACTGTAGATTACTCAAATCTGGAGGAGGTAAGCATCGATTTTTATTCGTTTAATAGTACGGATTATTATATTGATGAAGTCGGCGAAAAAGTCTTTTATTCGATTCTTGATGATGAAGAAAAAATCGTATTGTATGAATATAATTTACGTTCAGGTACTGAACATATATTAGCAACGAACACAAACTTACCTTTTAAACTTTACAAAAAGGAGAATCGGGTTTACTATTATAGTGAAGTTATTGAATCCGAAAAAAGTATAATTTTAGCAGAATAAATGAAAAGAGGGATGAAATGTCTTTTTACAAAAAACATTTTTTAGACTTAAAAACATTAACAGAAGCCGAGATAAACTATGTTATTAACTCAGCTCAAAAAATGAAGTATATTTTATTATCAAAAAGTGCTTCGCAGCCACTATACCTAAAAGGTAAAACCGTTGCAACATTATTTGACGAAGAAAGTAGCCGTTCAAAGCTTTCTTATGAGTTAGCTGCCTTAAACCTTGGTGCTAAGGTAATTCATCTACATACAGACAAACATTTTAAAAAAGGCGAATCCCTCAAAGATATTGGACGATATATTGATCAGATTGGCGCTGACTTTATCGTTATCCGTCATGAAGTTTCAGGAAGCCCACATCACTTGAGCAAATACGTTAAAGCTTCAATTATTAATGCAGGCGATGGTATGAATGAAAATCCTAGCCAGTCTTTGATTGACTTAATGACGATACAAGACCAGAAGAAAAATTTCAAAGATTTAAAGGTAGTTATTATCGGCGATGTTATGCATAATCGTGTAGCAAAAAGTAACATTTGGGCACTAAAAAAACTAGGCTCACAAGTTGCTGTTGTCGCACCTCCAACATTATTACCTTATGGCATTGAGTCTACAGGTGTTGAAATACATACATCTGTCGCTGATGCCATTATTGATGCTGATGTCATTATGACCTTGCGTATGAGCGATAAAAATGAATATAATCGTTTGATTCCTTCCATTAATGAATACAAAAAATTGTATAAACTCGATGTTCAACGCTTAAGTTATGCAAAAGAAGATGCCATTGTTATGCATCCTGGTCCTATTAATCGAGGCATTGAGATATCTTCTGAGGTTATCGATGGAGAAAGCTCTTTAATATCGAAACAGCAGGTCAATGGTGTTGCCATACGCATGGCACTATTTCATCTGCTCAATAAAAAAGGAGGAGGGCATAACATTGTCGGATAAGTTATTGATAAAAAATGGGATTATTGTTACAAGCAATAAAACTATTTATAACCAAAGCATATTGATTGAGGATAAAAAAATCATTCAAATGGACACAGGTATTGAAGATGATGAAGCTGTTGTCATTGATGCAACTGATTGCTATATTGTTCCTGGATTAATTGACTTACATTGTAACATACAAGATCCTGGATTTGACTATAAAGAAACGATGCTCACGGTAGGTCAAAGCGCCATAAATGGTGGTTTTACAACATTAACCATCAATCCCAATACAGTTCCGCGAATTGATAATAAGGCTATTGTTGAATATATTATCTCTAAAGCAAAAAATGAGTGTCCTGTACAGGTCGTGCCCTATGGTAATCTTACACGTAACGGTGAAGGAAAGGTCATGTCTGAAATCGGCGAAATGCAGTTAGCTGGTATAGCCGCTGTATCGGATGGAGACCATGCAATACAAGATACAGATCTTATGCGCAACTTATGCAACTATTGCAGCATGTTTGATATTCCTGTGATTGCCCATTGCGAAAATCGATTGATTTCAAACGGAAATGAAATCAACGAAGGTGCTATTTCAACGTATTTGGGAATCCAAGGCGCTCCGATTACTGCAGAAACCATCCATTTGGCGCGTAATATTTTACTTGCCAATGAGTTTGGTACAAAATTACATATCACACACGTTTCCACTGCACAGTCTGTAGAAATGATACGCCAATTTAAAAAACAAGGATTTAAATTAACATGTGAGACGTCACCACAATATTTTACACTAAACGAAGAAGCTGCCATGGGCTACAATACTCTTGTCAAAGTCAACCCGCCACTGCGAACTGCAGCTGATGTCGAAGCTATTATTAAGGGCTTACGCGACGGCATTATTGATACTATTAGCTCAGATCACTGTCCAGATACGATTGACTCAAAGGAAGTGGAATATACATTGGCTTCGTTTGGGATATCAAGTCTAGAAACAGCTTTTTCATTATCTTACACATACTTAGTTGAGCAAGGTCATCTAAACATGGAACAATTGATTGATAAAATGTCACACAAGCCGGCACAAATCCTTACCTTAAATAAAGGAACCATACAAGTAGGTTCTACCGCTGATTTAACTATTTTTAATCCTAATGAAGATTATTATATTGATGCTTCAAAGTTTAAGTCAAAAGCTAGATATTCTCCCTATGATGGTCTGGTTATTAAAGGGAGAGTCAAATATACCTTGGTTAACGGAAAATTATATCGAACCGATGGATAAAAGTAATATACATTACCCAAAGTCTTTTTAAATACAGAGACTTTGGGTTTTTTATTGGAATTTAGTTATTATTAGTATTATTTAGTAAGCTTATTTGGTTGAATTATATATTATCTTTTTGAATTTATGAATAGAACCCTAGATTTCAGTGAAAAAGTTTATTTTGACATTTTTTATTACTAATGATATGATAAATATATGCTAAATATAACTTATATTCTACTAAATAGGAGGTGAATCTATTCGGCTTCACAAATTGTAATCGTTACTTTTTATAATTAATAGCTCTATCCAGTCAAAACATGGTATAATATTTTCGAATGCATTGACTCCAAAGAGCTAAATTCAATCAAAAGCTAAGGAGATACTTCAATGAAAAAAATAATTAATCAACCTAGTAATTATGTACACGAAATGCTTGAAGGACTTTATATTGCTCACCCTGATTTAATTACCTATACTAACGATGATCTTTGTTGTCTTGTGACTTCGAATAAGAAAGAGGGGAAGGTAGGTATTGCCACAGGTGGCGGTTCCGGACACCTACCTTTATTTTTAGGCTATGTCGGAAAAGGAATGTTGGACGGATGTTCTGTCGGGGATGTCTTTCAGTCACCTAGTGCTGAGCAAATGCATGCAATTACGAAATATATAGACTCTGGTGCTGGCGTATTATATATCTATGGAAATTATAACGGCGATATCTTTAACTTTGATATGGCTGGCGAAATGGCTGATTTTGAAGATGATATACGTGTTGAATCTGTTGTCTGTGGTGAGGACGTCGCCTCAGCCGGACCATCAAAAGAGGGAGAAAAAAACACACGTCGAGGTGTTGCCGGTATCTTTTTCGTATACAAATGTGCCGGAGCCGCAGCAGATCAAATGTTGAGTCTTGACGAAGTTAAGCGTATTGCCCTAAAAGCATCTCAAAACGTGCGAACTATGGGTGTTGCGTTAACCCCATGTATTGTACCGCGTGTTGGTAAAGCTGGTTTTTCTATTGAAGACGATGAAATGGAAATCGGTATGGGAATACACGGAGAGACAGGTATTCGCCGTGGAAAGATTGAACCTGCTGATCAAATTGTTGATGAAATGCTGGAACAAATTATACAAGATATTCCTTATGTGTCCGGCGATGAAGTAGCAGTTCTTGTTAACGGACTTGGCGCCACACCGCTTGATGAACAATATATTGTTACACGACGAATTGACAAGGTTTTAGCTGATAAGGGCATCAAAGTTGCCAAATATTATATTGGAGAATATGCAACCTCCCTTGAAATGGCCGGATTTTCAATTTCTTTATTCAAATTAGACGATGAACTTAAGCCATTACTCTTTGCAGAAGCTGAGACACCATTTTTCATACAAAAGTAAAGGAGAGCCGTCATGAATAAAGATATGATTCTACGATATTTTGAGCAACTTGATCTTATTATGAATGCAAATCGTGACTATTTAATTGAGCTTGACAGCGTTGTTGGTGATGGGGACTTAGGACTAACCATGGGTGATGGATTTAAAGAAGCCAATCGGTTTGTTGCCAGCACCGATACCCAGGATATCGGCAAACTCATCTATGGTGCCGGTAAAGCTATGTCCGTAAAAGTTCCTTCAACCATGGGAACTCTAATGGCTTCAGGATTTATGCAGGTTGGAAAAGCTTTTAAAGGGTATGAAAATTTTGAACCTTCCCAGTGGACTTTATTTTTTGAGAGCTTTTTTGATGGAGTCGCTAACAGAGGAAAGGCAAAAATAGGTGAAAAAACCTTCTTAGATGGTCTATATCCATCCATACAAGTATTAAAAGAAGCCGAACCCATAACTTCTGACAACCTAGTAATTGTAGCCAATACGGCATATCAAGCGGCAAAAGATGGATATGAAAACACTGCAACCATGGTTGCGGTACATGGACGCGCTGCAACTCGTGGTGAGGCATCCAGGCGATTAAAAGATCCCGGCGCCTATGTAGCCGCTTTAATGATGCAAGCATTGACCAAATCAATTTAATCTAATCCTAAATATAATAATAAAGAAGAGGTGTTATCGATGACATTAAAAGAAATTGCAAAAATAGCAGGGGTCTCTCAAGCAGCTGTATCCATCGTTTTAAATAACAAAAAAGGTGTAGGGGAAGCCACAAGGGCATCGGTAACACAACTACTTGAACAATATGGTTATCAAGTCAATAAGCCGGTGGAAAAAAATAATATTCTCTTTATCAAATATTGTACTACCGGCTTTATTGTTGAAGAAAATGCCGGGTTTGTCTCCGTAATTATGGATTCTATTGAACAAGAGTGCCGGAACAAGAACTATAATTTGAATGTGTTAAATTCCAATAATCTTAATACTACCTTTGAATCCATCCCGTTTGAAGATTATGAAGGTATTATCATTCTAGGAACAGAACTTGACACAAAAGGGTATACATCTCTAGAAACACTAAAAACACCTTATGTGGTTATCGATAATGAAATCCCTAACATCAACTGTAATGCAGTGACTCTCAACAATCAAGAAACTGTTTTTCATGCTATTAGCTACTTAAAAAGCCTTGGCGGCAAACGTATCGCTTATTTTAGAAGCAATTATCCATGTCATAATTTTAACGAACGTAAAAAAGCCTTTTATGAGGCTGTAAGTAATTTGGGTCTGGATATGACCATGGAATATGATATTGCACCCACATTATTAGGCGCTTATGAGCATATGAAACAATATCTTGACCAAAAGAGCTTAGACGCCGATTGTGTATTTGCAGATAATGATACAATTGCCTTAGGAGCCATTAAAGCCTTAGTCGAATATGGTTATAAAATTCCTCAAGATGTAAGCATTATTGGATTTGATGACATACCATATGCAGCGATTGCGTCGCCAACATTAACTACAATGAACATCAATAAAAAACTCATTGGCGAACTTGCTATGGATCTGTTACAAAAAACCATTCAGAATAAAGACTATCGGAATATAAAAACATATGTATCTGGAACACTTGTAAAGAGAGATAGTACAGTCAATGCATAGAAGAGCTTGACAGTACTATCGCATCATGTTAAACTTAACTATGCGCGAAACACAACTTTAACGAAGTGTTATAGGAAAACCTATATGAAAGGAATGGCTTATGGCTAATTATCATGAACAATCTCTACATAATGATACCCTTAAATTGCGACGTCTAATACAAAAACTACCGCCATTTACATTTGAATTTTTCCGTGGTATTGAACATACAACCAGTTCTAAAACTCGTATTGCATATGCTTATGATTTGAATGTGTTTTTTACATTTATAACTACTCAGTTACAGGAATTTAAGGATATATCGATTCAGTCCTTTCCCGTCAAACGCCTTGAAGATGTGACACCAGATCATATTGAATATTACCTGGACTATCTCTCCTACTATAATGATACGTCCTCCTCCACCAACGACTCCTCTTTACCGGAAAGAAGCAATAAAGAGCGGGCTAAATTACGCAAATTAGCCTCTTTAAGAAGTTTTTACAACTATTACTATAAGAAGCAAAAAATAACCTTTAATCCGGTCGTTCTGGTGGACTTACCCAAGATTCACGAGAAGCATATCATTCGTTTAGAAGCTAATGAAGTTGCAGACTTTTTAGATATTGTTGAATCCGGTGATGCTTTAACCAAAAAAGAAAAACAGTATCATAAAAAGACTAAAACTAGAGATTTAGCGTTGATTACCCTTCTTTTAGGCACCGGTCTTCGTGTTAGCGAATGCGTCGGTCTTAATATTGCTGATATTGATTTTTCTAAAAATGGTCTACGAATTATACGAAAAGGTGGTAATGAAGTCATCATTTACTTTGGTGATGAAGTTGCTGACGCATTAAAAGATTACCTTCAAGAACGCAAAAAAATCATTCCAAACTCCGGTCATGAGGACGCTTTATTCCTGTCATTGCAAGATCGGCGCCTAAGCGTTCGCAGTGTACAGAATTTGGTCAAAAAGTATTCCAAGCTAGTAACGTCCTTAAAAAATATCTCTCCTCATAAATTACGCTCCACCTATGGTACCGCCTTGTACCAAGAGACCGGAGATATATACCTTGTCGCCGATGTTCTGGGGCATCAAGACGTTAATACAACGAAAAAACACTATGCAGCCATTGAAGATGAACGCCGTAGGAAAGCAGCTAAATCCGTTATCTTACGCCGTGAGAAATCTTCCGACAAATCATAAATGTAGATTTGCCTTATATGCGCGTGCAAGGTCTGTTTTTATTGAGCCCGGTTCATCTATTTTACCACTCAACAAAAACGAGCCATCATCAATTTGATGGCTCATTCTTTAGATTATATTATATCTTTTTAATTTGTTACTTTTAAAAATAGGTTCACCAGATTGGTTGTCGATGTAATACGCTCATTGCACTTTTGGCTATCTAGACATGCATAAAACCCAATGGAGCGATAACCATCACTTGAGCTTTTGCATACAGGTGAAACAAAAGCTACTTCACTGCTTCCACCAACGTGATTGCATAACTTACATATATTGGCAGCCGTCGGCTTAGCTGGCTGGATCTTACAGGCCATTCCTAATAGTGTATTGTGATGATAATAAGCCATATATAATTTTTTATTCGAAGTATCTTGCCATCCCAGATATACCTTTCGAGTCGTTAATATCTCATCTGAAGGCAACTTAAGATGTTTTTCCTTTTTAAATAACTTCTTAAGCTGCATCGGTGTGGTTCCATCCATACCATAGACATATTCATCGAGATTTGCTAAATAGTTTTCGATTTTTTTAACACTATCTATCGATATTAACTCCAATTGTTTCATCTGTTGATCATCCAAGTCTTCAAACAAATTAAAAATCTGAAGTTCACAATGAAGTTTGTTGGACTCAACAACCTGTGTATCTGGACAAAACTTTAAAATCGAAGCAAGTTCCTTCATATGTTTATAAATTGCATTATATTGTTCTTTTTTTATAAAAGCTTTCATTCTGTACTCCTTTTTATGTATTATTCTATTTGCTTGGGCTCAGGCTCAAAGAATACAGACAGTTAACGTATAAATCTAATGTGCTTAGGCTCCGTACAAAGTACGTTCAACTGTTTTACTGTAGCCTTTGAAAGGAGCCGGTTCCCATAAATAGGAATATATCATTATTCATCCTTGGATACCTCCTTATATTATATTAGATATAGTATAGCACAAATATATTATTTTAACTTCAATAATTTTGCATTAATCGCCACAATGACAGTACTTAAAGACATAAAGACTGCACCAATCGCAGGCGAAATAACAATCCCAACACTTGATAATACTCCTGCGGCCAAAGGAATAGCCACAATATTATATCCCGTCGCCCAAATAAGGTTTTGTATCATTTTGCGATAAGTCGCCTGTCCAAAGTCAATTAATATAGCTACATCTTCGGGATTGGAATTTACCAAAATAATATCTGCTGTTTCTGCAGCCACATCTGTTCCGGAACCAATGGCAATGCCAACATCTGCTTGCGCCAGCGCCGGTGCATCATTAACCCCATCACCTGTCATAGCTATAAAGCGTCCCTGTGCCTGAAGCTCTTTAATCTTCTCTTGTTTTTGTTCGGGAAGGACCTGGGCAAAATATCCATCAAGTCCTAATTCTTCAGAAACTTTTTTTGCAGTTGCTTCGTTATCTCCGGTCAATATCCATGTCTTTATACCTTCACCTTTTAGCCGCTTAATCGCTGCATAAGATTCTTCTCGTATCCCATCTGCCAACCCAATCGCCGCAATTATATTCTCATCGACTAGCAAAAAAACATTTGTAGATACGCCTTGATCAGGAAGCTCTTTTGGAAGAGTCAGATTATTCTCTTCTAAGTATCCAGGACTAACCACCATCACTTGATGACCTTCAATAGTACCTTCAATACCTTTGCCTTTAATCGCTTGAAAATCTTGACTTTCTAGGTAGGTCAATTCCATCGCATTAAATTTTTCGATAATTCCTTTCGCAATAGGATGCTCAGAATGATGTTCAAGTGTTGCAGCCAAAGTAATAACCCGCTCTTTTGAATAGTTTTCATCAAATACTTCAATAAAGTTTACTTTAAAGTCACCATAGGTCAATGTACCCGTTTTATCAAAAACTACAGTATCAATCTTACGGGCATTCTCAAATTGTGTTCGATTACGAATCAAAAGTCCGCTTTCAGCTGCTTGCGCTGTGGAACTAGCTACAACTAGCGGCATTGCTAACCCAAGTGCATGGGGACAGGTAATGACCATAACGGTGGCCATTCGAGCGATGGCATATGTAAAATCCTTGGTTAGCATATACCAAATAATTAGCGTTGCAAATCCAATAGTAAGTGCAACGATTGTTAACCAAAAAGCTGCTTTATCCGCCAAGTTTTGTGTTCTGGACTTTGATTTTTGGGCACTTGTCACCATAGCAATTACTTTGGATAGATAGGAGTCATCCCCTGTACCTTGGACATCAACCTCTAATGCACCATCTCCATTTAATGAACCTCCGATGACTTTGTCCCCTTTGTTTTTTTCAATAGGTTTTGATTCTCCTGTTAACATAGATTCGTTTATATAACTTGTTCCCTTTGCAATAATACCATCAGCGGGGACTTTTTCTCCTGGCTTGACAAGAATTTTGTCATCCGGTTTTAGTGTATTGACTTTAACATCTGTAATATTTCCATTATCCATCCGATGTGCCGTATCCGGCATTAATTCTGCAAGTTTATCTAGTGCTTTTGAAGCACTTAAAACTGATTTCATCTCTATCCAGTGTCCAAGAAGCATAATATCAATAAGCGTTGCTAGTTCCCAGAAAAAATCCTTTCCATCAAGTCCCAACGTTGTTGCGCTACTATAAAAATAGGCAACTGAAATAGCCATGGCTATTAATGTCATCATACCAGGATTCTTCTCTTTGAATTCACTAAACAAGCCTTTTAAAAATGGCCATCCACCATAAAAATATATAAAGGTCGCAAGTCCCAGCAATAGGTATTGACTTCCCTTAAAATCTAGTGTTATATTTGTCCATTCCTGAATCATCGGCGATAAAATTAATACCGGAACTGTGACAATAAGAGATATGTAAAAACGTTTTTTGAAATCATTAATCATCATCTGATGATGGTTATGATGATTCTCATGGTTATGTTGATTCTCATGGCTGTGTTGGTTCTCATGGCTGTGTTGGTTCATATTTCTCCTCCTTTTTTACAGTCTATTCGCACATCCTTCGTAAAATGACAAAAACCGCCTTAAGATCTTTAAGGCGGTTTGGGGTTAAATACACGCTTCAATGGCTTTCATTAATGAAGCTTCAACATTTTGTGCAACAGATGTTAATGTCTCTTCATCAAATAGAGCCATTAAGCGCTCAGGCCGCAACATACCAATATATGTGGTGTTTTTATCGCGTCGAACGACCATTTTACAAGGCAATACATATCCAACATGTATATTTTTCTCTAACACTTCTTTTGCTTTTTTAGGGTTACATACTTCGAGCACAACAAAGGGATCTTCAAAATCCAGCCCTTTTTCCTGTAACTTATCTTTAAAATTTAATTCCCATAGGACGCCAAACCCTTGATCTTTTAAGCTGGCTTTTAATGCCTTTAGTGCATCATCTAAAGATTTATCTGTATCTTTTTCATAAATTATATCCATGATATACCTCCTAAATCTTGTTTGGGATTTATAGTTTTTGTTCATTTTCTTGGTCTTTTTTATCATAACACTAATTCTATTCTTGCGCAAATTTTCCTATATATAAGCATAAAAGCACTTTAAACGCCTTCACGCGTCTAAAATGCTTTCTAAATCCGTCTTAATAGTCCATACATCTTAGTCAGACTTCATTGCAGTATAACTTGGAGTCACAGGCAAGGTTAAACGCGAACCTGTATATAATGTTTCTGTTTTCAAATCATTAATCTTAATGACTTGTTCTATATATTCTTCATGCGTATAATACTCCAAGCAATTATAGGTTGTTGCCAATCCCCACAATGTATCATTCTTTTGAATCTGAACACTTATATATGTCTGCTCGATATCCGGTGCTGCAAGGATTGTGTTACTAAATAAGCGCATAAGCATTAGGATAAGGAGACTCAGTAGTATTATGCTAAGGATCACTGTTAGTTGTATTCTCTGTCGTTTTTTGGCTATTCGTCTATTCATATCAATCACCTCGAACGTTTGTTTGTGTTTTAATTATATACGAACACCTGTTTGTTGTCAATAGATTTTATCAAAAAAACGAACAAACGTTTGATGCCATTGTGAAAATATGCTATACTATAGAAGCAGAAAAATATAATAGTTCTTTTTAAGGGGTGTAAACTATGGCAGATACATTAAGTGATAAACAACGCCGTATATTAGATTTTATACGCAACGAACAATTAAATAAAGGCTACCCGCCATCCGTACGAGAAATATGTGAGGCCGTTGGCTTAAAATCAACTTCAACGGTACATGGACATCTAGAACGTCTTGAAAAAAAAGGGTATATTCGCCGTGATCCTACAAAGCCAAGAGCGATTGAAATTATGGAAGATGGGTTTACCCCCATTCGCCATGAGATGATTAATATTCCCATCGTTGGAAAAGTGGCTGCAGGTGAACCGTTGTTAGCCATTGAACATATTGAAGATTATTTTCCAATTCCTGCAGATTATATCTCCGGAAATGATGAAAACCTATTTATGGTTCAAGTTCAAGGAGACAGTATGATTAATGCTGGGATTTTTAATGATGATATGCTTATTGTCCGCCAACAAGAGGTTGCAGATAATCGCGATATTGTTGTGGCTCTTTTAGATGATTCTGTGACTGTAAAAACATTCTACAAAGAAAAGAATATCATACGCTTACAACCAGAAAACGATTCCATGGCACCAATATATGTCCATGATGTCAAGATTCTTGGAAAAGTTGTTGGGCTATACCGTAATTATTAATTTTAATGAAGTATACCTTTAATAAAAAGATAAAAAACTCCGACTATATTTTACATAGTCGGAGTTTTTTTATCTTTATTATGTTACTCTTCGTCTACTCTACTCTTCGATAACTACAGGTTTACCATCAACCCACAATCGTTCCAAGTCATAAAACAATCGCTCTTGCACACCAAAAATGTGAATGATTGTGTGACCGTAATCCAGCAAATTCCAGCCGCCATTACGTCCACCTTCTACACTTAAAGGTTCATGCCCTTGTTTACTCAACACAAAGTCAATATGTTCAACAATTGCTTGAATTTGTGGTGTGTTTTTCCCATGCGCAATAATAAAATAGTCCGCAAGAACCGACACATCACGAATATCAATGACACGAATATCTTGACCTTGCTTATCTTCAATAGCTTTTACAGCACTTTTTAAAAATTCATTCATTCGAAAACCTTCTTTCTTTTACCTATACAACTTTTTCATTATATCGTTGATAATAATATTCATAAGCTTGCTCTGTTACTGGATCAATAGGTTTTTCCTGATCCACCAAATGATTAATTGATAATAACAAAACCTTAATAAGGCTTTTATCAATATCTTCATATGCGAGTTTTCTTGCTTTAACAAGTCCAGGAAATTCTTTACGTCCAGGCTCAATAAAGTCAGATATGTAGATGATTTTTTCAATAAGAGACATATGGGGCCGCCCTGTCGTATGGAATAAAATCGCATTGAGAATATCCTCATCCTCAATATGATACTTTTCCTTAGCAATTGCAGCTCCGAGTTTTGAGTGTGCTAAATCCATATTTTCATGTTCAAGCTCTGATAAAGCAATTGCGTATTTTTGGCACAGTTGCTCTTTTTTTTCCGTTGAATAGTTTTTTGCATAGTCATGCAATAATGCGGCTAAAGAAACCCTCTCATGATCCACCCCGTAAATGGCAGCCAACTCAACCGCTGTCTTTTCAACATTCAATGTATGTTTAAAGCGTTTTTGGGACTGTTTTTTCTCTAGTCTTTGAATTATTTTTTCTCGCAAGTTTTTATATTGATGATTTATTTGCATGGGTTTCCTCCATATAAATTATGTTGCTCAATATAATCAATTATACTTTGCGGCGTGTAGCCAACAATAGATTGCTGATTACAAACGCGTTCTCGGATTCGCGTCGAAGATATCTCGATTTTTGGCATAGACACCTGCAGAATCTGGGCATGATATGTCTCCTTTAAGTATGCGCATTGCTTATCAACGGCTTTGGGATCATAACCTCCACGGTTAACAAGCACTAGCGAAACGTCCCTTAGAAGGTCTTGACTGTGTTTCCATTGTTCAATATGAAACACATGGTCATCGCCAATCATCCAATAGAAAGTATCCTCCGGATGATTCCGGCTTAGTTGTGTCCACGTTTTATAAGTATATGCAACATCATCCGAGACAATTTCCAACTCAGAAACTTTGACAAACTCCAATTCTTGTTGAATTAAGCGACACATCTGCAGTCGATGTGCCTTACTCTGTTTTTCATTTTTTTTAAAGGGAGGTGTCCCTGAAGGCATTAACCAGATTTCATCAAAATGTCCCGAGTCATATAATGCGTGCAACGCAAGAATATGCCCGTTATGGATCGGGTTAAATGTTCCTCCGACTATCACAATCCTTTTATTCATGAAAATCTCACTTCCTAGGTAATTCTATTGTTTTATTATCTTGAGATTCACGATATAAAGTGATGCGTCGCCCCATAACCTGAACTACAATTGAGCGTGTACGTTCACCTATAAGTTCTGCAAGATCTTTAGGTTCTTCAAAACAGTTTTTTAAAACATTGATCTTAATTAATTCGCGTTTTTCCAATGCTTCATTAACCGCCTCTGTTAATTCTGGTGTCACACCATTTTTACCAATATGGAGTATGGAATCAAGATGATGTGCCTCTTTTCTAAGAAATGCACGTTGTTTACTATTAATATTCAAATAAATTCTCCTTTTTATTTATAATAATCGAATTGGAGATTATACATAACAACCGTATCCCCTTCTTCAATCCCTAGTTCTTCTAGTTTATCAAGAATATTATTTTCTTTCAAGAAATTTTGAAAAAACATAAATCCTTTTTCATCTTCTAGATTTGTGTATCCTAACATACGTTCAATTTTACGTCCTTCCACTGCATAATTGCCATCTTCATTGATAAACACTTGAATAGGCTCTTCATATTCAGGTGTATCATCAAAGGTGAATTCAGGCGCATATTCAAAGGTTTCTTTTGGAAGGTCTTGGAGCATCTTATGTAGCTGGGTTAACAGCTCTTTCATTCCTGCCCCCGTTACCCCACTAATAGGTAATACATCAATGTTTTGGGGTTTAAAATGCTCTTGTAATGCGATTAAGTTCTCTTCATCAAACATTGCATCAATCTTATTTGCTGCAATAATTTGAGGCTTATCTAAGAGTTTAGGGTTATATGCCTTGAGTTCATTAAGTATTAATTCAATATCTTCTATCGGATTGCGACCTTCCGTTGAGGCTACATCAACCACATGTAGCAAAACTTTTGTCCGTTCAACATGTTTTAAAAATTCATGCCCCAAACCGATACCTTCTGAAGCACCTTCAATAATTCCAGGAATATCGGCAATAACAAAACTATCTCCATATAACTCAACAACACCTAAATTAGGATTTAAGGTTGTAAAATGATAGTTAGCAATTTTGGGCTTTGCATTGGATACTCTGGATAACAATGTGGATTTTCCGACATTAGGAAACCCGACTAAGCCTACGTCTGCAATGGATTTTAATTCAAAAGTAACCCACAATTCTTTAGCCTTTTGTCCCGGTTGTGCATATTTTGGAATTTGCATGGTTGGTGTAGCAAAGTGTTGATTCCCTTTTCCGCCACGACCACCATTTAATAAAACAACTCTTGAATTTTCTTTTGTCATATCACAGATAACTTTTCCTGTCTCTGCTTCTTTAACCACTGTTCCTTTGGGTAATTTCAAGATTAGGTCTTCACCATTTTTTCCATGACAATTGCTTCCCATACCTGGTTGACCATTTTGAGCTTTATAGTGCTTGACATGACGATAGTCAAAGAGCGTATTCATATTCTCATCGACTTCTAAAATAACGTCTCCACCTTTTCCGCCATCTCCACCATCAGGACCGCCATTAGGGATATACTTTTCTCGACGAAAGCTTACACAACCATCGCCACCTTTTCCACTTTGTATGTTTACTTTTGCTTGATCTACAAATATCATTTACATTCCTCAATTCTAATAGTAAAATAAGTTCTTATTCATTATAACACAAAACGATAATACAAAAAAAGTTTCAAGTGAGATTCACTTGAAACTTTTATATTATTTACTATTGCGCTTTAGGATATACAGAACATTGCTTCTTATCGCGACCTTTTCTTTCAAAACGAACAACACCATCAACTAAAGCAAATAATGTGTCATCTCCACCGCGTCCTACATTTTCACCTGGATGAATTTTAGTTCCACGTTGTCTGAAAAGAATGTTACCGGCTTTAACAAATTGTCCGTCAGCACGCTTAGCACCTAATCTTTTTGATTCAGAATCTCTACCGTTCTTTGTTGATCCAACCCCTTTTTTGTGGGCGAATAATTGAAGATTCATTTTTAACATGGTTTACACCTCCTCGAATTCAACATGTATATATGTCTTACCATAATCATTATAAATCTCTTGAACACCAAGCGAAAATGCATCAAGCAACACTTGGGCCTTATCATCTATTGTATCTAGAAGCATCACTTTTAAATAGCCGGATTCATCGACATCTGTCAATACTTTGGCATTCGTATACGCTTCAATGGCATTCACTGTATTAATTCCTAATACAGATACAGCAGCACATACAATATCTTTTCCTGTAACTGCATAGCCTGCGTGACCAGATATTTCATAACCGCACACTTTGGCTTTAGTTTTATAAATCGTTACTTTAATCATTTCATCGCCTATGCGTTGATCTTGTCAATAACAACTTCAGTATATGGTTGTCTATGACCTTGTTTTTTACTGTAGTGTTTTTTAGGCTTGTATTTGAAAACAGTAATTTTTTTCGCTTTACCGTTAGCTTTTACAGTTCCTGTTACAGTTGCATTTGCAACGTATGGACTTCCAACTTTAGCATCTCCATCGTTAGATACAAGTAAAACTTGATCAAAAGTCACTGCGTCACCTTCGTTAAGCTCTAACTTTTCTACACGGACTGCTTCGCCTTCAACAACTTTGTATTGTTTTCCACCTGTAGTAATAATTGCGTACATATTGGCACCTCCTCGTTTTAAGACTCGCCGACTACGGTGACTATCCTCTAAACTAAAACTTATGTTTACGATAGTACTTATAACCTATTCGCGCGGTATACCACTAAGATACTTTATCATAGGATACCTATTGTGTCAAGCTTAAATCCATTTTCTTTTAATAAATCTTCTAAGCAAGGCTCAACCCGCTTACGAGTTAACTCCATAAGTCCAAGTCGCGTCATTCCATGGACATGTGTACGTATTCGATCTTCTTTTAAAAACCCTTCGATTTGTTCCAGCAATTCTTTTTTATCTGCCTGACTGTCCATATCGATAAAATCTATAATAATAATACCTGACATATTACGTAAACGGATTTGTCGACTAATCTCTTTTGCTGCTTCACAATTGATTTTTAAAATATTACGTGAACTCTTCGTCTTACTGACATTTTTATCAGAGTTCACATCAACAACGTACATAGCTTCTGTACGATCAATAATAATCGACGCCCCCGAACTAAGCCATACTTTACGAGCCAGTGCTTTACGTATTTTTTTGGGTAGATCATATTGTAAAAACAAGTCTTTGGTCACCAATGTAATCTCAATAGCATCAAGCAATTGCAAGGTGGAAAAATAAGTCTGCAAGCGTTCATATATCTCTTTTGAATCCACAAAGATGTGCTTAAGCTCTGTTTTGTTCATATTTTGAACATAGGTTAGCCATTGATCTTTAGGTTCGTAGATGCAAGCCTTAGAAGGTCGATATTTTTGAATATATAAAAGTTGTTCATACCGCTCTATAAAGTGTTTGATTTCATCCATAAGCTGCTGACTATCACATCCGTATGCATTCGTACGTACAATAAGCCCCCAATTTTTAATGGCTGTATTTTTTTTGAGTTCAAGAAGGTCCTTTTTCGTTGACTTTGTCCATACATCTTCCGGCAATTTTGATGAAAAATGTATTTTATTGGAATCGGTGACAAAAACCGTATATTCTCCACTAAAGCTAATACGGGTTGTCAACTTTGCGCCTTTAGTTTGATAGCTGTCTTTTGCCACTTGAACCATGACCGTTTCTCCCATACTTAAGGGCTTTTCCACTTCACTAAAAGGAAGATATCCATCTTTTTCTTGCCCAAAATCAACAAAATACGCTTGAATTCCTTTGACTTTTTTACGAACAATGCCTAGGAAAACCCAGCCAACTTGGCCAGTATGTTTTAATGAATAGGGTTTAATCTCAACCAGTTTATCAAACGTATCCATTAAAGCCATAATAATCGTATTATCTTTTTGGCTAATAATCAATTCATTCATGTAATCTCCCCATTTTAATCAAATTCAATGAGCGTTCGTTGCGGTTCTAGGCTCTGATATATCTCATAACGATGAATCAGATAATATATCGTATCTGTAAACTTCTCAACTTCAATTCCCATATATTCAAACAACGCTCCCATCAAAAGTTCAGGTTTAATATTAAGCGAAGATCCTGTTGCCAGTCTACATAAGATTGTCTGCCCCTGTAGCTGATATGAAAATATTCCTGGAGACAAGTCAAAGTCATTAATTTTTCCTTTTTTATTTTTCTTCTTAACGACAATAGATTCTTGTGAAAAAAATTCGTTCATCTTACGTTCATCGGACATACGTGCTTTTAATTCATCACTTAGGGTCAATTGATAATCTGCAGCATAACATGCAGCCATCCCGGCTTTTGCCTTTTCAGGCAAGACAATTGCATCAACAAGTTCAACGCCTTCCGGCAAAACCGAAGCCACTTGTTGCTTAAATAAGTCCATATCATAGTCTTGAACACTTAACTTAAGGTCTAAATATTCCCCATCACCGGTTGTTCCAACGGCTAGCGGCGCCGCAATCGAAAAAACCTGATGTGGATTAAACCCTTCAGAGTAGGCAATGGGTATCCCGGATTGTCGGAAGAATTTTTGCCAAGCGCGCATAAAATCTAAATGGCCAATAAACTGCATTAATCCATTTTTTTTAAATTTAATTCTTATCTTCATAGCATATTCCTCCGTTAAAACATGTAGCTCCACATGCCATACATTTATCCATACAATTTGGTGTGACTACCTGTTCCATACTTCGTAAATACTCTTTTTCCAAAAAGCGACGTGTTACTCCGATATCAATAAAGTCCCAAGGTAAAATCTCATCAAAACTGCGATGACGATTGGCATAAAAGGCAGGATCAACGCCACATTTTGCAAATGCTTCTTGCCAACGCTCAAAATTAAAGTGTTCACTCCATGCATCAAAGCTTGCACCTGATAAAAAGGCTTCTTCAATAACATCCGCAACTTTTCGATCTCCACGAGCCATAACGCCTTCAAGCATGCTAAGCTTTGCATCATGAGAGTTGTATTTAATTCGCTTTTTATTAATTGCCTTATTCAAAAGAGCCTGTTTTTCCATAAATGTCTCATAGGTATCTTGTCCCACCCATTGGAACGGTGTAAAAGGTTTCGGAATAAAAAAGCTTGTACTCACAATGAGTTGGACGCCGCCTTTAGGACGTTGTTCCTTATCAATACTATAATAAGTTCGCACAATATCATCAGCTAGCTTACTAATGGCTAGTATATCTTCTTCGGTCTCAGAAGGTAACCCAAGCATAAAGTATAATTTTACACGATTCCAACCACCTAAAAAGGCTTCTTTACTCCCATGTAATATATTTTCTTCTGAGATCCCTTTATTAATGACATCACGCATCCTCTGCGAACCGGCTTCCGGTGCAAAGGTCAAACTGCTCTTTCTGACGTCTTGGACTTTGTTCATAAGCTCCAAAGAAAATGAATCAATACGCAGGGAAGGAAGAGACAAGTTCACCTTCTTCTCCTTGGATATGTCATCAATGAGAAAGTCACATAAGGGAGATAGCTCTTTATAATCGCTTGTTGAAAGAGATATAAGAGAAATCTCATCATGACCCGTCTGTGTAGAAAGTTCACTGGCTTGTTCCTTTAACGTATCTAAAGACTTTTCACGAACCGGACGATAGACAAAGCCTGCCTGACAAAAACGGCACCCTCTCGAACATCCCCGAAAAAGTTCCAAAACAATACGGTCATGTACTGGTTGAAGATATGGAACAATTGGTTTACTGGCATAAGGCATGGTATCTAAATCTACCACTAACTGCTTCTTAATGGTTGGTTTTGCCTTTTCATGAAGTAAATGTCGCTCCTTAATAGTTCCGTCTTCATGGTAACTTACATCATAAAACTGTGGTACATAGACGCCGTCCACATCTAACAAACGCTCTAAAAACAATGCTTTTCGCTCTTTTGGGTCGATGCTCGGGTCATTTTTCATTGTTTCATATAAATCTAATATCTGTGGTAAAGCCGCCTCAGCTTCTCCTAGATAAAAAAAGTCAACAAATGGTGCAATCGGCTCCGGATTATAGACACAGGGACCTCCTGCACAAACGATAGGATCCGTTACATCACGCTGCGCACTTCGTAACGCCAACTTGGAAAGTTTAAGAATATTAAGCATATTGGTATAGCTCATCTCATACTGTAGTGTAAATCCTAAAAAGTCAAACGTTTGAACCGGTGTTTGTGATTCTAACGAAAACAAAGGTATCTCATAATCCTCAAGTAATTTTTCCATATCTTGCATGGGCGAAAAAACACGTTCACAATAAACATCGTTTCGCGCATTCATCAAATTATATAAGATGGACAGTCCAAGATGACTCATACCAATTTCGTATAAGTCAGGAAAACAAAGTGCAAAATGTGTCGAAAACGTTCCATTTTCCTTATGTACTGCATTAATCTCGTTACCTATATACTGTGCCGGCTTTTCGACACTTAAAAGTAGTTGTGGTGGTACTGATAATTTTTTCAATTGATTTCCTCCAACGATTGGTTTCTATCGTAATAATAAAGTAGATTGTACAGATTGTCAAAGGCTTTTCTTGTAATCTGCTTAGGAGTATGATATAACATAATTAGTGTTAATAAAGAAAGGAAGTAATATTTTATGGACTTACTACTCTGGGACGAAAAATTTTCTGTACACAATACAACATTAGATGAGCATCATAAACGATTATTTGAATTGTGCAACGAAATGTTTAATCTTATTGACCAAGAGAATAAAACACCCATTTATTCCACAGCTAAAGTCATTAGCGAGCTTCATATGTATGCTATTTTTCATTTTACTGAAGAAGAAAAACTAATGGAACAAAATAATTTTCCCAAAATAGAAGAGCACAAAAAATTACATCAAGCGTTTATTGATAAAATTGCTCAGCTTAAGGAGCAATATGAAAACGATGATGTATTAGTTGATTATGATATCTTGAATTTTTTAAGTGATTGGCTCATCTACCATATATTAGAAGTTGATTCTGAATACGCAGACTATATAAAGTAATGAATAGAAGCACTTTACAGTGCTTCTATTAAATTTATAAGGTATGTATAGGTACGTTGAATGGATGAGATGCTTACACGCTCATCAGGTGAATGTACCCCATCCATATCCGGTCCTAGGCTAATTGCTTCTAAGTGTGGTAATTTTTCCATGAAGACTCCACCTTCTAGTCCGGCATGAATCGATTTTACAATCGGTTCTTTTTTATACATATTTGTATATACTTCAACGGCCTTTTTCAGAAGTTCTGTATCATTTTTAACTGGCCATTCAGGATATTCAGCTGTTTTAATGAACTCAGCATTGCAATAATTGGCATAACATTTTAGTTGATTGGTAATATGCTCTTTAAGACTCGCAATACTGCTTCGTACTGCAAATAAAAAGACTACATGATCATCTTCAACAGCAACTTTTCCAATATTTAATGAACTTTCAACAAATCCTTTTAATTCTGGGCTCATCGTTTGAATACCATTAGGTACTGTCATTAATAGGAAAATCAATGATTCTAATGATGCTTCTGCCAAAACTTCAACCGTTTTTTCCACATCTATTGTTTTACTTACGATTTCAATATTTGGATCAGATGATTGGTACTCGTGTTGGATTTTTTGTGCAATCGTATCTAGAACTTGATCAAAACGTTCTTGCTCTTCTTTGGAAAAGACAATCGTAAAAAAAGCTTCTCGTGGAATAACATTATCTTTGTCTCCCCCGTAAATATCCAATAGAGAAAAATCAAACTCTTCATCTAGTTTACATAATATTCTTCCCGTTAACTTTACTGCATTGGCACGATAATTTTCTATATCCACCCCCGAATGTCCACCTAACAATTTGGTAATTGCTACTTCTTTGCATATTAAAGAGTCTGTCTCGATCGTCTCTTTATATACCGGTAGATTGATGATAGATTTTAAGCCACCTGCACAACCAATGGTAAATTCGCCTTCTTCTTCTGAATCAAGGTTAAGATAGTAGCCACCACGCAACTGATTTGCATCAAAAGCAATAGCCCCGTTTAAGCCAACCTCTTCATCAGTTGTAATAATCACCTCTAGTTCAGGATGTTTAACATCTTGTGCATCAAGTAATGCCAACCCCATAGCAACTGCAATACCATTATCTGCTCCAAGCGTTGTTCCATTGGCTGTAATATAGTCACCATCTATTAACATATCAATGGGATCTTTTTCAAAATCATGATCCACTCCTGCATTTTTACTACAAACCATGTCCATATGCCCTTGAATAATCACACCTTTATGATTTTCATAGCCTGGCGTTGCCGCTTTTCGTATTAAAACATTCAGCGCGTCATCTTGAACCACTTCAAGTTGGCGCTCTTTTGCAAACTCAACTAGATAGTCACTGATTTGCTTTTCATTGCCACTTCCACGTGGAATTTGGTTGATTTCATAAAAAAACTTCATTACGGATTGTGGTTCTAAATCATATATATTCATTTTATTTCCTCGTTTCTATTGATGTTGGAAAATCTTTACCCTAATTTTTAAAGCTATGAATTGGTGCAGGTATACGTCCTCTTCGATTGATGAAGGCTTCACAAGAAAAATTATTGACAGGCATAACCGGGGCATAACCAAGCAAGCCACCAAATTCAACCATATCTCCAACATTTTTGCCTTCTACAGGTATAATACGTACCGCTGTCGTTTTTTGATTAATCATTCCAATAGCCATCTCATCGGCAATAATCCCTGAGATTGTTGACGCTGAAGTGTCTCCAGGAATTGCAATCATATCTAGACCAACAGAACATACACACGTCATCGCCTCAAGTTTCTCAATTGTCAAAGCACCTTTGTTGACAGCTTTTATCATCCCCTGGTCTTCACTTACCGGGATAAATGCTCCACTTAAACCACCGACATAAGACGATGCCATAGCACCACCTTTTTTCACCTGATCATTAAGCATAGCAAGCGCAGCCGTTGTTCCCGGTGCTCCTACATATTCTAAGCCCATTGCTTCTAATATTTCAGCAATACTATCACCCACTGCAGGTGTCGGAGCTAATGATAAATCAATAATTCCAAACGGCACATCCAAACGTCTTGACGCTTCTTTTGCCACAAGCTGTCCTACACGTGTAATTTTAAAAGCTGTTTTTTTAATCGTCTCACATAAATGTTCAAAGTCTGTTCCTTGACATGCTTCTAATGCTTTATTAACAACACCGGGTCCACTGACACCGACATTAATAATCTTATCCGCTTCACTGACACCGTGAAAAGCTCCTGCCATAAATGGATTATCATCTGGTGCATTACAAAAGACAACGAATTTTGCACAACCAATCGAGTCTCGATCTTTCGTAAGAAAAGCTGTTTTTTTGATCATCGTTCCAATGTCTCGAACGGCATCCATATTAATCCCAGTTTTTGTCGATCCGACATTAATTGAACTACATACATTATCTGTTACACTCAGTGCTTCTGGTATCGATTGAATAAGAATTTGATCACTTGGTGTTGTTCCTTTGTGAACTAGCGCAGAATACCCACCAATAAAATTTACACCCACTTGTTTAGCCGCCCGGTCCATCGCCTTTGCAATACTTACATAGTCCGTTGCACCTGTACTTGAAGCAGCTAAGGCTATCGGAGTAACACTTATACGTTTATTTACAATCGGAATCCCATACTCCTTGGAGATATCCTCGCCGACTTTCACTAAATTTTCTGCACTTTTTGTGATTTTATCATATATCTTCTGATTGAATGTCTTTAAATCTGTAGACGCACAATCAAGCAAGCTGATCCCCATTGTTATTGTACGAACATCTAGATTGTCTTCAAGAATCATCTGATTCGTTTCTACTACTTCATTAATGTTAATCATTTTTTCACCTATCCTTCTTAAATTCGGTGCATGCTGTCAAAAATTTCATCGCGTTGCAATTGAATACGAACACCCAAATCATTCCCAATGCCATCAAGGTGATCAATAATTTCCGATACATTAACGCTTGCTTTTGATAAATCAACAATCATCATCATATTAAAATAATCTTGAATGATTGTCTGTGAAATATCTAGAATATTGATTTGATTTTCTGCTAGATATGTACATACCTTTGCAATAATACCTACGGTATCTTTTCCGACTACTGTAATAATACCTTTATTCATGTCTGCCTCCTAATGAACCACAATGGGATTTGAATGATAATCTCTGTTGGCCACTGTTAATTGTATTTGTTGTTTGGTTTCTCTATATATTTCATCAAGAAGATTCTTGATCGTAATATATGCAATATCCGGGTGGTTATTTTCCTTGCTTAAATGTGCCAAAATCACATGTTCAAGTCGTTCACTGAGAACGTCAAAAATCAATTGGGACGAGGACTCATTGGATAAATGCCCCAAGTCACTTAAAATACGCTGCTTAAGATAATATGGATAAGACCCTGCTTCAAGCATAGCTATATCATGATTGGCCTCAACATACAATATATTTGAATGTTTTAATTGTTCAACAATATATTCATCATAAACACCTAAATCCGTCGCAAACCCTATTTTCTTATCTGCATTTTCAAACACGTAACATACCGATTCCACGGCGTCGTGTGATGTACGAAAGGGTTTTATGGTTAAATCCGCAACCGTAAATGGTTCATCCGGTGTTATAAACCGTAGTAACGCCTCATCGACTTTTCCTATTTTATTTGCTTTTTTTATTGTTTCCCATGTTCGATATGTTAAGTACAGTGGTACTTTATAACGTCGTGCCATTACACCTAATCCGCAAATATGGTCTGAATGTTCATGTGTGACAAGAATCCCTTGCAAACATTTTGGATCAATTTGAATTGCAGTAAGTCCCTGCTCAATTCGCTTGCCACTGACGCCGGCATCTACAAGTATATGCGCCTGTTCTGTTCCTATATATATGCTGTTACCGCTACTGCCACTTGCAAGACTGCACAATTGTATCATTTATTTTCCTCTTTCTATATTACTTTGTCAAGGTCACTTGAGTCTATTGTAACACGACCACGGCCATGTTTCTTACTATAGTACATGGCATTATCAGCTCTCGTCAATAGTTTTTGGCTATTTTTTGCAATCTCAGGATAGGAACTTACCCCAATACTTATATCAATATAGACCTCTTCTACATGTTCCTTCCCTTCATATAGCAACATAGATTCTTTAATATTCTTGTGGAGCTGTCGAACGATTTTTTCAGCTTCTGCACTACTTTTATTGGGCAGTACAAGCACAAATTCCTCTCCTCCATAGCGAACCGCAAGCCCATCGTATTCTCGGGCCAGTCGATCCGTAATGGATGCACATAGTTTTATCGCCTCATCACCAAACAAATGCCCATACTTGTCATTGACTGATTTAAAATGATCTATATCAAAAAGGGCAACCGATAAAGGCTGATTCTTTTGATCAGCTTCTTGAATAAGTTCCTCAATATGATCAATGAAATATTTACGATTATATATACATGTCAGTCCATCTTTAACTGCCAATTCCTCCATTTGCGCATAAAGGTTGGCATTATTGATCGCAATGGTAATTTGTGTACTAATCCCTGTAAAAAATTGAATGTTCGCATCCGTAAACATATTTTTTGAGGAATGCTCGGCAATAAGTAATCCATAGACAATCGTATCACGAATTAGAGGGATAATGGCTAATGAGCCGACAGGTCGTGTGTGAATAAATTCATAAGCATCTTTTTCCACATTATTATCTAATAGGACACGATGATTTTCAAAGTATTCCTTTAGCCTTCCCTGTTCTACATCCTCAATCAATTGGCGTAAATAGTTGCCTTCATGATTTGATTCCATCTTATAGTAATACTTCTCACTGCGTTCATCAAATAGAACAAGCGAGCATGTATCCACCCCGGTTGTTCCGATGATTGCATCTGTTACAAGCTCAATAAGCTCCCGAATATCAAGTGCCGTGCTAATATACCTTAATAATTCATTTTGTATATATATTTCGCCTGTAATTCGGTTCAACCGTTCATTTGCACGTTCTAAATCGTATTTTTGTTTTGCCATTTCATCATGAATGAGCTTAAAACGCTCTTGAGATAAGCGCAATTCTTCATTTTGCGCCTCAGATTTACGATACATACTTTGATGCGTCGAAAGTCGAAATTCTGCATCTTGTTCCAATATGGCATACATTTTGTATGCACATGATACAAAAAGGCTAAATGCCATAAGGCTACATAAGACTTCAATGGTAAATTTACTTTGAGGGACCGTAAGCATAAACCCGGGAATCCATAGGACAACAACTAAAAAACCGATAAGAATTTTATAATCAAAGTCATCATTGGGAATTCGAACAAACATTTCAAAAATATACAACAACACAAGAAGTATCCCAACAAGTTGAAATACCATAGAAATTTTGGGCACAAAAAAGACAATGCCTATTGAAAAGCCAAAACGAACAAGAATATATATCCAAAGCTTCTCAAGAAGTTTTTTATAAATAAAAACGGCACTCAATATTAAGTATATAAAAAGATATCCAAAAAATAATAGATCGGAATTAGAGCTATACTCATTAATAATGATATATCCCGAATACAAAAATAAAATGGATAAAAAATGGAGATGTGCATATAACACTTTGTGTTGTAGCCGATTTATTGCTTTCATTGGTACACCTCAACGTTATTTTTTCCAATAAATTTCTATATGATCCCCTTGCTTTATAGCATCCATATAGCCTGCTTTTTGTTGATTGATTTTTGTGACAAGAGTCCCTTTTGATTTTGTACGATCAAATTCAATATAGTCAAATACATCCACAAAAACATACTCCATTTTTCCAGATAACTCGATGGGTTCTTGGTTAACGGTTATATAAATGGAATTTTCTGGTTCTTCATGTTTTACTTTAATCTGTTGCGTCTCACTGTGTTCTGATTCTATATGTTCATCAAACGTATGGATATAATCCGAAAAATAGATCCGTTGCTGTTCTTTGGCTTGTTCTTCATTAACAAAAACCGATGTATATGAAACAGAAAACGCCGCTAACACATCTTTTAAGGTAGGATATATAATCTCAATATGATCTTCATTTTGAATGGAATACATGCGTGATTTTTTCATTTGATTGACAAGAATCTCAACCTCTAGCAGTTTTTGTTCCCCATTAATGTAAATATATTTTTGTCCTTTCAAAAGAGCATCCACGCTTACCTTTGCATCGGCTCCTTTTTTTGCAGGAATAATGGTCACATAGTCATGCATGGTTATAGGAGAGGATAAATCGCCCTCCTTTTGGTTGATATATATGTGTGCCGGCTCACCGACTTGTCCTCGCACTACTTTTTCTTCATTTTCAAAGATATATTGTATCCCTTGACCACGCTTAGGGATAAACGACTTTGGATCAATCCCCTTAAGCGCTACAATATCCATTACGGTCAAACGATTTGTATTAAAAATTCGAATGGCTTCATCATTTAAAAAAACCTCAACAAAATCATGTTGATTGTTCTTAAGTCCGGTTAGACATATCCCTATTGGTGTAACGTATTCTGGATTTTTTTTGAAATTTTTATCATCTGCACTTACTTTTGCTAGAACGTCACGTCCTCGCAATGCCACACGTTCCTTAACAATACCTAATGCATCGGCAATTAAATCAGTAAATCCACTAAGTTGGCCACCACCACCAACAACAAATACAGCATTTGTTGGCTTATCTCCATTTAATTCTTTAATTTTTTGACTTATGAGGGTTGCCAAATTCTTTTGAGATTGGGCAATCGTTTCACGCACCTCATGTAATTCAACGGTTTGTTTAAGTCCGATTGCATCTTTAAAAGATACGGTTTTGCCTCGTCCAGAAGCTTTAATCTTTATCTTTTCTGCTGTCGCAAAATCAACAAGGTATTTGTGCACTATGCTTTCGGTAATCTCATCTCCTGCTGTTGGAATCATCCCATAAGCAATAATGCTTCCACCTTTTGTAATTGCGATATCTGATGTACCGGCTCCGATATCCACTAAAGCAATATTGAGCAGGCGAAATTCCTTCGGTATAGCCACTTGAATTGCCGCAATCGGCTCTAATGTCAAGCTATAGACTTCAAGTCCAACTAGATCCATAACCTTATATAAACTATTAACCACTTCTGTCGGTAAAAAAGTACTAAGAACATCTACACCAATAGTTGAACCTTTATGCCCCAACAAATTCGTCATTTCAAAATTATTTAGGTAGTATTTTGTCACACTATAGCCTACACAGTAAAAAGGCAGCTCCTTTGCACTCTCTTGATAATTAATCTGGTGCATGGCCTTTTCCATTCCTTGAAGTTCTAAGGATTGTATAAGCTGCTCTGATATTTCTGTTGTATCATCGATATCAATAGTTACGGATGTCTCCATCGTTTCAAGGACACGACCTGCCGCAGCAATGCATACCTTGGTTAGTTCTTGCCCTGATTTTTTTTCCAGCGCCTCTTTTACTTTTCGTATCGTCATTGCAACTTGATCAATATCATGAATTTGTCCGTCAATCATCGAACGCGTCTTATGCAACTCCATATGTGATGCAACAACATGAAAACCATCTTTTCGCTCATAGCCTAAGATTCCTACAATTGAACGCGTTCCTATATCTAATCCAAAAATCAGATTATTATCCATCTGCTGCATAATTTATTCCTTCCTCCAGTGAATTTAAAACCACATTATGTATATAATAACATACTTTTATTGGTCTGTAATCTTTATGTCTTGAATATTTTTATACAAATGAAAATAATTTGGTGTGATTAATCCATCAATTTTATCATGGATAAACATCCCATTTTCGACAAATCCTATCGGTATAATTGGAAGTTCACTCATGATAAGCTCCCCTAATGCATTAAGTTGGTTAACATACTGCTCATCTGTTTCGACTTGTCGATATGAGGCCAATAGTCCATCAAGATTTGGGTTCGTATACTTCCCATAATTATATGTAGCGTTACTTCCAAGCACTTGCGTTAATGAAGGGACAAGACTTGTTTGATACACATTCAAGTACATGTCAAAATCCCCTTCTTTTAGAGCCGCTTCATAGTCTTGTCGGGCAAGCCCTTCAAAGAGAATATCCATCTTCCCATCCTCTATAGCATCTATAGATTTTTCAAAGGTATCAGCAATTTTACGTTGATTCTCATCTTCAAGTAAATATATAAATCGATAAGGTTGTGTCTGTGCAGTTGCAGGCATTTGTACCGTGTCTTTTGGGTTCAAATCAAAGGAAGCCAATTGTCCTTGAATATCAGACTCAAGATGAATAGGTAGCGGCGTAAAAAACAAGTGATTTAAAAATATATCTCGACCAATAGTCTTATAATCCATCGCATTCATAAAGTATCGGCGCATATTTACATCTTGAAAGAGCGCCCTTGAATGGTTAAAACCAATATAGTAATAATAGGGACTTAAAAAAAGCTTTTTATGAATACTTTGATCATCTGAATAGTTGGACCATTCAGTTAGTACAGGTGCAATTAAGTCGATACGTTTTGACACAAACATATTGTATTGTTCTTCAAATTCTCGAACGAAGGTAAAACGCACTTTCTCAACATTAGCTAGTTCACCATGATAGTCCACATTCTTTTTTAAAACTAGCTCAATCATATTTTGAAACTTCTCATACTGGTATGGTCCTGTTCCTATGGGCAGTGTTGGATTATATGTCGCCGACTCAAGATATGCCTTAGATATGATTGGAAATGTTAGTGCATATAGGTTATAGCGATCCTTTTTTTTGAATTCTACCAAAAGTGTTTGGTCATCTTCAGCGGATATCGACTGAATATATGTATTCACATATCTATATCCACTATTAAGCTGCAAGAGTATGTAGTTATAGGAATAAACCACGTCTTCGGCCTTTAGTGCTTCTCCACTATGAAACTGAACGTGCTCTTTTAATGTTAAACGATATGTTGTATCATTGATTTGTTCATATGTGGATACTAAAACCGGTTCAATCGCATAATACGCATCCGGAACAAAAAGCCCTTCATAGACGAGTTTTAACCCTTGATCCACATTATAGGCAACGCCATCTAAAGGATTAAGGGTCTTTACATTATCCATCGAAAGCTCAATCGTATCTTTTACATAGGTTGATTCAGGTAATTTTTCATATTCTATCTCTACAACTTCTTTTTCAACGGTTAAATGATCTAAATTAAATTCAGCGATTCTTTGAATTGTCGTACATCCAGTAAAAGTAGAGCTTATTAATACTAAAAATAGAATGACTATTGCCTTATACTTCATAATATCTCCTGTAACAAATTTTGGATTTCCTTTTTTTTAGACTCGATCCCCTGATCCAAAGACACCGTGTAATCCGAATTATTCGCATAAAACGCTTCTGATTTTTGTGAAGCAATCATAGATTCAGCACGTTCATATGGAATATTACGTTTTTCAACTAATCTTTTTAATCGAATCTCTTTTGCTGTGTGTATATAGATAATATAATCACACAACAAGTGTATATTCGCCTCCACGAGTGCAACGCCATCCACAAGGATTATGGCATAGTCTTGCATATTCTCCTCTATTTTTCGAACGATATGTTCACGTATTCTTGGATGCGTCAATTGACTCAAATAGGTTAATTCTTTTTTATCTTGAAAAACAATCGTTCCTAGATGTTTGCGATCAACAAGCCCATGACATAAAATCCCCTCAGAATAACGATCAACCAATGCCTGCTTGATATCGCTTTCTTCTAAGACGTCATGTCCGATTTGGTCGGTATCAATGACTAAACAGGTATAAAGATTTTGTATATACCTTGAAAATGTACTTTTTCCACTTCCCGTTTCCCCGATAACACCAATAATTTTTGCTTTTTGCATTACTTAGCCTCATACCAATTCTTTGCAATCGATGCATCTGCTACCATAGGAACCGAAAGAATTACCGCATTTTCCATCTCTTCAATTAACAAATTCTTCACACGTTCTTGCTCTTGTATCGGCGCTTCGATAATTAATTCATCATGAATCTGTAATAGCATTTTTGACTTTAGTTGTTCTTTTTTTAGGCGATTATACACCTTAATCATCGCGATTTTGATAATATCTGCTGCACTTCCTTGAATCGGTGTATTCATAGCAATACGTTCACCAAATGAACGTCGCATATAATTACTATTTGACAACTCAGGAATTAATCGTTTACGGTTATACATTGTAACCACATATCCATCTTCATAAGCTTTGGCTACTGTCAAATCTAAAAACGCTTTGACTTTTGGATATTTATCAAAATATGCCTGAATATATGTTTTGGCTTCCGAGATTGGAATATTTAAGTCACGGCTAAGTCCAAAATCACTTATACCATAGACAATACCGAAGTTAACCGCTTTGGCATTACGCCGCATTGCTTTGGTAACCTCATCAAAAGGTACATGAAATACTTGGGAAGCAGTTAATTGATGAATATCTTTATTTTCCCTATATGCCTCCAGTAATAAATCATCCTGGGACAAATGCGCTAAAACCCGCAATTCAATTTGAGAATAATCCGCACTAACAAACACATGTCCTTGCTTTGGTACAAATGCTTTTCGAATCAGGCGTCCTTCTTCAAGTCTAATAGGAATATTTTGAAGGTTAGGCTCTGTACTACTCAACCGTCCTGTGCTTGCAATCGTTTGATTAAACGTTGTATGTATTTTACCATCTTCCAATACATATGGAAACAATCCATCTGCATAGGTTGACTTTAGTTTAGTCAACTGTCGATAGTGTAATATCTCTCTTATAATAGGGTGTTTGCTCTCAAGTTTTTCTAACACATCCACATTCGTTGAGTATCCTGTTTTTGTTTTTTTGATTACTGGCAGACCAAGTTCTTCAAATAAAATAACCCCTAGTTGTTTGGGTGAATTAATATTAAACTCATGCCCTGCCAATGTAAAAATATGCTTTTGAATCTCTGCGATCTCTACCTCAAGGCGTTCGCTTAATTGTGTTAAAACCTGTTTATCAACGCAGATCCCTTCTTTTTCCATACTGTATAAAATAAGTAGAAGGGGTTTTTCAAGCGTATTATATAATCCAAGCATCTCATCTTCAACCAGTGCCTGAGTAAGGCCTTTAAAACTATCATGTATGATACTGACGCATTGGGCTAAAAAGTTTTGTCGCTTACTCGCATCGATGCTGTTAATAGCCACTTTCTTCTTCCCTTTGCCTAATAAATCATCCAAGGTATGTAATGTAATATCTGTATAGCTTAATCCAAGATCCAGTAGTGGATAATCGCCTTTGTTGGGTTTAGCTAAATAAAACATTAGATGTACATCATCAAATGCAAATTTTACTTGTTCTTCTGGAATATGAAACGCATGCATCCATGCTTTAATATCATAAAAAAGCACCTGCTCGGCTTGAGAAAATACTGCAATTAAATCTTGTCCTATTTTAGAGTTATCCGCTAGTGGCGTCGATTGTTCATAAATAAAACGTTGGATATTTTTCGAACTTTTTTTCACCAAGCACACTAAGCCAAGGTAATCTTCTTCTTGATAAGCATAAAATGCTATCTTATGCGCTTTGGCTTCTTTTGTTATGGTCTCTATATATGAAGGGTATTGGTCAAAAACCTTAAACTCTAAATCTTTTACATCATTTGCCGCCTCGATTGTTTTAAAGTCAAAGCGTGTAAGTAAACGTGTAAAATTAAGCTCTTTAAAGAGGTCGAATGTTTGATCATTCAAATAATCTTCTAGACGCATCTGTTCTAGATTAATTTCAATTGAACAGTCTCGCTTAATTGTAGCTAAATCTCGACTAACAAAAGCCAGTTCCCTATTTGCTTCAACTTTTTCTTTTGTCTTGCCTTTTAAATCATCGATATGTTCATATAAACCTTCTAGAGTTTGATATTTTTTTATATATTTATGTGCCGTTTTCTCTCCAACACCTGGAATTCCTGGGATATTATCAGAAGAATCCCCCATCATTCCTTTCACATCAATAAATTGTGTCGGGGTAAATCCATATGTTTCCATAAAACTATTATAGTCATAATGTTCGGTCGTTGTTGTTCCACCTTTAGTTCTAGGAATGGAAATCTTTGTTTTTTCACTTGCAAGCTGGAGTAAGTCTCGATCTCCTGACAACACCGTGACTTCTCCTTCATCTTCAAAGCGCAAAGACAAGCTTCCAAGAATATCATCTGCTTCAATTCCATCTTCCACATATGTTGCAATATTCATTGTATCTAAAACTTCACGAATAAGAGGCATCTGGCTACGAAGCTCGTCTGGCATACCTTTTCGATTCCCCTTATATTCCTTATATGTCTCATGACGAAAGGTTGGCGCGTGGCTGTCAAAAGCAACCAAAAGATGTGTAGGCGCCTCATCATCAATAGTCTTGAATAAGATATTTAAAAAACCAAAGACTGCATTTGTATATCTTCCTTTGGCATCTGACAATAAAGGCAGTCCATAAAATGCCCGATTCATAATACTATTTCCGTCAATTAGTAACAATTTATTCATGTGAATCTCCTATCTTTTTTTTGCTCTTCGATATATCAAGACACCGCCGATGCCTATTAAAATAATTGCCGCTAGGATAAACACGATCTGATAATTATCATCCGCTTGTTCATCCACATCATTCTCCACCGCTTCCATCGCCATTCTAGGCGTTGCTTGAGGTGTGTCTTCTATGATTTGTTCTTCGACTATAACATTTGTCTCTATACTTTCTTGTGCATTCCCGGCATCAATAGAATCATCTGCAGCCGCTTCCTCTGTCACCTCTTCGTCTTGAGCGATAGACATAGAACTTTCTGCACTAAATGCTTCTACTTCACTATTTTCCTCTTCTAGAGCACTATCTTTCATTTGTGTATTATCTTCATTAACGCTTCCTGTTGCCATATCATATTCTATTGCCGTTTCATCTGAAGTTGTTTGTCGAATATTTGGATTCATTAAGCCAACAACACCCAATAAAACAACAAATACAACAGCTGCTGCCACACTAAAATATGGCTGATAACGTACAACTCTAGTTTCGTTTTTATGGGGTAAACGCTTCATTACATCGTCATGCAAGGTCTTAGGTGCCTGATACATGGATAAATCCAATTCATGTTCAATTGCCTGATATATCTCAAACTCTTCTTTACATTCATTACATTCTTTGATGTGTTTTTTTACTACATCTTCTTCTTCAGATGTCAACGCACCTGTTGAATACAACGCAATGAGCTCTTTATATTTTTCATTACAAACAGTCATATCCGTTCCTCCTTTCAATTGTTAGACGTCTCAAACGCTAGATTGTTCCCATGAGTCTTTTAGAACCTCTTTTAAGGCTATTCTCGAACGAGCTAAGCGTGACTTGACCGTCCCCATATTGATTTGTAAGGATTCACTAATCTCTTGATAAGACCGACCTTCAATATCTTTCATTATAATAATATTTCTCTGTTCTTCCTTTAATTTTTCCAACGCTTGCCAAACCATCTGAATTTGTTCTTGACGAACAACACTATTCTCCGGCGTATCGTTTGTATCTTCAATAAAATCTTTCATCGTATTATTATCATCTGTAATTGGCTGATCGTAGGAGTATTCTTTTTGTTGCTTTCTTTTGATTTTACGATATTCATCAATCGCTGTATTTATCGCTAATCGATGCACCCATGTGCTAAATGCCGATTCAAATTTGAACTGATCTATTTTTTGATATATCTTTAGACATATTTCTTGTGCTGCATCATATGCATCCGCTTCATTTTTAAGCACTTTGAGTGCAATAGCATATATATGATCTTCATGTTGAAGTATTAATTTTTCAAAAGCTTTTACATTACCTTTTTGGGCTTTTTTTATCAGTTTTTCTTCAACTGTATCCATCCAAACGCCTCCCTTCATTGTAATCCCAAATTCTAAACAATTATACCATATTCACTATGCTTTTGCATTAAGTGTTCGTGTAAATCAAAAAAATAATTACATTTTTATAATTTTTTCCAGAAAAGTACTTGCCAAAAAAGCCATCCTATGTTATTATCATTAAGCGTCAGACATGCGGATGTGGCGGAATAGGCAGACGCACAGGATTCAAAATCCTGCGGTGGTGACATCGTGTGGGTTCGACTCCCACCATCCGCACTGCTTTGAGAGATATATGTATTTTTATTTGTAAGGTCGTACATCACTATGTACACCACTCATATAAAAAATACATATTTTTTTTATATAAAAAAACATCCATTAATTCCTGATTGCCTAGAATCAGCATAAACAAAAGCAATAGAAAAAAGACCGATAAACGGTCTTTTACATATACTTCTTGTTTCCCCACATATTACATTTTTTTAACTCTAGGTACTCCGCATAAGCTTGTTCCAATATCTGCTTTTCATTTGGAAATTTAAGCAAGTGGTAGGCTTCATGGAATTTATAATAGCCTGAATCCACAAAATATTCTTCTTTTTGCGGCTTACTGTAATAATTGTAGGCTTTCATCAAGTACCAGTGTACATATTTTAGTACGGTATCATTGGCAACCCGAAAGGAATACTGGCTTTTACCAATATATTTAATTATATTACCTTTAACGCCTGTTTCTTCTTGCACTTCACGTAGAGCAGTGTCTTTATACTCTTCGCCTTCTTCGACAGTACCTTTGGGTAAGACCCATCCTTCGTATCTGCCTTTGTAATTCTTATAGAGTAATAGAATTTTTCCTCTGTGGATTACCACCCCGCCACAACTTACTGCTTCAGTCATTGTATGCCTCCTTGTAATTGGGTGCTAATCTAGATTAAGTCTTACATAGAGTATACATTCTTTTATGTGTTCACGCAACAAATTTTTCACTAATTCAATAAATATGCATCAAACAACTCTTTTGCGATTGGCACTGCGTTAGCACCACTGGACCCTGCATTTTCAACCAGAATAGACACCGCTATTTGTGGCTCTTGTGCGGGTGCAAATCCAACAAACCATGCATGTGTCGCTCCAAAAGGATTCTCTGCAGCCCCAGTCTTACCTGCAGCGCTATAGTGGTCACTACGCAGTTTTTTTCCTGTTCCCATTGTAACTGTGGCTACCATATATTCCCGCAACGCTTTGATTTCATCAACTGTCAGCGTTGTCTCATAACCATTAGGTAATGTTTGTTCAACAATTTTTCCGTTCGGATTCTCAATATAATCAACCAAATACGGTTCTACAATCAATCCTCCATTCGCAATAGCACTTGTAATAATTAGATTATGCAAAGGAGTAATCATTGTTTCTCCTTGCCCAATAACGGTCTCAGCACGCAGTGCAGCAGACACATATTCCGGGAAACCAAATTGACTTCTTTTATGGTTATACGCATAAGGAAGTGCTTGGTTAAAAAACAGATCATTGGCTGTCTCTTCAAGCTGCTCTGTTGTCACAGCCTCTCCCATGACTGCAAAAGCTGTATTACACGAATATGCAAAAGCTTCTTTAATGGATACTTCACCATGCGCCGTGTCACCATAACAATGAATTGTTTTTTCTGCAAATTGGTGCGCCCCCTTACATACATAAGAAAAGGGCTCTGAATGTTCACGTATATAGGTCAACGCTGTCAATGCCTTAAAGGTTGAGCCTGGAGGATATAATCCATTCGTCACACGATTAAGCAACGTTGCCTCTTTAGCATCTGTAGACAATTGGCCATATGTTTGATAGAGAACATTAGGATCAAAGTCCGGTTTTGAAACCATTGCTAAGATCTTACCTGTGGTCGGATCCATAGCTACAACAGCCCCTTTTCGATTACCAAGACTAGTATCTGCAATTTGTTGCAATGTATGGTTAAGCGTAAGATGTATATCGCTTCCGCGGCGCTCTTGTGCTTTGACATTGCGAAGCAATTGCTGTAAGAAGTTTTGGTTGCTATCTAGAAGCTGCATGTTTAGATCTGCTTCAATTCCCGTTTTTCCGGGATTCGTATAACCAACGACATGGGCATAGCTATTGCCAAACGGATAAATACGCTGTTGAGTATCGCCTTCAACTTTTGTATATGCTAGCACCTCTCCCGTACTATCATAAATGGATCCACGAATAATTTCTTTTTCAATAAATTCTAAACGCTTATTATAACTATTTAACTGTACATCTTCACTTTGAACAACGATAAAGAACATAAAGTATCCGATAAGTGCCATATAAAGGATAGTCATAACAACTTTTAACGAAATCAATGTATGGGCATTATAGCTATATTTTTCTTTTCGACATGGTAATTTGCTCATTAAGTCAATACAGCCAACCATACCTATAGAAGTCAATAACGATGTTCCTCCATAACTTACAAAGGGAAAGGTCACTCCTGTAAGGGGCACCAACTTAATGACACCTCCAATAATCAAAAAGCCCTGAAATCCAAGCATCACCGTCATACCAACACCTGCATATAGAAAAAATCGTCTTTTACTCTTTTGACATTGGGCAAGCAACATGATAATCAGCATATAAAACAAGAAAATAGTAAGAAGAACAAAAAAGCTTCCAAGTTCTTCACCAATTGCTGTAAAAATAAAGTCTGAATTTACTACCGGGATTCGTTTAGGCATCCCTTGCATCAATCCGGTGCCCATCCATTTTCCACGGGCAAATGCAAAGAGGGATTGAGTAATTTGATAGCCTTCTCGGTCGATATAATTAAATGGATATAACCATGAGATAATACGTACTTGAATATGCGAAAATAATTGATATGCAACAACACTTGCAACACTTAACACACCGATTTGTGCAAAGGGCAACCATCTTTTTTGATAGTACATATACGACAAGACAATATAGGTAACAAAAAACAAAAGGGCACTTCCTAGGTCTCTTTGATATACAAGGATAAGAATAAGCATACCGCTATACATAGATCCTTTGACAAGTCCTAAGAAGTTTTTCTGACTGTGAAAAATAGCTGCCAAAGAAAATGCAAACAATATTTTTACAATTTCTGAAGGTTGAAATGTAATGCCTCGAATATTGACCCAGTTTGTCGCACCATTGACGGTTGCATTAACACTAAACAATAATGCCACCGATAAGATGATATATACCCATGTTAGTTTGTCCATCTTTTTCATGCGACGAACGATTGCTAATACACCAACCATCACTAAAAAACCAACACATGCAAATAAAGTATGCTTTAAAGCAAGGTCCGGATCTAATCTGTGCAACATAATGGAGCCGATTAAATGAAGCATGGCAATAACATGCCATACAATCGGTTCGAGATAATGGGAAAGTTGACTTCCATACACAAACAAACCAATAGCAATGACGTTTAGACCTAATATAGTTAAGCCTTTTTGATCGACTGCATTATTAAAGAGAATATAGCCATGGCCCAAAAAGCACATAGCAAACAATATGATTTGCTCCATTGTTAACGAAGCTTTTTTTTCATCTGTTGAGAGTTTGTATGTGACCATTATATTCAGCGTGAAAACCGCCAACATAATAACATAAATATAGTTAAGCACAATACTTAGATTTTGCATAATCCACCTATTTTACACCGCGTTGAATATGACCTTTTGTCATTTTATTCTCGTCAAATCCAATCGTATTATTGCGATAAAGTTCTATCATTTTTTGATATACTTCTTCTTCGGATTCATACGTAAATTCAATGCGATGTTTACCTTTGAGTTGCTGTGTATAGTCAAGTAAATTCGTTGCTTTTGCATTATATATTGTTGTATAACAAAACTTACAATGGCACATGACATGCTGCACTTCTTGCTTACGGTCTTGTAGGGTCATTGAATGGCCTTTTGAAGTATAGTCACATTTTCCATAGCGGCTTTTATAAACGCAGGTGCCAGAGTGCATCAATGCAATGTGGCCATAGCTAATCCATTCGATGTCCAATTTTGGAGCTTGTTTAATGATGTCTTCCATTCCCCTTGCATTTAATTCAATAGACAATGTGACCGTATCAAAATAGTCTGATAAAAAGTTTGCACTCTCTTGATTAAAAGCATGTAGATTATAATCTGAGGCCAAGGGTTTCTGATATGCTTTTAACAATTCAATTTGTCCAAGGCTGCGTACTAAAAATCCGTCTATTTTTTGCATATCTATTTGCTTAAAATCTTCTAGCATCTTTTTTTTCGATGCGGTCAAAACAACATGTGGTAAAGCCAAGTAAAATTGTGCCTTGGGCTCTATCGACTCTTTCTCTATTAAGATGCTATTGATTTCGTCAATACGCATGTCCGTATAATCAATATATATTCGCTCAATAATTGCCTTTTTTTCTTTTTGACAGCTTGCCTTAAGACCTTTCCATTGAGCCGTAGTTGCAATACGCACACGTATCTGAGGCTGGCTTCTTATCGCTCTATCTTCTTTTTTTAACTCCACTTGTTTTTGCAGTAAGTTTTTTAGTTGATAAGGCTTTCTTTGCTCCCATTGCATTTTAAGCTTATGCGCTTCTAATAGTGCTACGCCATCGCGTCGCAGTTGATTGATTGCCCCAAGAGGTACAAATCCATCACCACCCATTGACACATCAATCTTATTGAATTGAAACACTTGTTCATCCATTTTATTGATTTGCTTTTTTAACTGTTGTTCATCCAGAGGACGTTTTTTAGCCGGTTCAACAACAACCCCCTCTACATGAAAAGATTGTTCCATCCCTTGATCATCAATGAAAATCATATGCATAGTTAAGGGCTCACCAACATTAGCCTTCACCTGAACATCAACCCAAGTTATTGGCGCCATATGCGCCGCATAATAATCTTTTGAAAATGCCGGATCATATATTTTATATATCGGAAAACTGATTTTTTTATCTTTACACAAAGCCAGAATTTCTTTAACTATAGGTAGGTTTTTCTTAAGATTCAGTTGTTTTTGAGTCCAATCCATATCCAATGTACTTGTGGGATGTTCTGCCTTATGCATATATTCTGTCGGTACATGCCATTCAAGAACATCTCCCTTTGTCAAAGGTTCATGTAAGGTAAGCGTTAATGATTGCTTCTCAAGTCTTGCGCTTCCCACCTTCAGTCCAAGGTGCTTTGGATGCACGATTGATATTTGGCTAGATGGTTGGGCATAATAATAGCCTTGTGTAAAGTCCCCGCGGTTATAGATAACCTTTAATAAATTGATATCTTTTTGTTCGACACTATATTCATGGACTCGATTCTCATGGATACATGTAAGTGCAAGTTCTCTATATTTTCGATATAAACGCGTTGCGTGAAATACATAATCGGCATTTTTCATCCGCCCCTCAATTTTAAAGGAATCAATTCCTGCAAGAATTAATTGCGGCAATATACTAAGCGTCATTTGATCTTTCATACTAAGAAAATATCCATCTGCATTATCCACTGTAAAAGGTAGGCGACAAGGGCCTGCACATTTACCTCGATTACCGCTTCGTCCTCCGTAAAAACTACTCATAAAGCATTGACCACTAAATGCATAACATAGCGCACCATGAACAAATGTCTCAACTTCAATGGGAACTTGAGAACAAATTGCTTCAACATCACCTAGTTGACATTCCCTTGCCAACACTACACGTTCAAATCCCAGTTCATAAAAAAAACGTGCATCTTCGACATTATGAATATTTAATTGGGTACTTCCATGAAGTATAAACGTAGGATAGTTTTTCCGTATATATTCAAAAACACCTAAATCTTGTATGATTAAGCCATCAAGACAAAGTGTATCTAAAAATTTTAACTCCGTATCTAATTTTTTATACTCGATATCCTTAATTAATGTATTTAAGGTATAATACACTCTTACATTACGTAAATGTGCATAGCGAACAATTTGGATCAATGTATCATGATCAAAGTTTTTTGCATAATCCCTTGCTCCAAAGTCAAGCCCTCCTAAATATAGCGCATCACAGCCGGCTTTGATTGCTGCATAAAATGCATCGATATGTCCCACCGGTGCTAATATTTCAGGGCGTTTTTCTTTACTTAACATGAAGCTCCTCCTATATTACAAATCATCATGTTCAAATAAATCAATGTAATCATCAAGTTCATTTTTCAACCTATCTGTTTCTTTTTTTAGTTCTTCAATTTGACGTTCTTTTTCATCAAGACTGGTTTTCACTTTAAAATAGTCATCTGCAATGTTAATCGCCAAAAGAACCGATTGCAAGCGTGTATTCAACTTTTTTCCGTTCTCTGAATTTTGAACTTCTTGCATTTTTTTATTGATATATAGCGCAACATGCTGTAAGTATTCTTCACTTTCATCACCACTTAACGTATACACATTTCCACCGATCAATACCTTCGACTCATTCTTTTGTGCCATACAATAACCCCCTTATAGTTTTTAGGATAATAAATTTTTATATAGTACTTCATTATAATCTTGATTAGGAAAAACGGACCATCCAATGACAGCTGAACATGTCTTCTCATCTGCTTTCATGCTTTGTAGCATTTCATCAAATGCTTGCTCTTCTTTAATTAGTTCATATGATATTGTCTGTTCACGGCTGATTTCAATTAAACACATCTTTACCACTCGACTAATTTCATCTGTATTTCCCTGTATAAAAAACTGTCGGATACCCTGATCTAGCAACAAATATATCTGCTCTTTTACTTTTTTACGAATATGTGCAATCGCTTCAAAACATGAAGAAATATAATCGACTAATAACTTATTATGATATTCTTTACCATAATCTGTCAATAGATACTCTACTTTACGATTTTTTTTGCGAATCGGCGTCATGATATTTTCTTCTTCATACTCTTGCAACATATGATTAACGGTCCCTAAGCTCACATCTAAAGCCTTTGCCAATACACGTTGATTAACATTTCCATCGGATTCAATGATATTTAATAAAATTAATTCTTTATCCATATATCCCCCTAATTATACTAATTATCCATAACTAATCCAAAATGTTTATAACAATAAGGTGTTACCATACGCCCACGCGGTGTCCTGTTTAACAAGCCTAACTGCAATAAAAATGGTTCATAGACATCTTCAACGGTATCTGATTCTTCTCCAATCGTTGCCGCTAGAGTATCTAACCCTACCGGACCGCCTTGATATTTTTCTATGAGCGTTAACAACATTTTACGGTCATTATTATCTAATCCTAAGGGATCAACATCTAACATATCCAACGAAGCTTTTGCGACCTCTTCAGATATTACCCCTTCAAACTTTACCTGCGCAAAATCCCGTACACGTTTAAGCAAACGGTTAGCCAAGCGCGGAGTTCCTCTTGATCGACGTGCAATCTCATAAGCGCCTTTTGCATCTATCTCAACATTAAGAACCTTTGCACTACGGTGGATGATTGTCGCTAATTCTTGAGGTGTATAAAATTCAAGCTTATGTAAAACGCCAAAACGGTCTCTAAGCGGTGATGAAAGGAGACCTACACGTGTCGTTGCTCCTACTAGTGTAAACTTAGGCAAATCTAAGCGAATTGATTTTGCCGCCGGGCCTTTTCCTATAAGGATATCAATGACATAATCCTCCATCGCCGGATACATAACTTCCTCCACTTGACGATTCAATCGATGTATCTCATCAATAAAAAGCAAATCACCTTCCTGGAGATTATTAAGCAGCGCAGCAATATCCCCCGGGCGTTCAATAGCCGGACCCGAAGTGATTTTTAAATTAACACCCATTTCATGGCCGATTATGGATGCTAGTGTGGTTTTTCCCAAGCCAGGAGGACCGTAGAGTAATACATGGTCAAGAGGTTCATTACGTTTTTTTGCCGCCTCTAAAAATACACGTATATTTTCTTTAGCCTTTTCTTGCCCTATGTATTCATCAAGACATGTGGGCCGTAACGACGTTTCTATAGCAATGTCTTCTTCTATCATTTGATTGGTTATTAATCGTTTTTTCATGTCTACTCCTTAGCTAAGAAAATAAGTGCCTGCTTTATGAGCTCTGACGTTGAGTCGGCGTGTTGTGCATGTTTAATTGCATGAAGCGCCTCTGTCTCTGTATACCCAAGACCTGTCAAGCCCATCAAAGCTTCATCAATATACGTACTGTGTAACGTTTGTTCCGTTGAAGCGCTTAGCACTTCTAGATCAACAACTTTTAATTTATCTTTCAATTCGATAATAAGTTTTTCGGCCGTTTTTTTTCCGATTCCTTTGGCTTGGCTTATTCGCTTTGAATCATCTGTCATAATCGCAAGCCGTAAATCATCAGGGGTCAGCGTCGACAAAATACCAAGCGCTCCTTTAGGTCCTATCCCCGATACACTAATGAGTTTTCTAAACACATCAATATCGTCATCCGATATGAACCCATAAAGTCGTAGAACATCTTCGCGTACATAAAGTTCCGTATGCATTTTTACTTCTGATCCAATACTTGGCAGCTGACTTATGACGCTTAAAGGAACAAAAATTTCATAGCCAATATGTTGGCATTCTATAATTACTGAATCTTCACGCTTTGCAACCAGTATACCGTGAATATAACTTATCATAATAATCCTCCAGTGTTTCTTTACCTTACATTATATCCCATGTTCAAAAGATATACAACATTTGTTTGGTTGACATTCAATTGACATTTAGTATAATAAGAATGGTAATGTACAATTCACTATAAATAATTTAAACAAAGAGGCTATCCCTCGCTCCGCTATGCGGATTGTTTGCGGAAGGAGTTCCTATGGCAACCAAAGACCATAACCATTGCAATGGCGATTGTTCATGTTCTGAACATTCATGTGATTGCTCTGGACATGAAAAAGAAAGTATCACATTAACATTAGAGGATGATACAACACTCGTATGTCAAATTATTGATTCATTTACAATTAATGAACAAACATATATCGCTTTACTTCACCCAGATAATCATCGCGCGTTATTATATCGCTTTGATGAGAATGACGATCACTCAATAAATCTTGAGATGATTGATGAAGATGAGGAATTTGAACTTGTATCCAAAACTTTTTTATCCCTTCAAGATAGCCATTAATCAACAATAATCGCATCTAAAGGTATATCATGTGATTCGACGGGAATACTCGGTGTTTGTTGCCATTGGTAATAAACACCGATTTTTTTGTACGGTGAATGAGAAAACCGATGAAAATACGTATCATAGTATCCTCCTCCATGTCCAATACGATAATTCTTGTCATCAAAAGCAATCCCTGGAACAAGAATTAATGTATCCTCGTCCGGATGAACTAAGCAGCTAGTGCTAGGTTCCATAATCCCAAAGCGTCCTAGTGTAAAATTGTCCAATGCATTGACTTGAAAAAAATCCATGTGCCTTTTAGAAGAAGACTTAGGAAATGCGACAATTTTGTCTGCATTAAGGGCATGTTCTGCAAGTTCAAGAAGGTTGCATTCATTTTGATTTGGATAATAGCAAAATATTTTTTTTGCATGCAAATACCGATCGCTGTGCAAAATTTTCTTGATAATGGCCTGACTAGATATTCTAATTGTATCCTTTGATAGCATATTTCTTTTCGCTAAATATGTGGTTCGAATATTTTCTTTTAACTGTTTTGAGTTAGTGTTCATATTTTTTCTCAAGCTTTTGTTGTGTCCCATCTGGATATTGGATGGTCGTATTATTCAAAGTTCCTCTAAGATTCTTTCGGACTAATTGAATATATTCTTGACGCAACGTATGCTGTTCTTTCTTTTCAGCTTCTGTAAGTCCCTCTTCTTTTGACTTTTTATATAGTGCATTAATACGATTAAGTTTATTTGGGTTCATGAGATTCTCCTTTATAAATATTGTTTAATATATTGGCATATAATTATAATCAAATATGATACCACGAAGCGTCATCAAATGCAATTTTGATGTAGCCTAATGTAATCATAGATAAATTTAACAGACACCGTTGCTCCTTCTTTAAAAACAAGTCGATATTTTTTATCCTTGTAATAAAAAACGATTGCAAAAGCACCTATACTTCGAAGGTATTGCATTTCTTTATAGGGAATAAATGTTTGAACATGTATTCCCTCTTTTGATATGACGATCGGTCCAATATAAGGACTTTCATCAATATAGCTTTCCATTTGACGACATTCGGGAAAGTAATCTATCTTATCCAACCGAGTGGCCTGCCATTTTGTCCATGTATTTATCTGCATTTTATAGGGTTGATTTTTTTGTTCAATCGTTCCATACATAGAATAAGAAAAACGTGTATCACAAGAATTACATATAAACTCATGCTTGTGGGATGTAAACGTATTAAAGGCGTTACATTCTGGACATACATATAAAAGGCGTTCAATATTTTCAGCGCGACGCTTGCCTTTGAACATGACATCGGCTTCAGATTGCCATATATCATCATCATATTCTATTGCTGCAGATAGATGCTTTTTAATTTGTTGGATGGATAATGTTTGTACATCTTGTGCTGAAAGGACAAGAAACGTTTCTATCTTTATCTGTCCACGGCGAGAGTGTCTTGCCCATTCTGGTTTAGATAAATAGCTTCCATATAAGCGCACACCATAAACCCCAACCCCCATCTGCTTAATCAGCTTTGCCATGGCCGGGATTGTCACTTGCTCATGGTTTTCCCATGTTGGTCCAACTTCCGGGAAAATACCTACAGGATGGTTTGCCAGCAAATGTTTTTGTATCCTTTGCACTGCCTCGTATTCTGTCATATGTTTTTGAAAAGGAATCATTTCAAAACGTTCTAAAAATAGTCGCTGTAATGTAGGCATCGGTGTATAGTCTTCATACAAAAAACGAATCAAACGATTAGAAAAACAATTAATAATCATCGAATCGATTCCACTAATATGTTGTCCAACAAGAACATAGGCTTCCTCTTGTGGAAGCGTATAGTCCCCTTCTGCGACATTATATTTGTGGTAACAAATGATTTTTGCTAAAGGTTTAAGTCGACGATACAAAGTTTCACCAAAAAGTGTATTCAACATAGAAAAACCTCCATTATCATAGTATATTTATTATACCATCAAATGAAGGGGATTTAAATCTGATTTAGATTTCCTTTGCTTTAAATATGGTTCCAATCACTTCTCCATCTTGAATCTTTTGTAATACATAGGGTGTTTTTGAATTTCCGATAATCATGTCTATGGCTGAATTGTTAACCATCTCTGCTGCCATGAGTTTTGTCAACATTCCTCCTGTACCTAATTTAGATTTTGATACACCTGCCATTTCATATATAAAATCATCCACTTCATGCACAACCTCGACAATTTTAGCGTCAGGGTACACTTTTGGATCTTTATCATATAGACCATCGATATCCGAAAGTAAAATCAATAAATCCGCATCGGATAGTACTGCAACCATAGCAGATAAACGATCATTATCACCAAATTCGATTTCATCTGTAGAAACCGTATCATTTTCATTAACAATAGGAATGACGCCTATTTTAAGCAATGCTTCCATTGTGTTTTTTGCATTACGATAACGTTCATCATCATCAAGAATATCTTTTGTCAGTAATACTTGTCCCACTAAATGGTTATACTCATGAAATAATTTTTGATATAGCATCATAAGTGAAGCTTGACCAATAGCAGCAATTGCCTGCTTTTCCGGTAGTGTTGTTGGTTTTTTATCTAAGTGAATAGCGCTGATTCCTACCGCTTGTGCGCCTGAACTAACAACAATAATTTCTTTTCCCGAATTTTTTAAATCTGAGATTTGGCGAACAAAATGTTCTACACGCCGTAAATTAATATGTCCAGTCTTTTCATGGGTAAGTGATGACGATCCTATCTTTATTACAATTCGCTGTGCTTCATTTAAGTGTATTCTATGTTCCATAATCCATCCTTCTAAGTATAGAGTTACTTCCTATACTCATATACATATAATAGTTTTTATGATTTGCATATAGCAAATCATAAAAACATCATACACGAAATACGCCTTATATTCAATCCTTATTCTTTCATTTTATCTTTCGATTGAAATATTTTCTTTATCATCCATCGAATAACTTTATATCCTACAAATCCAAAAATAAAGACAACAAGTAAAATTGGACTTTGTGTGATAAAGAATAGTGCCAATGCTTCAAAAAATCTTCCAACTGCTTTTACACTTTGTTTGAACCCATAACTCATTTTGTCAATAAAAGATGTTGGTTCTTCATCAATCACGGTCTCTTCAATGACCTCTTGTAAGCTTAAATGTACAGTGGTATAACTGATACGGTTTTCCAGATTACGAAACGAGGACATGTTACGTTCGATTTCATAACGTACATCTGATAATTCTCGCTCAAGTTCTATAATATATTCTAACTCATCTGCCGTCTCTAAAATACTAATTAGACGTTCTTCTTGAACTTCTAGCGTCTTGATACGTGCATCCAAATCATAGTATTGATTGGTCACATCATCTTGGTCGCTGGTTTCATTTAGTATATTGGCCCCAATGGTTTTAAGCCCTTCTAGAAAACCAACAATTTGATCTTTGGGAATGCGAATTGTAAAGTTTCCATATCGTCGCTGCGTATAATTCGCACGCATATTACGTCCCGAAATTTGTGTAGATTCATAGTATCCACTATGCATATTAATTAATTGATTTAACCGTGTCTGGGTCTCATCAAACGTTAATGTTTCCATTTCATAGTTATACGTTAAAATATACTTACGTGAATCATCTAGGTTCATACCTACCGGGACATTACTCGAGCCATCCACACCATAATTTTCATCTTCCATTGGTTTAGCTTCATAATCATCGACCGCATCATAATCCATTGATGTATCGCTGGTTTCTTCTGTCATGTTGCCGGCCTCTTGGTCCATAACACTCGAGCTCTTATCTCCTGATGCACATCCAATCATACTCATGAGTATGAGAACGATTCCCAAGCTCAGCATACTTTTTTTCATGCGTCCTTTCATCATAATTCCTCCCTTTTTTATCTCTGTGTTTATAAGGTTCTCCCTTATCTTTATTATAACACTATCTAGAACAATCCTAAATAGGTTTATGTTACACTTATATGACGAAATATTTTTCAATTTGTTCCCTTTTTACTTTGACATCTATTATATATCTGATACAATGTTTTTAATAAACAAAGAAAGGGAATTTAGGATGAATGACACACTGAAAAAACTTACTGAACAATTAAACGATCTTGACCATGATATGGCCGCAATTACGTATATGGAGTCACTTCTAGGGTTCGACTCAATGACAACCGCCTCTAAAGATGGTGTCTTTGCACGTTCCGAAGTCATTAGTTTTGTCTCAACCTTATATTTTAATACTTTAATTAATCCAACTGTTGATAAGCTTCTACACGAACTTGGGACGATAAGCCATCAGCTTGATCCTCTCACACAAGCCAAGTTCCAACACTTTAAACGTGAATACGAAAAAATCAGCCCTATTCCTGTTAAAGAATACGCTGATTATCAGTCCCTGCTTGTCGAGTCTTCCAACGCATGGGAAAAAGCAAAAAAAGCCGATGATTATAATCTTTTTGCACCCTATCTCGAAAAAGTTATCGAAACAACCAAACGTTTTATAAACTATCGAGGCTACACCGGACATCCCTATAATACTTTGCTAAATGATTATGAACCTGGTGCAACTGTTGAGATGCTTGACGAATTTTTTGACGAACTTAAAGCGTCTATCGTTCCTCTAGTTCAACAAATTCAAGCGCAGCCTACACCTGAGACCTCGTTTCTAAACACAACCTTTCCCATTGCTGAGCAAGAAGCATTTTCATTATATATTATGGAAGCACTGGACTTTCGCATGGATGGTGGCAGTTTATCCGAAAGCGAACATCCATTTACTCAAAACATGAGTCCAGATGATGTACGTATTACAACCCATTTTCATGAACAAGATTTAATTAACCCTATTTTTTCGACCATTCATGAAACAGGTCACGGTCTATACGAACAAAATATATCCAAAGAAATCGGCTTTAGCTGTTTGGCAACAGGTGTATCTATGGGAATTCATGAATCCCAATCACGTCTATACGAAAATAATTTTGGACGCAATCAAGCTTTTTGGAAAAGACATATGCCAAAGTTAGTCGAATTGTTTCCAGATGTATTAGGGTCTATCTCTGTAGAGACCTTTATAAAAGCAATTAACAAAGTTGAACCTTCTCTTATTCGTGTAGATGCCGATGAGGTTACTTATCCACTTCATATTATGGTACGTTATGAAATGGAAAAAGAATTAATGGAACACGCCTTTGATATCAATGACTTACCTAAGCGCTGGGCCGATAAATATGAAGAATATGTCGGTGTTCGACCAACCACCGATGCTAACGGTATTCTTCAAGATGTCCATTGGTCAGAAGGTCTATTTGGCTACTTCCCATCCTATGCTCTTGGAAGTGCATATGCTGCACAGTTTGAACATGCAATGCAAAAAGATTTAGATGTTTTAGACTGTCTAGAAGAAGGAAAAATGGAGGAAATCCTTGCTTGGCTCTCCTCACATATTCATCAATACGGCTCCACACAAACACCTGCAAAGATTATTGAAGGCGCTAGCGGCGAAGCCTTTAATCCAAAATTCTTTACGGACTACCTTACAAAAAAATATCAATCACTCTATAATCTTAAAGAAAGAATCTAAATTGAGTCTCTGGTCAATCATCGAATATTTTCCATTGGCTTTTACCGGAAGATCGTCTACATATTCAATTGTGTAGGCGATTTTTTCTTGTGTTTTTTCATGTAATTGCATCATTATTTTCTTCGTATCGTGATCACTTAAAGGATGTGTTACCACTAATTTTAAAACAACCTCTCCCACCGTATCTTGGTAATATTGATATCGAATAATCTGGTCAAAAACATCCGAATGCATATTTAATGATGTAAGTGATACAAAAGAATGGTCTTGATTAATTAAGACATCTTGACGCCACCGTCCATGGATATCTTCTAAACGTCGATGACTCCTTCTGCAGGAACAGGATGGTTGCATTGACCAACTAGCCATATCTCCTGTGCGGTAGCGAATAAGCGGCATCCCTTGATTACAAAATCCTGTAGCCACAATTTCTCCAACACGATCATCTTCGATAACTTGACCATTCTCATCGATAATCTCAATATAGCCATAACTTGGTTCTACATGATAAGCATAACTTTCTTCACACTCGCCGGCAATAACAAGCCGCTCTGAATGCCCATAGAACCCAAAGACACGACAGCCAAATATTTCTTCAACATATGCACGTTGTGTATCAATAATATTTTCACTAATAGCTAATATACCTTTGAATTTATGCTTAAGTTCTATCCCATTGTGTCCAATAAATTTTGCCAAAATAATGATAGCTGACATATATCCATGAATAAATTCCGGTCGATACTTTTCAATAACACGACAATATTCTTTAAGATTTTCTACATTCATATCAAAAATATTGCAGCTAAGTTCCTTACGCAGTGCGTCATATTGCCAGTTTTTGCCTTTTTGTGCCTGTTCACGAAAAACAGCTCCTCGAAGCACAAGACGTGAACTATTAGCCTTATAGCCTACACGTGTCCACATATGATTGATATACGCCCATTCTTTCATCACCGTATCCGCATCCAGGTAAAATCCTACTGGATTTCCAGTTGTTCCGGATGTCGTCTTATAAATCAACGTATTCTTATCCACATTTTGCGCAACTAAACGTTCTCGATTAACCATTAAATCTTTTCGCGTTAAAAAAGGGATATATTTAATATCCTTAATACCTGTAAAGTCCTCTACCCGTATATTCTCTTTGTCGAAAAGTTCGCGGTAATAAGGAACATGTTTATAGGCATGATGTATTAACGCTAAAAACAAATGATCAACAGCTATATCTTGCTCTTTTTTTGTCGCATATTGATTACGTTCCAATTGCTTAAATTGCTGTTCAAAAACCTTTCCAAAGCGTTTAGACGCAGGTATAATGTTTGAAAGGTATCCTAAAATATTGGTAACGCTTAACGGTATCTTTGCATAGTACTTTTTAAGTAAATTAAATAAACGCATGGTCTCATCCTTTACATTAGACTCATTTATTAATTAGTGACTATTTTTTCTGCAATCTTTATTCCGTCAATGGCTGCTGACATTATTCCACCAGCATATCCAGCCCCTTCACCTGCCGGATACAACCCATATATATTACTCATCCCCTGTTCATTACGAATAATGCGCACCGGTGACGATGTTCTTGTCTCAACTCCAATAAGCCGCGCCTTGGGATGATTAAATCCGTCGATAATCTTGCCAAAGTATTCAATCCCTTCAACTAGTGCACATGCAACGCCAGAAGGTAAACATTCATGTAACGGGGCTTCTGTTAATGGATTTTCACAGGTGCTTTTAATATAATCTTCTTGATGTATCGTTGTTTTGATAACTGTATCGGCTATGGTCTCACCTATGACACCACACTTGAAGTTTACATAATCTTGTGTTGGTAAACTATAATCGCTTCCTGCAATTTTATATGCTTGTCTTTCCCATTTTCTTTGAAACTCAATTCCCGCCAAAGGAGAATCATCCTGAAAATCTTCCTTGGACACTGTAGCGATAATAGCACTATTGGCATTTGATGCATTACGAGCGAACAGGCTCATGCCGTTGCACACAACAGCCTCCGGCTCTGACGCACCATTAACAACAAATCCTCCTGGGCACATACAAAACGAATACACACCGCGTCCGTTTGTCGCTTGATAAGTCAACTTATAATCTGCCGCCGGCAAGTCGTATCCTATATTTTCCACTCCGTATTGTGCTCCATCAATCCATTCTTGAGGATGTTCAATGCGAAGCCCCACTGCAAAGGGCTTTGCTTCCATTGTAACATTTAATTGGTATAAGCATTCAAATGTTCGTCGTGAACTATGGCCAATAGCAAGTATGAGTTGATCGCAAGGAATCTTTTTTCTAACATCCTTTTTGATGTCAACACATTCAATTCCTATGATTTTCCCTTCGTTAATTATGGGTTTCTCAAAAAAGGTGTTAAAATGATACACGCCACCAAGTTCAATGATTTTTTTGCGCATACTCTCTACAATTTTAATTAGGTAATCAGTTCCTACATGGGGTTTATTCATATAAAGAATCGAAGGGTCTGCGCCATGTTCAACAAATGTTTCTAAAATAAATTGTTTTCGCAAAAATTTATCTTTTACCCCTGTATTTAACTTCCCATCTGAAAAGGTTCCCGCTCCACCTTCGCCAAACTGAATATTACTGTACTCATCAAGTTGTCCATTTTTAAAAAACTCTTGTATTTTATGTTGACGAACCGAGGCTTGCTCGCCTTGCTCAATGATAATTGGACAATGTCCATGGGTTGCTAACGCATAGGCCGCAAATAGCCCTGCTGGTCCTGAACCGATAATAACAGGTCGTTGTGTAAGCGCTTCTTTTCGTTGCGGAAAAACATAGGTCTTCTTAGAATAACTAGTGGCATTTACCTTTTTTAGTGCAAGGCTATCAAGCACATCCATAACATCAGCAATCAGTGTATACACACCTTTTAACTGTGGTTTTTTTCTTGCATCAATCGAAAATTTGTCAATACACACACCACGAATTCTTGACTCTTGTATGCGCAGTTTCTTTGACAACATTCGAATCAACGTCTTATCGGAATGTAGATATCCTTTTTCTGGTTGAATCTCTATGACTATATTTGGTACTTTTATTAACATGGTTTTCCCTTCTTTTATCCTTGTAAAATATCTTGGCTCACAACAGCAGCACTACTTATAGCCCATTGTAGGTTATAGCCACCACAATCTCCATCAATGTCTAAAACTTCACCGATAAAGTAAAGCTTTTTTTGTTTTGTAGATTCTAGCGTTTGCGGGTCAACTTCATAGCAGCTAACGCCACCTTTCGTAACTTGGGCTTGATTCCAAATATACGTACTTTCAATGGTCTGCCAAAAATTCTTTAATCCTTTTGCTAGGGCATACCGCTCTTTTTTGGTTATATTTGCCGCCTGTTTAAGGTGATCTAACTCCAGATACTTTATAAGCGGTATAATTAATCGCTGATTAATATATCCATTAAGCACCTGCTCCAAGCTACGAGTTGGAAATTGTGTAAAACGTCTAGTCAAATATGCATCAATTTCTTCATGTGTTTTTTCCGGAAAAAAATCTAAATGAACCGACAACGACATCCCCTTTTTAAGTAGAGGCGCAACAAGTGTTGATAATTGCAAAATTGTCGGACCTGACAATCCATACTCTGTAAAAAGAACTTCTCCTACTTCTTCACGAAGAACTGTCTGTGTCTTATCACAAACAAGTTGAGCTTTAGCTTGTACTTTAAGTCCTTTTAGACTCTTATTATAGATACTTTTCGTCACTAGCTGGACAATGGACGGCATGGGTTCTATAATCTGATGACCAAAAGATTTTGCCAAAGCATATCCATCTCCAGTAGAACCTGATGCGGAATAACTTTTACCTCCAGTAGCTATGATGAGGTATTCGCCATAAAAAGTTTGCTCTTGTCCATACACACGAAACTTATTAGTGTACTCAATATCTAATATTCGTTGATGATAAATAATCTCAACCCCAAGCTCTGTTGCTCTATATAATAACGCTTTGACCACGCTACTTGCCTGTAAACTCTGAGGATAAAGTTTTCCTTCTTCTAATTCGACCAAATCAATACCTATTGATTGAAAAAAAAGAACGGTCTGACTTAAATCAAACTGGGAATAAATATTTTGAAATATATTGACTGTTGATGAATGATAATGTTGTGAGGATATATGTTGGTTGGATATGTTACACCGACCATTACCCGTAACCGCCAGTTTTTTTCCAATTTTATCATTACGTTCAAACAAAGTGACTTTTGCACCGTTTTGGGCAGCAATAATTGCGGCTGTCATTCCGGCCATGCCACCGCCTATAATGATTATTTTTTTCTTTGCCATTCTTTTCTCCTATAAAAAACGTTTGAATTTATTCCCAAAAGGAATCTCTTCTAACTCTTTTTGATTAAATGCCTTTAATTTTAAAATACTAACTCCATAAATCAGAACTGCTAAAGGCAAAATGATAAGCAACGCATGTTCTCCTAACATCTTTATGGTCAATAGCTTGTAGCAAATAAGTGTAACCCCTCCCATAATAAGTGAACTCATCAATGGGGCAATAAGCGTTTTGTACATGTCGATACGAAACGGAATCTCTTGACGCACTGCTCGAAAATTCAAAAATGCAGATACCCCTGCAAAAATAATATTTGTAATAACAGCTCCGTATAGATTTAAATCAAAAACATACAAAAGAACAATATTAAACAAAACTTTTGTCACTAAGGAAATCAATGCATTTTTCACCGGGATATTAAGTCGATTTAATCCCTGCAATAGCCCAATAGATATTGTAGAGACGCCAAAAAACACAATTGAAAGCGACCCAATCTGTAAAATTGATGTGGTCATTGCCAAATGATCTAAATTCGTAAATAAAAGTTCTAAAATTGGTTTTGCATAAATCATAATTCCAATCATCGACGGAAATGTAATCATCAAAACCGAACGAATAGATAAATCAATCTTTTTTGCAAGTAGCTTTGAATCTCCACGAACCAGCGATGAGGTCACACTAGGAATGGATGCTGTTGCCATAGCCGAAGCAATCGACACAGGCAGTGTAATAATAATCTTATACTTTCCTTCTAAAATACCATATAACATTGCGATTTGATCTGGTATGTACCCATGAAATGCAAGCGCTTTGTTAAACATAATCGTATCTATAAGGTTGGTCAGATGAAACGTTGATGTTCCAATGACCATCGGAATAGAAGTCATCAGCAACAACTTCCAATAATAAAATACCGCATGATCTACATAAGGATTTTGATCACGCTCAATACGCCGTGAAATCATTGGTTTGGATGCAATATAGACAAAAACAATAAAAATCAATCCAAACATTGCACCAAATGCGGTTCCTAAACTCGATCCTGCTGCACCATACTCAAACCCATGCTTTAACAAAAGCATGGCAAGTACAATACTAAAGACAGCGTTAAACACTTGTTCAACAATTTGAGAAATCGCTGTTGGAACCATTGTGTTCATGCCTTGAAAATATCCTCGAAAAACAGACAGCATACTAAAAATCAAGAGTGCCGGCGCAAGACCTTGTAATGCAACCGCCGCATTAGGAATCTCAATAAAGTTTGCAATCATTTGTGCACCAAAATAAAGGATAGCTGTAAACACAATACCAATAATTAACGAAAACACTAGCGAAAATTTAAAAATCAAATGGGCTTCTCGGTATTTTTTCTTCGCCAGTTTTGCCGATACAATTCTAGATATTGCTGCTGGAAATCCGTAGGAGGACAATATAAGCAAGTAGGAATATACCGTATATGCACTTGCATAGTATCCACTTCCTTCATCCGTTAAAATATTAATTAAAGGGATACGATATAATAGACCAATAAGCCGGACAATAAGTCCGGCTATGGCTAATATTGAACCTTGTAAAAGTAAGTTACTTTTTTTTGAACGATGCTCCATGTTCCTCTCCTTTTATTTCTTTTTATTTGGAATGGCATTATCAAACATGTATGGCATCACTTCTTTAACACTTGATACCACTGTGTTCCCCTTCGCATCTTCAAAATAGATTGTCGCATCCGGCATAAGTTCACTCATTACCTGTCGACAAACTCCGCACGGATAGGTAACATCTTCTGCCGAACTAACGATTGCAATTGCATCAATCTCTGTATCCCCTTCAGATATAGCTTTAAAGATAGCAGTTCTTTCTGCACAATTGGTTGCACTAAACGCAGCATTTTCAATATTACATCCTCGATAAATTTTTCCGCTTTTCGTACGAAGGGCGGCACCTACTTGAAACCCTGAATAAGGGGCATACGCATATTCTCTTGCATGTTTTGCTTCTTGTAATAATACTTTATCCATCAATTCTTTTTGCTCTTTTTTCATCATATCACTCCATTGTTATATAGTCAGTACGGTGTTTAGGATAAACACTAATAAATGTTTTTCCCGGGTTCAATAATAATGGGGCACCATCTTCTGTAAAATACTGTGTTGGTGAATTATGACTAGTTTTACTCCAAGTAATAGGTACAGCAACTCCATCCGCCAAATATAAACCTTCGCCTTCAGTCAAAAGCGTCATGTCCATACAACCGAGAGGATCTCCTTTAATCGTCCATATTGACGTGTATTGCAAAATAATATTTTCAAAAGCTAGCTGCTGGTCATTTAGGGCATCTATATGTTTTTTCCCGAATTGATAGCGTTCATATACACCTAGTTCGTCATTATAGATAAACTCAGGATTTGTCCCATATGCTCCTGAATAATCCAAGGACAATTTGTTTATGAAGCCATCCTCTTGAATAGCTGTGTTTTCTGTCTCTGTTGTGCCTTCGACTTCACCTGTCCATTCAATAAAGTTTAATTTTCGTTTTGCATCAATATCAATTTCTTTTGGATATTCCAATACATCCCATGTATTCATCAATAGTTCGTAGGATGTAAATGTACTATGTGGACGCACCCGTTTTGGATCTAAAAATGTAAACAATTCATCTAAGTGACTTAATCCATAAAACCGGTTAACATCAAGCTCTCTAAAAGCTGTCTTTGCATAGGTTGATTGACCTACATGGGTATAAATCGCATCATGGTCCAATGCAAAGTCCATATAATAATGACGCGCACTACGAATAGGTCCTATTTTTTCCGCATCAAAATCCTGAAAAACAGCCAAAAGTCGGGTGATTCCCCCTTCAACAACTGTTTCATAAAGGATATCTGCTTGGGATATTCCATATTGTGGAAGCGCCGATTTAATGTTGCTGATCATAATCCCAATTGGACGGCGTAAATAGACTTCTTCTGAAGTTGGTAAGCCTGTATACAAGCTTAAAGGCCCTATAGGTTCTGGCTCTGGCTCTGGCTCTGGTTCTGGCTCCGGTTCCGGTTCTGGCTCCGGCTCAACTTCAGGTTCTGTATCCACAATGGTTTCAGCTTCACTCACAGGTTCATCTGGTACACGAGAAGCTTCATTACTTTTTGCCTTAAGTAGACTCACTACAATAACCCCAAGAATAACAACTAGGATAATCGCAAGAATAACTATAGTACGTTGTTTTTTATTTTTCAAAAAATTCATCTCATCTCATCACTTTCTGTTATCAATTATATGTTTGGCATAATGTTTTTTTGTTCACGTATCATTACAATTTCGTCATCTGGATTTTCATGGTCATAGCCCAAAAGGTGTAACATACTATGAACAATTAGAAACGAAAACTCCCGTTCAAAAGTGTGCCCATATTCTGCTGCTTGTGCATTGACATGATCCATAGATAATACTATATCCCCTAAAATCACATAACCCGTCTCAGGATTTACCAAACCATCTATTTGGGTTTCTAAATAGGCATATGCACAGGGACTTGGCCAATCAATCATTGGAAAAGATAAGACATCTGTAGCTTTATCTTTTCCTCGATGTTCTAAATTTAATTGGTGTATATATGTATCATCAGTAATGGTTAGCGTAACATCCACCTCATATGGGAATTTAGTATAATCAAGAACTGTTTCAATCGTCTTTGTTGCTAAGTTCTTTTGCTCTTTTGTTAGTGCTATATCTTCATCGTCAAAAAAAATCATTGTTCTATCAACTCCCTGTCATATTTTACACGCTCATGATACAGTCCATTATATACTTGAAGAAATGCATTTGCAATAACGGGAAGCTCATCAAAGCGCAACGGACTTTCATTTAATTGATGGTTCGTAATAACCGTTAAAATCACTTGATCAATCAATTGTATAATTTGATCCTTATCGCGTTCATTTAAATCAAGACCTTTTGTCGCTGCATCCACACAATCTGCCAACATGACAATCGCTGCTTCTTTCGTTTGTGGCTTAGGTCCTTCATACTTAAATTCTTCAACATCAATTGTAAATCCATCACTGTGTGATACTGCTTTATTATAAAAATAAGCCACAACTGAATCCCCATGATGCTCTTTTATAATATTTACAATGTTTTTTGGTAATTTATACTCTTTTGCTAGAGCAAGGCCTTTTTCGATATGGCGAATGATATAATGTGCACTTGCATCCGGTGATAAATCATCATGGATATTCTTTCCATTTTGATTTTCCGAAAAATATTGTGGCTCTTCAATTTTTCCAATATCATGATACATAGCTCCAACTCTAGCTAATTGATAATTCGCCTGAATATCTAATGCCGCCTTTTCTGCTAAGTTAGCCACCATCATACTATGATGGTACGTTCCCGGAGCCTCTACTAACAATCGTTTCATCAGGGGCTGATTTGCACTACCTAGTTCAATAAGCTGCGCTTCAGACGTAATATTAAAAATAGCTTCCCACATGGGCTCGCTTCCTTGTGCCAAAACAATCACCAGCATTCCGTTTAATCCTGCTAAAAACATGTTACCATAAGAAAATCCCAGTAAATGTCCAAATTGCATTAAATGCCCGACAACAACCAATAGCATCATCAACAATGTTGTTGAAATCGCCACATAAACAATTTGCTGCCTTTTTTTCACATAAGGCATAACATAATTAATAAACAAGCCTGCAACAACATACATCATATATATCTCTAGCGGTAATGCCACAATCATAAGTAATAAAAAGGATATCACAAAATGTGTCATTAACGCTAGCTTCGAATCAATCATTGTTGAAATAAGTGCTGTGGTTAAAAGCAATGGGAGTATGTAGGCGTTAAAAGGCAACAAAAAAACTGAAGGTATAAAGCCAACTAAAACAAAAGTCCAATACATCAGATGTAAATTTTTCGAAAAAAGTGTAGGTTCATAATACACATTAAAAATATATGCAACCAATGTAAGAATAGTGCCGACCAAAATTAAACGGGTAATTAATTCTGCAATATTTACACTTTCATTTATCATTCCAATAACTGCAACAACAATAAATATTAACATTCCAATTATAGGAATGGTTCGTTTAAACCTCTCTTGACCTTTCACTTAAAAACCCCCTAACATTAATGTTTGTTATTTTCATATGCCTCAACAATTTTTTGTACCAGCGGATGTCGAACAACATCTTTATTCGTCAAACGACACATCCCTATTTCCGGAATATCTTTTAATATGCCCATAGCCACCTCTAAACCAGAGCGTGTACTGCCCGGCAAATCTTTTTGGGTAATATCTCCAGTAATAATGGCTTTTGAACCGTACCCAATACGTGTCAAAAACATCTTCATCTGGGCAGGTGTTGTATTTTGCGCTTCATCTAATACAATAAACGCATTATCCAATGTTCTTCCTCGCATATATGCAAGAGGCGCAACTTCAATCAGACCTTTTTCCATATTGGCTAAAAAGCTGTCCGTCCCCATAATTTCATAAAGCGCATCATAAAGAGGCCTTAAATAGGGATCTACTTTACTTTGCAAATCTCCTGGTAAAAAGCCTAATTTTTCACCCGCTTCAATGGCTGGTCGTGTTAATATAATTCGATTAACTTCATTTTTTTTAAACGCAGTAATGGCATGAGCCATAGCCATATATGTTTTACCTGTTCCTGCCGGTCCAACACCAAACACAATCATTTTATTACGAATTAAATCCATATATTTTTTTTGCCCCTGTGTCTTAGGACGAATATATTTTCCATTCGGCGTAACACATATATACTCAGAGCTGATACTTGCGAGTGATGTTTTACGCTTTTCCAATGCCATGTTGATAGCATATTGAATATTATCCTCAGATAAATTCACACCTTTTTTTAGTGTCGCTAATAAATCATTAATGACAATTTCAGCTGTCTTCACACTATGATGTGTCCCTTTAATCTGTATTTTTTCTCCTCGATTGCTCAAGGATACTTTTAATGCACCTTCAATTTGTTTTGCATGCGTATCATAGTCACCAAATAAAGCTGGTAAATACTCATGCTCTACATGCATCGATGTCTCTGATATTGCCATATTTCCCTCCTGTAAATTCCATTTACATTTCAGTTGTAATTATCTCGTGCGATGCTTTTGACATCTGAAACGTATAAGTAAAAAAAGCTATCGAAATCATTCGATAGCTTTTTATCTATGCCAGTAATTTTCTAACAATTTGGCTGACCAATTTGTTGTCTGCGCGACCTGTAGCTCTATCAGTCATTACTTGCATGACTTTACCCATATCTTTCATTGATGTTGCACCTACTTCATCAATAACTTCTTGAATCATACGTGTAACTTCGTCTTCAGATAATTGTTCAGGTAAATAGCTTTCAAGCACTTTGATCTCAGATTTTAATTCATTAATTAAATCTTCTCTACCACTTTTTTCAAATTCCGGCAGCGCTGCTTTACGCTTCTTTAATTGCGAGGCAATAACGCCAATTATTTGATCATCAGACAAAACAATTTTATTGTCTTTTTCCTCTTGAAGCACAGCAGTTCTGACAGATTGAATGGTATTTTTTCTCAAAGAATCTTTGGCCTTCATGGCATCTTTCATGTCCGTGAAGAGTTGTTCTTTTAGTGACATATAATCATCCTTCTGTACTATTTAAACTTACGCTTTCTAGCAGCTTCAGACTTTTTCTTACGTTTTACGCTTGGTTTTTCGTAATGTTCTCTTTTACGAATTTCTTGCATAATACCCGCTTTGGCGCAGTTTCTTTTGAACCTTCTTAATGCGCTATCTAAGGTTTCGTTGTCTTTAATCGTTACGTTTGACATTCTTTCCAACCTCCCTCCAGTTGCAATTTCGTGCTATATCCTACAACTATAGGGCCTCATTTAAGCACTATAGATAATTATAGCACAAAATGACGGTACGTCAACTATTATTTCAAGAATAAGCAATAAATTTTAATGCCTTATTGAATCAAAATAAATGCACTAATAAAGAGTATCACACAAACAATTGTCGACAAAACTAAGGCATTCGACAAAATGGCTTCACTTTCCTTCGTCTCATATTCACTTATAAATACAGGCAGTGAAAATGGTGGTGGTAAAATGAGAAATGTAAAAAACCCAAAATCAAAAAACGGATTGGTCTCTATTAAATTATTGATCCAAAAAAATTTCACCAAGTATCCTATGGATAACATGATAACCAGTCGAACAAACACAAGTTTTGCTGCTTCTTGAAGATATTGCCGCTCGATTTTAAGCGTAAAGCCAATAATAATCAAAAGTAATGGCGTAATTAACCCCGCCAAATACTCTAGGGTATTTTCTATACCTAACCAAATAAAATTCGTCTCAATCTGTCGCCCTATTCCTGTAAGGTTTAATGCAATTCCTAAAACAATGGCAATAATTAACGGCGATTCCGCAAAGCCTTTAATCGTCTTCCATGAAAAGCGACTTTTTTCAAAATGTTGTCGAATCAACGTTATATAAATAAACCAAACAAAAAATTCATGCCCTATGCCAAAAATCGTATATTGATCCAAGTATTCCATTCCATAAACTGCTGAATATAGTGTAATTCCTATTGTTCCAAAGGCCGTTGATGTCATAAAAAAAGGTGTCAAATTCGTATGCATATACGGTGTTTTGGAGATAAAATATCCCAAACTATAAAACAAAATTAACATAACAAATGTAATGAGTGTAACTAAGTAGAATTCTTTTTCAATGACCATATTTTTAAACGTTAAAAATAGTACTGCAGGTAATGCAATATTGACAATACCTTTTCGCAAGCCGCTAATGACCTCGTCTGAGATTGTATGCCGATTATTTAAATAAAATCCAAATCCAATTAAAAGTAAAATGGGTATGATTTTGGAGAACGCATCTAACATGTCTTATCCTTTCTAGCTAATATTCATATCTCTTCCTATTCAAAATCATAACGATAAAAGCCTTTATCCATATATATTTTGTCCTGAGTATCTATCTCACTATCAATATATCGCATCAAATGTGCCACTGTATATTTTTTCCCAAATGCAATTCGGTTGTCATCCCATGGCGTATATCTGTATGTATCAATATCAAGATTATACTGATCCAACAAGGACAAATCTGTTGTTATGGGAATTGTTGTAATGGTATCCGTCTGCCACAAAGTATATGTCGGTAAAAATCCAATACCTGTCATTTTTGGTCTTTGGCAATCATACGTTTTGAAATAAATATTAAAAATAACTCCAAGATCTGTATTTCCACCAAGCTTCTCTACATTTCGTTGAGAAGCGATAAAATTACCTAGGGAATAAATAACCACTTTAGGTTCCTCGAATATCGTTCCATCGACTTCATAAAAAAGTTCAACAGGTTGAAGAACATGGGGATGTCCACCAAAAATAATATCTGCACCATTAGCAATCAATTCTTTTACAATATCTCGTTGAATACGTTCACTTTCCAAACTAACATACTCATATCCAAAATGCATCATTACAATCACATAATCACATCCGGACGCTTCTGCAGCAGCTACATCCAAATAAAGCTCTGCAAGTTTGTCTTTGTTATAATAATCGAGTGTATTAATCTGATCCATTTTCCCGGCAATTGTAAGACCATTGGTGGCATATGTATAATTGACGACTGCAAAGCTAATCTCTTCCACCTCAACTATTTTATACGGTTCGCGTTCTTCCCAAGAACTAAACGTTCCTGTAAAAGGAATCTGGCGCATATTCAGCTGTTCAATCGTACGCTGCATTCCATATTCACCACTATCTAAGCTATGGTTATTTGCTGTTGCTAAAAAATCAATACCGGCATCTGTTATGGCATCTAAAACCGTATCTGGTGTTCTAAATAACGGATAACCTGAATACTCACTCCCAGGTAATGTTGTTTCAAAATTTCCAAATACATAATCCACCTCATGTAAATACGGCTTTATATGTGTGAAACTATCCAAAAAGTCATACTGGCCTGTTTTTGCATCATAGGCACGTGAAATCTGGGTATTATGAAACATTAAGTCACCGACTGCTCCTATTGAAACAGTATTTATGCGATTTTCTTGATTTTGTCGTATAATATTCCTTTCAACTTTTGCATGAATATCTGCATTTGACCGCGCTCTTCGTGTGAAGTTTGCCTTCAATTCAAGATCATCTGACCCACATCCTGTCAATCCTCCAATGAAAAAGAACATGAAAAGAAAAGCAACCTTAATGATTGCTTTTCTCTTAACTATTTTAAGCATTGACTTGCTCTCCAAGCAACTCAACAGCTTTTTCAAGCGCTTGCGCTATTTTGCTTGTGTCTTTTCCTCCGGCTTGAGCAATCTGTGGTTTTCCACCACCGCCACCGCCAACAATTTTTGCAATGGCGGATATGATTTTCCCGGCATGTGCGCCTTTTTGAACCGCAAAATCACTTGCCATGACACTTAACAATACTTTACCATTATTATTCGATGCAAGAACAACGACTCCTTGGTTCAATTTTTCTTGAAGCTTATCGCCTAAGTCTCTTAGACGGTTCGCATCAAAACCTTCAACCTCAGCTGTAATGATTTCAATATCTCCTATAGATATTTTATCGGTCAATAAGTCATCGACAATAGAAGAAGCTGCCTTTGATTTTAGTTGTTCATTTTCTCGTTTCAATTCCTTAATTTCATCGAGTAGCGTTTGTAGCTTCGTCTCAACTTGTCCCACTTCACAGCGGGCTTTTTCTGCTACAGCATTTAATGTACGTTCGATCGAGTGATAGTAATTAATCGCTCCCTGACCAGTTAAAGCTTCAATACGACGTACACCTGCAGCAACACCACCTTCAGATACAATTTTAAATAATCCGATTTCAGAGATGTTCGATAAGTGTGTTCCACCACACAGTTCAATGCTGTATCCATCTATATTAACCACACGAACCGTTTCTCCATATTTTTCTCCAAATAATGCCATCGCGCCCAACTCTTTTGCTTGAGCAATCGACATTTCTTCTATATGAACACTAAGTCCTTTTTGAATCTGTTCATTGACTAAGTTTTCAACGGCTTTAAGATCGTCTTTTCCAATGGCCTCAAAATGTGTAAAGTCAAACCGTAACCGATCAGCTGATACACTTGAACCTGCTTGTTCAATATGATCGCCTAAAACTGTCTTTAAAGCTTTTTGAAGCAAGTGTGTTGCACTATGGTTTTTCGCTGTTGCAAAGCGATGATTCTCATCAACACTTAAGCGAACCTCTTGTCCGATTTCTAAATCGCCTTCGACCACTTCACCGATATGTGCAATATTATTTCCAACTACATTGATGACATCATCAATACGTACTTTTCCTGTTGCCGTTTCCATATATCCAATATCAGCTTGCTGTCCACCACTTGTTGCGTAAAAAGGTGTCTCATGTACGATAACACTCACTTTTTCTCCACTTGAAATACTTGTAACAACATGGTTGCCTTGAGTTAATCCAGTAATTTCACTGACCATTTCTAGTTGCTGATATCCTACAAATTTTTCACCAATTCCGATTTCCAACTTATGGTATACAGTTTCTTCTGCGCCCATATAGTTGGATTCTTCTCGGGCATTACGCGCGCGATCTCTTTGAGCTTTCATTTCTTCGGCAAAAGCTTCTTGATCAACTCGAACACCCTTTTCCTCAGCAATCTCAATCGTTAAATCTAATGGAAAACCATATGTATCATATAGTTTAAATGCTTTTTCCCCACTTAATACTGTCTGATCTTCTAATTCATCTAGGTATGTATTTAAAATTGCAATTCCTTGGTCAATCGTTTCTGCAAAACGTTCTTCTTCTGTTGTTAGCACCTTCAGAATATACGCTTCTTTTTCTTTTAATTCCGGATAGCCATCTTTGCTAGATTCAATAACAATTTGTGCTAATTCCTTCAAAAAAGCGCCTTGAATTCCCAAAAGTTTACCATGACGCGCCGCACGACGAAGCAAACGACGAAGTACATATCCACGCCCTTCATTGGAAGGCAAAATACCATCTGAAGTCATAAAAGTCACGGAACGAATATGGTCTGTAATTACACGAATGCTAACATCCGTCTCTTTATTTTCTAAATAAGTCACCTTTGCTTTTTTACATATTGCATCACGAATAACCTGCATCGTATCCACATCAAAAAATGAGTTGACCCCTTGCATCATCATAGCCAGACGTTCAAGCCCCATTCCTGTATCAATATTAGGATTTTTTAGTGGTACATAGTCGCCATTTTCCATTTTTTCAAATTGGGTAAACACAAGGTTCCAAATCTCAACAAAACGGTCACATTCGCAACCAACAGTACAGTTTGGATCATCACATCCATATTCTTTTCCACGGTCTACATAGATTTCTGAACATGGTCCACATGGTCCGAGTCCATGTTCCCAGAAGTTATCTTCTTTGCCCATGCGTACAATACGGTCCATTGGAACGCTCTCTTGTTCGTGCCATATCTTTTCCGCTTCATCATCTTCTTCATACACCGATACATATAGAATATCTTTAGGAATTTCTAAAACTTGCGTAAAAAATTCCCAAGCCCATGCAATTGCTTCTTTTTTAAAATAATCTCCAAAAGAAAAGTTTCCAAGCATCTCAAAAAATGTTCCATGACGAGCTGTTTTTCCTACATTTTCAATGTCGCCTGTACGAATACATTTTTGGCATGTTGTCATTCGATTTTTTGGGGGTGTTTCTTGACCTGTAAAATAAGGTTTTAATGGTGCCATTCCTGAATTAATTAACAACAAACTTTTATCATTTTTAGGAACCAAAGGAAAACTATCGGCTCGAAGATGGCCCTTGCTTTCAAAGAATTCGAGATACATTTTTCTTAGTTCGTTTACTCCATAGCTTTTCACGAATTTACGCCTCCTGATCCAGTTAATATATTAGAAAAATTATAATGAAATTTTACGTATTTGTCAAACAATGGTTTTACACTTTCAATTCAAAGTCCGTGTCATCCACCATTGCTTGTAGCGACTTCATTACGCCAAATTTACCATGATGATATGTTAGTCCACCTTGAAAATATACGGTAAACGGTGGCTTGATTGGCGCATCAGCACTAAGCTCAATGGAAGAGCCTTGCACAAAAGCACCGGCTGCCATAATCACCTCGGCGTCATATCCTGGCATTTCCCATGGCACTGGCGTTACAAAGCTATCCACAGGGGCACCAGCCTGTATTCCACGGCAAAAAGCAATGACATTTTCTTTTGTCCCCATATCAATCGCTTGTATTATATCATAACGCGGCTGACTACTTTGTGGCATCACATTAAAACCTAGTTTTTCATATAATTTGGATGCAAATAAAGCTGTTTTATGTGCTGATGCTACAACGGTAGGAGCCAAAAATAACCCTTGGAACAAACTATGTGTCATTCCGTGAGAAGCACCGACTTCTTTTCCAAGACCTGGAGCGGATAAACGTATGGCCGCATTTTCAACATACTCTTGTTTACCGGCAATATAGCCACCGGATGGAGCAATTCCTCCTCCCGGGTTTTTTATTAACGATCCAACCACCAAGTCAGCACCATAATCACTAGGCTCATCATACTCAACAAACTCTCCATAACAATTATCTACCATGATAATGACCTCAGGTTTGATTTGACGAATGTAATCAATCAGCTCACCAATTTGTTTATTGGAAAAAGTCGGTCGCCAATCATATCCTTTCGATTTTTGAATCGAAATCAATTTTGTTCGATCATTAATAGCATGTTTTATGCCTTCAAAATCGAATGAAAAGTCTTCTAATAAATCTACCTGTGCATATGTTATACCATATTCACTTAAAGACCCTTTTGTAGGTATAATTCCAATAACCCCTTGCAATGTATCATAGAGCTTTCCAGCAGGTGCTAAAATTTCATCACCCGGCCGTAAATTTCCACTTAAGGCAACTGTCAGTGCATGTGTCCCCGAAATTAATTGAGGACGAACTAAAGCAGCTTCCGTATGAAATACGGAAGCATAAACATTTTCCAAGGTATCCCGTCCAATATCGTTATACCCATATCCATTGGTCTGGTTAAAATGCATATCGCTTAATCGATGTACTTGCATTGCATGTAATACTTTTAATTGATTGGCTTCAGCTATACGGTCTATTTCCCTAAAACGTCGTTCCAGGTCCTTTTCCACAGCATTGCTTACGGAAAGGACCTGGTTGCTTATTCCAAGTTGTTCATAAATCGTGTTGGTCATAATGTAAGTTCCTTTTCTAGTACTCCTCAACTTCAATGTTAAAATGAATTTCTTTTGAAGGTATTATAGTTGAAATCGCATGCTTGTATATCATCTGCTGCTTTCCTTCTGTTTCTAAAACAACAATAAAATTATCAAACCCTTTTACGATTCCTTTTAATTGAAATCCATTGGTCAAATATACGACAAGCACAATCTTATCTTTTCGTACTTGATTTAAAAACATATCTTGTAAGTTTACTGGTTTTGGCATCGGTAATCCCCCTTTTCGAAAGTATTCTACTCTTATTCTATAGTATATTTACAAATAGTTCAATACAAATATCGGTTTATCCTATTAATTTCATGATCGCTTCTGCTATAGCTTCTACATCAAATGCAAATTGATCTACATGAATCCATTGGACATTTTTTTCACGACGAAACCATGTCAATTGTCGTTTAGCAAAACGACGTGTATCGCGCTTTATAATATATATAGCTTCTTCTAATGTAATGCGTCCTTCGAGATAATCAAAAATCTCTTTATAACCAAGCCCTTGCATAGAGGTCATTTCCTTGGTGTAACCTTTTTCTCGTAAGCATTTGACCTCATCAACAAGTCCTTGTTCAATCATTTGATCTACCCGCTGGTTAATTCGTTCGTACAATAAGCCTCTGTCCATTGTCAATACAATAAACGTCACATCATAGGGTGAAGATTTTGCTTGCTGCTTTGCATTATGCGCACTCATTTTTTCGCCAGTGAGCAAGTAATATTCTAATGCTCGACAAACCCGTTTAACATTGTTCGGGTGAATTTTTGAAGCACTTTGTGCATCAACTTTTTCAAGCCATGTATGTAAGCCATCTCCTCCATACTTTTCAAAATACTCTTCTACTTGTCGTCGGACATGGGCTTGCTCATCTGTTTGTGAAAAATCAATATCATTAACAACAGATTGAATATAAAAGCCTGTCCCTCCTGCGATAATAGGCGTCGCCTGCTTTGCGTAAATACTATCCATGGCCTTTTTAGCCATCATTTGAAACCGGTGTACACTAAAGTCCTCATCCGGCTCCAAAACATCAATGAGATGATGGGCTACACCTTCCATCTGTTCTTTAGTAATTTTAGCTGACCCTATATCCATATATTTATATACCTGCATCGAATCTGCAGAGATAATCTCTCCTTGGATTTTTTTTGCAAGCGCTACTGAGACAGCTGTTTTTCCACTAGCTGTCGGACCAGCAACAACAATTAATTTTTTCTTATCCATCATCACTACACACTTTCATATCATACAATTCGTTTGAATTTTTTTTCGAGTTCCTGCTCACTCATTCGAATCATTGTTGGTCGACCATGAGGGCAATGGTACGGATCGTTAAGTTGCAAAAGTTGTTCAATCAAGCTTTGATATTCTAAGACCGTTATTTTATCCCGACCTTTAATCGCTGCCTTACAAGCGATTGTTGCTAATTCATGAAGATAACGTTCTTGTTTTTTCATTTGGAGTCCTGAACGCAACTGGTCAAAAAAATGAATAAAATCCATATTTGTAAGTGGTGCATTCAATAGATATGGAACACTCTTTAGCACAATTGAATTTCCACCAAATTCTTCCACATCAAATCCCAAATCCGCAATCGCCTGCTGATGTTCTTGAAACAGTTCAAACTCACGATCAGACAAATCATATACCTTTGATTCTAAAAGCATCTGAGAAGAAATATTGTGCTTTTCAATTTTTTCAACCCAGGATTCATAAAGCACTTTTTCATGGGCAGCATGTTGATCAATAATATATAATTCTTTGTGATACTCTACCAGCCAATACGTCTTGAAAAGCTGTCCGATAACACGATGTTTTTGCACTTTTTGTTCGTCTAAAAACAAATCCATCGATACCGGTTCTGCCGTTTGTGTGTTTTGAAACATAGGGTTAGGCTGAGGCTGTTTTGAGTTTGGCTGACTTGGTTGAGACGATTCAACATTTTTGTTTTGTATCTGAGGTTTTATATATTCTGTTGGTGGTTGCGTATACGTTTCTCGACGTTTAACTTCAAAAGGTTCCGGTGCTTCCTTAATGAGTTTTTGATGTTGTTTTTTTTCACTGCGTATTCGTTCTTTTTCATCCTTTGATTCACTAAGCGTCACATCAACAACCGGCTCTTTTTGACGAAGAGTATGTATCACCGCCTCTTTAAAAATCTGGCGTATAAGCATCTCATCGTCAAATCGTGCTTGCATCTTGGTCGGATGTACATTGATATCCAACAGGTGTGTTGGGCACTTTAAAAACATCACCGCAAAAGGAAACTGATTAATCATCATGGCTTCTTTAAATCCCTCTTCAATGCCTTCTTGAATCCACTTTGATTTAATATAACGATTATTTACATAATAGATTTCATATTGACGATTACCTCGGCTTAATTCAGGTTCTCCAATATACCCTGTAACTGTATATTCTCCAAACGTGTAATTGACTTCCTTACTTTTTTTTGCATATTCTTTCCCAAAAACCTGATAAACACAGTCCAATAATGCATAATTGCCTGAGGTATGCAGTTTCACTTTTTTGTTCACAATATATTTAAACGAAATACCTGGATGACTTAATGCTAAGCGATAAATTAAGTCCGTAATATATCCTGCTTCTGTACGTGGCGTTTTTAAAAACTTTTTGCGCGCAGGGACATTATAGAAAAGTTCTCGAACGACAAATGTGGTACCACTTGGGCAGCCGATATCTTCAATTTGCTTTTCTTGCCCCCCTTCAATCAAATAACGTACGCCTGTTAATGCATCTTCATTTTTTGTAATGCATTCAACCATCGAGACCGCTGCAATACTTGCTAACGCTTCTCCACGAAAACCTAATGATTTGATATGATCCAAATCATCTGCATCTGTAATTTTACTGGTTGCATGGCGTAAAAATGCAGACTCGACGTCTTCTTTTGACATACCAATACCATTATCTGTGATTCGAATGCTTTTCAACCCGCCATCTTCAATTTCCACAGTAATTGCATTCGCCTTTGCGTCAATCGAGTTTTCTACACATTCTTTTACAATAGACAAAGGGCGCTCAACCACTTCACCTGCTGCTATTTTATTAATCGTATCTTGATCTAAAAGATGTATTCGGCTCATAGTCACCTCTATTTCTGCGTTAAAGTCACTAATTCATTGAGAATATTTAACGCTTCTATTGGCGTTACTTGGTTTATATTAATTTTTTTTATTCGCTCTTTGATTTCATCTTTTGGCTCTTCAAAAAAATTAAGCTGCAATGGTTCTTTTGGAATCTGTACGTCTTTTGCTTTTTTGGTAATGTCTGCATCCGATAAATCATCTAGAATTTCTTTGGCCCTTTCAATAACATGTTGCGGAACACCTGCAATTTTAGCCACTTGTATCCCATAACTTTTGTCTGCTCCACCTTTTGCAATTTTACGTAAAAAAATGATGTCATCACCTTTTTCTTTTACTGTGATGCAATAGTTTTGGACACCTTCAATTTTGCCTTCTAATTCCGTCAATTCATGATAATGGGTCGCAAACAAGCTTTTAGCTCCCACTGTTTTTTCCCGAACGAGATATTCAACAACTGCCCAGGCTATACTTAGACCATCAAAGGTCGATGTCCCCCGACCGATTTCATCAAGAATAACCAAACTATTGACCGTTGCATTACGTAAGATATTCGCCACTTCACTCATTTCAACCATGAATGTACTTTTCCCTGAAGATAAATCATCTGACGCTCCAACACGTGTAAAGATTCGGTCTACCGGACAAATATTAGCTGAAGTTGCTGGTACATAGGTTCCTATCTGCGCCATCAAAGTTATAAGAGCCACTTGGCGCATATACGTTGACTTTCCGGCCATATTAGGACCTGTTATAATAGAAAATCGGTGTTCTTGGGTATTCATAAGTGTATCATTAGTTATAAACTGCTCATGTCCCATGATTTTTTCAATCACCGGATGGCGCCCTTCCACAATTTCAATCGTTCCGCGATCATTAAAGGTCGGTCGTACGTAATGGTTGGTCACTGCTACATGTGCTAAAGATTGTAGTGCATCTAACTGAGCTACTTTTCGAGCAGTCTCTTTTATTCGTAACACATGTTCAGCTAATTTATTACGAATCTTAACGTATAACGAGTATTCAAGTTCAATCAACTTATCTTGAGCTCCTAAAACAGTATCTTCAATTTCTTTAAGCTCTGGTGTAATATATCGTTCTGCATTTGCAAGTGTTTGTTTGCGCTGATATCGCTGTGGAACCATATGAAGATTGGATTTTGTCACTTCAAGATAATAGCCAAACACCTTATTATATTTGATTTTCAGATTTTTAATCCCTGTTGCTTCCCGTTCTTTTGCCTCTAGGGACGTTAGCCAGGATTTTCCATCCGTTGATGCTTTTCGAAGCTTATCCACCTCTTCGCTAAAACCATCTTTTATGATTCTTCCCTCTTTAAGGGCAATTGGCGGCTCCTCCATAATGCTATCACCTATAAGCTTATCTAAATCAAGGAGCATATCGAGAGTATCCCCCATACGCTTTAGCAATGGACTCTTCAGATTTTTTAGCAGCATTTTTATGTCCGGAAGTACATGAATCGATTGACGAAAAGCAAGAAGGTCTCTTGGATTAGCCGTCTGTAAAGTCATCTTTGTCATTAGGCGTTCCATATCATATACAGGCGTTAATAACTCTCGAATCTCTTCACGAGCCATCAAGTCTCCAACCAATTCTTCAATACTATCTAGACGTTCTTCGATTTTATTGACTGATGTTAACGGCTGCTCAATAAAATGTCTTAATTTTCTTGCTCCCATTGCTGTTTTGGTATGATCAAGGACCCAAAGGAGGGATCCTTTTTTTTCTTTTTCACGCATCGTCTCCAAAAGCTCTAGATTACGCCGTGTAGATACATCCAGAAGCATATACTTGCCTGTTTCGTAATAGCGAATGTGATCAATATGAGATAACCCTGACTTTTGTGTTTCATATAGATAGTCTAAAAGCGCACCAGATGCAATTACACTTTCATCATGTTCACCTATTCCTAGTCCATCTAAACTTGCCACTTCAAAATGTTTAAGCAATGTTGCTTTTGTTCGTTTACTATCAAAAAACCAATCTTCATAATTATTAATAAACGCATGGACATTTTGCTCCATCCAAGCAATAAATTCAGTATTTTCCTGTAGCGTTTCGTTAATAATACATTCTGCCGGCTGCACTTTGGCAATCTCATCCAGCATTGCAGCATAACTGGTTAAAATCGTTGTCTGAAATTCTCCAGTCGTGACATCAATATAACTCACGCCATATCTTGATATGTCCGAGTATAGGCACATCAGATAGTTATTTTTTGTTTCATCAAGGGCTTGCATATTAAGATTTGCCCCCGGCGTAACAACACGAATAACATCACGTTCTACAATGCCTTTGGCCATCGCCGGATCTTCAATTTGCTCTGCTATAGCTACTTTATATCCTTTTTCAATCAATCGATTGATATAATTTTCCGCAGAATGATAAGGAACGCCACACATTGGTGCACGTTCCTCCAAACCGCAATTTTTTCCCGTTAATGTGATTTCTAATTCCCTTGATGCTTCAATCGCATCATCAAAAAACATCTCATAAAAATCACCTAAACGATAAAAGAGAATGCAGTCTTTATATTTATCTTTTATGTTCATATATTGTTGCATCATAGGTGTTAACGTGTTACTCATTAATAATCTCTCCTACTAAATAAAATGTCTTTGCATCAGTAATTTTTACACGTCGAATTGTCCCTACCAAAGACGAATCACCTTTTACATGGACCAAATGTCCATTATCTAAACGACCTGACATATATCCTTTTCGACTTGTATTTTCTTCTTCAAAAAGCGCCAAATATTCCTTGCCAATATGCGCCACACTTTTTTTGTTTGCAATCTGATTAACTTCGTCTAGCAAGCGATTAAATCGGTCTTTTACGATGGCCTCATCCACTTGATCTTCATAAGTTGCGGCAGGAGTCCCCGTACGTTTTGAATATATAAATGTAAAGGCGCTATCATATTCGACTTGTTTGACCACATCCATTGTATCTAAAAAGTCATCTTCTGTCTCTCCTGGAAATCCTACAATAATATCTGTAGTTATAGCAATATCAGGTATTGCTGTCTTTATTCTATTGACCAGATTTAGATATCCTTCTTTTGTATATCCTCGATTCATTTTTTTTAGAAGCTTTGTGCTTCCTGATTGGAATGGTAAGTGCAACGACTTACATATTTTCGTTGATTTTGCCATCACATCAATGAGTTCATCGGATAAATCTTTTGGATGTGAAGTCATAAAACGAATTCGTTCTAACCCATCAATTTTTTCAATTTCTTCTAATAACCCAGCAAAACTCATCGGGTGTTTTAAATTTTTCCCATAGGAGTTAACGTTTTGACCTAAGAACGTTATCTCTATAACGCCATCTGCAACAAGTGCTTTTACTTCTTGAATAATATCTTCTGGCTCACGGCTGCGCTCTCGCCCGCGAACATATGGTACAATACAATAACTACAGAAATTATTACATCCAAAGATAATATTTACACTGGATTTGTATTTGTATTTTCTAACGGTCGGTAAATCTTCTACAATGTCTTGATACGAATCCCATATGTCATAAACCGCTTCTTTTGTTTCAAGATATGTTTCTAGAAGTTCTGCAAGTTTGTAGATATTGTGTGTTCCAAAAACAATGTTCACATGTGGATAGGATTTTTTTAATTTGTCTATAACCGTGTCTTGCTGCATCATACAACCACAAAGAGCAATAACCATATTCGGGTTTTTCTCTTTTAATGACTTAAGATGACCGATACGACCAAATACACGTGTCTCTGCATTTTCTCGTACGGCACATGTATTGTAGACGACAAAGTCGGCTTCGGCTTCTGTATCACATTCTTCATAGCCAATTTCTTCCAATACACCTTTTAGCTTTTCAGAATCATGAAAATTCATCTGGCATCCAAAGGTTGCAATATGCATCTTCTTTTTCTTACCTGTCGCTTGTTCATGTGCATCATTTTTCTTTCTTAATCTCTCTATAATTTTCTTTTGACGGAGTCCCTCGTCCGTATCATGGTTTAAAATAATGGGTTCTCTTTTCATTTGGTCCTCCTAATAGACATAGCAAAATAGCTATCAAAAACCTTGACAGCTATTTCATTATAACGGACTTCACATAAAAATTCAATATTTTTGGTTATGTCTGTGTAACAAACTGGGACGCATAATCCGGAACGAATGTTTGTTCTTCAAATGGCGGACGCTTATAGAAGTCATTTTCCTGACGCGTTGGAAGCTTAAGTTTTTCCTTATGAACATCTTCATAGGGAATCTGTTCAAGTAAATGATGAATACAATTTAACCGCGCATGTTTTTTATTATCCGATGGAACAACAAACCACGGCGCTTGCTTAATATCTGTGTAGTCCATCATCATGTCTTTTGCTATGGAGTATTCTACCCAATATTTTCTTGACTCTAAATCCATAGGACTGATTTTCCATCGTTTTGTTGGGTCATTGATGCGTGCTTGAAAACGACGTTCCTGTTCATCATCACTTACGGAAAACCAGTATTTTATCAAGATAATCCCTGCACGAACTAACATTTTCTCAAATTCAGGACAGCTACGAAGAAATTCATCATATTCTTGTTGCGTGCAAAATCCCATGACCTTTTCTACACCTGCACGATTATACCAACTGCGGTCAAAAAGAACAATCTCACCTGCTGCCGGTAGATGTTGAACATAACGTTGGAAATACCATTGGCTTTTTTCTCGCTCCGTTGGCACACCTAATGCAACCACGCGACAAACCCGAGGATTTAATTTTTCTGTTATTCGTTTAATGACGCCCCCTTTTCCGGCTGCATCTCGACCTTCAAAAATAACCACGACTTTTAATCCTTCTTTTTTAACCCATTCTTGAAGCTTGACCAACTCAATTTGCAACATGTGCAATTGCTCTTCATACACTTTTTTCTTGATTCCTTTGCTTTCTTTACTCAAAAAAACACCGCCTCCCTTTCATATATTCTCATTATACCACAGTCATTGTTTTGCAACAATTTAGGAATATAATTCTATCTTACTATTGATATTTCATTGAATCGTGATACAATATATAGTGTGCTGATTATGCTAACAAGCACAATATATTGTATAGGAGAGATTATATGAACGTTATCAAACGTAATAGCTCAGTCGTTGAGTACAGCAATGATAAAATAAGAAATGCCATTATATTAGCCATGTCTGAAACCAAAGACGGCATTGATGAAGCATTAGCTACAGACATTGCTGAAAGTGTTGAAGAGGCTTTAAAAAATTACTCTTCTCCTTTTTCGGTCAATATCATTCAAGACACTGTTGAAGAAAAACTTATGGAATCTACCCGTAAAGATGTTGCAAAAAAATATATTTTGTATCGTTATGAACGTGATAAAACAAGAGAAAAACGCAGTAAAAGCACCTCAAATCGTATTTTAAGCGATGATTTTATCAGTAAATATAAACATATGACAAATCCAATGCAACAATTAGGAAGTTTTGTCTACTATCGAACCTATTCACGATGGCTTCAAGAAGAAAATCGCCGTGAGTATTGGTGGGAAACCGTTCGACGTGCCGTTGAATACAATTGTAGCCTTGTTCCTACAACACGTGAAGAAGCGGAAAAACTCTTTGATAACATCTTCCACTTGCGCCAATTTCTTTCAGGTCGAACGTTTTGGGTTGGTGGCACTACCGTGTCCAAGAATTATCCGATGAGTAACTATAATTGCGCATTCCAAGTTATCGACAACTTTAGTGCCTTTAAAGATCTTTTTTATTTACTTATGGTTGGTGCCGGTGTTGGAGTTCGTGTTCTTAAGTCCGATGTCAAAAAACTACCAAAAGTTCGTGCTGATTTTGAAGTCATTCATGAAGACTATACCCCTACTCCCATGAATCAACGCGAAGATTCTACCAGCCTTGCATTTTCTCATAATAATGTATGTAAAATAATTATTGGAGATTCAAAAGAAGGATGGACGCAAGCACTGGACTACTTTTTAAAAATTGTCCATAGTTCTGAGTATCGCAATGTTAATACAATTGTTATTAATTACAATCATGTGCGTCCAAAAGGCGAAAGACTTAAGTCTTTTGGCGGAACAGCCAGCGGACATCAATCCATTAAAAACATGTTTATAAAAATTGTCAAAGTCATAAAAAAACGTGCCATCTATGATGAACACCAATTTGTAAAACTTCATCCGATTGATTGCTTGGATATCGCCAATATTATTGGTGAAAACGTTGTTGTTGGTGGTGTACGTCGAACAGCTGAAATCGTTCTTGTTGACGCTGATGACAAAGAGTGTATCGAAGCTAAGAATAATTTATATAAACAAATCGACGGTCAATGGATTGTCGACCAAGAAATTATTCATCGTCAAATGAGTAATAATTCCATCTATTACACAAGTAAACCCGAACGCGAAATGCTACATTGGCAAATTGAACAAATGCGTTATTCCGGAGAACCTGGATGGGTAAATGAAGTTGCCGGTGCAAAACGTCGCCCCAATATGAACGGCGTAAATCCTTGTGGAGAAATTCTTCTTGACTCTCAAGGTCTTTGTAATTTAACGACCATTAATGTTTATGCTTTTGTAAATGAAGACGGTTCATTGGATTATGATGGTCTACTTGAAGCACAGCGCCTGTCTGCTCGTGCTGGATATCGAATGACTTGTGTTGATTTGGAAATTCCAGAATGGAACAACGTACAACAACGCGACAAGCTTACAGGTTGTTCTTTAACCGGATGGCAAGATATGGTCAATAAAGCTGCACTCTCACGAGATGATCAAGCCAAAGTACTTCGTCAACTTCGTAGTACCGCTCAAGAAGCTGTTAAAGAATACTCTTGCGAAATCGGAGAAAACGAATCCCTACTTGTCACCACTGTAAAACCTGAAGGTACTCTTAGTCAGCTTCCAACGGTTTCTTCTGGTGTACATTATTCACATTCTCCTTATTACATTCGCCGAGTTCGAATCAGTTCTTCTGATCCTTTAGTTAAAGTATGCGAGGAGCTTAATTATCCTATATATCCTGAAGTAGGACAAACACTTGAAAATTGTACGACAAAAGTCATTGAGTTCCCTGTAAAAGCACCAGAAGGCATTACAAAATATGATGTTAGTGCAATTGAACAACTTGAAAACTATAAACTCTTTATGGAAAACTATGTTGACCATAACTGCTCTATCACCATTCACGTTCGTGATCACGAATGGGATGATGTTGAAGAGTGGGTCTACAAAAAATGGGACGATATTGTTGCAGTTTCCTTCCTATCACTGGATGATAATTTTTACCAGCTTCTACCTTATGAAGCTATTGATGAAGCAGAATACAATACGCGCGTCGAACAAATGCGCCCCTTTGTTCCTGCACTTCTTTCCAAATACGAATCCAACGAACAAGAACTGGATGTTGGTGATGATGGTTGCGAATCTGGTGTGTGTCCAGTACGATAACACCAAATCGATAAAATTTTATGGTCACTTAGCATAACAACAAGCTCAATTCAAAAGAGCGCAACGACAAAAATGTCGTTGCGCTCTTTAAGTTATATTTTTAGGATAACTTTTTATGCACTTTTATGCCGCGTCATCCATTTCAACATCTTCTTGTGCAACATCTTGAATACGTCCTGTCACTTCAGATGCATCAAATCCGTTTTCAGCAATAAAGTCAATTAACACTTCATCCATAGCACCAAATTCTGCTGTTACGTTGGCACCGATAAACATTGTGTAGTCATCGCCTCCGGCAACAATAAAATCATTTGTTGCTAAAGAATAAACCGCTTCTTCATCAAGCATCTCATCGCCAATCATAACAGAAACCACACGGCTACCCGCTTCTTTTGACGAATCAAATTGAACCATCATCCCTGCAACATGTGGGAACGCACCCAAAGCTTCAGGATATGTTGACAATCCATTTTCTAATGCCGCAATAATATCCGCACCCGTTACATCAATAATACGTACAGTATTTCCAAAAGGTAGTACAGTGAGTACATCACCTTTTGTTACTTCTCCTGCTTCAATCGATGCACGAATTCCTCCACCATTGGTCAACGCAACATCTGCTCCACTAATATCAAGCAAAGCTTCTGTAATCATATTACCAAGGTTTGTTTCTCCTGTACGTACGAACTCTCGTTCGCCATTCAACTCATAAGGTGCTGTAGCTACCACTTCATTTTCAATGACGGCATTTTCTTCTTGAACTGCCTTCACCAAATCAGCTACTACTACATCATCTATAAGTTCTAATGATTGTTCTTTTGTAAATAACGTCGCCTGTACAGAGGTTACTTTATCTTCTACTAATGTTATATCAACATGACCAACATTTTTCGTTTTTTCTCCTGCACTGACAATAAGTGTATCATTAACGAGCATGCCTTTTTCATATGTTGAGTGACTATGTCCATCAATAATTAGATCAATGCCTTCAACCGCTTCTGCTAACGCACCTGATGTCATTGTTCCTTCATCACCTAAATGCACTAATCCAATAACAACATCCGCTTGTTCTCTTAATGTTGGTACCAACATTTTTGCCGTCTCAATTGGATCATTAAAGGTTAATCCAACAGTATTATCTGGATGTGACTTATACTTTGTCTCTGGTGTTGCCAATCCAAAGATTGCAATAGATAAGCCATTCATTTCTTTGATAATATATGGAGATAAGAAATCTTCTCCGTCTTCATCCACGATGTTGGCCGCAAGAATTGGAAAATCTGCTAATGCAACATTTTTTTGCAATTGTTCTTGACCATAGTCAAATTCATGGTTTCCGGTAACCATTGCATCATATCCTAGAGCATTTAATATAGGCATTGCTTTTTCACCTTTTGACAAAGTAACAAGGTTATGTCCTTGTGTTGCATCACCTGCATCTAAAATTAAAGTATTAGGATTGTCTGCCTTAACACTATTATAATACGCTGCTAACTTCGCAGCACCCATTCCATCATATGCACCTTCAACAAAAAATCCATGCATATCATTGGTATGAAGTACAGTAAGTTTAGTGCTTTCAACTACAGGCTCTTGTGGAACCTCTTCTGGTGTTTCTGGTGTTACTGGTGTTTCCGGCGTTACCTCTTCCACAGTATCTTCACTTGGAATTCGTATTAATTGTCCCGGAAAAATCAAATGTGGATTTTCTAATGCATTAAACTCTGCTAGCTCTTCCCATTCTAGCCCATATTCGTCTGCGATTTTCCAAAGAACATCACCTGATTGCACAGAATATGTTGTTTCAGCCAATACGGTTGTTGAAAATACAACTGAAAATAACATCATAAGTGATAACATAATACTGAGTGACTTTTTCAAAAAAAACTCCTCCTTTTGTAAGTATTCTATTTGTGTTAACCATTATATTATATCACAGTTTTTAGAATATTCTACACTTTTCAAAGGAATTAACTTAAGCTAAACTTAATAGACAACTTTTACATCATAACCTTTTTGCCTTAACGCACGTTTTATCTGAGCAACGTGACGTTTTCCATTGGTCTCACATGTAACTTCCAAGTGCACCCGCTTAAAGCGATCAACCGTTTTAAATTGGTTATGGTCTAGCTGAATGATATTAGCTCCAACTTCTGATAAGATACTTGCAATCATCTGTAATTGCCCCGGTGTGTCCGATAGTTCTACTGAAAAACAGAACACTCGTCCCCTAACGACAAGTCCACGACTAATTAATTCAGATATTGTAACCACGTCTATATTTCCACCACTAATCAAAGATACCACGGTTTTGCCTTTTACATCAAGTTTACGTAAAGCTGCAACCGACAACACACCTGCATTTTCTGCAATCACTTTTTCTTTTTCTGCTACAAGTAAAAAAGCTTCCATAATATTAACATCATTAACTGTCACAATACGATCCACATACTGCTTTACATATTCGAAAGTTTTTATCCCACTTCGTTTGACTGCAACGCCTTCTGCTATTGTATTAACATTTTTCAGCTCAACGATATGGCCATTTTTAATTGAATTTCTAAGGGTTTGTGCTCCTTGGGGCTCTACTCCGATAACTTCAATCTCTGGCTTTATCAGCTTTGCTGCCATGGCTATACCACTGATTAATCCACCGCCTCCAATGGGTACAATAAGAATATCTGTTGTTGGCATTTCTTCCAATATCTCAAGAGCAATCGTTCCCTGTCCTAATATAATGTCATCATCATCAAATGGGTGGATAAAGGTATATCCATACTTTTCTTCTAATGATTTTGCCTCCCGAAAAGCATCATCATAGCACTCACCTGATAAAATAACATTTGCTCCGTACTTTTTAGTCGCCTCAACTTTAATTAAAGGGGTGTTTGAAGGCATAACAATGGTGGCTTTCACACCACAGGCCTTTGCCGCCAGGGCAACTCCCTGCGCATGATTGCCTGCACTTGAAGCAATCAGCCCTTTCTTTTTTTCTTCTTCTGTTAACCGGATTATTTTGTTATATGCCCCACGAATCTTGAATGCTCCTGTACGTTGCAGGTTTTCAGGCTTCAAATATATATCCGCATCATATTCTTGACTATAAAAATCCGAATAAATAAGTGGTGTTTTTTTGATAATCTTGTCAACCATCTGTTTTGCATCATAAAAATCATCTAAAGTTATTTTATTCATATTCGCTCCATTATTGATCAGCATTTCGTATTTTAGCAATGACGTGAGTATATTCTTCGTGGGCATCTAGTCCAACATCTGTAAGGGCATAGACCCCTCTTTGAACTCGCTTAAACCAACCATAGAAGTTTTTTTGTACAATTGTTCCTGTACGTTTGATTTGCGTGTCTTGAGTTATTTGAGAGAGGGGCATAGACTCATGTTTTTTTAAATAATCTAATATAATTAAGGCATCTTCTTTATAAGCAGTTATGATTTTTTTTCGATGGGTTCCCCCGATATTCATGTGCGTCCTGCGTTTTTTTAATTCCTCGATTATCTTCTTTTTTTTCTTGCGATTCCTGCGTTGATACTCTTCAATCGGATGCATCATAGGTTCATGATAAATATCGACGCTCAATGCATGCGGCGAAACCAGAATCAGCCCTATGCCTAAACGCTTTAAAAGATACACCTTGTCCTTAAATGCTTGCTGTCGCATATTTTTAGGCGTCCATATCGCAACATATACCCAGTCAAACATTTTTTGACGTAAAGCACTTTGGGTAATTACTTTTAGATTCAGCTCATTTTTCAATTCAATCACAACACTTTGTTCTTCACGAATACAAAGCACATCCAGATCCTTAACCTCAGCATCAATTGTATAACCTAATTGCGCAAAATACTTTTGCACCGGGGCATACAAATCTGTCTCTGTCATTATTCAAGTACCTCATATAAATCTGCCAATGTGGTCTCTACTTTCATTCCCTTAATTAAAAACTTCGCTTTACGTTGGTCATTAACTAAAATGCCACCTATCAGGTTTTTATCTTTAAAATTCATACGCTTATAAACGCCGGCATGTTTTTCTTCATAATTTAAAATTGCAATGCCTTCTTCATCTTCATCAACATCCATTTCACCTATTGAAAAAATGTTAAGTCCCATGGCATGCAAAATAGTTGATGGCACAAAGTTTTCATACACTTGCTGTTGTCCGATCGCATTAGCCCCTGCTATTTGCCCCTGTGAAATCGCTTCTGGCCATATGGCAAAGTTATGCCCTTCAAAGCAAGCACAATCTCCACATGCATAGATATGTTCTTTACTCGTCTGCATATATTCATTGACAATAATCGCTTTGTCAAAATCAACACCTGCCATCTGTGCCAGCTTCGGATCAATACGCACACCAGCGGATATCATTACAAGATCAGATTCTATCATCCGTCCATCAAGCGTCTCAACTCCTGTTACCTTATCTTCCCCAATAAGGCGCTTTACCCCTGTTGCCTTGAGCACATTCATTCGCTCCACATCAAATACGTTTTCTAGAATTTCTGCCCCCTTTTGATCAAGTTGTCTAGGCAATAAGCGTTCCATAATCTCAACCACCGTTACTTCCATACCTGCTTGATACAGTTGTGCAGCTAACTCTAAACCAAGCAATCCTCCGCCAATAACGGTCGCTTTTTTATGCTCTTTCATGACCTCTTTAATGTGAAGTGCATCATCATAAGTACGCAGTGTAAATACATTGTCCAAATGATTATTTTCAATAGGTGGAACAAAACAATAGCTTCCCGTGGCGATAATCAGCTTATCATATACTATCGAACGACTTTCTTTTCCTTTTGACACTACAAGTTCCCTTGCGTCATCATTAATAGATGTCACTTCATGTTCTCTCAACCACTGAATATTATTTTCTTCATACCACGTTTCTTTTCGAACAAAAAAAGCTCCCGGAAGTTTGTCTTGTCCTATAAACTTTGATAACATCGGTTTATAATATACCGGATAGTTCTCTCTATCAATGATGATGATCTCAACTTCGTTGTCCTCTTTACGAATTGTCTCTGCTGCTGTAACTCCAGCAATACCATTACCAATGATTACAACTTTTTTTATTGTTTTATTTCCCATCCTGTAGCTCTCCTTTTCTCTCTTAAATTTATATGTGCAATTACACTTGACTTGGTATTATGTCGATAGACATTCTGCCAAAGCGTCCTGCACGAAAATCATCTAGAATGTTTTTCCCCATTCGATTTGTGTCTGGCGAATTTTTTTCTTGTAGAAAGTGTCGGTCTATTGCAAATGCTTCCAATAATTGATAGGCGGGTTTTAGCTCATTACCCTCCATAAATTCAACATTTGGAAATGCCTCTTTTAATGCACTTGGATATAACTGCATTAAATGACTAATTAATTCATATGCCAATGCTGTAGTATCTAATATGTCATCTTTTATACTCCCTACAAATGCCAAATGCGCACCAACGGTTTGGTCTTCAAATCTAGGCCATAAGATACCCGGAGTATCCAAAAGCTCTAATCCTTTTTTGATTTTAATCCATTGTTTCCCTTTGGTGACGCCCGGTTTATTCCCGGTTTTGGTACTTGATTTTCCAACAAGCTTATTGATAAAGGTGGACTTGCCCACATTGGGTATACCTGCAACCATAATTCGCAATGGTTTGTTAATTAACCCTCTTTTTTTATTGCGCTCAATTCTTTCCTTACATACTTCATGAATTTGTGGAATAACTTTATTCATGTTTTGTCCATCTCTTGCATTTACAGGCATTGCAACGATTCCTTGGGCTTTAAAATACTCAACCCACTGGTGTGTTTGGTTTGGATCAGCCAAATCCATTTTGGTGAGTAAGATTAACCGTGGTTTACCATTGGCTATTTTGGGTAAGTCGGGATTTTGACTACTGATAGGTATTCTTGCATCTAAGAGCTCAACCACACAATCAATTAGTTTTATGCTCTCTTGCATCATTCGCTTTGCTTTGGTCATGTGTCCTGGGTACCATTGTATATTCATTTGTTCTCCTTCATGTTCATTCTTTTATTTTTAAAAATCCAAAATTTGAAAATGGATATATCCTTAAAAAACCTTTACCAACAATATCTTCTTCTTTAATCAACCCTACATCTAGATAGCGACTGTCTCGACTGTGATTTCTATTATCACCCATAACAAAATACGTATGTTCCGGAATAAGCACCGGATACTGCTGTGTCCCTAAATCCTTAATGGTTTCTAGAATAATCGGCTCTTGTAATTCTGCGTTATTAATAAGTACTTTTCCACCTTTTATATTTACTTCTTCACCCGGCAAACCTATAATTCGCTTAATGTAAAATTTACTCCGATCACTGTTATATGGAAAAACAACAATATCATAACGTTCAAAAGGTCTAAAGTTTTGGCTTAGTTTTTCTATAATCAATTGGTCTGCGTCATAAAGGGTTGGTAACATGGAATTTCCTTCAACTGTTGTTGGTTGGGCGATAAAGGAACTAACCAGAAAGACACCTACAATAACGATAAGAATATCTTTGACAAGTGTTTTTACTTCTCCAAGAAGTTTATTTTCTTTCATCGCAATTCCTCCATCCGTTAATTTTTTGTCTACTACATAATACCATATTACGAACATTAAAAAAAGAGCTATTGCATAGCTCTTTTTCAATAACTCTTTTATGACATTTTTTCTTTAACTTTTGCTTTCTTACCGATTCTGTCTCGTAAGTAGTGAAGTCTTGCACGTCGAACTTTACCACGGCGAATCACTTCGATACGATCAAGATTTGGAGAATGTAAAGGCCAAGTTTTTTCAACACCTACGCCATAAGAGATTCTACGTACTGTAAATGTCTCTCTATTGCCGCCGTTTTGTCTCTTAAGAACTGTTCCTTCAAACATCTGAACTCTCTCGCGTGTACCTTCTTTAATCTTAGCGTAAACACGAATTGTATCTCCAGGATTAAAATCAGCAATATCTGTTCTGATTTGTTCTTGTTCAATTTCTCTAATAATTGCGTTCATGAGTCTACCTCCTTCCATCATAGATGTTCTTTAATAAACGTCTTACCAGCGGAACATCCGTACTCACAGTTACATACTATAACATATTTGTGTCTATATGACAAGCTTTTTTTAAGAAGATTTTATCCTCTTTAGAAAGCTCTGCATGTGCCAATAAATCCGGTCGTTTTTTTGCCGTTCGAAGCAAAGCCTGCTCATGTCGATATGCATCAATTTTTTGATGATTTCCCGATAATAAAACCTCCGGAACTTTTTGCCCATTATAGTCAGCCGGTCGCGTGTATTGTGGATATTCAAGCAGTCCATTGTCAAAGGATTCAATATCTTTTGATACCGCGTTGGAGAGCACCCCGTCAACATGACGGCTCACAGCGTCTATGACAACCATCGCAGCCATTTCTCCACCCGTCAAGACATAATCCCCTATAGAGAGTTCTTCTGTAACGATTGACTCAATTACACGTTCATCAATTCCTTCATAATGTCCACAAATAAAGAGAAGCTCCTCTTCTTTGGCCAGTTCAAGTACTTTTTCTTGATTCAGCGTCTGCCCCTGAGGCGAAAGATAAATCACGCGCTTAAGTTTTGGGTTCTCTTTTTTTACATGTGCATATGCATCTATAATCGGACCGGGCTGCATCACCATACCTGCCCCGCCACCATAAGGATAATCGTCTACAGTTTTATGCTTATTTTTTGAAAAATCACGTATATTAACTAAATTCAAGTCAATGAGGCCATTTTCGCGTGCCCGACGTATAATACTACTGTTTAAACCTTCATCTATATGTTCAGGGAAAAGTGTTAATACATGGAATTTCATATTATAACCCTTTCAATCCTTCAATTAACTTCACAATCAAGTAACCTTTGTCTACATTAACTTCACGTATAAATTCTTTTGTCGCCGGAATCATAAGCCCGTGCTTACTACCATCATCAATAACATAGATATCATGTGCCCCTGTTTGCATGACATCCGTTAATGGACCAAGCTTTGTTCCATCTTCTTCTTGGGCAACAAGACCAATCATTTGAAAAATATAGTTTTCATCTTCTGCAAGAGGAAGGGCTTGTTCTATCGGAATCAATACGGTTCCTCCTTTAAGCGCCAACGCTTCATTCATATCTTGGATTTCTTTGAGTTGGAGAATCACAAGATTTTTAAAATATTTAACGCCTGTAATCGTACATGAGTAAATTCGACCGTTATTTTCAATACGAATCTGGTCCAATAATTCAAATCGCGTTATATCATCCGTGAGTGGAAAAATCTTCAAGTCACCTCGTACACCATGTGTATTGGCTACTTTTCCAATTTGGATATACTCCATTCAACTACCTCTAAACTTTCTTTATATCCTAAAAGTACCAAAAGTATTTATCGGTTCACAACACGATATACTTTTGGTACTTGGTTTAAGCTGCGATACATGATAGGAAATGTTTATCAAATTTACGCTACATAATTTCAACAACAACACGTTTATCAGATTTTGTAGCTGCAGCCTTAACAACGGTACGAATTGCCTTAGCAATTCGACCTTGTTTGCCGATAACTTTTCCCATATCTTCAGGAGCAACTTTTAATTCAAGTACTGTTGATTTTTCGCCTTCTACGGCTCGAACTTCAACTGCATCAGGATTATCAACAAGTGCTTTTGCAATCACTTCAACAAGTTCTTTCATAAGTTGAACCTCCTTGCCTTTTGGCAAATGACACTATTACTCAGTTACACCAGCAATTTTAAGTAATTTTTTTACTGTTTCTGAAGGTTGAGCTCCAGTTGCAAGCCATTTTTTCGCGATTTCTTCGTCAACCTTGATTTCAGCAGGCTCAGTTGTAGGATTATAGTAACCTACTTGCTCAATGAACTTACCATCTCTTGGTGATCTTGAATCAGCTACTACGATTCTATAAAAAGGTGCTTTTTTAGCGCCCATTCTTTTCAATCTCATTCTTACTGCCATGTTTTTCACCTCCTATTATAGTAATTTGATTTTATCAATCAAGAATATATATAAAGCATAATTGCTTAATACCGTATTATTTCATAAAGGGCATATTAAACATTCCTTTTTTACCCTTTTTACCTTTCATCATACCACTCATTTGCTTCATCATTTTTTTGGATTGCTCAAATTGTTTGATGAATCGGTTGACTGCTGCCATCTCATTACCCGACCCGGCTGCAATACGTTTTTTGCGTGCCACATTAATCAAATCAGGATTTTGGCGTTCTGCCGGAGTCATAGATAAAATCATCGCTTCCATCTTGGCAAGCTCTTTTTCATCGACTTGGACATTTTTCATCTGTTGTCCCATACCAGGAATCATCCCCATAAGATCATTGAGTGATCCCATTTTTTTAATTTGCTGCATCTGATCTAAAAAATCTTCAAACGAAAATTCCGCTTTTTTAAACTTGCGTTCCATTTCTTTGGCTTTTTCTTCGTCAATGGATTCACTTGCTTTTTCAATGAGCGTAAGTACATCCCCCATGCCAAGAATACGTGATGCCATTCGATCGGCGTGGAATATTTCTACGTCGGTAAGTTTTTCACCAACGCAAGCAAATTTAATCGGTTTACCTGTAACAGCTTTTACCGATAAAGCAGCACCACCTCGAGTATCTCCATCCAATTTTGTCAAGATCACTCCATCAATTTCAAGCTGTGCATTAAATGTTTCGGCAACATTAACTGCATCTTGCCCTGTCATTGCGTCCACAACCAATAAAATTTGATGAGGATTTACTGTGGTTTTGATCTCAACTAGTTCACCCATCATCGTTTCATCAATGTGCAAACGTCCGGCTGTATCTAGAATAATGACATCATTGCCATTTTTTTTCCCATGTTCAATTCCTGCTTTTGCAATGTCTAAAGGATTATTCTGTCCCATCTCAAAGACCGGAACATCAATTTGTCCACCGACAACTTGCAATTGCTTAATAGCTGCCGGTCGATAAATATCACAAGCCACCAATAAAGGTTTTTTCCCTTTTTTCTTTAAAAGACCTGCTATTTTTGCTGTTGATGTTGTCTTACCAGCCCCTTGTAATCCAACCATCATATAGATCGTTGGCGGTTCACTGGCAAATGTCAAACCTTCATCGGTCTCATCACCCATCAGTTTGACCATCTCTTCATTAACAATTTTAATGACTTGTTGACCAGGGGTCAACGAATCCAAGACTTCAACGCCAATCGCTCGTTCACGGATGCTGTTAACAAACTGCTTAACCACTTTAAAGTTAACATCCGCTTCAAGAAGAGCCATCTTAACTTCGCGCATAGCAGCTTTTACATCTGCTTCACTGAGTTTTCCTTTACGTTTTAATCCCGCAAATATATTCTGAAATTTATCTGATAAACTTTCGAATGCCATGTGTAATCCTTTCTATGCCGACAATCTATAGTACTATAAATTTTTAAGAACTTCGGATACTAATCCACGTATTGATTCAAGTGCAAATTTGGTATCTTCTTCCTTAGTTAATTCTAAAATCTTTTCCAAGAGAATCTGATTTTCTTGAAACTGATGTATCAATCCAAGAGATTGTTCATAATTTACAAGTGCTTTTTCACTGCGTTTTATATTATCATGGACAGCTGCCCGACTAATATTCAATTTTTGAGCAATTTCTCCAAGAGAAAGATCATTAAGATAATATTCTTCATAGACTTCTTTTTGACGTTGTGTCATCATATTTCCATAGAAATCATATAACATTGTTTTATATCCTAAATCATCCATTGCTTCCACCTTGCCTGTCAAGTACAATTACTTTACAGACGGTATTATACAGATAAAAAACCTATTTGTCAACAGAAATTTTATCCGATTCAATATTAAATAAAGCGTCGACGAAATCGTTTGAATCAAAGGGGCGCATATCATCAATTCCTTCTCCCACTCCAATATACTTAACAGGTAGTTTTAGATCGGACTGAATCGCAATGGCAATCCCACCTTTAGCCGTACCGTCAAGTTTTGTTAAAACTACGCCGGTAATATCTGCGACTTCTTTAAATAATTTTGCTTGCTGCAAAGCATTTTGCCCCGTAGTGGCGTCTAGGACTAGCAGTACTTCTTTATGCGCATCCGGATATTCCCTTGCAATTATTCGATGAATCTTATTCAGCTCATCCATCAAATTTTTCTTATTGTGCAAGCGTCCGGCTGTGTCACAGATAAGTATATCTGTGTTTTTAGCCTTTGCTGATTGGACAGCATCATAAACCACTGCTGCCGGGTCTGAATTTTCTCCTTGAGCAATAATTGGAACATCGGCACGACTAGCCCATTCTTGTAACTGATCAATGGCTGCTGCACGGAATGTATCTGCAGCTGCAAGCATGACTTTTTTCCCTTCAGCCTTATATTGACTTGCTAACTTTCCAATTGATGTCGTTTTTCCTACACCATTAACGCCAATAACAAGAACAACTGTTTTTTGTTCTGTAAAGGCATAGGCATCATGATCTACATGCATTAATTCTTTCAGTTCATCTGCTAAGAGCTGACGCACCTGTTCTGTATTGGTCAATTTCTGTTCTTTCACTTTTTTTCGCAAATCTTCAATGATTGTCATGGTTGTAGGCACACCTAAGTCTGCCATAATTAATGCTTCTTCAAGCTCTTCATAAAATTCTTCATCAATCGATTTGAAATTTTTTAGAACATCCTCAACTCCACCTAAAAATTGATCACGTGTTTTGGTTAATCCACTTACTAATTTACTAAAAAAACCTTTTTTTTCTGCCATATATAAACCTCGCTATTCTTTTGTTGTATGATCAAGCTGATCTTGTATTAATTTTACGGATACTTGGGTTGACACGCCCTTTTCTTGCATTGTAATTCCATACAGTGCATTCGCGGCTTCCATGGTCCCTTTTCTATGGGTGATAACAATAAACTGCGTCTGATGTGTAAGTTTTTGCAAATATGTCGCAAAACGATCTACATTGGCATCATCAAGCGCTGCTTCAATTTCATCTAATACGCAAAATGGTGAAGGACGTAGACTTTGGATGGCAAACAATAATGCAATTGCTGTAAACGCTCTTTCTCCACCAGAGAGCAACATCATGTTTTGAAGTTTTTTGCCTGGTGGCTGCGCAATAATAGTAATTCCTGCTGACAGAATATCTTCATCATCTGTCAACTCTAAAAATCCTTTTCCTCCACCAAAGAGTTCTTTAAAAACAGTGTTAAACTGAGCATTGATTTCATTGAACTTTTCCCGAAACTGAGCGGTCATTTGTTCATCCAGCTCTTGAATAATCCCCAAGAGTTTTTCTTTGGCGGTTATCAAATCTTCACGCTGAGAAGATAAAAATGTATAGCGTTCCTTTACTTGTCGGTATTCTTCAATAGCATGAACATTTACATCACCCAGTTGCTTGATTTCACTTTTAATCGATGCAATTTTACTTTTAATGGTTGATTCTGCTAATTCTATTTCTGTTTTAAACGTCAATGCCTTTGTATATGTTAGTTCGTATTCATCCCACATATAATTGATTTGTGTTTCTTTTTGCATTTCATTTCGCTCAATATTACCACTGATACGAATTAATTCTTTTTCTAATTGATTAAACTCTTCATAAGCCATCTCACGCTTTGCATCCATCTGTCCTTTTTGGACTTGAATATCTTGACGTTGAAACTTAAGTTCATTAACTTTTGTATTTAACTCAAGTAATTTTTCTTTTTCTATTATTTGTTCTTCTTGGCTTTTTTGAAGATTTTGGGTTTCTTTTAAGTTGCTTAACTCATACCCTTGAATTTCTTCACGAATACGTTGAATGGAGTCCGTATGGTCTTCCAACCCTTCGATGAGGCGTTTGATATTTTCCTCATAATGGCGCATTTGTTCTTGTAGCGTTGTCAATGCCATTTTATCGCTGGTTAAGTCTTCCATAATCAGCTTCAAGTCTTCTTTAAGCACTTGAATTTTCTCATTAAGTGTTTCGACGCGTGACTCCGCATCAACATGATCAATTTGAGAAGTACTTAATTGAGAGGACAGCTGTTCTTTCTCTTCACGCAGTTGCTCTGTCTCTGCTTTTAACGTCTCAACTTCAGCACTTATATTTTTTAATTCTTGCTGAAACTTCACATGTTCGCTTTGGTTGGTATTCATCTGGGTTATCATCGTATGATGCTCGATATTCATCGTTTGCTCTTGCGCCTGTATAGACTCAATGTTATCTTTTAGCGATTGGAGTTCATCTTCAGCACTTAAGATTTCTTTTTGCTTTGTGTTCACAGTTTCTTGCATGGCTTTTATATTGGCTTCTAAGGACTCAATATCATTCTTTCTGGAAAGCAATTGTCCCTTTTCATTTTTGAAGGCACCACCACTCATAGCTCCCCCAGGATTGATTACTTCCCCTTCAAGGGTTATGATACGTACTTTTTGTTGATTAGCCTTTGCAAGCTTTATACCATTTTCAATATGATCAACCACGAGAATACGCCCTAAAAGCTGACGTATAATTGGTCTATACGCTTCATCACACTCAATTAATTCACTTGCAATCCCTATAAATCCATCTGTTTTCTTAAACGATTGAATACAGTGACCTTTAACTGTCGTAAGCGGTAAAAAAGTTCCTCGTCCATATTTATTTTTTTTAAGATACTCAATAAATCCCTTCGCTTTTTGTTCATTGGTTGTCACAATATTTTGTAGATTCGACCCTAATGCCAGTTCAATAGCCGCCGTATATTTTGATGGCACACGAATCAATTCTGCAACAACCCCCAACGCTCCTGGATCTTTTAACTCCATGACTTTTTTTACGCTGAAGAAATATCCATCATACTGTTCTTCCATACCTTTAATTGCATCCAATTTGGATTGATTTTTGTTAAGCTCATAGATGATTTCTTGCGCCTTTTTCTTTTCATTTACAAGTGTTGCTTCGTTTTTTCCTATGACACTTCGAATCTTAAGCTTTTGATCTAGCAACTCTTGTTGTTTCTTTTCGAAGGCATCTAATGCATGTTGTGCATTGGTCAGTTCCTGGGCCAATGTTTGAACTGTTTCCATGGCAATGACCTTACGTGAGGACAGCTGTTCCAAACGTGAGCGATTGTTTTCTATCATGACCTCGCTGCGGTGCACTTGTCCTTTTATATTTGACCCTTCATTAAGGCGTTGTATCATATCCGTTTGTATCCTGTCTATTTCATTTTCATAGGACGTAATTTCTTGCTGTATATGCTCTGAGACTTTCTGATGCTCACTAATTACTTCTTCTTGAAGTTTTATCTTATGTACTTGTTTTTCTTTTAAATCCTTAATTTCATTAAGTTCTATCCGACGGCGCATCTCCATGTCTTCAAGTCGTTGAATCTCATTGGTTAACTTTTCAATTTGTATTACACTGTTTTTTGTCTTTTCTTCCGACAGACGCATCGTTGATTGCAGTTTTTCAATAGCCAAAGACGTCGATGTAATATCATCACGATATGTATCTAGCTCTTCTTCAATCACTTTAAACTGTTCTTCATATTCGTGATACTTTTGTTGCAATTGCTTATGCGTTGCATTTTTTTCTTCATATTCTTTTTGAATGCGCTGCTCATTTTCTTTGAGTTCTTTGAGTTTTACTTCAAACTCATCAATAAGACGAATAAAGCTGTTAATTTCCAGCTTTTTTAGTTCTTCACGATAATCCAAATAGACTCTTGCAACTTCTGCCTGATCTTTTAATCCATCTTTTTGTGTCTCAAGTTCACCAATAATATCGGAAATCCGTTCTAAGTCGGTCTCTCCACTTTCCAATTTTTTGGTTGCTGCTAGTTTTCGCGTTTTATATTTTACGATTCCGGCAGCTTCATCAAATAAGTCTCTACGGTCATTGGGTTTTGAGGAAAGGATTTTATCTACCTGTCCTTGTCCAATAATCGAGTATCCTTCACGCCCAACACCCGTATCCATAAATAGTTCATGAACGTCTTTTAACCGACAAGCAGTCCCATTAATATAATATGCACTTTCACCTGAACGATATACGCGCCTAGAAACAGTCACTTCACGATAATCTATTGGCATTTTACCATCGCTGTTATCTATCGTTAAATCTACCTGACAATATCCCAATGCTCGGCGTGTTTCAGTCCCTGCAAAAATAACATCTTCCATCTTACTTCCACGTAACTGTTTTGCACTTTGCTCTCCTAATACCCAGCGAACAGCATCTGCTACATTGCTTTTCCCACTGCCATTAGGACCGACTATGCCTGTAATTCCTTTATCAAATTTAAAAATCATTTTGTTGGCAAAAGATTTAAAGCCATATAAATCAATACTTTTTAGATACATAAAACTACCCTCTTATTTATTTTCGATTTTTGATAACGCATCCATGGCCGCACTTTGTTCCGCACTTTTTTTACTTCGCCCAGATCCTTGTCCGACAACCGCCTCGTTGTGATATACATGCACTTCAAAATGTTTATCATGATCCGGTCCTGTTTCACTCATCACGCGATATTCAATAGGCTGCTCACTAAACTGTTGAATATATTCTTGAAGCTGTGTTTTGCTGTCTACAAAACGTTGTCTTGACGGGATGTCTGATAATAATGTACGCTCAATAAATGTCCTAGCCTTATCAATACCGCCATCTAAATAGATTGCTCCAATCAGCGCTTCAACTGTATCGGATAAAACGGAATCTCGCTCTCGTCCACCAGAGGCGTCTTCACCTTTTCCCAACAATAGGTATGAGCCTAACGAGATTTCTCTAGCAAAAGTTGCTAGTGTCGGTTCGCAAACCAAACTTGCCCTTAATTTTGTTAACTCACCTTCAAGGTTATCCGGATATTTTCGATATAAATAATCGCTTGTTACAATTTCAAGAACTGCATCTCCAAGAAATTCCAACCGTTCATTATTTTCAATTTTTTTTAGATTATGTTCATTAGCATATGAACTATGGGTTAGAGATTGAATCAGTAATTTCATATTCTCAAACGGATATGAAATTACTGATTCAAACTCATGTAATTTTTTATATTTCATGGGTTCCTCCTCATTATATAACACATCAAAAAAAACGAACAAGTACTAAGGCGACTTGTTCGTTAATCCCTTATTCCATTTCTTCGATACGGTTTCTTAACATCTCCATAGCATCTCCGACAGTACTTACATTTTCCATCATATCATCTTCAAGATCAACATCAAATGCCGACTCTGCACTTAAGATAATTTGAGCTAAGTCTAATGAATCAATACCTAAATCATCTACAAAATCCATTGATTCATCAATGTCGTCTGCTTCATATGTTGTAAATTCCGCAATAATTTCTAAAAGTTTTTTTTCGTCCATCGTATTTCCTCCATATTATATAAGTTGTTGTTTTATTTTTTTATTTACATCTTCGTCAGAAAAAGTTTTACATTGTAGTATGGCATTTTTAAATGCTTTTGCATCCGAGCTTCCATGTGCCTTGACAACAAGCCCCTCAAGCCCTAATAAAGGTGCGCCGCCGTATTCAGTGTAGTCAAAAGATTTTAACATTTTCTTTAGTGGACCTTTTATAAGTAGTGCGCCTATTTTTGAATACCAGGTCGACGTAATTGCTTGCTTAATCTGAGTAAGTAAAAACATCGCTAAACCTTCTGTATGTTTTAAGATCAGATTACCTGTAAATCCGTCCGCTATGATGACATCCGCTTTTCCTAAAGCAATATCGCGTCCTTCAATATTTCCGATGAAGTTCAAAGAAGTATCTTGCTTTAAAAGCGCATATGTCTCTTTTGTTAAGCTATTGCCCTTTTTCTCTTCATCGCCAACATTAAGCAATCCAATTGTTGGCTTGGATTTTCCTGTAAAGGATTGGCTATAACTTGATCCCATTTTAGCAAACTGATGTAAATACATTGGTTTTGAATCTACATTTGCTCCACAATCCATCAAAAGCGTCACTCCATTTGCAGTAGGAATAAAAGAACCAAGCGCCGGTCGTTCAATGCCCTTTATGCGCCCAATAATCAATGTACCTCCTGCCAAGACCGCTCCCGTACTCCCTGCGGACACAAAGGCATCTGCATGTCCTTCTTTGACATAGCGTAAGCCCTTAACAATGGATGAATCTTTTTTTCTGCGAATAGCTAAGACAGGCGATTCGTTATTATCTATATTTTCCGTTGCATTGATAATATGCAATCGGTTCTGGTCATAACTTCGTCCGTTTAACTTATCATTAATCATAGCTTCATTACCAAATAATGTCAATATGATATTCGGCTCTTGTTCCATTGCCATAATTGCCGCATCAACAACAATATCTGGTGCATGGTCCCCTCCCATTGCATCAACTGCAATACTCACTTGCTTCATAGCGTACCCCTTTCAATAAGTTCTTAGATTACTATACTATTTTTTTGCAAACTTTTCAAGCAAACCGCCATAAAAAAAGCAGGAAAACCATAGGTCCTCCTGCCTTTAAAAATCATATTACTCTTTTTCAACAACTACTTTATTCTTGTATGTTCCACATGCTTTACAAGCTCTGTGTGGCATCACTAACTCACCACATTTGCTGCATCTTCCCAAATTTGGAGCTGATAACGTCCAGCTTTGAGCACGACGCTTGTCTCTACGTGCTGAGGATACTTTTCTTTTTGGTACTGCCATCTTAGTTACACCTCCTTAAATTTGCTCTCAAACAAATCTTTTAAATGAGCCATTCGAATATCAATATGACCTTTTTCACATGAACATTCTTGCTCATTGAGGTTTGCGCCACATTGTTCACATAGACCCTTACATTCATCAGAACACAATACTTTTTGTGGAAATTCAATTAACAGTTCTGTTAATAAAAAATCTTCCACATCAAGTTCTGCCCCTTGTATGTAGGCAAATTCTTCGCTGTCATGAAGGGATACGGATCTATGAATATGAACCTTCACATTTTGCATAACATCCACAGTACAACGATCGCATGGAATATTCAACCCTATGCTCGCTATGCCTTCTATCAAAATGTCTTTTTCGTTAATGCGCTTGAATATTAAGTCGCACGACAAAGGTTCGACTACTTGATATTCATGTAACCCATCTTCAAAAACAACATCATTAAAAGTCTGCTGTAATGTTATTTGATCACTTCGAATAAATGCTTCAACTAAATGTAGTAACATATATTCACCTTCTTTTCGGTATTGCCTGATGTTAAATCACCAAAATTTATTATAACCATTAGCAATTTGTTTGTCAACCATTTTATATCAAGTTCATAAAACTTATACTAATTTTAGGGTTTCACGTGCAATCATCAACTCTTCATTCGTTGGAACAACCATTGAGTGACATGTCGCTGTTTTTTTGCTAAAGTCACGTTCAATACCTGAACAATTGTTAAGTTCATCATCCACATCAATACCAAGATAGCCTAATTGTTTACATATATTAGCACGTACGGATATGTTATTCTCTCCTAAGCCAGCTGTAAATACTAAGGCATCTAATCCATTAAGTGTCGCTGCATATGAGCCAATATATTTAGCTACGCGATATTCAAAAACTTCCATTGTTCGAATAGCATGTTGATCACCTTGATTGGCTGCTGAACGTATATCTCTAAAATCACTGGAGATTCCTGATAGTCCAAGAACTCCTGATTTTTTATTTAATATTTCGATAACATCATGTACCGACACATTTTCTTTTTGAGCAATATAATCTACAATTGCCGGATCGATATCTCCGCTGCGTGTTCCCATTACAAGTCCTTCTAGTGGAGTTAATCCCATCGATGTATCAATAGATTTCCCACCATCAACTGCACACACACTCGCACCATTTCCCAAATGACATACAATAATCTTAAGCTCTTCAATAGGTCGGCCTAACATTTCTGCCGCTCTATGAGCAACAAATTTATGGGATGTTCCATGGAATCCATAACGTCGTATTTTAAACTTTTCATAGTATTCGTATGGTATTGCATATAGGTATGCCTTTTCCGGCATTGTCTGATGAAACGCCGTATCAAATACAGCAATCATCGGAACTCCGGGCATAATGCTTTGACATGCACGAATACCAATAAGGTTAGCAGGATTATGAAGCGGTGCAAGTTCTACACACTCTTCAATAACTTCAATAACTTTTTCATCAATAACTACTGAATCCGAGAAAAACTCTCCGCCATGAACAACTCGATGTCCTACAGCTGATATTTCTTGCATTGACTGAATACAACCATGGGTTTCATCAACAAGTGCCTTAATCAAATAGCGCACTGCATCTTCATGGTTTTTCATCTCTGTTTTCAAAACAATTTTTTCTTTTCCCGCTGATTCATGCTTTATCTGTGACCCTTCAATCCCAATACGTTCACAAATTCCAATCGCTAAAACACTTTCATCATCCATGTTTATTAGTTGGTACTTAAGTGACGAGCTTCCACAATTGAGTACGAGAATATTCATAATAGACTCCTTCTATATGCTTTGGTTAATGGCTTGGACTGCTGTGATTGCAACGACTCCTACAATATCTTCAGAACTGCATCCTCGTGACAAGTCATTAACAGGCTTTGCAATACCTTGAGTTACAGGTCCATATGCTTCTGCCTTAGCTAATCTTTGTGTTAATTTATATCCAATATTACCAGAATCTAAGTCCGGGAATACAAGAACGTTGACATTACCCGCCACTTCATTACCTGGCGCTTTTGCTTGTCCAATACTTGGAACAATCGCTGCATCTAATTGGAACTCTCCATCAATTGCATAGTCTGGGTATTGTTCTTTTGCAAGGCGTGTTGCTTCAACCACTTTGTCCACATCTGGGTGTTTGGCACTTCCCATTGTTGAATGTGAAAGCATACCAACAACTGGTTTTTCTTCAACCAGTATTTCAAAAGATTTGGCTGAACTTCCCGCAATAGAAGCTAATTCTTCTGAGTTTGGATTTTGTACCAATCCACTATCTGCAAAAATAAATGTACCGTTCGCACCATACTCACAATTTGGAACGACCATGACAAAAAATGCAGACACAAGTTTTGTTCCTGGTGCCGTTTTTAATATTTGTAATGATGGTCGTAATACGTTCGCCGTTGAATTAACAGCACCTGCAACCATACCGCCTGCCAAGCCTTTTTTCACCATCATTACACCAAGATATAAAGGATCTTGGGTTAATAGTTCCTGCGCTTTTTCAGCTGTCATTCCTTTTTTGCTTCGAAGTTCTACAAGCGTTGCAATGTAATCATCCATTTCATCAAATTGATCTGGATCAATAATTGTCGCTCCTGAAATATCTAAATCACCTGCTTTTTCTTTAATCTCTTTTTCCTTACCAATAAGAATAACCTTGGCAATTTTTTCTTTAAGAATTTGGTCTGTTGCCTCCAAAGTTCTTAACTCAAGTGACTCAGGTAATACGATTGTTTGAATGTTTTCTTTTGCTCTTTCTTTAATTCTTTCAATAAAACTCACTTTTATTGCTCCTTTCGTGTATGTAATCATACCCTTCAACTCCATTATAAACAAATTGTTCATTGTATACAATATCTTTTTGCTTTTTTTTTAGATTCCTTATTGCACTTTCTCATTGAAACCGATAGTATTAAGTAAATACAGGAGGTCAAACCATGAAAATTGCTGCAATTATCTCAGAATATAATCCATTTCACAATGGACATGCGTATCAAATCCGTAGTACGAAGGAAACGCTAGGTGTTGATTTTGTCGTTGCCATTATGAGCGGTAACTATGTACAACGTGGAGAACCCGCTATTTTTGATAAGTGGACACGTACGCGTTTAGCCCTGCTTGGGGGTGTCGATGTCGTTATCGAGCTTCCGACCCTTTACTCGACTGCCTCTGCCGAGCTTTTTGCAAAAGGTGCAGTTGATTTGCTCAACCAATTAAATATCATTGACTACTTAAGTTTTGGAAGTGAACACGGAGATATAAACCCACTCACTACACTGGCTCAGCTTTATTTAAATGAATCACCTCATTTTCAGCACCATCTAAAAGCCAATTTAAAAAAAGGTTTTTCTTTCCCAAAAGCAAGAAGCCTAGCCACTTCAACCCTTTATCCAGAGTATGAGACGCTATTAAAAGGGTCCAATAATATTTTAGCTATTGAATACTTAAAGGCTTTACTCCAATCCGATTCCTCAATAGCGCCCTTTACACTTAAACGTGTAGGTTCATCCTACCTTGAAACCAAACTTCAGTCAACCTACGCTTCTGCGACGGCCATTCGCCTAGCATTAAAGGATAACCCAAATGCTGTTGATGCAACTATACCGCTTCCATGTTTTGACTATTTACTTGATGCGCTCGGTCATTCAGTTTTTTCAATATATCCAGAAGATTATTTCCCCTATTATCGTTATTTGCTAACGATAAATAACCCTAGTGTAGAAAATATTTACGACTTTCCTGTTGAGCTTAACAATCGTCTCCAAAAAATCATGCTTCAATCCGAAAACTATGCACACTTTATTGATGCTGCCCAATCCAAAAACTACACTAAGACAACGATACAACGTGCTTTGTTACATCAATTTTTAAATATAACCACGACAAATATCCAAGAAAACAACACTCAGTTACATCATTATATAAAAATTCTTGGCTTTAAAAAATCGGCCTCTCCTGTACTTGCTTTACTAAAAAACAATGCTCGTCTACCATTAATCACTAACGTAGCCGATCATCAAAAACAGCTCCTAGCAGATGGTAAAAAAATGCTGCATGATGAGGTGAAGTATACTAACCTCTACAATGAACTCCTTCTTCAAAAAAGCAATCATATAAAAAAGAATGACTATTCTCAACCAATAATCATTCTATAGTCTTTTCTCATTTATCTGAGATTTTTAGTTCACTTCGGTTGTTATGAATAACCTCAAGCTGATCGCGCATATACTGATCATACGATGCAAATTGCTGTTCACTATTTTGCAGCATATCTTGAATAACTTGCTGACTTTGCGCTAATATTGCATCCACATATTCATATGCGCTTTCTGTTATTTCATTTGCCGTTTGTTTTGTTTGGGCCAACATAGCTTCTGCCTCTTTAATTGCCTGTCGACGTATTTCATGTTCATCAAGCATTCTTTCTGCTTGATTTTTAGCCTCTTCAACGATTCCTGTTGCCACGGATTCTGCCTCTCCAATTATTTTATCTTTCTCTTCAATCAGACGCTTTGAACGTTTAATTTCTTCCGGCAACTTCATTCGAAGGTCTGCCATAAATTCGTATAACACTTCCATATTTACGACAACTTTACTGGAAAAAGGCAAATTATTACATTCTTGCAGGTAACCTTCCATCTCATCTAATAACAACATTATCGAATCCATATTACCCCTCCTGTCATTGCTTCTTAATTGATTCTAGCAGCACATACTCAGTTTCTTTGGGAACCATGCGAGAAATATCGCCTCCAAATTGAATTAACTGTTTTACCATACTTGAACTAATATACGCATATTCTGTTCTCGAAACTAAAAAAACAGTTTCGATTGTTTCATCTAGCATGTGATTTGTTTGAGCTAATTGCAATTCATATTCGAAGTCCGAAATCGCACGAAAACCTCTAAAAATCATTTGCGCATTTTTTTGTTTTACAAAATTAACAAGCAATCCTGTAAACGGCTCAATCTTTACATTATCCAAATCTTTGGTTAAATCCTCTAATAACGAAACACGTTGATCCACATCAAGATAAGGTGTTTTATCCGGATTATTTAATACACCAACGATTAACAGGTCCACTAACTTTGACGCGCGTTCGATTATATCCATATGTCCATTTGTAGTCGGATCAAAGCTCCCGGGATATACACCTATTTTCATTCTATTTCACCTTTCTTATACTCTATAAATGTGAACTTATTTGTACGATATGTTTTTTCACGTACTATCTCTAAATTCGTGAAAGATTTGTCATCAAGTTCTGTTTCTATAGAACTTTCAACAATAATCAGCCCTTGATTACGTATCAACTTTAGCATATCAATCTGTTTTAACGCCTCCATCTCATATCCTTGATTATATGGAGGATCAATAAAGATAAGATCAAAACAGTCTCCTTGTTGATGTAATGCATTAAGTGCACTAACATAATCATACTTTATAATCCTTGCTTTTTCAATAAGTTTTGTATGATTTAAATTTTTTTTTATAATTTCAATGGAACTATTATTCATATCATTAAAGACGCAACTGTTGGCACCCCGACTTAATGATTCAATGCCTAATGCACCACTTCCAGAAAACAAATCAAGAACATATGCATCAAAAAGTCTATAATTAATAATATTAAACAGCGTTTCTTTTGTCCTATCTGTTGTCGGTCGAACCCCTTGTGGTGGTGATTCTAATAACAATCTTTTGGCACTTCCTGCAATTACTCGCATAACATCTCCTTATATCCCGATATTCCCTTCAAATTTATAATAAAATAATTCTAACTGTTCATCTATCGCTCTGTCAACCTCTATTTCTTCAACCAATGCTTGTGTAATCTCTAGGAGTTCTTTATCATCATAGAGATTTGCCAGCCTAAAAAATGGAACCCCTGATTGAGCGAAACCAAAAATCTGTCCCGGTCCACGAGTTTTCAAATCATATTCTGCCAGCTCAAATCCATCTTCATGATCTCTTAAGAATGACAATTTCTTCTTGGTCTCTTTCGATTGCGTATCGGATATCAGCACACAATAGGATTGTAAATCTGATCGCCCAACCCGTCCTCGAAGCTGATGAAGTTGAGCCAGACCAAAGCGTTCTGCATTTTCAATAATCATTAATGTTGCATTTGGAACATTAACGCCCACCTCTATGACAGTTGTGGATACTAATACTTGTGTAGAATAGCTCAAAAAATCATCCATAATTTTATTTTTTTCTTTAGCTTTCATCCGTCCATGGAGCATGCCAATTTGAACATCCTCTGGCATAAATTCTTTAAGCGTCTCTACATAATTCTCAACATTAGCCAAAGGCATCTCTTCATTTTCTTCCACCATCGGACAAACAAAATATACATTTCGTCCTGCCCGAACTTCTTTAAGTGCAAAGTTAAATATACGTTCACGATAAGAAGACGGCACCAAAAACGTATCTATTTTTTTACGTCCAGCCGGCAGTTCATCAACAATACTTATGTCCAAGTCGCCATAAACAATGAGGGCTAATGTCCTTGGAATCGGTGTTGCACTCATGACTAATGTGTGGGGATACCTTCCTTTATTAACCAAAGCTTCTCTTTGCATAACGCCAAAACGATGCTGTTCATCTGTAATCACTAATGCAAGTGCATTAAACTCTACATGTTCCTGAATCAGTGCATGTGTTCCGATAACAATATCTATACTTGCCTCTTTAATTTGTTGAGACATATTTTCTTTTTGCTTTTTTGTCATACTGCCTGTCAACAGCCCCACTGTAACCCCAAAAGCCGCAAGTTGATTTGATAAACTATGATAATGTTGCTTTGCTAAAACTTCTGTCGGCGCCATCATTGCACATTGATAGCCACTAAGCACTGTATTTAGCATACTAATAGTTGCAATAATCGTCTTTCCACTTCCTACATCCCCTTGAATGAGTCGAACCATCGTCGCATGACCATCCATGTCTTCAAATACATCATTCAATGCTTTTTTCTGGGCATCTGTCAATCGAAAAGGAAGGTCTGATATGAAGCGATCTATTTCTCGATTTTTCTTTATTTTAAATGCATTATTTTGTTTTTTGACTTTCTCGCGTACCCGACGCATCGCCACTTGAAACAAAAAAAACTCATCAAAGGCCAGCCGCCGTTTTGCAATCTTTAAATTATTATCATCTACTGGATAATGAATCTTTTCATAGGCAAAATCGAGTGCTGCCAGCTGGTATTTTTCGCGAATATCCTCTTTAAGATAATCTGTAATCTGATGTTTCATGATTTCAAGGGATTGATTCACATAACCTGTAAGTTGCTTTAGTTTAACTTCTCTTGACAATGGATAAATCGGTTTAAGCTTAAGTTTAGATAATTGCTCAAATTCTTCTGGTTTGATTATTTTTGGATTTGTTATCATCCTACGATTATTCTTGATGACATATTTCCCTTTTAAAATCACCCGTTCATCTTGATGTAACACTTTTTTTATATAGGGTTGATTAAAAAACATCACTTGAATGCGCCCTGTACTATCACTAAGGGTAAAACGCACCATCACTCGTCCGTTAAACCTTGAAAGTGTAACAGACGATGTTATAGTCCCTTCTACATAGCAAGTTTCCTCTGGCTGAAGTGATGCAATGGCTCTTATTCCTTCAACAACCTCATAATCTCTAGGATAATAGTGAATTAAATCCGACACCCGATAAATGCCCATGCGATTAAGTGCTTGCTTAGATTTTGGTCCTACTTTTTTTAATGTCTCAACATCATTGAGAAGCAAATTCATTATAATCACCTTTTTTGTCTATCTTTCAACTATCCTATACTACAAAATAGGTTGCCATCGGCAACCTATTTTAATAACATTCATCAACATTTATATACTGTTATTCTACTGAAATAACATAATAGTATAATGGCTGGCCACCATAATGCACTTCAACTTCTACATCTTCATAAGTCTCTTCTATGTAAGCTGCCACTGCATTTGCTTGCTCTTCATTAATTTCTTCGCCATAATAGATGGTAACAAGCTCACTAGATGCGTCAACAATAGTCTTTATAAGTTCAAAGGTACATGCTTTGATATCTTTATCAACCACTGCAATTCCATTGTCTGATATTCCTAAAATATCACCTGCTTGAATCGGCTTTGAGTCAATACTTGTATCGCGTACCGCAAATGTCACTTGTCCGGTTTTTACATCACGGCTCATTTGTGTCATTGCTTCAACATTTTCCTCAGGCGAAACTGTTGTATCAAATGCAATAAGTGCTGATACGCCTTGTGGTATTGTCTTTGTCGGAATCACATATACTTCTTTATCCTCGACCAATTCGTTGACCTGCGCTGCCGCCAAAATAATATTCTTATTATTTGGCAACAAATATATGACTTTAGAGTTAATCTCAGAAACAGCCTTAACAAAATCTTCTGTACTTGGATTCATCGTTTGACCACCTGTGACAACGTAATCCGCTCCAAGGCTTTTAAAAATCGTGTTCATACCATCCCCGACAGATACCACAACAAAACCATAAGGTTTTTCTTCTTGAACAACGGCTTCAACGTTTGCTTCGTCTTTTTTTAGATATCCATCTACATTTTGAATGACATGTTCAGCATGTTGCAACCGCATATTATCAACTTTAATATTCATTAATTGACCAATGACAAGTCCACGCTGCATTGCTGTTCCCGGTTCGTTTGTATGCACATGAATTTTAATTAAATCTTCATCTGCTACCGAAACAATCGAATCACCGATCGTTCCTAAAAACCGTTTTAAATCATTGGCATGCTTTTCATTTTCTTCAAGGGTATGACGATCGCCTGTATCAATAATAAATTCGGTACAGTACCCAAATTTAATTTCTTTCTCTACATGAACAATAGAAACTTTTGGCTCTTCATTATCTGATAAACTTTCATCATCTAATTCAAGCGTAACATCCGTTCCATTTTTTAGTGCCATCATGCCACCTTGTATAATGTACATAAGGCCTTGTCCCCCTGCATCAACCACACCTGCTTCTTTTAATACCGGAAGCATATCCGGTGTTTGTTCAAGGACTTCATTTCCATAGGCAAAAACTTCTTCTAATAAGAATAATATATCTTGGGATTCCACAGCTACTTCTGCTGCTTTTTCCGCCATTTTTTTAGCTACGGTAAGAATTGTCCCTTCTTTGGGCTTCATAACAGCTTTATAAGCTGTTTGAACACCTTTTTCCATGGCATTTGCAAGGATAATAGTATCCAGTTCTTCATGTCCACTGATTTCTTTTGAGAACCCGCGTAGAAGCTGTGATAAGATAACCCCTGAATTTCCACGAGCACCTCGAAGGGATCCAGATGAAATTGCCTTGGCAATTGCTGCCATATCTGAACCTTCAGCTTTATCCACTTCCTTTGCTGCAGCTAAAATTGTTAATGTCATATTGGTTCCTGTATCCCCATCAGGTACAGGGAAAACATTTAACTCATCCACATATTTCTTTTTTGATTCTAAATATTTAGCACCAGCTATGAACATATTTTTAATTACGTTCGAATTAATTGTCTCTAAAGTCACTGGTCTTCCTCCTTCAAGTTATTATTCGTCTACGCGAACACCTTCCACAAACACATCGATTTTATCAACCTCCATACCTGAGAACGTTTCGACTTTATATTTTACCGTGCTGATTAGACTATCAGTTACAGCTTTAATATTTACGCCATATTCAATAATGATATGTAATTCTATTGAGATTATATTCTCATTAACCTGTAAGTCAATTCCTTTGGTAAGACTCTCACGTTTAAGTAATCTTGTTAGTCCTGTAGTAAAATTGACCATAGCCATTCCAACAACGCCATAACATTCAATTGCGGATAATCCAGCAACTTTTGCAAGAACTTCATTTTCAATAACTACTTTTCCAAGCGCATTTTCCATATTTCCAACCATGGTAAGCCTCCTTTTTCACTATACTGTTTTTTCATTATATCATCTTTTCCTATGATTTCAAATTATAATTTAACTTTTTTTAAAATTTCCAAATCTTTGTCTTGCATTCTAACGCTTTTTTTGTTAAAATTGGATTGTTGTATTGATATAGGAAGAAGTAAGGAGGTGCAACAATGGCAAAATGTGCAGTATGTGATAAGAGTGTACACTTCGGAAACCAAGTAAGCCATTCTCATAGACGATCAAACAAACAATGGAAACCAAACGTAAGAACTGTTCGAGCAATCGTTGATGGTAGTGTTAAAAAGCTAGACGTTTGTACAAAATGTTTACGTTCAGGCAAAGTTGAAAGAGCTTAATTACTGGATATGAAGTTGAAAAAACGATAAAATAGGACCTGCAATTTCTATTGCTTATGCAATAAGGATTGCAGGTCCTATTTTTTCATTGTTGTAAACGCTTATAAAAACGCATCAATCATTCGATTGAATCACAAACAGTCGTCCCGACTGCACATCTATTGTTCCCTGTTCTTCTATAATTTCATTACTTACACCATAACTATCATATGCAAAGAGCCATGCATTTTTAAGTGGATACTTTAAATTCCGTGTTTCGTTAATGTAAGATTTCTCGATTGGAATAATCGACAAATATTTGAAGTCACGCTTCAAGTTTTTTGATGTTTTATAAATGGTAAGTTCATATGCCCCATCCACAACAAAAACAATATTATGCTTATCATAAAAGCGTATAGTTATCTGTGCGGAATATTTAAATGCTGTTAGCAAAGCACCTAATGAATGGTCTAGGCGTGACCCAAAAAAACCAAAGACATCAATGGCATTTGCCCCAAGAGCTTTCGCTTCTTCAAAGGCTGCATGTGTATCTGTGTAGTCTTTGATAGGATCAAGCTGATGAATCGGCACTTGTTGCCTAGCGAAGTATCCTTTAACCTGCTGATCCAGTGTATCAAAATCTCCTAGAATTGCATTTGGTACGATGCCAAGCTCATAAAGAACTTGGCATCCACCATCCACTCCGATAATATATGGTTTTACTTCTTGGGCATTTATATAATTAACTAAATCGTTCGCTTCAATGGTTCCTCCACTGACAATTAAGCATTTCATCATTTTTGACCTCTTATAAGTTAATGGATTTAAAATTTTCTATTTGAAGTTCTAGATTATCGGCATTAAAGATTGCAGAACCTGCCACAATTACATTAGCACCTGCATCAACCACTTTTTTTAAATTATCAAGTCCCACACCACCATCTACTTGTATATCAAATGTTTTTTTGTGTTCTTCTCGAATTTTTGCTATTTTTTTAATTTTATCATACATTGAAGGAATAAATGTTTGACCGCCAAACCCAGGATTTACTGTCATGATTAAAACCATATCCACATCGTCAATAACATAATCCAAAAGATTTAAAGGCGATGCCGGATTTAACGAAACACCTGCTTTTACTCCAAATGATTTAATATATTGAATTGTTCGGTGAAGGTGGGTTGTTGATTCTGCATGAACTGTAATAATATCAGCCCCTGCATCTACAAACTCACTAATATAGCGTTCTGGTTGATCGATCATCAAATGTACATCAAACACTTTTTCTGTATATTTACGTACGGATTTGATAATTGGTGGACCAAAGGTTATGTTTGGAACATAATGTCCATCCATTACATCAATGTGAACCATATCACAACCGGCTGCATCAATACGCTGTATTTCGCTCCCTAATTTTGAAAAATCTGCTGATAATATTGATGGTGCTATTTTAATCATGTTTATCTCCTTTTAATACCATTAGTTTAATATTTTCGTTTTTCTTTTAATTCATTATAAATATGCAAATAATTTTCATACCGTACTGGGTGAATATCTCCAGCAGCCAGTGCCTCTTTAACGCCGCATTTAGGCTCGTTAATATGATTACACCCTGTAAACTTACACATCGGTTCATAGCTGGCAAATTCAATAAAGTACTCTTTTACCTGTTCTGGTTCTAAGTCATCAAGTTGCAGCGAACTAAACCCAGGCGTATCAACGACATAAGATTGCTGGTCAATTGGAATAAGGTTGGCATGACGAGTCGTATGCTTTCCACGCTTTATTTTATCACTTATACTTCCTGTCTCCATATGCGTATGTTCTTGAATCAAGTTAATAATCGTTGATTTTCCAACCCCTGACGGTCCGGCAAAAACAGTTGTCTTGCCTTTCATCATCTCTTCAATGCGTTCCACACGTTTTTCCAAGTGCCTTTGTTCATCATTGACAGCACTCATCATAATTACCTTGTAACCTGCATGTTTATACATGCTAACAACTTCATTATCCAAGCTATTTAACAAATCAATTTTGTTAAAACAGATGATGGCTTCAATGTTTTTGGACATAACCGCAATCAAAAAACGGTCCAACAAGTTTAAATTTGGTTCAGGATGAGCCACTGAAAAAACCACAAAGGCTTGGTCAACATTTGATACTGTCGGTCGAATCAAAGCATTTTTTCGAGGTAAAATCTCAAGGACATTTCCCTCCATGTCTTGTTCGTGAGTCACTTCAATACGCACATTGTCTCCAATAAGCGGCTTAATTTTTTGATTCCTAAATATACCGCGTGCACGACATTGGTAAACTCCAACCTGATTAACATCAACATAGTAGAATCCGGCAATACCCTTAACGATCTTTCCTATCATTCATTTCCTCCGTTTGCATCTTGAGTGTTCGTATTGGGAGTATCTTGTGTGAATTGTACAAAAAATTCATACTGTTGCACCCCATCATTATAGACGTGTATAATCCCTTCGCCTGTCTCCGTGGCGCTAAGGGTCATTGGAAAATCAGTATCCGTTACCACATCATTATAGAGTGTTTTTTCTTCGCCATTGATTGCTAAGACAACTTTAAGCTCACACTGTTCTTGATTATGATCCAAAATATTGTTAATTACAAAAGATTTTGTCTCAAGTACAATCTCACGTCCCAAGCTTACCGCTAGGTCAATGACATACTCTTCTGCAACTTCTCTACCTGCGTCAACCGACATACTGATCACTTTATTTTCTTCCACTGTATCATGGTGAATATAAGTAATGTTACCCACTTCCAAATTTAAGCTCTTAAGCACATTCTGCGCTTCTGCTATGTCCAAATTCTCTAGTTTTGGAACTTCAACATATGTTACTTCTGGTCCTTGGCTAACATAAAGTGTAACAACAGTTCCTTCAACAACTGATTCATTTGCCATTGGTGTTTGTCGAATAACCGTTCCTGTTGGAGCGCTATCGCTGTATTCTGGAACAACTTCTACAACAAATCCACTGTTTTCAAGCATTTTTGTTGCATCATCATACATTTGCTCCACTACATTGTTTACTGTAAACAACTGTATACCTTTACTAACAGTAACTTCAATTGTAGTATCTGCAAGTACAAGTGTACCCATTTCAGGTGATTGAGTAATGATATGATCCTTTTCTACTTGAGTGTCGTATTCATTTCCAATAACATTAATATCTAGTTGAAGTTCACTTAATGTATCACTTGCTTGGCTAAGTTCCATATTTTTAATATTAGGTACTTCAATTTCTTCCGGAATCATTTTCTTTGCAAAATTATTGTATACAAAAATTACAAGAATGGACACAATAATAAACGACAGCAATATACCTCCAATAACGACGACTTTTTCAAGCGGATCTTTTTCTTTTGTATATGCGTCAACTTCTTGTTTGTTCCATATATGTTTCATCTCTTCATTACGAAGTACTAACGTCTCATCCATTGCTATATCATTGGTATATACAAGAATATCTTCCGGATTTTTCATAACAAGCTTTAAATCTTCGATTAATTCTTGTGTATTTTGATAACGTATGGATGTTTTCTTTTCCGTTGCTTTCAGGATAATTGTCTCCACGTTTGGTGATATGTTGTGGTTGATATCCGAAGGTTTCGGCATGGGGTCATGTATCTGTTTAAGCGCCACATTGACAGGGTTTTCCCCAACAAATGGCAGTTTGCCTGTTGCCATTTCATACATGGTTATTCCTAAAGAATATATGTCGCTTTTATGATCTTGATATCCACCTCGGGCTTGTTCTGGCGCAATGTAATAGACGCTTCCTGAGGGATTTTCCGGCACATCTAATGTTTGATCTGTTGCAATACGCGCTATCCCAAAATCTGCCACTTTAACTTTTCCATCTTTGGTTAAAATAATATTTTGAGGTTTTATATCCCGGTGAATAATATGATTGACATGCGCATGCTCCAATGCCGATGCAATACTGAGTGCAATTTTTAAAAGGTACTCTTCCGGAATCTGCCCTTGCTCTTTAATATACTCCTTAAGCGTCTGGCCTTCTAAGTATTCCATAACAATAAAATGCGTACGCCCTTCGTTACCTACATCATATATGTTAACAATATTTTGATGCGATAAACTTGCAGCTGACTGGGCTTCGACTTTGAATTTTCTTACGAAATTTTCATCTAAGCAAAATTCTTCACGCAATACTTTGATGGCCACATATCGTTCAAGCTTTGTGTCTTTTGCTTTATATACAATGCTCATTCCACCTGAGCCAATTTTTTCTATAATTTCATAACGTTCATTAAGAATTGAACCGAGTTGTAACATTTTTCCACCACCTTTAATTATTTTGAATAATTATGCACGTAATATTATCAGTCCCACCTGCACTAAGCGCATCTTCAATCAATTTTTCGCAAATATCTCGGTTAGATTTTTGTTCTTTGATTACCTGCATAATTTCCAATTCACTAACCATATTCGTTAGTCCGTCTGTACATATAAGAATATATTCAATGACATTGTCAATTGTATCTAAATCTATTGTATATATATCCACTTGAATTGTAGCGTTGATGCCTACCGCTCGAGTAATTTGATTTTTTTGTGGATGATGTTTTGCTTCTTCCGCGGTAATGGCTCCTACATCCACGAGTTCTTGGACATACGAGTGATCTTTAGTGATTTGTTCTAAACGATTATTGATGTAAACATAAAATCGGCTATCTCCAACGTGTGCTACATATATTTTTCGGTCAATCATACATGAAGCAATTACAGTTGTTCCCATATTGTATAATGTTGAATCTTCTATTGCTTCATTAAAAATACGTTGATTTGCATCTGAAATTGCCTGTTCTAAAATTTGCGCCGGTTCCATGGAATCTTTTGCTTTTTGAATACTTTGAATAATTGTATCCACAGCAAGCTTTGAAGCCACTTCACCACCACGATGCCCGCCCATACCATCAGCCAAAACATATAAATTACTTAAGGGGCCAATGGACGTATCTTGGTGAAAAAAAGCATCTTGATTTACTTTTCGTATATATCCTTTATGACTTAAACCATATGATTGCATAGCTCCTCCTCTTTAATCTTGACGATTATTACGATATTGATTGCGTAGTTGTCCGCACGCCGCATCAATATTTTGCCCCAATGATCTTCGAATGGTTGATACAATATTATATTCGCTTAATTGTTTTTGGAAAGCTAAGACATGTTGCATGTCTGAAGCTTTTTGATCTTTCTCATCTACCGGATTAATCGGAATCAAGTTGACATGACATAATAATCCTTCAAGTAGATGGGCTAAGTCTATGGCATGCTGTTTTGTATCATTAACATTGTGAATCAAACTATACTCAAAAGAGATACGTCGCTTTGTTATTTGAACATAATCATGACACGTCTTCATCAATTCATCCAAAGGATATTTTTTTGCAATTGGCATCATTGTCTGACGCTGGGATTGGTATGGAGAATGCAAGGAAATCGCCAAATTCACTTGCGGTGAGTCCTGTGCAAATCGCATGATTTTATCTCCAATTCCACATGTTGACACCGTAATATGGCGGCGCGAAAGATGCCTTCCCTTTTCATGAGAAATCAATTCAATAAATCGTTGCACATTCGCATAATTGTCAAAAGGTTCTCCTGTTCCCATAATAACAACACTGTGTATCGGTTCTTTTAATTGACGTTCAATAACATATATTTGCTCTAGCATTTCTGAAGGTTTTAATTGCCTTGTAAGCCCATTAAGAGTTGATGCACAAAACGTACATCCCATGCGACAACCCACTTGGGAAGAAATGCATACAGAATACCCATATTTGTAGACCATTAAAACCGTCTCAACCAATTGTCCATCTTCAAGTTCAAAAAGGTACTTAACTGTTTGATCTTTTGCATCTTCACTTTTTGCAACTTCTTTAAGATGCTGTATCGGATATGCTTGTTTTAATTTGTCCAGCAACGCACTCGGTAAATTACTCATTGCATCATATGTGTTTATTTTTTTTTCATGCAACCATTGAAAAATTTGTTTTGATCGAAATCCTTTTTCGCCCCATTGGGTAACAACATCATTGATCTCATTGATTGTCATGGACTGAATATCATATGTGTTCATACTTAACTTTTTCTCCTCAGCTTAGATATAAAAAATCCATCTGTCCTTGATTTATGTGTTAATAACTGTATGTTTTTATCTTGGACAAAACTATTGATATGTTCGCCTAAGCCTTCTTTACCTATATCTACTTTTTCAAAGTTTGGATATTTATCTAAAAACCAATTGATCTGTTTTTCATTCTCGTTAGAATTAATTGTACACGTACTATAAATCAACTCGCCACCAATTTTAACATATTGATGCACATTATCCAATATCTGTTTTTGAATTTTAATCAATGACTCAATCTTTTCTAAGGACATATGCATCTTAATATCCGGTTTTGTTCTTAGTATTCCAAGTCCTGAGCATGGAACATCTGCTAATACACAGTCAAACGCTTCCTTCCACGAAGGATTATACTGTGTCGCATCAGCCACCTGTGGCGTAATGGAATGTAACTCAAGTCGCTTACAGTTTTCCTCAATTTTTTCAATTTTTTTATTTGAAACATCACAAGCAATGATTTTTGCCTTATCACCTTTAAGTTCAGCCAAATGGGTGACTTTTCCTCCCGGAGCTGAACACACATCAATAATGTCTGTAGCATCTTGACCAACCAATTTAGCCACACACATTGAACTTTCATCTTGTACTTGAAAATATCCTTGTTCAAATCCTTCAACTTCTTCAAGTCGATCATATCCTGTCAGATAAAATGCTTCTTCAAAAAAATATCCAGGTCGTAGCGTATACTTTTTCGATAGTTTTTCCTTAAGTATATGGGGATCAATTTTATGAATATTGGTTCTTATACATGTGTCTTTTACTTGCATACTTTCTTGTAAATATGCCTCCAGCTCTTGTGGCTCATACATCTTAAGTAGATAGTCAACTAAATCTTGTTGCATTGAATACGCAATTGACATTCGCTCTTTAAGCGGTAGTGCTTCAACTTTTGCAAATAACGCGTCTTGATTACGCTCAATGTTACGAAGTACACCATTGACAAATCCTTTTAACTGAAACATCTTTCGTTTCTTTACCAGCTTAACCGTCTCATTGATTGCTGCATGATTTGGTATTTTATCTAAAAAAAGAAGTTGATATATACCTAACTGCAAAATATGGCGTATTACCGGTTTCATTTTGTTTTTTTTCACATTCGAAGAAATATTAATAAAATAATCCAAAAGAAGTTGATTTTCAATAACTCCGTAAACTAGTTTTGAAATAAAACTGCGCTGGGGCTTCGTCAACTCCTGTTGTTGAAAGTACCCATCCAGCACTTGACGAACGAAAACATCCTTTCCCTCAACGTCTTCGAGTACTTTCAGCGCAATATGACGCTCATTTATATTAGTCATCACGCCGTCCTCCAAACACTAAAATAAGGCGAATAAGACTTAAGACAGCTGTTGCTGCTGCCGCCACATATGTAAGCGCCGCTGCATTTAATACTTTTTTTGCCGGTCCCATCTCTTCATCACTTAGCATGCGCTCTGCATCCAGAATTTGTAATGCACGTTTTGATGCATTAAATTCAACGGGCAATGTTACAAATTGAAAAAGAACAGCTCCCGCAAAAAAGAGAATACCCAGTTGTATCATTAGATACCCAACGAAAGAGTTGCCACCAAATCCACCCAAAATAACACCAATCATAATCATAGGCATGGACATTTTATTGACCAAGTTAACCCCTGGCACAATAGCATGTCGTATGGATAAAAATACATATTGTTGTTGATGTTGTATGGCATGACCACACTCATGTGCTGCCACACTAATTGCCGATAACGAATTTTTGCTATGCACCGTATCCGACAAGCGAACCACCTTTGTTCGCGGGTCATAATGGTCGGTCATATCTCCTGGTATATGCTCTATTCTTACATCATATAATCCTTGGTCATCAAGAATTTTTCGTGCAACTTCCGCTCCCGTATATCCATTTCGGTTGGCGTATTTCGAGTATTTTTTAAATGTTGAGTTTACTTTACTGCTTGCATATAATGTAAATAAAATCGCCGGAATTAAAACGATATAGGATGCATACCATGTATAATTATAAAACATATATTCACTTCTCCTTATAAACTGTCAAACTGGTCTCCCACACATAATACATGCCCATTCAAGTAATCGGTTGCATTCATGCGCTTTTTCCCTTGTTGTTGAAGTTCTTTTATGTAAAGGACTCCTTCTCCACAGCATATGCCAATTCCCTTTTTTTTATCAATGTCACAAATAGTTCCCGGTTTAAGCGCAGCAACATCAAGTGTTGTATTGTCCCCATCAGCATCCGCTTTCCAAAGCTTAATCAAAGCACCATTAAGATGACTAAACGCACTAGGCCATGGATTTAATCCGCGAATGAGTTGCTCTATTGTCTTTGCAGAACACGACCAATCAATCTGGCCGGATTCTTTTTTTAACATAGGGGCATACGTTGCTTGCTCTTCATCTTGCACCTTAGGCGTAATGGACTGTGCTTCTATTTTTTTTAGTGTATCTAGTATTAACGGTCCCCCTAAAGTCATTAACTTATCATGAAGGCTACCTGCCGTTTCATCCGGAGCAATCGGTAGGCTTGTCTTTAATAACATGTCTCCAGTGTCCATCCCTACATCCATCTGCATCGTTGTAATCCCAGTTTCTTTTTCACCATTAATCACAGCCCACTGATATGGAGCTGCGCCTCGGTATTTGGGAAGCAACGATGCATGAATATTAATACATCCGTATTTTGGCGCTTCAAGTATAGCTTTAGGTAAAATCTGACCATATGCAATAACAACGGCTACATCCGCTTTTATAGCTTGAAACTGTTCCACATGTTCTAAATGACGAATGCGTGTCGGTTGATATACCGGAATATCATGTTCGATACATACCTGTTTAACCGGTGGCATCATCATTTTTTTCCCACGTCCTTTGGGCTTATCTGGCTGGGTATAACAGGCCACAATTTCATGTTCTGAATCAATGAGTGCCTTTAATGTTGGAACACTAAACTCAGGCGTTCCCATAAATATAATCTTCATTGCAGCCTCCTATTCTTGGTCATATTCGACCATCTCTTGGGCAATATCAATATATAAGCGACCATCAAGATGATCAAGCTCATGGCAAATTGCTCTTGCCAAAAGCTCTTCCCCTTCAACGGTAAATACTTCACCTTTTTCATTCATCGCTTGTGCCTTAACATAGTTTGGACGTTTAACGATTCCTGATTTTCCAGGTACGCTCAAGCAGCCCTCAACACCTTCTTGCTCCCCGGCACGTTCAATGATTTCAGGGTTAATCATAACAATAGGCCCTTCACCGACATCAATAATAACGATGCGTTTTAGCACACCTATTTGAGGTGCAGCAAGTCCCACACCGTTCGCATCATACATTGTCTCAATCATATCCTCAACAAGTTCTTTTATCTTTGGAGTTATCTCTTCAACTTTTCTTGCGTGTTTGCGAAGAATCTCATCGCCTTCTATTCGTATTTGTCTTAATGCCATCTTAATTCTCCTTTTCTATTAATACATAATCATCGGATTTATATCCACATGCATTTGCAATTCATTTTTAATTTTACTATCTATACTATTATAGAGTTCTTTTCTAATATTCGTCAACTGTCTATATGAACTTCCTTTGATTAATAGACGATGTCGATATTTACCTTTAACCTTTCCAATGCTTGCCTTTGCCGGTCCCAAGACAATAATGTCACCTAATTGCTCATTGTTTTGTCCGTAGTGTTCAAGCATTTTTAGACATTCATTCAAAAATTTCATTCCGATTTCTTCGCGTTCTGAGAAGGTAATCAACTGCAGTATATGACAAAACGGAGGGTAAATCATTGCTCTCCTAAATAAAATTTCTTCATTATAAAAGCCTAAATAGTTTTCTTCTAGTGCATAGGTAAGCGCAAAATGGTCTGGGCTATATGTCTGTATATAGGCATGTCCATCAACTTCCCCTCGACCTGTTCGACCAATAACTTGTGTAACTAATTGAAACGTTCGCTCTGCTGCACGAAAATCATCTATGTGCAAGGATAAATCTGCCGCAAGTACACCTACAACAGATACATTGTGAAAATCATGTCCTTTTGCAATCATTTGTGTTCCAATCAATATATCAATTTCCTTTTGATCAAATGCATTCAAAATAATCTCATGTCCATGTTTTTTTTGGGTCGTATCTTGATCCATCCGAGCAATATTGGCTTCTGGAAATTGTTTTTTTATATATGCATGTATTTTTTGGGTTCCTGCTCCAAAAGCTTTTAAATAGGACGAGCCACATTCAGGACACGTCTTGTTAACCGGAAGCGAATAACCACAATAATGACAAATCATACGTTTGTTATTGGCATGATATGTCATCGAGACATCACAGTGTTTACACGTATATACAAAACCGCATTGTCTACAACTGACAAAATTGGCAAAACCTCTACGATTGATAAATAATATAATCTGCTCTTTTTTTTGTAGTGCTTTGGCTATAGCCTGTTCTAAATCATGGGACAAAATACTTGTATTGCCATTTTCTAATTCATGACGCATGTCGATCATTGTAACTTTGCGATTTGAACCTACAACTGCCCGCTTATTAAGTTCAAGCAGTGTATATTGACCTGCTTGGGCCTTATAATAGCTTTCAATTAAAGGGGTTGCACTCCCAAGAATAACCGGACATTGATGGTCCATACTTCTTTTAATGGCTATCTCACGCGCATGATATCTTGGGTTTTGCTCTGACTTATATGTATGCTCGTGCTCTTCATCAATAATAATCAATCCAATACGTGTAAATGGAGTGAAGATAGCCGAGCGCGCGCCTACCATAATCTGAATCTCACCACGTTTGGCTTTTAGCCATTGTTCATATCGCTCACCTAAATTCAGCTTTGAATGCTGTACTCCCACAACCTGACCGAATCGTTCAATAAACCTTTGTGTCGTAAGGGACGTCAGCCCAATTTCCGGAATAAGGACAATAACACTTTTCCCTTGTTCTAAAACTTGCTGAATCAGTTGCATATAGACTTCTGTCTTTCCACTTCCAGTCACTCCATGAAGCAAAAATGTCCCTTGGCTTTCTAATGAATGAGATACTTGATTGACACATTTTTCTTGCTCTTCATTAAGAATCAGCTCTTGGCCCATCGCACGGTTTTTAAGTACACCAATATCCCTGCCCACCTCATCATCTGAAATACTAAGGTAGCCAAGTTCTTGTAATGTTTTTAATAATGTGGTTGTCGTTCCCATAATCTGACACGCTTGTTTCATCGGAAGTTTTATTGCCGACAAGTTCTGTTCATCCATTTGACCCAAAAACGCCGCTAGTATTTCGCGCCTTTTTTTTGTCAGACCTTCTTTACTCTCTAATTGCAAGTCTTTTGCAGCAGTTGTAGCCTGGATCTTTGACATGCTTACAAACTTTTCTGTCTTCACTTTTGCATTGACATCTGTTGGAACCATCAATTTTAGAGCCGAAGTAATACTGCATTCATAACGTTTATGTATCCAGTAGGCAAGTTTTATAAGTTCCTTTTCTACTTTTACATCTTCAATAACATCATAGACTTCCTTGAGTTCAAAATCAGGTTCTTTTATCAGATATCCCCGTTCCGTTACATATGCTTCCTTTAGCGCATTGCCTTTTCCAAATGGCACTAAAACTACAGACCCAACTTCAACACGGTCTTTTAATTTGGGGGGTAAAATATATGTAAATGGTCTGTCCAAAGCTTTGGTTGATATACCAATAATCACTTGAACGCTTTCCATAAATATCGCTCCTATTAAACGTTTAGCTATAAGACAAAAAGACGCACATGCGTCTTTTTGTCTTATAGCTATATAATGTCTATTTTTCCTTCATATAATTCTTCAACTGCACAAGATAATTCTTTAATACGCATTGGGTTTTTCTTCGCTTTAAAATCATCTTCTCTTTCTTCAAATGATTGATTCTCTTCGATTAATTGACGTGCACGCTTGGATGTTGCAATAATCACCGAATATCGACTCTTTACTTTTGTACCGCTTTCTTCACTACGATCATTAATAACGCCCATTAAATCAGAATAAGATGGATGTAACATAGGTATGCTCCTTTCAATTTATAATGCTTTGTAACTCTTTTTTCAATTTATCAATTAGATTTTCGTAATGCTTCACCTTTAAATGTTCTGCACTACGAATATTTTCTAACATGTTTACACTATCTGGAAGCTGATCATTAACCAAAATATAATCATAATGTGGTATCAAATCAACTTCTTCACACGAACGTCGCAACCTATTTTTTATAACTTCTGCCGTCTCGGTTCCACGTCCAAACAAACGATCTTCAAGATCTTTTGCATGTGGTGGAACAACAAAAATCAAAATGGCTTCTTCATACATACGCTTCACTTGCAATGCACCTTGCATCTCTATCTCAAGTATTACATCATGCCCTTGTTCTAGCTGTTTCATAACAAAACTCTTAGGCGTTCCATAATAATTGTTAACATATGACGCATATTCAATCATATCTCCATTATCAATCATATGTTCAAACTTTTCTCGTGAAATATAATAATAATGGACACCGTCTTGTTCTCCTTGGCGCATTTCTCTTGTTGTTGCTGAAACAGATAATCGCACATCCTCATTGCGATTAATAAACTCCTTAACGATTGTTCCTTTTCCCGCTCCTGAAAACCCGGAAACAATTAAAAGCAATCCTTTTTTTTCCATTTCAAACTCCGTTCTAATATTATTCTATATTCTGTATTTGCTCCCTAACTTTTTCAATAAGGGTTTTAAGCTCAATACCATGATTTGACACTTCTATATTATTGGCTTTACTTAAGACGGTATTTGCCTCTCGGTTCATTTCCTGTGAGATAAAGTCTAACTTACGCCCAATGGCTTCATCGGCATCTAATGTATCGCGCATGTGTTTTATATGACTTTCCAAACGAACTATTTCTTCGTCAATACAGCTCTTATCTGCATATATTGCAACTTCCATTGCAATGCGTTCAGGATCGATAAGCGCTTGATCTGTAAGTTCAGATATACGTTCTGTCAACTTAATACGATAATCTTCAATAACTTTTGGCGTGATTGACTTAAGTTGCTCAACATATTCTAACATATCATTTAGTTTTAATTTTAAATCTGTCTTTAGCATTTGTCCTTCTTTAGATCGCGTTTCTTTTATATTGCTTAATGCTACTCGAAGCGATTCAAATGCTAGATTTTCGATAACTTCTTCTTCGCACTGATCTTGCTCTTCCAAAACAAGCACTTCTGGATATCTAGATAAATGCGAAACTTTAATATCATTTTCAATGTGAAATTCTTGGCTTATTTGCTTAAACTGATCCATATATTGCTCAGCCAAATTTTTATTATACCTAATACTGTTTGCTTTGTCACTTCGATCGTCATAATTAATAAACACATCGATTTTACCACGATGGATTTCTTCTTTAATAATGTTCTTCAACTTGTTTTCAATATGAAAAAGGACTTTTGGCATACGAATATTAATATCACAGTAACGATGATTCACACTTTTCATTTCAATCGTTATTGTTCGATTATTATTGACAGCTTCACCCCGTCCAAAACCTGTCATACTTCTAATCATAATTTTCCTCTTTTCTTAGGTTTCTTTAGTATTATACATGAGGTGCTAACATTCGTCAACAGACCTACTTTTTCTTCTTATGAAGATTACGAATCGTCTTTTTCTTCCCTTTTTTATTTGGTGTTTTGGCTGTACGTTGATTTGTCTTGATGTTCTTGGCATAATTGCCTTTAGCATAGATTAAGCATTTTTTAGCCGAACCAATCAAATCTTCTCGCCCGGCTATAATCAGCGCTTCTTGAACCAGGCGGTAATTTTTAGGATTCCGGTACTGAATCAAAGCCCTTTGCATAGCTTTTTCATGAGGATTTTTTGCCACATAAACGGATTGTCCCGTTCGCGGATCAATTTCGGTATAATACATGACCGTTGACATAGTACTTGGTGTAGGATAAAAGTCTTGTACCTGCTGAGGGACAATGTTTTCAGCATGCAAAAATTCTGCTAAAGTAATTGCGTCATCAATCGTTGACCCCGGGTGTGAAGACATGAGATAAGGTACAATAAATTGCTTTTTGCCATAGTGCTTATTTAATTGATTATATTTTTGGGTAAACTCTTTATAGACTTTATGATGTGGTTTTCCCATATAATCTAAAACTCGGTTTGATACATGTTCCGGTGCTACTTTTAGTTGACCGCTAATATGATGTTGAACCAATTCTTTGAAAAAAGTATCGTCCTTATCGTAGAGCAAATAGTCAAATCGAATTCCTGAACGGACAAAGACTTTTTTTATCTTCGGGAGTTCGCGCATTTTTCTAAGCAATTGCAAATAATCGGAATGATCAACGGTCATTTGTTTACAAGGATCTGAACCTAAGCAGTTTTTATTCTTACATGGTCCCACTGTTAATTGTTTTTCACATGATGGCGCTCGAAAGTTCGCCGTAGGTCCGCCTACATCATGTATATATCCTTTAAAATTCACATCCCATGAGATTGCCTGCGCCTCTCGTAGAATTGACGCATGCGATCTTGCCTGTATTGTACGCCCTTGATGGAAGGTCAATGCACAGAAGTTACAATTTCCAAAGCAGCCTCGATTACTAATCACACTAAATTGTACCTCTTCAATCGCCGGCACATTTTCTGTGTACATCGGATGGACTTCTCGAGTATATGGGAGACTATAATAATAGTCAAACTCAGATTCCGTTACTGGAGCCATGGGGGGATTAACAACAACATAGCTATTTGAATCATACGATTCAACAAGTGTTTTCCCAAGCGCAAAATTCCCCTCTTGGGTTTGGGTCAAGAAACTTTGTGCATATTTTTTCTTATCTTGAAGCAAGCTGGGATATGACGGCAGTTCAATATAGTCCACTATATCTTCCAGTGTTTTTTTTCGATAAGCCGTTCCTTTAATATATCCTATTTCTTCAATCGGTATCCCATTGTCCAATGATGATGCAATATCTAAAATAGCTTTCTCACCCATTCCATAGACAAGAATGTCCGCAGCTGAGTCAAGTAAAATTGAGCGTCGCAGTTTGTTATCCCAATAATCATAGTGAGCCAATCGCCTTAGACTTGCTTCAATTCCGCCCAAAATAATTGGCGTCTGCTTATACGTTTGGCGAATAAGATTCCCATAAACAATCGTTGCCCGGTCAGGGCGGGCTCCCGCTTTTCCTCCAGGTGTATAGGCATCATGATCTCGGCGTCGTTTCGCAACCGAATAATGATTAACCATGGAGTCGATATTCCCACCAGAAACCAAAAAAGCAAGACGTGGCTTCCCAAGAATCGTAACTGAGTTTGGGTCTTTCCAGTCTGGCTGGGCAATAATACCAACACTATATCCGTTGGCTTCAAGCAGTCTTGAAATAATTGCAATCCCAAAAGAAGGGTGATCCACATAGGCATCTCCACTTACAAAAACAAAATCAAAGATATCGATACCTTTTTCTTTTCCTTCTTCACGTGTTGTTGGTAAAAATCGATTCATCTATTATATTCCTTTCAATAAAACCTGAATTGCTTCATTATATGAATAAATGAAAAAATCAGATAATTCACGTTTTTCTTCAACAAGTTCTTTGCTAAAATCATCATCAATAGCAACAACTCGCATTCCTGCCCTTTTTGCTGCTAACAATCCATTAGGTATGTCTTCAAAAACAATACATTCCGATGGATGAACACCTAAATCTTGTGCGACCTTTAAGAAAATGTCCGGATGTGGTTTTCCTTTATTAACTTCACAAGATGTTCGAACAGAATCAAAGTGGGATTCAAGTGCATACTTTTGAACAATCAATTGTGCTAACTCTTTTGAATTGCTTGTTCCAATCCCCAACTTAATATCTCGGTCACGCAAATGTTGTATAAATTCCAATACATTTTCTTTTAATGGCACTCTATTTTGATAATAGTCTGCCGCCATTGTATTCCATTCTTCTTTAATGGTTTCAACATCATCTTCAATGACAAACCGCTTTTTAAAATATGCTGCAGTTTCTGAGAAACTCATTCCTTCGATGGATTCTTGCAAATCCTCTGGTAATTCAAGATTATGCTTGGCTAAATAGTCTATATCGATGGTTTTCCATAGCCACATAGAGTCAACCAATGTTCCATCCATATCAAAGATAGCCGCTTTTATTTTATCAAACATCTTTCACCTCTTATTTTCTTTCACGTAATTGCAATATTTCTTCTTGCGTTAATTCGCGATATTCACCTTCAGCTAATTGAACATCGAGTTTCACACTGCCCATCTGAACCCTTTTTAGTTCAAGTACCTCACATTCACAGGCACTAAACATGCGTTTAATCTGATGATACTTTCCTTCTTGAATAACCACTTCAACATCATATGGTTGCTCCGTATCCTCTATTTTTTTTAACGTGGCGGGTTGTGTTTTGTATCCATCATCAAGCTCTATCCCCGCATAAAATGCATCAATAATGCTTGGGGTAATTTCCTTATCAAGTTTTGCATGGTATGTTTTATTCACATGTTTTTTTGGTGCTAACAGATCATGTGCCAATTGCCCATCATCTGTTATAATCAAAAGTCCTGTTGTATCTTTATCCAATCGTCCTACCGGAAATAAATGACGTCTTTGTGGATGTTCTATATAATCCATAACCACTTTATGGTGTTTATCCTCGGTTGCTGTAATACAATTTTTAGGTTTATTGAGCATCAAATAAACTCCCGATTGGTACGTTACTTTTTGTCCGTTACATTCTATATCGTCAATAGTAGCATCAATCTTCACATCTATTTTATTAATTAACGTTCCATTGATATAAACATTGCCTTTTTGAATAAGCTTTCGAACATCTCTTCTGCTACCAATTCCCTGATTACTCAAGAATTTGTCAATTCGCATTATTGTATTTTTTTCTTTCATCTTTTTCCTCGTTTTCCATTTGTCCTTTTGAACCAAATATAAAACCAATGGATTGTCCATTGGCTTTATAAACTCTGCACTCGATATACTTCTGCAATATTATCTAAGTGTTTGTTAAATGCAACAAGCTTATCGAGATTTCCTTCTTCCCATAACCGGTAAAATTCATCTTGCAATTGATCAAGCTCATGCACATCATCACACTTTTTCTTAATGTTTTGTAAATTATTCAAAATATCCGCAATAATATTTGACTTGTACTGGAACGAACTCTGCGCATCCATGATTTCATCCCGAATCTTTGACATCTCTTGATCGAGCATATGCGCTGCCTCTGCCGAACGAATCAAGCGATTTTGAATAGCAACCGGAATATTATGCCCATATTTATATTGAAGCGAATGCTCAATCGTCGCCCAAAAATTCATGGCAAGGGTACGTATTTGTATCTCTGCTTGTATCCTTTTTTCTCCTAATGCAGTATGCACATTATAGTATACTATAATATGGTAGCTACGATATCCACTCTTTTTTGTGTTTTGGACATAATCTTTTTCATATTTTACTTCCATATCATTACGTGCATGAATTAACTGCACCACACGGTCAATATCTTCAACAAATTGACAAATAATGCGTATACCAGCAATATCCTCAATTTCTTCTTCTATATAAGACATATTTAACTGTTTCTTTTTTGCTTTATCTAAAATACTAGATATTTTTTTTACACGTCCTGTTACAAATTCAATTGGTGAATAGGTTCCAAGACGGCGACTTTCATTAACAATACTCTCAAACTTTATAACAAGTTCATTGACTGCTTGTTCATAAGGAATCAATATCTCCCGCCACATATAGGTTTCCATACATCTTCTCCTTAAATAGTATATTCCTATATTAACACAGAACGGATTTTCTTTCAATTTGAATCTTTTTCCAAATATCTGTTGACTTCTTGTGATTTATACCTTAGAATATGTAGGTATGCAAATGTGATTGTATCGTAAGTTTCTACCCCACTAGATTCTTGCGTTTATCTTATTGTACTCACCCTCTATTTGTACAATAATATAAGAAATTTATTTTGGAGGTGAAATCATGGCTAATATTAAATCTGCTAAAAAAAGAATTAAAGTTATCGCAACAAAAACAGCTCATAACAAAAGCATTAAATCACGCGTAAAGACAATTATTAAAAAAGTTGACGCCGCTGTAGCTAATGGTGATAAAGCAGCTGCAAACGTAGCTCTTACTGAAGCAATCAAAGCTATTTCAAGTGCAACTTCTAAAGGTATTTTCCATAAAAATACAGCAGCAAGAAAGATTTCTATTTTAACTAAAGCTGTTAACGAATTAAAATAAGCACATAAATATCAGCCACAGATTTTCTGTGGCTTTTTTATTATGCTTTTTTATCTGTATAATCAACTTTGTTCTAAAATAAATATCTCTATTCCCATAGTAAGGTCCATTTTACCCTGTTTAAATTGGTATTCCAAATCAAGTAAACGCGCCAATATTTGGCGCAGTGTTGCCAAATCAAATTGACGGCTTTGTCCAATAAGTTTATTGACAACAAAAGGCGGTATCTTAAGTTCTGATGCCATGTGTTGTTGTCCCATTTTACCTTGAAGCATAAGTTTGATATTATGAATAAGCATCATTTGTCTTGATATCATAAAAAGTATACGTGTTGGTGGTTCTTTTAAAGAAATCATATCCTGATATAAGTATAGCGCGATTTCACGTTTTTTGCTTCCGATGGCATCGACTAGTTCAAATATTTTGGCCTCAATATGCTTTGTTGTAACTTGTATTATATCTTCTCTTACGACAATTTCTTCTCCCACACAATAATCAATCACCTTGGATAATTCTTGCTCTATTGTGTTCAATTCATATCCTACACGTTCAATAAAAAATTTTGCGTCACCTGTACTGATTTTTAGTTTTTCTTTGGCCAGGCGTCGTCCTATATGATGAATCAGGGCACTTTCATTGAGGTGCTTAAAATCATAAAATGCTCCCAACTTATTTATTTTTTTATATAATTTGCTGCGTTTGTCTATTTTGTCTTCGACAACAATACAAATTGCGGTCTCCCCTAATTGATCCAACTTGCCTGCTAGCTGATTTGCCTTCTCCTTATTTTTACTGTTAAACAAATCCATGTTCCACAAAATCACTACACGTTTCTCCGCAAAAAAGGGCAACGTTTCAAGACTTCCAATAACCACTTCAAAATCTTTTTGATCCACCGTATATTGATCAAGGTTCATCATCGAATCTTGTCCTTCAAAAACTTTATCACATATTCTTTTGACATACACATCAAGCAGATATTTTTCTTCCCCTGTAAATAAGTATGTTGGTTGAAATATTCTATTTTTTATATCTTCTTTTAACTGTTTCATCATTATTCCTTCTTAAATGCGTCTTTATTTTTAAATGTTTACGATTTATACTAACCTCTATCATACCATAATCCATAGTGAGATACACGGGAATTTTTAATTTGTTATATCGTGCAATGACCTCTTGGCTAGGATGTCCGTGCCTATTCTCCCCGACACTAATAATGCCTACTGTCGGATGTGTCCTTTCTAAAAATTGTTGCGAGGATGAAGTTGCTGAGCCATGATGTGCTACTTTTAATACATCCATTCCATAAATATCTACATCCTTTTTTTCAATAGCTTCCTCCACGTCAGCCTCTATGTCACCCGTAAATAATATCTGTTGTTGCCATGTCTTTAATTCTAAAACCATGGAGTTTTTATTTTCATCTTCTTCATATTCTGTTTCCGAAAAAGGATAATGACAGACAAATTTTATGCCATCACCTAAAAACACATCTCCTTCTTTAACAAAAATCAATTCTGTATTTGTTTGTTTACACTTTTTGATTAGTTCATTTAAAAGTACATGTTCTTGAAGTTGCTGTTCATCTTCTACAATGCTCTTATATACATGACTTACTGCTACTTTTTTTATCTTAATCTCATCAAAAAGTTCTAACACGCCTTTGATATGATCATAATGCATGTGGCTTATAAAAGCTACATCTATATTATCAATCCCTTTATATAACAAAAACGGATAAATAACACGCATTCCCATATTGTTTTCTTCATCCATATACCTATTGCCTCCACCATCAACGAGAAATGTCTGTTCGTTATGGGTAATCACACATGCATCGCCTTGACCTACATCTAAAAAAAACAGCCGTGTTGTATCTTTTTGATACATGATAACGATACTATTCATCATTATAAAAATAACACTGAATATCCCAATTATTTTTAACAGTATACGGCAGCAGTACAAGGTTTTTTTCTTGAGAATTTTGTCCTCGTGTTGACGTCCAACTTTAATCATCTTCTCCTCCCTTCATATGGCAAATAAAAATAAGAAGAATGAGTCCCGAATAATATAGCAAAACACTTGGTAACGATAATGCTCTGTGGTTCAAAAAATTATACTTATGATTAAAGAATTCAATAACCGCTAATATATAAGACGAAAAAATGGTTGCCGTCCCTGCCAAAAAGCGTCCAAGCATCTGATGGATAAAACTTGCTCCAAGTGCGATTATCGATGCTGTATAAAACAAAGGAATACTGGGTAACACAAAAATATTTACGATGAAACTAGATAAGGAAATCCCTCTAAAAAAATATAGGAGAATGGGAAATGTCATCAGCGAAATGCTAAAGCTAACATTGAGTGAGTCTAGAATAAAACGGATAAGGAATTTTGTATGAAGCGACTGATATGATCTCTTCAAAATCGGATAAAGAAAAAACAAAGCAAACACCGCTCCGAAGGAAAGCATAAAGCTTATAGAAAACAACACATAAGGTGTTATAATAAGAAAAGCACTTAAGATTAAAAGAAGCATACGGTGACGATTATATGTATAATCATATGCAATCGAAAAAATCAAGCTTGTTCCCAACGCAATGGCACGAATAGCACTAACAATAAATCCAAGCATCCATATATATATAACTAAGAGCAAAAAAACCAGCCATAATCTATATGTTTTTGGCAATAACAAGCTTCTAAAAAAATACTCCAGACATCCAATAAAAATCATAATATGCAGACCGGATATAGCCAATATATGTGACAATCCATGGTTTGAGTATTTTGTTACAATATCAGCATCTAATGACGACTTATCTCCTAAAATCATTGCTTTTAGCAAGCCATACTCTACTTTTCCAAAACACTCTGCCAATTGTTGCTCAATTTTTTTAATACTGCCCAATCGAATAAATGCACTTTTTTTCTTCAGGCTGCTAATAAAATGTTGTCTTGAGCTTTGCTGTACTACAATCTTTTCTAAATGCTCATAGTCAAATGCCCCAAAAGCTTTTTTGCCCATCAAATAAATAAGCGGGTGGGTCTGCCCCGGATTTCTTGGATACCATGCTTTTTCAAATTGTCCCTGAAGACGGTATTTTTGATGTATATATTTATGTTTTTGTTGGTTGAGATTTGGAAAATATTTAGATTGCTGCTGTTTATTTAAATAAAAATAACCGGTATAATTTGCTAGAGAAGCGGTCTTCATCGGCTTTAGAATTGTAAAATGACATGAATATCCATATTGAGTTTGCCGGATATCATTTATTTGAACTTCTATTTCTATTGAATCTATGGATTCAATATATTCTAGTGCCTCAAAATAGGCATCCGTATATTGCCATACACGAATTATAGATAATAATACAAGTAAAATATGTATACTATACTTTTTCAGGATATATCTTTTGATTCACATCACCTCCTATTATTGAACAAGTTGAAAGTTTTTACTTAAAGGTACATTTAAAGGAAATGTTCCTTGAAAGTTATCAACGATTTCACCTTCAACTAAAATCTGAACCTTCGAAATATTACTCAGTTCAGTCAGTGTATTAACAATCCCATAAATTGCTACCGGGCTTGTAATGCCTTCAGGCAGGTATGAGGTTAAAAATTGTTCGTTAAAGTTCACATAGCATGTCGTATCATGAATTTGCACATCCAATACTTTGGTCTCTTCCGGCAAAAACTGACATGACGATTCTTCAATTAAGTATTCTACTATAAGCTCTTCTTTGTGCTTATTCGGGTGCAACGTTATTGTCACTTCTTTTTCTTTTAAATATCGTCGATTATCTGCAGGACAATAAATAGTAAATTGAGTATCCACCGTAGTATTTGCCGATGCATACATGGATAAATAGACATCTTCATTTCGCATTCGTCCAATACGATTCCCCATTTGATCAATAAGGACCTCTTCCCCCACAACAATTTCTACCGAGCTTATCATATCAAAGGATGTCAGACTCAGTACCAGCGAACTTCTTGCGATTAATTCTTCCAACGAATTCATCTGAGCATAAGCCTCATTAAAATTCAAAAGCATATTCCCCTCACTAAATACGTAGTACTCAAGCTCCACTTCTTTTTTTAATGTTGGACTTAATGATGAGCTTTTGGCACCTTGGGATAACATGTTAAGTACATAGTGTGTCACTTGATTGACATTTTGAATATCAATAATATCTTTTAAATACAAATCCACCGGTTCAATATCCAGCGTCTCTTCATTAAACAAATAAATCTGTGCTTCGCTACTGGATTGAAGAAAACGATTAGATGAAGCTTGACATCCGGTAATCATCAAAAAACATAATCCAAGTAGCAGTATTTTTTTTACCATTTTTTACTCCTCTTCATACGTTCGTTTAATATGTTTAATTGGCATCGTCACAATAAATTCTGTCCACTGACCAAGCTCACTTTTACATTTTATACTTCCTTGATGCATATATATGGTTTTTTGAACAATTGATAATCCAAGCCCCGTTCCGCCCGTATCTCTTGACCGGGTTTTGTCCACTCGATAAAACCGTCTAAACACTTGATCAATATGTTCTTGAGAAATTCCTTCCCCTGTATCTTTTATTTTAATGAAAAAGTTTTTAAAATCCGTATCTAAACTCACATTAATATACCCATATTCCTTGTTATACTTAATGGCATTTTCAATAAGATTGGTAATGGCAAGTTCCATTTTTGTATCATCTATTTCTGCTTGAACATTTCGATAGCTTTCAAAAAGCATCTGTATATTTTTTAAGTCTGCCAAAGGTTTTAAGCGCTTCATCACATCCACGATTAATTGATTAACATCCACTTCTTTAATACGTAGTGAATTATCCTTTTTATCTAAAGTCACCAACGTCAACAAATCATTTATAATCTTTGTCTCGCGATTCACCTCCTCATTGATATCATATAAAAACTCTTGATAAATTTCGATGGGGGTATCGGGTTGATGTATTAACGATTCTGCCAATACTTTAATTGAACTCATCGGTGTTTTTAACTCATGACTTACATTGGCAACAAACTCTTGGCGATGACTTTCAATCGCTTCAATGCGTTCAAACATATGATTAAATGCTGTTGTTATCTCTTCGATCTCTGTGTTCCCTTTAATTTGAACTTTTTCTTCAATATGTCCATCGGTTATACGGTTAATATGATCTAACAATTGTCTGAACGGTCGGTTAAAGGATCCGCTCAGATAATAACTAAGCATAAAAATAATCACCGTTAATCCAACAATGAAAAACAGTGCAATATTCCATAAATATTTAATCGAATACGTAATATCATTAAAAGAATCTGAAACAACAACGGCTCCTAAAACTGTTTGATAATCCAAATCAACTATAGGAACGGTGACGGCTCCAATATTCATCTCTTCTAAAAATGTATATGAACTTTTGCCACGCAGCGCAGATAACACTTCTGCATTGACAAGGGACTTCCCTTCGTCAAGATGATTCGAATCAAACAAAATGCTTCCATTTCGGTCAATAATCATTCCTCGTCCACTAACACTTGCTTGAACAGTCATTAAATAGGAATTATTGTGTTCATCAGAAAAATAGCCTGTTGTCACAAGGCTAATAGCAATTGTATTGGCTTGTCGATATAGCTCACGTTTTTTTTCTGTCAAATAGCGTTGTTGTATTGTAAAGATAAATGCAATTGACAAGACGATTGTTGTAATAATACCTATAAGCATAAAGCTCATAAATAACTTAACACGTATACTTTGAAAGCGCTTATTGTTGATAATAATAACCCACTCCCCATTTAGTATGAATGTATCTAGGCTCACTAGGAACTTCTTCGATTTTTTCACGTAACCTTCGCACATGCACATCAACAGTACGTGCATCTCCAGGATAATCATAATCCCATATAATGCTTAATAACTGATCTCTTGAATAGACTTTATTTGGATGTGTTAAGAATAATTCCAACAAATCAAACTCTTTTGCTGTTAGATTCACTTCACTTTCTTTGACAAAAACACGTCGACTTTCCTTTTGAATTTCAAGGTCACCTTTATGAAGTGACTTCATTTGATCTTCACTTTCATTATTGACATATTTGTTTCTTCGAATAATCGCTTTAATTCGAGCTTTCAGTTCAAGTACATTAAACGGTTTGGTCATATAATCATCTGCGCCAAATTCAAGTCCCAATATTTTATCCATATCTTCGCCTTTAGCCGTCAGCATAATAATTGGAACCGTGGAAAATTCCCGAATATTACGGCACACTTCCAGTCCATCTTTTTTAGGAAGCATGACATCCAAGACAATCAAATCATATTGATGATTCTTGGCATAATTTAAGGCTTCTTCCCCATCATATGCACTATCAATATCATACCCCTCTTGTTCTAAGCTAAATCGTATTCCTTTTACAATTGTTTTTTCATCATCCACCACTAAAATTCTCTTTTTCATGATAACCATCCTTATTCTATTTTAAATGGATATTTGTTCCTTTATATTCTCAAAAGTATTTTTTTTGATTCCTGGAACTTCCATTATATCTTCTATTTTTTTAAACATACTATTGTTTTTTCGATATGCGATAATCGCTTTGGCCTTTGCTAAACCAATTCCAGGAAGCTGTGTTAGTTCTTCTTCAGATGCAGTATTAATATTAATTCTCGCATCTTCTGGTTGTGTTTGTTCACTCCATGTTAGCCCTATGGTTTTGACTTCGTCTTGTGTAGGAAAATATATACTCTCACCATCTACAAGTACACGAGCTAAGTTAATATGTCCTTGCTGCGCCTCTTGCGTCATTCCTCCAGCTAGTTCAAGTGCCTCATATACGCGCGCGCCTTCTTGAAGTGAATATACGCCTTCTTTTGTAACACTACCGCATATATAGACAACAATATCATTATGGACGATTTCTTGAGTAATGTCTAGCTCTGCATCCACATTTTCCTCATCAAGATGATTAATATCCGTATCAATAACGCCTTCTTTTGTTATACGTTCATCATTTTCAATCTCTGATTGAAAAACAACGGCATCCGTCGATGCCATCATAATATATATAATCCCTGAAATCAAGACGAATAATAAACCGGCACAGACAAATATAGCTTTACTTTTTATCATAAATAATAGTCTCCTTTATATTCTACAAAATAAATCAATTACATACAACAATTTATATAAAAATATGTTAAAATAATAGAGAAAGAACGAATTTAACTTTAGTTAATTAAAAGGATGGTGTACAATGAATTCTTATGGATTTTCTCGTGTTGCAAATGGAATTCCAATAATAAAATTAGGGGATATCAACTATAACCTTCAACAAATAAAAAATATATATGATCAAGCCTGTAATCACAATGTCGATTTAATTATTATGCCAGAACTGTGCATAACCGGTTACTCACTGGGAGACTTGCTGCATCAGTCTAGTGTATTAAATCATGCAAAAAAAGGACTTGATGAGTTACTCAACTACTCACTTGGCCGACATACAGTACTTGTTGTGGGTCTACCGATGCTTATAGATGAATCTGTGTATAACGTGGCCGCCATAATATATCAAGGAGAACTTCTAGGCATCGTTCCAAAAAGTTACCTTCCCACTTATAATGAATTTTATGAAAGTCGTTGGTTTGGTCGAGCAGAACATCTAACTATTGATACCTTAACTTATAATGAAAAAACAGTTCCTGTAGGTGCCGATCTTGTTTTCAAGAGTAAAAAAGCCCCTTATCTGTCTTTTGCAATAGAGATTTGTGAAGACCTATGGGCACCGGTTCCTCCAAGTACCTTTACTGCTTTAGCCGGTGCTTTAGTTATTGGGAATCTTTCTGCAAGTAATGAACGAATAGGTAAATATGAATATCGTCGCGATCTTGTTAAAGGTCAGTCAGCTCGACATTTTTCTTCGTATGTTTATTCATCATGCGGTTATGGGGAATCTACAACAGACGTGGTCTATGGCGGACATGCACTTATTGCAGAAAACGGAAGAATTCTCGTTGAAAATAATCGCTTTGAACTTAAAAACCAGTTCCTATATCACGATATTGATCTCGATCATTTAAGATACGATCGTCTACACTCTAGCACGTATAGAGAATGTAAAAAAACATTAACCTCCGAGGCAGTATGTCGAACCATCCATTTTGATCAAGGCGGTATGCATCGTGATATCATTCATAATATTCCAAAGCATCCATTTGTACCCTCATCCCAACATGATCGTACACTACGGTGCGAAGAGATCTTTAATATACAGACACATGGTTTGGCAAAACGTTTAAACCATATTGGCGAACCCAAGGCTGTTATCGGTATCTCTGGCGGATTAGATTCTACTCTTGCTTTACTTGTGACTGTAAAAACATTTGATTTACTCAATCGCAAAAGAAAAGATATTATTGGTGTCACAATGCCGGGATTTGGGACAACCGGACGCACGTATAAAAATGCTATGGACTTAATGAAAGCTCTTCACATTACTATTCTTGAAGTGCCTATTTCTGATGCTGTCACACAACATTTTAAAGATATTGATCATGATATTAATACACATGACATTACGTATGAAAACTCTCAGGCACGTGAGCGTACAAAAATCCTTATGGACTTAGCGAATAAATATAAAGGTTTGGTGATTGGTACCGGTGATTTATCCGAATTAGCGCTTGGCTGGGCAACCTATAATGGGGATCATATGTCCATGTATGGTGTCAATACCTCCATTCCTAAGACACTCGTTCATTATCTTGTCGAATGGGTCTCTTTACATGAAGAAACTCGAGAAGCCAAACTTATATTATGCGATATATTAAATACACCGGTTTCTCCAGAACTGCTTCCGCCTTCAAGTGATGGCAAAATATCTCAAAAAACAGAAGAAGTCGTCGGACCATATGAATTGCATGACTTTTTCTTATATTACATGATGCGCTTTGGCTATAGCCCGTCTAAAATTATGTATCTTGCAACCCACGCTTTTAAAGATATTTATACATCAACGATCATCTATAAATGGCTATCTGTGTTCTACCGACGTTTTTTTGCACAACAATTTAAACGTAGCGCTTTGCCAGATGGTCCAAAAGTCGGTTCTATTTGTTTGTCTCCACGTGGGGATTTAAGGATGCCAAGTGATGCTGTTGCAACATTATGGCTTGAAGAGTTAGAGTCAATTCATGAACACTATAATTAACTCTATGCTTACTATTATTCATGAAAGCACTTCACTTGACAATAGTACTTCCCCACTAAAAAAATGCACCAATTAAGAGGTATCGCCTATGTTTAAAAAAAGTATGCGTCATGCAATTGATGGCATTATATTCACCTTTAAATCTGAGCGCAATTTTCGTATCCATATTTGCGTTTATTGTTTCATGGTTATTCTTAGTTTGTTTTTAGGCATTAGTATATTGGAGTGGCTTTTTTTGCATCTTGTATCAGCGCTGGTCATTATCTCTGAAATATTTAATACCGCCATTGAAAAAACTCTGGATTGGCTTGAACCCAACCACCATGATGTTGTAAAAGTAGTTAAAGATATATGTGCGGGTGGTGTATTGATTAGCGCCATCGCTGCTGTGATTATTGGATTAATCATCTTTGTCCCACACTTTATAGAACTGTTTAATCTTTAACCTCTCAAAAAACAAAAAAGAATACATAAAAAAGGGCTTGTATTAGTAAATTCATTTACTAATACAAGCCTTTTTTAAATAGCTTTTATTGATTTAATATTAATTTGTTGTACATAGCCTTTGCAGCCTTTTTCCCTGCGCCCATGGCAAGGATTACCGTTGCAGCCCCTGTAACAGCGTCTCCACCTGCATAAACATTGGGAACAGTTGTTTCCATTGTCTCTTCATTAACTTGCAGGCAGTTCCATTTATTCAATTCAAGATTAGGTGTTGCATCGGTTAATAGTGGATTAGGCGTTTGTCCAATTGCAATAATAACCGTATCTGCATCAATGACCTTTTCACTTCCTGGAATTTCAACAGGTCGGCGACGTCCAGAAGCATCCGGTTCTCCAAGTTCCATCTCAATCACTTTCATGCCAGATACTTTTGCATCTTCACCAATAATCTCTAATGGATTGTTAAGTAAATCAAAAATAATGCCTTCTTCAATCGCATGATGAATTTCTTCTTTTCTTGCCGGTAATTCTTCCATACCACGACGATAGACAACATGTACTTCTTTTGCACCTAGGCGTTGCGCCGTTCTTGCCGCATCCATAGCTACATTACCACCACCAACGATAATGGCCTTATCCCCCATTTTTACCGGTGTATGATTGTTCGGAAAATCATAGGCTTTCATAAGGTTAACCCGAGTCAAAAACTCATTGGATGAATATACCCCATTTAGGTTTTCCCCAGGAATATTTAAAAACTTCGGTAATCCTGCTCCACTCCCGATAAACACAGCATCAAAGCCATCATCAAATAAATCTTCAATGTCTAAGGATTTTCCAATAATAACATTTTTTTCAACATGTACCCCTAGATCTAAGACAAGGTCGATTTCTCGTTTAACCAAATCTTTAGGCAATCGAAACTCTGGAATTCCATACATTAATACTCCGCCTAGCTCATGTAGAGCTTCAAACATCACTACCTCAAATCCAAGGCGTGATAAGTCCGATGCACATGACAGACTTGCCGGACCACTTCCCACGATTGCCACTTTTTTTCCATTTGGTTGAATATGTGGCGGTTCAGGTTTTGCATTGGCCATTACCCAATCTGCAACAAATCGCTCAAGACGTCCTATACCTACCGGTTCACCTTTAATCCCTCGAACACAGACGCTTTCACATTGGCTCTCTTGAGGACATACACGTCCACAAATCGCCGGAAGCCCATTATCTTCAGTAATAATATCATATGCAGCCTTTATATTGCCTGCTTTTACTTCTTTAATGAACTCAGGAATCTTTATATTTACAGGACAACCTTTTTTACACGGCTGATGTTTACATTCAATACAACGATTGGCCTCTTCCATCGCTTCTTCCAATGTATAGCCTAAAGCAACCTCTAAGAAATTCTTATTACGAATTAGCGGGTCTTGTTCTGTCATCGGTGTTTTTGTCATTTTCATATTAGCCATTTTTTACACCATCCAATCGACATGCATGTTTTTCTTCTGCCACAAAATGTGCTTGACGTTGCATTGCTTCATCAAAGTCCACTAATAGACCATCAAAGTCCGGTCCGTCAACACAAGCAAACTTGGTCTCATTACCTACCGTAACACGACACCCTCCACACATTCCTGTTCCATCAATCATGACTGGATTCAAAGAAACACCTGTTGGTATGTTCAAAGGTTTAGTTATATCAACAACAGCTTTCATCATAATCAATGGACCAATCGCAATCACTTCATCATATTGTTCCCCTTTGTCAATGAGCTGTTTTAACACATCCGTTACAAACCCTTGATGCCCTAAAGATCCGTCATTTGTAGCATAGTAGACATTATCACATATTTTATTAAACTCATCTTTGAGAATGACAAGATTTTCATCGCGTCCGCCAAGGATGACATCAACTTTTGTACCCATTGAAGCCATTTTTTTAAGTTGCGGATATAAAGGTGCGCTTCCAACACCTCCACCAATTCCAAGGACACGTTTATGTTTTTTCATTGGCGCCGCTTTTCCAAGGGGCCCTACAAAATCAATAAGTTCATCCCCCACTTGCTTTTGTGCCAACAATTGCGTTGTATAGCCAAGAACTTGGTATACAATAGAAACCGAATTTTTTTCTCGGTCAAAGTCCGTAATCGTTAGTGGTATACGTTCACCGTTTTCAGCAACACGTAATATAATAAACTGCCCCGGCTCGCATTTTCTTGCAACAAAGGGAGCCTCGATGACCATCTTTTGGACGACATCATTTAAAATTTCTTTTTCTAAAATTTTATACATGTTTATTTCCTTTCGTTATTCCCTTTATCCTATTAACTTCCCAAATTATAACACCAATATTTCAAGAATTCAATAGTCCCTTAATATTCAACGATAAAAGTCAATCGTATCGTAGTCGATTGGTTGTTGACTACGTTTTGTCTGCAAGGCTTTTATATATGCCTCTACCGTATCTAAACATGTAAAATTCGGTATGTTCAAGTGTTCTGCCAAACTCCTGAGTTTAAAGCCGTTACGTCCTACATCTTTTCCCTTTGTCGGGATATTGATCATCATTGTTATGGTTTTGTCTTTCATCAGCTCTTGAATCGTTGTCAATGCACTTCCATCAACCGATGTGACTTCGATAGCGTGTTGATCCAAATACGCCGCACTTTTCTTTGTGGCCATTAATCCGAATCCTAGTTTTTTAAACGCCTTAGCATATTTTAACATTTCAGGTTTTGCTTTGTCTGCAACAGATATCAACACATTCCCCTGTTCCGGGAACGAAAATCCTGCCCCTAAAAATGCCTTTAGCAACGCTTTTTCATAGGATGTATCTATCCCTAAGACTTCCCCTGTGGACTTCATCTCAGGTGTCAAGGCTGCATCTACATCATGTAGTTTGACAAAGGAAAAAACTGGCGCTTTTACAGCAACAAGATTCGTGGTCGCTAACAAACCTGTTCCATAAGTTAAATCTCGAAGGCGTTTACCTAAAATCACATCCATTGCAATACGCACCATTGGAATCTTAGTCACTTTACTTAAAATAGGTACCGTTCGAGAAGCTCTAGGATTTACTTCAATAATATAGACATGTTTGCCTCGAACTACAAATTGAATATTTACAAGTCCACTTACTTGCAATGCAATAGATATTTTTTTCGTATACTCAACAATGGTTTGAATAATTTCTTCACTTAACGTTTGCGGCGGATAAACACAGAAGCTATCTCCCGAGTGCACGCCAGTACGTTCAATATGTTCCATAATCCCTGGAATCAATACATCTTCACGATCACAAATTGCATCGACTTCCACTTCAAGTCCTTCGATGTATTCATCAATAAGAATTGGATGCTCCGTCGATAGTTCTGTCGCTTCACGAACATACTCTGATAGTTCACGATCGTTATAGACAATCATCATCGCTCGACCGCCGATGACATATGACGGACGTACAAGGACCGGATAACCTATCTCCTGTGCTGCATCAACCGCTTGTGCGATTGAGGTGACTGCCGTTCCCTTAGGTTGAGGAATATGTAATTCTCGAAGTAAACGCTCAAAACGTTGACGATTTTCAGCAACATCAATAGCTTCAACAGATGTTCCCAAAATCTGCACACCGCGGCTAACCAGCTTTGGGGCTAGATTAATGGCTGTCTGTCCACCAAACTGTACAATGACGCCTTTTGGCATTTCTTTACGTATAACATTATAGACATCTTCAATAAACAGGGGTTCAAAGTAAAGTTTATCTGATGTATCAAAGTCTGTGCTCACTGTTTCAGGATTGTTGTTGATAATGATAGATTCATATCCAAGTTCTTGAATCGCCCATACTGCGTGGACTGAACAATAGTCAAATTCTATACCTTGACCTATGCGAATAGGTCCCGACCCGATAACAATAATTTTTTCACCACGGCTGATGACATTTTCTTCTTCTTGTTCATATGTTGAATAGTAATACGGCGTTGATGATTCAAACTCTGCGGCACACGTATCTACCATTTTATAGACAGGATACATTCCATGGGCTCTTCGAATGGCATCAATAATTTCATATGTATTACCCGATAATGCAATAATTTCTGTGTCTGTAAAGCCCATTTTTTCTGCTGTCTGTAAAAGTTCTCCCGTCATCGGCTCAGTTGCTAACTTTTGCTCTATACGAATTATATTGTGTATTTTTTCTAAAAACCATGGGTCGATCTTTGTGAGTTCATGAATATAATCTACACTTAATCCATGTCGAAGAGCTTGTGCAATAACAAAGATACGATCATCATCGACATCAACAAGATTTTTTTTCAACATGTCTAACGACCAGTTCGACATATATTCTTTTCTCAACCCAGTTTCTTTACCTTCAAGAGAGACCACCGCTTTGAGCAATGAGCTTTCAAAGGTTCGATCAATTGCCATGACTTCGCCTGTAGCTTTCATCTGAGTTCCTAGTCGACGATTCGCGTAATCAAATTTGTCAAAAGGCCATTTAGGTATTTTGGTTACAACATAATCAAGCGCTGGTTCAAAAGATGCTTTGGTTTTTTTTGTCACCGAGTTTGGTATCTCATGAAGATGCAAACCCACAGCAATTTTAGCTGCGATTTTGGCAATCGGATAACCTGCAGCTTTTGAAGCAAGAGCCGATGATCGGCTTACTCGTGGGTTAACTTCAATAACGATGTATTCTTTACTTTTAGGATTAAGCGCTAATTGAACATTGCATCCACCTTCGATTTTTAATGCACGAATAATTTTCACACTGGCTTGACGCAACATATGGTATTCATTATCTGTTAGTGTTTGTGATGGTGCTACAACAATACTATCGCCTGTATGAATCCCAACCGGATCAAAGTTTTCCATATTACATATAATAATGCACGTATCATTTTTGTCACGCATGACTTCATATTCTATTTCTTTCCAACCAGCCACGGATTGCTCTAAAAGCACTTGATGTATTCGGCTATGCATAAGCCCTGTATGAAGCACTTCTTTTAATTCCTCTAAATTATTGGCAATACCACCACCTAAACCTCCCATCGTATATGCTGGTCGAACAATAATTGGGAATCCAATCGTCTCTGCAAACGCCAATCCTTGCTCAATAGAACTTACAATTTCACTTCCAGGAATCGGCTCGCCAATGGCTATCATAAGATTTTTAAACTCTTCTCGGTCCTCAGCCTGTTTAATGGCTTCAAGCTTGGTCCCAAGCAGTTGTACACCATACTTGTCTAAGACTCCGGCTTCCGTCAATTCCACCGCCATATTCAAGCCTGTTTGTCCTCCAAGGGTTGGCAACAAGCCATCTGGGCGTTCTTTACTAATAATATATTCTAAACTTTCTACGGTTAAGGGTTGGATATATACATGGTCTGCAATATTATCATCGGTCATGATAGTTGCGGGATTACTATTGACAAGTACAACCTCAAGCCCTTCTTCTTTTAGTGATTTACAGGCTTGGGTTCCCGCATAATCGAACTCTGCAGCTTGGCCGATAATAATAGGTCCCGAACCGATAACCATAACTTTTTGAATCGATTTATCTAATGGCATCTGCTTTTTTCCTTTCGATTTTGTCTAACCACTCTTTAAAAATTACTGTTGCATCTGTCGGTCCAGGTCCTTCCTCAGGATGAAACTGAACCGATTCTACTGACCATTTTTCACTGATTATCCCTTCAACGGTATCATCATTCACATTAATATGAGTTAATTGAAGATCTGATGGGATCGTGTTTCGATCAACGGCGTATCCATGATTTTGTGCTGTCATATATACTTTTTGTGTTCTTAAGTCCAATACCGGATGGTTACTACCTCGATGGCCAAATTTAAGTTTATATGTATCTCCGCCAAGACTGAGCGCAAGAATTTGATGTCCCAAACAAATACCAAATAATGGCATCTGACCTTTTAAGGCCTTGGCTAAGGCAATAGCTTCAACGCATTCTTTAGGGTCTCCCGGACCATTGGAAAAAAGAATGGCATCAAACATGTTCACTTCAATGTTCTCTATCGATATATCCGATGGAAAAACCGTCACTTTGCATTGATGGTCCAAAAGCTGTTGAACAATTCCTTGCTTTATACCAAGATCAATAACGCCCAGGTGCATTTTACCATTTCCTTTTGTAGGCATATATTGTATCACCGATGGTGTTGAAACTTTTTTAACAATATCCCTTGGAAACGTATAGGCTTTTATCCCTTCTTGCAACTGCAAAAGACTCAGTGAAGCATCCGTTGTAATAACCGACTTCATTGCCCCATGATTTCGAATGCGTTTAGTAAGCATGCGGGTATCTATATCATATACCCCCATAATATTATTCTCAGCCAAATAGCCTGCCAAATCGGTCTGCATCTGCCAATGGCTAGGATGGGTACTATATTCTTTTACAATAAAACCCGAAACTTTAATCGAAGTCGATTCCATATCCTTGGCATTAATTCCATAGTTTCCAATAAGGGGATAAGTCATCGTCACAATCTGTCCTGCATAGGAAGGATCTGTCAATATTTCTTGATACCCTGTCATACCTGTATTAAAAACGACCTCACCATAGACTGTCCCCTGGCTTCCAAAGCTTTTTCCTTCCAAAAGCGTTCCATCTTCCAGCATTATGCGTGCAATCATAACAACACCTCTCTTAAGGTCTGCATACATATGTCAATATGTTCTTTTTGGACAACTAATGGCGGGACAAAACGTATAACATTACTACCTGCGCCTACAATCAACAACTTTTTTTCATACGCTTTTTTTACAATATCACTCGGCTGCCCATCAATAACAATCCCTTGCATTAATCCCATTCCACGAACTTCTTTGACTGAATCAAACTCTTCTTTTAGCCTATTTAATTGTTGGGATAAATAGTCCCCCATCGCCTGCACATGGTTTAAAAAATCTGGCGACATGACATTATCAAGGACCACATTTACAGCTGACATTGCTAATGGATTTCCACCAAAAGTTGCGGCATGGTCTCCGGGCTTAAATCCTTTGGCAACTTCTTCTGATGCTAACATGGCCCCAACCGCTACCCCTGCGCCAAGTCCTTTAGCTAAAGCTATGATATCCGGCTTAATATCATAGTGCATATATGCACAAACCTCACCTGTTCGTCCAATTCCCGTCTGAACTTCATCAAAAATAAGTACGCATCCATTTTTATCACACAGCTTACGAGCAGCTTCGATATATTCTCTCTGAGCAGCAATTATGCCGCCTTCCCCTTGAATAACTTCCATCATGATTCCACAAGTCTTATCTGAAATTGCTTCTTCTAGAGCTTTAATATTGTTGTATTCAACGTGTTTTATACCTGGTAGCAAAGGGTTAAGTCCCTCTTGGTATTTTGTCTGCCCCGTTGCTGAAATCGCTCCCAAGGTACGCCCATGAAAAGAATTTTTCATAGTAATAATTTCATAGCGCTCTGGATTCCCTTTAAATTTAGCATATTTTCTCGCCAACTTTAGCGATGCTTCAACAGCCTCTGTTCCTGAGTTACAAAAGAACACGCGATCCATTTGTGTTGCCTGAGTTATTTTTTTCGCCGCTTTAAGCTGTTCATCATTAAAATATAGGTTAGAGCAATGCAAAAATTCATCCACTTGTTTATGAAGGGCTTGCCTTAGTCCTTGGTGGCTATAACCAAGGGCATTAACTGCAATTCCTGCAACAAAGTCTAAATAGCGATTTTCCTGTTCATCTACAAGATATAGTCCTTCTCCATGAGTGAACACATTTGGTAATTGATTATATGTGTGCATTATATATGATTTATTCGTTTCCATAGGCGCCTCCTTATAAGTCTTTTCCAAACATTGTTCCTACACCATTTTTAGTAAAAATTTCAAGCAATAGGCTATGCTCAACTCGTCCATCTAATATATGAACATTTTTTACCCCTTTTTCAATTCCTTCAACGCAACACATGACTTTTGGAATCATCCCTCCGGAAATCACGTTTGTATTAATATAGTGGTCCACTTCATCAATATTTATTTTTGATATAAGCGAATTACTGTTGTCAACATCGCGTAAAACGCCTTCCACATCTGTCAAAAAAATTAATTTTTCAGCATCTAGGGCTCCTGCAATAGCACTTGCTGCAAAATCCGCATTAATATTATACGTGGCTCCATCCACATCCGTTCCAATCGGAGCAATGACAGGTATAAAATCATTGTCCAGCAATGAATAGATTAATGTTGTATCTACTGAACTTACTTCCCCGACAAAGCCTATATCTTGCCCTTCTACGTATTTCTTCTTGACCTTTAGCGTCTTTCCGTCTTTACCTGAAATACCAACCGCATTAATATCATGATTTTGAATTAATTGCACAACATCTTTATTTACCTTGCCACTAAGCACCATCTCAACAACCTCGACCGCTTCTTGTGTTGTCACGCGAAGTCCATTAAAAAATTCCGTCTCTATACCCATGCTTTTTAAAGTAGAGGAGATTTCTTTTCCACCGCCATGGACAATCACCGGTTTAAAACCGACGAGTTTCATAAGGACAATATCTTCAATCACTGTTTCTTTAATCTTATCGTCCACCATTGCTGAACCACCATATTTTATAACAACAATCTTTCCATTAAATTGTTTGATATAAGGAAGTGCTTCAACTAAAATCTTTGCTTTTTCAATAAGTTTTTCCATCTTATCCTCCATTATGTTCTATACTCGCCGTTAATTTTTACATATTCATAACTTAAGTCGCATCCCCATCCAGTCACCTGTGCATCTCCCTGGTGGCAATCAACAACCACTCGGATTTCCTTTTCCTTTAATATCTCTAGTGCATATTCTTCATCAAACCCTATGGGTTGTCCTTCTTGAAGAAGTTTTATGGCACCTGCATCACTGATGTAATCGACATCAACTAAATTCGGATTAAATTCTGCCCCTGAATAGCCAAGAGCACATAAAATTCGTCCCCAGTTCGCATCTTCTCCAAAAAAAGCCGTTTTGACTAAGTTGGATGTTATCACTGCATGAGCCATCTTTCGTGCCTCGTGTTTATCATGCATATTTTTTACTGTGACTTCAATAAATTTGGTTGCACCTTCACCGTCTTTAACAATCAACTTAGCCAATTCCTGATTAAGTTGATAAAAAGCTTCTTGAAAAACAGTGTATTCTTTTGTCCCTTGTAAAATAGCCGTATTTTTTGCCATACCATTAGCTAGCACAAGTACCATATCATTGGTTGATGTGTCGCCGTCCACACTAATCATATTGTATGTATCATCAATAGTCTCTTTTAAGAGTACTTGTAACGTTTCTTGATCAATCGCTGCATCTGTTGTAATAAAAGAAAGCATCGTCCCCATATTCGGATGAATCATTCCAGAACCTTTCGCCATCCCAGAAATGGTCACTGTTTTCTCTCCTAATTTTATCTGAAGGGATTTTTCTTTGACAAATGTATCTGTAGTCATAATACCTTGTGCCGCTGCAGATGCATAGTCACGCTCTGTGCCATAGTCTGCTGTAATAGATTTAATCCCGTCAAGAATCTTATCCATTGGCAACACTTGACCAATCACTCCTGTTGAGGCAACTAAAATATTCTCTTGATTTGTTCCCATATGCTCTGCATAAGCTTTCGCCATAAGCTTAGTATCTTGATACCCTTTTTCTCCGGTACATGCATTTGCATTCCCACTATTAATGATGATTCCTTGAATTGCCTTTTTTTGTTCTAATAATTCCATGTTCCATCGAACCGGAGCAGCCTTAACTATGTTTTTAGTGAATACACCTGCATATGCACAGGGTTTATCTGAAAATAGCATTGCTAAATCTTTGTTCTTCCGCTTGACTCCGCAGTGAATGCCTGCCGCATTAAATCCTATAGGTGCCGTAATTCCATCTTTTATCCATTTCATAACGCATACTCCTTTTTACTTTTTTATTATTATACATTTCATTTAATAATTATGCAAGTTGATTTCGATTTTTTTTGTCTATTCAAATGAATTATGGTACAATTAGAGTTCATAAAAATATATAAATCGATCATGAGGTGAGGTATTGATATGCTGGATTTTATTCAATCATTTACGTTTGACTATGCATTGTTTATCACATTAAATTTAGTTTTATCAACAATTGTTATTTTATTGGAGCGCAAAAATTCTACAGCTGCTTTGGCTTGGCTTTTCTTCTTGAATTTGGTTCCAGGTATTGGCTTTTTTTTCTATATCCTCTTGTCACAAAATATTTCCAAGCGAAAAATTTTTGCTTATTCTAAAGAAGAAGAACGCTTGTTTGGAAAAGTCCTTAATCAGCAAAAGCATGCTATTAGCGAAGATCAATTTGAATACAGCAATGATGAGACGCATCAATATAAGGATATGATTCTCTTCCATAACCGCTTATCTAATGCGCTTTTGTCAACCAATGACCATGTTGATATCTACAACAATGGTCATGATTTGTTTCATCAATTGTTTGAAGATATTTCTAATGCTAAGGAACACATCCATTTACTTTATTTTATCATAAAAAATGATGAGCTTGGCAATAAGCTCATCAACCGTCTTATTCAAAAGGCAGCTGAGGGCGTTGAAGTCCGTCTGCTTGTTGATCATGTCGGTGGTCGTACACTTTCCCGAAAGCTAATCCGAAAAATTAATGCCAGTCAAATACAACTAGCTTTTTTCTTTCCTTCAAAATTAAAATATTTTAACTTGAAAGGAAACTATCGCAATCATCGAAAAATCGTTGTTATCGACGGAACCATCGGATATATCGGCGGATTAAATGTTGGGAATGAATATATTGGCAAGAGCAAGCGCTTTGGCTATTGGCGAGATACCCACTTACGTCTATGTGGAAACAGTGTCTTATCCCTACAACTACGCTTTATCCTTGACTGGCGTAATGCATCTAGTGAAAAATTAGCAACAACCGCTAAATATCTGCGTCAAGTTGCTTCAAATTCAAAGACAGCGATTCAAATTGTTTCTTCTGGACCCGATAACATCAACCAACAAATTAAGCAAGGTTATCTTCAAATCATTCACAAAGCACAAAAATATATTTACATACAGACACCTTATTTTATTCCTGACGAAAGTATTCTTGAAGGATTAAAAATCGCAGCCGCTTCAGGCGTGGATGTTCGAATTATGATTCCTCAAATGCCTGACCATCCGTTTGTCTATTGGGCAACCTATTCGTATTGTGGTGACTTGATTCCCTATGGTGTTAAGTTTTATATCTATGAACGGGGATTTTTACACTCAAAAATGATTGTTTCAGATAATACTATCGCCTCTGTTGGTTCATGTAACTTTGACATTCGTAGCTTTAAACTAAACTTTGAAGCCAATGCTTTTATCTATGAGCGTCGCACTGCCATTGGACTTCGAAAAGAATTTGATGAAGATTTACGTTATTGCCGCCCATTAACCCAAACAGTTTATGACAAACGCTCTTTTTGGATCAAATGTAAAGAAGCAATCTCCCGCTTGTTTTCACCTGTTCTATAAGAAAAATAAAACAGAAAAGCTCTTGCATATTTATAAATAATAATGTATAATCAATCAAAACAAAGAAATAAGGAGGCATTTTTATGAATAAGAAAGTTATTTTGGCATATTCTGGTGGATTGGATACAACGGTTATCATTCCTTGGTTAAAAGAAAATTATGATTATGAGGTTATTGCCGTATGTATTGATGTTGGACAAGGCAAAGAACTTGACGGTTTAGAAGAACGCGCTTTAAAAACAGGTGCGTCAAAATTATATATTGAAAATATTACAGATGAGTTCATTGATGATATTGTGATTCCCACAGTGCAAGCCAATGCAGTTTATGAAGGAAAATATCTGCTCGGTACCTCTATGGCAAGACCTGTCATCACAAAGCGTCTCGTTGAAATCGCATTGCAAGAAGGCGCTGAAGCCATTTGTCATGGGGCTACAGGAAAAGGTAACGATCAAGTACGTTTTGAACTTACCATTAAAGCACTTGCTCCTCAACTAAAGATTATTGCTCCATGGAGAATTTGGGATATCAAGTCTCGTGAAGATGCCCTCGCCTACTTGGAAGAGCGAAACATAGAAGCTCCTATGAAGAAAAAAGACAGCTATAGTCGTGACCGTAACTTATGGCACCTCAGTCATGAAGGTCTTGATTTGGAGGATCCTGCAAATGAGCCTAATTATGAAGAGTTATTGCAAATGGGCGTCACTCCAGAACAAGCTCCAGATGAAGCAACCTACGTAACTATTGATTTTGAACAAGGTGTTCCCAAAAAATTAAATGGCGAAGCCATGAAAGCTTCTACAATGATTGAAAAGCTTAATGAAATTGGTGGAGCAAATGGCGTCGGACTTATTGACATCGTTGAAAACCGTGTGGTTGGAATGAAGTCACGTGGTGTATATGAAACACCTGGTGGAACCATTCTTTACTTTGCACACAATGAATTGGAATATCTGTGTTTAGACAAGCAAACAATTGCGTACAAAAATCAAGTGGCTATCAAGTTTGCTGAATTGGTATACTCTGGCGAATGGTACACTCCACTACGTGAGGCATTAACAGCTTTTGTGACTGATACCCAAAAGACAGTTACTGGTCAAGTTAAGTTAAAACTCTACAAAGGAAATATTATTCCTGCAGGTGCAACAAGCCCATACTCACTTTATAATGAAGACATCGCAAGCTTTACCACTGGAGATCTATATGATCATCATGATGCAGAAGGTTTCATCAATCTCTTTGGTCTACCTTTAAAAGTACGTGCGATGATGAAGCAATTAAACGATAAAGAATAGTTGAGGTGACACTATGAAATTATGGGGAGGACGTTTCTCCAAAAGTACAGATATGGTCGTTGATGATTTTAATTCTTCCATACGTTTTGACCAAAGATTATTCAGAGAAGATATTCAAGGCAGTATTGCCCATGTGACTATGCTTGCTGCAGTACAAATTCTTTCTGAAAGCGAACGCGACACCATTATTCACGGACTCAAAGACTTAGAAAAATCTATTGAAAACAATGAAGTCGAATTTGATATAAGTGCTGAAGATATTCATATGAATATTGAAACCTTACTTATTCAACAAATTGGTGATGTAGCAAAAAAAATGCATACCGGTCGCAGCCGTAACGATCAAGTAGCTACTGATATGCGCCTTTATATAAAAAAAGAAGTGCAAGCCATCGACCAAGATGTCTTTAAACTCCTTGAGACACTTTTAAAATTATCTCAAGAGCATATTGAAACTATCATGCCTGGATATACCCATTTACAAAAAGCTCAGCCTACCACGTTGAGTCATCACCTTATGGCATATTTTGAAATGTTCAAACGCGATCGTGACCGATTGGCAACAAGTTATCATCGAATGAATCAGTCCCCTCTTGGTGCTGGTGCTTTCGCTACAACAACTTACCCTCTTGATCGAAATATGACGGCAGAACTTCTTGATTTTGATGCTATTTGTTTAAACAGCATGGATGCCGTAAGTGACAGAGATTTTTTGCTTGATGTATTATACGCATTATCCATGATTATGATGCACCTGTCCCGATTTTCTGAAGAAATTATCTTGTGGTGTTCACATGAATTTCGTTTTATTGATTTAGACGATGCATATAGCACCGGAAGTTCTATAATGCCACAAAAGAAAAACCCTGATATTCCAGAATTAATTCGTGGAAAAACCGGTCGTGTTTATGGAGATTTGATGTCTCTTTTAACTACGATGAAAGGATTACCTCTTGCCTATAACAAAGACACACAAGAAGACAAAGAAGTTACCTTTGATGCCATTGATACACTAAAAATGTGTCTCCCTATTTTCACGAAGCTTCTTGATACAATGACTGTCCGTAAAGAAGTGATGCGCTCTGGTGCCGAAGGTGGATTTACAAACGCAACAGATGCTGCCGATTATCTTGTTAAAAAAGGACTTGCCTTTAGAGATGCCCATGAAGTTATTGGAAAACTCGTACTCTATTGTGTCAACAACAACACCAACCTTAGCAAACTGTCTTTGTCAGAGTATCAAAATCTCTCACCACTCTTTGAAGAAGATATTTTTGATGCTATATCACTGGATACATGCGTCAACAAACGTCAGGTCATTGGTGGTCCTGCAAAAGAACAGATGGAAAAAGTCAATACATACGCCGCAACATACTTATGTGACTATCCAAGTATTTAATTTAATCAAACATTGTTTATCTTCATATAACTCAAATAAAAACAAAGCGACTATAGACTGAATGTCTATAGCCGCTCTTTTTTTATATACGTTTTAAGTAAATCGTTGCTAGTGGTGGCACTTTAATATCTAAAGTATAGGGTTTGTCATCCCATGACAGACTATGGGTTTGTATGGGATTTTCATTTACAATTCCACTACCTCCATATTTAAAATCGTCTGAATTTAAAATCTCTTGATACCTACCTTCACGTGGTACGCCAATACGGTGCATAAGTTTTGGAACCGGTGTAAAGTTACTTACTACAACAATATGTTCATCATCTTGATCGTCTTTTCGAACAAAGGACACAATACTTTCTACCGCATCTGTACAATTAATCCATTCAAATCCTTGTCCAGTAAAGTCTTCGCTCCACAACGCTTTTTCTTCTCGATACAGTTTGTTTAAATCTGCAACATAGGATTGTATTTCTCGATGTTTATCATATTCTAACAGATTCCAATCCAAGCTCTTTGCTTCGCTCCATTCATCAAACTGCGCAAACTCAGATCCCATAAATAAAAGCTTTTTCCCCGGGTGTCCATACATAAATCCATATGAACAGCGTAAAGTAGCAAATTTTTGCCAATAATCGCCTGGCATTTTGTTAATCATCGAGCCTTTGCCATGTACAACCTCGTCATGAGAAAGCACCAAAATAAAGTTTTCCGTAAAGGCATAGACAAGACTAAAGGTTAAATCATTATGATGGTATTGCTTATGAATCGGGTCTTTTGAAGCATAACGCAAAAAGTCATTCATCCATCCCATGTTCCATTTTAGCCCAAAACCTAGTCCCCCCATATTCGTTGGTCTAGATACTCCCGGCCAAGCTGTTGATTCTTCAGCAATCATGACAATTCCCGGATTACGGCCATAAATCACCGAATTCATGTGTTTAAAAAACTCAACTGCTTCAATGTTTTCTCTTCCTCCATGAGGGTTTGGAATCCATTCTCCTGACTCTTTTCCATAATCTAAGTAAAGCATCGATGCTACTGCATCGACTCTTAAGCCATCAATGTGATACTTTTCAATCCAATACAAAGCATTACCTATAAGAAAGTTTTTTACTTCATTACGCCCATAGTTAAAAATCATCGTTCCCCAATGTGGATGTTCACCTTTTCTTGCATCTTCATGTTCATATAACGCAGAGCCATCAAAACGCATTAAGCCATGGGCATCTTTAGGAAAATGTGCCGGAACCCAGTCTAATATAACCCCAATATCATGTTGATGCAAGTAGTCTATAAAATACATAAAATCATCTGGATTGCCAAAGCGTGAGGTCGGTGCAAAGTATCCTGTAACCTGATACCCCCACGAACCATCAAATGGATGTTCTAAGATAGGCATTAACTCAATATGGGTATAATGCATCTGTTGTAAATACTCTACAAGCTCATGTGCTAGTTCACGATAATTTAAAAATCCATGCTCACTTTTATTGCGCTTCCAAGACCCTAAATGCAACTCGTATATTGACATTGGTTGCTTTAAACTATCCGTCGTTGATTTATTTTCTTGCCAGCGTTGGTCTTTCCATGTGTATTGGGAGCTATCCCACACGACTGAAGCCGTTCTTGGTCGTAACTCAGCATAAGACGCATATGGGTCAGATTTTTCAATAATAACACCATCACGTGTTTTGATCTCAAATTTATATACTTCTTCAACGCCAAGCCCCGGAATAAACACTTCATATATCCCTGAATTCCCTAGTAAGCGCATTGGGTATATGCGTCCATCCCATCCGCAAAAATGCCCCACAACGCTTACTCTAGAAGCATTTGGCGCCCATACAGCAAAGGCAACACCTTCCACGCCATCAATGGTTAATGGATGCGCACCGAGTTTGTTATATATCTCATAGTGGGTTCCTTGTCCAAATAAATACATATCAAGTTCTGAAATCGTTGGTTCAAAACAATACGGATCATAATTTTCCCAACTTTCTCCCTCATAGTTTGTATATCTATATTTGTAGGAAATTATTTTTTTCAATTCAAGTGTAAAGACACCTGATTCATTAATTGAAGACATTAAGTATACTTCATCATTATCTATGTCAATGACTTCAATTTTTTTTGCATAAGGCTGATATGCATTAATATATACACTTCCATCTTTTAGCTGATGTATTCCTAGAAAATGATGTGGATTTTGATGACGTGATTCCGTTATGCTTTGCACTTCGTCTATATTTATGTACGATTTCATAAGGCCCCTCCTTAGTCCAAACAAGTGAAATTATTATCTATATTTATTTTATCTCTAATCCCATAAAATAGCAATGACGAACTAAAAAAGATGCTTTTAAAAATAAAAGCATCTTCTTTTGATCAATATCATTTGATTTTTTAATTAGGTTGAATACCTTCTGGATATCCATTGATATAATCAAAAATAGCATTATCATTATCAAGGAAAATAGTACTGCCCTTAATATTTTCATAAATCTCCATACGTTTAATAAATTGGAAGAACTCTAAGTCTTTTTGTAAGGATTCCTGATAAATACGAATGGATTCTGCGTCTGCATCAGCTTTAATAACAGCCGCCTCTTCAACTGCCTTACTAATAATCTCAGCACGCTGACGATCAGTCATTGATTGAGCCTTTATATATTCACTATCACCTTCTGCAATAAGCTTCTCAGACTCTTTTTCAATCTCTTTTGCCATCTTTTCCTCAATATTGGCTATGTTTGATTGAGGAAAGTTTTTTCGATTAATCCCGATATCCGTCACAAACAATCCATATTCAGAAACCAGCTGTTCATTTAATGTTTCTTTTTTAGAATCAAGCAGTTCCTCTAAGGTGTTCTGATAAAAGAATTCATCAAACTTTAGTGTATTAGCTGAGTTAATAACCGTCTTATAGACATATTCATCCATACGTTTATTCGCTTCAAATTTATTGCCTACAGCTAGGCTATAGACTACCGGATCAAGTACACGGTATTGTGCATACATTTCTATTTCTATACGTCGTTCGTCATTTGTATTAATCAGCTTGGTGTTTGACGTATAAGTCAAATACTTTGCTGAGTAATGGTTGACTGTATCAATAAAAGGTCGTTTAAAATGTAAACCTTTTTCTGAAATCACTTGAATATTGTTATAATTGTTGCGTTCCAAGTTCTCGCGTACTTCAGCTTCATCGTCTGGAGCAATAATAACATCATTAATTTTTCCAAATGTTTTTATCACTGCTACTTGATCTTCTTTAACTATATATAGTGAATTTGCTAATACAAATAGTCCTACAACAACGAGTATCGCAACAATAATTCCTGTTTTTTTCATCGTTTTCCTCCTTCCTACTCAACAATAGATTGCTTAATTGCACTATCATCCAAATTATAAAATTTATAGACATCACTGCCTGAGGCTCCGTCAACAATTATTTTATTATTACCTAAAAATGCGGTCATTGCGTCAATATAGTATCGTTCCTTAAGAATATCCGGATTATTGACATACTCAGTATATAAAGCATTAAACTCTGCAACCCCTGCATTAGCTGATGCAATAACTTCTGCACGATACGCATTCGCTTCTTCAACCAGCTTTGTAGCTTCTGCTCTGGCTTGTGGAATAACTGTATTGTTATACTTTTCAATATCTTCACGTTTACCGTTTTTATATTGGTTTGCATTTTCTTTTTGTTGGTATGCCGTTTCTACATTGTCCAAAAACTGAACATTTTGTGTTGCTACTAAAAGAATCTCAAGTCCTGATTCATATTCTTGCATTTTTTGCTGTAATTCTGGTAAAACAGCAGCATCAATCAGTTCTTTTTGTGTCTTCGCCTCATCTAATGTTAAAGACTGAACGCTTGCGCGAAGAACATCTTCAAGGGCAAGGCGTAATGTACCTTCCGGATCATCGACTTTAAATAAATAGTCCACCGGATTATTTATTCGATATTGAATAACTAATTCAACTAAAGCAATGGATGCATTATTGTTTGCCCCATCAACGATAATTCGTGCTTCCGCTTCTTCTTCTGAATGTACTGGAGAAGCTTTTTCTGTCCCCGGCGTATCCGTTCTAAATCCATATTCCATATTGTAGATGGCACGAACATCGACTTTTTCAATTTGATCTACCAACGGGACTTTAAAGTGTAACCCTGGATCCGTTACTACTTCATTGACTCGACCAAAACGTAGGACAACTGCATTTTCCTGGTTTTCAAGCATGTAAACGCTGTTTAATAAAATAAAGGCTAACGCAATTATAATGATAATAATCGGTCCAATGGTAAAGATTTTTTTACGCATTGACCGCATGTCAATATCAACAACATTGTCATCATCTTTATTGTAAAATTGCTGGTTCATTATGTTTCCTCCTTTTTTGTGCTTTATTTATTATATCATACTCTCAACGTCTATCTATTAAAATCCTATTATTTTTTATAATTGATTCGCCATATAAGATTATAAAATTGAATTCTGGTTTTTAATAAAAAAACTCGGACACATATCCGAGTTTTAGTCTATTAGTTTATATGTATTCGATGAATAAAGAGTCCACTACGTAGCTTTGGTTCAAACCAAGTGGATTTTGGCGGCATTAAACGTTCTGCATCTGAGACATCAATCAATTCATGAATTGATGTTGGTTTCATTGAAAATGCCACTTTCATATCATGATGTACACGTCGCTCAAGTTCTCCTAACCCCCGTATACCTCCAACAAAATCAATGCGCTCACTTGTTTTTGGATCTTGAATTCCTAAAATTGGTTCTAGAATGTAATCTTGTAAAATTGAGACATCCAATTCCTTTACCGGATCATTATTCATAGTATCCTTCTTCTTAAACGCTAGTCCATACCATACATTCTCTAAGTACATCCCAAATGTTCCTTTTTCCTGTGGTGAAAAGGGATTAATGGACTTTGAAATAATCGAAAAGTTTTGTTCGATTTTTGATAAGAATTCATCCACAGATAATTGATTCAAATCTGTAACCACACGATTATAATCAAGAATCTCAAGTTCAGAATCCGGAAAAACTACAGCTAAAAATTGTGCTGCTTCACCTTCAAAAGCGTACTTTTGAGCTATCTTTGCCGCTGATGCTGCACGGTGATGCCCATCTGCAATATACAGATTGTTCATTTTCTGAACTTCGTTCTGTATTTTTATTATATCTTCTGTTTTCTTGACTGCATACCCTTTATGGCGTACCCCATCTTCTCCTGTAAATTCAAATATAACGTGTGCTTCTTGTCGTACCTGTTCAAAAAGCATCTGCATAGTATTTGTATTTTTGTACGTTAGAAATATAGGACCTGTATGTGCCTGAAGTGTATCTATATGTTGTATACGATCATTTTCTTTTATCTCGCGTGTATTTTCATGCTTTTTTATCATACCTGAAAGGTATTCTTTTGCAAGTACACATCCAACAATTCCTCTTTGTATCTTGCCAAAACGTTCAAGTTCATATATATATAGCTGTTCTTGCTCATCTTGAACGAATTGCCCATTATGTATCATTTCATTAAAACGCTTTTTTGCCGCTTCATATACTTGACTATCATACATATCAATTTGATTATCTAGTAACGTCTCACCGCGATCAATTTGAAGAAATGACAATGGATTCGCTTTGACCACTTCCATCGCTTCGACACGGTTATACACATCATAAGGCAATGCTGCAATCTTTTGTGTTAGATGCGCTGCTGGTCTTAATGCTTTAAATGGATTGATTGTTGCCATGATTGCCTCCTATTAAATCTATTTGATTACACGAACTTTTAATACACCTTCAATCGCTTTAAGTTTTGCAACCACCGATTCTGTCACAACATCTTCTAAATCAAGTAATGTATATGCATTACCATTTTTACTTTTATTTAGCATGTCCGTAATATTAAGGTTGGCATTTGCCAAAACAGACGTTATCTGTCCGACCATGTTAGGAATGTTTTTATGCAAGACACTCAATCGTGCTATCGAATTACATACACCTAAGTCCGCTGCTGGGTAGTTCACTGAGTTACATATGTTACCATTTTCAAGATAATCTTTTAATTGTGCTACTGCCATTTTTGCACAGTTTGTCTCTGATTCTGGAGTCGATGCACCTAAATGCGGAATTGCAATGACACCGTCCATTTCAATTGTTCGCTCATTTGGAAAATCCGTAACATATCGGCTGACTTTTCCAGATTTTAATGCAGATTCAATAGCATCATCATCCACCAATTCACCTCGTGAAAAATTCAAAATACGAACGCCATCTTTCATCTTATCGATTAAGTCTGTATTAATCATTCCTTTTGTTTCATCCATTAAAGGTACATGAACACTAATGTAATCGGATTTTTCCAACAATTCATCCATATTACTTGCTTTATGTACGACACGTTTTAATCCCCATGCTGCATCGACAGAAATAAAAGGGTCATATCCATATACGTCCATACCTAAGGATATTGCCGCATTGGCAACAAGTGCTCCGATAGCACCTAGTCCAATGATACCTAATGTTTTGCCCATTATCTCCGGTCCTGCGAAATTGCTTTTTCCTGCTTCAACTTTTTTAGCGATGTCGCTTTGACCTTTCAGCGTTTTTGCCCAATCAATGGCTCCTGGAATGTCCCGTGAAGACATAAGCAAACCAGCCAATGCCAATTCTTTAACCGCATTCGCATTGGCTCCTGGCGTATTAAAGACAACAATCCCTTCTTGCGAACATTGGTCAACAGGAACATTGTTCACTCCTGCTCCTGCTCTTGCAATAGCAGCTACATTATTTGACATTGTATAATCATGTAACTTAAAGCTTCGTAGTACTATTCCTTCGTAATCGCCTTCGGCGTTTTCATCAATGACTCTATATTGATCCGATAACAAATTCAATCCTTGTTCATCAATTTTATTTAACGTTTTTATTGTAAACATCATATCCTCCACTTTTCTTGATTTATTGTCTTATGCGTGTTTTGCTTCGAATGCTTTCATAAAATCAACAAGTTTTTGTACACCTTCAATTGGCATTGCATTGTAAATGCTTGCACGCATGCCGCCAACACTTCGGTGTCCTTTTAAATTAACCATGCCCTGATTTGCAGCTTCTTTAATAAATTGTGCATTTAATGCATCCTCTTTACAAATAAAGGTAACATTCATCTTCGAACGGCTTTGCTTATCTACAGGCGCTATATAAAAATCTGTTGAGTCAAGATAATTATAGAGAAGGTCCGCTTTTTGGATATTTGTTTTTTCAATCGCTTCGAGTCCACCATTTTGCTTGAGCCATTTAAACACAAGTCCTGCAACATAAATACTATATGTTGGTGGTGTGTTAAACATCGAATCATTATCCGCATGAATTGAATATCTTAACATCGTCGGAACCGATTCAGGAACCTCTTGAATTAAATCTTTTCTTATAATTACAGCCGTTACACCAGCTGGTCCCATATTTTTTTGTGCGCCGGCAAAGATAATGCCATAGTCCGATACATTAATAGGCTTTGAAAGAATGTTTGAAGACATATCGGCTACAACCGGAACGCCTTTTGTATCCGGCAATTTTGTGAATTCCGTACCATAGATGGTATTGTTTGACGTAATGTAAAAATAGTCCGCGTCTGGATCAATGCTAATCTTATCTAAATCTGGTATATAGGAGAAGGTTTTATCTTCCGATGAAGCCAACACCTCAACATTCATATATTTTTTTGCTTCTGCAATGGCTTTTTTGGACCATGCTCCTGTATTAATAAATTGAGCTTTTTTATTTTTATTACCAATATTTAATGGAATCATTGCAAACTGAAGCGACGCACCACCTTGTAAAAACAGCACTTCATAATTGTCCGGTATTGACAATAAATCTATAAAATCTTGTTTTGCTTCTTCAATAATCTTACTATATACTGCTGATCGGTGGCTCATCTCCATGACGCTCATACCTGAGTCTTGATAATTGACTAACTCACTTGCAGCAATTTTTAATACTTCCTCAGGTAACGTTGATGGTCCAGCTGAAAAATTATAAACACGTTCCATTATTATCACTCCTATTTGTCAGAATTTTGTTGGCTACGCCGTTATATGTTCATGTAATAATGCGTCTGAGTTTCTCACAGAAATACATACGTATATCTCGCGCGTACACTGTTAACATTTTATCATATACTTCAATACGTTACAAGAGTTTATTTCTGAATCTTTTTAAAGTCTTGCCCCGTAGGTACCTGAAATAATGAAAGCCCGAAATATGGCAATACCGAATATATATGCTCAAATATGTTCGCTTGTATTTCTTCATAATACTTCCAACGAATATCATTACTAAAGCAATAAACCTGTAAAGGGATCCCTTGCCCCGTAGATTCTAATTGCCTAACCATAATAATAAAGTCTTGACTAATGGATGGATGTGTTTTCAAATATTCATTGATATATACTCGTAATGTACCTATATTTGTCAATGCACGTTTGTTGAGTGGATGCGTAGATGCAATCTTTGCATTATGCGCATTAATATCCTGTTCTTTTTGTTCAATGTAATCTCTTAGCAGTTCTACCTTTTTCAATGCATTCATCTGCTCAGCATCTAAGAATCGAACATCGCCTCCATCAAGTATGATTTGTCGAGATATCCGTCGTGCTCCAGATTTGCTCATGCCTTCCCAGTTGGTAAATGCTTCTTCAATAAATTTATAGGCGGGAATATGTGTAATTGTATTATCCCAATTTTCTACAGAAACTTTAGTAAGGGAAACATCAATAACGGCTCCATTGGCTCTAAACTGCGGCATTTCAATCCAGTCACCAATACTTAACAAGCGATTGGTCGATAGTTGTATCCCTGCAACAAATCCTAATATGCTATCTCTAAATACCAGTAAAAGAATTGCCGACATTCCACCAACACTCGAAAGGAGCGCAAGTGCAGAACCACTGTTGCTAAAATTAACTAATCCAATAATTAATGCAAAAATAAATACTCCGATTTTAACTACTTGAAGAAGCCCTTTAATCGGCATATCCTTGGCATAGGGTTCTAAGTTATAGATATCATTAACAGCATCCAAAAGCTTAAATACGGCAACTACCGTAATTGCTATTCCGGAATAGACAAGAATATGTCGGATAACTCGCCCCATGTCCCCGTAGGAGAAACTAAAAACATACAAAATAATAATCGTTGCAAAATGGGCAAGCCAATGGAAGACTTTTCTATCATAGATCATTTCATCTTTTTTTGTCGGCGTTTTTAATACAATTTTACGTATAACCCGCTGAACAACAGTTGTAGCTATGCGATCAATAATAAGGGCAAAAATCAAGGCTAAAACCGTTAACGAAACAAAAATAATAAAGGATCCAAGTTCTCCTTCTGGGTCAATCATTGGACTTAACAAATTTGATAATGCATTTTTTAACACTTTTCTCTTTCCTTTCTTTGTCTTTATATATTATTATGATATACTATTTTTATAAATATTCAAAGAGGGGAATATACTATGGCCAATCAAAAAAACAAACAATTAACTAATAAAGATACAGAGATTCTATTTAAAGAAATAAAAGAAACTTCCAATATCTATCGTTTTATCGAAAAAAATTCTGATCAACTCTATCGCCCTTCACTTGCTGATTATCTCAATTTTTTATTAAAAAAATACGATATGTCTAAAAGTGCGCTGATTTTTCGTTCAGACATATCGCGTCAATACGCCTATGAAATTTTTTCAGGACAAAAAAATCCATCGCGGGCAAAGGTCATCGCCATCATCTTATCTCTTCACCCAAGCTTAGAAGAAGCTCAACGTCTTCTAACCTATGCAGGTCACCATCCTTTACATCCAAAGGACCTACGAGATACCATTATCATTCACAGCATACAACAAAGGATGTCACTTGTAGACACAAACGACATCCTCTATACTTTATCTTTACCGCTTATTGAGTAGTATTGTTCCCTTGTATATGCTCATGTTCTGTTAAATGTTTCATGCAATACTCATGATATCCTTCACACTTAGAACAATATCTAAATTCCATTGTCGGATCGTCATGCTCTGTAATGCCACATACTGTACATTTATGTGCATGTTTAGATTTAGGCGTTATACCTCTTTCATACTGCTGTTTTCTTACTTGATTCTTAACATGTGTCTTGCGATTAGTAATTATATCTTTACCAAAGAATAAAAGGAAGTTAGATACCCCTGCCAAGACACTAATTTTAGTCGCTGGTCCCCCCATAATAAATTGGAAGGCTAATAACCCCGCACTAAAATATGCTAAATATTTAATTTTGACCGGCAAAATAAAATAAACTCGCACTTGAAACTCTGGATGTAATCGGGCAAACGCAAAAAATAATGTCATATTCAAATATGTAGAACTTGCTGTAATACCAAAAATTAAGCTCGTAGCTATCAGCATAATCACACCGGTAAAATAGTATACATTAAACTTAAAGCTTCCCCATGCATGTTCAAGTGTGTTGCCAATCAAGTAATAGAAATACAACACAAAAATAATAAAGATTAAACTACTTGTTGGTGGAATCATAATAAATGTAAATACTCGCCAAATCTCACCCGCAAACACCCGTTCAGGAATCAGCATCAAAAGATAGGTCAAGGGTGTGGGGTCTAGCCGATCTAAAATAAATACGGCGGCATTGGCAAATACAATATATAGCATCAAGTTCGGTATTGCCACTCGACCAAACTTACGCTGTAAACGATCTAAAAACTTCATAGTATACCTACTTGTCTAATTTATTTTCTGGTTGCATTATTTCCTCTGCCGTTTCTTCTATAGCCTCTTCAATATCTTCTGTTATTTCTTCAACATCTTCTACGGCATCTTCTACAACTTCTTCTACGTCTTCTACAACTTCTTCTACAACTTCTTCTACATCTAATTGCATGTCCACTTCACTTGTCGGTAACGATGCATCCGTAACCATTAAGCCAGACGCTGTAAGATCATAATTCAAATATAACTGCACTGTTTTTTCGGTAAACTCATCTTGATGAATTTGAACTCCACTTGCTTTAATACGACCATCACAGATAACTTCCACATGTGGTGGCACGATAACCTTCACTCCACTACAAAGTGCATAGATGTCTAAATACACTTCATCTTCTTCAAATTGGGCATCCGCTAAATTGATTTCAACGCCTGAGAACATTGTAGCCATTGCATTACCATCAAAATGGTCATACACTAATTGTTCTCCTTTAAACATATATACTTTATTGTACATTGTACGTACCGTATCGTATTTTTTGTATACCCAAGCAGCTGCACCTAAGACTGAACTTAACACAACTAATTTTCCTAAATTTTTTCGTCCCATATTATCACCTCGTATCTTTTATTATTTATATTATAACATATCTTTTTCTAAAGAATATTATAATTTTATTAACTCTTTCTCTTTGTATCCTAATATAATACGGTCTTCATCGATAATTAGAGGGCGCTTAATAAGCATGCCTTCTTGGGACAACATTTCTGCTGCTTCTTCAATAGAGAGCGTGTCTACAATGTCTTTTAAACCTCGTTCACGATAAATCATACCAGAAGTATTAAAAAACCGTCGTATAGGCAAACCACTGCGTTGTATTATATCTATAAGCATACTTTGATCTGGCGTTTGTGTTGTAATATTTTTTTCATCATAGTCTATGGCATGTTCATCAAGCCATTTCAAAGTTTTTTTGCACGTACTGCATTTTGGGTAGCAATAAATTGTAATCATCGTTTACTCCTTTATTGTAAATTGATAGTCTCCATCACGGTAATCAATAATTATGTCATCGCCTTCTTTGAATCGGTCAGCAATCAACGCTTTACCTAGCTGTGTCTCAATAACTGACTGAACAAACCGCTTAACAGGTCTTGCGCCAAAGACAGGATTGTAGCTGTCTTGTGCCATTTTTTCTAATGCTACCGGGCGCACTTCAAGTGTCATATGTCGTTCAGCTAAGCGATGTCTTAATTGATCAAGCACCAAATCAACAATACCTTTAATTGCCTCGATTGTCAATGGTGTAAAAAGAACAATTTCATCAATTCTATTTAACAATTCCGGCTTAAACGTTTGATGCATAAGCTTCATAATTTGTTCTTTAATTTCTATAGGTATGTCTTGGTCAGCTGTTGCCTGAGCCATATAATCCAGTAATACGTTGCTTCCAATATTCGATGTCATAATAACCACTGTATTCTTAAAATCAACAACATGCCCTTGATTATCTGTTAATCGTCCATCATCAAGTAATTGAAGTAACACATTAAACACTTCTGGATGCGCTTTTTCAATCTCGTCAAATAAAATGACACTATATGGTTTACGTCGCACGGCTTCTGTGAGCTGTCCTCCTTGCTCATAGCCCACATATCCCGGTGGCGCTCCAATCAATCTAGATACGGCATGACGTTCCATGTATTCACTCATATCAATACGCACCATGTTGTTTTCATCATCAAACATCGCTTCTGCCAATGTTTTTGCAAGCTCCGTTTTCCCAACACCTGTCGGTCCTAAAAAAATAAATGATCCAATAGGTTTGGAAGGATCCTTAAGACCAGCCCTAGCACGTATGACCGCATTACTGACTGCTGTAACTGCCTCGTCTTGACCAATGATGCGTTCATGCAAAATATCTTCTAAATTAAGCAATTTGGTTTTTTCTGTTTCTGCTAATTTGGTTATAGGTATCCCTGTCCATTTTGATATAATCTGGGAAATCTCAAATTCTGTCACTTCTTCTTTAAGCAGAGCATCTTTTTGGGGTTGCTTATGAGCCATTTGAATATCTTCGAGTTGTTTATTTAGCTCAGCTAAAGTACCATAACGAAGCTGTGCTAATTTCTCCAAATCATAGTTTCGCTCTGCTTGTTCAATCTGGTGCTTAACTTCTTCAATCTGCTTCTTAATTTCTTTTTCCTTAGTTATTGCGGCTTTTTCAACTTCCCACTTTGATTTTAGTATATGAAACTCCTCTTTTAGCGCTGAGATTTCACGTTCCAATTCCTCGCGTCGAAGAGCCGAATCTTGGTCCGTCTCTTTTACCATTGCTTCTTTTTCAATTTCTTTTTGCATTATCATTCTTGATAACGCATCGACTTCTTGTGGCATTGAATCAATATCTGTACGTAGCATTGCTAACGCTTCATCCATCAAATCAATTGCTTTATCCGGTAAAAATCGATCAGGAATATAGCGATGCGATAGTTTTGCACATGCAATAATCGCACCATCTGTTATGCGTACACCATGGTGGATTTCAAAGCGTTCCTTTAATCCACGAAGGATGGCTATCGTTGCTTCAACAGAAGGTTCATTGACAATAATGGGTTGAAAACGGCGTTCTAATGCAGCATCTTTTTCAATATATTTTCGATATTCATCTAGGGTTGTTGCTCCGATTAATCGCAACTCTCCACGAGCCAACATAGGCTTAAGCAAATTTCCTGCATCCATCGACCCCTCTGTTTTTCCCGCTCCAACAATTGTATGTAACTCGTCAATAAAAAGAATAATCTTCCCATTTGATTCTTCTATAGCTGATAACACACTTTTTAAGCGTTCTTCAAACTCGCCACGATATTTTGCCCCTGCGATAAGCGCTCCCATATCAAGTGCATAAATACTTTTATCTTTTAGTCCTTCGGGAACATCCCCTGCAAGAACGCGTTGTGCAAGGCCTTCAACCACAGCCGTTTTACCGACTCCCGGCTCTCCAATTAATACGGGATTATTTTTTGTTCGCCGAGATAAAATACGTATCGCACGTCGGATTTCTTCATCTCTTCCAATCACCGGATCAAGTTTTCCTTCACGGGCCATATCAACCAAATTACGTCCAAACTTTTCAAGGGCATTATAGGCATTTTCAGGATTTTGCGATGTAACGCGTTTGTTTTCTCGCACTGTCTTTAGACCTTCTAAAAATATATCTTTTGTAATTCCCATGTCAGTGATTATCTTACGATTAACGCCCCGCGAATGATCAATAATTGCTAAATATATATGCTCAACACTAATGTATTGATCTTGCATTTTTTTAGCAATCTCTTCTGCTTCGATTAAGGTTTTGTTTAGATCTCTTGACCCATAAAGTTCACTTTGGTTAGTTTGCACTTGAGGTTCTTTTTCAAGCGCGTCTAATAAATGTTCTCTATATTTATCGACAAATATATTTTTAGAGCTAAGTACGTTGGAGATGAGTCCATGTACATCTTCAAGTAATCCGTAGTGTAAATGTAGTGTATCTATCTGCGAGTGATTAAATTTTATAGCCATCTTTTGTGCTGTTTCGATGCTTTCCAATGATTTCTGTGTCATTTTTTCAGTATTCATAACACCACTCCTTTCTTTAGCACTCTCCTCGTTAGAGTGCTGATAAAATAATAATACAAAAAAACCACCTATTTGTCAACAGATGGTTTCTATTTTCATTTTTATATTACTTGTCATCGTTACAATGAATAATGCACCTTACACCGTTCCATACCATATTTAATATGCTGTTCCATAGCTTGATATGCTTTTTCGGGGTCACGTTCAAGCAAGGCATCCATAATTTTTTTATGATCCGCTAAAACGACTTCACTCATTTCAGGATTATCCTTTGTCTTGGCATACCCACCTTTGATTCCATTATTAATAATTGGAATGATACGATTCATGATAGGGTTATGTGTTGCTTGGGCAATGGAATTATGAAAGCGAATATCTGCACCGGTATGGTTTTTTCCAGCTTTTATTTTTTCGCATACTTGTTCATAAGCCTTTTGTATATGGATAATTTCTTCATCTGTTCCTCGTATTGCTGCAAGTCGAATCATCTGTGGTTCTAAAATTAAGCGCATCTCAAAAAAATGGAGCAATAAGTTATCTTCTTCCATAAAATATAGCCCCAACGGATCATTCGATACCCCCGGATTATCTGTAACAAATGTTCCTCTCCCTCGTTTAACTTCTAAAACATTCGTTGAAACAAGAATCTTAATTGCTTCACGAACGGTTGACCTACTGACATTAATGACCTCTGATAGCTCAATCTCGTTGGGCAATTTATCTCCGGGTTCAAGATTTTTCTCCATAATCATTTGTCGAATATCATCAGCAACTTTTTCAGATAGAATACCTTTATCATATATTCCCATCTTTTCCTCCCTTTATATATCGCTAGAACAAAGCGACTATATCGCGTTATTTCAAAGAGATAGCCTTCATATTTAAAAAGTTTTCTCTATATACTTTTTGCATTAAAAAACTGATATTGAGCACCATGACCCAATATCAGTTATTAAGCCTGCCTGATATTATACTATGTATTTTCTGTTCGTGTCAAATACTAGCTTATCTTTGAACGCGTCCAGATGCATCGCCTTCAATAAGTGTTTTAACTTCACTTACTGTTGCAAGGTTTGCATCACCAAAAATCGTTTGTTTTAATGCGGATGCACCAACAGCAAATTCTAATGCGTACTTGAAGTCATCACTTGATAACAATCCATAAATCAATCCACCTGCAAATGAGTCTCCACCACCCACACGGTCAACAATACGAATATCGTAGTGTTTTGATTGATAGAATTCATTTCCATCATAGATCAGTGCCGACCAGCCATTATCTGATGCTGAGTGACTTTCTCGAAGTGTTGTGACAACGTATTTGAATCCAAACTGTTCTTTCATTTGTTTAAAAATACTCTTATATCCATCTAATTCCAATTCACCTGAAGTAACGTCTGTTGTTCCAGGTTTAAATCCTAATACTTTTTCAGCATCTTCTTCATTACCAATACAAACATCCACATATTGCATTAAGTTTGTCATGCAAGCTTTTGCTTCCTCTGGAGTCCAAAGCTTTTTACGGTAATTCAAGTCAACAGAAACCATAACGTTATGACGTTTTGCTGCTTTTAATGCTTCTTCAGTTAGTATCGCCGCTTCTTTACTAAGCGCAGGTGTAATTCCTGAAAAATGGAACCAGTCTACCCCTTCAAAAATTGCATCAAAATCAAAATCAGCTGCTGTTGCTTCTGCAATTGAAGAGTTTGCACGGTCATAAACAACTTGTGACGCACGCATTGATGCACCATGCTCAAGGTAGTATATACCTACACGGTCACCGCCACGAACAACGTGTTCTGTGTTAACGCCATAATTGCGAAGGTGATTAATTGCACTTTGTCCAATTGGATTATCTGGTAATTTTGATACAAAACTTGCATCCATTCCATAGTTTGCTAGAGATACAGCTACATTGGCCTCTCCACCACCATACACAACATCAAAGCTTTGCGCTTGTACAAAACGTTGTTTATCTGGGGGAGATAATCTTAGCATTATTTCGCCTAAAGTAACAATTTTTTTCATATTAAAAGTCCTCCAATATTATAATTCTGCTCTTGCTTCCTTAACTGCTTGAACAAATTTCTTTGCTGTTTCTGTAACAGATTCATAGTCGCCTGTTTTTGCACCTTTGGTTAAAACACTACCTACACCAATAGCCACTGCACCTTTTTGAATCCATTCTTTTGCATTTCCAAGATCAACGCCACCTGTTGGCATATAGTTTCCTTGAGGCATAGGTCCTTTAAACGCTCCAATAATTGAAGGTCCAAATGCATTGCCTGGGAATACTTTACAAATATCTACACCTGCTTCAAGCGCAGCCACAACTTCTTTTGGTGTCATCACGCCTGGCATAACAGGGATTGCATATCTATTACACATCTTGACTGTCTCTAAGTCAAAATATGGACTTACAATATATTTTGCACCTGCTAAAATACAAGCACGTGCTGACTCAGGATCTAAAACCGTTCCTGCGCCAATAATAACATCTTCATCTTTATATTCTTCAACCAAATCTTTAATAATGTCAACAGCTCCTGGAACCGTTAAAGTAATTTCTAAGGCTTTAATTCCACCTTTTTTTACAGCTTCAATAATATTTAATCCTTGTTCTTTTGATTCTGCACGTACAACTGCAACTACACCGCTATCGATGATTGCATTCAATGTATCATATTTTTTCATTATAATACCTCCGATTTGTTTTTAGAGAGCTTCAAGGGCCGTTTATTGTTGAGCTAGTACAAATCACGAACCCCTGAAATTTTTTAGGGGAATAAAACTTCTTTTTGTTATCTGCAGTCTGTTGTCAGACAACTAACTCTATCATATACCCCATTCGGGGTATTGTCAATAGGTTAATACAAATTTTCTAGAATAAATGCTTCTTTCTTGTCAAACACCATATCTTCTGGGCTAACGCCTATTTTCTTTAGTTCCTGATAGACTTGAACCAAAAACTCATCGCCACCTACAATATAAAATATACCTTCCTTCATTGTTGGGCGATCTACAAATAATTCTTGTAATGTTGTATAAAATCCCTGTCGTGAATCTACATAATATTGCTTGAATTTTTGTTCTTGCTTCATGTATCCTTGCATCTCATCATAAAACAAATATTCTGTGCTCGAGTCTACATTTAAACTCGTTACACTAGGAATACCCTGTGTGTTTTGTATAAATTTTTTGATGAGCGGACGCATGGTTGCAAGACCTACTCCTGCTGACAAAAAAATGAGTGGGCGGTCTTGACGTCGAAGCACCAAGCGGCTTCCAACTTTAAACAAGTAGAACACATCGCCTTTTTGTGCTGTTCTTAACTCGCGTTTAAAATCTGTACATGGTTCCGGCAAACGCGTTGTCATTCTAAGCGTATCTTCATCCATCAGTGAACAAATTGAAAAATGGCGTACATTTTTCTTTTCCCACCATCCCATTTCTTCATTAAAATGGTTTAGCGCCAGATGTGTATGCGCTCCTTCTTCCCAAGATAAGTCTTTGGGTTTGGTAAAAATATATGTATAAGTGTTTTTTGCTTCTTTTATAATGTCTAATAAAAAAATCTCATAAACTGTATAATTTTTAGATGTTTTAAGCATCAGATCACTCCTTAATCATAAATGATAATAATTATCATTTATGATAGCACATCTTTCCATTTAATTCAATATAAACGACACAAAATTTAGTAGCCTTTATATATTGTCTATACTTGGGATACAAACATCCGTATCAATATCTTGATCATAGTCGACATCCTCACGTGAGAACCCAAACAGCTTGTAAAATTCTTTTTGATATGCTTCGATATCTATCATTTCCTGCATGTTTTCTGAGTCTACCTGTTCAAAATATTCAAACGTCTCTCTCTGAATCTCTGGATCCATTTCGTAATCATCAATGCGAATTCGTCCTTTTTCATCATAGATATCCGTTACATTTTCATCATACAATTTTGTCGAAAAAAGGCGATAAATCTGTTCAATACACCCTTCATGTGTTCCTTTTTTCTTCATCGTCTTATACAATGCCGCCATGTATAAAGGTACAATTGGAATTGCCGCACTGGCTTGGGTCACTAAAGCTTTTGCAATCACCACACTCGCCTGTCCATCCACCGATTGTAATAAATCATTAAGGGCTGCAGCCGTATTTTCAAGATGCTTTTTTGCACGCCCAATCGTTCCTTCACGATAAATCGGACGCGTAACTTCCGGTCCAATATATGAATATGATATTGTTTTTGCTCCTTTTGCTAAAAGATCATGCTCAAGTAAAGCTTCTATCCATAGCTGCCAATCTTCTCCACCCATAACTTTAGTGGTTTGCTCAATCTCTTGTTCATTGGCTGGTTCAATTGTTGCCATACTAATTGTCTTATTGTGTATGTCAATCGATTTGTTTGTATATGGTTCGTGAATTGGCTTTAAAACAGACATATATTTGTCCCCTGTAACTGGATCAATACGTCGCGGTGCCGCTAAAGAATATATTACCAAATCAATTTTTCCAAGATCTTTTTGAATCGTCTCCAGTACTTCATCTTTTATTTCTTTGGAAAAAGCATCTCCATTAATGCTCTTTGCATAAAGACCTTCATTTAAAGCTTGTTCTTCAAAATACGCAGAATTATACCAGCCTGGAGACGCTGTACGTTTTCCTTTTGCTTCTTTTTCATAAAACACACCAAGGGTACTTGCACCGCATCCATATGCTGATACAATTCGTGATGCCAGTCCATAGCCTGTTGATGCGCCGATAATCAATACATTTTTAGGTCCATCTATTTTTTCATTTGTCTGAACATAATTGACTTGCTCTTCAACATTTTTTTTACATCCAATTGGATGTGCCGTTGTACAAACAAAACCTCTTACTTTTGGTGTTATAATCATAATTCAATTCTCCTCTATAAACATTCTTGGTTTAAATTCTATCGAAAAAACCAGCACTTGTCAATTGTTTTGATTGTCAAAGTATTTTCTTTTCAAAAAACCTGTGATTTTACTCACAGGTTTACTTTATGATTGTATCATAAGGATTGTCTTAAAGTTGAAGAATTTTTTCAATCGTTACATATTGAATACATGTCGTCAGCACTTCGATCGCCAATTCCAATTCATATAAAGGTGGAAAAGTCGGTGCAATACGGATATTTGAATCTTTTGGATCTTTTCCATATGGGAATGTGGCTCCAGCAGGAGTTAATGTTACTCCATGTTCAGCGCAGCATTTAACAACGGATTTAGCACATCCATCCATTACATCCAAATTAATAAAGTAGCCTCCATTAGGATTGTTCCATTTAGCAATATTATATGCTCCGATTTCACGTTCCATTACCTCAAGCACTTTATTAAACTTTGGCTCTAAAATCTCTGCATGCTTCATCATATGTGCTTCAATAGCATCTGTTGTCGGCAAAAATCGAACATGCATTAGCTGATTGATTTTGTTTGATCCAATCGTTTGATATCCCATATGTTTACGTATGTCATCTGCATTTTCTTCACTCATTGCCATTACTGCAATTCCTGACCCTGGAAATGTAACTTTAGATGTCGAACTAAACATATATACACGATTGGCATGATTATTTTTTTTACATGCCTCTAATAAGTCTTTTAACTCATCCCCATTATTATTTAGATGATGGATGTTATATGCATTATCCCACATAATTCTAAAATCCTTAGCAGCACATTCCATGGAAGCCAAACGATCAACCACTTCATCAGAATATGTAATTCCTGTTGGATTGGAATATTTTGGAATACACCAGATTCCTTTTATTGTCTCGTCATCTCGAACAAGGGCTTCCACTTGATCCATATCCGGACCTTCACTTGTCATCGGAATTAAAATCATCTCAATTCCTAAATCTTCACAAATTCCAAAGTGTCGATCATAGCCTGGTGCCGGACATAAAAACTTAATTTTGTCGTAATCTTTCCATGGCTTCTTGCTATCTACTGTTCCAAAAAGCAATGTTCGAACCAAAGTATCATACATAAGGTTTAAGCTTGAGTTACCACCGATAATAAGCTCTTGCTCAGATACATTCATTCCTTGAGCAAACAAAGCTTTTGCTTCGGGTATTCCATCAAGCAATCCATAATTACGATAATCAATATTAATACTATAATCAACCGTACCATCAATCATTCCATTTGACAAATCAAGTTGTTCCTTACATGGCTTGCCCCTAGCCATATTCAAGTTCAGTCCCATTCCTTTGTACTGATCGAGTTTTTGCTTTAGTTCAATTTGATAACGTTTTAATTCTTCGTGTGTTTTTCCTTTAAAAAAATCCATATCTATTTGTCATTCCTCCTAAACTCACAACCTTTTGTATAATAATACACAATTTCTGCAAGATAATCAATAGATAATTTCATTTTTCGGGGATTTTATTTGGATTTTGACGATTTATATGGTTTTTATATGCAAGTATACAATCACAAAATGTCAATTGCAACTTTTATCTCCTACAAAATCATTGCAATTTTTTAGTAAAGAAGGTAAAGTATTAGTCATATTGACTATTTTAAGGAGGCTTCTATGTTATCACATAAAATCGCAAAAAAAATCAACCCCTATTTTTATTATGGTTGGTTTATTGTGTTTATCTCTGCTGTTAGCATGTTTTTTTCTGCACCTGGACAGAGTTTTTCCATTTCAACATTTATCAATTATTATATTGAAGATTTTGGGTATTCACGCACATATATTTCTTTTATTTATTCATTTGCAACTGTCCTATCCGGTTCACTTTTATTTATTGTAGGACGTCATGTCGATAAATTGGGACAACGCAAGATGTCGCTGATTATCGGACTTGCCCTCTCCATAGCTTGCATCTTTAATAGTCTTATACAAAATGTCATCATGCTTTTCTTGGGATTTTTCTTATTACGCTATCTTGGGCAAGGTTCTATGACGCTGATACCAAACGCCCTCTTGCCACAATGGTTTGAAAAAAGGCGAGCATTAGCAGTAAGCTTAGCCAGCCTTGGAATCATATTAGCCAATGTAATCGTTCCTCCTTTAAATATCTATTGGATTCAAAATTATAGGTGGGATATCACATGGCGATTTTGGAGTCTAGCTATTATTCTCATCTTTTTGCCTTTAGTTTACTTGTTTGTCATTGACAAACCTGAGGATATCCAGTTGCTTCCAGATAACACCCCTGTCCATTCTCATCAGGATCTTTTGAATGAACTAGAAAAAACTGACCGTGAGTCCTTTACATTAAAAGAATCTATGCGCACCAAAGAATTTTGGTTTATTGGCATAATCAGCATGATTGTTCCTATGGTTACAACCGGAATGATGTTTCACTTTTTTTCCATCATGAACCTTCAGGGACTCCAAGAAGAGACTGCTGCTTTTGCAATCGGACTTATTTCACTTCCCGGTTTTTTTATGCCTCTTGTATCCGGACTGATTATCGACCGCTATCGCTCTAAGTATATCATCGCTATCACCTTGTCTGTCATTGCTCTTGATTTGCTTTTTATGCTTATCGTCAGCAACCTGTTCATGGCTATAGCTTTTATGTTAATCTATGGTAGTGGCACAAATGTACAAAACTTGACCCTAAACATTATTTGGGTGAAGTATTTTGGTCGTAAACACCTCGGAAGTATTCGTGGTGTCGCCACTGTTTTCACTGTCTTTGGCTCAGCTTTTGGAACCATTCCCTTTGGACTCTCTTATGACATCACCGGTAATTATATCGCCGTCTTTATTATAATGTCTATCATTTGTTTTGCCGCACTATCCATGGCATTATCCATTCAGCGCCCTATAAAACTAGAACAGTAATTGGGCAAAGTAAATGACAACAGGAACAGTTAGTGCACTACATGCTGTAGAGAAAAAAACTGTCTGTGAAGCATATTCCGGTTCATTTTTAAACTCAATAGCTAAAAGCACTGTATTGATCGCCGTTGGTGCCCCGCTACAAATAAGTAAGACTTGAGCCGGAATCCCTTCTAACCCAATCCCCCATAACAATGTTCCTGTAATGACTGGTGCAATGATTAATCGAAGGGCTCCTGCAAGATAAACTCGCATTGATCGAAACTTTAACTGTGTATCTGCAAGTTGTGCACCAAGCGTAATCAAGGCTACAGGAACTAGCCCCTCTCCAGTAAGGTTAAGTCCATCTTGAATCGGTTGATAAATCGAAATATCTAGCACTTGTAATCCAAAACCTAAAAAAATTGCATACATCATTGGCAATTTAAATATATCTAAAAAAGCTTCGCGCACACTTTTGTGCCCAATATTTGTATTAAATATCCCAAAAATATTCAATAAAATATTTTGCATAAACATAATGATAATCTGTATTGCTGAGGCAAATGGACTGTTAAACAATAAAGCAATCAACGGAATACAAAAGTTCCCACTATTATAAAAGCATGATGCATTAATCAAGGCACTTTTATGCTTTTTATTATATCCAATAACTCTTGCAAGTATCACTCCAATGAAAAACATTATAACAAAAGCCATGATCAAAACTGAAACCACTTGTATAAATAAATTGGCCTCAAGCTTTATCGTATACATATTCATAAATAAAAAAGCAGGTATCATAATATAAAATTGTATTTTTGTTAACGTATCTACATTCAATGTAAAACGTTTATGAAAATAATACCCTGCAAATACAGGTATAAAAATCGGCAATAATACGTGAAGAATAACAAAAACAATATATGACATAATAACCCCTTAATAATTTATTGTACTTTTCTCATACGTACCGCTGATATAAAAATAATAATATATCCAAGAACACTCCAAATGTCCGGATGCGAATTGAAGATAATTAATCCAAAGATTGCTGAAAAAATAACCCCAAAATAGTTATATATTGAAACTTCTTTTGCTTGCGCATGCTTATAGGCAAGAGTCACTCCATATTGGCCTCCAACAGCACATACCCCTGCCAAAATCGCATATAACAGCTGAATATCTGTCATCGGTTCATAACTTGCAATAACAAACGGAAGCAAAGAGACAAACGTGAACATAGCAAAGAAGAAAACCACAACTGAAGGGTGTGTGCCTTCCCCTAGCTTTCGCAGCATCGTATAGGATAAAGCCGCACCTGCTGCCCCCAATATTGCTATTGTATATGGTATAAAATCAAAAGACAGTTCTGGTTTAATCACAAACAACACACCAATAAATGCAATAATAATAACAGAAAATTGCCTTTTTGAGATATGTTCTTTTAAGAAAATCCAACTAAAAATAATGACAAACACTGTATTTAAACGGAATAAAACTGTTGCATCCGATAAAATCAAGTGGTCCAGCGCATAATAATTCATAACAATGGCTACCGTTCCTGTAAAGGAGCGTAAGGTTAATAACTTAAGTTGTCGAATGGGAAAAACCGAGATGTGATGAAACTTCAACATTACAAAACTAATATTTGCGATAACCGCTGCACGAATCAATGTTTTTTGTATAACCGGAACTTCTCCTGTTAATTTTACAAAAACACCCATCAGCGAAAACGCCAATGCTGAAAATATCATATATAAAACTGCTTGTTGCTTATCATTTAAACGCTTAAAATGACGAATCATGTTTATTACCTTTCCATGTATACTCTGTTGATAAGATTCCCCGTCATCTTACTATAAACACCTTAGTGCGTCAAGTCATATCAATGCTTCATTGCTCTTTATAACAAAATATAGGTCTTTATGTTTTATACATGTAATGTTACAATATGACTATAAAATATGATAGGCAGGAGTATAAAAATCTATGATAGATATAAAAAAAATAATTCAAACCCATTCGATAAAAATACTATTCCAAGTAATTTTACTTCCTATTGATTCAAACACATTTTGTGTGGAAAGCTTCGTTCGCGGAGTTGATCCGTCAAACCAACGAATCATCTCACCTAGTGAACTGTTTTCTGTAGCACATAAAGAGGGTGTTGCCAAACAACTCGATCAGCTTTGCGTGTGCAAAACCATCGAAGCCTTCGCTCCGATAGCCAATCAAAATCCCCGGGTAATGCTGCACATCAACATTAACCTTTCTTTTTTTGTTCCGGCGATTACATCAAACTATATAGAAACTTGCGCAAAAAAACATGGTGTTTCTTGTGATCGTATTGTTATTGATATAGACAATCTCTCTATCGATGAAAAAGATCTACCACTAACGCAACAATTCATTGAACACCATCGTAAAAAAGGGTTTTATATTTCAATTGACGATATTGGAAAAACCTACAGTAATATTGATAAAATTATGCTCTTTAATCCAGATATCATTAAAATCAATCAGCAAATGTTAAAACGCTTATCCTCTAGCGATTACACAAAATTATTGATTAAACATATTACCTCCATTGCTCATCAAATGGGTATCTTAGTCATCGCCACCGGAATAGAGTCAAGATATGATTTAGAAAAGGCTCTACGTGCAGGTGCACAAATGATACAAGGCTATTATGTTTCACCAACAGAGGCATTAGATTATCCCAAAATTCTACGCATTATTGAGGCCTTTGACTACGCATCTGTTGGCGAAATCACAAATGCTCGATATGAAAAAGATGAAAAATCTGCCATCATTAATATTGTTAACTTTAACAGCCACTTAAAAACGGTTTTTGAAAATATCGGTTCTCAAGATCTTGACTTTGTCATGAATGACTTACTCAACAACTATCATTTTATTGAAAGTTCATATTTTCTTGATGCCAATGGTATTCAAATGAGCCATTCATTTATCAATACATCAAGTTTTGGCAATCGTAACAAAGAACTTTTCGGACTTTATTCTAAAGGTTTTTCTCATAGTAACGAAGAATATTTTACGCGATTGCACAATCCTTTACTTTCGGATTGGGTAACAAAACCGTATCGTTCTCGACTAAGTAACGATGTCTGTGTCACGACCTCATTCAAGATAACCAACCGATCCGGCAACCCAATCATCGTCGTTCTAAACTATAACTATAAGCCATTTGAAGCTTATATCAATACTAAAAAACCCACAATAAAATTATTCAATGATTGCACTTTGTAGCATGTTGATGCTCATGGCATACCGATCCTGTTGATTTTAACTCACCACGCAAATATTAGTAACACCTAGCTGTTTAAAAATCAAAAGAATACGATAACTATGCTTCATGCATCCATACTCGCATTTGATTAAGTCCACGGTTTCCCCATGTAAAGTAGGGAATTGCTTCTAGCGTTGTCGGTATATATGTCGGACGCGTTGACGAATACAATGCCTTCTCGCTTTCAAGTTGCCATCCCTCAACTTTCAATGTTACCATATCTTTAAAAAGCTTTTTATCATCGGCACATATTTGAATCCATCCATCTTTTTTAATGCGTAATGCTTGCAACACTGAGGGATTATCCATTCCTTCAAACGCATATACAATCGGTCCCCGCATTAACGCGACTTGATTTGCATCTTCACGAACAGCTACATTCGCAAATACTTTTCGTACTGTCAAATCTATTTGCAATTGGATATGATCATTTTCTTTCCATTGTCGATGAATGTATATATATCCATCCTGTATCTTTTCTTCTTGAACATTTTGTCCATTAATTTGTATCTCTGTCTTTTGCGCCCATCCAGGTATGCGTATGGCGACGCTAAAAGGTTTTTCTTGCTTTGGATGAATTACATAGGATACATTGGCCTGCCAGGGGTAGTTCGTTTTCACATTTATATCCGCTTTTTTAAAGCTTGCCACCCCTCCAAGATATAGATGTGAATAGATTGTATCTTCATCTTCTCCCCAAGCATATTTTGCTAGTGATGTTACCAATCTTGCCACATTAGGTGGACAGCAGGCGCACGCATACCATCCGGGCCTTTCCGGCAAAACATGTTCATAATTATGAAGTTTACCGGATATCTCTGGATTGACTTCTAATGGATTCACATAAAAAAAACGCTTTCCATCAAGCTGCATCCCACTAAGGACGCCATTGTACAATGCGAGTTCCATAATATCCGCATAGCCATTTGATGTATGCATATCTAACATCTGTCGTCCAAAAAAAATCAATCCGACGGACGCACATGTCTCAGCATAAATTGTATCATTAGGCAAGTCATAGTCAATGGTAAAAGCTTCCCCTTTAACAGTTGATCCAATTGCGCCAGTAACATACATTCGCTTTTTCGTTATATTTTCCCATAATCTTTCACATGCTTTTTTTAACGTTTCATCTCCTTGATTTGCAGCCAAACTTGCCATTGCTGTATACATATATACTGCTCGAACACTGTGTCCTTCTGCCGTTGTTTGGGCTCTTACCGGGGCATGAATTTGACTGTATCTTTGATCAGCTGGATCCATGTCAAAATGAACCCATCCACGTTTTTCACGTTCCTTGGCAAAGTACTTCGGGTCTTGCCCCCTTTGATTAATAAAAAATTCTGCCAGATTTTTATATTTTTCTTTTCCAGTAGCAAAATAAAGTCGCATCAATCCGATTTCAATTTCCTGGTGACCAGGTACACCCAATTCTTTGTTTGGTCCAAAACGATCAAAAATATGATCTGCCATTTTTTCCATAATCTTTAAAAGTTTATCTTTCCCCGTCACTTCATAATAGGCCACACCTGCTTCCATCATGTGCCCTGCACAATAAAGTTCATGGCATTCTTGTAGGTTTTGCCACCGATGATGGGGTTGCTTAATCGTAAAATATGTATTCAAGTATCCATCTGCACCTTGGGCTTTTCCAATTAAGTCAATAATCTTATCCATACGTTGTTCTAGATGTTGATCGGGCTTTATTGCAAGCGAATATGCTGCTGCCTCCAACCACTTCGCCACATCGCTATCTTGGAAAACCATACCGTAAAAATCCCCCTCTTGTTCACCTGCTGCAATCGCAAAGTTTGCAAAGGCGTGACTTTTTTCTACGCCAGGAACTTCATCGCCCAAAATCTTTTCTTGATAGGGAATAACAACATCCGTCACCAATCCCTGAATCTTTGACCAAAAGGGGTCATTAACTTTGACGGACTGTACTTTTATTTCTGTATTCACTCTCATCACTCCAATTCAAAGAATTTATATATTATGTTAATAGTAACATGTTCATTCTTTAAATCAATATCCTTTTGTTTTATCCTCTTGTCATTATCATCTATCTGATTTCCATATACATATGGGTTTTCATAAAGTCATGATTGCCCGTAAAAACGGGTGGTTTTTTATTTTGCATGCTTCGTGAGTTCAACGGGCTAAATCCACATAACAAAAACAGGAGTTTTAGATGCTCCTGTTTTATGGCTGTTACTATTTTATAACCTGTCCTCAGCTGAATTATTCACCGCATTCATCTGCATGATGATGCTCATGGCATACGGACCCTGTTGACTTCAATTCACCTCGAAGATATGCTTGTGCTACCTCTTTTGCATCTCCAGAAGCGCCAACGATAACTTCGATATTATGCTCATTAAAGATATCAACCGCGCCTCCCCCCATACCACCTGATATGATTACATTCACACCTAAATCATTCAAAAAATTCGGCAAAAATCCAGGACGGTGTCCAGGGTTGTCAATGGATGTATGATTGTTGATACACCCATTTTCCTCATCAAAAATATTAAAATTGATACAATGTCCAAAATGTTGTGTCACTTGATTTTTTTCACTAGCTACTGCGATTTTCATAAGTTTCCTCCATTATCTATCACTTTTTTTATATTTTCATAAATTCCTTGCACTGCACGGCCCGACGCACAATCAATCTCAACAATAGTTTTTCCTTGATTGATCACTTTTACCGCTTGTGAATCATAGGGAATCCGACCGACAAAGTCCAACCCTTTCGCTTTTGCATATGCTTCAATTTTATCTGTATATTCTATATTGACATCAAATTTATTCACACATATAAATGTTTTCACACCAAAGCGTGAAGCAGTTGTTACTATACGCTCCATGTCACTTATACCAGACAAAGAAGGCTCTGCAACAATTAATACATAGTCCACCCCGCTAATCGAAGCAATAACCGGACAACCGATTCCCGGGGAACCGTCAATGATAGCCCACTCAGATTCGACGCCCTGCTCTAGCATCTGCCTTTTCACTTTTGTCACTAGCATCCCCGACGTTCCACTTCCCATTTTCAATTGAGCGGTGGAAAAGACCCTCTCTGATTTATACAACTGCAAGTGTCCATCTACAATCGGTTCTAAATGAACAGCTCCTACCGGACAAACGAGTTCACACACTCCGCATCCTTCGCATGCATTAAGATCAACAACATACGTTTTTTTTACTTGATCATGTGAAATCGCATCAAATCTGCATTGACTTTGACACTGGCCACACTCGATACACTGTTCTTCATGAATAAATGCTTTGGGTAGCCCAGAATAATCCGTTATTATCGGATCAACGGTCTGATGCATCACCAAATCTAAATTTGGAGCATCCACATCACAATCTGCAAAAAGCTTAACTTTTGATAATTGAATCAATGCACTTGCCACCGTCGTTTTCCCAGTACCACCTTTTCCGCTAAGCACGAGAAGTTGTCCCATGATGCACCTCCTCAAAAATTCGTTCTAACATCGTTTTGAATTTGGCATAATAAGACGAATCAACGCGGGATACGATTTCTCCTTGGGAACTTAAAAGTGCCAAATCATGACTATACATCACTTTACCTATAACATGAATTTCATTTTCTTCACAATACTTTTCAGCCGGATTTTCATCATCCAAGCATTTATTTAAAACAACGCCATAGGGAATGTCAAAAAGCTTAACCAATTCATGTACCATGCTTAAGTTTTGAGTCCCAAAAATTGTCGGCTCTGCAACTAGCACGCAATAATCAACATCTTTAATAGCTTCCATAACAATACATGCACTGCCTGGCGGCGCGTCAATAATGGATAACTCCTCTTCTATGCTCACGTTTTCAATTAGCTGTTTTACAATTGGAACGCCTGACGCTTCACCCATATTCAATATTCCGGTTTTTACACTTACTTCGCCTGAACGCCCCTTTTCAATCTTGCCAATGGTTTTATCTTTCTCTACAATCGCATTTTCCGGGCAAACCAACATGCATCCACCACACGAATGACAAACATCTTCGAACACTTTAACCGCATTATTTACATACGCCAACGCATTAAACCGACAAAACTCCACACACTTTCGACATCCTGTGCATTTTTCATGATCAATTTTCGGCATTGCAACCTTCACCTCTTCAACAGCCTCTATTTGGGGATTCAAAAAAAGATGACCATTTGGCTCTTCAACATCACAATCTATATACATGGCTTTTTCTGCTACAAAAGCCATATTAACAGAGACAAACGTTTTACCGGTTCCACCTTTACCACTTAATAGTGCAATCTTCATTTTAATAGTTCCCGTGGTTATGATAACCAGAATGAATCTCACTTAATGGGTTTAGTTTATTGTCCAAAAACTCCTTAATATTATATTGCACAGATGGATGTAGCGTTTTATAAACTTTTATGTTTGCACCTAATATAATATCCGCAGCATTTTGTCCACATCTAGGCGTTAATAAAGCATCTACTTTCAAATCTACAACGGTCTGAGCTGCCTGTATTCCTGCTCCTCCAGGGCTTGTCGCTGCCGTGTTCTTAATAAATTCATAACTCGAATCTTCTGTATTATACAGCATATAATACGGCGCTCGTCCAAACGACATGCATACATCGGTTTCTTTTATATTTGCATCGACAGGTATTACTATTTTCATTTCATTTCCTCCTGTTTGTAGCAAGAATGGCAAATCCCGTCAAAAACCACGGAATAGTTTTCAATGACATCACCAAACTGCTTTTCAATATATCGTTGTTGTTTAATCATTTGATTGAAAATCTCTCGATTATTATATTCAATAATTTGGTCACACTTCTTACAATGAAAGTGCATATGCAGTCGCTTTTCACTAAACATGTTCAATTCATATACATTCTCATTATTAATATTTATTTCTTTAATAATTCTCAACTGTTTAAAAATGGCTATGTTTCGATAAACCGTAGGCAAACTAATCGATTCACTTTTAAGCTTATTAAAAATTTTTTCCGGGCATAAATGTTCTGATGTCTTTAAAAATAGTTCAATCATTTTTGTACGTGGCTTCGTCAAGTTATAATTATGCTCTTGAAGAATTTTTTCAATTTCACTGATCTTATTTTCCATCCACTCACACCTTAATAATTTGACCTGAATAAAGTTTTACTAACTGTTCCCCTAAAATTTCAGATAGTTGAGCATACGCTTTATCACCTGTACAATGTCCCGTATAAGCCATCACTCCATGCGCTTTCAAATATGCACCCACCTGATCCACAACGTTAGAATCTTCACTTGTATTTTCTTTACGATTATACATATGAAATCCACTAACAACATGTGTTATCGTATATTGACTTCGTTCATGGATTTGCTCCATAATATTAATGATACCGGTATGGGCACATCCTGCAATCAGAACATGGGAGCCTCCTTCATGTATCACCAGACTTTGTTCATGCAAAAAATCATCTTGTACAAGCGCATCGTCCTTTTCTTTTAACAAGCGATGATTCACACTTGGAAAACACTTTTTCGCTTGAATGTTCATAAACAATTCCAGTTCATTATCAATAACCATATCCTCTTTAGTCAACAGCATTCGATCAGGTTGTCTTGTCGTTACATCCAAACCAATATAACCGGGGTTCACGTTTCCTGTCCTCGAATAATATGGCTCATAGGCGAGATGATTCACATAAATAGTCGATTTGGCATTCACTTCCATAAACGTCTTTAATCCACCGCCGTGGTCATAATGCCCATGGGAAATAACGGTTATATCTACATCTTTTAAGTCGACACCCAACTTTTTAGCGTTAGCGGCAAAACAAGAGCTCGCCCCTGTATCAAACAATACTTTATGCTTTGCCGTTTCAATATATAATGACAGACCATGTTCTGCTTCATAGTATTTGTCTTGTGTTGTGTTCTCAGCAAGTACCGTTATCTTCATAATGATCAATCTTCTTTCCCGCGTTTTCTGCATTTATGTTGACAACGTCTCGTTTCTTGACGCATCTGACGTTGGCCGCTACATACTTGATAATGTCCACCTTCAATTTTGATACTTCGCCCTTCAACAAGTGCAGCCGCAAGTTTGCGACGGGCACTATTATAAATGCGTTGCGCCGTTGTTCTGGCTACTTCCATCTGCAAAGCACATTCTTCTTGATTATAGCCTTCATAATCAATTAACCGAATCGTCTCATACTCATCGACCGTCATCATAATACACGATTCTCGCAATGCTTTTTGACCTAGCGGTCCGAAAGCAACATACTTTGGCAATTCACAAATATACCTTTGCTTACTTGGTCTTGACAATCTTCTCACCTCTTTTCCATCGTTTATGGCATATGCTATATATTATTCTATTCCAGTTATTGGCATATGTCAATAACTTTTTGCTCTTTTGCATATTTTATCCATTGTGCGAACCCCTAAATCTCCAGCAATCATATCGCACTTCGCCATCAATAAAAAGAAAATCTCTTTCCCTTTTTCTTGGCTTAAACCTTCATAATTCCCTTGTCCTTTGGCAATAACTACATTCGCTTCATCATAAACATGACGAAACTTTTCACTTGCCATGTCAATAACAAGTCCAGGATAATCATTTCCTGCATCAATAATCTCAACTAACTCATCCAATCCGACTTGGTCAACATCGTCATAGGTAATGTCATTAAGTATCGCACCACCACGCACCCCAAATGTAATCTGCAAATCCGGAAATTTATTTTTAATAACTTCAATAAACAGCTTATCCAAAACAATCTCCCCACAATTGTCGCCTACATAGAGTAATTTTTCAGCTTTTTCTAGGGCATCATATAGTGCATTGCTTTCATCTACCGCCAAAAGATTTTTCTCAGTACAAAGGATTTTCTCTACCAAATCCTCCTTGACAAAGTGATGCTTTGCACCGTAATCAATCACATTTCCTTCAATAGCAAGATGCAACGCCTTAGCAAACGCATCCTTGCCAGACAAGATATCGCATAACAATTCATTATAAATGGATAGCATCATTTGATTATATTCACGTTTAATGTGTTGATATGGATCTTTATTATCAATATCACTTAGTATTGTCCTCCATGTGACGCTCATCATTTCAGGATTCGTCTTATCATAATCCATCTCACTCAAATTTTTCAGGGTCTTTCGAACTACGGCTTCTTTTGTTATTTCATCCATTTGAACAAGCTTTGCCACTTTCAGAATTTGTTGAATATGACACCCAATGCATTCATAACTAAATTTCATTTTATCTCGTATAACCTCACTTTCTATTTTGGTGGATAATGAGATTATATTTTCCTTTCTTAGATTTTAATTGGCATATGCCATTATATATTATCACTAACTTTTTCCCATGTAAAGGTCAGAACTCTTTACAAAAAAAAATCGCTTTAGCCAATAGCTAAAGCGATTTTTTTTATATATTATTGATTGCACTTTTTTTTACACTTCTAAGTGCCTGTGCAACTGATGGTATAAGAACAACAATTGCTGTAACTATTCCTTCAACACCAATATAGGAAAAGTTATACCACAGCGAGTACACAAATGGATTCCATGTCTCCGGTGCATAAGATGCAAAAAAGATAATTCCACTTAAAAAGTGAAATACAAACCGTCCCATGCTTCCCACTAAGATTCCGGCAACCAACCCATGCTTTTGATTTGCAAATAGACCCGACAATCCTAGTGCTCCAAACGCTAATGGATAGTCCAATAATAATTGCATTGGATGCATAACCCAACCCCCAAAGGCAAGTTGTAATAATCCATAAACAATCCCTGTAAGAACACCTGTTTTCACGCCAAAGAAATATCCTATCAGAATAATAAATAACATTGAAAACGGTGTAATGGATCCACCTTGAGGTAAACTAAAGAGTTTAATCTGCGATAAGACAAAACTAATTGCAATCGCAATGGACGAATATGTTAATGCCTTAACTGACATTTTCTTGTGACGATCACCTAAAACAACTGCAAATAACAGTAAGACTAATGCAATCGCTACAATGATTATTTGTCCAATAGTTGAGGTGATTACAGCTTGTAAATCACCGCTTGATAGTGCTTGTGTAAAATTTTTAAACATAAAAAAACCTCCTTATAATTCTAAGGAGTATTAACTGATTGTACTGCACTTCCCTTCGACGGCACTACCCGTATCAGGTTATTGAGGGTCAGTTAACACTTTCTCAGCCTTTCGGCTCCCCTAGTGATGTACAAACATTGTATCTTATATCATTATTCTTGTCAATTGGATTTAAAGGTCAATCTGACCACTTTTTACCCGCTCTATAAGTTCTTCCACTTTTTGCTTAATCAAATCTCGCGTTTCTCTAAATCCTTCAATCGGGCCTCCTGATGGATCCTCTAATCCCCAGTCCTCCATATGCTTATTCGGAACATGTGGACACACCACATTACATCCCATCGTTATTAATATATCAAGTTCAGCCGGAATATCTGATAGCAACTTAGGGTAATGGGTTGCCATATCAACTCCTGCATCTTCCATCACTTCTACAGCCATTGGTTTTACCTGTGGATAGTTTTGCGTTCCAGCCGAATAACTTTCAAAAATATCTGCTCCTAATTTTTTTGCCCATCCTTCGGCCATTTGACTACGGCATGAATTGTGAACACACACAAATGCTACTTTATATTTCATTTTATACCTCACTTTTTAGGTCATTAAATTTCAGTTTCACTTTATCATACACATCGACAATTGTCAATGTATGCGTCCTTATCCTGTCCCAAAAAGTGCTTAAGAACCTATGGTTTCTTTTAATATTTCTTTGACGCTTTCAAAAGATGTATCTACTATAACCATTTGAATGCGAATTTCTAAGAGTCCTTCTTTATCAAATATATTTTGGAGCTTGTGATTCACCGCTTTTATTCCTCTATCACCTGTTTCAGGTAATAGTACAACGATTTTATTATGACCTATTGTGCAAAAAGAATCTGTAATGCGCGTACACAGATGAATACTACGGATAACTTTATTGATTTTTTGTACTGTTATATTTCCTACTTCAATTCCAATTAAACCAAAAGTTCGTTTATAACGCTGATATCTTAAAAATTCATATTCAAGGTTATGAACAAATGATTCTTCATCTAAAAACTTCGTTACATAGTGATTTTTGAGATTAACTCTTTTATTTTTAGCATTTTTCTTATATGTTGCTACAATTTTTTTGTATTTTTTTATAACTTGACGTATGTTAATCTCTTGAAGATAGATTTTCCACTCTCCTTTTTCAAAGACTAACACACGTCGAAATAAATCTTCTTCAAAATGATTGAGCAACACATTATACTCTCGTACTTTCACCCAACAGATAACCTTCGTCCCATATATCTCATCCAATTCAACCGTATCAACTGAACTGCTAAACTTAGTAATCTCATGAATTTCACTTACAAGCTCTTGCCAGTGTATAAAATCTCTCAAAAAAATTCTACTCTGTGACTCATGGCAAAGTAATTCATATGCTTTTTTATACTGTGTATTCATTAGATACAACATATATGCATTTACTGTGACTAATACCTTGTTAAATGCCATATCTTCATATGTCTTTGTAGGCACCATACAGCAATCTTCTTGAGAAAGCATATTGTTTTTCCATACTCCAAAGTATTCTTGCCGTTGTTCATAATTTATGAGCGTCTTGTATGCTTCTTTAACCAACAAGAATTTTTCTTTATTTCCATCATTATCCGGATGATATTTTACAATTAAGCGCTTATATGCTGATCGAATCGCTTCTTCACTTGCAAACATATGTACCTCTAATAACTGAAAATAATCAACAAATTTATTATTCATAGTGTCCTCTACTCAATCAATTTAAGGTTCTTCATTACTTCAACGAATTTATCAATATCAAGGGGTTTGGTCGCATATGCATCTGCTCCCTTGCTAAAGGTATCATCAACAACCTCTGTCTCTGAGAGTGCTGTAATCATGATTATCTTAGCTTTTTTTTTGACCTCATATTGCATTTCGAGATCTCGAATCGTCTTTAATACTTTCGCGCCATCAACTTTAGGCATCATAATATCTAGACAAATCAAGTCATAAAACTCTTGATCTTCTATAGACATCATATGTGCATCAATAGCTTCTAGACCATTGACCACCAAATCACATTCTCCATATTCATCTAAAACTTTCCAAAGCAACTTTCGACTAACCATATCATCTTCTGCGATTAATATTTTCAACATATACGTCCTCCTTGTCCACTTGTAATGCCTACTTTTGCAATACATCCTCTTCTAAATCTAGCAGCATCTGATTAAGCAACACTTTCATTTTTTCTGGATTGTTTTTTCTAAGCTTCATCTTTAATCGAAGTGCATTGCGCCTTAGTTGATCAGAAGGATACTGATCGATCACATCAAACAAAATCTCTGCTTGATTATTAATTTTAACGAAATCATAAGTTTCCCCTTCGTATTGCATACTTTTTAAAAGCTCTTTTATCAAAAGTTGAGCCTTGTCATTGGTTTTTGCCCGATCATATAAATCGATATCCTGTACATTTAAAATATCCATGACAATATTTTGAAGTTGTACAAGCTGAATCGGTTTTGTTATGTATAGATCAAAGTCATGCTGCATAATTTTTTCTTTGTCTTCCTTTAAGGCTAATGCCGTTAGAGCAATAATTGGAATTCTTTTCTTCTCCTGCAGACTTCTTATATGATCTGTTGCATCTAAACCACTCATGACTGGCATTTGGATATCCATTAATACCAAATCATAATTTTGATTTTTCTCATAATATTCAACGGCTTGCTTGCCATTAACTGCAACTTCTACTATATGCCCATCATTTTCCAATTGTGTCTTAACTATTTTTTGATTTATGGGATCATCTTCAGCAAGAAGAATGCGCCCTTTTCTTGACGGAATATGCATGGGTTTTTCTTCAATGGTATCCTCTGCTGTTTGCATACTCAATGTCGTTGAATCTTGTTCTTCTAAATAAAAATGCAATGTGAACGTCGTACCTTTTCCAAGCGTACTTTCACACAAAATACTTCCTTGCATCTTTTCAACAATACTTTTTGAAATGGCTAATCCTAAGCCCGTGCCTCCCTTTTGGCGTGTATACGATCCATCTTCTTGAGAAAAATTTTCATAAAGATTTTCCTGATATGATGCATCCATCCCTATGCCTGTATCGCTAATGGTGACCATAAAATCATAAGTGTCACTCTTTTTTACTATTTGATACCCGATATGTATTGTTCCTTTTTCCGTAAATTTTATTGCATTATCAACAAGGTTATTCAAGACTTGCTTTATTCTTAGACTATCTGATTTGAACACTTCAATTGGATAATTATACGCATCTATACGTAATTCAACTGCCGTGCTTTTAATTTTCGCCTTATTTTCAAGATAGACTTCTTCCAACATTTTTTTTAAATTAAACATTTTACGATAAATCACAAATTTACCGGCTTCAATTTTTGATATATCCAAAACACTATTGATTATTTCAAGCAGATTTATGCTTGATGTCTTTGCTGTATTAAGATAATCGATGACCTCTTGATCTTTTACACTGCGTTTTGATAGATCAATCATCCCTATAATTCCATTAAGTGGTGTGCGAATTTCATGACTCATATTGGACAAAAACTCACTTTTAAGTTTGTTAGCACGTTCCGCTTCTTCTTTTGCATCATTGATCCGCTTTTCATTTTCAATCAATTCAGTAATGTCTTGGATAATCAACATAATCTGTTCTTCTTTTTTCCTTTGCAATCGAACAAACCCAATTTGATAATGTTTAATGATATCCATGTCATCGATATTTCGCTCAAACTTGACTTGTCCTGTCACATACTCTTCATCTTGTTCCGTTAACAAATACACGTTTTTCTTAATTAGACATTCTTCACATCGATGGTCAATCCCGCACCGCTCATCTCCAATTCTCGAGCAACGCAATAACTTTCCTAAAATAATATCCATATTTTGCTGTACATCAATTTGGAAATGATGAATCATAAACGGATTAACTTGCAGCACTTTTAACTCTTTATTGACAATAATAATTCCTAGAGGCAATCGGTTAAATATCGTCTCAAAGTTTTTCTTTTGTTCAATATTTTCCAATTCCAATAATTTTATTTTTGTAATTTCTCGAAAATTAATGCTAATGTATAGACTTCCCTTCATCTCAATCGGAGAAATACTCGCTGATAGATATACTTTTTCCTGTTCATGATTAACAATAAAAGCATCCTTTACTAAACCACGTGGTTTCATCGTACGCTTAACATCACTGATAATATCAGCAATGATTGTTCCCGACTTTTCTGTGCAAATATTAAAACAGGTTTCAATCGAAGCGTTACTCTGGATTTTATGCGGGGCATCAATGATTTTTGCAGCCCGTTGATTCATATATACAACTTTATTTTCATCATTGACACAAATAATCCCATCACCAAGAGTGTCAACAACCTTATAGAAATCTAACTGGTCATACATACGCTCACCTCTGATTCATTATATAACCACTATTGCAATAACTTCATAATATGATGCCCCATAAAACTTAACGACGTCTGCTTAGATATTCCCCCAAGCTCATAAGCTGCTTTTGGCATGCCATATACAACTGAAGATGCTGCATCTTGTCCCAAAGTTACAGCTCCCTTACGCTTCATTACCGTAATGCCCTTAGCTCCATCATAGCCCATACCCGTGAGGATTACACCTAATGCCCGATCTCCAAGCGTTTGCGCCACTGAATGAAATAATATGTCTACTGAAGGACAATGCCCGTTGACTTTTTCTCCTTCAAAAACCTTAAGAAAATATCCTTGTTCTGCTTTTTTTACTTCCATATGTTTGTCTCCAGGTGCTAGATATACATGATCACGCTGTATTATATCTCCATTAGTAGCTTCTTTTACATGAAAATGTGTTTGTTTGTTCAAACGTTCCGCAAACATCCTTGAAAAGACAGGCGGAATATGCTGAACAATTACTATCCCTGGTAAACCAAGGGGCAATTGACTTAGCACTGAGTAAATGGCTTCAGTTCCACCTGTTGAAGCTCCAATGGCAATAAGTTCATGTTTTTTTACTTGCTTTGCTTTGCTTTCAACCAAGTCTTTGGGGTTTTGAACAACCACTGTCGCTTTGGAAGCAGCCTTTATTTTTTGAATAAGGTTCACAATAAACTTTTGAACACTCTCTGGGGATCCAGCATTTGGTTTTACCACAAATTCAACCGCTCCTGCATCCATTGCATCAAACACTTTATCATTTAAAGAGCTAACAACGATTACCGGAACAGGATACTGAGGTATCAAACGTTTGACAAACTCAATCCCATTCATTTTTGGCATCTCTATATCACAAGTTACGACATCTGGTTCAAATTCTAATATTTTGTCTCTTGCATCAAACGGATCCGTTGCTGTAGCTACAACCTTTATCTCCGTATCCGTTTGAATGCCTTTTGCAAGTATTTGTCTAAACAATAGACTATCATCAACAACTAGTACACGAATACTCATACGGTCCTCCCGGTTATATTTTTCTGTATACTGCAGGTTTAATATACTTAAACTCTGTCGTTTCACGATTAATGGATTCTGAATGCCCTATAAATAAATAGCCTCCATATTCCATCTGATCATATATTTTTTTAATAAGTCGCTCTTTGGTGTCATTGTCAAAATATATCATTACATTTCTACAAAAAACTACATGAAATTTTTTCTTAAAGCTAAACACAGGCTCCATCAAATTAAACCGTCTAAAAATCACTTCTTGTTTAAGTTTTGACTTTATCTGATAATCATCTTTGGTAATCTTATCAAAATAATTCAATACCCAAATTCGTGACAACGTCTTTACTTTATCTGCCGAGTAAACTCCTTGCTTTGCCTTGGACAAAGCATTTAAGGACAAATCTGTTGCCAAAAGTTTTTTATCCCACTTAACAGGTTTCATTTTAAAATAATCCTCAAGCAACATGGCTAATGCGTATGGTTCCTCCCCTGTTGAACTTGCAGCACACCATATGCGTAAGTCTTTATTCTTTGCATTTTTCTCCCAAAAAGGTAATACTGTCTCTGAAAAAAAAGAAAAATGTTCAGCTTCTCTCATAAAATAGGTATGGTTTGTTGTAATTCGATCGACAAGTCGGCTAAGCTCCTCACCTTCCTGGTCCTCTTTTAAATGCTTATAGTAAGTCATCAAACTATCCATACCCATTTCATTTAAGAGACTGCTTAAACGACTCACCAATAGCGCCTTTTTTTGCTCCTTTAAGTGGATGCCGCTATGCTCTTTTATATAATCCGCTAATACCCTAAACTCATCATCCGATATTTTTATCATAAACAAACCCCTTTCCATGTTAGCAGGATATAAGCTATGGATAATCAGGTACCTCTAATATTTTTCAAACTCCGTATCACTAAGCGATATTTTTCGATTTCTTTTCTTTTCTCTATGATTTGCATCATTATTCTTCATACTTTCAAGCATTTTTAGTACTTCGGGATCAATCGCTTCTGAGCCATCGCTTTTTTGTATGTTGCGAAGCTTAAATGTTGCAACTTGCGATTTTAACATATCGGCTTGTCCAGATAGTTCCTCACTTGCCGCAGCCGTTTCTTGTGCGGTCGCACTTGTTGTTTGAACAACATCTGAAATCTGCGAAATCCCTTGATTAATCTGATCTACACCTAACGCTTGTTCTTGGGAAGCTGTTGCGATGGATCCAACTAAAGACGTTGCTTGAGATACCCCTTCAACAATTTTATTAAGTGCTTCTGCCGTTTCATTTGCTATTTTTGTACCACCTTCAACTTTATGTATTGAGCCTTCAATCATTGCAGTTGTCTCTTTGGCTGCACTTGCAGATCTAGCCGCAAGGTTTCTAACCTCTTCTGCTACCACCGCAAATCCTTTACCATGTTGACCCGCACGCGCTGCTTCAACAGCTGCATTTAATGCAAGAATATTTGTCTGGAAGGCTATATCATCAATGACTTTAATAATTTTACTAATATTATTAGAGGAATCATTGATTTCTTCCATGGCTTTTAACATATCCGTCATTTGGGTATTTCCTTGTTCCGCATATTTTTGTGCAGATGTCGCCATTTCTTCAGCTTTTTCAGCATTTGAAGCATTTTGTCGTGTTTGAGAAGCAATCTGTTCTATTGACGCTGTCAATTCTTCAATGGAACTTGCTTGTTCTGTAGCACCTTGAGACAAGGACATACTTGAATCAGAGACTTGGCGCGATCCAGAAGCTACTTGTTCAGACGCAGAATTAATGTTCGTCATAACATTATTGATATTTTTCGTCATTGTTTTGAACGCTTTTGAGAGCATTCCTACTTCATCTTTTCGATCAACTGTGATCTCAATTGCTAAATTACCTTCTGCTATTTGATTCGCTGCGTTTACCATTTGAACCAGCGGTTTACTAATAACACGTGCAATAATAACACCTAATCCTATTGCTAATATAACTGCGCCGCCAATAAGTATCATCATTACTGTAATAGATCCTAGCGTAACCGCATTATTTTCTTCTGCTTTCTTCTCGGCATCTTCAACCTTCATATCGACCATTGCATCAATGGCTTCTTGCTCATTGTCTGCTGCAATACGCATATCCCCATTTATTAAGGCATATGCCTTAACATCTTCATTTTCTATACACAATTCATAAAACATTGGTAGTATAGCCCCAAATTCTCTTCGTGTCTGTAAGAAATGTTCAAACGCATCTTTCATTTCTTGAGACACCGCTTTATTGCCAAAGGAGGTTGATATTACATCAAGTTCATCAACAATCGTTGTAATGGTGCGATACTTCTCTTCAATCTTTTCTGGATCATCTTCAAGTATCATATCACGTGTATATACCCGTACCTTTTGAAACAACGTAGCCATTTCTGCTGCTTCTGCTAATGGTACTGTCATATTCGAATAGATAATTTGACCATTGGCATCAATCGTTCGCATGTTATTAATACCAACAAGGCCTACAATTCCAGCGACAATAGCTACAAGTACAAATGCAGTAATAAGTTTTGCTGTGATTTTCATGTTCAAGAACCCTTTCATATACATCCTCCTATTCATTACTTCCCTTAATCTCATCAATTTCATTTTCATCCAATAAAGTTTCACAATCAAGAATTAATGTTACATTGTTTTCGCTCTTTCCCACACCTTTAATGTACTTTCTGGCGCCCGCATTTAAATTAGGCGGTGGGACAATATTTTCTTCACTAATATTCAACACTTCTGAGACAGCATCAACAATAATCCCTATTGACAAATCCAACACATCAATAACGATAATGCATGTTCGGTCGTTGTATTGCTTTATTTCTTTTTTAAACTTGACTCTTGCGTCCATTACTGGAATAATGGTTCCTCTAAGATTAATGATGCCCTTAATGAAATCCGGTAGTTCCGGAACAACAGTTATCGGCTGTATACCTACGATTTCTGTAACATACATGATATCAATCCCATAGGATTCTTCCCCGAGACAAAAAGTTAAAAATTTTCCTTTTTGAGTATCCTCTTCTAAATCTTCTTGAACGATATTCATTTCTTCATTCATGTCTTCACCTCTTTATACTTGAACTTTTGCATTAACGTTTGACAAGTTAAATTCTCCAACATCGAGTATGAGACTGATACTTCCGTCACCTAAGAGCGTACATCCTCCAAGTCCTTTTATTTGTTTATATTTTTTAACATATTCCGGTAATGCTTTGACAACGACTTGTTGCTGCCCCAACAATTCATCGGCAAAAATGCAGCAAGATTTATTGTCTTCTTCTACCATGATTAAGATTCCTTTTTCAACATCTTCTTCTCCATGAGGTATATCATACTCCTCTTTCAAACGGACAATCGGATAGCAAAGTCCCCGAACCATAATCATCTCCTGTCCATGTGTATCTTTTATGATTTCTGAGTTTTGAGGTCTAAATGATTCTCTTATGGTCACGATAGGAAGGGTAAATCTTGAATGACCTACTTTAATATTCATTCCTTCTATAATCGCTAATGTAAGAGGAATCTTTAAGGTGATTGTTGTTCCTTCCCCTGGGACACTGTCCACAAGGACAGTTCCTCCAACACTCTCAATATTTTTGGCAACAACATCCATGCCAACGCCTCTTCCTGAAAATTCTGTCACCTCTTCTTTTGTGGAAAATCCCGGATGTAAAATCAAGTGATACAACTCTCGATCTGATAATTCCCCAAAAGAAGAATTGATTAAACCTTGATCAATCGCTTTGTCATATAACTTTTTCTTATCCAAACCCTTTCCATCATCTTTTATACAAATTAATACATCACTACCTGAATTTTTTGCTTCTAATATAATACTGCCTTGAGATGATTTTCCTTTCTCTATCCTCTCAGATGCACTTTCAATCCCATGGTCAATAGCATTACGGATAATATGCATCAATGGGTCAGCAATCTTTTCTATAATATTTTTATCTACTTCAGTTTCTTCACCAAAAACTTCTAATTGAACTTGCTTATCTAATCGACGCGTCATGTCACGAACGATGCGATGCATTTTCATAAATGTTTTTGAAAGCGGAATCATGCGAATGGCCATGACCATATCTTGAAGCTCTCCAGTGATTTTGTGCAATTGTCTTGACGCCTTATCAAAGCTTTCAATTTCTAAGTCAATCATCTCTGGGTTTTGAGTGACCATGGCTTCTGCTATAACTAACTCACCTACCATGTCCATAAGTTTATCCAACTTATCGATATTCACACTAATCATGCTTTGTTTTGTATTGATTGAAATATCTTGTTTTTCTTTTTTTTCTTGACTTTCTACATATTTTTTTGATGTTTCTGGAATCTTGATTTCATTGGATTCTTCCGGTTGGCTTTGTGCTGCTAAAAATTCAGCGTACTGTTGCTCTGTAATAGATTCAAACTCCAGCTTTTCCATAAAGATGGTACCTTCTAGATAGGACTTTATGGCTTCTTTTGTACTGGTTGTCTGCATCAAAAGCTTAAACCCATGCTGACGAATTTCGTCTGCGGATTTATCGTTTTCAATAATATCTGCTGGTGAATAAACAACTTCTTCAACCAAATCAGCGATATTATGAACAACTGTGTAGGCACGTATATTCTCCATCTCTGCATCTGGCTTATACCATATAATTGCCTGGTAGCATTGAACATTTTGGTCTTTTTTGTTTGGACGGATATAATATTTTTGCTGTGGTTCTTCTTTTGGCTTTACGACGGTCGTATCCGGGGTTTTTATTGCCTCTAAATAACTTGAAACTTGACTTAATAAAACAGATTGATCACCATCGGGGTTCTCCCCATTTTTCACCTTCATCAATTCTATTTTAAAGTAATCAATGCTTTCCAATATTAAATCAATAAGCACCGTAAAATCATAAGACATCTCCATGTCTTCTCGAATAACATAAAATATATCTTCCAAACGATGTGCAAGAGTACTCATATCATTAAACATCATCATTGCTGAAGAGCCCTTGATTGTATGCATAAATCTAAAGATTTCATTGATGGACTCCGCACTAAACATTCCTACTTTTTCACTAGCTATAATAACCTCTTCCAATGTCTCTACGATTTGCGAGGTCTCATAAACAAAAGCTTCTGTCATCGGTTCATCTATATACGACTTACTCATGCTATTCCTCCTATTTCGTTATACCATCTAATACTTCTAACAATTTCTCCTTTTGGAATGGTTTAACAATAAATGAAGAGGCTCCGTTCATAATTGCCTCTCGAATAAAACTTTCTTGTCCCATCGAGGTAACCATAACAATTTTTGCATTGGCATCATATAGCTTTATTGCTTTGAGCGCTTCAATTCCTGTCATATTCGGCATGGTAATGTCCATTGTTGTAATGTCCGGTAGATACTGTTTATATAGCTTTACAGCTTCACTTCCATCTGGAGCTTCAGCAACCACTTCATATTCATGGCTATCAAGCATTCTTTTTATCGTTGCTCGCATGAACGCTGCATCATCTACAATCATTAACCTTTTCATTTTCTTCCTCCTATCCTTAATTTTGATGAATTTTATGTACACGAAATAAAGGAAAAGAATTTTCCTCTATTGCTTCATGAAATTTAAAATAGCTCGGAATTTTAGAGATTGTCTATCTATGATTTGTTGACCTTTCGCTCCCCAAAATACTCTCCTCAATCCGTTACCTTTTATTATTCACCGCCTTTTTTACATGCAGAAAAAGGTTCAGTTAAATTGACGTTCACTCAACAACTCAAGTGCGTCTTATATTTTATATATTTGCGTATCGAATATGGAAAAAGAAAATTGATATGAAAAATATGGAATAACAACCACCTTATTAATTCTCTCTTGCCATTTGACAAGTACCTTCAAACAAATCACTCCCTCTTGTCATTTGCTTTGGTTATTACTTATGTCCCCTTGATGATTTTATCCTATTTTTAGTTCAATGATAGTATTTACTTATTTATATATTTTATCACAAGTTTTTACACTTGTCACGTTGAAGCCCTTATGTTTTCATTGAAACACCCAACTTTTCTTGGATTAAAGTTGGGTGTCTAGTAGTATTTTACAATAAATTATATATATTACATTTTATTCTTTTTCTTTGATGCCAAGATAAGCGATATGCTTACCAATATGCTTTATTAACCCCTGAGCATATTTATCTTCATTCTCTACAAGCGTTCTATAAAACGCATTTTTGAACATGAAATTTTGGTTCTGATCTTTCGCTTGAAGCAAAAGTCCATAAGTAATATGTAAAAGCTGTCTTGCATTATCATCATCCATATATGCAGGCAAATCTATATCCGATACCTGGTGAATATCTTGAATCGCATGTATATCTGTCGTCACATGATAATACTGTTTTGCTTCATGGAAATGTTCTAATGCATAGATGTGCATTTTTCGATATAGTGCCGGATTTTCTTGTGCAACCAAGCGCACTGCCTCTAGCCAATTTGTTCCAGCTGTTTTTACATGAAAACGTCCATGAGTGTGTTTTCCAATCAAACTAAACACACGGAACTTGTCACTACCCGAATGGATACTCAACTTATATCCAAAATAATCCGCTATCTGCGCATGAACGATTAAGGTTTCTTCAAAAGCATTGAGATCTCCGATATAATCAATCGCCTTTTGAAACTCTCCAATAAATCTGGGAGCCATACTGTTGACTTCAATACTATGTTGATACAGTTCATTTGCTATAAAAAAATGTGCTTCCGGTGTCGTCGGAGTCATCGTCTCATCAATCGATATTTCAAAATCTATAGCTCGGTCTGCTGTCTGGATATATGTTCTATAAATATATTCCATATACTCAATAGCTTTTCCATAGATTAAGCTATTTTTCATGAGCTTAATCTCATTAAAATGAAGTGCTGTCCCTTCTATGTTAAATGTCTGGTCTAAATATTTGCTTTCATAATAGGATCGCTTTTCCTGTGAAAGTTCCATAAAGCCTGCTCTAATTATTGCTTCTGTTGTCTCACTAAAACGTTCATCAATATAGTCTGTGCAATCAAGCGTGAGCATGCTAATACCTAACTCAATAGATTTTTGAATATCGTCTTCCTTTTTTAAATGGTCTCCATCTGCACCAAACCCTCCGGTATAGCCTTCTTGGAAAACCGCAAAACACGCCGCATCAAGAACATCCGCATATGTCCTATCCATTAAGTTTAGTTCACGGATGCTTTGTTGCGCTAACACAGGATGAATCCTTTTATCTACAATAGCTTGAATATGTCCTGAAGATGCAAGTCCCAAGCGATCGCCTAATCCAATGGTTGCACCTTTGTGCCCAAATGCCATCGGTTTAGTAAATTCAAAATATTTATTAAGCACCAGACGATTGTGATGCGTCAATGGGCATAACTTGTACCCATCATTTAGCTCACCTTCCAGTTGATCTTTAAGTTCTCCATTTCCTATAATAACAATATATTTTTCTTTATTCAGTCTTATCATTTGGAGTTGACAGTGTTGGTATTGCGTATATGATCTTTCATATATAACAAGATCTGCATCACGTACCTTTAATTTTTTCATTACATCGTCCATCGTCATCATAATCCCTCCCATATGTGTTTTGAATTGCTTGATTCTTTTTCATTATACCATGTTTACACACATATGCCATAGATTGGGATTATTCACTCCTTATTTACTAGCTTCAAATACTTTGATTTCAGAATAGCTCATTCGTGCACTATTTACATTCCATGGATTGAAATGTCCTTTTCCAATAATTCGAATATATCGTGCTTGCACAGGAGTATCTAATGTAATAATCTGAGGCGCCTTACGATTCGAGCCATCAGGTGCTATATCACTTCTCATAATAACGTCTTGACCTGTTTTACCACCAAAAATTGTTGTTGTCATCGTCGGATCAAAATTCGAATCTGTGCTTAACTGAATAATACAATCTTTAAACGTTACCGTATCTAGACTTGTATTATACCAGAATCGATAGACCTCCACTTGCTTGACTGCCTTTTCTTCACCAAAATCATATTGGAGGTATGCTCCCGGCCATTGTTCATAACCATTATCACTTCCTCCTGTTTCCACTCCTGCATTGATTGTTGTATAAACACTCTTATCACTACTTGGACCCCATCCGAGGGTTTCATCAATGCTTCCATCACTAGCAGCCATACTATAATCTATTGCTACATTTGACGTTGCTTGTTTACCTTCTAATAGATTTGCCTCTATTTCTTGAAATACTTCAAATACTTTGATTTCAGAATAGCTCATTCGTGCACTATTTACATTCCATGGATTGAAATGTCCTTTTCCAATAATTCGAATATATCGTGCTTGCACAGGAGTATCTAATGTAATAATCTGAGGCGCCTTACGATTCGAGCCATCAGGTGCTATATCACTTCTCATAATAACGTCTTGACCTGTTTTACCACCAAAAATTGTTGTTGTCATCGTCGGATCAAAATTCGAATCTGTGCTTAACTGAATAATACAATCTTTAAACGTTACCGTATCTAGACTTGTATTATACCAGAATCGATAGACCTCCACTTGCTTGACTGCCTTTTCTTCACCAAAATCATATTGGAGGTATGCTCCCGGCCATTGTTCATAACCATTATCACTTCCTCCTGTTTCCACTCCTGCATTGATTGTTGTATAAACACTCTTATCACTACTTGGACCCCATCCGAGGGTTTCATCAATGCTTCCATCACTAGCAGCCATACTATAATCTATTGCTACATTTGACGTTGCTTGTTTGCCTAATATAAGGTTTGTTCCCATTGGTAACCGTTCCAGTCCATCCATCGCTACTTTCAGATTATTATATGCTGTTTCAATCTCGAGCGCTGTTGCTTGTTCATTTGAATTTACCACTTTCGCCTCGCTCAGTGCTTGAGAATATATACTCCAACTTCCCGATGTATAGTTCCCCTCATAAAATTCTTGAATAATAAGTTCCTCTAGATTTGGCAAACGCTCAAGCATCTTGATTGCCAACATCAATTGTTCATATGCTTGCTCAATTTCTATCACTGTTGGATTTTCCAAATCGAGTATAAGTTGTGCCGCACCTTTATTTATTTGATAATTTTCCCAAGAATCTTTTTTATACTCTTCTTCGACATATACTCTATTAACAAGTATTTGCAAGGTATCCTTATCGACTATAAATGGTTTGGGTTGGATATATATGTGCAATTGAGCTGTAATGCCATTGGTATTTGTTACGCCTACTGGAAGGTCAGTTAACGTTCCTGTCATTTCATAGATAGTGCCTTCTTGTGTCCCGTCAAATCCCGTCAAATCCCAAATTACCGGAACATGCTTTTGATTTTCAAGCGCTTTGTCATCATTAAGAATCACTGTAACTATGTTATCCACTTTAGTACTAAGTTCTTCTGTTGTTGTTCCATATGGAACAACAATATTTCCATATTTTGCATTTATACTTGTAATATTTCCTGTCGCTGTTGGATTATCATTACTCCACACTCGAACATAATCAACATCAAACACTGTATCTAATGGAGTTGTGTCTCCTACATTCCAATACGGATTACGTAAGCCTAAAGACAATAATAAATTTTGAGGAATCGCATCCATATTAGCTGCATGCTCGGTTTGTTTTTGCCATCCGACATATCCCGGATCTCCTGCAATCGCTTCTTGCCCTGCACTTGATGAATAATAGCGTCCATTAAGTTTTCCATCAATATAAAAATTCTGATATCCCGGTCCCCATTCAAGACCATATACATGATAATCTGATGAAGGATTAAAACCATCTTCTCCAGTATTTGGATCATATATACCAATCGAGCTGTGCGGATTCACATCTTGAATCGGAGTTAAAACAGAATTAGGCGTCTTAAATGTATGAAGTGCATACTCCATCTGATTGACAACACCTGATTGTCCAATCTCTAAGACATCAATCTCTGTCCCCCACTGTTGGGTACGTCCTAAAAGCCATATAGCACTACAAGTTCCCGGTAACACCTGTGCTCCTCGAGCACGTGTCTCCATGTAACCATACTTCATTGATTGTCTACTAATTATTCCACCTGAAGAGTAATTCATTGGTGTAACATCTTCAAATCCCGAATTAGGTGCCAAATTTGTATTTGTGCCTTCTTCTGCAAAAAAAACATCATCAATAATCGTTTTTGAATATGGATCTGCCTTCACCTCAAATCCAATCTTACATTTTCCGTCTTGACTGGGAGTTACATCTATCATTGTATATTTTACGTAATCCACACTTTCATAAATATTTAGAACACCTTCTGTACGCACCGTTTGAATGTTTGAAGGATCGACTGCAAACATTTGTGTCACAGGTTGATTTCCACTCTTTTTAATGTATGCCGAAAATTGATATGTTTTTGTTGGATCTAGTCCTTCAATTACCGTATCCGTTCTTACCCATATTGGAAAAAAGTTGCTATATACCAACGCATTATCTCCTGATCTAGCTCCATAGATTGAAGTAATGTATTCTCCATTTATTGAATCTCCATCATACATATTATGGCTCCTCCAGCCATTTGGAGTCTCATCTAATAGAGTATTTTGGTCAAACTGCGCTCTTAGCCTAAGCGAACCATCATAGACACTTACATTCTTATCTTCCCAACGCCAAGCTCCTGACCAAGTGTATGGAATCGGTTGCCATTTGTCCATATTTAATACCTGGTCGTTGAACTCATCGGATAAGTTTTCATCTAGGACCCAATACCTATCATTTGTTTGATCTGAAAGCGGATAAACAGTCACCTCATTACTCGATTCAATATTCTCTTGCCCAAAAGTTATATTACCTATAAATCCCCAACATATTGCAATGCTTACCAAAAATACCACCATTTTTTTCATAAAAAAACCCCCTATTCGATTTAAGTTATATAACTATTATATAAAGATAGAGGGTATATCATCAGTCTAAAATTGTTGGTTTATAGTGTATTATTGTTAGTCAGATATTCTTACAACTGAATATCTGTCCATTGTATACAGTTTCTTCCGTTTTCCTTAGCAATATATAGAGCATTGTCAGCTTGTATAAATCCTATAGACACATCTTGTTCCCTAACGCCTTGAAGTTTTGCCAACCCAAAGCTCGAAGTAATACGAATCGAATATTTTTCAAACTCGACAATCATATCTTCAATTATAACACGAAGTTCTTCGACTAATGTATGACATTGCTCCCGTGTCATATCTATAAATACAAAACTAAACTCTTCTCCTCCCCATCTTGATGACGAATTTTTGCCTGTTATGTGTTTTTTTATCCTCTTAGAAATTTCCTGAAGCACCTTGTCCCCAGCCTTATGTCCATAGGCATCATTGACTTTTTTAAAATGGTCAATATCCATAATACCAACAATAATATTTCTCGATGCATAAGCTGGATTATCGGTAATCTCTTGTATAATCACTGACTCAAAATAACGCCGATTATACAAATTTGTAAGATGGTCATAATTAGATAGATATTCTAACTGCTTGTTTGATGCTTCAAGCATCATGTTCTTAAGCATATGTTCTACTTGATTGTCATATACAATTTTTGATATAACTAAAACGCACATGTAATATAATGTGCTATTGACAGCAACATCAACTAGCATATTTGGGTTTTGTTGAAATTTAAATGTTAGCATTAAAAAAATAAAGTGCGGAATCGAATAGACAATATAATTTTTGGGCGGTTTGATAAGAATTGCAATACCACAGATAATCAACATTGTTACATAGGATGTAATCTGTCCCACAACAAGCTGATCTAGTACTCCAATAAAAGCCATGCAAGTCATCCCTATGAAAATAGTTCCTTCTGCAATAAAATCAAACACATAGCTATCACGGCGATTATTATAGACCTTAAGAAGAATAAGTACCGTTAAACTAGTCATCAATATAATTCCATGCAAGAGAAAGTATGCCTGATCAATTCCCTCTCCATGTTTTTGATTTGTCAAAGCCGGAATATCATTAAACACAATTAGTAAAACTTCTAATACCATTGTTAAAAAACTAAATATCACTAATCGTTTATAATTGATTGCTTTAATGTTTTTCCCAATTTGCTGAATGTTTTCTTCTGTTATGTCATAAGAATATACGTTGGGTGTTTTACTAAACATTTTATTGATCATTAAATAACCTCGGATTACTTTTATGGAATATTTTATAGTTGATACTATTTTATCGTAAATTCCATATTTTTTCTAGTTTTTTGAAAATGATAGTCTTGTCTGCTCAACTTAAAATTCATGTATCAAGGTTTCTATAATTTTATCAACAGTATATACGTCCTCTGTTTCAAAAATTGTCGCTAAAGTTTCTATATTCTCTTCTAAGTGTTCGATATCTTTTGAATACGTATGACTTATGTCTACCATATCACTTTCACTCAGCTCTCCCTTCTCTATCCACCTTATGACAGCCAGTTCTTTAACCATAATTGTACTCATCAGTGCCACTTTAATTTTTGATAACATATCATAGTCGTAAAATGACTTCATAAAATACCTATAGACAAAATACACCAAAATCTTTTCAAATGCATCCATCTTCTGCATGTAATACCAATTAAACTCTTTATGCTTTTGAGTATAAAGCCCTTGATCTGCTCTAGTACTTGTCCAGTATGTACTTAAAATCCTATTGAGCTCTAATGGATCCTCGCTGTTGATATGCTCTAACTTACTGTATGTATTAAAATACGCATGTACGTTATGATACTTAATATCCTCTGCTCCTATAAAAGCACATGATTTTTGAACCAATTCCGAAATAAAGTGACTATCTTCATATTTTTGTCTAAGTTCAGGCAAGACATTCAGTTCACTAAAATCTATTCTATCTTGAATCTCTTGTACAAACTTAAGCACAATCGCTGCTCTAATCCCTAAGGGCATATCCTTGGTCTCTAGGATTTGAAAAATAGTCTCTCTGCACCGAAAAAACTCCTGCAATATATCTTCTTCTCCCTCATTTAGCTCTTTAGAAACCGCACTATCTTCGCTAAGTTCAAATTCAATTCCTGCAGGATTTCTTAGTATTATTCTTGCCGCTTCAGGACAAGATAAGGAAATCCCCATTTCTCTTAAGCCAAAAAACTCTTCTCTATATCGTGGATATTGCTTACATGTGTGGCAAAGATACTGTTCTCCAAGATTTTTATGTATGTCACACAAATTCTCCTTATCTAAAAACGGACATCGTATACCATCTAAAACAAAAATGTTGTCACCTTCTTTATCAACAATCATCTTGTTTCTTAAGCGTTCTCCAAAGGCACCGTCCATATTCTGATAGGCCTGATAGGTTTTAGCATCAATTACAACATCCCACCCTGCACAACAAGTATCTTCACATGCTGATGCTATGCATTTAAACTCCTTGTAATAACTCGGCACGCGTATTTTCATTCTCGTCTCACACTCTCTTTATAGATTACAATATATACTTGAGTTCGAAAAAATCCCTGTCCATCTTAATTTTAAGGTGGGCAGGGATATAGATAGTGGAGGTGAGGGGAATCGAACCCGTCACCTACGTTTTAAGCCCACTGAATTCAAGGGTTTCTAATGATAATATAGCTTTATAAACAGCCTATTTAGTTATCTTCTTTTAAAGCTACACTTCTTCTTTGGGTTCAATGATTTCAGCTTCTTCGAGAATCTTAATCATCTGCAATAGTTCTCCCTCTTCATAATCTTTTTCCAGTACATTGAATCCGAATTTCTCATATAACTTAATCAGATACGGAATATCTTTACATTCCAACATGATTATTCTTCCACCTAATTTGACTTGTCCTTCAAATATTGTGGCCAAACAATACTCCAAAATTTCTGATCCAGAGATGGCTCTTGGATACATTTCATTTTTCCCAAGCTGCCCAATCAATACGGTAGGAAACTCAGTAATCTTAACATCTTTAATCTTTGAACTAAATCCATCAAGGAGCTTTGCCTTCCTTCTAGAAATCATATCTTCTGGAATCTTTAAAACCTGTATGGCGAGCGTGAAGTAAGCGAGGATTTTGAACTCGTCCTCATCCTCATCATAAATAAAAAAAGTTCTACTTTTGCCTAGTTTCTCAAATTGAATTGCTCTATTCTTCAAAAAGATCTCGATATCTGTGTCTTTTCTACACACAAAAATAGAAATAAGTTCTTGAGCTTTAGCCTCGTCACTCATTTCTATTAGTCGTTTTAGCGAGATAACATTTGTTTTAATTTCTGTTCACCTCGCCTCTCTTTACCAGGCGATACCAAGTTTCTATTTATTTTAACGCTTTTTTTCGGAGTGGAAATAATTTTTTCGAATGACTCCACAGCCTTCTTGGTATTCAACGTGAAATCTTTATTAAATGATGATGTGGCCATTCTTATCCCTCCTTTGCTATCAATATGCCTTAATCACTCTTTTGTTACAACTTAATCATAACATTTTCTGGATCAAATTACTAGTTTGAATTTTTTCTAGTCTGATAATTTTATCACCAAACAGACTAAATATCAAGTTATTTGTAAGTAGTCATAGATCTATTGAAACGCAATTGAAATAATCTTCTTTAACTGCCTCTGGATCAATGAGCTTAACTTTGGTGCCAAACATAAGCATGATGTATTATTGCACGTAACAAACGAAATAACTTTAATCTTAGAGCCTTTATAATACTGAGTTCGTTCAGTGTTAGGATGCGGTACTGGTAAACATGTTCCAAAGATGACATTATTTACTTTGAACTGATGCTTAGCGTGAACTGCTTTTCCAATACCGACAGAAAAGTAGTTTTATGATTGTCGATTTCACTTTTGATAACATTTCTTAGTCATCTTTCTATACACTTTGGAAAGCGTCAAAAGACTATACCACTCTTCTGCGTTGTTTTCTTGCAGCTAAGAGGCTTTGTAAAATAATAAAAAAGGATAGAAGTGCACCAATCGTTATTTTGGTCCACCAAGATGACAAGGTCCCTTGAAAGTTTATTAGTGATTCAATCGTACCTTTGATAAGTACACCAAACAAACTCCCTACAACATTACCAACACCGCCCGTTAAAAGTGTTCCTCCTATGACGGCGGATGCTATAGCTTCCATCTCGAATCCCTTGGCTTGTTCGACGAATCCTGCACATGTATTTAATGCAAATAAAAACCCTCCAAAGGCTGCTAAAAATCCGTTAATGACGTAAGTGAGTAATTTTGTCCGTCGAACATTCAATCCCATCAATAGAGCCGACTGCTCGTTTCCTCCAATCGCATAAATTGAACGTCCGAACTTTGTATACTTTAGAAGAATAAAAACAACAACTAAAACCATAATTGCAAGAACAACACTGGGATATATATATGGAAAAATAATATCCCCTCGCTTATTTTCATGTCCTCCAAAAGGCAAGTAAAACTTTGCATTGGCCCAGCTTAAGAACATCTCATTTTTTATACTAATCATCTCTATGCTAATTATCGCTGTCATTCCTCGAGCAAAAAACATTCCTGCCAAAGTAATAATAAAGGGTTGTAAATTAAGATATGAAATGAGCCAGCCTTGAACAAATCCAAAAGCAGTACCCACAATAAGTACAATGATGAGTGCACTAATTGCATTAACACTTTTATGTTCCATCATCCATGCAAGAAGCATACATGTCATTGCAACAACAGATCCTACAGAAATATCAATTCCTGCCGTAATAAGAACCATGGTCATGCCTGTTGCGACGACAATAAGACCTGCATTGCTAATAAATAAGTTGAAAAATACTTGAATACGTCCAAAATTCTTATCACCAAAGAGCAGGACACCACTCATATACATAGCTATAAACAAAAGCACAGTTATTATTAATAAGAAGGTATGGTTATTCATTTTGATTTTGACATGTTTCATTATACCGCCTCCTTCTTAGTCGTATTTGTCAAAAATTTAGCGCGTAGGTTTTGCACCATGCGTTTTAGTTCTACAGATTGTAATGCAACAATAATAACAACAACAATCGCTTTGTAGACAGGAAGTTGATCAGCAGATACTTTCATTGCATATAAGGTTGTCGTTAAGGTTTGAATGGTAATCGCACCAATGACACTTCCAATAAGCGAAAACTTTCCACCGGATAATTTATTACCACCTAAGGCAACAGCTAAAATAGCATCTAATTCCATATTTAACCCTGCATTATTGGCATCAATTGAATATACCCGGGATGTTATAATTAGTCCTGCAATCCCCGCACATAATCCACTATAGACATAACTTAAGAATTGAATAAAAACCGGATTAAGGCCAACCAATCTTGAAGCTTTTGCATTTATACCTACAGATTCTATATATAATCCGATGGGTGTTTTTTTCAGTAATAAATACGTCAGCGCAACGACTAAAATAGCAACAAATACCGGACTCGGTAGTGGCACGCCGGGAATAAATCCTCCTAGACCCTTATAGTGATCTACACGTAAATATAAAATTTGACCACCAGTAATTAACTGGGCTATACCTCTTCCTGCTGTAAACAGAATCAGAGTGGCAACCATAGGCTGTATTTTCATCTTTGCAACTAAAAAACCATTCCATACTCCACATAATCCACCGACAAAAGCAGCCGCTGCAATTCCTAAAATATAGGGCGCATGATAAAAATCAGTACTTGTCTCTCCTCCACCTAAGATAAATATAATGACTGCTCCTGACACAGCACTAACCGCTCCAACGGAAATATCTGCACCACCGGATGCAGCGACAACTAAGGTCATTCCAACAGCTAGAATAACAAGCTCTGAAGAACGATTGATAATATCAATAATATATCCATAAAAAACACCATTTGTAATAGTTATATTAAAAAAATTCGGAGTTTTTATGACATTAATAATTAATACAAGTAACAAAGACAATATAGGAAGAAACAATTTCATTTCCGTTATTTTTTTTATGTGTGTTCTAAGCGTCTTACTCATGTTCTTCACCTCCTGCTATCATTTCCATAATATTTTCTTGACTTAATTCATTCTCGTTAAGCGTCCCTACCATTTCCCGATCTCTTAAAACAATCATTTTTACACATGTTCTTAACATTTCCTCTATCTCAGAAGATATGAACATAATTGCTTTACCCTCACTGGCGAGTTTTAACACAAGTTTTTGTATCTCCGTTTTTGTCCCAACATCGATACCACGGGTCGGTTCATCAAGAATAAGAAAATCCGGATTCGTTAATAGCCAGCGGCCCAAAATCACTTTCTGTTGGTTTCCACCACTTAGTTGCTTCACCGGTGTCTCTCGGTCAGCGGTTTTGATTTTCAATACATCTATATAACGGTCTGTAAATTCCTCTTGCTCCTTTTTTGTATAAAGTTTGAACAGACCTTTTTTTACTTGAAGGGCAATCATGATATTTTCTCGTACAGATACATCAGCAAAAATACCTTCTTCTTTTCTATTTTCCGGCAAATATCCCATTCCTGCTTTCATGGCATCAATAGGCGCATGTACCTTAATCACTTCTCCATTAAACTTCAACATGCCTGAATCCGGTTTATCCGCGCCATAAAGTGCACGTGCAAGTTCTGAACGCCCAGACCCTAATAATCCGGCTAAGCCGACAACTTCATGTGAATGAATATTCATAGAAAAAGATTTAATCGTTCCAATATGCTCAATTTGTTTTGCTTCTACAATAAGTTGCTCTTCTTTTTCATTATTTTTTTCTTTATTGTGTTTGATTTTTGCTAAGTCATCAAAATCTTTCCCCATCATTTTAGCAACAAGTTGTACTCTTGGTAATTTATCAATTTCAAATTCGCCAACCAATTCCCCATTTCTAAGAACGGTAATGCGGTCACAAACTTCATACACTTGTTCCAAAAAATGGGTAACAAAAACAATTCCCATCCCCTCGTTCTTAAGCTTTCGCATAAGATCGAATAATTTTTCCACTTCTAATTCATCTAGGCTTGATGTTGGTTCGTCAAGGATCAATACCTTGGCTGAAATATCCACCGCTCTTGCAATGGCAACCATTTGTTGTAGGGCGATAGAATAGTTTTCAAGGGCTTTCGTCACATCAATATGAATATCTAAACGATTTAATAATTCTTCTGATTTTCGATTAATTTGCTTCCAATCAATCATCCCGTTTTTTTTCGGTTCCCGTCCTATGAAAATATTTTCGGCTACCGATAAGTTTTCACACAAGTTAACTTCTTGATAGACTGTACTGATACCTCTTTCTTGAGCTTCCTGAGGTGAACGGTTAATAAAGGACCCTCTTGTTCCTTCAAGAGTTATTTTCCCTTTTTCAAATTCTTCCACACCGGTTAAAACCTTAATTAATGTTGACTTTCCTGCGCCATTTTCACCCATAAGTGCATGGATTTCTCCTTGTCGCAACGTAAAGTCTACATCTAATAAAGCAACAACCCCAGGAAAATGTTTATCAATATGACGCATCTGTAGTAAAACGTTGCCTTTTTGCTCCATAAAATTTCATCCTTTCCATGATCTTGTTGAAAAAAAAGCATAAGCCTGGATGATGAAGGTTCCATACTTATGCCTTTTGTCATACTACGGATTTCTTAATATGCACGTGTCGGCATGATTTCAGCTGCTGTTTCTGCAGGAAATACACCTTCTTCAACATACTGAAGTTTATCAACTGAACTCCCCGCTTCTATTTTTTGAATAATTTCATCAACACGTGGTCCATGAAGTGGATTACATTCTACAGATACATTCATATCGCCATCAATCATGGATGCAAATGCCGCTTGAACAGCATCAAAAGAGATAATTGTGATTTCACCATCTGGTCCACAAGTACGTCCGGCAGCTTTGATTGCATCGATTGCGCCAAATGCCATATTATCATTTTCAGCAATAACCACATCAATATCATCATACGATTTTAGGAAGGACTCCATAACTTCCTGCCCTTTTGATTGTGTAAATTCTCCGGATTGTCTTTCTAACATAGTCCAATTAGGATACTCTACCATTTTTTCTTCGACACCTTCAGTACGTCCGATTTGAGCCGATGAACCAATCGTTCCTTGTAAGGTTACGATATTAATTTCTTCATCTGTTCGGCCGTTTTCTTCAAGATATCCTGCTAACCAAGACACTGCATCATAGCCTTCTTGCTTAAAGTTTGAACCAACCCAGCATTCAAACAAATTATCATCAGATACATCAATCATACGGTCCACAATAATAACAGGAATTCCTGCTTCATATGCTTCATTCAATACAGTATCCCATCCTGTTTCTGTTACAGGTGCAATCACAATATAATCAACTTCTTGTTGGATAAAGTTACGCACAGCTTTAATCTGATTTTCTTGCTTTTGTTGTGCATCACTAAAAATAAGTTCATATCCGTTGGCTTCTGTGAATGTCCCTTTCATTGATTCTGTGTTTGCTGTTCTCCAATCTGATTCTGCACCAACTTGTGAAAACCCGACCACAAGTGAATTTGAACCTGAATCACTTGATTCTGCATCATTCGTCTCAGTTGCATCTTCTTGTGCAGCGTCACTACTTTCTGTGTCTGATGTTTCGGTTGCTGCATTCGATCCGGTATCTGCAGCTGCATCATTTTCTCCACACCCTGCAAACATAAGTGTCATAATAGATAAGATGATTACTAGTCCCAATACTTTTTTCATAAAATCCTCCTTAAAAATCCCTTTGTATTATTTTTTGTTGCATCTATAGTTTAATCATTTTCTATGTCTAAAAATACAGCCAACCATTCGTTTTATTTATGTTTTGAATCCGTTTTTTCACTATCAAATAAAATCCAATAGATAAATGTCGATTTCATTTGAATTACTTAAGTTTTTATTCGATTTTTTTTATGGGAAAGCTAACTGTGACTTTTGTTCCTTCGCCATATCGACTTTCTATACGAATTCCATATTTTCTCCCATATTTTAATTTAATTCGTTCGTTGACATTTAAGATTCCAAACCCATCAATTTCCGACATTTTAGGAGAATGTAAAAGTAGATTTCTTAAGTATGCAAGACGTTCCTCTTCTATTCCTCTTCCATTATCTTCTATAACCAGCACAACAAGGTCACCGTCGTGTTTTCCGCTTACGTGAATCATACCTTTTCCTCGTTTGTTCTTTATTCCATGATAGATTGCATTTTCTATAAGGGGTTGAAGCGTTAACTTCAGAATATTTTCATGTTTAATCGCTGCATCAATAGATATGGTATATTCTAATATATCTTGATAACGATATTGTTGGATCCGTAAGTAACTACGCACATGGGCCTCTTCTTGTTCAATTGTAATAATATCTTTTCCTTTATTTAGTGATGTTCGAAAAAACTCTGAAAGTAACGAGACCATCTTCATGGCATTTTCTTTTTTATTGGCTTCAATCAACCATATAATATTATCCAATGTATTATACAAAAAATGTGGATTGATCTGTGCTTGAAGAAGTTTTAACTCTGTTTCCCTTAGATTTTTTTGCTCCTCCTTGACATCGTTAATTAACCCTTCAATTTGCTCAATCATTTTATTAAAGTTATAGGTCAGCGTTGTTACTTCATCCCCTGTACTTAGCGATGCTCTTGTTTTAAAATCCCCTTCCGCAACAAGTTTTGTCGTTTCGCTAAGTTCATGCAAGGGTTTTGATATACTCTCTGCAATCAAACGAGAGACATACCAAGTAATCGCCAAAATAATAACAAAAGCAATCATACTCACTTTTAATGTAGTATTAATTTCTGTATTTATCTTTTGACGCACCGTTTCCATACTACTTGATTCATAATAAATATACTCTTGAATTTGTTCTTGAATCAGTTCTGTTAAAATATAGATATTAGTTTCTAACTTAAAAATGTTTTCTTCATAGGTTCCGATTTCTAAAGGTTTTTCAACATTTTCTTTGATCTCATCAATGCGTTCTTCCAAGGTATTTAGATGTTTAATGACATTACTTATACGTTTTTCACTTTTATCGGTGCTTGCGATTGCACGCAAATTAATGAAGGTTCGCTCTGCATTATCAATTAAAATATAAGGATCTCTAATCCCCTCTTCCTCATCAAAACTTTCAAAATCTGCTGAACCAATAACAATTCGATACATTGTATAATCGATAGACTCTTTAAAGGACAGATTATAGTCATTTGCACGAGTAATATTGGTCACAATCGTATCATAACGATTACTAAAACGAATCATGGAAATAAACAAAACCATCATAAGAATGGCTAAGGGAATGAGAATGACATAAAGAAATATTCGAAGCTTATCCTGTAAAGATCCGTTAAGTTTATTCACGAATAAAGACATGCTAGTCTTCCCTCCCCAATTGCTTATAATCTCTAGGTGTATGGTGATTTACTTTTTTGAAAATATAGCTAAAATATTGTGGGTTTTTATAACCGACTTCAAAACAAATATCCGATGTTTTCATCGATGTACAACGTAATAATTCCTTTGCCTTATCCATACGTACTTCCGTCAAATATTCCGTAAATGTTTTTTCAGTTTCTTTGCTAAAGATAACGCTAAAATGGCTGGGGCTCATATTGACATGATTGGCTGCTGAGTTTAAAGAGATAAATTCATCATTATATTTTTCTTGAATATATGCTTTTGCTTTTTCAATTATTTGTGTATATTTTTGCGTGGTAATCGCGTCTCTTAATTCAACAGCATTTTTGATTAATCCTTTTACATATTCTTTCATTGTATCTAATTGTTTCATTTTGATCTGAGCACCACTTATTTCTTCACATACACTTTCAATTTTTTTTCGATCATAGCCTAATTCATCAAGAAAGGTTACAACTAGAATGTATATATTCATGGCAATATATTGTCGAAACATCAGTGAGTTTAAATTTTTATTCCCAATGCATTCGAAATACCGATTCAAATATGCATCAACTTCATCTGCTGAACCTATTTTTATAAATTTATCAATACTCTGATTATTAAATTCTTCCGGCTTTAATTGATCGATATCAATAATCGTCTCAGCGTATGCATTATTATCCTCATGATGAGAACTCTCTATCACTTTATTTTCATTTATAAGGTAGCGATATGCAAACACACGCTTTGCACTTTCAAAGGCTATCGGTAATTGACTTAATCGATTGACCTCGTCTCCAACGCCGATAAAATAGCGGACATTCTGCGCCTCCAAACTTTGAACACTATTTTCTATAAATTCATCTCTATGTTTTTTTAATTGATGAACATCGAGAGCTTTTATAATAAAACCATATCCTTCCAAATCTCGGTCTAGACATATGACACATTCATTTTCCTGATGAAGGATTTGATCAATCATCCAATATCCATCAGTATGTAAAAGAAGTATTTGGTAAAACTGTCCGCTTAGATCAATATTTAATTTTTTTCCTTCTTCGAGTATTTCTGCAGTTCCTAGTTGACCGGATAGCATTTTATTGAAAAATTCTTTTTTAAACAGCGCTTGGTTAATGGCTGTTTCTTCATGAATTTTATTATAATAGTCTTCTTTTGCCTTCTCTTCATAGATCATATCTGAAACACGCCTAATGGCTTTAAGCAATTCTTGACGGTCAATAGGTTTTAGCAAATATTCTGTTATGCCAATATTAATAGCTTCTTTTGCAAACTCAAATTCATCAAATCCACTCAGAATAATAATTTTTATCCATGGCATGTTTTTTTTAATTAATTTTGAGAGTTCTAATCCATCCATAAATGGCATTTTAATATCGGTGATTACAATATCCGGTTCAATATCTTTAATCATTGGATATGCCAGCTCTCCATCTTGAGCTTCTCCTGAAAAAAGAAAACCTTCTTTTACCCAATGAATATTCTCTTTGATCCCTTTTCGCATAATTTTTTCATCTTCAACTAAAAAAACTTTTAACATAATATGCCCCCTTTATCCTCTAACTATACCTCATATTTTTTTAAAATAAATGTCTTTATGTTTTGACTTTGTAATGCTACAATATGAACAAGGCAAATTATAACTGGAGTATATAATAATGCTTGTTTAGCAACTTATTCCTTTTACTCGTTGGACTTTCTTTTTCTTTATTTTAGGTAGGATTGTCGGTATTTCGATTTCACGAAGCCCCTTCATGATTGCCTGTTTGCTTATGATACCATCCGTTACTATTGCATTTTTCCACGCAATCGGTAGCTACTATCTGCTGCATGTTCTATACCATTTACAACAACATCATCGTTTTTTCTCATCTTCTTAGTAATACCACAGGCTTGGTCTGCCAGATGGATAAATGTTTCATCCCGTTTATCTTTAAAATATATCCGCCAGATTGCGCCTATCCAGGGCGTACCCTAAGAAAGGTTCATCAGCACTAACCTGTGCCAATGAACCTTTATAAATGTTTATATGATTATATAGCTAATAAATTATTCTTCCTGATTCATCTTCTACCATTGTTTTTCGGTAAAAATAGGAGTTGACGATATCACGCCACTCTGTTGCATTTTCTAGCTGCATATTTAATCGTTTGATAACTCGTTCATGTTTTTTGTCAGAAACTTTTCCTTTTAGTGTTTTCCAAAGAATTATCATAGACTCCACATCTTTTACACCTTCAAAATGGGTATCATAGATATGTTGAATGATAGTTTTTCCTGATGAGAGTTCATAATCATAAGCTACTGCATGGAAAAATAATAATAACTCCTCCGGACACGTTTCAATATGTTCATATTTTTCTGCATTGTCTTTAAAATACTGTGTAGCATAACCTGTTCCTGTAGAACTACGGTCTATACCTATTGTCTTATGTGTTGCCCTATGATATGTGCCCCAACGGTCATATTCATACCCGTCAACATTAGGGCCATAGTGATGATGAGGATTAACCATCCATCCTATGCCAAGAGGCGAAGTATACTTTTCATAAGTCAATCGAGACATCATTAGAATTTTTAGCGAAGCTTCTATTAGACTTTCATCTTGTCCAAATGTTTGAACAATCCATTCGGTTCCGATTTCTTCCGCTGTCAGGTTTGTATTCCAAGCCAAACGACCATATCCATATAGATTTGCAGCTGCAAAATCATGACCGGTCCAATTTTCGTCATTACCGGTATTGGTAACTGCCGCCATACCGCATAAAATATGATCATATGTTTTTCCAGAAATAATATCGGATATTTTATCATCTTTTTTTGCACAATGTGTATGAAAAGATAATATGTCCTTAAACATAGGAATCAAATAGCAAATATCTATCTGTTGTCCTGTATATTCTTGAGCAATTTGTACTTCCATTATTTGATTGGTCTTAGGCATAGCACCAATAAGTGGTGAAATGGGTTCTCTGATTTGAAAATCCATGGGACCGTTCTTCACCTGTAGTATGACATTATCATCAAATTTACCGTCAATATCAATAAAATTATCATAGGCAGCTCTTGCCCTATCGGTTTTTAAATCTCTCCAGTCTTGTTGACAATTATAGACAAAGCAACGCCAAACAATAATTCCTCCATGGGGCTTAACTGCTCTTGCCAACACATTAGCCCCTTGTGCATGATCTCGACCATAGGCAAAGGGACCAGGCTGACCTTCTGAATCGGCCTTTACCAAAAAACCTCCTAGATTAGGGACATTGGCATAAACTTCTTGTATTTTCTTATTCCACCAATCTATAACCGCTTCATCTAGCGGATCCGTTGTATCAAGGCCTCCAATATTCATAGGAGCAGCATAGTTTAGGCTCAAAAACAAACGGATTCCATACTGTCTAAATATAAGTGCAATTTCAGATATTTTTTCATAATATCTCTCTGTAATTAATTCTTTTGCTTGACCTAATACGTTAACATTATTAATAACGACACTATTAATTCCTATTGATGCCATAAGTCTTGCATAGTCCACCGTTCGCTCATTAATAATCACTTGAGCATTTTCAAAAAAGAAGGAATTCCCTGAATAACCTCTTTCTATAGAACCATCAATATTATCCCAGTGATTGATAAATCTTAAAGGATTTGAAGGGACACTATAAATATTGATATTATTAAGATCCTGCTTTACTATGGTATTTCTAATCAAAGCAAAAACACCATAAAGAACGCCCTTTTGTGATCCTCCTGTAACAGTGATTAGACCATTTTTTTCTTTTAATGTATAGCCTTCTTGGTCTAAGTCAGCTTCTTCATCTAAGGCAATTACAATGCCATTATCAGAAATTTTTTCAACTCTCTCCACTTCTTGATCGAAACATTTTTTTGCCATCCTATCAAGTTCATCTAGAGCTGCTACAATGCACTCACCTTCTGCCTTTACCAAGACTTTTGAAAAATACTTTTTTATCTCTTGATTATCCAGCTTTTTATATTCAAGCCATGCCTGTTCCCATTTCATCTAAATAAAACCTCCAACTATATTTATTATATTACAAGCTAACCTTTTAATCCTGAAGACGCTACACCTTCGACAAAATATTCTTGCGCCAAGAAGTACAACACCATCAATGGTAGTATCGCTAATATGGACATCGCAAATAATGCTCCCCAGTTAACAGATGCAGCATTATCCAAGAACAGTCTAAGTCCCAAGGATACTGTAAAATCTTGTACACCATTAATATATATTAATTGATTCAAAAAATCGTCCCATGACCACATAAAGGAAAACAATCCTATACTAAACATGGCCGGCTTGCAATTAGGTAACAATATATTCCAAAAAATCCTAAAATGTCCACAACCATCCACGATTGCAGCTTCATCCAATTGTTTAGGGATACCTCTCATAAACTGAATCATCAAATAGACAAAAAATGCCCCGGATGCTTGGGCAAAAAAAGCCGGAATAATCAACGGCTTGTAAGAACCCGTCCATCCTAATTCTGTAAATAATAAATATCTAGGTATTAATAGAATTTGTCCCGGCAACATCAATGTTCCCATTAGAATGGCAAACCATACTTTTTTAAATTTAAAATCAATTCGCGCAAAAGGATAAGCTGCAAGTGTTGTGCTTATTAATGTTCCTACTACAATAGATATAACCAGTATAAAGGAATTGACAAAAAACGTACCAAATGTATACTGGGGAATAGCTGTCCAACCAATCTTATAATTATCAAATTTCCATGTGCTCGGTAAAATATTTGTTACTGAAAAAATCTCATTATTATATTTAAAACTCCCAAGTAATAACCATATAAGCGGGTAACACATCGCTAAGCAAAAAAGAATTAAAAATATATGTTTTAAAACATTGTTCTTCTTCATTGTATTTCTCCTCCTAGTAATTAACTTTCGTAATATACCCATTTTTTTGATGTCAAAAATATAATACCGGTTGTAGCAACAATGACTAACAATAGTGACCATGACATAGCACTTGCATATCCCATCTGACGACTTGAGAATGCCTTATCATAAATATACAAGACCATAAAGTTTGTCTCATTCATTGGGCCACCTTTGGTAATCAAAAATGCTTGAGTAAATACTTGGAATGAGTTAATTGTCTGTAATACAAAATTAAACAAAATAATGGGGGACAGCATGGGAAGCGTTATATGAAAAAATGAAGCCACTCTACCTCCACCATCAACTTTACATGCTTCATATAGTGTTGACGGTATATTTTTTAGTCCAGACAAGAAGATAACCATTGAAGAACCAAATTGCCAAACATATAAGATAATTAATGTTAATAGGGCTGTTTTTGGATTAGCAATCCAGTTCGAACCTTCAAACCCGAAAATATCTAGGAAACTATTTAGCAAACCATTTTTTCCGAATAGTTGGGTCCACATAACCGCTATAGCAACGCTTCCGCCAATTAATGAAGGAATGTATATAATCGTTCGATACATATGCATACCTTTCATTTCTCTTTTCAACAAAAGGGCTATAAACAATGCAAAGGTCAATTTTAAGGGAACGGAAATAAATACAAATTTAATGGTAATCCACATGGATTTTAAAAATTTATCATCCTCGAACAACTTAAAATAGTTATCTAACCCGACAAATCTTGATTCAAAAAGATTGGTTTGCTGAAAAGACAGATACAGGGAATTTAAAAACGGCCACATTGTAAAGGCAAATAATCCAATTAACCATGGAGCCAGAAAAATGTATGCTGCTATATTATCTCTTATCATCATTTTTTTACTTTTTTTACTTACATGTACCTTCATATCGCTCATAGTCTATTACTCCATTCATTAATAGTGAGGAATATGACCTTAAGTATATTCCTCACTAAATCATTTCCTAGTTATTTGCCAACTCTTCTACTCTTTCCATAAACTTGTCAGCACCTTCTTCAACTGTAACTGAATCAAAGGCAATTTCTTGACCTATTTCCACAAAGATTGCACTTAATTCTGCATTCCCTGTAGGACCTGAATAGAATGTTCTTAAATCTCGTGCCATGATTTTATCAACGACTTCCATAACTTTTACATCATTTTCTGAGAGTAATCCGTCAGCATTAATCAAGGCATTTCTTTGAACTTCTGTCGGCAATACCCCACGTGATGTCTTAAGTGCTAACGCAGCCTCTTCACTATTTGTCATGAAATCTAAGAAACGAATAGCCGCATCTTTCTTTTCTGATTGCTCAAAAACTGACATAATAATCCCCGGACGGGCATCATCCGCTGATTTTCCATTTTCGCCAACAGGGAAGGGAAGAATTACCAGTTCATCTTCTGTTTGGTCTTGGAATCTAGCAAGTGTACCTGCATAATTGACTTCAATCGCAACTGCGCGTTGTAATAAAAGGGAATTTGCTGAAAAGTCATTGACTGTTGATACATCAGCCGGCGCTACAACATTGGCCTGTCTTTGGTCTTCCCACCATTGATAAAAACTTTGAACTTGATCTTTTGTGATTGTATAGTTTTCATTGTCATAAGGAATCGGACCTTCTACACCTAAAACTGAAATGGCATAATCCGGAAACATCGGGAATCCCATACCTTCATTTGTCACTGAAAAATCAGGCATTCCATAAACGTCGCCGTTGGATTTTTCATAGATTTCCTTGGATTTTTCAACAAGGTCACCCCATGTGTATGGCTCTTCTAATAAGTCTACTCCAAGTTCTTCCATGAGGGTTTTGTTCATGATAATAATTTTTCCATTAACGGATAAATTCACTCCATACATAACACCGTCTACAGAACACGCTTCAACGTATTTGGGGTTATGTCCACTGACATCGATTTGGTCAGTGATATCTGCCATTGCATTGCCTGCTAACAACTCACCATACCATTCACCGATATTACTAAAAACATCCGGAGCGTTGCCGGCAAGTACTTGGGCAATCAACTTATCTCTGTATCCTTCCCAACCTTGATATTCAGGAATGATTTTGATATCCGGATTAAGTTCCTCAAATTTTTTAATCGCTTCTAATGTGTTTGTGTGTCGTGTTTCTGACCCCCACCATGAAACTCGAATCTCTGTTACTTCATCGCTACTTTCACTAGAACTGCCATTTCCGCTTGTACTTGCGTTATCATCGCCGTTACTTTCTTGTGAAGCATTTGTTCCGTTGTCGTTCGTTGAATTGCTACCCGAACAGCCTGACAATACCATAACAATAATCATTGTCAAAGCCATCATAATAAGTGAAACTTTTTTCATAACCTTTTCCTCCTAAGTCATCTGTTTTTCTACAAAAATAATTATAATATTATCAGACAATCAAAAAAAGATACCAAACCAACAATATATGCAACAAAACAACAGTCTTTTGTGTTGGCTAAAATATCTTTTATCAATCATAGCTTTTTTTCTTATCCTTTAATGTGTTTTCTATATTGAGACGGTGTGTATCCTGTATATTTTCTAAATAATTTGCTAAAATAATTGGAATTTTTATAGCCAACCTGCAATGCTATTTCATATATCTTATTTGCAGGATCCATGAGCATTTTTTTTGCACTTTCCATTCTGACTTGTGTTAAATACTCCAAATAACTAATCCCTACTTCTTCTTTAAAGATATGTCCTATATAATTCGGTGTCAAATAGACTTCTTCTGACAAACGTTCGAGGCTTATTTCTTCACTTATATTTTCTTCAATGTAGCTTTTTATATTGGCTACAATATTATTTGCACTTCCGATGTTTTTTTGTTGAAGATATTCCACTGTTTTATACAAAACATCTTGAATTGTTGTTTTTATTTGATTAAGCGTCTCGATTTCCATGATGTAATTAAACAAATTCTTACGTTCCGTATAAATATTTTCCAGCTCAGTATAGTGTTCACTAAGCATCGTATTCATTACAAAAAACATTTCCATGCTAAGCTGTCTGACATACTCAATCCCAAATTCATTATTCGTATTAATAATTTCAAAGATTTTATCAACAACACATAGGGCTTTATCCAAGTCTTTGACCGCTATGGCTTGTGTTAATTCGTTTTTCCACGGCCCTAAACGGATTTCTCCATTAGAGTTTCGTTGGACAAGGTCTTGATAAACAATAAGGCTCTTGTCTCCGTAATACATTTTATATTCAAGGGCTTGCGAAGCCTGACTGTATGCTTTAGATATATTTTCTATATGCTTTACTGTATTACCTATAGCTGCAGTTAAAGTAAAACCTAGGCTTTCCTTAATGTAATCTTGTGCTGCCATAATCCGTTGTTTAAGAACATCGGCTTTAGATTTTTCTTTATTTAACAAGAAGATAGCAACAAGGGTATAACCATCATATTTGACGATTTTCAAGGCATTATGCTTTATTAAAAAGTTATATAATTCTTTTTTGACCTGTTCAATGATATATTGCAAATCAACTGTTTTATGGTCAAGTAATTCATTTACATAATTACTTTTATCCAGTTGAAACTTGGCAACGGCAAAACTCTCTGACTTCATATCGATGCCAAATAAGGTAGCGATATCTTTATTATATTGGCCCTTAATTAGAGAACTAATGATTTTTTCTTCCATGTAAGGTACCGCCTGTTCGTATGCTAAGGTTTTTTTCCGTTCTTCTTGTTCTTCAATAACTTTTTGATTGAATTTGTCTACAAGTTGTTCTACAGCTTTTTCAATCTTATCAAGAGTCACCGGTTTTAACAAATATTCAAAAACACTGTATTGAATGGCCGACCTAGCATACTCAAAGTCTTCATACCCACTAAGTATCAGAACTTCCAAAGCTAGATTCATCTCTCTAATAGTCTTAATTAATTCCATACCATCCATGATTGGCATCTTCATGTCTGTAATAATAATATCTACATGATTATCCTTAATAAAGTCTAGGACTTCTTGGCCATTGTTGCCTTCACCGACAATCTCAATATCGTATTCTTTCCAGTCCAAACAGTCTTTTAGCCCATCAATAACAAATTGTTCATCATCAGCAATAAACATTTTTAGCATTGTCATCACCTCTCTAATTCTTTTCTTTTTCTTACATCTTCTATTGCAGGAACGGTCACTTGAACCTTCGTTCCCTTGTCTACATCTAGATATTTAAGTCCAAATTGTTCTCCATAACAAATCTGTATACGGCTATTGACATTACGGATTCCATAGCCTTCTTTGACAATTTTATCATCCCTTAAGATGGCATTCATTTCATCCGGATTAGCACCTTGACCATCATCCCATACAATGAATCGTACGACATCGTTTTGTCTTCTTGCAATAATCCGAATAATACCTTCGCCTTTATTTATCCCTAGACCATGGATTAAAGCATTTTCAACCAAGGGTTGGAGAATTAATTTTATGGTTCTAAGCTCATGTAAGTCTTCATCATAATCTTCAATAAAGTCAAAGCGATTATTATATCTTACAGCCTGTATTTTCATATAAAGTCTAAGATGTTCTATTTCTTTGCCAATAGTTGTAAAATCACTCCCGTTATTGAGACCTAAACGGAAAAAACCACCCAAATTAGAAACCATTTGACTTATATCATTGGCCTTTAACCTGATTGCCATCCAATTAATAGCATCTAGTGTATTATATAGAAAATGCGGATTGATTTGAGATTGAAGTGCATTAAGTTCTGCCATTCGCATTTTTTGATGTTTTTTATCCACTTCTTGGATTAAAAGTTTGATGCGTCTAGTCATTGATTCAAAGCCACTATTTAATTCATTCATCTCAGAGATATATCCCAAATCCGTATCAATCTTAAAATTATCATTTCCGACATTTTTCATCTGAAATAATAACTTTCTGATGGGTTTTGTGATACTTTTAGAAAAAAAGTAGAGCAGGGCAATGGCGATTATCCCACCGATAATTCCAACTTTTGTAACATTTGACACCAAGATTCTAACACTTTTATTAATTTCTGAGTAGGGTTTTAATTGTATTAATCTATAATTATATTGATCTGAATTGGTTTCAATGACAAAGAAATTTTCGTCGTCCAACGAATATGTCATGCTTTCTTGGGCATTTTCATCAAAAAATGTATTGGACGACTTATCGATTAGTTTTTGATACTCTTCTATTCCGGCTTTGCTATAAGGCGAAATCAATTCGCGATTTTCATCCAATAACAAGGTAATATCTCCTGAATCTTTTGTCTTGTTTTCAACAAAGTTACGTACATCCACCTCATTGATGAGTATGCAAAGTATCCCTATAAACTCTTGATTTCGGTCATATAAATGCCGATAATATGTAACAACGTCTTTGACTGATGAGTCATTAACTAGATAATTTGCTTGTGTGGCAATAATGCCATCACTATCTACCGCCAGCTTATCTAAAAGCTCTTGATTTTTTATAAAGGATGATTTAACGATTCCATTGGAATTATTATAATTATTCACATACAAATCGTCATTAATGATGACAATTTGACTTATATCCTTGCGTGTATTGACTGTCGTTGAAAAAAACTGATTGACATTCCTGACAAAAACGACCTGCTCATAAAATTCCATATCTTTTGCCTTAGACAAATTATTGACTATTTCCTCATTGAGGGCAATAGAAAGGGCTACTTGGCGAATCTCATTAAATCGATCATTTAGTCGGATATTTTTTTGTTCCAACAATTCAGCGGATGTATCATAGACCTCGGACATGACTATATCCGATATGGATATACTAAGAATAACACCTTGAACGGTCAAAAGTACAATAATTAATGCACTAGTTCCAATAACTAGAACCTGAATCATCTTCACTTTTTTAATTTCCTTAATTCGACTCACCTCTTTTTTATCATCTAAATCAAGTATTCACAACATTTCACTGATATAGTATACAAAACATTCCACGAAAAATCTAATACAATATGTAAAAAACCCGCGGTTCATATGAACCACGGTTTTATCGTCTCTTTAAAACTTAATGGCTGCCTTTACTACATCGGCTTTATTATTGCAACTAGTGTCCATTGCATATTGAACATCATAAAAATTAAATATATGCGTGACTAGATTTTTTAGATCGACTTTTCCGGTTGCTACGGCTTCAATGGCCATCGGATAAATATGTCTATATCTAAATATGGTCTTAAAAGTGATTTCTTTGTCCAATGCTAAACTCATCTCTAGATTCATTTTTCCGGATGTACTATAACCTACCATAACAATAGTACCACCTTTTTTCATCATTTGAATACTTTGGTTGGCTGTGATTTCACTGCCGGCTGTCTCAATAGCAATATCTACACCTTTGCCATCAGTTAATTTCATTAAGGCTTCAACCGCATCAACTTCTTTACCATTAATTACATCCGTAGCACCTAGTTCCTTTGCTTTTTCAAGTCGTTTAAGCTTAATATCAACTACATAAACCTTTGTAACACCTTTGGCCTTAAGCGCTAACATACTCACCAAACCAATTGCGCCTGCGCCCATAACAACTGCTGTTTTTCCAAATCCTGCGTCGGCCTGATTGGCTGCATGGAATCCGACTGCAAGAGGCTCTATCATAGCTCCTTCTAAGGTAGATACATTATCCGGCAACTTAAAGCATAGGTTAGCCTTATGGGTTACATATTCTTGGAAGGTTCCATCATATGGCGGTGTTGCAAAAAACTCAACATCCGGACACAAGTTATATTTACCTGAACGACAAAACTCACACGTTCCACAAGTCACACCCGGTTCAAGAGCGACTCGATCTCCTATTTTAAGATGTGTGACCTCTTCACCAACTTCAACAACAGTACCTGCCGATTCATGACCTAGAACAAAGGGCGGATCAACAACATATGGACCGATTTGTCCTGTCTCATAATAATGCATATCTGAACCACATATACCCACATACTCTATCTTTACTAAGACTTGATCTTTGTCCGTTTTTGGTACTTGACGCTCAACATAGTCCATTTTTTTCAAATCTGTCATTACAGCTACTTTCATTTTATCTTTCATCATCTTCTTCTCCTTTTTGTTTTTGCTAACCCATACTATTCTAATACAAATAGGTTGTTTGTTATGTTTCAGTTCAATATATGACGGCTCCTTGCCGGTTAGAGCATCCGGTTGATTAAAGTCTACATATATTTTATAATTGCCTTGGTTAATCACGAGGTATGCTTCTTCATCATATAAGACAAAAACCTTGATCTTAAAATTTGACGACTACATATTCTTTTTCATCTTTTCTTATATATATCTGCTTCAATTTCTGTACCTTGTTCATTAGATATTTCTTGGGATTTTAGCTTCAGATTATCCAGTATAAATTTTGTATAGCTTGAGGAAAAACTTTAGTCCCCCTGCCCGTGCAACACCGTGCAAGGCTTCATTCCACCAGTTATATTTCTTTATCCCTATTCTCTCAGCACCTGCTGAATTATGGAGTGTTTAAAGGACTTTTTCTTCTAATATCATTTTTGAAATTAATTCTTTGGCTTTATTAACCATTTTTTTATTGTATATTTTGTTCCATTTCAATACTCACACTATTCCTAGCAATGATTTAATTAACTTAACTCCTTTCATTATAAGACGAGTTCATTGAAGTATCTGCCAATTTATTGCGAAGTAATGCCCATTTATTGCTTTTTTTCATTTATTGGTTTTATAATCACATAAATTCTTTCTTTTCCCCTTTACATAAGTACTCATTTAAAATATAATCTCAATATAACTTGGGATGTTTCCTGCAATTTCTTAAAAATTCCTGATAACTCCTAAGAATAACGCTGTATAAAACCACTACTATCGCAATATTTGATTAACTTAACTGAGCAACTTACTTTCTATATACCACAATTCGCACGAATTAAGGAGAATAACAATGAAAAGCATCAGCCAAAATTGCGATAATCTTGATACTTTATACCATAAAACAACATATAAAAACCCCATATTGGAAGGTTTTTATCCTGATCCTTCCATATGTCGTGTCGGTTCGGACTATTATATGGTCACATCGTCTTTTGCATATTATCCGGGACTGCCGATTTTTCACAGTACGAATCTGGTAGACTGGACTCAAATCGGTCATGGAATACACAGAGTCGATCAACTCGATTATAAAAATTGTGAAACATCTCTCGGTTTATGGGCTCCAACCTTGCGCTACCATGACGGAACCTTTTATATTATTAATACCTTTGTATCTGAAGGTCGTGAAGCTCGAAGGGATAATTACATTATTACGGCAAAGTCTCCTGAGGGACCTTGGAGCGATCCTATTTTTATTGAAGGCGCCGATGGGATTGACCCTAGTCTTTTCTTTGATAGTGACGGCAAAATATATTATACCGGAAACTACATTAACGATAATCCAAAATACCAAGGTCATCATGGGATTTATTTGCAAGAATTAGATCCTAAAACCTTCCAATTCATTTCACCTCGAAAGATTATTTGGGATGGCTTAAAAACAAGAAGCAAATGGATTGAAGCACCGCATCTGTTCAAAATCAGCGGCTATTATTATTTGCTTGTTGCAGAGGGTGGCACTTTTGAAGATCACAGTGTTATGATTAGCCGCTGCAAAACAATCGATGGTGATTATGAAATATGTCCACGAAATCCTATCGTAAGCCATCGCCATCTCCCTCTAACAAGCCCTATTTCTGTGGTCGGCCATGGCGACCTTGTCCAAACTCAACATGGGGAATGGTGGATGGTTTTACTTGGCGTTCGCCCTTATAACGATTTTAATTATAACTTAGGCAGGGAGACATTTTTAGTTCCCATTGTCTGGGATCATAATGGTTGGCCAAGAATCGATAATCCTAGCGGAATTGTAAGAGAAATGGAACGACGACCTGATTTGCCTGATGCTTATAGGCCACCTATAAGTCCTTGTGATCACTTTGAAAACACTCAACTAAATATGTATTGGAATTTTATTCACCCTCCGGTTGAGCCTTTTTATTCATTAAGTGACCATCCCGGCCATCTTCGAATTTACCTAAAAAAAGAAGAGATCTCCACAATCTCTTCCCCGGCCTTTATTGGGCGCCGTCAACAACACCACTCTTTTATGGCAACGACAAAAATGACGTTTTATCCTCATTCTATGGAAAAAGCCGGCCTTGTTCTTATTCAAGATGATTGTTTTAACCTTTCCTTGTTAATCAGCCAAAAAGGCAATAAGACCTATGTCCTTGTAATAAAAAGAGACAAGGGACAAGATAAGATACTTATTGAAAAAGAAATCACACCTAGAGACCATTATTTTTTATCCGTCAACGGTAGGAGTGATTCTTATCAGTTCTACTATGGTGAAAAAGAACATCGTCTAGAGCCTATCGGTCCGTCTATCGACGCATCGATTCTAAGTTCGACATCAAACGAAGGATTTACAGGTACTTATATCGGACTCTATGGTTCTTCTTGCGGTAAAGAAAGTACGAATTATGTAGACTTCGAATGGTTCAACTACTATAACCTATAAACCCGGAACAAAGCGACTGAAGACTTTCCATAGCAGAAAAAAGGGGCATAAAATGATTGAAATACTTAATGGAATAAAGGAAACTATTCATTATGGAGATATCTCAAAATTTAGATTAATTCACAATGATATTGCCTATAATTACCCTAAGCACTGGCATGTAGGCATTGAGATTATCATGCCGGTGGAAAACAATTATACTGTCTATGCAGGTAATGAAACCTATCATCTTGAAGAACAAGATATTATCTTTATCAATACGGGAATCATCCACAGCATAGAGTCTCCAAGCTATGGTCAACGTATTATCATGCAATTTGACCTCTCCTTGCTCTATAGTGTTAAAGAATTTGATACGACCTTGTTTATGTTACCCTTAGTATTTAAAATCAGTCCACAGACCCATCCAGATATATATGAGCGCGTTCATTTTTATATCAATGAAATCATTCGTGAATATGATAGCGACAATGCTTTAAAAGAAGCCGCTATCTATAGCCACTTGCTTCAAGCCTATGTTATAATATGCCGCAATGAAGTTTTTAACAAACAAAAGTTTGAGAATATTAAACAGACCAAATACCATGAATACATTGAAAAACTTCTGATGACCTGTGATTATATCAATTCACATCTTACTGAGACTCTAACCTTAGATGATGTCGCGGAAAAAGCCGGTTTTAGCAAGTTCCACTTTACTCGCTTGTTTAAGCAATTTACAAATATGACCTTTAAAAATTATGTCAATCACTGCAGGATATTACGGGCTGAAACCTTGCTCATGGATAGCAACCTCTCAATCATGGAGGTTGCTATGAGTAGTGGTTTTAATAGTATCAGTACCTTTAATCGCATCTTTAAATCTGCTAATAATTGTTCACCCAATATCTTTAGGAAAGAACGTCTTAACAGTGGTATGAAAAATTACGTCGAATCTCAATGGCATGGTAATGAGTGATGATCTAATTATGGATTTTAAATGCGATCCGACAGATTTCATAATAAATATAAAATTAAAAGTAAGCGATTAATAGGTTCTTTCCAACGTTAGTTGAATTCAACGTGAAATAATTCATGAAACAGAATTTTTGCTTTTAATAATTCGAAGCTATTGCGCCCATACATTATTCTCTTTATCACTTTTATTTTATTAAGGCTACCCTCAGCCAGCCCGTTGTTATATTCATAAGTTATTCCGTTTTTTATTGCTGACAAATCTTTCGATAAACCTTCTAGGAAAACTTTCAGTTCTGGAACATCAAGCTTCTTCGCTTTTTTTATCCATGGGTCAAGTTTTTCAGCATGCGTTGAAAAGATTACAGCGTAAAAATCGTTTATCAAAGTATATAATTCACTTATTAAGGGATAGCTCAACAATACTTGTTGGTATTGCTTTTCTGTAATTGTTGTAACCTTCTCTAGTTTCTTGTAAATTAGTTGACATAAAGATTTCCTTTGAACAAACTCTACTTCCTTTTTTTCGTGTTCGTCTTGTTCCTGCCGGCGTATTCTTTCCTTTTGCATAAACATTCGCAACGAGGCGACACTTCCGTCATAGCCTTTTTTGCATATAATTTTCCAGGAATGCGTACATTGTAATGCCCTCCAACAATAGAGTAATGGGGGCCAAATAGTTTTGGATTGTTCTATATGTGTGATTCATCATTAATGTAATCTTCTCAATAGCATAGCCTTCTTGGACTAACCTTCTTGCTTCATCAACTTCATGTTGTTTCTGTTCCATGGCTAATTGATGCTGTTTCTCCCTTGCAATGAACTGATTGTCTGTTAATGATTCTTCATCTATCGCAAGATACCGGTTTATGGTTGTTGGTGTTGAGTGTAATAACAATGCTATATCAGAGACTGTTTGTTTTGATACAATAAAGTTGTAACACCAAGAGCGAGTTTGACGTCCAGAGGAATAAATCCAAACATATATGTTGAGTGCTCAGCTTGGATGTAATCTATCTTGATGTTTGGAACGGAGTTTATTCAACTGATATCTTAAGCCAAAATTCGATACTTTACATGCCAGGAAACTAGTTACCCATTTTTGACCTTGCTATATTCTTTCCTTCTTTATCCATTCATTACGAGTTAATTTCTTATTTTTCTATTGTACCTGCAAGCCGGATAATTGCTGCATCCCATAAATCTGCCATATGGTCCACGACGCTCACGTAATTGACCTCCACATTCCGGACAGCTATTAGCATCATCCATATCAGATCGTTTTGCCGGTAAAGTCATCGCACGTTCAAAAGTCTCTTCGCGTTTCAACTTCACATCCGGATTATTTGCCGAGCATTCTTTGCAAGTGCCTAGATTAATGTGTCCAGCTCCGCCATATGAGGTGAACTCATTTTCTTTAGCAATTTTTTCACAGAACTCACATTTAATCCAACGATTTCCTTCAGCATCTCTGACCTGTGTTTCCTGCTGTGTAAAGTTAGACTTCAGGTTACTCCTGAAATCTTCTTCCCGCTTTCGTTTTTCAGTTTGACGCTGTTCTTCTTCGAATATGCGTTTCTTTTCAAATTCAACTCTACGTTTAGCAACCTCTTTAACTTGACGGATGCGTTCTTTTTCTAACTCTTCTTGCTGTTTTCTTCGTTCTTCACGTTTGCTTTCTTCTTCCTCAAGAAGCCTTTTTATATTCTCTGCGCGTTGTTTTTTTTCCTTAGCACGTCGAAACTTCTCTGCCGCAATCTTCTGGTTGAACCTTTCTTCTGTCTCTAACTTCATCACATCAAGAGTATCGCCGGCATATATTACTTTGCCATAATCATCTACGGAGAATTCACTCAACTGGCCATCTGTAATTGATATTTCCTGCCATAATCCATCAATATCCTTTGCGTAGAATACCACTTCCATTGTGGCTGAACTATAGTCAGCCTCTGTAACATTTAGAAGAAGACAATAACCTTGTTTGTTTTGAATCTTCATTAGCCCTTCTGGATACTGTCCACCGCTTCCACCATTCATGCAATCAACCACATAGATAATATGAATACCCTGGCTATTACTATCCAATAGCTCCATTTTCTCATCAGAAAGATTTACTCTTTCATGACAATAGCTCAAAGCAATCTTCTTTTCTCTAGAAAGAAATGTGAACTCATATTTTCTATTGATATCATCGACAGCCTGAATCGGAACACGAGACTCTACATCGGTAACCTTCAGCTTATCATCTAGCCAACACTTAAGTACAATTTTAGAATCTACAGATATTTTCCCCTCTGTAATCACATTGCAAGACTGATTGTAAGCCCCATCCTTTAATCTAAAATGTTGCTCACGCAAGTTCTTATCTCCAGCAACTAATATCAGGTTGGAACCACAACCACATGGACAAAGCAATTCATTGTTCTGGCTCTTCGCTCTAAGTCCTTTTAACTTCTCTGGAATATTAATTTGCTGGCCATTGATGACTGTATAGATTGCTTCAATTCCAATATATTTTCCATTACAAAGAGCAACTGTTCTCTGTGCCATTTGGTCAACCTCCCCTTTTGTCAAAAGGCATCTTTTTTTAGACAATAGTATTATCGATAAAATTTCTATATCGAATCGTTATAAATTCGGCTTTTATATACTTACTTCCTTATTAATTCGTGAATATGATACCTTACGTCATTAAATGGTATATTACTATTACACCATGGACTATTGTATGTTTATGAATTTTCAAATTTCGATCATTCTACACCCAATGCCTTAAAAACAGCCTCCTGTGGAGTAGAATAGAATATCAAACTAAATGCTCCAACTAAATCCGAAGGAACAGTTCCAAGACTTGCCGCAGCAGTTATTGGTAATAAAACTTTCTTAGCACCATTGTCCAAACACACTTGTAAGGTACTTGCTAATTCATCAACATCAATAATCGTACCACTGATACTGATATCCCCAAGAACAACCATACTTGATAAAGTTGGTTTACCAAGTGCTGCCGAACATATTGCAATTAGAGATGGCAATGTCAATTTACTTGTCATACCTAAGCCATTTAGATCTTGGTAATTTACAATATAATCTTTCGTAGTTGTGCTGATTGAGTTGCTTATTGATTTTCCGTATGCTTTTAAATAGTTAAAAGCAGTATTTGTAGCTTCTTTTGCATCTCGATCTGATCCTAAACCGGTTCTTTCAAATTTACCCGTTCCCGGCAACACTTGTGTTTCAAGACGATAAACACCTGTCATTCCAGTCTTACCTCTTGAAATGGTATATACATGACCAGGGTTCGTCATACCTTCAGGGATTAATTTGCCGCCACCTTGCTCCATCACTGACACATAGTTTTCTTCAAAGGTATCATTATCTACATATGAAAAATTCACATCATAGAATTCCATTCCACCGATCTTTTTAAGTTGTTCTTTGACTCGACGGCGCATTTCCAATGAAATGGTCATTATTTCGGCAATATCTTCTTTTGAGAATTTGCCGTTTGGATATAATAACTTCGTAAAACCAGAAATCATCTTTCTAACTGCAATAACATCACGTTGATTCAGGTTTGAACCAAACTTAAAGAATTTATCACTAACATCACTAAACTGCTCTTTACGCAGTTCTCTCATAACTTCTGATAAATAGTCTGTAATGAATCCATACTCATCTGTGAAGAAATTTGGTCTGTATTTAGGAATCTCCCATCCGGGCACATAACAATGCATTCTATCAAGAAATGCCGTATCATATGCCATTGCCTCAGGAAATGGATCAAATAAATGTGACGTTTTAAGCAGTACATCTACGCTCTGATTGATGTTACCAACAAATACCATAGAAGCACTGGCAGCTTTCTCTTCTTTACCACGTGCAAATGATCCAGATGCCATGTAATCTTTCATAATCTGTATGCCGTCTTTATCTTTAAATGTAATACCAGCAACCTCATCAAAGGCTACACAATCCCACATACCGACAAGTCCAACGGTTTTTCTTGCCATATTGTAAAATAGATTGGCAACTGTCGTTTGTCCTCCAGAAACTAAAATACTATTAGGGGATATTTCTTTATAAATATGAGACTTTCCTGTACTTCTCGGACCTAACTCACATAAATTGAAGTTATTCTCCACCAATGGTATCATTCTAGCCAAAAGCAACCACTTTTCTCTTTCAGTGAATTTATCTGATTCCATACCAGTGGAACGAAGTAGCACATCAATCCACTCCGTTTTTGTAAATTCTGCCCTGGCAACTTTATACTCTTCCAAATCAACATGTGGCATCTGAATAGGCGTCAACTTACGCACTCGTATTGGTGTTGATCGTCTATCTTCCTCATCGAATTCATATTCAAGCTGAACGATACACCAAATACCACCGACCAACAACCTATCAAAATCTGACACATAAGACGGTTCTAAAAGAATATTTGCAATGCCAAGGTTAGAAAATTCAGCTTCATATCTATCCTGCTTAATATTTAATTTTGCAGTAATACGGTCAATCACCGTATAACTTCCACGTTCTCTTAAAATAGATAAAACCTTTTGTGCTTCATCCGGACGAACAAAATTATCTGCCAGTATCCGTTTAACTGTACTAACGCCTTCTTCAATAATTTCAGGATCATCTGAACTACAATATTGACCAAGAAGAAATTCCAAAACATAAACAGGTACATTTGCACCTTCTTTTATAGATTTAGTCAAATCTTTCCGGACTATTTTTCCATCAAAATACTGTCTCAGTTTTTTATTAAGCACAGCAGTTGGATTTTCCATTTCTTCAAATACATCATCTTCAATCATTTAGATTTCCTCCTGCATCCAATCTAGAAACCAAAGTCATCAACAAACGCCAAATCCATCTGTATTTCATGTCTTATGACTTCTAATGAATTTTTCTCATCATAGGCTACTAGATAATACTTTCTATTTCTATCATACTTCTTGTTCTTAAAAGTAAACTTCAAACGGAAAATTCGTTTGCTTGCGTCCTTATCTTTTTTATCCGCTACATAAATGTTATCATTCGATATTTTTTCATTGTCATCGGAAATGAAGAACACTTTATAGGTTGTTTCCTTAAATACGTCTGATACCGGATCAGATTGTATAAAATCTAAGTTGGTTGTCAGATTGGTAATCTTATTTACTAGACTTACTAATCCAATGCTAACCGATTTCGTTTCTGTATGGTATTTATTGGTTCTCACATCAATTACCGGAATGATTAATTCCTGTAATGAAGCACCCCCATGAACAAAGTTCTGACCGCCGCCCGATACTTTAAACACATCACTCCCAACAGAGAAGGATACAACACGTTGATCATCATTATTCAAAATATCGCCTAATAACACACTTGCAATACCATCTGCTTTTACTGGTTCATCTTCTACAATATAACGTCTTCCGACAAAAGCGTTCTTCTTGTCAAATCCACTAATTTTATCGCTCTCATTAAGCTTGTCACGTTTATAAATAAACCCATGATCTGCAGTAATTATAAAGTGAATATTATTTGCGCTGGTGAGCCTTTTAATCATCGTGTGAATCTCTTCAACCGCTTCCTCACAGGCATTGAACACTTCGTTTTCAGTATTTAATTTATCCCCTCTGGCATCCACTTGATTATGATAAACATACACAACATCTTGCCCTGTAAAAATCTCCTTTAAATCAGAAATCTTCATGTTCTTGATATCATCAAATTGAATGGTTTTACTATTAGGGGCATAGGACTTCAAAATTTGCTCTCTTGCTTTGAGATCGTCGCACACTTTACCATCCACCAATACCTTAAAATCATCGCTCATAAGCAATGCTTTATGCGGTAACAATGCGGACATACCGAATCTTGTATATGAAGGTAAGACACTCAGCATCGGTGCTAATGAAGCTGTACATTTCTCATCATTTTCTAACCGACTCATTAAAGTTTGTCCAACTTCATACCTAAGTGCATCAGAAATAATAACTACCGTTCGTTCTTTTGCAGACCTCAAATATTTATTGTAAAACTCTTGCTGCCTTAATATCCCTGCTTTTGCCTTATTTTCTTCAAACGATCTTGTCCACACAACAGATAATTGATCCAAGAACCTGTTGGTATAAATATTCTCTATAAGATCACGAAGGGTATCATAAGGTGTGTTATTTGAAATTTTGTCAAAATGATAATAAAAATATCTATAGTTTTGGTCAACTATATAATCTTTTGTTACATATTCATTGATTATGCTTCCAATTTCCTTCTTGGCCTCAAATCTAGCTGCTTTAATGAGGTGGTACGCATTTTCAAGAACATAATAATGAGATTCATAGACTTTACCATAATGCATTTTTCTTCTCTTTTGGCAAATCTCTGGTATCATATCGTCAATCAATTTAGCATCAACATCTTCATTCTCAAGTCTTTCAATTAACCACTTTATTACAAAGACATCCACCTTACGGAACAACTCACAATCAATCAGTTCGTCAACATCTATTCGGTCAAAAACCGAATCTCCGTTTAATTGGCTATATGTCATTTGAGACAGTTCTTCAAAAACATCATTATAAATTATGCTATTCATTAAGCTGTCTAAAAAAGCTATGATATTACCGGATTTATAAGAGCAATAGTTCTTCCATGCCTGTGGAAGTGTCGTATGCACAACCTTAGATGTATAGGTCACAAACAAGGTATATACAAATTTAGTTAATGTCGGCTCAACATCAGTATAACCAAAGGTTTCCTCACACATTTTCCAAAAGGGATCTATCAAATCATACTTTTCAAAATCCGCTAGATACTTGTTTTCTTCAAATTCACCTTCTGAAATAATTGTCCGAACAATCTCTTCAAAAGAAACAACTTTCGTTTTACAAATAACGCTCATCAATGCTGTTTCAATGACTTGCTTATTGAAGTTCTCAATCTCAAGATTATAAAACTTCTGAATTCTTTCTTTTGCCTTGAAGAATTTACTGTATTTCTGCAACAGTGGTTTGTACTTTTCATCAATGCCAAGATCAATAGCTAATAAAGATGTACGATCTGCAAAAAACTCCTTCGAATACCGGATGGTATCCGCTAAGTGATTATCACGAAGAGCAGGCTTTGAAAATGCTGCATATATTAAGTAATTCGTTTCAGTATCTTCACGTTCTAGAACATACTTAATATGAAATTGATTATCTTGCTCAAGCCTTAAGACCTTAGCATTTTCTAATTCAAGTGATTCAATATCCGATTCAAACTCTGCATTGGCATCATACCAAAATACCAGTTTCCGGACATCAGACTTGAATTCACTATTTAATTTATCAACGATTTGATTCAAATTTAATTCCGTCATTAATTCACCGCCTACATTCTTCTATTGCTATATTCATTGGATTACTGACCAATTATATCTTTGCCAGTATACTCAACCTCTTGCCATCTTGAGCAGTTTGAACTTTGTCATAGTTAGCCTTCACGCCATCATCAAGATCAATATCTATACGACTAAGGGCAATATGAGCAATTTTCTCATCATACTCTTTTGTTTCTTTTAATTGCTTAACCAGTTTTTCTTTTCGCTTTTCAGCTTGTGCAATATCTCTAGCATGTGTACCATTTTCAATCATATCTTGCATACGATCAATTTCACTCATATAGATTTTCTGCATCTTATGAAGATAATCTACACGGACTATTCCCGTTGTATCAGCTGTATAACGGTGCATATAAACAAGTGCTTTAAAACCATTTTGTTTGCCACTATCATAAAGCCAGTATATTGAACGTTTTTGATAAGTTTTTACATGATCCTTAAAGAAGTCTTTGATGAAATAATTCCGTATAACTTCTCTTGAAGTATCACCTTTGCCACCCAATGCTTTTGCAATAAAATCAAGGTTTTCTTCAAGGGTTTCTTTTCCATAAACCACTTTTACAAACTCAACAAATCGACCAACAATATCATCTTCAAAGTATTCTTCATCGGTTATTGGAATACAATTATCTCCATCTGGTATAAATGTTTTATATTTACCATGATTCCAATTCCCACCTGCAAAAATGAGCCCTTCTTCATCAAGTGAATATCTCCCGAACATACACCCGACAGCATATGAAATAAAACAAATAATATCATCCTTCAAATTATATTTTCTTATAGTTATCTGTTCTTCATTAACTTCAGATACAATACTATCTTGTAATGAGTATTCGTTAATTAGAATTCTATTAAGTTTGTTCTCTAATAGTTTAGATTGTGTAAATTGCTTTTCTTTGTATAACTTCCAATCTTCATATGCTAATTTTATACTGTTTATATCTGGTTTTATAAAATAGTGTCTGCTAAATTCCCAACTAGTTTCATAATCATCCCAATCAGTTTTACTAATCATAATCAGCTCTTTAACTATGTCATCATATCTCACCTTGCTATTAACATATGCTATTCTTTCCAAATCGAAAATCTGCTTATTCAGTGTAGGATTTAAAAACTTTAAGAATGCAGCAACCACCGTTGAATTTAGTACCCCCATTACGTTATATACATCCTCTTCATTAAACGGAAATAATCCCTGAACCGCATCATCAAACATCTCATTTCCTGTCATGAATCTACAACTTGAACCTCCTGATGTTATTTTTGAAAATACAATTCCTTTTTTAAACATATATTCGAGGTTTTGAGGTCTTGATTTTAGTTTTCCGTTATCATCACGATAGTTTTTAATTTTTTTACCATCGTCTTGCCAAAATATTACCTTTTCAAAATTACCATACCACTTTCTGTAATCGCCACCTTTATGACACGGATACCATTTGTTTTCTTCTTTGCTTAATGAAATCTCGTTATAATTAACTTCATGCCAATATTTAATAAATAAGTTTACATTTCCTGTTGCGAGCCCTTTTCTTACTGTAGCAACATCATCAATGGTATTTTCATTATCGTACACATCAATAATTTTTTCATTCGCTAGAAAGGCTATTGGATAACCCGGTATTGATTCAAATGAATTAACATCTGCATAATGGATGTATTGAACTGTCTTATTGATGGCATCCAAAAATCTTTCTTTTTGGATTTGCATGCCTCCTTTAAATTCACTTAAATCAAAATATACACCTTTTTCATCATTATGTTCATTCTTAAGAACAAAAGAACAAATTGGAACTGTAGCTTCCTCAAAAGCAGAATATTCCATTTGAATTAAACTAGTTATATTTTTGTTTTTAATAACGAATTCTCTTAATTTTTGATAAGTTTTTATATACATCCATACAAAAGGCGTCATAAAAGCACTATATCCATTTGGTTTACAATAATCAAAATTCTTGTACATAAATACTGAAAATAGATCACTAGAGTAATCCTTGTAGTGTTTATTAATATAATTTTTTAACTCTCCATTCATTTTGTTTAAATACGGAGGGTTAGTACACACTACTGTATACTTATTGATCAACAATTCAGCTACCAAAATCACATTTTCCATTTTAGTTAAATTAACTGTATCAAATCTTAATTGTCCTTGTATATTCTTCAAATAATCCTTTGTTGAATCCAAGTCCAGATCTGCCTTTAAATTGACAAGTGAACCATATTGCTTAATATTTTTAAATTCTTCAATCAGGTATTGTAATTCTTGATTATCAGCGGTAGATACATCTGTATAATCGTAAATCGGATAAACCTTTGGCGTTACTTCTCTTGTTAGAAATCTTCTGTCATAACTCCTTGCTTTCATCATCACAGCAAAATAAGCAAGCTGATATGCACGGTCATCAATATCTAAACCAAAGATATTCTTTTCAACAATCTCCCTCGCTGCATCTCTATCTAAATATCCAGACTCTCGATATATTTCCATAAGCACATCAAAAGCATATACAAGAATATGGCCACTTCCCATACAAGGATCAAAAAATGTAAGCTCCTCTGGTGTTACTTTTTCATTCAGATATTCAATTTCTCCACTTTTTGGTGCTACAAAGTATTCAAGCTTTTCTGGTAATTTACTTTGCGGATTTCGTTCGATCCAATATCGTCCCAAAGAATTATCCACCATATATCGAACAACCCAATCTGTAGTAAATAGTTGGGTTGCCGCAGGGATATCCTCTTTCTTCACAGTCCCTTTATAGATATTAATAACTTCGTTTTTACGTTCTTCGTTATAATACTGATACAACCATCCAATAATCTCAACCGCTTCTGTGAAGTCTTCTTCAGCTATATCATCCATTAAATGATTTACAATACCTTCTTGATCTGTAAATGAGATGTTTAATAATAGCTCTGTATAATCTGCCGTCTTTTCAAATAAGCCCGATAATACTTCATTCAATTTATTACATTGCTTAATAAAGAGCATACGGAATAATTCATCCAGTTTATTTTCATCCTTTAACTGTATGATTCTATCTTGTTCATATGCTGAAAACTCTATATCTGAATCAAATGGCGTTGTGACAATATCTGGTTCAGACTTGCCCTGAATGTGACTGGAAAGCACACGAACTCGTGAAGGCATATAGTCATTAACCTCCATAAATCGTATGGCAATTAGTCTGTTAAACCAGGTATAAGCCACTTCTTCTACAACATATTGATAAGCTGTTTTATAGTCAGATGTACTCTCTTTCTCTCTGATTCGAGCCACAAGTGCTTTTCTTTGTTTTATCTCTTCATTCGCTATTTCTGTCGGTTTTCCAGTACCGATATCAAAAAACTGGATATTATCTGTAGATATTGGTAATGGATCAGAAATCCCTTTATCGCTGATCCCTAAGAGACCGGCCTTATATGTTATGTCACTGATTAGTTTTCGTCGTGCCCATATGGCAAAATTCTTAATTGCTGTCTTGTTCATCGTGTGCCTCCCAAACTACATTGATTTAATAAATTCTGATATTTCACCTAGATAAGGCAGTGCTGCAATTCCAACTTCAATACTTTTGTCAGCAATATACTTGAGAACATTACCGACTTTACCCATTAACTTTTCTTTATTTTCACTTGTTTTCGCTACTTCAACCGCTGACAATTTTTCTTCTAATTCTTCTTTTTCTTTATCCGATAATACATTAGATGGCAACTGATTTATTAATTCAATCGTATTGGAAATTGATATTGTAACCGTTACACTGGCATTTGCATTATTATTGTTATTGATCAAAACTTGATGGTATGGAGCTGCTGCTTCTTTGATAACTCCTGGAAAACCCAATGCTTTAAATGCGGTTAACTTGTTATATATTTGATCTAAATTATGCCTCAACGACTCATCTGAAACTTCATCATAAAATTCTTGTTCAATATAATACTGATATAAACCTGAACCAAGGTTCGGAATAATAGTGTGATATTTAGCCGTTATTTCTTTGTAAAGCTGTTGTTTCGCAATTTCAGGTATCTCACTATTATTTAAATCCGACTTTGCAGATCGTAGATTTTTCAGATCTTCTTCAAACATTTGCTTAAAATCCCACAGCAGGTCACTCTTCTTTTCTGTTTCAATCAAAGATGCCTTGTAATATTCAAGTTTTCTTTTAAGTAATAATACGTCTTCAATATAATTAGTTGTGGTTCCATTATTCAAGTGGCTCAAGCTATACATGTCTAAATTTGTCTTTAAGCCATCAATATCTTTTGAGAACACACCTAATATTTCTTTCACTAATTTTTTAGCAGAATCCATTGTATGTTCATCAGCGCAACGTTCTATATAGCTTTCTACAATACTAATCTTACTCATTAGATACGGCCCTCCGTTAGAATTCTACGTTCAAAATCAGATCTTCTTTCACATGCTGTTTAAGTTTAGCCTTTAAAGCATCAACATATCTTTCCACATCGGCTTCCGATTCGATTCTCCATGTGGTTTCTGAGTTGATGGACTTGATACTGACTGTTTTTTGCTGCTTTATTTTCACATTAGGGAATGGCTCTTTTTCTTCCTTAACTTTATTAGGTGCTGTTCCCTGATTTGCTCCGTCAATGTCTTGACTTGGTGGTGTCTGTCTTGATGCAATGATGCGTGCTTCTTCAGCACTAATTTCATTTAGCACACGAACCTTTAAGGCATCTGCTTCCACTTTTATATTCTGTAAAACCGCCACATTATTGCAAGTATCTGCTTTCTCTTGAATCTCTGCGAAACGTTCATTAACAGTCTTCTCAAACATTTCTTTACAGGCCTTACCTTCTAGCTCATGAATGACACGTGATCTAGCATCTTTAATTGCAGCTGACACTGGCTTTTCCATTTCGTCTAACATTGTGTTATACAAATCCATATATTGATCCAGTAATTCCGGAATTCTTCTGATATCACTATATGGGGACGATTTTTTCATGATTGTATTAATCTCATTAACCGTAGTCTCAATGTCACGATTGACAATAAAGGTCTTACTGTCTTCATATATGTTCATTAAGCGAAGGCTTCTATTCCAAATCTCAATTTGTTCGCCATTGAAGAAAGCCTTAACCGGTTCATAGTCTTCTGCAAAATCCAATAAATCGTCAAGTTTATCATCAACCGTCTTGAAAAATTCAGCAGAGTATTTAATTTCTAAAAGATTACTTAATAAACTTTTCCCGTCTTTTACAATATTCTTTCCAGGATAGCTTGGCTCATTTTTATAGTGTATTTCTAACTTTTCCAAGTCGTTTTTCAAGTTTTCTGCATACTGTTGAAAGCTCTTTAACATAGAATCATCTTCATCACTCACAGGTGTGATATTAAACAGCTCTTTCATGGCTTCTCTGACAGCCTTTTTCTGCTTATCATTAGCCTTTTCTCTTTTTTCAGTCAATAATTTTTCCAAGAATTCTTTACGGCTTAGGTAGCGGAATATTTCATCTTCTGATTTAGTCAATAAGGTCACTACCTCATTGTTTACGAAAAAGGCAATATCCCCATCTTTAAAGAGTTTAGCTACTAACCACTGTACATCATCCTCAACGAATCCATAAGGTGCCTTAGTAAAACGCTCCATAATGGACTTCATTGATGTTTTTGCATGTCTTTGGGTATTCAAACTAACAAAATCTAATACATCATTAAGTGCAAGTTTGTTTGGTGCTTGATCCACTCCTTCTATGGAGATTTGGCTATTGTTTGTACCTTTCAGTATTGCTTTTACATGAGATTCATTCATTGGTGCATTGATATATGAAATTTTATGGTAAACAGTATTGACCAATTTGCCAAGGGCATCATTAATACGTGAAGAAATATCCTTGGAATTGCTTTGAATCAAGTCTCCATTGGCATAGATATCTGCATTCTTCAATGACTCTTCAAGGAAAATACGAGCATTGGAATTTCTTTCACGCATTTCAATTCGTTTTGCTTCTTTGATTTGCTCATACTTAGTTACTACATTTGATGTATTTAATCTCAAATACTTTTCAATTTTCAAAGCTGATCGAATTTCATCAATAAATGCTTTGTCATCCGGAAGTGCAACAATAACATATCTGTTTTGTCCACTCATCATACGAAGTGTTGTTTCATCCATACCTGAATCATAATTCGGTGTCAGAATTTTTAAGGTGATATCGAAATTCTGATTCGCTTTATATGGACGATCATCTACAACCTGATTAAACCCAAAGGTATAACGACCATTGAAAGCAGGATATCGATAGTTCTTATTCTCATACACGCCATCAAAGATTAGTTCAGATACTTTTCCGATAACTTCTGAGATCTCAACATTCTGACTTTCTATTTCTCTGTTAATTTCCTGTTCTTCATCTGTAAGGAAAACATAAATATCGCCCGTTTTTTGAATAAGAGTCTGTCTAGTTAATCGCTTTAAGGCTTCTTCCACCCGATCTTTCAGAGCAATTCTATCGTCATCAATATTTGAAACCATTAAACTGGTTATATTTTCTAAGTTGGCAACAATCTCTTTGACATACTTGATCATGAAGAGCGTTTTTAACACATTAACATCAAAACACTCATCTGCTTTTTCAGGATTCAAGTACTCATTATCATAAGCACGAATAATCACACCCTTATGGCTGTGATCCAAGAATTGTTCGAGTGCATCGTAAAAAAGATTAAACGGTATAATTGCACCTTCTGATTTATCCATTATTTTCATCGCAGATTCTTTAAAAAGTGCAAGCATTGAACGCTCACCTTCTGCTAAATGTTTACCACTGGCACCATGGGTTCTAATGGATGTTAATACGCTTGCCAACAAATTAAACTGATAGGGAACAAATGGATAAATGGCTGCGAAATTGCCTCTATCTGAATATAGCTTCTTCTCGATACCATCATTAAATAGAATAAGATTCTTTATAATCGTATCTTTCTCGTCATAAAGCAATCCTAAGGTCTGTCTTCCTGTTTCCGTTTTCTCAAGAATTCTTTTTCTAATTACCTCGTCAACATTTGCTGAAGAAAGGGATAATCTCGTATCGAAACGACCCTGTATTTTAGAAAAATCATTTCCTTTTGTTTGTGTAATACTATCTATATCCTGCTGACTTGTAACAGCAACCCACGCCTTACCGCCACAAGCAGATCCTAAATCTTCTGTCACTGTTTGAAGGTTCAGCATCAACTTTGAGTCCTCACCTATGTATTGCCCAATTTCATCAACCAGGAAAATAACATGATGATTATTTCCTTTTTCATCAATATATTCTTTTACCATATTAGCAAATGTAGTGACGTCAATATTATAGACACCCGTTGAACTTTCACACCAGTTTTTTGCTGATTCCATACTCATATAATCAATCTGTACCAATGCCTTGCACACGTGATCTTGAATAAATCTAAACTGATGTCTAGAGTCAACCCATTTTTTACCTCTTATTTCAGCAAAGGCCTGTTTAAAACTTTCATATTTACCTTCTGCTGAAAGATGTCTCTCCAAATCAGCTAAGAAAGGATTCGCACCATAATAGCCTAGATGTTGATTGAAAACTTTAAGGAAAACCGAAAGAATTGCTTCTTTGTTATTTTGTGTGTCTCCCATGCCACTTTTAGAATCAATATTAAATAGGATCACATCATTAGATGTGTTACCAGCTAATTTCATATCAGCTAATACCATCTCATCTTTAATTTTTTTATCATCAATAAAATAATCAATGGCTGATTTTCCATCAACAATTCTATTTTCCAACAAGTAAGATAAGATTTTCAAGAAGTGAGACTTACCACTTCCAAAGAAACCGGATATCCATACACCCATTTTATCCGTATTCCCTGTAATACCTTTTTTATAGCTTGAGAAGAAATCGGCAAAATGCTTTTGCAGCTCTCTCGTAACAACATATTCTTCAAGTTCTTGTTTTACATTTTCGTCATCACCTTGACCGACTTTAATAACGCCTTTAATATCCCTATCAATGTCTTTTGCAAACATATTTTTTACAATCATTTTACTCAACCTCTCTATCTTCAATCTACAATCTTAAAAGCTCTATAGTAATTATCGTCTTTAATTTCAGAAAAAAGCATTAGTGACTGCCCATCGTATTTCCCTGGAAAGAACATCACCACCGGTACATCATCAACGAACTGGTGCAAGTTATTCAATATTTTATGTGACCTTAAAATAGGGAAACATTTTCCTACGCCTGTCAAAAAAACAATGGCATCTTCCGGTGTATTGTTCTTGATATGAGCCAATACTTCGTTACTTTGGTTATCTTCTTCCATACGAAGCATTTCGTTGACCGCTTTCGTAATCTCTTTGAGGCCCTTCGTTTTCTCAAACTCTTCACAGATTTCCAAAAATCCTTCTTGTATCAGCAAATCAATAATGATGTCATATAAATCAAACACGACTATTTTAAAATCATGTATACTACTTTCATATTTATTCTTAAGATAGCCTACACGCTCTCTTACGATGAGCTCCTGCTCTGCCGGGTAATCAAACACATAATACCCGACCTCATTGCCAAGCCCTTTATTTTGTCTAAAATTGGGCTGTTTTATCTTTTCTTCCAACAAATTAAGTCTATTTTTCAACTTATGCATTTAGCTCACCCCCGTAATGGCTTTTACAATGTCCATCTCGCCTTTATCTTTCAAATAGTTTTCTAAGGTAATATCTAAAATAGGCGGTGTAATGGTTCGATTGCCATCAACTACTGTCAGCAAACCTGCATCCGTTAGAAAATTCATATATGAACTCCTAAGCCTCTTCAAAGTTACATCTGTCCAATTAGCGATATCTTCACTTTGTTCTTGTTTTTTGTTGAAAAAGATGTTGATATCACTTGCTGTAAGCACTTCAATACCTAATATTGATTTTTCCCTATATTCTTCATATAGAAATTCCTTAAACAATCTATTTCCCTTAGCAATCGCAATTAGTGTTATAATCTTCTGTGTTTGTATATCACTGCTTAAAAAAAGCTCTTGCAATCCACAATCTATTGCCTCCACTCTATTTTTTAAATAAGCAAAAATACGTTTTATGCGATACTCTTTAGAAATACCTAATAAATTGTCATTTAGGCACAAATCTTTTATTTCATCCCAAGACTTTCCATAGGCTTTTAACTTGATGAATTGCTTAAACTCTATGAACCAAAATGATTCAGCAACGAGTCCAGAACTATATTTTTGCATATATCTAAACCTCGCCTTCTTCTCTTACTATTTCAACAATGTCCTCAAATTCACATTCTAAAACAGAACATAGCTTTAAAAGGACATCCATTGAAACTGTTTCATTTTTTTTCAATTTTGTAAATGTAGCAGGACTTATTTTAGCTGCTTTTCTCACAGATACATTTGTCATATCTTTATCTATAATCAATTTCCACAGCCGTTTATAACTAACATCCATATTGCACCTCATAACTGTTTTAATAGGTAATTTATACTATTCTTTATAATTATAACAGTATGATTTTTAAAAACAATACTAATCGTTCATTTTCTCAAAATTAGTCATAAAAATTTGTTACTATTTATTGATGTAATCTATAATTTATTCTACCACATCTTGTGTCCTATACAAGGGACAGCTTAACTTGGTAAAATCCGCCGCCTGAATCGACAACTTTTTTACTTGTGCAACTGTAAATAAAACAGATTGGATCGTTGTCCTCTGTGTTAATAGTGCTGCATAAACAGCTTCGATGATTTTGCCATGTATTCATTAGAACAACGCCATATCGCAGTAGAACTTTATATCAAGTATAATTTACAAGTCAATCCAGTAGCTAAGGAGTTAGGATATCCTTTAAGACGTATATTACATAAATGGTATAAAGAATATCTTGGGCGTGATGGTCATCCCAATTGTTGGTCTTGAAGAAAAATATACTTCTATCAAAGAAGATATGGGAAAAGATGTATCATTTTGAAGCCACAAACAAGTATAAACAAATTTGGGCAAAAGAAAAAATGCCCTAAACCCTTTTAAATTAAGAGTTTAAAGCATTTTCTCATGATGGAGGTGAGGGGAATCGAACCCCTGTCCGAAAATCCGTCCATCAGACTTCTACCATTATAGTTGGTCTTTTGACATTCCCTCTACGATACGCCGGCCGACAGGCTTATCGCTTCAGTAGCTTCATGATAGTCTTTACAAGCCGCAAAGCTTAGGCATGCAAGTGCCCCGCAAAGTCGATGCCAGATTCTCTAACAGCGGGTGATTAGAGGCTGACACGCAGCCTTAGGCTGCGAATGCTAAATTATTATCTTCAGCGTTTAAATATTTTCCAGCTTGTTGACGCAGACGCCGGAACTGCGAATGGCTTCCCTGACTTCAAAATCCCCGTCGAAACCAGTACACCCCCGTACTGGCAAGCTTTTTACCCAAAAGATTTAATATAGGTTTTTCACCTTGAAGTCTTTTTCGGCAGCTCTACGTTGATCTTTTTTTGCAATATCTTGACGTTTGTCATAGATTTTCTTACCCTTGCATAGGCCAATCTCGACCTTCATGAGACTTCCCTTGAGGTATACTTTTAGCGGCATTAAGGTATAACCTTTCGTCGCAATAGCGCCTTCAAGCTTATTAATCTCATAACGGTTAAGTAAGAGCTTACGCTCACGCAATGGATCTTTGTTAAAGATATTGCCCTTTTCATAAGGCGTTATGTGCATTCCCTGGATAAAGACTTCTTTGTTGCGAATACGGACATAGCTTTCTTTAATTGAAGCCTTTCCTTGTCGCATAGACTTTACCTCAGTTCCAGCAAGAACAATACCGGCTTCAAATTTTTCTTCGACAAAATAGTCGTGATATGCTTTTTTGTTTTGTGCTACTAAACGATAGGCATCTTTTGATTTAGCCAATATGTTCACCACCTTATCTATCTTTACATGTTCACAACGTGTCAGAACACGTGCATTTTATTATAGCATACTCACCTCAAAATGCAAGTGTTCTGATATTACAGTTTTATTACTAAATTCTACATCTTTACTCTTCGTCGTCGACGTCTTCATAGAGAATGCCAAAATCAATGGTACGCATGCGCTTATCCACGGATAGGACTTCTACTATAACAGGTTCGCCTAACCTAAAGATTCGTCCACTACGTTCTCCAATCAGCGTCATGTGTTTTTCATCATAATTATAGTAATCGTCGGTCAATCGATTCATCGGAATCAATCCCTCGATGGTATTAGGAAGTTCCACATATATTCCCCAGTTGGTCAAGCCACTGATAACACCACGAAACATCTGTCCGATTTTATCTTCCATATATTCTGCTTTTTTGAACTTCGATACTTCCCGTTCAACTTCCTCAGCACGTCGTTCTAATTTGGATGTCTGTGCCGCGACCTTATCCATAATATCTTCATAATGCTCATAGCGCCTGTCATCCAAACGTCCATTGATGACATCCTTAATAATACGATGGATCTGCAAATCCGGATACCGTCTGATCGGCGAAGTAAAGTGAGTATAATAGTCCGTTGCCAAACCAAAATGTCCATCACTTGTAGTTGTATACTTCGCCTGTTTCATAGATCGAAGAGCTAATCGACTAATGATAGTCTCTTGTTCGCTTCCTTCGATCTCAACCAAAAGTTTTTGAATCTCCTTGGGATGCGGTTCAAGTTCCTTTCCTTTTAATTTATAGCCATAGTTACGGATAAACTCCGTTAAGTTACGAATCTTTTCTGGATCGGGTTCTTCATGGCTTCGATAGAGGAAAGGAATCTCTTGCCAGTGAAACTCTTCTGCAATCGTTTCATTAGCCAAAAGCATAAACTCCTCGATAACCTTGGTCGCTACACTCCGTTCATATGGATAGATATCAACAATTCTTCCTTTGTCATCTAGGTTGAACTTAGCCTCTGGAAAATCAAATTCAATGGAGCCACGTTGACGTCTACGCTCTTGCAAAATCTTCTGTAGTTCTTCCATCGTGTTAAACATGTCCATCTGCTGATGATATCGCTTTTTCAATTCAAGATCATGGTCCACCAGAATTTGTTTGACATCATCATAATTCATGCGCTCATTCACATTGATAATGGTCTCAACCACTCGATGTTTTTTTACTTTTCCTTTTTGGTCAATTTCCATAATACAACTTAGGGCAAACCGGTCTTCTCCCGCATTAAGAGAGCATATCCCGTTGGATAAGCGATGGGGTAACATCGGTATAACCCTGTCCACCAAATACACACTTGTGCCGCGCTCTAAAGCTTCCTGATCAAGGGCTGACCCTTCTCGCACATAATGCGTCACATCGGCAATATGAACGCCAAGTTCAAACCCCTTGGATATTTTCTTTAAGGTAATCGCATCATCCAGGTCTTTGGCATCTTTACCATCAATGGTCACCGTCATCTCTTGACGCAAGTCTTCTCGATGACCTTCTTGGTCAATCATCTCTTGGGTTAATTGATCCGGCACCTGCTTGACTTCTTCCATCAACTCTTGAGAAAACTCTGTCGCTAGACCATAGGCCATCATTATGGATTTAATCTCTGTCTCAGGATCATTGATATGTCCAATAATCGACATAACAACACCTTCTGGATTTTTGCCTTCACGTCCCCAGTTAAGTATCTTCACAACAACCTTATGTCCATTAACGGCACCATTGGTTTTTCCATTTTGTATAAATATATCTTTGGTCAGTTTTTTATGATCCGGAACAACAAAACCAAAATTTTTACTTTTTTGAAACGTCCCAATAAGCGTATCAATTCCACGCTTAAGAACTTGTACAACTTCCCCTTCTTCACGACGCTCACCGGACTTTTCTACTTTAATGTTTACCGATACCGTGTCACCATGAAAAGCCCCGTTGGTAAAATCCACTGGGATAAATATATCATCATCCCGTCCTTCAATCTCAACAAACCCAAAGCCCTTGGGATGGGAGACAAATGTACCCACCAAATAGTTTTTATCTTCATTGAGAATATATTTTTGTTTATTTGTTACAATGAGTTTTCCTTCGGTAACAAGCTCGTTTAATAAAAACTCCAGTTCTTTTACCTCTTGGTCATCAAGGCCAAGTAATATTTTAAATCCTTTGAGCTTCAAAGGTTTATATTCATTACTGGATATAATATCCATGAGAATTTTTTTACGTTTTTTATGATCTTGTAAAATGTCTTTTCTTTGTTCGTACATATATGCACTCCTTTTCGTTTTTGCTAACGGGCAAAGAGCACCCTGACGGTGCTCTTTTTTTCTATTGTAACAGTTTAAATTATATCTGGCAAATCAATTTTTACAATGATATAAACTGTCTGTATTGTGTAGTTTCCATAGATGTCCACTGCATAAACCGTATAATATCCTGTTTTATTCACAGGGATTTGTCCGATAACAACATCTGCCGGCGCTGGTGTGTCCGGATTATTATCCGGGTCTGCCTCCGTAGCGTTATACACATTATCAGGGGTCGCAGGATTAATGGCAGGCCAGCTATTACCAGTGGCTTGATCGCGTTCATAGTCTTTTGCATTAATATCGTCCTCCGTAGAATAAGTCGCATAAACCCCTGCAATATCAAAGTATTGGCTTGTCGCTCGTATATATACGCCATCATTATCTGCTTCCACAAGATTTGTAGGTGCATCTAAGTGCGTATCAATAGTAAGTACATTATCTGTGTTTTTCATAACCGCTTTAAAAGCGATTTCATCAAAGTATTGGTGTCCTGGGGATGTGTCAAAATCAATATAATGAAATGCCGAACTATTATTTGCTCCTATAATATAGTCTCCTGTAGACGCAACATCTACAATTATGCTAAATCGTATCGGATCTGCTACATATGCTGTCTGCTCATCGTTAAGAACATAGATTCTATTACCAAATTCTGCATGAATCTCTTTTTTGTCTTCAGATATACGCGATAATTTGGGTTCATCAGATAAATAATTAATCGTCTTAATTTTTAATCCATGGGGCAGCGTTTCTTCAAAGATAATATCTTGTAAATATACCGAAGACTTAATCTCATTAGCAATCTCTTGATATATTTTTTCCAAGTCATTGGCTGTTTCTGCATAATGGAAGCTACTGTTTTTTGTATCACTGTCTAATATCAAGCCTTCTACATCCGCATCTTTTGTGAAGCCAATGTAATATCCTTTAATCTGTTGGGTATCTAGTGCACCGGACATGACGCGCGCATAATCAGAAGCATAGTTACCATAATCAAGTTGACCGCTATTGACCAATGTTTTTTCGGTCTCATCGGCTCCATAATAATAGTCAACATCTGATAGGCGCATTCTCTCCCAGCGTCGATTATTTACTAATAAGTTGACCCGCGGACTTTGCCAGTCGGTATAATATCGCTCATAAGAAAATCCCGTCGGCTTCCCGTCTCCTAAGAAAACAACATACTTTTCAGCATCATTCCCATTATTTAACATGCTTTTTGCCAAACGAAGTCCATCGCCTATATTAGTTCCGCCCCCAGAGCGCAATTGATTAATTGTTCCTTTTAAGTTTTGCAAATTGTCTGCAACATTTTTAATCTCAGAACGTACCGAAGCATTGGTTGAAAAACTCACAATACCAACTTGTGTATTTTCATCTTCTGCCATGGAGTCCAAAAAAAGGTGGGCTGCATTTTTTGCGATAGTCATCCGCTGCTTTGCATATTGATGTGTTTCATCTCCATGAATGTCCCACTCCATACTTCCTGAGGTATCGATAATTAATACAACTTCTTTTTGTTTTGCTATCTGGACAACATCTGCCGGAACAGGGTCAAAACTTAATTCATAGTTGATTTCTATCGTATTTAGCTCCGGATTCTCTAAATCCATCTCAAGAATCGAAGGATTTACTGTTTTATCCATTGCAAATGTCGCTTTATAGTCAAATGTGGGAATCTCAAATTCAAAATCTCCCTTTACAAAATCATTTTTATAATGTGTTCCTTGTGTGTATACATATTCTCCTATAAGGCTTCCTGCTGTTGCGCTTGAAGAACCTATTATTCTAGCATTTGGTGCTAAAACCGTTCCACGCATTGCTCCGATTTCAATCGTTCCGTCAAAATCCCCAAAGTTCCAAAGAATTTTTCCAACCTCTTCACTATAGACAGATAGTGCCTCCATATTCTTTCGCAACACAACTGTTTCTTCATAATCTCTTGGAATATTCACATTAATGATGACTTGGGTTGCTCGGTGAATATTATCAAACACAAAGGATCGGTCTTGATATTTGGTTAAATCCATAACATCAATATGAAAAACATTAACTCCATCTTCTAGATTGACACCTTCACTGTTTTGGTTCCAACTAGAGCGATCAAACATCGTTCCAGCTGTCGCTTCAAGCTGCATATAATTATGCGCAACTGCTTCCAGGCGACGAAGACTTTGTACCATCTGAACATCAAATGTTCTATTGGAATTATCAAGAACTTCTATCGGGTGGTCAGATATTTTGTTTTCAATGGAATGATTGGGTACACGAATATAATATTTTCCATCCGCTTTTTTTTCAACTGCATAATCTTCGCCTACGCTAAACACACTGACAGGTGCATTAAGATTCATAGGACCTACCCATTCACTATTTATTCCTGCATTGGTAAGTTCATCAAAGTTGCCTACATATAGGTAGGTTTCCGTATTACCCGCCACTCCATTGTTGAGTTTAGTCCCAACGGTATGATTTCCTTGGCGAATAAACGTCTGCGCCGCAAAATTCGACTCAATCGAGCCAGCGATTTCATAAGTATTGGCAAATATTCCAAAGGCTCCCGCATCTCCTAGGCTATAGCCTTGAATCGTCTTATAATCATATACATTCACATTGACATTGCCTGCTAAGCTGTCCACTTGCATCCCTAGTATACATATTAAAAAGCTCATCATCCATGCAATTATTTTTTTGTTTGCATTTTTCCTCATCCGATTCCCCTCCTATTTGTTTTCTCTTAGTTCAATATGGTACATATTCTCTACAACTTCATCCTTTTGTCCAAAAAGCGTATACCGATTGTCAATACGTATTGTTGCACTCTCTTGTACTTTTAATTGTTCTTTTAGCTGTTCGTAAGCAGTCCATAAGGACTGTTGTTCGATACGCTTAGAAACAGTCTCTTTGAAGATTTTTTCTGCCTGAACATCATAAAATAAAAACGAAAGATTATATAAGCGTACATCATTGACTATCGCTAAGGATAGGCTCGCCTGTTGAGGCAGTTCTAAAATAAGTGACGTCTCATCTATTGTCAATAACGTATATGCTTGTTCCTGACTTAGTTGCTGAACATGTCGAGCGATGTCCTTGTCAAAATTCCATGCAAAATCTTGGATTAAATCTGTCTGCATAAATATACGTTGAGACTCTAAAGAACGAATCGGATCAACAACCTCCACCGTTCCCAATGAATTCTCATGCATTATCCCTTCATTATTAAATAAACGATATAATAAGACGATTGCTTCTTCACGTGTTGCCTTTCCCCTAGGATTGATGATTGGTCTTCCTTGACTATCCATACCTGTACCTTTGATAATCCCTTGTTCATAGCAATATGCAATATACTCATATGCCCATGGCGCAATCATCTCTTGATCGGCATATATCGGCACACCTTCTGTTTTAACCTCGAGGGAACTATTCAGATTTTTTATCAGATGAACAACCAACGAAGCAATTTCTTGACGGGTTATTTCCCCATCCGGGTTAAATGTTCCATCCCCATTGCCACGAATAAGACCTGCCGCATATGCCTTAACAATGTCTTCTTCATACGGATGGTCAATAACATCATAAAAAGGATGTTGTTTTGTCACCTCAATCCTTTTTGATGTACTTTCATATATGCTCAGTGCAAGTAGAACATATTCATGTCGTTTAATATTTTGTTGATAATTGTTTTGAAATTGTTCAGGTATGATATTTGCCTGAATCGCAGACTCTACTTCTGTTACAGCCCATTGACTAGGCTCTTGAACCCCATGTGCAACTGTCATTGAAAAAATCAGGCACAAAACAGCGATGATGCTCCCTTTCATCATTCTTCCCATAATTCATATTCTCCTTCAACCTTTTACATTAATTATAATATATTTCCTAAAAATATACTAGGGAAGAATAAAAAAGGCTATATCAAAAAAGATATAGCCTTACTCTTTACTTTATTATGTAATTGTTCACCAGTATCTCATTCGCCGTAGTCATGGACAATGAATGGTGATTGATGATTTATCCAATCTCTGCAAGTATGTTAATCAACATGGTCATGAAGATAAACACAACAGACAATATTACAGTCAGCTTATGTAAGCCGCCTTCCATTGATCTTGCTTTGTTCTTTCCCCAATATGATTCACCTGCACCGGCAATAGCTCCGGATAAACCTGCTGTCTTACCTTGTTGAAATAATACAACTCCGATAAGCGCTATACATACAAGTACATAGAGTACTTTAATGATAACCAACATTGTTCCCATGATTACACCTCCTAAAATAACAACAGTAGTATTCTAGCATAAAGCAGAACCCTTTTCAATACTTTTTTTCTACTTAAGATTAAACCATGCGTCTAAACCAGGATATACTGCAACATCTGCCAGTTCATCTTCAATACGTAATAATTGGTTGTATTTTGCAACACGGTCTGATCGACAAGGTGCTCCTGTTTTGATTTGGCCTGCATTAACCGCAACGGATATGTCTGCAATCGTCGTATCTTCTGTTTCACCAGAACGGTGAGAAACAACTGCTGTATAGCCCGCACGATTTGCCATTTTAATCGCATCAAACGTTTCTGTTAATGTTCCGATTTGGTTAACTTTTATTAAGATTGAGTTCGCTACACCGTCTTTGATACCACGTGCTAAACGCTCTGTATTCGTTACAAATAGGTCATCGCCGACAAGCTGTACTTTTGAACCAATACGTTCAGTCAAAAGCCCCCAGCCTTCCCAATCTTCTTCATCTAAACCATCTTCAATCGATATGATTGGATATTTATCAACAAGTGCTTCATAGTAATCCACCATTTCTTCACGTGTTCGATAGACATCTTCGCCTTTCATCTTACTCTCACCTGGGAAGAAGTATTTTCCTGTATCTGCATTATACAATTCACTTGCTGCTGCATCAATAGCAATACGAATATCGTCACCTGGCTTATAACCAGCTTTTTTAACAGCATCAAGAATAACTTCAATCGCTTCATCAGAAGATTTAAGGTCTGGCGCAAATCCACCTTCGTCACCTACTCCTGTTGAAAGTTCACGATCATTTAAAACTTTCTTTAAGTTATGATACACTTCAGAACAGATACGAAGTGCTTCTGCAAAAGAAGTTGCTCCTACTGGCATAACCATAAACTCTTGAAGGTCAACCGTATTATCTGCATGCTCTCCACCATTTAAAATATTCATCATAGGCACTGGCAATGTATATGCATTAAACCCACCTAAGTACTGGTACAAAGACATTCCCAAAGCTTTTGCTGCTGCATCAGCTGTTGCTAAGGACACACCTAAAATAGCATTCGCACCGAGTTTAGATTTGTTCTTTGTTCCGTCAAGTTCAATCATACGCATATCAATATCACGTTGGTCTAAAGCATTAGAGCCAATAAGCGCATCTGCAATTTCAGTATTGACATTATCAACGGCCTGTTGCACACCTTTACCCATGTAGCGGTTACCACCGTCTCGTAGTTCTACGGCTTCAAAGGCCCCTGTGGAAGCGCCTGAGGGTACTGCTGCTCTCCCTACATATGTATCTTCTATAACAACTTCAACTTCAACTGTTGGATTGGCTCTTGAGTCTAATACTTCACGTGCATAAATATCTGTAATTTCTAAAAAACTTTTCATATAAAACTCCTTTCAACCATGTAAATTATAAACTTCTATTCATTGTGTTATATGTCATAACACTTACTATTCAAGTATATCAGTAAAACAAAAAAATTCAAGTTTTTTATTATTTTACTCAAGATATACTACGCATTTAAATTCTTAATAAGAAACACGTTTGATATGATTAGAAAATCCTTTGTTCCCCGCGACAACTACCGCGGAATTTAAAAAGAGAACTTCATCAATCCCCTGCTCTTTTGCATAGGTTACAGCCCCTTTTTTATAATGCCTTGGGTCAATAATATGAATTTCATCATAATGTGATGTTAAATACGGTACAAACGCATTTCCATAGGAATCTTTAAATACGAGTATTTTTCGTCCATTATCAAGGTTTGTATCGATAACAGCTAGTGGATTATCCCCACTTAAAAACACCATATATTTATTACTTTTTTTGGCATAATTCATGTTAATCAAATCAAGGTTGATTGTCCTGTTACCCTGAGTTGTTATTGTATATTCTGATTCAACAAAAGGATGATACACTTCAACCGTATCAGGATTACTTTTTACATTGCGATTAAAGTTTTTATTATATAGATATCCTAAAAAGCCTTCGATTTCTGTTTTTTCAAACTGATCCAACCCATAGGCATTGTCCCCAATTTTGTCAGCAAATACCGTATATGCATAGTAAGCACCTAGAGCGGTCCAGTGATGGTCTGATCGAAAATATAGATATTCATCAATATGTTCTCCTAACGCATCATAAATATGTACAGGAATAATGGGGTCGATAAACGCTTGGTTAATGGCATTAATTGCATCTGCTTGAGAATCCGCTAGACTACGGTATTTTTCACTTTTTAAAAATTCAATATGACTAGGTACAACAATAGAATAGACACTCATCTGATCATCAAAACTTTCAGCAAATTGGTTAATAGCTGATGCATAATATTCACATGCGCTATTGGAGTATCCAAAAATCTCATAAATCGTATCTTCAATAATCAATAAACTATTTTTGCGCTGTCCAACCAACGTATCATCATCGGTAATCTTTAACTGTTCTAATATTTTGTCGTTATCAACTTCTTCTACTTCTAAAGGATTCATATCTGAAAAACGCTCAATATCTTCTGAAGCAAAGTTCACCACACGTTGGTTCAAGTCATACACACTGCTAATAGGCTTATGCTCTTCTTGGTGCATTACAACCTCTTGTACTTCTATGGGTGGATTATATGCATCTTCATTAGATGCTAAGACTATCTCTACTTGATCCTCGCCTTGTGTTCCTTTATATGCTTCAATGGTTTTACTAACCATAAGCAGCCTCTCTCTATGGGTAAAATGGTCAGCATAATAATCTGTAATTCCTTGAAAATACCTTCCACTAAGAAGATCTTTTCTATTCAATTTTGGAAATGACGCTAATTGCCTGTTTTCAAGTTCAGACACTTCGCTTGTGTTTGTGGACAATAAAGTCATGGCTCCTAGTCCATACAATATAGTCACAAATAAAATTATAAGAATCCAATGTTTTGCTAAATGCCGTCTCATACGTTCGCCTCAAATCTAAAATCTAAAATATAAAAATGGATTATATGTCTGTCCAATAAGTATGATAAATGCCACAATAAATACTGTAATAATTGATAGAGGATATAGTACTACTGAGTATATCGGTCTAAATAAGCTTTTGGTTATAACCGCCTCAATCTTTTTAAGGGTAAGCATCACTATAGGTGTCATTCCAATCAGTGCAGCAAATAAAAACCATGCATTATTCATGAGCATAACTTCTGTCGTTGTATCCCAAAGAAAGTTCACATTAACCAACCCTTGCATGAATCTTATCCCACGATATAAGTCTTCATAATAAAACAACGTCCAACCAAAAATTGTCACTGCAAACATATATAAGTAATTAAACATTGCCGGAAGTCGAAAGGATTTAAAAATCCACCTCAGGATTTTTTCAAAAGCACTTAAAGCTCCATAATATAACCCCCACAGGACAAAGTTCCAACTTGCACCATGCCATAATCCGGTCAAAAACCATACAATAAATAAATTGCGAAATTGAAATCGACGGTTCCCGCCCAAGGGAATATATAAATAGTCTCTAAAAAAGCTCCCTAAGGACATATGCCAGCGGCGCCAAAATTCAGTGACACTTTTTGAAATATAAGGATAATTAAAGTTCTCCTGATAGGTGAATCCAAACATACGTCCTAGCCCAATGGCCATGTCTGAGTATCCTGAAAAATCATAATATATTTGCAGCGCAAACAAGGTCATTCCAAACCAGTGGCCACCCATACTTAATTCACCTAACTGTCCATCTAAAAAGTTCGTTGCTAATGCACCTGCTGTATTAGCAAATAACACTTTTTTTGCAAGTCCGATAATAAATCGACGAACGCCTTCTCCAAATTGTTCAACAGAAAAAGAACGTGTCTCTATTTCTTTAGCGATGTCTTTATAACGCACAATAGGACCTGCCACAAGTTGGTGGAATAAGGATACGAACATTAAAAACTTCCAAAAAGATTTTTGCGCTTTTACTTCTCCACGATATACATCAAACACATAGGATATTGTCTGAAACGTATAAAAAGATATACCTATTGGCAAGGAAAATCCTGTGAAATTTAGTGACAATCCAAATAAAGTATCTAGTATGTTGGCAAGCATTCCAGAGTATTTAAATAAGATTAGAATACCTAGGTTAATTATAAGCGAAGAAATTAATGCTGCTGTACTTTGCCATCGATGTAGATAACGTTGAGCTATGCGTCCATGAATATAGTCTACGACCGAGCTAAATAACAGTAGAACAACCCATACCGGCTCTCCCCACGCATAAAAAACAAGCGAAGAAACAATGAGCACACCATTTTTCCACTTTTTTGAAGGAATTATATAATATAAAAATAAACATATTGGTAAAAATAGAAATATGAAAAACAAACTTGAAAAGACCATAATTACTCCAATTATCAAGATTTTTACTACCCATCATCATTATTAAGGTAACGTTGAGTAGCACAAAAATAAGGATATCCAAATGCTTTGAATATCCTTACCATTGTAGTATGACTTCATAATATTGTCAATATGGGTTTTCTATTACCCTTTAATAAGCAAGCTTTCACCTGTCATTTCTTTTGGTTTATCAATATTCATGATGTCAAGTAGTGTTGGTGCTATATCAGCAAGCTTTCCACCTTCACGTAAGGATACGCCTGCATCTGCATTCACTAGAATAAACGGTACCGGATTGATTGTATGGGCTGTAAAGGCTTCATGTGTTGTATAGTCAATAAGTTGTTCTGCATTACCATGATCTGCACATACAAACATTGTTCCGCCATTGTTTTTAATTGCTTCAACCGCATCTCCAACACAAGCATCGACAGCTTCAACTGCTTTAACGGCTGCAGATTCAATTCCAGTATGACCAACCATGTCTGGATTTGCAAAGTTTACAACAATCAAATCATAATTTCCTGAGTTAATGGCATTGACAAGGTTTTCTCCAACTTTTGCTGCACTCATCTCTGGTTGCAAATCATAAGTCGCCACTTTAGGTGAGGGCACAAGCACGCGCTCTTCTCCTTCATTTGGCTCTTCAACTCCACCATTAAAGAAAAAGGTCACATGAGCATACTTTTCTGTCTCCGCAAGTCGTAATTGCGTTTTACCAAGACTTGCCAAATACTCACCTAATGTTCCTTCTAGAGAAACTTTTTCATAAGCTACCAATTTATTTGGAATTGTAATATCATAATTGGTAAAGCAAACATATGTTAAACGCATAAATCCTTTTTGACGCTCAAACCCTGTGAAGTCTTCTTCACAAAATGGTCGCGTAATCTGACGTGCACGGTCCGGTCTAAAGTTAAAGAAAATAACACTGTCATTTTCATTAACGGTTCCAACAGGCTTGCTATCTTCAGTAATCACTGTCGGAAGAACAAACTCATCATTCACATTGTTTGCATAACTGTCTGCAACACATTGAACTGCATCTGATGCTTGTACACCTTTTCCATTAGTCATGGCATCATAAGCCAGTTGGGTACGTTCCCATCGATTATCACGGTCCATTGCATAATATCGACCCATAACCGTAGCAATTTTCCCAACACCAATTTCATCAATTTTTGACTGAAGCTCAGCTACATACCCACGTCCTGATGTAGGTGGTGTATCACGTCCGTCTAACATACAATGCACATATACTTTTTCAAGTCCTTGTTGCTTTGCTAATTCTAATAATGCATAAAGGTGGGCATTGTGACTATGAACGCCACCATCGGATAGTAATCCCCATAGATGCAAAGCACTATCATGTTTTTTAGCGTTATCGACTGCAGCTAAAAATGCAGGGTTTTCAAAGAAATCCCCATCTGCAATTGATTTTGTTATACGTGTTAATTCTTGGTACACAATACGTCCAGCACCAATATTTAAATGTCCAACTTCTGAGTTTCCCATTTGTCCGTCAGGCAAACCGACATCCATCCCTGAAGCATATCCTTTTACAAATGGATATGTTACTTTCATGTTATCAAGGTTTGGCGTAGTTGCTTTTGCCACTGCATTGCCTTCTTCACGTTCATTCATTCCATATCCGTCAAGGATCATTAAAACTGTAGTTTTCTTATTCATATCTTTTGCTCCTTTTCTATAAATTAATCCACTTATAGAGCAAACTATTTATAGTTGACAATTTTTCCAAAATCCGCTTTTAAACTTGCTCCACCAACAAGACCGCCGTCAATGTTTGGTTTTGCAAATAACTCTGCTGCATTTGCGGCATTCACTGAACCACCATACTGAATGCGCACTTCGTCTGCAACTGCTTGTCCATATAGCTCTACTAATAATTCACGAATTGCAGCGCATACTTCTTCCGCTTGGTCACTTGTTGCAGTAACGCCTGTTCCTATTGCCCAGATTGGCTCATAAGCAATGACAACTTTTTTTGCATCTTCTGGTTGAACATCTTTTAATCCGATTTTGATTTGTTGACGAATCAAGTCGATTGTAACGCCTTGTTGACGTTGTTCAAGGTATTCTCCACAGCAAAGAATAGGTACAAGGTCATGCTCAATAGCTTTAAGCACTTTTTTGTTAACGGTTTCATTTGTTTCTGCAAAATATTCGCGGCGCTCTGAATGGCCGATGACTACATATTTTACACCGATTTCTGTCAACATATTTGGTGCGATTTCACCAGTGTATGCTCCATTTTCTTCAAAATACATGTTTTGAGCACCAATTTCAATGTTCGTATCTTTTGTTAAATCTGTTGCAACCATTAACGATACTGCTGGCACACAAAAAACCACATCTGCTTCTTCTGTTTTTACTAAAGGAATCAATTCATTAATTAATTCAACTGTTTCTTTAGGTGTTTTATTCATTTTCCAGTTTCCTGCAATAATCATTTTTCTCATAAGTTTTGTCCTTTCAAATTCCTCGTTTATAAGTTGTTTTATTTATCATCTGCCGCAACTACACCTGGCAACTCTTTTCCTTCTAAAAATTCTAATGACGCTCCACCACCTGTTGAGATGTGTGTCATCTTGTCACCAAAGCCTAAGATATTAACCGCTGCTGCTGAGTCGCCACCACCAATAATTGTTGTTGCATCGGTTTCAGCTAATGCTTGAGCGATTGCTTTAGTTCCTTTTGCAAAGTTTTCCATTTCAAATACACCCATTGGACCATTCCATACAACTGTTTTTGCATCTTTAACCGCTGCTGCATATTTTGCAATCGTTTGTGAACCTATATCAAGTCCCATGTAGTCCCCTGTTATACCTTCGCCTGCATCTTCAACTTCTTTAAATGGTGCATCATTACTAAATTCTGTTGCAACAATATGGTCTGTAGGAAGCAATAAGTTAACACCTTTTTCTTTTGCTTTTTTAACCATTTCAAGAGCATAGTCCATTTTATCTTCTTCTAATAATGATTTACCAATTGAAAATCCTTGTGCTTTTAAGAAAGTGTATGCCATTCCACCACCAATAATTAGTGTATCTACCTTGTCAAGCAAGTTATTGATAACATTAATCTTATCTGATACTTTTGCGCCTCCTAAAATAGCTACAAATGGACGCTTTGGATTTGCAACGGCATTTCCAAGGAAATCAATTTCTTTTTGCATTAAATATCCAACAACACATGTATCAACAAATTCTGTTACTCCAACATTAGAACAGTGCGCACGGTGAGCTGTTCCAAAAGCGTCATTTACAAAAATATCCGCAAGTGAACCCAAGTCTTTGCTAAATGCTTCCCCATTTTTTGTTTCTTCTGCTCTGTAACGTGTATTTTCTAATAAAACGATATCTCCATCTTGCATTGCATCAATTGCTTTTCTTGCATTGTCGCCTACAACAGTATCATCTGCCGCAAAAACAACGTCTTGTCCTAAAAGTTCAGCTAACTTTTTTGCAACCGGTGCTAAGGATAACTCAGGTTTTGGTTCTCCTTTTGGTTTTCCCATATGAGAACAAAGAATAACTTTTCCACCATCTCCTACTAATTTTTTAATTGTAGGTAAAGCTCCATTCAAGCGGTTAAGGTCTGTAATAACCCCTTCTTTAATTGGTACATTAAAGTCACAACGTACGAGTACTTTTTTTCCTTTTACCTGAATATCGTCTACTGATTTTTTGTTTAACATAATTTTCCTCCTAAAAGTTAATCTATAAATTTAGTTCTTTGGATAACATTAATACCTTTCTTGCACAACCTTCATCAAGGACAATACTTCCATTTTGAATAAAATGCCTTACGGATAAAACCGCCAGCGCCTTACTCTCTCCCCCTGCGACTGCAATAGGGTGAACATTTTTCTTAAGTTCATCTAAATGAAAACCGATTGTCTTAGAGTCATATACAATCTGTCCTTGCTTATTAAAGTAATAGCCCAAAGCCTCAGCCACAGCTTTACGCTCAGTTAGCACATCAATTACTGCTTTATTTAAATCACGTCGATAGGCCATTTTCTCTGCATTACCAATTCCAAACACAATAATATTTGCTTTTTTTATTTGTTCAATGACCTGGCTGATTTTTGGGTCCTTTGAAACGCTAATAATGGCTTTTTCACTTAAATTATCCGGTAAATTCAACAATTTATAGTGGCAGCCGATTTTTTTAGCCATCTCTTCAACCAGTGTATTGGCTTGTGTCTCAACATTATTGCCTAAGCTTCCTCTTGCCGGAACGACAAACATTTCTTCTAAGGATTGATTATTGGGCTGAATATACTTTACAACACTTTTCATCGTATGGCCCCCGGTTATAGCCACCACAGATGTATTCGTAATAAGTGATTGCAATAATTTTGCAGCACTTCGTCCAATGTTGCCAAGGGCTTGTGGATCCTCATCTGAGTTACCGGAAACCACATGAATATCTGTAGAACCAAACACCGTTTTTAGCTGTTCTTGTAACCGTTTAATGCCTTCAAGTTCATTCATAAGTTCTTTTAATTGATCTAAAAGATTGATACCAGCCTCTGTTAATATCATACCACTAGTTGAAACATTTACATAGCCTTCTTTACGAAAAAAATCAATATCTGAGCGTACTATCTTCTCACCGATATTTAACTTTGCTGCAATCATACGCCGTCCAATCGGTTGAACCGAATAAATTGTTGCTAACATATAATATCTACGTTTAAGAATATCCATTTCTTTTGGGATTATTTTATATAACAATGTCATTTTGGGAAACATATCTTTCTCCTTGTAGGACCATTAAGTCCCAGCGAACAAATTAAGTCCCTTTCTCTACAAAAAAAGAGAGAGAACAATTATCTCTCTCATAATTATAACAATTCTTAGTGAAATTTCAAGCTATTTTTATAATAAGACTTCATCTTTAACATAGTATGCCAGGTTCAACGCATGATCCGAGATACGTTCATAATTGCTAATGACATCTAAAAACACAACACTTGATTGAGGCTGACACGCATATGTAGATAATCGATGAATATGGGATTCACGTAAAGATTCTTCCATCGCATCAATTTCATCTTCACGATCTTCCACTTTACTGACTAATTTTTGATCATTATTTTCTCGTGCTAACAATGCATATTCAACTGTCTCAATGGTATATTCGGACATTTCTGTCAATTCCTTGATGGCAATATCCGAAAATTCCAACTCATTATTTACATTATATTCTGCCAATTCAACAATATTGGTTGCATGATCACCAATACGTTCAATGTCATTGACCGAATTAAATAAATGGGTCACTACAAGCTGCTGACGTTCTGTTAACGGAGTGTTATTAATTTTAATCAAATACCCTGTAATTAATTGATCTAGTTTGTTGACATCTTTTTCTGTCGCCTTAACTTTCTCAATTTTTGAGATATCTTTTTGTATAAGTGCTTCTGTAGCTAGTATCAAATTTTCTTTGGCAATACGTCCCATACGAACAACTTCTTTAATTGAGTTTTCAACCGCAAAGCTTGGTGTCTCTAAAATACGTTCATCTAGATGACGTAATGTAATCGCCTCGTCTGATTCATCCAATACATCTGTTCCAGGCACAATACGTTCAGCCGCTTTAACCAAAAACTTAGCAAATGGGAACATAATAATTGTATTTGACACATTAAATATCGTATGGAAAATCGATATATCTGTCGCATTAACAATTTCAGAGGCCAACGATGTATTGATCCAATTAAAGAAGATGAGTGTACCTATGACAAAGACTATTGTACCAATCAAGTTAAAGAGTAAATGTACAACAGCTGCACGTTTGGCAGTTCTATTTGCTCCTATACTTGATAACATCGCTGTCACACATGTACCAATGTTTTGTCCTAAGATAATATATACAGCTGCGCCCCATGGAACTAAACCATTCATTGCTAATGTCTGTAGTATACCCACTGAAGCCGAACTACTTTGAATAATCGCTGTAACTACAAATCCGGCTAAGACACCAAAAAATGGATTTTCACCAAGGACAATAAAAGCTTGTTTAAATACATCACTATCACGATAAGGCTTAATGACTGAGCTCATCAATTCTAAACCGATAAACAGTAAACCAAACCCTACAATTATTTCCCCAACTTGTTTTTTTGTTTGATTTTTACCAAACAACATCAATGATACACCAATTGCAACTGCAAGAGGGGCAATTTCAGACGGCTTTAAAAAAGCAGCCCATTCAGAACTTGATACAATCCAAGAAGTAATTGTCGTACCAATGTTGGCACCCATAATAATTCCTGTTGCTTGAAACAAATTCATCAGTCCTGCATTAACAAATCCGACAACCATAACCGTCGTTGCTGAACTACTTTGAACAATTGCCGTTACAAGTGCCCCTAGTCCAACAGCGATAACGCGATTTGATGTTAACATGGCGAGTAATGATTTCATCTTTTTACCAGCAGACATTTGAAGTCCTTCAGCCATAATATGCATTCCATAAAGGAACATACCAAATCCACCTAAAAAAGAAAATAGTTGAAACAATACATCATGAAGCATTTCTGTCGTCATAACATTCTCCTGTTATCTTGTTATTTTTACGTTAGTTACGTGTTTAGGACATGTTAACATGTCCTTCCTTATATTATCATTCATAAAAGAAGAATTCAAGAAATACTTCCTTCCTAATTTCTGTAAATTATGATAGAATTAGTGAATCAAAACTGTTCATTTTTACCAAAAAACAAGCTGTGTTTTTCACTAAAAACACGAAATATAGAAAGGGGCACAAAAAACATGTTAGCTGATTACCATTTACATAGTGATTTTAGTGGGGACTGTAATGTCCCTATGCAACAGATGATTGAAGCCGCCATTCAAAAAAAAATGAAGCGACTTTGCTTTACTGAACACCATGATATCGATTTTCCAGATGTCGGTATTGATTTCACCTTGGATATCAATGCATATTATCAGCAATTCAAAAAATACAAAGCGCAGTATGCTGACACAATCCAACTGCTTTTTGGCATTGAACTTGGAATTCAACCCCATATATATCCTCAGTTATCTAAGATAACGCTGGAATATCCTTTTGATTTTGTGCTCGCTTCAAATCATTTAGCTGATGGTGTCGACCCCTTCGACCCTAAATATTTTGAAGGTAGAACTCAGGAACAAGGTTACAGAGCGTATTTTGAAGATATGCTTTATAATGTAACCCATTATACAGATTATGATATCTATTCCCATTTAGACTATGTCATACGCTATGGTGATTTTGAAAATAAACATATCCATTATCCAGACTATAGCGAACTTTTAGATTCTATTTTAGCTACAATCATCCAGCATGGAAAAGGTATCGAACTGAATACCTCCGGCATACGCTACGGTCTTGGGCAACCCCATCCTTCATACACTATCCTTGAGCGCTATAGGGAACTTGGTGGAGAACTTATTACTCTTGGTTCAGATGCCCATACCCCAAAAGATATTATGCGTCATTTTGATGAAGGAAAAGAACTATTAAAAAAAGCAGGCTTTTCTTATTTCACAACTTATGTGAAAAGAAAACCCTACTTTCATCGTTTATAGTTCTATGCTACATGAGAATTATTCAATACGTTTTATAATGGTTCCACCACCAACCACGACATCATCATCGTATAAAACAATGGCTTGTCCCGGTGTAATCGCGCGCTGCTTTTCCTCAAAAATGCATTCCATTTTTTGATCTTCACGTATACGCACTTTACATTTAGCTGGTTTGTGGGAATATCTGATTTTGGCCGTTAGTTCCTGTCCATCCTCAATTGACTCTACAGCCATTAAGTTTACATCCATTGCAACACAGCCACTTGAAAATACATCATCATCCGTTCCGACCATAACTTCTTTTGTCTCCGGATTAATATCCACAACGAAACCTGGGCGTCCCAAATTAAGACCCAATCCCTTACGTTGTCCAATCGTATAGTGAACAATACCTTTGTGTCGCCCAATAATTTTACCACGTGTATCGACAAAATTACCCGGTTCAAATGTATCTCCTGAATACTCTTCAATAAACTTTGCGTAGTCGTTGTCTGGAACAAAACAGATCTCTTGACTATCTGGCTTATTCGCCATACGCACACTAATATTTTCCGCAATCTCTCGAATCTCGTCTTTAGTATAGTCCCCAACGGGCATCAACGTTCTTGCTAATTGATCTTGCGTCAGGTTATATAGTGCATACGTTTGATCTTTTCTGGCTGTTTTTGACATTTTAAGTGTATAACGTCCATTATCCAATTGAACAACTTTGGCATAATGCCCTGTAGCTATATAATCAGCTCCAATGGCTATACTTCGCTGCAATAGCGACTCCCATTTGACATAGCGATTACATGCGATACAAGGGTTTGGTGTACGCCCTTGCTTATACTCTTTAACAAAATAATCAATAACATCCCGCTTAAAATCTTCCTTAAAGTTCATGACATAATACGGAATTTCTAGTACATTAGCTACACGTCGTGCATCATCAACTGCTGAGAGCCCACAACACCCGCCGTTTTCTTCCATAAGTGACCGATCATCATCTTGCCAAATCTGCATCGTAACACCTATGACTTCATAGCCTTGCTTTTTTAATAAATAAGCAGCTACCGATGAGTCAACCCCACCGGACATACCTACTACAACTTTTTTATTCAAAATCATCTTCCTCTTCTACATGGTGATCATAGTCATCTGTATCTTGTGGAGGCTCTAGTCCTTCAATTTGAATATTATTCTTTTGTGCATAGTCCCATATAGCTGCATGTAAAGCTTCTTCTGCTAATAATGAACAATGCACTTTTGCTTTTGGAAGTCCATCTAAGGCTTCAACAACCGCATCATTAGTTATTTTTAACGCTTCTTCAATAGTTTTTCCCATGACAAGTTCCGTGGCAATACTACTTGTTGCTACTGCTGCGCCGCAACCAAAAGTTTTAAACTTAACGTCTTGAATAATATCATTTTCAACTTTAAGGTAAATGCGCATAATATCACCGCATTTTGCATTTCCAACAGTTCCTACACCATCTGCGTGATCGATTTCACCCATGTTTCTTGGGTTCGTAAAGTGGTCCATAACTTTTTTTGTATACATAGAATCGTTCCTTTCTATTCTTCCTATAGTTTTGATGTTAGATTATACTTGGTTTCAATGACAGATTCAATTTTTTCTTGGGTGTAATCTTCATATACAGGTGACATCTCTCTTAATCGTTTAACAATTGTCACGAGTTCATCTGCCACATAATCAAGTTCTTCTTGTGTTGTCTTTTCTCCGAGTGTTATCCTAAGCGAACCATGTGCAATCTCATGTGGAAGTCCGATGGCTAATAGCACATGGGATGGATCAAGTGAGCCTGATGTACAAGCCGAGCCTGAAGACGCACACACATTTTTCATATCTAACATAATTAATAAGGATTCACCTTCAATAAATTCAAAACTGATATTGGCGTTATTGGGTAGTCGATGTGTAGGATGTCCATTAAGTTTAACATATGGAATCGTATCTATGACTTTTTGTATGAAGTAATCTCGAAGGTTAGCTTCACGTGACGCTTCGCTCTCTAACTTTGGCATCGCTTCTGCAACGGCTTTTCCAAAGCCTACAATCGCCGGAACATTTTCCGTACCACCACGACGACGGCGTTCTTGGGCGCCTCCATGAATATAAGCTTTCATACGAACACCTTTACGAATGTATAAGGCTCCAATACCCTTGGGGCCATATATTTTGTGACCACTTAATGACATTAAGTCAATATTCATTTCGTTGACATTAATGGGAATATGTGTAAACGCTTGCACTGCATCTGTATGGAAAAGTACGTTATGTTTTTTTGCAATTGCTCCAATCTCTTTAACGGGTTGAATTGTTCCGATTTCATTATTTGCAAACATAATTGTAATTAACACTGTATTTTCTTTAATCGCATTTTCTAGTTCTTCCAGTGAAATCATACCGTTCGCATCTACATCAAGATACGTCACTTCGCATCCTTTTTTTTCAAGATATTCACATGTGTGGAGTACTGCATGGTGCTCGATTTTTGATGTTATAATATGGTTCCCTTTTTTTGCATAGTTTTCAATGACACCTGAAATCGCCCAATTATCCGCTTCTGTTCCTCCAGACACAAAAAAAACTTCTGCTGATTCAGCACCTATAGCATTTGCAATCGTCTGACGTGCATCATCAATTGCTTGTTTTGCATTTTGCGCAAATTCATAGATACTCGACGGGTTGCCAAATTCTTCTGTGAAGTATGGTAACATCGCTTCAACAACAGAAGGTCTTGTTGATGTTGTAGCCGCATGATCTAAGTATATTTTTTTCTCCATTTTTACACCTCTTCATTTAATAATTCGTCAATTTTATGTTGTTCCCTTATTAAATCTTCTAATGTAATATGATCAACAACATCATTAATACTTTGGCTAATCTTTTTCCAGACGTATTTGGTCACACACATTTCCGATTCATCACAAGCTTTATCTTCATTTACTGCTATACAATCGACAGGGTTTAGATCCCCTTCTAATGCACGAAGTATATCACCAACAGATATTTCTTTTGGATCTTTGTTTAAACTATATCCACCTTTGGCTCCACGGGTACTTTTCACAAATTTTGCTTTTTTTAATGTTGCAATAATTTGCTCCAAGTAGTTTTCTGAAATACTTTGGCGCTCAGAAATACTCTTAATGGATACCACATCTGTTGTGGAATTTAAAGCTAAATCAAGCATTGCACGAAGCCCATATCGACCTTTCGTTGACAGTCTCATAACGCACCTCCTTAATCCCTACTAAATAACTAGGATTTAAGCTAAAAATAGATTATCACCTTTTTTCTTATATGTCAAGAATCTTCCAAATAAAAACAAAAAAAAATGAAAAGAGCTTCTGGCTAAAGCCTCTTTCCATTTAACAAACTAATGCATATATAAGTTATGCTTGCTCTTGTTCAGCAATTTTACAACATTGTTTTTTTGATTTACATTGAATCTTTTTTGAAGAACACATTGGACACGATTGTCTATCTCTCATATATTCTAGCCGATATTCTTTGCCACAGTGAAGGCATTGTATCCTACATTCCTTTATTTTATAGTTACCACCTTCAATACGAATCGCTTTGCCTTCAACAAGCGCTAAGGCTACTTTGTATCTTGCACTTTCAATGATATTTTGAAATGTTTGACGTGAGACTTGCATTAATTTAGCCGCTTGTTCTTGTGAGAGTTTTTCTATGTCTTTAAGTCGCATGGCTTCAAGCTCTTCATATTTTAATTGATATTCTTCGACGGCGTCGACTTCGGATGGCTTGAAATATTTGTGCTTTGGCACGTAACTTATTTTACGACATTTTGTCGGTCTTGGCATGATGTTCACTCCTTCCATCCATATTATATCATATTTTGAGGTTCAGAAGGTAATGTTGTAAAAACAAATAATCCAATAACAAACAATGGGACAATCGATAGTATTGAATATCTTGCATTGCCTGTTACTGTCGTTGTGAATGCCATAATAAACGGTCCAATAATAGCTGCAAACTTACCAAAAATATTATAAAAGCCAAAAAATTCATTGGACTTATGTTTAGGTATTATTTTTGCATAGTATGAACGACTAAGGGCTTGTATTCCTCCTTGCGCAGAACCAATAAGTCCTCCTAGAATAAATACATGCCAAAGTTCCGTCATTAAGTAAGCAAAAAACGTAGTACCTATATAAGTCATAATCGCAACCACAATCATTTTTTTTGCACTAAAACGTTTGGCAAGCATGCCATAGACTAACGCACATGGAAAGGCAATGATATTGATAATTAACAAAATACCTAAGAGCATAAATGTGTCCATCGAGTCTAGACCAAGGGTTGTTTGAGCATAGGGCACAGCCATTTTGATGATGGTATCCACGCCATCGATGTAAAGAAAATAGGCAATCAAAAAAGTAAACACTAATTTATATTGCCGTATATTTTTAAACGTTAAAAACAGACGCTTGAAGCTTTTTTGTATTGGTTTTGCCTCCGGCTCTATAAAATGTGTCTGAGAGACATTGCGAAGTAATGGCAACGTAAAAAGTCCCCACCAAAGGGCTGTAATGATAAAACCTAATTGGTATCCTATTTGCTTATCCATCCCAAGAAGAAAAACTGCAACTAAAGTTAATACAAACGGGATGACACTGGCTATATATCCATATGCAAACCCTTGAGATGATACACGATCCATACGTTCATTGTCCGTCACATCCACCAAAAAGGAATCATAAAAAATATTAGCACCAGCAAATCCTATGGCGCTTAGTACATAGGCTATCGCTAAAACAAGCCATTGCCCCTCTGGAATGACCGCTAATAATCCAGTGACACATATACCTAATAATGCAAAAAAAGTAAAAAATCGTTTTTTAAAGTTTTTATAATCTGCAATTGTTCCAAGAATTGGACTAAGCATTGCAACACATATACTTGCCATTGTATTAAAATACCCAAGGTCCATACTGTTTCCTTGCTTCATCATCGCAAAATATACCGGAAACAGTGCTGTTGTAATCGCCAATGAGTATGCTGAATTACCACAATCATACATAATCCAACTTTTTTCGGTTTTTGTCAGTTGCATGGATAACTTAAGTTCCTTCATTTTTTATGTTCCTTCCTCTTAAGTATCTTTCCTCTCATAAATTGTGGGCTGTTTAGTCACTCCAAACAGCCCACAACATTTAGCAAAGATTACTCTTCATCGCTTTCGCGTTCAGCAATTACTTTTTCTTGAACCTCTCTCGGTGCCTCTTCATAACGATTAAAGGTCAAAGAAAAGACGCCTCGCCCTTGGGTCAATGAGCGAAGATCTGTAGAATATCCATACATTTCACCCATTGGAACTTCCGCTTCAATTTCTTGTTTGCCTTTTATCGGATTCATTCCTAGAACTCGTCCTCGACGCTTTGTCAAATCGCCCATAATATCACCCATATAATCATCTGGGATTAAAACCTTGACCGATGCAATAGGTTCAAGTAACGTCGGCTTTGCTTTTGCAATCCCTTCCTTGTATGCATTTTGGGTAGCAATTTTAAAAGCCATCTCTGATGAATCCACAGGATGATACGATCCGTCCACTAAGGTTGCTTTTAATCCAACAAAAGGATATCCAGCTAAGACTCCTTTACCTACAGACTCTTGCAAACCTTTTTCCACTGCTGGGAAATAATTTCTTGGAACCGATCCACCAAATACTTTTTCCTCAAAAACATATGGTGTCTCCAAGTCTCCTGACGGTTCGAACTCAATAACAACATCCCCGTACTGTCCATGACCTCCCGATTGCTTTTTGTGTTTGCCTCGCACTGACACTTTCGCTTTTATTGTCTCGCGATATGGAATCTTCGGTTTAAGAAGTTCTACCGAGACTTTGAATTTTTCTTCCAATCGGCTAGTAATAATTTCTAGGTGCTGACCACCCACACCATATAATAATTCTTGGTGGTTTTCTGTATCCATAAACACCTTAATTGTCGGATCTTCTTCCATTAAACGATGTAATCCAGATGCAATTTTATCTTCATCACCTTTGGTCTTTGGAACAATCGCACGATATGCAAGAGATTCCGGGAACGTTATACCGGGCAATCGTACCGGTCGTTCAGGGTTGCATAACGTATCGCCTGTACTGACATTATTTAGTTTTGCAAATGCTCCAATATCACCTGCGTGAATTTCATCCACTTCAATTTGTTCTTTTCCTCTTAATAGATATATATGAGGAATTTTTTCATTTTCTTCTTTATTTGCATTGAGTAAGACATCATCTTTACGAATAATTCCAGAATACACTCTAAATAAAGATACTTTCCCAATATAAGGGTCAATAATTGTTTTAAATACAAGCGCTGATGAGGGTTGATCCTTCTCACAAATCACATGAATCTCTTCAGATTCGTTGCTCGGATTAACGCCAATCACTTCCGTATGTTCTTCTTTTGGTGCCGGCATATACTTATTGATTGAGGACATAAGTACGCCTACGCCAGTTGTGTTTATTCCCGATCCACATAACACAGGTACAATTGATCCTTCAACGACACCATTGTGAAGTGCTGATTGGATTTCTTCCAATGTAAACTCTTCACCTGCAAAGTATTTTTCCATCAATTCTTCATCGCTTTCAGCTACAGCTTCAAGAATCATCTCTCGAATAGGTTCAATCTCCGCTTTTAGGGCTTGTGGTATATCACATGCTTCTACATGGTCTTTAACAAATTTTCGGCCTTCCATCTTAATGACATTGACAAAACCAACAAAATGATCACCTTCACGTATAGGCACTTGGAAAGGTGCTATGCATTTTCCAAAAGATGTCTGAAGTTGCTCAAGTATTTTGTGAAGATCTGCTTTATCATCATCCATATCGGTGACGAAAATCATTCTTGGAATCTCCATCTCATCTGCATGTTCCCATGCAATCTCAGTTCCTACTTCAACACCTGATCTTCCGGACACAACAATAATAGCGCTATCGGCTACCCGAGTCGCTTCCTTGGCTTCTCCGACAAAATCAAAATATCCCGGAGTATCAAGAATATTTATTTTGCATTCTTCCCATTCAAGTGGAATACATGAGGTATTGATTGAAAAACCTCGTTTGATTTCTTCCTTGTCAAAATCGCTAATTGTATTACCATCAGTTACTTTTCCCTGTCGTTTGGTGACATTTGCAACACGGGCCATGGCTTCTGCAAGTGTTGTCTTACCTGCGCCACCATGTCCCAAAAGGACAATGTTACGGATTTGTTCGGATGAATAAATTTTCATAAGGATTCCCCCATTCGTAAGATTTTTGAACAAATTACTGTGCATTGCGTTTCGTTGAATTTTAACAAAATTTCTCGGTAATACTCTTAATATTCTACATAATGAATAGAATTCCTTCTTTATTTTAATAGTCAGAATATTCCGTCTTCACTTTAGTGCATGAATTTATTGACTTGCCTAATAAAAAAATGTAATATAGGGGTAATATTAAACACACTGTTCTACGAAAGGATATCTATGTTTGCAAAAATAGGAATACTCGGACTCGGATTAATCGGTGGCTCACTTGCTCGCGCTTTAAAAAAATACAATTATCCAGCAACTATTTATGGATATAATCGTAATCAAGATGCACTTATGCAGGCAAAAAACGTAGGTGCAATTGATGTTATGGTAGATAATTGGAAAGATTTAGAAGATTGCGACCTTATTGTTTTATGCTGCCCTGTCAATATCAACATTCAACTTTTTGAGTCTATAAAACCTTATCTAAAAGAAAATGTTATCATAACGGATGTTGGAAGTACAAAAAACGATATATATGATGCTCTATCCAAATATGAATATAGCGGCTATTTTATTGGCGGTCATCCCATGGCAGGTTCTGAGCAATCGGGATTTGATGCCACTAAAGCTGAGCTTTTTGAAAATGCTTATTATGTTTTGACCCCAGAGCCTTCCACACCTCAAAAATATATTGATGCCATGTCGCAATTAGTTGCTACATTACATGCTATTCCTACGCTTCTTGATCCGGTGCGACATGATTTTATCGTAGCTGCCATCAGTCATGTCCCGCATATTTTGGCTTCATCACTGGTGAATATGGTCGAGGCACTTGACACACCTGAAAAAGAAATGTACACTCTAGCCGCTGGAGGCTTCAAAGATTTTACACGAATTGCATCTTCTTCTCCAGATATGTGGCAACAAATATGTGTGGCAAATCATGAAGCCATTACTTCTATTCTTGATGCATATATCCATCAGCTTAAGGCAATCCGTAAGCAAGTCACCGATGAAGATGACGTCTCCATTTTTGATTTTTTTCAGCAAGCAAGACGATTTAGAAATACCTTTCAAAATAAAGCCAGAGGCAGTATCGACAAATCCCTCGCTTTATTTGTTGATATCAATGATGAGACGGGAGTTATTGCTGATATTGCTACTCGCTTAAGTCAGCAAGGTATCAGTATTAAGAATATTGGCATCAACAATAATCGTGAAGATTTTGGTGGTGTCCTTGAAATCCTTTTTTATGATGAACTTAGTCTGACCAATGCTATTATCGTCATTGAAAATGCACACTATAAAATAATAGAAAGTTAAGGTGAACACTATGCAGATTAATCCTGTAGGAAAACTTAATGGTACTGTAACAGTACCTGGTGATAAATCCATCTCCCACCGTTCCATCATGTTTGGCGCTCTAGCTAAAGGAACTACACATATTTCAGGGTTTTTAAATGGCGCTGATTGTCTATCTACTGCTCAGATTTTTAAGCATATGGGCGTACAAATGCACTTTGAAAATCCGACAACATTAACTTTAGAAGGATTAGGTCTTCACGGACTAAAAGCTCCAGATACTATCTTAGATGTCGGAAATAGCGGTACCACCATGCGCCTACTCTCTGGAATCCTTGCCGGTCAAGCTTTTTCAAGCACCCTAACCGGAGATGCTTCCATTCAAACACGACCCATGAATCGTATTATTGAACCCTTAAAATCCATGGGTGCAAATATTGCGTCCAAGGCGAACAATGGACTTGCTCCATTAATCATACAGCCAAGTCAACTTCATGGCATCACCTATCATTCAAAGGTTGCAAGTGCTCAAGTGAAGTCATGTATTCTCTTGGCGACACTCTATGCCGATCAGGCTTCAACTATTATTGAACCAAGTCTCTCAAGAAACCATAGCGAGTTAATGCTTAAGTCATTGGGAGCTGATATACACACTCAAAACACTCAGGTAACAATTAAGCCTAATCCTTACTTAGAAGCAACATCCATAGATATTCCCGGTGATATAAGCTCTGCAGCGTATTTCCTAGTTGCAGGATTGATTTTACCTGACAGTGATATTATTCTAAAAAATGTCGGAATCAATCCGACACGTGATGGCATTATAAAAGTGTTAAAACAGATGAATGGTTCAATTGAATATCTCAGTGAACAAACATTAAATGAAGAGCGCCGAGCAGACATTCGTGTACGTTCTAGTCAGCTTATAGGTACAACCATTAGTGGCGACATTATCCCTACACTGATTGATGAAATCCCTGCAATTGCTGTTGCGGCGTGTTTTGCCGAGGGCCAAACGCATATTAAAGATGCTCAAGAATTAAAAGTTAAGGAAAGCAATCGTATTGATACGATGGTTACAGAGCTTAAAAAGATGGGCGCCAATATTGAAGCTACAGAAGATGGTATGATTATTGAAGGAACAAAACAATTGTCTGGTGCTGAACTTGAGTCCTATCATGATCATCGCATTGCTATGAGTTTAACTATTGCAGCATTAGCAGCTTCCACTCCATCTAAGCTTAATGCAAGTCAATGCATTGACATCTCCTATCCCTCATTTTTTGAGGATATAAATTTATTAGTATAATATATAAAATAAAGCTGCTTGATTATCAAGCAGCTTTTATTATTCATCATTTTACAACCCAAAATGCCGTTTCCCGAATTTTGATCCCTAGCGTAGCTAGGTGGGTATCCGCACTATCACATCTGCCTTCCACTTAAGGCATGGCATCAATGATAAAATATAAGATTCCCATATTCAATATGTAGGTTCAAAATATCGAGAGTATCGTACATCTCAGGTATCTTTTATATGCCTATTATACACCCGAAGTCAGGTTTTTTCAACCGTTAACCCATTTTATTCTTTGAGAATTTATCCAGACCCAGTATAAGCAACATTCCAATCAGTATAAAAAGAAAACTCAAAAGATAATTTCCTTCAATTTGCCATGGAAATACAGCTGCCTCTTTAAGTATAATAACTTTGTCTCCCAATATTTCTTCTTCCAAAATCACCTTATACGGCCATATTCTTCGAAGACTCCCTAACATCATCCCTGTTAAAAAAGCCAACGTCCCCTTATGCCAGCGATGTAACACCCACCTTAAGACTCTTGAAAATCCTATGATTCCAACACCACAGCCTAAAGCAAAAACGATCAAAACAACTATATGGTCCATACGAAACGGATCTTTTAATATCCCTGTAATATAGTGGTACTTTCCCATAATCAGTAATAAAAACGCTCCCGATATTCCTGGTAGAATCATCGCACAAATAGCAATCACTCCCGCAAGAAAAATAAACCATAGCGCTTCGGGTGTCTGTATAGGTACCAAGCCAACAATGATAAAAGAAAGGATTCCACCAAATACAAAAATTACAAAACGGGTTTTTTCCATTTCCCATTGTTTACTAATAACAAATGCACTAGCAAGTATCAATCCAAAAAAGAGGCTCCATGTATATAATTCATAAGTCTCCAGTAAATAGTGCATTAACTTTGCCATCGTAAAAATTGCTGTAAGGATGCCTAAAAATAATGGTAGTAAAAAGTCCCAATGAATACGCTTGATTCCTTTTATTATCTTACCTGAAAAAATATCTTTGACTACGTCGATGTTAATGGAATGTATGGCTTCAAGAAAATCCTCATATATTCCTGTAATAAGGGCAATACTTCCACCTGAAACGCCAGGAATAATATCTGCCGCTCCCATAAATAATCCTTTAAGAAACAGTAAAAATTTTGTCATGCTTTTTCCTCCAAAAGTCCTAAGTGATAACATGCTGTTAAAATACCACCTTCGCTAATGGGAGGAGATACATACGATGCAACTTCTTTAGCTTCCTTTACACCATTACCAACGGCAACTGAATTTTCAATATGCTTAAGCATATGCAAATCATTATAACTATCCCCAAACACATACACTTGATTCATAGGAATCTCCAAATGATTAGCTAAAAACTGTATCCCTGATAACTTAGATACACCTTTTGCATAGACTTCAAAGCCCTTTTTCCCCCAAGCATTAAAATCTAGTTTTTGATAGTCTGTAGAATCCAGCATATTTTGTCTAAAAATCATCATGCTTAAATAATCTCTTGGTGTCGTGTCAAGCTTTTTCAAAGGCGTTAAGCGCGTCACAGGTTCTTCGCCCTCCAAAATGTTTTCACGGCGGAATAGTTCTTTACGAAGACGACCAAAAAAATCTTTAATATAAATATTTTTTTCATCAATAGCTAACATAGGAAACGGTGTTCGAAAAATCTTCTTGATTAACCGTTTTGATTCATCTCGATCAATCGGCTGTTTAAAAATCTCTTCACCCTGATGGGTAACAAGATGTCCGCCAAAGCTTACCGCCGTATTTAAATCAAGTGCTTTCATAACATAGGTAATATGGTGAAAACTTCGTCCAGTAGCTAATCCAACGCAGTATCCTTTTTCTTTAAGTGCATTAATGGCATATGTTGTTTCTTCGGGTATAATTGATTTTGGCGCCCCATGATCAATAATGGTATCATCCACATCAAATAATACTAATTTTTTTTCCATGTTCTCTTCCTATCTATAATATGTCATCATTTCAATAATTTGCTTTTTATAATAAGTCAACACAGGTAAACGTCGCTTTGCCCTTGTTTTCATGTGTTGAATTTCTTGTTCAAATACTTCAACTTCTTCTAGGGTCGGTACATCCCTATTATAGAATGCTTTCTCTAAGGTTTCAAGAAAATCTTTTGACCGATAGCGTAATGATGGCAGCTCCTTATAGAGATGCTCTATAAACTCACGTATCGAGTCTCCCGGTTCTTTTTTTCTAGACGCGTCTTGTACATAGAGCAGATATACTTGATAATCTAGTAATAGGCGCTTTATATAGTTGGTTCTATTGGCATAGCGACGTTGTATAAGAAGAATTAACCCTACTGCCATACAAACTATAATGACACCAATACTCACCCAAATTATTACCGTACGGTTTATCCATGTGCTATCACCTTCACGTCCCATCTGTTGATATTGCCTAATGTCAAGTGTATCCGATTCATCTGATGAGTAAAAGCTTTGTCCTGCAGTGGGCTCAAATTGCACCCAACCAACACCTGGAAAATAGCTTTCAACCCATGCATGGGCGTTATGGTCATATATAATTTTTTCATCCGGAATCTCTCCATATGAATACATTAACGAATCCGGAATATCTTCATATGCTTCCATATCGAGGACATATCCTACAACAAAGCGTGAAGGTATACCTACACTTCGCATCATTAGAACCATTGACGAGGCAAATTGTTGACAAAAGCCTTCTTCCGCTTCAAACAAAAATTCCTGAACCATATCCGATGTACCCAAATACTGGGGTTTTTCGTTATAAGCATATGTTGATGACAGATACGCTTCAATTTGTCGTGCTTTCTCATAATTTGTTGTTGCCTCAGATGTAATCTCCGTTGCCAGTGTTTGAATACGTTCGCTTTGCTCTGGTAATTGCATGTATCCTTCAATTTTTTGGACATCTTGTGCCTTTTCACCTTGCATAATCGCTTGCATCCAAACATTTGTTCTATATTTTGGAATGACAGCCTCCAACGTATAATTAAAACCACGCTGATATACCTGCTCTTCATCAAAAAAAGCTTGCATATCCTCAGAAATATGTATAGTGTCCCAGTAAGGGCTTACCAATAAGCGATTTGTTCGAATATTGCCATAAGTAATCTCAACCGTTTCTCGCGTATGAATATTGTCATCAAACTCTACTGCCACTGGCTCTATATCTTGTTCTGACTGCGTCCATATCCCATTTTGATATATATCATAACTGTCCGTCATATAATATTTTAATGTGTTTGCCTTCACAGAAAATAAAGCAATACCTTCATGTTCAAAAGAATCATTTATCTGGTATGTGTCATCCGATATTTTTTCAATAATGGTCCGTTCAAATTGAAATGTCAGCTCGTCAATGTCTCCAGAACGACTGCTTTGACCAGATGATGTCACTTTTTTTTCAAAGGGACTTGGAAAGTAATGATTCCACAACATGCTTGAGCCTACAATGCCAATTGCAAAAATTATGCCCATTCCATAAAAATAATATCTTTGCCTTCGTTGAATATTTTCAATATTTCTCGAAGCATAGATGGCAAAATAATACACGATACTTCCTATCACAAAAATTATAAAGCTACGGTAATCTTTTGAACTGGTTAACATATCTGAAAAAAATGCTATGAAAATAACCCCAAACCCTAAAATGATAGGAACGCCTTGCAATCTTTTTCTTCGATAAAAAAATTGATAGACAAAAAAAAGTATCAAACTAATACTGCCCATTAAAATGGCTTGATAAAAAGTATTAATATAATATCCATCTAATCGTACCGAATAATAGTATACATTAAAAAAATCCCGAATCGGATGCAGGAGTTTTTCCACATGCTCTTGTCGATAATAATAAAGCAAAGCACCCATATACACACTTAAAACCGTTGCTAAAAATATGACAACACCTTTTTTATATGTTGTAATGACCCGATAGATAGCATATACTCCAACTACAATAAAAAAAAGCTGTATCTCATTTAACACGTAGCCAAATGTTGCTGAGATAACCACCACCATTGAATACACTAAAACAATAAGTATTCCCATCAGAACACCTCCAGTCTTAGCGAACCCTCATCTATGCCCATAGAATATATAGGAATACTTGAACTATTAAGTACTTGAAGCAATCTCTCGTCACTTACATTTTTCAACCTTTGAAGATTTAGCCTCGACACAGGAACCATGATGACTGTAATTTCATGTCCACGATTTTTTAGCTGAACCCAATAGTGCACTAAATTGGGTTGAATTTGCTGCGTCGCAAAGATGAGGTGCGCGGATTCATGGTCTTGTCCCATCACTTTCGAAATCATATCAAAGTATGCATTTTCGTGATAAAAACTCAAATGAGCAAACACATCGTAAAACTTGTCAAAATCGGATTGTCGCTTTGTCTCAACCATGTTAATTCCATGGTAATCATAATACAATTTAAGATGTACATGCTCTTTTAAAAAAGAATAGATCATCGCCATAGAGCCTTCAATCATATAGTCCTCATAAATGACTCTTTGTTCATTTGAGAGTTCAAAGTCACACGTATCTAAAAAGAAATAGGTCGTATTTGTAATATGCCCCGTATATTCTTTAGATATCCACGTTCCCTTTTTTGCGCTGAGCTTCCAGTGGATTTTATTGAGCGCATCACCCGGCATATATTGTCGTATATCTGTAAACACCGTTGAATTAGTTATATCATGACCAACAATCGACTCTGCTGTTTCACTTAGAACTTGGCGAATAGCACTCGACTTAAATTCAAGAAGATTGGGATAGACTAAAATCTTATGCTGTTCTATTTCTTTATATACGATTGAAAAAAAACCAAAAAAATCTTGTATTCTAATATAGTCAATACCAACGGGATAGTTTCCTCTATAAAAACACGTTAATTGTTTATGAAGATCTTGCTGTGATTTTGGATATATAACAAACCACTCACTTTGGGATGCCTTGTCAAGATGGAATAAGTCCTCAGAAGAGATATAATGTACGCGCATAGGTGCTAAAATCAAATAACTTGAGTTATACAAACTCAATCGATAGGTCAGCGTATCTCCTTTAGAGACAAATCGCTGATCCACATCATGCGACAGTTCAAATACGGTATATGTTAACCCCATATGCAACAGGCTAATGATCGGAAGCATTAATATGCTATAAAAAAGTACACTAGAAATATAGCCGGGATAACTCCGGTTAAAAACCATACTACATATAAGTGTAATACCATAGACTCCCCATCTTTTATACAATAAACTCACCTGCCGGAACATCAACTTTTTTTAGAATATCTCTAAGAATATCTTCACTGGATTGATTTTCATATTTCATTTCCGGTTTGATCATCATTCGATGTGCACACACCGGGATAAACACATTCTTGACATCATCAGGAATCACATAATGACGTCCAGAAAAATATGCCTTTGCTTTAGCCATGCGTCCCAAAAACAAACTCCCTCTTGGGCTGATGCCAAGCAAGGTCTCTTTGGCTTGTCGGGTTTGTCGAACTAGTTTTAATATGTATTTTTGAATTGTTGGATCCATATTAACCTTTAAAATATCTTGTTGGATTTGTTGTACTTCTTCTAAAGAAAGTACTGGTTGTAAGTCTTTTAAAGGATGATCATCTTTAAATCGCTCCATAATCAAAAGTTCTTCTTCAAGCGTTGGATAGCCAATATTCATTTTGATAATAAAGCGGTCCATTTGAGCCTCTGGCAACGGATACGTTCCTAAATACTCTACAGGATTTTGTGTTGCAATAACCATGAACGGATATGGAAGCTCATAATGCTTGCCATCAACCGTCACATGATGCTCTTCCATTGCTTCTAAAAGACCCGATTGCGTCTTAGGCGGCGTACGGTTAATCTCATCTGCCAAAAATACATTGGCCATAATCGCCCCTTCATGATATTCAAAACGTTCATGTTTTGGGTTATACATACTAAAACCTGTAATATCTGATGGCATAACGTCCGGTGTGCAAGATATTCGGCTAAATTGCCCACCGACGGATTTTGCCAACGCAAGGGCAAGTGTTGTCTTGCCCGTGCCGGGTACATCTTCAATTAGCACATGTCCATTACACATAAATGCCAATGTAATGAGCTCAATAACCTCATCTTTTCCTACAATTACCTTCCCCATATTTTCCGTTAATCGCTTAATCTTCTCCCTCAAACGGATTCTCCCCCTTATTAAGCTTCTTAATTCGATAATCTATAATTGAAGTTACAATAAAACTTATCACTAATAAACTTATAGCAGCAATCATCCATTCAGAATTATTTTCAATTGGACATACGCCTTCAGGAAGATTTCGCTGATCAAACCAATTTTTAAATAATACTCCTGCCGAAAAAATAACACTCAAAATAAATAGCCCATTTGATAGTTTCTTTAATTTTGTTATCTTCATTTATAGCCTCCTTCAGTAACCCATCATGTTCTAAAACAGCTTCCTCCAATAAATTCACGAATGAGTGAGTTTTGAGGAATATGTTCACTTGTGACTCCAAGAATATAATCCAGGAATTTTATCAATCGCTTAGCTTCTATATGTTCTGGACAATCATCAGGAATACTATAGAGCAAAGGATCTGCATATTGTTTAAGTACAGCAATTTCATAAATCAAGGCAGAGTTAAACATCACATCTGCTTTTTCTTGAAATGGGAAGATATATTTTTCTTCTCCACGACGTACGGATTCCCACATACGGATTGTTTGTAACGCTGAAACACCTCTGTATTGATAGTCTCTAACAATACGTCGCAACAAGCGTCCATCCGTCGTCGGAATTCGATTATGATAGTCTAAGTTTAGTTGTGTCATTGCACTAATATAAATTTTAAATGTATTTTCTTTTGGCAAATCATAGGAAAGCATATCATTAAGTCCATGAATCCCCTCTACAATTAAAATACCATTATCGCCTAGTTCAATCGGATTGTCACGATATTCACGCTTTCCAGAGATAAAGTTAAAGTGAGGAATATCCACAGACTGCCCAGCAAGTAACTCCAACATGTTTTCATTAAATAATTTACGATCAATCGCATCAATCGTTTCAAAATTAAAGTTCCCGTATTCATCCAATGGCGTCTGCTCACGATTTACAAAGTAATTATCCAGTGAAATCGTTTTCGGATTCATACCAAAAGCACGAAGTTGGATACCTAAGCGATGTGCAAAAGTTGTCTTACCTGATGAAGACGGCCCTGCAATAAAAATAAAGCGTTTTTTATTTTGATTGTTAACAATTTCATCAGCAATTGATGCGATACGTTTTTCCATAAGTGCTTCTGCCACTAAAAGTAAATCGTTAATATCTCCTGCAGCAATAAGCTCATTTAATTCTCCTATAGTAGTTACATCCATAAGTTGCGCCCAACGCGAAGTTTCCTTTTGCGTATCAAATAACATAAGCGCCGGTTTAAATGGGGCGACTTTTTTAGGTTCAGCTTTTGATACGTATTGAACCATGACCCCTTCATCATGTGGGTGCAACTCAAACTTTCCTATTTTTCCATAAGATGGAACCATATAGCCAAAATAGTAATCGTAAAATCCATCCAGCTCATAAATGTTGGTATTGGAAACACTACGATACTTTAATAAACAGACCTTATCCTTCATGCCTTGTTTTGCAAAGAGTTTAATCGCTTTGCTTGTGGTTACTGTACTTTTGTATATCACTGCATCTTCATCTACATATGCTTTCATGCGATCTTCAATCTCTTTAATAATCTCTTGCGTCAAAGGTTTTTCTTCAACATTAAGCACTTCACAATACAAACCACGTTGAATTGTAAATTGTACCCGAACATCGACATGGTTGATTCCATATCCCTGATATACATCTCGCAACGACTTAATAAAAAGTAATGTCAACGAACGCTGATATGTTCGGTATCCATCTTTATTCGTTAAATCTAAAAATTCCACTTCACAATCCGACTTAACCTGCTTATAGATTTCTTTTAATTTTCCATCTACAATAGCTAGCGTAATTGGTGCATCAAAATCATCTTCTACCTGTGCTGCAATTTCTTTTAAAGATGTTCCCTGTTCAACCTCAATGGTTGTATTATTATGTTTTAAAAATATTTTCAAAGTCAACTTCAAATACCTCCTGCGTATAATGTTCTCATCGTCATAATGTACAAATTGGATCTAAAAATGCATTGTGTTGAAAAATCTGAATATCCTCTTGAAAGTTTTCCTTCAAAATGTTTTCAAAAAGTTGTCGACAGATAATCTCCGTACCATAATGACCGGCATCTATAACTGGCACTTCTAACTCCATAGCTTTTACCGCATCGTGATACTTTAGATCACCTGTGATATATGCATCAGCACCTTGTTCGATAGCCATATCAAAAAAACTCATCCCGCTTCCAGAGCAAAGTCCAATACGCTTAATTTGTTTGTCTAAATGCCCCACATAGCGAATCGTATCTAGGTTTAAACGCTCCTTCACATGCCAAACTAGCTGTTTAAAGGCTTGTTGCTTAACATCACAAATGCGAAGTAACCTGTTTTGCTCAAAACCTATTTCAATGTTTGGCTTTATGTCCAGTACTTCACACAGATAATCATTTAGCCCATGTTGAGCCATATCTAAGTTCGTATGTGCAACATAAACATTAATATCTGCCTTGATTAATCGAATAACTTTATGCGCAATCGGATCTTGTTCCACGATTCTATTCAGTGGTGAAAAAATAAGCGGATGATGAACAACAATCATATCACATGCCTTATTTATTGCCTCATCAATTAAACTATTGGTCACTTCAAGACCGACAATAATTTTATTGACCCGTCGCTTTGAATCTCCAATTAATAATCCTACATTATCATAATCTTGCGCTAAATCCTGGGGCGCAAGACGTTCAATACAGTCCATTATATCTTTAACTGTTATTGCATCCATTTAATCACCTTATTTCGAATCACTATATCATGTTCTAGCTCTGCTATACGATTAATGATTCCTTTTTCTTTTAAAATATCTATCAATTGCTTATCTCGAGTGTTTTTCATCTTGAGCTGTTCCAAAAGCAATGGATGTTTTTTTGTAACCAAGCACTTACCATAGACAAAAAATAATGGGTTTTCATTAGGTGAATAAGGTAAATATGCCACATCCTTTGTATCTGTGATCGCAATAAGCACTGTGTAATAATGCCCATCTTCATACATCATATCTTCATCAATAATAGCAATGCCAAGTTCAAGCAATGTCTTTCGAACGATATCTATATCTTTATGCGGTGAAATAATCCACCGTTTGTATGTCATCAATTTTTCTTTTGATTCCCGTAGTATCTGATCAATCAAGCGACCACCCATTCCGGCGATAATAATACAATCGACTTCCCCTTCATCAAGGGTCATTAATCCATTACTTAGCCGTGCCTCTACAATATCTTCCTGGTGGTAAGCACGAATATTATTTTTTGCTTTATCCAAAGGTCCAAAGTTAATATCCATCGCAATAACCTTTGGTGATGTTTTATTTTGAGCCAAATATATAGGAATATATCCATGATCCGTTCCTATATCTGCCACGCGTTCTCCTTGTTTTACAAATGACGCAATCCATTCTAAACGTCTTGAAATTTCCATAAAATCCCCACTTTCAATAAAACCATGAATAATAGTTATCATTCATGGTTTTATGCATACTTATTCTAGATAATCCTTTAATTTTCGACTTCGACTAGGGTGACGCAGTTTTCTTAACGCCTTTGCTTCAATTTGTCGAATTCGCTCACGAGTAACGTTAAACTCTTTACCCACTTCTTCTAGCGTCCTTGCTCGACCATCATCTAGCCCAAAGCGCAAACGCAACACTTTTTGTTCGCGTTCAGTCAATGTATCTAACACTTCAACCAATTGCTCTTTAAGCAAGGTAAATGCTGCGGCTTCTGCCGGAACCGGAACGTTATCATCTTGTATAAAATCTCCCAAGTGGGAATCTTCTTCTTCACCAATCGGTGTCTCTAGCGATACCGGCTCTTGTGAAATTTTAAGGATCTCTCTAACCTTATCCACCGGCATATCTAATTCTTCAGCAATCTCTTCTGGAACCGGATCTCGACCCAATTCTTGAAGGAGTTGTCGTGACACACGAATAAGCTTATTAATTGTCTCGACCATATGCACCGGAATTCGGATTGTTCTTGCCTGGTCCGCAATAGCCCGAGTAATCGCTTGTCGAATCCACCATGTTGCATACGTACTGAACTTAAAACCTTTATTATAGTCAAACTTTTCAACCGCTTTAATCAAACCGAGGTTACCTTCTTGAATAAGATCTAAAAAGAGCATGCCACGTCCTACATAACGTTTAGCTATACTAACAACCAAACGCAAGTTTGCTTCCGCTAACCGTTGCTTTGCAATCTCATCCCCGGCTTCCATACGTTTTGCCAACGCAATCTCTTCTTCACCGGTAAGTAGAGGGACTTTCCCAATTTCCTTTAAATACATGCGCACAGGATCATCAATGTTAATTCCTTCCGGCAACGATAAATCTAATTCTTTTTCTTCTTCTTCTTCCTCTTCTTCTACCTCACCTAATACATCAATACCGCTCTTTTCAAGAACCTCATAGATAATCTCTATTTTATCCGGTTCTAATTCTTCATCTTTGAATCTAGCCTCTATCTCTTTATATTCTAAAACGTTTTTCTTTGTTTTAGCTACTGCGACCAATTCTAAGATTTTTGCTTCAAAACTTTTTACATTTTCTTCTGCTGCCATGTTTTTCAATCCCTTCTATCGATTTCATCTAGGTGAAGATAAAAATTAAGTAACGCTTTTTTTTCTTGAATTAGAGACATTAATCCAGCAGGATCATTGACATTCATGCGTTTTTGCTCTAGATAATCACCTTTGATCTTTCTTATGGTGTCGTTTAACAATTTTTCTAGTTGCTGCTGATTCTCGACTTTTAACTCCTCGCTAAAGATATTCGCAATCATTTTTTGATCTTCAATTTGAGTGAATCGACGCATAACATCAGCAGGTTCTATTTCTTGTTTAGTATTATATATATCAAACACAATATACGCTACTTTTTGCAAGGTATCTTGTGTGAAATATTCTGGTTGTATAATGTCTTTTATATGTGCAAAAATTTTATAGTTAGAGACAATAATGGCTAATAATTGCTTCTGAGCTAAAATAGTGCCTTCTTCACGTTTTTTATGGGAACCACTTTTCAACTCTTTTGATAACACATTTGGCTCTCGCTGAGCAATCCCCACATTATTCCCATGCTTGGCCATAAGTTCATATAATCCATTTTTTGACATTTTATATTCTGCAACAATCGCTTCTAAATAATTATCTCTTTCGATTTTGCCTTCAATGGTTAATAGCTTTTTAGCCACTTCATCACTAAAGCGCGTCTTATATTCTGGATCAGTCAAGTCAAAACGTTTACTTAATTGCTTGATTTCAAACATAAAACTTGCTGTCGCATGTTTAAGTAGCTCGTTAAATGCTTCAATTCCTTGATTTTGAATAAATTCATCCGGGTCTTTGGCTGTTTCCATATTAAGTACTCGAACAATTAGGCCCGCAGACTTTAAAATAGGAATCGAACGCAGTGCTGCATTGACCCCCGCACCATCACTATCAAAGGCGATAACCACCTCATCAACGTAACGTTTAATCAATTGGCCATGTCCACTAGTGAACGCCGTCCCTAGCGATGCAATTGCATTATCAAATCCTGCCTGATGCAATGCAATAACATCCATGTACCCTTCAACAACAATCATATAATTTTCTCTTGATTTTCTTGCAATATTTAATCCATATAGATTTCTGCTCTTGTCAAACAGCTTGGTCTCTGGAGAGTTCAAATATTTTGGCTGTCCATCTCCCATAACACGTCCACCAAAGGCAATCACTTTTCCATGTACATCAAAAATCGGAAACATCACTCGATTAAAAAAACGATCATAATATTCGCCTTGTCGTTTTTTATCTTCTAATAGCAAACCACAATCGAGGAGTTCTTGATTGGAAAACCCTTGCTTTTGCAAGTGCTTATAGAGATCATCTCGAAATTGAGATGCATAACCTAGACCAAACTGTTTCATAATTTCCGGACTTAAGCGTCGCTGTTCTAAGTATGTCAAGGCATGCTTGCCTATCTCTTTGCGTAATAGCATATAGTAATATCTTGCGGCTAAGCGATTGGCATCATATAGACGCTGTTTATAATTAATCGCTTTTTTTACTTCTTCGGATACTTCCGGCTCAGGCAACTCTATCCGGGCCCGTTCAGCTAAATGTTTGACCGCTTCAACAAATGAAAAATTCTCATAGGCCATAATAAAGCTAAAAACATTGCCTCCAGCCCCACACCCAAAGCAATAATACATTTGCTTATCTTTACTCACAGAAAATGAGGGGGTTTTCTCATTATGAAAAGGACACAACCCAAAATGTGAGCTCCCTTTTTTTTGAAGATGTACATATTCCCCGATGACATCAACAACATCATTGTGAAGTCGCACCTCTTCAATTATTTCATCAGGATAAAACATAACCTTTCATTCTCCGTTCTTTTTCACTTAGGTGAACTGCATTATCACAGCTTCTAACCTCTATTTTAAAGTTCTTTCCATGAAGATGGGACAAAAATATCCATAAATTTACGAATAGCATATCGATCGGTCATTCCTGCTATATAATCATTGACAACACGTTCAACCGGCTCATTGTCATCAATCATAACAAGCAGCTCCGGCGGAAGCAAATGGGTATGCTCCTTAAAATATAAAAAGAGCTGTGTCAACATATTTTGTGCTTTTTCTTCATGTTCTTTTGCTTTTGAATCAATATAGACATTTTCAAACATAAATTGTCGCATACCTGTCATTGCATTTAAAATATGCTCACTCATGATGATTTTATCTTTATCCATACTATTGGTAACAATATCATGAACCATAATATTAATGCGCTCCTTAGATGTTAATCCAAGAACATCGGTAAATGCTTTGGGCAAATCATTTTCACTGAGGATGTGTCCACGAAGAGCATCATCAATGTCATGATTAATGTAAGCAATCTTATCTGATAAACGAACGATCGCTCCTTCTAATGTTGCCGGTTTACCTTTTGTTGGGTGATTAAGAATTCCGTCCCGAACTTCCCAGGTGAGGTTTAATCCTTTTCCTTTGTTTTCAAGAACTTCGACAACACGTATACTCTGGCGGTAATGTTTAAATCCCAACTCGGATATTTGGTTTAATGCATATTCCCCTGCATGTCCAAAAGGCGTGTGTCCTAAATCATGTGCTAAGGCAATCGCCTCAGTTAAGTCTTCATTCAAACGTAATGCTCTAGCAATGGTACGTGCAATTTGAGACACTTCTAGCGTATGCGTCAGCCTTGTGCGATAATGATCACCCTCCGGCGCGATAAAAACTTGCGTCTTATGCTTTAATCGGCGAAAAGCTTTGGAATGTAAAATACGATCTCGATCCCTTTGATAATCTGTTCGTATATCACAAGGTGTCTCTTCCACTTCTCGTCCACGACTGTTTCGACTAAATGACGAATATGGGCTTAAAATTTCAAACTCACGTTCTTCCTGTAATTCTCGTAAATTCATAACAACCTCCTAACTGAGATGTTCATTCACAAAAACCATTAATACATACTTCTATATATACAACAACAACCGTTAATTTCCTTTTTTTTAAGAAATATTCCTTTGATTGTCTTGATCCACCTTTTGTGGTTCGTTATCCGCAGCAAGGGTTGCCAGTTCATCGCATCGTTCATTTTCAGGATGTCCGTCGTGGCCTTTAACCCATATAAACTCAACTTGATGAGGCTTTACAGCTTCAACAAGAGCTTCCCAAAGGTCTTGATTTTTAACGGGTTCTTTTTTCTTACCTCGTCGCCAATTGTTTTTTATCCAATTCTTAAGCCAACCTTCATTAAATGCTTTCACAATATATTGAGAATCTGTATGTACACGTATTGAACATGGAGATTTTAACGCTTTGATTGCAAAAAGTACCCCCATAAGTTCCATACGATTGTTCGTAGTATTTAAATATCCGTCGCTTAATTCTTTGACATGTTCCTTGCCATCTGAATCTTTATATTTTAACACAGCGCCATAACCTCCTGGTCCATCTGGGTTACCACGACATGCTCCGTCTGTATAAATATCAATCTTTTTCATCGTATTTTGCACCTTTCTTTAAAACAAACTCATCTGATTCGTCTCTGGAAGTCCTTTTAATATTTCTTCGCTTTTTAACAGTTCAATGAGAGATTTTCCGGTTTTAGTTCGAAGTCTAAAATCTTCTAAGGATAAAAATTCTCCGCCTTCACGACCGGCAACTACACCTTCTGCTGCTTTTTCTCCCATTCCATTAATCGATGACAACGATGGCATGATTTTACCGTCAATGATTCGGAAGCGTTTTGCATCCACTTGATATATATCAATCGGTAAAAACTCATACCCTCTTGCATACATCTCTTGAACAATACGCATATCTTTTATCATATCTTTTTCTTTTTTTGTTAATTCATTGAAGCGATTCTTATAATCTTGAATATGTGCATCAAGAACACTTTTCCCTTTGCACATCAATCCATAATCAAAGTTTGACGCACGAATACTAAAAAAGGCCGTGTAATACTCTAGTGGATAATAAACTTTAAAATAGGCAATACGATAAGCCATCATTACATAAGCCGCTGCATGGGCTTTGGGGAACATATATTTGATCTGCTTACACGACCAGATGTACCAGTCAGGCACGTCAAACTTTCGCATCTGAGCTTCCCACTCATCTCGAAGTCCTTTCCCTTTACGTACACTTTCCATAATAGTAAAAGACAACTCTTTGTCTAGTCCCTGATTAATAAGATAGGTCATAATATCATCCCGCGTAGAGATAACTGTGGAAATAATCGCTTTCCCTTCTTGGACCAGTTGTTGGGCATTATTGGTCCATACATCTGTTCCGTGAGATAATCCAGAGATCCGAATCAGATCAGAAAAAGTCGCTGGTTGTGTCTCAATTAACATCTGCATAACAAAGTCTGTACCAAATTCAGGAATCCCCAAAGAACCTAATGTAATCCCTCCAATATCTTCTGGTTTGACCCCTAAAGCTTTTCCTGAACGGAACAAGGACATCACCTTTGGTTCATCAAGAGGTATCTTTGTCGCATCTATCCCTGTCATATCTTCTAAAAACCTTATCATCGTCGGATCATCATGACCTAATATATCAAGTTTAAGTAGATTATGGTCGATGGAGTGATAGTCAAAATGCGTCGTTATAACATCGGAAGTTTGATCATTCGCAGGTTTTTGAATCGGTGTAAAGGTATAAATCTCTTGATCTTTTGGAACAACAATAATACCACCAGGATGCTGTCCTGTTGTTCTTCGAACACCAACACATCCTTGAATAATCCGGTTAATTTCTGCCTCTTTGACTTGAATTTCACGTTCATCAAAATAGTTTTTAACAAATCCATATGCTGTTTTATCTGCCAATGTACCAATCGTCCCCGCTTTAAATACATGACCTTCTCCAAAGAGAACTTCTGTATATTTATGTGCTTTGGCCTGATATTCCCCAGAAAAGTTCAGGTCAATATCCGGCTCCTTATTTCCCTTAAATCCAAGAAACGTTTCAAAGGGAATGTCATGGCCTTCTTTTAATAATTGAGCACCGCATTTTGGACAGGTTTTATCTGGCATATCAACCCCTGAACTTCCGGCATATTTTTTCACTTCTTCAGATTCAAAATCGCTGTATTTACATTCTTGACACACATAATGGGGCGATAATGGGTTTACTTCTGTGATACCTGACATGGTTGCAACAAAGGAAGAACCAACTGAACCTCTTGAACCAACAAGGTATCCGTCATCATTGGATTTTTTCACCAACTTTTGAGAGATAATATACATAACCGCAAAACCGTTGCTAATAATGGAGTTAAGCTCACGGTCCAGGCGTTCTTGGACAACCTCAGGAAGTGGCTCGCCATAGATGGCTTTTGCCTTAGCATAACACATCTCTTCCAGTTCTTTTTCTGAACCTTCAATGACCGGTGGATATTTATCTCGCTCAACCGGCTCAATATACTCAAGTGAATCTGCAATAAGATTTGTATTGGTCACCACTACTTCAAAGGCTTTTTCTTCACCAAGATACTCAAACTCACTAAGCATTTCATTGGTTGTTCTAAAATATAACGGCGGCTGGTTATCCGCATCTTTAAACCCTTTACCAGCCATTAAAATCCGTCGATAGACTTCATCTTCAGGATTTAAAAAATGCACATCACAAGTGGCTACAACCAGTTTGTTGTTCGCCTCTCCTAGTTCACAAATTTGTCGATTGACTTCCTCGATTTCTTTGATATCTTTGACTTTACCATTTTCAATCATAAACGCATTGTTACCTGACGGTTGGATCTCCAAATAGTCATAATAGTCAATAATACGCTTTATCGCCTCATCTGAGCGTCCTTCAAGCACAAGTGGATACAATTCACCCGCCTCACACGCCGAGCCTAATACAAGCCCTTCACGATGTTTATCAAGCATTGTCTTGCTAATCAACGGACGCTTGAAAAAAGTTTCTGTATGAGAATAAGAGATGAGTTTATACATATTTCTAAGCCCTTCTCTATTTTTACACAAAATTATCGCATGTGATGGCCTTAACTTCTTATAACTTGCAAAGTATTGTTTTTCGAATGTGTGAAAATCCTTCATTCGCTCAACACCCTTACTTCGAAGAATATCTATCAGTTTAATCAAAATTCCTGCGGTTGCCTCTGCATCGTACACAGCACGGTGGTGCTGCACTAGTCTGACTTCAAGAGCTTCCGCCAATGTATTAAGACGATAATTTTTCAAATCCGGAAACAAGCGCCGAGCAATTTCTAGGGTGTCTATATATGTAAACTGCTCGTCAATGCCCAGGTTACGCATTGCATGAATAATAAAACTCATATCAAAGTCTGCATTTTGCGCAACAAGAATTCCCCCTTCACAAAATTCAACAAACTGAGGCAATACAACTTCAATCGGTGGCGCATCTTTTACCGTATCATTAGTTATATGGGTCAATTCTTGAATATGTTGAGGTATCGACACACCCGGATTGACAAATTCAGAAAATCGATCGACAATCTTTCCATTTTTTATTTTGACAGCACCAATCTCTGTGAACTGATCTTTCTGAGCCCGAAGTCCTGTCGTCTCGATATCAAAAACAATCAACACATCATCAAAGGAACGATTGTCCAGATGATAGCCTACAGGTTTTTGATCATCAATCAAATAAGCTTCAACACCATAGAGCACCTTTATATTGTCATCATGTACGCAATGGAAGGCATCTGTATACCCTTGTACGACACCATGATCGGTGATAGCTATGGCTTTGTGTCCCCATGCAATCGCTTGGTTAATACCGTCTTTTACACTCATCACGCCATCCATATCACTCATTTGTGTATGTAGGTGTAACTCAACACGTTTTTCTTTGGCATTATCCTTACGTTGTATCTTAAGATTGGCTTCAATCGTTTCGATTGTATTGACAAAAAAAACTCTAGCACGATCATAGTCATCATATTTGTATAGCCCACGTATACGAAGCGTACTATTTTTTTTGACATTAGCTTCGACGCGTGGGTAGTCATCCTTTTCCACGAAAACTTTTGCCGATATCGAGTCCGTAAAATCGGTCACATCAAACTTCATAATCATCTTACCCCCGCGAAGCTCCCTTGCATCGGGTTTACTAATGACTTGAACATCAATATTTGCATATGTCGTGTCTTCATCAAAATTTTTCAATTTTAATACTTCACCAACAATAGGTTTTTTCCCTAGAATTAAATTTTCGTATGTTTCTTGGGTAATATCTTCTTCTTGAATGACTATTTTTTCTTCGATATGAAGATGTCGGTCTCTTTTTTTCAATAAATTCTTTTGTTCCAAATCCCGATTACGGATAAATTCTTGATACATATGGCTATTTGCATCATCTTCAAGGATTTCTATATCAATCGTTCGATCAAACTTCTGCTTAAACATTACTGCAATTTTTTCATCAAAGCTTAAATCTTTAATATAGTGATATCCTGTCTTATTCACCTGATACACTAGGTCAGCTTCACCGATATCTACTTGTGAACTACGAATAACCGCAGCACCAACTGGGTTGATCTTTTTAAGGTTATATAGTAGACCTTCTTCAAATGCTTTATACAAATCTTTTAAAGATAACTCATAATTCAATTGATAGGACTCATTAATATGAATTGCTATACCTTCTGGATAACCCAAGTGTCGGTAAATGGCTTCTTCTAAGTGCTCAATATATTGTGCAGGGATAATCGTAGTGAGAGCAAGGGAAATACTGACTGTCCCTTGCTCTTTATTCATCACAATTGAAGAAACCATTGCATCTTTTACATAACTTTGACTTTCTGGACTTACAATTAATCCTTCAAATACATCAAATAAATTTTTCCTCACTACGCTCACCTTCTATACTTTGTCGATCATTACATTTATTTCTTTAATTAATGCCTCCACCAGTTCATCCTCTGGAACTTTTCCTATGATTTTTCCTTTTTTAAAAATCAGACCCACACCATTGCCACCAGCAATACCAATATCAGCTTCTCTAGCTTCTCCTGGTCCATTAACTGCACATCCCATAACCGCCACTTTGATGGGCACCTTAATATGAGCCAGGCGTTCTTCCACTTCACTGGCTATGCGTATGAGGTCGATTGAAGTTCGTCCACATGTCGGACAAGAGATAAATTCAATCTGACTTGGATATAGGTTTAAACTTTGTAATATTTTTCTTGCTACGTGAATTTCATCTACCGGGTCACTCGTTAAGGAGACTCTTAATGTATCTCCAATCCCCTTTGAAAGCATAACCCCTAAACCAACTGAAGATTTGATGGTTCCACTTTCTCTAGTTCCAGCTTCAGTAATACCCAAGTGCAACGGATAGCTTACTGCATCCGCCATGCGTTCATAAGCTTCTACAGCTGTCAATACATCCGATGATTTAATTGAAATGGCTATATCATAAAAATCCATTGACTCCAAAATTCGAACATGATACAAAGCGCTTTCTACAAGCGCCTCTGCTGTTGGGTGCTTATACTTTTCTAGGATATGTTTTTCAAGGGACCCGCCATTTACCCCAATTCGAATCGGTATTTTATGTTCCCTACACGCATCAACCACTTCCTTAATACGCTCTTGGCTCCCAATGTTCCCCGGATTGATACGGATTTTATCAATGCCACGGCGAACACATTCAAGCGCTAATCGATAGTCAAAATGAATATCGGCAACAAGGGGTATGTGAATCTGAGCTTTAATTTTTGAAATTGCTTGTGCCGCTTCCATTGTTGGCACTGCCACTCGCACAATATCACATCCCGCTTCTTCAAGCGCAATAATTTGAGCTACCGTTTTTTCAACATCTTCTGTTTTGGTGTTGGTCATACTTTGGATAGCTATAGGACTTCCTCCACCAATATATTTATCACCAATTTTAATTTTTCGTGTTTCATCTCTTAAAACCACTTGAATCAGCCTCCCGACAACTCTTAATTAAACAACCGCTAAATATCATTAAATAACACGAAGACCATCAACAACATCAATAAAGCAAAACCGATAAAATGTACAAACCCTTCTTTATCCGGAGCTAACGGCTTTCCACGAACACCTTCTATGAAGAGAAAAATTAAACGTCCGCCATCTAAAGCCGGAATCGGCAATAAATTCATTACACCTAAGTTTGCACTTAGTAATACAATGAAAAATGCAATATTTGAAATAACGGCTTTTATACCATATGCTAAGCTCGCTTCATATCCTGTACTAAATTCATCAACAATAGCCACCGGACCTGATAATGCGGTCATAGAAACTTCTCCTGTAACAAGTAAACCTAAAGAATAAAATACGATTTTAATCCAAGAAGCTGCTTCTAATACACCATATTTTATAATTGTCAATATATTTTTAGATACTTTTTCATAGTTGACCCCGATGACATAATAGTTGTCACTTTCTTCTGGAGGAACCGTCTCATCTAGCTCGATCACATGGGGAATAACTGTAAAATTCAGAATTTTCTTATCTCCATTTTCAGTACGTCGAACCTTGACATCTAGAGGGTCTCCTGCCGGCATATTTATATAGATTCTAGCTTCTGTTGAGCGTAGAATCCGATGTCCATCAATGGATATAATTTCATCTCCCGGGCGAATCCCAGCCTCATATGCCGGTAATTGTTCGGGAACTTCACTTATCACATTAGAATATGTTGTGGTCATTCCGATATAAATAAATGAAAACAACAACGCTAATATGAAATTAAATAAAGGGCCACCAAAAATAGTCGAAATCCTCACACCCACCGATTTCTCGTAAAATGCGCCCCCATTGAGTTCTTTTTTATTTTGTGTGTCTTCGATTTCTTGGCTTTCTTGTCCATCTTCGCCATGCATACGGCAAAATCCACCAATAGGAAGCAAACGAATGGTCCACTGTGTTCCTTTTCTTTCAAACCCAAAAAGCTTAGGTCCCATCCCTATTGCAAATTCTTCCACCGCAATGCCACCTCGTCGGGCAAATATATAATGTCCAAATTCATGAACAAAAACAATAAAACTAAAGACAAATAATGCTAAAATAATACTCATGTATGCCACCTGCTTTCAATATAATTTTCCACCCACTTTTGGGCATCTAAAATCTGTTCTAACGTCAATTCTAACTTAGAATCATAGCACTCTTTAATATATGCATTCATGACTTCTTCTATGTACTCGGCAATTTTATAATATTGAATTTTTCTATTTAAACACAAAGATACAATATACTCATTAGCCGCATTAAGAACCGTTGGTATTACGCCTCCATATTCTAACGCTATATATGCTAATTTTAAGCATCGAAATGTATCCATGTCCGGTTTTTCAAATGTTAAATGCTGTAATTTTATTAGATTCAATCGTTCATAAGGCATTGATTCTCGTTGCGTTTCAAATAATGCATATTGTATTGGCAATCGCATATCCGGCACGCCAAGTTGTGCCATAACTGAACCATCAATGTATTGCACCATCGAATGCACAATACTTTCCGGGTGAACGATAACTTCAATTTGTTCCGGCTTGACATCAAATAGCCACTTTGCTTCAATAACCTCAAGCCCTTTATTCATCATAGTTGACGAATCAATCGTAATTTTGGCACCCATCTCCCAATTCGGATGCTTCAATGCTTCTTCAACAGACATTTTTTTCAATGCCTGGCTATCCTTTCCTCGAAAAGGACCTCCTGAAGCTGTCAAAATTATTTTTTCAATCTTAGTGTATGAATTTCCCTGTAACGCTTGATAAATTGCAGAATGTTCACTATCAACCGGTAAAATATCCACCTTATTGGCCTTCGCCAAAGGCATAATGATTTCACCTGCTGTTACTAGTGTTTCCTTGTTAGCTAGAGCTATTGTTTTATGGGCTTTAATCGCTTCAATCGTTGGGACCAACCCTATCATTCCAACAACTGCCGTCACCAAAATATCCATCTCTTGATGTGTTGCAGCCGCAATCAATCCTTCCATACCGTGAAGAACCTCAATATCTAAATCGCTCTCTTGCTCTAGTCGTTGACATAGCTTTTTATAACTTTCAAACTCCATAACGGATACAAGCTTTGGTTTATATTTTTGACATTGCTCAAACAACCGATCCACATTGGTATTTGCCGTTAATGCAACCACTTCAAACGTATCATGTAAATCAATGACTTCAAGCGTTTGTACACCAATAGAGCCTGTTGAGCCTAGTATTCCAATTTTTTTTCTCATCTTTACCTCATCTTCTTTATCCTATAATTCCTATGTAATGTCTATTTGGATAGCATATAATCCAGTGCATTTACATGGATAAAATTAGCATTGATGCATAATACACAAACGGCGCAACAAAAATAATACTATCCATACGGTCAACAATCCCTCCATGCCCCGGGATTAGTGTACCGAAGTCTTTAATTTTTGTCACTCTTTTCATTGCGGAAGCAGCCATATCTCCAAACTGTCCAAAAATCGACCCAATAACACCCATTAATGCAAATCCGATAAAATGATGCATTTTGATATCTGTATTTGTATATGATAAAAAGAAGGTATACAGTGTCGTTAAAATCCCCGAACCGAGAATTCCTCCAATAGCACCTTCAATGGTTTTATTAGGACTTAGTTTTGGAGCTAACTTATGTTTCCCTAAAAAGACACCTGAAAAATAGGCAAATGTATCACTTCCAAAAGATATAAGTAATATTAGCCATATAAGAATATGTCCATATTGTTCCATGTTACGAACCAGGACAATGTGACTCATCATAACGGATATATATAGGTATCCAATCATTCCAATAAAAATTGTTTGCAGTTCAACTTTTGGATAGCATACAATATAATAAATAAAGGGTAATATAACCATTAACACCAAGCTTACGAACACATATTCCAAGCGCTGTTGTTGCTGTAAAATAAAAAGCCCTACTGTCATCACAAGTTGAAGCCCATAAATAAACCCTTCATTCATCTTAAATGCCCGATTAAATTCCCACAATCCAATGGAAATTGCAATCAAGATCAAGGCTGTAGTCAACCAACCCCCAAAATAAAGAGGCAAAATAACAATAGGCAGTGCAACTATTGCAGATAATATACGTGTCTTCATTTTTTTGCCCCTCCAAATCGTCGTTCTCTTCGATTATATGCATCAATAGCTTTTATTAACTCTGCCTTATTAAAATCCGGCCATAATACATCGGAAATATAAAACTCCGTGTAAGCCAATTGCCAGAGCAAGAAGTTGCTTGTACGCAGTTCACCGCTCGTTCGAATCAATAGTTCAGGATCAGGAATTCCTACTGTATCCAAATAGTATGCAAATTTATCTTCATCTAATTCTTGCATTGCTAGTAATAAATCTTTTTTTGAAATCTCTTGCGTCGCATCTGCATCAATAAGGTGTTGAAATACACCGTGTACACCACGTAAGATCTCATCTCTTCCACCATAATTAAGTGCAATTTGTAGCTGTAGCCCATCAAAATCTTTTGAGGCATCTTCCAAAGCTTCTATAGCTTGAACAATATCATCATCCAAGTCACTTCGTCGTCCAATTACACGAACCCGCATATTGTTTTCTTGAGAATTGCGTATACTTTCTTTTAAATACTGCCGCAATAAGCCCATTAAAAAAGAAACCTCTTCTTTTGAACGTCGCCAGTTTTCTGTTGAAAAAGCATAAACTGTAACGTATTTAATTCCGAGGTCATACGCATCTTTACAAATTTGCTTAAGTGTTTCGCTCCCTTGTTTGTGACCAAAAGTACGGGGCTTGCCCTTTGACTTTGCCCAGCGTCCATTCCCATCCATAATTAATGCAATATGTTTTGGCACCATCTTCTCACCTCTAGAACATAAGTAATATCCCCTCTTTCGAGGGGCTTATTTTATACTTTTAAGATTTCTTCGCTTTTCTTTGCAACATGGTCATCAATTTTTTTGATAAATTTATCCGTTAGTGTTTGAACCTTATCTTCAAGTTCTTTTAAATCATCTTCTGTAATGTTGCTTGCTTTTTCTTCACGCTTAAAGTGGTCATTTGCATCTCTTCGAACATTTCGAATAGCAATTTTTGCATCTTCCCCTTTTTTCTTCACGTCTTTTGTCAGTTCTTTACGTCGTTCTTCAGTCAATTCCGGAAAAGATAGACGGATACATGTTCCATCATTTTGAGGATGTATACCAATGTCTGACATATTAATAGCTTTTTCAATTTCCGCCAACATTGTCTTGTCCCATGGTTGAATCTGTAGCAAACGTGGCTCTGGAACACTAATGTTACCCACTTGATTTAACGATGATGGTTGTCCATAATAATCTACTTTGATTTGATCAAGTACATGAGGGTTTGCACGACCAGCACGAATGCTATTAAATTCCTCCTCAAGCACATGGATTGTTTTTTCCATTTTCCCTTGATATTCTTTTAATACTGTCTCCATAAATATCCTCCTAAATTATACGTATACTAAAGTACCCTTATTTTGACCGTTCATTGCGTTGATAATACTATCTTGATCATTTAGATAGAAAACTTTCATATTGATTTTATGCTCTAAGCACATAATTGCTGCTGTTAAATCCATAACTTGCAACTCTTGGTCAATTACTTCTTTTAACGAAATGCGATCATATTTAGTAGCATTTGCATTTGTGTTCGGATCTGAGTCATAGACACCATCAATATTCTTTGCTAATAATATTATATCACATTCTGTTTCAATTGCACGTAATGCTGCTGTTGTGTCCGTTGAAAAATATGGATGACCTAAGCCTCCGGCAAAAAAAGTGACAACCCCTTCTTCTTGTTTTTCCATACATAAGTCTTTGTCAAATTCTACTGTCATCTGCCCTACTTTAAAAGGAGTCATTACAAGTGTTTTTAAATCAAGGGTTCTAAAGACTTCAGCTGCATATAGACAATTCATAACCGTTGCCAACATTCCAATTTGGTCTGCTTTTGTTCGGTCCATATTTTCACTGGTCCGACCTCGCCAAAAATTTCCGCCTCCGATAACAATACCAACTTGAATACCTTTGGCTACGAGTTCTTTCACCTGTCTTGCAACTTCAAGTACATTTTTTTCAGAAAAGCTTTTTCCAGCCTCTCCTGAAAGGGCTTCTCCACTTAATTTTAATAACACTTTTTGGGTCTTTTCCATCGTACACCTCACATTTATAATTTATCATAATTCCTACAATATTACTAGATAAAATTAAAGGAAACACCAAGGTGCTTCCTCTAAGACAACAATTTCAGTTCAAATTATTGTTGCATTTGTTTAGCAACTTCTTCAGCGAAGTTTTCTTCTTTCTTTTCTATACCTTCGCCTGTTTCAAACCGTACATAAGATTTTAATGTAATTGATGTACCAGCATTCTTGCCAACTTGATCAATGTACTTTTGCACTGTTAAATCACTGTCTTTTACGTAAGTTTGATCAAGAAGACAAACTTCTTTTAATTGCTTATTTAAACGTCCGATAATCATCTTGTCAATGATATTTTCTGGCTTATCTGGGTTTTCATTAATTGCTTGTTGTTTAAGAATATTTTTTTCTGATTCAATATAATCAGTATCCACTTCATCACGGCTAAGATATACTGGTGGCAACGCTGCAATTTGCATAGCAACATTACGAAGAGCCTCTTGAACATCATCATTTACAACATCTGTTGCAGCTTCAACTAATACCCCAATTTTTCCGCCAGCATGAATATAAGAAGCAACTACACCATTGTCGATTGTTACTTTTTCAAAACGACGAATGCTAAGTTTTTCCCCGATCACTGCGATTTGAGCATTAAGTTCATCTTGAACTGTTTTTGATTCATCTGCAATCCATTGTTCTGCCAAGAAAGCATCAATGTCTGCTGCAGTCGTTTTCATTGCTTGATCAGCAACTTGTCCAACATATACTTGGAACTTCTCATTTTTTGCTACAAAGTCTGTTTCAGAGTTAACTTCAACAAGAACTGCTGATTTATGATCATCAGATACTTTTGCCGCAACCATACCTTCTGCTGCAACACGGCCAGCTTTTTTAGCTGCTTTTGCAAGTCCTTTTTCACGTAATACTTCAATTGATTGTTCAATATTTCCGTCAGTCTCAGTTAATGCTTTTTTACAATCAAGCATTCCGGCGCCTGTTCTTTCACGTAATTCTTTTACTAATGCTGCTGTTACTGCCATAATCATTACCTCCATATATATTCATTAATATTCATTAAAATCCATTAAAAACATAATGTGTATTAAAAATGCTTCAACATATGTTGAAGCATTCAGTTTTATATTATACATAACCTGATATCAAATGTTATGAACTTATTCAGCTGGTACTTCTGCCTCTTCATCAACATTCATTTGTGCACCTTGATTTGCTTCGATAACAGCATTAGCCATTGTTGAAGTAATAAGCTTAACCGCACGAATTGCATCATCATTACCAGGAATTACATAATCAATCTCTTCTGGATCACAGTTTGTATCTACGATACCGATAAGAGGAATGCCAAGGATATGCGCTTCTTGAATTGTGATTCGCTCATTCTTAGGATCAACGATAAAGATAAGGTCTGGTACACCATTCATTTCTTTGATTCCACCAAGGTTTTTCTCAAGTTTTTCCATTTCAAGACGTAAGCCAATAACTTCTTTTTTAGGTAACACGTCAAATGTACCGTCTTCTTCCATTTTTTCAATTTCTTTAAGACGATTGATTCGGCTTTGAATTGTATCGAAGTTTGTTAACATACCACCTAACCATCTGTTGTTAACATAGAACATTCCACAACGCTCTGCTTCTTTTTGAATTGCTTCTTGAGCTTGTTTTTTTGTTCCTACAAAAAGAACTTTTCCACCTTCTGCAACAACTTCTTTAACAACATCATAAGCTTTATCAATTAGCTTTGTTGTTTGTTGTAAGTCGATGATATAGATTCCATTACGCTCAGTATAAATATACTCAGCCATTTTAGGATTCCATCGTCTTGTTTGATGTCCAAAGTGAACACCTGCTTCTAATAATTGTTTCATTGAAATAACACTCATTTTTCTACCTCCATTGGTTATCTTCTTCCATATGACTCTTCTTCTTGGCAAACCATTCGGCACCCTACCAAAAATCATCATATGTGCTTTTTTACCCGTCTGATAGTTTACCACATACCTCTAAAAAACACAAGTAGTTTTTAATCAATAAATTCCATCCCTAACTCTTTTGCTTTTTCAATGACCGTTTCGTCAGAAAGGTAAACATCTTCCATTTTACTTAAAGGGATCATTCCTAGTGCTTCAGCGCGTTCTTTAATGGTTTCTGTGGATATGTTGTCTTGAAAACTCTTTGCCAATGGCTCTTTCCAAATCAATAGGATGATACCTGCTAAAACCAGTCCCATACCTATCCCTTGAATCAACCACAAAACATTATCCTTCTTCATACATTCATCCCTTTTGCCTTTATTTGAATAAATTTAACACTAACTCAACTTGTCCTGTTCCAATATTTAATTGTCGTGCAATTTCTTGATTTGAATATCCGGATATGGATAATTCAATAATTTTTTTATTGTACTGCATATCTCTATATTGCTCAATCTCATCTTGTTCAAAATCTTCTTGTTCTACATTTTCCTGATTCATATCTGTCACTTGCTTTGTCACATGCTCTGCCGCTTGCCCTGGCACATGTTCTGTCACTGTTGATTGAGCATGTTGATTTTTTTCTCGTAGCTCTTTATCTTTTTCATTAAGCATTTGATATAAGAACAAAAGTTCCTTATGTTTTCCGTCAAGTTCACTCTTAAGATATTCTCCGTATTCATTTAATTCTAATATCTTGTTGCGAACTTCATCATAGGTGGATTCCTCTTGTTCAGAAGCACTCTGCACATTTTTTATGCTCTGTTTTTTATTGCTGCGTATGGCAAAAAAACTAATTACAATCAACACACCACCAATGGAAATTAATGTGAATAGTAAACCGTCAAAACTTGTCATCACGTCTCCTCACTATATGCGTACATCAATTTTATGATAGCTTTTTGGTTTTTTCTTTTCTTTGTTCTGCTTTTGTTTTTTGTTTGGTGGTTGATATCCATATGTGTTTTTTCCTTCTTCTTTTGCATCCGCTTCTTGGTCTGCTTTTTGGTCCTCAAAAGATTTTACCACACTTTTTTGATTGTGTTGTACATTCTTTTCATTTTGAGAAGCAATATGACTTTGTTCAAGGTTTGACCGCTGATTTTGTGCATGTTTAATTTGAGATACCTCCTGAAGTTTGGGTACCATAACTTGCATGTCTAAAGGTCTTATGGACATATCATCAACTCCTTACCCGTCGTATTCTATAATGCTCGCATGCGAACATCAACACCATCTTTATAAAACGCTGCGTATTTTACTTCCTCTTTAACAAAGTAATATACATTTCCTATACCAATTCTTACACCTGGATATACATTTCCAGATACTTTGACTAAGCCTGAATTTCTGTGTTCTACTTCTTCTTTTAATTCTTGAATTCGACGTTCATTTTTCGTAATCTTATTCGTCAAAAACACTTTATTACGTACTGCTGATTTATACATTTCTGCCTTTTCTTCATCCAGTTCGCCAGTCATTTCTTTACGTTTATTCAAGAGCAAAATTACCTTTTCAAGGTTTTGTGCTTCTTCTTTTATCTTGCCTAACCCTTTACGTAGTTCATTATATTCTTCAAGTAATGCCGGGTCAATTCCCACTTCAACTTCTGTTACCGTACCCATGTGGGAGCCTAAGATTCGACTTGAGACTAATTGTCCTGCACGTACATTTCCACCTGAGATCATTCCTTTTTTTCCATCAACTATAATCTCACCTTTACAAGACACCTTACTATGTAGGATAGCTTCACTATAGATATTCCCTCCACACGCTACATCTGCTTGTTCAATGAATTTTGTATGCAAGTCGCCACCACATTGAATATTACTTTTTCCCATTCCTTGAATCCCACTATGGAGTGTTATCATGCCTCCTGCAAGTATTGTTGCGCCTTCAACACCACCCATAACTTCAATGTCTTCTGTCGCTTCAACCCGAAAACCTGTTATAACATTTCCATGGACAACAATAGATCCATCAAAGGTTATATCCCCTGTTGAACTTCCCACATTACCTGCAACTTCATAAATATTGTTAACAATGATTTTTTCATCGACGACTTTCACAAGTCCGCTTTTATCTGCATATAATTCTGTTTTTTCTTCATTGATACGCGTATTCTTTCCATAGCGTATACGTATTGGCTTCCCTTTTGCCGGCAAAAGTTCTTGACCTTTAATATTAATCCCAGGCATACCTGGCTGAGTTTGTATCAGACGCGCAAGCAGGTCTCCTTCCTTAACTAAGCTTATAACACTCAGCTTATGAAAGTTAACATTTCCATTGGCATCGACTTCCGGTTTCATATCCGTATTGGTTTTAAAGAAAATCTCTATTTTTCCTGGTGTTGCTGGAATTACGTCATCTCCTTTAGCAATCACATACGGAATATTATATTCATGATTAATCAGTACTTCTTCCAAATATTCAAGCTTGACTCCATGCTTAATGCCACGTTGTCCCAACTCATCTAACACATCATTTAGAGGAATTTTGTCTGTATCTGCATCTGGATAAAATGTGATATATGCTTCCATCCAATTATCGGTTACTTCAATTCGATATGAATTTTGCTTTCCATTGATCTCTGCAAAATCTTCAGATTCTGAAATTTTAATCACAAGTTTTTCTTCCATGGAATTAATCTCTTCTTGAAGTTGATCATAGTCAACATTTCGCATTCCACTTTTTCGTAGTTCATCTTTAATCGCTTCTATATTTACGGGCTTACCTTCGTCAACGGGTGCATATATCTCAAGATAGTGACCATCTGTCTTTTCAATAATTGTATAGTATCCATCAAACGCTGTATTGCTCATTGTAAAACCTCCAGTGAACTTTATATTGATATATATATTATATCGTCATGTTTGGAATATCTCCACATCCTCGCCTAAGACTTCTTTCATTTTTTTTAATGAACGTGTATGTAATTGACTGATTCGCGATTCTGATACTTCCATTATGAGAGAAATTTCTTTTAAGGTTAATTCTTCATAATAGTATAATGTAATGACTTTTCTTTCTTTCTCTGTTAGTCCTTCGATCGCTTTGATCAGTATTTTCTTCATTTCCTCTTCTTCAAGTGCTTTTTCCGGTTGATCAAATCTTTTTGTCATCACTTTATCCGATGTTACTTCGCCACCTTGCTCTACAAATTCTTCCAGTGAGGATAGATTCAGTGCTTTCGTTTGATCTTGCCATTTATATAATTCTTCAACAGATATCTCTAATTCTTCTGCGATGAGACTATCTGTAATGCTTTCTTCTGAATCATTTTCTATTTTTAGTTTTGCTGCTTCAATCATTTTTTGCTTTTTGCGAATCGATCTTGGTATCCAATCCATTTTTCGTATATTATCTAAAATGGACCCGCGTATTCTTAATGATGCATATGTCTCGAACTTAATCCCTTTCGAGTAATCAAACTTATCAATGGCATCAATTAGTCCAAATACCCCATACCCTGTCAAGTCATCAAACTCTACATTATTCCCAAGATACATGCTTAAGCGTCCCGCCACTAGTTTAACTAGTCCCGCATATTCAATAATCAGTTGTTCTTTAATTTGTGGATTTTTATTTTTAGAATATTGTTCCCATAATCGATTTTTTGCTGCATCATTCATACTATCCTCCTTATGTTATTCCTACTCTTTTTCTTGCTCAGGATCAGGAGTAATATTTTCTAATTCTTTGACTTCCTCATCTAATTCTTCATTTATTCCTTTTGTTTGTTCCAAGGTGTTTTTTTCAATAATAGTATTTAATAGAGATTGTATTATTGTTCCAATGATAAAAAATAAAATCATAACAATAAGCATTGTAATTATTATTCGAATTGTCGAATAATTATACACAATACTATATATTGCTACAATTATACCTGATATCAACATCAAACTTATGTTTATATTACGAATACGCATATCTTCACCTAGCCTTAGATAATTTTTATTTCTTTACCTATTGTCTTAATATGCAATTCTCCAGTTTCTGCATAAAACTCAATGGTTCTTCCATAATTTTTCCCGCAGTCTTCTGAAAGAATTGGGATATTTAATTCATGAAGTATCTTTCGTGTCGCTTCTGCATTACGTTCTCCGATTCGCATCATATCATTATTGCCACTAAATGAAAACATTTGAGCCCCGCCTGCAATCTTAGAGACTAATCGTAATTTACTCGCCCCCATTTTTTCCATTGCCTTTATGAGTTCAATAATAGCAGTATCTGCAAACTTTGCTTTATTTTCATTTTTTTTAATTTGTGTACTGTCTGGCAACATAATATGTGCAAGTCCACTAACTTTTGTTCTTTGATCATAGAGAATAATTCCAATACACGAGCCCAAACCGAGCGTAGTAAGGGCATCTGGTGACTTACAAACATTTAGATCTGCCATTCCGACTTTAATCATTGTCATCTGGAATAATCCCTAAACTTTTTAAAATTTCAGCATACGAATCTAATTCGGGAATTAATATAAAATATCCGAACACACGCTCAAGTTCGCCACCGAAATCTGTCTGAATCAAAAGTGCACGGTCACCAACTTTTCCAAACTCTATTGCCGGAACACTTAATATTGCACCAGCCATATCAATCGCCATATTAGGAACTGTACCAATAATTTTTAAATTGGTAAGTGTCGAAAGAGATGAAAGGTAGGCACCAGCAATGATATTGCCGATTTCATTTAGAGCAGACAAATCCATTTCCGTAAAATCTTCAAATCGATCTATGTCTCTTTCCATAAGCATATTGACAAGATTATGGGCCGATTTTTGTTCAAGGACAAACATCATCATTCCATTAATCTGACCTTCAACGCCTATAAGAATTCCGACAATAGGATTCTCTGCTCCTCCCAGCACTTCTGCTAGTTCTTTAAATTCTAATACATTGACTTGTGGAACACCCATGTCAATCTTCTTATTAATCATTTGAGAAAGCGCTGTTGTTGCATTTCCAGCACCTATATTTCCGATTTCCCGTAAAATATCTAGGTGCATGCTATCTAAGCTATTATAATCCAAATTGCTCATATTCGCTCACCTTTCTTATTCTTCAACCCCTATGATTGAACCTACGTTTAACAACGTTACTAATTCTTCTCCTACTTTTCCGACTGCATATACATATTTTGACTTTTCATCATCCGCATCGCTGACAATTTTTTCAATTTGAGCTTCTGATAGTTGTATAACTTCTAAAACCTCGTCAACAATTAATCCAATAGCATTGCCATCAACTTTGACAATAATGATTCGAGTCGCATGTGTAAATTGATCTTCGTCTAATTCAAACTTCACGCGAACACTCATCACAGGAATAATTTCCCCGCGTAAGTTAATAACCCCTTTAATATATGCAGGAGCATTGGGAACACGTGTGATGTTTGGCATTCTTACAATATTTTGAACAATTTGAATATTAATTCCATATTGCTCATGCCCAAATTTAACCACGATAAATTGTTTGATATCTTCATTTTTCATTTGTTTTGTTTCCATCTGATTGCACCTCCTGTTTATACTAGTGAATTGACGTCTAGGATAAGCGCAACTTCACCATCACCTAAGATTGTCGCTCCGGCAATTAATTTTATGTTCGTCAAGTATTTTCCTAATGTTTTAATGACGATTTCTTGTTGACCAATAAGTCCATCAACAACAAATCCTGCTTGTTTATCTCCCTTATTAACAATAACAACCGTCATAGACTCTTCTGTTCTTTCTCTTTCAATGCCTAATAGACCATCTAAACGAATAATAGGAATAACATGACCGCGTAAGTTAATCACTTCTTGATTTTGAATATATTTAATATCTGACACTTTAACATCTTCGATATTTTGAATGGTATTTAGTGGAATCGCATATTTTTCATCTTCTAAGCGTACCATCAATGCTTGAATAATCGCAAGTGTCAATGGTAGTCGAATAATGAATTTCGATCCTTTACCAAGTTTGGTTTTAACTTCAATATCTCCTCCCAAAGCTTCTATTTTTGTCTTCACAACATCAAGACCTACACCTCGACCAGAAACATCAGATATTTGGTCCGCTGTAGAAAAGCTTGGTTTAAATAAAAGTTCAACAATATCTTGATCACTCATGGCATCTGCTTGATCTCTTGTTATTGTACCATTATTAAGTGCTTTGGCTTTTACTTTTTCAACATCGATTCCATTACCATCATCTGCAACTTCAATGACAACATTATTGCCATCTTGGTATGCATCAAGATATACATTTCCGATTTCACTTTTTCCACTATTCTTACGTTCAGCAGGCATCTCTTGTCCATGGTCGCATGCATTTCGAATTAAATGTACTAAAGGATCTCCAATTTCATCAATAACGGTTCTGTCAAGTTCAGTTTCTTCTCCAGACATATGCAATTCAAGATTTTTATTTAGCTTTCGAGCCAAGTCACGAACAAGTCGTGGGAACCGGTTAAAGACACGCTCTACAGGAACCATTCGTACTTTCATAACGGCGTCGTGGAGATTCGTAGTAATACGCTCTAAATATTCAATTTGTTCATTCATATTTTGATTGTTATTTTCTACAGTCTCCAGACCATTTTTTACAATAATAAGCTCACTTACAAGGTTCATAAGATTATCTAAACGTTCTATATCCACACGAACTGTTCTATTTGCCTTTGGTTTCGTTGGCGCCTGTCCTTTGTTATCAGCTTTTTCTTTGCTTGGTTTTACCTCTTGAGCTTCTTCTTGTTCACCCTCTTGCGCTTTATGTTCTTTCGCTTCAAAATTTTGAACCGTTCCTTCAAGATGAATTTCATCTACGTAAACTTCTTCAACTTCCGCAATTGAATTTAATTCTTTTAAAAACTTGTCTTGGCTTTCACTTGAAATTAAGAAAACCGAAAAATCCAAGTCAAATTTTTCATCTTCTATATCTTGAACCGATGGATGGGATTTTATGATTTGACCTAATCCCTCTAGCGTTCTAAAGATAATAAATGCACGTGCTGATTTTAAAACGCAGCTTTCTGAAATTACAATAGTAATACCGTATACATTGTAACTTTCTTCTTGCGCTTTTAGAATTGCATTTTTTTCAAATTCATTAAATGACAGCATTTTGTGCTTACGTTTTATTGTCTCTTGATCATCTTGGATAGCTTCTGCTTGAGGCTCTTGCGAGTTTTCACTTTCACTAGGCTTTTCGTCTTCTTGAGATGCTTTTGCGTCTTTTCCTTCTAGAATAAGGTTTAGACGATCAATAATCGGCTGATTTGTTTTGTCGCCTTCAGTCCCCGTCTCTATGATTTGATCAATATATTGCTCCAAAGCATCTAGACATTGAAATAATACATCTAAAAGCTCAGCGGATATATTGATTTTCCCATTTCGTATTTCTGACAGTACATTTTCCATATCATGTGTCAACACTGTCATTTTTTTAAATCCCATTGTTGCAGCCATACCTTTTAGGGTGTGTGCAACTCTAAATATCTCATTGACCAAGTCTTTATTATCATCTGACTTTTCCATTTCCAATAAGGCTTCATTTAAGTTTTGTAAATGTTCTTTTGCTTCTTCAATAAATATTTCGAGATATTGTGATACATCCATTTAAAGCACCTCCACTTTTTTTGTTATTACTTTTGCTAATTGATCAAGAGGAATGATATCGTCTGCTAATTTTGCCTCCACGATTGCTTTTGGCATCCCATATACTACGCAAGACGTTTCTTCTTGTGCAATAACATGAATATCGCGTTTTTGTTTCAGGGCAGCAAGACCATCACGTCCATCAGCACCCATCCCCGTCATAATGACGCCGATCAAGTGCTGTATTGATATATCGCTAAGAGATGTCATCATGACATTGACAGAAGGCTTATGTGCCCCTTCCTTTGGCCCATCCGACAGATGGACAACATAGTCATGTCCTTTTTGTTTAACGACAAGATGGCGGTCACCTGGAGCAATATATGCAGTCCCTTTTAGTATCCGTTCTCCGTCTTCCGCTTCTTTGACTTGAATTTGACTAAGATTATTCAGCCGATCGGCTAAAGACTTCGTAAATCCTGGCGGCATATGTTGTACAATAACAATACCTGCATCAATATCTTTTGGAAGATATGGCAACAAGTACTGTAGAGCTCTAGGACCTCCTGTTGATGTTCCTATCGCGACTAATTTTGATACCTTGTCATTAGATACTTTACGCTGAGTCGGTTTTACGACTTCTTGTGATGGTTCGATTTTACGTATTACTCTTGATTTTTGTGGCGCCTCATATTTTACGCAACACTGTGTTGCTGCCATAATTTTTTCAATAAGTTCTTTTCGAATCTCTTGAGAATTTACTTTAAAAATATTATCTGGCTTGGCGACGAAATCAAATGCTCCTAGTTCAAGGGATTGTATAGTTTCTGTGGCGCCCTCTTTTGTTAATGTACTCATCATGATCACAGGGATGTTGTATTTTTTCTTCATGGTTTTTAGCATTGTCAAGCCATCCATAATAGGCATTTGAACATCTAAGGTAATTACATCCGGCTTAAGTTCTGCAATAAGTTTTAAACCATCTTCACCATTTGCAGCTGTACCAACGACTTCACATCTTGTATCTCCATTAATTATATCAGATATTACCCTTCGCATGAATGCAGAGTCATCAATTACCAGTATTTTTTTCTTAGTTTCCATGTCTTCACATCCCTTTTTCTTTTTTACGACGTCTTCTTTCTTCTTCAAAGATAAACTTTATTATGGTCTCTTGTTTTTCTAAAGATAAATCAATAAATTCGAGCCTATTTTGAAATGCAATCTTTTCCGGTTCAATTATTTTACTTTGAATAATTTTGCCTTTAACATCAAGGTCGACTGTTTCTTCCTTAAGTCGAAGGCAAAGATGACACGTAATGACTTCTTCTTCACTTAGTTGTTTGTCTGTTGAAAACCGCATTCCTCCACCACTTATATCAAGTACCGTTCCCTCACCAACCTCTTTAGTTTGAGCATCTTGAAAAATAAGGTTTAAGGTGCAATTTAATCGATAATACTGTCGACGCTGATATTTTTTAAACATCGTTAACGGTTTCATCGCAAGAATATGAAGGTGCTCCGTTTTTTCACGTTGCTCTAATACCGTTTCAGCACGTAATAATCCTTTTTCTGTATATACATTCATATAATATGTAGCATCAAATTCTAATGGAATAATTTTTCCACTTTCAATAGGTGCCTGTATCCGTAACAATTCATCATCTATACTATAAATCATACTAAAATATATGTCTGCATCCAGCAAATCCGTCTTTTTTACTAATTCTATTTTGTCACCAAGTTTTATAGAAGTCTGCATAAATTTACCTCCAATCTTTATGTCGCAAAAAACTCGCAAAAATGTTTCCTAGTCCACGTGATGTCTTTTCTTCTGTCTCGTAATTATCCATCATTTTTAACGCTATTTCTTCAAAACTTTTAACTATATTAGCTTTCGGATATAAAATTGAAATTGGCTTTTGTTCAATAACCGCTCGAGGCAAAAATCGATCTTCAGGCAAAAATCCAATTGTTCTTAATTCAACATCTAAAAACTTTTTGCTTACTTTGTCCAGTTTATCGAAGATTTCACGCCCTTCTTTTTCACTGCGCACACGATTCACTAAAACATGGATGTGTCCTTGAATCTCTTCAATATTGTTATTTCGAATCGCTTTTAAAACCGCATATGCATCTGTAACCGATGTGGGCTCTGGTGTTGTAACTAAAAGTACCTCGTGTGAAGCCGATAAAAAGCTAAGTACAGCATCACTGATTCCAGCACCTGTATCTATGATAATAACATCTGCATAGCGGTCTAACTCCGCCAGTTTATTAATTAAAAACTCAATTTGAACTTTATCTAACTTAAGTAATTCTTTGACGCCAGAGCCTCCCGAAAGAAACTCTATGCCCAAAGGACCATTGGTTAATACTTCATTAATGGTTTTATTGTTATATATAATATCAAACAAATTATATTTTGGTACAACGCCAAAAATAACTTCTACGTTGGCAAGACCAAAGTCAGCATCAAAAACAACGACACTCTTTCCCATTTTTCGCATTTGTATGGCTAGGTTCACAGAAATATTAGATTTTCCAACGCCGCCTTTTCCAGAAGTGACTGTTATGACTTTTGCACGACGTCGATTTGCAAGCTGACTGTTTTTAACAATATTTCGGAGATTAGTTGCCTGATCCAATGGCTTCACCTCCTAAAAGACTTTTGGCTATATCATGTGGATTAATTTCACTGATGTCATCCGGCACATTTTGGCCAAATGTGATATAGGACAATTGGATACCTGTTGCCTTACGAATGTTAAAAATATTTCCATAGCTTATGGTTTCATCCAGTTTTGTAAAAATCACTCTAAAGTCTGTCATAGCCTTATAGATTTTAACCATTTTAAGCATATCTCTGTACTTGGTTGCTACACTTAATGTCAAAAACACCTCTTTATCAACTACTGCATCCAAAAGCTCTTTTAGTTCAAACTGATGTTCCTGGTTTTTGTATGAACGTCCGGCTGTATCAATCAGCACAAGCTCTTTATCCGAAAAATATTCAATAGCCTCCATCATTTCTTCTTTGGAATAAACGACCTTTATCGGAATGCCAAGAATATTTGCATATGTCCTTAACTGTTCAACCGCTGCGATACGATACGTATCAGATGTAATCAATGCAACATCTTTTCCATGATTAAGCGAAAACAACGAAGCAATCTTTGCAATGGTTGTTGTTTTTCCAACCCCTGTAGGACCAATAAAGAAAATATTTTTATTCATTTTGTTAATATCTATTGTATCATAATCCGACATATTTTTAACGATTCTTTTATAAATAATGGATACGATATCATCAATATTGGTTTCATTTTTTTGAACATACTCAACTAGCCCCATCATCAGTTCATTCGCAAACTTTTCATCAATCTCGTTATCAATGAGTTGTTCATAAATAACTTGGAGCATGGGAATATCTGTAGTATCACATGTATCTTCTTGGGTATCTACCTGGATAGCATCTAGCTTAACAGTATCTAATGGCTTACTTATAAGAGAAGATATTGGTTCCTCTTTTTCTTGCACTTTATTTTCTTGGATTGTGGGTTCTTGTTCAACCTGCTGTTCCTGCTTTTGAGAAAATTTTTCAATAAAACGTTTAAATTCATCTAATTGGGCATCACTATCATTGTCTACATGACCATTAAATGTTTGGTTATTTTTTTCAATTGTTGATGCGCTTAATCGTATTTTAGGAAGTGATTTTTCCACATTTTCTTCAGATATTTTTCGATCATCAATGGCTGCTGTCACTTCAACAAATGATTTTCTAAATAATTTAAAGATACCTTTGGGTCGAACATGTTTGACACTTACAATAAGTGCCTCTGGTCCCAATTCAGCTTTAATTGCTGTCATTGCTTCCTTTTCTGTCTGACCTTTATATTTATGTATATTCATTAAAAGCTCACCATCCCTACTGATTGTAATTCTGCTTGATTATCAATTTCTCCATAGGAAATAACCACAATATCTGGATATCTTTCTTCGATTAAACGTTTATAATATACACGTGCAATTGGCGATGTCAATATAATAGGAGTTCTTCCCATCGCTTCTTGCTTTTGCGCTGCTGCGTGTGTCGCATTGAGTATTTTTTCGATTTTATCTGGCTCTAAATTTAAAAACATTCCTTGTTCTGTTCGCTTAACTGAGTCCATAAGCATTTGTTCAATGGATGGATCAAGCGTCAACACTTGGTTTGTCTCTTCATCAAAGAACGTTTTGCTAATGGTTCGTTTTAAGGATTGTCGTACATATTCTGTTAAAATATCCGGGTCTTTATTTGCCAAACCATAATCTGCAAGGGTTTCAAAAATCGAAACTAAATCACGAATGGATACCCCTTCATTAAGCAAGTTCATTAAAACTTTTTGAATATCTCCCACAGTCATGATTTTAGGCACAAGCTCTTCGACCAAAGTTGGATGATTTTCCTGGACATTATTGATAAGTATTTTTACATCTTGGCGTGTCAATAATTCTCCTAGGTGTCCTTTAATAATTTCAGTTAAGTGGGTTGCTATGATAGAAGGCGGATCAACAACAGTATATCCCATCGCTTCTGCACGTTCTCTTTGACTTTCAGTAATCCACAAAGCCGGCAAGTTAAATGCAGGTTCAATAGTTTCTATTCCATCAATTTCATCTTCAATATACCCTGGGTTCATGGCCATATAATGGTCAAACAAAATCTCACCCTCTGCAATTTGATTGCCTTTAATTTTAATTATATATTGATTGGGATTTAACTGAATATTATCTCTTAAACGAATAATGGGTACAATTGTACCTAATTCTAATGCAATTTGACGCCTGATCATAACAACACGATCCAGCAAGTCTCCCCCTTGCGATGCATCGGCCAAAGGAATAATACCATAACCAAATTCAAGCTCTATCGGATCAACTTGTAATAAATTGACCACGTTTTCCGGCTTTCTGATTTCTTCTGCTTCAACATCTTCCGTTGATATTTCATCAACAATTTCTTGTAACTCTAGATTCTTATGCATTTGATATCCTGCAATCAACGTCAATATTCCGGTTCCACCAACGATTGGAAAACTTAATGGAGTGACTATTCCCAAAAAGGTCAAAGCCCCACCTGCAAGAAACATAACCTTAGGCATTTGAAAAAGCTGTTGAATAAGTGTATCACTGATATCGACTTCTTTTGAAACTTTTGTTACAAGCATTCCCGTTGCAAGGGATATAAGCAGTGCCGGAATTTGACTTACAAGGCCATCACCTATTGTTAAAATTGTGTATTCTTCAAAAGCATCCATTAACGTCTGGCCTTGAATCACCACACCAAGAATAACCCCAAAAACAATATTAATAAATGTAATGATCAATCCTGCAATTGCATCTCCTTTTACGAATTTACTTGCACCATCCATTGATCCAAAAAAACTAGCTTCGTCTTGAATTTTCTGTCGTCTTTCTCTGGCTTGCACTTCATCAATCAGTCCCGAGTTCAAATCAGCATCTATAGCCATTTGCTTTCCCGGCATAGCATCAAGCGTAAATCGTGCGGCAACTTCTGCAACACGCTCAGAGCCTTTAGTTATAACCATAAAGTTAATAATAACTAAAATCATAAAGACAACAACACCTACAATTAGACTCGAACCACCTACAAAGGAGCCAAATGTCTTTATAACATTTCCAGCTTTTGCTTCACCACCTGTTAATATTGCACGTGTTGATGACACATTAAGTGCAAGGCGATATACTGTCATAAACAATAGAATTGTAGGAAACGCTGACATAGATAAAGCTTCTCGCGCAAACATGGCATTAAAAAGAATAATTAATGCCAACAAAAGATTTAATGAAATTAAAAAACTAATGACTGCTCCTTCAATAGGAATAATCATAATTACAATTGCTAATAATATAAATAATCCGAGTATGATATCTCCTGGTTTCATGTAACAGCACTCCTATTTTTTAATGAATATACAAAAGCTAATACTTCTGCAACCGCCTGATATAGTTCTGGTGGTATTTCTTGTCCAATTTCAACTGTATAATATAACGTTCTGGCTAATGGCTTATTTTCAACAATTTCAATATTATGTTCTCTAGCTTGTTCACGTATCTTAGCAGCTACAAGGTCAGCCCCCTTAGCCAGCACACGTGGTGCTCCAAATTGGTGTTCATCATATGCAATGGCAATCGCAAAATGGGTGGGATTTGTAATAACCACATCTGCTTTTGGAATATCTTGCATCATTCTGCGCATCGCAGCTTCCCGCATTTTTTGTCTAATCTTTCCTTTGATCTCTGGATTACCATCAATCATTTTACGTTCATCTTTGATTTCTTGCTTTGTCATTTTTAGATCTTTTTCATGCTTATAGCGTTGATAGGAATAATCAATAACTGCAATAATTATAAAGTACATTCCAACTCTTATCGCCATATCCAATACTGTATTTATAATCATGGCATACCCTTCAAAAACAGGTAATCGATAAAAATTATAAATCATATTCTCAAAATCGATAATTGTAAAATAGACAATGAGTAAAATAATAACTATTTTTAATATTGATTTTAATAATTCTACCAATGTACGCATGGAAAACATCCGCTTTATCCCTTGAATTGGGCTAAGCCGATTCAATTTAGGTGTCAAGGGTTTTAATGTTGGTTTCCATCCAACTTGTGCAATATTACTTACAAAAGCGACAACGAATGATATCCCTAAAATAGGTAGAATGATTAATAATACTTTTTCTGCAAAATGCATGTAGATTTGATGTGCCAACACTTGATCCAAATTATCGTATTTAAAAAGTGAAAAGGCTTCCCGCATAATGTCAATCAAACGCTTAGCAATCCAAGGTCCAATAATTTTTAATGTATAAAAAAGGGTGATGAGCAAAAATGCTGTTGTAATCTCAATACTTTTTGCAACTTGCCCTTCTTCTCTTGATTTTTCCCTCTTTCGGCTTGTGGGTTTTTCTGTTTTTTCTCCCGCACCTGAATCCTCGGCAAAAAACTGAAGATTTAACGTAAGCATCTTTTTTTCACTTGTCTCTATCATGGCGCCATCCCTCGAATCAGCATATCCATCATTAATTTTATTTCTCGAATAATGATTTCAGACACGTTGTCAAATAGTGCTAATGTAAAGTATAAAATAAATAATCCCAAAATAATTTTAATCGGAAATCCGACAACAAACATATTAAGCTGGGGAACCGTTCTTGCTAAAATCCCCAAAACAACATTTGTCACTAACATGACAAAAAATATAGGTGCTGCAATTTGTAATGCTAATAAGAAAAATGTATTAAAATATTCAATTAAAGAAACATACAACGCATCACTTGGGGCAATACGACCTATCGGAATGAATTGATAACTTGTCTTGAGTGCCCGAAAAATATAACCATAGCTACGTGTCACCAAAAAAATCAATAAAAACGTAAAGTAATAAAAGTTCCCCGTAATCGTAAGTTGTGTTTGGCTCATTGGATCAAACACATTGACCATAGAAAAACCTATCTGGTAGTCAATAAATTGGCCTGCCAAGGTCAATATCGCAAATACAATATATGCTCCAAATCCAAGCATCCACCCTGTAGCTGATTCCTTGATGATCAAAATTGCATAATCTACAAGCGTAAAAGTTCCATCAACACTTAATGGTGGAACGATGTTTATTAATATCACGGAACAAAAAAAACCAAGCGCAATTTTTGCAATAGCCGGAATACTTCGGTTGCTTAAAAATGGCATCATAATCATGATACTTATTGTCCGAGTAAACACAAGTAAAAGTGTATCTAAATATGTATATGGATTCGCAAATAATAATTCCATGTTCACACCGCTTATCGAATAAATTGGTTAATACTCAACATTGTATTGGTGAAAAACTCCAATATTTGTCTTCCTATATGTGGTCCAAAAATAAGCAACCCTAAAAAAACAGCCAGTATTTTGGGTACAAATGCTAGTGTCTGTTCTTGAATGGATGTTATTGTTTGGAATACACTCACCAGCAGTCCCACTGTCAAAGCTGTTAATAATAGTGGCAATGCTGACAATATCGTAGTAAATACTGCTTCTCTCGCAAAATCAGTAATCATCTCGGCTGACATAATAAACCCCTTTCTCAATAGAACGATTCAACAAGTTGCTTGATTATTAATGTCCATCCATCCGCTGCAACAAACAGCAATAGTTTAAAAGGTAAAGAAATCATAACCGGCGGCAACATCATCATCCCCATTGACATTAGGGTTGATGCTACAACCATATCCACAATAATAAATGGAATATAAATCATAAACCCAATGATAAACGCTGTACGTAACTCGCTGATAATAAATGCTGGAATCAAAACTTCTGTAGGTATGTCTTCATAGGATTCAATCGCATCGACTTCAGCAATACTCAAAAATAAATTCAAGTCTTTATCATTGACTTGCCCCATCATAAATTCACGCAACGGATCTATTCCACGTTCTATTGCCTCCTGTTGACTTATCTCTCCTGCCGAATAAGGCACTAGCGCATTCTCATTAATTTCTGTCATCACTGGAGACATGATAAAAAATGTTATAAATAATGCCAATCCAATTAAAATCTGGTTAGGCGGCGTCTGCTGGGTTCCCAACGCACTACGTATAAAATGTAAAACAACGATAATACGTGTAAATGACGTCATCATAATTAAGATTGATGGCGCCAATGCAATAATTGTCAAAATAAAAAGTATCTGCAAACTACTTACAACATCACTCGGCTCTTCTGCTGCAGATAAATTTAAATCTACAGAAAAAGGAATCGGTGTTTGTTGGGCATCAACCGCCATGATTGATGTCATGGAAAAGTTGTACCATACAAGCGCAAATACTATAAATATTAATATCGGTCTATATTTACTTATCATTTGTTTCATCGTTCTCGTCTCCACAATCCTTAACATCCTTTTCTTTATCCGTCTTATATTTTTCAAGAATTTGTTGGAAAGGGAGTATTTTCTGCTTTTGATTGTCGTCGAGTAATACCAATTCTTCTTTTGTTAATGTCAAAACAGTCTCAATATGTTGCTTTGTGACGCTAACGACAACATATTGAGTTCCAATCCGAATTAACTCAAGATATTTCGACTGCCCTAAGGAAATGACTTCTATAATCTCAAGATTTTTATTCGTCCTAGTACCTTTTTGAACACGCGCAATGACATACGTGACATAGTAAGCCGCTATTATAATAATCAAAAAGAGTATCAATAAAAACAGCATCTCTAACGAATCACGTTCTCCCAATACAAGTAAACCTACATTCGTCATAGAGCACTATCCAATGACTTTTGATACAGCTTCAATAACCCGTTCTGCTTGGAATGGTTTTACAATAAAGTCTTTTGCTCCCGCTTGAATCGATTCAATTACCATTGCCTGTTGTCCCATTGCCGAACACATAATTATGTCTGCATTACTTTTGATTCCACGAATAGCTTTTACCGCTTCAATCCCATCCATTTCCGGCATAGTTATATCCATAATCACTAAGTCTGGAGATAACTCTGAAAATTTTTCAACTGCTTTCACTCCATTTTCAGCTTCTCCAACAACATTATATCCATTTTTTCCTAAAATATCTTTGATCATCATTCGCATAAAGGCTGCGTCATCAACAATTAGTATATTTTTTCCCGCCATTTTATCGCTCCTTATCAATGTAGTATTTGTTTATCATTATAGCATATATCCTATCATTAAGCATACATTTTTTGTTTTCGCCAACATTTTTGTGAAGAATTGACGACAATTCCTTCACGTCCATGTATTCTTATTAAAGGATTGTTTTTCCCTTCATAATTTCTGTCACACGGATACTAAAGTTTTCATCAATAACAACCACTTCACCTTTTGCAACAATTTTACCATTTACAAGAACATCAACCGGTTCTCCTGAAAGCTTATTCAACTCTATAATTGTTCCTGGGGCAAATTCAAGAATATCCTTTATCGATCGATGTGTACGTCCAAGCTCAACTGTAACTTCAAGTTGAACATCCATAATCAAATCGATATTTTCCTTCTGCTGCATTACACTACCAACATCAAATTGTTGAAATTGTGCTTGTTGTACTTCGATATTTCTATTTGGCATTCCTTGATTTTGCATAGGCATATTTTGATTCCCCATATTGGCATAGTTCATCGCTGGTTGCTGCGGTTGTACTTGAGGTTGTGGCTGAATCGGTGGTGGTGCTACTTGTGGAGTCGCTTGTCCTGATGTAGCCTCTTGAGGCTGAGCAGTCCCCGCCGCTTTTTCAACAACTTCTTCATTTGTATTCATAAATTCTTTGTAGATATCTTGCGCAAAGTCGATAGGATAAAGTTGCATGATCTCACTATCAACCAAATCCCCTATCTGAAGCCGAAAGGATACTTGAATAAATGTCTCCGTCAAGAATTCTGCTACTTCAATTGGATCAAAAGTTTCATTTAAATTAATATGCGATGATGAAGGTGGCTGTATATCAATTTTTTTCTTAAACATTGAGGACATAGAGGTTGCAGCTGAACCAATCATTTGATTCATTGCTTCTCCTATAGCACTTAAGTGTAAGTCATTAATTTCTTCATCTGGTGATAATCCATCTCCACCCATCATCAAATCTGCAATAATTTTAACATCATTTTCTTTTAGAATAAGTAAATTTGTTCCTTCTAATCCCTCTTTATAAACAATTTGAACTGCAACACATGGTGTTTCATATTGTTCAGTAAACTCTTCCCACTGAAGCGTTTTTACCTTTGGTGTCGTAATTAACACCTTTTGATTCACCAATGAATAAAGAGTTGTTGCTGCTGTTCCCATGCTTATATTCGACACTTCACCTATTGCATCTTTTTCTTCTTCTGATACAGACACATGTGAGCTTGTATTGGACGAATCCGAATCATCTGAATCCAAACCATTTAACAACGCATTTATTTCTTCTTGAGATAACATATCATCCATCTAATCGTCCTCCTCTCTTAAAACTTTTGATATTTTAACCGCACTATTTTTATCAAACACACCTGGATTTCCTTTGAATTTTTTAATATTTCCCACCAAAATATCAATTTCATCTGTTACCTTGGCATCAAGCTTAATTACATCTCCATATTGCAGGTTAATAAAATCATCGACACTAATATGGCTTCTTCCAAGTACTACACTAATTGGTATTTGGGTCTTTGAAATTTGTCGCTCAATAATATCCGAATATGTTTCTTCATCTGTATCTTGCAAAGATGAAAACCAATATTTCGTATTTAACTTATCCATGATCGGTTCAACACTCATGTAGGGTATACATACATTTAATAATCCTTCAACTTTACCTATTCGAAGATTAAGCGTGATTAATGCAATAATTTCATTCGGTGCAATAATCTGCGCAAACTGAGAGTTGGTTTCAATCTGTTCAAGCCTAGGATCTATCTCCACAACATTTTTCCATGGATCAATTAATTGCTCTACGAGAATGTTCATAATTTTTTCAATAATTGCTAACTCTATTTCAGAAAAATCTCTTGCTTTATCAAGCGCATCTCCCTTGCCCCCTAATAAGCGATCTACAATTGAATACCCAATATCAATACTCATATCAAGAACCACATTACCTTTTAACGGGTAAAAGTCAACGATGCCTAAAAGAATAGGGTTTGATAATGCATTAGAAAACTCTGAATACGCGACTGCCTCTGAGTTGATTACATCAACTTGACATGAGTTTCGCATGTAGGCAGGTAACGTCGTTGATACAAGTCTTGCATAATGTTCAAAAATAATTTCTAATGTCCGTAAGTGCTCTTTTGCAAATTTACTCGGTCGAGCAAAGTCATAATCTTTAACTTGCTTTTCTTTGGAGTTCGACTTATATTCTTCAACGTCTAGCTCCCCGGTATTTAATGCATTAAGCAACTGGTCTATCTCATTTTGAGATAACACCTCACCCATATCCTCACCTCCTGCCAAATTTATTTAATGGTTTATTATTCGCTTACAATCAAATTATTAAAATACACATCTGCAACGGCTTCATTTCCTATGAGCTCATGAAGTTTTAAAACAATTTCTTGTTTTAATTCTTCTTGCTTAGATATGTCTTTATAATAAGACAAGTCTTTACTTACAAGAATTGAATAAATACGATCACGAATAATTCGCCCCTGGCTTTTTAATACTTCACGTGATTCTTCAGCACCTTTGTTCTTTGTGTCAAGCGCAACGCCAACTTTTAAAACCACATTTGCATTCTTTCCAGTTTCCTCATTCATCAATTTCAATATAAACTGCTCATCTTCATCGTCTTCACCAAGGCTGACTTCTTCAAGTTGTGATAACGGAATGACAACCTCACCATTTTCATCCATTTTAGTTTCAGGGTTCAATGTGGAGCGAATACTCCCGACTTGAATTAAAACAATAATCATAATCACAAGTATAATTCCAGTTAAAGCGGCGTTAATGATTGGTAAAAGTTTACTCATATTTGTTCTCCATTCTTTTTCTATTTATTCCAACGTTTCAGTATTAGGTGTCTCTTGAGCTCCTTGTATAACAGTTTCTTCTTCTACTGAGTCACCTATAAGAATTTCATCAGAATCTAATACTACTTTAATTTCGACCCGACGGTTTTGTGCCCGCCCTTCAAGGGTTTCATTCGTTGCAATGGGTCGATATTCTCCATAGCCAGTCGCAGCGACTTTTTCAGGATCAAAATCATGAGCTTCCAATAATTCTTCTAAAACTGCATATGCACGATATGAGGATAAAATCCAGTTATTTGGAAACTGCGCATTATTTATATTTAAGTTATCTGTGTGCCCTTCAATCTGAATGTCATACGCATTGTATTGTTGTTCTTTTAGTATCGTTGCAATAACTTCTATTGCACTTACTGCTTCAGATCTAAGATTTGCTTTTCCACTGTCAAACAAAAATTCACCTTGTAATGTCATCTTAACATAATTCGATGTGTATGATATTGCTACGACATCTGCATTATATCCTTCGTTACGAATTTGTTCTTCAATCTCTTGTGCAATCTTACCTGCACGAATAAACTCTTCTGTATTTTCTTCAAGACTGTCTACATCTTCATCTATATCTGTATCTTGGTCTTCTGGTAACGTGTTATCTTGATTTTGATTCAAGTTCATATTTCCTTGAATAATGATTTGAATATCACTCAGTTGCGACACTCCATTATTAAGCAACTCTCCATCTGTTAACGCTTCACCACCAGGCAATACATCAATTTGGTCAGCAAATGAACTCATTGCTGCTTTGAATTTTGCTATATCAACACTTGACATGGAAAACAGAAGGACAAAGAAGCATAACAATAATGTCACCATGTCTCCATACGTTGACATCCATGCCGGTGATCCTTTAGGTCCATCATCCGTATGTTGTTTTCTAGCCATGATTATTCACCTTCGCTTTCTCCTTCAGCGCTTTGATCAGATAATGATGCTCGAAGTACTGGTGATAAGAACGCTTTTAGTTTTTCTTCAATCACACGTGGATTTTCTCCCGCTTGAATGGATAACAGTCCTTCAATCATAACTTCTTTCATCAATAGTTCCTCATTGCTTCGAACAGATAGCTTTCCAGCAAAAGGTATACATATAAAGTTCGCTAATATAGAACCATACATCGTTGTCAGGAGGGCAACAGCCATTGCCGGTCCTATCGCTGATGGGTCGCTTAGACTTCCAAGCATATTAATTAACCCAATAAGGGTTCCAATCATCCCCCATGCAGGCGCCAAGGCTCCCATTTGGTTCCACACGCCTTGTACATCTCTATGACGTGTCTCAATAAAAGTTAATTCTGTCTCCAATATACTTCGAACCAATTCAGGATCTGTTCCGTCAACAATCAATAGAACGCCCTTTTTCAAGAAATCATCCTCGATAGTTTCTGCCGCCTCTTCAAGGGCCAACAAACCTTCTTTTCTTGCCACATTTGACAAGCGAATAATTTCTTTGATTACTTCTCCTTCATTCATCAAGACAACTTTAAAAGCAATTGCTGATGCTTTTAACGCTCCCACGAATTTATTCATAGGAAAGTTAATCATCGTTGAAGCAATTGTTCCACCAATTGTAATCATTACCGAAGGCACATTCCAAAAGTCAGCAATTCCACCAACACCCTTATCTACTATGATAGAAAAGAGAAAGAAGAAGACCCCCAAAACTAATCCGATTATAGTTGCTAAATCCACTATTTCCACCTCGCGTCAAGTATTCTTGTCAGTCCGTAATAAACCCATCTTGTCTAGCTATTTGTTTACTCTTCATGACTTTTTCATATATTTCATTCATTGACTCTGTGACAACTAATTTTTTTCCTGTTGTCAAGGTAATTACCGTATCCGGTGTTTCTTCAACTTGCTCAATTAAATCATTATTTAACAAAATCTTTTGATGGTTAAATTTTGTGATATAAATCATATTGACACACCTTCAATCCATAGTTATTTGTGGTGCCAGTCATCAGCTGACACCACAATCACCTTATTTTATCATTATCTCTTCAAGTTGACAAGCTCTTGCAACATTTCATCTGAGGAAGTAATAATCCTTGAATTTGCCTGGAAACCACGTTGTGTTGTGATCATTTCAGTAAATTCTGTTGATAAATCAACATTGGACATCTCAAGTACTCCAGAGTTGATAACGCCTCCATTGGAGGTAATATCAATCCCGATACCATTAAAGCTTCCTGAGTTACTGGTTGCTGAGAATAAATTATTCCCTTCTTTTTTTAGCCCTGCAGGGTTATCAAAATCCGCAATTGCAATTTGGCCTAATAACTTCGTAGCCCCATTGGTATATTGTCCAAGGATTTTTCCGTCACCACTAATTTCATATCCTGAAATCGTTCCTGCCGGATTCCCTGAATCAAGTCCATCTTTGTCTCCTGCTCTTGCTTCAACAGTTGTATTTCCAGAGAACATTGTAAGTGTACTAAAATCCACTTCAATTTCTGAAAAATCAGAGCTTGGCGTATCTAATCCAGTAATATCAAATGTCGCCGGATCATTCGTGATTTTTCCTGTTGTTTCATCAAAGGTAATGGTAACTGCACCAGTGGCTGCACCAATAATTGAGTCACCATTTTCATTCGTAACATCTGTCATGGTAATATCATATTCATTCGGTGTCCCTGTTTCTTGAACGAGCATCTCAGCTGTGTATGGATAACCGAGTGAATCATAAATAGTCATTGTAAACGGAACGCCCCCTTCTGCTGGGTCTAGCTGTGGGTCGTTCATGTTAATGTTACCTCCGATAATTGCTTTAGAGGTCATCTCAGGCTCTGAAAATATATTATCCGTGCTTAATATACGTAAAGGTTGAACTTTTTCTTTTTGAATTTCTCCGTCATTTCCGACACCCCATCCCATAAGGTTTAGACCGCCTGAACTAACTAAATTTCCTACTGAATCAATGGTAAAGGCTCCAGCACGAGTAAATTTATTCCCTGTTACATCTCCAACAACGAAGAATCCGTTACCTTCAATTTTTAGGTCCAGTGGGTTATCTGTACGTTGAGATGCCCCTTCTGTCATATTCACATCAATTGAGCCCAGTGAAGCACCTAATCCAATTTGGATAGGGTTAGTTCCACCTTTATTTGCATTAGCGCCTGAAGCCCCTTGAACTGTTTGCGAAAAGATCTCACTAAACAGCGCACGACTTGACTTAAATCCTACAGTGTTAACATTGGCAATATTATTACCAATTACATCCATCTTTGTCTGGTGAATACGCAATCCCGAAACACCAGAGTACATTGATCGCATCATAATTTATTGACCTCCTAAGTCAACGGACTTTACCCGGCATTCTATCAATCAGTCAAGAATGCTTTGCTTCCTTAATTAAGGTCCAGCTACAGTAATAAAGCACCGTCAATATTTGTAAAAACGTGTTCTTTGCTTTCATCTTTATTCAAAGCAGTCACTACCGTTGCATTTTCAACATTTACAATCAATGCAACATCATCAACAAGCATTAAGGATTCCTTAACCCCTTTATTTCTAGCACTTTCCAATCCGTTTTGCAAACGTTCTATTTGGTTAGCACTGAAGTTGATACGTCTTGACTCTAAACGCATACTTGCATGCTTTGAAAATTTTAACTCATTCTTTTGATCCAACTGTTGATTAAGAATTTTTTGGAACTCACCCTGACCAATTTGACGTCCAGTAGGTTTCACTGCATTTGTCTGGGTTACTTGTCCTAACTGTTGAATCGATTTTGCCATTTGATTATTAATAATCATAGGATCAACTCCTATTCTACTATATTTTCTTCACTGCCATCGCCTGTGTCTGTTCCATCGCCTGTATCCGTTCCATCACCTGTATCGGTTCCATCACCAGCATCAGGATCTTCTTCTCCAAGCAACTTTCTTAATAACGCTTCAATTTCTTCAATTTTAGCTCCACTTGCTTCAATAGCTTCAATCATTGCAACTGTTTCACTTCCAAAGTCACTAATAACTGTTGATACGCTACTTAACTCAATTTCTTGTTCACCAACTACCAAATACGGAACTCCATTTTTCAGGTTAACTGCATCTACAATTCCAAGAACTTCTGTTTGTTTTCCTGATGTATTGTTTATAGCTACACCTTTGACGTATTTGTCAATTAAACTATTGGCTTGTGACAACTGTACCGTTGTATTTAAGTTTTTCATTTGTTCAAGTGAAGAGAATTGAGCCATTTGAGCTAAAAAATCTTCATTGCTTGTTGGTTCCAACGGATCTTGGTATTTCATCTGAGTAACTAGCAGATTTAAGAATGCATCTTTACCCAAAAAATCATTGGATTGCGTTGAGGCCACTTCTTTTTGTCCATATTTATCCAGCATTTGCTGTACTGCGTCTACTGCCGCCATACATTCACCTCCTAGGCTTGAAACTCAATTGAACTCATTTCAGTATCTATATGACTTGCTTGTTCTAAGCCATCGTTTTCCTCTAATTGTTCATTGAGCATTTGCTCCACCCGGTTAATCCGTGTGTGTCGTTTTTTGTTTTGAGACATTGTCTGTTGAAAATTCTGTGTATCACGTTCACTATCTTTCCCGGCAAAAAAAGCTTTTGAATCGCCTACAACAATTTTCACATCTCGAAGATCAATACCTTGCGCTTCAAGTTGTTGTTTTAAAATGGGTACATTTTTTTCAATCAAACTCTTTACCGCCTCTGATTCAGCAATAAATTGTCCTGTCATGACGCCATTTTCTTTTGAAATATTCACCGCAATTTTCCCTAAATTTTCAGGTTGTAACTGAAGTATAATGTCTTGTTTACCCTGTGTAACTTCTACTTTTAAACCTGTAACAATCTGGTCAAACACATCTTTTGTTGTAACTTCCGTGTAAACCGTTCTTAGTTCACCATTCATAACTAACGTTTCAACTTTTTCCGTCACCACTTGATTTAATGTTGTTTCAAATCCTGAAGGCATTGCATTCTTATCTTCAGTCCCTGTCGCAACCAATGGTTTGTCAAGCTCTTTTGAACTAAATAATTCCGATGATTCTTCTTTGGAAAAATTCATATCTGACTGTTTGGTCTCCGGTTGTACTTCGCTAACAGTTTCAGGATTAAGAACAATTTGCTCTTTACTTTGATCTGTCATTTGTACACCCTGTTCGCTTAACCACTGCTTAAGTTCCATAAATGGTTTGGAAAACTCTTCCATCAACGAAGCTACTTGCTTATATTGGGTCATTGCTCCCTCAGTCGTTAATACTTCTGTTGAAGAATCTAATCCCATCTGAGCTGTCAAAAACTTCATTAGTTGATTACTATCAAACAAGTCCTCAATTTTCATGTCAAGTTGTTCTAACGTTGCTTGAATCTCATCAATAGACACATTCATTAAATCAGCAATGGCTTGCATGATTTCTAATGAAATGGTATCCATCTGCTCAATACCTTTTAATAGAGCGCTTTCATCAAGCACTTCTACTTCCTTGATATCTGCTTTCGTCTCCAAGTTCGCATTGTCACCCACGACACTTTCTTCGTTCTCTACAACTCTTGCCTCAAGAGATTGGGTTGTTCGCACGTTTGGGCGTTCATACCGCTTTAATTCTTGCTCTCTTGTGGGCTTTTGCGTATCATTAGAACGTGTAATGCCTTCTTGAGTTTTTTGAATGACGTCTTTAAATTTTGTCCCGCTTGTACTTTGCTCTGAACGATTCACATAATGTCCTTCATTAAATGTCTGTGTGTTTAACATGTTTGCTACGAAGTTCATAGCAATACTATTCATTTATTCCCTCCTTTGCCTTATTCTTCGGGATAAAGATAGGTTGTAATCCTAGCGGCAACGCTTGTATCCATTGCTGCTAATATCTTTCCCGCTTGTTCTGCATCTAGGTTTTTAATGATTGTAGCCACCATCGCTAAACGTGTTGTACTCATTTCAGATAAAATCGCTGCAGCATTTGCCGGTTTCATAGAATCATAGGTTGTAATGAGCTGATGCAGCTGCTCACTGTCAACTTTTTCTTCTACCATTTCTTCATAGATCTTGGCTGCATTGTCTGGATTCATCTTTTCATACCACGTTGGATAGCTTTCAGAATCAAATTGTTCAACAATAAAACGATCAAACTCTGCTTTTTCCTTATCAAACTCTAAATAGCGGTCTTCAAAGGTCTTGAGACGTTTATTTTCATTTTGAAGTTGATTAATTTGCTCAATAAGTGTTTCGGCTTCTTCCTCCTTTTCCTTAAGTAAATTTTCTGTTACTTTTAATATTTCTACAACTTCTTCAAAAGATTGGTAGCCTTCATCTGTAAGTGTTTCACCGTCTGTTTCACTAGGCATCTTTGGAAGAATGAACGTAGCTCCTGGAATATTTTGAATCTTCGGTCCTATGACCTTGGTTCCAAGTGATCCGACATCAAATTTAAGAAGCGCGACAAAAATACCGAATAGAATTAACAAGAGTACTCCAACTAAAATTAAGATACTGCCTATCTTTCCTCCACTCTTTTTCTGTGATATCTCTTCTGCCATAACCTGCCTCCTAATTATGAATTCCTATATTTATAACTTACGATTTCATCAAGCTGTTTTGCTTCATCAATTTTTTCTTGTTCAATATATGCCTCATAAGCTTTTTCTTTAAGACTTTCAAAGATTTTTCTCTCTTGCAAGGCTTTTTTCAACACGTCTTTTGCTTGTTCTACTTTAGCCTCAAGACTTTGTATTTCTTTTTTTTGTTCATTGATTGATTCATGATAATATCGAATCCGCTCATGCGCACTTTTTATTTCAAGATGATGGACACGTCCACTGCCTATTTTTATTTTAAAGTCTTCATTTGCCTCATATAGATGAACTTCCATCGATTCTAAGCGCAGACGCCCCTCATTTAATGCTTGCATAGCTTTGCCAAGTTCTAATTGTTTTTGTTTTTCCAATTTCTTTTTCACTTGAAGTATTTTTTCCATCGAAAAATGAAATTTAGCCATGTATCTTCACCTATCATTCGCTTGTTCGATTCGAATAGATATTTTCCAATGCTTGTTTGACCTGGTCAATACTAAATTGCTCATCAACCTTTTGTTGCAAAAAATTATTAATTGCTTTTATGTTATTAATCGCTTCATCAATTTCCGGGTTGCTTCCCTTTGAATAGGCTCCAATATTAATTAAATCTTCTGATTCTCGATATGTAGCTACTATTGAAGTTAAATAATTCGCATATTCTTTATGCTCCGGCGTTACCACTTCTGTCATTACCCTAGACACACTTTGTAATATATCAATAGCCGGATAATGATTTTTATTAGCCAGTCGCCGCGAAAGAACAATATGTCCATCAAGGATTCCACGTGCGGCGTCTGTTATGGGTTCATTCATGTCATCTCCATCAACTAGCACTGTATATAACGCTGTGATTGAGCCACAGTCAGAATTTCCGGTTCGTTCAAGCAACTTTGGCATCACGCTAAAAACAGAAGGCGTATACCCCCGACTAACGGGTGGTTCTCCAACAGCCAAGCCAATTTCACGTTGTGCCATAGAAAAACGCGTCAATGAATCCATCATCAATAATACATTTTTGCCTTGATCTCGGAAAAATTCTGCTATCGCCGTCGCAGTCTTAGCCGCTTTTTGACGCTCCATTGCCGGTTTATCCGATGTTGCTACAACTAAGACAGAACGTTTTAATCCTTCTTCTCCCAAATCACGTTCAATAAACTCACGAACTTCACGTCCCCGTTCACCTATGAGCGCAATCACATTAATGTCTGCTTTTGTATTTTTAGCTATCATCCCAAGCAAGGTGCTTTTTCCCACGCCACTTCCGGCAAAAATCCCAATTCTTTGTCCTTCACCGACAGTTAGCATTCCATCAATAGCTTTAACTCCCAGCGGTAAAATGTTTTTTATGCGATCACGTTTTAATGGATCCGGTGCTTCATTTTCTATTGTATATTGTTCTTCTGTATATAGCGGTCCTTTTTCATCAATTGGTTTTCCAAGACCATCTAATATACGTCCCAATAGTTGATTAGACACTGAAACTTTTAATGGATGTCCTATGGATTCAACATGACTTCCTGGACCTATACCTTCCATATCATCCAAGGGCATTAACAAAATTCGATTATCTTTGAATCCGACAACTTCAGCTAATACTTTTTTATGATTCTTCACCGAAGTAATCATACACGCATCACCGACAGAAACCTGGGGTCCTAAAGATTCAATTGTCAATCCGACGATTTTTACGACACGTCCCATTTGCTTTACATAGGATTTTGTCATCAGCTTTTCATATTTATTGAAATCAATTTCCGGCATTTGTTCCATCACCTTCCAAACTGTCGCGGATTAACCGAAGTTCTTGTAAAAGCGACTCCATCTGCGTCCCTAATGAACAATCAATACTTCCCATATTGGTTTCAATAACACACTCATTTTTCTCTAACTGTTGGTCCAGAAGGATTTCCACGTCAATTTTTTCGCTTAACCCCTCTGTTAGTTTTGCTTTGTGCTCAAGCACCTCATCAATATCTACTGCCGAAACTTTGATAACTAAATCTCCATGCAAATCTAGTTCATTCATTCCACTACGAATCAAATGTAGAATAGTTCCTTGACTTACACTTTGGGTTCCAACAAGTTTTTGAACAAGGGCATCAATAATATGGAGCATCTTCGGTTCAAGGCGCTCGGTTCTTTCTGCCAGTTCTTTTTCCATCTGTTCCTGCAAATGCTCAGCTTCTTGATGCAGTACACTGCGTTCTTGTTCTAACTTATGCATACATTCTTCTTGACTTTGCTTTTTACCTTCAGCATAACCTAACGCATAACCTTTTTCATACCCCTCGTCATAGCCTTCTTGCTGCCCTAATTCAAAGCCCTTTTCGTATGCCTCTTGTTTTACTTGATGCTTAATTTCTTCTAAGTTTTCTTGGTTGTCTTCAAGTATTTCTTCTGTTTCTCTATCGACAGCTTTCACTGAACTTTGCAAGATTTTAGGGTCATTATTTAATATAACCTTTATCTCTTTTTTTTGTTCTGTAAAAGAAACAAAACTAGATTTAACGATTTTAGACAATGATCTCGTCACCTCCACCACGGCTAATGACTATCTCACCACTATCTTCAAGCTTACGAATAATATTCACAATTTTTTGTTGCGACTCTTCAACATCCTTTAATCGAACAGGTCCCATATATTCCATTTCTTCTCGAATCATTGTTCCTAAACGTTTAGACAAGTTATTAAAGATAACATTTTGAACTTCTTCTGCCGACCCTTTAAGGGCGATTCCCAAGTCATTATTATCCACTTCCCTAAGAACACGTTGAATCGATCTATCATCAAGAGATAAAATATCTTCAAAGACAAACATTTTCTTGCGAATTTCTTCTGCTAAATCTGCATCTTCAATTTCAAGAGTTTCCATGATATGTTTTTCTGTACTTCGATCAACCGAGTTGAGTATTTGAACAATCGCATCGACACCACCCACAATAGTGTAGTCTTGGGTTACGAGGGAAGAAAGCTTTCTCTCTAAAATGTCTTCAACATCTTTTATAACATCTGGTGACGTTCTGTCCATCGAGGCAATTCGTCGTGCAACATCTGCTTGTTTTTCCTGCGGCAGCGCTGCTAATATCATTGAAGCTTGTGCCGCACTCAAATAGGATAAAATCAAAGCAATTGTTTGATTATGTTCATCTTGAATAAAGTTTAACAATTGACTTGGCTCTGTTTTACGGATAAATTCAAACGGCCGCACCTGTAATGATGACGTCAATCGTCCGATAACTTCCATTGCTTTATCCGAACCTAAAGCTTTTTCTAATAAGTCCTTGGCATAACCAATACCACCTTCTGCAATATATTGTTGAGCTATACAAATCTCGTAAAACTCATTGATAATATTGTCCTTTACTTCTGGACTTACACTTCGTGTATTTGCAATCTCTAATGTTAACTGTTCAATCTCTTCTTCTTTTAAATGCTTAAAGATTTGCGAAGATTTTTCTGGACCTAAAGCAATTAATAAGATCGCCGCTTTCTGTATTCCTTTATACTCAGCCATTGCATCACTCCCAATCTTCATTTAACCAATTGCGTAATAACAAGGCTACCGCATCTGGATTATTGTCTACAAAATTCTCAATTTCAACTCTTGCCTCACTTTTTCCATCAAACTCAATCGCCTCTAAATCTGAAGTTTGACGTGTCGAAGCTAACATCTCTTCAACGGATAATTCAGGCTCTATTTCTTTAATTTCTACTGGCTCTGTTCCTTTATATACCGCATAGCCAAGAAGTAAAATCATCAATACAATAATTCCAATTAATAAGTAATCACTCATATTGGATTCTTCTGCTTCACGATCAATAAACTTAGGAACCTCATATGCCAATACCATAACATTATCTACATTACTCGCCATTCGAATCATTTCGACAATATCTTCGTCGACTTCTTCAATTTTAGTTCGTCCCTGTTGAGTAATGTCATATTTGAACTGTTCCCATGTTCTGCCTTGTAAAATACCATCTTCTTGATTTTCCAGCATCATTTGGTCGTATATACGATACTTTGTTAAAGAAACCGATACTGTGGAGTCATCATACTTCACTCCACCTATAGCTTTTACTGCAGTCGCCACTTCTGTGTCGTATGTATAGACAACATTTCGCTCTTCAATGGTTACCGTTGATTCGTTACCATCAGCTATCATCGTATCTGTCACACCATTAGCATCCGTTCCCGGCGCTCCTGCGGTGCTTGCATTGGTCGATTCTTCTGCATAAGTATTATCTTCTACTACAATCCCTGTATTACTACCATCTTGAGTACTATGACGCTCCGTCACTTGCTCAAGTTCATCAAAATCAATCACTAAGTCAACCGTTACCATAGCATCATCATATTCCCCAGCCGATAGCAATATTGAACGTACATTACTTTTGACCATGAGTTCTTTTTGCATCTCATATTCTGTTCTTGATGAAATATTACCGATACTGTCTGTCACTGTTTGCCCATCAAACAATAACCTTCCCGTCGAGTCAATGACTGTCACGTTATCCAAAGAAAGATTATCAACGCCTGTAGCAACAAGCTTTGCAATACTCTCAACACTTCCACTTGCCAGCTTTTCATTCGTTGTAATGAGTATACTTGCTTTAGATTCTTTTGCATCATCTAAAATCGTTCGATCTGATTCCGGCATAACAAGTTCGACTTCTGCTTGCTCCACTCCGTCGATCAACTCAATGGTATTCGCCAAACTTGTTTTTAAAAATTCTTTTCGTTTAAGTGCACGCTCTGACTCTGTTGTCATAATTGAACTTTCAAATAAATCATCATACGTCAGTTCATTACCTGATAAAATCCCAATTTCTGCCAAAGCCAACGTTGCATCCCGTGTAGAACCTTGTTCAACATACACGCTTCTTGCATCTTCACCGACTTGATTGTTAATTCCAGATGCCGTTAATGTCTCAACAATAACATTCACCTGTGAAGGTTCCAAATCACCTTGCAGTAATTCATATTTAGGTCGGTTTAAAAACACAACAAGAACAACTAGCGCAATTATACCAATTGCAATAGTTGTGGCCATCTGTATTTTTTGTTTCGTTGAATATTTATTCCAAAATTCTGTTAATTGATTTGATATCCGATTCAAAAACTCGGGCATTTCTTACACCTCATTGAATTTATTTATATTTGCATTCGCATGATTTCATTATATGCTTCTAAGACTTTGTCCCTAATTTGAACCGTATATTGAAGAGCAACTGTCGCCTTATCATTGGCAATCATAACTTCATGAATATTATCACTATCTCCTATTGCAAAACTCAACGCAGATTGTTCTGCTTGTTTTTGCAAGGTATTCGTTTCATTTACCATATTAATAGCCGAGTGATAAATATCCGAAAAAATTGTTGCATCTGCTTGTTTTTGTTGCAATCCCACTTTTGGAAGTCCACCTACCAAATTATTAATACTTTGTATATCCATATTCTCACCTCAAATTATCTGCCGATTTCTAACGCTTTAGCTGCCATTGCCTTTGTTGCATTAAACGCTGTAATATTTGCTTCGTATGAGCGATTAGCAGATATCAGATTCGTCATTTCTTCAACCACATTAACATTTGGCATCTCCACATATCCCTTCTCATTTGCATCTGGGTGTGAAGGATCATAAACTTGTGTTAATGGTGAATTATCTTCGATAATTTGTCGTACTTTTACTCCACCCGTATTTGTTTGACTTCCTCTTTGCATATATCGATTTAAATGCGAGCGAAAATTCTTCCCGTCATTTAATTCTTGAAACACAACTGTTTTTCTTCGATACGCTTCCCCATCATTTCCCTTTGTCGTATTAACATTGGCAATATTTTGTGAAATTGTATCCATTCGTAAACGTTGTGCTGTCATTCCTGTTGCACTTACATTCATAGAATCAAAAAAAGACATCCCCTTACTCCTTTCGCTTTAATCTATCATACATTGTATCAGTTAATTGTTAAGAACACAACCGCTTTTTTGTAAAAAGTAAATAAAATTTACTTTTTACAAAAAGAAGAAGAGATTCTATATCTCTTCTTATATTTTTGCAATTTCATCTTTCAAAATACTATTTAAAATTTTAATATATGTACCTTTCATTCCCAAAGACCTCGACTCTATTACACCGGCACTTTCAAATTTTCGAAGGGCATTGACGATAACGCTTCGCGTAATCCCTACACGGTCTGCAACCTTAGACGCAACCAAGATACCTTCATTTCCATCGAGTTCCTCAAAAATATGCTTAATTGCCTCTTGCTCAGAAAAGGACAATGTTCCAACTGCTGATTTTACAATATTGCTCTTTCGTATCTCTTCTGAATTTTCTTCATTAATCGAGCGCATAATTTCTAATCCGACTACCGTTGAACCATATTCTGCTAGAATAATATCTTCAATATCATAAAATGTATGTAAACGATACATCACCAGCGTCCCCAAACGTTCCCCTGCTATATCAATAGGAGCAACCATTCCAATATATCCTTGTTCTGTATATATTTTCTTAATTCCCAATGTTAGAAAATTAATATTTTCCTTTGTTGATAAAATATTTAATAGCCGTTCATTCAGCTGCAAATCAATTATTTCCTCATTCTCGGATATTTGCAACTCTTCAATAGGTTCAATCGTTTGTTTCGAATACTGTGCTAATAACTTCCCCTTTTTACTAAGTACCAATACAGTTGAATCTAAAATGTCACTCATCACTTCACAAATATCTTGAAAAACCACTCGCTCCGTTCCAGTTTTTTGTAATAGCTTGTTGATTTTTCGGGTGCGGTCTAATAGTTCAACACTCACTACTTTTTCCTCCTACTTAGAATTTCGCTACACGCTTACACATTATTATATCTTAATCCAGAATAGAAGACAAGGAAATTGTAGACAAATTTCACACATCTTCCGGGTCTTCTTCCTTTTTTTCTTGAATGTTCTTACAAGTTTCATTAATGCATAATAATTTCTTGCCTTTTTCAACCATCATGCTGCCACACAATTCACATTTCTCAGTCGAAGGTTTATTCCATGACATAAACTCACATTCAGGATTGTTTTCACACCCATAATATCTACGTCCTTTTTTTGTCTTTTTAATCAAGACATCTCCTTCACACCGAGGACATTGAACATCATCAACCTTTTCCAATAAAGGCTTCGTATTGCGACATTCCGGGAAACCTGGACATGCTAAGAATTTACCGTATCTTCCCATTTTAATTACCATATTACGTCCACAAAGTTCACATGGGATATCTGTTTCTTCATCGCGAATCTCTATTTTACTAACTTCCTCTTCTGCTGTTTCGACCAATTTTTCAAAGCCCGGATAAAATTCTCTTAAAACATGCTTCCACGGAATATCTCCGTCTTCAACCTGATCCAGTTCTTTTTCTAAGTTAGCTGTAAAATCAACATTAATGACATCATTAAAATATCCTTTTAAAATTTCATAGACTATCTCACCTAATTCTGTCGGGAACAATTTTTTTTGTTCTTTCCCCACATATCCCCTGGCCAGAATCGTTGAAATCGTTGGTGCATATGTACTAGGTCTTCCTACACCATTTTCTTCAAGTGTTTTGACTAACGCGGCTTCTGTGTATCTTGCAGGCGGTTGTGTAAAATGTTGAATTCCTTCAACAGATTCCATAGAAAGCTTTGTATCTATATTAATCTCTAATTGTTTTTTTGCCACAGCATCTTGGTCATCATCGTCATGTTTATATACTTTTAAAAATCCATCAAATTTTATGGTTTGCACATTTGTTCTAAACTGATAATCTTGTATATACATTGTAATACGTTGACGATTATAAATCGCAGGTTTCATCCTTGAAGCCACAAACCGCGTCCAAATCAGCTGATACAAACGATATTGGTCTCTAGACAAAGACGCCTTAATGGACAAGGGCTCAAGTTCTGTATATGTTGGGCGTATAGCTTCATGCGCATCTTGTGCCGCTTCATTTTTTTTCACAGCAATCGGCTTACTATTGACGTATTCTTCCCCATAATTTTGTTGAATAAAATCAACGGCTTCATTATGCGCCTGCGTAGCAATACGTGTAGAGTCTGTACGTAAATATGTAATGAGACCTGTTGTCCCGCGCCCTGGAATATCAACCCCTTCATACAGCTGTTGTGCAATACGCATTGTTTTTGATGTTGTAAAGTTCAATTTTTTTGATGCTTCTTGCTGTAAGGTACTTGTTGTAAAGGGTAAGTTAGGCTTACGTATCCGATCTGAATTCTTAATATCTTCAATGGATACGGGTTGATTATTAATATTCTCTAGAATCTTATCGACTTGCTCTTTATTTGAAAGCGCTATCTTACCTTCCTTGTTTCCATAGAAAGCCGCAACAAAAGATTCTTTGACACCTTTTGCTTTGATCGTTGCATCAATCGTCCAATATTCTTCCGGAATAAACTGCTCAATCATTTTTTCCCGCTGACATATCAACTTAAGCGCAACCGATTGTACTCGTCCTGCACTTAAACCTTTTTTGACTTTCTTCCATAATAAAGGGCTAATCTTATATCCAACAATTCTATCTAATATTCGACGGGCTTGCTGTGCATCAACAAGATCCATATCAATTGTTCTGGCTGCTTTAATTGAACCTTTTACTGCCTCTTTTGTAATTTCATTAAATGTAATCCGATATATCTTTTCATTTAGCGGAGATAAAACATTATATAAATGCCAAGAGATTGCTTCACCCTCTCGGTCAGGGTCAGTTGCCAAATATACTTTTGTTGATTTCTTGGCTTCTTTTTTTAATTTTGCCAAGAGTTCACCTTTTCCACGAATTGTTATATATTTTGGTTCAAAATCATTTTCAGGATCTACCCCTAGCTGACTTTTTGGCAGATCACGTACATGCCCCATCGATGCTTCAATTTTATAATTTGAACCCAAAAACTTTTTAATCGTTTTTGCTTTTGCAGGGGACTCAACAATAACTAAGTTCTTTGCCATTCTAAACCTCCAAACGTGTATAATAACACCCTGATTTTTTTTCAATAAATCCTTTCAGCTCGAGCTTCAAAAGAATCATCATTATTTCGTCCTGTCTTAACATGCACTCGTTGCTTTTTTGTCCATGTAGTTGCTGAAGGATTTGTTCCATATGAACAGGGTCGTAACTTATACAAGAATATACTATTTTCTCTATTTCTTCAAGTTTTTTTTCCGAATCCTCTTTTTGTCCTACTTGTTTTTGCACATATTCACTCAATTCATTAAGTACATCATCGACATCAAAGACCGCCTTCGCTCCTTGTTTGATTAATGCATTTGACCCTTCACTTAATGTATCAAACAATCGTCCCGGAACAGAGAACACTTCTCTTCCTTGTTCTAATGCAAAATCTGATGTAATTAAAGATCCGCTTTTTTTAGCTGCCTCAATAACGATGACACCTTCGCTTATTCCACTAATAATCCGATTGCGTTTTGGAAACATATATGGCTCTACTTTTCTTCCATAGGGTTCTTCAGATAAAACACTACCCATCTGTTGAATCTCGTTAAAGTATTTCTCATGACGTTTTGGATAGCACGCATGTAATCCTCCCCCTAAAACCGCTGTTGTATTATAACCTTCTTCTATGCATCCAATATGTGCATTGACATCAATTCCGTATGCTAAACCACTGACAATGTTTATTCCAAAACATGCCAATTCTTTCGCAAAGTACCTAGCCATTGCCTTTCCGTAGTCACTTGCTCTTCGCGATCCTACAATACCAATCGCCGGTTTAGAAAAATCCACTTTTCCTTTTGCATAAAGCACAATTGGACAATCATCTATTTCACGCAAGCGTTTGGGAAATATCTCTTGATCCGGTGTTAAAACTTGCACATTTTTTTTAGAGATTTTTTCATAATATTTTTCAACCTCTGTAATTTTATCTTTGTAGCGCTCCCATTCCTGCGCATCATGATTTCGGATAAATCCAGATCCTAATGTCCCTTCAATCGACTGAAAAAAATCAACAATTTCAGCTCTCGGCATCTGGTAAATTTTCTCAATCGACGCGTATTTTTTGTACAAATACCAAGCACCTCTAGGTGTAATCCCGGGTGCTTGACTTAACCAAATGTTATATATTTTCTTATTCATACCTCTCCCTCACGAACGACGAACTCGATTATTTTTTTAGTTTACGAATAATTTTTTTAGCCAATGGTACCCCATGTTCAAATAGCTTATATCGTATTGGACGTAGAATCAAATCAAACTCTCCAATATATTCCACAAACTCACCCGTAAATCCTTTTTTAAAGCGGTAAAGTCCATGTAGTGGATTTTCCGGGCTCAGATCACCTGATATTCCACGAAAATCATACATATTACATCCTATTTTATAAGCATCTTGTATCATTTTCCATTGAATTAAATAGTTGGGCATGATATTTCGAAAAGCATTATCACTGGCTCCATATAAATACCATGCTGTTTTCCCATTAATGATCATAATTGTTCCTGAAACAATAATTCCCGTTGGATGCTCCTTAGATAATTCCATCAATTCTTTTTCTTCTCTTAGGAGCTTTTCTAAGCGTTTTTCATCATATTTTTCTTTTGCTTGTTCTTTTTGAAGTTGCTGTGATACGGTTTTTAAGGCTTTTTCTACATTATATCTTGCCATATAAAATTTTAGTTTTCCGGCTGGATAGAGCACATCATACATACTTTGAAAATATTCAAGAGGTCTTGGAATAAATCCATCCCGTTCTCCAGTAACACGCATAATCTTTTCAAAAATTTCAAGTTCTTCGCGAGAACCCTCATAGATTTCGACACCCTTTTTTTCTGCAAGGCGTATGTTATAACGAGTCTTATGGTGAAATTTTTTCATCAATTCATCTAAATCTCTATCCAATGGGAGTCTATAAACAAACCTTGGCTGTATCCCATCAAAATCAAGGGTAACCCCTTTGTGGTGATACCCTAAATTACAGAGGCTTTTTATAATATTCTCATGATTAAACCCTTCCTCAACAAGGTGCCCCTCAGCGTCATGTTCTCTATACATGACACAAGGGTCAATCTTAACCATAATCCCTTTATTCGCCTTCGCATAGGCAGCAATTTTTTGTGTAAATTCTCGAATCACCGTTGTGTTTGAATAATCCAGCACAAATCCTCGAGGCGCATAATACATGTAACCATTCATCAAAGGTAGCTTACGTTTTAACAGCATACAAGCTGCAACGAGCTCCCCTTGGTCTTTTAGACCTATAAGCTCATATGACCATGCACCTTTACTTTTAAACTGTCCCCATTCTTCAGACTGTAAAAATTGTCCATACTGATGTGTTTCATTCCAGCGTTTATAGCTTTGATGATCAAGATTTGTTACTAATTCCATTGTCTTCCTCCAATATATGTCGACGTTCAATATTCTCTTTAAAATATAGTGGTGATTTTTTATATTCTACAAAGTCCCCTATCTTCATATCTATTCCTGTAATATCAATCATTGTATACTGCATATTAACCATACCAATAATAGGGAGCTTTTTTCCTTGATAAAGCATATACTCTTTTCGCAAAAATGCTTTAATGACACGCCGTGCAAAAAAACGCAGTTGATGCATTCTTGATTGTCCGATCGGACTTTTTTCAATGCCAATCCCTTCATAAAATCCTGCTTCAACCACGCCGATTTTACTATCCTTTTTTAGGCGATATCGTCGCCCATATCCAATGCGTTGCCCCTTGCCTCTTTCATGGACACTTACCACTGGAAGTTTTATTGACGCAATAGACTTTAATTCAATATGTCTTTCACTTCCCACTGGTCCAAACAGCGCATTGCCAATTCGAATCATATCATATTGTAACTGTGCATAATCAATGGCGATTTCTGAATTCGCTAAATGAAAAAGTATATTTTTTGTGTCTATTTGCGCTTGAATTTGTTCTTTAAACGCTAAAAAACATTTGTTCTGTTGCTCTACCCACGTTGCATCTGTTTTCTTTGTCATGGATATATGCGAATATACACCTCGAATCACAATATAATTACTATACATCATGTAGTGCTTTAAAAAGGAGGCGACCCCTTCTTTATCAAGCCCAAAGCGTCCAAACCCTGTATCCACTTTTAGGTGTATCTGAATCTTTTTTTTCGTCCCTTTTACTTGGGCCTCTATGTATTGAAACAAACGCATCGCCTGTTCAGTGCTTTCTATGGTTATGGTTACTTTATTTTCAATGGCTAATTCAAAATCATAAGAAGGTCCTAGTACAAGAATTTCCTGTATAATCCCGTGTTGTCTGAGTAATAAAGCCTCATGAAAAAATCCTACCCCAAAAGAATCCACTTGAAAGGATAGGGCCTTTGCAATTTCCAACATCCCATGACCATAGGCATTACTTTTGATAATCGCCATAATTTTTACATTTTCTTGAATAATGCGTTGAACCTTTGCAAGATTCTCAATGAGTTTTTTCTGATCCACCTCTATAATCGGATGCATTTGTCTCCTCCATTCATCTATAGCTTAACTATGTCATTATAACGATAATCCTTAGATTTATCAAGCATCTTGCTTAAACAAAATGGCTTCGGCAATATGCTGCTCATGTATATATTCACTGTTGTCCATATCTGCAATCGTTCTTGCAACTTTTAATAGACGATGATATGAGCGGGAACTTAGATTTAAAGTCCTATAGACTTCTCTTAATAGTTCATCGGCCACAGAGGATAATTGACAATATACCGGAATCTTGTCTACGGGAATATTGGCATTGAAAATAAACTCTTCATTTTTATAGCGTTTAGATTGAATGGAATGGACTTGCTTGACGCGCTCCAAAATCTTCTTTGAACATTCACCACTTTGATGTTCTTTTAGTTGCTGATATTTCATAGGCATCATCTCAATATGCAAATCAATTCGATCTATAATGGCTCCACTTATTTTTGTATGATATTTTTCAATTTGCGAAGGTAGGCATTGACACTTGTCTGTATGTGGATAATATCCGCAAGGACATGGGTTCATAGCCGCTATAAGTATAAAATCTGCTGGAAAAGAAAAAACATGGTGATTTCTTGACAGCAAAATATAGCCTTGTTCCAAAGGCTCTCTCAACGACTCAATGACATCTTTACGAAATTCAGGAAATTCATCCAGCATGAGCACCCCTTTATGTGCAAGACTAATTTCTCCCGGTTTTGCCAATGAACCTCCACCAATAAAACTTGCTCGTGTAATCGAATGATGGGGATCTCTAAATGGGCGTCCATAAATAATCTGTCTATTGTTTAATAATTTTTCTGCAGCTGAATATATTTTGGTTAAATCTATGATTTCTTTATCTGACAAAGGAGGCAAAATAGTTTTAACCCGTTTTGCCAGCATGGTCTTACCGATTCCCGGCGGACCTTTTAGCATTGCATGATGCATTCCACTCACAGCTATCTCTAACCCTCTTTTTGCATGCTCTTGGCCAATAACTTGAGAAAAGTCTTCTAATGGCTCTGCGCCCCCATCTAAGCTCTCTAATAAGCTACTATGGATTACCTGTTGATGCTCTAGATAATTCGATTTAATGCAAGCCACCACTTCTTGCAAATCATCGACGCCTATAATCTCTAGATCTTTAATCAGCATCGCTTCATGTATATTTCCTTTTGGAATAATACAACGTTTTATTCCTTCATTCTTTGCTTCGTCAAGTAAAGAGACAATTCCTTTTATAGGTCGAATCTCTCCATTAAGGGCTAACTCTCCTAATACAATCGTTTGATTAAGATGTGCAACAGGAATAATACGCTCACAGCATAAAATGCCTACAGCAATGGCCAAATCAAATCCCACACCCTCTTTACGAATATGCGCCGGAGCTAGATTAATCGTTATTCGTTTGTACGGAAATGTATATCCCGAGTTTTTTATTCCTGTTCTTACTCGCTCTTTTGCCTCTTTGATAACACTGCCCGGCATTCCGACGATATCTAATTTGGGAAAACCTTCTGAAATATCAACTTCAACAGCAATAAGCATCCCTTTAATTCCTAATAGTGTTCCACAAAAAATTTTACAATACATAGCCGTCCTCCTAAGCTGATTATACCTACACTTTTTTTTATGTACAATCACACTTTTTGGCTATTTCAGCACGAAAAAAAGGTGCATCGTCTTTTGATACACCTTTTTACATACTATGAAAAGTCTCTATGTTTCAATGAATTAATCAAATAAGCCTGTAGAAAGATAACGCTCTCCGGTATCACAAATAATGGTCACAATATTTTTATCTCTAAACGTTTCACGCTTTGCAAGTTCTATGGCTGCATACACATTTGCACCTGCAGATATACCCACCAAGATACCTTCAGTACGGGCAATTTCTCTAGCCATTGCAATGGCATCTTCATTGCTCACTTGTATAATTTCATCCAGCAGATGAACATCCATTACTTTCGGAATAAACCCGGCTCCTATCCCTTGAATTTTATGAGGACCTGGCGCTTGTCCCGAAAGAACAGCCGAATCCTTAGGCTCAACTGCGACGACATATACATCTGATAGTTGTTCTTTGAGCACTTTTCCAACACCGGTAATCGTTCCTCCCGTTCCAACGCCTGCTACAAAAGCTGCTACATTCTTGTCCGTGTCTTTTAGAATTTCAACCGCCGTTGTTTTTTGATGAATTTCCGGGTTCGCCGGATTATCAAACTGACTAGGGATGAATACTTTCGCATAACTTTCAGCTAACGCATTTGCTTTATCAATTGCACCTCGCATTCCTTTAGTGCTATCGGTTAATACAATCTTTGCTCCAAAGCTTCCTAGCAAGCGTCGACGTTCAATACTCATAGATTCAGGCATTGTAAGAATGATTTTATATCCTCGTGCTGCTGCAATGGATGCTAAGCCTATTCCCGTATTCCCACTTGTCGGTTCAATAATTATTGTATCCTTGTCTAGCTTTCCTTCTTGTTCTGCCTTAAGAATCATATTTAATGCAATACGATCTTTTACACTGGCTCCCGGATTAAAAAACTCCAACTTACCTACAATTCTTCCTAGCGCTCCATGCGCCTTTGCAATACGATCCATGTATAACAACGGAGTCTTTCCAATTAATTCCATCATATTATTATGAATAGTCATCATATCCCTCAACTTTCTAATGCTTGTTTTAGGTCATCGATTAAATCCTCGACATCTTCGATTCCGACGGATAATCGAATCATCTCTTGCGTAACACCTGCTTCTTTTTTCGCCTCATCCGAAAGCTGCTGATGTGTTGTTGATGCCGGATGAATCACCAATGATTTTGCATCGGCCACATTGGCTAAAAGGCTAAATAGTTCCAATTTGTTGATAAACGTTTTTGCCGCTTCATATCCTCCTTCTAAACCGAAAGTAAAGATAGCGCCTGCACCTTTTGGCAAATATTTTTTCTTTAATTCGTAATCCGGGCTGGAAGGTAGCCCTGGATAATTAACCCACTTGACTTTCGGATGCTTTTCTAGATACTCGGCAATCGTTTGAGCATTATCAACATGCCTTTGTACACGTAACGACAAGGTTTCTAATCCCTGTAAAAACAAAAAGGCATTAAATGGACTTAACGCAGCACCCGTATCTCGAAGAAGCGTTACCCGCATTTTTGTAATATATGCCGCCGCACCAACGTCTTTTGCATATACTATACCATGATAGCTAGAATCCGGTTGTGTAAATCGAGGAAACTTATTAGAATTTGTCCAATCAAATTTTCCTGAATCAACAACAACCCCACCAATTGAAGTTCCGTGTCCTCCAATATATTTTGTAGCTGAATGCACAACAATATCTGCACCAAACTCGAAGGGTCGAATAAGATACGGTGTTCCAAATGTATTATCTACAATAAGAGGAATATGATGTTCATGAGCTATCTGTGCAACCTTTTCAATATCAATAAGGTTCACTCGGGGATTTCCAATCGATTCAATAAAAATTGCCTTTGTTTTATCTGTTATGGCTTTTGCAAAATTTTGTACATCGCTAGGGTCTACAAAAACTGTTTGAATTCCATATTGTGGCAATGTATTGGCAAACAAGTTAAACGTTCCGCCATAAAGTGTATTTGCAGCAACAATTTCATCTCCAGCACCTGCAATATTCATAACAGAATACGTAATCGCCGCCGAACCTGAAGCAACAGCCAATGCACCCACACCGCCTTCAAGTAAAGCCATACGTTCCTCAAATACGGCTGTTGTCGGATTCATTATACGTGTATATATGTTCCCGGCTTCTTTTAGAGCAAAAAGATTTTCTCCGTGTTCAAAATCTTTAAAATTATACGATGTGGTTTGATAAATCGGAACAGCGCGTGAACCTGTTGTTGGGTCAGGTTCTTGTCCACCATGTAATTGCAACGTGTCAAACTTGTAATTTTTATTCATTTTGTTACCTCCTATACACCTTATCTATGTGTCAACGGGTTCAGTTAACATTCTATTATTTATCGATAGAATGTTAAAAGGATTTTACTTATAGTATCAGGGAATAGATTCTTTGTCAATACTTTTCTCATACTAAACATATAAGTTATGTATCCAATGACTTTTATGTATAATAAAAAGATATATATGGGCACATCACAGCATCAGGGCACATACATATCTTTTTTGTAAACATTATTCTTCTGTAATCATTTTATTGATTTCATTAACAAAAGTATTGATATCTTGAAACTCACGATAAATAGACGCAAATCGTACATAGGCTACTTGATCAAGCTTTCGCAATTGTTCCATTACAAGCTCGCCGATATATGCACTGTCGACTTCTTTTTTCATCGTATTATATAAGTTATTTTCTATCGCATCGATAACTGCGTCAATTTGTGACATCGAAATAGGACGTTTGTGGCATGAACGAATCAGTCCAGACAATATCTTATCTCGAGAATATGGTTCCCGTGAACGGTCTTTTTTGATAACAATTAGCGGAGCGCTTTCAATGGTTTCATATGTTGTGAACCTTCGATCACATTCTTCACAATGTCGACGCCTGCGTATCGCATTTTGTTCTTCAGAAGGTCTTGAATCAATCACCCTTATCGCATCACTGTTACAATATGGACATCTCATACGTACCTCCTAGAACTTTTTGCGTTTTTGCAAGAATTCAGGTATCTCTATTCGATCATAAGTATTGCTTACTGTAGGCTTTGATGGCTTTGGCACCTCTTGTTCGTTAGTGTTTTCTACCGTTGTTTGATCTGCTTGCTCTGTCTGTTCTGGCTCTGTTGCCACTTCTTTTTCTTCAACTTGTGCTGCACTTTGACTTGGTTGGACTGCCACTGGCGTCTCCTCATCTGTCTCTTCAAATCCAGTTGCAATAACAGTAACAATGATTTGATCTTCTAACGAATCATCAATACTTTGTCCATAGATAACGTTAGCATTGTTGCCTGCCGCCTCTTGGATAAGTTGTATTGCATCATTAGCATCAAACATCGACATGTTTGAATCTCCACTAATATTAATAAGCATATGTCGTGCACCATCAATGGTTGTCTCAAGAAGCGGACTTGAAATCGCCAGCTTCGCTGCATCTTCTGCTTTATTGTCTCCATGGGCATGACCTACACCAATGTGTGCGACGCCTTTATTGCTCATAACCGTTGCAACATCTGCAAAGTCAAGGTTAATAATACCCGGAGTATATATAAGGTCAGAAATCCCTTGGACACCTTGTTGTAAAACTTCATCTGCCTTCTTAAATGCATCACGCATAGTGGTTCGTCGATCAATGACGCTTAACAGCTTTTGATTTGGAATGACAATAAGTGTATCCACGAATCGCTTTAATTCCTCGATACCCATTGTTGCATTGGTCATACGCGCCTTACCTTCAAATACAAAAGGCTTTGTGACTACACCAACAGTTAATATATCCATCTCTCTAGCAATTGACGCAACAACCGGAGCCGCTCCTGTACCTGTTCCGCCACCCATTCCTGCTGTAATAAAAACCATATCTGCATCTTTTATCATATCCGCTAATTCATCACGGCTTTCTTCTGCTGCCTTTAAACCAATTTCAGGTTTTGCTCCCGCACCCAATCCGCGAGTTAATTTTTCTCCAATTTGAATTTTTACAGGTGCTTTTGAAGCCTGCAATGCTTGGGCATCTGTATTAATTGCAACAAAGTCCACACCTTCCAAACTTCCTTCAATCATTCGATTAACTGCATTGTTTCCGCCGCCACCTATACCTACGACTATAATCTTTGCTGCTGTATTTGTTTCATTTGCTTTAATTTCCAACAACTTATATCCTCCTCACGTTCTAATATACGTGTTTTTCTATTCAGCTATTCTATTCTACCTTTGTATCTAGTATAAGTATTTTATGCAATTTTTGCAAGTAATAAATATACAATATATGCTATAACTCTAAATATTTTTCAAGATGTAGTACGATCACTTTTAAATATGATATTTTGATCAACATTTTCAATGGATAAAAATCCACTTTCACCTTCTGGTAAAGTATGTATTATTTCTCGCATTAATTGGAATTTTTCTTCAATTCTTGCAATATCTCCTATAAAAACCTCCAAACTTCCACATTCAAGAGATATCTGCGTATCCTTTCCATAGGAAAAATCAATGCTTTGGACAGGTATGTCAAATGCCTCCATGTTTCTATAAATAGTATATACTGCATCAACAATTGCTTTATCTACTTCTAAAGGTTCATATATTGTAAACTCTGATATATCAATCCCTTTAACAATTGGTTTTTCACTAGGTTTATCTGTATAATCAACAATATAACCATTATTATCAATACACAAATATTTTCCTAGATATTCAACATATCCAATAATTTCTTTTTCATAAATTTGAATCTTTATGTTTTTCAAATCCGGATATGAGATTTCCATTCTAGAAATGTACCCTTTATCTGTAATACGATCGACACGATTAAGCATGACGTCAAAAACAGAAGCTTGTTCATTATAGGGCAACAAAGCAATAATTTCTTCTCGTGTATAATACGTACTTCCCTGAATGGTAATTGCCTCAATGGGTGTTTTTATGGCAACAACCACCAAAATCCCAATAAAAATAACTGATATGACAATTATTCGTCGCATTATTTTTCGCTTTAAGCGCATAGCATCACTCTCCAATCATTGCTTCGATATAATTATGCCGCGCTATATTAAGAACTAGCCCTATTTCAGCGAGCAGCATAATTATTGAAGCCCCTCCATAACTAATAAATGGTAAAGGCATTCCCGTTGTTGGAATTAAGTTAATCGCAACCCCGATATTAATAAACGCCTGTATCCCTATATGTGTCATGACTCCAACCCCAATCAAATAATGTTCCATTGATTTGGCTGTAATCGATATCTGGGCAATGCGATAGATAAGAACCATATACAGACCGATGATTGCCACGCCTCCTAAAAGGCCTAATTCTTCACAAATGACTGCAAAGATAATATCGTTGTGCGCTTCAGATATATAGCCCATCTTTTGCATACTTTGTCCTAAGCCAATTCCTGTTAGTCCTCCAGAGCCAATCGCATATAGCGACTGAATGATTTGGCGTCCTACACCTTCCGGATCTGACCACGGACCTTCTAAGTATGTTTTAATCCGTCCCATACGATAAGACGACAAAAGTACAAAACCACTACTCATTACAAGTAACATAATCGCAAATACAAACAACTTAATGATATGCCTATATGCGACAAAAAGCATCGCACCACATATAGCCAAAAAAACAACTGCTGTACTTAAGTCTTCCTTTGCAATTAAGGCTAAAGGAATTAATACAATTACTCCAAGCAATCCTAAAACTTTGGGTTCACTTAAATGTTTTTTAAACATTGTTAAGAACAGTGCTAATGTAACAATAATTGTAAACTTAGCTAGTTCTGATGGCTGAAGATTAAAATTACCAATTTCTATCCATCGCTTTGCCCCTTTGACATTGTCCGCCACAAAAAGTACTGCCACAAGTAAAAAGACCGTCGTTAAATATCCTAAGACAACAAACTTATTCATAAAAGTAATTTGAACCCTTGATATAATCATCATAATGATTAATCCAACTACAGCATAAATCGTTTGCTTCATGTAAGGTTCTAGTGCATCACCGGATACAGAGGAATAAAAACTTGATGAATAAACCATAATAATTCCAAAAACTACCAAGAACAATACGACAAAAATAACACTATATTCTGTTGGTGTACTCATAAATACACGATTATATTTTTTATGGTTCTTTTTATTTCTTTTCATCGAATATCCTCATCGTTCATGCAAAATACTATATTGCCAATAGTGCGACCAGTGACATGATCACCGTGATAATGGTAAAATATGTTACAACTTGTGTCTCTGCCATACCACTTAATTCAAAGTGATGATGGATCGGCGCCATTTTAAAAATACGTTTTTTATGTTTTTTATAATATCCCACCTGAATAATTACAGAGAGTGATTCGATTAGATAGATAACTCCAAAGAGTAAAATAAATAGCGGTATTCTCAAGCTAATTGCCATTGCTGCTACAAACCCTCCTAAAGCAAGAGAACCTGTGTCCCCCATAAACACTTTTGCCGGATATGTATTATAAAGCAAAAAGGCAATTAAAGCTCCTGTAACAATAGCCGGCATAAGCTCTTGGTTGGTTTCTAAAATAATAGCCGCCAACACAAAGAAGAAACTAATGACACTTGTCACCGAAGTCGCCAATCCATCTAATCCATCGGTCAAATTAACTCCATTAACTGTCCCTAAAATTACAACAAGCATGATAGGAATAAAAAACAGCCCTAGGTTAAGTTCATAACCATATACAAAAGGTATAATAATTACCGTTGTCAGCAACTTTGTTTTTAGTCCGATAAATAAATAAGCAAGTGCTACAATAACTTGTAAACCAAATTTTTGTCTTGCTGACAAACCTTCGGATTGTCGTTTTTTTATTTTTAACCAATCATCAAGAAAACCTATAATGCCAAAGGAAAGCATCGTTAATAGTACAATAAGCATTTCCCCGTTCTGTCTACCCCATATAAAAGCAGCAATCACGATACCGATAATGAAAATAACGCCTCCCATCGTTGGCGTCCCTTGCTTTTTCAGATGTGTTTGTGGACCATCATCTCGAACATGTTGTCCAAATTTTAAGCGTTTTAAAATCGGGAGCAACCTTGGGCCAATGATTGCTGTAATGACAAAGGTTAACATAAGGGGAATTATCCAATTAGTTGACATCTTCATTCTCCTTGATATATTTTTTTATTTCTTCTGCATCGTCAAAATGAATTTTTTCTTTGCCAATGATTTGATAATCTTCATGACCTTTTCCTGCAACCAATATCAAATCCTTGGGCTCTGCAATAGAAAGCGCCTTCTGGATAGCTGCTCTTCGGTCAACAATTCTTAGATACGGACACGTTGTCTTTGATATACCCTCCTCAACTTCGTCAAGAATGCATTCCGGATCTTCTGTTCTTGGATTATCCGATGTTATAATACAATAATCCGAATATCGTCCTCCAATTTCTCCCATAATCGGACGCTTTGACCTGTCTCTATCGCCTCCACACCCAAACACTGTAATAACCCGCTTAGGAGCAAATCCTTTCATGGATTTTAGTACATTCTCAAGACCATCCGGTGCATGTGCATAATCTACAATTGCATTATATCCCTTTGGAGATTCGATGGTTTCAAACCGACCTTTTATACGACTATTTTGCGCCAACGCATTAAGAATCTCTTCTATTTGGACACCCAAGCTCAAGGCAGCACCAATGGCAGCCAATCCATTATAGACACTAAAGTCTCCAGGTGTCTGCAAGTTCACCGGATATATTTTTTGATTATAGTTTAATATGAATTCTACTCCAGATAGATGATTCTTGATATTGGAAGCATATAAGACAGCACTAGGATCTAGTATACTATATGTGATATGCTGCGAACATGTTGAATGCTTCAAAATATAGCGTCCCGCCTCATCATCAATATTGATGACACCGGTTTTAGCCATAGTAAAAAGCTTCATTTTTGCATCGCGATAATTTTCCATTGTCTTATGATAGTCCAAGTGGTCTAATGTCAAATTCGTAAAAACCGCCACATCAAACTGTGTATACGCCACACGATATAAGTCAAGCGCGTGGGAGGACACCTCCATAATTACATCTTGAACATTTGCATCCGCCATCTGCTTAAATAACCGTTTTACTTCTATGGATTCCGGCGTCGTACGTTCCGTTTCAAAACTTTCATTACCTATTTTGTTCAATATCGTACCAATCAACCCTGTTTTTCTTCCAATATATTCCAATATATTATTAATCAAAAATACGGTTGACGTCTTGCCGTTTGTTCCTGTAACACCACATAACTTAAATTGTGATGAGGGATGATTAAAAAAATGCGTTGCCATTGATGATAGTACTTTTCGTGCATTATCAACTTGCACCACTGTCACTTCCTGGGCAATCTCTCCATCATAGAGTGATACATCTTCTAATACGATTGCACTCGCACCATTTATAATGCTTTGGCCAATATAGACATGCCCATCTTGCTCAAATCCTTTTATAGCAACAAAGACAAATCCCTTTTCAATTTTTCTTGAATCATTTTGTATTCCTTTGACATTGCAATTAATATCGCCTTGTATAACTCTATATTTTTGTCCTTCTAGCAATCCTTTTAGTTTCATAGTTCCTCCTATTCTGATGTAATTGAAGTATCTACCTCATCTGTTATATTTGTCTCCTCTTCTACAGGTTGTTCAACCTCTTTAAAAATATGTAGGTAAGGCATGACATCTTCCATGACGTCAACAAAAATACTCGCAGAAAAGCGTGAATTAATAACACTCGATTTGGGTTCATCCACAACAACAAGTGTAATAACCTCTGGATTTTCTATTGGTGCAAATCCAATAAAAGAAACTATATAATGTTGATCATCGCGTCCTAATGTCTCCGCTGTTCCTGTCTTTCCTCCAATTTCATAGCCTGCGATGGATGCCTTACGACCAGTACCTTCATTAACAACGCCTGCCAACGCATACTTTGTAATCTCCGCCACTTCTTCACTGATAACTTGACGAACAAGTTTTGGCTGATGAGTCTCAACAATCTGCTGTTCATTTTGAATATTCTTAACTAAATGCGGTTCATACAACTTCCCACCATTAATCAACGATGAAAACCCTGTAATCAATTGTAACGGTGTGATTCCAAAAGTCTGACCAAAGGCACTGGTTGCCAATTCAACTTGATTTAGATTCTCAACTTTATGAATCAAATTTCTGGCCGATGTTTCTCCATTAAGATCAATATTGGTCACCGCTCCAAAGCCAAACATATGCTGATACTTATAAAAAAGATCGCGTCCCAATTGCTCGCCCAAATGCATAAACACAACGTTACAAGAATTTTCGAGACCTTGAGCAATGGTTTGTGTTCCGTGTCCTCCGGTTTTCCAACAATTTATTCTACGGTCTGCTACCTGTAAATAACCATTACACTCATACGTCTGATCTAAGGTTGTTTTTTGTTCCTCAAGCGCCGCAGCAAAAACAAATGGTTTGAAAGTACTTCCAGGTTCATATGCATTGGTAATGGATTCATTCTTCCATAAGTTGTTTAATGCTGCTGACTTTTCTTCTTGGGTCATCACTTCTAAAATATCCGGTTCATAATATGCTGTCAAATCATATGGATTTTCCAAACTAAAATCCGGATCATTGACCATCCCATAAATCTCTCCGGTATTTGGATTCATGACAATAACTTGGACAAACGTTGCATCCATATCTTCCCTAAAGGTATTAATAGCATCTTTAATATGCTTTTGAATCGTATAATCAATCGTTAGCGTGACATCATCCCCATTAACTGCCGGAACCTCATTCACTTCGACCATGTTGTCATCTCCCACAGAGCCATACATTCGACCTGGGTCACCTTTTAAAAACTTGTCATACTCAAGTTCAATCCCATATGCTCCTGAAAAATCATTGTTCACAAAACCAATAATATCTGATGCAATTGTTGGATAGGGATAATTACGCTCATAATGTTCTCGATAAAAAATACCGATCACCTTATACGTATCTATATCTTCCTTGATCTGTTTAAATTGATTATAACTATAACCTTTTCCTATAATATCATAGCTATTATGACTATTATCTATTAATTTTTGCCTTAACTCTGCTTTAGAAAATCCAAGATGATCAATAAGATATTGAATCGTTTTTTCAACCGTCTCTTCCTCTTGTCCACTGAGCAAGCGGGCATCGAATATTAAATCATAGGTAGCCACAGATTCTGCAAAGACAATTCCATTGCGATCAAGGATACGCCCTCGTTTATCATTTAAAGTAACACTACCTTCTCGCCTAGCAACATTTTGCAAAACAGCGAGATTATAATTTTTTCCTTCGACAAACACTATATACGTCAACTGACCAATTAAAGCTATAAACCCTAAAATAAAGGCAATGAAAAGAAACATACCCTTTCTTTTCATTCCTTTTTCACTTTTTTCTAACACATTATTCACCAACTTTGAAAATATGCCCTAGCACTTGTCCCATCGTCACATTTTCTGATTTTTTTTCGATTTGTTTATATTTTGTTGTATAGCTTACAGGTTCATAACTGATATAATACACTTCACTCGGACCTGGTAAGCGCATACCTAAACGATTCGTTGCTTCTTGATAGACTTGATCCAAATCGACCATACTATCAATATCTTGTTCCAATTGATTATTCTCATTTGTTACTTTTGAAATTTGTGTTTTAACTTTATCGATTTCAGCATTCAATCGATTAATGTTTAGTTGTGTCTCAAGATAGGTTACACATACACCTAACGTTGCAATTATAACAAAAGCAACAACAAAAGTACAGAGACGATTGATTGAGTCAGCAGAAATCTGACGCTTAGGCTCTTCTAAGTAGATTGCATCTGTTTTATTCGACACTTGCTTTCGTCTTACTTTTTTTTCTACAACTTCCTCTTCCTGAACAACTTGTACAGCATTACTACCTATTGTGCGATATGCATATGAATAATTTTTTTTCCTTTCCCCCACATTATTCACCTACTCTTTCAAATATTCTTAGCTTTGCACTTTTTGACCGAGAATTATGCTCCATTTCTTCTTCTGAAGGCAATATCGGTTTTCTTGGTTTCATCTTCCCTTTTGGCTTTAAGCCACAAACACAAACCGGGAAATCTTTGGGGCAGGTACAAGGATCCTCATTGTCTTTAAAAATATGTTTTACGATGCGATCTTCTAAGGAGTGAAATGTAATCACACATAGTCGTCCATTTGGTTTTAACAAATCAATCATGTCAGATAGAGTGTTCTCTAGAACTTCGAGTTCACGGTTAACCTCAATACGAAGTGCTTGGAACGTTCTTTTTGCTGGATGCCCATAATTGATTTTATATTTTGTCGGAATACATCCGTCAATAATTTGTACAAGTTCTTTTGTCGTTTCTATAGGCTTTAGCTCTCGCGTTGCGATGATTTTCTTTACAATTCTAGATGCAAATCGCTCCTCGCCATACACTTTTAGAACCCGCGTCAACTCTTTTTCACTATAGGTATTAACGACATCTTTTGCTGTCGTTGTTAACGTCTGATTCATCCGCATATCCAATGGTGCATCCTGCATATAGGAAAAACCTCGCTCTGGTGTGTCCAATTGATAGGAGGATACCCCTAAATCAAGTAATATGCCATCTACCCCGCTAATGTCCAGTCGCTCCAATTCTGAACGCATTGCTTCATAGTTTGAATGGACCAACTCCACCCGACATTGCATCGAATCAAATTTTTTCGATGATGTGGCAATTGCATCTAAGTCTTGATCAAATCCAATGAAAACCCCTTCTTTTGAAAGGCGTTTTGCAATTTCACTTGCATGTCCGCCACCTCCCAAGGTTCCATCTACATAGACTCCATTTTCTTTTATTTTTAAACCTTCTATACATTCATCTAATAACACTGATATGTGTTTAAATTCCATTAAATGCCTCCGTCCCTGGATCGATTTCCATTTAATATTCCTTCTGCAAGTGCAGACAAGTCATCGTCGCTAATATCATTAAACTCTTCCCATGTCTCTTTATCCCATAGTTCAATCTTAGGTCCAACACCGACGATCATTACTTCCTTTGTTAGATTTCCTCTAGAACGCAGCTCATTACTAATCAAAATCCGTCCTTGCTTATCATATGAGCAAGAAATCGCCGTCGCTAGTATCGCTCGACGCATCAGACGAATTTCTTTTTGAAACTCAGAAGCACTCATTAAAAAGTTTGTTAATTTTTCCCACTCTTGTATTGGATAAACACTTAGACACCCTTCAAATCCTCTGGAAACAACACATTCTTCACCAAGTTCTTCACGAAACTTTGCCGGCATCGTAATACGCCCCTTGCTATCAATAGAATGGCTATATTCACCGTTGAACATGTTGTCACCTCCTGACTTTTTCCCCACTTTTTGACATTATTTGTCACTTTTTGACACCTTATGTCTATTTTAGACCATCTTTCTGCTGAAATCAAGTAATCTGGGCAAAAAAAAAATCAAATTGTCAGTTTAATTTACTTTTTGTAATCTTTCGTAAAAAAAAAGCTATATATAGAGGGAAAACATTCATTTTCCTCTATATATAGCTTTTCACAGACTTTTTTATATACACTTTTTCAAAAAATGATACTAAAGTCCTATATGTTAACTTTCTTTCTTTTATATACAATAAAAACCGCACTGGCAATCACCAAAACAATTGATAGTACTTGGGATGCGGCTATGTTCGTACTTCCAATCAATAATTGGTCTGTTCGAAGCCCTTCAATCCAACTTCTGCCCAATCCATACAGCAAGAAATACATCGCTAATATTTCCCCTTCAAATTTTTTATGTTTTGTGTATAACATCAAGAAAATAACTACACCCAAGTTCCAAAGCGACTCATAAGCAAATGTCGGTTGCACTTGCAAATAATTTCCTTCATATCCTGTCAAGGGACCAATATGTTCTACCATAGATGCAGGAATCTTCGCCTTACTAGCTTTTAAAGCCATGGCAAATACTGAATCTGTATAGCCACCAAAGGCTTCCATATTTATGAAGTTCCCGATACGCCCAATCATTTGCCCCAAAGCTAAACCTGGTACTGCTGTATCCGCCATCTGCGCAAAGCTGATTTTTTTTATACGTGTATATACAACAAGTGCGATTGCCGCACCAATAATACCTCCATAAATTGCAAGACCGCCCTCTCGTGTGGCAAAAATATCCATTAAATTATCTTTATAATCTTCCCACGCAAATGCAACATAATATAATCTCGCACCAATAATAGCACTAATTAAAGCATACAATAAAAAATCACTGTATATTTCAGGGTCTTCTCCATTTTTTTTTGCACGGTACCTTGCCAAGAGCAACCCTGCAATAACACCGGTGATAATAATGATGCCATACCAATATACATCAATATTAAAAATTGTAAATGCAATCGGGTCTATATGTTGAATCTCTATTCCCAAATTAGGAAACACTATGTCCGGGCTCTTTGTATTCATATATTTTTCTCCTATTTTTTGTCAGAAATTTTAGTGTCACGTATATCATAATAATCTATAAAATCAAAAAAAGCAATATTTTCATTTGTTTACTTTTCATCAAGTTATGATATAATGTGAGATGATTATAGATTCTTAAGAACGAAAGGAAGTCATTATGAAACTAGGAATAGTTGGTCTACCCAATGTTGGAAAAAGTACTTTGTTTAATTCGCTTACGAAAGCAGGTGCTGAGTCTGCAAATTATCCGTTTTGTACGATTGATCCAAATGTCGGAATTGTATATGTGCCAGATAAACGTCTTGACGTATTAACTGAATTATATGATTCAAAAAAAACCATTCCCGCGGTCATAGAGTTTGTTGACATTGCCGGCCTTGTAAAAGGTGCAAGTAAAGGTGAAGGCTTGGGCAATAAATTTTTGAGCAATATACGCGAAGTCGATGCCATCGTACATGTTGTACGTTGCTTTAACGATCCAAATGTTGTACATGTCGACGGTGAAATCGGTCCACTTCGAGATATCGAAACTATAAATCTTGAACTTATCTTCTCGGATTTAGATATAGTTGAACGCCGCTTAGCTAAATCAACCAAAGCCGTTAAAGGTGACAAATCTCTTCAAAAAGAGATTCAACTCCTAGAACGTGTCAAAGAAGTTCTTGAAAACGGTCAGTCCGCAAGAACATTAGAGATTGACAGTGATGAGGAACACGCATTACTTGATACATTTAACCTTTTAACTACTAAACCGGTTATATATGCAGCAAACGTTACCGAAGATGATTTAGCTGATGATGGCGACTCCAACGAATACGTGTCCACTGTTCGTGAATTTGCCAAAGAAGAAGGTTCAGAGGTTTTTGTCATTTGCGCAAAAATCGAAGAAGAAATCTCAACATTAGACGAAGAAGACAAAAAAGAATTTTTGGAGGCTTTGGGCATTACAGACACCGGTCTAGACAAATTAATCGCTGCATCCTATCGCCTACTTGGTCTGATCAGTTACCTAACTGCCGGCGAAAAGGAAACACGGGCATGGACGATTACAGAAGGTACTAAGGCGCCACAAGCCGCTGGTAAAATCCATACTGATTTTGAACGTGGATTTATCCGTGCTGAGATCGTTGCCTATGATGATCTAATCACATCCGGCTCCTATACTGCTGCCAAAGAAAAAGGGCTTGTACGTATTGAAGGTAAAGAATACGTTGTCAAAGATGGCGATGTTGTATTATTTAGATTTAACGTATAAAACATAACACTATAAAAGCAGATGCAATAGAATATCATGATATTCTATTGCATCTGCTTTTTCATTGTATAATATAAACTCTCATTGTCCATAATAAATAACAACACCTAGTCGCGCTATTGTATTACCGGTGTTATGATACACATGTTCTACATCAGCCAAAAAACGGGTTGCATCACCTTCATTGAGAATAAACTCTTCTTCTTCAACGCGTATAGACACACTCCCTTCATGTACCACGATAATTTCAATACTGCCTTTGGGATGTGGTTCTGCATGAATATAGCCTTTAGGTGCCATATCCACTTTATACACTTCATAGGGTCGTCCATCTTCATAGGTAAAGTATGGAAACACCTGACATTTTCCCATATCTTCTTCAAAATAAGACACATCACCTTTTCGAATGATAACATATTCACTTTGCTTTTCTTTAATAAGCTCCGTTAATCCGATGTGAAGCCCATTGGCAATTTTCCATACTGTGCCTAGGGTTGGATTTGATTCTCCACGTTCAATCTGACCGAGCATTGACTTACTGACTTTGGTCATCGAGGCAAGTTTATCTAAGCTTAACCCTCGCTGTTCCCTTATCTCTTTAAGGTTTTTGGCCAAAGCTTGTACAAGATTATCCATAGATAAACCTGACAGCAGTACCATAAGCTATGACTTCTGCTGCTCCTTGCATAATTGCACTTGATGCATAGCGGATGTTAATAATGCCTTCTGCCCCTAAGGCCTCCGCCTCTTCAACCATTCTCTTAGTTGCCAAGGCACGTGCATCATTCATCATTTCATTATAGGCAGTCAATTCGCCACCAACTAATGTTTTAACACCGCTCATAAAATCTTTACCCGCGTGCCTTGATTGAATCGTTGACCCTTTAACAATACTAATCGTTTCAATCTCTTTTCCTGTTATAAAGTCGGTATTCACCAGTATCATGCTTTTTTCTCCTGGTTATCTATAGATTTTGCTTCTTTATCTTGCGCCTTAAATCGATCCATAATATCTGGGACCAAATCAATAAGTTTTGTCAAACTATCTTGTTTTTTCACATTGACTAAACGTGTCTGCCCATTGGTAATAACCAATACAGCACTCGGAGTTATCTTTGCTCCTAAACCACCTGCTCCCATTGCTTTAGGATCATCGGCTTTTTTTCCTTCAGATGCACCTGTTCCAAGTCCAAAACTCACATCAATCAAGGGTAATATGATTGTATCATCAATGTGAATCGGTTCTCCAACAACTGTTTTAGAATTAATAAATCCCTCCATGCCTGTCATAAGGGAATCGACATTGTTTTTAAAGTTTGAATCCATTATTTCTCCTCCTTATTTAGTGATTTAGGTTTATGATCGTCATTATCTGTTTCTCAAGAACTTTAGCATTCGTCTTACACGTCGATCAATGATTATTCTTATTATATAATAAAGTGGCTGATAAAGATAGAGTCTACCTTTAATTTTGAATGAGCCTTTAATGACTTGCTCATGAAAATTTGGTGTGAACTGAAAATTTCCTCGAGTTTTTATGTAAATCAGTGAAGTTGCACCTGTGATATATCCCGTTGTCGCAGGATCATCTAAACCAAACTCGATATTGCCATAGGCTTTTTTGGGGAAAATCCAACGAATCAAGCGACCAACATATTTTAAAACATGCTTTAACAATCCCTTGTTATTGTCTTGTTGCAAAAACTCCCAAACTTCTTTTATTTGATCAATCGCTGAAGGCTTGTCCTCTGCTTTTTCTTTTTTTGCCTTTTTGGGTTTATTCTTTTTAAGTTCATTCTTTTTGGGTTCAACTTTTTGGGGTTCGACCTTTTTGGGTTCGACCTTTTTGGGTTCAACCTTTTTTTGTATAACTTTTTTCTGTTCTTCTTTTTCTTTTATCTCTATATCTGCCGAAGGCTTTTCCACGACTTTTTTTTCTGGCGCCTGGGCTGCCTGTTCTTTTACAACGGGCGCCTTAGGAAGAGAGGTCGTGTGGACTGTTTCCTTTTTTTTAGAAGGTTTCTTTGGAAAGATTTGAAAAAAAGCAATACGAACCCGAACCTGGCTCTCTTTATCCTGCTGAACAAAGTAACCATTAATCAAGTGCAGTAGCCAAGAAAATCTGACTTTGATATGTATTTTTTCATCAAAGCTTCCTTCTGCTTGATATCTAAACGGAACAAAAAGTATCACCAAAAGTACAAATATTATAAGTCCCAATATAGATAAGAGAATTATACCAATCAATTTTAATATGAAAACTAAAATCGTTCCTATCGTTGCCAGCATTATGCCCTCCAGTTCTTGAGCATTTGGTTCATTAGTAATTTGCGTAGAATCATTGTTCCAATAACCATTATAACAAATAAACCAACGATTAACATTGTTGTTTGAAAAAAGAAAATCTCCGGCACCATATTAATAAGCACATCTGTCTTTGGATCTAAGAGCCATAAATCATTATCAAAAAACAATTCATGAAACACAATAAAATACTTGCTAAAGTTAAAATAAAATAATGTCCCTAAAGCCACGACGATTATAAATGCTGTGATAAAAAAAACTTTTAAACTTTTAATCCATTCATAAAATATTTTTTTCCATTTAATCAAAGATAATAGGATAAATACACTTAATGCTAACGCAGATATGTTGCGAATAAATTTCCCGTTTTGAAAAAGCACCTTTACATCAATCATATGGGCTTTTTCCCTCTCACCAAATACTTCTTGTGTCTGTCCATCAATGGTCGCTTCCATGTCCAACGAATTCCTTTTTCCCATTAAATAATCCATCATTTTATCGGTCACGTCCATGAAGTTTTCTTCATCCATGGCTGTTGTCACTTCAATGTTGTGGGCATGATAGTGCCATCGATAGTATGCATCCCATGTGGAAATCACTTGAACCGAAGAAAACAACAACACAAAAAACAGCGCAATATTTAATATGGTGAACCCACTATATTTTAGCATCTTCATTGTCGTTCTCCCTGTAATGTTTTATTAGATTGTTTTTGGTAATCGCCTTTGATTTTCCCATTAACAATTCCATCGTTTGAATTGTAAATTCCTGAAACTCTTCATCAGTATTTACAACGCCTAAGACATCAAATTCTTTATCCAAACTGTACTGAAGTTCAAATTCTTTGGTAGATATTTGTTCAAATAGTGTCTCTTTAGTATCGTATAGAACAATAATATACATTCCCTTAATTTTTGAACACTGTCCCTGTTCAATGCATTGTCGAATATCATTGTATTTCTTCTTTTGAATAGATTCTCCAAAATATAACGGATCAATTATTCGCATATATCCTCCTTATGCCCAAGCGTACTTATTTTTCATAAGGTCCTTCAATAAAATCGTTAAGATAGCTATAAATATTTTGCATACTCATAACCTTTTCTCCAATCTCATGGCATGCTGATATGGAATGATATATATGATCATATATCGATTGACCGTTTTCATGAACAATCTGGAGCGTTCCCATCATAAGGCTCATTCTTGAACGGCGAAGCATGCGATTATCTTGATTTAATCGTTCTTGCATCGTATTGACAACATCATTTTTTATCATCATTAATTCTTTATATGAAGGCACCGTCATATCTTTGACATATGGTCGTTCAATAAAGTAGCCATCTTTTGACAAGTTAAACGCATACTGAAGTTGATTAAACAGGTGTGCCTGCTCATCATCTAGGGCTGAGACGTCCTGCTCGTTAATGCGGTCAATAACCATCCCTATATGCAGCATCGCTTCACCAAGGGGTTCATATTTTTCTTCTACTAGCTTAAACACTTCTGCCAGTTCGTCCTCTGACGTGTCTAATGTTAGTAGACATTTAAGCTTTTCATATACATCCACATTCAAATAAGCCTCGTCATAAGTCAAGACAATCCCTATTAAATGGTTAATGATCTCAGCAATGTCCAGCGCTTTTTCAAGACATATATTTTTGTCCTCAGTCAAGTGAAACATATGATGGTATGCACTGTCTTTTTCTTCATCACTGCCTTCAATTAAAACTTTTTCAATTTTCTCTAAATCCGTTGCAATATTTGGAGCAATTAATCCATAGCCTTCAACTGTTTTAGGGTCAAAGCTTTCCTTAAGAATTTTTATATGATTATGCAAATCATCATATGCAATGCCTTTTAGCTTCTCAAAGTATTGGTCAATCATTCCCAAAAATTTATTTTTGTGCATTCGCATAGGAAGTTCAGGGTAGATATACTTAAGATGCTCTCGAATATCTGCCGATTGTTCAAAAGACATTAGCATCTCTGTTACTTTTCGAGCAAACACTTCATCTGTTTCCATAGAAACCATAGTTGTGTTCTTATATCTGCTTTTATAGTATACATTTTCCAATAAGGAAATTTGGTCACCATACGCGGTTAACGCAAATACCTGATTTTCCAAACTCTTTCTTAGGGCATCTAACTCATCTATACTTGGAATCATCATTGTGTCTCTAAATTGGTCAACAATCTCTTGTAAACGTTGCTGTACCTCAATGATTTCAGGGCATAGCTTCTTTTCTAATGCAGTCTCATCATCATTGGATATAGGTAAATCCATATCATGGTCATGATGATAATCATGATGGTGGACATGCTCACATGTTTGTGTTGCTATATCACTAGCCATATCCTCTTCACGTTCTAAAAAACTATAATACTTTAAGCCTAGTGAATACATATGAAAATTGTTAAGTTTCATTTTACTTTCTTCAATGACTTCTTCATATAATTCTTTAGAGAACTCATGATTATCTAACTTTTTAGAAAATTGTTTTATTACATGGTTAAATCGCTTCATAACTATTTTTCGACTCCTCTATAATGTTTTAATATCATCCCATACTTCGCTAAAAAATAACAGATACCCAATGTTAATACCGAATATATTACCGTATAATTCAATAACTCTTTAATAAATGGTTCATCAAAATAGGCTTTTATACTGTAAAATACCGGAAAAATTCGTGCAACATATGTTGCCTGCTTGCCCAGTGTATCAATGGAAAAAAAGCTTCCACTTAAAATTCCCATCGTAATAATCAATGTCGATCCGGTCAGCAAATAATATAATGTTCCATGAACCAAATGCAAAAACAGATATAGCATACTACTTGTCCCTATTATATAAAGCACATTGACGCCTAATGTATGCATAACCTTAGAACCATATAAAATGCTGATAATTGATAAGGGAAGTATGGCAAGTAAACCGCTAATTAGCATTGTGCAGTATTCACTTAACATCATATCAAATATCTTCATTCCTGTCATCCGAAACCGAAAATAAATAAAAGATTCTCGATCATGTAATATAGACATTCCTGCATATAGCATAAAGAAGGCTACAAAAATATACATAATCCCAGTGGTTATCTTTTCAAGTAAAAGCTGTTGATTATACCAAGAAAGCTCCCGTCGCTCTCCTTCGCCTTCAAAAGCTATATCCAAATAATAATTTGTCCGTTGTCGTTGTTTTAGGGTCTGCCCATGTAGGTATAGAGCATTATATATCTGTTCATCAAGAAGTACATTTTCTTCTTTTTCCATCGCTTGATAATAATACGAAGACGCAATCCGTATCGCTATCTCATCTAAAAACTCTCCAGCCACTATATCTGAAAGCATTGCCGAAAAGTAATTTCCCTCAAGAGAGTAGACATCCATAATTCCCTGACGATCGCCAGCATCTATTTTTTCCTCTGCACCTTGTACAATAATAAAAAGCGATTCAGCCGTTTGGTTTTCTAGCATATCAAACCCTTCATCTTCTGTCACTTCATGTACAGCCAATAGACTACTGCTTTGCACTGCTTGTACAATATACCTAGATAGTTGTGTTTGATCATTGTCAACTATGGCAATCGGAATAAGTATCCCTTTATCTACTTGGCTATATAAGTTTATCAACATATATCCAACACTGAGTATAATAATTACATATACTCCCCAAAAAGCTTTTGACCGTAAAAGCAAAAGACAACGTAATTTTAACATCGATAAAAAAACTCTCATAACGTCCCCTTCATATAGAATTTTTTGTAATGCTTACTTAGGATATAAAACAGAATACATCCTAGAAGGACAATCCCACATTGAATATATATATACGCAGGATATGCATATTCAAGGCCTAAAAATAAAGCGATACGCGTCATATGAAAATTCGGTGTCCATTGTCCGATGTTTTTTAACCCTTCGGGCATGTAATGAATAGGAATGATTGCCCCACCTAAAATCGTCGTAAAAAAAATAAACACACCCGAAAACAGCAGCACAACTTCCTCTTCTTTTATAAAAATAGTTAAACACATGCTCGCAAGTACAGACACAAAAATTATTGAAAAGATAAAAAGGATAAATTCAATACTATAATTTATGGTCTCGGATGTCATCAATAGATTAAATATATTTGTCCATATACTTGTTAAAAAAGCAATGCCTACTACATAGGTCACACTCTTAGCTAGCAGGTATGTTGTAACAGATACATCGGTCAACATCAGTCGTTGATAGCTCATGGTTTTGCTCTCTCTTAACAGGCTTATTGCTCCAAATAAGGATAAATACATAATGAATGTCATCAAAAGGGCTAGAAAATAATACGTTCCCGATGTTGTCCTAGGTATATTGGTGATTACGTAATCATTATAGATTTGATTTCTTTGTAATACCGTCATGATAAGCTCAACAGACAATCCATCATTATAATCCCAGTAAGTCTTTTCATCCAACGTGTCTCGCATCAAATCATAAAAAGCAGTCACTCCTAGTTCGACACTGCTTATATATGCTTCATAACCTCTTAATCCATTATATAGAACCATCGCTTTTAACGGATCCTCATTGCGTATGCGTATGTCCATTGGCAAGTACTCAAACCGCATTAATGCTTCCACATATCCATTGGGAATAACAACCATTGCATCTATCGCCTTATTTTCAAATTGATCTTGTATATTTCTGGGTTCTCCTTCAATAATTTGCAGAAAATCCGATAAGTTTTTTTGCCCTTGGAAGTCATTAACCAACATTTGACTATAGGGCGATTCATCTTCTACAACCACGCCAATGGTAATGGGTTTTACAAACTCCACTTCAATTTCACTAACTTCAACATAGGTATAGATTGCGCTAAATATAAGAATAGGAACACTGAAAAGCAATATATTTTTTTTAAGATCACGTAGGATTTCCATTAGGTTTTTTTTAACTAAATATAAAAACATACTCATCCTTTTTCCCCACCGCATGCGTCAACTAATTGAACTGTCCCGTCAATTGTTCGATATTATATTGAATCTCTATAAAAATATTCATAAGCTCCATCGGTTCAACCTTGCCTATATCTATCGCTCGATCATCGACTTGCTTAAACACAACATCTGCATCATAAATATAATATTTTTGATGCACAAGACTTGCATCTAATTCAAGCTCTTCAATAAATGGATTGTATCCATTTAGCACATCTAAAATCGTCTCATCCACATGCAACGTCTCTGTGCTACCAATCACATCGCCTTTTATTAGACTATACTCTTTTCGAAGTCTTGCATCCGCAAATACATCCCGCAGCAAATCCTCATACATCTTAACCGCCTCTGTAGTATATAGTGTTTTTAACACATTGTTTTGTGTATGCATATATTTATCTAAATAGAGAGGAAAGACAATTCCTCCATAAAAATCATATGCTGCTTTTGCACTAGACTCCACTACATAGTTTTTTGTATCAAGGCTTATTGGTTCTAGCATATATCTGGAATCGAATACGAACGTTGCCTCTTCAACATTCACTAAATTTGCATGAATAAATTCGTCTAAAGCTATAACCATATTCTCCTCTTCATATACTTTTGCCTCATCAAGGATTACTTCAATTACAGGAAATAGAATGTCTTGAATTGGAAAGTCACTTAGATGTTCATCGTCTAGTATGCCATACCTTTGTAGCACCACATCTACATCTTCCCAAGCTATATACAATGTATTGTGATAGAGTTTGGGAATGCTTACAGCTATAAGTGTATCATCTGCATATATGTTCATATCCAAAAGATTACTTCCATTAAGCTCTAATGTTCCACTCAAGTCCATCTGTGTACGCTTTGCATTTATATTTAATCGATAGTGCAGGCGCATATTCTTTATAATATTTTCTACAATTGTTTTTTCAAAAACACGCACTTGTTCCACTGTTAGTTCTTCAAAGCCGATAGCACCTGCAACGGACATTGATTCACCTATGCGTTGATTGCGAAAAGCCATAGATAACTTTTCTTCATCTGTTTTATGGAACACAGACATATAGAGTATCAAGGCGCTTGTTATACAAATTACAATAATCGCTAATGTCATTATTACACTATTTCTTTTCTTCATATATGTCCTCTCCAGTAAAATCATGTTTTTTCTAAGTATAGCATATCCATTATCCCAAAGACAATCTTTACTCGTGTATAAAAATAAGGTGACTGCATCATGCAGTCACCTTATCTATACTTTATTCGCTTAAATTCTTAATTAAACTATTTCATGTCCTTTAATATATCAGCAAAGACATTTTTTAAACTCGTTGTTGCTTGCTCTTCTGTTTGATATTCTTTAACATCAACATACTCTTCACGTACTGTCTCTTGTTCATCTGTTTTCATGCTAAGACGTAATTTACGTTCTTTATTATCAATGCCAAGTACTTTTACCGTTACAGTATCGCCTTCTTTTAATACATCTGAAGGATGATTAATGTGCTCGTTACTGATTTGAGAAATGTGTACAAGTCCTTCTACGCCTGGTAAAATCTCTACGAAAGCACCAAAGTCTAAGACTCTTTTTACTTTCCCTTCATAGGATTGACCTACTTTTAAACTTTCATTAGATACATTCCAAGGATCGTCTTCTGCATTTTTCATCGAAAGACCGATTTTTTTCTTATCATAATCTACGTTAACAACTGTAACGTTAACAACATCACCTTCTTTAACAACATCTGAAGGATGAGAGATGTTTTTCCAACTCATTTCATTAATATGCACAAGTCCGTCTACACATCCAATGTTCACAAAAGAACCGTAATTCATATTCTTTTTGACAGTTCCTTTAAACGTATCGCCTTTTTTAATCGTTGCAAACAATTCATCTTGTTGTTTTTCAAGTTCAACTTTTTCGATTTCTTTATGGGATAAAATCACACGATTTTTCTCACGATCAAGTTCCATAACTTTTACATTAAATGTTTTGTCACTATATTCATTTAAATCTTGAACATAGGATGTTGAAATCATTGACCCAGGCATAAATCCTCTTGTTTGTAATACTTTACATACAAGACCACCTTTTACTACTTCAACAACTGTTGCTTCAACTTGCTTGTCTGCTTCCATGATTTCTTGTAATTGGTCCCAGATAATCTCTTGTTGCGCTTTTTTTAATGATAAGAGTACATTCCCATCACCATCATCTTTTCGGATGACTTCCGCTTTGATCTTATCGCCAACTTGATATTGAGCTGATAATGGATTCTCTGCGTCAGCAAACGTTTCATTAACTGGAATGACCCCATCAGCAATATATCCAAAGTTCATTAGTATTTCTTCATCAGTAACACCAATAACTTCACCCTCTACAACATCACCTGTGGAGAATTTCATCATTGATGAATCGATCATATCTTTGTAATCATCCATTGTCTCTTCGACAACATTGTTTGTTTCATTCTTGTTTTCTTCCATTTTAAACATCCCTTCGTTAATTTCTACATCTAATAATAACGCATTTTAGCCTATTTGTGAAGTTAAAATTTATTTTACTTGAATATCCTTAACGTTCTTCTCTAAAATATGGAACACCTAGTGCCTTAGGCGGTGCATTTTTTTTAGATTGTCTAAACGAGCTAATCACTAGAACAAATATCGTTACCAGGTAAGGTAATGCGTCTAATAAGTTTTGTGAAATATTCAAATGTTGAAGGCGGAATCCTACAATACTTAATCCTCCAAATAGCAGCGCTCCAAAAACCGCTTTATATGGACTCCATGACACAAAAATAACTAATGCAATAGCAATCCAACCGCGTCCTGCTGTGATTTGCTCTTGCCATTGAGGAACATCAACGGTTGCAAGATATGCTCCTCCCAGACCACATAAAGCTCCTCCAGCGACAACATGAACATATTTATATAAGTCAACATTAATTCCGGATGCATCTGCAGCTCCCGGATTTTCACCAATAGCAATCAAATTGATTCCATATCGTGTTCGATATAAATAGATTCCTAAAAAAACGGCTAACGCTAATGCTAAATACACAAAAAAATCTTGTTGAAAAAACATCGGTCCGATTACAGGTATTTTACTTAAAAGAGGGATCGGTACCGGCTTGAAAAAATCAATAAATTCACTACTCATCTTTTGTCCGATGAAGGTTGTTCCGGCAAAACTTGATACGCCTGTCCCAAAAATTGTCAATGTCAAGCCAGATACTGTATGATTTGCTCTTAGGGTGATGGTTAAAAAACCAAAAATCAAGCCGCCTAAGCCACCCGCTGCCCCAGCACCTAAAAGCATAAGTAAAGGATTATTAGTATAAAATCCGGTAGCAAATCCTGCCACTGCTCCAAGAAGCATCATTCCCTCAACACCAAGATTAAGATGTCCCGCTTTTTCTGTAAGTAGTTCACCTAATGTTGCTAATAAAAGTGGTGTCGAAGCAATGACTGCCGCGACTAAAAAACTTGTATTCATATTATAGTGCCTCCTTCACGGTATTTCGCACCAACCGATATTGTACAAAGAATTCGCTTCCAATAATAAAAAATAGGATCAGTGCCTGAAGCACATCTGAAGCTGATTGGGGAATTCCATAGGCTGTCTGAATAAAACTTCCGCCTTTAATCAATCCGGCAAACAAAATAGAAACAGGAATAATAATAGATGCTTTAAGACCTGACAACCATGTTGTAATAATTGCCGTAAACCCATATCCTGCTGAAACATTACTTGATAAGGTTCGATTCACACCTGACGCTTCCATCATGCCAACAATGCCGCAAATACCGCCACTTAATATGATTGCCAATACAATAACATGCTTTACATTCATTCCTGCATATCTTGCTGTATCAATACTTTCACCAATAACACTAATTTCAAACCCTTTTTTGGTTTTAGCTAAAATAAACGATACAATCACAACAATGATAATTGCAATAATCCAACCTATATGAATCCCAAAAACCTTTGGTAAAAGCGCATTTTGATCAAATGTTGCAATCTGTGGAAACCCCATACCATTTGGGTCTTTCCAAGGACCATATTGTAAATATGTAATCCATTTAATGGCAACATAATTCAGCATAAGGGTAATAATTGTTTCGTTCGTACCTAAGTGGACTTTTAACAGCGCCGGAATAAGGGCCCATAAGCCACCACCAATAAAACCTGCCATAAACATGAGCATTAGCAATATAGGTTTTGGAAGCGTACTAAAATTAAGTGCAATGTAGCTTGCCGCAAAAGCTCCCATGAGAATTTGACCTTCACCACCGATATTCCAAAACTTCATTTTAAAAGCAATCATAATCCCTATGGATGTCACCACAAGGGGTATTGCTGTTGTTAGCGTTTCTCTTAGTCGATATGCCGATCCATAAGCTCCGATAGCCAAGGATACAAAGACCTCAATAGGATTGTGCCCCATAAATTGCAAAAACAAAGACGCTGTCAGCAGTGATAAAAGAATCGAAACTACACGAATCATAATAACTTTTTTCTTAGATATATTCGTTCTTTGAATCATTCTCATGATGCTTCACCACCCTTAATCGTCATTTTTTCTCCGGCCATCATAAGACCTAATTCTTCTTTTGTTACATCTGCGGCATGAACAATTCCCGTAATCTCTCCTTCGCATAACACCATGATTCGATCACATAGTTCCATAAGAACATCTAAGTCTTCGCCAATAAATAAGATGCCTACATTTTTTTCTTTTTGTTCGTTGATAAGATCATAGATATTATGAGAAGCACCAATATCCAATCCACGTACCGCATAAGCAGTAATTAAAACATGTGGATTTGTATCAATCTCACGTCCAATCAATACTTTTTGAATATTTCCCCCTGAAAGTTGCTTCACAGGATGGTAAATTCCCGGCGTACGTATATCCAGCCGCTTTATCATGTCTTCACAATGTGGTTCTACAGTTTTTCGATGAATCAACGGTCCTTTTTGATTGTGATATTCTTTGAGTAAAAAGTTATCAATCATATCCATTGATGCTACTAATCCCATCCCTAATCGGTCTTCAGGAATAAAACTCATACTGATGCCTCGACGAATAATGTCTCGTGGAGACAATCCAATAATATTTTCATCCTTATAGTGAATCTCTCCTTGTTTGATCGGATATAATCCGGCTATGGATTCACATAATTCTTTTTGTCCACTTCCTGAGACACCTGCAACGCCAAGAATTTCTCCTTCAAATATATCAAATGAAATATTCTTGAGAACAGGTACATGGTCTATGTCTTCTGCCACCAAATCCTTGATTTTTAAGACAGGTTTTCCTCTTTTTACCTGAGGACGTTTAATAGATAAATCGGTGACCGCTCCAACCATTAAATCGGTCATTTCTTTAGGCGTTGTATTTTTCGTCTCCAACGTTCCCACAGTACGTCCATGACGCAATACCGTTACTCGGTCAGAAATTTCCATAACTTCATTTAATTTATGTGTAATAATGATAATCGCACAACCTTCTTGTGCCATTTTGCGCATGATGACAAACAGCTCTTTGGTTTCTTGTGGTGTTAGCACCGCTGTGGGTTCATCCATAATTAATATGTCCGCGCCTCGGTAAAGAACTTTCAAAATCTCAACATTTTGTTTTTCTCCAATGGACATATTGTATATCTTCTTATCGGGATCAACAGCCAAACCAAAATGTGCTGCTTTTTCTTTAAGTTCATGGGACACTTTCTTCTTATTAATAAAAAGTGTATTTTTTAACCCCATAATAATGTTGTCGCGTGCCGTCTGCACGTCCACAAGCTTTACATGTTGGTGAATCATGCCAATTCCTTTTTGAATCGACTCTTTGGGGCTTTGAAAAGAGACCGGCTGTCCATGGATATAAATAAAACCGCTGTCAGGTTTGTAGATACCTGACAGCATGTTCATTAATGTGCTCTTTCCCGCACCATTTTCACCAAGCAATGCATGTATTTCTCCTTTTTGAACCTCAAAACTTACTCCATCATTGGCTTGTACCGTTCCAAAGCTCTTACTGATATTTTCCATTTTTACGAATATATCTTTATGCATATTGGCTCCAATCTAATATAAAATTAACAACAAGGCAATTATTGAATCTTTCCATTAACGCCTTCGACAAACCATGACATACCTAAAAGTTCATCATCTGTTAATGTTTCGCCTTCAGCAACTTTTACATTACCTTCTTGGTCTTTGATCTCACCTGTAAACACGTGAACACCTTCTGCAATCGCTGCATCTAATGCTTCTTGTGTACCGTCAGCTGCAAAATCAGAAATATCGGTAAGACCGACCATACCTGAGTCCATTCCACCCCAATAAGCTTCGGATTCATATGTTCCATCAATCACTGCGGATACACGATCAATATAAAAATCATTCCAGTTCCATACAACAGATGTTAATACTGCATTTGGAGCTACATCTGACATATCCGTATGGTATCCAATTGAATATGCACCACGCTCTTGTGCCGCTTGTTGAGGACCACCTGTATCTTGATGTTGTGCAATAATATCCGCTCCATTATCTAATAATGCAATGGCCGCTTCTTTTTCAATCGCTGGGTCATACCATGTTGATGTCCATACTACTTCTACTTCTACGTCCGGGTTTACTGAACGTGCCCCTAAAGTAAAGGCATTGATTCCACGTACAACTTCTGGAATTGGGAATGCACCTACATAACCGATATGATTTGTTTCTGTTTTTAAACCGGCAACAATACCTGATAAGTATCTTGCTTCATAGATACGCCCAAAATAGTTTGACATATTATCTGTTTGTTTATATCCAGAGCAGTGGAAAAAAGTTACATCTGGGAATTCTTTTGATAGTTCTTCCACGTAGTTCATATATCCATAACTTGTTGCAAAAATGATACTTGCACCTTGATCGATCATATTTCGAATCTCACCTTCAACTTCTTGGTTTTCAGGTACAGACTCTTTATATAGTGTTTTAACACCTAACTCTTGTTCAAGTGCTAATCGACCTTCGTTGTGAGAATATGACCATCCCCCATCTCCAACAGGTCCAACTAAAATAAATCCAACGGTTACATCACTTGCATCAGCCACATCTTCTGTCTGTGCTGTCTCATTCGCTCCGGCTCCTGTTTCCGTTGTTGTTTGATCTGCTGGCGCATCATTTCCACATGCGCTCATCATAAGTACCATTGTTAACATTAGTAATAGTGCTGTGATTTTTTTCATAATTCCTCCTAGAATTTATACATAGATATAATTTGATAGGGTCACCCCTACACATCTATAAAAAATGGATTTCTCCATCTTTCATACGGTCAATAATCGCAAGGGATTCTACACGAACACCTTGATCACGGAGAGTTTTTCCGCCTGGTTGAAACCCTTTCTCAATAACAATACCAACACCGGCAACTTCACCGCCACCTTGATTTACAAGCTGTATAAGCCCTTCAACAGCTTGCCCATTAGCTAAAAAATCGTCCAAAATAAGTACACGGTCTGTCGATTGAATATATTTTTTTGATATATGAATATCATAGGTTTGCTGCTTGGTAAATGAATATACTGGATAGGTATAGACTTGCGCATCCAAATTCCGGCTTTGTGTTTTTTTTGCAAAAACAACGGGAACTTGAAAGGATAAGGCCGCCAATGCTGCAATAGCAATTCCAGATGCCTCTATCGTAACAATTTTTGTAATTTTTTCATCCTCAAACCGTCGTTTGAATTCTTTTCCCATTTCCATCATAAGATTTGCATCGATTTGATGATTTAAAAATGAATCTACTTTGAGTATTTCTTCTGATACAACCGAACCATTTTGTTTAATACGTTCATGTAATAATTTCATTGACTTTCTCCTTAAAAAGATAAAAAAGCTCTACTAAAATATAGTAGAGCCCTCTTCTAGACGCAAATAGTTTGCGTGTAAGAATTAAACTCGTAGCCTATAACTATTTACGGTAGTTTGTAGAAACGTTTGACCCATATTGTCAAATTTATACGAGAACTATTCAATTATGATAAGTTGCATTATAAAGTATCTGTTGATAAAAATCAACCCAAATCATCTAAAAGATGTCGTTTATTTGAAAGTATTACATATCCTCCATCAAGAGCTTCTTTTGTGGTTTCCTTAAAAGGTTTGTCCAGCCACGCTTTACTTGTAAATCCAAATTCGATTTCAACATTATCCTTATAGTATACACGTAAGGCCTTAATATCTTCATAAACCTCGTCGGTTTGACTCATTACAGGGCCAAAACGTTTTACCCATTGGGGAGTATCAATCCACTCATCAATGTTTTCCACAATAAAAATCAAGTCAATATCTGAGTCTTCTCTTTGTTCACTTCTTGCATAAGAGCCAATCAATAATGCACCTAAAATTCGATTCTCCTTTACAAGCCACTGCTTAATTACTTCTATTCTCTCTAACCCCAGTTCAATCGGATCCAATTCAGACATCGGATCATACTCATCATATCCGCCAAAATTTTTCATCGCGTGTTTTGGTTTGTCAAATTCAGGCACAAAATGATTCTTATTACTCTTTAACATAACAACCTCCAAATGCATGTTTTACAAGTTTTTTAAATCAAAAGAATCTCTATGATTTATATGCCAATTATAATATAGCTTTTTTGATTTAGCAACAAAATTTTTCATTGTCTGCTGCGAGCTGACCAAAAGCTTTTTTAGATGTAATATAATACATTCATCGCAACAAAAAAACTACGTACAGGAGGACGATATGGCACGTCGAACAAGCTACTACTCATCAAGTAAATTTTATCACATATTACTTAAGGCACCAGAAAACCAATCCCTTTTTCGAAATGACTCTGACTATCAAGCTTTTCTAAAGATACTTGCTGGAAAACAACGACAATACGCTTTTCATTTATATGCATATTGCTTAGTCGAAGATCATATTCATCTTCTTATTGAAGAAACGACAAAGAACTCTTTACCAATAATACTAAGAACGACTTCTTCACTCTACGCAAAATATTATCAAAAAAAATATGCATCCCATGGTATTGTGTTTTCAGGCCGTTATCAAAGCGAAAGCATTCACTTAAGAAAAGAACTCATTTGCCGTTTGCGGTTTATTCACCAAAAGCCAAAGCGTCTCGGATTATGCGCTGGATTAAGTTATCCTTATTCTAGCTATCAAGATTATCTTGATCCGTCCCGTTTATCTATGATTCATAAGAATTTTATCTATGATTTTTTTGATAAAAATGACGCAGTAAAAGCCAGTAGACTTTTAAGCAGCATTCATCATGAAATGGATGAAACTGTTAATTTTGATATAAAAGATCACTTGTATCATCGTGTCAATAAAGCCAAAGAAATATTAAAGGAGGAATTAGAAACCTATCAACTATCCTATGATAAGCTTCAAGAAGCAAATCCCATACGTAACCATCTGATTCGAAGAATTTATCAGGAGTCGGAACTGACTCAAAAAGAAATAGGCGACCTATTAAATCTAAGTCGCCATATCGTAGGACGTGTTATTCGCACCAGAAATATATAATTTTTCGTATCCGTATAAAAAGTGTACCGATTTCTTATTTTAATTCTATACTACTTCAAAAAAATCCAAATCTTTTATCATCTTACAATGAAAACCCTATACCCTAATGATCTAATTAATATCTTGTCTTTTCAAACGTCAATGTCGGTGCACTTTTTATACGGATACTTTTCACACGAGTTCCTACACTTTACACCTCTATCAAATCTTTATTGTCCAGCCAAATGTATCTTCGATTTTTCCCATTTGTATACTGGTTAATTCTTCGTAGATTCTCTGAGACAATTCTCCAATAATCCCATCATGAACAACCACGACCTGATCGTTATATCTAAATTCACCAATTGGCGATATAACGGCTGCGGTTCCAGTCCCAAAGGCCTCTTCAAGAAGGCCTTTTTTTCCGTATTCTATCAGCTCTTCAATAGTGATACGCTCTTCTGAAACAGGAACATTCCACATTTTTAGTAACTCTATAACTGTGTCTCTAGTAACTCCAGCTAAAATACTTCCTGTTAAACTAGGCGTAATGACCCGTCCATCAATCTTGAAGAACACATTCATTGTTCCTACTTCTTCAATGTACTTACGCTCAATACCATCCAACCAAAGCACTTGCGCATACCCTCGGTTTTTAGCATTGGCTTGTGCCTTGATACTTGCAACATAATTTCCGCCTGTTTTGGCAAATCCGATTCCCCCAGGTACCGCACGTACATATTCTTGCTCAACCCATATCTTAACAGGATTAATCCCCTCTTTATAATATGGACCTACCGGAGATAATATAATCATAAATTTATATGTCAACGATGGACGTACCCCTAAAAAAGGATCCGTCGCAATAATAAAAGGACGAATATATAAAGCATTGCCAAGCCCTTCTGGAATCCATTCTCGATCTATATCAACAACAGCCTTTACCGCCTCTATAAAATCTTCTACTGGTAATTGCGGCATACAGATACGGTCATTAGTAATGTTTAAACGATCCGCATTTTTCTCTGGTCGAAACAGCAATATATCTCCTTCTGGATTTTTATAAGCCTTAAGCCCTTCAAACATTTCTTGCCCATAATGAAAGACCATCGTTGCCGGATCTAGTGTTAGTGGCTGATAAGGTACAATACGGGCATCATGCCATCCTTGTCCTTCTGTATAATCCATAATAAACATATGATCCGTAAAAACATTACCAAACCCGAGATTACTTGAAGAGGGTTTTTCTTTTAATTTGTCTGCTCTAGTCACTTGAATATTCACTGTATACCTCCTTAATCACTTTCATTGCAGACATTATATCAGATATACAATGAACTTACAATGATAAAAAACACTTTTTTACAATTTTTGTGCGTTATAGCGCACTTAATATTATCTTTTATTTTGTTCACAATTATGATATAATATGTTCATAGATTGTTTTTATTTTAAAGGAGGGTTTGTCATGACTATGATGGATAGCCATAGGTCTAATTTCTATGAAAAACGTATTGGCCCTGATTTCCTTGTTTACTGGATTCGTGTATCAAGTTTTGTCGTTTGGCTTCTATTGGGCACCTTTTTTCTAATCACTGACATGGCTCGTCCGGAACAAACCACTTTTTTTGATCGTCTCTTTGATGTATCCAGGCGAACCGTATGGGATGAACAGATGATGGTTATTTCTTTTATCGTCGCTGTCGTACTCTTTTTCTTTTCTTTACTTTCATTAATCATCAATACACGACGCTTAAAACGAAAAACTGATCACATCAGTATTTCACTCGTCATTTCACTTATTGTATCGACACTAAGTATTCTACTATATATCGCATATGCATTAAACAATATGAGTTCCTTATATTAATATTCTAAAAATAATAAAAGGGGCTGTTGCGTTAACAAATGAAATTTGCTGACGCTCAGCTCCCTTTTTAATGCTACTTTTTATTCGTCTTCTTATTTTCGAACCATTTTTCCTTTTAGATATGCATTTTCTCTTTCCAAAAATAGGTTTTTTTGATTTAAATCATCAATGAGTTCTCTTGTCTGCACCGCTTCAATAAGCTGTTCTGCATGAATACGGATATTTTTCTTCGAAAAAGGATGTGTGCAGATATGGTCTACTCCTAATTCAAGGTATAAGTCTATTACTTCTATAGGCTCATCACGAAAAAGTCCCAATATAGGAATTTGAAAATATCTTTCTTCTCCACGTACCTTTAGAAAAATTTCCTTTTTCTTTTTCACTTCACAGCAAAAGTTAATAACAAGTAAGTCTGTTTTTTCTTCTTCAAGGCAAAACATTAATTGTTCTAGATTTGTTGCTACATTTACATTGTACCCATTTTCTTCAAAAATTTGCGATAACCAAATAAGTGTTTCCTCATGGTTATCTAGTATGACAATTGTCTCTTTTTCTCCATCCTTCAACGATACACCCTCCTCTTACCGTCTCCTCATTTTATTTGGTCCTCTTAGTCACAAGAGGTTACTCATCCTCGATTTGCCAATCAATGACTGCTTGATTACGCTCTGATAATATGGTATTGATTTTTGAAAATGGTCGGCTTCCAAAGAATCCTCTCGATGCTGAAAGAGGACTTGGGTGTGCCGATTCAATAATGATATGTTGACTATTTGTTATTAATTTCTTTTTCGATCGGGCAAAGTTCCCCCACAGCAAGAAAACAATCGGTTCTTCACGTGCATTCAATACAGAAATCACATGATCGGTAAACCGCTCCCAGCCAATTTTTGCGTGTGAAGCTGCTTCATGGGCCCGTACAGTTAATACTGCATTCAAAAGCAATACGCCTTGCTTAGCCCACTTTTCAAGGTTTCCATGTTTTGGAATATAGCATCCACAATCCGAAGCCAACTCTTTGTATATATTTCGTAAGCTTGGAGGAATATCTACATTTTTTTGAACTGAAAAGCACAATCCATGTGCCTGAAAATCATTATGATATGGGTCCTGACCAATAATCACCACTTTAACCTCATGATATGGTGTTAAATGAAATGCATTATAAATGTCTTTTGCTTTCGGAAAGATTTGCTTTGTTTTGTACTCCTGAATTAAGAATTCACGCATTTTAATGTAATAATCTTGCTGAAGTTCATCGTTTAGAAGCTCTTGCCAATCATTCATAAAAACTTTACTCATTTTTTACTCCATTTCATCTTGTAATTTTTGAATTCCTGCCTTTATACGCTTAATCGATTCATCTTTACCTAGAATCCCCATAATATCAAATGCACCTCCTGGTGTTGACTGTTTACCAGATAGCGCCGTTCTTAAAGGCCATAATACTTGACCATTTTTTAAATCCGTTGTTTTTATAAATGCCATAACCGCATCATGTAGTGCTTCAACCGTCCAGTCTTCATGTGCTTCTAATACCGGTAAGACTTGCTGCATAAATCCACATGAATTTTCCGGATTCGTCTTCATTTTTTTATGTGTATAGATAGCCTTATCATACTCAGGAACAGCTTGGAAAAAGTCGATGATTTCATCAATGTCTACTAATGTTTCAAGGCGTGTCTGAGCTAATGCTGCTATCTTCTTGTGGTCTAACGCTTCATTTGGTACAACTTTCTTTATACGGTCCTGCACCATTTCATAAAAGGCATCTGGATCCATGCGTTTAATATATTCGCTGTTCATCCATCGAAACTTCTTCATGTCAAAAACAGCCGGTGCTTTATTAATATTATGATAGTCAAATAACTCAATTAATTCATCCATTGAAAAAATTTCTTCATTAGATGAAGGACTCCATCCAAGTAATGCCACATAATTAACAATTGCTTCACTTAAAAAACCTAAATCTATAAGGTCTTCATACGAAGCATGTCCTAAACGTTTACTTAATTTTTTGTGATTTTCATCTGTAATTAATGGACAATGTACATATACTGGAACCTCCCAGCCAAAAGCATTGTATAAACGATTATACTTTGGCGATGATGACAAGTATTCATTTCCACGAACTACATGTGTGATCCCCATTAAATGGTCATCAACGACATTGGCAAAGTTATATGTTGGATATCCATCGGTTTTAATAAGAACCATATCTTCAAGCTCTTTATTGTCAACGGCTATATCTCCATAAAGCACATCTGAAAAAACCGTAGTCCCTTCAATAGGATTATTTTGTCGGATTACATAGGCTTCATTATTTGCAAGTTTAGCTTTAATCTCTTCATCTGACAGATTTAAACAATGCTTGTCATAACGATATGCCTCTTTTTTTTCTTCTGCCTCTTGGCGTAGTCCATCTAAACGCTCTTTTTGGCAAAAACAATAATAGGCTTCCCCTTTTTCCACTAATTTTTTTGCATATTCCAAATAAATCCCTTGATGTTGACGTTCACTTTGAACATATGGTCCTACGCCGCCATCCTTATCCGGTCCTTCGTCATGAATAAGCTTCGCATCAATTAACGTATTATATATAATATCTGTTGCGCCTTCAACCAATCGCTCCTGATCAGTATCTTCTATACGTAACAAAAAATCTCCATTCTCATGTTTTGCAATTAAATACGCATATAGTGCCGTTCGTAAATTCCCTACATGCATTTTCCCTGTTGGACTTGGTGCATAACGCGTTCTTATTTTATTACTCATCTTGAAACTCCTTTAACCATGAATTTTCGTAAATATAAATCACAGATTATTATATCACGAAATTTACAACAATTCTAATTTATTTAGTTTATTTACTTTATTATCTTTCAAAATCTGCTATAATAGGTGTATTTCAGCTACAAATATTTTAACGGAGGATTTACAATGAAACTATTTTTTTCTAAACACTTTAAATCACCAAGACAAAGGCTCCTTTTTCTCTTTGTTCTTGTAAGCATATTACTATTAGTTTCTTCCTGTCACTTTTTCACAACCACTAATTCAAATAAGCAATTAACCTCCATCACCGATGAAGCCTACCTCTTTTATGAACTCTATGATCATAGTGGCGAACTATTTGAAACGATCGTTGCAAGTAATGCAAGTGATGCTGCTAAATCTGTAACCTTAGAAAAATTATTGAATGCATTTTCCCAAGAAAGCTATCCATCAAAAGATGCAACGGACAAGCTTCATGAAGATAACGATGTATTTACATTAAATATGAATGCATTTTCAAGTGAAAAAAAATATGATAATTATTCTGTAGCCATTGATTTTAATACACAACGTTTTCAAATTACTGCGGATAAGGATATGCTCATATACTCTGATGAATCTTTTGATGAACTTATTCAATCAGGAATACTTGAATATTTTTTCCCTAAGCGTAAACTTCCACAAATAACCCTTTCCCATAATCTTGAGGAACTTGATACACAGCTTAGCGGAACATGGAATTATTATATATATCAATCCTATTATTCCCACGAAATTATCAGCGATGATTTTATTGCAACACCAGACTATAGTGCATATGTCATTGAAACAGAACCTCAAACCATTGAGTTATCCATTGTAGAATCTGACCAGACACTGGACATACCTTCTGCTACTTATGCACTCTATGATGCATCACAAAATCTCATTGAACAAAAATCGCTCCTTTTTGAAAACAAAAAAGCCTCCATTATATTACCAAATACCAATGGAAATTATCATTTAGCCATTGATTACAATTGGCCAAAAACATCCCAAATGGATTACGGGACATTAACTCAAAATACTTCCTTTAGTATTGAGCTACCTACTACTTACACCCTTAACCATAGCACTTATGAACCTGGTGATCTTGTTGTCGTAAAAGCAGATCATGTAAGTTCCGATGCTGTCTACACTTTTGAATCCGACATATATCATGAAGAACTTACATGGATTAAACAAGACGATGCCAATTATTTATTTCTGCCGCTGACAAGTAAGTTATCTTCTGGTGCGTACGTCTTAAAAATACATGAAGAACGTGCTGGAAATACTGTAAAAACAACACAATTACCTATTGAAGTTATTGATAAGGATTTTCCAACTCAACAATTAAAGACCTCTTCAACAACAGCAAGTATACGTTCAAATGAAAATGAGATTGCTTTAGCTGAAGCTTTCAAGCGTGCTCGAGAGTTAAACCATGATCAACCTTTGTGGACAGGCGCTTTTTTGCAACCCGTGGGTGGCAGAATTTCCACAGAATATGGCGTTATACGTTATACCAATGATGCCGTTGAAAGTTCTAGGCATAATGGTATTGATTTTGCCAATCCTACCGGAACACCTATTCTTGCCACAGAAAGCGGATATGTTCGTATGAGCGAACACCTTGCCATCACCGGTAACACTATTTTTATCGATCATGGTGTTGGAATTTATAGTCAGTACTATCATCTTGAAACACTTGATGTTGGTGTTGGGGATTATGTTGAAAAAGGTGATGTCATAGGAACTGTTGGTTCCACTGGTTTTTCCACCGGACCTCACCTTCATTTTTCTATGTACAATAATGGAGTCTATGTTAATCCATGGAAATTCTTTGAAGCGGCTCCATTTTAAGATATTAACGAGGTATCAAAAGGCATACAGCATGACTTTTGATACCTTCAAGCTGCCCTGTAAATCCAAGATGCTCTTCCGTTGTAGCTTTTACATTAACTTGCGTTATATCCACTTCCAGATATGACGCAAGTATTTTTTTCATCTCATGAATATGTGGTGCCATTTTAGGTCGTTGTGCAATAATCGTCACATCCACATTTCCCACTTGATATCCTGTCTTCTTCATCATATCTACTACCCGTTCTAGGAGCACCTTACTATCGATATCTTTAAATTCCTCATCCTGATCCGAAAAGTGACTTCCGATATCGCCTAATCCTAATGCACCTAAAATCGCATCCATTAATGCGTGCAAAGCAACATCTGCATCTGAATGTCCTAACAATCCATACTCGTAGTCAATCTTTACGCCTCCTATAATTAATGCTCTATCCTTAACTAAACGATGTACATCATAACCGTGTCCTATTCTCATTATCTTTTTTCTCCTTCTATTTTCTACGACTGCATAATGATTATACAGTCCATATTTTCTTTCTAACTTTTGATGTTTTTTGATGTTTCCGCCTATATCTTATCACTGATTATTCTTCAAAACAATGATTTTCGATATCCAACTTATGGACATCGGTTCAAAAAAATAATTTTAAGAAATTTTATCATTTTCGCTTGATTTTAGATGACTTAATGTTATAATTATATAGAGCTATGTGAATTCAATAATGACTTTGCATGCTATTTATTTAGGATATTATGGGACTTACTTCGTCAGCTGGGATAAATTTAAGCCCGCTTAGCAAAACGTCTTAATTAAAAACCATTTACCTAAATAAGATTATACGTAATGTATAAAGAATAGTTGACAACCGTATCATATGATACAGTTAACAATAATCTCAATTCACTTTGGGATAAATTTAAATTTTAGGAGGAATTACAATGACTAAAGTAGCTATTAATGGTTTTGGACGTATTGGTCGTCTTGCTTTCAGACAAATGTTTGACGCTGAAGGGTATGAAGTGGTTGCAATCAACGACTTAACAGATGCAGCAACACTTGCACATTTACTAAAATATGATACCGCTCAAGGTAGATTTGAAAAAGAGATCACAAGCTCTGATAATTCAATCACTGTAGATGGTAAAGAAATCACAATTTATGCTCAAAGAGATCCTAAAGATCTTCCATGGGGCGACTTAGATGTTGACGTTGTACTTGAGTGTACAGGATTCTTTACTTCATTAGAATCTGCATCAGCACACATCGAAGCAGGTGCTAAAAAAGTTGTTATCTCTGCTCCAGCTAAAGGTGACCTTAAGACTGTTGTTTTCGGAACAAACGAAAACGTACTTGACGGTTCAGAAAAAGTTATCTCTGCTGCTTCATGTACAACAAACTGTCTTGCACCAATGGCAGATGCACTTAACAAATTAGCTGCTATTGATTCAGGATTCATGACAACTATCCATGCATATACTAATGACCAAAACACACTTGATGCACCTCACAAAAAAGGTCTTAGAAGAGCAAGAGCTGCTGCTGCTAACATCGTTCCAGCAACAACAGGTGCTGCTGCTGCAATCGGTTTAGTTATTCCTGAACTTAAAGGAAAATTAGATGGTAATGCACAACGTGTTCCAGTTGTAACAGGTTCATTAACTGAACTTACTGCTGTTGTTAGCGGAGAAGTTACTGCTGATGAAATCAATGCGGCAATGAAAGCTGCTTCAAATGAATCATTCGGTTACACTACAGATGAAATTGTATCTTCAGACATTATCGGAATTCGTTACGGTTCATTATTTGACGCTACACTTACTAAAGCTACTCCACTTGGAAATGGCAAAACATTAGTAAAAGTAACTTCATGGTATGACAACGAAAACTCATACACTAGCCAAATGGTTAGAACAATCAAATACTTCAACGAACTATAAGCCGTTGTTCATTTGATCTATTCGATTAATCAAAAAGGAGCTGTTGCGTTAGCAAATAAAATTTGCTGACGCTCAGCTCCTTTTTTTAGGCTCATTGTCAAATGTTGGAGTCTCACGTTTATACCCTCGAATATATACAGGCAAAAACTCTTCTCTTCCTTGTTCCCCAGTAAAAATTTGATTTCCCGCCTCAGTCCACGCATGGGCTAATAAGTTCCCCTCTTCATGTTTAATGCCAAAATATATATTCATATTAAGCTTTAGTACTCTTGCAATCCATAAAGCCACAAGTGCCTGTTCAAAACAAAGTACGCGCCATGGCACCTTTTCACTTACACGTTCAAGGATTTCTTGCACTCGAAGTAGGCGCTGTTGTTGACGTTTTGTTAAGCTTAAATCCGATGCAATAATTTTTTCAGTATTTGTAACTCTTGTAATGAGGGATTTAAAAGGGATAATCTTAATTGCAACATATGAACCAAAAGACAACACATATATAATACCATACCAAAACACAAGCTTGATTTTTACCATATTAACCTCCTGTTTTTAGATATATTGACGCCAGCCTTAACTTCACATACAATAGAACTATAGATATTTTGCAGGAGAAAAGGAGAGTTCTATGCAAACACTGGAAAAATTAAAAAAGTTAATCGATATTAATATCTATCGTATACTATACCAATATACCAACGGATATCGTTCAAAAATTATGCTGATCACATCATTAAGCATTTTACAGGCTTTACTTAATGTACTTATTGCCTTTATAACAAAAATGATGATTGACTACGCCATTGATGGCAACTACATTGCTGCACTTCGCAGCGGAATATTTTTCGCCTTACTTTTAATTATCGATTTAAGCCTGTATAGCCTTTTATCACACAATAGTGTGAAACTTGAAAATACCATGATTAATGACTTGCAGCTTAAAGTACTCACAAAAATCTATCATAAAAAATGGGCAACAATCAGTCAATATAATACTGGCGATTTATTAACACGTCTATATGAAGATGTCCGCCATGTTATTCAAAGCATAACGACAATTATTCCGACAATGATTGCCCTTTTGCTACAATTTGTTGCTGCTTTTGCGATGCTTGCCTATTTTGACTGGTTACTGGCAATGCTTACTTTTCTTATCACACCTTTTACTGTACTTATTAGTCTTATTATTGGTCGCAAGCTTCGCGATATTCAATATAAGATTCAAAATGCTGATGGCATACAACGTTCAAAAATTAATGAATCGCTACAAAATCTTATATTACTAAAAACCTTCAATTTCCTTCATGAGAACTTATTCCAGATTTCAACTTTACAAAACAACCGCTTTAAACTTATCAAACATAAAAATATTACAAGCATCAAGGCAAATGTTATTCTTGAAAGTGGATATAATGTTGGTTTTTTCTTTGCGTTGACATTAGGTGCATATCGCTTAGCTCAATCAGCTATTAGTTTTGGAACATTTACTGCTTTTTTACAGCTTGTTGGCGAAATACAAGGACCTATTCATGAAATGACACGTTCGATTCCTCGACTTATCTCTTCCCTTTCTTCTCTAGAACGTATCGAAGAAATTATTGCACTCCCCGATGAAACATCACAAAATCATTATACCATAAATGAAAATGAAACAATCAACGGGCTACATATTCATAATTTATCCTTTGCATATGATGAAAATACCCGTGTACTAGATAAGGTTAATTTATCCATTACCTCCGGGCGCCGCATCGGCATTATAGGACCTTCCGGTAGTGGAAAAACCACCCTCATCCATTTAGTCTTATCCCTGATAGAACCATCTGAGGGATCCCTATTTATTTCTTTTGATTCAGGTAAAAAGCTTCCACTTACCTTTGCATCACGTAACTACTTTAGCTACGTTTCTCAATCAAACCCGCTGTTTTCGGGAAGTCTTCGGGAAAACCTTTTTTTAAACGAAACCATAACCCCTGATCAGATTCAAACCGCACTCACTGCTGCATGCTGCGACGAGTTTATTCGTCAGTTGGACAATGGCATTGATTCATTCATCCACGAACGTGGAGTTGGCATTTCTCAAGGTCAAGCCCAGCGTATCAATATAGCTCGTGCGCTCGTTCATAATAAGCCGTTCTTAATTCTTGATGAAGCCACCTCATCACTTGATCGTGAAACCGAGCGTCAGCTTATACGAAACATTACCCATTATTACCCGAATACCACATTGATTGCAATCACGCATGGCACTCAATTACTAACTATTTGTGATGAAATTTATGAAATCAAAGAAAAGCAATTAGTCCCAGCCAAAGCATACGAATAATATATAAACTATTGGCCATACTTTTTAGAACTATTGAACGCACCTATAGTATCAAAAAAAAGAGTATCTGAATCATCAGATACTCTTTAATATATATAATTAGTCGCGTCCCCACTTCCAATTGCTATGTGTACGTCCATAGCCGTTACCTGGGCGCATTTCTGTTTGTTTAATGTCTAATTTTTTGATTTTTGGAACTTCCCATTTTTTCATAATATTACCTCCTATAACGAATAAAATGTTACTCACTACTTTTAGCAAGTATTTGCTATAGGTTTATTATACCATCAAAGAAAAAAAACCACAAGAAAAAGTTTACAATTTGTTCATACTTTATTCAAATGTTTTTTACATTTTTTTATGAAAAAACAGTTCCTGTTCAATTAAGTGTAACTGTTGCTTTGAAGTAAAGCCTTCCCGTGGACGCTCAAGATGATATACATCTACATGTGACAGGACATAACTTAACAGGTTCAATTGTTGTGCCTTCAATGCTAAGCGTTCTACCATTTCTTCAATATATGCATGGGTTAATAACACTTCGAGTGCTTTGGTCTTATTCAGTCGAGTTAAGGTCACTTGGTCTACATCACTCGCTTCAAGCCAAATAATTGCCCCTAAGCGCTTACTCGTTTCTTCAAAATCCTCCTGTATATCCACATAATATTTTTCTGCATTTGGGAAAATTTGTTTCTTAGGGTCTGGTAAATACTCATAGACATCCATCGTATCTTTCCACATCTTTTGCGTAGGAAAACTTGGTATGACATACAATTGATTTTTTGTAGATATTGCGGACAAATCATCACTTAAAAGCTTATAGCCTGATCGAATGCTTTGCCGTGCCAGTGAAGACTTGCCAGCACCTGCTTCCCCTAAAATAATAAAAGCCAAATCATTCGCACAAACTGCACTGCCGTGAATGGAAAAAATATCACGTTGTAACAAAAGTGTTGCAAATGCAACTCCAACGATATATGTTACCAACTCATTTTCCCAATATGTTGGTTTATGAGGCGTTATGAGCATCGACTTTCCATCTTGAATTCTAAACCGCGCAAGATTATGAATATCTACGCTAATATCATTTATTCCATGAATATGAAATTCGCCCAAGTCATCATCAACACACGCCGGCTCCCATGCCTCAACTTCAATAATAACATCCGCTTTACACGGTTTGCATTCCATTATATTTAAGTTGATATTGGCCTCTACATTCAGACCAAACAGTTTGTAATATCGTAGATTACTCATACGCAACCTCTACGATAACCTTCGCCTCTTCAAGCTCTTGAATAAAATGCATAACATCATCTGCTATCTCTTCTGAATCTGCTGCATATACTTGTGTTAATTCTTCAATAATTTGGCTAACATTTCTGATGCCATTAATACATTCCCAAATATCTTTGCCCACTTCATTAATGACAAAGTATTCCCCTGAGTCAATATTTAGCATGGCTAGCTCTCCACCAAGGTTTGCTGGCTGAACATCTGGTTTTTGCTTAAATACTCTTCCTTTTTCCATTTTATTCCTCCTTTAAAAAAGTTATGGTTTCTTGATGTGTCATAATATTACGGTGATTAATATCGCGTCGAATCCATTTTTTTAGATTTTGACGCGATTTGAAAACTACTCGAACAATCCGAACGCCCCAAAACACAGGTAGCAACCAAGAATGCTTATTTAAACTAGAATATCTTTTTTTCATTTGGTCTAAGGGTAAAAAAACAAATGTCAACAGATGCATTTTATCTTTTTTTCCCTTATAAGGTCCCTGAGCCAAAACTTCATAACGTTGTTCTATAACATACTCTTCACGCATCCCTGTATCACCCGAACGCGCAATAATCCCAAAAAGGTTATTGCAAAACGCATCTTGTATTTCATAGTCTAGAACAAACCCACTTGCTAAAAATCTATTGGCACACGCTAAGATATATGCACCTGTTTTTAACATGTGAAATTTTGTCAGATATAAATTAAGCTTTTGTTCATCAATATGCTCTTTTTGTGCTATCACATATAGAGCCAGGTCATATAATCCCTTTAAACCTATTCCTGTTCCGTACAAATGCTTCACCATATGAACGAGCATATAAGCTGTCGCTAATGTTGGTTCCAACACATTAAATTCCCCATCTTTTGATCGAACTGCTGTTTGCAGTGCATTATACCCAAATGCTTGGGTATAATCCGATAGCTCTTTCTTAAACAATGCAAAATGTACTTCAAAAAAATACCCTTCCTCTTTAGGATAATATATATATTCTTTATCTGTATCTTGATCTTGCGCATGTATATAGTCTAATGATTGGAAAACCTTATCCGCTTGCTCTAGATCATCCCAATGGAGAAAAATATCCATATCACTCATGGTACGATTTTCAGGCTTTATATAATATGAAGCACAGTCAATCCCCTTTAATACAATGGCAAAGACGCCTTGTTTCTCTAGCTGTGCTAAAACCTCTCTAGCTCTTCGTTCTGATTGTTTTGTCCAAAATAGACGATGGATGATTTTTCCTTGCCATTTTTGATAAATATCCGATTGCTTAAAGTCGTCAGGAAAAAAAAGTTGATAATAATCAAAGAAGACACACTCTAATCCATGCTCCGCTGCAAATTGTAAGCATTGATTCCACTGTTCATGTGACAATTCAACCTTTGGCTCCTTGATTTGATTTAACGCCTGTAACAACATCATCACTCTAAAATCCATACGCTCACCCTTTTTTTGTGCTGATAGCCATCATGGTTCCATTCCATGAGCCAACATAGATAATACCTTTCTGATCAACAATAGGAACGGAAAGGGCTTTTCCTATGTCCAAAGAACTTATTTGTTTTCCTTCTGAATTAAATATCAGTATGCGACCTTTTGTATTACTATCTTTTGTTGTTATTAGAATATGCCCATCTAAATCAATGCTTGGAGTTGTCCATAAACCTCTTTTAGCTTGCGTTAGGCGATGACTAAAGATTATTGAACCATCCTCTTTATTTAGCGCCATTAATTGGCCGCTTAATGTCCCAAAAACCACATAGTTTTCATAGGATATACTTACACTTCCTCGAATGGCCCCTGCAAGCTCTTTCTTCCATTTTAACTGTCCATCATATCCCAAGCATAAAACAATGCCCCGATCTTCTCCAATCCCTCCTGTAAAATAAACACTTTGATGTTCTATATCTACTGTTGGATTGCCCCAAAACATATAGTTTTCTTTAAGTGTATACTCCCATTTCATTTGTCCATTGGCATGTAATCCATATAATCGATGTCTATTTGCCGCCACATAGATATTGTTGTCTTCGTCTATGGCTACACCACTTAATGGATATCTAGGCATGCCTAAATCAAATGTCCATTCGCATTGACCCGATATCAAGTCAATACAATGCAGTCCGATACCATAACCTGTAATCAAAATTTGGTTTTTATTAATAAGGGGAGAAGACCAGCATTTATTTAAGCGAAACTTTTTTGTATGCCAATCATATGTAGCTAATGCATTAATCCCTTTGCGCATCTTTCTTAAGTACCGATTAGATATTGCATCAAAGTATGCACCCAAATAATAGGTCCACATTAGCTCCCCTTGTGTTGTAAAACAATGGACATTCCCCTCTCCTGATGTAAAAATCACATAATTTTCTGATATCGAAGGGCTTCCATAATTTTTTGTCTTCCCAGAATTAAACATCCAACGTAACTGGCCTTGGCTGTTAATTGAATAAAAGCATCCATCATGGGATGCAAAGTATATATTGCCATCTGCATCAAAAACCGGTGAAGCTTCTGGCCCTTTGAGTGGATATGCACGTAATGTAAAAGAAAACTCTGGTGTCAGCTCATATGAATGAATGCGATGTTTTAATCGTCCGGTTCTTTGTTCATCTAATAAAAACATAGTCGACGCTATCTCTTTAATGGTCATCTCCCTCTTCCCTTTTTTTACTATTATACCACAAAAGGCCACCCACACAAATGTGGACAGCCTATTTTAATTTGCATTTTTTATTCTGTTTTTTCTGTACAAACCTCACATATGTCGCAAGACAATATCGATTTATCCCTTTGGCGGCTTTTACTTAAATAATATTTTCGATATACATCGTGTAATCGTTCAATTACTTTTTCCATTTCAACCAAATTATATGTCTTAACTTGACTAATGACAACATCAAAATTTTTATCTTTTAAAATCTTGTGCAATTGACGCTTCGTTTTGTGAAAATCCTTATGTGTTCCTGAATATATAAACGCTGGCTTATTGACATATCTATTCTTTAACATCTTAGCCAAACATAAAATCTCTCGTTTAGACGCTTCATCTAAACCCGATATTCCAAAGCCATACATTGTATCCGGCTCAGAAAGATCAATCGATGCATTTAATTGCATGTATTTATTTGCTTCAATTAAAGTAACCTCATGTCCTTTTTCTTTGATTTTATCGTTAAAGTGTTGAATCAATTTTATAGCTTCAGGATTTTTTGTCGCATAAAACAATATTATTTTCATTCGTCTCCCTCCCACCATTTTAATAACACAGCACATAATCATCCTATGATATTAAACACTTATTTTCATGGTATGTTAGATTTATGAACTTAATATGAATAATTTATGAATTTTTGACGAATTCGAAATTATTGCATTGATTTAGGCAATAATTTAATAATAACAAGTGCTAGTAGACCTCCAATAAGCGCGGTCCATAATTGTGGGAATGAAAATGCCGCAATAACTGGTGGCTTAACCTGTGCAATAAATAACGGAAGTAACGTGCGCACTGCAATAAATAAAAAGAGGAACTTTGCCCCTGCCCCTAAAGCTAAAGCAATTGCTTCGTATAGTATGCCTTCTTTTTTCTTGATGATTAATCCAAAAACAACTATATATATTGTATTGGCAACAGCAATCATCGGAACCAAAGGCAAGACCCCCATTATTCCAGATAAAAAAGCAATGATAGGCGTTAAGCACCCTATGACGATAGCCATTGGAATTCCGACAATCATTGTCGATAATAAAAGCATCATATTGACTAATGGACCGACTAAAGGTTGCGCAAATTGTCTAAAACCAATTTGAAAAACGAGGGTTAATGCAAGTAACATAGCACTTCTTGTTAATTTGTTTGTTTTCATTGTTTACTCCTTTTTTTTGCTTATTTGTACGATAACAAAACTTCATTTGTCTCGCATTCAACTTTATGATTATGAACCGTCTGTCAAGCTATGTGCAACACTGTCACTTTATTCTTCCTTTACGCAAAATCACATGATGAACACTTTTTAAATACATATGACTTCCAAGAATACCTCTAAGGATGGGAAGCAATTTTGCTGAGCCTGTCGTACGGTAGGTGTTTTTAGGTTTTTTGATTAGGGATGCTTTAACAATTGTATCCACTGTTGAAAAAGCACTTGGTGCCTTGGCAAACATATGCTTTAAGAACCACATGTAATTATATCTTAATTCCTTATAGTCTTCAATAGCTTCTTGAGCATTTAATGTCTCGATTGCAGTTGTTTCAAATTCCGTCTTAATCGGTCCCGGTTCTATTTGAACGAGTTGAATATTAAAAGGGTATACTTCCATTCGCTGGGCTTCTACCAATCCTTTTAGGGCATGTTTTGACGCCCCGTACCAACCTGAGCCTAAGGTGGCTACGTGGCTAGCTGATGAAGCAACAACAATAATACGTCCGCTTTTTTGCTTGCGCATCACAGGTAGCACGCACTGGTTGACACGAGCTACTCCAAATAGATTAACATCAAACTGTTGCTTGGCTTTCTCAATAGACACTTCTTCAAGTATACCATATTCCCCATAACCTGCGTTATTAATAACAATATCAATATATCCATGTTGATCTAGAATATGTCGGATAACCGCTTCAATCGATTCTGTCTTTGTCACATCCATATAAGCTATATGTACGCCTGCCTTTTTTAGGTGTTCTAAGCGTTTGGTTCGTCTTGCCACACCATAAACTATACACTCAGATGTAGCAAGGCGCCGAGCGACCTTTTCTCCAATCCCTGAGGATGCCCCTACTACAAGCGCGACTTTTTTCTTTTTCATCACGTTCTCCTTTCTCTGTGTATATTAATAATATGTATATTGTTTTCTATACTCTCGCGGCGTCATCCCTTCATATTTTTTAAACACTGTCGAAAAATATGTTGCTGAAGCAAAGCCGATAATAAGTGCAATATCTATAATTTTTTGATCCGATCGAATTAACAGCTCTTTTGATTTTTTCAGACGCTCTTGAAGAATATATTCATTCGGTGTTTGTTGGAATGTTTTTTTGTAAATTTTATGAAAGTGCGCCGGACTCACTTTCAATTGTTTTGCGATTTGATCAAGTGTTAATTGCTCATCCAAATGATTTTCTACATATTCTTTAAATAATTGAAATGTTTTGCGATATGGTGATGGTTGATTCACATTATTTTCAACCGTTTCTTCATACATGTGAATGATAATCGACATGATCAGATTTTTGATTTTAATTGTACTTATTTTACTAGGATTTAGACGTTCCTTTAATATTTCTTCAAATAAACCTGCAAAAATCTGCGGCTGTTTTGGATGCATTCGAGTCGGTAGTTGATCAAGAATATGGTGCCTATAATAGGGAACAAAGTATCCGTTCATAATATACGGCGTACTTTGCTGGATTTTTTGTGCCCTATCTGTCGGGTCAATGCCTAATAGATAACATGAATATGGCATGACAGCACGTGTAAACTGACCTGGCCTTTTTAACACAACATCCCCCGCTTGAATCGTATAATATGTATCATCAATATACATCCCTCCCGTACTTTCCGTAAAAAATTCAAATTCAAAATCCAAAACATGACGTTTTTCAAGTTTTTCACCTGGAAAATACTCTTGAGATTGATTAAAAAAATACATGCGCATGAGGGTCGGATTCAGTTCACTCGCATCAATTACAATATTTTTTATATGCATATTTCTCACTCTTTTCATCACAAGATTTTTAACATTTGCGAACATTTTATATGTTTTTCTCCTATATTACTATATCATAAACCCAACGAAATAACATTATTTTTAAATGGAGGTTGCTATGTTTAGTCAACGCATACAAGACTTACTACAACAAATGACTTTAGAAGAAAAAATCGGACAAATGATTCAGATTCACCCTTCAACATATGAGGGGCTTATTGGGAAAAAAGATGCTTCAGAAAATTTCACAGGTCCTACCGGTGAAGTACTTATGAAAAAAAAGGACCTCTATAATGTAGGCTCTTTTCTTTCAGTTGAGACAGCCGCTGATATGATTCGAATTCAATCCGACTATATTAAAAATCATCGTTTATCCATTCCGTTATTATTTATGTATGATATTATACATGGGTATAAGACCATCTTCCCCATTAACCTTGCCCTTAGCGCATCATGGAATCCTGAAGCTGCAATGCGCTGTGCTCGTGTTGCCTCTATTGAAGGTAGTGTCAGCGGTCAACACGTAACCTTCGCCCCAATGGTTGACTTGGTACGCGACCCACGTTGGGGACGTGTCATGGAAAGCCCTGGCGAAGACGCCTATCTCAACGGATTAATGGCCAGTGCGACGGTTAAAGGTTTTCAAACCGATACATATGCTTCACCCTATTCGATGGTTGCATGCACAAAACATTTTGCTGCGTATGGGGCTGCTGAGGGCGGTCGTGATTATAATACAGTCGATATCTCAGAGCGTTGGCTTCGTGAATATTATCTGCCCGGTTACCGCGCAGCACTTGAAGCCGGCAGTTCTATGATTATGACTTCTTTCAATTTATATGATGGAATTCCGGCAAGTATTAACACATTTCTTCTTCAAACTATTTTGAGAAAAGAATGGGCCTATGACAAACTTATTATATCTGATTGGGACTCTATTTATGAAGCACTTGTTCATGGTGCAGCTACAGATAGCTATGATTGTGCCCACAAAGCAATCACTGCCGGTGTGGATATCGAGATGACATCAAACATCTATTATACTCAATTAAAAAACTTAGTCGAGGACAAAACAATTTCTATTGAACTTCTAGATACTGCTGTTTTACGCATTCTCCAATTAAAAGAAGATCTAGGTTTATTTGATAATCCTTACCGTTTTGCTAACGAAAAAGAAGAAAAAAAACTTCACCTGTCTCTTGCACATCGCGCAGAAGCTAGAGAAGTCGCAAGTGAGACAATGGTATTACTTAAAAATGATAATATACTTCCATTATCCAAGACGACACAACGCATTGCCGTGATTGGTCCCCATGCAGATTCTGGTGATTTACTCGGTTGGTGGAACGCTCTTGGTGATAATAAGGATACCGTTACGTTAACTCAAGGCATCAAAAATCAACTTGGACCTGATGGGATTGTAACCACTTCAAAAGGATGTGACATATTTACAGCAGATGATCCAACCTTTCACGACGCAAAAAAAATAGCTGAAGATGCAGATGTTATCATCTTAGCGTTAGGTGAAAGTCAAGTTATGTCTGGTGAAGGCGCCAATCGTGGAAATATCCAGATTCCCCATATACAGCAACAATTAGCTCAAGTCATCTTAGAAATTAACAAACCAACCGTTGCCGTATTATTCAATGGTCGCCCCTTAGACCTAGAATGGTTTGATGCCAACGTTCCTGCCCTTATAGAAGCCTGGTTTCCAGGTACTGAAGGCGGTAATGCTATCGCTGACATACTTTTTGGCGATAGCAATCCAAGCGGACACCTTACGATGACCTTTCCACGCCGTGTCGGTCAGATTCCTCTATACTATAATCACTTTAATACAGGCCGTCCTTTGGAAACTGAGCACTATACATATGGCAAGGCATATGATCCTGGGCTCCGCTATCGCTCCCACTATATCGATCAGCCAAATAGTCCACTCTATCCTTTTGGCTATGGCTTAAGCTACACAACTTTTGAATATAGCAACCTAAGGTTATCCAGTTGTGAAATGGGCTACACCGATACCATCACTGCTTCAATTGATGTGACCAACACCGGAAAATTTGATGGCAGCGAAGTCGTTCAACTTTATATTAGAGATTGTGCAGGTAGCGTTGCACGTCCTGTAAAAGAATTAAAAGGATTTGAAAAAATCCATATAAAAAAACAATCCACTGTAACTGTTGAATTTGTCATTTCTGAAGAAATGCTTAGATTCTACACAGCTACAATGGATTATCAGTCTGAACCCGGTCAATTTATTGTTATGATTGGTCCAAACTCAGCCACATATGATGCGATGCCTTTTACATTACATGACTAATACTTTGGATATTTATCTATATTCTGGCAGCCAGTCTCCATGGGCTTGTATAAGATCATCAACAAGATTCTTGATTTCATCCATGGATAGTTCCGACGACGTATGGGGATCGAGCATCGCCGCATGATAAATATATTCACGCTTTTGTGTCAGTGCAGCTTCTATGGTTAAAAGCTGCACATTCACATTGGTGCGATTTAACGCAGCTAATTGTTCTGGTAACTTTCCAACATAGGTTGGCGAAATACCTGATGCATCGACCATACAAGGGACTTCAACAACGGCGTCATAGGGCAAGTTCGTTATCAATCCTGTATTTAAGACATTTCCACCAATTTTATATGGTACATTTGTCTCCATCGCCTCGATAATATAAGAACCGTACTCATGGGTTCTTTCATGTGTTAATTTTACATCACCTAACAGTTCTTCACGCGTTTTATTCCATTCGTCAATTTGTTTTATACAACGACGTGGGTACTCATCTAATGGGATATGATAACGTTCAATCAGTTCTGGGTATTTACTTTTGATAAAATAAGGCAAATATTCTGCATTATGTTCACTTGACTCCGTTACATAATATCCAAATGTTTGCATCATCTCAAAGCGAACAGCATCTTTTTGAGGTAATCCATTGTTTTTTACATGCTCCTTTATCTTTGGATACAAATCCACGCCGTCTTTTTTAATCTCCAAAAGCCATGCCATATGATTAATTCCGGCAATAAGTGTTTGTATTTCTTTGTCCTCTTCCCAACCTAAGCCTTCATAAAGATTTTGCGGGCACACTTGAACACTGTGGCACAATCCAATCGTCTTTATAGATGTGGCTCTTAACATGGCACCTGTAAGCATTGCCATAGGATTTGTATAGTTCAAAAACCAAGCATCTGGGCATACTTCTTCCATATCTTTTGCAAAATCTAACATCACCGGAATCGTTCTTAATGCTCGAAAGATTCCTCCGATTCCCAATGTGTCAGCAATGGTTTGACGTAACCCATATTTTTTAGGGATTTCAAAGTCAGTAATTGTACACGGATCATAGCCTCCAACTTGGATAGCATTAATAACATACTTTGCTCCACGAAGCGCTTCTTTTCGTTGCATATACGTTATAATTTTTGCTCGACCTGCATTTGAATTTTGATTAATATTTCTAAGAATCATCTCGGATTCTTTTAGGCGTTTTTCATCAATATCATACAATGCAATCTCTGCATCACGTAAGCTGTCAGTGACCATACAGTCCCCTAACACATTTTTTGCAAACACAGTACTTCCTGCACCCATAAACGTAATTTTTGTCATCATTTTCCTCCTATTAGTCAATGAATATTGTTATATCTATTGTTATTTTAATCAAAACAGAGTAAAATGAACATTGAAAAATGTGACCTAAATTTGTCTTTATGTGATTTTGGAGGAGAAAATGTCTCACGAACCTTTGGAGCTTTTTAATAAAGGCTCAGAAATATGCGCACCCAAACATAGCTTTGGTCCGTTTGTCCGGACCCATGTGTTAATACATTTTATCAAAGAAGGATGTGGTACCTTTCACGTCAACAATCAGACCTTTTTTGTCAAAAAGAATCAGGCCTTTATTATTTTTCCTGATGTGATCACCTACTATGAAGCCGATGCCTTTGACCCCTGGCATTATTACTGGGTCGGTTTTAAAAGTACGGATGTCGTTTGGCAACTTGAAAATATTGGCATCGATGTTGATCATCCCATTTTAAGTTTTAATGACACCCACATGTTATGGCAATATATCACCCAGTTAACCGATCTATCTACCCGAGCACTAAGCTCCTATTACAAAAGCACTGGGTTACTCCATCTGATTATTGATGAATTATTCCAAGAACTCAACGGTTCAACGGACTTTATTGCATTACGCGAATCCACCCAAGGTGATCCTTATGTTGATTCAGCCTGTAATTATATCGCCAAAAACTATACTCAAAATATTCGTGTGGATGACATTACCTCCTATGTCGATCTTGAACGCAGTTATTTTTCCAGGCTTTTTAAAAAATATACCGGCTATTCACCGCAAAATTATCTTATCCGCTATCGTATGCAACAAGCCACATATTTACTTGCGACAACAAATATTGCCATTGGAACTATCGGTAACTCAATTGGCTATGAAAATCCTTACCATTTTTCAAAAATCTTCAAAAAAAATATCGGTGTTTCGCCTTCTGAGTATCGAAAACACCGACGTAGTATAACATTTAATGTGTAATTTTTTTATATGTCTTATACAATAAGAGCCCTGTTAATGCACCTGATGTGTCAATAAGTACATCATAAATCGTTCCTACTCTTCCTTCAATAAACAGCTGGTGCGTCTCATCGCTAACCGCATACAATGCTGATATGACAAATGCTGCTGTATAGGGACGTTTCACCTGTGATTTTTTTAGTGGATTCATTAATAAAATCCCTAGAATAAAATATATAAAAAAATGTGCGTTTTTACGAATGAATCCATGCCACCAGTCTAGCTCTGATGTTATATTTGGAACAAAGTTCTCAAGTACTTGAAGTACTTTCTCTGTAATTGAAGAGCTAAGTTTTCCTGACTGTGTTGCCGGTTGATGAGAAAACATAAAAATAAGTCCCATCCAAAAAATAGGCAAAATCCAGTATCGTAATTTAAATTTATTCTTAAACATTTATTCACACTTTCTTGACTTGAGCTATCAATGCGCCTATATCATTATAGAAAAAAAGTCTCTATTGCTAAAGCAACACCGTCTTCATCAACACTTTTTATAATCATATCCGCAGCATCTTTTAAAATTTGGGTCCCATTTTCAACGGCAAAACCTCGCTTTGCCTTTTGAATCATTGACAAGTCATTCATACTATCACCAAAGCAAATCGTATCTTCCCACGTCATGCCGTAATAATCATGAAGTACTTGAATTCCTTCTGCTTTAGACCAAACAACATCCATTAAATCTGCACCAAAATTTCCATTAAACAAAAAATAATGTAAACCTTGAATCTCTCGAACCAACTCAAGAATTTCTTCTTTATCAGCAACAATATGCAATGAATGGACCTGTCGATTTAATAATTCATAAGACTCGTGATACGTCTTATGACAATATCCATACATGTTGATTTCAAATTCACGTATAATTTCATAATGTGTATAGTATTCTCCGCCTTCGATGGACGCACCAACGCATAGGTTGTTATGCGTTCCATAATCAAGCACCTTTTTCATTAACTGCTTATCAAAATAATGCTCAAAAAGCAGTTCCGCATTTGCCGTTACTTTTAATCCATTGGCATGAACAATCGCTTGAGGATTAATCATATCGGCAAAGGGTTTACTATTAGGTGTATCAAAATCCCGCCCTGAGGCTAGTACAACAATATGCCCTTGTTGCTTTAGCCTCTCTAACGCATGAAGGATACGTTCGGATATCTTATATTTTTTATGATTGAGCAATGTATTGTCTAAATCAAAGCAAAACATTTTTCGTTCCATGAGCTTCTCCTAACTCTTGCTAATCCCGAGAAAACAAATCCCTTGTGTAAATCTTGTCTTTTACATCCAGTAATTCTTTTGATAGTCGATTGGCTACAATAACATCCGAAATCCTTTTAAACTCTTCAAAGTCTTTTATCACTCTTGATTTAAAGAACGTCTCTTCTTGTAATGCAGGTTCAAAAACAACAACTTCTATTCCTTTAGCTTTAATCCTTTTCATGACGCCTTGAATGGCGGATTGCCTAAAGTTATCCGAATCCATTTTCATGGTCAATCGATACACCCCGACAACGTCCGGATTTTTCTTAATAATCATATCCGCTATATGGTCTTTACGTGTCCGATTCGCATCCACAATGGCTGACATAATATTTTGGGGAATATCTGAGTAATTTGCCAAAAGCTGCTTTGTATCTTTGGGCAAGCAATATCCACCGTATCCAAAAGAAGGATTGTTGTAGTGCGTTCCAATACGAGGGTCTAGCCCTACACCTTCAATAATTTGTTTTGTATCCAATCCACGAACTTCCGCATATGAATCTAACTCATTAAAGTATGCTACGCGAAGAGCCAAATATGTATTGGCGAACAATTTAATCGCCTCTGCCTCTGTTGAATCTGTATATAGAACAGGTATTTCTTCTTTTAGGGCACCTTCTTGTAACAAGTCGGCAAAAACTTCTGCACGTTTCGACTTTTCTCCAACAACAATTCTGGATGGGTACAAATTGTCATATAAAGCCTTTCCTTCTCTTAAAAATTCAGGTGAAAAAATAATATTATCTGTATCAAATTTTTCTCTAACCGTCTCTGTATATCCTACGGGAACTGTTGATTTTATAACCATAATCGCTTTTGGATTAATTGAAAGTACATTTGCAATAACCGCTTCTACCGTTCGCGTATTAAAATAATTTTTATCCGGATCATAGTTTGTCGGTGTTGAGATAATGACGTACTCAGCATCTTTATATGCCAAAAAATTATCTGTTGTAGCCGTTAAATTCAATTCTTTATTTTTAAGATAGTCTTCAATTTCAGGATCAATAATTGGCGATTGCCTTTGATTAATCATATCCACTTTTTCCTGAATAATATCTAATGCAATTACTTCATTATTTTGTGCAAGTAAAATTGCATTAGAAAGACCAACATATCCCGTTCCTGCGATTGTAATTTTCATTTTTTTCTCCCTTTTTTCTTGTCCTTTTGGTTTATATACCGTAAATTTTCCTTAGTTTCTACTTATTATATATGCCTGTGAATAGCAATATTATATCGTAATTTAATATACAAATCAATCACTTGACAAAACATAAGAAAAAGCTTACTATAGCACCTATATAAGGTTAGAAGATGAGGTGCGAAATGACGACAATATTATTACTATTTATTATTTATTTAGCTTTTATTAGTTTGGGACTCCCCGACTCATTATTAGGTGTTGCATGGCCAATGATTCGTGAAGAGTGGTCTCTTCCGCTAGACTATGCAGGAATGATTGCTACAGTTACAATTGGTTCAACGATTTTATCCAGTCTTTTTAGCGGGCGCATCATTGCACGCTTTGGCACGGGAAAGGTTACATTTCTTAGTTGTCTTATGACCGCAGGAGCACTCCTTGGCATATCCGTGTCTCCTTCTTTTTCATGGATTTTTCTATTCGCAATCCCCTTAGGTTTTGGCGCTGGTAGTGTTGATACCGCTTTAAATAACTTTGTTTCACTTCACTTTAAATCCCATCATATGAACTGGTTGCATTCTTTTTGGGGCGTTGGCGCAACCATTGGACCTATTATTATGGGACAGTATCTTCTTATGAGTACGTGGCAATATGGCTACCGTTTTATAGGATCCATACAGCTGATCTTGGCTTTTATCCTTTTGATTAGCCTCCCTCTTTGGAAGATGCATCATACCACTACACATGCAACTCAAGAGCATGTGGAACCCGACCGTTCATTAAGTTTTACCCAAAAACTACGTATAAAAGGCGTACCTTTTGCTCTCATTGCTTTTTTGTTTTACGTAGCTGGAGAAGCAGCTGTTGGTCTTTGGGGAAGTAGTTATCTTGTTCAGATTAGAGGCATCTCCATTGGTATGGCTGCTACATGGATTGCCATGTACTATGGCGGTATAACCCTGGGACGATTTATTTCCGGTTTTATTTCTTTTAGACTATCCAATCAACAGCTCGTTTTCTACGGTATTGTTGTTAGTCTATTCGGCGTTTTGATGCTTATTTTACCTTTACCTAATTTTGTAATTCCTGTAGGTTTGGTTTTTATTGGTTTAGGCTTTGCGCCTATTTTTCCAAGTCTAATTCACGAAACACCGGAGCGTTTTGGAAAAGCCCATTCTCAAGATATTATAGGCTATCAAATTGCTGCGGCATATTTAGGTGGTGCAACTTTACCTCCACTTTTTGGTGTGATCGCTCAAAACACTAGTATGAGCATATTTCCGCCATTTATTCTGCTTTGTTTAGTTTTCATATTGTTAAGTACAACAAAGCTCAATCGCATAAAAGGAGATACATAGAATGGATGATCAAAGAATTGTATTACTACGTGACACCAAAATATCTAAGGCAATCAATACAATGTCTATTCCTGCTATTATAGGAATGCTTGTTATGGCCATATATAATGTTGTTGATACTATGTTTGTTGCATGGCTCGGAACAAGTGCTACAAGCGCTACCCAAGTCGTTCTTCCTATCATGATGCTTACCTCAGCTTTTGGACTAGCCTTTGGCATTGGTGGTGGAAGCTATGTCTCAAGATTACTTGGACAAAATGATATGAAAAAAGCCCAAATCACAACATCCGTCTCTTTTTTCACTGCCGTCGGTGCAGGGCTAGTCTTTGTTATTGTCAGCTTACTTAATTTAGAGAATTTACTTTATCTTTTCGGCGCCAATGATTCAATTATTGAGACTTCAAAAAATTATGCATTTTTTATTATTATTGGTAGCGTATTCACTATGGGTAATATGACTATGAATAACATCTTGCGTTCTGAAGGTAGTTCAAAGCTATCTATGCTTGGAATGGCTGCCGGTTCAGTCTTAAATGTTGCTCTTGACCCACTGTTTATCTTTACCTTTGGCTGGGGTGTTTCAGGTGCAGGGTTTGCAACCGCTCTTTCACAGGGTTTTTCCTTCTTAATTCTTTTGTCACATTACTTAATGAAACGTTCTGTTCTTTCCATAAAACTTTCGAATTTTAAACCTTCTCTTGCTATGTATACAGAGATTTTTAAAGTTGGAATCCCAACATTTTTACGACAAACCCTCTTTAGCATCACTATTGGTTTTTTAAATAATCGTGCATTTTTATATGGTGGAAACGACTTATTGGCTGCAGTAGGCATTGTATTTCGTATTGGAATGATTCCAACATATATCTTGTTTGGAATCGGTCAGGGTTTTCAGCCTGTCGTCGGCTACAATTTTGGAGCCAAAAACAAAAAGCGTATTCTTGATGCTCTAAAATACACTTTGTCCATCAGCCTTATTCTGGCTTTTATTTCTAGCCTATTTTTGATTTTTGGGGGCGAAATATTTATGCATATCTTTAAAGCCTCGCCATCGGTAACAGCATATGGTATACGCGGTCTTAAATATTTTGCAGGTTCGATTCTTCTGCTTGCAGTAACCAACTGTATAAGCATATTTTATCAAGCCATTGGCAAAGGCATTGAATCCTTGATATTATCTATTTCTCGCCAGGGCATTTTTTATCTCCCGGCAATTTTTATTGCCCCTTTGTTCTTTGATGCTGATGGCATCTTAAGCTCTCAACTTATTGCCGATGCTTTTACTTTTATCGTTACGGCTTTTGTTTTTATTCCATTTTTATTAAGTCATAAACTGGATAAAGAATTGGATGCTAGTTAGCATCCTTTTTGTGTTTTGACAGATACTTTTGCATCTTTACAGCATCATCAATCTCCAAATCTTTTTCTCCTGCCAGTGACTCCAGGTGATGGGTAAACTCATGCTTTATAGTATGCATGAGTTTTTTTCTTAATCTATTTATAGATAGATGTCCATATAGGCGCATAAACGATCCATAGTATATCGCAATATATCTTCCCATAACCCCACCTGAATGATATTCCCCTAAAATAAATAAATCATTCTTTTGACTATTCTTATTTTCTTTTTCATCCGGTAATAAAATAACGCCGCCATTAAGGCCTTTAAACAAATCTTCTGGCAAACGCTCCACTATTTCTTCTATTAATATTTCCATTTCATCTATTGTAATCATAGGACCTCCTTAAGTGCGTATATTTATCTTAGCATAGCATCTTATATCTTAAAAATAAAGTTATTTTTGTTAAGCTATTTTCTGTTCCATTGAAAAAATGTATAGGGTGTGTTATAATTATATTACGATATTCGTATTATTTATTATTCGAAAAGAGGTGCGACATGATGGATTTTGATAGCAAGCATTGGATTGATGAAATCATTCGATTGGTTTACAAAACCAATACGTTCTACAAGACAACCATCGAAACCCAATTTCCTGTTTCGGGACGTAAAAAATTAGGCACTCTCGAATCCAATGTACTTGAATTGTTTACTTATCATGATGAACTTTCAGTAAAACAAATCAATCAACTACTCACGCTACCCAACAGCACACTTACAAGCGTTCTTAATCGTTTAGAATCCCAAGGATATCTTCGACGCAAGATTTCTCAAGATGATAAGCGAACCTACTTAATCCTTCCAACTTCTAAAGGGCATGACTTTATTCATTTACGTCACCTTGAAAAGCGAAAACTCTATGAGTATTTAATTACTTCTATTGAAACAGATATTAATCCGCAATATATCCAAAACATAATCCAAAAATTAAATGTAGCTATCGATAATATAAACTATGATTTATTAAGGAGGATTCATATGGATATTATAAAAAAAGAATACAACGAATTTGGACCTTGGATAGCAATGATCAATGATTCTACTGAAGTACCACCCCAATTTGAACATGAAAAAGACCTTATTCTAAAAGCTACATATGCCTTTAAGATTCCTCGCCCAATAGAACGCCGTAACGCCAAGCCTGGAATGCCTTTATATGATCATGTTGTTACATTTTTTCAAGATGAACTTATACTCCTTGACCGAACCGAAACCAATACAATCCAAAAAACTTCGATTCTTCTATCTGAGATTTTAATGATACAATCTCTTCAAGAATTGCTTTTTGGAGAACTTATTATCACTACCTCCGATAGAGCCTATTCCATTATTTATAATCCTGTGTCACATGAAATTATTGAAAAGTTAGTCACAGATATTCGCAAACGTTATTATGATAAGCCTAAGCACCTTGATATTGAAGCTCTTGATGAACATGTCAGTATTCACTCCCCTATTTTTAAAACCATCTTATTGTCTGAACTGGCTTCAGATCAGGTGAAACTCATTGAATATCAACCCTTTATTGAATTGATTCGTCAAAAAACAACTGCCTTTAGTTTTTTTAGCGATTTGATTAGCAAGCCGGTTTTACAAGATTCCATGTTTTTAACCAATGGAATAGAGCTGATTATTCTCAGTCGTGTTCAAGAAGTAAAATCTGAAAAGGATGCGGATTATGGTTATCGAAAAACCTTTATCCCGCTAGACTATATTCAAGATTTCTCCACACAAACGGATGAAACAATGGAAAACCTACTTACATTGAATATTGAACTTAACAATGCATCCTTCCAGACAAAAATCAGTACAGATATAGAGATTGCTCGACTATCTGCACTCATTCAATAGTATTTTTATATCAAAGAAAGGGGACATCATCATGAAAAATTATGTTGTGACCATCGCAAGGCAATACGGTTCAGGAGGACGACTCATAGGAAAAAAAATTGCTGAAAAACTTCAAATCAATTTTTATGACAAAGAACTGATTCGCTTAGCCGCAGATGAAACTGGATATGCTGAAAGTTTTGTCAGCAAAATGGAGCAAAAGAAAAGCATTAGTTTTTTTACTAATCTTTACATGACCCAACAAGAACTGCCTGCAACTGATCAAATCTTTTTAGCCCAGTCAAAAACAATTCGCGAATTAGCCAACAAAAATTCTTGTGTTATTGTCGGTCGTTGCGCTGATTATGTTTTAAAGGATTTTCCAAACTGTATCAATATTTTTATTCATGCACCCATCGCTTCACGTATTGAACGCTTAGAGCATGAATACAATGAAACAGCAAAGAATTGGGAAGACTACCTTCATAAGCAAGACAAAAATCGTTCTTCCTATTATAATTACTTTACACAAGAAAAATGGGGAAAATCACAAAACTACCATGTCACTCTTGATAGTAGTATTGGTATTGATGAAAGCGTTGATTTTTTAGTTCATCTTATTAAAACCTATCAATCAAAATTCAAATAATCCTATCCTGATACAAAAATTAAAGAGATGGAAGTCAATGACTTCCATCTCTTTTAAATACAACAAGTATCGTTTTAAACAAAATTTTTATATCTAACCATACACACCACTCAGAAATATACTCCGAATCTAATCGTACAATCTCTTCAAAATCTTCAATATTGGACCTTCCAGATACTTGCCACTTACCTGTAATTCCGGGAACAATACTTATACGACGTCGATGATGCTTTTCATATGCTTTGACTTCCGCCACCGTTGGTGGTCGTGTTCCCACTAAACTCATGTCACCTTTTAACACATTATAAAATTGTGGTAATTCATCAATACTTGTTTTTCGGATAAAGGCTCCAACTTTTGTAACTCTTGGATCATCTGTCATTTTAAACATATGTCCATGCATTTCATTTGAGGCCATTAGCGCCTTTTTTTCAGCTTCGGCATTGACGCCCATTGAGCGGAACTTCCACACTTTAAAGACACGTCCATTTTGACCTACTCGATCTTGTTTAAAGATAATAGGTCCTGGACTTTCAAGCTTAATGAGGGGTCCTACAATGATATAAGCAAGCCCAAATAAAACCATACCAATCAAGCTTCCAAAAATATCAATAATACGTTTTACAAATAATTGGCTTTCATTTAAGCTGACTACATGAAATTTTAAAACTGGTAGATCTCCAACCATTGCGACTTGGGCTTTTGACGTGTGTGTATCTTGAATATCAAGAAGCATCGTTATTGTAATCCCCATATCTTGACACATATGTAATGCATCTCTAAGACGTTCATCATAACTTAATGGACGCGCAACAGCAATTTCATCAATAACATACTGATCAACAATATAATCAAGTTCTTCAAGCGTTGCAATGTGCTTAAGTTCTTTATACTCTCTTGGTTCGTTGATACTTACATAGCCAACTAAATTAAAATTTAAATAGTTATGCCTTTTAATCTCATTGATGTATGTCTCGCCCCGTTTTGACCATCCAATAACTAGTATATTCTTACTATGTTTATAGTCTTTAACATCGATATACGAAAACTTTCTTAGTATAAGTCGATTAATAAATACCAATGTAATTAGCGCAATCATATAGTCTAACAAAAACAATCTTGATAAATTTGCTTTTAAGTAAAACATCACTGCACCCAGCAAAATATTTGTCCCTAGAAGAGAAATCATCATTTTCAACACTGTCATAACATACATATTTCCATAATTTTTAATCGTAATTGTGTATATATCAAAAATCAAGAAAAAAGTAATTAGAAAAAAAGCGACTAACATTACAAACGATATTTTTTCTAAACCTGTCAATGTCAATACTCCGAGTTGAAAGTCCAAGTATGCAATCTCTGCCAAAATATATGCTGCCAAAATGCAGATTAAGTCTGCTAATACATAGGTAAGTTTACGTATTCTTATCTTCCACCTTAGCATCTTACCACCTCACTACCTTTACGTACTCATTAAATTACTCTCTAATCTTCTCTATCTCTATAACCTTATCATAGCCCCATCCAAAGAATTTGTCAATTTCTTATTGCGTTATTTAATTGTCAGATATCTTAAGTATAATTCTTGAATTTTCTATATTTTACTGTATTTTATAAAATTCTTTAAACCATTGAACAAAGTTATTAATGCCTTCTTCTATCGTTGTTTGAGGTTTAAAGCCAATTGTCTCCGATAAGTCACTAACATCTGCAAATGTTTTATATACATCCCCTGGCTGCATGTCCATATAAACCTTTTCAGCCTTTGTGCCAAGAGCATTTTCAATAACTTTGATAAAATACTCAAGCTTGACTGGCTGATTATTACCTATGTTGTATATTTTATAAGGAGCAAAACTTTCACTCACTTTACCATCCGTCTCACTCCATTTTTTGTTTTTATGTGGTGGATGTTCAAGTAACTTTGATATTCCTTCTACAATATCATCCACATAAGTAAAATCTCTTTCCATTTTTCCTTGATTAAAAACTTTTATTGCCTCGCCATTAACTATCGCTTTTGCAAACAAAAAATAAGCCATATCAGGTCTTCCCCATGGCCCATAGACAGTAAAAAAACGTAATCCTGTTGTTGGAATGTTATACAAGTGGCTATATGTATGTGCCATCAGCTCATTAGATTTTTTCGTAGCAGCGTATAAACTTACTGGATGATCTACGCTATCTTCAGTTGAAAAAGGTGTTTTTTGATTTCCACCATATACAGAGCTTGATGATGCATATAAAAGATGTTTAACCGGATAATGTCGGCACGCTTCTAGCACGTTGATAAATCCAACAATATTCGAATCAATATACGCTTTTGGATTTTCAATACTATATCGGACGCCAGCTTGAGCTGCCAAATGAACGACATAATCAAATCCTTCCTCCATAAAAAGTGTATTAATAGCCACATCATCTGTTACATCCATCTTTACAAATCTAAACTGTTCAATTTCTAGTAATATATCCAGTCGCCCTTGCTTTAGTGCCGTATCATAGTAGTCATTGATATTATCAATACCTACAACTTCAAATCCTTGCTTACATAAAAGCTTCGATAAGTGAAACCCAATAAAGCCTACCGCACCTGTTACTAAAATTTTCTGCATTTCTTTATCCTCTCTCCCTATATTTATTTATTGTCATAAAACCATGTCAGTGCTTCTTCTAGTTCGTCCTCATCTAATTTCCAATAATATATTCCATCTATTTTTATAGAGCTTCCTTGCAAAGTTTTAAATTCTATATCTTCAATTTTGGATAAAGCAAGCGTCACTTCAGCTAATTCGTTAACATGTATGTTCGTATTTGTATATTCACTGTTGTTTATAAAGAATTTTGTAAGATCTGTATCACTATACTCTTCTGATAGTTTTTTAAGGAGTGCTACTGCAAATTGTTGTTGTCGTCGTATACGCCCGATATCACCATCACCTGAATATCGCCAGTGTACATAATCAAAGGCTTCTTCTCCATCGAGCTTTTGATATCCCTTTGACAAATCTGCTCCATGTGAATGCATATCTACTTCAACATCAATCCATACGCCCCCAATTTGATCTACAATTGTTGCAATCGGTTCCATCTCAAGGGTAAAATATTTACGCATTTCTTCTTCTTCTAGTAACAAATTAACCGCTTCTACCATACTCACTTCTGCTCGCCCTTTTAATGTCCCAAATGCGTACGCATGATTAATTTTATCATTTTTTTCCCTAATCGGTAAATAGGTATATGTGTCCCTAGGTATAGACAAGACTTTTGCCCATGCATTAGCCACATCCACTCGCAAAACTGAAATACTATCTGCACGATAAATACTATATTGTGAATCTCTTTCTTCTGTACGGTCAATACCCAAGAACAAAAACATTCTTATATCTTCTTCAACTTTTTCAGGCTTTTCACTTGGCGATATTGTATTGTCTACAGGAACTTCCACCTCCGAAATTAGCCCATTGTCTGCTATAGTATCTTGATAGTCACTAACTATCTTTTCTTCATTAAGGTTTTCACTTTTTTTATTGTCCGATCCTTCTATATTATTTGTATTTGAAAATATAAAAGTTAATATAATAATAAGAAGAAGCGCTCCGATAAAACTAAAGACTATCGTCAATATTGTTTTGCGTTTATTCATAAATATCCCTCATTTCTACCCATCGGTTTATAATTTAAGATTAGCACATTCATTTCTATAAGTAAAGAAAAAGCCTACCAATGAATTGGTAGGCTTTTGACGATTGTTATTTAGTTAATTGTTACTTCAATTCTTTCAACAAAAATGCTTTCACCAGCTTGTCCATCGGCAATAATAAATTCCAAGAATTTATCAGAATCTCTTAAATCATCAACATTTATTACAAAATCAAATGTTTTTGTTTTTACACCATGGCCAATTTTCCATAAGTCTGTTCCTTCTCTTAGACCTGTGTTGTTTAGGTACAATTCACTTAACTCACGCTCAGTACTTCCAATTGTAATTTTTACAACAACCGTATCACCTGGTTGCGCTGCTGTTAAATCAATTGTTTCAAAGGTTTCATCTGACCCTTGAATAAATTCAATATTTCGAGCGGAGAAACTACTAACACCTGGATCTTCTTCCGGCTCTTCTATGACTGGTTCTTCAATCACTGGTTCTTCGATCACTGGCTCTTCAATCACTACTCGATCAAAAGTCACCTCAAAGTTGTCAATGACCAAGGTATCTTCCGGTTGTCCACCAACAAAGATTAATGCTAAGTATTGGTCACTACTGTTAAACTCTTCTGTCACTGTAAACTCAACATGTCGTGATTTTATTCCATTTCCAATAACCCATTCTGACTTATCACTTCGTAAACCTTTATTATCTAAGACAAGCTTTCCATCAACTGTGTCTGCTGCAATAATATCTAGGTCAATAATGACTGTATCGCCTACATTCACCGTATCAAATGCATCATAGATATATGTATCGTCACTTCCATCTGTAAACACAATAGCACTTGATGGATATGAAGGTTCTTCGATGACTGGTTCTTCAATCACTGGTTCTTCAATCACTGGTTCTTCAATCACTGGTTCTTCAATCACTGGCTCTTCGACTACTGGCTCTTCAACCACCACTCGATCAAAAGTCACGTTAAGATTATCAATAACAAGTGTGTCCTCTGTTTGTCCACCAATAAAAGCTAGCTCCAAAAATTGTTCACTACTATTAAATTCTTTTGTTACTGTAAATTCAATATGTCGTGATTTTACTCCATTTCCAATGACCCATTCTGATTTATCACTTCGTAAACCTTTATTATTTAATACAAGCTTTCCATCGGCAGTATTTGCTTCAATAATATCCAAATCAATAATAACTGTATCGCCAATATTCACTGCATCAAAGTTATCATAAACATATGTATTATTCGTACCTTGTGTAAATACAATGGCACTTGCCGGATATGAAGGTTGTTCAACGATTGGTTCTTCAATCACTGGTTCTTCGATGACTGGTTCTTCGATGACTGGTTCTTCAATTACCGGTTCTTCAATTACCGGTTCTTCAATTACCGGTTCTTCGATTACTGGTTCTTCAGTAGTAAAAAGTTGTTTTTCACCATTGACATAGATATCAATATGTCCAACATCAATCGATTCTCCATTCACTCCACCGTCAATTTTAAATGCTACAAATTTATCCGCCTCGGCAAAATCTGCGTTTACATCAAAATTCATTATACGTGTTTTCGTTGCATAACCAATTTGCCATTCTGAATTTTGAGAACGTAATCCTTCATTGTTCATAACTAAAATACTAGATTCTCTATTTGTTTGTGTTATTTCCATCTCTATGGTGATTTTATCACCTTGGTTAACTGATGTAAGTACTGGTGACTGAATAGTGTCTTCACCACTCTCTATAAAGTGAAAACCATTTTCATCAATATAACTGTTACCTCTTGCTATCCACTCACCTTGGCTAAAAAAACGATCGTCATTAACCTCTTCTTTCGGTTCTTCAACACCTGGGCTTAATGCAACTAACTCTCTCATATAATCGTCAGCTGATGCCGCATAGTAGATTGTTTTGCCCCAAGTTCCTGCCCATCCATAGCCGAGTGCTCTTTCAGTACTAATATCATAAATACTGTATGCTACTGAGCCGTCTCTATCACCAAATAATCCTTTATTTGTTCCTATTTCATAAAAACGATACCATGTTCTTGTTCCCGGAGAATCAATGAAATACTCTCCATTAACACCATCACGTACATATTTTACATCTTCTAAAACAGTTTCATGGAACCAAATCTTTGCTGATAAAATACTTCGTTTGATTTCAGGGTCTGAACTGTTTAGTGATTCTAAAAATTCTACGATTTTTGCAGATTCTTGACTAATCAAAGACAATGGTTCAAACGAACGGCCTTGAGTTGTTTTGTATGTATAAGGATCATGTTGTCCACCCCATACAGTTTTAACTCCATTGACTTCAACTTGCGCTTTTAATATAAAGTCAACACCACGATCAAAAGAATCCTTAATTTGATTATACAATGTCGTGCTGATCAATCCGTTGTTATACTCACTATTTTTATCTAAAACCTTTTTATATAAATTAAGAACATTTACTGTTGCATCATCATTGAATGTTGCATCATTTTCATATAAGGATACAGAAGCTTGTTGTTCTGGATAAACTTGTGGAAAACCACCTGTTGGGTATTGCATTTTTAGTAAAAAGTCAAATCCTTTAAGGATTGATGCCTTCACTTTTTCATTACGTGTTGTATTGTATACTGCTGCTAAATATTCGATTTGTGTAACTGTTGCATCATTATCAATCGTTCCAAGTGGAGTAACTCCATCACGTTGATAGTATTTTGCTTTTTTTTCTGTTCCATCCCAGTATCGAGTAAACATATCTGGATTATCTTTTGACCAACCACCATTATCTAACTGCCAGGACATAATATATTCTGCAACTTGTAAGTTCACGTCGGTGCCTGCTTCTACTGGTAAGCTCACAATATTCATTGACATAAATAAAACTAAAATCGCTACTAAAAACCGCTTCATAAAAGACCTCCTAAGTCCAATCGAATAATCGAAAACAAAACATTCTCTTTGGAAACTGGCTGCCATCCTATTGGAAGGCCCTATAGTTTTGCGTCCTTACTTTTCAGTAAGTTTGCCTTTATCAGTTGAAGTTCGTCGAACTCTCTTGATCCTTTATGAAAGAGTGTTGTTTTGTTTATAAAAATTAATACGTGTATTTGACAACAAAAAAACTCCATTTGGCGACTGGCTACCATCCTATTGGAAGGCCCTATAGTTTTGCGTCCTTACTTTTCAGTAAGTTTGCCTTTATCAGTTGAAGTTGTAAAATACGAAGTACTTGACTACAAATATATTATACCACGCCGATACCTATGCGTAAATAGGTCAGCTATTCTTTTAACCCTTTGTTCACGCTTTGTTCAAAGGCTTTATTGGTCAATATTTTTTTACCCTCAAGTCCTATTTTCTTTTCTTTTTTATTAGGACCTTAGTCCTAATGATTAACAAAATAAGAAGTATACTTATAAGTCCAATCAATGTATTTATGAATAATATGTGTCGTTCATTTTCTGTTGTCTCCAATAAAGCTTCCTGCTGCTCATTATAGATTTCTTTTCCCCATGAACCAGCCCAACCATAACCATGTCTTCTCTCTATGCTAATATCCAAAATACTATGAGACACAGTCCCATCAAAATCGGCAAAAAGTGGTTCATTTGTTCCTATTTCATAGAATCTATACCATGTCAAATGTCCCGGGTTATCGATAAAGTACTCACCATCTATCCCATATCGCTCATAGCGAACATTCTCAAGTGCAGTTGCCTTAACCCAGCTTTTAGCATAAAATACACTTTGTCGTATTGCGGCTGTCTGAGGTCGAACCGTTTCCAAAAAATATATAATATCAATAGATTCCTTACTCATCAAAGATTTAGGCTCAAAAATTCTTCCTTGGACCGTTTCGTAGGTATTTGGATCATGTTGCCCTCCCCATGCTGTTAACTGATCATTAACATGAACTTGAGAAGCCACCATATATTCAACGCCTTTATTATAAGCTTTTTCCACTTCTTGGCGTAATGTATCCTCCACTAATCCATTACCATAATAGTTTTTTTCATAGATAATCTCTTGAAATAGATACATCACATTAATCATTGCATCATCATTATACGTCACCATGTTCTCATATAGGGATACTTTTGCATCTTGCTTTGGGTAAACTTGTGGAAACCCCCCAGATGCATACTGCATCAATAGAAGAAACTCTATCCCTCGTCGAAAACTTTCTTGAATCATTGGATCTTTTAATTGGTGATAGGCTTTTGCCAACGCATCTAGTTCTGTTACTGTCGCACCATTATCAATTGTACCAAGTGGCGTAATTCCATCCTGCTGATAGTACTTGGCTTTTTTTTCTTTTCCATCCCAAGTTCGCGTAAAAATATCCGGATTATCTTTTGTCCAGCCTCCATTTTCAAGTTGCCAAGACATAATATTCTCTGCCGTTTGGCGCATTTGTTGAGACCCATTGATATTATTAACCGTTAACATCAATAGAATAATCAAAATTATGCAACCTATGTAAGTCATGTTCTTTATCTTATAACGCTTCATCGCCATCACCTACTGACTAAAGTTTTTCCCCAATCACCTGCATAACCATAATTTTTACGGCGTTCTAAGCTAATTTTTTCAATTGTATAATAAATACTTCCATCTGAATCTCCAAATAAAGCTTTATTCGTTCCTATTTCATAAAATCTATACCACATCAGCTTGCCTGGTGTTTCGACAAAATGGCTTCCATCCACAGGATAACGATAATACTTCACATCTTCCACTGCAACCGCTTCAAGCCATTCGACAAATCCATCAATAGCCGTCTGAACTTCTGCTGTTCGCGGCCATACCGTTTGTAAGAACTTAGCAATCGTCACCGATTCTTGCCCAGAGATTGACTTGGGTTCAAATGGGCGCCCCGCCACCGGAGCGTATGTGTAGGGATCATGTTGAGCACACCATCCCGTCAATTTTCCGTCAACACGAATTTGAGACTTCAAGATAAACTGGATACCTTTAGCATAGGCACTATAGACTTGATGCCTAAGCTCTTGATCGATAACATCCTCATCAAATGGAGCCAAATGATAGGAAATGTTTTGAAAAAGCGTCAGCACTCGAATCGTAGCATCATCATTAAAGGTGGCCATGTTCTCATATAATGAATGTGTTGAATCTTGAACAGGGTAAACTTGTGGAAACCCGCCTAAATCGTATTGCATTTCGACTAAAAAATTAAGGCCTTTATTGATGGCTTGCTTAACGTCATCATCTTTTGTTACTTGATAACACTCCGCCAAAATATATAGTTGCTTAACGGTGGCGTCATTATCAATGGTTCCTAACGGTGTTTTTCCATCCATTTGATAATACTTGGACTTATTTTCCTTTTTATTCCATTGACGTTCAAAAATTTGCGGCATGTCTTTAGACCATCCCCCATTTTCAAGCTGCCAGGACATAATATTATCCGCCAACGTACATATCTGTTCTTGCGTTTTCCCTTGTATATATGTTTCGCTTGGATTATCCGAATGAGCTAAAGATATTGCCTCTTCAAATATGTTTCTCCATTGATCAATTCTCTTTGATATATTAAAATTAAACATCATCATTATGGCAAGTGCACTTGCGATTATTACTTTCATTTCTTATTCGACTCCTAAATCACTCTTAACATCATTGCTGGTAAAAATCATATAGTTTTTTTATTGACTGCTCTAAACTATATTTTGCCTCTATACATAGTCTAACCTCTTTACGCATCATTGGCAAATCATATTGATTATTCATAATATCCTTTAAAATAGCGTATAATTTTTCTTGGTCTTTAGGTTCCATAAGAAAACCATTTTTTCCATCTTCTATGACTTCAGGAATGCCACCTACATAAGTAGAAATTGGAATACAACCATAGGACATGGCTTCAAGTAAAGCCATCGGAAGTCCTTCATTACTTGAAGGCAGTGCAAATAGAGCACACTCTCTTAAAAGCTTTTCCTTATCCTTGCCACCAATCCATCCAACATAATGTACGTTAGAAAGCTTATTGTTTTGAATGTATGTACGTAAGCGTTCAATCTCACCATCGCCGCCGATATACACTTGAAAGTCTTTTACTTCTTTATTTAACCGTTGAATAACATCCAATAAATCAAAGATGCCTTTTCGTTCACCTATACGTCCCAAAAAACATATATTCTTGTTAGTTTTTGGTTGAATATCTTGTGGGATGGGAACAGCGTTATATATTACTTCAATCGGAGTTGACGTAAATGTTTTAATGTTAGTTTTCCATTGATCCGAAAGAGCTATAATTCCATCCGCTCCATCAAAAACATTGCGAATCTGTTCTTGTTTGATCGGCTTTGCGAGATGATAAAACTGCATAAATTCAGCTCCATGAAGATGAATAATTACTTTTTTCTTAAATATTTTTGCGATTTTATATAGATAACGCTTTCGATTAAAACTATTATTTGATGCCATGTGCAAATGAATAAGATCATACGATGGCATATATATTATTGCCTGTAAAATAGCCTTGATAAAAACACCAAATTTTTTTATAGTTGAACCATCTTCCATCGTAGATATATATTTAAGTGTAAATCTATTAAAATCCCACATACTATAATATAGATTAACAACTGTTGAGATTCCACCTTTAACTTTTCTACCTGGTCCAAACATGAGAATTTTCATATAATCACCTAGCCTTTTGCTCAAAATAATATTCATATCCTGCAATTAATGCTTTACTTGTGTGATTCCAACTCAGTTCATTTTGGACACGTTGATATCCACTTTCCCCCATCGCTTTTCTTCGTCCTTCATCTTCAAGTAGCTCAAGAATTTTATCTCCTAAATCTATTGCATCATTTGGTTTGGCATATAATGAAGCATCTTTTGCTGAGTATCTGCCTTCTGTCAAATCAAACTGGACAATTGGCTTTGCTAGCGCCATGTATTCTAAAACCTTATTCATGGTTGATCGATCATTCATTTCATTATATTCATCAGGATTAACACATAAATCCGCGGTATTTAAATAATCTAATAATTTGTCATCCGATACACGTCCTGTAAATTCAATATATTCCGATAATCCAAGGTCTTGCACCCGATTTTTTATTGTTTCTAGATAAGGTCCCCCACCACAAATTCCAAAAAAAATGTCCTTGCGTTGACATGTATTTACAATATACATGACTGCGTCAACTAAATAATCCATGCCTTCTTGTTTGCCAATAACACCTACATATCCAACCATATATTTTTTTCCATGCTTTATCTCTACTTTTGGCGGTCTAAGCGTTAAACGTTCCGTCTTAGGTCCGCTACGCAGAACAAAAACATCTTTAGGCTGCATATGATTACGCTCAATAGCAATCTTCTTATAAGACTCATTGGTTACAAATGCCATAGCTGAATACTTATAGGTCATACGTTCAAAAAAGATTTGTGACCAATACAGCAGTCCCTTTTTCCCAAACTTGGCAATATATAGCTCCGGACAAATGTCATGATGATCAAAAATATATTGTACTCCATATTTTTTAAACTTTCTTGCAATAAGAAAAATGTTGTCCGGTGGGTTACAGCCATGAATAACGTCGAATCCTCTTTCTTTATAGATGCGTTTTGCAAGTTTTGTCTCTTCTCGAAGCGCTATATAATATTCTTTAAGGTACCCCCAAAACCCATTTCCCTCTTCCGGTAAATGGTGTCGATATATGTGTACACCTTCTTTTTGTTCATACAAATCCATAAATCCTTTACCTGTAGGGCATATTACACTGACTTCATACCCTTCTTTGACTAATGTGGTCGCTTCCTGCCAAACCCGTGTATCAAAGGGTACTGGTAAGTTCTCTACAATAATTAATATTTTTTTATTCATCCACTCTGCCTCCTCATACCATCAAGTTTTGTTTATAGCCTTTAATATTGTCGCTGTATTCTCAATACATGGTTTTTTGGAATACAGATCTATGTATCGTTGGCGAACATTCTCTTGAATTCTCTTTTTATCTATTGGATTTTTATTTATTTTTTTTAGTAGTGGGATCAAATCGCTTTCTATATGTTGAACGACAAACCCGCTCTCATTGTGAATAATATACTCTTTCATTATTGAATTGTCATTAATGATAATGAGCTTACCTCTTGCCATAGCGTTTAATGTAACCATCTGCCCTGACGAGCCTAGGTCATTTTTTAGAGGAATAATGACCCCTGCCGCCTTATCCATATAGTTGTGAAATGTATCTTTGTCAACATCCTTAAGTATCTTGACATTATTAGGAATCTCAATGGTATCTAACTCAACATTTAGTTTTGAAGCAATGATGACCAATTCAAAAGTTGTTCCTCGAAACGCTTCAATCAAAGGAAGATAATCTCTGTTACTATAGCCTCCCGAAAAATAATAGGCTTGTTCTTCCATAGATATGCTTATTGTTTCATTCCAAATACCATAGGGTAAAATAAATGTAGTCGTATTTTTTCCAAACACATTCTTATACAAGCTTTCTTCAAAGTAAGAAAATAAAATATACACGACATGCTTTGACTCAAAGAAAGCACGTAAAGTTCTATATAAATTAATTGAGGCACGACTATGCAAAAAGAATCCCCACCATACAACTTTAGGATTTTTTAATATCCCTAGTTTTCTTAAGAGAAGTGCTGCTAACGCAACATTATTTCCGGTCACAATCAAACTTTGATATTGATTAATCATCTTCCGATGACTAATCAAGTATTTGATAAAATGGTAGGCACCTAAAAAATTCTCCATTTTACCTACAAGAGATGATTGCTGCTTATCTCTGTGGACTTGAACATAGTCGATGTCTCCTGTCATTTTAAAGTGCTTAATCCAATCGGCATCTGAGCGCGAGACGACGATACTTTTATTTTTCATTCACATTCCCCCAACATAGGCCTTCATAGTCTCCTTCATAATCCACTGTCTTCCACATCCTAACTAAATCGATAATGATTTTATTCGGATAATTATCAAGCAGTTGTTCAAACTCTCGTTCCTTATTCGTGACAACAATAACTTCTGATTCTTGCATGACTTGATCAAGGTCATTGGTTATAAATCGTTGCAAGTGCGGTATCTTCGATTCAATATATTCTTTATTTGTCCCTGTAAGTTCGGATAGCTTTACATGCTTATCATAAATGGCAAGGGCATATCCTTTTCCAAGCAACCGTTCCACCACATCTACAATTGGACTATTTCTCAAATCATCCGTTCCAGCCTTAAAGCTCAAACCTAAAATACCAATTTTATGTTTTTTCTTACTCATAATAATCTCTAACGCATTCTCTTTTTGAATTTCATTACTTTGGTGAATATTATTAATCACCGGTGTATTGACAAAAAGTTCTGAAGCTAGAGTTTTTAATGCTTTGGAATCCTTTGGAAGGCATGAACCTCCATAGGCAAATCCAGGCTTAAAATAGTACGGCGAAATATTTAATTGTTTATCCATACAAAAGATTTCCATGACTTTATGGCTATCAATATTTAACGCTTTACATATATTTCCAACCTCATTACCAAAGACAATTTTGAGCGCATGATAGGTATTGTTCACATACTTCATTAATTCTGCAACTTCAATATCAGTAAATACTTTTTCACCCGGGATTTTTTTATACAATTCTTCCATTTTTTTCTTGCCTAGTTCATGATCGGTTCCAACAAGTGTTAATGGAGGGTTGTAATAATCATGAACTGCAGTCCCTTCCCTTAAAAATTCCGGATTTGATACCACTGTAAACGCTTTATTTCGCTGCTTTCCAGATTCTTGTTCAATAATTTCGCCTACCTTTTGGTTGGTTCCAGGTAATACTGTACTTCGAATTGTGACTACATGAAACCCTTCTTTTTTCTTAATGGCTTGACCGATTTCTCTCGCCACATTATAAATATACTCTAAGTTTAAATGTCCATTTTTGGTACTTGGTGTGCCGACGGAAATAATGCTTATCTCAGTATCCAATACAGCTTGTTCAACATCAATTGTTGCAAATAACTGCTGATGATCATGCGCCTGCTTAATTAATTGTTCAATATCTTTTTCGATGATTGTGGGTTTCCCTTCATTAATTTGGCGTATTTTAATCGGATTGGGGTCCACGCCAATAACCGTATGTCCCATTCCCGCCAGACACCCTGCACTAACACACCCTACATATCCTAATCCAAAAATACTTATTTTCATATTTGTCACAACCTCTCTACCTCATTCGCAAATTTCTATAACAGTTACAATATGTGCTTTATTTTGTTCTTCTTTACCTCGTAGTTTTATACACAATGTTTTTTCCAGAACGCCATATTTTTCTGAAAAATATATCGGTTCAACCTCAATCGTATGGTTCCCTGTAAATAACCTTAACTGTGTCTTTTCAGCTTGAATAATGATTTGGTTTTTTTCTTTTTGAATCACTTCACACTGTTTTCCTAAAACATAAGTCGCCTCATATGCATAGGCGTCAATCGTACTTTCTGGCATCGGATAAATTGTATCTTCAATGGTGATTTGTCGAGGTTTTTCATATCTTAGTGCTCTTTGATGTATTAAGGGAGCATAACCATCGTGTTGTGCAACAACAATATCGCAATCTATGTCGAGCTTGGATTCATGTAACAATGTATTTGCGCGTCGCCCCCACAAAAAAGCCCCTTTCATTTCAGATTGATTTTCTTGATTAATTGTTACTGTATTATGATTCTTTGTTTTTCGAAAATAGTTACGCCATGTTATATCGCTATGATAGCAATACGTTCCAGGATCAATAAATATCTTTTCGCCATCAATCATCAGGGTAATATGTAATGCATCCGCGTGTCCATGCGCTGCAATTGTATTAAATCCAAGTTCCGCATGATCAAAGGTTATTGTCACTTCTTTTTCTTCAACCAACCCCTTTAAAATGCTATGTCCACCTTGTGAATATGTTACTGAATTTTTACGATGAAAATGATCAAAATTTTGCTGCAGTTGTCGCTTAGATAACAAGCATTTTAATTGATCATAGGGCTGTGTTGAGACATTGTACTTTTTATGGATAATATAACTGCATAACTGTAGTACGTAGTCTTCATAATTAAAGTCACTTCCATATAAATCCAACAGTTTTCCTTCATCATGATCTCCTAAATGCTGTACTTTCCCATGACGATCCATCAACCTTGCACTATATTCACACATCCTATATAGCTGATCTTCCCATTGCTTAGGATAGTTCATCCCCTGCGCCTCCAGTCGAAGTATAAAAAGTGCAATAGCCTCCATAATAAAAAACTGATAGTGAATGGATTGTTCTTTGTTCACACCATCTGCATGATTTTGAATGTCTAATGCCTCGCTTATTCTCTCCACACTTCGTTCAACCCAGTCTTCTTGGTTAAATGAAACGCCTACGATTCCAAGAACCACCATCTCAACAATAAGGTGATTATTTGCCGATGAATATCTTGAGTGATACATGGACACATGGTTAAGTAGATTCATAATTCCTTGAGACAAATCGCGCCTTAATTTATGATATTTTCTTTCTTTTGGCAATAATTCTAACGTTATATACCATGAAAAAGCTCGAATTGCCAATTCCATCTCACTTGTGTAACTTATCCCCATTAAAAAAGGGTTCGCCTCAACCCACGCGTAAAAAGCTGTGGATAGCGTGTTAATATAATCTTTGTCTTTTGTAATCCAATAATTTTTTACAAGAATTGGGAAATAGTGATGACGATTATATTCCCAATTAATTCGGGCATCTCCTAATTCTTTATTTCCTTTATATTGTAATTTTCTAGAAGCAACCAACGGCCACTCTTGATTATTATAAAATGTGGCATGGCTCGACTGATTTTTAGTTGAGAGTGTTTGAAAAATCTGATGTGTCACGCCACATTGAGCATCTACAAACTCGTGATTGATTTTCCATGGTTGAACGCAGTCACCATTTCTTTTGTAAAGTTTTGAATCAAGTATTGACTTATTTTGCCGTGTAAATCCATCAACATACTCCAAAAATAAAAGCTGTATCCTCCAAAGAACTTCTTTATATGTCATTGCCTTTAAGCGGTGAAGATACCAACGTATTTTTCCCATTTTATACCTCCAGATTCAGCCATTGTAATGCAATGGTGTCAATTAGAAAGTCATTGCCCCGTTGTTTTGATTTTTGTTCATAGTGTGCCAACAATTCAGGTTCTTGTAATAATTTTTGAATCGATTGGGCTATTTTTATATCACCTTCAGTTATCTCCTGGGTATGTTCATCTTGTGCATATTGGGGGATCAATATACCATATTCCCCTTGATGAAGTATTTCTGAAGGACCTGATAAACAATCCACACTTATAATAGGCTTACCCAAAATCATAGCTTCAGTCATTCCATTTGGAAATCCTTCGTATAAAGAGGACATGACATAAAGATCAGCTCTTGATACATAAGCATATGGATTGGACTTAAATCCTAACAAATGCACCTGTTCATGAAGATGATAGGCATCAATTAATGCCTCCAATTTATGTGTTATTTCCTGACCATTTAGTTCTTTACCCAAAATCAGAAGTCGAATCTCAGGATCATCTTCTTTTAGATAAGCTATGGCTTTAATAATTCGCCAAAAAGCTTTTTGCCGCGAGATACGTCCAACCGCAATAATTGTTTTCTTCTTTTTATAATATAAACTGTCCCCACCTATAGATGCCGCTTGTGCCTGTTGAATTTTATGGATTTGATATGGATTATAAATCACCTCTATCTTTTTCTCATCCAAATAAAAATTATCCACTAAATCTTGTTTACATGCTTTTGATACAGCAATAATCTTATCGGCTTTTTGATAATGCCGTTTAATCTGTTCTTTTTGCCGCGCATTTAAATTTAAAGATAAATAATTACGCACCGATACAATTGTGTCCTCTTTGCCATATGTTTGAAGATTGAGTGTATTGGCAAGTGATGCAAAACTAATGACTTGATCATAGTCCTGTTTTTTCTTTAACCGGGCTAATTTCCAGCGATAGCCTATCCAATGATAAAAGATTTTTTTCACAAGATTCTTGTCATTATAGTTCTTATTAATTATGTGTTTTGGACCATGATAGATATAGTCGCCTGTATTATTTAAAACGATAAGGTCACACTGGAGTTTATCCTCATACTGTTCATTAAAATACTCGCACAAATTAATGGCCACTCGTTCTGCGCCTCCGCCTGTCAACGAACTTATGATTAATGCTATTTTTTTCATATAATCGCCTCCACAATCGCTTTATATTGATGGCACACATGAGAAATACTATGATTTTCTTCAACATAGCGATAACTTGCTTGGCCCATTGTAATCATCTTTTCTTGGTCAAAAGCCTGAATAAATTGGTTAGCCACTGACAGGTCATTATGGCAATATTGCCCTAAACTGTAGTTGTCAAACATATGATCCGGATTGATGCCAAGAGATAATATAGGTGTATGTCCTAATCCAGACTGTATAAATGTATTTGGAAATCCTTCTGCTGATGACGTATTAACAAAAAGTAGTGCCTGATTAAAAAAAGATTGAATTTTTGATGCTTCAACATAGGGAATATATTCTATGTTCGAAAGCTCGGATATTTGCTCTACTATATGATCTTTTAGACGAATACTTTCCTGTTGGTTATTGGTTGGCATAATCATTAAAAATGACCATTGTGGATTTTTTTTTGCCAGCTCCACAAAAAGCTCTGGCCGCTTCATTGGTTGGGCTCTTGCAACCCATAAAATATATCCTTGGTCAAGACTTTTTTCAGTCTTTATGTTTTTAGGTACTTCAAATCCATTTTTTATAATTGTGCTTGGTCGTCCGAGTTGATTTAGCGCTTCTTTTTGATCATTGGTTTGAGCAACTAAGGCGGTTGCATGAAATAAACCATACTTATACAACCAATAAAACCGCGATCCTTTAAAGCGATAATGTTCAACATCATAATTGTAGTCATGGGCCAATCGAAAAATTATTTTTTTTCGTTTAAGCTTTTGATGAATCAGTACTAAGAGGCCAAGATGATCACTTGCCGTTGTGGTAATAACAACATCTTCTTTAAAAAGTAATATCTGAAAAATCAAAGCTAATTGGCGAATAAGTTTATTTAATTTTCCCTGTCGTTTATTTAGAAACCTTATTTTTTTAATTGCAACACCTGCGAAGACTTTATCTTTTTGACCTTCATCCATAACATAAAAGGATACGTTGTAATTTGGACTCTTTGCCATTTCCAGCGCTAAGTTATAGCAATTAATTTCAGCACCTCCTGCGACTTCTGCTCCTTCATTAGGATAAAATAATATAGTTGCCGAAGGCAGATATATCCCTACCTTAATTTGTTTTTTCATTTTTTGACACCTCGATTTTTAGATGTGCATAATTATCAGTAAAACGTTGATAGCGAATAATTAAAATTCCAAGTCCAAGTAAAGTCCACTCATGTATCGTAATTGTTGATGGAAAAAAAGTCCGTCCACTCATTCCTGCTAATAAATACATCACAAAAGAAATGAGAACTGCTAGTAATATATCTCGGTCAAAAGGAAGTCGATTCTTGATAAATGAAAAGAAAATGTTTAAGTTTATATATGCAAACACAAAAGCATACGTAATGAGTCCAATAATTCCACTGTCCATCAACACTTCAAAATACATATTATGTGGATGCTCTACATTTAGAATCAATCCATTGCGGTAGGCAAAAGACTCCACAATAGAATATCTTCCAATCCCAAATAATTTAATACTTAAAGGATGTCGAATCCATTCCCACCATAGCGGTAGCCAAATATCTCCGGATCGTCCGGCAGATAATGTCTGAATATCGGTCCCGGCAACCAAGGTTAAAAAACGTGCGTATACCTGTTCTGGTAGAAAAAGCAGCATAATACCAACTGCGATAATTGTCAAAAAATACTTTATATCAATCTTCCCACGCAACACTCCATAGGACAAAAAGGTAAGAATCACGCACACATAGGCTGTCCTGGAAAATAAAATCGCAATAGCAAACAAAGAAAGATAAAATGTCAATTGAACAAATCGGTTTTTAGAATTTATATACATGGCCAAAATCAATGGGAATCCCATAATATAAAAATTAGCCAAATCATTTCCATGTAATCCAAGTACCACGCCAATTTGACCTCGAATCATACTAAAATTCATTTTTGAAGGAACCATAAAAATATATACAAAAATAATCGCTAGTGACAAAACCAACAAAGCCATAATAAATCCATCAATAATTAAATGCTTGTCTTCATAGTTATAAAACAGCAAGATCATAAGGACTGGGAATATATTGACTAAGGGAGTAATCAAAAAATTACTCATTAAACGTAACACGGAAAGATTATCCGACCATGCAATACTAATATATTCAATATAATCTACAGATTTTATGACGGCGATAATAAATACAAGAATATATAGGCTCAAAATTCCAATATATTTCATATCAAAAACGGTTTTAAGATGAATCCTATATCGAATCAGCATCAAACCCAACAAGGCAAAAAACAAAATAACATATAACTTTACTGGTATTCCCGGAATAATTTGTGTCTGTAAAATCTTTGTATTGACATAGGGAGTCACCATAAGCATAATTGCAACCGAATATTTTATATTGTGATATAAAATAATTGCTGCAATAATGCCTAGACAAACCACTAATGCCAACTCCAAGCTCATCGCCGAGAAGAGAACAAATAAGAACCCCATGACGATGATTATTCCTTTGTAATAACTATCCCATAGTTTTTTTAGGTTCATTATAAGCTCCTTAGTATCTGCTCAATCGGTTCAAAATAGTGTCTTTGTTTTTGAATAAATTCATCATAGTTAAACCCATCCTTTTCAAGCAGCTGTGCTGATTTATTTAACAATGCATCAACATCAAGCACAACATCATTTACAAAATATCTGTCTGTAATCTTGGCATCTTTGAGAAGATAATGAATTTTACTCTCCATATTTTTATACTGTTTCATCTCAAAAGAAATAAAGGGCTTTTTGTTTAATATAGAAAACACTGTCCCATGAAAAAAAGAAGTAACAATCAAAGAACAATATCTAAATACTTGTACAAACTCAAATGGATTGAGATTTCCTATAAATTTCGTTCCGTTAAGGTGTTGATAAAAAGATACATACTCATAATGTGGTCCAAAATTGGTTCTATAGGTTTCTACAAGTTCCTTATTGGTCCCCATAAATGCAATAACGGGTTTATCAAGATCAATACCTGCCCTTTGGATTTTTTCACGCAAATCTATCGCCGGAAATTCAATTAAAAAGGTAGGGTCACTGACAATGTGTATCTCTTGTTCGGTCATAGTTGATACCAGTGTTTTGGTATGCTCATCTCGAACGCTAATTCCCGTATACTGCATCAAATATTCGCTTAATGTCTTTTTCACTTCATCTGGATAAAGCGCATAGGGCGTTCGATTGGCTGAAGCAGCATAACTAAGCTTTTTGCAGTTTAAGCCACTTGGAAGCCAATAAATATTTGGAAGCGACAATTGTTGATTTGTTTTCCAAACTTCATCACTTCCCGTTATAACCAGATCATAATTTTGATGATTAATATATTCTATCCCTTCTTCTAAGCTGTTAATAAGCTTAAACGGCGAAAGGTGTATGTTCTTTTTCAAAAATCTTTTCATTCGATAATAGTTTAGTAAACTTTTAAAGCGAATATGAAAACGCCCTAAATTATATTTTTTAAAATCATGAATTTCACGTTCTTTATAATTAATATTAATTATTTCAACCTCATAATTTGAGTCCATCAGTGCTATCTTTTTATACAAACTATAGGCTTGAAGAATTGCGCCATAGTTATTTGCCCGATGGAACGTAAGTACCCCTATTTTTTTCATCGCTTCACCGCCCTCTTAAATGCATTGTAATAAAATTGTATATCTGTTTTTTTCAAAATTAATGATGAAAGTTCAACTTTATACTTTTTCATGAAGACCGCTAAAAAAGCCACTCCACAAAAGGAATAGGATGCTAACGAAGCTAACGCTGCTCCATTAATGTTCATCCTTGGAATAAGCAAAAAATTTAACCCCACATTGATTAGTACTGACACGCTAAAGATCACTACAGAAAGTTTCCGTTTTCCATCTGCTATGAACAACGTATATATGAATTTGTAGAAAATCATAAACACATTCCCACTAATAATAATAACAAGCGGTACATATGCTCGGATGAACTCATCATCATATAAAAATCCAATAAGCATTCGTCCAAAAACGACGAAAAACAACACCATGAAAAGGGAAAAGACAAAATTAAACTTAATTGCCTCAACAATGGATTTAATGTCATTTTTTTGGGCATTTTTTCCAAAGAGTACATCTTTAAACGCATCTGGAATCAGCCACAACTGCCCCCCTAAATTTACAGCCAAAGAATAAATCCCCACATCTTCGAACTTTGCCAGCTCTTTTAGAATGAAGATGTCAATATTGTAATTTGAAGTAATCAATAAAAGGGACAGTAGCGGCAATATTCCCACTTGTACAGCTTTTTTAAATAGCGCTACATCAAACTTAATCCCTAGGTTAAACACATGAATCTCCAGCATATTTAATTTGACACCGATATCGACCAATTGCTGTAATAACAACATAAAAAATATAAATAATAAATTAGCTTCAGGTAAAAAGAAATAAATAATAAAGAGCGCCACGGTATGTACAATCGTCGTAATGATTTTTGATACATTACGAATATGAATGTTTTCAATTAAACACAAAAAGTCCATTTGTCTTGCCGTCACATGAAGTGGTATTAAAAGTAAAAAATATTTATAGTCTATCGAAAATGTAAAAAACACTCCAAGAGTCACTATATAATTAAATACCATCTGCCATTTGAAAAATTGAATAAATTTTTCTCGAACATGTGGTATTTTTTCCTTCTTAAAACTTGAATATCCTTGATATACTCCTAAATTCATGAAAATAGCTGTCATAATAACTATATTCATGACATAACTATAATGCCCCTTTAACGTTGCTCCTAAATATCTGTTAATAAGTATTGAATTGGCTAGTCCTAAAAGAACCAAAATTACTTTTGTTCCGATTGTATGAATATAAGGATTCTTTCGCATTTGCGTTATTACTTTCAATGAACTACCTCTTATCTGTCTTTTGTATAGTAATCAACATAGTTATTGTCTTTTACCTTTGTCAGTACTGTTCCAAGAATTTTGACATTTGTACGTTCGAGTTGATTTTTTGCTTCTTTGACATCTTCAATCTTTGACTGATTCGACGCAATAACAAGCACGATTCCATCTGCAAGCGTTGCCCAAATTGATGAATCCGACATACCAAGAACTGGCGGTGCATCGATTAGAACGATGTCATATTCTTGCCTTGCTTTTCCAATCAGCTCTTTTAACTTTTGGGAAAACAGTAATTCAGATGGTTCCGGTGGTTCAATACCTGAAGTCAAAATATCTAACGTCGGATAATCTGGTACTGATTTAATAAATTCAGAAAAAGGTTGCGTCCCAACCAAATAATTTGTTAACCCGTTGTTTTTTCTAAGGTCAAACATCTTATGAATCGTTGGTCTTCTAAGATCTCCATCAATGAGCAATGTCTTTAAAGAATACTTTGCCATGGTAATCGCCAAATTAGAAATTGTCGTCGACTTTCCCGCTCCCTGTTTAGCACTTGTCAACAAAATGACTTTTTTTGGTGAATCAACGTTTGTGAATCGTAGATTTGTTCTTAATACGCGAAATGCCTCAGCTTCGTGCTCCGTTGGCTGGTGAAATGTAACTAAATTTACATTCATAAACGTTACCTCCCTTTAAATTTAGGTATTTCCGATAAAACGGATAGCCCTATGAGTTTTTCGATGTCTTCTTTCGTTCGTATACGATTATCGAGTTTGTGAATTATAAAAATAACAATCAGTGCTGTAAGTACAGCAACAATACCTGCTAAGGCTAAGTTAACAAACATATTCGGTCCTTCTTTGTATCGTGGAACCTCTGCATAGTCTACAATCTGAATATTATCTACTCCAACAATGTCTTGTGCACGAATAACCAGTGTTTCAGACAACTTATTTACAATCTGTGCCGCCCGCTCTGGGTCAACATCAATATATGTTATCTTAACAAAACGTGACTCTGAAAGGGTTTCAACGTCCAAACGATCGACCATTGTACGATAGTCCATATTCAACCCTAATTCACCAATAACTTCTCTTGTCACTAATTTTGTTCGCAGTAATTCCCGATAATCCAAGACCAGCTTAGAATCCAACTGCAAGTCAGACATGCTAATGGAAGATGCAATGTCCGTATCCTTTCCAATAAAAAGCGTTGTGCTTGCTAGATATGTATCCGGAATATATAAATTTGTGAGTATAAATGTTGTTGAACATCCTACAATGACAAAAATAAGAATTAGCCACCACATCTGCAAGATGCTTTGTATAAGTTTTTTAAAGCTGATTTCCTGTAATTCACTGTTCATATGCTCACCTCTAGATTATCTATAATACATCAACGAGTTCCACCAAATATCGTCCATAATCCGTCTTTTTCAAAGGCTCGGCCAACGCAAGCAGTTGTTCCTTGTCAATATAGCCTTTGATATATGCAATTTCTTCTAGACAAGCTATATAAAAGCCCTGCCTTGATTGAATAGTCTCCACAAAGTTGGATGCCCGTATTAGTGATGAGTGCGTTCCTGTGTCAAACCATGCCATACCACGTCCAAACAGCTTCACTTTTAACGCATTCATTTCAATATATTTATTATGTAGCTCTGTTATCTCTAATTCACCGCGTTCAGAGGGTTGAATTTGTTTTGCAATATCCACGACACGATGATCAAAAAAGTAAAGTCCCGGAACCGCATAGTAGGAAACAAGTTCCTTTGGCTTTTCAATAATGCGCTTCGCTTTTCCATGTTCATCAAAATCAATAACACCGTAGCGTTCAGGATTTTTTACATAATATCCAAAAATAGTTGCCCCCTCATTTTCATATCGCGCTTCCTGTAACTCACCGACAAATCGGGATCCATAAAAAATATTGTCGCCCAATACTAAGCATACATCCTCTTTCCCAATAAATTTTTCTGCAATAATAAATGCATCGGCTAAACCTTTGGGTTCCTCTTGTATGGCATATGAAATTTTTAAGCCTAAGTCACTTCCTGTGCCTAATAGCATTTGAAAAGCATGCTGATCTTCCGGTGTTGTTATAACCAAAATATCTCGAATATCTGCAAGCATTAATACGGACAAAGGATAATAAATCATTGGTTTATCATAAATGGGAAGCAATTGTTTTGATACAGCTTTTGTGACAGGATACAATCGTGTTCCTGACCCTCCTGCAAGTATAATTCCTTTCATTGTAAACCCTCCTTTTTTATGGCTGGGTGTAATGTGTCACATACCATTCTATCGTTGATTTTAAACCTAACTCAAATGTTGTCTGAGGACGCCAACCTAAGTCCTTTTCAATTTTTGATGCATCGATTGCATAACGTCGGTCATGTCCTTTTCGATCTTCTATATAGGTAATTAAATCCGGTGTAATATGATCAAATGCTTCTTGACCTTTTAACCTTTCTTGTAGATATCGAATAATCTGATCCACGATATTCTTGTTTTCCATTTCATTATGCCCGCCAATATTATAGATTTCTCCTACCTGGGCTTTTTGCAGTACTGTTTCAATACCACGACAGTGATCTTTTACATAAAGCCAATCTCTAACATTCTTACCGTCACCATAAATCGGAAGAGCTCTATTATTAAGTGCATTTAAAATCATTAAAGGAATCAACTTTTCCGGATACTGATACGGACCATAATTGTTAGAACATCGTGTAATGTTTATTGGAAATCCGAACGTATCATAATATGCCATAACAATCAAATCTGCTGATGCCTTTGATGCTGAATATGGGCTATGTGGATTAATCGGGGTTTTTTCTGTAAAATATCCATGGGCACCTAACGAGCCATAGACTTCATCTGTAGAAATTTGCAAAAACTTTTTCCCTCGAATAAATGTGTCTTCCCCTTCCCAATGTTTTTTTGCCACATCTAAGAGGGTTTGTGTTCCTAATACATTCGTTTGAATAAATATCGATGGATTATCGATACTTCGATCCACATGACTTTCTGCAGCAAAATTAACGACATAGTCTATGTCGTAGGTTTCAAATATAGTATTTATTTTTTTACGGTCACACACATCGCCTTGAATAAAAACATACGAAGGGTGATGTTGAAAAGCTTTAAGATTGTCAAGATTTCCAGCATAAGTCAACAAATCATAATTTATAATTTGTATCGTATCATGAGGATATTTTTCAAAAAGATAATGTATATAGTTTGAACCGATAAAGCCGGCTCCACCAGTAATCAAATAAGTCTTCATAGTTACCTCCTTATGGACACGTCTATCGCCTATTGCCTACTATAAATCGTATCGTTTTTGTGCAAGCTCCCATAGAAAGTTATCTTTTTCTATTTCTATGTCCTTAAGCGTCAATATATCATCTTGAGCGATATCACGCGTTACTATTGCATTTTCCGCCAGCGAGACCGACAACGCATTTTCTTGTCGATATGTTGTATATTTATCAACTAATCCATAATAATCATACCCTCCGATGCAGTCTAATCGCTCTCCTTTTTTCAAATCCCGTTTTGCAAACGCCGCCACATCAACAAACGCCTCATTTTTCATAGGCTCAATCGTCGACTCTCGATTAATGACCATGTTTACAGCACCAACAAGAATCTCGACAGAGCAAAGATGATAGGGTCGATAAAACAAATAATAGGGTCCGGCCCCCATTTTATAATACTGCATATCATTCATGACTTGCGGATGTTTTGAATATCCTATAACAAATACTCCACCTGAAGGTTCTGCGCCCGGAATAATTTCAATGACTTTATTCTTATGAAGAATTCCCCCTTCTTCTATCGGTTTGATATAATTAACAATCTCTTCTAATGTCATTTTTTGCCCATGCATCCCTCGAACATCCGGCAAATATCCCGTTGCATTACTTACAATCCCCATCTCTATGTTCATCTTGGTTCCATCAGCAAATGAAGATATTTTGTATGGATTTTGCTTGTAAGCATCTGACCAAGGCTTTACAGACGTGGGTGTTGCGTGAATATCTGTAAAGTTTTTGAATTTTCCGACCGCTGTAATGTCAAATCCTAGTATTGACACATAGTCAAAGAGCTGTTTGACGACCCCTGGTTCGTCCCCATCTTGTCCAGAATAAACAACTTGATGTTGGGCGGCTAATTCCTTCAACTGAGGGCCTATGCAAATATCCATCTCAGGATTTGTAACGATATGCTTACCTGCCAAGATGCTATTATATGCAATTCTCGCACCAAATTCAGGCGCTCCGGTCGTATCAATAACAATATCTGCATTACTTTCATAGATAAGTTTGGGGTCACAAACCAAAGCAACTTTATTCATCTTTTCCGCTACTTTTAACTCCCCTGTCGTTTGGCATTCCATATATGCAATTTCGCCATGGCATTGGCGAAGAATATGATACACTTTATCTAAGTCCCTGGCATAAATTAACGAAATACGTACACCTTTCATAAATGATGCCTGGATAATCATACCTCTTCCGATAAATCCAGTACCAACTGCTGCAACTTTTATTGGTTGTCCTTCTTGTTCTAGCGTATTTAACTTTTTGTATATTTGACTATACATACTCATCCTCCTCCTAGCATTCCTCCAAAACCATTAAAAAAAGTTATACCATTTTTTCTTTTTATTTTCTAAATGTATAAACACATCATCAAGTAAAAGATTATCTATAATCTTTTTAGGATTTTCAATAAATAGCCGGTTTGCAACCGCCTCTCCAAATCGATCACAAACACATTGATATCCTGCTGACAACTGTGGTTTTCTTTTATGTATATTATGTGCATCCGACGCCACTATATGCACCACTCCCGATTCAATAAGCTCTAATGCACGTTTTGAAGTCCTTGGATTAACAATATAACTTGATGTTAATTGCCCAAAACAGCCTCGACGCATTAACTCTTGAAGTTTCTCAGGTGTTTTTTGAAAAGCAATGTAGCGTTCAATATGTGCAAGTATGACAAAATATCCCTTTGCAACAATCTGAAAAATCAGTTCCTCATGTGCAGGGTAATATTGATGAAAGGGCAATTCGATCAAATAATATTTTGAATTTGCCAAACTATATGCTTCGTGTGAAAAAATTGCTTCCACCCCTTCTTCATTGAGGTGAATTTCATTGCCTAAGTATACCTTCAAGTTTAAATTTTCAGTTTTAATTTTATGTAATAGTTTTTGGAAATTATCAAGTACTCGTGAATTGTCATAATCAGGAATGTTATAGTGCGGTGTAGTAACAATAGTATCTATCCCATCTTCAACCGCCATTCTTGCCATTTCAAGTGCCGCCTCTAAGTCTTTTGCACCATCATCAACATTAGGAACTAGGTGTATATGTGTGTCAATCATCATTGTATCATCCCTTTATTCTTATTATACGTACTATTCTCTCTTGTTGTCAAACAATATTATTCCCCCGACAATCATTCTCATTTAACAATTATAATCTTACATGTATATATGTCATCTGTCAAATCGCGATAGTTTTCTGTCTTTTTCAGATAATATGATTTTTGCCTCTTCAACTGGCCATGGAATCGCCAATGTTGGATCATTATATATAATTCCACCTTCATCTTCTGGATAATAATAATCTGTTGTTTTATATAATACTTCCGTTTGGTCTTCCAAGGTTAAAAAACCATGGGCAAATCCTTTTGGAACATAAAACTGACGTTTATTATCAGCTGAGAGTTCAATGCCATACCATTTTCCATAGCTAGAACTATTTGGTCGCAAATCAACTGCCACATCATAAATTTTTCCACGGATAACCCGTAAAAGTTTAGCTTGAGGTCGGTTAATCTGAAAATGCAATCCTCGCAAAACATTCTTATCTGACTTTGAATGATTGTCCTGAACAAATGAAGCTTCTATCCCCTCACCATCAAAAGCTTTTTTTGTATACGTTTCCATAAAAAAACCTCGATGATCTCCATATACCTGCGGTTCTATTACATATAAATCTTCAATTGGTGTTTGTATAAATGTAAAATTCCCCATGTGTCCGCCTCCATCTCTGTATTCAAAAAAGTATGCATATATTTTAGTTTATCACACACAAAAAAATACCTCAAGAGACCTTTCTTCCTATACTGATTTATGCTACTATTAAGTGATAATATTACGAGACTAGGTGGTGCCAGCTATATGAAGAATCTATTGAAAAACAAAAAAAATATTATTCTCTTAAGCTTTTTAATTATAATCTTACTTTATGTAATGCTTCAATTTGTTTTCATTCATCGTTCAATTAAAATACCTGATGATATCATATCTTCAAGTACTTCTTTGAATATTTATGAACATATCCACTATAAAAAGGAACAACAAGAACTAGCGTTAAATTTGCCCTATGAACAATTAAACACTTTTTTTCAAACGCCTGACTTAAGCATTGAAACATCAAATACAAAGCTTTCCATTAATGACCTTTATATTGATCCCCAATCACAGCAACTTATTGGCACAATCACTCAGCCAAATAAGCTGAAGGTCAATTTTTCGGCTTCATTCCAACTATCTATAGATAATAGCCGCTTAATTTTTGATATCGAAAAAATTCAATTAGGCACAGGTACCCACTTTATTAGCGAAGCTGTTTTTAGAACACAATATGGGTTTGCATCCATACACATTCCATTTCAGTCTACATCAAAGAGTATATTAGATGACTATTTGAACACACTGATATCTGGTCAGAATCTACCTCTTACTAAAACAAAAACCGGATTTAGCTACATTTTCCCCGAAAGACCAATCTATGATTACCAGCTCTACCCAATCTCAAGTGAACTGTATACATCCGAGTACCCAGTTCATCAAATTGGTGACGAAGAATATATTCAATTATCTCAAGTTCAGCTTATAAGAGATAATCTAATATCTTCACCTTTATTATCTCAGCTTAAATCTCAAGGATTAGAAGCCAAATTATTGACAAACACTAGTGAAGACCTTATCTTACGCATCACATCGGATGAGAACCAAATTATTTTTGATTTAAACTTAGTTTTTATTTTAGATGTTGTGGACGATGGTATGCTTGAATTGAAACTTGATCATATTAAAACCGTTTCTGAAAACGAAGTTTTGATTACGGACAAACTGTTCCTAGAATCCATTCAAACCATTATTGACACCTACGATACACAAATGCTTAAGCAATATCACATCGTAAGGAGTTCTTTAAACCTTACGCATGTTCATTTGTATTTTGACCAAACCTCATGGACGATTATGGTCTATATGATCGGCTCTGACTTAGAAAGTAGCTATGATTTTTATAATAACAGTTTATTAGGCAGTGCAAGTACTGACCTTGAAGAAATGATGCAAGGTCATACTAATGAAAACATTCATGTTGTTGTTGAAACTGGCGGAACAAAAAGTTGGAAACTGGATGACATCGAACCCGGAGTTAATCAACGTTGGAATATAAACAATGAACAAATGGAGCTTATTGAAACTCTCGGCCGAAAAAATATGTCCGATCAAGAAACTTTATACGATTTTACAAGTTGGGCTGTAGATACATATCCTTCCGATAACTACGCTCTAATCTTATGGAATCATGGTGGTGGCTCACTCTATGGTTTTGGTTTGGATGAATATTTTCCTGATGACAGCCTGACCTTGGATGAACTTGATAATGTCCTTGAGCGGGTTACCCATGAACAAAATATGCTTTTTGAAGTTGTCGGGTTTGATGCTTGTCTAATGGCGACTTTAGAGACTGCTGCCATTTTAGAGCCTTATGCTAACTATCTTATCGCCTCGGAAGAGACAGAACCTGATTCTGGCTGGGATTATGAACGTATCTTAAGCCAACTAGATGACGGCGAAGCATATAATGGTCAAAAATTTGGGGAACTTGTTGTTTCCGGATTTTTTGACGCTTCTGTCGAAGAAAATCGTGACGGTTTATTAACGCTTTCTGTTATTGATCTAAAATTCATTCCTACAGTTATTCAGCGTATGAATAAGCTTTTTGAGGCCGTCGTTGAAACCAATCAGTTTAATCTGTTATCTAAGACAATTCCTCAGGTTAAAGCTTTTGGAGGAAACACCGAATTGACTGGATATACGGATCATTATGATATTGAGAACTTCGCCAAACGTAGCCTTGAGTTTTTGCCTTCCGAATCTAATCGGCTTCTTGCTGCTATTGATGATGCGGTTATTTATAAAGCTAATGGTTATCTTACTACCGATGCAGGCGGACTTTCCTTTTATCTTCCTTTTTATGATTTGGAACAAAATCAAGATTTAACCGATTTGTATTCTCCTGTTGCTTTTTCTGAATCATACTTTTCCTTTGTCGACCAATTTGTTACCTATCGATTAAGCAGCTCCGTATCAAGTACAATGATTCCATACACCCTCTATAAAGAAAGCCGTCCTTATCGTCTCCAGGTCACAGAAGGATTTGATCATCTAGTCAGCGATATATATTTAGGAGTCTCAGCCTTTGAGACTCGCAATAATGAAGAATATCGATTAAATCTAGGTTATGATGCTTGGATTTATGAAGGTTTTGAATCTGGACTTTATGAAGAATCCTTTGGCTACTGGCCAGCAATTAATAATACGTATTTACCAATTTCTGTTGTCTATAACGGTAATGACTATATTGAGTATGAGACTCCGGTATTGCTTAACAGCGAACCTATTATGTTAATTAGCGCATGGCTATATGATGAAGAACGCTACGTTGTCTTTGGTGGTCGTCCGCTTATTGATACAGATGGGCTAGCCGATCGCAATACCATTGAATTTAAAGACGGTGATCAAATTGATATTCTTTATTCCTATTATAACAAAAGCACAGATCAATGGATTGAAGAAATTGCTACTTCAATAACCTATGATCGTGCTTCTGAGTTGATTTTAACCAATAAACCCTTTGAATTTAATAAGGAATATGGTTTGTCCTTTATTATAAAAGATTTAAATGGAACCTTAAGTTATACAGATATGATTCGTTTTGTTCATGAATAAAACGTGTTTATAGAATTTTTTTCATCTTATCAATTTCATATTTGTTACAAATTAAAAGCTTGTCTGCGGATTGAACGACAATCATGTCTTTTAATCCGACAGCTTTTATCTCTAAATTATCTGACAGTATAATATTCCCATGAGAGTCCACTCCTTTAAAATCCGAGTGCATCACAATATTATCTTCTTCGTCTTTATCATAAACATCCTCATAGGCTGTAAAAGACCCTACATCATTCCATCCAAATTCTGATGGGATAACTTTAACATGTTGTGATTTTTCCATAACTCCATAGTCAATCGAAATGCGTTCAAAGTCATCAAACAAAGGGCGCGTCTTTTCAGCTAAAGCCACCCCAGACAAGTTTTGATCAATATAAAACTGTATATTTTTTAATACGCGAAAATGTTTTGGCATATGCTTTTCTATTTCACGCATAATTGTTTTAATGCTAAAAATAAACATTCCACTGTTCCAAAGATATGTTTTTGCTTCAACATATTCTTTGGCTTGTTCTAATTTTGGTTTCTCCAAAAATTTTTCTACTGCAAAAATTTTTTTTAGTTCAATTGCATGCGCAACTTTTATATATCCATATCCAATCTCTGGACGTGTCGGTTGAATACCTAGTGTGATTATGTCTTGGTTTAATTGTGCCTCAGATGCCCCTATCTTTAACGTTTCGATAAATTCATCCGGCTGTAAGACAAGATGATCACTTGCCAATACCACTAAAGTCGCTTCGCTTCGGCGTCTTTGAATATACAAGCTTCCAAAACCAATCGCTGCAGCTGTATCTTTAAATGCAGGTTCAATAATTAGGTTTTCTTTGGGTAGCATGGGTAATTCTTGTTCAATCGCATCGGCTTGAACAATGTTTGTCGCAATAAAAATATTTTCAATGGGGATAAGTGGCATTACACGCTCAACAGTTTCTCGAAGCATCGACTTATCCGAAAATAATTTTAGCAACTGTTTTGGGTGTTGATCTGTACTTAACGGCCAAAAGCGTTTTCCTGTTCCGCCCGCCATTATTAGAGCACATAACATATATACTCCTCCTTTACCTTTCCTCATACCTATTTATATTGATTGTTAAATAAATAGTAGCATTCAATAATTGGACTGTCAATAAAATTGGCATTTAAATCCCTGCACTTCTATGCTAAAATATGAACAAGATAACTTTACAATCTAGATAGGAGGAACCTATGAATTATAATAAAGAACATGTTCTTAACACAATACAATCCACCTTTTCCGAATTTATAGACACCGTTAATGGTCTAAACAAGCTGGATATGAACCAATATACTTCTGAAAACACTATGGTTGTAATGATAGATATGATAAATGGTTTTTGTAAGCTAGGTCCGTTGCATAGCGATTATGTCAATCAAATGATTCCTAAGATGAGCCAATTTCTTGACACTGTAATCAAAAAAAATATTCCGGTAGTTTCCTATCGAGATTCACATCCAGATGATGCTGGTGAATTTGACTATTTTCCAATACACTGTGTTGAAGACTCTGAAGAATCGAGCCTTGTAGACGAATTGCAACGTCCCGAATTAATTGATATTACCAAAAATTCTACTAATGGGTTTTTGGCACAAAACCCACTTGAACTTTCCTTAATTAATGCCAAACAATTAAAGCACATTCTTGTTATGGGCTGTGTAACAGATATTTGTATCCGCGATTTTTCCACAACTATGGCAAAATATCTTCAAGAAATTAATCATTGTGCCAACGTCACAGTCATTGAAAACCTCGTCGATACCTTTGATATAGAAAATGTCCATGATCGTCAAACTGAGCATCTGCTGGCATTATACCATATGAAGTCCTCCGGTGTTCAATTAGCACGTATATAAGATACACATATAAGATGTGAAAATAAAAAGATGCTCTTCACTAGTCATAGTGAAGAACATCTTTCATATTTTGCATTAAATGCTCTAAATAAGCATTCATATCATCTTTCAAGTCATCTCTGCGCAGTGCAAATTCAACCGTTGCAGATAAGAATCCCATTTTATTTCCAACATCATAGCGTTTTCCTTTAAAGTCATAAGCATACATTGCTTCTTCTTTAGCTAATCTTTCCAAAGCATCTGTCAATTGAATCTCTCCGCCTGCACCGGGTGTTTGATTCTCAAGATAATGGAAAATACGTGGCGTAATTATATATCGACCTAGTATAGCAATGTTTGACGGGGCAACATCTTGCTTTGGCTTTTCCACCATATCTTTAACTTGATATATACGCTCACCAACTTTTTGTCCATCGACAATACCATATTTACTTACATCATTCCAATCAACTTTTTGAACGCCCAACACAGATGCATGATATTCTTCATAACAGTCCATCAATTGCTTTAAGCAAGGTGTCTGGGATGCGACTACATCATCTCCCAACATTACAGCAAAAGGTTCATTACCAATAAAGCTTTTAGCAACTAATACCGCATGTCCTAATCCTTTTGGTTCCTTTTGACGAATATAATGAATATTAGCTATATCCGATACATCTTGAGCAATTTTAAGCAAATCATAGTTTTCTTTTTCTTCCAATGTCTTTTCTAATTCATAGGATTTATCAAAATGATCTTCAATGGATCTTTTCGAACGTCCTGTAACAATAATAATGTCTTCAATTCCTGAATTTACAGCTTCTTCTACAATGTACTGTATCGTGGGCTTATCCACAATGGGTAGCATCTCCTTAGGCTGCGCTTTAGTTGCAGGCAAAAATCGTGTCCCTAACCCAGCCGCAGGTATTATTGCTTTTCTTATTTTCATGTGCTCTCCTCCTATACGGTTTCATCAAAATATATATTTTCTAATACCACTTTAGTTTGTGATATTTTTTTTATCATCATGTATGGTCTGCAATCATAGATATTTTGTCGATTATACGAAAAGCATTTGGATACTTTTCTTTCCTGGACTTCATGAACAATCAGTAAACGTCCCTTTGCAAGCATGACTAAAAAATTCTTGACCACATCATAATTATCAAATGCCTCTTTTTTGGTTTCCACCTTTTTGTAATATACTTTACGTACTTCAATTTTTGCTATGCCGCCCTCTTCATATTGGTAAACAAATATCAAATTACCATCCACAGAAAATATTTGTCCATTTTCAGAAGATATCTCCTGATATATGCGATACGCTGTTTTTGATGTTCGTAAAGGTACAAAATTATTTTCATTTTCATATGACTGAGTAGTAAACTTTTCCATGAATTCATGAAATGTTAAAGGGCTAAGGTTTTTTTTGCTTTCTAACGTCTCTATCTGCGCATAGGCATACTTACTCGATTGAATCGTTGTATTATACTGCTTGGAGACAAACTCATACTCAAATGGTCGATAATAACGTTCATCTTCCGGCAGCAAAATAAGAAAGTCAATATTGTCCTTTTTGGATAGCTCTTGGGCATATTCAAGCATTTTTCGCATGAGCCCCTGTCTACGATATGCTTTTTTTGTCGCAACCGCCACAACATAATATATCTTAACCTGTTGAGTTCCATGTAAAACTGTATACGGATTTAGATGAAGCATAGCTACAACTTCCGTATCGTCTGTTAATTCTGATTCTACAACAATGACACTATTTTCTTGCATCACAATATCAAAATAAAAATCTAAATATTCTTTTGAATCTTCTGGAAACACTTCTTCCCACAATTTACGGATTTTTAATTGATCATTGTTTTGACTCATTCGAACGTTCATCTGCTATCTCTCACTTTTTTTGACGTATTGTATATTTATCTTCCAATCGAATAGGTTCATACGACAATTTTGACTTTCTCAATCCTTCAATCCCTAAATCTTCTTCACGATTGACAAGCTTTGCCTCAGGATAAAATTCCTGAAGAAATACTTGAGATAAAAATGGGTACAAACCTCGAATCTCTGTATTTGCCTTTTCGACATGAACAATAACTTCTTCTCCATCATTAATGGTCGAAGCAATTGACATCGCTTCTAATTGCCCTTCAATATATATACCTAGTGCCTTTGCTCCTAGTATATCCAAATGGTCAATAATGTAATCAATACCTTCAATCTCATGATCAACTTGTTTTGTCATATGATCATGATTGTCTGTCCATTTTTCTAAAAATTCATTGATCTCATCTCGATCCTCATGGGATAATAAACGATATGAATATTTGTTTTCATAATCTCTTAAAAATGCATTGATGTGATTACGTTTTTTTCTTAACTTTTTCCCTGGAAGCTCTCGCATCCTATTAGCATCATATATATAATCCGAATAATTTCGGTCGTAGACGACTTCATATGTATCTGCATACTCTTCGCTTACAAAGTCCGCAAATTTTTTATCTACAGAGTACATAACAAAACTTTCATCAAACTGTTTAAAATACGCGATTGTTTTTTCAAAGGCTTCTTTAAAATACTCTTCTTTACATAATGGCATCTGTGAAAAACAGTGTTCATTAAAATGTCCGAAAACCAACATAAAATTTGTATCAACATAGACATGTTGGTGGTTGCGATTTTTCCATAAAAATAAGGTTGTAAGTCCAAATTCACAACTTTCAATCCTTCGTATCGTTAAATACTGATTATATTTTTCTATATTCTCCAATGATAATTCTTCAAAATCTCTACATGTATCTATATCAAGTGCACTATCTGTTTGCATATAAACCTCTTTCTCTATTTTATTAATCCACTATACTATTATATCAAAGTTTTTAATTATTGCAACTGAGACTGCAAACTGTCCTCCTATAAATGGATAATAAAAAAAACACCTTATTTGGTGTTTTTAATAGCGAAGGACGGAATCGAACCGCCGACACTACGGGTATGAACCGTATGCTCTAGCCATCTGAGCTACTTCGCCATATTAAATTTTTTCGAGATATTCTCTCGAGTGGGCGCAACAGGGCTCGAACCTGTGACCCCCTGCTTGTAAGGCAGGTGCTCTCCCAGCTGAGCTATGCGCCCTGGGACTTGACTATTTTATTACATTTTTCTACATTTGTCAATAGTTTTTTACAAACTTTTGAGTATGATCATCTGGATGACAGGACTTGAACCTGCGACCTCTAGACCCCCAGTCTAGCGCTCTACCAAACTGAGCCACACCCAGCTAATAATTACGTAATGACGACCCAGAAGGGACTCGAACCCTCGACCTCCGGCGTGACAGGCCGGCGCTCTAACCAACTGAGCCACTGGGCCACTAACAGGGGCAGTAGGACTTGAACCCACGACATCCGGTTTTGGAGACCGACGTTCTACCAACTGAACTATACCCCTTCATTCTACATTCTAAAGTCAAACTTCACTTCATACACAACTCTATTAAAACTCTTAAGCTCGCTTTGGTTCAAGCCCTCGATCTATTAGTACTAGTCAGCTGAACATGTTACCATGCTTACACACCTAGCCTATCAACCTGGTCGTCTTCCAGGGATCTTACTCCATTAAGGATGAGATATCTTATCTTGAGGGGGGCTTCACGCTTAGATGCCTTCAGCGTTTATCCCTTCCCGACTTGGCTACTCTGCTATGCCTTTGGTAAGACAACAGATACACCAGCGGTCAGTCCATCCCGGTCCTCTCGTACTAAGGACAGCTCCTCTCAAATATCTTGCGCCCACGACGGATAGGGACCGAACTGTCTCACGACGTTCTGAACCCAGCTCGCGTACCGCTTTAATGGGCGAAC